>Ga0307514_10000001_pt1 | contig 814396 bp, 737 predicted proteins | sample 16_EM_MG_FD_203088 | JGI IMG/M metagenome (GOLD analysis project Ga0307514, IMG submission 203088) | Populus trichocarpa ectomycorrhiza microbial communities from riparian zone in the Pacific Northwest, United States - 16_EM | ecosystem: Host-associated > Plants > Roots > Unclassified...
GTGGAAAAGACTTATCACTTGGTTGCGGAGTGCTTCTGGCACGTATATTCTCCCCTCAAAGGTGAGAGCTCCTGCGCTCACTTTCCACTGCATGTCTGTGTCCATATCCTTGGATCCGTCTTGCCCACCGATTTGATTCTTCATAGCAGTCGCTAGTGGATCGGTATTCTGGGCTGCCTTAATCGGTGGTTGGAGATCACTGAATGGCTCAACGGTGGTGACCGCCAGGGTTGCCAAGAGTCGTGCAGTAGGTCTTTCGTAGCCTTCTTCGTAATCAGGTCGTCTTGATGGTCCATCTGCAGGGTTCTTGTTTCCTTCCAAGTGTTGAATAACGAAGTCGTATGATGAAAGGATCTCAGCCCCTCTCGCTTGTCTCCGGGAAAGCACTTTTGACGTTTGAAAATACTCGAGATTCTTGTGGTCGCACTGTATCAGGATCTTATGATTGGCTCCCTCGAGATAGTGTCGCCATTGCCTCAAGGTCTCCACGATGGCCAATAGCTCCTGATCGTACGTGTCATAGTTCTGTTTGGCAGGGGAGCATTTTCGCAAGTAGAAGTTGACTGCTCTGAGAATGCTGAAACCGTCGTACTGGTTGAGAATACCGGCGATTGCGAAGCCACTTGCGTCCGTCTGGAGGATGATAGGCTTTGCCGGGTCGAAATGCTGGTGGATCGGTGCTTCGGTAAATGCCTTCTTGAGCTTCCGGAATGCGAGCTCTGCCTTTCGGGTTCATTCCCATTTGCTTGTCGATTTCTTTAGTAAGTCGGAAATTGGTGCCGTTACTTTGGCGTATTTGCGGATGAATCGTTGGTAGAAGTTTGTGAAGCCTAGAAGCACTTGAACGTCTCGGATTGACTTGGGCGTAGGCCAGTCTTCGATGGTTGATATGCGGTCTGATTCCATGCCGATCCTGTCAGAGCTGATGATAAATCCGAGGAAGCCGATCTCGGAGCCTCCGAACTGGCACTTTTCGGCTTTGCAATCGAGGCCGAATTAGCGTAGTCGTTCTAGTACCTTTTTTACGTGATCCTCGTGCTCCTTCTCGTTGGTCGAGTAGATCAGTATGTCGTCTAGGTAGCATACGGCAAAGTCGTCAATGTAAGGTCGTAGGCAGTCGTCAATGTAGGCCTGGAATGTGGCTGGCGCGTTCGTTAATCCGAAAGGCATGACTCGGCATTCCAACTGGCCGTAGCGTGTCCGGAATGCCGTCTTATATTCGTCGCCTTCTTTGATTCGGATAAGGTGATAGGCGCTCCGGAGGTCCAGCTTGGTGAATATCCGGGCTCCACGCATTCGGTCGAGCATCTCCGAGATAAGGGGGAGGGGGTACCGGTTCTTGACTGTCGCCGAATTGAGCGCCCGGTAGTCCACACATAGCCGTAGGCCGCCGTCTTTTTTCTTCGCAAATAATATCGGTGCTTCTGCCAATGATGATGACCGCTGGATGAAACCGTTTGATAGGTTGGTCTCTATGTATGCCTTCAGAGTTCGAAGTTCGACTTCCGAGAGGTTGTAGATCCATCCATATGGTATTTTGAACCCCGGCTCCAGGTCAATTGCATGGTCAATTGGGCGGTGCGGTGCCAGTGTTTCAGCCTTTGTCTTGCTAAAGACATCCACGAATTCCAAGTACCTTGCTGGGATGAAGTTCCCGTCATCTGTCGGTACCCTCCTGTCTGCTGCATCTGATCTGCGTTTGCTTCAGTATTCCAGAGGAAGGAAGTGAAAGAGAAGAAAGGAGTAATCCAGGAGGCCTTGTCGTTAATGGTTCGCCCACAAAGGAGCCAAGCCCCACCGTCCAGTCACTCCCGTCAGGTCTCGGCAAGCCGGTAGCAGTAATTCAAGCGTCTCCTCGGAGGGGCTCTTGTGCCGCAACTACCGCCGCTGCTCCCTGCTCGTCGCGTCCAGCGCTTGGGTCTTATTACCTGGTGAATCCACGGTGATGTCTTCCAAAGCCGCTCCCAGCAGTCCTGTGCATTCCCTGATCCGTAGGGCAAATGCTGCGACGACCTCGTCGCTAGCTAGAAGGTCGTCGAATGCGGTTGCTCCGAGTGTCTGTATACTCGGACTGCGCCCCAGGAGCTTGTCATTTTCGGCTTCTAAGACCTTCGGTGCCACTGCCGTAGTCATCGGTGCCATTTCCTCTACTCCACTCGCACTCGGTGATCGTAGGGCAGTCAATCGATGGTGAGCCCAGTCTATGTCAGGATTTCTTTTGTGAAACCATGGTAAGCCAAGTACTAGATCGTATGCGCGCATTGGTACGACTAGCACGTCTGATTTATTAACCGGTGCGAGATAGTCCAAATACTGGATTGTGATCCGCGTCTTCCGGCTGTCCTTCGCATGTTGCATCACTCCTCCGTCTAGGCTGAGGGTGGTGATGTGTGCCGCCTCATGTGATATCCCGAGTCGCTTGAGAAGCCTCGGTGGCATAAAGATGCTGGTTGCGCCACAGTCGATAAGAGCCCGTACGTGTTGCATCTCGCCATTTCTGTCGCGTATTTGTACTTCGTGAATTATGTGTGCCGAATCTGGTGTTTCGGTGCCGCATAGATATTGACTTAACATTCTTGCCCTCGGGCTCGCCAGGACGACTCTTGATTTTAAGGAAGTCCGATGATGTTGAACTTCGTCCAGAGTCGCCATTAGTGCCTGTGCCCCCAATTTCTCCATTCCCAGCTCCATCTCGTCAAACCTCCCCCACCGCGCTAGATACCGGGACAGGTATGCTAGTTTTCTGCATGCTGACTATTGAAGGATCGTTGGCACTTGATTTGCCGATTGCCGCCTTTGCCGTCTGTGTCTTTGCCTTTGCCATCTCCAGTGGCGAGACTATCTTGGTAGTTGGGTTTGGAGTATTTCGGGCATTGGAATGCTTTATGACCTTCGCCGCCGCACCGTAGGCACTTTCCGTTGGCCTTCCGCGATGCATAGACCTCTCCGGTTACCCATGGTGACGGAGGTAGATCTTTTCCGCCGCCGCCAGATGACTTTTCGGGCTTGTCGGGCTTGGATGGGTTCTTAGGTACGTCCTTCGTTTCTGAGATTGATGGCCGGAAATTGCGCTTTTTCCCGCCCAGACGAGATGACTCGCCTGGTGGCTTCTGTTGCTGTTTGTCGTACTTTTCCCGTTCAGTTTCAACATCAGCTGCTCGATCAAAAAGTTCGTCAATGGAATTGAACTTCCCATTCTCTTTGGTAAACGGTTTGAGTTTTGGTAGTAGGTCGGCCTTCAAGCCCGCCCAGACCATATCGTACAGCATCGGTTGGAACTGCACTTCATCACACTCTGCTTCTCTCCAATTCCGCCGTAGTCGATTGGCGTATGCTCGTACGTTCTCGTCGGCGTTGTAGTAGCCTTGCGGGAAGTCGTAGAATGATTTCCTAGCCACGTTGAGTCTCCGGTCCTTATCGCCGTACATCTTCTGTATTTTCGCAACGAAAAGGTCAAGATTGTTGAGGCAGGGCGAGTTGTTCTTCTGTAGGTCTTGGCCCCAGGTAATTGGGTCGATCCTAGTCGTCTTTTGCATGTCACGATCGGTGTGGTAGGCCCAGCTTCCAAGGTGGTCTAGAGCATACTGAACCTTGTCCGTGTCGTCATGGAAAAGGTGTTTATGGGTCCGGAAGTTCGATCAAAGTGAGCCGAGGTAGTTTTCCAATTCTCGAGCACCGCCGCAATAGCGTTTCGGCTGTGCCATCTTAAACTTGTCCTTCGCGTCTGAGGTCGATGATCCGCGTCGTTCTAGTAGTTCGGTGTTATGCTGGAAGCGGAATTCGATCATCTTTTGCTGTCGCTCCACCATCTCCTCCAGGTTGATCCTGGATGGTGCAGTTGGCTCGTCATTATCATGCGCAGACTTGTTAGGTTGTGGAGTGTCGTCGTTATGACCACTGTCTTCGTCGGAAAGTGGATCCTCGTCGTCGTCGATGATTCTGTTCCCGCGATCGGAGTCTTCTTCGATTTCCGCCTCCGCTAGAACTCTTGGAGTCACTGATCCAGGGGTGATCCGACTGGCGAGGCTCGGAGTATCGTGACCGATCAACCCGCGAATTGTCTCTCCGCTCCCACGCTCATTGGCACTGCGTAGAGGAAGTCTATTCGTCCGTTTGGGAGGCATTGAGTGGTCAATTGCTTAGATTTGTAGGTTGTGTGCGTGTTGCGACGTGTCTGAAAAAGGGGTAAAATTGAAAAACCGTGAGCGAAACGTATCCGGTGACAGAAAGACCGAGAATAGTGTAAGGGCACGTATGCCCGCGTCCGGCTAAGTAAGAGAATAGATTATACTTGTAGGAATACGGTTGCAGATGGTCAGAGTGATCGCACGTGTATGAGTATGTGGTAGGATTCTCGGTAAGGATCATAATCCTCACGAGCAGTCTATTTAAGGGTGTCGCTTACCCGGCCGCATGACGTGCCAGCGTAACAACCCTAACCTCTAGTCTAAGACCTCGCCGTTATACTATGCTGCATGCCCAGATAACTATAAATCGACAAGTGGATTGGTCAACACCTTCAGAGGAGCGGTCAACTGGCGATCAAGAATACAGAAGTCAACTGCGCAGACTATGAACGATACCGAATACGATGCCTTCGCAGTAGGCTGCATGACACTTACACAGAGCTCACATCTTTTGAACGAGCTCAGCATCCCGACTATCCCTCAAATGTTCTTCGATTCTCTGTCACTGATCGCGACGATCAAGAACAGAATATACTGCGGAACTGCAGTTGCACACATTGCGACCAAATACTCTCTTGCTTCACATATGGCTAGAGATGGAGAGATAGACTTGAACTACGTACCGACTGCGGAGATGCTTGCTGACTGCTTCACAAAGCCACTGCTGAAGCCGGACAGCTTGAAGCAGTGTACTGCAATGAGAATGATCGCAATTGGACCCAGGAATGACATCTGGATTGTAATTAGTACACTCGGATATGGTCACGGGAATGGGATTGGAATTGGACTGGAAATGGCAATGGGAATGCCGTCGGAAACTAAATGGATTAGGCTCGTTTGGTTCCAGGAGATCCGCCATGTTTGATTCGCTCCACTTCTCTTTGTTTACTGTTTTTTGTTTGAAACGGACGTGATAGCCATAAGGGATGAGTATTGAGCTGATTGGGAGTACAGATATCACTATGTGAAGGTCTATGATGTAACTTACCTCCGTTGCAGGCAGCTCCATTAGTCATTGATCAACCTTATGTTGATGCAACATGTCCCGTTACACAATACAATAGACACCTTGGTGTACCCCTGCACACACTCTACTACTCGAGCACATGCCACCGTACAACAGGACAAACCTATTAGTAATGATGCCCTTGCCTTCCAGCACTCTGAAGAAGCTCATGTGGTGCTGTGATTCTCTCCTTAATCAGTCCCAGCTGTAGTTCCACTCCAACAGATGCCAGTAGCGGTAAACCATCCAGCAATCCCTAATGAAGCGACCCCTACACCTGCACATAGTCCGGAGGACAGTTATATTGCAAATGCCTACAATGCAATGGACATGACAATGGACAATATGATGAGGTTCTTCAAGGCATGGACCTTCCAGATGAGCAAAGCTAATGAGCGCAGACATGGAGGCTACCAAACTGCCAGAGTATATGACATTCAAGCTGACCATCCACCTCGGCATAAATAACTGAGCCTCACACTTTGCAATTCACTGTCGGGACCCAAATACGAACAGCATTCATGACAAGATGTCAGAACATGTAATCAATGTACTGAGGTTGGACACATGTGCACATTATATCCCAATTTTTGCACCACCTAGATATAGGGGATTTTTGATATCAATAAGTGAGGAAGACTATCCTCAGTGCGAATGGGAAGAAATGGAGGAGGGATAACTGAACATTCACTGGAAACAAAGTTGTACTGAATGTGGGAGTACTCTTGGGAAGTAGCTTGGCAAGGGCAGCTAGGAAGAGTAGTAGACACCACGGCTGCACATCAGCCGTCTCAGCCACTGCACATTTCAAGATCTCAACTATTTCAGCGAGCTGGCAGTTTAATAAACATAGATGCCTAGTGAATGCATCGCCAACAAAGAAGGATTGGCCGCACCAATATGAGCGAGCACGGTTAGATTGTGTGGTGTGGATAGAGTGCAATCGGACTCACTCGAATGGTGGAATAGGAAGAGAACTAGAGTCATTCTATGGGAAGGGAGCACTTGCAGGATTACAGGATGGGGTAGTAAATGAGATAGTGCAGCAAATCATGACGTAAGAAGGTAAATGGCCAATATAATACAGAGGGGGCAATCTGGGACTGTGAGGAGGCTGATGGGAAGGGGACCTGGAAGGATCAGCAAGCAGAGGAGGATGGATGGGTAGTCAGAGAATTGAGTAGGTAAATTGTAGCGGAGGAGTGGTCAAAGAGTAAGAAGGCCATAGTATCAAAAAGAAGGTTAACTGGGGGAGCATAAACAACCTCTGCCTGGGTTTCTAACAATCGCATTACTACAGAACTGAGTCACATACAACCCATTTCCTCTTACTTTGACATGGCACATGGGGTGCCTGCTTAGAACCAGTCCAAAGAATGATGCAACACATGGCGGGAGAAAGAGAGGGGATAGTGGCAAATCTATATCATGAACCATACAGAATTGAGTTGAATACAACTGAGTCACAAAGGTGAATGGAGTGGCAAAATGGAGGGATCATATCGTATCCACACAATTTGGTTGATTCCCGAGAGTGTCCAGGAAGTTATATTCCAAACGGCTCAGTTTCACCAATAGTATACAACAAAGTTCTATCGTTCCCCTCTGACGCTCTCATAACCTCATGACAACAGACATAATGACAATACTACAAGAATGCAGATGGTTGACACCGCAAACAGAACCATTGAGTACAGTACAGCCAATCACAAAGTATGAGCAGAGAAAGTGGTGAGGAAGCAGCGACGAAGTTATGAAGAGTTACAAGAACTGTATAATTGGGACATCCCATATGGCATAGAGACTGGACAAGATTGAATTGGCATACAATACCCCTCAAGGTATATACAGAGCTCTCCCCTCCCAGAGTTATAAGGGAAGACAGCAACTATTCTGCACAATTTGTCTCCCTCTGCACACTGACAACTGCATCCAATATTGCCATCTCAAACAACAGTCCCATCATATTCAATATTGCCATCTCATCCATAACCAACGACCAACATGCAGATTACATCAATCAATGACATTGCATTAGCACCCAGCGATGGCATAGATTTTGAAGCATTTTTAAACCCCACCAATATTGCCAGTACAAACCTCAACTCCACCACCCCAGCCACCACCACTGTAGCCACTATCACCCCAGCCACCACAACCACCAGCCACCACCACCACACCAACAACCAGTACCCCAGCCACCACCACTCCAGCCACCACCTCCACTGCCACTACTACTACTACCACTGCAGCCAGCACCACTGCCACTACTTCATGCGCCTCTTCCTTCAATATCTCTACTATCCCTAGTTATACTTCTCCAGTATCCCTCTCACCAGTGTCACTATTACAACTCAGCTGGGACTTTGTCTCCACTTGCCCTGGGTGATCATTACAAGAAGCCGTGCAGATTGCTGTTTTGGAGCTCTTCCCCCATGGCCAAGCTGATTACTTCCTCAAGATCTGTGACATCTTTTGGGATGTTGCTGATGCTGCCAATACCCAGGTCTGATAGATATCTAACTTCACAGAGCAGAACCAAGATTTGATACAGTTGAGATAAAAACAATCTAACCATGTCCTAATGGCACTCGATAGCTCAAACTGTGTATCCGAAATACTAGTGCAGCACTATTGAACCCAACAGAGGAAGATTGAAGCAACCAAGAAGCTGGGAGATGATTAGCAATACATTTTCGAACTGCAGGAAATCATACCCAGTTTGTGATGAATGGCACATTGGCTGCAATGAACGGCGATGGGGAACCAAATATCGAGAGATCCTGAGTAATTGATGGGATGTCTCAATTGTGCCTACATCAACTGCCTCACCATGCAATTCCGGAAGCCAATTGTAAGCAAGTGCTATACTTCTGGCGACTTGCAGCAGGCTAGGATGGTTTTTGATAGTGGCTGCCATCAGCTGGAGGAAGATATCGACTACGAAGCTATGGGCCTGAGATCGTACACCCTGTTGGTTATGCTACTGAGTTTATATTCTGGCATGGATGACTGTAATCTTGCCAAATGATTTCATGTCATCTCACAATTAGTACCACCTGCCGACCATTGGATACCTGTACCACCTCCATCCCCAGATTGGAGTACCATGCTTCCAGCACTCACTCTGCCAGCCAAAGAACCAGGAATGGGACAGGAAATGGATGGGAGAAATGTTGAAGGAGTTTGGATGAACCTGGGTGAGTGTGTATCTGAGAATGCAACCAGCCCACCTTTCAACATAGTGGCCTGTGCAATCCTGCCTGCGCCCACCATGCCAGAAGCCACTCAAATTGAGCAAGAGACTTGTTCAATCACATCAGCTCTCACCGATACAGATGCTGGTACAAACTTGCCAGCACCAATATAGGAAGACATCAGTATGACCCCACAGAAGCCTCCCAATTCTAAGGACAAGGGAACCCCAAAGCTCAACCAGAAAGCCACTCCCAGTAGGGAAAGTCGCAGTTCCCACTACGATGACGCCGGGAATGAGGAATATTTCTACTGCATTGTTGAATATCTCGACCTCAATCAGGACATCAACAGAATATTTCACCATGAGATGTTGATATTGGCCTGCCATTTGAGAACATCAGTAACAATGCCATACCCCTCTTCTAGTGAGTAGTAAATAGAGACTAGGAGTTGTGTAACGAAGCCCATTGACATATTAAGGGGGCTCTGTAGGAAATGCTTGAGGCAATAGTATGTATTAATACTCAGTTTCAGAACATGGTTCACTGTGCAAGAGGTGAAGAAAAGTAGTAGGCCAAAACTGAAGGTGGCAGGAGAATTTGAGTGGGCAAGACGTGAGAGTCCTTATGTTTTCCTGAGGGTTTGCAGTTTTCCTTTGGGTTATTGGTTTTTCATTGGTTTCATGATATTCCCTTTGGGTTGTGTCTTTCCTTTTGGTTCATGGTTTTGCTTTGGGTATGTGCTATTCAGTTGAGTTTATGTAATTGTTATATTCTATCAGGTGTCAGTATAAGGGTATGTGGGATTCCAGCGAAGTGGTGTGAGATGGACAAAGAGCGAAGGAGGTGGTGCGGATGGCTTCAGCATCGGGTCAGGGTAACCAGCCAGCAGTACAGGTTTGAACTGCGAAACCAGCTTGGTTTGGGTCCAGACCAGTTCAAAAACCTGACTTGCTGCTTGTTGGCGGGCCAATCCCGGATCTGTAACTGTCAACCTGCGGTTTCTACTGCGTGTGGCTTGACCCATCAGTTCCAACCTGCGGATTTGCGTTTTCGGTTGCACAATATCTCGTTGCATTCAGATGCTACTGCAAATCGCAACATAGTGACTCTGGTATGTCAATATCTATGTTGGATGCATCGGCCGCATTAATAATCAGAACAAACAGAGATTCGCTCCCTTCGCCATCTTGAAATTGAACGTCAATGGAGCGTCAATGGAGCGTCAATGATTGTTGGCCTTGTATCATGGTTAATCACAGTACAAAATGGCTGATATTGTTTAAATACCTTATTTTGACTGTTCTAATATGCTAAAACGCTTATTAACAGTTCATTGGACCTTTGTAGATGAAATAGATGGTTACTGTCCCCAAGGCTGTCACGGGAATATCCCCTGTTCATTTGACTATATATGCTGCTGATTTTGTGTCTATGGATATTTATAATCCAGTGTCACGAATATTACCAAAGATGCAAGACACAAAATCATTAATGCTCTGTTGACACTCATATTCAAGATGGGGCAGGGAGGGTATTGCTAACTCTTTTGCCAATAAAGGCTGCCAATAATTCCGGTATGACTGTACGCAACCTATCACCCATCAGATTACCCTGGATGCAAGACCAACAATTGTCAAGAGTCTGTTGATGCTCGTTTTCAGGATAGGATAGGGAGTGTGTTGCAATAAGTTTTGCCTATAAAGGCTGCCAATACTCCGACAATGTTTAACTACAACCAAAATAATTATTCATTACCTGACTTACAAGACCAAAAATTGTTGAGCTCCATTGATTCTCACTTTGCCACGCCCTTATCCACAATATGTAATTAGTTGATTTAGCATAGTATGTCATTCACATTTTTTTGATAGCTATTCTATCATTTCCGTTGATATTCTCCATGATCACTACATTGATTTTCAATAATAGATATGCATATATCATATAAAATATATTTTACAGTGTCCGCTACTTGCAGATAATGAAACCCCCAATCATACCGTTCCTTTATATCAATGCTCATTCTCACTGCCAGGTTGGCTCAATAGGCTGCTCTGGTTGTTAAAGAGAATGATAGCTGCATTACTACACTGCAGATAGTGTACTAACCAGTCGATGATCCTTTATCAGTTTGCATATCTGGATTATAATCTGTTTCATGCTGGCTGTCCTGGGCATATGCTTCATGCAAGAGACATTGAGTGGTGGGAAAAGTAGTCATTGAATACACATTAACGGGTAGGAAACTGTCGATTTGGGACCTGTGAGCTTCCTCAGTGTCTCATGGTGGCCCAGGTGGCGTTCCGGGTGGAGATGGCATCGTTTCTGGTGTAGGCTGTCTGTGTTCGCCGGGTTGAGGTGCACCCATTCCTTTGCGGCTCCAGTGTGTGTGCGGATTCTGCACTGTGCCATGTTGGCAATGAAGGCATCTGTTGGTTTGGTTTTGCTGATGCATACCTGGGTGTCTTTCTATCGCAGCCATTACTGCTCTATACCCAAGAAAGTCAACTCCCTGCATCTTCTCTCCTTGGACTTCTGCACATGTCTTCTTCATCAGGTATTGCGTTTCCGCTATTGCGGCTTTTGAAAACCCTCCTTTGGCTGTTTTTGCCAAACTCAATGCCAGGTGCATATTGGACTGTTCCAGCTGGACTCGGTGTCCTTGCCTTGCCATAGTAGCAGACATATTGAAAACCTACAAGAAAGTAGTTGCTGCCTCTAACAATGAGATTTGGCTACTACCTGAACCATATATGCATCCATAGCCTCCTCAAAGGTAATTAAAGCATGTTTTGTCCACTCCCGGGGATGCTGATCACCAAGTTCGTCCATGAACATCCCAGAGTGGAAAACACCAAGAGGTTTGATTGTGTGGACAGTGTCGGCAAATGGCTTGGTCAACCAGGAGGTTTACAGTGACAGGCAGTGATAAATTGGTCATGTAGCTCCCTGTGTATACCTATGGTATGTCATACGCTTAGTTGACGGCTGGTGACCTCCATATGGAGATACTCACATGCAACTGCATGCTGTGTCATATTCTTGCTGCTTCCGGTTGTACAGATAACTTTTCAATGTGCATCGTGAATTATAATTTGGGTGGCTGTATTGGCAGCTTCCTAGTAGACTGACTGGTGTCTGTGTTGATGCCATGTGACTGGAAATGCCGGATTGGATGAAGCTCCCGTTGATCAGCTTGGTTCAGATCCACTTTTACCATGCACAGCTGTTTCTGTATCCATGCTTTGCTGTGGTGGTGACATAGGAGAGTAACATGATAACGAAAGGAAGAGGGAAGTCCTGAAGAATATATTGTTAGCTTCAAGTCAAAATGGAATACATAATAGCCAACTTGCACATTCTACTCATGATGAATCCTGCTACGTAGGGCTGCAGGTTGTAAGGATTTCACACTGTCCCATGATATGCATTAACTAGGTCTGATGTTGTTTCTTTGTGTACAAGGATATATGGAGGTTTTTGACAGCCGAAATCTGCTGATTGCAACTAATTAACTGGTCATTCTTCGAGGGGAAGGACATCTGGTAATGTCTGTCTCAAGAAATTGAAGGGATCTGACATGAAACTGAAACTCAAAATCATGGTATGTTTTACGATTAGCATTACTATTAAGATTTTGGTGATAGTTAAAATGCAGACATTGCTTTGTTCAAGTTGATCAAATCCACCATCCTTGGCATAAAAACCCCAGCTTGCGTGCATATCGTCCATATCTTGCAACGTCCAACATCTTGCCCACTAACATAGTCAATACAATCTACAATGTTCAATGCCCTGAAAACAACTTTTCCCCAGTGCCATCGGGCAAATATGCCAAATTGACAAAGTGTTCCACATGACAACGTTAATGAGCGAATGAAGACAGAAGTAGCTTCGAATCAGAGAGAGTCCGAGACCTCGGGGAATTGTGCAGCTTGTGATCTACAAAGAAGCTTACTGTGGAGACATGTAGAGACATACATTGTCTAATCCACAAAGAGAAGGAGAAATAGATCCAGGTTGATGATGAGAGAGAGACCACTGTGGCAAGAAAGTGAGTTGAAGGTGCAGAGACCGCGATCAAGCAGGTGCAGGAACACAAAACAAATGCTGTTTCCACGGGAGTGACAAACAGAGAGCCGGTTAAAACGATCACAGAAATGATAATTGCTATCGGAGACAGTTTGAGCAATCTTGCCAGTTCCGATGATGAGGAGGATGGCAATGATGAGGAGGATGATGATACAAAGCTTTTGGAAGCTGAGCGCAGATGACGAACCTGACTGGGTGGTGAGCAGAATTTTCAAAACAGTTCAGCAGCGCATGTAGAGATTTGGCAAAAGCAGATGAAGCTTGCCAAATTGAAACAATGAGGATCGGGGGACGCGGCCAACTACTTCCATGAAGGAGACATGCAGTAGGGAACAACCGAATTGAATGTTCCAGTAGTCTTTGATTCATGAATGAGCAATGTAGCAACTGCACCTGCTCCAACATCATTTGGAGATCTAATGAAATCTCTTCATATCGTCCTGAGCAAATTGCACATTCAGCAAGGGACTTCTCGACTAGGAAGTAGTCATATGAGGATGGTTTCAGGGCAGCCACATGCAAGCAAACTCATATTGTTGCGTTTCCATAACAAGAAGCTCGATTTGTTCCCAAGTGAGGAAATGTAGCCTGTTGAACCACTATGCATTTACCCCCGCATATTGTCAGCAGAACGAATCACCATCTAGAAATCGGATACGGACAAAGAAATGGTGATGGCTCAAGCTGCACCAGAGTAATAGGTAGGCAAATTGCCACGTTTGACATCATATCCAGTTGAAAAGTTCATCCTGTACCAATTTTGCTACCGGTCAGGTTTTTGTTGATTTCAGTGACTAAATTGTAGGAGAAGACAGTTCGGCCATGGCTGTGGAAAAGTTGTATGTTCCATGCGAAAGTACAACGGTACAAATGAAACTGTATGATGACCAATAAACTCAATATTGTCTAGCCTATTACTGTTAAGTGAGGAAGGAAAAATTAAGTTAGTAACGAACATTAGAAACATAATTTAAGTCAGTGATGTCATACAAGTTATGGATGGAGCGGTCAGTGCTCAACTTGAATCTGGCTGCATGACAACCATCATGTAGCATTCATGCATGTATCCAACAGCATAACGCTCCACACAGATCTGGTTCACATGGTTCCAATTATGAAAATCGCATATAGTATATCATGGAAATGGAGGAGAAGGAGCGGGATACGGAAAGGTGTAGAAGTCGAGCTATGTTAATCAATAGCTGGTGGAATGATCTACATGACGTAAATTGCTGCACAAAAGTGTGGGAATTTGCTAGTGCTACATCATCCATCACTCTGTTACTGTCGATTGTGGTTTTTCAGAAATTGAGATGCCCCAAAGCTCCAGTATGCAAATGCAAATGCCAAGAAATGGTTTGATGGCTATCAATTATGTCTATACAATTCGTCGCATACAATGACTGAGAGTATGATGATAATTTTGATGTATTAGATGTGAACGTCAACGGAGTGTCAACAATTCTTAGTCAAACCCACACCGCAATCAAATGGTTGCATGGTGATATTCTTATACACTAAATGTATTGGGAAGCATTATAGCTAAAAACTCAAGAAACACACTTGTTGCCCCATTGTAAAATTAAGTGTCAACAGAGCATCAATGATTTCAAGCCTTGCATCTTGGATACCTAAGGGGCCCAGCGACGACTTTGATCCACAATTGACCTATCGCCCGCCTTTCTGGGCACAGATAATTTCAATGACATTGAAACTATGCAGGAAAAATGAGCATCAATGGAGCCTCACCAATTTTGGGCCTTCAATCTTGGAAAATTGAGGGGCTGTGCAGCCTCATTAAACCATAATCGAACTATCAGCCGCCTTGGTCAGCAACAATGCTTGCAACAACATCCTCACTATGTCCTAGAATGTTTGTCAATGGAGCATCAACGGAGCGTCAATGAATCTTCATCTTGCATCTTGGACAATCTAATACCTATGGAACAGCGTTAACCAACAATTAGCCTACTGGCTGCCTTTATTGGCAAAAACGCTAGTGATCATGTCGTGTCTGCATCCTACAATTGAGCGCCCATGTAGTGTCAACACTTTTTGTGGGGGCACAGCACACTACACAGCAATGAACTGCATTGGGTTGTTTCTAAATTGAGTTTTCCACAGTCAGTCTTTTGAATATGTCCTTGTATACAACTTCACAAATATGCATGCAATGTCTCACAGATCCTATTGTTTTTGCTTCTAGCTGAATAGTTAATATTTAAAAACCCAAATTTTGCATTACTATCACGTACCTTTTGAGCGTCTGTAGAGTCGGATTAGCCAGCTTTAAAATACCTTCCGCCATGTCGGATTCAAAATCCTAAACTACCATATTGCTTGAGGTTATGATTTCATCCAAAAATGAAGATCTCATTAATTGTGAGTTGAGCAACAGTATATCACAAATCACCTTCGATGCTTGATGGGCTTTAATGAATGTAGACTCCAAAAATCCTATTACTTGGAATAATTCTAGACATGCAGCATCATGGCGATTTTATTTGCACTGCGGAATTGATGAGGCTGGCAGCCCTGGACATAGAGGTAGTGTTTGTTATCTAGTTTTTGGCAATCAATCAGAAAATCGGACCAGCTCAATGGGGAAACACCTGCTGTGAACAGCTCATATTGCAAAGTCAAACGAATAAACAGAGTCGAAAGTTACTGAATCGACTAGTTCCATTCTCAATGAAACAGCTTTGGCTATCCTGAAGAGGCATGTAAGTCAAGGAATTCCAATAGTAAGTGCACACAGGAAATTCATATTTCACATTCAGGATAATCCTTATTGACTGAAATGACAGACAAAATACTCTAAACTGGCAGTGAAGGACATTGAATCTTCTAAATTTCACCAAGACATGTGGAATCACTACCTCATGTTAGGATTTGTTTCGGCTCATATTGCATGGAACACTATATCAAATCTCGAGCTAGAACGGTTATACAAAGCATTAGGCAGTCACATAGTGCTGCCGTCCACCACAACCGTTAGCAACATTTGCTGGTGGGACTATGCACTGAGATGGATATAATTAAGATGCAATTGCTGTTAGAAAATCAAGTTAGTTTAGGATTGGACGGATGGACCTCATAGACCAAACTTGCCATAATGTCCGGCATTGCTTACTATATGGATCGCAAATGGGCGTTTTGTGAAGTCCACCTCTCTTTTGATGAGGTTGATCGCCCATTCTTTTCCAGTTTTGAAAGCTAATTGAGGATGATAGGTCAAGGGCCAACATACTGGAGCAAGGCTAGCCGTACAATTAAACGACATGCTTGATCATCTTCAGATTGCTGCTGGCTGTTTGCTCAGAATTATGATTGATTATGCTTCCTCAAATGGCTCGAGAACTTGCTAGCTGCAATCAACACTTGAGGCCGCCGGAATCAAATGGCCTGCATTAAGAATCCACGCACCATGCTTGGCTCACGTCATACAGCTGGCTGTAGGTGCATTCATGAGCAGTCTATGTGTAAGAGGCCGCACCTAGTCTTGGGAAGCTACTAAGCATGATCAGCAATATGGAGAGAATCAACGCATCGATATGAGACACAGTCAAAGACTTCGAAAAGTGGGCAATGCTCAAATCAACAAGGTGTCAGCCATGAGACCAGGTGTCACAAAGATAATTGAGAAATTACGTATTTCGATATATTTCGAATGTCCCGAAACTTACCTTCATATAGCGGAGATTACTAGCTGGCTGGATCACGCTGACACCTGGTCATCGAAACGATTTCATTAACAATCAAAGAGACAAAATCCGCATCGTGGTACTGCCAATTGTGGATGTAAACACACTGTGGAACTCGACACTGGAGTATCTTGAATGAGCCTACCGAGTACAAGAATTCACCAGCTAGTGACTCCAAAATCCAAAAAACAGTGATTATCAGCCACTCTTTACAACACTGGATGAATGGACCATTGTAAAGAACATCATTAAAGTTTTGAGGCAATTGCAATACTGGACACTGTGGATGTCGAAGAGGCATATGGTTATATTGCATCACGATATCACAGTCGACAATGACATGTTCCATCATATGGAAGGTGGTATGCAAGCTTGGGCTAAGAAGCAGACGGAATGAAAGAAAGACTTGTTCTTCGCGATGCCGTTAGCGTAACAGATGCGGTCTCAATAATATGCGGAAGTGACTCTGACAATGGGTATCCTTCCGGTCTCTGCGCATATCCTGAATCCTGTCTGGAAGTTGCAATTGTTTCGGAAGTGGGACAAGTGAATTGATATAAATCCTGTGGAGGAGACATTCTATACTACCCAATACCAAGAGGCCATTCTGCAGCATATGGAGAATAAATACTATGCAAAACACGGATGTGTGCTGCTGAATAAATCTAAAAGCGTATGAAGCAACAATCTCGTCACCTATGCCTTGGCTTAATCATCCGGTCAATTATGCTTTGATCCATGTGAATTGTCGAGGGATGATGAAGATCACTTAACGCCTAACAATGTAGCTTAAAAGATACCCAGACAAAGCAATCGCACCACACGTTTAATGACAGCCGCCAGACTCCACTTGAATTTACTGCCTGAAGCAACAAAAAACTGGGGGCAAATTAATCCAACTTTCACCAACTGCCACTCCGACCCAACGCAGATTAGCAGCACATTTTGCATCCCGGACATAACCAACTGGTGGCTCCAACAGGAGGAAACGCACTCAGAGTATGCGGATCTCTCCAATTGCATATGTGATGTATTCTCTATCATACCACACAGTGTCAGAGTGGAGCCCAGTATGTCACTTGGGCGAGATGTTATCGGCTGGAGGCAGTCAAAAGAACAGGTGAGACCCTTTGCAAACAAGTTATTATTCAGCAGTTTGCTCTAGCCAACAACAGGATCTTGACAGGCAATGACCCTTCATTGGATACAACAAACACAGAATAGAACTCAGAAATGAAGACAGAGGTGCAGGAACTGACATTGCATAGAATGGCCATGGTCCACGACATTTTGGAGATGTGGCAGGGCAGCCACAACCCACGTGCTACCCTGAAGGAATCTCGTGCTCAAAACAGGCACATGACAGCCATAGGATACATTTCTGACACAGAACAGATTGTCAAAGCATGCTGGTGACTCTTTCACGATGATGGTGAAGCTGCATTTCAGTTGTCAGAAAGATCACCTTTGCCACCAGCTGTGTCTACAAAGGACCCCCAAGGAGGACAAACTCAAATATTGAATATGCGCAGAATCCGAAGAACCAACCGTCATCCAGTCGAAAGTGACGAGAATAGCGCACCTGAAACCATTTCGGATACCTAAATATAGCTTAACTGGAATGGTGACTTGGTTAATCCCAATGACAGCAAAGATGATTGTGCAGCCAAAGTTGCGTCTGATATGGAGCAAGACAATGGCATTGAGGAACTGGAATGCCCAGAGCAGCGGGACGTGAGTGCTGCACAAAATGTTCCCAGTTTGATTTGGCCAACATGGAAGTCAAAGAGATATGCTGATTAGATGGTGGTGACGCCCAATGTGATGGACACGAGGATGAAGAAGAGAAGCTAGAAACAGTAGGACAGAATACGTCAATGTTTCACCAGTTTCTGTATGTAGCTTGACTGAGAGTTACAGTCAGAGATATATTATGGGCAAATGGTGAGCAGTAGCTTGTGAATATCGGTTGATAAACAGATGTATAGCAGCTGCAATGAATCTTTTGGCAAGATATGTTAATTTTAGTAGTATGAGAGTGAGCAGTGGAAGAATATTACTGTACTCGGCTTAGCCCCAGGGCCGAGTCAAAATCTTTCAGAAAGGCAACCAGTAAGTTCAAATCATGATGAAAACAATCCCCAATGGAAGCAGATGGTGAATGGATAATACATTACAATGAGCATCAACGGAGCGTCAACGATTTGTAGTCTTGTAAGTATGGAAATTGAATAGGGATTTGGTTGCTTCTATGCATAACCAACATATTGGCAGCATTTAAATGCACAAGAGACAGCGACAAGGTCACTGCCCCATCCTGAGAATGATTATCAATGGAGCGTCAAAAACGTTTAGCTTTGCATGTTGGGTAATTTATGTTCCGATTGGTTGCATACATCCATTCAGGAGATATTAGCAGCCTTTAGAACCAAAACACCAGCGACACGCTCCCTGCCCCATACTGGAAGTGAGCGTCAACAGAGCATCAACATTGTTAAGTCTTGTTTATTTGGAAATCACGGCATTGCGCGAATCTTCGCGTACATAATAAAGTTATTGACCACCTTGCTAGGCAAACATACAATATCGCAAAGAAAAAATAGGGATTCAATATTAATGGATATCGCAAACTGTTAAACATTCGAATATATATTATTGGTTGTTGAAAACCTGACTTTGATAAGATACTATAAACAAACTGCAGATACAAGAATCTTATATCAATCTAGAGATGGACCCGCTGGGTGACCCGCTCACGACCTGCCCAAGTCAGACGGCTTGGGGGTGTACTATCGAACCTTACCCAAGTTGATGGTTCGTAATTATTGACAACCGTGACTGTCAATTTGGCAATAGTTACGTTTGGACCTGGACTGGGACCCGAACTGACGGTCCGGAACTGTTGGTAGGACTGCTCTATTTGAAGCCATCCCAGCTCAATTTCCACTACAGTTCTGTTGTATATTGAAGTTAATTTCATCCAATATAGCAGCGGATCGTTCTACAAAGTTCAGGTAAGTTTTCCACAGTAATACTCTCCAGATGTTGATATGCACTAATTCAGTTGGAATGCATGTGGATATTTCTGTGGTTGATATACTATTTCAGTGAGAAGTGCATTGGTATTTCACTCTTTCAACTCCGTGGCAATAATTTGATTGTACTGAAAGACTGTAGTGCAGAATTGCCATATATGTTGTTTATATTGGACAATTGTGTATTATTTCTGACACTCTTCTGCTGGATTTAGTATTGAGTGTGTCACAACATCAAATGTTCACCAGAAAGCAGATGATATAAATTTTAGTGTAGCAGTTTTTGGAACAGTTTGATACTGACATAGACTGTGGCAAAAAGTCTGCAACCTGTGGTTATACACATCTTAATCTGCTGCGACTCTGTAATTACAATATAACAGATTTTAGCTGCAGATCAATACTGACAGCGTGCATCAATAAATCTGTATTGAAGAGATCTTTTCAATCTGACTCTGGTCATATATGTTATTCAAAAACTCAGATGATGAGTTGGGGATTTGTGAATGAAATAGAGTCACACCAATAGTTAGTGTGACGAATACAGTATATGCACCACACGAAAATTGTAAAATGGTCTGCATACCTTATGTATGCTTCCCGTGTACTCCCATCATCATCACAGAAACTTCTAAGATATTCCTAATGCTCCTTGACCTGCGAGCATCTTACATTGTATTCCCGTGTACAACAGGAGCATTGTTCAGTGCTTCAGCATATGCTGGCAGTAATGGAGATTCATTCAAGATGGTACAAAATATTGCTTATGGAATAGTTATATTTCAGAAAAGCTGAAACATCTGCATGTCACTGTTTGAGACTGTAAAAGCAGCTGTGGCCTCCAAATAGGGTAGTAGGAAACTTTGGAAGCAGATGCGACCAGTGCTAACATCATTTCCGGATTTCCTGCCAGCAATTGTTGTTTGGACTGCAACAATGGTCTGGTTCGGTCTTACACCAATTCAAGATCCAACCCTGCTGCCTTGTGGCATGCCAAACATGGACAGATACAAATCGACTCACGGGTCTGGGGGGCTCTGCCTAGACTCGTCGGTTCCAATCAGTGCATCTCCATTGTGTGTTTGTTTATGTATTGTCGCATACAGATACTCTACTGTGAATCTTGCAATCTTCACTTTGTTACATCATTGTCTTCTTTTGATGTATTCGCCAACTGTATATTTAAAACAAAAAGTGACACACACACTGCCTCATCCTGAAAATGAGCGTCATTAGAGAATCAATAATTGCTGGTCTTGCATAATGGGTAATCCGAGTGGCAATTGGTTGCAGACAGTTATAAATGACATATTGGCCACCTATAAAGGTCATAGCAAAAGCGACATGCTACCTGCTAGATTCTGAAAATAAGCATCAACAGAGTGTCAACAATCATTGGTCCTGAATGTAAGGTAATTAATAAGAGAATTGGTCACGGTAATACATGATGACATTATTGGCCATCTTGATGGGTAAATACACTAGCGACAACATCACTACTATCTTCTGCACGTGTGCATCAATGCAATGTCAAGGATTTCTGGCCTTGCATCATTGTTCATCAATATGTGATGTGGCCGTGTTTGTAAATATGCCAGGTTTTGGTCATTTGTATAGGCTAGAATACTGATGAATGTTGAGTTTCAGCATGGTATGTGAAAAATATTGTTACTGTCCAGGAGGCTGTCACAGGAATATATCTTGCGTATCTGCCTATGACAGCTGCCAACGCGTTGTTTATAGATGTCAGCGATTAAGCGCCATTTAAATAACCCAAGATGCAAGATCAAACATTGTTGCCGCTCCTTTGATGCTTATTTTCACTATGTGACATGCAGCATATCTCTTTCTCTTGTACTGATAATGACACCCATTATGTTGATTATACACAACAACAACCAGATTACTATTTGAATATCTGACTAACAAGATCAAAAATTGTTGACGCTCTGTCGACCCTCATTTTGTCATGGGTGTATCCGTAAAATGCAGTTATTTCACTTGGCCTAGTCTATCATCAATGGTGGTTTGGCAGAATTTCTATCGTCTTCATGTACTTTTTCCTTTGTCACTAAATTGATCTTTTGTGATATATATAAATGTGTTCTTTAAAATATACTTTAAAGTGTCCACTATTTGTAGATAATTGTACACACAAAAGTTCCATACCTTCTATTAATACTCATCTGCATTTGCTGGCTCGCTCAATAGGCTGCTCTTGTCTGTAAACTGGATGTCAGCTGAATCACCACCCTGCCGATAGTGTTCTAACAACTGGATGTTTCTTCATCCGACAACAAATCTGAAATACAATCCTTATTGCGCTTACTATCCTTGGCATACGCATCCAGATTGAAACATTTGGCATTGCCAAGAGGAGAAGGTATATAGACATATCTGGTTGGCACACGATTGATTTGAGATCGTTCAGATTCTAAATTCTCGCCAGGTCAAGCACGTGGTTTTCTGGGCAGATATGATGTTGGGTCTAATAACCGCTGTCTGAGCCGGACTGGTGGAGGACCATCTGTTTCTTTGTGCCTGCAGCATGTCTGCAGATTCTTTGCTGTCCCATTTTGGCAAGGAAGACAGCTGTCCATTTAATTTCCACCAACCACAGCCGGGTGTTTTCTATTCAGCTGCCTCCATCTTTCAATGCCCAGGACGCCCAACTCCCTCCTTCCTCACAACATGGACTCCAGCACAATGTCTCTAGATCAGGTATTGCGCTTCCTCTATTGCGGCACTCCAGAACCATTTTTTGGCCATTTTCACCATATTTACGACAAGGCGCATATCATACTGTTCTAGTTGTACCCAACCTTCTTGCCTCGCCATAGTAGCAGATATGTTGAAACCCTCCAAAGATTTATTTGCCGCTTCTACTAGTGAGATTTGGCTGGAATGTAGGGTTAGCAATGGTTCCAAACTGTTGGGTAGAGTCCCGGTTCAGGTTGGAAGCAAACCTTTATTGACTTGGCGGACGTATTGTCAGAACTCCTGAACCAGCTCTTCTGGTCTGGTTGGATGAAAATCTCCCAGCCTGTCTGAATTGGGCACATTGTCAGTGGGTTGCTCCATGCATCCATTTGTAGATTCATTTAATGTTGTTGTTTTTGCAGTTTGATAATAGTATCTTATCCAAATAGTGCATTCAACAGCCAATAATGTGATTTTGCATGTATTGCAGTTTGCGATATCGATAATTTTGGAATCTGTGTATTTCCTTGTATATGTTGCACTTTTGCTTTTAAATGTAGTCAATAGTTCTGTTATATGCTGATATATCCCTGCAATGCCTTGATTACCCAATATGCAATACAGACAATTGTTCATGCCCCATTGACACTCATTTTCATGAAGGGGTAATCTATATATTATGTACTGCTACGGTTGAAATGGTAGCCATTACTTCATATATGAATTATTGCCACAAAGTGACACTAATGTTTGCCAAGCTTCAAGACCATGAATCATGGATGCTGCATTGAGAGTACTTTTGAAGATGGGGCAGTGAGCATGTCGCTAATATTATTGCCCCCAGTGGCAGCCAATATCTGATTTATGGAAGTTTCCAACCAATCCCTGGTTAGGTTACCCAAGATGCAAGACCAAAAATGGTTGATGCTTAATTGATGCTCATTTTCCGGATGGGGCAGGAAGCGTATTGCTGATGGTTTTGCCTATAAAGGCAGCAACAACCTCATATATGAATGATTCCAACCAATCACCAGTAAGAATTCCAAGATGAAAGTCCAAAAATCATTGATGTTCAGTTGACTGTCACTTTCAATATGGTTCAGGAAGCGTGTCGCTATTTGTATTGCTGTTGAAGCCAGCCCATACCTCATTTCTGGATGTTTGCAATGAATGGCCAGTTCAGTTACCCACGATTCAAAGCCAAATATCCTTGATGCTCAGTTAATATTGATCTACAGAATGGGGTACTGACAGCGTCACGGACTCTCGGTTTTATAGACTCTTTTCAACATATCAGTTATGGATAGGAAAGCCCAAATCTCTTTTCTCTTGCCATACATACAGGAGTAATAATTATTGACACTCATTTTAAGGTATTGTCCTTTCAAAATCTTCTGCCATCATTAATTGCATTGATAATTAATTGAACTTATTGGTTGCCACTCTGCCTGATCGAGACTTGGCGCTTTGCAAAGCCGAGCACAGTAATATTGTTGCACTGGTCGCTCTCATTCAATTAAAATTTATACATCTGGCCCAATAATTCATTCTGCGCACTGTACTTGTGCATATCAACTAATATTCACATGTGACTGCTCAATATTCTCCCATAATGTTTCCCAAAACGAAAATCTCAGTCAAACAACATGAAGAATCTGGTGAATATCCATCAACCCATTCTGTTCTACATTGTATTGTTCCCCTTATTCCTCTTCATTTTCCATGGATTTACCATGATCAACACCTGTTCAGCCACTGTATTTGACTGCTGCATTTGCTGAATTACTCCTGGAACATTCAGGGCGGCACTCACTTCCTTTAGCTGTAGGGTTGCTCCATTCTTGATGCTGTTGTCTAGAGCTTTATCAGAGTCATTGTCTGCCTCCCAGTCGGCATCGCTGCAATTTGGATTATGCAAGTCCCCATTCCAAAGAAGCCAATTTTAGATGTCCGAAATGCTTCAGGTGCAGAATCCTAATCACTTTCGCTAGAATGGTGGTTTAATCTATGCATTTGGTAGACATTTAATATCTGAGTTCTTCCTCCAGCAAGGTTCTTTGCAGACAAAGCTGGTGGCACCAGTAATCGTTTGAACGATATAAACACAGCCGCACTCTCAGGTTGTAAGTTTGATCAGGACACTTTGGGGATCTCTTCGGTATCTGAAGTGTATTCTTTGGCTGCCGTTCACCTGGTTTTGGCGTCTGATTTTTTCTGTCTTGATCATAGGTTGTGGCTGCACTGCCACATCTTCAAAATATCATCGACATTCTTGACACTTTCCAAGTTCCATTCTTCCGACACTCTCATTATTTCAAAGTAGTATTTAGTATTCATAGTATCCAATGCTCTGTCACCGCCTGCCAATAACCCATTATTGGCTTGAGCAAATGGCCTTCCAACAACTTCTTTCTGATTTGTTCTGAGTGTGGTTTTTCACTCGCTCCAGCCGATACCATCTTGCCCATGGGAAAATCCAACCTCAACCATGACACCATCTCCTATGATAGAGAGTATGTCGGTGTGCCACAGTAAAGAGATCAGTGTCCATTGGGTGCTTTTCTTCTTGCCGATGCCACCAGTTGATGATATCCAGTATCCAATATGTACTGCTAATCTCCATAGAGTCAGAGTGTTAATCATTAATACTCTGATCAATGGGCTCCCAGTTTGGTGGTAATTCAGTCTGTGATTTGAAATACAGCATTGCTGCAGTCAATTACAGTGCTGTGCGATCGCTTCATCAGGGTGTCATTTCGGCCACAGATTTAGGCATTAAGTATTCTTCATCACTGTGTGACAAATCATATGGATCATAGGAAGATTAACTATTTCTTGAAGCCTTTGCGGAGTAGAAGGGATTGTAGCTTGTTATACTTTTGGGTTTCATGATGGGCAAATGTCCATGTTTTGCACAGTGTTCATTCTCCAGGTACTTCAGAAACACCTCTTACTAAGGGGTACTATATGAAGTCTCGTCCTCATAATCAATATCCATTCTCTTGCCTCACTTCCGGAACCATCACAACTACCGGAAAGAATCAAAGATATGTGCTGAAATTGAAAGTATACCGATTGTTGGAGTAACTTCAGTATGTGATGTGGATAATATCTGGCCCACAAACTGTACGGTGAAGTATCAGTCTTCCTTTGATTGCGTCTTCTTTACAGCTAAATCTTGCATGACGCCATCCATATGATCAAACAGATCAATGTACAAAGAGATTACCTGATGCAGAGTAACCGTATGCCTGTTCGATATCAACAGGGTCCTGCACTAGAATGGCCTTCACACTTCCATGTCATACTTGGCGATGGTCCATTCATTCTGCGTTGTGAAAAGTGGCAAGTAATCACTGCATTGTAGATTCTTGAGCCACCCGCAGGTGAATTCTCATAATATGTAGACATGTTCAAGCAACTCCAGCATCAAATTGCACTCTGTCTTCACCCCCATAATAGGTAGTACTGCGATTTGCACTTTGGCTTTTTGACGGTCAATGAACTTCTTTCGATGACAAGGTATCAGTGTAACCAACACTGCATCTATTTACTTCAATATGGGAGTCAGTTTCAGGACTGTCAAGATCTCTTGACAAACAAACTTTCTCAATTATCTTTGGCAAACGTGGTCTCATGGCAGACCCCTTGTTGATTCTAGCATTGTCCTCTTCACGAAGTCTTTGACTATTACAAATATCGATCCTTTCTTCTGCTCGAAATTGCTGATCACTCTGATTGGCTTCTGAACACTTGGAGCACTGTTTTCCTCCCAGACTACTCATGAATACACCCAAATCAAGCTGAATGACATCCACCTTCCAGAGCATGTGTTTCCTCAATGCAGGGCACTGGAATCAAGAGGCCTTAACAGTTGATTGTAATTTTCGAATCATCATGTAATTGGAGCAAGCATCATCAGTCATAATTCCAAGTAAGCAGCCATTGGTAAACTCAAAATAATCATGAACTTCCCTCTAATATATGGCTACCTGTGGTCCAGTATATTGACCCATCACGTATTTACCTTAATTCACTTTTAAAACATGACATGAATAGGCTATCAATTTCATCGAAAACTAGTTATACATCGTTCAATGCCCAATTTCGACCCATATAGTAAGGACTGAGCGATATTATGAGTAATTTGTATAATGATGACCACCCATTACAAGCTAAACTATCAGTCTTTGTTGATGGTAATTGCTTCTTAATTGCATTCACTCTCCGTATGTATTCCCTCTGGTAACTGTTGCTCAGCGTACTGGTTGACAGTAGCACCAACTCACTTTGGAATGCAGTATATGACCATCGTTGCTATCGCTTTATAATAGCTTGGCATGGAATGTCAGCAGATTCATATTCTAACCTGAGGTACTGATTCCATGAGTCGTGATGACTTTCAGTGATTTGAATGTTCTTCATTGCCACTTTGGAGCATTTTGTCTCTCAATTCAGATCATGTAGGTAAGATATAAATGTCAAATATGAATTTCCTTTCCATACTTACAATTGCAATTCCTCCACTTCCTTGACTCTACGGTATGGGCAAAGCTGTTTCATTGACCATTAAACCTGTCAATTTGGTAACTTCTGACTCTGTTAATTCATTTACTTTGTGATGTACACTGTTACCAACAAAGGTATTGCAATTGAGTGGGTCTCATCTCCTGATGGATGGCGAAGAACTTCATCACATATGAGATGTATTATGTGAGGGCTGATGGTCTCCTCAATTTTGTAATGTAAATAAAATTGCTGCTAGGGCACACTTCAAGAATCACTCCACACAATAGAATGCTTCGACTCTGTATCTTTTGATACCTGCCAAGCATCAAGTGTGATTTGTAATGGATGTTCACTCAGATACCGAATAAAGACACATTCATTATTGGAAGATATCATAACCTCCAGGACGAAGGTATTTGAAGATATTGAATCTGAGATCACAGTAGATATTTGAAAGCTTGGTAATTCAAGTTGAGAGACTGTTAAACATTAAATCATGGTAAAGTAGAATGCTGCTTCTTCAATATTAACTGTAGAGCTACAAGAAAGACAAAAGTCAGACCTCTGAGAGATTGCATGTGTATTAGTGAAAACGAATACAAGGACGTATAGGGATGACCAAACTTTAATAACTCAATTTTTGCAAAATGCAGTACCGTTCATTGCTGTGTAGCTTAATCAGCCCCCACCAAGAGTGTTGACACTCCTTTGGCGCTCATTTTAGAAGGTGGTTGCAATATTGACACTACTATGTTTACTCAAGGCAGCAGATATATCAATTATGGGTCAACCATGTTGCATAGCCTTCTAATTATCCCAGGTGCAGACCAAAAATCGCTAACACTCTAACGACACTCATGTTTAGGAGTTAGTAACAGTATTGCCACTAGCAATTTTGCCCAGAGAGGCAGCCAATAAATTGAGTATGGGTTAACACTGTTGCATAGCCATTTATTAACTAGGATGCAACACCAAAAATCATTGACTCTCTGTAGGTGGTCTTTTTGAGGTGTTGGTGATATTGTTGAAAGAACGTTTGGCCATCAAGACGGCAAATACTGTGATTATGAGATTATTTCATTACACAGCCTAGTGATTATCCAAGATGCAAGACCAAAAATCGTCGATACTCCATTGATGGTCAATGCAAGGATGGCACTGAGAGCTTGTCGGTTCCCATTTCAATATACAGATGGCCGATACTTTCTCTTTGAATGGATATGACTATGCAGCCCATTGATTGCGCAAATGGTAAATCAATTAATCATTTACTATTCATTGACGCTCCGTTGACGCTCACCTCAATGAAGTACCATCAGTCATTGGATGCTCAACAATTGTACGCACAATGCATACAGTCATTATTGACAGCCACTATATCACCTCTATGTACAATAAGTGGCATTCAAACCCTTCGAGCTTTCTCACTTACCTGGCCGCCACTGTACACGTAATCGAAGCAATAAATGATGTGGTACCATCATGATTCAGCACTTTCGGCCGGAAATTTGCAGCATATAGATACATCCTCTAGATTTTGATAATAATAGCCCGATTGTTTTACCTTTCATTGTCCATATCCTTCTCCTCGAGTTCAATGATATACTATAAGCAATTGTCTAAATCTCAACCACGTACAGCAGGTCAGAGTAGAGAGTTCTCCATTTTGATGTATGACTAAATGCTGCAGGACGGTTGTCACTCATCCAAGATGAGGTTGCGTATTGACTGCTTCTTCTACAACTTGTATGACTTCACTGACTTACATTTTGTTAGTACTTTTAGTATCTAATAAACATTTTGCTGTCTCACTTAACTTTTACAGGCAAGACAATATCAAGTTTGTTGGTCATCTAGAAACTTGATTTGGAGTCTCGACCATTCCCATGGCCAGTATGATCGTTCCACACACACTGACAAATGATCATGTTTCATAATTTGGTTACTGAATTCCTGACAAATCTGACACCTAGCCAAATAGGTACATGAATTGCTTTACAAAGGGATACATCATTTAATTGTACTATTACACTGTCTATTCCTCCAGTGATGCAGGAGCTATCACAATGTCATTTTCTGAATCCAGTTTGTGCATGCCAAAAATCTAGTGACACTATATGCAGGAGAACCAGCTTATGGGTTCACCAGAGTTCGACAGCTTCATCTGTGACACATCGAGCGCCTCATCGGGTGAGTAGGCTGCTATACGATTGTGTAACTATGGTTACTCGGAACATAGCCTCATTAGAGTAGTTAGTGGTCACGGAGTCCGTTGCTGCATTCACGATTGGCCGGGAATGATTGCAAGATTCTGCATAAGCTTTCCAACTGTTGTCGGTGATGGTGCGACTGCAGTCATGTTTGGTTGGAGTTTCACAACTGCCAGTATCATCAATTTGGCAGTCCCATACTTCATTTCACTGTCACCAAAGTAGTGGGCCACGTCCCCCCATGCCGGTGCTGTGAATTTGACAAGCCTTATCTGCCATTGCCAAAAAGTCACCATGAGGTACTGTACTGTGGTGGAGTTTGTGCCAATCACAATGCTGGGTTTGTCCTCGTTGCTCAGGTTGCCAAGCTCTGTATCATCTTCATCAGCTGCCTCATCTTCCCTATTCTCCTCATCATACGAACTTTCAACATCCCTCAGACTGTATTTCATTGCCTGCAACATACCGAGAATTTTTTTTCCAGCTTTTCTGGTGGTCAATCCCGCCTTTTTAGCATTTCTCATATCTTGTCACTCTTGCATAATTGCTGGCTCTGCATCTTCAACACGCTTGTTTGCCCCGACAGTCTCCATATAGTTATAATTGTCGATCAACTTCTCTTCCTCTTCGTGGTTTAATAAAGGTGTTTTTCGTCTTTTCTCTATCGAAAGCTTCATTTTTGATCGTAAGGTGCCCACTGTTCCCAAGGCTCGAACCATTTTTGCCTTTAAGCCGGGCTTGCCTTGATTCTCTTGATGACACTGTCATGTGGATGACTGTGTCAATTTGCTGCATTTGCCCACCGGAAGTGGTGAAAGGTTCCTTTTCAAGGGATATGCCATTGTTTCTTTTGTTGATTGTGTTATTGGGCAAGATGTTGGATGTTGTAAGATGTGGATCACATGGAGGCAAGCTGGGTCTACTATGACATGGTTGGTACATTTGATTAACTTTAACAAAGCAAACTCTGCGTTTTAACCATCACTTCATTGGGAATAGTAATGCTAATCTGACAATATAACTTCATGATTAGAGAGTAGTTCATGTAAGATACTGTGGAGGTCTCAAGACAAATCTCTCCAGACATGCTTTCTGTTGAGGACTGCACATTTTATATCTATCAGCCATGAAATTTCAGCTGTCATTAAGCAAAAGCTATTTGGGTACTCAAATAAACAATATTGGGCCAACTTACTGCAACATGAGGGACCATTGGATTACACTCTAACATCCCGCAATATGCTGTAGGCTTCGTCTTGAATACAATGAGCAAGTTGACTGTCACTTATTTCATTCTGACTTCAAGTTAACTAAATATTCCTCATGAGTTCTCACTTCATTTCGTTATCATCATCTTTACCTTTTCCACCACAGTAAGCTATGGCTCTACACAATCGTCAGCCAGGTGCAACTGGATCCAAATCAAGCCGAACAACTGGCACTTCATGTAGAGCGATAGCCACTGAGACACAGCAGCAATACAGAGACCAGTTAGTTCACAGCGACACCGCCAATGCAGCCACCAAAAATGTCACCCAGGATGTTCATTTAACAATGGTACATAAAATAAGATACAGCAAGGGCAGGAAGCAGCATCCAATCGTATGTGAGTTGATTGATACCGAGGTAGATAGCCATCCAATTAGTATATAATGTACTGCTGCTTTACATGGCGAGCTACATGACCAATTTACCGTGGCCTGTATTGGGAAACCTACATCATCAACTAAGGCATTTGTCCGCACCATCTGTGAAATCGAACGTTATGATGTCATGAGTTCTGTCATTTTCGCTGAATCGATTCATGATAAGCAATTGGGTGAGTAGATGAAACAGTCTGTAATAAGCATAGAGAAAGCTATAGTATCTGATATGGTTGAGGCAATAGCCAAATCACATCTTCAGAAACAACAAGTAATTTCTTGAATGTTTTCAACATGTCAGCTAACATCGCACAGCAAGAAGGTCGGGTACAGCTAGATAAGTCTGACATGTGCCTTGGCTTAAACATTGCCACATGGCTAAATGAGGATTTCCATGTGTTGTGATAGAGGAAACACAATACTTGGTCAACACACCTTGCGCCAAAGTTGCCAAACAAATATAGTGGAGAGTTCAGTTTCCTGGGCACAAACAAGCAAGGCTTGTGATAGAAAGACACCCGGCAATAGCTTATGAAAATCAAAGGGAGAACTGCCTTCCTTGCCAACATGCCACAGCAAAGAATCTACAGGTACGGTGGAGGTGCAAAGAAATGGGTGGAACTCCACCATGACCAGGGCCACCTCCACCTAGAACGCCACCTGCGCCACCTGGTGACAATCTCGAAGCTAACAGTTCCGAAATGGATACTGTGCCACCTGGATATGTGTATATACATACACCTCCTCATAACACTCAATTTGTCATTCTTGATGCGTATATCAATGATCGAAAGAATGATATAGATACTATTCTGGACTTGCTGACTGATGATGGAATATCCACTGGTTAGTACAGTATCGGCTAGGTGGTAATGCAGCTGACATCTGAATTGCAGAAGACAGCAGCCGATTGAGCGAATCTCAAAGTGAAGATAAGCATTGACAGAAAGGCACACAATGTGCGAGCATTATTATTATCTACAATTTGCTGACACTAACAATTATTTTTTTTGGAAAAATTTTTATGCATTGGTAAAAAACAATGTAGCAATAGAGGAAAAAGTACATGAAGATGAAAGAATGGCTGCCAAAACACCATGACTGATATTCTATACCAAATTGAAACATTGCATATTGCGGATACACCTGTTGCAACAGGAGTGACAACTGAGTGGGAATGACTGTTGGTCCTTTAAATCAGGAAATTAAAAAGTAACTTAGTCATTTGTTATACATAATCAATGTATTGGCAGCCTGTATGGGGAAAAGAGAAAGCTACATGCTCTCTGCCCCATCTTTACAATGAACGTTGTGGTGGGAAAATCCGTTTCTCACCACCACCACCAATCAGCGTGGCAGAGGACTGACCGACACCGGGTTTACGGAGAGACAGGCATGATGGAGATGGACAGGGCGACGGGCGCATACAGGGATACAGGGGTGGTGGAGATGGACAGAGTAACAGGGGGTATATATTCGGAAGACCCCGGGGTAGAAAGCTTGCATCACATCTTGTATCTCATATCATCTCATCTCATTGTACAACGAATTACACACTCTATTCTTACAATCTTTTCATTTCACTCACTCTTTCGGAGACTCCGTGTGGATCCGGGCAATTGCATGGATCCTCACAGCCGGGTAGTATCATATCTCCTCACCCTCTTGCTAGGCTCTTTGAGCCAGAACCGCTCTTTCTCACGAATTCTTTTTGGAATGCCGTGAGAGGTGTGGCGGAGTGTTGCCACTGTGCTTTCTATCCTCTAGCTCCGCTGTTTCACCACAAATGGTGCCCAAACGCGGACTCTGGTTTGGAAAGCTGAGTACAGAATGGTGGGAAAGTCCCCTACTAGCGAACATCAGTAAATATGAAGAGAAGCAACTAGAAAGATACCTACCCTGCGAGAGGAGCGCAATGCCGAAGGAAGTAACGACATTCCAAGGGACGATACTAACAATGTCGGATTGGAATGTTGGATGTGGTAAGCTAGGTACATCAACATCACTAACTAACAAGGCACTGTCCTGATACCGGGACGAATACCGAGAAAATAGTGCAGAAATAACGCCGGGAGAAAGACACCAACCTAATACTGAGAGGAACCCTAAGGAAATGGCACCAAACGAATACCGGACGAAACGCACAGACCATATACAGTGACAATCACCTAGGAGATGGTGTTAAACTAACCCTGGACGAAAGGCACCGGTGTTATACTGGGATGAACACTAAGGAAATGGCACCGAACTAATGTTGGAAGAAAGACACCGACCTAATACCGGGACAAACACTAACGAAATGGCGCTGAACTAACACTGCACGAAATCCACCGACCACATACCGGGACGAACACAGATGCAAACCAACTGACCTCATACCAGGACGAAAGCCAATGACCTCATATCGGGACGACAGGCAGTGAGCTCGCAGATGGGATGACAGGCACCAACCTCGCAGATGGGACGACAGGCACCGACATCATACTGGGACGACAGGCATCGACCTTATACCGGGAGGACAGGCACCGACCAAACACTGGGACAACAGGTACCTACCTAACACTGGGACAACAGGCACCAACCTACCACTGGGACAACAGGCACCAACCTTACACTGGGAGGAGAAAACACAACCGAGAAAACTACGCCAACCCCGTACTAAGCAAGGCACTGACCCGAAGGAATACTAAGAAAAGGAATCAATGATGCCGGTAAGATTGTGAGAAGTGCTAATGAGGATACTACTAGTTGTAGAGGGAAAGTGGAGGGAATAGAACACCATAAACTACTTGGCAGGAAGCTAAGGGAGATGACCATAAGAGGTGGTGAAGCTGGACTAAGAAAGGAATGAAACAAAGAGCTAACCTCAAAAAGAGCGCCAATTGACCTAACCCCCCCTTCCAAAAACTCACAAACTAGCAATTGACCTTAGATCACCAATTACTGCCAATTCACCACCTAATCCACCATTCCACCTCCAAACAGCTACAAACAAGATATCAACTGAACACTCCTAATCCACTTCCCCCGCAGGTCCCAGTGGCCGTACCGCTTCCTTTGTTGCTGGACCCGGAAGCCAGGCCGGATCCTCCACCAGCACTGGACCTTCTGCCAACTCCTCGCCCAATCATGCACACGATCAAAGGCAATTCATCGAGTACTTGTCCCGCACCATCATGAAGGAGACGAAGCAGACGCCACTCCCGGGCAGCACGGGTGCCCCAGTCTTTGGAGGAGCAGACGTCACCAAATTCATCGAGGGGTAAGAAAAGCTCTCCAGATGCACCGGGACCAACCCTGCGGCCCAAGATGATATCGCAGTGTTGCGGTACTACTGCTCGGACACGATGCAGGATACTACCAAGATGATGAACGGATATCTGAGGAAGCACTTTGTGCAGTTGAAAGTGAAGCTGAAGGACGCCTTCCGACATGCCGAGAGCCAGGTCTATATGTACCCCAAATTATACTTGGAGCGACTATGAACGGACCAGCTCGTATGTGGGAACTTTGGCCTGCAACCCTTCATCCTCGCCTACGACATCATCAGCCGTATAATGATTAACAAGGGAGCTTTGGCCAAGTACTCACAGGTGGAAATAATGCTGGGAGCCCTGCCAAGAGATTTGGGACCAAAAGCGGTAATAAAACTCGGACTAGATCCCAGAAACCCCTCCACGTTCAACTACGAGAGACTCCGAAATCATGTCCTCGGTAAATGCGCGACTGCCGATGCCGTCGTCCTCCTGGATTTGACAGGAGCATGTATGTCGCCCACAGTCTCTCCATACTCAATTCCAACTGGAGTTCCCACCCACAGATGCCAGTAGTGGTGAACCTTCTGTAATCTGTAACGAAGAAACCCCCGCTCCAGCGCAAGCCACAGAGGAAATTTCCATCGCTTAAGCCGAAGATACGATTGACACGAAGATGGATAATATTATGAAGGCTACCGAGGCTTTGCCCTTCCAGCTGAGCAAAGCAAATAAACCCAGATACGGAAGCTACCAGACTACCAGCGCATATGCCATCCAAGCCAACCATCCAACTCCGCACACACCAAGAAACATCCCACCTCCGAATGCACCCTCAGGACCCGCGTACAACCAACCAGGACCCAATTATCAGCAGTATCCACGGCAAGGATTAGGACCCTGTATCTATTGTGATGAGCTGGGACACATCCGCACGTTCTGTCCCAATGTGCATACTGACAGAGAACAGGGGATAGTCTACCTCAATTATCGTGGAAGACTAATCTTAGGACCAAGAGGAAAAAATGGTGGTGAGATATCTGGATATTGACTGGAGAGAAGGTTTTTGTCAATGCAGGAGTACGCCCGGAAAGTAACTTGACAAGGGCAGTAGAGAGGGGGAGTAGCCACTACGGCCGCACCACAGCCACATCAGCCACAGCACGTTGCAAGATCTCAGCTGTTTCAGAGGGCCAGTGTTCAGGCGACTGCATTTTGCTCAGGGATTGCCTGACAGCTGTCGGAAATCAATGGATACTACTCTGCTCGGTCTACAGGTAAGAAATGTAAGGAAGAAGGTAACGAAGACCGTATCGAGGAATTGAGCAAGGAAGATGAAGTGAAAGAAGAGTGGCAAGGTGTGAGCAGTGCGGAGGAAGAGGAGGAAAGTAAGATGGAGGAGGAGAGAGACGTGCGTTTAGATGAGGAAGAAACAGAAAAATGGTCGGCAGTCATGCTCAGGCAGGCAGGATATGCCTTCATGGACGTGAGATGGAAGAGGACGGAGGAGGTGACAAGTGGTGATGACAAGCGGGCAGGTATCGAGGAATAGGTCCTGGAGGTCTTGACAAGTACTCTTAACCAGGAAAAGCGAACTATCAGGAAGGCGGTAGCATTCAGCAAGCAATCAGCCAAGACGGACCGCATCGAAAACACCACTCCTGAGACCCCAAAGGCTCCGACAGTGCCATGAAAGAAAGCACTGGCCCTGGAAACTGGAAACTACAAAGTACTCAGAAGCAGCCAACTCGATCACACTATCCAAGCCCGTCAAGAGAGAGAGAGAACAGCGAATTGATCTTTCGACTCCTACCAAAGGCTAAGATGGTATCAGTTCACAAAGACAAACGTGTTGCTGCCAGGACGCCGGCCCCACAAAAGATAATAGGAATCGCTCACATTTCTACCTTCTCTGGCGTGAAAGATCACGCCGGATACACCGAGTTCCAGTACGCCAGGGCCTCTCCAACTGTTCTCGGAATGATACATGGGCACCAGCTTCCCCTGCTCATCGATGGCGGATCTGAGATCTGCATGATAAGTGAAGAGGTCGCCAGGGAGTTGAACATCAGGTGGAAACGTGCCGACTGGAAGATGATTACTGCCGATGCCAATCAGTCTGATTTGTCGAAGGTGACAGAGTGCGTGCCGAGCAACATCCATGCTATCGTCATTCCCGTACCTATGTTTTTAACATAATCTGGACCCGAACAGGTTATCTTGGGCCACCCCTGGGAAACATACTCTCGAAAGTGTGAGACGAACCTGGACGATGGCAGTTGCGAGGTCACCATCTCAGCCGTCAATGCGTCAGAGCAGGTGATGTTTGTCACTACCTTTCTGGGAGAGAAGAGGAACAGATTCGCCAGCAGCTTGGGAAACTTATACACCTAGTTAAAGTAAGGGCAACAAAGAAGAATTGGGCCCGGTACTATGTAGGAAAGAGGTTGGAGATTTGTGGGAGGAACGATGGGAATGAAAAGGTCTCGAATGGTAGAAAAGGAATACGGAATGAGTTGGTTGATAGGAAGTGGGCGCTTGCAGGGAAAGTGGAAGGATTATACAGCGGGAAAGAGCAGGAAATGTTCAAAAAAGAAGGATAACAGTCAGTCAAAAAAGGGGGGCTATCGAAGGTGGTGAGCAAGGTATTGGGAAGAGGGGTGAATTGGGAGGATGAGTGGGAAGAGGAGGAAGGACTGGTAGTCGGAGAGTTGGGTAGGAGGATGGTAGCAGAACAGTGGTCGATGGGAGAAGTGGCTTTGGTGAAGGAAATGAGTGTAACCAGGACAGAGTCCACGGCTTTTGCACAGGTTTCTATAAATAGCATTGCTCCGGAACTTAGTCAAATACAACCCTTTTCGTTGTACCTTGATTCAGCAAAGTGCAGTTTAGACGAAAACACCAAAGCAGCCTTAGTGCACGTCCGCTACAAATGTGTTATCCAGAAAGTAAAGTTTGTTCCCGTCTCGGATGATAGTATACCAGATGCCACACTTGACTGGAGAGGAAAAGGTATCGCTCGGGTTGTACCAATACCAGGCCCCTTGGATAGGTGGTTCGTTCCCAAACTCTCCCACCAAGCAAGAGGCGGAAGTTTGACACCTGAGAGATTACAAGAGCTATGCATAGGGGGCATATTATGGCCAAAGGAAAAGGGAGTGCCCTTGGGTATGCAATCCAATAGAGAATACGCTCTCTCATGGACATGGGAGGAACTGGGAACGATCAGGGACGAGGTTGAGCCACCCCAGATTGGAGTCTGGACATAAGGTCTGAAAGGATCGTTTATTCGACATACCGAAGAAAGTCATTCCCATGGAAAAAGACACGATTGAAGAGAGAGTTTGGCAGTGCCTGTTCGAGCCCACTTGGGGCCCCTGCAGGAATGCCCACTTCTTAGTTCCAAAGAAGAATGGGAAGTACCACTTCATCATCTCTGCCGTGAGCATGAATCGGCATACACCGCAAGACTTCGGCATCCCGCCTAAGGTCGAAGAGGTTTCCGAAGTCTTCGCCGGACTGCTCACTTCCTACCTGATTGACTTTCCCTCTGGGTACAATCAAAAAATGTTGCACGAGGATTGCCGGGACTATATGGTCTTCCTGACTATGCAATGCATGTATGGGCCAACCAGACTAGTACAGGGAGCTACCAATTCAGTATCAGCATTTGTCAGAGTATCTCGGAAAATACTAAACGCTCACCTGGGATCAATCGCAGAAATGTTCGTCGACAATGTCGGAGTGAAAGGCCCAAACAGTCAATACAGAGGAGAGTAGGTGGAAGAGTGGCCTGGAGTTTGAAGGTTTGTTATGGAACACCTCCAGGACCTCAATTACGTACTTGCCGATATGGAGAGAGCTGGAGCCGCTGTTTCCGGAGAGAAGTCTGACGGGTGCTGGAACGGAGTAAAAATGGTCGGGTTTGTCTGTGGGGAAGCAGGAAGGTGGCCGCAAGTGTCAAAGGTTGACAATGTGTGGAATTGGCCCTGGTGCGAGAACCGTACTGAGTGCAGGGCATTTTTAGGACTTTGCACATACTATCTAATATGGATCCCCCAGTATGAAATAGTTGCAGGCCCCCTGTTCTAAATGTTGTGGAAGGACGCCGAGTTTCAATGGGAGACTGAGGAAATGAAAGCTATGGCAATCTTGAAGGAGGCTCACTGCAACGCTCCTGCGTTGAAGACATTATACGTTAGCGATAGCACTGGACAAATAGTCATGGGAGTTGATCCCAGCTTAGAGGGGTGGGGGGCAATCTTGCAGCAGGAAGACGCAAATAAGGACTGGCACCCATGTTACTAAGAAAGCGGGCTGTGGAACAACGCCAAGAAGAAATATGATGCGGGGAAATGCAAGTGCCGTGGGCTGATGAAGGCACTTAAGAAGTTTCGCAACTATGGATATGGGGTCAGATTCCTGGTGGAGACAGACGCTAACACATTAGTGCATCAACTAAACTTGGCAGCCAACGACCTGCCAGGAGCGCTAGTCACCCACTGGCTTGTATAGATACAAATGTTCGATTTCGATGTGACCCACATTCCAGGGAGACTGAATGGAGGTTCTGATGGCCTCTCACGGCGGCCGCAAGGGGAAGGGGAGCCTGAGCCCCAAGAGGAGGATGATCTAGAGGAAACAATCGAAGCAATCCTACAAGGAATACGGCTGGAACAAGGACCGGAACGAAGGAGGAAAGAGAGAGGATATGAACCATTTGTTGAGTTAACACTGTCGGAGGAATACAGAGGGGGATGGAAGGAGATAGGTTAGTTTCTGGGGAACCTGAAATGACCGGAAGGAATGACTACAAAGGAAATGCCGCAATTCCAGCAGGAAGCCACAAAATACCTTGTTTCAGATGGTATACTCTACCGGAGGCGCAAAACTAAGTAACCGCCGGCAAAGGTGTTAGTGAGCACGAAGCAGAAAAGGAACGCAATGGAACATGCACACGAACTGAGTGGGCACTGTGAAAAAGAAGGAACATTACGAAAGGTAGTGGAGCGGTACTGGTGCCTGGAAATTTATGTCAACGTCAAAAACTGGGTGGAAACGTGTAAGCAGTGCAAGAAGAGAGTGCCACTACCATATGTTGAACCGCTGAGAAGCCTAACTGTCAGTCACCTATGGCAGTGAGTGGGGATCGATATTTTGTACATGCCCAAAACGGAGGACACATATTAGCTGCTAGTGGTAGCCAGGGAATATCTCAGATGGTGGGCAGTGGCACGACCACTAAAACAGGTTACATCGGAGAAGGTAGCAGACTTCTTTTACTAAGATGTAATTTGTCGGTTCGGAACCCCAGAAAGTGTGGTAGTGGATGGAGGAGCAGAGAACAAGAAATGAACTGACCTCCTCCTTCAACACTACAATATCCGGAGGATCACCGTAACCCCGTACCACGCTGCCGGTAATGCTGTAATCGAACGAGAACACAGACCGATCTCAGATGCACTATCCAAACACACAGCCTGCTCAGATGAACTGAAAGAGATGTGGATTGACCACCGAGCGGCAGTGCTTTGGGCCAACAGAATCACCGTCAGAAGTATGACCAAATATTCGCCATTTCGCCTTATGTTCAGTCAAGATGCAGGACTTCCAATTGAGCTGGAGAAGTTAACATGGAATACGGCCAACTGGAGCCAAGGAATCAACGATACAGCATCACTGATAGTGGCTAGAGCAAGACAGCTGGAATGACGGCAAGAAAATATCGACGCTGCCATACAAAACCTACAAGAGTCGAGAGATGCCTAAAAATGATACTTTGACCAAGCAGCTAATCTCCAAGCTGAAGATCTCCAAATTGGTGACTTGACTCTCATACACGAAACTAAGATAGAGCAGTCTCACGGCTGCAAACTGGATGCTAGGTGGCGAGGGCCCTACCGACTAACAAAAATTACCGAGACCCTGGGGACTCATTGACTGGCGGAACTAGATGGAGCAGAGCTCGACGGCTGGATAGATGGTAGTCGACTCAAGAAGTTCTTCACTCGCAACTAAGGCTTACACGGTACTCCAGACATCAGTACGCCTAGCACCGCACAAATGGAGAAATCGGAGGAATTTGAGAAATTTAAGGTGGAGGCAGTAGCAGGCCGGAAATATATAGAAGGACGATGGATGTATTTAGTTAAGTGGAAAGACTGGGGGAAACGATTGCGGGTACGGGCGGAGTAGATAGTGGGAGTAAGGTCCTAGTGGATGAGCGGCATGCAGCACATCCGGTGCTGGCAGACCTCCCATCCAAACAATGATGGGAATGAGGGATGGAGGAGGAAGGAAGGGGGGGGAAGAAGGAGGGAAGGGAGGAGATCTATTGCATGGACCATGACGAAAAGAGTTGAGGATACCGAAGCCACACAAATGAGTGAAAGGTGCGAGATGGAGGTAGAATATCGAATCCACACAATTGCGTGGAATTGCGAAATGCAGGGGGAAGAAATATTCCTATTGGCTGAGTTGCACCGACATTACACCAAAATCTCCTACCATTCGCCCCTAACCCACTAGGAACCTCAAGACAAGAGAGACGACAACTATTGCAGGAGTGGGCAGTAAATTCACCACCCACAACAGGAACGACAGGCAAGATATGCCAAACGACCTACCACAAGTGGAGAAAGAGAAGGGGAAGAGGCGAAGAAGTTGTGAAGAGATATGAGAAGAGCATACTAGGGAAATCGCGAACTACATAGTGACTAGAAAAATAAGGATCTGGCACTAAACACCCCTCCAGGTATATAAAGAGCTCCCCCCCCCCTCTACGTTCCTAAGGAAAGAGAACCACTGTCTATACCATTTATCTCCCTCTGCACACTAAAGACTGAACCCAATATCACCATCTCAACCTTAACCGACTACCGACATGCCGTTTACATCAATCAACGACATTGCCGCGGTACTCAACAATGCCATGGATTTCAAAGGGTCCTTGACCACTACCACTGCCGCTATAAGCCTCGACTCCACCCCCGCAGCAGCCACCACCATCACAGCCACCACCACCACCACAGCCATCACCACCACAGCCAATACCACCGCAGCCACCACCACCGCAGCCACCCTCACCACAGCCACCACCACTGCAGCCACCACCACAGCAGCCACCCTCACCGCAGCCACCACCACCGCAGCCACCACCACCGAAGCCACCACCACCACAGCCTCCCTCACCGCAGCCACCAACACCGCAGCCACCACCACCGCAGCCACCACCACCGCAGCCACCACCACCGCAGCCACCACCACCGCAGCCACCACCACCGCAGCCACCACCACCGCTGCCACCACCTCCACATCCACCACCTCCACATCCACCACCACACCTGTTACTACGTATACCCTCTCCTCAGATATCTCCACTATCGCTAGAGACCCCTATCCAATTACCCTAATGTCGGACACACTATCACACCTTAGCAGGGAATCCTTCGCCAATTGACCTGTCGGATCGCTACAAGACGCCATAGATATTGCCAGCCGGGAACTCGCCCCCCAAAACCAAGCCAATTTCATGCTCGAGATCTATGATCCCTTTGGCGACATTACCGATGCCGCCAACGCCCAGGTTGCTTGGTTGTCGTACTTTGCAGAGCGAAACCTTGAGTGGAAAAAGTCGAAGTACAAGCGATACAATGACTTCCTTAAGGCTCTTGACAGCTCCGACAGGGTAAGGGAAATGATAAAGCAACATCACACTGCGCAGCAGAGGAAGACACGGGCAAAGCAGCTGGGAGACCTCTGCCAACACTATCCCAAACCCCAGGAAATCCTAAGTGACTCCAGCGGAAGTGAGAAGTGGATGTGACTAACCATAAACTCCAACCAAACATTCAGAGATCCCAGGTTAGCGAAACAATGCCTCAATCTTGCATACGTCAACCGTCTCACCAAGCTAAATCGGAAGTCGAAAGCGAACAAGTGGTATACATCTGGTGACTTCCAGGAATCTAAAAAGCTGTGACACAATAACGGCCCTCAGCTGGAAGAACGGATCGACTATGAAGCTATGGGTCTGAAATGGTATCGGGGGTTGGTAATGCCACTTAGTTATTACCCTGGCATGGATGACCTCAATTATGCCAATCCACTCCGTACGATCACACCATCAGTACCGCCTGCCGACCATGGGATACCGCTGGCCGACCATGGGATATCCATACCACCTCCATCCACCGATAAGAACAACATGCTTCCACCGCCAACACCATCAACCAAGGGAAAAGCAAAGAAAAAGGATGAGAGCAACGTTGGAGGGCTTTTGATGAACCTGGCCGATGATGGATCTGAGGATGGAACCAGCACTCCCACCGAGAAAGACGCCGGTACAATCCCACCAGGGCCCACCGAGAATGAGGCCCGTACAACCCTGCCAGCCACAACTGGGAAAGAGGCCGGTACGACCCCAGAGAAGCCGACCAATCCTAAGCAGAGGGGAACCCCAAAACCCGACCAGCCTGCCACACCCGGCAGCAAAAGTAGCAGTTCTGATGATGACAACACCGAAGATGAAGAGTATGTGAGCTCCTTCCTAGAATGGGTCGGGCTTAACCTGGACTGCAAGAGAATGTTGGACGACGAGACGAAGATGTTGGCACACCATGAGACAAAAATTGGTAACAAAGCCGTACCTATCTTGCAACAGGCACTAAACAAAGATCCCGAGTTGTTCACAGAGGCCCAAGCTCAAATCACAGTAGCTGTGTATGTGATGTGTGAGGCAATAGTTCTATTCGATACTCGGCTTGGCAACATCTCATACTTTGCAAGTGGTCAAGGAAAAAGGAAGGCAGATACAGATGGTGACAAGGGAAAGCGGGTGCACAAGGAGTGGGAGTCTTGCTGTTTATCCTTTGGGTTTATGGTTTTCCTTTCAGTTTATGGTTTGCCTTTGAGTTCAGGGTTCTTCCTTTGAGTCTATGTTTGTGTTTTTCCTTTGAATCTATGTTTGTGTTTTTTCTTTAAAGCCTACGTTTGGGTTTTTCCTTTAAAAGTCTATGTCTGTGTCTTTCCTTTGTGTTTATGGTATTTTTTATGTTCTTTTGGGTTTGCATATACAGTTATACGGAAGAGGAGAGGTGTGCTTCGCACACACGGCTGGGAAGGAGTTGTGACTGGAAAATCTGTTTCTCACCACCACCGCCAATCAGCTTGGCAGAGGACTCAGCTACGGCTGGTGTACAGAGGGACAGGGATGATGGAGACGGACTGGGCAACAGTGGTGTAGAGGGATACAGGGGTGGCAGAGATGGATGGAGTGACGGGGGGTATATACTCGAGAGACCCTGGGGTAGATAGCTTGCATCGCATTCTGTATCTCATATCATCTCATCTTATTATACAACGAATTAAACTCTCTATTCTTCCCATCTTTTGATCTCACTTGCTCTTTACGAGACTCCGTGTGGATCCACGCAATTGCGTGCATCCTCACAGCCGGGTAGTATCATATCTTCTCACCCTCTTCCTAGGCTCCACGAGGCAGAACTGCTCTTTCACACAAATTCCTTTTGGAATGCCGTAAGAGGTGCGGCGGAGTGTTGACGATGGGCTTTCTGTCCTCTAGCTCCGCCGTTTCACCACAGTGTCAGCTGAGCTTCAACAATATTTGGTCTTTCATTTTGGGTAATCTACACAGAACATGACAGCTGACATCTATCAACCAAGAGTTGGCAGCCTTTATAGGTAGATAAGCATAAGATGTTTTCGTCACAGCCTCCTGGACAATCAAAACTTAATTCATTGTCGAAACTGCAACTCAGTATTCGTGAGTGTATTAGACTATAAAACCAATGAACATTTGGTACACAGATAGAAATAGACACATCACACATTGATTCACCGTGATGCAAGGCTAAAGATGGTTGACGTTCCATACACAAACAGTTTCAAGATCAGGCTGGGGGCAGCTCATATTCACTTCGGTCTATATACCTGGCAAATTCTGTGATTACGTATAACAATGACCCAATCACTGTTTAATTAACTAACTGACAATACCAGAAATTGTTGATGCTCTGTTGACAGACATTTTGAGGAGATAGTAGCGACATCATAGCTAGTGTTCTGCCCAAAATGGTGGCCAATACTTTCAATACGTATTACAATGTCGAAGTCTCTAATTAAACAACTGACTTACAAGACCTCAAATTGTTGAGGTTCCATTGATTCTCATTTTCACAATGGGGCAGAGAGCATGTTTCCCTTGTTTTTGAATATAATGGTGGCCAATACATTACAAAATGACAATGACATACCAAAGTCAATATTTTGCAGTTAGTAGTAGAATATCTGAATGCAACAATACATGGGAACTCCCAAACCCCTGAACTGCAGATTTGAACTGATGGGTCTAGCAAAGACCGGCAACACCCACTTGTTGATACAGACGTGACAGGGTGTTGCCCGGGAAGAAACAGAGAGCTGGGTTGTTCAATTGGTCTGGCACCGAATTGAACTGAATTTGCGGTTCAAACCGTGACCTCTGGCGGGTTACCTGGACCTATTGCTAACAGTATTATTTCCTCCACCATATATCTGTCAGAAGTTGCTTCTAAGATGCTTACAGCATATTTCATCAACTGTGGGGGATGTTGATCAGAACATTCATCGGCCACAAACACGAGGAGTTGACAAAACCTTGATGTGTGATTCTATGTATGGTGCCAACAGCTCCCTCCGTCAATCATGGAGTTGTTCGACAAGGCTCCATTATCAATTGGTCACATAGCGTTCTATGGAGACAAGGTGTATATTTTATTGTCAATTGCTGGTCATCTATCTCAATATGGATTGACACATATCCTACTGCATGCTCCATAATATTCATTCTGCTGTCAGCTCTACCGATTATTCGTAGATGTGGAGCCTGGGTTACAGTGTCAGTGACTGTATTGGCACAAACGTGGTGGACTCCTTGGTGTCTGCATTGTTGCTTTGTTCCAGCAGGTGGCACATGAGTTGAAGGGACTATCAGTCAGATGAATTGGCATCTGCTCTCCCCTTTCTGAGGAGTTCGTCAATACATGATTTGCGGATTCAGAAATGGGGAGAAAGATGATCACGACATGAAGTGGGGAGTCCTGAAGACTATATACCTTGCGTTATGTCAAAATAGATTGTGTAACAGGCAGCTTGGAGGGACTACTCAACGTGAATCCTACTGCGTATAGCGACAGGTCGCAGGGAATTTCAAATGTCCCTTGACGTGCTGTAAGTCAGTCCGATGTTGTTTGTTTGGTTACTGGGATAATTATTGGTGAATGACAGCCGAAATCTCATAATAAATAGGCATGAATATGAAATTCTCCGATGCAAAGAACATCTCGTGATGTTTATCTCAAGAATTCCCCTTGAACTTGCATGACTCAGAGACTCTGAATCATGTCATGTTCTACGGTTTGCATTTCAATTCCCAATGTAGTAACAGTTGATACGCTGATTTGGCTTTGTTCAATTTGATCATATATACCAACCTCGACATTAAAGAGGCAGCTTGCCTCCATGTGGTCCATATCTTGCAACATCCAACATCTCATACAACAATAAATTCCGCTGAAAATAGAGTGGTCAATGCTCGGAAAAAAAAGCTTTCACCACTGCTGGAGTACAAAAATAGGACATCCAGAAACTGCTACGCACAACGATATCTTGTTGCGAATGAAGACACATCTAGCTTGGGAGGAGACAGTGTCCAAGCTGTAGAAGCATTGTACAGTGTACGATCTGTAGAGAAGCTTGCAGCAGAGGAAAGATGAGAAACTTGTGTATTTAGCAAGGAAGTAAATGCAAAATGTGCTGACCATGATTTGGATAGATCGACCACCATGGCAAGAATGTGAGGTATTGATTCAGAAACAGTGTTTAAGTAAAAGCAGGAAGATATGAGAAATGCTGAAGAGTCAGAATTGGCAACCAGAGAGCCTGAAACACCATGTGAGGAGACGTTGAATGCTATCAGAGAGAGTCTGAGCTAGTGGTACAAACAGTTCCATTTTTGGACAGTTTCAACTATAGAGCTTCAAAGATAGCATGGCACCTGTCGGTTTGGATCTGGTTTTGGCCAAACGGTTCCCTCCATTAAGTCGTCCAAGATTGATTAGAAAGTTCAGAGCGTGGTATATGAAGCATGCAGCTTTGCATGGCGTATTTTTTGGTGGTCTCCGATGTTCCATATCTTTAATACTAACCAAGTGGCTTTGAAAATAAGGTCATTCTGGGTCTGGAAATGATATTATTGCACCACCGCGTGCTTACTTTTGATAATATCGGAAATTGGTAACTATCAAAAGATGCGCCATGTGAAGCTGCATATTTCACATACCAAGCTCTAAATAGTCTGATTAATATTTGGTGGACTTAAGTGGGCTGTTCGCATGGAAAATCATCAATTTTCAATGTGGCAAGGCCATTCCCTCGCAAATCTATAAATCTGGCTGGTTCGAAATATCGAGCCATTGCGAACACTAGCCTGAGCAAACTTTTGACTGCTAATACTGAGGAGGATGGTGAATATGAGGAAGATGATGAAGAAAATACCGAGCTATACAAGCTCAGTGATGAAGACGAACCCAGCTGAGTAATGGTCACAACCGCCAAAACAGTACAGCAGCGTGTGGAGAGTTTTCGGCAGAAGTACTTTTAGCTTAACTAATTCACACAACCTGCATGGGCAGACCCAGTGGATTACGTCTGCAAGATAGATATAATGTATGCGATGGGTGAATCGAATGTTGCAGCAATCATTAGGCAGCAGAACGAAATTTGTTCAGCCACATCAGCAACTGGCAATGTTTGGAGAGCCGATGCAGGCTCTTCATATGGTTCTTGGTCAATAACACATGTCACAAGGAATATGTGAACCATGAAGTAGTCCTCAGAGGTTTGCTTTCCGGAAGCCACACTGTCCCAAACATATAGCATCAATTCCGCCAGACACAGAGTCCGAGTCATCGCCAATCAAGCTGTATCCTGTTCAACCTAGAAGCTGATACCACTGTGCATAAGCGCCCCAGTGATTTACAATATCGAACACAGATTTCGACAATGAAATTTCAACCACACATTTGTCACCGGAGGAATTGACACACAAATTGCAATGTTTCACGACAGGTTTCGTGGAAAAGCAATTTTTGTCCTGGTTTTACGACAGATGCGATATACAATTGATTACAGGGACCACATTGTGTGATATGATACAACGTCTGTGGATCTGCAGGGGTTGTACGGGTCATGTGAAAGTTCGTGACATCAAATCAAGTAAATTGACTACCAATGAATGACCTATCACCTTGCCTGTTACAGTTCAGTGGCAAAACAAAAACTATGGAAGAGAGAGATTTATGTCACAACATGTACATCAGCATTCTGATGCCTGCCATAGCCGCAGCTGTTAATGCGTAGTGCAAGCCAGGGTGAACGACGACCGTCCTGCTGCATTCAGTCAGGCAACCAAGTACATCACACTCCAGCCAGACCTGGTGCATATGGTCGAGATTTTGAAAATGGTGTATGGTATGTGAAGGAACTCGAGCAGAAAGAGCCGGTTGAGAAAAGGTGAGTATGTCAGGCTATATATATCAACAACCAGTAGACAGATCTATATACTGTATGTTGCCAGCCAAAAGTACTTCAATGTACTGGGCCTCAGTCTTGCATTGCACAGGTACCATGTATAGTGGTGGATCTGATGTTTACTGGCTTCAGAGCTGTCAAATTCAAATAATTCTTCATAGATACGATATATTGTCTGTCAATACTGACTTCACGCATTTCTACATACAATTTTTGGGTATTCAATGACTGACAGTATATCTTCAAGGTGAGTATCAATGGAGCATCGACAATTATCAGTCTTACCAGTTCAGCAATCTCAGGGACGCATACTCACAGCTTTTGAACGTGCAAGTAATGACCAACTGAATAGATAAAAAGGAAACATATGCACTTGTTGCCGCATGCTGGAACCGAGAGTCAAAGGATCGTTAACAATCTCTGGTTTTGCATCTTCGATGATGACAGCGCTGTGCAGCAACATTCATCTATAACTGAAGAATTGGCTGCCAGCATGATCAAAGATGCATTTGATGATGTTGTTACTGCCTCCAGTAATGAGCATCGATGGACTTTCAACAGTTTTTGTAAGGGCTTAGCAATCCACACAGCGCCAAACAGCATCACATTGTTCCTCAATAGAGATTCTATCCGTTATTCTTGTCAATAAGTGTTTGTATACCACTTAATAGATATGCATGCAATGTTTCACAGGTCTAACTTGTTTCTTGCTCATAGCTATAGAATCAGTATTTAATAACCAGCTTTCTACCTTACTGTACAGTAACTTTTGACAGTCTCTCAAGGCGAATTACACCACTTTAAAATTGCCCCTGCGATGTTGAATTCATAATCTATAAATACCTCGTTACAAGCAATTGTTATATAGTCCACAAATAACAGTGTCTTTATGAGTGATTTCAGTGACCTTACTTTACAAATCATATTTGATACTGGATGGGTTTCTACAAATGGGGGCTAACAGCATGGTGTGTTTTGGAATACTTCTAGATATTCGAACTCTTGCCATTTTTAGTTGCACTGTGGAATTCAGGAGACTGGCAGCCCCAGTATCATATGTATTATTTGTCATCAAATTCTTCGCCATGCATTGGATCATGGGACAAGATCAATGGAGATATGCTTCATCAGCAAAATGAAATTTAGTCGCTGGCAGCCTCCAGGAGTGTGTGAGTGGAGGCGGAGTGTAAACTTAGAAGTGTCGATTCCAGGAGAGAATAAGACCCTAGGAGGGCATTCCGGCCGGCCTTCGGAGTTACTGGAATCTCTGATGACTGGTACTGGAGCACCATGGGAGTGGTTATGATAAGTTTGGGAGTACCTGGGACTGTCGCACAATCAATGCGGGAATCCCAAACTAACTCTGAAAGATGCCTGGGTCCTTATGGATATTCATTGGAAGGACTTCAGGCGTTGTCTGAGATTCTCCTGATGTACCCCGAGCAATAAGAATACCCTCCACATATGATGCATAGATTATTGTTCATTATCAACTTCTAAATCATACTATAGTACCCAGCATCTCATCCAGCATTCTATTGTTTGCATCGCTACATTAAGGAAAACCAAAGAAAATGGCGAGTGATTCCAAAATGAAAGCAGGTATAACTGAAACAATAACCCGACTAAGCGATCGAATGATATCAGTTTAACATAGTCTCAATGCCATCCACTAAATCTCCCATCACATCAGGGCCAAGAAACGCAGAAACATACAATTCATCAACAGTGCAAAGATGTTGGAGGAGCTCTTTGTATTTCCAAATGATTCCAACCTGGCGAGTGGGTGAAATTGAATTCGAATGACGTTGGGCTCGATTTGTGATATCTACAAGGTCAACAATGAGAGGTTAGCTCCCAGTGAATCAAAATGGAGTTTGAAAGGCAATATGATGAATGCAGAGGAAAAAGAGGTGTGCCGCCAAGAAAGGAGGAGTGCCTGATGTGGAGTGCGGGGTGGGCAAGGGGAATGCTGATGATGATTGAGGAGCACGAAATGTAATTGAGGGGAGCAAAGTCAGGCAAATGAGGGCCAAAGGGGGTTGAGGAGCGTCTATTCAGCGGAGCAGCCATCCATGCTGAGCATCGCCGAATGGGGAGGGATGTTAAGAGTCAGGGATCAAATAGAGGCCCTCCAAATCGAAGTCGGAGAGGGGATTGAGAAGCGCCTATTCTAGCTTTGGATCACCATTGGGGAGAGGGGGGGGGGGGGGGGTGGAATGTTCAGAGTGTGGAATAAGGGCAGTCCAAATGGAGGTTGGAGAGGAGATTGAGGTGCGCTGATAGGGATTGAGAAGCGCCTATGCTAGCGTAAGCGCACCATTTTGGAGGGGGGGTATGAAACAGCCCACCATGTGTGATTGATGAGTAGTGCAGTGGTTTGTGCTGTAATACAATCTATTACCATGGAAGGGCAAAATTTACCTCAATATTCATCTTGAGAAAACATAACTGTAACCTTCTTTCCAGTGGCTTACTCAGTCAGGGCACAATGAATAGCTGCAGCAACAAACGGTAACGTCTGCGGTGTGAGTGATTGAAAGAACTGCGATGTGGTCGGTTGTCGCCCAAAGCTATTGGTGGTGAAGAATAACTGATGTTAGATTCAGTCAAGCACTTCCATCAATGTGTACCACAATTTCGTATCACTATGACCTTTGAGAGATAAGCATTGTCAAACAGGAGCTCCCTAACTTGAATTCGAAGATCAGTCTCTGATCCTAAATCCAACTGGTAAGTATGGACAATGGTTTGACGTGCTCCATCTGCCAAACACCCTTCAATGGTACTAATCTTTAGTTTTAACAGCGTATATTTCTGGGGTTTAGTTTCAACATAAGTCCAATAGATGAGTAGAAACCAGAATAAACACTTACAGCTTCTCGGATTTGGGGATCGATTTTCAGAGATGGACCACCGGGCAATTGAGACACAGATGGTGTACCAAAAGGAGCACCTGCGAATGCTCATTGACGATCTTGAGCTTCAATCGCGAGTTTCCGAGCTGCGTCAACGATCGAGTACTTCTCATCGGAAATGATTGGCCAGGGAGTCTTTGTGAATACGATTGCCTCCATGAATCGTTTGGCTACCACAAAAGTCGCCATTTAGTGTTGAAGAACGTTGTGATCTCCGCCAGCCTTTGGTTGAGGAACATCCTAGTCACCACCAGCCTTCGCAAGTGGGAGCGCCGGGGCGAGAACAACATCAGACTTGCCTAATATGTTGATGGTTTACTTTTGGCACTTGAGCAATGGTGGTGCAATGGCCCTGGCCGGATGTCGCAGATTTGGAAGTGAAGTGCATACAATGACAGTGTCCGCACAGATCCATTTGTTTGGTAGTGGAACCCTTGCAGTTCGTATTGTCATATCACGACATGCCTGGTCAAGATCTAGGACCTCCTGCTGGTTGACCAAATGGTCTGCCTCAATATCGGATGACAAGGTGGACTCTCCAGGGTCTTCAATTTTGTTCTCACTGATCTTCCGATCGGGATCATCATTATGCTGCTTCATAAGAATGATAGCAGGGACTATAGGAATCTCCAACACTATACTCGAAGGCTGGGTTGGATGTGCAAACATTTAATAGGAAATCAAAATTGGCTGTCTTCTTCAATGCACGTGCAAGTGCTCTCTCAAGGTGGGCTTCTTGATTCTTCTCTGAATAGTGATTCCTCACCTGGCTGGCCATAGGTTCCATGGTGATGATGATGAAGTGAAGTTGGAGAATGTAAACAGAAGTATATAAGCGTAAATATAGTATGAAGTTTAGCAGAATAAGGGGAAAATAGGGCAACAAAGGAACACTCTGTCGAGGCGGATGCAATACGAGGTGTGCCTGGAAACTGTGATGCTTGGCGCTGGAGGATGCAATCTTGAGGTGTGTCTGGAAAGAGTCCAGAAGACATGTCCACAGTTCATGATTATATTGTCTATGCTAGTTCTTTGTTGTGATTTAAGAATCGTCAGGTGCTCCAGATTAGATGGATTCTTCATGCCCCCAATTCCTGAATGTTAGCACACATATCCAAGTACGCTATTGATGCAAGAATTGGAGGTTGGTTTAAGCCAACATACCTACAATTGAACCAGACGCACCTGAAGATCCTGACACACCTGAAGAACTCCAGACATTTACTGAGGAATGGGTTCATCGTGATCGCCACTGGATATGACTCCGCCAAAGGTAGTACACTGTGCCCCTAGTTCAAGCATACGAGCAGTGACGGCGTGGCACAGAATTGTCGGTTTGTTGAAGAATGTTGCAGAACTTGGACGGAAGATAGAGCTGGGACCTTGCTGAGTGGCAACCCTTGAAGTGACATGGGTTCAAACAGAGTTTGTTGCTGACAGTGGATAAATATGAATCTCCGAATGCGGTATACCAGTCGGAAGGACACCCTATTTTGATCATACTCTGTTGTTTTAGGACTCTGCAGCAGAGTTAGTGGTTGATGAGACATTATCGTGTGCAGAACTCCACTATCAGCGGTCCAAGTCTGCTGAAGTCACAATATGTGTATAGTCAGTGTAACAGAGGACAGAGAATTCGGGTTTACAAAGGAGAGATTCAACAAGAACGAACGGTAAAGGTACAATCAAGACTGAGGGGTAATCTAATGGATTCCAGTTGTCATCAATGCCAAGATTGCTAACGAATGGGTCATAAATTATCACTCACATTTAGATGTTCCGTATAATATCCTGTAAACACCGCAACCCTTAAGAACATACTCATTATGAATCTCAACGCTACAATATTAACTGAACATAAATATTGGGGTTCAAAGGGGTGCATAAGATCGATATGGAATATGTCATGAGGCTTCATCTGGGAGCAGAAAGACAAATAGCAGCATGTAGTGCCGGCCAATTGAGGTGCAGTGAGCATTGAATAGGCATGCAGGATTCAATCTAATGCAATGGCTAGGATTGCAGGCTGGCCTTACTCTGACAGTTACTTGTATTCTCAGAAACTGCGTGGTTCTAACTTGAGCATTGATCACGATATGCTGTTTTTGCACTCTTGAGAGTGGACGTTGGAGGAAATCAGATATTGTCTGTTTATGATTCATCAAGAACTTGAGGCGGCAGCTTGCCGGTCACCAATTGAGCCGCTGAGCAGAGACTGACATTGAGAGTCTCTATCTCTCTTGATGGAAATTAGTTCACACAATCTATTTTAAGATACCGTTTTTGTTGGCGGCCCTAACATACAAGTTAGTCAAAATGTAGTTAAGTCTGCATTAGCAGCGATCGGAGTTTAAGCCTATTCGAGGAAGTGTGGTAAACCAGTGAGCGGGAGTTGCCGGTCAGCTGCGGAGTCGCTGAGCAGAACCTGTCTTTTGAGGTTCACTCTCTCAAGCTGCAGTTCGATTATGGAGCTCGAACGACAGAAGCTATTTTAAGATCTTGGAAATGTAGAGGTCTGAACATACCTCTTAGTCAAAATCCAGTTGGGTGTGGTTACTTATCGCCCAGGGTTGTGTATCCACGGTAGGTGTGTGGATGACACCTTCCTCGTACGGATCGGTACACACAGAGCATGACAGTTATAGCAGTATAGCAGCAGCCTTCACATACCGACCAAGCATAGCTTTAGATACTTGCTGGGGCCTAACGGAATGAGCTGTGCCTGCAGCTAAAAGTTTAAGTGTCTGTAAAATGGGCACTCTGTGTGTGCTGGCAGCCACAGATTCAACGCAATAAAAAGGAAAGAAATTTGCTTGGAATGGAGCAAAATAAACGATTCAAGAGTAATGCGAAGTGGGTATGCACGGGTCAGAGGCGTGCTTGCAGTGGGATCATATATTAATAATGAGTGGTGGCTTATCAAAATTGGGCATTGCATAGAATATGCATGCAGTATTAAATCTGAGACCATCAACCTCAACAGGAGAGTGGATCTGAGATATGCCTGATTTTAATTGCTGAGTGAGGAAATACTCTGCTGTATTCTTCGGGTACGCTGGGAATATGTGAGCCACATCTCAGGATACAATACATCAACTGGATATCGCTTAGATAGTCTTTCAATCTCTGGATGGTTAGAGATATACTGTGCTGGATCTGTCTCAGGAAAGTCAAGAAGTTGATTGTGATTCTCTTTTGCAATTGACTGTAAATTATTCAACATTGTTGATTCAGAGAATATCCCAAATTCTTTCGCAATTCTAGTGTCCGGTGCACCTCAAATCGACAAGCAACTGATAATTTGAATCACAAATGCAGGTTCTGGCGTGCCTGAAAACTCGAATTCCATTCGCTGATGCAGGTACCACAATTCCACACGGACAATATATGATCAGCAGTGACTGCAGCTTCGACAGATTCTCACAAACAGACATATATGGCACCGCGGAATTTGACTTAGTCAACCATTAAACTGGCGCACCTACTTTTCATCACATATTGCATAATTCAAATGAGGCAATATTTCAGTTTGCCAGAGATCTGTGGATCATTGACTTTATCTCATATTTATTACAATCATCATCTAACATGAAATGCAATTGAACTCTAACCAATACTCCTGGACTCCTCCCCAGTGTCTTATTCTCCATACCAATTGACTATTTTGCATCAGTTAGTGAGATTATATCGTTTGAATGTTTAAAGAGGCGTATCTTGATTACACTGCCCTAATAATTATGATTCATCCTCACCATCATCTGATAGCATGACGTCTCCATACTCGGTAAATTGCTTCGTATAGTCCTCCCGACATTCCAGAATACGGTATATTATCAAAGTTGTGATGTTAGGTCGGTTCATCAAGCCATGTAGGACTCTCATTTGTTGCACTCCAGACAGCTGGTGGAGATCACTCGCTCTGTTAACATAACCACCGGGTCCAGTGTTCAATAGCCATGTGTGTGGGACTCTGTTTTGCCCAAGTCGGACAACCCTTGCAAAGGCCTGGCGTGTTGAGCTGATTGGAAGTACGAATATCACTATGCCAAGAACTATGATGTAACTTACTTCGTTTGTAGTTAGCACCATTAGTCATCGATCAACCTTATGTCGATGCGACATGTCTTGTTGCACCATACACTAGACAGACCTTCGCATACGCCCGCACAAATTTGACTACTCAAGCACACGCCACCATACAACAGGTTATGAGCCCTTGTGTTTTAAAAGGGAACTGACAATCAACATTTCCACTTTCGTTTGTCGAGTGGAGGTCATCGTCACGGAGAAGTGTCTCCACAAGCTAAGCAATTACCCCACACCCCACCGTACTTCTGACAGCGGCCGCTGGATGTCACCCGTAGAGTCCGAGAGACTACGATAACTGACGATTGCTATACATGATGAGTTTGACTACGATTACCATCACCAAGTTCAATGGTACGAACTATGCACAATGGGCAACCGAGATGGCCCTACTTTTCAAATAGAAGCAACTGTATGGTATCATCAAAGGATACGATGACAAGCCGGAATAGCCAGCAGCAAACGTGACCACCACAGAGAAGGCCGCTTTCAAAGACTGGATGAATCGCCATGTTGTTGCCAGATTGACTATCCTGCTCGGCATGGAACCGAGGATACAAGCGGAATATATGGTCGTCGACAATGCGAAGAGGCTTTGGGAAACGCTAGCATCAGCCTACGAGTCAAAGTTGAAGCTCAATATATTCGAGATTACAGAAGACCTTTGGAGCATCAAGCTATAGGACTGCAGGAATGTCGACAACTACGCATCACGGATCCATTGGAAAGTCAAGGATTCCAATCTCTGCGCTGGGCCATAGACCACTGACACTGATGCCGATATGGACTCTGCAAAGACAATCCCCAAGATGAGTGAGCAAGAGCACATCTTCTACCTCCTTCTCGGAATCCCAAGGAACGACGAGTGGAAAGGCTTCCTGGAGCTCATGTTGGACAAAAACGCCATGATGACCACCATGCCAGATGAGATTTTTAACAAGCTCGTTGAAAAGGAAGCTGCAATCAAGAGAGCGAATGGGCTCACTCCAGAAGCTCTGCTCTTTGCAAAGAAGGGTGCGAAAGGTGGTAATAGTGGTAATGGCGGTAAAGCCGGTAGAGGCGGCACATGTCCAAACAGGGATAAGACAGAGGATAAGAGAGATAATAAGGACGATAGGAAAGCGAAGAATTTCTGGAAGTGCTTTCATTGCCAGCAGCGAGGGCATACCACCGAGAACTGCTTGAGCAAGAAACGTGGCAATCCTGTGAAGGCTGCCAACACTGCAGCAAAAGCATCAGCTACTTCGACTCTCACCACGTCAATCGAGGACTATTGGATGGTGGCTAGCCGCAATGCTTCATCCAGTGATTGGTTCATTGATTGCGGATACACTACTCACATCTCCGGCCGTCGATCAATGTTCATTACCTACACCGAATATCCTCCAAATATGAAGAAGGTGAAGGGATACAATGGGGTCACATCGTTTGCATCCGGATATGGAAGTGTTAGATTGATTTGTCAACTACCAGATGGAAAGACGGAAACGATCATACCCTAAGAGGTGGTGCATTTGCCGGGGTCGTTCAATCTGATCCCACAATCTCACATCATGGGCAGGGACGTCAAAGTTGAACCGGTGCATCACTACAGTCTCAACATCTACAATCGTCATCGCAAGTTGATTGCCACTGCACCTCAGGTCGATGGGTGATTCGTTCTGGATCGAGCTCCGGAATTGACCGAATACACTGATATCGACGGCAGCTGCCTGCTGGCACTTAAGACGACCACGTATGCATCTACCCACGATGCAGAGGAGCGGATGTTATGGCACTGCCGCCTGTCACACGTCGGTCTGAAAGCCTCGGGGATCTTGCGGACAATGACCGACGCTCCGAAGATGACCGGAAAGTGTGATTGCGAGTGTTGCATCAAGTGCAAATTGACGAGATAACCCTTTACTCCGAACATGACTTCCCGTGCTACTGAGCTACTGCAGCTTGTGCACTCGGACATATGCAGACTCCGGGAAACAGCCATTGGAGGAGGTCGATATATGGTGCTCTTCATTGACGACGCTACGAGGCATACAGATAAGTACATATTGAAGTACAAGTCGGAAGCCCTAGAGAAATTCAAAGAATGGAAAGCTCTTAGTGAAAAAGAGTCGGGCAAGAAAGTAAAGCGATTTCATCCTGATGGAGGTGGTGAGTATATCTCCAAGAAATTCGCAGAATACCTAAAATCAGAAGGGATCTTGAAGGAAACTACAACGCCCTACACTCCTCAGTCTAATGGAGTCGTCGAATGGGCGAACCGCACGATCATGGAGCGTGTACAATGCCAACTGGACGATGCCGGACTTTGGAAGAAGTTCTGGGCCTTTGCAGTCTCAGTGGCAGTCTATCTGAAGAACCTCACTCCGACGCGATTGCTGGTGGCAAGACTCCGTACGAGGCCTGGCATGGGAGGAAGCCATCTTTGAAGCATATCCGTGTGTTTGGATGCTTGGCTTTCATCCCTGTTCCGAAAGAGAAACGAAAGAAGCTGGATTATAGAGGCACTGCAGGCATATTCATTTGGTACACCATATCGCCTAAGCAGTACTTTGTATATGATCCATTGGCCAAGACGCTGCACTGCTCCCGAGATATGGTATCCAGGGAAGGGAAGCGGTACACAGTACCGAATGCTGCAGACGAAGCAATCTTGAACGAGCACTTCTACAGAGATGTCATAGAGGAACCCAAACCCAAACCCACAGAGAAGCAACCAACAGAATGTGAAACGGAGGAGTCATTGGACAACAATTCACCTCGGGAGTCTCTGAAGCGAAAGACATAGAAGCCACGAGAATAGGCTGGCCTTGAGACGTCATTTGGAGATGCATGGAAGCCGCCGGCCGAAGATAGTTGCCGGATCTGCACTGGAAAGAATACGTTGGCAGAGTCTGCACAATTGACTCTCAAAGATGAGGAATTCGAGGATATCATTCCCATCTACACCGCAGCTGCGATCTCCGACAATCATGAGAATGGCATCGACAATCCAAAGTCTTACACAGCAGCAACCGAGTTTCCGCTCGCCGACACATGGGATACGGTGATGAAAGAAGAGTTATATTCAATTGGACAGCATCAAGTGTTTGGAGATTTCGTAGAGCTTCCGGAAGGGAGAAAGGCTTTGCCAAGTCATAGGGTATACAACATCAAGCACGATCGAGCAGACAATGTGCAGCGGTTCAAGGCCAAGCTAGTCTGGGTACGAAATCACCAAATTGAAGGCATCGACTACCAGGCTATGTATGCACCGACTGCTCCCTTGGGCCACATTAGGCTGGCACTCACAATTGCCGCATGTACAATCTGGAGATCCATCAACTGGACATATGCACGGCTTTCTTGGGAGGTGACGTGGAGGAAACGATCTATATGCAACCGCCGCGGGGATATTTTCATTCGCTCCAAACAGGGAGATATACAAAGACTTCGTGGAAGATGGTACTTCGCTGGAGGAAGTCTCTTTATGGCCTGAAATGGTCTTCGCACGTTTGGTATGGCACTTTCAAAGACTTCGTAATCTCGATTGGGTTCGTGGCAGCACATGTCAACGGAGGACAGATCGTGCTCCATAATAAGGATCAAGATATACTTGCTGCGGTCGTGCTGTTTGTCGACGAGCTCCATATCATTGCTCACAAGGGCTTGATACGGCAGATCAAGGATTAGATGAAGAAGAGGTTCCGGATGCATAATCTCGGGAGTGTCTCCTTCTATCTCGGTATGAACATTGAACCCAATCGTGAGCATCACTCGATCTACATCCATCAGCACAGCTACATTCGGACGATCTTTGCGATGTTCAGAATGGACGAGTCCAGGTCAATTGCCATGCCAATGGCAATGAAGCTTCATATGAGGAAGCCTGACAATGAAGCCTGCTATCCGATCATATACCAATCGATGATTGGAAGCCTTATGTATGCGATGACCGTGATTTGGCCGGATATCGCATATGCCATCGAAGTTCACAGCCGGTACAATCACGACCCAAGCAACGAGCATATGGTAGCTCTCAAGCGCGTGTTGCGGTACCTCAACGGCACGAAGGACTGGCGACTGTGTTTTGGAGGATCACTCGGAGGAGCACTGGAAGGAGAACGCGCACTTAGATGTTATGTCAATTCGGACTATGCTGCATGCCCGGATGACTATAAATCGACAAGTGGACTGGTCATCACCTTCGGAGGAGCAGTTGACTGGAGATCGAGAAAGCAGAAGTCTACTGCCCAGTCCACGACCAATGCTGAATACCATGCCTTTGGAGTAGGCTGCATGAGACTCACACAGATCTCGCATCTCTTGCATGAGCTCGGCATCACAACGATCCCTCATGTGTTCCCTGATTCAGAGTCACTGAACACGAACATCAATAACAGAATCTACCGCGGAACTGCAGTTGCACACATTGCAACCAAGTACTATCCTGCTGCAGATATGGCTAGAGATGGAGAGATTGACTTGAGTTACGTACCGACTGCTGAGATGCTCGCCAACTGCTTCATAAAGCCACTGCCGAAGCCCGCTTTCTTGAAGCAGTGCGCTGCAATGGGAATGATCGGAATTGGACTTGGGAATGGCCTCGGAAATGGTCTCGGTAATGGTCTTAAGAATCGTCACGGAAATGGTATCGGCATTGGAATTGGGAATGGCATCGGGAATGCCGTCGGAAAGTAAATTGATTGGGAACATTTGTTTCGAGAAGAGCCATGATGTTTGATTGGCTCCTCCACTCTTATGATTACTGTTTCTTGTTTGAAATGGACATGATAGCCATCCTGAAGGAGTGTTAAGCTGATTGGAAGTACGGATAGGACTATGCCAAGGACTATGATGTAACTTGCCTGTTTTGTAGTTAGCACCATTAGTCATTGATCGACCTGATGTTGATGCGACATGTCTCGTTACATGATACAATAGACACTCCTTCGTATACGTGTGCACACACTCGACTACTCAAGTACACGCTACCGTACAACATGGCGCTGCTCATTCAATACCCAGAACTTGTGAGTTATTACCGCATGGTTTGCTGCTGTGAGATTTAGGCCCGTCCCACCAACTTTGGGTGTAGTTACTAATACAGAGGGACTTTGTGAATCTTCGAATTTGAGCTGCATTTCTGTGCGCTTATCGTTGCGCACTTCTGCATACATGTAGAAAATTTCCAAATGATCCCCAAAAAACTTGGTGAGCCACCACTTCAAATGAGGAACTTGGCCTCGCAGAGGACAAAATAGTAGCCCCATTTGCGGAGGAGGTGCATGAGTCAAGGCGCTTGAATTACGTTCAGTTTAGTGCCAGACCACCTCATTTGATGCTTTGTCTTCGTCAGGTTCAGCATACTCTGCAGCTGCATTAACAAGCATTGGCAGAAATGGGTCTCTCAGCCATCGGAAAATCGGAGCATCCACGCCAGTATTGAGTGGCCATTCATTGTACCATTGTCCTGAAATGTCATTCCAATCTTTGGTGTCTTCCAATACCAATGAGAACCATACCAGCCACCATCTATGAATCCTCCACGCTCCTGAAGCACCCTGTCAAGTGTATCTTTCCACAAGGGTCTTTAGCTTAGCTTGCTCTTACTCAGTCCATTCGAGATCAACAAGGTGTGCATTCTCCTTCCGCATCCGACAAAGAGGTTTCCTATTTGCAAGTTTCAATTCTGACCAACTCCTCATTGTCCAGGGCTTTGCAATTTGGATCATCCGGTTTGCGGCATCCTGTTGAGCGTCCTGGTCTCCAGTCCGGACGGCATGCATCAAACTCTTCACAGCGGAGTATAGCGCCTTGGCGCCCTTCCTTTTTATGACAGTATCATCTTCTGGATCTTCAGGCGCACCTGAAAACAGCCACATCGTCTGAAAACACCAGTCATAGAGTGAATTGAATCCCGGCGTTGCAGTGAGTTGAAGTTTGAATGCAATTCTCGCATTCATCGCAATTCGCCAGCCTATGCTGTTTTCTGTCTTGCACTGATGAGACTCATCAAAATGCCAAAACTCCATGAACAGTGTGAGAGTTGGCTGTTGCTTCATGGTTTCGCTCTCGATCTTAAGTTCTCAAACTATACAAGGTGGATAATCCATTGGTTTTCCGGCTCTTCAATGCTAGTATTCAGATTCACGTTGGTGAGATTCACATTTTCTGCCTGCAACAAGTTGATTAGTTTGAAATCAGTTCCGTATGTCATCTCATCAATGACAATCTTGAACGTCTCTGCAACTCCAGGCATTGTTACCACCAGGATTGGTTCAAAAGCTGATGTACGGGCTGGATGCCCCTGCGTTGGAGTTGATTGGATCGCTGATAGACGGCGGGGCATTGAATTCTGTCTCCGCAAGGGATACCAATTCCGTTCGTCACCGATAATCCTGGGAAAGTTGCTCTGTGCTATATTAACCCACTATGCATGCGTATTCCCCCATAAAATGGACGGTGGCAACCCCATTACAACTTTCTCAGTCACCAATTTGCAAAGCATTGCCACTGCATCCGAGGTGAAAGTCTTTCCAAGACCCATTTCATCCGCCACCAGTGCTCCTGGCGTATCAGCATCCCAAACCCACCTCCTCACGATGCACCATATGGCCCAAACCTGGTATGCCAGAAACTTAGTTCCAGGCAGGTCTGGAATTGAATTCTTGTGGCCTGGAACACGGTCATCTGTTGAATGGCAAATCGGATGAGCATTCAGCAGCCTGATCACTTCATCAAGACACTCATGTTCAAATTTGTGGTTGATTGTTTTTAGAACAGTATTCAATACTGAACTGGTATTATCTGGATCGAGGTCCTCCTCTCCATCCACTTGCTCCTGAACCTCTCTTGCACCTTGGTTGGTCTTCTTTCCATCCTCACTGATCTCTTTCAGTTGCTCCGAGGTAAGTTTGGCTGATGGGCTCATAATCTGGCACTCCTGAAGTTCATCACGATGTTCGGTATCTCACAGACAAGCATTTCAACTCAATGAATATGTGGAATACAATCAACTCTATTCACTCAATCAGAACTTACATTAATACTACTGTCAGTCTCTTTCCCACCTGCTGCCTCTTTATTCACCACAATTTCATTTTCATCGGATACCTTTGAAGTCCAAGTATACTGATTGGCAGTGGGAGCATAACTAACCGTAACCAGGCTAGCGGGGATCACCTTGACCAGTCTCATTACGTGCTCTGCAATATCCTTTCCTGTACCTGCCTTCATTTCTACCAAAAATAGGTTCACATTGTGTCCCAGTTTCAACTTGAAGGCATTTGAAAGCGAACTGTTGTATGAAGTCTGACCATATAGAAGGTCATTAATCATTTGCCCTGGTGTGTTTAATCCCATATACTCGTGATCCAATTCTTCCTGCATCAAGTTGCATTTGTATATCGCAGTCAGACAGTATAGTTCTTTCGGGCCACAATTTTGTTCAATGAAATCACTCAGCTCCTCCCAGTGTCTCACATCTGTGTACGAAGATTGGAGTTGCATGCTGGTTGTCTGGGCATTGATGCCGTTTGCCACTCGACGAATCACAACCATGAAAGTTGTATTTGGCAACTGTGGGAGGTTACCACTAGTGTTTTTGCCCTTGCGCTCTTCCAAATCCGTCGCCGGGCCCATGTTGCCTCATCTTCCCTTCTTCGTCACCTGCCAAACCTTGCTCACACATTTCTTCAAAATCATCTCCACCCACTGTTGCCAAATCCATTCTGCATTATCAAAATTTTCCAAAGCCAGCCAGGTCTCGAAAGTCTCGAAAAAATCTGCAACCGCCATCTCCTTGTGCTGGGGTCCATCTTGCAGCTGTTTGAAACAATTCAGTCCCCAGCTTATGGACCAATGCTTCTTCTCGAGAAACCCAGCCACCCATACTTTCTTCCACTAGTTGAATGCACTAAAGTTATGCTGCCCCATCCTTTTGGCAAATTGCTTCAAGGAGTATTCTATTTGATTCAAGCTGATTGGGGCTTTGCCCTCCGCACCGCCCAACTCCGACCAATTGTCACTTTCATAATCTGCATCGTATTCATCATAGGAAGTCTCTGGTAATGGGGACAGATCCGGACTCCCTGCAGCGTCCGTCATCAACGATTCTGCAGTCGGCCGGAATCGTTTCATTGGGAGGCTAATGGGGGGTCTCCCGGGTTTCCTAGGAAGTTAACCAGGTGCAGTAGAGGAGGGAGATGTGGGGCGAATGACTGTATTGTTTTGAGGCGGTGCTGGAGGCACTTGAGGTGCACCTGGGTATGACGGCCCATGTCCTGTGAATTGTTGAGGGGGGAACATTCGAGGTCCACCATAACCTCCTTGGGGGAAATCATATGCTTGCCATGATGGCCCATAACTCGGATATCCTTGGGTTGCAACAGTGCATGGTTGTGAGCTTGGTGTCATGTTGAATGGGGTATGGTGGTAGAACTGGGGAGCGCCTGGAAATGGTGGTTGCAAGCACGGGTAACTATACCCCGGTGAGGGATAAATTCGATTTGTGGGATGCATGAATTGAGTGTCTTTGTTCGATGTGTTTCCAGCATTATTCTCTGTTACTCCCACATAGTCAGCTGGGCGTTGTTGTGAGCCAAACAGCACACCCATTGGAACCATATTCGTTGTCGTTGGCGGAGATCCGTTCTTCAACATTGTATGAGAACAAACAGATGATAGTAATGAAATAATCAATTCAATTGGTGATTTCGAATGAAGTAGAGTATAGTTGAGAATATTGAAGGTAGCAGTGAGCTTTAGCGGAATAAAGGCCTCTTATATCCATCTTCTTTGTCACGGACTGTGGTGTTTCACTGCACCTTTGATCCCATGAAACCCGCCTGAGAAAAAGAAATCATAGTCACACACATCAATCATTTCTTTGTTGTATGCCCCAATTCGTATAGTCGGATCTTGAATAGTAGCTCACCTTTGCCCAGTTTATGACTGTAATGGTCATAGAAAGGATTCGACATGATATCTCCAGAAACTCAACAAGAACTATATCCGGTTGGAAGGTTAGCACGACTAGGCATTTTACCCTCAAAATGTGTGTGTACGACCTGCACTTCATTCAGTATGAGGCCTTGTTAGTCGAGCAGCCACAGTGATTGCTTCCCTTTGAGCTGCTTGTGTGAACTTTGATATCTTCTCAGAATCCACCAACCGGTCAAGGATCGTGACTGAAGAAAACATTCTACTAGCCTATTAGTTCTCGATGATCATTGAACGGGCATACAGCCAGCTAGGAAACTTATCTATTTCATTGTATTAAGCTGATGTTATCCGCTGCTTGAGGCTCGAGCATAGACACAATCTGCAAAATGCCGCAATGACGTAGTATATGATAAGGCCGATCGTAGTAGTAGCACCTGATGAATGGTAATGAAAGTTGATTGCAGTGATGACAGTGATGACAAAAGAAACTTTCTCTGCTGATGATTTTCAGTAGATAATGTGGAGCCTTATTGTGCAGGATTTGATAGATAGTATCCTAGTTTGTGAAGAAAACTAATCGTAATGTGACTTTCTTTTACCACTCCTCAACATTTGGTGGGGTGTGATGCAGCTTTGAAAGTGATACGCTAACCTGAGTTAGCTCGCCTTCAAACAACTATCCTTGGGACTCAAATCCAGCGAGAAACCATACACCCTGAAGCATCACCGAGATTCGTCAGAACCCTGAGCATGTCTCAAAGACGGTCAACACTCACCGGAAACATGATAAATTCTTTATCTGCAAAAAGAAATTATGCAACGAGAACCGACTGGAAGCTGACTATCAACAATATCACCCAATATCGATGAATGAAAGGCTATTGCCAATCAGTATTCTACCACCTGCGGATTTCCCTTACCCTGAGCCATCGTGGTTTGTCTATCATTGGTGCAGCTGAATGGCCATCCACAAGCTGTCGATTAAGGATCGACTCTTTGCCAACATACAGTGTGCACCACCACCTGAAGATAGTACCAACGAAGAACCTATAGACCCTCTGCAGTCTGATCTCATCTGTACCCCTGATCCAACAGAGTCAAAGGCTAATAGGCAGGTAGTTGGAGTGGAAAATGCAGGGGGGAAAGCATATGGCAAAGCAACTGGATTGTACAACAAGCATCGCAAGTACTCAAAACAATGGAATTCATGGCATTCATTTCGGTCCGCACACGACTTTCTGCAGGCTCAGTTGTTTACCGAGGAAATGAAAACATGGATAGATCACCATCCCAGGCGAGGACTGGACAACTTCAAAATGCAATCATTCCAATCAGCAGATGCCCTGCCAAAGCTGCTTTCTGAACTCGATTTCGGGCTTGGCGATAATAGTTGGATTGAAGATGACTCACATATCTTCAGAACGTTATACTACACGGATATTTTCAAATGTATTCAGTTCCTCCTAGCATATGTCCCATTTCAGGCACCCCTCAATTTTCAACCGGTGCGCCTCACTGACTCTGAGGGTCTTCCAATCTATCGCGAGATAAACTCAGGCGACTGGTGTTGGGATATACACAATCAACTTCCTGCCGGAGCGACAATTGTGCCAGTCATATGTGCATCCAACAGGACTCACTTGATAAATTTTTCAGGTGTTCAGCATGCCTGGCCGCTGTATCTCACCATTGGTAATATTCGAAAAGATATCCGCAGGACACCTAAAAATTATCACTGAATTCTGGTCGGACTGATCCCATGTCCCCCGGGAGGTGCCAAAAACATTGACGAAGCGTGGCATAACGCTGTTGGAACTGTGCTGTCTCAACTTAGGCATCTCGACATCAGTGGCCCTGGCCTGAAATGGGATTGTGCAGATGGATTCCAGCGACAATGTTACCCTCTGTTGGCTGCCTGGGTTGGGGATTATGCGGAACAAGTCATGGTTGCTCAAGTCTCATATGGCTCATGCCCCATGGGTGAAAATTCTAAAGGTCCACGGATGGGGCATTCAACTTTTCGACCACTCGATAACTCAAGAGACCAGCATATTTACCCAGAGCTGCTGGAGGACAATAATATTGATGTTCTGCACACTCTAGGTGTCCCCCCAATCCGCAACCAGTTCTGGCAATACCCTTTCTGCAATGTCTATCTCCTTTGGCAGCCTGATGAATTGCATCAGCTGCTCTTGGGTTTAGTTAAAGACTTATTGCACTGGTTGCTCAAATACCTGGAAACTAGAAATGTCAAGGATTAATTTCACAATCGATTCACATCAGTGTCACGATATCCCAGCTTCCAGCACTTCTCCAAACCATTCGACTCATGGAAAAGCGGCACCTGGCAAGGTAAAGAGATCCGTGGAATAATCAGAACAGTGCCAGTAAATTACGCACCACTTCTTGTCTGCTCCAAAGATGACAGGAAAACTGTGGCGGAAACAGCCACTGATGAAATGGTGATGGGAGCAGTGCGCGCATTATGTGAATTCTCTCTACTTGTTAGCCAACATAACCACTCAGATCTATCTCTCAATGCACTAGCCCATGCACTGAAGCAATTTTACGAGAAGAAGGGTATTTTTCGAAAGCAGAAAATGTCAAGATCTGTGACAGCCAAAGTGGATGACCTGCTGGCAACGGAATCCCATCAGTTATGCGAAGAAAGGATTCATATAATTCATGCTGTAATGGAGGCCCTTGTGTATGGTGCTGAAATGGTTTCCACAACAAAACGTAGCCAATTTCAGGTGCGCCTCAATAGAGCCCAACAAGTGGCAACCACCTGGTCAGATGCTGATCGTCAGAAGGCAATTGAGCAATCGAAGTGTAAAATACTTCAAGTGACACCTGGTGAATGGAAGCTTGTCGATAAATTATTCTAAAATCATAAGCAACAACTATTGCAGGAAGTCGGGACTAAGGCAACTGGTCCCAGAAGCATAATCACCAAAGAACTTGCCCTAACGAAAGCTTCCGCCAAAGACTAGGCTTACGGCGCGGCTAACACGACCTCTGACAAGCGAATGCAATTTCAGATCCGTCTCTCCCATGCTGAGACAGAAGCCACAACCTGGAGCTTGGCTGATACAGAGTGCATAAATAACCAGCTTGAGAGACAGATTCATGGCATCACCTCGAATGAGCAGATGCAGTTCAAGAAGGAATTCTCCCTCCACTTGATCCAGTTTGAAGCTCGGTGGTAGACAATCGGCATTTAGACGCTCCGGAAAACCATTGAACAATGTGTCAATTATTTCTGATATCCAAAGATGCATCTTGTAAGCCATATATCAGAGTCAATTTGGCGAATGAGTTCCGGTGACAATTTCAGCACTGATATTTCTGAACGGCTACATATCGCCAATGTGAAAGAGGCATATCGATCTAGCAACAAAGTCAATTACATTCGACAGATGCTCAAGCACAATGACCCGTGTACTGGTCTTCACTACATGGAGGAGACACTGTCATATCTTGCACTCCAAGGCTGGTACAATATTGACTCTGCAAAAGTTTTCAACCTACTGTCCGCTACCAATACATGGCGAAGTACATGCACAGCCCATCTGTTACGTCTCCAAACAATTCAGGACGAGCCCATTATCCACCCTGTATTACAGCAGGTATATCATTTGAGAGAAATGCATGTCCGCGAAGTGTGCAGAAATATCAAATGAACCTCACTCAGAGATGGATCAGAAGATTTCGGAATTCCCAACTTTGGACAGCTATTCCGCGTGCAAATTGAAGAGGACTGGGGACACAAAGTTAGGAGACTCCTGCTTCGATATGATCAGAATGTACTCTTAGACAGTATATTTATTAAACTCCAGAATGGGCTGTTGTATTACCGTCAACCATTTCACTGCCCTAAATCTGTTGAGGGTCTGGGACTTGATTGCATGGTAGAATATACCAATGCCAACCAAGCGATCATGCCTAAAGCTCATAAAATCTGGGTCATGTATAAACAACGTGAAGAGAATGACCTCGATAACACCGTCCAAGGACAAATTCCTTCTTTTCCTGTAATATTTTTCATCTGGACTCCACCGAATAAGATTGTCCAATTTCAGGAGTGCCTGCTGGCCGGGAAAGCATTACCAACCTTTTCTACAAGGTGCCACAAGACGCAACGATGGGTATTACGTCCTCCTGCTGAAGAATATGTGGTGCTGATTCCAACATAGTACAAAGATCATCATTGTTAGGCTGATTGTGTTGATGGGTTCATCCGGGTTGTCAAAGAAAGGAATAAGATGCATATTGTACCCGTTGGACGAAGAGTTAGACCAGCGCATCTGGTGCGGCAGAATGCTGGATCGGGCAGCATCGACAGCGTATGCCTTGTAAATAATCACGTTGATTTAGATACCTACTGGATTGTATAGTAATTAGATCAGAATGCCTGATTCAGGTGTATAGCCGTAAGATGGTTTATTGAATTTTACTATTTGATAAAGACATTATATATTATCACTCCCAGACAGTTTGGCTCCAGGTGCACCAAAATCGTCTTGGAGACAAGTGTCTTAGTCCAAGCAGCTCTGAAATGTTACCAACTTAAAGGCATGATTTTATAGCATTCTGAAGACAACTTCATACTCTTTAGAATATTCTTCTATTCTGTTCCGCTACATCAGAAGCGTTGAGCAGCACCTGATTGTACTGTCAGAGGACCTGACAAGCACATCGTTTTCCATTCAGCCGGTTCGGGAGCTTCTGGGAACTTCTGGAATGATTGGTGTGGCTGTTCAGATTACCTGAGCCGTTGAGTGATGACTTCAAAACAATTTTACTTTTTGCTGATGAAGGACGATTGGATAGTGTCCTAACTTTGTGAGAAACATCCATAAGCATTCCTTATGGTTTTGTATTTGCATGCCAACTTTGGCAATATGGGTAATATCTCGTTGTTTGATAAGTCTTCTGTTGATGACCTCAACCTGTTTCTTTTCTTCTAACTCCAGGCTTGGTATTTAGTGATGGCGCACAACATCTTGATCAATGAACACAATGCCTGAAGCTCCACAGTCGATCAGTGCATATGTTAGTATTTCGTTGTTATTCAAGATCAATGTACAGGTTATACATTAATGTTTCTCTTCCTTTGACCCTTTCAATACCTCGACCTTGCTAACTGAACAACACGAAATTGCAAAACATTATAAAGCATTTAAAAGAAACTTTTCCCATCAATCAATGAGCCGTCATTCTCTGAGGGACCTAATTTTTTCCCGTTTCCTAGGGACCCATCCTGGTCCTTTCATCCTATACCTCTGCTTCAGCTACCTTCAATGTATGAGCCGTTATCCTCGCCGCACAGCCCGCTGCCCTGAGGTTAAACACTCCACAGTAGATACATCATCCATCCGTGAACCTCTTCGCTTTTGCCTTCTCACAAACGATTCCCTTGTTTACACTGAGATCTATCAGTGCTGGTCCAGTGTATCCAGCAATTGTTCCAGCAGCGCCAGTCACCAGAGCTATCAGTGGTGTGCAATCTCTCAGAGAATAGTTGAAGCCCATTCGTCCTGCCTTCTGTTATGCTGCTTGCCCTGGTCGTCAGTTGCAAATCTGGTTGTGTCATTTCTGGCGCACCATTACAAAGGCAGGTAGTTCCTCTGGCATATTGCTATAAGTGATGGAGTCCATCAACTTCTCGGACAGCTGCATCCATTGAGCATTCTGCATAGCCAAACGATTCCAATGGAGGACTGTTGCAAAAACTTGTAACACAGCATAATACTGAGAGAACTCACGGTTGATTAATTACATTTCCTGCATGTTCTGTTTGGTGGTGTCTACCTGGTCGTAATCTCCAGAAGCTGCTGCCAGGAGTTGAATGTAGGCTGGTAGGTCTTCCAGCCGTATCGTTCCATCCTCCCGCACATGTGGCAAGATCTGGCCCAATACGTCACCTCTCAGGTGGTTAAATGCATACCACATCCACAACAGGTTGTCCCGAAAGCTGGCTGGCTTGTGTCGAATGTCCATCCGAAGATGAGTCATGCAGCCTCCCAACTGAGTTCCATCCGACCCCGAAACATCTGGGGAGTCGGGAAATTTCTGCCCTCTGACCTCTTTTGCTTGGGGAGCAGATGGAGCCGCTGTTGCTTCCAGCGTTAGAGCATTGGCTAACAGCATCCACACACCATGGAACTCCTCTCCAGATTGCTGTAGATCCCAAATTATCACTGCGAGTTCCTCCCATAGCTCCTGATTTGTCCGGGGTGCTCAATGTGTCCTCGTGGCTTTGTCCCATACATTCGTGACAGTCTGCATTCAGTGCTGCATCCCAGTTGGATCACACTTAGGCAGAACAGAGAATTGTGCGTGCAGGCTCATAATCTACACCTGTACTGTGATTATCTGTGCCAGGCGATTGCATACCCTGTGTATTGTGCTCACAGGTTCTGTGTACTGTGTTACTGTCCTCAGCACCTCCTGAATTGCTTCCAACATTATCTGTTTCTTGGTGAAGTCTATCTTGACGATGATTCTCTTGACAATTCCTCCTATGATGGCCTGGTTGTCCCAGACACCAGTGTCACCTGATCGTTGCGCTCTGATCCCCATGATGTAGCAAATCAGGCACATATAGTGTGGCCAATTATATACGTTGATTTCGGGACCCATCGGGGTTGGAGGTACTATCACCATTTGTGGAACCCTGATGGACTTGACTGTTGTTGCTGCTGCCACTGTGTAACCGACAGTTGAATGGGTTTCTGCCCAATTTTGTCACACACAATCACAAGGCACTTCCAGATCACAAGAAAACCCAGAATGAGCTCCTGAATATCTGCTTCAATGTTATCCGAACACGGAATCGTGAATATCCAGACCGTCGCCTCCTTGAGCTGCCTCTGCCCAGTCAATGCTTCATGGAGAGGGAGGATATGGCTGTTCCCCACATATAAGCTTCGAAGGGTTCATCTTCGAAAGTTGTTGTCAGTATGACCTTCATATTTTCAAAGGTGTTCAAAAGATCAAGTTAAGTAAAAACACGGGGTGTTCTGGCAAGATCAAACTCGTTCGTCGATGAAGTACAGTTCCTGTTGTACATTGCAGTCGAATATGGTGATCTGGGTGGGTACTGACGGATATCAAATCTCACAAGTTATACTAATCTGTCGAGACAAACATCATGAACATGTATCCACTGGTGGTTTGGTGCTAGATATACCCAATGGGCAGCAGAGCCAGGTTCAGAACAATGCTTACACCCGGTTGAAGGATGCAGGAACATTCCTGAGTATCAGGTACAATATCATGGGACACATTCTAGTGTAATGGACAAGATCAGGCATTGTTGATATTGGGAACAAATAATGTAATATCGTGAACAAGACAAAGGCAATCAAAGTTCGTTCTGAGAAATCGAGACAAGGCAAGAAGCGAAGCTGGTTCAAGCTCGTACTGTGCTTTGTTATTCAACACAATGAGTAATGAGAGCAGAAGTGGAAATCCTCCAACACCAATCAACCTCTCATTATATACAATGTGTCTACCACCGTCAAATTATTCCTCATGCTCCAATGTACCATCCGAATCATTCCCATGATGTTTCACACCACCAGTATAACTATTATCAAAACGACTACACCTCATCATCTGAGATCGCAACACCTCAAACCACATTCATTATCGTAATCAATTAGACTGACCCCATGCCATGACTTCCTCACACCAGCTCCGCATTTCCCAATGTCGTCACCTTTCCGTAACACTACTTCCTTCCCAAACTATTCCATTGTACATCCTCTATTATCAATTGCCAGCTGTGCTGTGACACTTGGAGAGACCAGCATGGCAATGGAAAGGGGTTATGATGGACGTCTTCACTGACTTTGCCAGAGTAATAGACATCAGACTACACTGAAATTCTTGTTATTGTGGACTGACTGACAAAGTACACAATCTACTCACCCTGCTGAACGGATATCAACTTGCCAGAATTGGCCTAGATTATCATTGAATATGTGAGTTGGTAGGGCAGCATGCTGGACAAGATGGTGCTAGATTACAGTACCAAGTGAACCAACAGGTTCAGGACAGAGATGTTCTCACTTTAATACTGACCCTCACCTCTTCACAACTTTCGCTCCGCAAGCAGTCAGGTTGAATCAGTGACAGCACCAGATAACATAATAGTATCTCTTGGCTTCCTGCAACTAGAAACAGTACACATGGGATATACTGTTGCTACAAGCAGAATTTACATTCAATAATGCTGTACACTAAGTTACAAGGATGACTCCATTCTGGGCAAATAACAACTACCTTCTAGTCAACCAGATTCAGCAGTCAACACAACCATGTTGCTTGAAATTTGCAATTCAAGTAGACACTTTCACAATGGGCTGTAAAGAGACTTACCAAACTCTCTGTAAGAACTTGAAGGAGGTTGAAGCTGATCAGACAACCTACACCACCAGCACAGAGTGTGATTTTGAAGCTGAATAGGAGGTCTGGTTTTCAATGCAATACTTTCAGATGACATAGCCAGCTCAGATGTTGGATTACAACCCCCAGGAACTGTGTCCGCACACATGGTCAACAGTCAGAATGCTTACCCTTGGAAGCATTTGTAAACAATCTGAAAGCACCTATAATCCATATCACTATGATTTGTGACTGTACGCCTGCTACTGTTTGCCACCAACTGGGGTGAACAGCAGTAGGCAATAATTGATAACTTCAAATAATTGGAAGTTGAACTGATTTTCTACTGTACGTGAACCTACTGCAAACTCCAATATCTAGTACATTGGATGGGTCACAGTTATATACACATTAGATGGTAAACTGTGGAGAATCACAGGACAGTGTAGCAATGTGTCAATAAGATTCATCCATAGTATGCAACACATTCTCCAAAGAGGTTGGATTTGATGGTGTTGGATTGAATGCATACCTATCAGATGTGCAATCTTTATACATAAATTTTTATAGATTTTGGACTGGTACAAATAGTATCCACATGGGTTGTACTGTCTACCACTTGAGGTGTTGTTTCCTGGTGGACTCAATCTGGAGAGAGACTGTATGTATGGGAAGCAGTGGTTGTGGGACCTACTAAGTTGTTCCAGAGGGGTACATATTTGATTCTTTTTACTGATGTCGATCTCTACTTTAAAGTTCATAAGAGGGTAAACTGCACAATGGGGGGGGGTGATGAAATGGCCATGATAATTCGTGTCGATGCGAAAGGCACAAGGCATGTCATGGGTCAAGCAACAACGATTTGATGTTTGCCATGGTCAACTTCTCAGATATTTGTATGATATTCTTACTAATATAGATCAGGAAAATGTATGTTGCTTCCTGTGAGTCCCTAGTACTGTGTGAGATAAGGCAGAGTGTAACCTGAAAAGCTTCAATTTCTGAAGAGTTACAGACCGATGAAGGGTATTATGGCTGTCATTTGGAAGAAAATGCATTGTTAATGACTGCTTGAGTAGCACCTTGGGAGTGATTATGATAGGTTTGGCGGTATAACAGAGCACTGCACAGAATGTTGTATTTGGCTAGGTGTATTCTCCATCAATCGTGAATATCTCAAATACACTCTAAGCAATACCAGAGAACTAATGAATATTCATTAGGAGGAGTGCTAGCACTATGTAAGATACGTTGAATGGTGTTAAGCAATGAATTACCCTTTACAGTACATATGATGTATGTATCGCAGCTTATAATTGCTTCTATGTAATTCTCCCTTGCAACTTACACATATTCAAGCTATCATCCTCAACATGGTAGTTTTTATCTGGCAATTTTCAGGAAGTACAACAGAAGATGAGTAGTTGAATGTTAAAAGTACATATTCAAAATCATAATCTGAGTAAGTGCCTCTATGCGATTGATAGAACATCATGTTACTGTCATTGGCACCACTTGCCATGTTATTAGAGCTGACAACAACAAGAATACAAAATTGCCACAAGGATATAAAAAGCTGGAGGTACATCGTGTATTTGCTGACAATTAGTATCTGGCAAGTAGTTGAAATTGAATACCACAGTCATTGGGCTTCATATGTGATATCTCACAAAGATCTAATGACATTTTCACTTGCTGCAAACAAAATTATTGTATAAAAGGAAATGATATATATTTGCATGGAATAGGGGAGCAACGATTAGGGATGTAGTAATGTCAAGATAGGAAGTACTGTGTAACAAGGAGGAACACACAGTAAGTGATAGAGGTGGGCAGAAGGGAATAGAAGAGTACCAATCAAGGTGGAGGAGTACAGGGAGCAATGAGAGAGCACCTGCCGCAGCTGAGGAGAACGCGTACTAGAGAAGACGAGCTGAAAGCAGTGGGTATGCAGACTGGATATAGAGAGGGGGTATAAAGCATGAAATGAATTAGAGAAGTGTCAATACTGGCAGAGGAGCAGCAATGGGAGTTGAGAAGTGGCTATTCCAGTGAAGAAGTACCAAAATAGGGGACAAAGTAGTACAAAATGGCATATAAAAATGAGAGACAAGATCAAGAAGACCAGATGGAAATTTAGCAGCGCCCATCCCAGTGGCTGTGTGCTGAAAGAGGAGAAACTGATATGGACAAGAAATGGAGCAGTGCAAGCTCAAGCAGCGCAGATGGGGATTTAGGAGTGCTATTCCAATTGATATTAACACCAATGTGAGGAAATGAAGTTGCCCACCAATGTGTGAATGATGAGAGCAGTGGCTTTCAATGTAAAATTTGTCACTGGTGAATTGCAACATTTACCTCAATATTGATCCTGAGAAAATATAACTATTCCATTGCTACCAGTAGCATCTTCAGACTGCATAAAATGAACAGCATTTGCTGCCAGTGCTAAAGTCTGTGGGGTAAAAGATTTGATACACTGGAATGTAGTCAGCAGGCACTGGAGGATGTTGATGGTGAGAAAGAAGTGATTTTAGATAACATGTAGAACATTCATTCAGGTGAATCATGATATCATATCTTTTGTGACCTGGGAGACATATGAATAATCAAGCGGAGAATTCACAACCATTATGCTGAAATTGGACTTCAAATTCAAGCCAACTGGTAGCTATAAATAACTGTTTGATGAGCCCCATCTGCTAACTATTCTCAAATTCTGTAAATGTTCAGCTCTACATATGTATATACTGTGGTGTAGTCAATTAGGAAAGTCCAATAGAGGAGTATTCAACAGAATACAAAACCACACAGCTTGGGATATAAGTGGATCAATAATGAGCGATGGATAACAAGGCTGTCAACACAAAGATGGTATACCTACTGAAGCACCAGGTAACTCCGACTGATAATGCTGGGATTGATTGGCCAGTTTGTATACATTGTCAGCCATCAAGTGGTTGTAATTGGGGCAATTATCGTGATCTTTGTTACAATTACAACATGAGTAGCCAATTCATTATGGTTCACGTAATATCAATTATAGTCAATCTATATCTTTATTAAGACAATATTCGACTTTCAATCGTACTCGGGCACAATGAAAGAAGCACCTGGTGCTTTCAACCATGTATACATAGAAGTACATTTTGAGGCTGTAATATATCAAGTTTGGAGATACTATCAGATGGACTATGTGAAGAAGTACCCTCATAGATGCACTTGAAGGTGTTGATAGGGTGAGTTTGGGGATGTACTTTGAGAATGTGTTTATGTGAACTGAGTGATTCAGTTGGAGGACGTGGTCATTGGACCATAGAGATATATGTCAAGGCACAGAGTAAGCAAAATTGCGGACGTACTTGGAGCCCAAGATCGGGTGAATTCAGATAATCACACAGACCCCACTGTGGTGTGTACTGAGACATTAACATGGACACTGGAATTGAGTGATTTTGGAAATGAACTTGGAGCCTGTAATGGAGTACGCTAAGAGATATACTCACTGGCTGTATTTGAAAAAGTCTAGAGATGGACATGGAGGTCATGATCGTGCAAACCTGGAGGGTGGGATAGGGTGAGTTTAGAAATACTCTTGCAGGCTGAGATGATGTATCTTCAGATTGTGACAATCAGGATGAGATCGAGTAACATTCCCAACACATTTGGATGTTGTAATAGTTAATCACGTAGTGGTTAATATGGAGGTGGTTACTCAGGCAGCGGTTGATTTGGAGGTGGTTGATCTCGCAGTGGTTGATCTGGAGGTGGTTAATCTGGCGGTGGTTGATCAGGAGGTGGTTGATCTGGAGGTGGTTGATTTGGAGGTGGTTGATCTGGAGGTGGTTGATTTGGAGGTGGTTGATCTGGAGGTGGTTGATTTGGAGGTGGTTGATCTGGAGGTGGTTGAGTTGGAGGTGGTTGATCTGGAGGTGGTTGATCTGGAGGTGGTTGCTCTGGAGGTAGTTGATTAGAAGGTGGATGGTCAGATGGGAGGTGCAATCAGGGCTGAGGGTGTATTTAATTGTTAATTCATGATGATGGGAATGATGAATGTGGAGTAAATCAAGGTCTGCCGATAGATGAGCAATGAGAGATAAGAGACTAGCTAGGTGTGGAAGACAGTTGTTCCTGGGTTAATCCAACACTCAGATTATGCGGTACACAGGGTATGCTTTACTCCATGTTTACTAATGATCATAGACAGGACATAGGGTGCTCTTTAACTTAACTTCATATTCTCCTCTGATGGTAGAGTCGCCTCAGAGAACAGACAAAATGACAGGGGATACAGGAAAGAATGATGTGGAACTGCAACATAATACAATTTTGGAAGTATATCTGCATATATCATTGCTAAATATAGAGGCATGACTTCTGAATTGGTGGCTAATACTGCTGGTAGAAGGTCTTCAAAACACAAACAGGCATATTATCCCACTGATTTCCCAAATCCACACATCTTCTCCATATTATTTCAATTTTCTTCTGCCATCTCTTTTCTTGTCTACAACTCTACCTTCATCCCAGAATGCAGAATTCAGTTATCTCTCACTATCCCACCAGGCCATAATTATATGTTATCACTATATACAGCCTACACACAATATAGCATGGAATGGGAACAACATTCACCTCTGATTGAAGTACTTCCATTCATTGTCATGAATTGGAGTTGACTGTTGCATGTAGCTTTAGTTTCCAGTATACCTTCATACAGATAATCCACAATCAGCCAACTCTGCTTGGAAGGTTACAAGTACAGTCAATTTGTCATATTCGAATAGTTGTGGGGCAACAAACTAATAAGTAAAGTGTCAGCACCCATTCATCAGCAAAATGTACTTTAGTCACTGGAAGCCTCAAGGAGTGTCTGAGAGGATGTGGAGTGTAAACTTAGATGCGTCAATTTCAGGGGATTGTCAGACTGTCGGAGGGCATTCCGGCTGGCCTTCAGAGTAACTGCGATCTCTGATGACTGGTACAGGACTACTATGAGAGTGATTTTGATAAGTTTGAGAACACCTGGGAGGGCCAGCAACAAGTCTGGGAGTGCCGACAACATGCCTGGGATCGCCAGCGACAAGACTGAAAGCATCTCGAATCACTGTCAAGCAGTCTGGGAAAAATGACATCTTTGGGAACATTGCAGGTGTGCCTGGACATCATAGCTTAGACTTGTCCTTCAACGATATTTGAGACTCATGTATTCAGTTTGTATTCTCATCTATGTATCTATATAGCTACCAATCTACATGCAGTATATCTGGACTGGCAACAGGCGGAGCTTCAGAGCCATTCGGGGTGTGCCTGAACATGACGATCGAGCGAACTCAGAGATACACTCCAATGCTGTAATCGAGTGAGTATGGAGATGCACTTGGAGGCGGTAATCGAGCATATTTAGAGATACACTTGGAGGCCGGAATCAAGTCAATTCGGAGATGCACTTGGAGACCGAGATCTAGTATACTAAGAGATGTACTTGGATGCCGTGTTAGAGCAAGTTTGGAGATGCACTTGCAGGCGGTAATCGGGCGTATATTGAGATATAGTTGGAGGCGGTGACTGAGTAAACTTGGAGATGCGCTCCAAGATCGTGATCGAGGGAGTTTGGAGATGCACTTGGAGGCTGAAATCGTGCAAGATTAGACAAGTACTTGGAGGCGGTCGATGGATGGCGCGCCGGGTGCTGAGACTCTATCCATCAGTTAATTGACTGGCAAACGTGGTAATGTGACAAGGTGACTTTACCTTTGAGGTCTCATGGAGAGCTGGCTGATGGCAGTCGATTGTATAGGGAGCCATGCGGGAAGCTGAAGCTACATTCAGGGGTCAACTCGTACTCATGCGAATGAAAGGAAGACAAACAATCTTGGGTAAATGCTGTACTCAGTATATGCTGTACTCGGTGTATACTGTACTCGGTGTATGCTGTACTTGGTGTATGCTTGTGCTTCGTGTCAACTCATGATTATGGCATGGAGAGATAGAGAGGGATGACTTGACTTTTTGTTTTGTGATGATGATAGAGTTCTGGACGAGAAAGAGAGAGATGGGGGATGAAGGATGAGAACAATCTGGTGGAATATGAGAAATCAGGGGTATGAATTGCCGGATTGGTTTGGGAAGACCACGTATCGGTGTCAGTACATGCCAGATCGGGACATGGACCTACCGCATCGGAGATGGTAAGTTGACTTGCACACAAAATTCTTGTAAATCCCAGTTTCTCATGATGATTTGCCCCATCTTCTCTCATCTCTCTCCTTCCTGTCCTCAACTCTACCATCACTTAAGAACATGAAGTTAAGTCATCCCTCTCTATATCTCTATCCCATGATCAAGAGTTAACACCGAGCACAGCATACACCGAGTACAGCATATACCAAGTACAGCATACACCAAGTACAGCATACACAGAGTAAAGTATACACCGAGCACAGCATACAATGAGTACAGACTACACCGACTACTGCATACGCTGAGTACTGCATATGCCGAGTGATGCATACGATGAGTACTGGATACACCGCATACTCCATCATCCCAATATCGACTGTCTCCCGCTTCCAGTGAGCCTCTCAGCACTCAGCGGGCCGTGTTGTACTCACTGCTCTATATTCCCACAATTACGAGTTAACCAATGAATAAAGTCTCAGCTTCCATCTCACATGCCTCCCGATCTACCACCTCCAGATTCAATACCTCCAGATTGACCCCTTTCAGATCAATTACCTCCACATCAACCGCCTCCAAGTACTGCTACAATCTGAATCGATCATGCCCTCCAAGTGCATCTCTGAGTTCACTAGATCTCGGCTTCCAAGTGCGTCTTCAAACTCACTCGATCACGGCCCCCAAGTGCATCTCTGAGTTCACTCGATCTTGACTTCCAAGTGCATCTCCAAACAGCCTCGATTACGGCCTCCAAGTGCATCTCGGAGTTCGCTCGATCTCGGTGTCCAAGTGCATCTCCGAACTCGCTCAATGCCGGCCTCCAAGTGCATCTCTGAGTTCACTCGATTTCGGTCTCCAAGTGCATCTCCAAAATTGCTCGATCCTGGCTTCCAAGTACATCTTCAAGGAGCGACGGCGTGTGTACGGTGGTACAGGGGTAACGGAGGTGCACAGAGTGACGGGGAGTATATATTCGGCAGACCCTGGAGTAGATCGACATCATCCCATTTCCATCTCCTCATATCATACAATGAAAATACACACTTTATCTTTACCAACTTTTGGTCTCACTCACTCTGTCCAAGATTTTGTGGATCCACGCAATGGCATGGATCCTCAACACCCGCTAGTATCATATCTTCTTACCTGATTCCTATGCTCCTCCAACCAGAACTGCTCATTCTGATCAATTCCGTTTCAATATCGCGTGAGGCGCGGCGGAGTGTTGATGGTGGGCACTCTGCCATCTTGCTCTATTGTTTCACCACAACGGCCTACAAGTGGTGCATCTCTATGATCTCTCAATGGGCATGTCCAGGTACTCCTGTGATTACGCTCAACTACTATTTGCGGCCAGATTGCCCGCATGTATACATATAGAAAGACTTAGATAATGCATGCCATATTATGATGTAGCTAATCTTGTAACTGTAACAAAGACTAAATGCCTTCTGGTAATGTAAGAACCACTGCTGTGTGAATACGGCACCAAGTCTCCCGCTTTGTTGTACAGCGGTCTCCAATTCTCCAGAAGTCTCCTGCATATCTGCGCAGAGGTCTTAGGAGCTCCAAAATTTGACTATACTATCAGTCAAATCTCATAGCATCCTGAGAATGCTCTTGCAGAGTCTGAGAGCACTTTGCTTAGCTCCAGGGAGGTCTGGGAGCATGTAGAAGTACTTAGAAGCACTGGTGAGGTCACCCGGAGTGTCTGGGCGGATTGCATGTTCCTTCAGGACCGCTTAACATTTTGCTAATGTTGTACATCTGCAATGAGCACCTCCAGAGTGACCACCATCTGAATGACCACCTCCAGATCTTTAATTGCCAAGTACTCCATCACCTTTGTTTAACCATGGGCTCCAATGGTCAATTCCACCTTGCTCTATTACAGACTTGGAGTTTATCTTTTTGTTCACCTGGTCACTGCCTCCAAATATATCTCTGTGTTCACTCAATCTTGAACACTAAGTCCATCTTCAACTCTGTTCAATTGCATTCTTTAAGGGGACTTCTACAGTGATTCAATCACTGCCATGTAGGGCACATCTTAGTTCACTTGAGGTTAGTGTCCAAGTGCATCCCCAAACTCACTTGATCATAGCCTTCCAGTTCATCTCCAGGTATACTGTGTATCAGCTACCCAGTGCATCACTGTATTCACCTGATCTTCGTAACTCACTGCATTGTGAAAGTCACTCAGCCAATGGCCTCCATGGACCACTGGAAGTTCAACTAATCACTATCTTCAGTCACACCTCCAGTCTCTCTGCAGTACTATATGCGGCCAGTTCAGGTGCACTGTTGTTGATAGATATCAAGATGACAATACAAACTGACGTCATGAGTTTGATCAATCCTTTATTCATAAGAAGTAACTACAGTGTGCAGCTGCACCTCCACTGTTCCCAAAGATCATATTGTTCTTTGTAGAATACTCTACAGCAATTTGAGATGCTACTTCGCATGTTTCCTGTGTTAACTGGTGCATTTCTGGTTGTTACCAGATTCCCTATGTTCCCACAGATGTGTCAGCAGCACCTCTCAGTACACCTGATGGCTACTGCATTGGTCTAGTCAGCTCTGGGAGTTGAATATCCTGATATTCTAATCTGACAACTCCCAGAGGCTCCCTGGAGTAAAACTTGAATTTGCTGACATTGTGTTACTGGGACTCCAATTGAGAGTGTAATTGACAGGGGTAGAAGTATGAATCTCACATCAGCAAAATGTCAAACCATTCAGAAGCCACATGTACACCTCACAGCCACTCCTATTGGCCTCACCAGTGCTCATAAATATTTGTAGCTGCTTCCAGACCCCACTGGAAGAAGATAAAGTTCTGTGAAATGGTGCAAGAGCATTATCAGATGTATCCAAAAGCACCTGCAGTTATAGAAATTCATTTATGATACTACGCTAAGTGACTAATAGTATAGTCAAATGTTTGAGCAGGTGAGACCTCAGCACAGGTTGGTGGAAGACACTAAGACCAGCTTACACAATCTCCATGGGTCTACCAGAAACTCCCATAGCAGCTGATGAGACCTCTGTGGGAGACCACAAACATTTTGTCATCTTCACACAGAAGTTGTTCCTAGATTCCTATAACTAGAAGCCATTTTGTCAGTCATATTTATCATTCTTACAATCGCCAGAAGATACAGGGCAAACATAATATGCCATGCGTGTTCTATCGAACTCAAGGTATATACATAGGGTATCCCTGGCTGCAGGCCACACTCATGCACATACAGAGGAGTACAATGAGGTGCCAATCGAGTCTACTTGGAGACACACATGGAGACTCTAATAAAGTGAATTCAGTTGTCCACTTTAAAATTCAGTATTATGGGAACTTACAGGCCATGACCGAGTGGTAATGGAGATAGTCTTGGAAACCATGATGTAGTCGATTCAGTGATGCACTTCGAAGCCTGAATCATGTGGACTCAAAGGCTGAATTTAGGCAAGAGTGGAGATGCACTGGGATGCCGTCACCAAGCGAGTTTCAAGATATACTTGGTGGCCATGTTCATGCAAAGTTACCGGCTGTAATGTGACACTTTCGGATATACACTTGTAATGCCTAATCAAGCGAGTTTGGCAATTCACTTAGAGCTCACGGTTGAAACAGTTTCGAATTTCACATGAAGGCTAAGATAGTGTGAACTCCGGGATACACTCGTGGGCAGCAACTGAGTGTAATTGGAGGGGTATTTGGAGGTGGTCAATCGGGAGGTAGTTGCTCAGGAGGGAGGTACCATGGGAGCTGGGTCTCTGTTCATTGGTGATATCATAATCATCGGAAAGTATAGTGCGGAGTAAAGCAAGGCTCGCCTACAGATGAAATGTGAATTACAAGAGACTACTTGGGTGCAGGATATTATTGATGTTGGGTTGCGGGTATACTATGGCATTCTCTGTACACAGTGTTAACTCATGATCTTGACATGAACAGATTCAGAGGAACCATTTAACTTTGTATTTATGGGTGATGGTGGTGTTGAGCGTAAGAAAGAAATAGGTTAGAAGATATGGGGCAAATCATCAACAGATTCTGAAACATAGAAGTATTTCATATGCAGCTGGTTATGCAATTTCCGATTTGGCAGATTGAGATTACAATCTGATGTGTTAGTACACTGATACCTGGTATTTCAAACCCAATCAGGCAAGTCATGCCCTTGATTTCTCACATCCCCTCATATGCTCCACATTATTCCCATCTTCATCACCACTTGCACTGTCTCATATTCAACTCTACCCTCATCACTGAATACAAAGTAAAGTCATACCTCACTTAATCTCCATGCCATGATCATCAGTTGATACTTAGCTGAGCATGCACTAAGTATAGTATATACTGAGAACAAGCAAACCCTGAATACAGCATCCACCCACAATGGACTACCTCCCCTTCATTTTCACAATTACAAGGTTGCTGTTGAATATTCCTTCACCTTCATGCATGCATCCCTACAGATTGACTGCCACCAGCTCGTAGTCCATGACAGCTCAAAAATACAGTCAGCTCTTCACATTCCCATGGTTGTGAGTTCAATCACCAATCAATTGATTCCGAGCACCCATTGAGCCTCCCAATTGACCATCTCCAGATTGAGCACCTTGCCACTGACCGTCCCTAAATACTCCACCTCATTTGCTCAATCATCGCCCCCATGTGGATCCCCAAATGTGCTTGATTACTGTGATCAACTGCATCTCATAGTTCATACAATCACCGCGTCCATATCCATCACTGAATTCACTTGAACTTGGCCTCTTAGTGCATCTCTAGGTGCATACAATCTTGGCTTCCAACTGCAAATGTGACCTCCATGGAGAATAGCCACGTGGTGCGGCTCCAGGTTCACATCTTAACGGCCTCATTCTCCATCTCTGAGATCTGATCTTCCTCAGACTATGTACAGCTCTTAACTCCCTCGGTAATAGCCTCCAAGTTAATTGTGTACTTCATTTGATTGCTGTCTTAAGGCACACCTCATGGTACTCTCAAGTACCCCCTGCAGCCAATCCAGATATATTGTGTATAGATGGATAGTTCTATGGATTGATTGATACATAAATTTATAGATAGATGGATGGGAATACAAACTGAATGCTTCAGTTTGAGAAAGTATTGAACAATGAACAGTAACTACGATTTCCAGGTGTACAAGAAGTGTTCCCAAAGAACATAATATATTTCATAATCTGCTCTACAGCAATTTAAGGAGCTCTGAGGCTTGCAGCATGTATCCTCAGGTGCACCTAGGCTTCTCACTTGTGCTCCCAAGGGTTATCTGGCTGTCCCCAGACTGACTATGTATTTGCAGATGATTTGCCAGCGCTTCCAGTTGCACATGAAGGCCACTGCCTCGGTTCAGTTAACTCTGGAATTTGGCCACACTGAGATACTGGTCCAACAACTCCCAAACACTCCCAGAGGCTCTCAGTGACAAAAATACATTCTGCTGATGCTATATAGAGTATGTTCATCCAATAGACACTCTGATATCCATGATATTCTGTTGTATTAAGAAGCTGGAGCTTTGTTAGTGGTTGATAAAGTATTACTGTGAGTATAACTTCAGTTTCATGCATACATCTGGGTTGTGTTTGCAGAATACTTACCGAAAAGTATTGCAGCTAAGAGAGGAGAGGAAGAGAAGTTTGGTGGACAATGGAGATTTTCAAGTATAGGGAAGAATGGAAAGATATGACGATGATTCAGGGGTTATTGTATCAATTTAAGATTATGCTAATGCCAAGGTTGGTAGCAAATTGGTTTTAAATCGTCAGTCACATTCAATTGATTTATCTAACATCTAGAAATTTACATATCATTAAATCACAAATTCATCATGAATCATATAACTACCATGTTGACTGACAATTCATGTGACGGTTGGAAACTATATATAATGGTATAATGCAGGTCGAAATCTGGTCATCAAGCTGAAGAGGAATAATTGCATTCAGTTCTGGAGAGTTGATGTATACACATGTTTCAATGATAATGAATGATCGAATGGAATGGCTGCAATGGCAGGCTAATCTTACTTGAGCTCTCAATTGTTCTCTTCCAAGCTGTCTTTTCCTAACTTAAGCTGTCTCAAAAACTTGCTTCTTATGCATTATGGGGATCTGCAAAGTTGGTGGACATCTGATTGGTCAGATTTAGATTCATAACAAAGCCAAGCCATTCAAGATATGCAGTGCGCTGGAAGTTATTGGTCTCCAAGTTAATTTACTGTGCTGGGACATAGTGTCAACATTCTCTCTCTCTGAACTATCTTGAAGAAAATTGGATCTAATGATCAATTTCAAGATACTTCATTAGGCAGCTGAAATACATACTTAGTTATCTTCCACCAAAGTCTGTGTGAAATGTAATGAGTACATACCACACATTGAATATATCTAAGTGATGGAGTGAGCAGAAGTTGTCGGGTATCTGCTGAGTCGCTGAGCAGAAGTAGCGTTTTATCATTCTTGCTTTCTATCTCCAGCTCGTTTGAAGAAGCCCGAACTTGCACAAGCTATTGTGGAAGTTTCAAGCATTTGTCCAAACATTCTACATTGTCAATATTGAGTTAAGCAAGAATACTAATCATCCAGAGCTGTTCATGTGTTGTAAAGTATCTAATTGATACCCTCTTCAAATATTCAGTCAACTCAATACTGTAAGTTGATGGTATTTCAATGGTGGACTACACATACCAATCAACCATGCATTCAGATATTTGCTAGACTGAGCTGGATGCACCATCTGGAACATAGTCAAGTGATGTCATTGATAGATCGCAATATATTTGCACTGCTTTGACTTAATAGAAAGTATAAAATGTCAAGGACAATATATTGGGAATATAGCGAATGAAAAATTGAATGTACACTATGAACATGGGTACACCTGCTTCTGTGGTCAATTTCTTACCCTGAGGCAGCTCTGGGCTGAACTGAAACATCAACAATTAGTGGCATATTGTCAAAGTTGACTTCATTCAGACTACAAATAACCATACTTGACTGAATGATAGACCTCGGACGAACCTGAACCTCAAGAGTGTAGCAGGTAATATCCAGCAGCAAAGGCTATGGACTTCAACATAAATCCCTGAGTTAGTATTCATTATCTCACTCTCTCTGGTTCAGATTGGAGGTGTATTTGAACCTCAACTCTATGCCAGGACATTTTTGTCAGCAGATGCGATTGGCTAAGCCATTACTACCTAAGTCAAATCATATTATCTGACGTTCTAGGTTACAGAATCGAGGTGAGCCTGAACATCAATCACGGATTTCAGCATATGCGGTGGTTATGACACCAATACGCCGGCAGTGTGTTATAATCTGTCACTGATATACAATATCTTCTATACTGCCTGTATTGCCATTGCAATTGGTGCATATGCATAGTACTATGTGTGTTCAAAATACTCAAGCTATTTGGGTCAGTCACTGGTGAATCAGGGAGAGTGTTTCGTCTGATCTGTATCAATTTTCAGTTTCACATTTTGTACTGAACATCAGCATTCTCGTGTACCTCGCATCTGGTATTGATAAAGTAGTCAAATCCCATACCAGAATTGTATGTCATAACTTTGCCCTGACCAATTATAATCTGATTAGAAGAGCTACTATCAGGAAACTGTATTGCAGATAATGAAAACCTCTATGAGTGTGTTCAATGATGTGAAGTGTAAACATAGTAGCATCAATTTCAGGAGAGAATTAGACCCTAGGAGGACATTGTAGCCAGCCTTCAGTGTTACTTGAATATCTGATAGCAGGTACATGAGTGATGTGCAAGTGATTACGATAAGATTGTAAAAATGTCCCAGCGCTGGACAGAATATTGGGTATACTTGGGAGTGTGGCTGAACTAACATAGCAAATCTAAACAAACTCTGAGAGATAGCTGACATCTTATGGATATTCATTCAGAGGACTGCAGGTGTTATTTGATACTCTCCGGATGAATAGAAGCAGTGGATTTATCAGCTATGCTGAATACGGTATATGCCTTATTATTTCTCATCTCTTCTAAATTATACATATACCTGTTCTCATCTTCTGCAACATTCAATTTTGTTCCTTGCATCATTAATGAACCAAAGAGGCATGTAAGTGATGCAAACATATACACAGGTACAGCGAATGTATGCCCTGACCAAGCAATCCAATGATATCAATCTAACAGAATGTCAATGTCATCTACCACTTCTTCAAATCAATCAGAGACTAGAAAAGTAGGATCGCACAATTCATCAATGGTGCAAAGCAGCTGGAGGAGCGGCTGTATTAGCTGATAATTTGTATCTGGCAAGTGGATGAAAGTCAATTCAAATGTCATATGGCTTGATTGGCGGTACCTAACAAAGATGTAATGAGATGCTTGCTAGTGGTGAATCAAAATGCAAGTTTCAAATGCAATATAATATATTCCGATGGACAAGGGGAGCAATTACCAGGGAAGAAGGGTTACCAGATATTCAGTGCTGTGTGGAAATGAGGAGCACAGAGATGGTGTTGGTGACGCATGGAATAAAATGAAAGAGTGTCAATTTATGCTGGGAAGCACTGATGGGGATTGAGAAGTGCCTGTTCAAGTGGAGAAGCACCTGTCACAGCAGAGGAGCACCCAATGATGGTGGAGGAGCACCCAATAGCGGCGGAGGAGCACCCAATACGAGCAGAAAAACACTGACAGGATTTTGAGAGTGCTGGTCCCACTGGATGAACACCAAAAGGGGACAAATAAAGGACAGAATGACATAGAGTATAAACAACCTCTGCAGCGGAGGTCACATGGGGATTTAGAATCTCCTATCCTAGTAAAGTAGTGTCGCAAGGGGGTGTATGAAGCTGCCCACTAAGGTGTGATTGATAGGAACAGTGGCTTCCTGGGTAAAATTTGTCACTGAGAATAAGCAAAAAGTACCATAATATTCGTCTTGAGCTAATATAATTGTAGCCATCTTCCCACTGGCATATTCTGCCATCACACAATGAATAGCTGCGCACACCAGCACTAAAGCCTGTGAAGCAAGAAGTTGAAAGAACTGGAATTTAGTATCCTGGCACCCCAAGCTGGTGGTGGTGAAGAAAAACTGATGATAAATTAATTCCAGAACTTCCATTCACTAGAAGCGTGATTTCTTATCATACACCATCTGTGAGAGGCAGGTACCATCCAACTGGAGCTCCTTCACCTGAATCTGAAGATCAGTCACCCAGCCCAAATTCGACTGGCACCCACAGAGAATGATTTAAGCAGCCCCATCTGTGAACCACCTTCAAGTGGGATTCGTCTTCAGATTGAGCAATGTACATTTTGTGGCACAGTAAATAGTATAAGTCTGACCGAGGATGATTACACATGATTCAACATTGACAGCTTCTCATGTATGTCGATGTATTTTGAGTGATTGACCACCAGGTAATCACCATACAGGTGGTGTACCAACAAGATAACCTGCCAATTTCCGCAGATGGTGCTAAGCTTCAAGGAATTGTTTCCAATAATCTACAAGCATCAAGTACTTTACACCTAATAGTAATGCACATGGAGATTTCGTAAATTGAATTGCCTCCATCACCCTCTTGGCTGCATTATATGTAGCCAGATGGTATTGAACAACATTCTGATCTCCACTGGCTTTGAGTGGTAGAACATTCTGGTCTCCACTAGACATCGGCAGCAGGAGCGCCCGGGCAGGGGGCCAATGGTCAAACTTGGTTCATTTGTTAACGAGAGTTGACTTTAGGTGTTCACGCAATGGTGGTGCCATTGCCACAGCTGGATTTCGGGAATTTGAATGCGGTGGGTGTGAAATAACGATATTGGAACATCTCCATTTTATTTACAGTAGAAACCTTGTAATTTGTAATCACTTTTCGTGGTGTATCTAGCCTTGAAGTAGAACATTCTGTTGGCTAATCACATTGTATTCTTGAACATTGGATATTATGTTGGACCTTCTCGTATCATCACTTTCATTATTACTTACCTTCTGATTGGTTCAATTATCCTGCATCATCAATGACATCTGGGATACTACTCTTCAGCAATAGGACACCAGATGGCAGACAAATGAAATGTAACGATTGGATGGTCAATTAAGATTGGTTGTTTCCTTGAATGTAACTGCTCCCTCAGGGTTTGCTTCTTGACTCTTGTGTGAAAAGTGATTACTCATGTAGCTTTGCAGAGGTTCCATTTGCAGAAAAAAAGGTAGAAATTTGGTGAATTGTAGGAGACAGTGTACAAGTATTACATATGAGATTAAAACCAATAGAATAACAGGAAAAATCATACAAGAAGTTACACAAGGTCAAGGAGGATTCAAGTCGAAGCATGCAACAGCGAAATGTTAATTAATACAGCTGCCAGTTGGATACATTCCAGACAGTCTAGTCACCCTCACAAGTGCTTCTGTATACTTCAAGTTGCTCCCAGGCCCGTCTGGAGCTAAGCAAAGTGCTCTCAGACACTGCAAGGGCACTCAAAGGTGATTCTGAGAGAACCTGTTCTGATGGAGATGTATTGATGATGCTCTGATATTTGACTTCTGGGATAGTAAAATTTGGGAGAGGTTGAGACCTCTGCAGTGGTCTGTGGGTGCCTTAGACAGCAGCTCGGACCTCGGAGCCGCTCTGGGGGCGAGCTGGTCCCATATTCTCTCAGTAGTGGTTCTTGAGGTTCCATAACCACAATGCATTTCATCTGTAATATTCATCATTGTTAGAATCACAAGATTTACTGCATTATTATGTTTCATGTATCATCTGCCTAAGTTTCACACTGTACGTACATACAGCCAATCTGGCTGCAGATGGAACACGAAGGCATTTGGAAGACCACCTGGAGACATGGATAGCGAGGACTTAGATATGCAAATGGAGGCCCTGATCATGGGAAGTGGAGATATACTTGGAGGCCATGATTGAGTGAATTTGAAATGCACTTGGAGGTCAAGATCAAGTTGAACTGAGAGATGCACTTGGAGAACACAATTGAGCGAGTTTGGAGGTATCCTTGAAGGCCAACATTGAGTTGTACTAAGCAATACACTTGGAGGTTGGAAATGAGGAAGCTGGAAGATGGGCTTGGAGGCTGAAATCGAGTTGAACTAAAAGATGCACTTGGAGCCACCGATTGGGCAAGTAATGAGACCCACTTCGATGCTATAGTCAAGTTGAACAGATTGATTTGCTTGGAGGCAGTAATCTAGCAATGTTGGAATTGTACTTTGATACCCAGATGAAGGTGAACTGAGTGATCCACTTGCAGGTCGAGATCAAGCAATATTGGAGATGCCCTTTCTAGCCGAAGTCAGAGATGTACATAGAGGCTGTGATCAAGCAAGTTTGGAGACGTACCTGGAGGCTGAGATGGTGTGAACCCATAGATTCCCATGGAGGCTATAATTGGGCGTCTATAGTGACGACATTGGAGAACATGGTCACCCAAACCCTGAGGCTGTGATCGTGAAACTGTAGAGATACAGTTGGAAGCATTCATTGACCAAGCATGGTGAATCATCATGGTGCAAAGATCGTTCGGGATTGAAGCAGTATGAGGAGGTCGTCGGTTGGGAGGCTATAGATTGGGAGGGTGAGGCGATTGCCTCTCAGACTATGTTCTTTGATCAAATCGTACACATTAGAATGTAGAATGTCGACTACAACAAAATCAGTTGAGAGATAAGAGATGCAAAGATGAGGAACTGGCTTGATGTGGGAGACAGTGAATCTTAGAATGATGCAGTACTTGATGATAGCTGTACACGGTGTTGACTTCTGATTGCGGCATAGAGAAATTGATAGAGACTACATTAGTGTGGGTTCTTAGGTGAATGCAGAGTTGATGATAATGCCGAGAGAGAGCGATGGAGATGGGAGAAATCATTGGGAGTAACTGGAGCTGAACAGAATTTTGTATACAAGTCGATTTACCTAGCCAGATAGGACAGGTATGTCTTCCAATCTTGTTGGTAAGAACACTGATACACAATCTTCAACAACCAATCAGGTGACAAATTCCGCAGATCTCTCATGTCCACTTCTGTCCTCCAATGTGTTCCCATCTTGATCCCCCTTCTCTCTCTCTTGTGGATCATACTAGCATCATCGCATTACACAAAGTTATGTCATTTCTCTCTATCTCTCCATGCCAGAATTATAAGTGAACATTGAACACAACATACACTGAGTACAGCATACAAGCAAGATTTTCAGTCTTCCCTTAACTCACACAATTGCATGTTGAGCTCGGAATGTTTCTTTAGCTTCCAGTGTTTCTCTCTACAAGCTGCACCGCCAGCATTGCCCAGCTCTCCAAGTGAAAACAACAACGTAAAGTCACCTGGTTACATTCCAACCATTGCATGTGACCTGACTATTCAATAGAGTCTCAACCAGCAGCCACGCCTCCCATCCAACCACTCCATGTACATCTTCAATCTCACTTCATTATCGCATTGAAGTGCATTTCAAAACTTTCTCAATCGCCACCACAAGGTGCATCACTGAGTATCTTGATCTTGGCCTCCATGTGCAACTTCAAACTCACTAGATTTCAGCCTCCAAGCTCCCACCATCATGGCCTGCAAGTGCATCTCCACACTTGCACCATGACGGACTCCAAAGGCATCTCTGAGCTCACTGCATCTCTGTCACTCAGCACATCTGTACACTAGAGCAAGATCACAGCCTCCAAGTGAAACCTCATGTTTGCATCTGAACTGCCTCCAAGTGAATCCAGAAGCCCAGTCGATTGCCATGTTCAGGTACACCTCACACTACTATCAAGCACTGTGTGCAATCAGTGAAGATATTTCATGTCTAGATGGATAGCTCGACAGATGCAAAGATACATATATGCATGGATATATAGATACATCGATAACAATGTTAACTGAATACCTGAATTTCATACATGGTTGAATGATATATAGTAGCAATGATATCCAGGTGCACCAGCCGCATTCTCAAAGCAGATGTTGTCATTCCAAGACAACATTGAAGTGATCTGGGATGCTGGCAGTATCACGACTCGGGTTGGTCAGTGATAGTATATTATCATTCTCGCAATAGCAGAGAGGAGTTTGGGACGGCGCTAGATGGAGACTTTGGGATACGCAGGAATGGTGTAATATTATTGTGGAGTGGTGGCGGGGTTATGTAGTATGATAACAAAGTGGTTGAGGTATTGCAACGTCGGACGATCTGGCATCATCGATCTGATCACAATTATGGTGGTGGTGGGTTATATCATGAGAGAAGGTTTGGATGGAACATCTGAGAATGGAAGATGGTTCACGATTGGCAGACAAATTGTTTATGCAGAGAGGATTTTTGGCATTGGAGGAGTTCCATCCTTCTCTCTTTACTTGTTCACATGTATAGGCAAGCAACAGATAACATCAGAACAGCTCCAATGGTTGGCATGTCTTGATATTTCAATTCACACTTTCAGCGCACATGTCTGGGTTCTGATAACACCCGATTGTCACTTGAATTACATAAACCCAACACTGCGCATTGTGCTAGAATGCATCCCTACATATTGTACCTGATATTGAATGTGCTTATAGTCATCAACTGGGTGTATGTATTGTCTTGAACTTTGCTGTATTAATTGTTGGGTATAGTAATTGCCAAATCATAATTGGCTACATATTTGCTGTGATAGCGTCCACACCAAGCAACACCATCCCATATGTATTATCCGTTGATACAAGCCTACATTACAATGCTTGGGTTCATATGGGTGACTGTAACCATACGACCAGATCATATTGGTTTTATCTTGGTGGAACTTGGTGTATAGTTTTGCACTCCAACCATCGAATGGCTGCGACAGCATCAAATGCATACGCACAGCCCCTTTCCAAAAGGAACATTTGTAAGAGTACTGTTGGGAAACATCAACTGTGAGCTCCCTGGGAAGTCATTATTGGAATGAAGCAGACCGAAATGGTGGAGCTGCATACATCAATTATCCAGTATTTGGACAACAGTGAACTACATATTTCATTGTGCCATCTTCTTTCCTTTGCGACCCCGAAGAATCTTGTCACTGGGTAGTGTACAAGTTCACTGTAATCCATTTGGCAATTGGATACCCAGCAGCAGCAGAAACAACAGTCAAGTCTCTCAGAGTCCCACTGATTGTTGTTGTACCCCTGATGCCCACCTCCTCTGGAAAGGATGCATATCACTGGCAATGGCAGATGTACTATGTTTGCTGGAATATCCATCTCAGAACAACATAACCGAGTGGCACTCGTGTCAACACCATAGCAGGTGTTGTCAGGCGAAATCAGAAACTGAATCGTACACAAGATGGGGTTGGAAGAAACACAGGAGACATTATGGAAGGCACATGATGTATTGTGACAAGTGTTGAGCTGATCGGAAGTACGGATATCACTATGCCAAGGACTATGATGTAACCTGCCTCTTTTGTAGTTAGCACCATTAGTCATCGATCGACCTTATGTCGATGCGACATGTCCCATTACACAATACAATAGACACACCTTCGCATTCTGCCACGGACACTCGACTACTCGAGCACACACCACCATACAATAACAAGTAGCACAATATACGGAACCCATGGAAATGGTACAAATGGTGTGGAACCATCCAACACCAATAAATGCACTAGAATAGTAGTTGACAGACTTAAATGGTCAACCCATCCTGCCATCAACCTGGGACCACTCCACAGTAGACAACAGAAACTGAGGCCTCATGAATCACCTTGCCAAAGCAAGCACGCAATCTGCGGCAGAAGAAACCTCAGAGGCAGTACAAGCAGACCAGGCTGTGATGACCCAGATTACACCAGAATCTGGAGAGGATGTGAGGAATTTGAGGATGCGGCTAGCCAATGCCCTAACCCTGGCAGCGAGGGCACCTTCAGCTGCTTTCCAGGGTACAACTAATAACCACCAGATGATTCCACACTCCCCTGGCATTTCAAGATCATATAGAACTGAACTAAGGGGTTCAAATGCATAACTCAAGATGGTTACTTGACAGAAGCACACAATCTTTCCCAAATCACAATTGAAAATGCTGTGTACATTTGACCACTTGCCAGAAGTGGCGTTAGGCCTCATTTCAGTGCACATCCGGGACGACAGAATAACAGTGTTGGGAGATCTGACAGCGTTCAGGCAACCTCTGGATGTAGCTTTTGGGAACCCTGACAAGGTCGCCACAATGGAATGAAAAATCCACAAAATTAAACAAAAGAACCAAAAGTTCTCTCATTACTCCACTGAGTTTCAAGTCATTGGTGTAGATCTTGATTGGCATTCTTGTCTGTGCCTAATACCCCAAAAATGGAATAATCACAGGTAATGATCTCTACCTTTCAATACAGCAATATGCCAGAACACCATTCCGCATTTATGACCATGACTCATTGACGGGATAATCGTATTTGACAATGTTGTGTTGAGAAAGCTGCACAAACAAATGGAGGAGGGATAGGTTTCACAGTCTCACCAAAGCCTGCGACACCTCTAAAGGATCCTTATGCTGCTCCGACTGGATCAGTTGCTGGATATACGAGGCCAGCATCTATAAATTACAGTGCAGGAGGAGTGATGAGATCGGCAGTAGAAACGCCATAGAGGGTTGTGAACGGATCATATTTGTACTGCTGTGGGTTTAATCACAGAGACACAGATTGTGCAATAAAGAAATTGGCTCCGATATTTGAAGCAACTGGAGCAGATGTTCGGCAAGTTGGAACCGGGTCAGGTTCTGAGGAGTTGGGAATTCGTTACGTTGGTCCGAGGAAAATGGCGCTTTGTTCGATGGGACAATATTTGTTTGAAATTGTTTGAAATGTCATGGAATTACATGTCTTTCAGTTTGCAAGGTGAAGGTATTAGCAGGATCAATGGAAGGGAAACATTTAGTTATATCTTGTGTATTGACTATACAGAAGCAAGAGATCCATACACAGATGCTGATCAACCATGGTGCTATAGGCATTTCATTAATGCATTTACAGTTTGCTTGCCATCACCAAAAACCACTCCAAGAATTACCAGAAAATGACATGTCAAGGGTATCCTTTGAAGACTAAATGAATCAGAAGATAATTCGCATACTGCTATTGTTGAGTTGACAATCCATGATCATTAAACCAATTAACCATATTTCTTACAACAGTTGGACATTTTCCAATCCTCCAAGCAATCTCTTGGATACGATTGCACTACGTTGCAGTATGAGTGGCATTATGTATTGTCACATTTGATTAACAATACTACATGACATACTCTCACAGTAGACCTGTTGCAGTACAAAGAGTTACAGATGGGCTGCTGAATCCAGCGTATCAACCAATGAAAGGAAGCTGTAACCTGCAGATTCAACCATAATAACCAGTTCAAGTAAATAGCGGGAAGCTCAATGACTACTAATTGTTTCAAATCATATAAAATGGGATGTTAAAAATATCAAAGCCTCATTATATGAGATTTACAGGGCCATTGAAGCAAAGCATCTGAAGGAACGACTCTTGCAACATATTGTCCCCAAAAAGTATCCTGAGATTCTCCCACTGTTCAATAATTTCTTCGCAGACTGACTTCATCCACATTGCCCTGGCACTGCGCAAGACGTACATTTACACAGAGGTGAGCCACCGATGTGGAGACCATCCGTATTAGTTCGGGTGAAGGAATGTCTGCAGGAGATCATGTGAAAAAGATTTATCCATCAGTTATCAACACCGTTTGTGGAGCCAGGTGTGTATATGAAGAAACCACCTGGAGGACTCGGATTTAGTATTGATTATCAGGATATAAACTCTAAGACTAATAAGAATATGTATACCCTCCCCTGAGTACGAACTACAATCAATCTCCTCTGGGGAGTCTGCAATATATACACATTTCAACATCTCCAGAGCTAACATTCTAGTATGGGTTAAAGAACTGGACAGACATATCCAAACATGATATGGCATGTTTGAATCCACATTTATGTAGTTCAGAATAAAGAATGCTCCCACCAACTTTCAGGGATCTATGAATAATACTATAAGAGAAGCTTGGGATGATTTTGCATCAGCCTACTTGGATGATAAATTGATCTAGAGTAACTTGCAAGAAGAACATGTGGAACATGTTAAATGGATAATGCACCGTCATTTGGAAGCAGGACATTATGTCAAGTCAGAAACATGCAAAAATCATAAAGAAACCATAAGGTATCTAGGGTTGATGATATCAACAGAAGGAATTTCAATGGATAAAGATGAAGTAAACACTGTAAGAAATTAGAGCCAGGAGAAGAAGACAAAGAATGGAAGTCTGAATAACCTGTTAGAAGTATAACAATTTCTAGGGTATTGCAAACATTAACGACTGTCTCTCACTAATTATTCCCCACAAGCAGAACCCATAATGCAGCATGTGAAGAAGGATGAAGCTTTTCAATGAGAATGAGAATGGAAAATTATATTCAAAATGGTCCTAACAACATTCAGAATGCCACTGGTTCTTCGACTGTTTCAAAATTATAGACCAGTGATGATCTAACCTGACGCTTTGCATTCAGTGTCGACTAGGAAATTTTCACAGTACCAGAATGAAGGAGTATTGCATGGGTGGCGCATATTGCATACAATCATACTCAGGCCGAATGTAATTATACTATATACAATAAGGATCTTGTGGCTAGAATTAAGACACTTGAGGAATGGAGGCCAGTATGTGAAGGGGTGTCATACCCCCATCAGTTTCTAATGGAGCATAAGAACCTCGAGTATCTTATAACAAAGTGGTTACTAAATTGGAAACTGACACAATGCTTGGAAGTTTTTGAAATGATTCAACCATCAAATCATCAATAAACCGGGGAAATCCAATGCGAAAGCTCATGCTTTCAATAGGAAACCAGGAGAACTCTTTGGAGGGGATAATAAACAATTGCACTATATGGAAGAGGTGGTTCTAAAGCTGCAGAATCTACCGAAACAATTGTGTTTGTTGGTGAGTATACCACCCGCCGCTGGGTGTCATTCCATGTCGAATCATACAACAACAGCATATCTGACTGACCCACCACCAGGGAAGATACCAGAGGTAGTTTGTATAAGCAATAGCCTGAATGGAATTATAGTTGCAGAATGCATGGAGCTACAGTGATGAATATTGTATAGACGACAGCTGTATGTGCCCTAAAACGATACACCTCATTTGCAGTTCATATACGAACACCATTATACAGCACTGGCGGGACATCCAAGACAAGCAAAGAGTTTTGATCTCCTGGACCGAGGGTATTACTGCACGGAGATGCTGCAACATGTGGATTAATACATCTGCGATTACCACAGCTGTCAGCAATCTCAGAGTTCACATCCATCCAACATTGCCTTGATATGCCCACTGCCAGTACTTGATACATCATGGGAAGACATTTCGATGGACTTTGTTTTGCGGTTGATGGAAGGTAAGAAGAGTGATTTGATTGTGGTCGTAGTGGCGAGACATTCATAAAATGCAACATTTTGTCATAGGTTCGTTACGGCTCAGAATTGCCCGTGCTCATTGCACAGACATTGTGGAAAGCAGAGATGAATTGCCATTACAGAAAAACAGACATGTTGAGAAACCTGGAGTAGGCGGGGAATTGTTCCATAGTAATCACAGAATTATTCAGTCAGATCGGGAAGTGGCCTGTGGTGTTGCGACATTGGGCTATGTGGGGTGGTTGTGCTGATCAGGTGGTGAGGGTGGTGTCAAAGGTCATGGAAGAAGATTCCGATGGTACATTGATACATGGGAGATAATTCGAGGGTGGTAGATAGATTGTATATAAAGCAATGATTATATGGTGTTGGAGGATTCCCTTGCCTTCCCTCTGTACATGTTCTGTTGTATAGCAATGCAATAGATGACTTTCAGATAGCTTGGATTCTTGTCATGTCTTTATTTCTTGATATTCACATTGAGTGCTTCCTGTTCTGATTATAATATCACATTATTGTTATCAATATTACCAATACCAGACCATGCCTGTTACACTGACATATGATGATAGATGCCCTCTTATTGTCCCAGTTGTTTCTAGAGGAGGTATTACAGCTCCATGGGCTTCCAGCAACAATTTTTCCGGTTCCGAAACCTAAGTTTAACTCAATGAGTTGGGGTCACATATGCAACCATTCAGCAATTGACTACAGGATATCATGAGCCTTACACAAACAGAGCGGCCACCAGATGGAACGAATAAATGCAAGTATAGAACAGTACCAGCGGGGGTTGCTGACCATCAGCAGGATAATTGGGTGGAGTGGCTTCCGGATGCTGAGTATACTGCCAATAATGCTGCATTAGAGACAACGACATTAACCCAATTCTTTGTTGTTCATTGTATGAATCTCCAAATTAATTTTCGATTAAACCAACAGAATGTCAGTTCCCCCAATGTATAGATGGGGATCAGGCCGAAGCCATTATGCATCATGTTCATGAGCATTACTGGGTTGAAATGGGACGTAGTCAGGCAGTGCAAGAGAAATAGGCAACTCGAGGTTGAGTACCCGCACCAAATATACAGCATGCCTTCCACACATGATGCGATACTGGATATGTCCGTACAACGGGACCCGTGTGGAAGGTTCATTGGAAATGAGTAGGTCGTTTCATGGCTATGCACCAAATGTCTCCTTATGCTTATGTGTTGAATCTTCCTTCAACAATTTGTATTCACTGTGTACAACCAAACCCGCTTCAGCATCACAAATTGGCTGATCCTCGGGTGGGACATCATACAGAGCACTTACCACCAGTGAAAGGTGATGGCAAGGAAGAGTATGAAGTAACAAGTGTCGAAGAGAGCCGGGTATACCAAAACCAGTCTCAGTGTCTCCTTCGATGGATATGGTATGACTGTCTGCTGTGGGATCCTCTGACGTTCCTTGATGGGCCACCAGCTATAGGGGAATCTCATCAAGGATACCCTGGGAAACCAGGGTTGTTGCAAGATGCCTTTGGAGGACCTCAGACCTAAGCAGGGGAAACTGTCACAGAGCTGATTAGTGTGTGATAGGAATGGAGTTGTCTTGGGAATGCAGGAAGGAGTTAGTGTTACAGAAAAAAGTTAACATCGGGAGACAGAGAGATGGTGTAACAATATTAAAGACTGGCGGTGAAATAATATTGTACAATATAGATGTGGTTGAGGTGTCGCAAGATCGGATAATGCAGTGTGGTTGTATCACAAAGAATTATATTGATGGTATGTTGGAGTATGCAGAAAGATTCACATGGAATATTGGAGCATGAAAGAGAGTTTCAGGGTGGCTGACAAATGATATATGAAGACAGGATTGTTAGGTGTTGGAGATTTTGCTTTCTTCTCTCTTTACTCATTGTGTTGTATAGCAAAGCAATTGGCAACTCAGGAACAGCTCCCAATATTGTGTTGTCTGGATTGCTTGATACGCACATTGAGTGCTCTTGTCCTGATTACAATATCACATCTTTCTCACCTATATCATGTTTGCCCTACATCAGCCGTTGCACCCAGGCTTGTCACTGGCACTCCCAGGTTGTTAGTCGGAGCTCCCTGGCGCTCTTAGGTGAGTCTTAGGGGCTCCCAGGCCTGTCGCCAGTGCTCGCAGGTGATCCCTGCTGCAGCTGAAGGCAACTGTTTCGGTCCAATGAACCCAGGGGTTTCATCACCGTGGGATTCTGGTCTGACATTTCTCAAATACTGCCAGACACCTCCAGGGACAAAAATGCATTTGCTGATGTATAATAAAAGAGTTCTGGAATGAAAATATCAATCATTCAAACAGGGATCAAGAATGGCTGGATACTATTGTGATTCGCATGTTGTCAGGTGTAAGGGAAGACATTGTCAGGTATCCCTGAACAGCTGGATTTCTGATGCTGAATGTCAGCAACTCCTATCAACAACACTCTGTATGTATCTAAAAATAGAAGGTTGGTTAATACCTATACACATTGATTAGAACCAGATACACCTGAATCAAACCCACCAGAAGAAAACGTGTATCATTCACATGGAATATATCATTCACAAACTCTTGGTGCTGACCAAGTGTAGCACTGGGAACATAAATGGGAATATGTGCCCTTCAAAATGATACCTCACAAAGTTGAAATTAACGATGGATGTTCGAGCATTTGTGGTGACTGCATGGCCGAGACATGGTAGAGGATTGATACTCTGCAAAACAGAATAGATTTTGAATGTTGTAAGTGATGGCTGAGTTGGAAAGATTTGCACTGAGATTGATATCTACAGAGGGACACTATGAGTAGCTGAATGTACGATACCCACCAGAAGAACATACATATTCGTACAATATTCTAGTGTATTAGATTGCTACAGCTATGTTAGCCATTACTCAAGCAGCATAGTAAGTATAGCTTCCTTTTCGTGCATCCGTTAGGGCTGTGTCAACAGAATGACCTTCACAATAAGTTCTAAGTAATGGAGATTGGAGAGAATTTGGCACAGAGAGAAGAGATACAGGGGTACCAAAGAAATGGTGAGATACAATAAATAATTCAGAGCTAATCTTATTTATCAAGCTCTCGTCAAGCCATAATTGCTAACAAATTGGTCAAAATACTCCCCCACATTCTGATGTCATGTCAAATATCTAATAAATCGCACACCATTCAGCTACGCATTTATCATGAATATCACTACTACAATGTCAACTGAAAGTAAACATTGGAGTTCTAAGGTGCATAGTACGATGATACAAATGTAGAGTGAGACATTGTTTTACAGCAGGCAGAGGAATTATGATTGGAAGTATCTAGTTCAGGGGAATTGAGGTGTACCAAGATTCAAATGGTTAAGCTTGGATTCAATGGCTGGGAATTGCAGTCTCATCTGACTCTGAAAGTTAGTTCCACTCGTTGAAGCTGTCACTCAACAATTTTAGCTTTCAAGACTTTCTCTCTTTGAACTTCTCTCCTGATGGAAATCAGTTCACAAAATATCTTTTCAGGTTCAAATTTTGGCTGCCCAAACATATCTTCAGTCAGAATCCTGTTAAGTCGGAATTCAACATATTGGAAGCCTACGGTTGTTTGAGCAAGTATCGTACATGGGTGAGCGGGAGTTGCCAGCTATCTTCAAGAGTGGCTGAGCAAATTCTGCCCTGTAATAATCTTGCTCTAAAGCTCCAGCTCTTTAGAGGAAGCCAACACTTGCAGCAGTTATTTTCAAAGTTGAAATCATAGGTTCCAGCATACTACTTAGTCAATATTATGTTATCTACGATTACTAATTGCCAAGTGCTGACCATTTACGATTGAGTTTGCAGTGGATACCTTCCTCCAACAGACACTTAGCTTGCAGCTTAACACTCAAGGCATTTTAGTGGCAGCTTTCACATATGCATCACTTATAGATTGAGATATTTGCAGAGGCGAAGCTAGATGAGCTGCCAGCACCTAAATGTGAAGCTTCTTGCTAGATGACAATCTGTGTGCACTGATTGCACTGATTGAAACCAGATCAAATCATAGCGAGGATGAAGCAAACTATATTGCAAAGAGCACATTTGACAGGGGTATGTGTGCTTCGGTAGCATATTTGTCACTCCTGAGACATGCCTGCACTGCAATAAAATATCATCAATAACTTACGTTGTGACAAAGTTGGCTTTCTACAAATTGACAATCTTCATACTGCACTTGATCGCAGATCTCAGTTGTATCTTATCATCAGTCAGTAGTAATGTGATACCTAGCAGTGAGAGCTGTAGTATAGAAATCAATATGACAGCTGGGTCTCATCATTGTATTCTCTGGGATGTGGAGCTGAGGCATGTCTGAACTCCTATCAAATGCCTGGAAAAGCAGCGGCTTTGCCACATATTTGCAAACCCATGTCTGATATTCCAATACAGGTACCAAATATCACCTACACTGTATGTTTTACAAAATGGAATCAGAAAATAGACTGTGCTTGATCTGTCATAATGATATACCCAGATTTCTCCAGTGCTCATGAACTTCAATCATACACCAACAAACATGGTGGCTTTGGTATAAATCAGTGAGGCTGTGTCTCATTTTCCAACACAGGTACTCAATATTGCCTAGACTGTGCTTATTGTCAAAAGGGATTGGCAGATATATTGTGCAGGATCTGTCATAACGATATGCCCAAGATTCTCCAGAGCACATGAACATTGATTATAGTAGGGCAACAGATGCAGCTTTGCACCCAAGAAGTGAGCAGTGTTTCATATTGTGATAGACGTACTCAATATCACCTAGTCAGTTTTTATTGCCAAATGGGATTGGCAGTTTTGCCTTACTGAATCTGTCATAAGGAGATTCAAGCCATATGCCAGGGATTCTCCAGTGCACCTGAACTTCCATTATATACCAACAAATGCTGCAGCTTAGCTATAAATAAGCATGCCCAAGTATCATAGCCTAATACAGGTACTCAATATCGCCTATACTCTCTGAATAGCCAGAGGAGATTGGCAAATATACAGTGCTAAATCCTTCATAACAAGACTGAGGACATATGGTGGGGATTCTGAGATACACCTGGAACTGGTTGAATGTGTTTTGTTCATTCTGTTCACTTCAAAATGAATATCTGACCTCACGTGTCTGGTGAGCCTCCACATAACAACTGATGCATGATTTGACACCCCCCCCGCAGGTGGTGGGTCTGCTCTGGTAGACCGAGTCTTTGTAGAGTACATTATCACGTGGCTGTGGGTTAGGGCTGGCAGCTATCATCTAGACTACATGTCATCTTAGACTTGGACTCAATCAATCAATCGTCTCGACATGTTTGTCACAACATGCTTCCTGTCCCACCGACGGATCTTCATCTTCGTGATTTAATAGGAATGTGGGTTGCACTCGATGTATTCGTATTGATGCAGGTAGTTCTAACTCATAAGCATACGTGGATATGCTGTGAACCATCTGAATGGGCCCCAATTGGGTCCTGTCCAAGTTCCGTACAGGCTTTATAGTACGAACATGTTGAGCATCATTCCATACCTGGGGACCTTCCTGAATATTCAGAGCTGGGATTGGTCGTCCATTTCCTCTCTGTTCGTGTACTGCTTCACATTGGCTTATCTCTACTCTGAGGTGCGCATGAATGCATCGCATTATTGCCTGGACTTGGTCAGCATCCAGGCATCATTGATCCTGGTGTTCTGTTCTTCAACCATGAAATGACATCCGGGGTTTGGTACCTTGATTTTCCAACAATGCAGTACTCTTTGTTCATTCCGACGTCCCATTATTTGCAGCATACTCGGCCAAAGGAAGCCACGTTACCAAATTGTCCTGCTGAGAGTTGATCAATATGCAAAGGTACTGTTCCATTGTAGCATTCACTCGTATTGTCTAGCCATCAGTCTGTGGATGCAATGCTGTCGACATCCTCCGATCCATTGCTAAATGGTTACTTATCTCTCCACAACTAGTCGAGGCAACATGCGGTCCTCGATTCGAATCATCTCACCATGGGAGCCCATGGTGGAGTGCTACCTTTGTATAACCAGCTTTACCAACCCCAGAGCATCTATAATTCTAGGACAAGGAATGAAATGCCCAATCTTCAAAAGTCTATTCACAATTACCCAAACACCATCCAACCCGTTGCACCATGGTAGCTCTAGGACAGAGTTCATCGTATTGTCTTCCCATCATTGATCAGCGCCTGAGAATGGTTGGATGACTCGAACTGTTGAATGTTGCAAACTGCGAAATCATTAACAACTGTTGAAATTTCACACACACTGCTCAACATACCTCCGCATTTTGTTTCAGTTATATTGCGGATCTCGTAGTTCGAATGATTTCGCCCTTCAGGGGTGTCCAGCTAGTGCCGTATTGTGCTGTTTCTGTATTATTCATAGATGTAAGGCATCATTTACTGGTACATATAGATGACCACTCTATGGAATTCTCCCCTTCTCCTCTTTGCATTCTGCACCTGCTATCTCTTTAAACCTGCTATTGATTTGAGTTGCTTCCAGTATCTTCCGCTGTAGTGGGTCAGTTACAAATGCTTCTGCCATTTGATTGGAGATTCAAGGACAGCCCGAGGCAGGTGGACTGCCCGCTACCAAACACAATGGTACCGGTACTTTCTGTGGCTTTTGAACCACCCATTCTATATTTTCAATCATTCATCCCCCCCCCCACGGGGAGATCTCCCAGCCCCCTTGTCAATGCATCTGCTTTTGGGTTCGAGTTATCATATCTATACACTATTTGATAGTCATATCGGGTCAAAAACTCCAACTATCATATGCGTCTTCAGTTCACAGGCTTCTGTGTTATATTGCATTCAAGATTCTTGTAATCAGTTAACAACAGGAGGAGATATGCGGCCCATTCACATCCTGATCTGCATTTCTCGAGAGCTTCAATAATCGCCACAAGTTTCTCATCGGAACCATCATGATTGCAATTGGCAGGTGTATGTTTTGTTGAACAATATACCAGCAGATGTAACACCCTCTCATTATGATACTGACATAAAAGCCCAGCAGACACATACTGGGGAGCATCTGTTTTGATAATCACCTTCCTTTCCTGATCGAAATGTTGCAGAACTGGCGCTGTTGTACCGGCATTCACAATAGTTTGGAAGGTCAACTGCTGTTCTAATCCCCACAGACATGGTGTATGCTTTGTACAGTCTAATCAATCGCTCTGCTGTCTCTGCATGCTTAGGGATGAAGTGTCGGTAATTATTGCCAAAGCCAAGAATTTGTTGTACTTCCAAATGGTACTTTAGCCTACCACGGTTTGTGTTCTTCTCACGGCTCCAATTCTTCACGATCTCAACCTTATTGTCATCCATTTTATTACCTTTTGTCAATATCATCCAGCCCAGGTATCTCACAGTGTCTTTATCAATGTCACATTTCTCACGCTTCAAATTCAGCTCTGCTTCCAACAATCATTAAATGATTCACATAACAGGATCCTCATGTTGTATCTCCGAATTGCTATGTATAAGTATGTCATCCAAACAAGCAGGTGCTACATCATCCTGGACATCCCTAATTGGATTATTGATACATCCTTCCAAATCTGCGGTAGCATTTGTTGTTCCAAATTGCTTAACTGTAGGTTGAAACAGCCCATATGTTGTCTGGAAAGGTAACTTATTTTCGTCTCCATCATTCACCCTCAACAGGTTATCAGCCCCGCAGATGTCAAGCTTCACATGAATCTCCGCTATTTGAAGTAAATTTCATGCTTCTTGTACAAGTGGAAATGGATATTGCATCTTAATAGACTTGCTGTTCATATGGTGGTGATCAATGCAAAATCCTAACACTCCATCAGGTTTCTATGCGAAAACAACTCGTGCTGCTCATGGTGACGATGACTGGCATACAAACCCCTTTGACATATTATCTTCCAGCCAATCATTAAGAACTACCAATTCTGCCCTTGACATTGAGTAAAGAGAACCCCAGGTGGGTGTTTCACTTACCATTGACCGTACCTCATGATCAATCCCTTGTCGATGTGGTGGACAATGGTCTGCAAAAACCTTCATAAACAGTGGTATTAGCCCATGATACTATTCCGGAACAATCTCATCTGGCAGTCTCTCCTTATGGTCTTTTGCCTCGATCGCCATATTGATATCATACAAGGAGGCATTCAAAACAGTAAGTCTTCCATTCTTTACTGTGCAGAAGAATGAAGCTCCATTGAGTATTACAATATTGCCCCGAAATAGCCTTTGTGGTTGTATCTGCAGTTCAATGACAAACCCCTTAACTGGATAACCTAGATCTGGGGGATCCTCCATAACTCCTTGCACTGTAACTGGCGTAGCATGGCAATGTGCAGTGCAGTACTGCCATTCAAATGTAACAGTATTCAATGCAAAGTAGACAGCTATGTCATCCAATTGTAACCAAGGAATTCTAATGACAAATGGATAATGTTCTAACTTTCTAACAAACATTGGTAATTGTTCATTGTAATCTTCTATTATCATGACAACTTTAGCAATGTGGAGAGTATCCCCTTATTCGATAGGTTTCTTGTGAATAACTTCAACCTGTTTATCCGGTTTCAATTCTTGTAGTGGTATTTGGTGATGGCGAGCAACATCTTAATTCAGAAATGCAATGCATCTACCTCCACAGTCGATTAGTGTATGTATTGGTATTCCTTGGTTGTTCATTGTTAATGTACAGGCCATAACTAAATCTTTCCCTTCCATTAAACCTTCTAATACCTCCACCATGTGAACTGAATGTCCCGAAATTCCAAACCATTTTAAAGCATTTCACACCAATCTTTTTCTGTCAAGGAAGGAGCCATCTTTCTTTGACTGATCTAATCATTTCCTGATCCCTTGGAACATGCCGCAGTTACTACTTTCTTTACTTCCTCTTCAGCTGCCTTGAAGGTCTGAGTCTTTTTCCTTGCCATACAATCTGCCGCCCTGTGGTGAAATACACCACCGTACAGACACCACCCATGTGCAAACTTTTTTGGCCTGTCTTCCACGGAGATTCTGCTGTTGCCTTTGCTGAGATCCATCGGTGCAGGTTGAGTATATCCAGCAACTGTTGCAGCAGGAGCCGTCTCAGGTGCCTTAGATAGTGCAGGAGGTCTCGGGTAGGCAAAACATACCCCTCCACGATTATTCTGTGCCCTAAGCTCTGCTCGTCGTTGGCGTATCTGAGTGTCTAGCTTCTGGCAATCCATCACGAACGCAGGGAGCTCATCAGAAATGTCGCTATATGTAAAGGAGTCCTTCAGTTCCTTGGACAGCCCCATCCCAGGGGCATTCTGCAGGGATAAATGATTCAAATCAAGATCAGCAGCAATAAGTTGGAACACCACATAATACTGAGAGAAATTACGGTTCTTCTGTTGAATCTCCCGTATCTTTTATTTATTGGTGGCTACCCAGTTGGGGTCCCCAACAGTTGCTTCCAGGAGTTATATAGAAGCCGGTATGTATTCCAATCCTATTATTCCGTCCTCCCAGATGTGTGGAAGGAACTGGGCCAAGGCTACTCCCCTCTGGCAGTTGGATATGTTCTGCATCTTTGACTGCTCATTGGGAACACTGCCTGGCTTATGAAAAATTTTAATCTGGAGTTAAGCTATCCAGCGACTCAGCTCAGTTTGATCTGACCCTGACAAGCCCAGGGAGTCGGGAAATTTTAGGACTCTGTCTTCTGAAGCCTGGGGAGTAGCTGGAGCCGCTCAGGCTGCCAGTATTAGAATGTTGGCTAGCTGCATCCTCAACCCTTGGACATCATCACCAGATTGCTGTGCATCCTGGGTCGATACTGCTAGTTTCACCCAAAGCTCCTCATGCATTCAAACAGCCACAGGTTGCCTTCCAGCTTCGTCCTGTTTGTTTGTCAAAGTGTGTATCCAGTGCTCCATTTTGGTATGATCGCACTTGGGGTGGAGAAAGGTCTGTGTCATCAGAGTCGTAATCTCCACCGGTAATGAAGTAATCTGTGCAAGGTGATCGCATGCCCTGTGTACTGTACTCATGTGTTCAGTGTATTCTGTTGAAATACTTATTGCTAGAAGCTTGTATATTCTAAAGTACAGGTACATTCATGGACTTATATACGCGGTAGTCGGAGTATGTCGGAGTATGTCTTGTAAGCATGCATGCGCACTCAGCTGGTATCTCCAGCTCAGTGGCATCTCCAGCTGAGTATGAAATGACCATCATCTTAGAGAGATTATGCATCAGCCCAACTGAAGCCATATGACAGGAGATAAACCATATATGCAATACTCCCCCCTCTTGCTACGCTCCGTGGAGCAAGAAAACAAACAAATAGACAACGGAGCAAACAAGCTGTAACTTCCATAGTGACCTCCTTAAAACCCTGCATGGCTTGTGAGCAGGGAAAGAGTAGTACCATAGCCTGAGGATGGCCATCCATAGAGAGACAAAGAAATCCATGTGCCAAAAAGTGAAACAACCTCAAATTAACCTTAAATCAACCTCTATTACCATAGCCCCATCGCCTTTGTGAATTTCTCGTGCTTATCCTTCGTCAAGGCCTTGGTTAGTATGTCTGCCACATTCCCGTTTGTGTGCACGTAGGAGTAGTTGACTATTCTTCGTCTATGCAGATCTCGACTGTTGTGATAGCAAACATCGATGTGTTTAGTTCGAGCTTTGATGATTCCCGTCGTGATAAGGGTGAGAGCACCCTGATTGTCGCAGTTGATTGGCAGCAGTGGTAAGTCTTTGCTGTGAATGTATTTCTGTAGTTAAAGTAACCATTTCGCTTCGCTAGAGGCCTCTGAACTGGCGATGAACTCGGCCTCAACAGTTGACATGGCTATGAGAATTTACTTTCGAGACTGCCACGAGATAGCTCCATTGCTGGCGAGAAACACGTGGCCTCCCTGGGATTTGCGGTCCGCACTGACATTGGCCCAATCGGCATCTGAGTACCCTACGAGACTATTGCCGAGGTCGATCTCGATGCCAATGCCAATGCCAATGCCATTGCGGGTGTAGTGTAGTCGAAAATCAGCTGTGGATTTGAGATACTGAAGAACTATCCTAGCAGCGGTTATAAGGCTGGTGAATGGCCGTGAATTGTAACGAGAAAGAGCAGCGACCGCAAACGAGATATCTGGCGGAGTTGCAAGTACTGCATACATTAGTGATCCCACAACTGCTTGATAGTCTGTGATATCTTCCTGTTCCAGTTCCTTCTCCCCCCTATCTTCGGCCAAGTCCAACTCTACATTCAGATCCATGGGCGTCAAGGCACAGTGAGTATCCTCCATTCTGAATCGTGTGAAGATTGTAGTGATATAGGCTTTTGTCCGAGACTGATTCCGGTATCATCGAGGTGGATTTCGATGCCGAGGAATTGGGGTGCCGGGCCGAGGTTCGTGATCTTGTACCTCTCTGAGAGTTTCACTTTGACTTCAATTGCGGCATTGGCGGCAGCCTCCGGATAAGACATGGAGATATCGTCGACATACAGAAGTATCAGAATACCGTTGCTGCGAAGATAGAGGTTGGGATCGGCTGAAGACTGTGTGAACCCAAGAGAGAGAGGAAAGGCATTGATATCGTCGTGCCATAGCCATGGAGCTTGTGTAAGACCATAGAGATCTTTCCTGAGTCTGACAACGATCGTTGGGGCGTTGGAGCCTTCTGGCCATCCTTCTGGTAGAGTCATGTAGATATCGCCATCCTCGACTTCGGTATTTAGGAAAGCAGTAACTACATCCAAGTGGTCCATATTCCACCCATATCTCCCGATGAGAGAGATGAGATACCGAAATGTAGTTAGCTTCCCAACAGGGGCATAAGTCTCACCAAAATCCGTCTGCTCGTATCATTTTATGACTAGCTGTGCTTTGTATTGTGTGGACCCGTCAGGATTGCGTTTAGTCTTATAGACCCACTTAGAACCAATCGGCTTGACTTGCAGTTGCCGTGCTTCCCGAGAGTTGAGAGCAGAGAAGGTGATATTGAGCAGGATTGACATGCTTTCTTCCTCCATGTCTCTTTTCCAGTGATCTCGTTGAGGGCTTTCCATAGCTTCCGTGTAGGTGAATGGATCTGTTGCAGATGCCGTTAATGCTTCAGCGGAGACTTTACCTTGACTTCTTGTGACAGGACTTCCTATCGGCAGAGCTGGAGCTGGAGCTGGGGCTGGAGCTGGAACTGGAGCTGTCCGGCGTACTTGGCTTGATTTGTTGATTGCTGCTGCCGAGCGCCGGGCAGTCTGATCCTCTAGGCAGAGGCGCCGGCTGTGCGCGATGTTTTCTGCATTTGCTGCCAAACGCTGGGCAGTCTGGTCCTCTCGGCGGAGGCGCCGGCTGTGGGCGTTTTCTGCTTCCTCGTCAGGAGCTTTATGCATGTGGGATTTGGATCACTTACCTGGCTGCATAGGTTGACTGCCTATCTGCGTAGGTTGACTATCTCGGAGAGTCTCATCTCTGGTATCTGATTCTACGACGTATTCCTCATCTTTTGGTAATTCAAATATGTTGATCTCACTGCTTTAATGCCGACATGACATGTGTGCATTCCTTTCTTCGTCGAAGACGACTTCTGATTGGGCTTTGTCTCTTTGGAATTCGGGGTTCGATAACCTCCACAATGTTTTTGAATTGTGTGTGTGGCCTACCATCATGCAGGGCTTTGATCTCGGGCCGAATTTGCCTTGGCGTTGGACTTTGCTGATGAGTCTGCTGGCATAGCATCCGAATCGGCTTAGGTTGTGGGGAGAAGCTTGATATGATATCTTGTTGCCTTTGGCATCGTCCATAGGTTGTCCAAATCCATGCAGCATCTCGTATGGCATTTCGTATGGTGCTTGATACCCATCGCGGTCACTTCTTTTCAGGCTTTCATTTGGTGATCTCTGATGGAGATAGACTGCGGAATTAACTACTTCTCCCCAGAACTGAATGGGAGCCTGACAGTCAATCATCATCACCCGGGCTGTTTCAGTGATCGTACGGATCATGTGTTCGGCAACACCATTCTGATAGGGAGCCTATGGAGGACATGGCTCGTATGTTGTACCACAAGCTGCAAGGACATATCGGATGGTCTTATTGTTGTATTCTCCTCGTCCATTGTCTCACCGGAACCGCTTGACCTCGTATCCCGTTGAGTCTACTCGGGCCTGAAATGACTGGTAGGCAGAGGTGCAGGTGTCGGCTGTCTTGTTGCGGAGCAGCCATATGGATGGGTACCTCGTATAGTCGTCGATGAATATTATATAATATCAATTGTCTCCGAAGGTCGGTGTAGAAAAGAGACCGCACACATCTGAACGTACAAGTTCAAAGGGCTTCGTAGTGGGCTTGACTGGCACTTTAATGAACCTTTGCTTGTGCGTGGCTAGGATGCAGACTGTGCACATAGAATTATCGTGTGTATATCCAACAATTGGAGATTTCATGGTGGTAGGATTCATATGGGCTAGTCGTCGGTGCCATATTATTGATTCTGAGATCGTGAGAGACTTTCGAGTGGACTTAGTCTTGGCTGCGATAGGTGCTCTTGATGACCCCATTGTAGGCTCCATTGTAGGCTCGATTGTAGGCTCTGCGATTGTAGGCTCGATTGTAGGCTTTGGAATTATCGGCTCGATTGTAGGCTTTGGGATTATAGGCTCGATTGGCGGCTTTGCGCTTATAGGCTTCATTGTAGGTTCTGCGATTAGTACTCCTGAGCTGTCTCTCTTTCTCTTTTTCGCGTTCTCGGTACTCGATAAGAGTGCGGTTGCGGGGACTATGATATATATGCCATTGATTAGTTTTCCGGCGAGAGTGCAGAAAGATGGCGAAGTTATGGAACATTTTCTGTCCTGAAATATTGTCGTATGCCCGCCCAAATCCAACTGGTTGATTGATAGAAGGGAAAGTAGAAAAGTAGGAGTATGGAGGGCTTTGACTTGATAGCCTTCTATAACGTCGACGAAACTGTAATGCGTGGCAGTGACTGAATTGTTGTCTCCAAGTTAGATTACTATATGAAGTTAGAGCTTTTTGAACGTTGAGAAGCTGGTGCGGTCATTGTATATGTGGTGTGACCCACCGGAATCAATGACCCACTTTGGAGCCGCGGCGGCGGCAGCGGTGAGAGCAGAGGCGGTCAGCCAGAAGGGATTGCAGTCTCCAGTCGTAGCAAGGGCTGCTGTAGCAGTGGCTTTCTTCACTTTCCACCACTCCTTTATATGTTTGTAGGAGACGCAATCGACTTTGACATCGCCTGGGAGCCCACACTGGAAGCAAATGTGCTCGTCATTTCCTCCGTTGTTTCCTCCCGCCTGAGCGTGTTTCCACTTCCTGCATGCATCTGTAGTATGGCTGTCAATTTTGCAATAGGTGCACTTACTTTTGTGGCTGTCTCCAGTTCCACTGCTTCCACTGTGTCCACTGTGTCTACCGCGTCCTCCGCAACCACCGCATCGACCACGTCCATCACGCCCACGGCCTCCGCCACGGTAGCCACCACGTCGAGTGACAAGGGCGGCTCCCGTGGATGTATCTCCAAGTTCTTTGGTGAGGCTGGCTGTAGTTTCTTCCTCTAGGAGGTCATGCATGGCTTCTTCGGGTGTAGGTAAGGGCCTTCTATGCTTTCGGACCATTGATATCATCGCATACTGTGATGGCAGTGATGTGAAGAGTGGCGTGCGGAAATCTCGATCGGTGACTGCATCGTCGGTATGGTCCAGTTGTATGTGGCAGTTACTGAGCTTGGTGAAGTATGCTTTAAGTGGTTCGTCCTCCTTAGGTCGGCACGCACGGAACTGGCGAAGGATGTCCTGTCTGCCGATATAAGATCTGGTGGTGTCCAGGCTGGTCTCTAGTGTGTTCCACATCTTGTGAGGATTTCTTATACCTTTAACAATGCGCCGTACTTCAGGGGAACACGAAAGTCCAATTATAGATGCACTTAGCCTTCCAATCCTCATAATTATCATCGTGGTCGAAATCAAGTGGCTGCGGTTCAGGATCCTCTCCGGTGATGATTGCGTATGCTCTCATGGCTGACAGGATGAGTATTATATCGTCTTTCCATTCGTCATAGTTGGTGTGAGTGATCTGAGGGATGTTGCCCCACGTGGTCTTATTGAAGACGGCGGGTTTGGAGGAAGGCATCGTGAGATCATGGTGTTGAGTTTCAGTGCTTGTTTATGAGGTTGTTGCTACGGTGACGAGGTTTAGGGTTCTTGAGGCTCTTTTTGAAGATCGTGAAAAACATCATGAGAATTTAGATAGTAGCGATAACCGGGCTCACAACCTGTTGAAATACTTATTGGTAGAAGCTTGTATATTCTAAAGTACAGGTACATTCATGGACTTATATACGCGGTAGTCGGAGTATCTCTTTGTATGTCTTGTACGCATGCATGCGCACTCAGCTGGTATCTCCAGCTGGGTGGCATCTCCAGCTGAGTATGGAATGACCATCATCGTAGAGAGATTATGCATCAGCCCAACTGAAGCCATACGACAGGAGATAAACCATATATGCGACATATTCTGCCACTCCCCTCATCACCTCCTGTGCTTTCTCCAGCATCCTCCATAGCACCGAATTGTCTACCTTGAGTACATTGCTGTGTATAATTCCTCCTATGATGGCGTGTTCATTCACGGACACCAGAGCCACCCAGTTGTGGTGGCCTGATTCCCACATCACACCAAACTAGCCACATCTACCAGTGCCAACTGTATGAGTCAATCTCAGAGGGGGTTGGTGTCGGAGGCACTGCAACAATTAGCGGCATTCCAAGGGACGTAGTTGTTGTTCCTGCTGTGGCTGTATATCCCAACACTGAGTGGCTTCCTGGGCAGCTATGTACTTTGCAGTTGTATCCTGCATCGGCATCGGAGGGGAACCTGAAATGAGCCCCTATATGTCTCATCCACGGTTGTCCAAACACTGGGTGATGAATATTCTGACCTTTGCCAGCTCTTGCTGCATCTGTTCAATATATATTCTATGGGGATGGAATGTCTGACTCTTCCCACCAATCAGCATCTAATGGTTCTCCCTCCAATGTTGCAGGAAGGATAGTGTCAATGCTATCAAAACTGTTCAAAGGTTCAAGTTCGAAAACAATGCAGGGGGTTCCAGCAGATCTAGCAATTTGTTTGGAAAGTACAGAGACAGTCATGCCGTTGCATTCAAGTCAGGTGATCCGTGTCGGTACTTACCAATATCAAATCCGGTAAGTCATGGTAAGTCATCGATGCAACCATTGCAATTATGTATGCAACAATCATTTGGTGCTAGGCAAACCCGACAAGAGACAGAGCAAGGTGCAAGACAATACTTGCACCCTGTCGAGGGATGTAGGCACATTCAATATCAGGTACAATGATGTGGAATTCAGTCTGGTGTAACAGGCAGTATTGGCTGTAGGTGATATTGGTAACATATAGTGTGATATTGGAATGAATACAAAGAGGTTCTAGATTGTTTTCAACAGAATCTGAAAAAAGCATATGTGAAGCTGGTTCTGAGTTGTGATATGATTTGCTATGCAAGAGAATGAGTAAAGAGGGAAGAAAAGGTAATCCTCCAACACCAAACGACCTCGCTTGATATAGAACTCATAGGCCACCTTCATATCATCCCTCATGCTCCAATGTACTATCCAAATCTTTCGCCATGATCTTACACACCACCAACACAACTCTTATCGACACAACCACGCCACATCACCCGATGTCGCAACACCTCAGGCCACTTCCTTATCACAACTACATGTACTGCCACCATCTCACCACATTCTTACACAATCTTTCGTGTCTCTCAACATCTCTGCCTTTCTGTGACATGACTTCCTTTCCAATTTCCCTAGACCCATTCCTTTGTACATCTCCTATCATCACTTTCCAACTGCACGATGATACTGAACCAGATCATTCTCATAATTCAATGGATGCCATTTAGAATCATCCAGGTCAACTGGGTACTGGAATTGTAGCACATCAATCAACTTCATCACATATTGGTCATTAATAATACATTAAAACACCAATTATATCCCACTTTAAATATTCCTCATTTTGGAAACAAAAATCGCAACTTCAAAATTTTGATTTGCTTCAAAATCAGAGCCAGAAATGGTTTATTTACACAGTCTTTTATATGATGTAATATTCCCAAGGTATTTAACTGATACTGAAATCGAAGCAACTACCAGACACAATGGGTAGTAATGAGTATATGACTAATTTTCTGAATTGAGAGAAAACCTTACAGCAATACTTGCAATGAGATAATGGAGTTGAAACAGATGTTATCTTCCAAGTTGAATGAGTTTAAAGCTGGGTTGGTGACAATCAGAAAGTTGGTATTCTGGGAGACTATTACACGGTACTAAGTACACCACTGATATCAAATACTATACTATGTATATACTATTGCACAGTTATTTTCATACTTGGATTTCAGTTATAATGTAAACTGTGATATTTATGAAAGATGGCATATTGAGATAGGGAAAGTAACATATTAATATAAATTGAAAGTCAATTACCAATAATACATATTCAAGTGAATGACATGTCCAATGGTTCTAACAAGAAGGTAATACTGGAATATCCTGAACTGTAACAGGAATATAATATAGACTTCATATTTATTTTGCATCTACCTTCTGCAAGTGATGAAATGTGAAATAAAATACAATTTTATCCTTCATATATTTGGCATTTTTAAGAAATCTTCCTTTTGTACTCTACATGATGGGTGGCATATCCCTTGAGAGCAATACATTCTTATAGAGAATATAGATGTTTTAAATGTTATTACAAAGAGATATATCTGTACATTTCAAAATACCTAACCTCTTACTCTCATTCTAAGTAATTTAAAACTACAATAGGAAATACAATATTAGAAACATGGTATTTGGGTGTAATAAGTATTAACATATCAACAGCATATTCAGTGAACTAGAATATAAACTATGATACGATTGTTAATTAGTGTACCGCTCCACCGTGGTTAAGCTTGAAGCACTCTGCTCCAATCCAAAAAATTTGAATTACCACCAAGTGATTATATCTCAAATCAATTATAGTTGGATTCAAAATTTTCTTCAATATGAGCATGACTGCAATAACACATTCTGCTGACATGTCGCATCTTTTACCCTGATATTCTGCACCTGGACTCCACTGAAACAGAATGTCTAATTTCCAAATTATCTGTCTGTCTGACACTTGATATTGATCATTTTCATACAATGCTAGAAAATGCAACAATGGATAGTATGAACCCAAATTCAAGTAAATGCAGCAGTAATTCATAAGATATGCAAAGCTGCACCATTTGAACTGATGGATTGCTGCATTTATCAGAGTGTTGTGAAGCAGACTAATACAATGTATACTGTATTAGCATTATTTCTATTCAGTTTTTATGAATATAACATAATATTGCCTTGATAGCTGACACGTTGTAAACAACAGTGTGTATTGAAATCTACTGTAGACAGTAAATTATTTGCAGTAGCTGAATACCTTTACTGATATAGGATTGCTTATTGAATTATATTATTTCAAATAGATATAATATTTTCTCATCTACCAAGTATAGTATTACATCAGCAAAATGTGAAATGGTTTGGAAGTCATAACTGAACAACTCAGCCACTCTGAACAGTCACACTGATTCTTTCAGATGATTCCAGATGCACCCAGATACACTGAATGGAAAGCGATGTGCTCCCAGGTGCTCCGAGACAACTTCAGTTATGTTCCTCAATGGTCCGGAAGTTGTGGAACAGAATACAAGAGTATCCTGAAGAGTGTATAGTTGACTTCAAAATGCTACAAAACCAAACTATTAGAATGTGCAAATTTCAGAGCTATTGAGAGTATTGGCCGTGTTTCCAAGACTATTCTGGTGCACCTCAAACCTCGAGCCATACTCTCCGTGAGTGATTATTATAATGTTTATGTCAAATAGTACAATTCAATTAACTATCTTCCTCCTGCACACCTTAATTCATACATTGTAACATAATATACAGTCCAGTAGCTATCTAAATCCACATCATTATTTACAAGCCAGATGCTATCGAGTCTATCTGATGCAGCATTCTCTCGCACCACATGTGGCGGTCCACAAATTGCTCCAACAGGTACAATATGCATCGTATCAGTCTGTTTGACAACCCAGATGAATTCGTCAACACAATCAGCCCAACCATGTGGATCTTTGTACTTTGTTTGGATCAATACTCCAAATTCTTGACCTTGAGAAAATAATATCCATTGTTGAGTCTTCATGCACGGCTTAGGAAAGGTCGATATCATATTTCCCACTTGTAGGCGCTCTTGATATTGGAGGATATGTTTCGGTGGAGTCCAGCTGAAGTATAATACAGGACATGAAGGAACATGGCATTGGAAGGTGTTACCAAGATCACTGTCCGTATATTGGACCCAGATGTTATGAGATTCTAGCCTGATCCGTTGGTTGGCATTGGTATATTCTACCTTGCAATCAAGTCCCAGATGCTCAACAGATGTAGGGCAGGGAAATGGTTGACGGTAGTACAACAGCCCATTTTGAAGTTTAATGAATATACTGTCTTTGAGCGCATTCTGATCATATCCAAGCACCAGTCCATAAACTTTGTGTCCCCAGTCCTCTTCAATTTGTGCACAGAATACCTTTCCAAATTTGACAATTCCAACATCTCCCGATGCATTTCTGAGAGAGGTTAATTTGATACTGCTGCACGCATCGCAGATATGGGATCCTCTCAAATGATGTACCTGTTGTGATACAGGGCAGAAAAAGTGCTCTTCCTCACAATGCTGAAGGCGTAAAAGAAGGGCTTTGCGAGTATTTTGCCATAAATCGGTAGTGGATAGTAGGTTCAAACCTTGTGTGGAGTCAATATCATACCAGCCTTGAAGGGCAATATGAGACAGTGTCTGCTATGTATAGAAAAGACCGGGACACCGGTCATTGTCTTTGAGGATCTATGGCATGTAAGTGACTGTATTTCTAGCTCAGTATGCCTCTTGAACATTGCTGATGTGTAGCAATTCAGAAAGACTGGTGGTGAAATTGTTGCCAGAACCCATTCGCCGAATGCACTCTGATATATAGCTCACAAGGTGCCTCTTTGGATATCTGAAATGTATCACACGCTGTTCGATGGATTTCCAGAGCTCCTGAACACTAATTGGCTTCCACGAAGCTTCAAATTCAATCATGCGGATGGACAATTCCTTCTTGAACTGCATCTGTTCATTCGAAGCAATACCTTATATCTTTCTGTCCAGCCAATTCACAATGCAGTCCGTATCAGTAATACTCTGGGTGGTGGCTTCAGTCTCAGCATCGGATAGAGGGACCTGAATTTCCACATGCTTGTCGGCGGTCATGTTTGCCACTCCATCAACCTCTTCTTCTGCCGCAGTCTTTATTTGAGCAAGTTTTTTGGCAAATATGCTTCTGGGACAGGTTGCTTTAGTCCCAACTTCTTGCAATAGTTGTCGCTCATGATGTATGAATAATTTATCGAAAAGCTTGCATTTAGCAGATGTCACTTGATGGATTTCCTGCTCCAACCGCTCTGGTGTACATTGCTGATCAGCATCTAACCATATGGTTGCCGCTTGTCAGGCTCGATTCAGGCGCTCCTGGAATTGCCTTTGGCTTGTTGCTGAAACCATTTCAGCCCCATACACCTGAACCGCGATCGCGGCTCAGATTGTAGCAATGTTTCGTTCTCGTAACTGATGGGCATCTCTTGCAAAGTGTTCATCCTCTTTGGCCTGCGCAGACTTTGACATCTTCAGTTCGCGAAAAGCATCCTTGCTTTTGTAAAATCACTTCAGTGCATCATGAAGTGCTGTAAGGGATAGATCAGAGTAATTTTGTTGGCTAACAAGTAGAGAGAATTCACATAATGCCCGCACTGCTCCCATAACCATTTCATCAATGGTTGTTTCCGCCGTAGTTTTCCCATCATCTTTGGAGTGGTTAAGAATCGGAGCGCAATTCACTGACAGTGTCCTGATCATGCCCCGGATCTCTTTCCCATGCCAGGAGCTGCTTTCTATCGAATCAAATGGCTTAGAGAAGTGCTGGAGACCTGGATATTGTGGTACCGATGTGATTGGATTGTCAAATTGATCCTTGATATTTCAAGCTTTCAGGTATTTGAGCAGCCAGTGCAATAAGACTTTAACTGAACCCCAGAGCAGCTGATGCAATTCATCAGGCTGCCAAAGGCGATATACATTGCAAACAGAATATTGCCAGAACTGGTTTGCGTTTGGACGAACTCCAAGAGGGTGCAGATCATTGATATTACGTTCGTCCAGAAGCTCCGAGTACACATCCTGATTTCTTGAGTTATTGTGTGGTTACAAAGTGGAATGCCGCATCGACGCACCTTTAGGAATTTCACACATTGGGCATACGCCATATCAGTCTTGTGCAACCATGACTTGTTCTGGATAATTCCCAACCCAGGCCACCAAAAGAGGATAACATTGTCTGTGGAATCCATCAGCACAATTCCATTTCAAGCCAGGACCAGTTATGTCAAAATTCCGGAGTGGGAACAGCACAGTTCCAACTGCAGGATGCCATTCCTCGTCAGTATTTTTGGCACTTTTTGGTGGACATGGGTTTAGCCAAATGACAATCCAGGCACGCTTGTTAGATGTCCACTGGATATCATTTCGAATATTACAAATTGTGAGATACAGCAGCCAGGCATGCTGATTGCCCGAAACGTTGGTCAACTCAGTCTTGTCGGATGCACAAATAACTGGTACAATCGTTGACCCGGTACGAAGCTGTTCTTGGGTATCCCACCACCAATCACCTGTGTTCGCCTCGCACTATAATCCGTGACTTTCCAAGTACACAAGGTGCAATAGTTCAAAATCGAGGTGTGCCTTAAATGGGAGAGGTGCCAAAAGAACCTGTATACAATCGAAATTATCCCTGTAGTATAATATTCCGAAGATAAGTAAATGATTTTCGATCCAACTATCCTTGCCGAGCCTGAAATCAAGTTGAGTAAGCAGCTTTCACAGGGCATTAGCTGATTGAAATGAATCAATTTTGATGTTGTCCAGTCCACCACTCAGACGTTGAGCTATCTACATTTTGGTTTGCTGGCTAAATGATTGAGCCTGTTGAAAGTCGTGTGCTGACCAAAATGGATGCTATGGATTCCATTGTTCTGAGTACTTGCAATGCTTGTTGTACAATCCAGTTGATTTGCCATATGCTTTCCCACCCGTATTGTCCACTCCAACTACCTGCCTATGAGGCTTTGTCTTTGTTAGATCTGGAGAACATGTCAGATCAGGCTTCTGGGCGTCTATAGTTTCTTTGTTGGCAGTATCTTCAGGTGGCGGTGCACCAGGTACATTGTCTATGGTTTGATTATTATGTTACTAGCTCATTGATGGCAATTCACGGGTGCACCGACTGATGTCGAACCATGATGACTTGAGTTCAACCCAGCCTGCTGGAGGTAAAATCCCGTCAGGTAATAGCTATTCATTCATTAATATTGGGTGATATTGTTCATCATGAGCCCGATTCAGTTCTTGTCAAAAAATTTATTTTTGCAAATCAATTACATAACATGTTTCCGGCAAGTGTGACCATATTCCAGGAATGGTCAGTGAACACATATTTGGATGAATCTCAATGATGCTTCAGCAGGTGATTTTCAGCCTCAGGGATATTGGTTTGAATGCAAGCAAACTCAAGTTAGCGTATAGCAGCCACATTGCACCCTGCCAAATGTCGGTTAAAATAAAGTCACCTTATGAACAGCTTTCATCGTAAACCAGGATATGTATATCATATGACGCACAATAAACATGCACATCGTCGGCTAAAAGTCAATAGCAGAGAAGAGAAGGTTTCTTATGGTATCGCTGCAACCACCACGATGGGCCTCATATTATATACGATGTCATCGGGGCATTGTGAGTTTATAGCTATGCTCCAGCCACCGAGCAGCTGATGATGAAGGTAGATTCTCTTAATACAATGAATAAGTGAGCTGTTTGGCTAGCGGTATGCCCACGTAATGATCATCGAAAACAGATAGGATGGTTGCTTCAGTAACGATCCTTGACTGGAGCATGGATCCTGAGAAGAATTATGATGTTTAGACAAAGAGCTAAACAGGAAGCAAGCACTGTTGCTGCTCAACTCACAGGCTTACTATTGAATGAGGTTGCAAAGTCGTACACATCCAACTTATGTGTAATATTCCTTGTTGTGCTACTATTCATACTGCAATTAGTTCTTGTTGGGTTCCTGGAAATATATTACGCCTTTGGTGTTACAGGAATATTTCTGGGATCATACTGGATCACTCAATATTCCTATTATGGCTACTCGATCAGGAATCACGAATTATCACTCGGATTTCCGTATTCAATCTACCTTCCAGAATAGTTCATCAATTACTCACATCTCCATCACTCGACCTTCATAGCAATAGATCAATGTCAGCGATCCGGCGAAGCGCGGGTAAGATGTGTATCATCTTTAGATTGGTATTGGTTGTGGGATCTAGATTGCCAATGGTCACTTCTTATCGCCAGGAAACCATATTCCTAGTTGCCAAACAAATGACTATTCTCGCAAGCTCCCATCATTCAATCCATCTGAGATGAGATGTCGTCAATACCAAACCACTACAGCATCTCGAGATATGCAGAGTCATAAAAGAGATAAGTTATTAACTAATAATTAATATATCGGAGCTATGTCAACTCAATGGACTCATCCGAATCAACCCTTATTTCGCCCACACCTTCTTGGTCTGGGCAAATGGGACCTGGGATTCATATGTCCTGAGTGGCATGGGATGCTCTCCGTTCGATATATGGCAAACCAGCTCAGTTGCAGAATACTGTATATATGGCTGCAACAAAGCGTAGTTAAATTAAGGGTTCTGTCGTTTGCCGCAATCAGTAAACCGTTACGTACCCAGTGGGTATATGAGAGGGCACTCTCACTGGTGCTTGGTGACAAGAACCTATTTGTTGAAAATTTGCTTCAGATAAGCTCATATTCATACGAGGTATCACCAATAGCAATTGAAGCACAATATGAGCATATTACCTGGATGATGTAGTGAACACTCTTGGGAGTTAGAACTTGACCATCGATGGTAGAAGGCAAGGATGATGAAGCAGTTATGTATGTGAACTCTGAAGCAGGCTTTGGCAGTCTTAGAATTGTTAAGGGTGTGGATCGTCTGATATATATCAGTGATACTCATATGGAGGAAGAACATCGATATTCTACTATCAAACAGACAATCTACATTGAGATTTATCTACCAATAGCTATTGACCTTCTCGACCTGGAGGTTAAGCCTCAACGTTATTCCTGTGTATTATCTATTAGTTCTGTATCGCAGTCAACGAGGATACTTCTCTATTGAAGTCCAGAGTTGTACATTCATGTTCAGTTCGATATCACGGATAAACTGATCACTCATATTACTTGGTTATAGTTTGTACCTTCGTTGGAGCAAGTCGTTAATCACAAACAGAGTAAGATGATACTTTACAGTTCGAAGGAAGTCTGAAGAACCAGCTAGATAATGTGGTGGTTCAAAGAATACTTCTGCTAGGATACTCCTGAGTCGACACAACTCCTTCTGCTGTGGCAAAACTACTTTGCTGTTTCTTACTAGACAAGTCGATACTTGGAGTCATCACACGGGAGGACAGGTGATCAGGAGGTTTATGTGCCAGTTGCTGGGCTGATACTCTGGAGTCTGAAGGCAGTCAGAGGACGAGCATGATAGTGTTTTTGTTCAGAGGATCTCCTGAGTAGAATACTCATGAATGGTGTGCCCAGGTATATTGATAGCGTAAGACCATACTCTTATGTCAATACTATCTATCGGGAGCAGTGAATGGAACAGTTACCTTGTTTCCTTTGGTGGGAGTGCATATACGCTTCCTGAGTGAACCTTTATCATGTGTCTCTTTATTAATCTGAAAGTCATTAAGGGCTTTTATTGATCAGGACTTAGGGTGGATATCCTGGTGTTACAAAATATCATATCATATCCCTTCTATGACCAGAAACGTCTTGGAAGCATATGAAGGTAAACTCCTATCCAATAGCCTCATATATGAATTCGAGCATTATGACAAAGAAAGGTGGAATGTGTGTGATGAAGGTTTCTTTTTCCCAGCGAGATTGGTATCATGGATAAAAGGTGGAGTGAAACACCACAGATCGTGAAAACAGAATAGGACATAAGAACCCCTTCATTCAGCCGAAGGTCACTGCTACCTTCAATATTCGCAACCATACTCCGATTTATTTTATATCACTTCTCGCAACATATAGTAGTTTACCACCAACTTTGCTTGCTGAACATGTCGACGAATAGATCTCCACCAAAGACAGCAAATATGGCTCCTCCGGGTGGCCTGTTTGGGAAACAACAATGCCTTGAAGACAATTCAGAATCATCGGAAAATAGTTCACGAAGTGCCACTGGCAAAGACAGTCGGTTGGGGAAACAAACCAATCAGTATCATGCCCAGGATGGGTATGGTTACCCGCTTTCAGAGCATCTATTTCCAGGCGCTTTGTAGTTTCATCAGCACTCTCCATTCAACATGACACACAGTTCGCAAGCAACCTCCTGCACAAGCCAAGGATAGTGAAGTTATGGGCCACAGTGGGAATGATATGACCTCCACCAACGTGGTTATGGTGGGTCTTGAATGTTCCTCCCTCTGCATAATACAGGACATGGGCTGTCATCTCCAGGTGCACCGAGAGTGATACCAGAACTGCAAGAATACCATCCAGTCAATTGGCCAACATCTTTGAGCCCTAATCCTCCACCTGAACCTCATTCAGGTACACCTAGGAGACCCCTGTTTAGCCTCCCAGCGAAAAGATTCCAGCTGCTTGTGGAACTGTGGAAAACAGATGTCGCAATTATTACAGAGTTGCCCCCATGTCTGGAGATATCCTACAAACATTATGATGCAGATGATGAGAGCGATGACTTGTTGGACTTGGGCGGTGCAGAAGGCAAGCCACCAATCAGCCTGAAGCAAATGGAATTCTCCTTGAAGCAATATGCCAAAATGAATGGGCAGGCCAACTATAGCGCATTCCACAAATGGAACAAAGTATGGGTGGCTGGGATTCAAGAGAAGAAGAATTGGTCCATTATCTAGGGGTGAAACCATTTGAAACAGGTTTGTGATAGACCGCTGCACTGGGAGATGGTGGTTGCAGATGTTTTGGAGACATTCGAGGACTGGCTGCCGTTAAATAATTTCAATAATGCTGAACACATTCGCCGGCAGTGGGTTGAGATGGTTGTGAAGAAACAAGCCAGCAATATTTGTGGGGTGAGGAAATGAAGAAGCCGAGGCAACTAGCGACCGGCGACAGAATTGGGCGAGCGCGCAACCAACAAGGCGAGAAGTCACCTCCTCGATATGCCAAATACAACATTCATGCTTGTTATTTGCTGGGTGTCGAATGGCACGGATATGGTATTAGCCCTGAAACAACTCCAAGTGTCGTATATAGCTGCGAGGCACTGGGAGGAACTGATTGATTTCATCGACAAAAACAGAAGCCTGAAAGATCCATACATTATGTCAGCGATGTTCATGTGCACTTTGGAGCAGGCGGAATTTGAGGAAGAGTATATGCGAATATATACAAACAGGCAAATGATCATGGACCCCATATATGGCCAAATTTTGTACTACTGTTGCCTTCCAAATGCTTCCAAGTTGAAACTTTGACAGAATCAGTATATATTTTTAGTCGAAATTTGGAGATAGAGGGAGAAGGAGATCACTGAGCACGTAATTGGACCGGTAAAGGTAATTCCCACAACATGTGCTAAGGCTAGATGTGCGCAACTGCGAATTATTACACATAGACTTTGGAAGGTTCTGAAGAGGGTGGAAGAGAGCACGGAGAGGAGGACGGTGGGCAAGCAAATGATAGTTGTATTAATGTAAGTTCTGATTGAAAAAATAGAATTGATTGTATTACATCCATATATATTCATTTCAATGGTGGCTTGTCTGTGAAATAACTAATATTGGGATGAATTTCAGGAGCACTGAAATATGAGCCCAACTGTGCAGCTTATATCCGAACAACTGAACGATATCATTGGGGACGAAAAAGACCCAGAGAAAGGTGCAAGGGAGGTTCAGGAGCAACTGGAGGATGGTGAGGAGGTCCTCAATCCAGCAAATACCAGCTGAGTATTGAATACGGTTCTCAGTACAATCAACAACAAATTTGAACATAAGTGTCTTGATGAGGCAGTCAGGCAGCTGAATGCCCATCGTATTTGTCAATCACCAGATGACTGTGTTCCAGGCCACAAGCATTCAATTCCAGGCCTGCCCGGAACAAAGTTTCTGGCACACCAGGTTTGGGCCATCTTGTGTGTGGTGAGGTGGTGGGTTTGGAATACTGCTATGCCAGGAGCACTGGTGGCGGACGAAATGGGTCTTGGAAAGACTCTCACCTTGGTTGCAATGGCAATGATTTGCAAATTGGCAACTGAGAAAGTTGTCATGGGGTTGCCACTGTCCATTTTATGGGGGAATACCCTTGAAGAGTGGGTGATGTTGGCGCACAATGACTTTCCCAGCATTGTCGGTGAAAAATGGGAGTGGTATCTGCTCCAGAGATTGAATTCTGTGTCCCGCCGCTGGTTGGACATCCAGACTACACCACCTCACGGCCATTCAGCACTTGGATCAGCCCTTGAACCAAGCTTGGCGGTTACACTGCCCGGAGTGGCAGACACCTCCAAGACGTTCATCGACGAGATGACACATGTAACCGAACTTAAACTGGTCAACATGTTGCACGCCGAAAATGCGAATCTCGCCCACCAGCATCTAAAGCCCATTATTGATGAGCCGGAAAACTGATTGAATATCCACCTTGTACGGTATGATGCCTTAACATCCAGAGCGAAATCATCAAGCACCGGCCAGCGCTTCTACTGTACGTGGAGGTTTGGGATTTTTGATGAGTTCCATCGGTATAAGACTAAAAACAGTTCGTGCTGGCGAATTGCAATGAATGCAAACATTAGATTCAAACTTCAAGTCACAGCTACACTGGGATTTCATTCATTCTATGACTGGTGGTCTCAAACCATGTTGCTGTTAACAGGTGCACCTGATAATCCAGAGGATAATACTGTGATGGGAAAGCATGGTACTGAGGCATTGTATTCCACTGTGAAGAGTTTGATGCATGCTATCCGAACCAAAGACGACGAAGCTCAACAGAATGCGGCGCATCGGATGATACAGATTGAAAAGCCTTGGACGATCCGGAGGTGGTGAGAATCAAAACTAGCCAATGCAAAACCACTTGTTCGGATACCGAATGAAAATACACACCTCATTGATCTCAAGTGGACTGACAATGAGTATGCAAAGGTCACAACTCTTGTGGAGTGATACACTTGGTGGGGGTTTTCAGGACCATGCAGGGTTCATAGATAGCGGCTTGTATGTGTGTTGTTAGCTGGGGGACACACCGAGGATCGCAATTACATTTCTTGACAATTGTACCATGAATGGGCACTCAATACTTGGGTGGATTCTGCATTTTTCCGATGCCTGAGAGAGACATTTCTGCCAATACTTGTGAAGGAACCTGCAAAATATCCGGAACCCGACGAGGATGATGAATCAAGAGACCCGCTCCTTTCTGAGCAAGTCAGAAATGAAAATGCACTCCCTGGTGCACATCCACAAAAGGCAGTGCTGTTTTGTCCTCGTTCTGGCCAAGTTCGTCATTTGCAGTGGTGGTTGACCAAGTATTTTGCAGATCATGTGGATATATTCCACATGTATGCTGTAATGGGCAATGATGAATGCACAGAAATGCACCTCAAAATCCTGGATTCACGAAATCCCTCTGTATTTGTAACTACACCCAAAGTGGGCGGGACTGGCCTATATTTTACAGCAGCAGACCATGAATTAATAACTCAGAAGTTCTGGGTATTGAATGAGCAGCGGCAGACATTTGCACGAGTTGTGCAGCTAGGGCAAAATCGAGTACCACAACCATGGTTACTGAATACGGGTCCTGGTGGCAATGATAACATCGCGAGTGATCTCCACGAATACTCTGGACCTGCCCAAATCAAAGTCTTGCATGGCTTGATGAGTCCACTAGACATAACAACGACGATGATGTACCGGAGTCTAGTGTGTCATGGGGACTATACGCAGCAGCTGACAGAGAATGGAGACATGTTGCAGTCTAATGAACCATCAATCTTAGATTGTTAGGACGATTCATACAGGTATGCATCTTTTGACCGTCACCCAACATCATCTTATGTAATACAAATGGTCAAAAAGTTGTTAGTAAGATACACTATACTGCATAGTTAAATGCTTTCTCTCTGTCAATTTGAAGCAAATTAAAGATCAGATGTTGGAATTGTTAGAGGGGAATTTGTTTGGGTTAGAGGGGATTCCATTGGCATTCTGGATTAATAATAATTGGAATTATGAGATGAAGTCAATTGATACGCTGCATTACACATTCCTGGCTGGCCCATTTCACAATAAATGGCATAAGTTGAATATTGAGTCTGATGCAGCAAAGGGCTTCGAATCATTTGTCAGTTGTGAATTTGTGGTGCCCAAGAAAGCCAGAGGCCACATATGCATTTCGAAGTTAAAACACTGAAAAAGCATAATTTACACACTTCCAGATGCACCACGTAATCCCCGATCTGTCCTGAGTCTCGTGACAACTGATCAAGCCCAGAATATTTGCCAATCCCAGTTGGTAAGAACATAAGACAAGGTGAAATTGAGTTGCTGTGACAGAATACAAGACACTGGCTCACGGATTTGTAGCAATGCCACATCATGCGCTGGTATCTGATTGAAATCCAGGAGCACCGGAGAATCCTCACCATATGTCTTGCATGGCATTATGACAGCTCCAGCACAGCACAATTACCAATCCCATTTGCCACTGATACACTCTAGGTGATATTGAGTACGTTGGTTAGCATATGGGACACGGCTCGCATGCTTGTGGTAAAGCTACAGCTTCTACTCGCATTTGATTGAAGTTCAGGTACCCCAGAAAGGCTGGAGTACATATCCATATGACCGATCGATCACTGCATATTTGCCAATCCCAGTGGCAATGTGGTCAGTCTAGGCGATATTGAGTACATCTGTCAGATTATGACACATTGGCTCACTTATTCGTACCAAAGTTGTAGCTTTTGCTGGCATATCATTGAAGTTGTGGTGCACCTCAGATTTGCATCACAGAGTGTGGAATACTGAGACACGGCTCTGGCAGTGATGGCTAAGCTTTTGGTTGTGCGGCCGGGTATTTCCTGGCCTCTGATTTAAGTTCTGGCATAACTGAGATCTTGCCATCCAGTCCAGAATGAGGTTGTTGGATTTGTATGAAGCCAAGCTACAACTACTTATGAGTGTATCATCCCGGCCCAGTCACCCCTCGAGAGCGACAAATACCCCACCGAAGCGCATGTATCCCAGTTTGTTGTGCACTTTTCATTTTAGTTTCCATCATTCTCATCATGTTTTCTTTGACTTTGAATCAGTGGACACAGTGCACACAGATTGTCATCTATCAAGACACTTCACGTTTAGGTGCAAGCCGCTCATCCCGCTCGGCCTGTGCAGATATATCGATTTATTCTTGATCGTGATATCAAGGCCGCTGCTAAAGTGCCTTGAACCTTCAACTCCATGTCAACTTGTCCATTGGCGGAAGGTTTCCCTATACAACTAATCCAGAAATGCACAGACCTAGCCAAGTGGTAACCCCTCTCAACTCGATATTGACTAAGTAGTATGCTTGGACATATGCTTCGAAATCCTAAAATAGCATCAGCATTTGCAGGCTCTGTCAAAAGAGCTGGAGCGTTAGAGGGAGAATCTCAAAAGACAGATTCAGTTCAGTGACTCTGCAAGATGGCCAGCAACTCCCGCTCACCCAAGTACCGCACTTACTCAATGAGGTCGAAGTTGTCAATACTTTGAATGCCGACTTAACATGATTCTGACCAAGTTGTACGGTTGGGCCGCCAACACTCATGTCTGAAATACATACTGTCACCCAATTTCCATCAAGAGTGAAGTTTGAAGAAAGAAAATCATGAAAGCTCACGTCCAGAAAAGACAGCTTCGAAGAGTGCAATTAACTGTCAGAGTAAGGCGAGGTTCCAATCCCCAGCCATTGAATCCAAGCATAAACATTTAAACTTCAGTGCACCTCAATTTCCAGAACATTATGCATGCAATCATCATTCCCCTGCCCAGTGTGAGAAGACGTCTCACAATTCATTCGTAAGATTGTAGCATATTGCTTTCAACCCCAACCTTATTTAAAGTCACCATTGAAGCAGTAAGACTTACAATGAATATGTGACTTAACGGTGTGCAACTTGCTAGATATTCGGCACACAATCAGAATGTGAGTCAGTATTCAGAACCCATTTGTTAGCAATCTGAGCATTGTGAAGTGCTTGAATCAGTATGATTACCCCTGCATCATCCATGATACCTTACCATTCTTTCTCTGCGCCTGTATGTTTCCTTTGCATACCAAATTCTCTCTCTTCTATTAACTGCATCATTGTTGTGAAGGATATTCTGCAGACACAGCCCAGATAAACCCATCAGAGGGAAGTTATGCTTACAATTTTACCTTATCGACCGCTAACTTAGCTGCAGCATCCTAATTCAACAGAATCCCATGAAAATACATGTGTCCTTCCAGTGGATATGTCAGATAAGGAGGTGCTTATTTCTTCTCGATCAATAACAAACTTAAGTACGAACCCTTGCAACTCAGCCATCAATCTCAAGGTTGTTTATCTATTGTGTTCTGCAAATTCTAAATGCTGCACCAATTCTATGCCATGTTGTAACCTCAAATGATCGAACATTTATGCATAATTACTATGTATAGAGAGTCATATGGAGGGGCACATGTTTTCATTCAGGTTCTCAGTGCTCAATTTGGCCAGCACCAGGGGTTAGCTAATATTGCGAGTTATCTTCCGGTGCGTCAGGTTCTATTCTGTATGCGTTGACTAATACCAACCCCAATTTCTTGCATCCGTACAGAGTGTTGTTGGTAGGAGATGCTAACATTTGGCCTTAGGAATCCATCTGTTCAGGCGAACCTTACAAGGAATCCATCTATTCCAGTGCACCTGACAACATGCTATATCGCAAAACTCAACTGCCATTCTCAATATAAATAGGAACCATTGAAGTCATCTCTGCTGAACCGGTCAAGGCTCCCCTTGAATTGTATCTTCCTTGACTATGCCCAACTTCTTGCTCCATTTTTCCAGTTGATCTATTGCACTTAATCTTATGTTCACTGCGGATACATTCTCTCTCATATTCCCCAACTTACTATCTTCATTGCCACACATGGAACCTATGCCCAGCCAGGTGAGGAATCACTATTTACACAAGGATCAAAAAGTACACCTTAAGAGAGCACTGGCATTCAAGAAGGCAGCCAATCTTTGTTGTCAATCAAATGGTTTCCTTCCCATTATATGTTGAGCTGATTGGGAGTATGGATATCATTATGCTAAGGATAATGATGTATCTTGCATCATTTGTAGTTAGCACCTTTAGTCATCGATCGACCTTATGTCGGTGCAACATTTCTCATTACACAATACAATAGACACCTCTGCATACCCCCGCACACATTTGATTACTCAAGCACACACCATCCAATAGCTGGTCATGAGCCCTTGCGTTTGAAAAGGGAAATGATAATCAACACATCCACTTTCATTTGACGAGTGGAGGTCATTGTCATGGAGAAGTGTCTACACAAGCCAAGCAATTTGCCCGCATTCCGCCGTGTTTCTGATGACGGCTGGTGGACGTCTCCCGTAGAGTCCAAGTGACTACAATAACTGATCATTGGGATATACGATCATGCAGGATGAGTTCGACTATGATCACCGTAACCACGTTCAATGTCACGAACTATCCACAATGGGCAACCGAGATGGCCCTCCTCCTCGAGCAGAAGCAATTGTATGGTATCATCAAAGAATATAATGACAAGCCGGAAGAGCCAGCACAAAAAGCGACAGCTACAGAGAAGGCCGCTTTCGAAGACTGGATGAATTTCCCTGGTGTTTGCCAGATTAACTAACCTACTTAGCATGGGACCAAGGATATATGCGGAATATACGGTCGTCGTCGACAATCTGAAGACGATGTGGGAATAATTACCATCAGCCTACAAGTCAAAGTTCAAGCTCAGCCTCTTCGCGATTAGGGAAGATATTTAGAGCATCAAGGTACAGGACTGTGGAGATGCCGACACATACACGTCGCGAATCAATCGGAAGGTGAAGAATTGCAAACTCTCTGCAGGGCCTTCGACCGCGAACACCAATGCCATCATGGACTTTGCAATGACACTACCCAAGATGAGTGAGCAGCAGCACAATTTCTACCTTCTTTGCGGGATCCCAAGAAATAACGAGTGGAAAGTCTTCTTGGAGCTCATGCTGGACAAAATTGCCACGATGACTGCCATGGCCAATGAGATCGTCAGCAAGCTCGTCGAAAAGGAAGCTGCAATCAAGCGAGAGAAAGGGCGCTCTCCAGCAGCTCTGCTCTTTCCACAGAAAGGTGGCAAAGACGGCAGAGGCAGCAAAGTGGGCAAATGTCCGATGAGAGATAAGAGAGATAATAAGGGACACAACAATAGAAAAGGGAAGAATCTGCCGAAGTGCTTTCATTGCCTGCAGCGAGGGCATGTCACGATAACTGCTTGAGGAAGCAATGCCGCAATCCTCCAAACTCTGCCGACACTGTAGCAAACGCATCAACTGAAGTATCGGCTACATCGACTCTCACCACGTCGATTGAGAACTATTCGATGATGGCCAGCTGAAATGCTTCATTCCATGATTGGATCATGAATTGCAGATGCACAACTCACATCTCTGGCCGTCGATCAATTTTCATCACCTACACTGAATATCCTCCGAATAAGCAGAAGGTGAAGGGATAGAATGGGGTCACATCGTTTGCATCTGGATATGGAAGTATTAGGTTGATTAGCAAGCTGCCAGATGGAAAGATGGAAACGATCGTACTTCAAGAAGCGGTTCATTTGATGGGATTGTTCAACCTCATCTCACAGTCTCAGATCATGGACAAGGATGTCAAAGTCGAACCAGTGAATCACAACAGTCCCAACCTCTACAATGCCCAAGGCAAGTTGATTGCCACTGCATCTCAGGTCGATGGGTGATTCAGTCTGGATCGAGCTATGGAGTTGACCGAATTGACCGATATCGATGATAGCTGCCTGCTGGCACTTATGACACCTTGGAATGCATCTCGGATTTATGCAGAGATGCAGATGTTATGGCACCGCCGCTTGGCACATGTCAGTCTCCAAGTCTTGGAGATCATGCCAATGATCACGGATGCTCCAGGACTGACTGGAAAGTGGAATTGCGACAGTTGCATCAAGTGCAAGTTTGTTTGCAAGCTCTTCACTCCCACAACCTCCCGCGCCACTGAGCCACTGCAGCTAGGGCACTCGGACAAATGCAGTCCACTGGAAACAGCCATCAGGGGAGGTCATTAAATGCCGCTGTTTATCGATCATGCCACAAGGCTTACAGACGAGTACATATTGAAGTCCAAATTGGAAGCCTGCAGCAATTCAAAGAATCGAAGGCTGTTAGAGAAAAGGAGTCGGGCAAGCAAGTGAAGCGATTTCGTACCAATGGAGGTGGTGAGTATACCTCCAAAACATTTGCAGAATACCTAAAAGCAGAAGGGATCTTAAAGGAAACACCCACACCCTACACTCTTCAGTCTAATGGAGTCGTCGAATGGGTGAACAACACGATCATGGAGTGTGTACAACGCATGCTGGACGATGCCGGACTTCAAACAAGTATTGGGCCCTTGCAGTCTCAGTGGTGGTCTGTCTCAAGAACTGTACCCTGACGCAATCGGTAGTCGGCATGACTCTGTAGGAGGCCTGGCATGGGAAGAAGCCATTTTTGAGGCATCTCCGTGTCTTCGGATGCTTGGCTTGCATGCACGTTCTGAAAGAGAAACGAAAGAAGCTGGATTACGGAGCCACTACCGGCGTATTCGTTGGGTACAGTGTATCGACTATGCATTACTTCGTATACGATCCATTGGCCACGATGCATCACCGCTCCTGAGGTGTAGTATTCAGAGAAGGGAAGCGGTACACAGCACCAAATGCTGCAGATGAAGCGATCTTGAATGAGCACTTCTACAGAGATGTCATCAAGGAACCCACACCCAGCTAGAAGGAATCTGAAACGTCACAGCCAACTGGAGATGGAAAATCTGAACACCAAACGGACTAGCTAGTGGATGAGGAATCACCTCCGAAGCCAAAGAAGAAGTCACGAGAATCGGCTGGCCGTGAGTAATCACTTGCAGATGCATGGAATCCGCTGGCTGAAGGAAGTCACCAAAACAGCGCTGGCAAGTTGGCAGAGTCTGCACAATTGACTCTCAACGATAAGGAATTGGAGGATATAATCCCCAACTACCCAGCAGCTGCAATCTGCAACGATCACAATCATGAGGATGGGATCGACAATCCAAAGTCTTACTTAGCCGCAAACATGTCTCCGCTTGCCGAAAAATGGTATATGGCAATCAAAGAAGCATTAGATTGAATTGGTCAGCATCTAGTCTTTGGAGATTTGGTGTAGCTTCCGGAAGGGAGATAGGCTTTGCCAAGCCACTGGGTATACAAGATCAAGCCAGATGGAAGAGGCACTGTGCAGCGGTTCAAGCCCATGGTAGTCTGAGGAGGAAATCACCAAGTGGAAGGCATCGACTACCAGGCTACGTATGCGCCAACTACTTGCTTGGGCCATGTCAGGCTGGCACTTGCCAACACTGCCAGGTACAATCTTAAGACCCATCAAATGGACGTATGCACAGCTTTTGTGGGAGTTGACTTGGAGGAAGAGATCTACATGCACCCACTGCAGGGATATTTTTGTTTGTTTAAAACTGGTAGGAGATACCATGATCCAAGATCGAAGACTTCGTGGAAGATGGTACTCCGCTTGAGAAAGTTTCTTTATGGCCTGAACCAGTCCTCACACGTTTGGTACAGCACTTTCAAGGACTTCATGATGTCGATTGGATTTGTGCCATCATGTGTCGACGGGGGACTGTTCGTGCTGCACGAACAGAATCAAGCCAAAGTTCCTGCCGCAGTCGTTCTGATCGTCGCTGATCACCTCATGATTGCTAACGAGGAATTGATTGGGCAGATCAATGATCAGATGAAGAAGAGGTTCCGGATGCATAATTTCCGGAGTGTCTCCTTTTATCTATGGATGAACATCGAACACAATCCGGAGCTTCACACGATCGACATCCATCAGCACAGCTACATTTGAACGGTCTTGGCGAAGTTCAGAATGGATGAGTCCAGACCAGTTGCCACACCAATGGCGATGAAGAGTCACAAGAGGAAGCCCGATGAAGAGGCTTGCGATCGGACCATATGCCAATTAATGATCCGAAGCCTCAGGTACACGCTGACTGCCACTTGGCCCAATATTGCATCTGCCATTTGAGTTCTCAGCCGCCACAATCATAACCCGAGCAATGAGCATATGGTAGCTCTCATGCCAGTGTTTTGGTACCTTGCTGGCCCAAAGCACTGGCTACTGCGTTTCGGAGGTGCACTCGAAAGAGAGGGCGCACTTGGATGTTATGTCAATTCGGACTATGCCAGATGCCAGGATGACTATAGATCGACAAGTGGACTGGTCATCACCATCGGAGGAGCGGTCGACTGGAGATCCAGATAATTGAAGTCGACTGCCCAGTCCACGACCCACGCCGAATACTATGCCTTTGGAGTAGGCTGCATGAGACTCACACAGATCTTGCATCTCTTGAGAGAGCTCGGCATCCCGACTATTCCTCAGGTGTTCTCTGATTCTCAGTCACTGATCGCTAGCATCAAGAACAGAATATACCGTGGAACAGCAGTTGCACACATTGCCACTAAGTACTATCTTGCTGCAGATATGGCTAGAGATAGAGAGATTGACTTGGGCTACATACCGACTGCTGAGATGCTCGCTGACTGCTTCAAAAAGCCACTGCCAAAGCATGCCTTCTTGAAGCATTGTGCAGCTATGGGAATGATCAGAATTGGCATCGGAAATGTCTTCGGTATGCTGAGAAATGGTCTCGGGATTGGAATCGGTAATGGAATCTGAAATAATTTCGGGAATGGTCCCGGAACTGGTATCGGAACTGGAAATGGCCTCAGGCATTCTGTCGGAAAGTCAATTAATTGGGCATGTTTGTTTCGAGGTGATCCACATTCTTTGATTCGCTCATCTTCTCTTGTGTTTACTGTGTTTTGTTTGAAACGGACATGATTGTCGTCCTGGAGGAGTGTTGAGCTAATTGGGAATATGGATACCACTATGCCAAGGACTATGATGCATCTTGCCTCTTTTGTAGTTAGTGCCATTAGTCATCAATCAACCTTATGTCAGTGGGACATGTCTTGTTACGCAATACAATTGACACCTCTGCATATGGCCATGCACACTTGACTACTCAAACACACACCACCATACAACACTATCTTGCATTGTGCATCTTGCATTGTGTTATGGATGACTGATGTCCCTGATTGCAGTATTGCAGCAGCATGATGATACCGATCAGGAGATCAGTGATGACAAAAGTGAAGACTCCGGAGCGACTGCCTGATCGTCCAACTTCGACAAAGACAATTTGGATCACCAACAGGAAGTTGTGCTTGTAGGCCAGGCGAGCCGGGAGAAGTCGTTAAGAACATCAAGGGTTCCATTGTCAAGATTCAGAGTGATGCCGATACTGTTATTGGATGCCCCCCACTTCCAAATTCCTGAAATCTGGCTAGGGCAATAACACCGCCACTACCCGAATGCAAAACGGCAACCCTCCTGTACAAATTATCCAAGTCTGACCATACACCATCCACCCAGGCACTGCTGCTACAGTAGTCTAGTGGAGACTACAATGTTCCACAAACAAAGGCCAGTGCAGATCAGAACATTCCCCAACACCAAAAGGCTACTTTTGCAGTAGCGAAACAGTTCATGGAGGCATACATATTCACAAAGACTGCTTGGCCAATATTATCTGATGACAGGTACTTGGTGGTTGAAGAAGCTTGGAGACTCGCCATAGAAGCTCAGAATCATCAGCGGGCCTTAGCAGGTGCTCCTGTCAGTATGCCATCTGTGGGTGAATTGCCCAGTGGTCCATCTCTTAAAATAGATGCGGAAACACGAGAAGCTGTAAATCTTGGATTCTGTTCAATGCTCCTCTATCCGATTTCCAATATTGACTAGGTCCAAAAATATTCATTGGTAAAACTGAAGATTAGTACCATTCGATGACGGTTGGCAGATGTGGCACATTGAACTGTTGTCTGTAGTCAACAGTCAGATTTGCACTCTGAGACTGAGCTTGGGATCCAGATTAAGGAGCTTCTGTTTGACGATGCATATCTCTCCCAGGTCGTTGATGATAAGAACTTATGGTTCAACTGAATGACAGTGGTTAATCTCATGTACCACCAATTTTTCTTCACCGCCAATAGCTTGGGGTGCCTGCCCACAACATCCCAGTGTTTTCAACCTCTCACTTTGCAGAATTTAGCGCTAGCAGAAATAGCTATTTATTGTGCACCGTCTGAATATGCCAGTGGAAAGATGGCCACAGTTATGTTTGCTCAAAATGAATATCGAGGTACATTTTGCCCATCCCCTGTGATAAATTTTACTTTAGAAGCCACTACACTCATCTATTACACATTAGTGGGCCGCTTGATACCCCATCCCCCTGCGGTGCAACTCCATGAGTATAGATGCTCCTCAATTACTCTCAGTACTCCTAAGCCTAGATTAATGGTCTTCAGTGTTCTTCTATACTCGATTGCAACCAGTGCACCTCGGTCTGTATTGTCGCTTCTATATTGAATGCGGCATTGTTTACATCACACCCTCCTCCCCTTTCAACGCTCTTCCGCTAGTGTGATCGCTCCTCACTCTATGTCGGCGCTGCTTAGCCGAGGTTTGGCACTCCTCGATTCCTGTCGGCACTCCTCAGATGAGATTTGGTACTCTTTTTCATTCTGCACTCCTCCAACAACTTCTGTGTACTCATCATTTCCACACAGCACTGCCCATCTTGGCCCTCCTTTTTTTGGTGGTGGTTGCTCCCCGTTTTCATCTGATTAATCATTGCATTTCAAATGCCCATTCAGATTGGCAGGTAGCTCACATCTCATTACACTATTGTTAGGTATCACAAATTGAGCCAAACGACATGGGAATTCAATTGCAGCCCCTCGTCAGGTACGAATAATCAGCTAATTGAAGGAGTACCTTGATCATCGTTGTGCCGTTGATGAATTGTGTGTACCTGCTTTCATCCGACCTGATGAAATGGGAGATGGAGTAGATGACATTGACAGCATGTTTGATCAATATCATTCAATCACTTGGTCGGGTTATTGTTTCGGTGTACTTGAGTTTATGTTTGAATCACTTCCCTTTTCCTTTGGTTCCTTCATATAGTAAGGCAAAAAAATCCAATGTTAAAGAAGATGATAGCTAGTATGATTCAGAAGTGATAATGAACAATAATCCATACATCATAATTGCCGTTGAAGGAAATCAATTGCTCGTGCGCTTCCGGAGAGTTACATATCCCACCTGCAGTCCTCTGAACGAATATTCATAAGAACCCAGGCATCTCTCAGAGATTGCTTGTTGTTTCCATGCTGGTTCGGCGACACTCCCAGGTGCACTCAAAGTTCTCTCCGGTGCTCTGACATGTATCCAAACTTATCACAATCACTCCCATGGTACTCCTGTACTCGTCATCAGAGATTCCAGTATCTCCCGAGGCAAGCCGAACTGCTCTACTAGGGTCTGATACTCTTCTGAAATTGACGCATCTAAGTTTACACTCCACATCCTCTCATATACTGTTGGAGGCTTCCAGTAACTAAAATACATTTTGCTGATGTAGGTTTCAAGTGTACTGCGATTGTATTAGTTATATTTGTTCCAGTTTCAACAGCACTCCAACTGTACACAACTAAACGTTCTATACTTTGGGATTCTGTAGGAAATACCATCCCTACCTCCAGACGAATGTATTGACCATATCGTTGCATACACTAATCTCAGTGTCAGTAGATATCAAAATATATATCAAATATATGCATTGGTAGTGTAAGAGCTATTGGGAAAGCTAAGTACGATTGGTCTCACCCAGCCAACAATATATATCTTCATTATTCTAGCCACCTGTACATAGCTTCAATTATTATACTAATACTTAATTCCCTCCAAATCACCTGGGCTATATAATTCTATACATGGAACAAGATATTGAAAACTATTAAACAACCGCAATGCCATGAAAGATTAGTTATACCATAGTTACCTTTCAGGTGGATCTGTGGCGTGGGGAATAACCACTGCCAATTGCGTATACTGTAGAGATGGTAAAGACTAAACTAATCGTATTTATACTGAACCAGTATACAGTAAGCAGAGATGAGAAAAGAAGCCACAACAAATTTAACACGTAGTGAGCCTCTTATTACTGTGGCTTTACTGGGTTATTTATATAGAACTTATCAATTAGCTTCCACTTATTCTCAAGCTTTGTCACTGGTTTCCAACCTGTATACATATAATAATACTTAGCCAACAACAGAAGAATATGAAACTTCCAGTAGTACTGATTGGAGTCAAGAACTTGATCAATTGTCAAATATTTTAAATTTATCAGAAAGGCTGAGTGAAGATTAGATAAGGGTTGGCCTGTAATCTGGGGTGTATACTGATCAAACTGTAATAAATAGAAAACCTTGTAATTGATAATTATCATTGGGAATTGGAATATGTAAGGATTCATATAGTCAATGTAACGAAGGATATATAGTTCACTGAGTGTGTAGTTAATGATTCTAAATGGTCTTGGTGTGTAATAATATTGGCAAAGTGCAAGATACTACGTCCAACTTTAAATGTAGTCTCCATCATGTTCCAATACTTAGTCTACCTTTTTGCCTCTTGAGCAAGTTGTCATGGGGTAGCTAACGTATCTCATCTAGTGTTCCATTTACTGTGTCCACTTCGATTATTGGCTGTAGCTTGGTTTTTTGTCGTGGCTGACACTACATCATGGGATCGCAATAATACAATGTACAGAACGTGGTTGTTCATGTCAATGTATAAATGAATGTGTTGAATGCGAATTCTATGAAAAGTAGGAGTTCAACTAGTTTATGTAGTGTGTTGATGAACAATACTCCCAGGTATTACATTATGCTCTGGTTTGGGTCATTTTATCTTATTAGTTGTTAGGGAAGTGTGAAGGCTGAATGGTACATAAAATACATGTATGTCTGTACACTCAAATCCAGTATCAGCTGGTGCATCGCATACCACTGTCTGGGATTCTGTGGTCAGATCAACCCTGCAACCAGACCACATTTTCAATAAATATCTCTTTCAGTTCCAATGAAGGAATATTGCATGTACAGAAACGGTACATTTTGACCATAGTGGTTTAGTTAATGAGTGATCAGTTCCCAGGGTAGAGGAATGCTGCTGACAAGGGCAAATTGGTATTGTGAACTGCAATAAGTCCAATTTATGATTAATAACTTGGCGGTAGTAGCATATTGGATTTATGGCATGCCATGTTTGGTGCCTCAATTTGGCAGTGCACCTCATAACTGGCTATGTACTTTCATCCTATCATTATCTGTTACTGGCTAGTATACATTTCCAACTCCCAGTTCACTAGTACTATGAATTCAAATACATTCAGTGTTTTAGTTGCCATGACAAATTCATTGAACTGGGCTGAGAATTGTTTGCAGGATGCATATAGTCACCAATTCCACCAGGGTCTCTGAAACACTATCCGAATACTTATGAGAGCTGGTTGATCTGTCCTCTCAATTACTTATAAATTGACAGGAGTTACCAGCCGGTTCAATATCAACTATTTTCAACTTGTTGGCAGTAAGTAGTATATCAGATATCGAGAATGCTTTGAGTTCAAATAGAAGAGTATTGTATATCGAATTGGCACGGTTCAGCTCATGTGATATCAGTGATGAAGCTGTAATCTGATATAAACTTGATTTTCAAGTCCATGTTAAGAATCTTGTCAAGTGGGTTATGATGATTTCTGCAGGCTTCAATTGCTTTATTCACAAAAGAATAACACTTGAGAATTGCAATGGAAATCCTTCAATATAAACCAACACTTGATATGAGGTTTATCTGATTCCTCATATTTTCCTCCTTACCACATTGCAATATCAGAATTCTCATCTGTAATATTACATATCACAAATGAAATTCTTAAGAATACTCCCATGCCACATCATCCAATTTTGCAACACATCAGGCCATTTCATCATGATACCAAATATTATTCCACCACTGTCATCTAATTTCATATTATTCTTATATCACCAGAAGTCTATAGATGTCCACAACTGCACCATCACTCATTAGCAGTAACATTTCCAATCACTTGTACACTCGCTTCCCATTACTCTTATTCATTGCACTATGACAGTATACCCTCTTTTGGATTGACACCTGTGGAAATCTTTTTCAAGTAGACTTGGCATTTGCTGACACTAGTGTCAAATTTCATCTACCTCCTGAACAATGTTGATACACTTCACATGTTCCTATGTATGTCATATATAACTGGACTAACAGCAGTGGTACTGTAACTACTACCAGTATATATGAAATTACTCAGTACTATGCAGTAGGTGATCCTCTTCCCTAGGTAAGTCCCTCTCGGGGAACAGGGGTATGTGAAATCTTGGCAGAGAATTATTTGTCTGTGAATTGAACCAGGGCAGTAGTTGAATTTTTCATATTAATATTATTACTACAAGGTGTAACTCATAAGTATCAGGTGAATACTGACAGTAAATGCTTTAGAGTCCATGGTATCTCAAGTTGAGCAATTGAGATAATCATCTACTACATAGGTGCATAGCATCCAGCCAATTCTTATCTGTAACGTAAATATGTCATACAGGCTCCAGCAATCGATTTCCAGTGTACATATTGGTAGCCAAAGTCCAGCAAAATATATTAAAGAGGTGTTCTGGGAGCAATTCAGTGGCTCTATGATAAAGATTGTTGTGTACCTTCTGATAATCCTAATATTGCTCCTCATTGTGAACCAATATCTTTTGATGATACTTACCCTATGTTCCGACAAAAGGTATGGGTGTTTTCTTCTGGGATAACTGGTCATTACGTGAAACTATTTCAACAGAATGCTGCTATTCATTGTCTTCATGTCAATAGTTTATTCAAATCAAAAAAGACTATTTGATACTCGCATTCTTTCATTGTGTTGAGTTATCTGTTCTTGGTTGACATCGCATTAAGAGTTTCAATTCAATTTCAAGCCTTTCACACAGCGGTCTTCAAAACAACAAAGTACAATGCAGTCCTCAGTATGAGATAAGAGTCAATGGCCAGTTATAGAGTCTAATCACTTCCAGCATACATAGTTCCCCAAAGACTTGCACATTAATTGTGGAATAGCAGGGAATGAAGTTTGATATCTATCGAGGTATGTCAAGTACAACATGTACAGTATCATGTCCATTATTTTCATGATTTCCAATATAATGTCCTCTGATACTCATTCCTGTTAATTTCATGGTTCAGGGTGCAATTTGATAATGATTATGTCTGCCTGTCATATTGTCAACAGTTATCAGCAGCTGTGGCAGTATTGAACATTGTTGTCGAAATCCATCTGGATCATTATTGAATGGCACAGTCCATCTGTGAGATCATAGTACTCACGTATCCTGGGTTATGTATATCATCATGTTACTGTAGAATTGGCAAGTCCAGCTTATTGAAATCCAGAACATCTAGTTTCCCTCTGTATCATAACCTTTTCTGATCCACACTTTCATTAGACAATGTAAGATCCCTCTTCATATCTTTATTGTAGACCACATGTAGTACATTATCATTAAATAGATCATTGAAGTATGATTTGACAAAGATGTGAGATATCACCAGACCACTGTCTACAGGCTGATTGTCACTTGTTATATACACTTGTACTGGTAGATTGCAAGATTGTGGCACAACCTGTTCCAGATTTTTTAACTACTTATCTGCACCCTCACCAAGATTTTCATGCCTTCTTGCAACCTCTCCAAGCTTGTTATTTGACTGTCCAGGTTGGGATAGTATTCAATCAACAAAGGAGGTCACCATGTTGAACAATTGGGTATCATGTCGGTTGAGGAGTATCTGTCGAAAAATTCTACTACAAAATTGTATAACCAATCCGTAATTGCGATTGGTGGCAGCTGGATTGAACTCCAGTCTTCTTTCTTTCATTTTCATAACATTGAATATAATATGGCCATTGTAGCTGTTGTTACTTGTTGGAGCAGGTGAGTGGGCTTTTGAATAATACACTACTGCATAGTAAATACAATATTTAGTATTTTCAGATAAACTCCATTGCAAGTATAAACAGAGATATTAGTTTCAATAATAATCATACTGTTATAAACAATCTGTAAGGGAATTGGATCAGGAATACATATCTTGGTTATGCTTTGAAACCCAAACTGACGATTCTAGCCACACCTAATGGAAATCTCTTCCATTGTGAGTCATGGCTGTGTAAGATTTCTGGCCATACAGCTGGGGAATAATCAAGAGTACGAACTATAGAATTGAAATAGTGGTTGAAAATTCAAATAATTATTGAATAGGCCATAGCATATTGTATTATCCCTTTCTCCATTTCAGATTATACAAATTTTAATCTTATTCATAGACATACCATTCATTCACATAAGTGTCTCTGTATATGTGAATGTGACAATACAAAACTCTCATGATTTAAGATTCATAGTATGGCTGGTTATCAATGATCGTTTCATAATCAATTGGATGAATATAGTTTGTTCTTCTTCCCAGGTACCATATGTCTAACTATCAATCAGATATACACATGTAAAGAAATCAAGTACCTATCAAATCATATTATTGATGTATCCCTTCATGTCCACCAGACTATTTGTCATTTTGTAATTGCATTACAGTAGGTTACCACTGTCTATATCATATTGCAGAAGTTGACTTATGTTTATCTCCTATTTACATCTGTCAAGAGCTGTACACCCCATGGATATCCAGTTTGGAATATATCATCGTGTTGCAACGAAGATTCAGTGCTGTTTTCGTAGATGGAAGATGCTACTGATTGTTTATTGTTTTGCTGTTTATACTTTGATAGTCAATACAAAATTGTAATCCTCTCTCTTCATACTTCGATTACTGAACATGCGCTGTAATAGGTAAGAGTGACTGTTGGATAAACTCTTCTACACATTCTCTTCTAGTAATTCGTTCCTCTGGATAAAGTCAGCTCTTGGCATTGACCTGAATGGTCACCATAAGATATTGTTGTATTCTTGACTAGTACCTCACACTAAATGACAGGTCAATACTGAGTTAACTGTTTATTCAGTACTACTCAAATCAGGGGGATGACATTATGCAACCACTCAAAAATTATCTGCTGGAATGATTGTAACTTACAATATTTGACTGCAGTTGTGAAATTAATATTGTATAATAATACTCCAATCCAATAAGATGCCTCTTTCTGAGTATCCAGAAATTCTCAATTTCATGTAATGTAACATTGTTGCCCAGCAATGACTAAATTGGATGTATCTAAGTTTTGAATACATCCTGCAGTACATTATAAATTATATCTGCAGGATCATCATATTCTCTTTAAATTGTGTCGGGCCAATCCAAGAGATTTATCATGAATTATGCTGATTCAATGGTAACTGCATTTGAAGAACACTGTACAATACCATCAGGTAAATATAACCACAGAATATGACTGGACGATTAAATAATAGAAGATTGTTGTAATAAACATTGGCTGTCGTTCAGTATGATTCTTCACCAACATTTGAACATTGGAGAGGTGCATAATATATCCTTACTCAATAGGTCATCTGTTAGTAACATCAACTTATTATTGCTATTTGAAATCTTGTGTAGGTATTCCATAATGGTAACCCAGAATCTGATTAAGGAAAGCTATGCCAGAAGATTCACAGTCTATAGGTACACATATCTGTATCACTGGTCAGATATAGTTAATGTGCAGATTATCACAACGGATATCTCTTCGATTGATCCTTTCACAATGTCCTTCCTGTTTATTGAATTACCCAAAACTTGATAAAAATGCAAAATTTCAAGTCAAAATTTCTTAGTCAATCAAAAGTTCATCCTTGTTTGATTAGTGGACAATTATCCATATTTTGTAAACCTTACCAGTCTCTCTGGTTGTTACCTGACTACAATCAATATCGGTGTCTTTTTCCGAACTCTATGACCTGTTCCATGATTCTTAAATTCATCACAGTATAACTATCTTGATTGTGATGCCAGATTGGTATCTCCTCTGTGGAAATATTCTGCCTAACCACATTGACTTTTGATTACACTCGAGAATTATTACTTCCCACCCTATGTGTCTGCCTTGTTACTGGGTGCTGTAGGGCTGGATTCAATTCAAGGGTAGAGGCAACACCTACTGCCAATCATATTGTAGCAGCCTGTTCTTCCAGCCATTGCCAAGTCTCATTGCACCACTTCAGGCACATAACTATAATATCATAATGCGCATCTGCAGGGCTGGTATACTTGATTCAATGCTGCATTTCTTCAAACAAATATATTCTCATCGAGTTTCTGGGAGCCCAAGACTTACATTTAGCGGTGAGCACCCTGGATTGTGACTCACCTCATTATTGAGCCGATGCTATGTACATTTATTGAATTTTATAGTTCATTCATTCTAAAGTTGGTATGTAGTCAGAGTCCCAAAAAGCTCAATTCTGGAGTTGTATAAGCACTGATAGATTGACCAGTGCAGTCACATCATCTTTATGGACATGCATCATGATCCGCCATACATCTACCCTTCTCAGCCTGTTGAATACATACCATATCTTTTACTAAATGCTAGTCAATCACCATTTTATTGTGAGTAATCGCCATTTGCAATGGCACTGTTGATTGTCACAGTTGAGGTTAGTTGAATGCAGCAATGTCACTGTAGTCAAAAAATGTCATTCCCAATGCCTGCGTGATTTGTGGAGCAGTTATATCTTCAGTTGCTGTGAGTATTGTTCATCAGCTGTGTACATGGTCCTCTTACTTCTTTGGTGAACTCTCAGACATCCCAGGTTCTACTGGCCATCTCACCCTGTGCTTTCCACAACCCTGAATCCATTTTTGAGTACTATTAGGGATTAGTTTGTCAGTAACTCAAGCTAATCAATGCGACATTGCTAACTAATACCTGTATCCACTAGCCAAACGAAATGCTTGGCCTTCAATTTTGACACTTGTTGTTGCTGTTTATTCATACTGTATGCACTCTAACTAGAGTATGACAGGATCAAATACCACCTTCACCTCTGGGCGGGCCAGCTTGATGGCTGAGCTCCCCCCCCCCCCTGCTATCCTTCATCCTTGTTGACATATGCCAGTTCAGAGATAGCACAGAAACGAGCTGGGAAAGAGGAGGAAAGGAAAGGAAAGAAAAGGAAATGAAAAGAACGGATATATACCCCACCAATGCTCCCCCCCACACCTGAGTCAGTCTCTGCACCCGTTCTATACTGTCTTTTGTTTGCACAGGAACTTTCCAACTTCAGTTGCTGCCAGGAAATCCATCACCTCTTATTCGCACCCCTCCATGGAAAACAGCTCAGAGATCTGCATGTGTCGGCATCTGCCTGCTTTCCAGTCCGTTGCCTTTCCCACCTCCTCCTATAGTGCTATCTGTTGGACTCCCCTCTGGCACAAGTGGCGGATGAGGTTTTCCTGCATCAGGGCCACTGTGCTGGCTTCACTGCTGTGCCACCAGCATTTGTCATCCTCTCGATGGCCAAACTGTATCAGGTCAACTGTAGTGGAAGGATGCCCGCACTTTGGTCGGTAAAACCTGGTACCCAGCAACTTCACTCTTGTCATCAGAACAGGATTCTTGGTCTCAGTCTTGCCCTTGAGTCTGTAACTGAAGTGTTTGCCGCACTTCTCGGACTCCCACTTGGCCATGGCAGCTGACCATCCCTCGGAGATTTGTGAAGCTCTATTTAAGGCCGAGCTGTATGAACACTCTATCACTGTGCCTTGGCTAGAATCTGGGGCCATGTATGCCTGATAGTCCACCTCTTCATTTCCAGCGATTCCAGAGTGTCCCAGGACGCAGTGAATCTCAGTTGCAATGCTGTGGGGAAGGAGAGCTTGTGATCTTCTATTGATCCCCCTTGCAGTTCACAGCCCAATGCCCGGCTCGATGTGTGCCACATGTCGAAATGCTGCTTGTGAGTCACTCAAGACTGCCATGATCTTAATTCATTGCCTTTGCAATCTTTCTCTCTGCTCGACTGTCACATCGACCACGAGTTCAATCGCCTGCCACTCAGTGTCAAAGACCTCCATGCGCCCAGTGCCCAGCTTGCGGTGGCAGGAACTCCAGGGATATCCATGTTCGCACACTGCTGCGGCTCCCACACGGCCATCGGCTGAGCATAATCCATCTGTCAACAACATCGCGCCACCTGCTCCAATTTTGACTACTTGCTTGCTCGCCCACGGCTGCACAGTTTTTGTAGCAGCGGTGGCCACATTCTGTATGGGGGTCCTGACCACTGATTCTTTGCCCAGGGCGGGCCAATCCCTGCCTTTGGTTGTCTGGCCGTGCTCATGCTCTACCTTGCCTACTCTGCAAATCATTCCACTGGAGGTGGGGTATCGATATAACTCTTTTAGCTTGGTGCTGCATGCATTTGCCTGTCTCATTACAAATCACTGTTGTCTGGAGTCTAAGATTACAAGCAGGGGTGTAAGCCCCGACTCTCCCATAAGTACACCCCGTGAGGTTGTGCCCAACATGTCAATGATCGACCTGGCTTGTTCATTGAGGAGGAGTTGGAGGTCGTCTTGTGTGCTTACTTCTTTGAGATCCCACCAGTGCTGACCCCCAGAGAGTGCAACCACATGGACACACACCCAACAGAGAGCCTTTGCGTTCACACACATGATGCAGTGTGTCTTAGTCAGTGTTCGGTGTGTAGTTTCTGCTGCCTTGGCTTTTTTCATCCATCAGTTGTACTGCTTCTTGAACATTGGATGTGCGTCGATCCAGACTCCAAGCCACCATGTCGCCGGTGTCTTGAATCATATAAACTTGTTTCTGACACAGATCGTTGTTCTCAGTTTTGGCCGGAGGTGTTTCCCGAAACCTCATTGCCGCGTAAATAGTGCCACTGTCATCTTTACCGTGTGGAATTGTAGCCTTCATGTACATGCCCACTCGATAATCCTGGTTGCACATCTCTCAGATATCATGACAACCTCATTGACGTTACTTCTGGCTGCCACCCTGTCAAAGCTGTCTACACTGGATAGCCCTTCGCCTTCTGATAAATACAGTTTGACCTATTTGATTAGTCCTGAGGTGTAGATCGCAAAGAGGATCGGTGACACAGATTAGGCCTTGGGACATCCTGTTTCCACTGGGTGTATGTCCATGGTGTTTCCCTCGATTATCATCTCCACTATTCTTTCCAAGAGATAGCACTCTGTCCTTCGTATTAGATCTGCATACATTTGCCTGACTTTCATTCAGTTGACTAGCCTTTCTTTTGCCACACTTCGGAAGGCCGCTTGAATTTCCATCAGACGCATGCTGTGTATATGGCCGTTGCTCTAGACAGCATGAGCTCTTTCAACCATGATGCGCACTGCATCGATCGCTGACAGTCCTTTTCTGACTCCAAATTGTCCATCGCACAGTAGCCCTCGTCTTTTGGCATGTCTGACCTCAGCTCAGCGTCTACATTCTTGACCACGTTTTCGATGCACCTCAACAGCAATATGGAGCAATTAGCCTTCAGCAGCGTACAGTGGTTTTTGCCAGGCTGGAGAATCGCAATGCTGCGAGCTTGCTTGCATACAGCTTGGTGTCTTCACTGACGAATGGCCAAGTTTGTCAGCCTCATGATGCTGATGTTGTCCCACTTCCAAAGCAGCCATATGGCACCACATGACAGCTCGTCCGGCCCCAGTGCTTTTTTGACTGATTGACAATATATGACTTGTTCAACTGCTTGCTCTGTGACATGTGTGTTTGCACTTCCTGGAGGAGGTAGTTCAAAGAACTGGTCAACATCATTTGGAGGAAAAGCCTCGCACCTCAGCAAGTGTTAACAATGGTTCCATGGTCTCCGGCTGCAGGCTGGGTTTGGAACCTGACCGGAGGCCCTGGTCCAGGTTGTTACCTGGACCGCATGTAAAACCACCAGGTTTGAGGCCGGGTTAGAACCTGACCGTAGTTCCATTTTGTGGGTTTTGCAACTTTCAGTCAAGTTAAGTATTTGAATTGTGATCTTATCACAACATAATCTATGTGTGAAATACCCAATTTGATGGCCTCTTTTATCCCCCGTTATCCGATGTGCGATTCGATCAATATTTGTCGACTCGCTGTGGAACAAAGCCGAAAATTGCGCCAAAATGACCAGGTTTTCACAGTGGCTCAATGAATATTGATCCCATTGTAAATCGGAGAAAGGGAAATGAACGAGGGCATTAAACTTGATATTTGACGTATAGATCACGTCGCGATATAATGAGAACTGAGGTACTTAATTGGAGCGTCATATGTTGCCATTTGAGGAGTAGCTTTGGCATTGACGCCCATTGCAATGGTCCAGGTTTGGTCCCAACTTGGAACCTGAACGGATCCCGGAATCTGGAACCGTTGCTAACACTAGCCTCACCATCTTCTCTTTCTCCAATAATCTGGCTGCTTGATCGCGTTCTCTCTCTGTGAAAGCCTCTGTGGTCGTGCCTGCCTGAGAGTTCGCGTATCATGCTGCTCTCCATACCTCCACCCCCCTCAGGCTTTCCAAGTACTCGCTCCACATTTCACTCCTGTACTGTCAAATTGACTTCTGGAGTTTTGCATTCGCCCTGGCAGCATCTTCCATGTTTCGTCTTCTCCATTTGTCTCTTCTGACTGCTTTCCTGGTTTCCTTGACATTCACGTTTCACCTGCTTTGTGATTTGGCGCTAATTTTAATTTTCTTTGCTGTGGCATCAAAAACGCTGCCCATTGGTTCCTGAAACTATCAGGCCTCTTGCTCCACCTTGTCAGCTGTGCACTCTGCATCCAGGCGAGGTCTCTTCTTCACTACCTCCATCCGAAGCTTCTCCACTGCCTCCAAGTCCTCCTTCGTCGATGCAGCCAAATTCCACCTCACTACCCTTTCATACTCAGCTCTCTCCTACCTGACTGATTGAACCTCCCAGTCTATAACCTCGTGATCGGATTCAGTGGTGGGAATGTCAGCGAGTATGGACCGTTCAGTTATTGGACGATTCACCAGTGTCAGGTCAATGACTGACTTACCTTCATGACCTTCCCATGTCCAATGTGGGGTGGCTTAACCATCATTTCCAATTTTTGGTCCATTTTCGTCAATCACATCTTTCCAGCATACAGCATACCACTGCGCTTGGCATCATGTGTCCCATCGTATGCTATGGGCATTGATGTCCGCCAGGTGCAACACGCAACCGTTGTGAATGACTCCCTGCCAGTTTGACTTTTGTGCTGGTCTCTCTCCCGATTGTGTGTTTCTTTGATAGTAAACCTTGATGATCCTTGTCATCGTCTCCCTTTACCTTTTAACATCAGGAGCAATGACATCATCATTACCACCTCTGCTTAAATCAATCTACTCAACAACCACCAGACCGCTCCATCTCCGTACTACCATCCAAACTGTTTTCTTTTTCTATTTTCTATGTGGAATGGTTGATCCCAATAGCTTCTGTTTCTCTAAGTGCCTCATGCAAGCACACTATGTCCACTCAGCTTTCGACTCCCATCAGCTGTACCGCAATACTCCACTTGAATGACCTTGCGCTGTTGTGCTGGAGCACTGTCATCATTGGTATCCTCGGCTCCTGCTTCAGTCTCAATCTCAGATTCAGTCGCAGTGATAGTTGCAATCTTAGTCTTCGTCATCGTCGAATCTCTTGCTGCCCCCGTCTCATCCTCTTTTTCACAACCCGCCATGTCCTCTTCATTGCTTCCCCCATCTGCTGAACCTCCTCGACTGGGTCTAGGACAAAGCACCATTCTGTTCGTCCCAGTTCCCATCAGCAAGGCTTCGATTGTGGCAGATCGTCCTGCTATTGCTGTCATTCTGCTCTTCCGCGCTGCTTTGACGGGTTTGCACTTCTTCCCCCACCTGCTGCTGAATGCAGTATGATTTCCTTTGCAATTAGGGCGTTTCTCAAACATTTGGCCACAGAGTGATCCCTGCATTGCCGTACACCCCACTGCAGTGCATTTGGGGTCGCATGTCCGGTAATGGCCTGAGTAAAACCCTCATTAGGGCTTGCTGACACACTTGTTCTCGATGTGGCCCCATCCGTAGCAGAGCAAACACAGGCTGTCAAGGGCCGGCATTTGTGAATGCCTTAACTCGGTACCACACTCCTGCCGCCTTGGTGCCTTTCTTTATTATGCTCTGTGCCACCTTCCTTCCGTTTATGACAAAAACTACCGATGATGTGGCGATTTCTCCATTGTGCCTCCTCTCAATGATGGTGCGAGGGTTAGCATGCCATCGTACTTGGGTGGCAATCACTATGCTAATGTTCTGCGCTTCAAGTTCCTCTCACATCATCAGCAGGCCTTCTGTGCTTTTTCCCATGTACAACATGAGACGTACTGCATCAATCTTTTGCCTGTCCCAACACTCATCTTCATCAACATCAACAACTGGTTGGTTGACGGTCCTTGCCGCTGAGATGATGATTTCGCTGTGTCGCATATCCATCGCCCCTGTTGCATTCTGTTGCGTAATTGCCGTGAGCATGCCCTTGCCTGTCTTCCTTGCGTTCATGATTCTAATGTGGGCCAGGGTCTGCTGGTGGAAAAGTACTCTGTTGATGACTAACATAATTTCTTGGTCCATCTTATTGGGGATTGCCAAACACTTGTCTCACCTTAGCATTAGGGGTCTCTCTGCCATGCTCGATCCAGTGGTCTGGGTGGGGACAGGACCAGGAGGTGCGATCAGACTGTGAATTCAGGTTCAGAGTTGGACTGGTGTCCACATTCTCGCCGGAGTGGGTGTTGGCTTAGGTTTGGTTCTGTGTTGCAGTTCAGGCTGCTGTTTCAGTAGCAGTTTCAGTTTGGGTTTGGGTTTTGGTTGCTGCTGCAGCTGGCGCTCCTCTGGCTCTCCATCCTGCATTGTGCCTGCATGCTGTATGTCCTCTAGGCCTCCACCGTCCTGCCTTGCAGTCCCATCTCTGTCTTCTTTCTCGTGTCCTGGGCCAGAGCCGGGGTTGCCTGCTCTCTCCTTGGCCAGCTTCTCGACAGGCATGTCTGCAATGCCAGTCCCCCATTGTACGTTATTTTTGTGGTGATCATCCCACTTCGTCACTGTATCCTCCTGCCATTCTCTTATGGAATGACATTGCGTCTCTTCACACTCTGTGTGTGCTTCTAACATTCTGGACATTGTTGAGCTGATTGGGAGTACGGATATCACTATGCCAAGGACTATGATGTAACTTGTATCTTTTGTAGTTAGCACCATTAGTCATCGATCGACCTTATGTCGATGCGACATGTCTCATTACACAATACAATAGACACACCTTCGCATACGCCTGTGCACAATCGACTACTCGAGCACATGCCACTGTACAACAGGTTATGAGCCCTTGCGCGTAAAAGGTAACCGACGATCAACAATTCCACTTTCGTTTGTCCAGTGGAGGTCATCATCACGGAAAAGTGTCTCCACAAGCTAGGCAATTGCCCCGCCGTATTTCTGACGGCGGCTGCTGGACGTCACCCATACAGCCTGAGAGACTACGATAGCTGACGATTGCGATATCACATCATGATACAAGATTAGGATAGTGCAAGATGAGTTCGAGGATGATCACAATCACCAAGTTGAATGGCACGAACTATGCACAATGGGCAACCGAGATGGCACTACTTCTCGAGCAGAAGCAAGTGTATGGTATCATCAAAAGATACGACGACAAGCCGGAAGAGCCAGCAGCAAACGCGACCGCTACAGAGAAGGCCGCTTTCAAAGACTGGATGAATTGCCATGGTGTTGCCAGATCAACTATCCTTCTGGGCATCGAGCCAAGGATCCAAGCGGAATACACGGTCGTCGACGATGGGAAGACGCTTTGGGAAAAGCTAGCATCAGCCTTCAAGTCAAAGGTGAAGCTCAACATCTTCGAGATTAGGGAAGACCTTTGGAGAATCAAGCTACAGGAATGCGGAGATGTCGACAATTACGCATCACGGATCGATCGGAAACTCAAGGATTACAATCTCTACGCAGGGCCAGCGACCACCGACACCGATGCGACTTCACAGACAATCGCCATGAGTGGGAAGGAGCACATCTTCTACCTCCTTCGCGGAATCCCAAGGAATGACGAGTGGAAAGTCTTCCTGGAGCTCATGATGGACAAGAACGCCACGATGACCGCCATGCCCGATGAGATTGTCAGCAAGCTCGTCGAAAAGGAAGCTGCAATCAAGAGAGAGAATGTGCTGCCGCCAGAAGCTCTGCTCTTTGCAAAGAAAAGTAGCAGAGGCGGTAAAGCCGGCAAAGTTGGCAAAAGTCGAAAGAGGGACAAGAGAGATGATAAGATAGATATTAAAGATGATAGGACAGAATAGGATTTCCGGAAGTGCTTTCATTGCCAGCGGCGAGGGCATACCAACGAAAACTGCTTGAGCAAGCAATGCAGTGATTCTCCAAGGCTGCCAACACTGCAGCAAAAGCATTGACTGAGACTACCTCGACTCTCACCACTTCGATCGAGAACTTTTGGATGGTGGCCAGCTCAAATCCTTCATCCAGTGATTGGTTCATCGATTAAGGAGGCACGACTCACATCTCTGGCCGTTGATGAATGTTCATCACCTACACCGAATATCCTCTGAATACGAAGAAGGTGAAGGGATACAATGGGGTCACATCGTTTGCATCAGGATATGGAAGTGTTAGGTTGATTTGTCAACTACCAGATGGAAAGACGGAAACGATCATACTCCAAGAAGAGGTGCATTTGCCTGGGTCATTTAATCTCATCTCACAATCGCAGATCATGGACAAGGACATCAAAGTCGAACCGGTGTATCACTACGGTCTCAACCTCTACAATCGCCATGGCAAGTTGATTGCCACTCCACCTCAGGTCGATGGGCTCTTCTTTCTGGATCGCGTTCTGGAACAGGAATCGACCGAATACACCAATATCGACGACAGCTGCCTGCTGGCACTTAAGACGACTGGGCATGCATCTCGGCACGATGCAAAGAAGCGGATGTTATGGCACCGCCGCCTGGCACACATCGATCTGAAGGCTTCGGAGATCTTGCCGACAATCACCGATGCTCCAAAGATGACCAGGAAGTCCGATTGCGAGAGCTGCATCAAATGGAAATTAGCTCGAAAGCCGTTTACTCCGAATACAACCTCCCGTGCCACTGACCCTCTGCAGCTCGTGCACTCGGACATATGCAGTCCCCTGCAAACAGCCATCGGAGAAGGTCGATATATGCAGCTCTTCATAGATTACCCCACGAGGCATACGGATAAGTACATACTGAAGTACAAGTCGGAAGCCCCTGAGGAATTCAAAGAATGGAAGGCTCTTAGAGAAAAGGAGTCGGGCAAGCAAGTGAAGCGATTTCGTACAGATGGAGGCGGTGAGTACACCTCCAAGAAATTCGCAGAATACCTAAAATCAGAGGGCATAATAAAGGAAACGACTACGCCCTATTCACCTCAGTCTTATGGAGTCGTCAATTGGGCGAACCGCACAATCATGGACCACGTACGATGCATGCTGGACGATGCCGGACTTTCGAAGAAGTACTGGGCATTGGCAGTCTCAGTGGCGGTCTATCTCAAGAACCACACTTCGAAACGCTCCATGGCTGGCAAGACTCCGTACAAGGCCAGGCATGGGAGGAAGCCATCGTTGAAGCATCTCCGTGTGTTTGGATGCTTGGCTTTCGTCCACGTTCCAAAAGAGAAACGACAGAAGCTGGATTACAGAGCCACTCCCGGCATATTCGTTGGGTACAGCATATCCACAAAGCAGTACTTCGTATACGATCCATTGGCCAAGACGCTTCACCGCTCCCAAGAGATGGTATCCAGAGAGGGGAAGCGGTACACAGCACCGAATACTGCAGATGAAGCGATCTTGAATCAGCACTTCTACAGAGATGTCATCGAGGAACCCAAACCCAAATCCAAACCCATTAAGAAGCAACCAACCGAACATCAAATGGAGGAGTCATTGGACGACAATCCACCTCCAGCGCGTCTGAAGCCAAAGACAAAGAAGTCACGAGAATTGGCTGGCCTTGAGACGTCACTTGCAGATACATGGAAGCAGCCGGCCGAAGGTAGTCGCCGGAACCGTCTTGGGAAGAATACGTTGGCAGAGTCTGCACAATTGGATCTCGAAGATGAGCAATTTGAGGATATGATTCCCATCTACGCTGCAGCTGCGATCTCCGATAATCACGAGCACGAGGATGGCATCAACGATCCAAAGTCTTACAAAGCAACAACCGAGTCTCCGCTCGCCGAGAAATGCGATAAGGTGATGAAAGAAGAGTTAGATGCAATTGGTCAGCATCAAGTATTTGGAGATTTCGTGGAGCTTCCGGAAGGGAGAAAGTCTTTGCCAAGTGACTGGGTATACAAGATCAAGCGCAATGGAGCAGGCAATGTGCAGCGGTTCAAGGCCAGGCTAGTCTGTGGAAAACATCACCAAATCGAAGGCATCGACTACCAGGCTATGTATGCACCGACTGCTCGCCTGGGCCACGTGAGGCTGGCACTCGCCATCGCCACCAAGTACGATCTCGAGATCCATCAAATGGACCTCTGCACGGCTTTCTTGGGAGTTGACTTGGAGGAAGAGATTTATATGCACCCGCCGCAGAGATATTTTCGTTTGGTCCAAACTGGGAGCCAAGATTACGATCCAAGGTCAAAGACTTCACGGAAGATGGTACTCCGCTTGAGAAAGTCTCTTTATGGCCTGAAGCAGTCTTCGCACGTTTGCTATGGCACTTTTCAGGACTTTGTGATCTCGATTGGATTCGTGGCATCACGTGTCGACGGAGGACTGTTTGTGCTCCATGACAAGGAGGATCACGGCATAGTCATTGCCACAGTCGTTCTGTACATCGATGATCTCCTCATCATTGCTAACGAGGGCTTGATTGGGTAGATCAAGGACCAGATGAAGAAGAGGTTCCGGATGCATGATCTCGGGAGTGTGTCTTTCTATCTCGGCATGATCATCGAACGCAATTGGCAGCATCACACGATCGACATCCATCAGCACAGCTACATTCGGACGATCTTGGCGAAATTCAGAATGGATGAGTCCAGACCAGTTACCACGCCAATGGCAATGAAGCTTCACAAGAGGAAGCCCGACGAAGAACCCTGCGATCAGACCATATACCAATCGATGATCGGAAGCCTTATCTACACGATGACCGCCACTCGGCCGGATATCGCATATGACATCAGAGTTCTCAGCCGGTACAATCACCACCCGAGCAAAGAGCATATGGTAGCTCTCAAGCGCGTGTTTCGGTACCTCAACGGCACGAAGGATTGGCGACTGCCTTTCGGAGGAGCACTGGAAGGAGATGGTGCACTTAGATGTTATGTCAATTCGGACTATGCTGGATGCCCGGATGACTATAAATCGACAAGTGGACTGGTCATGACCTTCGGAGGAGCAGTCGACTGGAGATCGAGAAAGCTGCAGTCTACTGCCCAGTCAACGACCGATGCCGAATACTATTCCTTCGGAGTAGGCTGCATGGGACTCACACAGATCTCGCATCTCATGAACGAGCTCGGCATCCCGATGATCCCTCACGTATTCTCCGATTCACAGTCACTGATCACAAGCATCAAGAACACAATCTACCGCGGAACTGCATTTGCACAAATTGCAACCAAGTACTACCTTGCTGCAGATATGGCTAGAGATGGAGAGATCGAATAGAGCTACGTACAGACTACTGAGATGCTCGCCGACTGCTTTACAAAGCCACTGCCGAAGCCTGCCTTCTTGACGCAGTGTGCTGCGATGGGAATGATCGGAATTGGACTGCGAAATGGCCTCCGAAATGACCTCGGTATGCTTGGAAATGGTCGCGGGAATGGTATCGGAACTGGACGTGGAAATGGCATCGCGAATGCAGTCGGAAAGTAAATTGATTGGGCACGTTTGTTTTGAGGAGATCCACAATGTTTGATCGGCTCCTCTTCTGTTTTGTTTACTGTTTTGTTTGAAACGGATGTGATAGCCGTCCTGGAGGAGTGTTGAGTTGATTGGGAGTACGGATATCACTATGCCAAGAACTATAATGTAACTTGCCTCTTTTGTAGTAAGCACCATTAGTCATCTATCAACCTTATGTCGATGCGACATGTCTCGTTACACGATACAATAGACCCACCTTCGCATTCACCCGCACACACTCGACTACTGGAGCACACGCCACCGCACAACAGACATCCAGTCAATTGTTTGGTGCGGCCGCATCACCTCACGTGCCTGCTGCCCCATTGTTCTGTCCACACAACTCATCCAGTCTTCCTGTGTGCTGGCTAACTCTAAGGTCTTGCTCCTTAGTCCTTTCTCATTCTTGTTACACTCCAACTGTTTGTTTGCAGCCATGAAGAACACCCATGTTGCCCTTCCGAACATTGCACCAGGTGTGCTACTAACCTCTCCCACATCGGCCATGTCCATGACTCAATCACTTCAGAGTATTCCGACAATTCCTGTAATCGGGCTCTAACTCTGCTGTGTTACCACAGTCCCCAGGTTGCTTGCTGTAGGGTCGGATCTCCCACATTCGAATTGGGGATCGTTCGATTGTCCAGGGGTGCAAGAACAATTGTCCCTCGGTCACTTGAACGCCAGGGATCGAATGCCAATGCCCGTATGTCGCTCGCAGTCGAAGTTTTGAGTTATTTCATTGTTTCTGTTTCTCGATATTCGCTGAGACTTCTTGTGAATCCATTCAATTGCATGGATTTCTGAGCACAGTCGCTTTAGCTGGCACACACTCTATTCTCCGATGGTCCAGATGTGGTGGGAGTCTCATTCTAGACTCAATTCAATGTGAGACATTGGTTGCCGCTGACCGCATTCCAATTACTGTGATCATCGTTGATATGATACTCAGTTTTGTTTGCGTCGACTCGCATTGGCTGTAGAACGTTTTTCTATAGTCATATTCATTGAGCAGGGAGATTGATGGTCTGGGTCAGAGGTGTGGTTTTAGAGTACCATCCACTACTGAGAATCACTTCCTGGCTTTCTACGATGCATTGTTTAGTTCTTTCAATTCTGCTTCATGGTTCTCAGTAAGAGCCAGTTTCCTGCTAATTATCTCTGTCCTTGAGGAACATAGAGTATGCATTGTCCTCTAATCTTGATGTTGTGGCAACTGCAGCCAATGCACCAGCGCCAACTCTGCTGATAAAGATTAGAGAACATTAAAGAGGAGGGCATATCAACAATCACTGGATTCCGTACTCAATCTGCTGTGGCTGCTTCTGCTGGCATCTAATCTACATAAAATAATGCACTGATACAGTCATATTCTTCAAAGATACAGGTGTTCTACATTTTGCAATTAGTAAACCAATCCAATTACACTAGACAATAATTGGTCCAATATCTTCCAATCATAGAATTGTTCACTCAAATCCCACAATTTCCTTGTCCAGGTTAACTAAAATAGAACTTTCCAGAAGATGGGAGGTCTGAATTTTTCCCAAACTTCTGCCCCAGTAGCTTATTGGATATTTCAATAACAGTCTAGATACTTTTGAATACATTTTCTAGTTCAGATTGAAATTCAAATAAGAGGTTCCTAGAAAATCAGAACACTTCCTTTGTACATGGCACTTGTTAACATTTCTTAGAATTCAGGAATCACAAGTATTAAGGATTCTACTGGATATCTAAGCTGGTGGGTCGTAACAAATCATATATGCACATGTCACATACTTGGATGGAACTCTGTGTTGATGATTGGTATATCCCATACCAGAAGGGTTGATGTTCAAGACTGTACATGCACCCAAGCAATGGTTACAAGCATATTCAATAACACTTCAGTAGTCAAAGTGCCTCATTTTTATATATCTGGCTGTATTTACTGTATATAATATTTGTCTGTAATTTATGATTATATATAAATTCACGCTTAAAGATTGCATTTAAACTCAACAGAAGATTGGAAATAGTATTTACACAGTTATATATTGCTTGGACATACCAAGGAAGAAGTTAAGAGAAATAACTAAGATAATCTGATAATGCTACAAACACATCTCTATTGGTAGTTCTTATCCCACTATCAAATCACCTTTATTTACACTATTGTCCTATTCAAATCCTCACCTGTAATCCTACACTCTACAAATAAAATTCTTACCCACACATTTATACTTCATCATGGAAAATAACAATAAATTAGGGCCTTTGATTGAAATTCAAAAATTATCCTACAACAAAAGATTCATATCAATATATTAATTGTATGTCACCCAGCATCAATGAATATCACTCCCTTTCTGTATCACCCATTTCTGGTAACATCTCCTTTCAACTGTACTTGCATTACCCAATACTTGGGAATCTTGCAACATCAGCATATGGATAAATAAGTATGAAAGTATATTCAAGATATGTGGTGATGTCATATATAATCACATAATCTGATTTTCCTGATATTTCTTTGATATGGTGTCTATTAACTGCCAGACACTAAATAACAATTTTGTACTAAGAAGGACTTATCCACAATCCAATCTATCTCAAGAACAGTACATTTAGCAATTCAACATCTCGAAACTCTCGTTTTCACACAGTATCTGTATCAGGTAGCTTATCCCATCAAGGTAGTACTGCAACTGTTGAATCCTGTCAATTGTTCCAAAAACATCTCAATTGTACATCCCTTAGTTTTGAATGGTAGTGAAGATGATTTGGAAATGGAAATTCAATGTTCAAAGAGTTCCAAAACTGTTGTACTAATTGAATATATTGTTAATTCTAATGCACCTTGTATTAGTCGGGAGAACAATTGTCTTTGAAAGACTACAATCCTTGAAGATATGTAGTTGGGTAAAGATCTGCTAAAACTTCAGCTATGCTAAATTGACTTTCAGAATTAGCTGGCAATTTGATATTGGTTGATTATCTTTTGTAAGTGTATACTCAGTGGCTACTTGAGTGTGCACTGAGTATGTCCTTCTCAGCAGCATTGTAGAAGACATAATTATTATTGCAAAGTTCTGAATAAATGTTCAGTAGAAATCAGTGAATCCAAAATGCACTAGAATATTTCAAACTTGACCTAGAATTGGGAGATTGTCAATTTTTGTGATTTGGTCCCATTCTATGCTGACAGCTTCCAAGCATTGGTCAGCTGCACATAATTTAAGCTCTACTACACCAACATGACGCTACTCTGCTGTGGAGTGGAGATCAAATTCTGCTTTGTATTTTATCCAATGGTCAATGTGTTTTTCATACTGCTTGTTACTTGTCTTGTTGATTTCTATGTTCCCATGGTAGCATACCTGGAAATGATTGAAACAATTCTAGAAGCAATTGTTCATGCGAAACTGAAATATTGTATCTAAATACATTCCAGTAATGGGTTTATTCCAGAATTCAACCTAACCATAGTAAGTTTCAAAGCTGTCTTGTACTTCTCTCTGTTTGTTCTCTTGACAGAGTAATTGGCATTCCACAGGATTCACATTGTGAGGATGGCAGCTCTATATAGTATTTCAAGAATAAATGAGAGAAATAGTTAAACATATCAGTTCTGTAATATCCCATTGCCAGAAGTGAACTTTTGAAAAGGCCCAATATCGCTTGTGCAGTGCCTTGTTGCTTATAACAATACAGATACCAACTGCGACCCCCCCCCCAGAGTTTTTCGAATTGAAAGTTTACTTGTAAATGATTCCATGTGCGAATTCTCGTAGCAGTATGACACATTCTGTGTTGGGGAGTTGCATATAAATTGCAGTACTTTGGAGATTGTACGAGTACCATTCTCCAGCCCAGCAGCAACCACCTTCCCACTTCCCATCAACCACACCACAACAACCATTAATGCAGAAGCTGTCAAACTCCAGAAAGTCAATGTCAACTACTTTCCCCCACCACTTCTACTCTCATCGACACTGTTCTCACCAAACAATGTAAAATACCAAACCGCTAAGCATTACATCATGTATGATCACGCTTGACCAACGTGCACCACGTTTCGAAATTCTGATTGCTAGAAGCTTATATTCTGGAGTACAGGTACATTCATGAACTTATATACATGGTAGTCAGAGTATGTCATGTATGTCTTGGACGCATTCAAGTGCACTCAGCTGGTATGTCCAGCTGGGTATGGAATGACCATCATCTTAGAGAGATTATGCATCAGCCCAACTGAAGCCATATGTCAGAGAGATAAACCATATATGCAACACTCCCCCTACCTGCTACGCTCCATGGAGCAACAAAACAATCAAACAAACAGTATTTCCCATAGTAGCCTCCATAAAACCGTGAGTGGCATGTGAGCAGGGAAAGAATACTATCGTAGCCTGAGGATGGCCATTCATATAAACAATGAAATCCATATTTCCAAAAACAAAAGTGAAACAACATCAAGTCCAACCATACATCAACCTGAAATCAACCTCCAATTACCATAAACCCATTCATGTTGTGAACTTTGTATGCTGATCTTTTGTAAGTTCTTTTGTGAGTATATCTGCCACATTGTTTTCTTTGCGTACGTAGAAGCAGTTGACTATCCATCATTGATGCAGATCTGGACTGATGTGATAGCAAATAACAATGTGTTTAGTTTAAGCTTTCATAATTCCCATAGTGATGAGGGTGAGAGCACCCTGATTATTGGAGATGATTAGCAGTGGTGATGAGTCTTTCTGAGAACCGTGAATACCTTGTTGCAGTTGGAGCAACCATTTCATTTCTCTGGAGGCCTCTGACCAGGTAATGAACTCAGCCTCGAGAACAGACTCTGCCATTTGACTTTGTTTTCGAAACTGCCACGACATAGCTCCGTGGCAGGCGAGAACCACATGACCTCGCCAACATTTGCCTACTGCACAATCATTGGCCCAATCGCAATCTGAGTACTCTATGAGACCATTGCCAATGTCGATGCCAATGCCAATGCCAATGCCATTGCTCTTAAAGTGTAGTCGGCAATTGGCTGTAGATTTGAATTACTGAAGGATTCTTTTAGCAGCGGTCATATGGTTGGTGAATGGCTGCAAATTGTAATGAGAAAGAGCAGAAACCACATATGAGATATCTGGCCGAGTTGTAAGTGCTAAGTACAGAAGTCATCCCACAACTATTTGATAGTCTGTGATATCTTCCAATTCCATCTCCCCCCAATCCTGGGCCAAGTCCAAAGTTATCTTGGTATCCATGGGTATTGAGACACTGTGAGTATACTCCATGCTGAATCGTCTTACGATTGTAGTGATGCAGACATTCTGACCGAGTGTAATTCTGGTACCATTTTCGTCATGGTGGATCTTGATGGCGAGGCATTGGCGGACCGAAAGGAGGTTTGTGATCATATATTTCTCTGAGAGATTTGCCTGGACCTTGATGGCAGCCTTGGCAGCGGCCTGCGGATATGACATGAAGATATAGTTGAAACATGGAAGCATCAGAATACTGTTGTTGCGGAGATAGAGGTTGAGATCCGCTGATAACTGTGTGAACCCAGGGGTGAGTAGAAATGCATTGATATTGTCGTTCCATAGCTGGGGAGCTTGTATAAGGACATAGAGAGCTTTCCTGAGTCTCACAATGATCTTTGGTGTGTGGATGCCCTCTGGCCATCATTGTTGCAGAGTCATATAGATGTCGCCATCTTCGATTTCAGGGTTTATGAAAGCGGTAACAACATCCAAGTAATACATATTCCACCGGAATCTCCCAATGAGAGAGATGAGATAACCAAACGTAGTTATTTTCCCAACAGGGGCATAAGTTTCACTGAAATCCGTCAGCGCATACCAGCCGTGCTGTATTCTGTGTAGACCGATCACGGTTCTGTTTAGTCTTATCAACCCACTTAGAGCCAATCGGCTTAACTTGTAGTTGCTGTGCTTTTTGGGAGTTGAGAGCGGAGAAGGTATTATTGGGCAGGATCAATGTGCTTTCTTCCTTCATGGCTCCTTCTGTGTGATTTCGTTGAGTGCTTTCCATAGCTTCCGTGTAGGTGGATGGATCTCCAGTGGCTGCAGATGCCGTTAGTGCTTCTCCTGAGTTTGTACCTTGACCTCTTGAGACACGACTCCCTATCGGCGGAGCTGGAGATGCAGGCCGTACTTGGCTCGATTGCTCGATTGCTGCTGCCGATCGCTGGGCAGTCTGATGCTCTCTGCAGAGGCATCGGCTTTTTGCAATGTTTTCTGCATCTGCTCCCGAACACTGCGCAGTCTGATCCTCTCAGGGGAGGCGCTGGCTGCAAGCGCTCTCTGCTTCCCCGTCAGGAGTGTCGTACATGTGTGATTTGGATCTCTTACCTTTCTGCATGCAAGGTTGCCTATCTTGGAGAAGCTCATCTTCGGTATCTGTTTCTTCAATATATTTCTCATCTTCTGGTAATCCAAACATGTCAATCTCATTGCTTCCATGCTGACACAACATGTGTGCATTCTTTTCCTTGTTGAAGACGACTTCTGCTTGGGCTTTCACTCGCTGGAATTCGGGGTCCCATAACTTCCACAACATTGTTGAGTCGTGTGTGTGGCCGACTATCATGCAGAGCTTTGATCTCGGGCTAAATTTACCTTGGCGTTGAACTTTGGGGATCAGTTTGCTGGCATAGCAGCTGAATTGCTGTAGGCTGTGGAGAGAAGCTTGATATGATATCTTGTTACTGTTGGCATTGAGCGTAGGTTATCCAAATCCATGCCACAATTCATATGGCGTTTTGGTTGGTACTTGATTGTCATCGCGGACATTTTTTCTTTTCAGGCCTTCATTTGGTGATCTCTAATAGTGATAGACTGCTGTATTGAATGCCTCTCCCCAGAACTGGACTGGAACCTGGGACTCAGTCATTATTGCCCGGATTTTTTCAGTGATTCTACAAATTATCAGTTTTGTAACACTATCCTGATAGTGAGCATACGGAGGGCCTGGCTCGTATTTATACCAGAGGCTGCCAGGATATATCGGAAGGTCTTACTGTCGAATTCTCCCCACCCATTATTGCGCTGGAATTGCTGGATCCGGTATCCCATGAAGTCTACTCGGGCCTGAAATGACTGGTAGCCCAAGGTGCAGGTCTCACCAGTCTTATTTGTGAGCAGCAATATGGATGAGTACCTTGTGTAGTCATCAATGAATAGTACATAGTATCGATTGTTTCCAAGGGTCACAGTCGAGAAGGGACTGCACACATCTGAATGTACACCCCTAAAGGGCTTTGTAGTATTCTTGACTAGCACTTTAATGAACAATTGCTTGTGCTTGGGGTGGATGCAGATTGTGCACATACAGTCATCGTGTCTATATCCGCTAAGTAGAGATTGCATGGTGGTAGGGTTCATATAAGCCAGTTGTCGGTGGCATACCATCGATTCTTGGATTGTGAGAGATGTAGTCTTGGCTGTGATACATGCTCTTGATGATTTGATTGTAGGCTAGATTGTAGACTCTGAGAATGTAGGCTCGATTGTAGGCTAGATTGTAGACTCTGAGACTGTAGGCTCGAATGTAGGCTCGATTGTAGGCTCTGCGATTGTAGGCTTGATTGTAGACTTGATTGTAAGCTCTGTGATGATTACTCTTGAGCTGTCTCTCTTGCTCATTTTCCCATTCTCGGTAGTTGTTCAGAGTGAGGCTGCGGGTACTATGATATATATGCCATTGATTAGTTTACTGGCGAGGGTACAGGAAGATGGCAAAGTTATGGAGTATTTTCCATTTCGGAATATAGTCGTATGGCTGCCCAAATCCAATTGGTTGATTGATAGAAGAGAAAGTCAAAAAGTAGGAGTATGGAGGGCTTCGACTTACCAGCCTGGTATAACATCGACGAAATCATAATGCATTGTGGTGACTGAATTGTTGTCACCAAGTGTGATTGCTATACGAAGTGAGAGCTTTTGGAGCATTGAGAAGCTGCAGCGATCATTGTACATGTAATCAGATGCCCCGGAATCAATGACCAACTTCAGAGCCGGCTCCAAGAGCACATCTGCCTAGTCAGACCGAATAGCGTCCGGTCGTAGGAAGGGCTGCGGAAGCAGTGGCTTTCATCATTTTCCACCACTTCTTTATACATTTGTAGGAGACTCAATCGATTTTAACATTACCTGGGAGTCCGCACTGGAAGCAAATGCGCTTGTTGTTACTGCCATTGTTTCCCTTCTCCTGAGCACGTTTCCACTTCCTGCATGCAGCTGTGGTAAGGCTGTCATTATTGCATTTGGTGCATTTACTATCATGCCTGTCTCCGGTTCCACTGCTTCCACCGTGTCCACCAAGTCCACCATGTCAACCACTTCCACCACCTCCATGGGCTTGGCCACGATAGCGACCACGTTGCGAGATGGGGGCGGCCCCAGCAGATGCATCCCCGAGTTATTTAGTAAGGCTGGCTGTAGTTGCTTCTTCTAGGAGATCATGCATGGCTTCTATGGGTGTAGGGAAGAGCCTTCTATGCTTCAGGACCATGGATAGTATCACTTACTGAGATGGCAGTGATGTGAATAGTTGTGTGCGGATATCACGATGGGTGATTGCATCGTTCGTATTGTCCAGTTGTATGCGGTAGTTAGTAAGCTTGGTGAAGTGTGCTTTAAGTGGTTCGTCCTTCTTAGGTTGGCAAGCTCAGAACTGGCAGTAAATGTCCTGTCTGCCGATACACGATCCGGCAGTGTCCAGACTGGTTTGTTATGTGTTTCACATCTCATGAGGATGTCTTATACCTTTAATGGACCGCCGTACTTTGGCGGAACAGGAAAGTGTGATTTTAAATGCAGCCTCTGCCTGCTGAGCCTTCCAATCATCATAGTTGTCATCATGGTTGAAATCCAAATGCTGCAGTTTAGGATCATCTCCAGTGACGATGGCATATACTCTCATGGCTGACATGATGAGTATCATACCATGTTTCCATTTGTCATACTTGCCGTGAGTGAGCTTAGAGATGTCCCTCCTTCTGGTATTTAGTAAGGCGGGTTCGGAGGAAGTTATCGAAGAAAACACTGCGACATTGTGAGATCGTAACATCTTGAGATCTTGAGATTGTCGGATTGTCAAATTGTGAAATTGTGAGATTGTTAGATTGTGAGATTGGGAGATTGTGAGATTGTGAGATTGTGAAATTGTGAAATTGTGAAATTGTGTAGATGGTGCAGAGTTTTAGTCCTGTTTTATGCGGTTGTTGCTATGGTGACAAGGTTTAGGGTTCTTCAGGCTCTTTTGGAGATCGTGAAGGAGATAGTAGGAAAGATCATGAGATTTTTAGACAGTAGCGATAACCGGGCTCATAACCTGTTGAAGTACTGATTGCTAGAAGCTTATATTCCAAAGTACAGGTATATTCTTGAACTTATATATGCAGTATTCGGAGTATGTGTTGTATGTCATGTAAGCATGCATGCACACTCATCTGGCATTGCCAGCTGAGTCTTGAATGACCATCATGTTAGAGAGATTATGCATCAGCCCAACTAAAGCCATACATCAGAGAGATTAACCATATATGCAACACAACGTCCAGTCCGCCACCACCAACTACTGTAGTCCAGCACTGTCCTTTTATTATTCCTGATGTGTCTTCACCATCTGCTGAAGCTCCACCTGCAATGCTCATAGTTGATGATAATTATACCTCCTCTGATGATGTATATATAAAGCAAGCCAGGTCAATCACCGCTGATCACTCAGTCATATAGCATAAGAACACACTCAAATACCCTTTCCAAATTTTACAGATCTTTCTGAGCCTGCCATATTCCCCCCTTTCCAACCTATTGTCACTTCCCACAAAGTATCAAACCGATTGCCAATCTCATTCTCTGCAATATAAGATATTACTCCAATTCCAATCTTTAATCCGTTTCTTACCAACTCCATCTTGGGACATCTTGTAGCCAACATCAATTTCTATGCCTACAATCCACCCGTTAAGTGGTGAGGATTCACAGGTGCCGATAATGAGAAAGTGTCCAGGCAATAAAAGTACCAATGCAAGTAGAGCAAATTCCACATTTCTCCTGACAGAATGCCAGAAAATGCTTGATATACCAGTCATTATTGATGCCTACAACCAGCACAAGGAGGGTGTGGCTGTGGCTGACCAGTATCGAACCAATTTTGAAACCCAGCTTATACTCCGATGCAATGGGTGTCCACTTGGCTACTGGATTCTGGAGACTGCCCTGATCAATAGCCTCATAAGCTATCGAGATTATCCAACAAGTATAGAGAGTTATGTGGAGCACCTTTGACTTTTGTCTCTCCATTGTGCAAGACTCTCTCCAAGCTGGATATCCATCAACAATATAAGATTCTTGACGCATTCTACCGTCATAAGAAATCACTTAGTCAGCTCCAGCGACACTTGTTGCATATATGGTGGTCCACTGCACTGGTGTATCTCTTTAGTTGGGCTGATATATAATCTCTCTCAGATGATAGTCATTCCAGACTCAGCTGAAGATGCCAGCTGATGGTGCTTGCATGCATACAAGACATATGAGGCATAGTCTGAATACCGTATATGTAAGATTACAAATGTACCTCTACTTGGCCATAAAAGCTTCTACCAATCAGTACTTCAACAGGTTATAAGCCTGGCTATCGCTACTATCCAATTTCTCACAATCTTTCCTACAATCTCTTTCACAATCTCCAAATCAGCCTCAAGAACCCTAAACCTTGTCACAGTAGCAACAGCTGCATAAACAGCACAACAACTCAATACCATTAGGACCCATCTCCACGATGTCATAATGACTTCCTCCCAACCTGCCCTCAACAAAACCAGGTGGGGTGTCATTTCTAAGCGCAATCATGCCAACTACAAGGAATGGAAAGATGACATGATATTCATCCTGTCAGCCATCAGAGCATATGCATTCTTCACCGGAGAGGATCCTGAACCATGGGAACTTGAATTTGATCACAATGACAACTGTGATGATTGGAAGGCTAAGACAGTTAAGGCTACATCTATTATCTGTCTTGCCTGTTTCCCCAAAGTATGGCGTATGATCAAAGGTATGTGAACTCCTCATGAAATGTGAAATACACTCGAAATCAATCCATACACTGCCAGATTCTAGAACAGCAGATAGAACATTCTGCTCCAGTTTCAAGCTTGCCAAGCTGAGGCGGACATACGACTTAAAGCATACTTCAACAAGCTCAGTAACTATCACATACAACTGGACCATGCTGCCGATGTAATCACCAATCTAGATTTCTGCATCGAAAGGTGCACATTACTGCCATTCACTATGTAATGATTTTGATGGTTCTAAAGTATATAAGGCCCATTCTGACACCCAATGGAGCCATGAATGACCTCGTAGAAGAAGAGACTGCAGGCAGCCTCACTGAAACACTGAAAGATGCATCTGTGATGGCAGCCCAATTGTCTCAGCATGGTGGCTACCATGGCCACAGGCATGGTAGATATGGAGACCGCGGTGGTCGATGCGAAGACTGCGGTGGACCCAGTGGACCCAGTGGACACAGTGGAAGTAGTGGATCCGGAAACAGCCCCAAAAGTAAGTGCATCTATTGCAAATTGACACCCATACTACAGTTGCATGCAAAAAGTGGAATCGTACACAGATGGGAGAAAACAACGATGAGCGCATTTGTTTCCAGTGTGGGCTCCCAGGATACATCACAGTCTATCGTGTCTCCTACAAACATATAGGTCTGTGGTGGAGAGTGAAGAAAGCCGCTGCTACAGCAGATTTCGCTATGACCGGAGGCTGTGATTCCTTCAGACTATCCACTTGTGCTCTTGCCAATGCAGCAGCTACTGCCACCGCCGCTCTGAAGTTGGTCACTGATTCCGGAGTGTGACACCACATTTGGAATTATCACAGCACGTTGTCGACGTTCAAAAAAATCTCATCATCCATTGTAATCAAACACGAAGTCAGCTATTCAGTCACTGCCAGGGATTTAGGCTTGGTCAACAACCAGAGCTACCAACTAGAAGCCCAACATACTCCTACTTTTGGACTTTCTCTTCAATTGATCAACCAGCGGGATTAGAGGGGGCATATGACTATATTTCGGGATAGACAATGCTCCATAACATCACCTTCTTCCTGCCCTCTCACTGCAAAGATAATCAATGGCATATATGTTACAGTCCTTACAACTGCACTCCGATCATCGACTATCAATATAGGGAGAAAGAGAAGGGGAGACAGCTCACTTTCAAGCGATCTAATCATAGAACCTATCACCAAACCTACAATCAAGTCTTCATAGACACCCACAATTGCATCTACAAATCCACCTGCTTTCTCTCTTCTAAGTGCACCTTCGACTGCCAAAAGTTAGTCCACTGAAAAGTCTCTCACAATCCCAGAGTCAACACTATGGCACTGATGACTAGCTCATATGAATCCTACCGCGATGCAATCTCTGATTGACGGATATACACAGAATGAATCTTTGTGCACAGTCTGCATCCTAGCTGACCACAAGCCAACGCTCAAAAGAGTAGCAGTTAAGCTTAAATCGAAGCTCTTTGAACTTCTACATTCCGATGTGTGAGGTCCCTTGTCTACACTGACATTCAGACACAATCGATATTATAAAACATTCATCTACGGCTATACAACGTACACATCCATTTAGCTGCTTCCTCATACGAATGCCAAGATCTGCACCTCTGCTTTGGAGATATTTCAGACATGAGTAAACTACATGGGATATGAGAATATGCGATTCCAGTGCCATAATGGAAGGGGAGAATACGACCATACAACCATCCGATATGTCCTTATGTCCTGTGTTACAGTATATGAGTGACATTCTCTATACACTCATCATATAACTGGTGTTACAGAACACATGATCCATACAATTACTGAAAAGGCCAAGTCGATGATACTCGACTCCCAGGCTCTAGTTCAGGCTAGGGGACTAGAAATTAATACAGCAGTCTATCTCTCTCACAGATCACTTAACGACGGCCTGAAATAAAAAAAATAATCGTGATTGCTATCAACCACCATACAAAGCGTCATACAATACGTTGCATGGATTTCGAACACCTATGCGTGATGCCGATGGTAACAAAATAAGGTAGTATGCCCCTTTTGACAACCTATGCTGATTGGGATGCTATGCCAGTAGACACAATGGTTAAGTTCAACACAGCCAAGGCACGTTCGGCCTGGGATCAAATCCCTGCACAATTGTTGGCGACACAGACAACTCAAAGTCATTGTGGAGGATATGGGATCCTGAATTCCGGAGGGTGAAACCCCAATCAGAAGTAGTCTTTGATGAAGAGAGGGATGCACACATATTGTGTCAGCATGGAAGCAGTGAGATCGACGTGATTGGATTACCAGAAGCTGAGGAATATGTCGAATAGACAGATCCCGGAGACAAGCCTCTCCCAGATAGTCTACTTACAAAGTGTGGTAGTCAACCTACGCAGATAGGCAGAAGATCCTAATCTCACATGCATGAAGCTCCTGACGACGAACCAGAAAACGCCAACAGCCGGTGGCTCAACCCAGAGGAGCAGCAGCACAAACCATCGCCCACAGCCAGCGCCTCCGCAGAGAGGATCAGACTACCTGCTGCTCGGCAGCATGAATCATGATATCAACCTAAGTTGCACCTGCAGCTCCAGCTTCAGCTCCAGCTCCGCCAACAGGTAGTTGGGTTACAGGAAGTCAAGTTAAAACTTCCACAGAGGCTCTAATGGCATCTACAGCCACTGAAGATCCATACACCTGTGCCTAAGCTATAGACAGCCCTCGACCAAATTACTTGAAACGGGCCATGGAGGATGAAACCACATCAATCCTGATCAATAAAACTTTCTCAGCTCTCAACTCCCGGGAAGCATGGCAACTACATGTTATGCCGATTGGCTCTAAGTGGATTCATCCCACAATATACAACCCTGATGGGTCCACACAGTATAAAGCAAGGGTAGTCATAAAGGGATCCAAGCAGACAGATTTCTGTCAGACTTGGGCCCTTGTTGGGAAACTAACTACGTTTCGGTATCTCATCTTGATCATCAGGACATATGGGTAGCATTTGGACCACTTGGATAAAGGTACTGCCATTCTCAACATCGAAATTGACGATGACGACATCGATATGACTTTGCCTGAGGGATTGCCAGAGGGTCTTAATGCTCCAAAGATTATTGTCAGACTCAGGAAAGCTCTCTATGGCCTTAAACAAGCTCCATGGCTATGGCAAGACAATGTCACTGCTTTTCTACTCTCTCTTGGATTCAGACAGTTCTCAGCTGATCCCAACCTCTATCTCCCCAGTGATGGTATACTGATACTTCTGCCTGTCAATGATAGCTCCATGCTATATCCGGAGGCCACGGTTATGGCTGCCAACAAGGACAAACTGAACCTGTCGGAGAAATACAAGATCATCAGCCTTGGCCTGCCATTCCAATTCCTTGGCATTGTGATGCACCGTGATGACATTGGTACCAGAATCAGTCTTGGTCAGAATGCGAATATCGCCACAATCCTGAGACACTTCACATTAGAGCATACTCAGGGTGTGTCAATGCCCATGGATCCCAAAATACAATTGGTCCTGGTGGAGGATCAGGGGAAGAAGGATTGGGGAAATATCGCAGACAATTAAGCAGTCGTGGGATCACTAATGTATGCAGTACTTGAATCTCAGCCAGATATCTCTTAAGCGCTCACTGCTCTTTAAGGTTACAATTTGTGGCCAGTTACTAGAGGTATGACCGCTGCTAAGAGAGTACTTCACGATCACAAATCTGGAGCCGATTTTCAACTACATGTCAATGGCAATGGAATTGGCATTGTCATTGGCATTGGCATCAAGATCAGCAATAGTCTCATAGAATACTCTGAATCCAATTGGGCCAATGATGGTGCGGAGTGCAACTTTCAGGGAGGCCATGTGTTTCTCGCCAGAAATGGAGCTACCTTGTGGCAGTCTCAAAAGCAACGTGTCATCACCATGTCAACTCTCATTGTCGAGTTCATTGCCTGCTCAGTGGCCTCCAGTGAAGAACATTAGTTACTCCTATTGCAATACGATTTTCACCATTCCCAGAACGACTTACCACTACTGCCAATCAACTTGAACAATCAGGGTCCATTCACTATGAATACGATGGGAACTATCAATGCTTGAACCAAATACATCGACAATTTCTAGCACAACAGTCAATATCCCCATAAACGACGAATAGCTAACTACCCCTATGTACATAGAGAAAAACATGTGGCTGATATACTGTCGAAAGCACTTACCAAAGATACACATACAAAGTTCATGAAAGCAATGGGTTTAGGGTATTTGGAGGGCAATTCAAGGTTGATTTAATGTTGTACTTAAGGTTGTTTCACTTTGCTTTTTGGCAATAAGGATTTCTTTGTTTATCTGGATGGCCATCCACAGGCTATAATAGTACTCTTTGACTGATCACTTGTCACGCAAGGTTTTAAGGAGGCTACTATGGGAATCACTGTTTGTTTGTTTGTTTGTTTCTATTATTGCTCCACAGAGCATAGCAAGAGGGGGGAGTAATGCATATATGGTGGTCTACTGCCCTGGCATATGGCTTCAGTTGGGCTGAGGCATAATCTCTCTAAGATGATGGTCATTCCCTAAGATGATGGTCATTCCAGGCTCAGCTGTAAATGCTAGCTGAATGTGCTTCGATGGGAACATGCCATACAAGACATCGTCCGAATACTGTATACATAAGATCCTGTATGTACCTGTTCTTGAGAATATACGCTGGTAGCAATCAGTACTTCAACAATACAATCTGCCATCACTCCCACTGCCTACTACCATGCTGCATACCAAGCACACCCCCTTCTCCTCTGCCAAAGGTACCAGAAATGTATTCCCCACTTTGGATGGAGAGTAGAGTAGATTGCTTCCTGTGGAGGTGGAAAAGAAGTCAGAGTGGTAGTGGGGAATGCATGGAAACCAACATAAAGTGTGAGAACTGCAATGAGGCTTTGTGTTTCATACTCAAACAAAATGGTTTCTATGGATATCACCATATGTGGAGTATACTCATTTATTCCGGGGGCATTTGGCAGGATTGTGGTTTTGTGATGTGTAATTCAAGAGTGGGCCCATCAATGGGCCCACACCCGGTTACCAGCAGAGAGAAAACCACAAGAACTTCCCACAAATCTACGCACAGTATCAGGTTGCCACCTTGCTCAATGGTAATTACGATTTGAGCTGCACCACAAACAGACAATCACTTATTGAATAATTGTGCTAAGTTCAGTACAATCCAGTCTTTGAGTATGCTGAGTTGGAGTTGGAAAACACTTAAATTCAGTAAAGGGCACCAGGTTGTGTAGAATCATACCAATGCAATGGTCAATAGGTTAATATAATACAAGTCTGTTTGCCTTCGTCTTGAGCAATACTGTCACACATTCTAAATACTTGTTTGGAATGTAATCTCTTTCAGCTGTAGACCCCTTGTCCAATTCTACAGTTTGAGCAAATCCCATGATAGCTAAGATTTGTTCTTCAAACTAAGAGTGATAGAAGGGGTATGATATACAATGCACACTGGTTAGCAGTTAGTTGGTACAGAAACCAAGTACGGCTATATAATCACTCTTTTAATATCTCATAAAGGCATTAGTTGTTATTTTGTTGTCCTATATAGACAGTCTTCTGCCACAACTATCACCACTGCCCCAGGGAGAATGTTTAACCTAGCAGGTTATTCAGCCTTTTCATAACTCAAATCAACTGTAGATTTCTTCAATTGTATCTAATCTTTCAAGATTCAGACAAATGCCATGCTCATCTTGTTCCCAGCAGATGGATTGTTAAACAGAGTAGATGATGTCAGTATGAAGCAAACTGTACATCGCTTCTGCATGTTTGGCAGAGTGTATATGTTGTCCCAACAGATTGGTATACTCAATCACCAGATCAATTTCATAAACTAGAATATCTTTCAAATATCTCCTCAGTACAAGGGAATTGCCGGAAACAGTTTGTACGTCTTGATCAGTACCATCACCATCATCTATTCATTCACAACAGCTTCAGTTCTACAATATGAATTTCAAATAGCTGTATTTTCTACATTGCCTGTGTTCCAAAACTTCTGTGTAGTGTTACCAATGGGTCCGGGTAACCCGCCAGCAGTCCGGTTTTGGACCGGAAAATCGGTTTCTTTGTGTTCCAGACCCGTCCAAAAACCCGACCCGCTTTGGCATGGCGGGTTGTAACCTAGACCGGAAATACAAGCGTGGGTTTTTGGCCGGGTTGGAACTTGACTGGAGTCCCAACTTTACAGTTCCTACAGCTTGGGCTGCAATTAAGTCTTTGAGTTCTGATCGTATCATGGCATGATGAGTATACAGATCTTGCAGTTTCACGAGCTCTTTCACCTCCAGAATTCAGATTTGCAATCCGACTGATATTCGGTGAGTGGCAGTGAAACAAGCCCAAATTTGAACCGAAATTTGAGGGTTTTTGATGGTGACTTCATGAATATTGGTTGTATCACAAATTTGAAAGCGGGAGGTGAAAGAGCGGCTAAAACTGCACAATCTACATACTGATCATGTCATGATACGATCAGAACTCAAATACTTATTTGGATCCAAAGATGTCTGGTTGAAATGCCGGGTTTTTGGTGGTAAAACCGGCCCAATTGCAATGGTCCGGGTTTTTGTGTGGTAAAACCTGTTGCCACGGTTCAGTTTTGGTCCCAACCCTAACCTGGAACCGTTCTAGCAGGTTGGAACCGTTGCTAACACTACTTATCTGCTACAGCCAACAATAGAAGGATGAACTGCCATAATGTCAATGTATGAGTCACTAATCGATCTTTGGTGCCAGCAAAATGCTAGTAGTACCACAGTCAACACAATACCATTCACAGACAAAAGTCTGATCCAAAGCTCACAGTAAATGATAGTGTATGGTAAGCTCCGTAATCTCAAACTTGTAATCTGACACAGTCACAAGTGACATCTACATCTCCTACAATCTGTGTCAGCAAGAGAAATTGGACAAGATGAAATGGAGAATTCATCATGTGGGGACATGGATATTAATGGCAAATTGGATGAGATTTAACACCATCACATGTCTTTAATACCCAAAGGTATATTACTGAGCTGGATGGCTTATAGTATTTTACAATATCTCTATAGTACTGGCACTCCCTGTTCAGTACAAAACATTCATAATGTTCAATTACACACTGTAATAGTCTGGATGTAGTCTGGTGGTGATTGTGAATTTTTGATATTCAGAGTCCAATGGCCTCTGACTCTGCCTTGTAAACACCTCTTTGCTATATTATGTTGTTCATATTTCTTGATAGATACTCTGACTTCTGGTGTAATTGCTGAAGTCAAGCTGAATATGGTCCATGAGTCTAGTTCAGAGGTGGTGGCGTTTCCTGCAGATGAAGCTATCAGTGGTTGATGATGTCTGTTCGTCTCCTCAGTCCTGCCATATTTAGTTCCATTGGCTATTGGGACTTAGAATATTTTTGAGAACATGGTTCAATATCGGCTAATTTGCAAAACTGGTCAACAGTGACATCAATTCTCTCACTTGACTTGGTAACAGTTGAAACATCTGCTAAAGGTAATGATACAGCCCAGCACACATTATATCATTTAGTATAATGCTGTACCATTCTTTATGCCATCTGGTATCTCTTCTGTATTATTGATGTCATTTGGCATTTGCATATGCTTCTTGCGGTGTATTGTAGTAGCTATTCAGCAGCTGGTGCAGGGTATGGATGGAAAACTTAGACTTTCATTTTCATCCTCATGCTGCTATCAGATTTTGATAAAAATTCAGTCCAGATTATGATGACATTATTGATTAGTGGCATCTAGATCTAATCACCAGATTATTAAGTTACTATAGCAGGTCTTGAGATGAAGAAATTATAGATGTTCGATCTGGCTCCCAGGATGATTTGGTGTATACTGAATATCATTGTGATCCCTTGTGGGACAAGGTGGTTTACTGTCTCGAACTCATTGTAATAAGTACTCAAAATAATCTGCAATTTGTATTCACTTCCACAGTGGTCTTTGGGATATGGGTCTTGGAACTTGGCTTTTAGTGTCATCTGAGAGAGTAGTGGCTTTACTATTGAGTATAGACAGACTCTGTGAAGTTGTGTCCACTACTATCACATTTGATTATACATATCAGGCCTCAGATCACAATAGAGTGTAGATCATGAATTTGTAAAAGTAAAACATATGCTGGTACTGAACAATGGAGTGTAGTGTATGAACTACTGTGACTGACTATGGCTTGAATAATATGTACAGAGAGATAGTTGAACAGGTGAATCACAGCGAGAGCAGATATTGGAGAATATTGAAACACATCCGATCATGATTTCAGAGTGATGGAAATGTCTTTGTCATTTGCACTTTCGCAGCCTAATATGAGTGCCACAATATCGCAAGCCATTATCACAACACATTTACCATTCAAGATTGTAAAGATAATCTTACTTCTTTACCATACTCTTGAAATCTATACTATATCTTCTGGTATACTAAAAAGTACATAGTAGTTCTTCCGTTGCCTCTAAGAACCATTTAGTATATATGCGGTTTCTCTGGGACTATCTGATACCCTTTGGAAAATTTGGTGTAGCTAGTCAGAGTTGTTGAGTTGTTTTTCAAATTCTTAAACTTGTCATATTATAGTATGATTCTCCAGCCATATTCATATATTGACATCTGATCTTGAATTGGAAAAGCAATATTTCTCATTCATTGTGTGCTTAGATTTCATCGCCGATATCTCCTGCTGGCAGGCCACAGAGAAAGTTCACTTCATGACGTATCTGAGAAATAAATGTGTTATTCAGAAGGGAAAATAGTCTACTTGTCTATTACATGACATCAGAAGTCAAATTACATAATCTCAAGATTGTTCTCTGGCAATTGGGCTCTATTCAATACTACTTGTGGGTAATGTAGCATTGCATTTTTGGCAATAGAGGTGAATATGCAAAAACCAAAGTGTACATACATGAAAATATATTGAAAAACAAATCTTTGTTGAAATGGACTCAGTAAAACTACTGAACTGGTACAACAAATGGAGGGTGATCAAATTAGAGACTAATCTATAAATTTAATCTTAATCTCGCTATAAAATCCTGATGCCATTCTTTCTTTGAAATGCAGCTACTATACATCCACAAATGCTAATATATATTCAACATAATATATTTATATATAACTAGTGTGTTTGTTCTATTGAATATATACCTGCCGCATGTGATTTAGACTATTAGAGCAATTGTAATGTACAATTTAATTGTGTATCTGTGCAATGAAACCCAAAACAGACTGAATCAAGATATATATATATTGCATCGCTCTGAGAAGATTGTTTCAAAGTCAACAAGGCAGAATACAGTAGTGTAATTTAAACTGTTCTGCAATTAATCAATTACAATGAAAAGTGTATATATACAGATACCGTTATTTCAATCATCTAAGAGGAATCATACCAGAACCGAATACTGATTACAATATATACAGTTTGATGTTGTTGAGAAATTCGAAAATTACTACTATGGAGTTTAAAGTGGTTTCATCATAGTATTGGCCATTCACATCTGGCTTAATATCTATATTTTGACTCCACTGTTCAACAGTTTCTATTATGGGCGGACCACATGGTGTAGTGGTATTACTCCTAAAAGTATGGAAGGCGTATACAGTCACAATTGGATTAGTTCAAATCCCAGCACCTTCCCCCCAGTGAGAAAGGGACAAATAGTAGCAAGGTCAGAACTCCTTCCTTTCACCAGCTTGCCCGGAAGCAGAGGGGACATCGGGCTCTATGATTCTCCTATTGGAGTGTATATTGTATGAATAAAACAAACAAACAAAACAAACTATTTCCATCTTTCAGTTTATAACTACCAATTTGGTTTATCATTATTGGTTTCATATGACAATCAATGGTAGTTGTATGTTAACTCGGTACTGTGGTCTGTTCATGTGAACATTTTTGACATTTCTTTTCATATTCAATCAGATTTTATCTGAATCAATATATACCGTGAATTGTACTGAATATAATGTCTAGTAAAACTTGAATTTGACTGTAAATAAATGTTACAGATATCACAAACTGATAAGAATAATTTCAAATGCAGCTTAAAATTTGTAATTACCAAATATCAGAACACACTCTAGAAAAGCAGTTGCTAATTGTATTCTATGTTCATATATAGAATACAGTCCAGATATCCATTATTACGGTTCAACAGAACTTTTATTTAAAAAGTAATTAGCAGACCCACACTGGTAATACTTTTACGAATAAGCATTACATCTCCACTTCGCTACTATGGACTACAGTTGCACAAGTGCATCCACATTATATGGTATCTGATTATTATTGTAAGACTTGTCCTGTATTATCGCTAGGGTAGAGCCCAAATGGCTACGAAATACTATGATAAGTAATGATTCTACGTTGAATTGTTCCTAACATTGATTTTTGCCATTACTCCAAAATACCACAACCTCTGAAGTTGCCATTGACACTCAGCTCTATATATTTACACCTCAATGCGTGAAATGTTTCCATATTAGGTTATTGATATCAAATCTTGTACAATCCATATCTTCTTAATGATCTTCAGAGATATCAGTTGGATACATCATTCTTCCATGTGAAGTAATACTGAACACAATGTTCCCTAACATTAACAATTGCCAATGAGGATCCATGTATACAATGTGATATTGCCTGGAGTTTCAACTACAACTGATATAATTGATACCAATTATTGAATTTCAACTTTATACAACTGATGCTCAGCACACCAACAGTGCTCTTATTGTACTGTGTATTGCTGGTCTAATTGTATATTAACCCTATTATTTCTAAACTGCAATACTGCTTGTTCAAGATGTCTGAAATTTGGAAAATAGTATTAGATATGAATTTCCCAATCTTAATAGACACCACTTATTCAAAACAACAACAGCTGAGTTTTAATCAACATAGAGGTTTGATGTCCACCAATCTGATTTTCAATATATATGAATGATCTATAAAAAATTACCTCCAGATCAGCTATCAATCTTCCGGCTATGCTATTTATCCTCGGGAGCTGTAGCAAATGAATATTTTCCATCGTAACTATTGGTACTGAATCTTTAATTATCGTATTTTGATAGATTTGGCTCACTCTCCACCGCTTAAACTCATACTTCTCTTGAAGTATAACCTGTGTACACAATACATTAGGATGATTTTGAAGCTCAACTGTTGATGTATAAAATTGAAAATTGAAAGCTCCATTATGTATTATTGTTGATATTTAGTCCATCAATTCGCCTATAATATGATTCAAATGGTTCAGTACTAATCATCAGAAATATCCCGAATAGTGGCAATAGGCCACCAGTAATCATATGATACTATTACTAATACATCTGAAATAGAGTAATCTTATCCTTGAATCACAATGTTCCACTTTAACATTATAGCTCAATTTTAATGCTCTGTAATATAGTTTAATATTATAGCTCTGCAACTTACTGCAATATCAGAGTTTGGCTTGATATTTTAACTATATAAATGGGAACATCAATGCTTGTGATCCTTTTAAATTGGGTGGATTCGTACTTCTCTAGAACTGGTTCAAATTCCATCTGTTAAGTGTCACGGCGCTGGGAAGTACTGAGATACTTAGGAAGAAGAAGGGGTAATCCAGAGAGGGTGTTGCAGGAATGGTGTTACGGAAGAGCGGAGACATTGGGAGATGTGGGGATAGCGCGGAGATGGTGGCGGTATGATTTAGGATGATAAGGAAGTAGATTAAGGTGTTGCGACGTCAGATGATGTGGTGTGGTTGTAGTGATAAGAAGTCGAGCTGGTGGTGGGTAAGATGATGGGATAAGATTCGAATGGTACATCGGAGCATGAGGAGTCGTTCGTGGATGGCAGACAAAGTGTATATAAAGAGAGCGTTGTCGGTGTTGGAGTATTTCCTTTTCTTCTCTCTTTACTCGTTCTGTTTTATAGCAAAGCAAGATACGACTTTGAAACAGCTTTGACTCTTGTCTTGTCTTGATTCCCTCGAAATGAATATCGAGCCTCTTGTTGTGTTTTGATATCACATTATTGTTACCAATATCACCTACATCTGACCCCGCCCGTTACATTAAGCATATAACTTGCTGGTGCACATCTTATACTGCTCTGACTAATAATGCAGGGGAATTAATCTTCAGTTAGTTATTGTGGCATTTGTGTTTCAACTACCAAGCTAATTCTTGAAGTATCTGAGTACAACTGTCAGCTTTAAATTCATAAAATTAAGCTTCAACATTCAGAAGTCATAGATATTGTACATTTGTCTATGGTTTGATTATAATTTGATGCAAATTGGAAATCTGTACAGATACAGCTGTTCATAACATTCTATGCAATGAAATCACACATGACTGTATTAAGCTGAAGGTGGAATCTTTACAAATTTGGCTTTCAACTTTGAATCATTACTACAAAGTAAAGTGCTTCAAAGCTTACATTTAATCTTGTTGCAGCTTGTCCTTGCACAATTTTTCTCAGTTCTCTTTTAACTCTATTGAACAAACAGGCTATTACTTCTACTTCTGTTACTTTCGGATTCTACTTCATACTTTGAACTAGGCAGCTCCAGATAAATTATACCTATTAGCTCAAGGTAGCTGAAACTGTATACTTCTTGATAATATTTATCTCCTGAGCGTGCAATGATTATTTCATATTGTATTACATGATCACAAATATCAATATTGATTCAGTATTTGGAATCTTGAGATATATCAACTGTTCTCTACCCAGTACTACTCCAATTTATATGTTTGACATTTCCACACAGAGTTTAAATATAAACCCCTTGATGATTTTATCAAACTTGTAGTTGAAATTTCGTCAATCTTGCCAAACTCCAGCCAAATACATGTTTCAATAATTGAAGTCAGTATTGTTGAATGAAAATTCAAGTATAAACAGCAATCTTGCTGGTTAATAGACTTCCAAGCAATTGGTATTTCCAGAACTTGTCTTATAATTGTTTATACCACTTCGAACAATATACCCTTGTTCAGTAATACCTGGAGCTGTCTCATTGAGATCTGGGTATGTTCAGCTCCAAACTTGTATTACTTCTAGTCAATGAATTAATTTCACATCACCTGTCCACTTTGAATAGAATGGTTTTTTGATTGATTTTAATATCTTATCTTGTACTTTACACAGTATATGTATATGTACTTTCAATAGATACAGGTAAGTCAATATGAAGATTTTGTTTCACCTGTATGGTAAGCTAAATAGATGTACCAATTGCTATCTGAGAATTAAGAATATCTATAATATATTATATTATAGCTAGTTACTTAGTACTATTTATTATTGGGTACTGTACAATAGAGACATTTCTGATATTACTGTCTGGATGAAAACTGATAAGTTAGCAAGATATAGCTCTGTATATTATCATCTCAAATTTCTCATCTCAGGTACCATTCTCTTATACTTTGTCTACTTTACATTATCTAGTCCAATTTGCGAGGTTTTGGTTTCCTTCTTGTCAGTTTTGAGTTAAGTTGTAGAATTAATTCTAATGCTTGACAGATAATATTTAAAACTGATCTACGTATTACTTATTGTCAAAGTATAACCAGAGCAAATATTGTCAATGAGCTACAGGAATTTCCAAGATTGTTGTAAGGCCGTGTATGCCTGCCGTCGGCGGTGTAAGGATATGTATGGTAATCAATTTGATACGGTTGCACGCGAGTGCAAGTGAGCACGAGTGTAGAATGCAGTGGTAAGATTATCGGTACAGATCCAAGTGTCATGGCAGTCGTCTATATAAGGTTGAAAGTTACCCGGCCCTGGACACGTAACATGCCCGCTGCTGTATGATGCCGTTACAATTGTACATATATATCGGATTCGCAAGATGATAAAAATCTACTAATAATGTCCCTGCACCGAAATATACAGTCCTTCTGACAAGTACAACTGCATGATAACAGCAGCTGCTTGAACTCATTCTGTCATAGTAATATTGATTATGGTAAGCTGAATATAACATGATGTATATATCAAGATAATACAGTACAGTATATCAGAGTAAACATAAAGCTGCAAATTGAAATGAATAATTGATCTGGGATCACTACATTCTGATTTGTAGATCTTGACTGTAAAACTCTACTGGTATTATCTGGTATTCATGTGTAACTACAATTAGAATATACTGTTCTCTGGTTTAGAGAAACCAATTACTTTCCTTGACTTGTATGCGATCATAATATTAGTCTCAGTTGTCATTGGTGTTCTCTACCCAACCCATTCAATTCTCACTACCATGGCAATACTCCGCATAGTACACTGCCAATGTAGATTTTAATATTTATTTGAAGCTAGTACTGAAGCTAGTAGCTAACAAGGCTAATAATTCACGATCTGCTTACCTTAAAATTCCCAACTTAACTACTCAATCTGCTTTACTTCTGATTAGAAATATTTACTCCTTACTTAAACTATTATCAATTACCCAATACTGTCATGATAGTATTTGCCCAATCTATTCCAGATGATATTTCAATAACATATAAAATTAATCAAGTTTGTACTAACCTTTCAAGTTGAGCAAACAAGACTGTAGTAGTTGAAAACCATGCAACATTCAATTAAAATATTTGATCAACGGTATCTGTGTATATTATAAATATGTACAATTTATATATGTCTGTAACCAAGGTAGGTAGTAAACAAAACACAGATATTCACAATAATACACCAATTGGCCTTCATGCATATCGCATCTAAATGTTGTATACACTACATTGTATCTTCAACAAGCTGGCTTTGAATATTCAGACTGAAAAATGTCTATTAAGTAAACAAGTATATCCAAAGAAACAGTTTAAATTCAATAGAACATAACCTAAAGTGCATAAATATGTTACCTGTAATCGGGGTGTTTATTAATTACTCAATTACATATAATTAAACATATTTGATCACATTAGTAATCAACTTGATTCATTTGAAAGGCAGTTCCAATAGGACTTAAAATTAGTAACTCAGTAGACTATGTAACCACTCAGCTCAGACAATGCTTATGACTGAGTACATTGCTACTCGGTGGAAATATTGTTGCTTAGTATTGTATGATATTCTTAAAATAATTACAAATATTGTTTCATACTTTACAGTTACTGTATTGTATAACTAGTTACAGTATTCTGTCAGCAAATTTTGCAATGGCCTGTAAGATATATATCAAACATATAGACTATTCAGTGACATTCTATACTCCAAAACCCAGGTGAGTCTAACTGATGTGATGTCAGTGTTCAAGATATAACAGTTGGGTAAATACATTACATATTCTGACCAAGACATGTTATAAAATAGTTCATTTTTGAATCTGCTGTAATTACTGCTCAAATATCCCCAAATATTTTCAATTTATAGCTGGATTTTCTCTGTGGTAGTTCACAACATTCTCGAAACAATTTCACTATTATTTTTGTATCATTTAGCAATTTATTTTAAAACCTTTACAATAGTAACAATAATATAATATGGCATATATTGTGAATCACTATCTGTATATTACAGATATATAGTAAATATAGCTACAGATAGTACGTATATATATTTGGCTTGGTCGGTGATATTGATAATCAGTTGAAGTTGAAAATATATTTATTGAACGTGAATTTGTAAACTTTGTGTTCATGATCTTGTTGCTCTGAAAATATACCTACTGACCAGAACTCACAGAGTTTGGGAATTGACATTACGACTATAATGCAGTAAATATCGTGATATATATGAAGGCTAAACCCAATCCAAGTTAGTAATTTGTTTGATGTTCCTGATTGAATAAGTTTAGAAATAAACTACAGAAAAAAAATGTATTAACTCAGAAATATAGGAAAATGTAGCTAAAAACAATTTTCATGCATACACTTTGAGATAATAATTAAGTGACTTTATGTATACTCCGAGAGCCCAGATGCCAGCAAACTGAAAATCCTGTTTCAAGCTATCTGAGTATGGATGAGTAGGTTGATTACATTATGAAGTTAGTGATGCAGAGGTTGATTGTACCAGTACCTGGTAACATGGTCAGTGCACATCAGCAGAGCCACAGGGAGCCGCATTGTATATACACATCTACACCACTCAAACCACATCTGTGCCGAGAATATCAACATCAGCCCCAATACAGAGAACAGAACAAGTCAGAACAGATAAACACACAATGATCCCATTTCCATTGCATCAACGGCCATAAGAAGCCCCCAACAAGCTGTTGCTTAGCCTTCCAACATCCATCAATAAACCATAATACCCATTGTTTGATTATAATGTCGCAGTGAATCTCTGAGGGCAGCTTGTGAATTGGCCAACCATTGCCAGCCCTGTTTGGAATATCCAAGCCACTTTAGCATATATTGTGGAGTATTGGACACAGTGGCCTGATACTCAAGAATAGCTTCAACTACATACTCCGGATTCTTGTTGGTTCTCTCTTGCAACAGTGGTGGTGGTGTAGGATGCATTTGAGCACATTCCACATGATCTCACTGCAGACAGAAAACTTAATAAACATTGGGAATTTATCTGTGAGCTGGGATATTGAGTCTGAATGTATTGGCACTGACGGCTTCAGTAATTGCAAAACAGCGTACAAATTGGATACAGAAACAGTCTGTAATTGGTATTTGTGGACCCTGATGTAGTCTGATGGACATAGCCAACCAAGATGAGACTGGTGTGAAGAAGTGCTGAATCACCCTCTTTGGTATCATGCTAGCAGCATGACCAATTAGCTTCAACAATCATCCATGTTCACGCATCCTCCAACCACTTTCACAACATGCAGAGAGTGAATATCATGAGTTTCATGAAGTCCTCTGCTTCTGGGCTGATATTTTACTACCGGTTAGCTCGTGGCAGTGGCACCAGCAGATCTGTCTGTATCACCAGCCCAAATCCTCTGTTGGCCCCAAATTAAAGCGTCTTAAGATACATCTGGAATCCAGCATTGTAGGTGGATTCAGCCATTGAGACCAGTCGGTTCCATGCCTTTTGGAACTGACCCATGTATGCCATCGAATAGTATTTGGGGTCTGCATTTGGGTTCGTTACTTAGATGTCCATTTGTGGACCATGGGCAGAAGTATGACTTTGTTTGCTTCCCACTTGAGCTGTTACAGATTACCTGAAATCTGCCACATATCGCATATGCAGATTGGCGACAATTTCAACAGGAATTTCCCGACGTTAGACCCAGATATCAATATACTCTTCGGATAACTCTTCTATAGGTTAGTCCTACTCCCTAGCTGCATTGCATCGCACACTCCTGGTTGCTGGATCAATATTCATTATTATGCAGTCATAGCTCTCTCTGACCACACCTGGCTGTGTAGGAATTGAAGTACTATTAACACTTCAACTCTCTGTCTCCGGAATTGGAAGGTATTGCAGTAATCCAGATGGGAGTTGGTTTCAATACCTCAAATGGTGGCAAATATTTCCATTTTGAACTCATGCCAATATGGAGTGAGTACCATGAGGCCAATACATACGTGATTCAATGGCAGCGATCATCATTTCAATTCAGGGTTTTCCAGCCCCAAGTGGGAAGTTATGAGATTCCGAGATGATGTCACTCCACATGTCCAAGCAGATGCAGTGTGCCCCAGGATTCCTGCTATACAGAAGGCTTTGGTCAGGTCAGCACAGTCCCACTTGCACGGGAGTGTTCCAATGGTGGGTTGATTTCAAACCTGCGATATCAAATGTCTCCCTTTCTCAGCTACTTCGCCTCCCACTTGGACAAAGTTGACAATTTGACCAAATTACAGATCTTCCACCACCAACTCACACACCTCTTGCCTGTATTCCTCTGCACCAATGACCTGGAGTTTGCTGGGATTTGTGCTGATTGTGGCTGCAGGGATTGCCTAAACTGGATAGTGAATACTGCTCAATACATCTTTGAACAGTTTGGCTACCCTTGGGAAGTATCTAAGTCAACAGCCAATTTGCTGCAGTTTATGCAGGTGTTGCCATTAGCAGCTGGAAAGCAACTGGTGGCTCAGGATGTGCTGCAGCAATGAGTGGTCAATGTATACTGATGTATATCAATTGCTAATGTATGTCTCCCAGGAAATACAATTGTCATGGATTGTGAACAACTAGTAGAATTACGCTATGTAGCATGTTTTGATGTCATGTGATTGTCCAGGGACAAGACCAAGTGTACATTCCACCAGCTAGCCCTCCGGTCGCAAGAGTTGAATTTGGCCATACACTCTTCCAATCGCCTCATCTGGAGAATCGGTCCACTGGAAGCAGTCCAGCTAAGAATTGCATAGTGCCAGCATCTGAGCAGACTCCACAGCCCTCCACATGATGTCGAATTGGGCCTGATGGTTTTGAACCCACTCAAGATGTGCATTCATCAGTAGCCAATGCAGATATCTGTATAGCCCATAGCATGATCCTGCGTTCAAAGTTCCTATGGTAACTGTAGGTGGATGGCTCTGTTCATGTTAAGATGCGGCTCTGTTGCTTTAGTGCGGCTCTGCAGGAGGCTCGTGTAGTAGTTAGTTCTAGCGAGATGTCAGTTTGATCATCAACACCATTCACTTCTATACATAGAGAGAGGCTATTTGCCCACCTTGGTGGCAACACTCGACTTCTGATGGCGTCACAAGCATCTGAAGTGATCTAAACACAATGCACTATGGCACATTTACTTGGTAGATCTTTGAACCAGTGAACTGCCAGTGGCTCAGAGGCATCGCAAGGGTATTCTGACTTCGCAGCCCTTCCTGCTATGCACGACACACATGACCTGCACAATGTCAGTTCTACCAACACAATCCACAAAGCCGAGTCAATTATGTTTAGCAGCAGGTTTATAACCTCAGCCACTGTGGGCTTCCAATCTAGAGAACTTCGCACAACAGAATACATCACAAACCGAATGAAGGATATCGATGACTGCCCTGCAGTCTTGTCTGATATAGCAATGAACTGGATCAGGGCTCTGGAGGAGGTCCAAATGGAGATCATTGATGCTGACGTCTCCGAGATCCTTGAAGAGGCCGAGGAATACGCCATGATTTGTGACCTCAACGTGAGCTTGGCCACTAAAGTCGAGAACTTGGAGGATACTGAGCCTGTTCAAGACGGCCCGAGCAGGGAATGAGCGGCCGCTCAGCAGGAAATTGAGGAGTTGGAGGAACAGCTCCAGATCGGGAAACATTGATCCGCCAAGTTCGAGAGATGGCTCGACATGTTCAAGTCGGAGCTGGAGACAATGGAGTAGACAGACACTGCACAGCTCCGGCTGGAGAAGAACATGCTGCTGCACCAAGTCAAAAATGTCTCAGCAGAGAAGAGCAGCCTGGAATCCAAATTGGGAGTGTTTGAACGCATCATTCAACGACCGACGACAAATGAAGTACTTCCGACTTTGGCACCGATTACCTCCTAACTGCATCCAGTCCCATTCGGAATACATGGCTCTTCTGAACCAACCTCTGGCCTATTTGGCATGCGGGGCTCCGCCGAGCAAACCCCTGGCCTGTCTGGAAGCCATGGCTTCTCGGTCAAGTCATCTAACCATCCGACATATGAGGGCAAAGAACATTGGACGATATCACCTCCTCTCTTTTTCCTTCGTAATGTCCCTTGAACAATGCAGCCCAGGCCATTGGATGGGCCGGCACAACTGGCTGGGGAGAGCAAGCAGTCCTACAACTGAAAGGCGACGCAGCGGTCTGGGCCGTGCACTATGTCCCAATGAGTACGCCCATCGAATGGTCCACCTTTTGCACAGAGTTGAAAGCTGAGTTTATTCTATACAACACCTTGGACCTGGTCAAGCGCAAATGGGAAGAACTGAGCCGAAGAAAGGGAGAAGGTGTCACAGAGTTTAACAAGCAGTTGTGTCGCCTACTTTCAAATTTGAACTTGCACCAGCCTATGGCTGCCGAAATGTTTGCCGACGCTGTTGGATATAAGATCAAAACGGGCATCCAGGGAGATTACAATGACTTGGTTCGTTATATTGGCATGCACGAAAGAACTGCGAACCTGAAATAGCGCATGGAGCACCTCACCACAGTGGACACGTCTCTCACCAAGTCTCAACCTGGAAGTGGCCCCAACACTGCCACCACTACGAAAGATAGTAAACTAGATGACTCAGTGGTCGACCTACTAATGTTCAATGGGAAAATAAGATACCAAACTAAGAGTGGATGGTGGAGCAGCAAAAAGGCAAGGGTAGTGAAGAATGGTGGTACGTCAGAATACTATGTGGGGCGGAAGTTCATTGATGAACTAAAACGCCAAGGGGCTGCCCTCATGCAAAGAAGGCAGGATGGATTATTGTAGAGACAGCCAATATCAATGCAGAGGATGGCATTCAGAAACACCAAAGAGTCAAGTTGAAACTACGACTCAGCGTGTCATATGTCTATGAGGCCGAATATATGATCCATCACATCAAGGGCTTTGATATTGTGTTACAGAAGAGATGGATGTGTGATGTAAACCGACGATATCAAATCGACCATGACCGCAACGAAATGTGAATTGCGGATACTCTCTAGCAAGAATGAGAGTGTGGCTGAGTACATTACTTAGCTGGCCTATGCCCCTTGGACATCGACAAAGAAATAGTGGAGCAGGCCAAATTCATGGGCATCCACATCATACGGAAGGCAGAGCTTAAAACCATATCTGCCCGCCTGTCGAAATAGGCCTTCTTGATCAAACTACACCACCCCGGTGAGAGCAACACACTTCCGACAGAACCAGTGGGGGAGTTTCAAGAGATGTTGACTGAATTCCTGGGACATTTTGGCGAACAAAATTATGCAAATTCAGAGAAATGTAGGCAAGCCAATTGCGAAATGAAAACGGACCCGAACTGCAAAATACTCTTCTACTCTCCCTACCACATCTCTCCAGATGAAGAAGAAGAGCTTCAGAGGCAGATAGACAAGACGATTTGCTGTGGTTGGATTCAGCCCTCTAGAAGCAATTTTGGTGCAGCAGTTTAATTAGTGCCAAAGCCTGACGGTACGCTGCGTATGTGCATAGATCATTGCACAGTAAATGCCATAACCATCAAGGATTATTATCCTCTTCCACATATTGAGGACTTACTCAACTGCATGCATGGCTCCTGCTGGTACACAAAGTTGGACTTGGCGGCTGGTTGCAATCAAATTCATATTGCAACAGCCGACAGGCAAAAGACAGCCTTTACAACTAAGTTTTGTTTGTACGAGTGGCGAGTCCTGCCGTTTGGCCTCGCGAACACACCCAGCCAGTTCATGCACATGATGAATGGCATCTGGAGCCGATGACACACAAACTCATTGTCGTGTACCTTGACGATATTATGATTTCCAGTCGTACCTTGGCGGAAGATGTCGTACATTCCCTTGAAGTGCTTTTGTTACTGATGGAACTTGGTCTCGAAGCCAAACATGCAAAATGTGCCTGGGCTTGTCAAAAAGTTGATTTCCGTGGCTTTGACATTGATAAGGATGGCATCCACGTCCAGGAACATAAGACACGTACAGTAATGGATTGGCCTCAACCTGAACAGAGTAAGGATGTCAGAGGTTTCCTGGGTCTCACCAGTTACTATAGAAAATTCAGTGAACGCTACGCTCACATTGCAATGCCGTTGTACGCCATTGGCACCCCTCCGATGGGAAATGGAGATTTTGGGCAGTGATGTGGCCAGCTGAGGAATGTCAACCGCACTCCATGTAGCTGCGATAGAGAATGCCAGCATGCCTTCGACACCCTAAAGAAAGGACTCTGCAATTCCCCAGTCCTGACTCTACCAGACCCCGAAGCCAAATATTGCCTGCACATCGATGCTAGCCAATATGCATCGGGCGCAGCGCTCTCCCAGGTGCAAGAAAAGGAAGAAAAGTTACTAGGTTATTTCAGCCGTAAATTGCACGACACGGGGATGCGATACCCATCATAGGACACAGAACTATTGGGCATCCGAGAGGCAATAGTATACTAGAAATTCAACCTACACAGGGTCGAGCAACCATTTTTGGTACACATGGACCATGCGACCTTGCATTGGATCCTCATACAACCACACCCCACCGTATGACAGATAGATATCCTGACAGTACTCCAAAGTTTTGACTGGGAGGTCAACTACATCCCGGGGGTCCAGAATCGGGTCGCGAACATGTGTTCTCACCGTCCGGATTTCCGAACAGAGCGATGCGATTCGATGGCCCTAGAAATTACTTCGGCTGGAGAATGTGTTGAGGATAACAAGGCAGGCATAATTGATGATGAATGGTTTGGACCTATTGCACATTCCTTGGCCAACCCAAGTGCCCGCCCCCTGCCATCCACTGCATCTGCAATAGAACGCAAAATATGGCTGTCAGCACAACAATTCTATTTTGAAGAGACTGGCCTACTGTGGTCACGTGGCGATTTGAAAACGAAATAGGCAGAGAAAAATGCAAGGGCAAAGAAGAAGAACGACAAGGAAGTTGAAATATCAGTAAAGACAACAGTGAAGGAGGAAGACAGAAAGGCAGAGAAGGAGGAAGATGGAAAAGTAGAGAAGAGAGGGCGGTTGTGTATTCCAAAGACTATGCAGTGTTGAATCCTCCATCAGGCCCATGGCACTCGAGCAGGGGGACACTTCGGTGCAGACCAAACATACTTATGCATGAAAGACTGATATTTCTGGAAGTAAATGTGGCACAATACCCATCATTACATAGCGGGCTGAGACTTTTGACATTGAACCAACCACCCGAAGGTGAAACCCATGGGTCTCCTTCAGCCACTTCGTACAGCGAAAGGCCAGTGATAAACAATCGGCATTGACTTTATAACCCACCTGCCAGGCTCGGCAAGTGACCACGACTGCATTGTAATGTTTGTCGCCCACATGACAAAGAGTGAACATTGCCAAGCCTGCCGAAAAACAATTGATACTCCAGCCTTTGCACGCATATTCATTAACGACATCATCTGTCCACACAGAGTATCTCAAGAGGTTGTATTGGACTGTGATGTACGCTTTACAGCAGACTATTGGAGAAAGGTTGCAAGGATTCTACACACAAAGTTGCTCAAGTCTATTGTGTTCCATCCAGAAGCGGATGGCCTCTCTGGGAACTCGAACAAGACGGTTCCACCATATTTGTGTGGCTTCACCACTCATGATCAAGCCAATTGGGACGACTACGTCCCATCAGCGGAGTATGCTTACAATTCCTCAGTACACCGCTCCATGAAGCAGACGCGTTTTGAACTTGATCTTCACTATCAGCCGCCTTTGCTGCTAGAATTGATTGCAGATCTCCAGCAGCCACAACACAATAATTGAGAGAAAACACTACAACACTGCGAATCCTTCGAACGATTGCAGCGCATTTTGGGAGTCGCCAAGGATGAGATGTGAGATGCTCAGGATAAACAGATGGTGGATGTTAATTGGTCACAACATCCAATTGACGCCGCCATCACTGCTGCTGCAAACGGATTGCTAGACACAAACGATCTGCCAATCACATATGCCAAAATCAATCCTACGCGACCCAAACTGGTATATTGTTTTATTGTCCCATACGAAATTCTCTGAATACACGGAAACGCTGTTGAAGTAGACCTCCCAAACAACATGATGATCCACGACACAGTTAACGTCAGCAGGCTTAAATTTGATCCCCCGGATGATTTTAGGGTCACCTGGTGGCTGACCCCTCCACCATTAGAACAAGCCGCGCGGGTACAAGATATGTCATCCAGTCGATCGCAAACCACCATCAACGCTGTGAGGGAACCGGTTGTGAATACGAAGTGAAATGGGATGACTCGGACGAAAACGTTAACACATAGTAGTCAGAGGAGAATATGGCAAAAGCAAAAGAAATGGTGGAGCAGTATTGGAAGGAAATTGACAGGCGGCCAAAGGCAAAGAGAAAAACGACACGGAAGAAGGCATGAGGAGCAGGTTTCTTTTGGATGGCTGAGAAACATGGTGGAGGCATGTTTCTTTCCAGATCAGGGTGTTTTGTTTCTTTGATAGGTTCCTCGAAGATAATTGGAGAAGATTGTGATGTAGGTAGATAGTTCTGGTCATGTTGAGGTGCGGCACTGATACAGTAGTGCGGCTTTGTTGCGACAGTACAGCTCTGTGGGACGCTCGCATAGTAGTTAGTTCTAGCGAGATGACACTTCGATCGTCAATAACATTCATTTCTATACGTTTGGAGAGGCTATTTGCCCCCAGCAACCTACCATCTGCAGGAAAGACCAAGGCTATGCTGTACTCACTAGTTCTGGTCAGTCATTTATGCCTCCTATCTTGGTGTTCTCAGCATGGGTTCCAGTTGGACTGACCCTGAAACAGAAGAACAACATCTTAGTAGCTCCAAAAACTCATTTTTGCATATTTAAATATAGATGCTGCACCATCATTGCCACTAGAACAGTGTCAACAAGCATCTTGTGTTCAGCCAAACTGCAAGAACACTTAGTCTGCATATTTTGCAGTAATACAACTGCAAACTGTATTTACAGGCCCACAATGTGATACATGCCATCTATAAATGCTGATGGCATGTTACCCAGACCAAGCAGAATTATCGTCAATATGTAGAAGCGATCCAGAGCAACAGCTGTCTTGTACCTGTTATACTGGGGTGCACCAAACTGGTAGTAACCACTGGCATGATTGACCTTTAGCAACACCCTGCAACCACGTAGCCAATCATTGAGATGTGTGATTTATGGAAGTGGGTATCGGTCTCCAATGGTAGTGGCAATCACCCCTCTGGAATTGACACACATTCAAAGTCCAGTGGCATATGGTGTTTTGACAATGATCACTGGTGCGGCAAATCAGCAGTGGTTGTCAGTAACTCAGCCAGTGGCCAGCAACTTGGTAATCTAGGTTTCAAACCCCAACCAGTGAAAATCAGACTTCTGGTATGGCTGGCGATGAAAAAGGTTTCACTGTTATGTTGGTGTCGATGGGGATATCGTTTACCAAAACTGCAGCTACTCCCATTGGTTGTTGGAAGAGATATGCAAATACCTTCCTGGGTTGGAGCCGCCATGTTTCGAGGTCTGCCGGCTTCTGTGGAGTAGCTTCAACCATGTCCTACATTATCATGTACATAAGTTCCCGAATGTTGACACTCTTGACTTTTGGTGACTTGCTATCATCATCATTGGGCATAGAGAACATATCGATTTCTGATTCATTGGCCAATATCCTTCAATGGGCCCTACCTTCCCATGATCATCCTAGGCGAGGCTACAGTGCAACAAATACTATCATGACGACTGTTGAAGGAAGACTAGAGCCTTACTACAAATTAGTCCAATCAGGGTCTTGCATATGTACAGTATTAATTTTATGATTGATATTGTGCTGATTGGCAGCCATTCAATATTCAATAACAGTTAGGTCATAGATGCGTCCAAAGTTGACAATCATGTACCACCCTGAGATGTCAACGCAATTGCTGGTGAGACCTTGTTTTGACTTATTGAGCGAAACTTGCCATGTACTCTCCTTTGGCTGTACTTCTCCCGCAACAGAGAATCCCATGTGGCTGCAAAATCGAGGTCTCATGTCCAACGAATTCATGTACACAGTATTCACATCATAATAGATGGCACCAAAATCATACAAGGACTGTTTCTGACCAATTTTGGTATTGGCGATTGAAATCAAAGCATTAACACACAGCAACTCAGTATTAGGGGAACATGGAGGAGCAAAAGTCTCAGTGTGTATCATGTTGGTGAAGTACAATTTCGCATGCTGTATGCATACTTCGTTGCCTCCCCAAAATCTGTACTCAGCACCATATTCACTGTTTCAATAACATTCTGGGTAGTAGGACAATCCACCACTATATCCAAATACCAGTTACCTCACCATCCTCCTCCTTCCGAATGGTCTGCTCAACTGCCGAATCCTCCACAATATTGTATCTACTAACTTCCTCTATAGTGGCATCTTGAATGTTATTGTGGCTCCTTGCCACCAATCTACCTTCTGTTCCTGGGCCGCCATGACGAGTATTTCTGTGATTATAACCGCCAACCTGTCAGCTGTAGTTTCAACCAGTTCATTCTTGGACAGCTGGGACACACCCCCTCATATCCACAGTCGGACGATCACACACCCCATATCCAAAATGGTTCCAGTGGTAGGGCCTGGTGTTAATGTGAGGTACCGAAAGAAGCATTAGCTCAAGGCCGATAGGTGTTTGAATTGTAGTTGTATTCCGCAATCGATGTTCGTACCTGGGGTCACTGGCATAGCTGTTATAGCCGGATGTGAAGTCATATGTCCAGAGGACTCTCCAACCATCTAAGTAGCATTGGCGAATGTGAGTGGGGTATCTGGCTACAGCTTCCTTTCCATGTAGGCTGAAGGGATGCTCTGCTCTGCAATTGTCGCAGGCAGTTTCGGGCTGTACTCATCATACTGGGAACTCTGGAGTGTAATGGTGGTCTCAATTTGCAGCATTTATATACCCTCAAAGAAGCACTACTTAAAGTGCACATTTTCGCAAACTGCTCTGGAATAGTATAGCACATAGAACACAGTTTGAACACAAGTAACAGTGACTTCTGGGATGAAACAATCGCTAAAGGCAGACTCAAAATGAAGCCAAGTCACTGGTGCATATGAGTTATTTGCAGGAGGAATGTCCATGACACCTTACAGACAATTCCAGCGAGTATACCAACTGTGCGCTACAGCTTCCAGGAATGGCCAGGCCAAATCAATACACTTGTCTAACCCAATGAAAATACTTTCTGCTCCACCATGGAGTACCAAATGCTCCACCTTGTTCATGAACTGATTGGCGGTCTCCAGTTCCAGGTCCCTGGTATTCGATGCAGGCTGAAGCTGTTTAAGGTTGGACTCACAGAACAACACTCCTACACCTCCATTGCCACTTGCACTGAAACAAGCAGTCAATTGAAAGAATGATTCCAATTGGCCACACATAGTCTCGGCCTCCGCCAGCTCATCATCCCGTGTGGAAGTGATCGAGCTAAGCTTGGCCTCTGGTGACTCTGTGTGATCGATTCTACATCAGAGGTTATTGGTTTGGCTGGAGTTGGACGGGTAGTTTGTCATGTAGAAATCGGTAAGTCATCGATGGCTGATAGCCATAACATCAGCATTGGCTCCATTCTGTGGCATGTGGGCCACTTCTTGAATATATAAAATCTGGCAGCTAGTGCTAGCAAAGGATCTTACCAACTGAAAAACCTTGACGTTTGGAAATGGGCCAGTTTTACCACCAAACACCCGGCACTTCACATTCACAATTTTGGCTCCAATTCAGTATCTCAGTTCTGATCGTATCATGACATGATCAATGTGCATATTATGTAGTATCAGCGGCGTTTCTTGCTCCCTCTGTCAGATTTGCAATCAGGCCAATATTCATTGTGTCGCTATGAACAACCAGCAAATTTCACATACACTATGATTTTATTTCACAGTAATTCAACGAATATTGGTCCGATTGCAAATCTGAAACCGGCAGGAGGAAACGCGGCTAAAACTTCACAATCTACGTATTGGTCACGCCCTGATACAAGCAGAGCTCGGATACTGATTTGTAGCCAAAGTTGCAGGAGCTGTGAAATAGTACCGTGGTCAGGGTTCAACCCGGCTAAAAAACCATGGGTTTGTGTCTGGTCCAGATGCCTTCCCCACCAAGACCAAGCAGGTTGAGTTTTTATACATGTCTGGAACTGAACTGAACTATTTTTCCGGTGCGAACCCTGACCATGGGTGGCTTACCGAGACCGTGGGTGGGTTGCCCAGTCCTGTTGCTAATACTACTGGCAGTCATGATTGGCTACTACTGGGAGTGGCCTGTGAAAACTGTCTTCTTCTATTCACATTTGTGAAAGTTATTACAGTAACCTCTTAATGCTTCACTACAACAGACTGGAACACAGCACCAGCCGACAAGAATACTTAGCATATAGCCTCCAGCTGTAGAATGCATAGTCCAACCATTTCTCACACTCGGCACAGGATAGGAACATTGCTTTGGCTTTGCAGTTGTATGCACAGAATCTTCATCCTGTCAAACTTCATCATAATATGCTCTGCTCGCCTTCTGGTGTACATCTTCTTGCAATGATCATTGGACTTTAGAGCTTCTGAGCGCCATATGACTGAAAGAAAGAAGAATTGGAAAGTAACTACGAATTGAGGGGCTGCAAAATAGTCAGGTCGATTAGCTGGCTGGTGATGCTGAGGTCAATCATGCCTGTGCTAGATGAATTGGTCAGTGCACTGTATCTGGTCCGCATAGTGCTGCACTTCATGAACATGTCTGAACTTCCTCGGCTATATTAAAGTTCCTTTGAAATGCTCTTTTTGCTAGTTTCTCAGAGGATTTAGTAATATATGCTGTCAAATAACTTAAGTGATAATAGAGATAGAGTTGAAGGATGTGATAAGGTGAAACTAATGGTATACATAATGGTGACCAATCTGGAAGGGGTTGATCTGGAGGCAATTGTGTAGAAAGGTTTGCAACGAGTGCTGAGACTGTCTTGTGAATGTTACCCAAATGCAAAAATCCAATCATTAATGCTGCATTCTCTGAAATACTTTGCAGCTGAAGGTAAACATTCTGGAGGTGGTCAATCCAGAGGTAATAAACTTAATGATGGGTAACTTGGAGGTGACCAATTTAGGGGGGGTCAATATAGTAGAGATTAAATACAAGATTATCAGTTGAAAGGTAGTTCATCTGCAGGTGTTTAATTTGCAAGTAATTGATGTGTAGATAGTTGCTCTGGCAGAAATTAATCTGCAGATTCTGAATCAGCTAATAGAAAGCATGACACTGGCCAATTGGAAGCTATTTGGTTGAAATTGAGACCCAAAAGCAGATGAGACTCCATTGATAAGCTATTAAGAAATAAGTAAAATACAGAAAATTTCATCTATTAGAAGGTGTATGTAGTAATATATTATGTCACAGTGACAAGAAGTGGAAGACAATTGATCTTTAATACTTTCTGTATTTGTTAATTACTATTCAATAAGTAATGTACAAGTACAACAGGATGACTTTACACATAATTTTCAGACAATTATACAGTCATAGACAGGAGAGTGAGAGATGGTGGATGCAGATAAGTAAGTTTAGAAAATCATCATGTGCAACTGTAATTTTGAGTATACCACATGCTATAGTGATAGTCCACACTAGATGATATCCAAGTAATGCTCAATCCAACTGGTATCTATTTTGACATGTTACCAATAAACTCAACCTGCAAAATTGTATACTATGTTACTCAGATTAAAATACTTTTGCTGAGATTGTCTCTATGTTGTCACCACTTTATCGTTATAGTAATCCCCTTACTTGCTGACTTATTAGTAACTCTACTATTATCTAGATACATTTGATTCAACTACCTAGCTCCATCATTTTATGTTTGATATATAATTTAATATCTATTATGGCACCTACCTACCCAAAGTTAATAATCTTTAGTTTCTGGCCAGATCATCAATATTCCTACAACTATCAGTTCATCCTTGGATTTTATCTCTGCTGGCAGCTTATGTACCTCAACATTAACCTTTTTATATTTAGCTTTCAAGAAGTAAACAGGTATTATTAACTGTTATCAACATTCCAGATTTCAAGTTTGTTTGTAATTGGAGTTTCATTCATATCAATCAACTGGCTGCCATTGAACTTTCAATATATTAAGTTTGCAAATATTCACAACCTATAGATAGCCTTCCAAGAAGAACTTACAATATTCCAAGATTAGTTGGTAATATATTCTTCATATAGTTATAACTGCTTTTATACTTTAGTACCAATCACTAGCAATATAATCAACAACATTCAAAGTTCACCATACTGGTAAAATAGTTATGACTATAAATTACCTTCGCAAGAGTACTCAACCCCCATTTAATTGTATGTATCCTGACTGGTTCAAACGTTCTAGCATTGGTCGTTGTTTACCCTACTGAAGCATAGGAGACAAGTCAATCACTATGCCCATCTGATTTGCATTTCACTAATATACAAGCTTCAGCTTCAATATGATTCAATTGGTATCCCCGTCAACTCTATTGCTTGTACTTATATACAATCTGGAGCCAGTTATAGATGATACTGTATAGTTAAATTAATATATAAATGTAAAAATATAGAGATATATATGGAAGAATACAAACTGATATCATGAGATTTGTTAGAGTTGAATGATATGTAGTGATGCTGATTTCCATATTAACTGGTGGTAATTCCCAAGAATATGTTGATTCTTTTCAACTGCTCTTTAGTACTTCAGCATTCTTTCAACCTTGTCAAAGGCATTTCCATCTATTCATCGCATTTTTCCAAGTCCTCTTATAATTCGATATATATTCTTGCCTCTGTACAGTCTCTACACAAAAGTTCTGGTAATTAGATCCAAGGGCCCCCTCACAAACACAGCCTCCAGCAACAATAATTCATATTACACCCCAACCAAAGAAAATACAGTCTTCAAACCAGTTATATAAAGTATCTCGATACTTATAATGATGTCTGTATAAAGAGAACAAAAGTCGAATAGAATTTCATGCTAAGTACCTGGAATTCTATCCCATGGCATCAGTTACAGCAGCAATCCTGTCGTACATGTTTGTCTGCAGAGTCTGAATGTAAGCATCCTAGATCTCCTCCCAGATCTCAAGGAGAATATCAGCCAACTATGATTTCATCTTATCCGGGCCTCCTTTTGTGGTTCCAATATCTGGGTATTTCCTATGAAGCCTGCACTTGAGCTCTATGCAGACATGTTTGATGGAGTTGAGGTCTGGGGAATAGGGTGGCCAGTCATCTACCTGGATGTAGTACTTTTCAATAAAATCCATCACCACTGCTGCTTTGTGGACTGCACCATTGCCCTGCTGGAAGATGGGATCTTCTAAAGTCTGATGGACACGTTAAAGGTCTGGAAGAGGATGATTTTCATCCAGCTTGACGTAGATACCCTTGTTGACCAATTTCTCAATGAGAGAGCAGAATGTTCCATGGTTTCTGTCCGAAAAGAAACCCAGACTATCAAGGAAATCTTGTTGCTCGTGGATTGTGGTGCAATTCGCTGTTTAAAACACTGTTCATGTAAATGTCAAATGACTCACATTTGGCACCCTGAATTGCTCTTCACCACTAAGCATTGATCGCTCCAATTAACTCCTTCCCACTCCTCACATATCCAATTCTGCTGTTCAAGCGCCCATTATGGCCTTTGGAATACATGTGTATCCAGATGCTTTGGTCTTTTCGTCACTTACCACTTCCTACAGTAATTGTGGTGGATATACCGACCCATGATTGACAGTGATTCATTTGATGCAGACATATCCTGCAGTTTGGTTTCTGTAATTTGTCTCCCTTGCCCGGACTGCTTACATGGTAGATCCTCGTTATTGCTGGGTCAAAATTCATGGTTAGTGGATGTATGGGTTGTTTTGAAGGGATTGGCTATTGGTAGCACAAACAACACAATTGCAGACGATTGACCAAGGTCACACTGTAAGCAGGCTAATCGCTATGAATGAGTAACTCAAGTAAATGAGGATCAGGATTTCCCCCTTCTCTGCCAGAGGCATATCTCAATGAGAAGTTAGAGTCATTTTGGGAGGTACAGGGAGCTTCCAAAGTAACAACAAAATACATTTGTTCGAGTGCACATGGACCAAATCACTAAGACTTTTGCCTAGTGAATGAAATACATATGTCAATCACAACATATAGATTTGTTCCACTCGAAAATTTGTTAACTATACGCGATTCATTGAACAGCTGTTGAGCTGTCCAAATTATTTCTAGTGGCTAATTGAGTTCCCTTCATATGAATATAATTACTAGAGCCATACAGAATCAAGTAGTTATCTAGTCTAGCTCGAATAGTGACCAAAATTTTAGATCGCATCAATGTACAGCTGACCATATAGCCCACATTATATGATTGAAATGTGAATGGTTTTCAGTTTGAATTGAATGACTCCATCCAGTTCTTACCTTATTAAGAGATCCTTTGAATGTATTCAATATACTACTAAGAATATATGGAATACTAATCAAAAACTAATACTCTTGAAATTTGAATAGATTATAGTCCACAAATGTTCCAGGCAGTCAGCTTCGCTGATTTAGCTCGACCTGGAGGTCAAGCACATTCCAATAGGACTATAAATGTTTCTGCTGAACATTGTAGATGGCAAGCAATCAAACTTAGTGATAACTGTCCAAGAGTATTATAATAGTGTTTGCAGTGACAAATTAAATTGTATTTGTTGACATGAATCTACATTCCTTGTCTTTATTTGTACTAGCTATCTAATTTAATTCAATTTTCTTTGTACTTTGTATAACAACAAAGTGTACCATAATTTAGATGGCAAAACTACATACATCAGCCACTCTAAAGTGAGATACAATAATATGCAGACAGTTTCTGGAATATTCAGATTGGTTGAATGCAACATAGAGTACTCTCAGACACATTGCGGTAATTTCAGATTACTCCCAATACTTCTGATTATGAAAGGCTGAATAGATGAACATTTTGAGGATAACAGTATTGCCTTCAGAATAAAATGTATGTTTTATTAAGATATATAAATCTTTGCCTGAATGGAAGATGCTACTCTTATATCTCAGACATTTCTGGTACTTCTAGATTCTGATTGTGTATCCAGTGCAAGTGATAATATACCAACTTTCTCAGACTATGCAATTCCATAAGCTATCTTTTATGAAGATATTATCATGCATTCTTATCAATATCCAAATAAATACATACATCACTTCAGAAAATCTCCTATGTGATATAAAATACCAAGGTCATCTGATATAGCATTCTCTTGTACTAACTGTACTGGTCTCACTACTACTGCAATAGATTCAAAGCACACAATATTGGTCAGTTTAAAAACTCAGATACCATAACAAAAGTAATCATCTGTTCCAATTGGATTATTAGAATATAGAAATTACTAATGATTATTTGTATACTTGAGAATACAATAACCATCATTGAGTCTTCTTGAATGCCTTGTAGATAAAGTGTTTCTAACTGCCAGGTACAGTCGGAAATGGAGAATGTAATTCAGTTCAGTACTGCATATGTCTGATACTGCAAAAGAGGAAACTTCTTCTTGAATTGTGTTATCAAGGCTATTCTCTCCACTGTCTTTATGTATAAACTCTTCATTGTAATCAGTAAATTGTAACTTTTGCTCAACTCTGACCAATATCACTGAAATATAGCTCTGATATTGTTCATAGAGTTCAATGTTCTATTCGATTGTTTAAAAAATATATTGTCTATGAGTACATTCTGATTTTCAAAAAATACCTATTCAGCAACTTGTATCTCCAGTTTATTTCAATTTGTTAATTGGGTAGCTGTTCCATCTTGAGCAATTGGTACACCAATGTGGAATGTCTGAGTGATATGAACTAATCTGTTTTCAGACTATGCACAAAGTTTTTTTTTCAAATATTATAGCTATGTGGATTCATGGTGGGAAAATTATTCATTCTGATAATGCTAGAGATGTAATCAATTGTCTCTGGGTCAATATTGGACATAACAGACTCTATTAATAGAACAATATAATGCTTTCACACAGTCAGTATCAAGCTGTTCAAATATATTGATTGCAAAATCATTAGTACTATACATTTGCTATATTCACACTAGTGTAAAACTTTGTAAATACTGTCCTGAATATGCCGATTGTATTAAGATTTGTATAAATACTATTAGAATCACCTGGATAATAATTGACTACAACCAAGTATTACTTGTGATAAAAACAATCGATTATTCTAACTTCAATTACTTCTACATGTTGCAAGTGATACTGTAAATCTTTGTCTGCAGATGGTATAGTAAATGGTGCCGAGTAGACATACACCAAATTGTGGATTCAGTCGCAGCATGGGATTACAATGTGTAATACTTCACATACTTATAAGAGTTTGTATTAATCGCCCTGGTAATTTCTCCTGCTGTGATAGTTTTCATACTGACAATTTAGTGCGTAATTATAGATCTGAATTCGATTACCCTAATCTTGGATAACAGCTTTGAATATTAGGTATAATACAGAAATGCTGTATTGAAACTCTAGTATTGAATGGATAATGCTTGGTATATTTCTCACTTTAATTGCTGTGTTGCCTTCTGGCAATTAATATCTTACTATTTAGCTGCTGCTAGACAGACTTGATCCAGGTGCATCTGAAATTCCCCAAATGTTATTATAGTAATATTTTCTGTCACATATACAAGAACTTCTATTACAGCAGGAAATTTAAGACATTTGTTTCAATATCTGTTGAAGTCTTATTGCAAACTGACAAACAACATTAGTCTCAGCAGACTTCTACTATTTCTGTTCTGTAAAATTATACTTCTTTGGATTAGATCGCTTCAGAGTGTCATCATTTACGTTCCAGAATCAATTTCAATAGTCTGGCCGGTTCACAACTTGATGGAATTCAAACAATACCTGTAAAGATTCTATTTGTATCGTATCACTGGCAGGTTCTGCTGCACTTTCCTGGCCATACTTCATACAAGCAACATTAATAGTGCAATTTTCTACAAGCAAACTGCTCATTCCCTGGAACTCTATTCGCAACCTGGTTCAGTATTTGTAGGTGTCAAATTGAGTATTGTATTGCCTAAAGGCTGGATAATGTATTATTAATGTGAATCAATTAACAAATTGATATCTGATATTTCTGGCTATCAGGTATGTCAGTAGCCTATTCTATACACACTTGACATATCTGAATCACTCCAAATGCAAATTCTTGGACAGCGATACCTGATAACATTTAGAGAGATAATAGTTTCTTTACAGATTGCCAATTAGGTAATCAACTCAACTGCGCAAAGCATCAACCGTAATTTCCTCCAGTTGTTCTGCATTAAAAGCCAGATGTCAGGGTTATTGAATAAATTGAGAGTTGAATGCTTCATTGACACATTGTGAGAAATATATTACATTCACAAGTAGCATTGTGAGATTTAAGCAATTGTGACTTGTTCTGGATAATTGCTATTCGGACAGCCAATTATGGGTAATATTTTCCATTGAATTTATGAGTACAATTCCATTTATATTCTAGAGCAATTTTAACAAATATTTGTTAAGCAAACAGTTCAATTGCAAGGTGGTTATAGTACTGCGTGCAAGTATTAAAGATATTCTTTAGAAGACATAGAATCAGCTAAATAAAAACCCAGGTACATTTCAAAAGTGTGTATCCAATAATATTTCACATAAGACCATGTATTCAATCGAGAGACCCTCTATATATTTATTCCAGATCGTTAGTTTCTGTATTGTTGTAATATCTATCAGTAACCTTTGCAACTTCTGCCCAGACACGTAGTTAATCTGGTATATCCCACTACCAAATTTTATTTCATCCCGAGCTGAATCTCAATTGACTGTATTAGTCAGTGAGGTAATTCAGTTCAAGGTTGAACAATACTGCAAGAGCAAAATAATCAGAAAGGAATGGCAATTGATCGAATTTATCTCTGTATTATACCAGGTACAACATATATACATTTCCTACAATTCAACTATCCTAATTGAATCTAAAGTAGCTTTTAGCATCCAGATTGCACAGGGTATTTGCAGGTTAGAATAATTTGAATCCAAAGTTACAGTCTATATTTTGAATAACAATTTACAATCATTCTGATTTACTAGCTAAACTACTGTGTGTGTTGAAAGTAATAGGTAGATTGAAAGGGACATTCTATATTCCATTGTTCAAAGTACTTGTAATGCTTGTCAAATGATGCAGTTGCTTTGTTGCATAGTATCATAGAGAAATACGTAGTTGGTAAACAGAACTGTGATATCTTGATAATATTGAGCTTGTAGTACGTGACATATCAGATGTGAGGGATTCTATTCATTCCTTATACTAACAATATCCGGGTTATAATGTACCAGATACAAATCTATGGGATGATTATTACCTATCTACTACAGTAACTACCATGTAGGTACATCTAATGGAGTTCAATAATAATAGGTTGGGGAAATTGGAACCGGCTAATAGTATAATCGCAACAGGTAATAACAATCACTGTATTTATATTGGGTGATTTTGTTCCTCGTAATCATCAAGTCTGTTTGTAATTGATTGATTTCTTTGAGCAAATACAGAGTATAACTAGTTTTTGCCAAGTATTAGCTATATACAACAAAGAGTCTGTGGTGATTATACTAATTCTGATCAATTGTAATGCTAGTTCAGTGAGTAATGTATATTTCACCCTTGAAGTACTGAGGAATACTTGGTCAATAGTAAAGAAAATGAGATCCAGCGCGTATAAATAGAGGTACACTGAACTGTATGAAAGATACACAAGTAGTTGCATCAACTAACCTTGTAATCAGTTTGCTTTATGAACCAGAATAGATATTTTGATCTGTATATCTTGCACACAAATTGATTACGACAGAAGATCAGCTGTCCATTGCAAATATACTAACAACATTGAGCAACTAATTTTTATGTGCTTATGCAATATAACATCTTGGACCTACTATACATTTCATCAGTATAGGCTATTGTCTGATATACCAAAGTACAAGGCTTGAGCATCAAATAATCAAGAACAGTCATATTAATATAATAAATAAATCAGTTTTCAATTTAGCTGAGTATCTGATCTTTACATATTGAAAACTGATTTTATTGTGAGATGTATACTCAGCAACTATTCTTCACTAGTTCATACAGTATAAGAAGATGACTAAACGTATTCCATGAGTCAAATACATGTGACCAATGTAACTGCTCCACTTACCTGCCTTTAATTTACACAAGTTTCCATATTATAGATACATATTTTATACACAATATCTGCATTTTGTACATACCTTTCACTAGATAAACTTCTTAATGGTTTCCAAATAGTGTCATATGATATTTTGATCTATTTGAGTACAGACTCAACAGTGGTTTACTTGTTTGAATCCATTCAACAGTCTTGTTTGTTAATCAAAGCATCTCACTAGTAAGGAAAATCAATATTAATATTTGTTGATTTTGTCTGTGGCTTATAATTGTACATTATATTAAAATGCCATAGTGTATATCTACATGCAGAATACAAAGACACTTATATTGAAGTAAAGGTAAGAACAACATCTCATATACTCAACAAAATCTCTAATTTTTACAAATATCAAAACTGCACAAATATTTGTTTATAATGATCTTTAAAGCATCCCTATTTGATAGTAATTGTTTCCAGGTACATTGTGGTTATTAGTCTCAAGCTGATACAACGTGACAGCAACATGACAATCAATCACTAATGCTATGTAGGGATTGTCCAATAATGTTCCTTGGTGAGAAGTATATCAATTCTCCACAGGAAATCATGCTGAATCAGGAATTGTTCCCCAATAACAATTATCAAAGCAAGGTCAGTTTCAAACCGGTTCCTCTCCACAACAACCAATCTCACAATCAAACAATTGAGTTCTTCAGCTGATAATTGCTACTGTTGCTTCCCCAGAAACATCTTACACTGCACTACAGAACTGAAGCTGTGCAGTAATGAACATGATGCAGATGATGAGAAATATTATATTTCAGACATGACGGATATTAATCACAAACTGCAGATTATCCTAATGCAAATGACATTCTACATGAAGTATTTTCGCAAAAAGATCATCCACAAAAGAATGATCTGTCCAGGCAAAATGGATCCATCACAGGAAACAGGCTCCATCTGAACCGGCAGAGGCACCCTGGTGGCGGCTTACTCCCAGCCAGGCATTACTGCAAGCAGTCTCAGGGCATATTATCCTTCGATCGCAGATTTACAGGTTCTTCTCACTCTGTCAGTCTCCTAATTTGAATGAACACTATGTGGTTGTGGCCAGCTGTAACTGTACCTTAATTTGGGTATATTGGTAACTAACTTCCATCGGGATGGCAATCCGATGGGTGACATTGAGAACATTTCTCCACGCCTTTGTTCTACCAGCGCATAAAATGCAATCACCTCTTTACTAATTATATATATTGTTCCAAGTCACCAGATATATGTGACTATTGACAATCCATTGCTTCTTCCATCGGGCTCCTGAGTTACTTCTAGTAGCTATCTCCGCAATTCTGTGCATGCAGCTTACTATATTTTCCATGCGGAAAACCTGCAAAGCAACGACTGATGGTGCATTTCTCACTTGTACTAATCTCAAGATGAGATCCAGGTTACCCGTGTTTTTAGGTATAATGGTGATTGTCAGGTCTAACTAGTACTAAACGAAAGCTTCATTCCCATTTAGGAGCTTGATTTTGAAATGTCATTGCAGTTGCCATGGGAGACGACCATTCAGCATACCATAACACCTCCCTGGGCAATGCTTTATCCACATTCTGTTGTTATGTTGGTCCAGTCTTTGCCAGCTGTGGCCTTCTGTGCATTGACACATCTACAATATGCATTCACCTTCTTAACCCTCAACTTGAACCTCAATACCATGGTAATTTCAACACTACATTGCATGCAGTTGTTTATCTGATATATTCATTGAGTGACAACTTATAAGGTTGATAAACTCCTATATGCTATTGTATATTGCCGCATGGTGTGTTGCATCAAACATATTTTTGAGTGATGCTCTGAAGTGTTTAATTTTACTGTGGCAAAGCTTTTCATTGTGGCAGTTTTGGAGTCCCCTGAATTTGGGCTTCGCATATAACTGGGACATGAAGGGGGTAGCTAGAATAGCACCAGAAGAAAAGACATAGCAGGCAGCAGCACTGTTCCCTCGATACTGAGTGAGCGCTTCCAGAATGATCTCTCTGATGTTGAAGCAGAGAATGTGACCCTCAAAGGTGATAACTTGCGGCCAGTAATTTAGATTGTGAATAGTGGCGTTCCAACTGTCCTTGAGGTTGGTTGTATGTGTTTGTTCATATCTCTAGGCAGAGTACTGATGCAAAGCTCCGTATCAAGGAATCTGTTTGACCCAATGTGACATCAAGTGGATATTCATACAGATGAAGTAGGAATCAAATTTCTTAAACATATTTATCTTATGGCTAATATGATCCCGCCATGTGTTCTTCAGGAACTGCTTCTTGGACAGCGTCCAAGAATCAGCATTTGTTTCCTCGTCTACCATTCGCTTCTACACCACTTCTGTTGTCAAGGCATTAACTTTGGCCTTCGCCGTTTGCCAGTTTGCCCAAGTAAGAAAACATCTTTGAAGACGTTAAACCGACACAAGGCGTCTTCCATACAGCTCAATCATGCATCATTGTGAGAAATATATTGAGCATACCTACAGAATTCCGAGAATGCCCAAGTCTACTCAATTAGGTGATTAAATATGGAATGCAGAGTGGGGCATCCGCCTCGTAGAGTGTAACACTGGGAGATCCACCCTAAGTTCTAATCAATAAAAGCTCCTAATCACTTAAGAACTAATATAGAGAAGAATGATAAATCTTCGCTCAGGATACAGATAAGGATTACCACCAAAGGTAACAAGGTATCTATTCCGTTCTCTGCTCCCCAGAGATAGTATTGGCAAAAGAGTATGGTATTATGCTATCAGTACACTGCTGTACACGATTCAGGAGTATCCTACTCAGAGGATTCTCTGAACTAACACACTATGGTGCCAGTCTTTAGACTCCTTTCAGACTCAAGAGTATCATCCCAGCAACTGGCACGTATACTCCAGGACTGACTGTCCTCGAGTGCAACGACTCCATGTATCGACTTGTCTCAGAAGGAACAGCAAAGTAGTTTCGCCTGAGCAGAAGCGGTAGTGCTGACCCAAGAGTATCCTACCACAAGTATCCTCTGGACTACCATGCTATCGGATATGCCTCGGACTTCCTCCGGACTCTAGAGTATCATCTTGCACTCATCCCGATCAATGACCTGCTTCAATGGAGGCACCAAGCATAACCAGGTATAAAGAGTGATAGATTTTATTCGTGACTTAGAACTGAAGAATAAACGTACAACTCCAGACATCAATGGTGAAGTATCCTTGTTGACTTCGATACAGAAGTAATAAATAATACACCGGAATAAACTTAAGGCTTAACCTCCAGGTCAAGAAGGTCCATAGGTATCCATAGATAAATCTTAATTTAGATTGTATATTCGATAGTAGATTATCAATGTCCTTCCTCAATGACAGTATCGCTGATATTTATCTGACAATCCACACCATTCACAATCCTAAGGCTGCCAGAGCCTCTTTCGGAGTTTACAGACTTAACTGCCTCAACATCCTTGCCTTCTACCGTTGATGATCGAGTTCTAACTCCCTGGAGTATTATCTACGTCATCAAGATAATGAGCTGGTATTGCGACACAATTGCTATTGGCGATACCTCGTACAAATACAAGCTTATCGGAAGCCAATTATTAACAGATAGGTTCCTGTCACCAAGAGCCAGTGAAAGTTTCCTCTAATATACCCACCGGGTACGTAACGGTTTAACAATCCCAGCAAATGACAGATCCCTTAATTTGACTACACTGTATTGGAGCCAAATATACAGTAATCTGCAATACAGCTGTTTTGCCAAATATTGAAGGGAGAGTATCCCGCACCACTCTGGACATATGAATCCCGAGTCCTATTTGCCCAGACTAAGAAGGTGTGGTCAAAATGAGGGTTGATTCATATAACTCCATTCCATTGACAGGGCTCCGATGTATCGATTATTGGTTACTGACTTATCTCGTCTATAAGTCAGCATATCTCGAGATGCTATGGTGGTATGATATTGACGACATCTCATCTCATAAGGAATGAACCATTGGAGCATTAGTGAATAGTCATTCGTTCAGCAACTAGGAATATGGTTTTCTGCTGATCAGGAGTGACCATTAACAATAGAGATCTTATGACCAGTACCGATCTAAAGATGATATACATCTCACTTTCGCTTGGCCTCATCGCTGTCGTTGATCAATTGATGCGAAGGTCGGGTAATGGAGATTTGACTAATTGGTGAACTAATGTGGAAGGTACATCCAATACGGAAATCCGAGTGATAATTCGTGAATCTGGATCGAGTATCCATAATAGGATTATCAAGTGATCCAATATAATTCCAGAAATATACCTGTAACACCAAAGGCATAGCATAGAGTCTGGGGTACAACTCCAGATAGATTTCGGCTCACTTCTTTCACCTCCTTCCCATTCCATTCTGAATGGTTTTCAGATGACCTATTTTTGGGTGTACTGTGGTGGCAAGCAGGCACAGATCACGAGATTGCATTGTACTTATTGAGCCCTTTATGCTTCTTCATGAAGGGGAAAATCCATTTCTGGTGGTGTTTAGGCATGCCGATCTGCATTGTGTAGAGGAGGTTGTCATTTCCAAGATCGCTTTCAACTCAGGAAACACATCGAATCAAGTACAATCCGTGGTGAACCTGGCATGGGGAGAGTGTGGCATCGTCTGTATTGGTATTTGCATCACTGAGCAATCAATGTTTGTTGTGATCCTACTGGGTGTGTTGCTTGTCAGGTGGGAACTAATCTCCAAGTTTGATTGGTGGACACTCACACTAACAACAGCCATGCCGCTGGAGATGATGTAGTTCGCTATACTCAGGATAATCTGCAAGCCTCGATGCAAATGCTGCTTTGCAATGTCTGAAGCTGCCATCTGTACAGGGAATGTAGTAATTTCCGCTAACAGTACTGGAGTCTCGTGTAAAGGTGAGGGGATGGAGTGCAGTCCAGAGGATCTCGTTCAGCACCTCTTTGTTTGTGTGCCACTGTTCATTTACCTGTATTGGAGAATTACTGCAGTTCAGGATCGGAATCGGCAGGTGAGCAACCATTACTATGCTGCACATTGAGCGCATCAGCCAGATCTTCAAAGATTCATTCCAAATTGTCGTGTATACAGGCCACTCTTCGTTGTGCACATCAAAATTCAAGACATGTATTCTGGCAGGCATGAAGATCTAGCTATCCAGTGTATCCCTCAGTCTGAGCGATGACTTAGCTTCGAATAGTACATTATTATTCTTGAGTTTCTCTCCTTACCTTTGTATCCCACGTTCAGTCCGCAGTCTGAATTTGAGTATAGAGGAGTTTCAGTGGTGTGTCACCAATACACCAATTCTGAGGGGCATAAATGTGATGCAAGGAGTAGTGTGTCTGCAGCAGCAACCATAACATGCTTTTGATGATGTTTCGACTGCAGTATTTGACAGGGGGTGTGTGATTGTCATTCCATCTCATATCCCCAAGAGTGTGTAGTTCACACTCTCCGACAACCTGAGTATCTCGCATGCTAGCCATGAGCTGCTGGAAGCCATTCATGTTTTTCAAGCTTCCTAAATGCTGAGCAGTGTTTTCTTCCTTCATCATGTTGTCATAGTACAACTTCATGCCCTTCTTGTTAATCCCTCACTGGATATATTGGTACTCTTCATGCGTCACTAATGGGTAGTAAGGATTGTATTGTACGTTACTCTCAAGGCAACCCTGAGGGTTGCTTTCCCATCACCCAGCCATGTAATCACGTAGTGGAGAACCAGTACCAGAGTATAGTTCCGTCATGGACAGTGTCGGTGGCTGTGGTTGAGATTCCACATTTGCGATGATTTCAATGTGTTCAAGGTAGGGAAATGGGTTCAAATCTTCAGCCGACTCTTCCTTAGTGTTGAATTCACTACCTCGAGCTCGTTCAACATGTCGGGGCGCACTGCAACTTGTCAGATAATTCAGGTGTGCAACTTGACGGTGTTCAGGATGGTGTATGTTCATTTGTATCAGTTACAGCTGTCTAAACTGACGTTCTTTCAGCATGAAAATTCAGGGCAATGGCAATGGGTCTTGTCTGGCATTGTCGAGGACACGCGAGGAGTGGAGTGTACACTGTACCTATGGACGAATCTTTGTGCTGGGCCTGATCAGTCTCATGTGGGTGTCAGCTCATAACACTGTCAGTAAACTTGAAAGTTATATTGCACTACAAAACCGTCACAAGGAGGATTGAAATACGCCAGGAGTTGTACCATCACTGCATGCAGGATGTCCCATAATACTATGAATCAAATGAAACCAATACAAAACCCATAAATAAATTCAACTCTGAGCAAACCAAAAACCTCACAACACGTTTAAAGATCACTGCCTGAGATAAATTGATTAGGATAACAGAATCCAACAACTCACACAACCCAATCCTTAACCAAAACAATCAGGAAACAAAAAGCCCTAAGTACACAAGAAACCTCAATACGTGTCATAATCAGTGCCTGAAATTAACAGATTACCGCAAGGAAATATACGAGACAAAAACCTGTCACTAACCCAAATGCAATAACCATTGCATTCTCTGCATCCAGAGGCCTGGTTCACTCCTCAAGCAATGAGCCATCCAGGCATGCCTCAGTAAGCTGGAAATCTTGCTGGGGGACATTGGTGTATTAGTCACAACATGCCAATTTGCCGGATACCTACCAATCCACATCAATATTGGAGTTGTCTCCACCTGCCTCGGCGTCCTGCAGTATTGGCGCCACTGCGCGAGGTGTTTGCTCCATCACAAACCCTAAAACCTGTAGCCCACTGTGGGAATAAAAATCCAGAGTTTTTTGTTATGCATAAGGTTTGTGGGTTTTTGGCCACGGGCGGCCACCAGAGGTTCTGGCCGTGGGGTAAGCTCCTGCATCTTCTGGTCGTGCTCAGGTAGCAAGATTGGCTAATTGTCTATCATGGTATCTACATCATCAGCAGATGTAATTTCCATCTCTCTCTGGCCAATCATCCCAGGATCTTTGCCATTATTCTCATTCTCATTCTCTTCCTCATCCTCATCCTCCTCCTCCTCCTCCTTCTCCTCCTCCTCCTCCTCCTCCTCCTCCTCCCCCTCCTCCTCCTTCTCCTCCTCCTCCTCCTCCTCATTCTCCTCCTACTTGTCGTCCTTCTCAGTATCTTCCTCCTCTTCATCATCACCATTCAATGCCATATCCACATCGCTGTCAAAATCAACAATGTATGGTGTGTCCACATTATCTGCCATGCACATATCAACATCAGAATCATGTTCTGAGTTATATTCACAGTCTGACTTCTTTGTAGATTTGGAATGATCATCTGATGACATTGACAAGGGAGGCAATACTCATGGCTCGAAATATACCCGCACCAGTTTGCCCTCCGTGTCCGAGTCCGACACATGAATTTTCTTTCTGCAACTTCATACCAACATCATGGGCAGTGTCATCTTCCCCTGGGGTTTGTGTAACAATACCTTTCCCTTTCCATTCCGCTTCCCCTTCCACTTCCCTTCCTCTGTTGCCATCCCCTTCCTCTTCCACTTCCCCTTCCCTTCCACAGTTCTATTCCCTTATCCCTTGTTATGTGTTGTTCCCTTCCCTTTCCTGGTCCCATTCTGACTGCGCAGCATGTTCTCCTGACCCTCGCCATCATCAATGTAATTGTCATCGCTAGGATGACTCCTTCCACCGCTCGACACTTCGGGATCTGCCCAGTTCACATCATCAGTATCCTCATCGATTGTGTCATCCCAATTCAGTGGTCTAATGGGCAGAATGTCGTCTGGCTTGTACTGCTGGCAGCGTCGTGGCTCAATCATTGCGCTCGGACCATTCCTACCATACCAAACGGAACGCTACCTGGAGCATTGAATGTTCCCCGAGCTGGTTGTTGGTGCATTTGATCTATTGACATGATCCCCGAAGGCATTGTTGTTATCGCACATCCAATTGTTCATCTGGTCATGGGTTTCATCAAACATTTGCTGTATATATGAGTGGAAGGCTACCCACCAAGCACGAAAAGCAAACACCTGCTCGTGCGTTGTGGCCACATCAACTTGGTTGGTCAATGGTGGTGAGTTGTGACTGGATCAAGAAAGGTTATATTATGAAAGGAATCCCATGCCCTCTGATCCTTGATGCCGCAAACAATATTTATCCATCTGAATCCAGGGATGTCTTCTGAAATCAATTCCTTCATACCGTGCTGTTAACACGACACACATTGATATATAACCGATATTGGCATCCAGGCCCCTGCAGTTGCCTTCCCCTTTCCTTTGCTGCTGCCCTTTGGTGCCATCGATGTGAGTTGAAAAATAATCTTCATCTCAGGCATTAGCATGGTGATAAAGTGTCATAGAGCAGAAGGAAGGCCGAAGGAAACTTCCAATGTTGAGCAGGTTATCGGGTGTTTTTTGGAAGAGAGGTACTGATTGTGCCAGTCACAAGATGTCAAGAGTGTTCAGGATGCAGGCTGTTTGTTTAATAAGGGAGGAAATGGGAAAGGAGGTGTAGGCAGGAAGAAGGCATATATGTACTCGAGTTTCTACAATTTCTTGGTTCAACTTGTGAGATATGACAATGTTGATTCATATCCTGCGTTTTTTTGGTTAACAAACACAATACGGCCCAGCCTTCATCTTGCACAACCACCAGGCACCTGAGATATGAGAATCCACAAGATGAGATTTAGTACTCATGGTGAGAATAGCTTACGACTCCAGGCATTGCGTTTGGACGATACACAAAGTGTACTACACAGACCTCATACATCTCCGAGCAAACTGAGTAGTTCTCAGGTTGTTCCAACTGTGCAACCATGCAATTCAGCTACCAACATGTGTAGCAGTGGAAAAGGCACATACAACTAATGTCCTACATTAGAGAATATGTCATTGTATGTTTTTCAATGCTCTTAGCTCTGCCAAATGGGATTTTCCACCAGGAAGCTGAAGATATTCACAATCAATGGTTCGAAGTATACTGCCAAAAATGCATGCAATGCTATCATAATTGTGCCAAAGAGGCGTAAACACACTTCAAGCAGTGCAAATTGACCTTCAGATGTTGCTGTAACACTGCATACCAATGCTGAGCGTAATCTGAGTTTAGTCTGATTGCAGTTGTCCACATAGTTGAGTGTGTTCCAAGGAATCTTGTCATTTAGTATCTTCACAGGCTATTTTGATTTACGGTATATTGTGCTCAACACTGCACCTCCTTTGTGTTTCGAATTCCTCTCTGGTCACTCAAATTGGAGTCTATCTTGCCTGCCATTTCATTTGCATGCAGAGAAAACTATTCCTCCATTGTTAATGAGGAACATGTATATCCAACTGCACCTGCCCAACGCTCTCACACTGACTTGACTCCGGCCGTACAAAATGTCTGTAGTCTTGCAAATCGTCAGATACAACAAATGCAGGTGCCGTCAGTGAATTCTCTGCTTCCCCATGCTAAGTGATGTGTTTCTGCAACAGCTGGCAAGAGGGATTCCTCTCAACAAGGTACTTCAGTAGCCTCTACAATATAGGGTAAGAACTCCACCCCCTCATCTTTGTAGCATAATTATCACATCATGGATATCACTTAACATGTGACTTGCACCCCGTCCACTACACAGCAACAGGGAATCCATACTCTAACCGCTAAGTCTGGTACAACTACTTGTAGCACACCTGCATCCGGAGGTACCTCATGTACAGACTCAACAAGTTGAATTGTATGGTTTATGGAGGCAATGGCAATTGGAACAGCAAGCGATGACAACACCACAATTAGTGGTCTCTGGCAGTTGCAGCATCCATCGATTTGGTCAGTCAGACCAGACACATCCTGTATTTGCAACGGGCAGACTCCTGGAGCTTCACATGTGGAACAGACGGCCATTGTTCAGTGCAAACGGCATGGAGATGGTACATTATGCCACACGATGTGTTGCGAAGGCATTAGCTGAAGCTGCACCCTGGCAGATAATAGAGAATTACAGGAACTCTGCTATGCAGTAATATTACATTTGGTCCATAGCAATTGAGGCACGCACAAAAGTGATCTTGAATGAAGTATGCTGAAACAATGGCCCAGGTTCATGATTACACGCCCAAACTGGTACCAGGTTCAAGTACATGTTGACAAGATTAAGTCCCATTGTATTCAACCAGCAACTGACAATGTAGCAGAGCGTTGTGATTCACACCGCTTTGAATTCGACACAGAGCATTTGGAATTCATTGATTATCTTCTGGCAGACAATAACAATTATTTTGCTATAGCAGAGCATGTGGAAGGCGATGTACGCGGTCCAAATCCAATGCAAATAGAGTCCAATGCTGCAAACAAATGGCCAGAGTTCACTTCACTTCCTCCCAGAAGATATCCCAGAGTTAATCAATGTTAAATATTATCATCAGGCAAAGAACTGCAGTAAATATGCTGTCTGATGTAAAAACTCCATGATTGACAACAAGGATGGTCATATACCCTCGCTATTGATCATGTTCACCTGCACCACATTGTGCCATGCTCTCCTGCAGTGGCAAAGGAACAAAGGTCTTCTTCCAAATGCGTTCAAGTCAAAGCTAGAAGCGGACAGACCTGATGACTCGAACTACTTCAACATGAGGACTGACAGTGGTAAGAACACATCCTGCTGCGCTGAAACAGGCCGCGAGGTGTATACCGTACCTGGCATTGCCAACGTGTAAACATTTTTGACAAATACATGGAACACACCACCAGAGACCTACCAACAGAGACTGTATAGAGACACTCTTGCTCCAGTCAAACATCAGACTGAACAGGCGGGGAACCCCACACCTGCCGCGGTCATCAGCATGGAAGCAGCGCTTGTTGACAATGCTATTCTTCTTGACTATTTGACCTGCTAAGTGGCACTTGGTGAGCCTCAAATCAGAAGCACCAGCCTAAACATCCTGATAGACAACAATTGCATGGTTGACAAACTGCATCTCAGAATGCCAGGTAGCAGTGGGAACTACAAGGATGAAGGTGTCAAGAGCACCGAGCAGAATGCCGTCTGCACCCTCATCCGGCAAAGACAGGTCGTGACTAAACTCTGGAGGTTTGACTGGGGAACGAGTGATCTCGAGTGGTATGAGGATGACAATAGTGAAGATGGGGATGTGGATGAGGTTCAAAATCAATTGCCAGCGGATGATTGATCAACACAGAATGTGAAGGACTGAGTTCATTGTACTAGAGAGTGTGAACATTGGACAGTATATTTCAAACTGGTAAAATACAATAATGGTGAGGCAAATGCAATGGCAAGCCATGTATCCAAAGCACAGTCTATTGTAATTAGTGACAACATCTCGTAGCTAAACATATATATGGGGAGAGTACCACATCTGATGTATAGCAACAGTGGAGAGGTTCAATATAGCACTCAGCCAGAGAAAGAAATCAGCATCGCCAGGTGTTGTGTAAATGGCTACAGCATAACGAGTGCCCCTGCAAAGGGTATAACACACTTGTTGTTCTGATTGTGCATATACGTCACCACATTCCCAATACAAAGTAGAGAAGGTAAGTGTACAATACAAGCTGTTGCCTGGGCGACGGATATTATGTAATTCACCATGAGAGGGTATGAGGTTCTGTCAGAGCCATCAGAACTGTTGGGAACACCTGGGTGTAGCTGATGGAAACTAGGGTTGTTGCTGATCATAAGTCTGTCAAAGTTCAGTACCTTGAACATGTTGAAGGAGCAGGAAATGTCATATTCTCTACACAAAGTGTCTACCATTGTTCACCTGTAATGAAACAATAAGATATATTAAAAAAGAGGGGAAACCGAATAAAAAAATAATCACTATGGATTTGGAAACTAGAGTCTTAGATGATAAACTTTCTCCAATTTGCGTTTCAATATATGATGGACAAAATAAATCTACTTTCTGGGTAGGTATCTGAGCCACAGTATTTGAGGAGGTTGACTATGGTAGATTTTTTTTAATATTGAAGAACTGCCTTTTATTTCAATATTATGATAGTGTAGAATGATGTAGCAATACTATATAGTGACATCTTAAAATACATATAGAACTGCAGTTGAAACAAATGTTAATTAAATGCCATGACCACCAGTGGTCAGCCGGCTTATGGGTAACTGAGCTAGACACCCCTTTGGGGTGAATGCAAAATGGTAAGAAACAAACAAACAAACTGCAGTTGGAACGAAAAGAAGAAGAGAATGTATGTTAACATGCAACTGGCAACTGACAGAGAAGAGTGTCCAGGTAAAATAGGTCAATGTAACTATCTACAATTACAAAATAAGAATTTGATTGATTTTATCCCAGAGCTATTACTATATTGAAAAACTTATTTCTTCAATACCTAACATTACAATCTATTATAGATGATAACAAATATCAGCTTATCTGCCCATTTAATTGTAGAACAACTAGACAAAATCATTTATATGCCACTCGAAACAAGGTAAGATACAAGTCAGGTTTGGCAGCAACAATATCACAAGTTAATATTCAAGCTACAAAATAGTAATTTAGTATAATCCCCCAGAAATACAATCCATTAAAACAAAATCAATTATGAAGAGAGTAATAAAGTAGTTTTAGACTAGGATCACATCAGGATGTATAATTGTGGAGTGTATTATATTGAAACTCAGCTTTTGAGTCACAGAGATTCAATAATGCCCATGTAGATATTGTGGATGTCATAAATTTGAGTGTTGGAGGTGAATTAATACAAAATACCCAAAATCTTACATGTAGATCATGACATATTGTGATGATAACTCACAAACACAATTGGATCAACCTTGTAGAATTGCTGGAGTTGATTGTTGGTGGTATAACTTGTTCAAATACAACAATCCAGTTTCAGTATATATTACAGTAAAACCCATTGCACTAGTCCAGTACCAATCAATTCTACCACAGACTAGTCAAACATACTCTAGACCAGTTCTAACACAAGTATTCAAACTTGTGTAATATATCAATTCTACTATCATTGTAACTTCCACCATATCAGCTGTCAATATCTCATCACTAATCATCCGTCTTATTATTTTAATTCTAACCCTGTGATTGTACTTATTGGAGCAATGTAATGTATCTCTAAGGATGAAAAATAGAGAGAAATGGAATGTTGTAAACAAAGACATATTCGAGTGATGCAGAATATCAATAAATCTGCTAGGTGGTGGCGGTGTATAATTGACTCTGAAGAGGCAATGCTCAACTGCAAAGATTATATTATATTGAAGGAGATAGTAATTTGAACTACTTCATAATCTATTGTATATAGCATTTCGAACAACATATACCATGGTATTTATTATTTTGCCTATATCAAACACATTTCATTGAAATCTTTTTTAACAAGCAGATCACGAACAGATCAGCTTCATTCAACATGGCAGGTAATTACTATCTGGACATAATTAACTTCACTTTTAGAATAGTCTGTTGACCAAAACAATCCAAAATCACATTATCTGAGAGTAGAACAAGGTTGCAATAGTATTGACTATAACCTATATAAGAAGTTGCCACCAATGAAAGTATATCTTCCCCAAATATCATGTTGCCTATACCCAGTTCATAAATAATTAATATCAACCGGGTATACTCAATGACAATTGTATTCAATATTGTTTAAATGATGCCACTCATCACTTCGTACTCTCCAACATGATTACTGTTCCTTAACCCTAAGTAGTTCTGTTTTAATTTGCCAGATAGTGACAGTTGAATTACATGGTATACAATATAATCACATTTTACCAAAACTCAGAAACTCTAGCAATAATTGATTCAATTTTGGGTGAGTACAGTACACCTCAATGTGACTATACACTTCAGCTCATAAGGCAGAAAAGAAGCTTTATCGTATAGTCGCCAATAGTGTATACTAAAATGTATACTAGATATGTTTGTACTGTAAGCAATCCATATTCCACATAAGCATACCGTTTGGCAAGTATATATCAAAGTAACAGAGCATACTTATAGTAGTATTCTGGAGACTATAATGCAACATACTGGTGTTACAGCCAACCTGAGAAGAATAATACACAGTAATTTGGCAATGAAAACTCAGTGCAAGCAGTACAAATTATTTCCAAGCTGTCTATATTGTCAATATTCACAAAGAAATAATATATCATTAACAGCAATATCAGTTTCACATACTATACTATAATATTCCATGTTGTAGATAAATAGTCCAGTCCAGTTGGAAAGAGTATGTTGATTACAATAAATATAGTATTGAAATTTAAAGAAAATACAATAACAATAATCTCACATAAGTGAACATTCATATGATGATACTGTAGAATATGCATAGAATGTATAGCTTGGAAGCTGCATTATTTAAACAGAAACTTAAAATAGAAATACATAAACAATGAATCTGCCAAAATCTAATATGAAGGAGTAAATTATGAACACTACTAATTTATTCATATTGGAATTTGAAAACATAAATATTCTACAATTGGTACCAGAGAGGGGTTACCATAGAAATTGCAGAATTATACAAACAGTATTATACACAGTATACATGCCATCCAACCATTTATACAAATTGAACCAACCTTCATTATTGTATTATATTGGCTAACATCGTATATTTGGTTGGGCTTTACATTGAACTTTCCATTCAATTTTGAGTCCAGTTGTATATTTACGTTTGTGTGTAAGTCTACATTTGGGTATAAATTTTGGTTTACATTTGAATTTATATCGAGGTAGACATTCTGCCCAACATTACAGTTCTCATTTGAGTTTTTATGTGAATTTGTATTTGTATTTGCATTGGAGTTGGCACATGTATTTGCATGTAGATTGGCATTTGAACTGGTATGTGAGTTGGCATTTGGGTTGGAATGCAGATTGATATTTTGATTCACAAGTGAGTTCACATTGGCATTTGGATTGGAGTTCAACGATTGGTTTGTGTCTGAGTTTGAGTTTGAATCCAAATTCAGATTGGTATCTAAAGACCACATTGAGGACTGAAAGTGGTACCAAATTCAGATTCTGTCGAAATAACTAGTGATACTGGGCAGACTTGATTAAGTAATGAAATGGATTCAAATGTTCAATAACAATGTAAATATCTTGGTAACTACGACTTTGATCATTGGTACATTACTGCAAATGAATGGAAATCTTTAATTGCCAATATCACAATGCAAACTGAGCATGATACAGTTAATACTTCTGGTGAATGTAATTGTTTTCCCATATACGGATATTGCATAATGTTGAATATACGGAATAGAAATAATATGTGAATTATAAAACAACATTTATTATATTATATCTAATGAGATGTTTGGATAGTAGCATCTACAAAAACAAAAGTATGGAGAGAGCTACTAACCACAATGCAGATAGAGTTAGTATTTGACTGAAATTGGTTCTATAATAACTGAGGAAAGTTGAGTAACTATATGGCAAAGTTACTGCATCAGTATTTAATTGTAAGTATACAATTGCGTTCATTAAACTATATTTATACACTGACAACTATGATCAAATTGACTTCCAGTGTATATATCAATAACTTTCAGTGATTGAATCTAATCTTTTATTGTTAAAAACAAATATGACTTTATTTTTGAACTGATCAATTTTAGTAGTTGATTGTATCATTATAGTGTAAGTAGATTTGCCATTTCCCGTTGTTTGCAATAGATGAAATTAAATATGGCAGAAAGCCTGGAATATTATTCTGTACAAGTAATGTTACATTATTTTAAAGTCTATATCTTTACCAAAATTGGGTTTCAAATATTTAAAAGTTGTCTCCACCATACAATATTCACTGTGGGAGAATCTTACAACACTTCACCTCCAACCTGTCAGGACTCATCAACTATTAGTATTAAATATAGACATTCTGCCACATCTTAATTAGAGATTGATAAGCTCAGTAACTAAGATAACCACATTCCATATATTGATTCAAGGGAGACGGAATCAGTCTGTACCAGATTACTAAAACTGTTCAATTGGTACCCAGAGTATCATATTGCTTACTGGGATATGTTTAAATTGTTCAGAAAGTAGTACCAGTAATAATTATAATCAGTACAGAGGAATTTCTGTATTTACACCACTGCCACTTAAATTCTTCCATTAATTACTCCATTTCTTGCTCCACTATATTGCTACTCTCTTTCCTCTAACAATAGTCTATGTCCACTGCTACATTTCTATATTACTTACATTACAATAATTTCGAATGCTATATTCAATTTTGCAGTTCATCTTTACCTCTAACTGAGTCCTCACATCACCTAATTTTATCAATCCAATGTCAAAACCACACCACCTGTTTCTGCAGACAAACCCAACCATATCAATACTACCCTACACCTCTATTGGTTCACCTTTCAATCTATATCTCAATATATATAATCAATTATAATAATATTTCTGAATTACAATATAATTCCAGCTGAGTCACCAGCTTTATTGTATGTTATGCTCTTTATCAATCTTTTAACTACAAGAATGTTTCCACAGCTTCAGCAGAAGGAAAAGTATGGCAATTCAGACTGTGTATAATACAGCATGTATTCGAGTATAACTGGAGTAAGTATTTCAATGACTACAATTATACATAAGTACAGACAAATGGGTATCCATTGGTATTCCCATTTATTGATGATAAAAACTCTCACAACTCTGACTCCGATAAAAGTATTATAAGCCTCTATATAATTGATTTCTAGTATTCCAGTATCAGTGATATGAGATTTCCTAGCAAAATATCAAAGACTATAGTTACAATTATTACTGTACCTCAAACTGACAAGATGCAGAAACTGACAACCAACTCCTTTCAATATATTACTGGCACAACCATCTCACTTTATCCATTCTGGGAGTTTATTTTATTCTAAATAAATCCCAAGATGGTTCTCACCATCTTATATATACATTCTGCAGTTTATTGGACTTTTCATCCAACAAATGTATCCCACACATGTAGTATGAAGCAGAATATTGTAAATATTTGGTGTTATGCTATTTGGGATTATCAAAGGGTATCAATAGCAGCCCAGTCATACCAATCAATCTGATTCTTCAACAACCTCTTAACTGCTTGATAATCAGGCTGTTGCCAACTGCTTACTGTTGAATATGTCTCACTGTCAACACTTTGCCACAATGATCAGCATGATTCATCCAATGACAAATATGTCCCAGATGATATATATTCACCTCTGCTGCCAGTTCAAACTTACTGCGCTTTAATTAAACATGAAAAACTCATTGCTATCAATTAGTACATGATATTGCCACATTGTAAAGTGAATAGAGTAGTCAGGAAAGTGGTGTAAATAGAATCCAGTAGGTTGTAAACAGTGTCCAAGAATACTCGATTGGTGGTGAAAATGGGTTATATGAATTGCACTTTTAGTGAAAGTGGCACCCATAGAGTAACATAGCAATACGGTTGTCAGAGTTGATGTAGTTTATGGTGATACAGTTTGAGGCTGATGGACTGAGAGGTAAAACAGTCAGAGACCATTGAGATAGAGCTGAAGGATATTTTGTTCAAGGAGTATTGTATCCTGAAAGATATTATAAGTCTTTCTTACATGCCACTATCACAATAGAGTGGTATGTATATAGGGTAGAGATTTGCTCAATTGATTGTAACACAGTATATTCCACACCTTAACATAATATGAACAAACACATTAGTTTCTTACTATGTCAAGTTCATTACATTTTTCATTTGGATGGCTATTGCAATTGTTATACGTACTTTCTATACTGTTTTCACTTAGATATAAGTGATTGGACAATATGGATTGATTTGCTATCAATTGGGTGATTGAAGGTTTGAACTTACCTGACAAATGTTTGTAACTCCTGCTGATTAGCAATTCAATTGTATATTGCATGTATGATGTATTTCAGATAGATGCTGTTGTCATTAATATGGGGGATATTGTATTACAGATCTTTCTTGAACTTGTGCTGTTTGCAGTATTTATATCTCATTGTTAGTAGCCAGCTTTAAACAGTAGGTATTAGAATTCAAATTGTGTAAATTTACTCTTGAATTTCATTATATTCCAAGAAACCATTCCAATGAAATACACAGTAATAAATTCAACTTTATATTTATATCTTGAACGTTCAGCCACACAGTATTCTTGAAACTCCAATGACCATTTGCATTCCAATTCAGTACTCCACCTCTGTACTTGTATTCCGTACTGGAATCTTATGTTTAAAACATTCAATTATTCTGCCTTTTCTGACTATGTTGAGTTAACAACCCAAATATTACTTAAATACAGAATCTGATCAAAAGATCAGTATCATGTACTCGGAAAGTAATAGCTTCTATTCCATGCTGTATCTTCTAAGTACATTCCTGTATAAATAGTAATTGCTATAGTTATGCTATTCAAGTTGACAGTTTGAAAACAATTTGTCCAAAAGTCATAATATAAGGTATTACAGCTACCACTATTTACATTTCATTCTGTTTAACATCCTGCTCACCAGCATCTGCACATTTGTCAAATGAAGACTAACAGCTGTTTTTGTTTAAACAAAATATGTTTGTTTAATATTTCTCTAAGTCTGTGGTTTATATTAGTATATACTTAATGGATTATCTCAGCAATATCTATAGTCTCCATTTATTATCTTCTACTTTGTCACAGTTTGGATAGTCTCCACCACACCAGATAGTATATGTAATCAATTACTCATTATCACAAACCTCAAAGCTTTCTAGCTATTGAACTGTATATATCCCATGGAATCTTAGACATACAGCAGAACTTGAAATAATATACCGCAATGTGGAAAAGTGCCTGTATTCTAATCTACTAGTATGAACTTTATTAGAGGTTAACAAGGTAGTGAAATACTGGGGGCTGAAAAGATATAGACAGGAAGAAGTTAAAACTAGAGTTCAGAAATAGAGAATATCAATCTCCAGAGGGTATAGATACTCATTACACTGTATACATATACACTGCCAACCAGTAGAATTAGTGATGAAGAGTAGCTAAAATAACTTGAGATTACATTTGATTAAAAGGGAATGCAATTGTACCAAAAGCTTATTCCACTTGTACTATATTAAAAATTAGAATAAATTCTACATTCATATCTACAGCTTCTGATATGACAAACATATATATTGCATTTCTTCAATCATACTAAAGTACTTGAGCTGGGTTAATTGTATTTAATCAGTTGAATATCGTTAATATGGTATTAAGTATCAATTTAACTAGTCTCATGTATAAACTATTGTATTTTTCCAGTATATATATATCTTCTGACAAATTTGCCAACGAGGCAAGTTACTTATCCATGGTTGGATATAAAAGCCAATACTGCTAGCTTTAAATGATATGATACATTGCACTTTGCAATATAATCTTACAGAGTATTATAGTGGTGGTTAATCAAAATAATCAATACAATATTTATTATATTAAGTACAGCCACCAAGTCACCAATTGCTCGGTACTGTTTCCCTCTTTCTATCCCAACACTCAACTTCTTGAAGTGGGTCCCAAGAATACACTTGTAGCTACAATTGTCACATAATCAATCAAGTGAGTCACCAAAATCCTCAAACGCTTCGCCTGGTGCAAACTGCATTGTAATGTACATGCAGACCTTGTACTTAATATTGGACAGATCTGTGAGGTAACTCACCAATACTAATAGGTGACTTTGCTTACATCGTTGTTTATAAACATATAGGTCTCCGATAATGGTACCTGTGTGTGTTGATGATGTTTTTGCTACTGATAATCAATAAGTAGGCATATGAGGTTGTAACAATGTTATGTATTGATATGTTCCAGTGGAGGTAGACATCAAACAGGAGTCAAAATAGTAATAGATATTATGGTGAATAGATTTCTTAATCATATTGTAAGGTGTTCATCACTGCAAATGTCTGAATGTGGATTGCTGCTGGAGCTTGGTTCTCTTTATCACTGGAGTGATGTGAGCTTTGTATAGTCATATTCTCCAGATGAAACTCCACCAGAAATCTTGCTATAGCATTATGATTACTTGATAGCTAATCTCTAAGGTTGTTATCAATTGTCTCATTGATACACCACCAGTTCCTGATAATCATCATGTCCATGCATAAGTGGCTTTAAAGCTGCATTCTCCTGGCTAGGGTCATCCTCAACCAACATATCAAATACACATTGCTGACAGCTTATGACTTTGATGTGGATGTCTCGCATTTAGTTTGCTTAGTCATTGGAACATCCAATGAGATATATAGTCCGATCAATACTTATCACAGTCAGATTAATGCCTCACCGTAATCTGAGTGTTGGGTAATTCCCTCTGAGATTTGATCGATGACAAATGGATACTGCACCAAGATTTATTATGCCACCATCTTGAGGTAGCAAAGTGCATTGACTCAAACCAGTAAGTATATTCACTTCAGGCCTTGTATTATCAACCTATGTCACAAATCCCTCAGACACTGCATGCTTAGGTCTCAACTATTCAATGACTTTGAAGTATCTCAAGGTGTTTCCACTGTGGGTGAGAGAGGTTCAAAGGTTTTGCATACTTACATATTGCATGACATCTGCAGCATACATAATTCTGCGTGATCAGAACTTAACTGAATATTCTTCCACTGGTTAATATATGGTAGGTGTAATTGATAATTATGTGCACAGCTAGCATTTGTAATTAATGCTCTGGCTATGACGACAGAATTGTTTGGCCATAAGCGACTCAGGTAGGACCCATGAGGGGCTGACTAATCAACCACCATGCAGCTCAAGTGGATTCCTGCTAAAGATCACCTGACTGGCATACATGATATCATTCGGCAAATAGGTGTTATGCATCATCAGTTGGTAACAACCAAATATATATTTTCTATTATAGGACATGTACCATTACCACTGCTAAGCGAATACCCCTAATACAGAGTTGTTATGATTTCATGAACTCAATCATATAAATCTAATTGTCTTTCTAATGGAACCTAGTTAAGGTGTGAGCACAACTGCAACAGAGATACCAGCGGTGGTATATTAAGTTTCATGAGATATAGAATCATATTAATATTAGATAAATAAATAAATCTATTTCATAAATACAAGGAATTATTTCCCATATTCATGCAAGAAGATTTACATTTCAGTACACGTTGTTCTCAATCACCTTGTTCTTAATGAAATGATTTAAATAAAACATCAGCCGAACTTGGTATAGTAGATTAAAGTGAAAATTTCAGAGAATACAAAGAAAGCTCCAATGCGGAAACTATTCATCAACCAGACACCAACCTCAACTATTAATATACAAAACTTGAATGTTAACTACATCCACAGTTAGAATAGTGGTGATATCTCCTGCATGAATGGAATGATAGAGAAGATACATTTTCCCGTACTTGAGGCTGTACCCAGTAACATCATCATCTGCAATGGAATTGGAATAATCAGGTATAGTAGAATATAGAAATCAATCTAATCATATGGTAAAGTGGGAGGTAATTGTAGTAGAGGAAATGGTAGAAGTAAAGAACAGAAAGAAAGAGAAGAAAGAAGAGATAAGGATAGAAGAGGCAGAGTGGAAATTAGAATCAGGAATAAATGGCAATGGTGAGAATCTGGTTCAAGACTTGGTGCAGATAGACTACAGCTTTGAGAATGACACTTCCAAGTAGATATCAACTTGGAGATTGGTGGGAGTAATTGAGTCCACATGGAACAGGTACACTGTAGTGTAAATAGTGGTATCTACATGACAATTTGAGCTGTGAGTCGTTCCAAATTTGTTGAATTCTATCATCCTGATGTATACTGCACAGTGAGTCTGCAAATCAATTTGTATGGCAGAGTAACTGCCAAATGAAATACATATATGATCTGACCCATATGTCAAATTTTCCTTTTGGCCAAAAGATAGACCAATATGTGAAATTGTCAGGTTGGTGTATAGATCAAGTTATATACCAACTAACCAAGGTATCAAGTAGAAGACTGGGAGGAGCTCAGATAAGTGTAGTAAAGCACCATATGTTTTTGACTATTAAACTTCTACATCACTCTACTTCTTTATTATTGAGTCTATTCTACTTTTCCATCACTGTGTTCATACTATCCTCTTCTTTTAACTCTTCCAAAAATTTGCTTGCCTACTCCAATGACTCTCTTGGCTTCCACTGGCACTCCAGTGTTTACTGTGGGCATTCCAGATTCCTCCCAGATTAAGAAAGGCTCTTTATACAAGGTCTGTCAGGAGTTCAACTAATATTCATATTGGCAGATCACACACCATGCTGCAGCAGTGGCAGAATCAATCAGCAATCAAGTAACTGTATCTGGTAATTAAAACGCTGTGTATACTGGTCACATTCACTGCAAGAAGAATCAAGTTTCGTGTTCAGTGTATGGTCATGCTGAGGAGTATGATTGTGGAAATTAATTACTACATATGAATTGCATTTGTAAATTAAACCCCAGGTGGAGAGTGAGGTGGGTTGGCTGTCAAACTGAGTGCAAGAAATAAACCAGTGAAACAGTTGCAGCACAAAATAAAGCAAGAGTGAGAAGGGGACAGCATATAGAGGAGTTGGAGAAAGAACAGATTGAGCAATTCACCTGGAGTGTATACTAGCAATTTTGTAGAAGGAAGTAGCATTGTGAATGTGGTACACCAGTTGACCACATTGACAGTAGATAGACTGATACACCAAATCTTCCTCTTCGCCAATAGGTTAACCTGTAATTTACAAGATCTACTGCTTTTCCTATCTGTTAGCCTGTTGGCCAACGGGAATATATGGCAGATGGGATAGACTATATATAATTCTTAATTATGTAGTAACAATATCTACATTAAATACTGTATCTTCTTACAATGCTCTATAAAATCTTCATTATTACAGTACAGTGCTGTCTGAATATTCCAGTACTATAGTGCTATATTTGTATAGAAAACTATCTTTATCAGTGTAAATAGAATATATATAGCTGTATATACCAAGTAAGTGGAGTAACTCTATCTTCTCACTAAAGAGGTAGTTGCTTAAATATGTAAAATCCCACTAACCTCCATAGAGCCAGGGTGTAAACAGGATTACTTACAAAACATTCTAAGTGGATATTAATTAGAATAGTGCTATAATTTGAGGTTAGTTGAAATATGTCCATATCAACTACTATTAGATCTGGTTGACCTCCCTGGTAGTATAAGTGAAGTAGTATAATTTATTAAATGGTTTGAATTAACTTCTATTCAATTGCAACCAACAAAGAGAGTAAGTTAGAACATACATTTGATATTGAAAAGTGGTCTTACTGGAATTGTGATTTGGACAGCATGATCCATTAAGATGATAAGAATGATTATGAGCAAATTTTTGGAATATGGATCAAAACTATAGTGCTTTTATAATAAAGTATACTAGCTAAATTTCCTCTCACCTAACACCGAATAAATCTGTACATTCCATCTAAGGTACATTCAGTATCTAATTGTCAACTGCATTGGAGCGGAATATATTTACAAATGGTATGTCTTGATCAGATATCATTTTCATATGGTTGATAAAGGAATTAAACATGACATGAAGCTTAAAAAGGCTAATATAATTCACTTGCGCAGGCCAGCTATCAGGATGCATTCGAGCATATACTAGACCTCCAGAAACTGAGAGGTAGATATTCATATAGAAATTATTCATATAGAAATATTATTCCAAAGCTTATCATAAAGATCACTATATTGCAGCTATTTTAATGAAAACAGTCTAGCAGCAAAAAAATAGACAGAAAGGAAGGTATTTATCTCCAACAAGGTTAACAACGCCCGTAATCATTACTTTAAACAAACGCAATATTTGTGGATCCCACATCATCAATTTTAGAAACGATCTGACTGAGGACATTCACCATACTTGGCAATAGCATTCCACCCGCCTGTTCCTGTAACCTGAGCACTTCCTCTGCGGACCAATTCGCAGTCTCTCCAACTTCCAACTTCAAATTCTGTTTCAGTAACGCATTGACTTCGATAGGAACTACTGAACAAGTCCAATGTAGCCTCGCCTCCCGTCTCATGTCATTTTTGGCCTTAGCAAACGCTCGATACTCCTTGTCGATGTTCTTGTTTTTTGAGATATGAAGCTCTTGTACTTCAGTCATTACAAGCTGCATCGGTACCCCACTGTGCAGTCGCTCGAGGATGACTGTGTGTCTCGTTTCACATTTCACCAGAATTCGTCGAACTGATAAGCATGGTGCGTGAAGGGTAAAAGTAAGATCCGGACGTCCATTTTCACCAGAGCATGTTATACTGTCGAAGATTGCTTTAATGGACGGATGGTTGTTGATATCCAACACCTTTTTACCGATTAGATCAATACGGAAATCCCATGAACGAAGAGGATTAGCTATATTAACTGCGCTGATATTCTTCAGCTCGCCATAAAGGGTAGGCATGAATGTTTCGCCGTCCATAGAAAGAATCCTCTTCACATTTTTCTGATCTAGTTCAAACTCGTACGTTACTCTCCGGCTAATCGGTACTTCGTTGAACAGTCGCTCCCCTCCCCCAAGCTTGAGATCCCTTAGAAACTCAACGTCGAAATGCTGAGTCGTAAGAATCTTGGTAAATGTTGTTTTGAAGGTGGTTTCCGAGGAAGCCATCAACTCATCCCATTGTTGCCATTCGATATCCTGTTTAACAATGTTCCGAGGAAGATTAAAGAAGACCAATCGGCCTAGCTTCGCCTCGAGAACCAGTTCACCATACCAACCGCGTGCATATCCAAAGGCATCGAAGAGAGTCTCGTTCATTTTCTGGGTATTGTGTCTGCGGAGACACTCCGCGACGTTGGTTCGACTGGGGGATGGTTTTGGTTTCTTTTGGTCGACGGTACCGATTACATTCCTTGTACGGGCTTCTGAGACAGACTCAACCGATTCATCGAGGATAATATCGGCGTAATCTACACTATTGGGAGCGTTACGCTCTCTCGGTCGCCTACACAAGGGAACTGCCGAAGTGGACAGTTCAATTTTAGGTGAGCCAGGTCTCTGGCTAAGTAAAATCCCGGACCCCAGGGCAAAACTACTCTTCATCTTCTCGATCACCTGATTAGTCAGATTTCTTCATCCGGGCTGTACTGCAGCGCTGAAGGGGGGGGGCACAAACCTGCACTTGATCGCTTAGCACTGCTCCCACTATCATAGAAGACCGTTTGTTATCACGATCATTTGTTAGGGAGAGATCTCCAGTTGTGTCGTTAACTCGAGGCAATTTCAGTTCTCCAGGTCGCCGGAAAACCCCGGAAGTCGTGCAAGCTGGTTGATATCCCTCACAAAGCTGAGTGGTAGGTTCCGAGACGTTATTAGACTCGTTTTTCAACCAGCTGGTGATTGCCTCCTTTTGAGTTTTGGGGCGCGGATGTCGCTTTGCCCCTTCTACTCTCCCAGCAGAGTCTTCAGAATCCTGGGGCGTAGATGACTCCGGTGCGCCACCAGTTTGTACATGATACACGCATATGAAATCTTGCAATTGAATATCCAAGTCGTTTGGTACTCCATCGAACTTGTTGCTACTGGGGGGCGGTAGTGGCTCTATGAGCCGACCACGGAAACTATAATCCTTCCAATCGCGGTGTTCGGGTGTCTTGTAGGCTGAGTGCACAATACTCGTCTCGAGTCTGCTCGCCTTATAGGCATTACTGATGTAATCGTATTCCATCAAGCGGACCGAGAACAACATACTGGTTGGAAAGCTATTCCATTTTGAGTGGTTGTCAAAGAGTGTTGTGCGTTCCTTGATAGCTTGCTTCGACAAAGGTACAAGCCTTAGCTGAAATTTCGATTTATTCTCGGTGTGTATGAGATGGGTTGTAATCGGGGTGAAGTCGCGTAAGAAGAACTCCTCGACTTTGCAAAGTTTCTTAACGACAAGATTGAGTATTTGCTGGTCATTGGCCCCGATTTTCACACATCGTTGATCCCAATCAGGGAAGACTGCACAGTCGTAGAGTCGGGATAATTGATCTGGTATGGTGGGGCTGTCCCCAAGGTTAAACATTAAACTATACTCCTGTGGATTTGCTTTTGGCTCCCAGTAATCTACAAGTTTATAGTCATCTAAATAGTTCTGGCTCCCGGCATGTTGTTTGAGTTTATGGTCGCCTGACGATACCTACTACTTATCAGCATCAGAGAACACCTCGACAGAACACAGCAGATACTATATTCGATACCTTGTATTTGCAAGCGCTTTGCTGCAAAGGTTCGGAAGGAGAAATTTCGATCCAACGAATTGAGGTGTTGTTGAGGTTCGCGGGCCTCGCCCTGCGCATTTGCTCCGATTTCTCCTTCTTCCCTTCCTCCGCTGTCATCTGTTCGATTATGATCATGACATAACGCAAAGCGAATTCCATGACCTTTCCATCGCCTTCGAGAACCAGCTGCTGCTTTGCGGGATTAAAGCAGCATTCAACAAACACCGAATGCAGACATTTACTTCTGAACGTACCAAGGAGCTGGTCGACTGCTTCAGGTGTGTAATCGAACACCGTCTGGATGGTAACGACGACTTTCGGATGGTTCGGCATAACGAAGTTGCCGACCAGAAGTAGCCACCGTTAACAATGCCAGAAGATGATACCCAGTACCGTTTACCTTGAGAGATGTGTGGGCAGAATTGAACTGGAGTGAGTATTGTAGGCCCTTATTAAACGCCAAACTAAATGCAGCCCATTTATGGCGTGATTGTGGCTACTGTATGAAAAAAATGAAATATGTTCTAAACGGGATTGCAGCAGTTCGAAGTTACTTACCATCAAGAAACAATTCCCCAAATTTTCCAAATACTTGTCAAACAATTTGAAACCCATTTCAGGATAAATGTCATACTGACATTGGAAAACACCACACTTATCCATGTAGTAGACACCAAGTATATACTCAGAGTGATATGGTCATATTAGATTACAATAATTAAATTGATTTGACCTTGATATTACTCATGATTTGAAAGTGTATAAATCAGTGAAATATCATTAATAAATTATACTATTTTGCAACAGCATGTTCAGACAAATTTAATAGTTAGATGCAAAGTATATTGTGTTTGAATATATTACAATCATACATAAATTATAGTAATCTACATAGAAGACAAAGCAACAACTCAACTTAAAATATTTGTTTAACTTTCAAAAAGAACTACAATGAAGCTAAAATGATTCTATAAATAAAACATACATTTTGACTAATATCCCTTTGCCGGTAATGGGGTTTGGACTCATAGATGCACCCGCTTTTTGAATATACATAACACAACCACAATCCAGCCAAATGCCCCCAGAATAAATACAAATGCATTACATGTAATGAAATTCATAAAAACAATTTCGTTTGGATGTGCAACACCAAGCCTCATTGCAGTCCTCACACTTTATGCTGGTTATCATGCCTTCTCCCCTACCACCCTGACTTCTTCTCCACCTGCAAAGGTAACAATCTGCTCTACTCTGCATTCAAAGTGCGGAATGCATTCCTGGTACCTTTCAGAAGAGGGGAAGGGGGGTGTGTTTGGTACCTAGGCTGGTAGGAAGTGGGGGTAAGGCAGATTGTGTGATGCGAGCCGACCAAGTGATTTTTTGTGAAGCCTGAATGCAGGGGTGAACTATTCATTGTTGATGAACTTCCCATGCATAATGGACGGATGGAAGTCGAAGTGCTTCACAGTGCACTCTATGTTTACTGCATGATCTTGATAGATTATAAGGCTATTGATGAGTGCTGTCTCCAGAATCCAATAGAACAGTGGGTACAAATTGCATCTGAATATAAGCTGTGTATCAAAATAGGTTCGATACCAGTCAGCCACATCCACACCCACTATGTGCTTGTTGTAAGCATCAACAATGACTGCTATATCATGCTCTTTCTGGCATTCTCCAGGAAGAAATATAGACTGTGCTCCACTTGCATTGGTATTCTTGTTGTCTGGATGCTTTCTCATTCTCAGCACCAGTGAATTCTCACCACTTAGAGGGTAGATTGCAGACATTAACATTGCTACCAGGTACTTGGTACTGCTGCGAGAAAAGCCGTAGCTGCTCCAGCAGAATATCCAGCTTTAAATGCCAACAAGACAAGTCTTCAGGTGTTTTAGTTCGGGAATTGTATGGAGAAACATGAAAGAAGCAGTGGATCTCCTGAAAACAAGTCTTGGCAAGGTAGGCTGCTGGTGGTAATCCATCCTTGTGAAGGTAAACTCCATTCTGTATTGAGAATCTTTCAGGAGGAACTCCGATAAGATCCATATGAATTTGAATTGCCAGCCAGAGATCAAGCTCCTAAGCAGTAACTGGCTGCCAGGAATCCTGCCGCTCCTTCTCTAGCCCAAGAAGCTGCTGCTGGGTATCGGAACTGGTGCTGGCTACAAGTTGTCCCATACTGGAGTTGGTAAGAAAGAGATTGAAGATTGGAATTGAAATAGTGGTATCCAGCTCGGAGAACAAGATGAGCAATCAGTTCCATGCTTTCTGAAAATGGACAACAGGTTGTGTATGGTCAAATGTGGGAAGCTCAGAATGATCTGTTAAATTTTGAATTGATTTTTTAATTATTCTCTTACGCAGTGTGGCTGAGTGATAAGTTGTGATCAGCCAGGCTTGTTCAATATACGCTTTGTCTCAAGAGCAATAATTATTGACAAGGTTGAGCATTGCAGGTGGAGCTTCAGTAGTGGGTAAAGACACATCAGATATAATTACAGGTCAGTGCTGTATCACTACTGGTGGTGGTGATGGATGGGACATGGTGCACTTTGAATCAGAGTGATCGCCAACGATGCAATGCTTGGGACTTTGTTTTTTGACATATTTTGGTGAGGATGGTGGAGATGAGAGTATAAGTGGTGGGGGTAGGTAGTTGCCCTTAAGATTCTGAGGTCTAAGGGCTTCTCTGCGCATGGTTGTTGTGGTGTGGTAGATGGGAAGTGGAAAGGTGGTTGCCACTGGGCTGGAGAATGGTACTCTTACAATCTGCAAAGTACTGCTATTTATATGCAACTCAGCACCACAGAACTTGTCACACTGCCATAAGAATTCATAAATGGAAGCTTCTACTAGTTATCTTTCAATTAATAATATTCTAGGGGGGGTTTAAGTGGGTGGCTGTATTGTTATAAGTGACAAGGCGCAACGTATGCGAAAGTGGGCTCTTTCATGGGCCCGCTACTGGTAAAAAGATATATCTTTTGAGAATTTAGTATTCCAATTGGTTAGCAAATATGTCGATTTAAACTCCAGACTTCAAATAGTGAAACTTGGTTTCATTGTTAACTACTATGCAATATAAGCTACTATTGAAGCAAATAACAATATACAGTTATACTCAATATTTTAAACAACGATTGATAAACTTTCAAATTGCAGTCGCCAGATAACTGTAAACCATACTATCATTTATATTTGTCTATTGCATTTAAATTAATAAATATTACTGAGATTGTAGTTATTATTCAATGCTAATGAAAGTTAAATAAAGGTATACTAATTTAATTACAAGTATATATTTCAAGTAGGCTATTATTATAATACAACACAGTAAATAAGTATATACTACTTTGTGTGATATTCAATCTTATAATCTGTAATTCATATTACTTGAATATTAATTAGTGAATTGAAAATTATATCAATTAGTATATTCAGTATCGAAATTAACCATTGGGGCCAATAACTGATTAAAGTTATGATCTGAACATAGAAAGTTCAGCTTTAAGTACATAATTGTTAGTTTTATGAAATTTAAAAAAGGCAAATATAGTAATACTATAATTAATTCGATATCTGTTATCAGAAGTTCAATAATATTACTAACTTGTAATACAATGCTATTGTTTTCAAAATCAATAGTTTAAGTATTTTAAATGAAGACAAATAGAACTTTTATATAATAAGTATTATTCAAATTATAGTGAAAATGTTCATAGCTCAGAAAGCAACAAACATTCCACAATTCGCATAAGTATATTCCCAGAATGCAAGTTTCCAAAAGTTGTATTACTACTACAGCTCAGTGAAGGGTATTATTTTAATCTCCAGTAGACCTACTATCGTTAACTAAATAGTATTAAAGTTTTAACTCTCTGTTGCGTCCTGTTAAATTGGATAAAAATTATTAAAATTGTGTTATTAAATTATAAATTATAGTAATTGAACACAACTTCAAGTTGTTAAACAAGTACATTTAGCAACAGTTCTAAATTGGCAGTTTGGTTCTGGGTCTGGGTTCGAACCGAACTGGAACTGTTGTAACGGACATTACTCCATCAGAGAACCAAACCACACCGAACCCACAGTTTGTTGACAGGTTGTACATTTTTGCAAACTCAGAAATTTGGCTCCAATCAAGTATTTGAGTTCTGATCGTATCACAATATGACATATAAGTGAATGATGCAGTTTTGATACTCTGTTACCTCCCATTCCCAAATTTGCAATCCGATCACTATTCATTCGGTCACTTCGAAAAATGCCTGATTTTCAGCATGATGTCACAACAATCCAATGAATAGTGAGCGGATTGCAAATTGGAGAATGGGAGGTGAAAGCGCATCAAAAACCGCATCATTTATGTATATATCATATTGTGATATGATCAGAACTCAAATACTTAATTGGAGCCAAAGTTCTGAGTTTACAAAAATGAGGCTCTGCTGTATGATAAACCCGGCCAAAAAACAGTGGGTTTATGTCCAGTCCAGGTATTAACCCCGCCAAGACAGAGGGGATTGGCTTTTTGGACGGGTCTGGAACAGAAACAAACCCTTTTTCTGGTCTAAACTAGGTCCGCTGGCAGGTTAGCCATACTCATTGCTAATACTATAAACAAGTATCAGCTAATGAAATGAGAGAATTTGTTCAATATGTTCACTATAATAGTAGAAAATATTATTTTTCATTACAATATGTTAGTTACAATCTCAATCCTAAGCTATATATTGACATGTATTACAATTCAACTTATACTATAGATAAGTTGAACATCTATTATACATTTATATATTATTTATAAAAGTATTAGTCTAAGTATAATAGATAAACCATTACCTTCCAGTTTTAACTATATACTGAAGTATAGAAAATAAGTTGTAACAAAATTTTAATTATTGATATTCAATAAGGTTTCTCATAATTGTAACTGTAATGTATGTAATTTAATATTAAGTAGAGTGTTTATTTATTTATTTGGTTGGAAACATTTTACTCCAAAAATAAATTGGTATTGTAAATGTTATTGATACTGCAATCAGATCATACTGAAGATATTCATATCATAATCTGCAAATATTGTAGTATTTGTATCTATATAACTTAATACTATACAAATTTTTGAACTTACTGGACTGTAATTATAATATATAATTATAAAGTTCCATTGACAATTTAATGCAGTGACACATCATAACTTCAAGCTAACAATAGTTTATCAATAATTGGATTTTACCTACATTGCAATAATGTCCACAGAATGTGAAATATGCAATGCTAATAAGATGATTTTGAGACTCCATGATTTTATTCCAGGAGGTAATTGAGGATTTTCAAATTATCAAATCATATATAGTTTTAAACAAAATTTCTAATCTGTTCAAAATACTATTTGTGGTTTCACAAGGCTGGCAAGGTTGAAAATTGTGGCACCTACTCCTCGAGAGCTATATCATAGTGCGTATGCAATAGTTTGGCCGTTATGATTGCCTAGGACTGACTAATTTATATGGGGTATGATATTGAAAGTATTAAAGAATACTTCATTTCATGAATTTTCTGTACTAGTACTCAACTCATAGCAATACCTTTGCAATACAACTATTAAATGAAGCTATCCACAGTAGACCTATTCTATGCAAGTCAGAGCCAAGTTTATTAAATGATTAATACAACTAAGAGTGGGGAAGTGGTACATCATCCTCTTTCTTCCTAATGATATAATGCTGAATAGCTGTATACCGTGTCAAATCTTGATTACACTTGATATAATTTAGAACTGAGTTGTTCTGATATACATTGAAAACATTTTAATTATTAATTACTGTGTACTGGAATACGCTAGGAACTGTCAGAGGGTATTTACTGACTGTGTCAGGGTGAAACTATCTCCTTGTATGATTTAAAGTCAGTTAAAATACGATGCCAACAACATTATATAGTGTAACTATCTGTACATGATTAAGACTATATAAATGTTCATGCAATATCATCATAAACTGATGTTGATTTTGTTTTGTATTCAGTAGGCCACCAAACTCAGAAACCAGCCCCCATGGTAATAGCTTCACCAACTTGATATCAAGCTGAATCCTTTTCACTTTAGTGTAAACGTATGCATCATACTTGACAACTAATTATTATTAATCAACAGTAAAGATATATATGTCCAAGCGTGCAAATGTAAGAGAATAGATACTATACAGTTGCAAATGTAGGCTAGAGTGATCTTTGAGGCATATTGAATAGAACAGATTTCGACACAGATTAAAGTGCTATAGCAGTGCCATAGGTACACTGGTGTCTACATGGCCTTGGGTCATGTGTTGCCATTACATCAACTACCAATGATTGTAAAGGGGAACTGTGATATATCCACTGGAAAGGTAGTTTGTTAAGTCCATATTTATTCTCCAATCTTCAGCCAGTTTCAGCAAAGATCCAATCATAATGGGAAATCTTTATTTAATTAGTAGATCTAGTAAGTATAATGAATATAGAAATAAAGTACAAATCTGTTCTCCTTTAGAGGTAGACTAGAAGGTGACTGATACAGTTAAATAAAAGAAGAATATCTATCCCTCACAATTTCTGTTTCAACTGTGGTTGGAATTTAGTATTTCACTATTAGTATCTTTTGGACATTATAGTAGACTATTGAAACCCCGGCATCTGAATTCTAGATACTCCGACTAACGCAGTGGCAATAACACTTTCAGTTATACTATTAACAAGTGACTCTCACCATTGTAAAATCAAAATTTTGGCTATATTCATGCTTCTCACCCTGAGTGTACTAAGACTACTATTATATTGTAGCTAGCATGTCATAACTACACTCATGTTACTAACAGTGAATTGTATCTGCAATGGCTGACAAAATAAATGGGTTAAAAACATAATAACATTTACCAGATTTACTGGTTTCCATTTGGATATATTATATCCTCATTGTTTATAGTACAGAGATGGAGAATCTGAACTGCATCCTATCTTAAATAGCCCCATGATACTATATATTATAATGTACAAATACAAATCAATCTATCTTTAGCTATATGTAGACTCTGTGTATAGACCGTGATATCTGGTTATATGAAACTCAGCGTTTGGTATATTAGACATATATTTGCATATGCGATAATTGCACCAATTATAAAATCCATTCTCCCTTGCTTGATCTTGTAAATCAAAAAATTCATTACACTGTTCAAACTGATATCCATATTGTACTTCTTGACCCCTTGCAATTGTAAGCAAGATTTGAGTGTAACTATAGTTTGAAAGTGGTTATCAAGTGAGAAACAAAGAAATTCTTCTATTTTGATGAACATTGAAACAATGAAACATGAATTTCTGCTGATTGGGTTTTGTTGTGTTGATAAATATCTTATGCTTATTGATATCCAAGTTATTAACTATAGTGTCAATCATATTGTAATTGATTGATAAGTAGGAGATGTGTACTATTTTATGACTATAAGAATTGCCATAATTGGGATGGCAAATGGTATTGAATCATAAAATATTCTGTATATATACAGTTATCATGAAACTGGGTATATATTTACTGTCACTGTTAATTGGATAAGGCTATAATATATCTTTTTCATTCATACCTCAGTTGAGCTGGAGTAGCCATTTTGCCTAACTGGAGCTGTTAGAGCAAGCTATGTATTTGATATATATAGTATTAAGTTGTTACATTTGAAAGTCCAGTGAGCAAGGTTACTGCTGGGAGCAGAAACACATCTGGTCTTTGACTTTTAATTTGTGCTACTATTTGCTCAATCTGAATCTATAAAGCATTAAGTAAGCATTGCTGGAATTGATACCAAAGTACTGTTCAATGAGAGCCATTCATATGAAACATTTGTTTAACTTTATTACTCGAAGCAGAATGGCGAACGTCTAGACCGATATTATATTAGTTACAGATGGTGACTGCAAATAAGCTATTCCAAATGATATATATGCTGCATATATCTGTGAGTTCCAAATTGTCTGATAATCTTCAGTATACATTGGTTCTATAGGCACCTTATACTTGACTACAGTTGGCTTGACATTGCTATCCATCAGAGTTGACATACATAATCGTTTTGCAGTTATAATAATCAAGATATTCTGTTGAATGTACATGTCATACTTAATATCGTAGCATTCAATGGCCAGAACTTGAGATGGTTATTAGCATTTTGGTATCTTATATGTCTCTAGAAATTGGGTTTTAATTTTCATTCCATCCTTACTCATATGCTGTATATACTGATCCATCACAGAGATCAAATCAATATACAGAAATAACACATAGTTTTTGTTGTAGTAATGTAGACTGCAATTGAACAGAAACTGTGTCAATTGCAAAAAATTTGGAATGATGTGAATACAATGATAATAAAGTCTTGGCATATATTTAAAGCTACAAAATTGATTTTGTAAACAAATGGCAATTGAAACAGTGCTGTAAAGTTAGCAATCTCATAATATAAAATAGATAGTATTATTATTGACTTTGTGTTGAGAAACTTTCGACACTGTATCCAGATGATATTTAATTATCCTGTATTTGCTGATCAGAAAACCAAGATACCTAATACACAAGGTTTGCCCCAGGCATAGAAATGTTTCCAAAATTCATAAGGTGATATTCATTCATGATCAGCTGTACTGTGTATTGTGTGGTATTATCCACATATTGTAATGGCATGGAGACCCTGAGTGAGTTAATGATTCTACATCAGTGTCAATTTTCTCTGATAACTTACCTGAGCATGATAATTAGCAAACCACATTGCATACTTTACTTCCATTGCTATTGAAATCTAAATATACTTTTTGCTGTCTACTATATCTGTATAAATGGATATATCCCCTTGACAGGTTGTTAATAAGTAAGCTTCTGCAAATCTAAAGAGTTTATATGTCCAGTTTATTACTTCACTTGATGTACTTCATTCTATAAATACTACACAATGCTATTTGATCATTATTACAATTTTGCAGTCTCTATTGTATATGTAGTGAATATGTCAATTGTAAATAATGGTTTCTCTGGATACCTCTATAGCAGCCATAATGTATTAAAGATGTGATCTCATACATGAAGTTGCAGTAAGAGTTTTCTGGCTCTTTGTATTGAGTTCATCACAATCTGTCTCGAAATCAACATAGTGATAGGTACTACTATCATATATGTTGGATAAATTACCAGTTGCTGTATACTTATAGGAAAGTCTATCACCATCTGTATCTATATGATGTACTTGGAGAACATTTTCAGCATTGTCTATTTTATTTTTTGTGTTTGTTTCTTTTCAATAGTCAAAAATATCCAGCCAATCTCTACATTGACCAAAGTATGGAGTTTTTACCATTTGTGGAAAGCAACAACTACCCTATCTATTAATCTATCCATTAGTCTATCTAACTCATTAGCAAAAAAAAATTCCGTCTGGGCGGAATGGCACAGTCACAGTCAACGCGGTCAAACAGAGCCATCGGAGACATCCCAGTGGCGGATTCTCCCATGCTGGGCATTGATAATACATGTCCCGTTGCATAGCACCCTCCCATCGCAGTTTCACCATTTCCTCTTGCTCTGTCCGTCTTCTATATTAAACAAACACTCTGGTGGTGTGGCCAACTGTGACCATACATTGGAATGTGTTCATTGGGTATGCGCTTGCATCGGGATTGCAATGCAATGGGTGACACTGCAAAAACCTCTCCTCACATTCCTTGTACCTGCGTGCAAAATGCCATTCTCTCTTTGCTAATTATACACATCATTCGAAGTCGCCAGATCTATGCGGCTTTTGACAATCCGTTGCTTGTTCTGTCTGTTTCATATCTTGATACTAGTAACGATTTCTGGAATTTCCTGTGCGTAACCGATGATGTTTCCCATGCTGAAATCTTGGAAAGCAATGGCTGCTGGTACATTTCTCACTTGTACAAATTTCAAGATGGGATCCAAGTTACGTGAGTTTTCAGGTATTGTGGTGAGTGCCAGGGCTAACCAGTACGCAACGAAAGCTCCATCCTCATGCAGGAGCTTGATTTTGACTAGTCATTGCAGTTGCCACGGGAGATGACCACTCAGTGCACCATAAAATCTCCCTGAGTGTTGCTTTACTCATGCACAGGCATTCCATCGGTCCCCTCCGCGCCAGCTCTGGCTTCCTGTGCATTGAGCAATCTGAGATATGTGTTCACCTTCTAAACACTCAACTTGAACCATGATGCCATGGTAAATACAGAGCTCCATGGTGTGCAGTTGTTCATCTGATATACGTCTTGTTACGACTCTGATTCTTTTTAAACTCCCGTATGCCGTTGAATATTGTCACGCAGTGTGTTGCATCTTGCCTTTTGTCGAGTAATGCTCTGAAGTCTTTGATAATAGCGCCAGGATGCTTTCCATCATGACGGTGTTAGAGTCCAATGAATTTGGGCTTGGTATATGACTGGGAGCTCAGGGGGGCAGCCAGATCAGCACCGGATGGGAGGACATTGCAGGTGGTAGCGCTGTTCTCTCGATACTGAGCGAGGGCTTGGAGATTGAGCTCTCTTATTTTGAAGCAGAGAATCCAAAACTGAGTGGTGATTACTTGTGGCATGTAGTTGAGATTGTGATTCGAGGCGTTCCAACCTTCCTTGAGGTTCGTTTTATGTGCTTGTTCATGCCTCTTGGTAGAAAACTGCTGAAAGGCTCTGTATCAATGAATCTGTTCGACCCAGTTAAACATCAAGTGGATCTTCAGAAAGTTGAACTCAGCATCTAACTTCTTGGAAACATCTACCTTGTGGCTGATAAAATCCTGCCAGGTATTCATTGTGTGCCGCTTCCTGGACAGCATCCAAGAGTCAGCATTTGTTTCATTATCTACCTTTCGCTTCTTCACGAGGTCTGTTCTCATGGCATTGGATTTGGCCTTCGCCTTGTTGCCGGCTTGCCTAAGTGAGAAAACATCTTTGATGGTGTGAAAAAGACACAAGGTGTCTTGCATGTAGATCAATGTTGCCTCATTGTGAGATTGATATTGAACACACATATAGGATTCTAACAATGCCCGTGTGCACTCAATTGCACGACTGATTATGAGATGCTGAGCAGGGCTTCCTCCTCGCAGAGACTGGGATACAGCTCCACACACGTACTGGCTCATATCCTTCATCGCTTTCCCATTCCATTGAGACACTTTTCGATACGACTTAGTTTTCGGTGTGAGATTGTGGTACGCAGGCATGGATAACCATATTGCATTGTGCTTGTCGAGACGTTCGTGCCTCTTTATGAAGTGGAAAATCCACTTCCCTAGGTGGTTATGGATGCTGTTCTGCATTGTATGGAGGAGGTAGGGCTTCAGAAGGTCGCTCACAATACAGGGAATATGTCAAAATACGTTGAATCCACAGCAGTGTCAACAATGGTTCCAGTTTTGGACCCGGCTGGTTTTATAGGTCAGCGTGGCAACAGCCTTGCCACATTAAAAATCGACGATCTTTCTAGCGAACCATCACATTAGAGCCACAAGTATTGATCAGCGAGTTTAGTGTTTGGTACGTAAAATATGCAGCTCTGCACGGCGCATCGTTTGGCTGTCTCCGATTTTTGATATCTTCAAATCTCAGCAAGCGGTAGCCCAGAAACCTCGTTTTTGGGGCAAAAATGACAATGATTTCAAAGCAGCTTGCTGAGTATTGAAGATATCAAAAATCGGAGATCATCAAAACATGCGCCGTCTGAAGCTGCATATTTTATATACCAAACACTAAATTTTCAGATGAATATTGATCTACTTGTTTGAGGTAAACATTTGGCACAAACCCGGACTGAAACGGCCGGTTCCAGGTTTTCTTGCAACAGCTATATGAGAAATTGTCCGAATACAGAACCATTGATAACAATTATCCCCAGACAACATTGCGGCACAAGAGCTAAGCATCCGCCCCCTTGGTGGTAGCATCCCTGAGCATTCTATATAGGTTGTGATCCCGCCGGGGGCCTTGCTTGTCAGGGGGACCTAATCTCCAACTTGGTTCTGTGAACACTAGGCTCAAAAACTGGCATGCCGCTCGAGATGATGTTGGTCGCTATACACAGGCAATCTGCCAGCGATTCTGCTAAAACCGGTTTGCAACATCTGACGTTGCCATCTGCACAGAGAATGTTGTAATACCTTCTCTCGGCGCTGGCATTTTGTTTCAAGGTGAGAGATTGGAGTACCTGCCAGAGTACTTCAGTCAGTAACTCTCGCTTTGTTCGCCACTGCTCATCCAGCCGCTTCTGAGGAACATTGCGGTGCTTGATTGGAATGGGTAGGAGAGTGACCATTTCAATACTGTAGGTTGAAGGCATCTGATGGATCTTTGAAGATGGATTGCCAATTGTCATATATACAGGCCACTCTTGTTTGTCGCCAGTAAAGTTCGAGAGACGTATTCCGTTGGACAGGAAGATGGAGGGTACTCGTGTATTTGCCACTCTGAGCATGGACATAGCATCGGTTAGTACATCATTAGCTTTGGGTATCTCTCCTTGCCTGTGTCTCCCACTACCAGTCAGCTGTGTGCATTTCGATATAGAGGCATTTCGGTATAGAGGCATTTCGGTATAGAGGCATTTCGGTATAGAGGCATTTCGGTATAGAGTCATTTCGGTGGCGTATCGCTGTCAAAGCAACTCTGAGGGGCATAAATAAGATGCTCGGTGAAGGCAGACTGCCGCATTAACCATCTCATGCTCTTGATGATGGCTCGACTCCAGTATTTGATCATGCGTTAGTGATTGTTATTACATTTCATATCCTCAAGAGTGTGTAGTTTCCACTCTCCGAGAGCCTGATCATCTGGCATGCTAGCCAGGTGCTTCTGGATACTATCCCCAGTTTTAAAGTTTGGAAAACGCAGAGCGGTGTTTTCTTCCTTCAGCACATTGTCATAGTATGTCTTCATGCCCATCTTCCTGATCCCACACTGGATATATTTGTACCCTTCACACATCGCAATTGGGCAGTACAGATTGTTTTGTAGGTTCGTTTCAGGGCAACCCTGCATGTCGCGTTCCTACGGCTTAGCATTGTAATTGAACAATGGAGAACTGGCATACGGGTATGTTTCCGTCCCTGGCAGAGGAGGTGGTGGTGGTTGATACTCTGAGGCTGCAATGTATTCAAGATACTCGAGGTAGGGACATGTATCCAAGTCTTCAACTAGATTGTTGCTAGCATTGAATTCCCAACACTGAGCAGGTTTAACACGTTGGGGTGCACTGCTAAATGTCAGATTCTTCTCGTGTGCAACTTGAAGGTGTTCAGAATGGTGTAATTTTATCTGTTTAAGTGGCCAGCAGACTGAGATGAACTTCTTTTGGCATGAAAATACAGGGAAGCAGAATGGGGTCTTCTCTGGCATTGTCGACGACAGATGAGGAGTGGAGTATTCACTGTAGAAAAGCACGAAAGTTGGTACTGGGTCTGAGTAGTCTAGTGTGGGTATAGGCTCATGATACTTTCAGCAAACTTGAGAGACTTATTGAGCCTTTACACCCTCACAAGGAGGTTCCTTACATGCCAGGAGTTGCAAAAACACCGCATACGCGATATCTAATAATACAAGGAATAAAATACAAAATCAACCCAGAGCGATCCAAAAATGTCACGACGTGTGTAATATTCAATGCCTGAAATCAATAGATAAGAATGAAGGAAAAGCCACCAACATGCCAACAACACCTTACAAAATCGAGCCGGAATTCAAACAACCCTCAGAGAACATAACACCTCCACACGTGCCTTACTCAGTGCCTGAGATGAATTGATTACAGTGAACGAAACTCCGAAAACAAGAACTCAACCCTAACCCGAATCCACTCCTCCTCTGCAAAGCGAGGAATCATTCACTCCATGCCTACCAAACCATCGCGGCGCACCTCACAGAGAGGGACATTGAGATGCGGGACATCGGGGAGACGGTTGCCTCCTGCCAATTCGCTGAGGAGTTGCTCATCCAGATAGACATCCGTGGTGATTCCGGCTGCCTCAGCTTCTTGCAGAGTTGGTGCTGCTGGGCGAGGTTTTTCCGGTGTCACAAGTCCCAAAAACTCCAGCCCGCTGAGGGGATGAGTCTCTGGAGATCATGGTTGTGGGTAAGGCTTCAGCATTTGTGGCCGGGGGGCAGGAGCTGGAGGCTGTCGCTGTGAGGTATCCTCGCGCATCTCTTGGTGTTGCTCAGGTGGCACTGTTGGATCATCATCTACCATGGTATCTACATTGTCAGCCGTTGTATTTACCATCTCTCCCTGGCCAATTGTCCAAGGTTCTTTGCCATCATCCTCATCCTCATCCTCATCCTCTTCCTGATCCTCATCCACATCCTCCTCTTCCTCCTCCTTCTCATCTTCCTGCTGTTCATTATCGTCATCTTCATCATCACTGTCCGTTTCCATATCCACATCGCCATCACAATCAATGCCGTATAATGTGTCCACATCATCCTTAATGCACATATCCACATCAGAATCATAATCTGAGTCATATTTGCCGCCCAACTCCTTGGTAGAGTCGGAATCATCATCTGAGAAAGTTGACATGGCAGGGAATGCTTCCGTCTCTAAATATTCCCTCTCTCGTTAGCCCTCCATGTCTCATTTTGTTTCTCTCCCTGCTGCCTTTCCAGCGCTCTGCGAGCCTTCTCCCCCTGGGGTTTGTTTAACAATACCTATCGCTTTCCCTTTCCTGTTCCTGTTCCTGTTCCCGTTCCCCATCCCTTCCCCATTGCCTTTGTTTTCTCCTTCCCATCCTCAGTCACCTTCTATATCATCTTTGCGGCCATTGCTCACTTCCGTTTCCCTATTCCTCTCTCACAGCCCTGCATGTCCTCCTCACTGTAGATGTCCTCATTTTCATTGCCATTGCCGGGATGGCTGCTTCCACTGCTCGCCGCTCCAGGATCTGCCCAGTGCTCATCATAATCATCCTTGTCCATCATCTGATCTCAGTTCAGTGGTCTCACAGCCAGGAAATCACCTGGTTTGTACTGCCAGCAGCTTGGCAGCTCAATCTTTGCCCTGAGATCATCACTACCGTACTAAGAGAAATCCTCGCTGGTGCATTTAACCTTCTCCAAGCTGGTTGTTTGCAGATTTGAGCTATCGACTTGATCCCCGAAGGCACAGGGGCTATCCCACCTACATTTGTTTATTTGGTCATGGGTTTTGTCAGACATTTGCCCTATTTAAGAGTGGAAGGCAGCCCACCACTCCCAAAAAGGCGAACACCTGCTCCTGTGGTATGGCTACATCAGCTGGAATTGTGAAAAGTGGTGAGTCATGACTGGATCAAGAAAGATTATATTCTAAAAGTGGTCCCTTGCCCTCTCATCCTTGGTGCCGCAAACATTGAATATCGGTATGAGTCGATGGATGTATTCCAGGATGAATCCCTTTAAATGATACCAATCCAACGATAGGCGTCCATTGATAACCAATGTCATCATCTTTGCCCTAGCATTCCCCTTTCCTCAGTGGCTGGCCTTTGGTGCCATCGTAGTGAGTTGAAAATGAATCTACATCTGAATCGTTAGCATTATGACATAGTTGAATGTAGCAGAAGGAAGCCCAGAGGGAAAGCACAAAGTTTTGTAGGTTATCGGGTGTGTTTTGGAACGAAATGTGTTGTTCTGTGAAAGTCATGTGATGTCAAGATAGCTCAGGATGCTGGCTGTGTGTACAACACAGGATGAAAAGAGAAAAGAGGTCTAGATGGGAAGAAGAGATATATATTCTCGAGTTCCGGCGATATCTTGGTTCAACTTGTGAGATAGGATAATTTTGATTCATACCCTACATTTTGTTGGTAACGAACACAAAACGGCCCAGCCTTCAGCTTGCAAAACCTGCAGGCACCTCATGAACGAGAAGCCTCAATACGAAATTGAATACTCGCAGTGAGGACAGTTCATGGTGCTGCGCGTTGCTCATGCATCACACACCACTTCGAGCGCTCTGACCTCATGCATTTCGAAACTAACTGAGTAGTTCTCAGGTTGTCCCTACAGTGCAACCATCCAAGACAGCTAACAACATGCCTAGCGGTGGAAACAGCACACGCCACTGGTGTCATAGGATAGACAATACATCATTGTGCATTTTCCCATACTTTTAGCTTTGCGAAAGAGGGATTTCTACCGGAAAGCTGAAGATATACACAATCGAGAGTTCGAAGTATTGTGCCAAGAACGAGTACTGTACTATGATATTCACGCCAAGAACACATAAACACCCTTCAAGCAGTGCAAATAGACCTTCAGACGTTGCTGTAACAGTGAATAGCAATGCAGAGTTCAATCTGAGTTCAATCTGATGGCAGTTCACCCCATAATGGATTGCTTGTCAAGGGATCCCATCCCCAAGTATGGTCACGGGCGATAGTGATTAGAGTCAAGCTCAGTGTATACTGCTCCTCCCTTTTTTTTTCGAATACCTCCCTGGTCGCTCATATTGGAGGCTACCTCACCAGCGGTTGCATATGCATGCAGAGGGAATTATTCCTACATTTTTAAAGTTGAACAGCTATATCGGAGTCTGCCTTCCCAAAGCCATCACCCTCACATGACTCCAGGCGCACGACTTGTTCAGAAACAACAAAAGCGTAGGTCTTCAGGGAATTCTCAGCTTCCCCCAGCTAACAGATGCCTTTCAGCACTGGCTGGCGAGAGGGATTCCGCTGAAGCAGGGAGTTCCGTAGCCTATACAATCCATCATCAGAACTCCACCACCTCATCGTCATTGAACAATTCTGGTATGGCAGATATCATTCAACTTGTGACTTCCACCCCATGCGCTACACAGCGATGGTCAATACATACTGCAACTGCTATGCTGGGTACAAGAAGTTGTCGCACACTAGCACCTGGAGGAACCTCCCAGACAGACTCAACGCATTGCATTGTATCCAGCCTTGAATCTGGCATTGCTTGCACTCCCACTCCTCTCAGCGGTCTTGAATACCTGCCTAACCATATCCCTAATCCAGGAGACCACACGATCATCACAAATCCACGGCGAATGCAAGCTACAGAACAGAATCAGACACACAGGCAGTGGCAATTGCAATGGCAGGCAGTATCTACACTTCAATTAGCAGTCTCTGGCGGTCGCAGCATCCATCGATGTGGTCACTCAGACATGACGCATCATGTATTTGCAATAGGCAGACTCCTGAAGCTCCACCTGTGGAACCGACCGCCATTTACGAGTGCAAGCGACTTGGAGAAGGTATGTTATGCAACACGACGCGTTGCGAAAGCATTAGCTGAAGTCCCACACTGGCAGTAAATAGAGAAGTAGTGGAATACCGCTATGCAGCAAAACAGCATGTTGACCATAGCATTTGAGGTGTGCACAAAGGAGATCTTGACAGAGGTACATTGAAGCAACAGCCCACGTTGGAAAGTACACGCTCAAACTGGTACCAGGTTCGAGTACAAGTCAACAAAGTTAGATCCCCTTTTATGCAATCAGCATGCTACAATTCAGCAGAGCTTTCTAATCTCCACCACTTTGGATCCAACGCAGAGCATTTGGAATTCATTGATTTCCTTCAGGCAGACAATAAGTATATTGTTCATGTGGCAGAGCGTGTGGACGATGGTGTACACGGTCCAAATCCAATGCAGAGAGTATCGAAAGCTGCTGATGACTGGGCAGTGTCCACTTTCAGTGCTCGCGGCAACAATTCCAGGGTTTATCTGAATGAAATATTATCATCGGGTGAATAACCGTGATAAGTATGCTGATGGATGTTTTAATTCCAAGATTGACGACAAGGATGGTCATACACCCTCGCTACTGATCATGTTTACCTGCACCGCGTTGCGCCATGCTCTCCTGGAGTGGCAAAAGAACCAGACTGTTCCTCTGAAAGCTTCCAAGTCAAAGCTGAAAGCGGTCAGACTTGAATGCTCAAACTACTTAAACCACAAGAATGACAGCGGTAACAACGCATCCTGCTGCACTGCAACTGGTCGCCAGTTGTTAACCATGCCTGGCATTGCAGACGCGCATATATTCTTGATGAATACCTGGAACATACAACCGGAGAGCTACCAACAGAGGGTGTATAAAAACACTATTACCACAGTCAAGCGTCAGATTCAACAGGCGCAGAACCCAACAGCTGCCGGGGTCATCAGCACGGAAGCAGCGAGTGTTGACAATGCTATTCTTCTTGACTATTGAACCTCAGAGGTGGCGCTTCAGGAGCCTGAGATTGGAAGCACTGACTCAAACATCCTGATTCACAATAATTGTACAGATGACAAACTGCATTTCTGGATGCCAGGGGGGCAGCGATGATTACAACGATGAATGTGTGGAAATAGATGAGAGTTATGGCATTCTGACTGGCTGCCAGCGACCATGGGCCCCACTTGAACTCGAGAGGTATGACCAGGGAACCAGTGATGTCAATGGGTATGAGGGCGACAATGGACACAATGCAGTTGAGGATGAGGAGGAAGAAGCATCGCAAGCCGACAATACATCAACACAGAACTTGGAGGACTGAGGGAATAGTACAAGAGACTGAGAGTATAGTACTTGAGAGTGTGAAGATTGGACAGTATATTTCAGACCTCTAAAATCCAATAATTGCAAAGTAAATAGAATGGCAAATGATGTATCCGAAGTGAAGACAGTATTATAACAAGTGACAAGATCTGAAAGATAAACATATTTGCGAAAGTGCGGCATCCAATAAATAGCAATACTGGAGGAGTAAAATGTGGCACTTGGCTGGAAAAAGCCATAAACAGCGCTAGGCATTGGGTAAACGGCTACAGGGTAACTGGAGCCCCTGTGAAGAGTGTAACACATGTGTCATTGTGATTGTGCTTATACGTCACCACATTCCGGACGCAAAGTCAAGGAAGCCTAAGGCTGGGCCGGCGAGTGTCAACGGTGTGGGGACGGGTTTGAGTGCGGTCATCGCATGGGTTGGTTTAGAGTTGTGCGTGGCGGAGTCGCATGCACTTTAGGTCTTGTGTATGTGTCAATTAGACTTAGCGAGAGTCAGTGAGTTTAGGTCAATAGAGTGATTCAGAACACAGGATACCGGACACCGTACAACAGGTTGTAAGCCCGGGGACTTCGCTGATTTGACGAACTCAACTTGAATTGCAGCATCATCAACACGGTCTCGGAGGAGTACAGCCTCGACGCGTGTACTGACGACAAGATGGCCGAATTGACACCGATCTCAATCAAGAGGTTTGATGGTACAGACTATAAGAGCTGGAGTTTGGAAGTTGAAATACTCTTGGAGCAGAAGCAGGTTCTCGGCATTGTCGACGGTACAGAGGAAGCACCGGATGCGAAGAATGAGAAGGACAAGACTGAGTGTAAAGCATGGAAGAAGCAGCACGGAATGGCATGGCCGACCATTCTCCTCGCGATGGAGAGGTCTTTGCAGCAGCAGTATGGTGTTCAGAAAGATGCAAAGGCGCTGTGGGATCAGCTGAAGGAGGACTACAAGTCGAAGGTGAAGCTGAATGTTTGGGCTTTGCGAGACGAGATGTCAGCTGTGAAATTGAGCGATTGTGAGAATGTACAGGAGTACGCATCGAAGATTCAGAGTTATGTGAATGGCTTCAATCTTTGCGCCGATACCGATAGCTCAAGTAGTACTGGTGGTGGTACGATGCCGAAGAGTGAGCACACCTATTACCTCATGAAGGGCATACTCAGGGATGATGATTGGAGGTTTTCACCAAGTTGATGTACGACAAAATCGACACCCTGGCCGGCAAACCAGAGGAGATTGTCACGAAGTTGAAAGCACACGAAGCGCGATTACAGAAAGAAGACGATTCGGACGTGGCAGCTGTGTTCTCAAAGTTGCGGATGAAGAGCGAGAAGTGGAATTCAAAGCAGACTCAGAAGTCCCGAAAGTCCCGTGATAGTGGCAGTGAGAGTGATGGTACTAGTGAGAAGAGTGAGAAGCATCGCCACAGACGTACTCAGGAAAGCTACAGATGCCATCAGGTGGGGCACATTGCACGGTATTGTCCAAGCACTGCTCCGGTGGAGAGCGGAGCACTGACAGAGACAGCGGCAACGACGATGACGACGACATCAATTGAGAACTATTGGATGACAGTTACTGGCAGATCGCCTGAGAAAGAGAGCTGGTACTTCGATTGTGCTACCACCTCTCACGTTTGCGGAGATCGGCAAGAGTTCGTACAGTACACGCAGTACGCCAAAAGAGATGAGCGGGAAATTCATGACTTTACTGGAATGGTCACAGGGAAGGCCATCGGATATGGAGACGTGCAATTGAGGCTTCGGCTGCCAGGACATCGCCGATATCATGAGGTTGTTGTGAGAAACGTCTTGCATATCGAGGGAGCACACAACTCGCTGTCACAATCGCGGCTGATGGGTCGGGGACTACGGATTGTCCCAGTCAATGGCTACCGAATCAAGATATATGACAAATCGCCAGTAGAGGACAGTGCTTGAGGTCGAGGTCAAGGTCAAGGTTGAGGTCAAGGTTGAGGTTGAGGTCGAGGAAGTCTTGTGGGCGTAGCATGCCAGATTAGAGCGTTATTCAGATTGGATGTGAGGGTTACAGGAAAGAGATATCGAGCAAGAGGATGATTGCTTTGGAGGAGTTTCGGAGGAGCTCCTGGCACGGTTGATTGCTTCGGAGGAGCTACAGGCATGGGGGGTCATGTGGGAGGAGCTTCAGGCAAGCTCTATCTTTGCTTTCTTCGTGGATTAGTCGGACGGTCGTGATACTGCCCTGGAGGAGTCTGGGGACGGGTTTGAGTGTGGTCATCACGTGGGTAGGTTTAGAGTTGTGTGCGGCGGAGCCCCATGCACATTAGTTCTTGTGTTTCTGTCAATTAGACTTAGCAAGAGTCAGTGAGTTTACGTCAATAGAGAGATTCAGGACACAGGACACCATACAGCGTACAACAAACGGGATAATATACACCATGACACCCTGCAACAATATGAGTCATGGTAAAATAGCGGCCACAGGGATGGAATACAATGTGACCCGTCGCTTGGGCGATGGGTCGTATTCGACTCACGGTCAGAGGGTACAAGGTTCCGTCTGAGCCGGCACGAACACACGTGTGTTCCTGACGGAAACTAGGATTGTTGCTGCTCTTTGACAGGCTGTCTGGCACGCCAATACCTGTGACTAAAGAATCAGTAGTGGTACTCTGGGAGATGATGACTGACTAAACTTTGGAGCAGTGTCAGCTGTACTTGGAGATCATCATTATGCCAGCTTGGAGTGGAAGTGATCAACCTGGTAATATGATTGGTTAAGTTCAATTCGACGATGATTTTGAGCAGATATTAGTCATGGTAATCATATCCTAGAGTTACCTAGTGACATACTCTATACAAACGTGGTCTGATGCTTCTCTGGGGTATTATCACATTATTAAAATACCAATCCACAGAAGACACATACCAAAAACAATTTGAAAACAGAATCTGGGCAATGCTATATTCTATGCTCCTCTCAGAATGACAATTTTTCCACTTATGCGATTGGATGTATTATTTATTTACATAAGTCTACACTCTGTACTTTTGGCTTTTACACTCGTGACTTCCTGTCCACTGTTCTTGCACAGCTATTACGAAAATCCATTTCATCGTATTTGGACATGTGTTGCAATATATATATTAATGTGTATTATTTGCTGTGTAGAGTATCAAAGATGCTGTTCCAACCAGTTAAGGTATTATTGCATTCTGTACTGATTCTCTCAGTTTAGATCACAGGCTGTGCTATTATTATTGAACTATCATTTGCAGTTGCAGTTGAAGTTTGAGAGAAGGTTGGAATTGGATTTGGAATCGCAGTTGAACTTGGAGTAAGAGTTGGATTTGCAGATAAAGTTGGATTTGGAGTTGATGTTGGATTTGGAGTTGATGTTGGATTTCGATTTGGAGTTCATGTTGGATTTGAATTTGAAGTTAATGTTGGATTTGGATTTGGAGTTGGATTTAGGATTAGAGTTGGTGGATGTTTCTAAACTGGAGATACTAATTCACAGTTATGATTCAGATAGGAGAGTCTTTTCCACAGTTGCTGTTCCATATAAACTTGCTCTTTAGTGTTCATCCCTACAGATTGAAGATCGCCATATATTGTATTGTGTATACAGAAATGCAACTTTCTTGTCTAAAGCTATGAGGTTAAAGTTGAATACAGTACAACTTCCATTAATCCTATCCTGATCTCACAGTAAGGACCACAACAGACTGTCTGGATTTATGCCCTTACTGGCAACCTCCATCCTCTCAAGTTGCCCAAATTACATACCAAGATCAGCAAAAACTAAATTTTGGTCAGTAAAAATATTTTGTTAATTGTGTTCACAAACTCAAAAAAAATGAAACTGACGTTTCCCTAAACTATGGCATTCCAGTACTGATCCAGAGTGTTCTGTGCATTATCCCGATGCGGTTCTCAAGTGTCACAACAAGTGAATACAATTTTTCGACTGTGACAAGGAGCACATGATGAACCGTTCACACTTCCTCGGGGAATGTTTCAGATCATATCTTGGTATACTTCTATGTCACCCAATTTAATTAGTCCTTGCGATGATGATAGTACTCACTCCATTTGTATAATGAAGTGTATCATGGTTGTTTTTGAATACCCTTATGGCTTAATATGATCAATGATAGTTATCATACCAAGGTGGTTCATGATATTGAATTTGTTGATACGAGATCATCAATACCTTGCAAGTGAACTCTCGCAGGTGGGTTATGCATCATCCTGAGTATGAATTCATGTAGTCGAGATCAGATCTCAGTGAATCATCAGTTGGATTACAATGACTACTATTATCATATATAGACGAAACCTAGAATAAATTTGCACACCTATGGAAATCCTTAATCCACTCACTGACACCATTTCTAACTTCCAAGCGACATCACACACACTAGAATCGTACATCCATCGACTAATCCCTTATGCTCAATGCTGGTCATGTCACTGATACGAGTGATGTTATTGCTGTTGCTGTTGCTTTCTCTGCAGGGGATGAACTGGTTGCTGCTGGCAATGGCAGACCCATCCATATGCAGAACAGCTGAGAATCGTACATCAGCAAAATGTAAATCGGTCCGGAAGCCATACGCCAACCTCCCAGACACTCTGGTAGCCCCCACCAGTGCGTCTAAGTACTTCCAGATGCTCGCAGGCCTCCCTGGAGCTTTGCAAAGTGCTCCGAGACTCTGCAAGAGCATTCTCAGGTGCTCCTAAAAGCACCTGCAGTTATGGAGGTGCATTCAGGATGCTACAAGATTGGACTACTAGAACAGTTAAATTTTGGAGCCGCTAAGACCTCTGCGCAGGGCTGCGGGAGACTTCGAGAGCAGCTGAGGCCTCTGTACAAGCTGTGCGGGGGACTTGGTGCCATATTCTCACAGCATTAGTTCTTAGGGTTCCACAACCAGACGGCATTTCGTTTATCACTTTCGTCCTTGTTAGAGTTACAAGATTGCAGGGACGAAGTGTAGCGGAGTGGAGCTCCGCCATCTACCCAGGTAGCCCAGATGCAGTGTGGATATCAGGTCCTGTCATACTCTGGAAAGAGTGAATACAGTATGAATAAACGACAACAGTCACAAGATTCGCTACATCATAATATGGCATCAATTATCTAAGTCTCTCCAAAAATATTCAAACGGAGATACAGGAATAACGGAGATGAACTCAGCGACAGAGAATATATATTTGGGAGACTCCAGGGTAGATAGACATCATCTCATTATACGAAATTCACCCTGTATCTTTCTCAGCTCTTGGTCTCACGCACTATTGCTGAGCTTTCATAGATCCACCCAGTTTGTGTAGTTCATCATGGCCAGGTATACCTTCATATCCTCTCACCCTCATCCTACAATCCTTCAGCCAGAACTGCTCTCTCTCAAGAATTGCTTTCGGATGCCATGAGAGGTGCTGCGGAGTGTTGATGATGAGCTGTCTGCTTTCTAGCTCCACCGTTTCACCACACACTGATCGAGTGAACTCCTAGATCCACGCCGAGGCTGTGATCAAGCGAGGAAGGAGATTTACTACGAGGGAGCAGTTGAGCATGTTCGGAGATACACATGAAGGCCGTGATCTAGTGAACTTAGAGATGCACTCCAAAGAACTGATCGAGCGAGTTTGGAGAAGCACTTGGAGGCCGTAATCGTGTGTATTTGGAGATGCACTTGGAGGCCATGATAGCGCGTATTGGGAGATACACATGGAGGCTGTTATTGAGTAAACTTGGATATACACTCCGAGGCCGTGATAGAGCAAGTTTGGAGACACACTTGGAGGCCGTAATGGTGCGAGTTTGGAGATGCACTTGGAGGCTGTAATGGATCAAGTTTGGAGATACCCTTGGAGGCTGTGATGAAGTGAGTTTAGATATATGCACTTGGAGGCCATGATTGTGCACACTTGGAGGCCGGAATCATGTGACTTTGGGGATACACTTGGATGCCCTGATCCAACGAGTTTGGAGATGAACTTGGAGGCCATGATCGAGGGAGTTCGGTGATACACTTGGAGGCCGGGAACGTGCAAGTATGGAAATACACTTAGAGGTTGTGATCAAGCAAGCAGGGAGATTGACTTGGAGGCTCTGATCGAGCGAGTGTGGAGATATGCACTTAGAACCTATGATCGTGCAAACTGGGAGGTTATAATCATGCAACTTTAGAGATACAGTTGGAGGCTGTGATCGAGCGAGTTTGGAGATGCACTTCAGGGCCATGATCGAGCGAGATTGGACGAGTACTTGGAGGCGGTCATTCTGGAGGTAGTAGTTTGGGAGGGAGGCACGATGGGAGCTGAGACTCTATTCATTGGTTAACTGTTGATTGTGGGAATATAGAGATTTGAGTACAACTTGATTTACCGAGAGATGAGAGACTGGCTGCGAGCGGAAGACAGTCGATGTTGGGATGATGCAGTTCGTGGTGTATGCAGTACTCAGTGTATACTGTACTCAGTGTATGATGTACGCGGTGTATGCTGTACTCGGTGTCTGCTGTACTTGGGGTATGCTGTGCTCGGTGTATTCTGTACTCGGTGATGACTCTTGATCACGGCATGGAAAGATAGAGAGGGATGACTTAACTTCATGTTCTCAGGTGATAGTAGAGTTGAGGACGACAAAGAGAGAAATGAGAGAAGATTGGGCAAATCATCCTGAGAAACTGGGACTCAGAAAATTTCGTTAACAAGGAAATTTACCGTTCCCAATACACCAGGTACGAGTCCTGTTCCGGCAGGTGATAACACCAACACGTGGTCTTCTAAACTCCATCACGCATGATGTACCCCTGATTTCTCATATCCGCTCGTATCCTCCGTAGCGTTCCCATCTTCATTCTCCATCTCTCTTTCTCGTCCACATCTCAACCATTATCACAAGAACACATTATTAAGTAATCCCTCTCTATGTCTCTATAGCATGATCATGAGTTGACACTGAGTTCAGCATATACCGAATACAGCATTCACCGTGTACAGCATACACCAAGTACTGCATACCCTGAGTATAGCATCCACACAAGTTTGTTTGTGTTCCCTTTGATTCTCATGGATTACGAGTTGACCCCTGAATGTAGCTTCAGCTTCTAGCATGCCTCCCTACATTATTGACCGCCATCAGACAGCTCTCCATGTGGGCTCAAAGGTAACGTCACATTGCCACTTTCCCACAGTTCGGAGTTAACTAACTGCCGAATCGAGTCTCAGCACCCAGTGCACCGTCCTTTGACCGCCTCCAACTCGTTGTCTAATCCCACTCGAGTACAGTCTACAAGTGTATCCCCAAATTCATTCGATCACAGCCTCCCAGTGTATCTCCAAAGTCGCCTGATCATAGTCTCCAATTTCGCTCAATCATGGCCTCCAAGTGCATATCTCCACACTTGCTCGATCAAGGCCTCCAAGTCCATCTCCTAGCTCACTCGATCCCACCTTCGAAGTTTATCTCCATTCTTGGAGAATCACAGGCTCCAAGTGGATCTCGAAGCTCGCTTGATCACGGCCTCGGACGTGCATCTCTAAGTTCACTCGATCATGGCCTGCATGTGTATCTGCAAACACACTCGATCACGGCCTCCAAGTGTATCACGAAATATGCTCGATTTCCGCCCCCAAGTGCATCTCCAAACTAGCTTGATTACGGCCTTGGAGTTTATCTCTGAGTTCACTTGATCATCATTTTCAGGCGCCCCTCAAATTGCTCTCAAGCACCGTCTGCAGGCAGTCCAGGTATACCGTGTGTAGACGGGTAGCTATATTGATACATAGATACATCGATACATAGACACATAGACGAGAATACAAACTGAATACATGAGTTGTCAAAGTCGTTGAACGATAAGTAGTCACGATGATTTCCAGGCGCACCAGCCGCGTTCCCAAAGAAGGAGATGTTGTTTTTCCCAGACTGCTGTACTGTGATTTGAGGTGCTCCCAGACTTGTTGCCGGCACTCCCAGGTGCTCTCAGGTGCACCCAAAGTTCTCTCCGGCACTCCGAGGTGTTCCCAAACTTATCACAATAACTCCCATGGTACTCCTGTACCAGTCATCAGAGATTCCAGTTACTCCGAAGGCTGGCCGGAATGCCCTCGTAGGGTTTAAAACTCTCCTGACATTGACACATCTAAGTTTACACTCCACATCCTCTCAGACACTCCTGGAGGCTTCCAGTGTCTAAAATACATTTTGCTGATGCATCCTAGCATCAGTAACAGCAACAAAGCTGCTCAGATGATTAAAAGAATTGTCGGGCTGCCCAATCAACTCCTTAGGGACATAATCAATGAAATCCTTATCAAGGCTCCCCTCATCATTGTGAGGTTGTGGCATCGCTGGGTCCATAACAATTGAGTCGATCCTTTGGCAAATCATGCTGCAGATAGTCTCTATCCATTTGGCTTGAAACTTTGACAGGGAAGATCAAAAATTCGCATCGAGACAACAAAATACATCTGGGTATGCAATACTTACCATGAGATTAATGTCTCTTCTATCGCACCTATGTTATGATCAACCTGCTGGACCAAACTCTGGTGGGACCGTAAAGTCACCAGTTTTCCAGGCTGACAGATCAAGGTGGTTGCCAGTCGGCATGAAGGCAATGAATAACGAGTTCATTTTATGAATCAATGATTTATCTCTCATTTCCATTTGTTGTATACCATAGATCAATGTCAGGTCAACAAGATCCACAATGTCAGTCACTGCAATTCGAAACTTGCACTTCTTAATTGATCATCATGACAATGATTAAACAAGAAGGGTACTTTAAACTTACCTCATAAACGTTTGTGGGGCATATAAACCTGTCCTTGGCCAATACCCAGGCTACCATTTTACAGATCTCTTCAGGCAAGTGTGTTCGAAATCCAGAAATAAAGTCAATTGAGATCTTGCAGTGGTATACCATTGCAGTACGGGAGCAAGTAATCATTGTTAGAGCCTGATGCACTATGTCAGCAATGAATACAATCATTGTGATGATTCATTTATAGCTGAAATGTAGGCACATGGAGGGTCTGAGTTTCTCTGGGCAGGATCAATGCTGGCAATTTCATCATACTACCAACTATCAAGCTGGGCGGTCTTCACCGCTGTCGTGGTAAAGTGATTTACAAACATCACATAATTGATAGTGATAGGCTTCACCTGTGCCACGAGTATCGCCGGAATGCCTGAGAGAGTTGTTTGGGCATTGTATTCTGTGCGGATGATGAGGCCTGTCATGTTGTCAACAACGGGCTCATATCGCCACAGATTGGCAGCTTTCCTTGAAACCAATTGCTTATCAACTTCATTTGAATCCTTCCTCGATTTAATATGTATGCTAGCAGGGGGATTCAATCATTCAAACACATGATCTGATACCTTCCTGGATGCTCTCAGCTCAGTCTGGTGTTTATCCTCCTCGTCCGAGACAATATCGGCCTCACGATACTCAAGATGTAGGGGTTGCGCTGATCTGGATGTCAATTCGGTTGCAGTGACTTGTGTTCCAAGTGTTGATGTAAAGGAATGTTTTGACGGCCGCTTGCCCAGCACATTCTTGGATTCTCGTTAAAGAGGGTCGTCTTAGGAATGTCAATTGTCATCTTGACGATGATTGTAATTGTCGGGTATCATGCTGTGATTGTCATAGAGATCCTCATTTTGGTAAGATCCTCTGCTTCTCTTGGTCCTTGATGGAAGAGGAGGTGGAGAAGTACGGCACCTTGTTGTCATGATATACAAAGGCAGCAAGTGATAAGTACAGAAATAGTAAAGGAGTAACTAAAGAAAGTGTAAATGAATGTAGAGTAAATGAATTTAAGAATGATGTAAAGGAAAGAAAGCGTAGATACGATCAAAAGCATTGTTGTAATATGTCATTTTATTCTCTCAATGATTCATTGAGCTTGACTTGTCCCGCCACCTACACTTGCAACTCCTGGGATGGACGGGAACTCAGAACAACAAACGGTAGGTCAGTTCCTTGCCACAGGGTTGTTGATTGGCTTCCATTGATGAAAATCCTTATTGCAACAAACTAAAACCGTTTGCGTTTCACTCATCATCGGGGCTAACTATGGCTGGGTAAAAATACTGAACAACCGATTACATGATAGCCATACACAGAGTCCTATCGCTGCCACTATGCCTTTCTCGAAAACAAATGTATCAACAATTAATCCCAAGATCGTCAACTCTCAGCACAGCCCTTCATGCATGAATCGGAACGATGTAACAATAAATCAAACAACATCCCACAAAGTGACCCAAAACGTTACCAATTATCTCCAAATTATCACCCATCTGTGTGCTCTCACAAGGGTCAGAAAAATTCCCACCAAAAACGCTAATCCTTGAACAACCGTCCAGCTGTTGCAGTCCTTCCTCACAACAACAAATTTGCAGCAGTTCAGCCTTGTGTACACTTGCTATTCACCAATGCTCTTGACGCGGGAGGATTCTCAATGTGATCGTGCGTGTGTAGCTGTGCCACATACTCATCAGCAACAATGCTTTGCTTGTAATCCACAAAGAGACCAAGAGTACAGTTTCCGATCATTGCAAGGTATTGCTGCTGTTAGATAATACACTTTTGATGATTCCATTGTAACTTTTGGAAGCGTTTTTATTTCGAAATGATGGAAGGATTTGAGCACCACATCACAGCCTTCTGATTCGACTCCTCCCTGATATCCTCCATTATATCCTCAGCTGGAGGTCGAAGGATGTCATCCTGAGGACAGTAGGTACAGCCACCATGCTTAGGAGTCTGGGTACTAGTGGTGCTGTCCGCTTGGTCGCCATCATCACTGACACAAACCAGTTTTGGGTTGTTAATTTCATCGCTGCCTTTACCCATTTGGCAGCAGCTTTGTTATTGAAAACTGGCATAACATTCCATGCATATGGACCACAATCTCCATTAGGCTCCTCGTGGCAGCCCAACAGGTCTCGGATTGTCCGGCTGGGGTCTCGCAGACTGGCAATTGCAGCATTAGCAATTGACCAAATGGTCATATCAATGATTGATGTAACTATGGGAAGTATTGTTTCATCATCCACAGGCCAGTGCCATGAGAATAGCTCAGTGTGGTTATCACACACCCTCTTCTCAGCAATGTCCGGATTCACATAGGTGATGGTAAAGCTAAATAGCTTGACAACGAAATTGTTGGAGGCGTCGCAATACACCTTTCTCCCCGAACACCTGACTCCCCAAGTCTGTACCTTATCGTCTTCTGTATCTACACATCTTCAGAAAGTGCAACAGATGCATCGTGGCGATTGAATACATACCAATGTGTACCAGTGTCCTGATTCTAGTTGGGGTTTGTCTAGCGTATTCTTCCTTCAGCGAAGGCCAACCTCCATGAACTCGTCCAGTACTGCCTTGAGTTTCTGACCATTGAGAGTAGTCTTGTCTGCCATGTACCATTTTCAAAGCAGTCTTTTGGACGCCAGATTTCTAATTCCAGTAACACAACAATCGATTAGGAGATCCCATTGCTTGGAGTCGGTGTCTTGCTGGTTGTTGATGCTCATGGATTGGGCAATCTTTCAGATGCACTCCCTCAATTTATTATCTATCCATTCTGTTGTCAAGCCATCCTTACCCTGCCAAATCCCAATGGTTTCCGCTCCCCATTGGCAGACTCCAACACTGGCATTCTCAGGCCAGGTGCGGACTTGTAGAATTGGCATCTCGATTCCATTAGTATCTGCAATGACTGATTTCGGTAACCATAAGGCATCAGATTACATTGTCAGTTCTCAACGGTGGTCACTGATTAACTGGTGGATATCGAATACCTGTTACTCAAAACCAGCATCATGAGTGCTGAATTCATCATTAAGGGTGATACAATGTGGTAGCAGCGGTCAGAAACGTGTGTCAAAAGTTTTGGAGATTTTAAGTAAGGTGGACAGGCAAGGTAGATATATATATAAGTTAGGAGGGTATTCTTGATCCGGCGATATCATCTTGATTGCAATTCAGCTATGAAACGATGCCCTTAGCATTATCTGAGCACTCTGATTTGTTGACAGAATGCTTAAGTTCATAACAACGACAAATAGAAGCATGCTCTGCAGTGATATCTCACTCGTTTGTCCTTGCTCAAGGTCTTGTAACCTGCAATGATGATGCTGGATGGGTATCTAAGGAGAATGCATGGTGCATGTAAGGTATGAACTTAACAAAAAGCAACAACCAAGATCAGGCAATGGGGATAGGAGGGTCTTGTGAGGGTGGAAAACAATCGCAGTGAAGAACAGATTGCAGATGTGGTATGCTTTTCCAGACACAAGGGATGTTGAAATTGAGAGAGTAATTAAACACTTTGAAAACGTGTGAAGGAGGGTGAGAGAAATCCTATGAGGGTGGCAGAACTCCTTTTTGGGAAAAGTAAATTGAGGTTTGGCTGTTTCCAAGGACTAGCCAGCTTGCAATTATATAAGTAGCTAAAAGACCGTCAAGATGCTTCTCAATTGTGTTGAGACATTTCATTATGCTAACAAAACATGGATCTTCATCAACATTGTCTTTACTGCTCAAAGACAAACTCCTACATTGGAGCATACAACACTCACCTCCATTGTGACCCCAATGAAAGTATAGTGTATGTACCAGCCGAACAACAGCCAGACGACAGTTTTGCGATTGAGTCTGATACTATTTTACATGCATTCAGTCATGAACTACATCGTAACCTTTGTCTTCACCCTTCCAACTATGAAATCTGCAATACAGCAGCCAACAGCGATCCTGAGTGTATCGATCCAGAGCAACCTCCAGTTCAGACAAGTATTTGTGGTACTCCACACTTGGACACCTGTCTAGCCACGAAACCTGTTAGTAACAAGTATTTTGATATTGTCGACAATAAAATTGATCTCTGGTCACCGATTTGATATGAGGAGGAGTATAGAATAGTGTACTGGTACATCAAGCACGAGTTGAGCAGAGCTGCTATCAACAAGCGTTTCAGGAACCCTACGATGGCAACCATCTGCAACTTCACTTTGTCCAACACTGTATTCAAAACGTTGAACGAAATGTGCTATGCAATGGGCATTGACTCTTGGACATCAGGGAAAGTGTATTACAATGATTTGGCCAATCCAAACAACCTTTGTGACACTGATTCTTCCCATTTCTTTTTCCTCCATGCTGGTGAATGCATTGAGTTCCTCATGCAACAGCCTGTGTTTAGGGAAGATATGTTGTATGCTCCAGCAAAGAAATTCAATGATGCTGAGAGACATATCGACACAGAGGTGAAATCATGCATCTGGTAGTGCGGGAATGAGGAGATAAATTAGTTCAATTTCATCATCGCAACAATGATTTTGACCGCTTCCGTAGCCAAGGCGGCCGCTTGGAGCTATGACTGTCCCTTCATTCAGCAGTTCAGAGTAGACATATCTTACAAACTATTCAGGCAACAAGCAGAAATTGCCAGTAAATTTGAGTCTGGGAAACATCAACTTGACGATTTAATCAAAGCTTTTGAATCTTGGAACCATCGTTTTCGCCTTACTATCCTTTCCTCCGAGATATCACTTGAACTGACATGGAAAAACAACAACCAAGAAGGGAAAACAAATTCACAATCGAGAGGTTTGAAGGAAGGTCTTCGAGTTTATTTTTTGTCCTTTCAATGTGGTTTGCAACAATAGATTGCCATTGCTTTCTGCGGACAGGTGGATACTGCAATGGTATCCTGTCATCCGTGTATGGATGGCTGACTACTTTGAACACATTCACGTGCATTCAATCAAGCAACCCCATCGCCTGGTGTGCACAGCACCGAAATCGTCATGTGCAGAATGCAATTCATTGGTGTGGCAATTGGGAGACTATCGACTATACTTCCAAAACTTGATACTTGCGTTTCAGGAAGATGAGATGATGAGAAGAGAAGCAAGACCATATCTGGATGATCAAGCAGTTGGAACCTCAGAAGGCGTCTGTTGGAATGTAAAGTGCATCTCTCTGATGACTATTTATATACCTGTTATTCTTCATACCATCCATCTTGGTATACTTAAGCATTTGATGGATTGGGTAAAGTCCTTTCTCAAACAACATTCCAGGATCCACAGATTCAACTAGCTCTAGGTGATGATGACTCCAGATCCTGGTTCCACTCAATTTAACAAGCCATGTAGCAAGGTGACACATTAGGGAGGTGAGGAGATGATAGCACTACGGCCCATGATTGTTTCAGTTTTCACCTCGAGTCTTTTAAACTCTTCGGGGAGCAAAACGATTCCTTTCACAGAAGCCCTGTTGTGCGTGCAGTACTTTGTGTATTTTCACCTTATGGCACAGTCCCAGTACCATACTGAGACCACGATTGAATACATGGAGAATAACCTGAAGCAGTTTCATTGTCGCCAGGATGTTTTCAGTAGATTGCGCACCAGAAAATCTACAAACAAGGTCTTGGAAGCCTTGAAAACAAAGCTTACTTTGAACAAACAGGAGAAACGGGAGAGTGACCCCGCTTGGAATAATCTTTCTGTTGCTGCAAAGTGTTATTGTGTGGAAGAAGATAAAATGCACATCGGATTAGAAATTGCACAACATCTTGGCGACAAATCAGATTTTAACCATGTGATGCTGCATCTTCTGAACCACTTCTCAGACCATTTCCGCCAGCGTGGCAACCTCTTCAATATAAGCTCTGAACTCCCAAAAAATGTGATAATGGATCATAAACAAGTGTACCAACAATGAAATCGTCTTGAGGCCACCTGCCAGATTTGGCAAATAACTGACTGAAAGGAGGTGTTTCATTATCGAGAGCTGAATGCAAACTCCGCGCAACAATGTTGGGACAATGATTTGCCTTTAACCAAAGTGCCTATCATGATGTTGATGAGGAACTGGCAACCAGAAATCGAGACCCTTGATGACATGGCCAACTGGCGTGCAACACCTAAACGGGAGCTACTGAATCAAATTGCTTCGGATTTCAAGAGATTTGCCAACTTCACATACTACATCGACAACGATCAATATTTCAGTTGTCACAACAATGCAAATTACATTCGGTACAACACAGTAGCAATCTCGGTGATGTCCTTTCAATGTGACAAGTGCGCAGTTCATATGGTTCATTGCACTGGGTCCACAAGGTGGAGAACGTATAAGCCACCAAGACATGATACAGGGCTTCTCTGAATGAGGACTACTCCGGATTGAAATTTGTGGTCAACTGCTGGATGCATTCCAGTATGACTGCTGTGTCTTTTCATCGTCGAGAATGCTGAATCGAGTGTTAAAGGGTTTCTTGCCTTGGTTCAGAGGTCTCCAACAGGGCCAATACGTCAGACTGCTGGGATGGTAATTGCCAAGGAGAGGGATCAACCTCTGATGCAAACATTGGATGATGGAAGCTACTGTCGTACGGCTCTTTTCTCTATTGCAACCATGTATACCATCTCGATATGTGTGATCAAAGGAGCTGTACACCTTCTTGCACTGACACCGTAGCCAGATATCTTGCAGTGATACTTCAACAACACGATTGACTTGAATGCTTTCAATTGATTCTGCATGTAGATTATTCAACTCAATGCTCGAAGTAATCATTGCAGTGATATATAGAAATATGATGAGTATTTACTCTTGGAGTCTTAATTTTTGTAATGGGAGGCATGCAAGCTTGTGTATAATTGATGTCTCAAGGGAGTGAATAGTGAAGAATATTCTTCAACTCAAGGGAACAGTTCAAAAAACAGTCGATACGATTAAAATCTAGATGACCAATATGAAAGAAACAAGTGCAATGAAATAGCTTCAATAACTAAATACCTTTTCAAGATGTCATGATGATGTAATCACATTATTCCATGCTTCCAAGCATGGTAAAAGATTCAAAATCACTCAGCCAGATCATTTGTGGACAATGTGTAGCAGGATCACTATTTGGGGTCCATTTTCAGAAACAAATTTCACTTTTGGGTGATGTGTGGATGCTGGGATTCCGGTAGAAGTGGTGCATCTGTACACACTCTAGAAAGCCAGTGCAACTATTGCAAACTTCGCACCCATCCAACTGCTGCATGCAGGAAACGGTATCTCGCACAGAAGGGAGGAAACAATGGAAACTGTGAGAGCATTTGCTTCAAGTGCAGACTTCAGGAATATGAATAATATCTGCTACAATTAAGCTTCGAAGTGATAGCACCATACTATATGACCAGCGCCACATGAAACGTTGTATTAGAATTGTAATATTCAGCCTGTATATTTCTATGACTCAGTATAGTCAATTTAACAAAATCTAACTTTATCAATATAGCTTTTAAATTGACTGTTGAATGTTACACAAGGGCAGGACAGAGCTACATTCTAGCTCAGAGGGTAGCATTTTGATTTTGGCAAATACCACAAATATAAAAATTTCTGAAATTTAAACTAGTTTAGTTTTGCTAAAAATGATACGGATAATACAATTGCAATATATTTGCCATTAGGATTGATGATATCATATTGTATTCCAGTTATCATCTGTGGCCAATGGACATTTTTTTCATCTGTCAAATCAATATTAAGATTGAAATTGATAACTATTCAATTAACTACATACATTATTGATATGATGATGAATAATTATTGTCTGATAATAGAACTTCTAATACATTGCAATCTCACTATTAATTTACAATGTTACTTACACATCTATATGTATACAATCAACATTGCAAATTACCAACTCCCTGTCTAATATGCTGCATTCTGTTGTATCTTTACATACTATACGTATATTAAATAAATATTCAATATACAAAACAAGTTATCAGGATATAGATTGAATAGCTTTATTTTAGATGATGTATACTGATGATTCTACTTTCCATTGAGGTATTCCGGAATTGAATATATCTATTCATATTACATACCCTTATGTAGATTCCAACTAGTTAACCATAAGATAATACCTGAAGGGCAATTAGCTTTACCATCATGAATTTGCACTATTTATTCAGTTACTTCCAATACAATAAGACAATTGAATAACATTACTGTGTTGTATGATATGTGGAAAGCTATATACAATATTATTGAACTTCAAAGTGTATTGAAAGTTCGCATTAAATAAGATAGGTAAATATACATATTTGAATTTTGAAGAATATTGATACATACTCAGACAGTAGTGAAAATCTTACAACATCCAAGTTGATTAGCGAATATTGGATTGTACTGTCTGAAGACTTGAATTCTGCATCTGATCTATATATGTGTCAGTGTGTGCTGATAGCGTTGGCAATACTCCAAATCAACTATCCGCTGTACAATCTATCAATCTCCCATTTCAAGGTCATAACAAGCTTTCGATTGACCCTAGCATGACATTCAGTCAATTGTCATTTATGGTCAATCCATAAAGATGTGCTCAGGGGCCTACATGAGTATGTTCAATTGGCAGCCAGACATGGACCTATACCTGACTTTACTGCATGGCTGTTATGCTGGTACTTAGTCTGCTGGGGAGCCTGTTGGTGTATGTGAGCCTGCTTGAGAGCGAACTTCAAAGCCTGCTTAATAGGCCGGTTGGAAGACTTGTTCACAGCGTGCTATAATGCCTGCTTGAGACTGGCATACGAGAGAGTGGGGCTGGAGAGAGCTGTGCATTGAGAGGAACAGTGATTCCCCCAGTAAGCTTTTGCCTAATGAAATACTCTAAGTCTGCGAAAGCTTTGATGCTAATGTTGACTAGCCAACCTACTGGTGTAAGTGGATCTTGTACTAAAGTCACCATCACTGACACCATCACCATTGCCATTATCACTATTGGCATCATCACCATCAGCCACAGATAGAATGCAGATATATATCCCCACAATCTGCAGAATGCAGGCAGCAGATTCTAATGGAAAGTCTGAGTCAGAGATCTGCTCTCCCTAACATCCAATGGTCTATGTTTCTTACAGAATCTAAGGTTGCAATTGCCAACACCATGACTGTGAGGCATTCTGAGATCTCAGCATAGTGGGTGTGTAAAAGATAGCATTCAGACTATGAAATGAACTGATGTCATGATTTCGGCCACCACAGGCCACCTGCTACCCCCCACTCTCTGCCCACCTTCCACCTGCACCTAGAACCCAGTAAGTCTCTGCATCGAGTACTCAGGACCAGACCTGGCAGTATATAGTCAACTGACATTGGGAGTATTTTGCCAATTTGAAAGTCAACATGGGAGCATAGAGCCAAGCAGACTAGGAGTATATGATCAAGCGCAATTAGGAGAATCCGTGAGAGCATGCTCTGTGGTATGCTGGAGTTTGTACTTGGAGGTGTACTTGGTAGCATTGTCGCAGTGAACTTGAGAATTTCTTGTGACCTTACTTTGAAGCGCCAGGTCCAACAAGCAAGGAGTGTCATCGAGTGCCATTGAGACCGTACTTGAAATTGAGCTTGGGAGTGTGCTTTGGAGTATCTTGCGAGCTGGCTTTAGATTGTACAGTAATGCAGATTGTGAGTGTGCCATCGACTGCAATCGAAAGTGTACTTGAGTGCAGGCTCAGAAGTGTGCTTGAGAGCATCTTGAGAGCTGACTTTTGTGTATACCTTAAATCAGACTGGGAGTATGCCATCAAGTCAAATTGAGAGTGTACTAGAGAACATACCCAGGAGTGTGCTTGACAACATACTCAGAGTATACTTGAGTGCATCTTGAGAGCATACATGGAAGCATACTGTCAAGCAGGCTGGGAGTATATCATTCCATCCAAATGAAAGTGAACTTAAAGAGTCGTCGGGAGTGTATATGAGAGTGTGTTGAGAGCTTATGTGGGAGTGTGCAATCAAGTGCAAATGGAAGTGTCCTTCAGAGCGTACATGGAAGTCTACTGCAGAATGCACTCAGATGTATACTTCGGAGCATGCTTAGAGTATACTTCAGACGATATTTTTGGAGCATGTAATGATATACATGTGGCCATATTGTTGAATGCAGCATGATGTACATTATCAAGAGCACAACATCATATGCCTATCACAGAATTTAAGTCAATGCACAGCTCCATTGTGTGTCGTTGTGCCATACATTAAATATTCAAAGCACTACTATTCCAAATATATCTACTCAATAAGTAACATGTTATATAAGATCAATTTTCCCTCTAAAGTATTTATAATACAGTATAATGGGTACATTAAAGTATGCTTCTTCTGATACTCTCTAATTACCTTCAAATATTCCCTTATCTATATTTCCAAATAAACACCTAAGCTATCTTTAAAAAGGCTTTCAAATATACTCCCAGTATATTCTCTGGTATGCTTTCAAGACACTTTCAACAATACTTACAGTTGTACCCAATTTGTTACTTACTACCTATTGGACTATAGGTACTCAACTAACCTCCCAAGGTTAATTTCAATACTCATCACACTTTCAAGATTCAAGATACTTACCATGTATTTGCATGGAACTTTTAACATACTGTTCAGCAACTTTGTAGCACACTGGTTAGAAATTCTGAAGATATATTCCATCAATGCTTTGGATAGTCCTGTATGTGTTCACATAATATACTAAAGATTGTCTCATAATATTTACCATTACATTTTCAATTTTACCTGATTACACCCTCTAAGTCTTGTTGATCACAGAGTTTTTTTTTTATTTGCAATATCCAAATCAACTGCAGTATATTTTCTATTACATACTTTCAATTGGACAGAAAATCATATTTTGTATTATACTCAGTAGTGCAATTTGTCCTGTTGACAGAATGTAAATACTTATCAACTGGAATGATTTTGGAAATAAGAAGTATATTGCTAGAAGTATATAGTAGACAGCATAATCAAAGTAGGATACGGTAGGTAGAATTATAAATAGTATGAGGTGATGGAGGGCTGAAATTATACCACTAGCTAATATCAAAGTGTAAATCTAATTATTTGCAAGCTTTTACTGAATCTTCATAAAAATGCTTCTCACTTATAGATTAAAATATTAATGTCTGATATTTTGGGTACATGGTAAATAATAGACCTTTCAGAGGATCAGATTTTTAAATCTAATCTTTCCATGAATTGTCTACCTTGTGTATATGAATTTGGAAAATTTGCAGCTTAATTGTGTCTATATTGAATTGTGTTCAACTGTACAAATATAAATTCATCACACAGTGTAAGTTCAACAGTTCACTTTGGTACCTGATATAGAATATTGATGTATTCTATTGATTAGATGCTGAGTGAGGTATAGAAGGAAGTATCTGGCGGGTAACTACCTACTGGGTAGTGCAAATAATTATGTCAGTCAGAATTATAATGTAAATCTATTGCTAATTATACTTATAATAATAATTTGTGATAATATATTATGTTCTTGGTGTGAACAGGTACACTCCAATATTCATAATCTACAGTAGGCTATGTTATTCTTAGTATGTCTCAATTTCAATCTGAGTGACTCTGGAAAGCTGTAATTCATTCCATATTCAGATTGAATATAGATATAAATTTTTACGTGATAACTGATGTTGATATTGGTGGTACTTGTGGTAGACAACTGTAATAGTTAATGTAATGGTGATAGTAACTATTATAATAATAATACTCAAAGTAATTAGACAATTAAGTTAGTTACAATAATATTAATATCCACTCTTCTACTACCCTAGAGTCTTCTATCAATTTATACTTGTTTCAAATGTAAGTTTTTCATTAACACAAAGCTTCTAACAAAAATGTCTTTTCCAAAGATGTATATTAAACCTATATAGCTGAAATGATCTTATTTCATTCAGTATTATCTGGATTGCATCAGCTGATTTTTGATATTTACACCCATATACATGGGGAATTGAGTTTTGTGAATTTGCATGATATTAACCTATTATCCCTTCAGATATTGCAAATGTAATTTATCACACTCAATATCAGATCTTGGCAAGTATATGTAATGAAGATTTATTTACTTTTCCCCACAACTTTATCATTAATTTAAATCATAATGATATGTCAATACACTATACTTCTGTCAACATCTATCAATTTAATAAATATGGCTATTTAACAACTGGAATTCTGTATTTTCAGGTATATACTAATACTATTTTGGGTTTATATAGTATATTTCTATATGGAAATTAAACATCTGAAGAGAAATTTAAAATGTAGTTAAATGGTATAGGTTTGAATAGAATTTATACAGTCAAAATTTTTTAACAAACATCCAAATCTGCTGAAAATTATAGTATCCACCATCATTAAGTAATGTTGGTCAAAAATCTGCACTTGTATAATATTCAATCATTTCAGTACTAATATCAATTAACAAATTTTGCTAGTCAATCAAATATTTGTTTCAAACTACACTATATTGGATAGAGGTAACTACTGATAATACTAACTAACCACAATATATAGATAAAACCTACCACAGTAGTATAAGTAATTAATTGATCATTATATGCAGCAGTCTGACATTTGAATAGAATAAATAAAGTAGAAATCATATCTATATTTGATCCTACCAAGTGAGACCATTGCTTAGTTACATTTACTAAACAGCAATAATCACCTGAGGGAATGGATAATAGCAGACAACTGTTTATATACTATAATACTTGTAAATATTCTACTTTGAGATAGATTTTTAATGTTTAAAAGTTGTAATGCACATCAGTTCTGACAGAGTAGATGTCAAGACATTGTATTAATTAAATACTTATTGAATTTTGCATATATTTTCAAAACATTATTAATAGTAGTATTAATCTAGTACAATATTAAGTTATAAATAATTTTGTCATATACAGACACTAAAAATTAGTCAAAAATGATTGTACTACAGGAATAACACAATTCCAGAAGCATATAGTAATTAAGCTTTCATATACATCACCAGTTATAAAATGTAGAATTTGTATACTATTTTATATACATAGGTTATTTGCCAAAGAATTCAATACAGTATGAACAAAATACTATGTTTTATAATAATTACATTAAGAATAATTGTTCAAAACTACATAAGTTAGTATCACAAGCAGAGTTTGAAAAAAATATTATATTCTGTGAGGCAATTTTGTGGACATCAAGGTTGAAAACAGTTCAAATTTCGAAAATGATAATGAATTGATGTTCTCACAGTAATATATCTTGCACTAAATGTCTAGCTAATATTACAGTACTTTAGCAAATGTGGAGCAAATGATTTCATAAATATATATCACATTTTACGAATTTTATTTCTGTATCTTCTAATTGTAAATTGAGAAGATTGTCTTCAATACTTATTGGGTATTAATATTCGAATTTAGTACCATTTGCACATATTGTCAACTGATATTGATAGACTTTGTTCTAAACTAATTACTATGTCATTACTACATATTTTTGTAAATACAAAGTAGTTTCAGTATAACTCAACTAGATGTTATACATATAACTGAGGCCGTACGAAATTCGAAACTGTATATATTGAGAATTTTCAATAACACATTAAAATAGTAAAAGATATTTTATATATTGTTGAAATTGAATTGTTATTTTATTTTCAAATCTATCAAAAACACAGTCATTCAACTACGACCAAACAAATGGTCAAATTATTAGCATTTGCGATCTGTGAAAATCTAATCATAATATCTATCCACTTGGAACTTGAAAAAGAGAGTTGAAAAGTATTGTATTACATGGTAAAGGATTTCTCCAATACCTTTACACATTTCATATTGTATATAATACCACTCTTCACCAATAATGAAAAGTTCGAAGATACTAACTATTTTATATTTGAATTATTTGTCAGGTCTACATCTCATAATTAAAAGGTATTTACATTATCTACACAAGAGTCGCAATGACTGTACAGCAGAAATACAAGTAAAGTGCTAAGGAAGTACTATTATCAAATACCAAGTCAGAATAATAGTAAAAAGTTAGTAATCTATAAATTCTAATTAACAATACCTTTAAAATCCACGTAACTGTATCAAAACAAAATGCCAAGCTACTGGGTGTATTCTTACTAGAGTAAAATATTTTACCTACCACTTGGTTAATTATTTTTAAAGATTAATGGCATGTACCATATAAAACTAATTTGACATATTGTGAATAGTATTAAATGACAATTAACAATATCTGAAATTATTCAGATTGGAATTGAACAGTTATCTTCAAATCTATTGTATATTGCAATCTGTTTGCTGATTAAATCGAACCTAATTGTAAAATAGATACAAATATATAAATGCAGATGAATACTTAAGAAGCATGTTATTGTATATGACAGAAGACAATAATAATAAACAAATAATGGTTCAAGTATAAATAAGTAAACAGAATTGTTTTAATTTGTAGAAATTACATGGAACAAATACGATTATTTATATTTAGTAATGGTGACTTTGTGAGTTGCTAAATTGTACTAATATTTTGAGAAGCTAGAGGTTCATGAGACTGTATGATAGGGTACAAATTGATTAAGAGAGTAGATTATTAGAAATGACAGAAATGGAAAATTGATTTGAAAATTGATAGTATATAAATATACGCAGAGTTCGAGTTGATAAATTCAATAATGAGATAGTTTGAGAATACTTAATAATAATAAAGCTGTGCTGTTATAATTACTTATATAAATCATTTCGAAAGAAATTATACTACCCTAACTGTCCATATTGGAAAATTTACTGTAGTATATAGGGTATTCAACTAATTACTATCTCTAATTACCATATTATTTTACTTGTTACTATCTTTAAATTTTCTTTCAAATTGTTTTTAAAAACATATTATTTCATATATTTCTATTTTAGTATTTTCTTAACCTTATAATATCAATAATATCTATTTGCATTTACCTCAATATCACATAAAGAAGATTGAACATCTTCAGTAGATATTTAAAAGATATATCCTGGATATTACATATAATGCAGCAGCTACATCTCAGATGGAATTTGAATAGTCAGGTGCCATGTATTCACAGATAATTATCATTTAAAAGAAAGTAAATACAATGGTAGTTTTCATTGTTCACAGCAGAAAAACAATTACTGTTATCAGATTCTTCAAAATTTTCACAAATCAATGACAAATTGAATTTAGTATCGAAACATAATAGACAATATAAGGAATATTCAAATGAAAATTACAAGAGTTTATAGAAAAGAAGCAAGTCTGAAACAGATAGCTCATTTATATAACATTCTACAGGTATAGGCCATTATACTCTCAAGAATTGAAATATACTATAACAGTGGCATCTGATCCAAGGCTGGGTAAGCGCCATTGTGTATATGTTGCCACTGCCACACTTGAATCAGTATTGAATATCTTACCACTATACTCTCCATATGTACTCACTTGCTCTCATGAGCAACCGTATTACCATATCATACTAGTTATGTAGCGGCTTCGCCGTCCCCTTTGGTTAGAAAGAATCCTAAACCTCAAAACCCATGAAATCTGGCCAGCCATGAGCCAGCCCATCAAGATTGCGTCAAGCCAGCGCACAGATAGCCCTCCAGATGACGTCCAGCCAGCCAAAAGCTAGCCTGTGCAGCCAGCCAAGAGCTAGCCCGTCCAGATTGGGTCCAGCTAGCCAAGAACCATCTCAAAGTGAGTATGTCAGTGTTGTCTAGATCATCTGCAGCCAGCCACATGTCAGCCCGTCCATATCATATTATGTTGACCAAGAGTAAACTAATCCGGATATTCTCAAGCTGGTGAAGAGCCAGCCTATCGTGACCATGTCCAGCCAGCAGAGGGCTAGCCTGTCCACCCGTCTGGATCGTGTCCAGAATTTCGAGAGTGAGCCCGTCAAGATCATGTTCAGATCACATCCAGATCACGTCCAGCCAGCCAAACCCATCCAAATTGTATCCAGCCAGTTGAGAGCAAGCCTGTCTCGATCAGCTGCAGAAATTCGACAGCCAGCCTGTTCAGATCACGTTCAACTACCAGAGGGGGAGCCTGTTCAGATCATATCTAGCCGACGAGTCAAGATCATTTCCAGCAAGTTAAGAGCCAGCCCACCCAGATTGGGTCTAGCCAGCTCGGATTGCTGACCAATCGCTGTTGTGAGAGCCACACAAACGCAAAGCGACACAGTTTACTAATTATGACTGAAAAAAGACCATCTACTAACCAATGAGCATTGTGTAATTTGCCACAGTAAGATGGTACGTACCACCATCAACCAATGATAGTGCTTCGAGCCGACAAAGCATATGTATATATCTTAGATGTCTGCGGTCAAATGTAGGCATACGTACCCTAACATTGTATTCAATATTTCAGTTATCTAATCTGTTTTGCTTACAAGGATACAGGAGTTTTACTTCTATTGACCAAGAATGACACAATTGACATGACATGAACAGTTTGCTCATCAATTCTACCATCAATCGCCTACTACACCTTCTAAGAAAGCTACCAGAGGTTAATTGCTGTTGGCTAGTATACATTTCAGCCGGGAAAACCTATGATCTCCTCTAGGCCAAGTATCCCGTATTCTCACCACACAAGCCTCCATACTCCTTGAAGATGAGATCCATGACACGAACCATTACGACGAAGAAGGAAACACTGCTGAGATGGAGGATGACCTGAGCGAAGGCCTAGTTGATAACCTGTGCGACGTTCTGGGTGATAACCCGGGCAAGCCCGAACCTTCCACATAATCTGTGGTTGTGTCTATGCAACAGACGATGGAGAAACAGCGAGAAATGCTCTTCAATGCCATCCAACAGAATACTCAAATATGTGTGCAAACTGCTGAAATGATGGAGGCCAACAGGGAATACCGCAGAAAGTCTATTCGACCAGCAGCAACAAGCACAACAATGATTGATATGACCTATTGACAACAGTACTGCGGCGGAGCAACCGAACTTAATAACGTCCTCGACAAGGTATGATCTAACTGCCAATCGCACACGCACTTATTACTGCACGGAAATTCCAACACACTTACATATGCAGTGAGCCTTCGCAGCACATGGAACATTCACCCAGACCCAGCACAGTGACAGAGACAGATGACCGATCTGGTTGTGTGGCTTTGGGACCTGCAGAGAGACTCAGATCTCTGTTTGGATGACTTTGAGGTCTTCTTGGCCAAAATTCAAAAGATGTATGGCAACAAGGACCGAAAACTCAATATGGCAATGAAGTGTATGACTTACTTCCTCCAAGGAGCAAATGAACCAGTGAGAGCCAACACCAATCGAATGAAAGCAAACCGGAGAGCAGTGGGATGGCTCCTGCCAGATGAGAAAAACCATTATGAAATTGCTTGCAGTGGACAACAACCAGGACTTAAGCCCTAAATCAAGACCTTGACCTGAAAGAATGGAAAATTTGACAATATGGAAGAGCTTTTCGACCGCGCCACCAATTCTGATGTCAAGGCTGATGTTAAAAACCCCCACAGCAGCAGCCACATCAACAGCAAAACCAGTCAGGAGAATCATCGCAACAAGGCAGTAGGAAATGCAACTTGTGACAATCCATATCCGAGCCAGCCAAAGTACTGAATCCTGACAAAGGCAAAGTCAGACAAGGCTGATAAATGCACTCCCATGCCATGGGCCTCACCAGAGCTCTATGAATCTCAGAAGTCTGAAGGAAAATGCATACGCTGCTGGTCACCCAAATATACAATATTCCAGCGCACGAAATATATACATGCCAACTTTCCCAAAAAGGTTGCTCCTCCAGGCGACAGAACACAAACTAAATGATGATGCTCAGTCAACAGTCAGCAACCAGAAATCTATCTTATCTCTCTCACTATCGAGCTCGGCGAGGGAGGTTGGACAAAGCAGAGCTTTGATTGGAGTCATTGGGTACGAGGGTGTTGATGGCAACTTTAAATGAAATTCAACCACATTAGATCTCATTAACACATAGGGTTGTCTTAGAGAGCCCAAAAGACCTCATGTGAAGTCAATATTTGGGTAGAACAGCGAGGCTGGATTCATCGCACTTTGTCCACGAAGTGCAGATACATGATCAACACGGAGAATTGCAATGAATATGAGCACTTGTTGACTGCAGTACTACAAGCATGGTCAAGTCTCCACCACTTCTCAATAGACTTGGACTACCCTGTGATGCAGCGCACATCACAACTCACGGCCTGGAAGGTCAGATGATGGTGCATGCACATGAGGGCTGCAAGACGGTCGATGACGGTCCAGTGTATGGATCATTTAGCCCCAGTCCATGAACAGGAGGTGCTGGTTGTCCCAATGAGGGCATACTATCTAGTGCTCGGATAACCATGGTTCAAAACCCGGAAGCTGGAGGTCGACTGGGCAACCCATTGATAAACTTCATTCAGAACCCCTGGTGGCTGATAGGAGGGACGCAAATTAGGCATGTTAGTGCAGTGGTACTATGGTCAAGATAATGGAAGTTGTAAGGTACGGCTGCAAGGCATCGGGGGTAGTACCCCAGCGATCAACTCAATGTTTGAGATCCCGGTTGATGGAGATGGAAAACAAAGGGAGTGTGGTGAGGACAGTCCAACTCCATATATTGAAATACTTAGAGCAACGGCACTTGATGATCTCTTAGCTAGAGATGAGACCATCAAAATATTCATGCTACAAATTGGAGAATGCAGTGGACTGCTGGGAGCGACTACCAAGGTCACCACTTTGGAAGATGCAGTTGGGATTGAGAGTATCAACCCAAAGTGCTGGACAAGAGAGCAGGGAGCAGCGGCAGAAGTTGCGGCAGATAAGCCTCCTTGAATGCTTCCATGACTGCTACCGGCTCGCTGAGTCACCATGGGAGTTGTGTACCAGCAAGGTTTGGCAGGTTTCTGGGTGAACCACTTGACCTGCAATTCCCGGGTCATCCTTCCACATCATCACCAATCCCAAGTCACAGATAAAGGCTAATACACAGATGCAGGGAACGGTACTACATTTACTGATAATGAGGATCATATGCCTGTGTGATACAATAACGATGTGGATGTATTCAGCAAACATATGGTAGAGACTGTTCCACCGCACTGGCCAATTCACCCCAAGATTGATCTGGAACTAGGCTTCGATTGATCATATGGCTGAATGTATAACGTTTCAGAATTGGAATTGAAAACTCTGAAGGCCTACATCGTAATGAACGTAGCCAATGGATCCATCCAGTGGATATCATCGCCCATGGCTGCACCAATGCAACTTGCGAAGATGAAGGATGGCGGCCTATGACTGTGTGCGGACTAAAGCGCTCTCATTAGAGGCACATTGGAGAACCGATACCCTCTCCCACTGATCTCAGAGCTGGTTGGCATTTTGCGCCGAGCTCGAATCCTCACGAAGCTGGATCTTCGGAATGTCTATAACTTCATCTGAATTCAGGAACGCAATGAATACAACACTACATTTCGCACCCAGTATGGGCAGTTCGAATACTAAGTTATGCTGTTTGGATTGAGAAACGCACCAGCTACATATTATACTTAAATCGCCAACTGTTTACAGCCTTTTGTTGATGACTTTGGTGTGTACAATCTTGATGATATACTGATATACTCGACCACTGAGGTGGAGCACCAAGCACAAGTACAAAACATTCGCGAAAAGCAATGACAATTTGGACTTTATGCCATAGCCAAGAAGTGCCATTTTGGAGTCTCAGAAGTCAGCTTCCTGGGGTTTGTCATGAGCCCCAATTGGATCAGCATGGAATCTGACCATCTATCACCGATCGAGGTTTGGCCAACCCTGGGGTCTGTTTCTCAGGACATCGAGGTATTTGTTGGATTCACAAGCATCCACTGGTGGTTTATCAGGAAATATGCAACGGTAACATTATTTACATCAGACCTGCTAAAGAAGGCAGAGACATCGAGGACACTGAAACAGCACAAATGGTAATGGACTTACGATGCGAAATTTTCATTTCGGAAGTTGAACAAGGCCTTCACTGATGCACCCATCCTCAACCATTTTGACTTGGCAAAGCCAATGATTCTTCAGACCAATGCAAGTGACTTCGCCATAGCCGGCATTCTCAACCAGTACAACGATCTCAGGATTCTCGGACTTGTCAAATTCAACTCTTGAAATTGCTCAGGTGACAAACTGAACTAGGACATTCACAGTCAGAAGCTATTGGCCGTTGTGGAGATTATGAAGTAATGGCATCACTACCTCAAGGGAGCAAATCATAAGGTCCTCATACAATGCGACAATAACAACCTTTAGTACTTCGAACCATTAAAAGTGCTCTTCTAATGGCAGGCTAGATAGGTGGAGATCCTCTCTTTGTATAACTTCATTATCAAACACCTGAAAGCCAAGAAGAACCCAGGAGATGGACTATCAAGAAGACCTGACTATGAAATTGGCTATGAGAAAATGAAAGCATGAATTCTGGCTACCTTAGCAGTGACCAACATCACTGAATCATATGGTGACCTTCTACCGGAAATCAAGGCAGCCAAGGAGTCCCACTTTTTAGACACAACATTACAGCCAACCTTTGTCGATGTTTCAATCACAGATCAGAGTCAATGGAGATCAATCCATGCAACTCTGACTGATGAGAGGAGGATATGCATGCACATGGCACTCCACAATAGAATGACCAGCCTTTTTCACGACAACCCCCAATCCAGTCACTATGGAGCGCCGAAATCTACCAAGCTTGTATCACGAGATTTTTATTCGCCTGGGATGGAGTCAGAGATATGAAAGTACATCGCAGTCTGCGTGTTGTGCCACCAAATCAAATCATGGAGTCACGCATGCTATTGACACAACATGCCACTGTCACTACCTTCTCATATCTGGGAGGGACTTACCATGGATTTCATTGCCAACTTGCAAGTGTCAATGGCATTGCGATACACTGGAATCTTGTTAATTGTCGACCATTTGACTAGAATGGCGATCTACCTCCTCTGCAGAAAGGACATTGACTCCCTAGAGCTAGCACAAATATTTTTCCAACACCTGATCTGGAAATGCGGTGTACCAGACACTTTCACCACCGATCGTGGCAAACAGTTTACCAGGTGATTTTGCGATAGAGTTTGCTCCCACCTGAGAATCAATCACCAACTCTCAATCACTTTCCACCCGCAGACTGACAGTCATAATAAGTGGCTGAACCAGACGATGGAACAGTACCTCCAAGCTCTCTGTAACTACGAGCAGGACAACTTGGTTGATATGTTACAGGTTGTGGAATTTGTGTACACCAACTCCATACACACTTCCTCGCTGATGACACCCATTGGGGCAAACTACAAGTATTATCCTATGATGCAATTCAAGCCTTCCAAGAACCCCAGTTTCAGACCACAGGTGCAGGCAGACTTGTTGATGGCAGGCGTGGAAGAGACTCACTGAATTCTCTGGGAAAACATAACTGAGGTTTAGGTGCAACAAACAAAGTATGCCAGGGTTGAGAGATGAGTTTTGCCGTTGAAGACAATGCGTGGCTATTGACCAGGAACTTGAAAACATCCAGACCTTCAAAGAAGCTCGATCATAACCTTACAGAATCGTATATGGTAAGTAAGATTATTAATAAGAATGCTTACAAACTAGACTAGTCAAGTAGAATGCGGAAACACAATGTTTTCCATGTGTTGCTTCGCAATTGTTATACACCGCCAGTTGGTGGTCAACCATCTTCAGAATCACACCCAGTGATAGTCTAGGAAACAGAGGAATCGGAAGTCGACCGTATACTTGACTCTAGCCGGCTCTACTCAAAGCTGCATAATCTCATTGAATGGGCTGGTTACACTCATATACGCACGAGCTACGAACTTGCGGAGGATCTTGATCACCCCCAAGATGTGGTTGACGAGTTTCACTGCGATTGTCCGGCTCGACCACGGGAGTAGAGAAATAGAGTTCAAGGGAGAAGGTATGGAGGACATGGAAGTAGTTTAGTCGTTTCATTTGTACTCTTGTCTCTTTATTCTCTTCCCTCCTTTGTGATTGGATCTCGGCCCGGTAAAAATCGCATTGGCATGGGTTGTGCCCCCTACCAATGCAGGTGGAGTTTCCCCGTACGCCGAATCCGCCGAAAGGTCGCCATTCAGCAGTACCAATCAGTTGTGGGACTTATGGGTTCGTACTATTGCATATGTAGAGTACTTGTTTCATTCTTTGTTTCCCTTTTCTTCGTTCTGGTATATACTGGCTTTGACAGCCCAGGAGATCTGTATCTAAGGAGGGGGATAATGTAACGGTGGCACGTGACCCAAGGCTGAGTAAGTGCCATTGTATATTGGTTGCTTATGCGACACTTGGATACGTCTCAAATATGTTACCACTATACTCTTCATATATACCCACCTGCTCTCATGCGCAATGGTATTACCATATGATTTGTCTGTGGTTAAATGTAGACACACATGCCCTTAGATATACCTTATTGCTATAATGAGGAAAAACTACCCGTTCAGAGGAATTTTTTTTTAGTTCATTTTTTTGGTTCAGTATAACTTTGAAGGAAATCCAGTGTGAAATATTTTCTATCGATAGTGTAAAGTTTAATACAGCAATATAACTGATACATACTCCAATGAAAGTATTATTGTAAAGTATATTTGAAAGTTAATTTTTAATTTATTATATAGTTATACAGTAAATTTTACTATATTGCCAGTAGCTAATTAACTCTAATATGTACAATATCAATAACTGGATTCTGTTGATTTATTTTCTTAGTAATTTTAACGCTGAAATATACCTGGGTAACTTTTCTACTCTCCCATTTAATTTAACTCCAATTTATATATTTCCAACATTGGTTTAATTTTAATAGCAAGCTGGATACCACATTTCAGTTATTACTTACTCTAATGACAATTCACTTTATTCCTTGTCTGTATTAAGATTTAGAATTACTAGTTTCTGTTTAAACAGGATGACAAGTTTTGTTTAGTCTTTAGAAACTTTCATAGTTATAGTATTCCAATAGTAATGCTTTAATCATATGATCCTAATTCTAATATACTTTCAATTAAACTTGGCATCTCTAAAATTATCTCAGGCAGAAATTGTTATTCTGGTGTTAATATTGTTAGTTTAAAAATATTCAGTTTTTAGAGCAACTCACTCTCCAGAAGATATAAAGATTCTGGCTATTATGTCATCAGTTTGGGCCTACCATCTTCAATTCTAGATATCCGCAATGAACTATTTGAAAGAGTGATTGTACAGCGTAAATAATACGCTCCTAGGCTACAGCGCTGCCACTATTTTGTCGTGGCATCGCCCAAGACGCCACAAATTTATGGTAATTTCACTGTTTGTAGATTACCTGTACTCGAGTACTCGGGTCAGGCTGTAGAAGATCGGACGCTCCTTTCCCAGCAGGTTATCACGACAAACTGACTGCATCTGGTATAGCAATGGGTATTACATAATATTCATATTAACAGAAAGTGCAAAGCGTGCTTTGAATTTGTTCTTAGCTTCACCCTTTGGTCAACAGTGACTCAACTCCATGCTCCCACAGCAAAATCCATTGCCAGAAATGGGGCGTCCAATATTCTACTGCCTGACCCGAGTAGCAGCTCTCTATTCTAATCTGAAGGTATTTGGCCAAGTAATGTCCGAGTTCTTGTCATATCCGAATTTCGTGTCGCGAACGTTAGAATGGACGTCAATTTAGGCTAATAAAGGGTGAGGGCGTAGGTGGTAACTATGTCATAGACGGTCACCCAGTAAAATACGTTATTCAATTTCGCGTTGTCCTATATTCTCAAACGACATCACTTCAACCTTACAACTAAACACAACACTACGTGTCTTCCGCAACTGGCTGTACGTTTCGCACCTACACAATTTACGGAGCTACTTATTCAAAAGTAACTTGTTACGTGCACCTTCGTGATATCCTACTTTAACAGGTTGTCCTGTCTGGCTTCTACTGTCTTCCATAGCGTCGGCCACTCATCTACTTTTATATGGCCATGGCGGCCCTACAACTCTCGGTTGAAACTCAACTCCAGCAGCTTGGAGAGGCTCGAAACCTCGTACTCAAGGACCCGGGTTATTGGCCGCAAGTCTTGCATGGTACACTCCCCATAATCACAGGTCCTATCATCGAAGTGCGAAGATGGGGTGCCGAGTTTCTGGCAGACACGTTTTCCAGCCCCGTCGTTGATGCTCGCCGGAAGCAGGAATTGGCGCTCGCTTGTTTAGATACGTTGACGAGGCTGTTCAGCGAGAATGAAACGGGTATCTTGAAAGCTGTGGTCCGATGTAGTGCTTCCATATATCCGATTATTTTTCGCCATATGTATGTCCTCCGCCATAGAACTTCTGCTGTCAGAAGATCCTCTTTCCTCCTTTCCCCTTCCTCCCTTTCCACCCCGAGTTATATCATGGACTTGGTCGCACTATCGGGGAGTTCCGGGTATTTGAATGTATCGTTGGACTAAATCTGGCTGTGAATTTTGTTCCTCCATTTATAGATGCTCCAACCGGAATGATGCAGAAACTTGGAACAAGATGGTTACAATTAAATCGAATATCCTGAACCTATGGGATATCGCTCCTATCGGTGTGCGGATATGCTGCATAAAATTTGTCCAGCGCGTTATCTTGGTACAGTCGCGAGGCATCACTGACCCAAGGGTATGTTATTCTACTGAAATGAGATGGCTGCACAGAACGCGTACTGACATTGTATGTGTATAGCTTGTGGACCGATCGGAAGTCAACCTGACGTCGGTGCCTTCGAATCATTCCCTACTCCTATTACCGTCTCTTGACGCTGAATCTCAGGGACTACTGGACCGGCTTTTGAGTATATTGCATGAAAAACGAAGGTATAAAGCACCATGACTTTGTACAATGCCATTTGCTCAGTTACGAATGATGATAGTGAACCAACATTAATCACTGCAACTTTAAACAATCTTGCCCCGCTGGTCAAAACTAGACCTCCACTTGCACAAAAGGTCGTAGCTGCAGTTTTAGCTTTCAATCCATTTGCTGGGGCACCACGACTAATTAGTATTCATGATCGTCTCATGATAATCTCTATTGAAAAGACAGTTCGTGTGTTATTGATGAATGTCATGAGGTGAAAGTTCACATCCACAAAGTGATGGATAGCGCACTGATTAGCTTTTCAGGAATAATCCACAAGGCCCCTTTACCGGACGTATTTCGCAACACATGGCCCGACTATCCCAAGCTAAATCGGATTTGAATGAAACTTTTTCAAGAAAACGTGCAGCTGCTTCTCAGGAGGCTGAAGCCGCAAAGCGACAGAAGATGGAGAGATTAGATGCGATGCATGGTGCAACTTCACCTACCTCAATACCTTCACAACATCCACCTATCGCAACATCAATCTTGGACTCCATGCAGCAGATTCATCTGGGTTCAATAACATATGCAAAGCTATACACCCTTGCCACAGATCCAGCTTTGGTTTCATTCGACGGGCAACAGTTGCCACTCGATTTGGTGCTACAGATTGTTGTTGGAAGCATGTATTCCGTAGATCAGAAACATTTTGACACAGCAATTGCAGTAAGCTTAGTATTTCTTGAGAGTCTATTGGAGAATGTAATATTGACCTTTATAAAGGCGGTACGGGCACGATATAATGTAAACGTGGTAAACCCACGAACATCACGGTGTTCACCTGAGCCTATCTCGAAATTACCTACTGCTCATGAACTACATACGGCGGTCACTGCGTACTCGTTACCCGTTAGCATTCCTACTGCCCAAACGGAACTGCCGGAGGGATTGACTGTAGTTAAGTATGATAAGAAGGAGAATGACGAGGACGATGACAAGGAAATCCAGCTTCAACTTAGCGAATTCAGGCTTCCTCCCCCACCGCGTCTTTCAACTCAGCAATCACAGCGTGTTTCTCTGGAGGCAATGGATCGGATGTTTGGTGTGATTGACGCGTTTGAGACGAAATCACTGATATCACGGAAGAGTAAACTTGGAGTCAACCGCCTGGCTGCAAGTAATTGGGACCGAGAAGGGTGGATTGCATTATTGATACGGATGGCAACCCGCGGATCACAAGACAACGATGTTGCCACGGCCGATAATCCTCAACCCATTTGCCTAGCGGACGCGGTCCGTGAAAGACTTTACACATATATTATCGAAGATTTTAGGAGACGAATGGATGTTGCCGTGGCATGGCTTAATGAAGAATGGTATAATGACATGGTGATGGACCGCTCTAAAGTTGGCGCCTCGAGACATCCACAGTATCACAAGTGGATGATGAAAGTTATTGACAGTATTTTTCCGTTCTTGGAAGCTAGAGATCGATTGTTCATGAGGATGCTTTCCGAGATCCCAGAGATACCCACAGAGTTGCTGCATAAGGTCAAGATGCTCTGTCTGGATCCTGATAGGGCTACTTTGGGTATTCAGATGCTACAGTGAGATGTTTCATTCCTACTCCCGGAAGGTGGCGGTTGCTAAATTGAACTCAGTTATCTTGCGATGTTTCGACCACCAGTCCGAGAGATGTGCGTCGATGTGCTTCAAGATCTTTGGATGAACCGTTGGTGCTCCATTCGTATAACTGTCACTCAGGTATCTAACAGATTGCTCGCACCGTTACAGACTGCGAAGTACGAAGGCAGGTAGAGAAGCTAGTTCAAAAATGGCGTCCATCGGTTCTTGCTCAGATGCCGAATGAGGCCGAAGAACAAATAGACGCTAAGATGACGGTTTATAACTGCGACGCAAGCATTACTGCGACTTCCGACGCTTAGAACATTGTGTAGACTAAACAATTACAACTCATTGCGACAACGCACGGCTGTGACTAATAGAAGATCACTAATCTGAGATGAAAACGGATGGGTAGAGCGAATAAATTTAATTACAATTCCCTCAAGTACTCATTTACCCTCCGAACAAATTTTGTGTAGTCTTCGAAAATGAATCCTCATGGGTGGCTTGATCAACTACATAAACCACAAATGAGCCTTGATCGAGGCTATCATGTCATTAATATGTGGTATGAACCTGGCCGCGAACCTGGCTCTCAGTTGTGTATGTGTGCACTAAGATGAAAATGGAAGTGACAAAAAGGGAATAGTGTGGGGAGGGAATGAAGTTGTGAGAGAGCCTGCAAACCTTGCTCCATACAAAGTTTCGAGGTCAACCTGGTTAAAATTTTAACACCATGGGTCTGAGCTGGGTTTGAATAGAAAGAAGAGTTTAATGGAACAGAAATCAACTTTATATGGGGTACTAAGTAAATTAGATAAAATTTGTGGTGCAAAGTATTTGGGAGTATTAGGGTAAAATTGATAATGATTCAGATTAGGTCAAAATCAGGTTAAGGTTGCAGTGACTTCACATATAGTTCAATTTAAAAAATACTGCATATTGCCTTAGGTAGATGTAATTGAATATATTTTGAGAACTTACCTTTTTGAATATAATGTGACATTTTATTGAGGTGATATTTCTAGCTCTTTGTAACTGACTTTGTTCATCATTTCAATCTGTATTTAACTTGCTATGATGGTTAGTATAAATTCACCTGGAAGTAAAGAGCTGGGGTATAAGACCAGTAGAAACAATTGTTATACACAAAGATATTCCTTCTGCAGCAAAGACCCAGCTTTGAATCATTCCACTGAGTTGAAAATTCCACATTCAGTTGATTACCATATCTACTTAAATGTGAAATATAGTCACGATTACATTAGCATATTGAAATTGCCATACATGACAACAAATCTAGAAGTAATAACAGTATATCATCTGTTATTCCCATTCAAGAAGGTATTCAATTCACCATGATACACCACGTCAATGTAGAGTGCATTTTATATTTTAGTAAAAATACATGTGCTTATTTACACGAAGAAGTAATGTTAACATTAATGAATGAATAAAAATAACTGTGGGATATGTAAACTTACTTGTCTCAGTATACAATTGATGGAAAATCTTACAAAGTACTTTACAAGGTAAGTCTTTTAATTTCCCGTTCTATATTGGGAAAAGCTTCTGTACAATTGTAACTGAGATTTGATATCCTTGTTTCCTCCGTACTACAATTACTTACTGTAAGTTATGGTTGGTTAGTATCTAGGTGGATTATTATGAAAGCATTATGTAAATGCTATGGAAGTATTACAGTGTATAATATACTTTTACAGAACTAAGCAAATATCTCATACTGCATGTAATCTATCAACCCTCTTTTTTCAATCATTTTCACCACTATCACCATAGCCATCACCATCATTATCACCATCACTATTAACAACATTTCACTTACTCACTTACAGTCAGCTGTGCTTAAGCTTTAGCCACCAGCTGCCACCCAGCTCGTTTCACTTATAACATGGCTGCTTTACTTAACCACTACTAGCCAGCTGCAATCCAGCTTTACTCAACTAGTACTTGCCAGCTGCTATCCTCTTTTCCTTGCTCACCACCAACCAGATTCACTCAAATAATAGCCACCAGCTACTATCCAGCTTTACTCACTCATCAGAGACCCTCATTGTACAGTCCCCACCACCTTGCTTAGAGTAATTAACAGCAAGTACCAGCTCCCATCAAGCTTTGCTGAATCACTACCTGCCTGCATTGCCCAATCAACAGCCACTAGCTCCCACCCTATCTTATTCAATCTATAGCCTTCAGCTCCTATTTGGAAAAAGGTATTCTGTTACCTTAAATTTACCAGAGGCCATATAATCTACTGTAACCTCCAATAATACAAATAATACCAATCAACATGATGACTCTGCCACTACCTCTAACCACCAGCAATATACCTTCAATTAACTGATACCACAACTGAAATATTACTGTAATTTGACTCCAGCCTATGTATTATGTACTGCCATTCATGGAATATAGTATATATTCATCACAATTACTTATTTATTGGCTACTCTGACATCTCCTTTCACATCTTTAACATGGACTATTTTAACTCTAACATGTTTGCTTTGATTACTTTGAGATAGTCAGTATCACAACACTGACATACTCACTCAGACAACTCTGACAAGCATACTCTCTCACTGTTATTATTCTGAAAAGCATGCTCCTACAATGCTGGCATACACTCTGTCACATTTCTGAAAAGCTCACTCTCATAACTCTGACATTTTTACATTCACAACTGATATGCTTGTTGTTACAACTGTGACATGCTACACACTGTTAATGCTCTGATATGGTTACTTGTACCACTCTAACATACTTGGTCTCACCACTCTGACATGTTCAATCTCAGCACTCTGACAATCTGGCATCACTGGTAGCAGGAGATATGTCATCACTAGGAGAATACAAATAGGGATGAAACTCTTGTTAGTGATAGAGATAGATCTGGCTTCGCTAGTAGGGGTGGATCTAGCTTTACTGTTAGCAGAGAATCTGGCCTCACTGGCAGTATGCTGTCAGAGGTGCCGGTGACTTTACTGGTAGCAGAGAATCTGGTCTTGCTGTGAGCTGGCTAGAGGTTTTGGATCTGGCTTTGCAGGGAGCTAGCTGGTAGAGATGAATCTGGTTTCACCAGAAGGGGTGAAACTTCTTTCACTGGGAGCTGTGAATCTGGATGTGCCAGAAGCAGCCAAGAAGCATTGGATCTAACACTGTAGCAAGCCAGCAGAGAGGGGAAAATCAGGCTGTGCTGGTACAAGTGAATCTGGACTTGCTGGTATGGAATGAGTAAACTTCACTGGAAGCCGTGGATCTGCACCTGCTGGAACCCAAATGATAAGAGCAGTGTTCGCAATGGTTTAGGAGAGTCACTTCGGGTGTGGGTGCGGGTCATAACCGAACAGCTCTTCACTTGGCAATTCATGAAGTGAATATACCTATATAAGCAATTCGGATACGCTTAGAGCGAAGTTTCCCAACCTGTTCGAGTTGGGCAAGTTGCCAGCGGGTTGTCGAGCGGGTCCATCTGTTGATTCACATAATATTCTTGTTTTTGCTGTTTGAAAATAGTATTTTACCAAAATCACATTCTCGACATCCAGTAATCACTTTTGGCATGTGTTGAGGTTTGCAATATTGATTGTTTTGGAATCTGTGGTGGTAATGAAGATATGATGCACTGTGTTGTCTGAAAAGGCCACCATTACATCGTATAAGAATTTCTGCCACAATGCAACACTAGGATTACCCATGTTCCAAGACCAGAAGTCGTTGACACTCCATTGACACTCATTTTTAGATTGGAGCAGAGAGCATGTTACTGTTGTTTTCACCTTTAATGGCAGCCAATTCATTATGTATGGTTATCTACAACCAGTTGCCACCTACTTTACCCAAGATGCAAAAGCAAACATCGTTGATGCTCTGTTGATGCTCCTTTTCACAATAGGGGAGTGGCCGTGTCTCACTCTTTTTCCCCATAAAGGCTACCAATACGTCAGTTGTGCATAACAGCTACCAAATTACATTTCAATATCTTTACGCACAAGAATAGAAATTGTTCACACTCCATCGACACTCATTTTCAGAAGATAGTAGCCATGTCAACAATAGTGATTTTGGCCATAAAGGTGGCCAATACTGGGATTCTGAATCACAATGACCATATCATGTTCCAATTACCAGACTTTCAACACCAGAAAATGTTGACGCACCATGGAGGTGCAATTTGCCATGCGCCTATCTGCAATATGCAATTATTTCATTTGTCATAGTATATCGTTAGTGGTATTTTGGCAGCCTTTGTATTGTTTTCATGTACTCTCTCCTTTATCACTACATTGTTCTTTAATAACACATATATATATATTCTTTAAAATATACTTCAAAGTATCCACTATTGGTAGATAATAACAAACTCAAGTATTCCATTTCTGGTAATCAAGGCTCATCTTCACTTTCAGGTTTGATCCATAGGCTGCCCTCATCTGCAAAATGGATGTCAGCCCCATTACCATGCACATGATAGTGTACTAACCAGTGGTTGTTTCTGTATCAATCAGCAAATTTGGACTACAATCTTGATTACTCTTGCAATGTTTGGCATATGCATTATGATTGAAAAACTGTGCGTTGGGAAGTGAAGTATGTATATACACATATCTGGGTGGCACAGAGTGATTTTGTACATATCAGCTTCCTCATGGTCTCCAGGTGGTGCTTGTTGTGCAGGGGGCATTCCGATGAGAGATGGCGTTGGTTTGGATGGAGGTGCACCCGTACCTTAGTACCTTCAGAGTGTCTGTGGATTCTTTACTGTGCCATTTTGGCAAGGAAGGCAGCCATCCATTTGATTTTCAAGAACCATAGCCAGGTGTATTTCCATTGCAGGCTTTACCTTTTGATGCCCTGGACACACAACACCTGGCTTCTTCTCGTCTTGGACTTCGGTGAGAGGGCTGTTGAAGAGGTATTACATTTCATCAATTGCAATATGTAAAAACCCTCCTTTGTGGATTTTGGCCCTGTTCAAGGCAAGGCGCATGTAGGACTGTTCTAGCGGTACCCGACCTCCTTGCCTTGCCATAGGCGCTGACATGTTGGAAACCTACAAGAAATCAGTTGCTGCATCTAAATATGGGATTGGGTATTAGCTCAACTACATACACTTCCGTAACCTCCTCTAATGCTTTTACATCCTGTTTCGTCCACTCTCGGGGACTCATATCATAAACTTTGTCTGCAAACATCCGAGAGCTGATAACATGATGATGTTTGATACCGTGAACTGTGCGGACAAAAGCCTTGGTCAACAATGGCAGTTTTCTAAAATGGGCATCAATGAATTGCTCACATAGCTCTCTATGACCACCAGCTGTACAGTATATCATCAGGTGATGGCTGTCTATCTCGATATTGATTCACTCACATCCTAGGGCATGCTGCTTCTTATTCTTGCTGCTTCCAGTGTCACATACCAATCTTAAATGTGCATCCTGGGTCATATTTGCGCTGACTACATTAACTGCATCGCAGTGGAGTAACCAGTATCTGCATTGTTGTGGAGTCTCAGCAGGTGGTGCATTGGATGAAGCACCTGTCGTTTGACTAGATTCGGATTCGGTGGCACGTCACAGTGATGTTTGTGGTACCACGATTTGCTGTTCGGGAAAAGGAGAAGAAGATGACAACTAAAAGAAGTGGGAAGTTCTGTGGAATATATTGTCAGCTTTAGGTCAAAAGGGAATGAGTAACAGCCAACGCGCATGATCTACTCAAAATGCATCATTCTGGGTACAGTGCCAGGTGGCAGGGGTTTCCAACTGTTCCATGATTTGCAGTAAGTTGGTCCGATATTGTCAGTTTGTTTACCTGGATAATTAGCCGTCTGGCAGGAAAATCTGAATCTCACCCCCACTGCCACTCAGCTTGGCAGAAGACTGAGCTACGGTAGGTGTATGCAGATTCAGGGATTGTGGAGACGGACTGGGCGATGGGGGCATCTGGAGATACAGGGGTAACATAGATAGACAGAGTGACAGGGGAGTATATATTCAAGGAACCCTAGGGTAGCTTGCATCACATCTTGTATCATCTCACATTATCATATCATACAACGAAATACACAATCTACCTCTTCTATCTTTCAGTCTCACTTAGTCTGTACCACATTTTGTGGATCCTCATCGCCAGGTAGTATCATATCGTCTCACCCTCTTCCTAAGCTCCTCAAGTTAGAGCCACTCTTTCTTACGAAGTCGTTGTGGGATGGCGCAAGTGGTGTGGTTGCATGTTAATTCTGGGCTCTCATCATTGTAGCTCCCCCATTTCACCACAAATGGAGCCCAAACATGGATTCCGGTTTGGAAAGCCATGGACAGCCCAGTGGGAAAGACACCAACAATTCAATACAGGTCAGTACAGACAGAAGAACTGATGAAAAGTACTGACCCCGCTAGTGGAGTGAATGCCGAAGGAAGTAATGATATTCTTAGAGATGGTGCTAACAATGTCGGATTGGAATGCAGGATGCTGTAAGCCATGTACATCGTCGGCACAAACGAAAAAGGCACTGACCCAACACTGGGATGAACACAGAGGTAATTGAGCTAACATAATACTGGAAGCAAAAGCACCAACTTTATACTGGGACGAACATGAAGGAAACTGCGGCAAGATAATGCCAGGCGAAAGGCGCCAACCTTATACTAGGACAAACACCAAGGAAATGATGCCAAAGTAACAATGGGTGAAACTCACTGATCTGATTCTGGAATGAAAACTGAGGAAATGGCACCGGACTAACACCGGACGAAATGCACCATCCTCATACTGGGAAATCAAGCATCGAACTAACACTGGGATGATTGGGACTGATTTAATCCTGGGATGACAGGAACTGAGCTAACACCGGGACGACAGGTACTGACCTAACAGTGGGACGACAGGCACCGACCTGGGAGACGGTACGTTAGGCACCGAACTCGCAGATGGCACAATAGGCACTGACCTCGCAGATGGCACACCTGGTACTAACCTCATACGGGTATAACAGGCAACAACTTAACACCAGGACGACAGGCACTGACCTTACACTCCGATGACAGGCGTCGACCTTGCAGATGGGATGGCAAGAACTGACATCACAGACGGGACGACAGGCACCCACTTTGCAGACAGGACCAAAGCCACCGACCTTGCAGACAGAACAAAAGGTTCCAACATCACACCGGGACAACACGAACCGACCTAACACCAGGATGACCCGGACCAACTTCGTAGATATGATGAAAGGCATGGCGCCCATACTGGGCTGACAGGGACAAACCTGACACTGGAACAAGCACCGACCATATACCGGCACAAGAGAACAGAATGAAACAATTGATGGGACCCCTAAAGTAAGGATCACACTGTTCCAAAGGAACACTTAGAAAATGATTGAACAATGCTGGTAAGACTGTGAGGATTGCTAATGAGGATACTACTTGTTGTGGGGGGAAGTCGTAGGGAATAGAACATGGTAGACAACTTGGCAGGAAAATAAGAGAGAAAACTGTGAGAGTTGGTGAAGCTGGACTAAGAGAATAACGAAACAAAGAGCTCACCTCAAAAAGGAGCGCCAATTGACTCAACTCCCCTTCCAAAAACCCACAAACTAGCAATTGACCTTAGATTACCAAGTACTGCCAATTCACGACCATATCCACCATTCCATCTCCAGACTGTGACAGACAGAACCGATCATAATGCCAACGGAACACCCTTGATCGACCTCCGCTGCTGGTTCCTGTGGCCGTACCTGTTCCTCCAGTATCATACCCTCCACAACTGCCATACCTCCCACCAACACCTCGCCCAGCAATTTGTATGATCAAAGTCAATTCATTAAGTCTTCGGCCCTTGCCATGGCTAGGGAACAGAAGCAAATGCCACTCCTGGGAAACATGGGCGCCCCAGTCTTTGGAGAAGTGAATATTATCAAGTTCAACAGTGCGTATAAAAGCCTTTCATGTCGCGCTGGGACTAACCCGGTGGTCAAAGATGGCATTGCAGCCTACCCGTACAACTGCTAGGAAACGACCCAGGAGGTGATCAAAATAATACATGCACATTTGATGAAGGACTGGGAGCAGTCAAAAGAGAAACTGAAAGACACCTTCCACCACACCGATAGCCGAGTCTATATGTACACCAGCTTATACTTGGATCAACCATGTTGGGACCAGGGGGAACATAGAAAAATTGGCCTGAAAGCTTTTATCCTTACTGTTGACAATATCAGCCATACTATGATTGACAAGGGAGTCTTGGCTGAGTTTTCACAGGTGGAAATGCTGCTCGGAGCACTGACAATAAATTTGAGGGGAAAATTCATAACCAATCTTGAACTTGATCCCAGAGACCCCTCAAAGGTCAAATACGACAAACTCTGATTGCACGTTCTCAACAAATGAGAGACCGCTGATGCTCTTGCCCCCCGGGATTTGGAAGGAGCATGCATGGCGCCAGGAGTCTCTACTGACTCAATCCCAGCTGGAGTTCTACTGCCATATTTGCCAGAGGTGGTGAACCATCCGGCATTCCCAAGCAAAGAGACCCCAGCACCAGTGGAAGCCTTGGAGGAATTTCTGATTGCTAAAGCGGACAATACAATGCTCATGAAAATGGACAATATGAGGAAGGCCTTCAAGGCCTGGACCTTCCAGATGAGCAAAGTAAATGCGCCCGGATACATAGGCCAAAGTGGATTGATATGCAGAGAGTGTTTGCAGGGAAAAGTGGATGCTATATACAATGGGAAAGAGGGGGGATCAGTTGAGGAAAAAGGGAAACAGTCAGTCAAAAGTGGTAGACTATTGAAGGCATTGAGGAAGCTAATGAGAAGAAGTATTAACTGGGAGAAGAAGTGGGAAGAGGAGGAAGGACTGATAGTCGGACAGTTGGGTAAGAAGCTAGTTGCAGAGCGTGGTGGGAGAGAATGCTTGGGCGATGGAAAGGAGGGTAACCAGAAGAGAATCCATGACTTTTGCATGGGTATCCAAAAATAGCATTGCTCTGGAACAGAGTCAAATTCAACACTTTTTGTTGTATTTTGCATCGGCACATCTGGTGCCGGCAGATCATGCATCTGAACCATGATGAAAAAGATTGGGGGGGAAGAAGAGGGGAGGAGAGGAGATCCATTGCATGGGCTGTAATGAAAAGAGTTGGAGATATTGAATCCACACATTTGAGTTCATTGGCGACATGGTGGGGGAAGAAATATACCTATTGGCTGAGTTGCACCCACATTACACTAAAAATTCTTACCATTCTCCCCTAACCATCTAGTAACCTTGAGATAAGAGAGATGATGACTATCACAGGAATGAGTAGAAAATTCACCACTGAGATCAGGAATGACCAACAAGATATGCCCAGCTCCCGAGAACAAGCAGGGTGAGAGGAGGAGAATAAGTGAAGTGGTTCTGAAGAGATACGAGAACAGCATACTAGGGCAATCAGGAACAACATAGACTCAGTATGAAGAAGGAATTGGCTCTGGGTATCTAAAAAGCTCCCCCCTTCCAAGTTTCTAAGGAAAGACTGCCACCATACTGGACCATTCATCTCCTTCTACACACTGACCACTATGCCCAATATCACCATTTTAACCAATATCGCCATCTTAACCAATATCAACATCGCAGGCAATATTCCCATCTGAACCACAACCAACGACAGACATGCCATCTACATCAATCAATGACATTGCAGCAGCACACAGCGATGCCATAGATTTCGAAGAGTTTTTAACCACCTCCACTGCCGCTAAGAGCCTCGACTCCACTACCGCAGCTGTGACTAGCACTGCAGCCCGAACCACTGCAGCCACCACCACTGCAGCAACCACCACCGCAACCTCCACCACCATGGCAGCCAACTCTGCAGCCACCACCACCACAGCCACCGCCACCACTGCAGCCACCACCATCTCAGCAGCCACTACTGCAGCACCCACCACTGCAGCACCCACCACCGCAGCAGCCGCCACCACAGCCACCATCACCGCCGCAACCACCACCACTGCAACCACCACTGTGACTACCACTGCTGCTACGAACCTCGACCTCACCTCAGCAGCAGCCACCAGGACCGCAGCCACCACTGCCCAAGCCACCACCACCACCATTACTACGGATACCCCCTCCTCAGATATCTCTACTAGCACAAGCGATACTTCTCCACTATCCATTTTATCAGAAACAGTGTCACATCTCAGTAGCGAATTCTTCAATCGACCAGTCAGATCGCTCCCAGAAGCTGCGGAGATCCCTGCTCGAGTGCTCTCCACCCCAAACTAAGCAAAGTTTGTGCTTGACATCTATGATCCCATTGGTGATATTACTGGTGCTGCCAAAGCCCTGGTCGCTTGGCGATCGCACTTCGGTGAGAGAAACCATGACTGGAACAAGTTGAAGTACAAGCAATACAATAAATTCCTTGACACTCTCGACAGCTCTGGCATGGTACGAGAGATGATAATGAAACACCACTCTGCCCAACATAGCAAGACATGGGTAACAAAAACACTGGGAGACCTATGGCAGCACTATTCCAAACTCTAGAAAATCCTAGACAATTCCAACAGGAGTAAAAAGTGGCTTTGATCAACTGTGATGGCGAACAACACATCGAGAGATTGTGAGTTAATGAAGCGATGTGTCATTCCTGCATATGTCAACCATCTCACCAACCAAAACCGGAAGTTGAAAGTTTACAAGTGGTATACTTCCCGAAACTTCCAGGAAGCTGAAAAGTTTTTTGATACTGGCTTCCCTCAGGTGGAAGAAGTAATGAACTATGAACCTATGGGCCTGAAATGGTACCAAGGATTAGTGATGCCACTGGGCTATTAGCCTGGCATGGATGACCACCATCATGGCAATCGACTTTGTACCATCGCACCATCAGTACTGCCTGCTGACCAGACCATGCCCGTACCACCTCCATCACCCAATAAAGCAAGATGCTTCCATTGCCAAGCATGCCAATCTTGACAACGGGACTGGAACTGGAAACAGATAGGAGTAACATTGGAGGGCTTTTGATGGATCTGGCAGAGGGTGAATCTGAGGATGGAACCAGTACTCCTGCCGAGAAAGAGGCTGGTATGATCCCACCAACACCCACAGAGGAAGAGGCTGGTACGATCCCGCCAAATCCCACCGAGAAAGAGGCTGGCACGATCTGAGCAGCGCCCAATGAGAATGAAGCCGGTATCACCTCGTGGAAGCCTAGCAATCCGAAAAAGATAGGTACTCCAAAGCGCGACTGGCCAGCCACACCCAGGGGCAAAAGATGTTGTGCAGACGATGACACCGAAGATGAAGAATATGTCAGCTGCTTCCTAGAATGGCTCAACCTCGACCCGGACTGCAAGAGAATGTTGGATGATGAGACAAACACATTGGCGCACCATGAGAGAAGAATGGGGAGCAGAGCTATACCCATCGTCCAACAAGCAGTAAACGAAGACCTCGAGGTATATATGGAGGTCTGGACACATATCACAGCAGTCATTTAAGTGATGGGTGGGGTAATAGTTCGATTTAATACTCGGTTTGGCATTATCTTGTACGCGATAAGTCATCAATGAAAAAAGAAGGCAGACACGGAGGGTGGTATAAGGAAGTGGGTGGGCAAGGAGTGAGAGTCTGTAAGTATTCCTTGGAGATGATGGGTTTCCTTTGGATTCATTGTTTTTGTCTGGGTCTATGTCTGTGTCTTTCTTTTGGGTTTATGTTATTCTTATATTCTTTCCCTTGGGCTTAGGTTAGTCTAATGTTGAATTGGATTTGGGTATATGTTATTTTTAAGTTCTTTTGGATTTGGGTATATGGTTATATGGAATGGAAAATGTGAGGTGTGCTTTGCACAAAGGGCCAGGGAGGAGTTGTGGTAGGAAAATCTGTTTCACACAGCCACTGCCACTCAGGTTGGCAGACGACTGAGCGACAGTGGATATATGGAGACAGAGGGATGACGGAGATGAACTGGGCGATGGGGGGGGTCTGGAGATTCAGGGGTAACAGAGTTAAATGAAGCAACAGGGGAGTACAGATTCGGGAGACACTGGGGTCGCCTGCATCGCATCATCTATCATCTCACATAATCATATCATGCTAGGAAATACACAATCTACCGTTCTGATGTTTTGATCTTAGGGGCTTTTTCTAATATCTCGTAGATGGACGTAATTCCATGGATTCTAATGGCCAGGATGTATCATATCATCGCACCCTCTTCCTACGCTCCTCAAGCCAGAACCGCTCTTTCGCACGAATTCCCTTTGGAATGTCACATGAGCTGTGGCGCAGTGATAATGATTGGCTCCCAGCTGTCTAGCTCCACTATTTTACCACAGTGGTCAACCACAGCCAAATGTGCATGTGTGGTGTATATAAAAAGGACATTCTTAAACGGAAAGAACGTCAGGTGATATTTGTCTCAAGAAGTCCCTGCAATCTTACATGAAACACACACTAAAACTCAAGTCATGTGTTACGGTTAGCATTGCTATTTCGAAGAAAGTGATGGTCAAATTACTGATTGTGCTTTGTTCAAGTTCATCACATGTACAAACCAGGACATAACAGACAAACGTTGCCTCCATGTAGTCCATATCTTGGAACTTCCAACGTCTTGCCAATCAATGCAGTCAATACACAATACAATGGTCAATGCTCCGAACCAGATCGTTTCATTACTTCCGGCAGGTAAATATGCCCAATTGACAAACTGATCCACACAATAACATAATCAATCGAATCAAGACAAGACTGGCCTGGAGGAAGAGAGGATCCGAGCATTAAGAGCATTGCGCAAATTGCAACCCACAAAGAAGTTTGCAGTGGGGAAAAGATGGGAAACACACTTTATAAGCAACATTGAGAATGATAAATGGATCGAGGATTATGTGCATAGAATATCTGCTGTGGCAAGAAAGACAGTTGAAGATGCAGTGACAGAGAATCAGCAAGAGCAGGAAGATATGAGATCTGCTGAAATTCTGGGATTGACAGGCAGAATGTCAGGAAAAATCATATGTGGAGATGTTGAATGCTAACGGAGAAAGTCTGAGTGATTGTGCAAGGTCAGATATTGGGGAGGATGAGAAAGATGGATACGATAATGAAGACGATTCAGAGCCGGGCAGGCTGTGTGAACATGACCAACCTGGCTGGGTGATGGGCACAACCTCCAAAACTGCACAGCACTGTATGGAGAGTTTTTGGCAGATGCTGATGAGGCTTGAGGAATCAACCCAACTGGGATGGGGAGATGTGGCTGAATACTTCTATGGGAGTGATATGAAGTCCAGTACGGCCAAATTGATGGTTCAGGCAGCCATTAAGCCCCCAACAAACAAGGATGTAGCCATCTCTGCACTGACAACACATGGAGAGCTAATAGAGTCCCTTGGGACTTTCCCTGGGAATTCGCATTTGCAGCAAGCAACTTCTTGTCAAGGAAGTAGTCACATGAGGCTAGGTTCTGGCAAATCACAGTCACACACAAGCCTAGGGTGTCTCCCGCCTGACACAATACCTGATTCATTGCTGATTATGAAACTGAAGCCTCTGACGCCCACAAACTGTTACCGCTGCAAATTGTCGCATAAGTAAATTTTCCGATAGTAACTGGATTTGGACAAAGAAATGGTGATGTCTCCTGTGTGGCTAGAAGAATAGAGGGGCTAATGGCAATTTTTGAAGATGTATTTCATCGAAATGCCAATTGTGTACCTAATGTGCTATATGTCATCTTTATCTTCATTGGAGTGACCAAATTGTGAGACATGCTGATTGATCTGGGTATGTGCAATGGTCATATCGCTGGTACGAAAGGTCCAGACTCCAAGTCAAGTTGACAGATGATCAACGAACACATAGACTGAGTCTTTGTAGAGTATGTCATCACGTGGCTGTGGGTTAGGGCTGGCGGCTACTATACAGGCTATGTATCATCTTAGACTTAGACTTAATCAATCAATCATCTTAACAGCTTTGTCACAACAGGTTATAAGCCCAGGTGTGACCCTGATTAGGATACCGTTTTCTACAACTTTCAAGCAATCACAGTTGAATTGGAAATCTTCATATGAGTGCAGGCGTAGGTTTCCGGATGTGTTGTGATTGCATCCAGGATCGGGACACCCTATGGACTCAGGATGATGATTTAACAATGCAAAGGACTCAAATGCCTCCTCTTGACAAAATCTCACACTGAACCGCTTAGACGTCTGCAATGGCTGTGATGGCCATGATGGCCCCAATGGCTGCGTTCGCTGCGATGGCTACCCTAGTTGCAGTGTTGAGCTCCATGGGTATATCAGATTACCGGAACCAAACAACACGTCGACAGAACATGTTCGGGTTGAGTACGGAGTGCAGTTTGGCAGTTGTGCAGGATGAGTTCGGGTAAGTATTGGGTCTACACCCTTGGAGGAGCTCAGATCGACACCAATAGACAAGTTCAGGTCAACATTGGCATCATCAAGAGGAGTTCGGGTTAATATCAGCATCATAAGGATGTGTTCGAAGCTATTTCATCACAGGTAAACCAGTGGCAAAGCCAAGGAGAAATCGTCATACAGTATGGCAATTGGATAGTCTCTGAGAAGAGGGTGGGTAATGTACCACAGATACTTGGGAGATGACAGCAAACACACACGAAGCCCCCGGGGAGCGATGCAGTTGGTTCGCTAGAAGAACGCAATGCATATGTGGTTTCAGATGTAATCGAGAGTCTGGTAGTGGCATTTGTGGCCATCAATCCACGAAGTCTGTGGACTCCTCTTCTGTGAGGATGAGGAAGCAATACTAGGAGCTGTACAGTGTGTACCTTCACCCTAAACCTTCAATGACAACAACTGCTTCTCCACTCAGGAGGCCGCATATGGAGATCGACATTCTACGGGAATTAGTTTCCAAAGGTTAGCTGATATGGAAGAGTGACCTATGGAGAAGAGTCTGTAAGTCGAATTGGAGCTATGGTGAACTGTCTTCAATTTCAACACCGACACATACTGGGCTTCACGAGCATCTGTCACCGTACAACAACTTCTGAGCATTTGTTTTATATATGAAATGACGCTCAACACTTCTACATCATTTGTCGAATGGAAGTTAACATCGCCACAGAGAAGCGTCGCCAATTTCAAAGCCCCATGTACAACAGGTGATGCTAATTTCGACACTGACCCAGACACCGACACATACTCGACTACACTAGCATTTGCAATTGAACAACCGGCTACGATGAACACTTCCACTTCATTCGTCCAGTGGAAGTCAACATTGCCATAGAGAAGCATCTCCATTTTCGATACCGACAGACACACCTTCGCATAGGAATGTACATATCTACCACCACACAATAGGTTATTAGCACTTGTATGTCAAACGACAAGATGATCAACACTTCCGCTTCATTTGTCGAGTGGAAGTCCACGGTGCAACAGAGAAGTGTCTCCAATTTCGACTCCGAAAGCACAACCCATAATTGGAACCGAGAGAATGGGTACGGGAATCAACAACACTCCAGCCGGTTGGATCAGTACGTTCGATACAGTACATTGCAAGTAGTCCAGGGTTATATATATATTTCGACATAGGACCGATCACGATACAACAGAAGTGTGCGTCCCCATCGGAGGACTTGTTGACAGGAAGTCAAGACAGTTGAAGTGGACAGCACAATCGACTACCGAGCTTAGGAAGCATGTGTGCAAAAATGGTCATTTGGGAGGAGCTCAATGCATGGCATGGTTTGGCTTCTGTCATTTGGCTGCTGTCATCTGTTTGTTTTCTGTCTGTTTTTTCAATGGCTTGGTGTTTGACGGATGTGATAATGCCCTGAGGGAGTACTAGACCGAGTTATTGTAGAGTACATTATCACATGGCTGTGCGTTACGGCTGGTGGCTACTATATAGGCTATGTGTCATCTTAGATTAAGACTCAATCAATCAATTGTCTGGACAGGTTTGTCACAATACGAACTAGATATCATCCTGCCAGTTACAGTTAACTGAGAAAGCAAAATCTATATTAGTGATAAAATTGACGCACAAATCTTATTTCACTGATGTTATACCAGTCATAGAAGAAGCAGTCAATGTCTCATGTGAACCCGAAGGAATAACGACCGTCATTCTGGATTAACTGAGGTATTTATCTATATAACTGGCCTCTCAGACCTGGTGCACATGGTTGAGATTTTGAAAATTGCTTATGATGGGTCATAGAAATTGAGAAGGAGAAGTGGTGTGAGGAATGATGAGGAAGTCGGGCTATATGACCCAAAAACTAGTGAATTGATCTACATGGTGTAAATTGCTGGCAGAAAATACTGGAACTTAACAGGGCTATATCATCCATCACTCAGAAAGATTGTGTAATGGTGATTCAGAAATTGGGAGGTGCCGAAACCATTGGATGCAAATGAGAATTCAGAATAACCATAAATAGGCTGTCACTAACGACTGTATGAATATTGGCATAAACTTATTGACCGTAAAATGACTGTTAGGATGTATTCAAGAGGAGTGTCAATGGAGCGTCAACGATTTCCAGTCTGACACTATCAGCAATCCAAGGGCTCCATACTTATATGCTTCCAAAGTGAAAATATTGGTTGTCTTTATAGACACAAACTAACATGGCAGGGTCATTGCCCCATACTAGAGATGAGTGTCGATGGAGTGACAACAATTTTCAGTCTTGTATGATAGATAATCCAAGGGATGTGCAACAACCTTAACCCATAAGCAATGTACTGGCCACCTTTCTCGTCAAATATACTCACTATGACATCACTACTAACAGGTAATACTCTGTGTCAATTGAGTGTCAAAGATTTTTGGTATTGCATCCTAGGTTATCCATGGGCTGTGCAATGGCATTCACCCATAACTGAAATACTGGCCGCCTTTCTAGGTAGAAATTCTACAGACAGCGTCTCTACAATCTTCTAAAAATGAGAGTCAATGGAGTTTCAACAATTTCTGGTCTTCCATCTTGGATCCTCCAAGTGCCTTGCAATGACATTGACCCATGATGACAGTATTGGCCACCTGTATCATTATAAATCCAAATGACAATAGCGCTACAGCATTGTAAATGTGAGCGTCAATGGAGCGTCTACAGTGGTTGTGGGGGCTCCGTAAGCTACACAGCAATCAACAGTATTGCATCATTCCGAAATTGGGTTTTTGATGGTCAGTCTATTCAGTATGTCATTGTACACAACTACACACATATGCATGCTATGTCTCACAGGTCTGAGTGTTTTCAAAAGTGCCAGTTTCGATATCACTATCACCTTCTCAAAATGTGCGACTATGGTGCATCAATGATTTGTAGTTCTGCAACTAGGATAATGAACAGGCTGTGCAATTGTGTCAATCTATAATCAATCTATCGGCAACCTGTATTGGCAAAAATGAAACTGACCATATCGCTACTGCCTTTCAAACATTAGCGTCAATGGAGCATCAACAGTTTTTGTGGGAACTCAGTATACTTCACAGCACTGAACAGTGCTGCATTGTTCTGAAATACTGTTTTTAATGGTCAGTCTTTTCAATATGTCCCTGTATACAACTTCACAAATATGCATCCAAAGTCTCACAGTTCTGACCTGTTTCATGCTTGTAGCTCTATAGTCAATATTCAAGAAGCCGCATTGTGCTTTACAAGAATGTATCTGTTGACAGTCTCTCAGGTCGAATTACACAGTATTGAAATTCCTACTGCCAGGTCAGATTCAAAATCTTTACACACCCCATTGCTGGAGGTTGTGATATCTTTTATAAACAAATATGTCCGTATTCGTGATTTGAGTAACCTCACACCGCAAATCATATTAGATGGTTGGTGGGCTTCCATGAATGTGGGCTCGAACCAGCCAATTGCTTGGAATAATTCCAGACATGCACTGTCATGGCAATACTGTTTGCATTGGGGAATTGAGGAGACTGGTATCGCCGTCATCAGATGGAGTGTTTGTAATCAAGTTCTTCACCATCTATCAGCAAATGGGACCAGGTCAACAGGGAAATACTTGCTGGTAAAAGAACACATCACAAAGTCAAATGAATTAACAGAGTCAGAAGTTACTGATTTGAGGGATTCAACTGTTGATGAAACAGCGTTGGCCATACTGAAGAGACAGGGAAGTGAAGGAATTGGAATAGTAAGTTTGCAAAAGAATTTCATATTTGACATTTAATTCTTATCTATATCGACTGCACTGATAGACAATACACTCCAAACTAGCATCTAAGGACTTTGTAACTGCCAAGTTTCACCAAGACACCCGGAAACTGTTCCTCAAGGTAGGATCTGTTTCGACTGTCATTCCATGGAATGCTATATTATACAGAGAGCTATGGTGGTCATATCATGCATTACAATGCCAGCTGGTGCTATCATCCGCCAGTACCTGTAGCAACATTTGCTGGAAGGAATACTCTCCACCAGTGGATGCAATCAAGAATCAGTTGCCATCAAGAAATAAAGTTACTTTTGCTTTGAACAGGTGGATATTAACGAACAAACTAGCCGTAATGTCAGATGTTGCTTACTATATGGATTCACATTGGGTATTGAGAGAAGTACAACTGACATTTGATAAGGTCAATAGTCTATTGTTTTCCAATTTTGAAAGCTAATTAAGGATAATGGATCATTGGTCAACATGCTGGAGCAAGGCTAGCCATTCATTTGAAAGAAGTATTGATTGTTTTGAGCTTACTGACGGTTGTTTACTTGAAATCATGACTGATAATGCTTCCTCTGATTTCTCAATACTTTGGGAACAACAAACAACCACTGAGGTCTGTGGAATTGAGAGGCCTGCAGTGAGTAACCACATACTGTGTATGGTGCATGTCATTTATCGTGCTTTAGGTGCATTCATGAGCAGTCTCAGTGTAAAAGGCCACACAAAGTCTTGGGAACCCCATGAGCTCGATTAGCAATGTGGAGAAAATGCAAGCACAGACATTGGGAAGAGTCAAAGATTTTGAAAAGAGGGCAATGCTAGAATCAACAAGGTGTCAGCCATGAGACCAGGTTAAGCAAAGATATTTGAGAAAGTATGTATTGTAAGATATGTTGAAAGTCCTGAAACTGACCTTCATATAGCAGCAAATACTCGCTGTATTGAAAACACAGATGCTGGGCTGTTGAAATGAGTTTATTGACTGTCACGAAGCCCATATATGAATTGCAGTACTGCAAATTAGGGATGTGAAGACATGGTGGGATTCTGCACTGGAGTTTGTTGAGCGAGCCTACCGATTAGAAGAAGTAAACCCGGGAGTGACGCAACAATACATCATTCAATAATTTCAGGCCACTCTACACATCACAGGTCGAATGGGCCATTATCAACTATGTGATGGAAGTTGAAAGGCCAATGTGATACAGAACCCTGTGGATAACGAAATGGCATATGGTTACCCTGCATCAGATTCTAACTGTGTACTATGACATGTTCAATCATATGGACAGTGCTAAGCAAGCTTCAGCTCAGGACAAGACTCAGTGGAAGGAAGACTTCTAGTTCTCCATGAATTTTGCGTGCCAGAAGCTCGCCCAATATTATGCTGAAGTTACATCAGTAACCGGTATGTGTCTCATCTCAGCACAGATCCTTGATTGTTTCCGGAAGTTGCAATATCTGAGGATGTGGGACAAGGGACTGAATATAAATCCTGAGGATGAGACTTCCTATACTACCCAATACCAAGAGGTTTGTTTGAAGTTTGTGGAGAATGTATACTGTGCCAAACATGGATGACTGACCGTCATTATACCTAAAAGAATACCGAGCAACAATATCTTCCCCTCCGAAATGGCTTCTGGATCAGGTGAATCATTTTTTGATCCATATGATTTGTGCACCGAGGATGATGAAAACTTAATGCTAAAAAACATAGCTGAAATCACATCTGGTTGCAGCGATCGCATAGCACACATATTGAGAGCTGCAAGGCTGTATTCTGATTCACTGGCTGAATCACCAAAGAACTGGGGCCAAGTGAATGCGAAGCTGAATGATTCCCACTCTGACCGTATGCAGATTGGCAGTACATTTTGGATATAGGATATCACCCACTGGTGGCAGCAACAGGAGGAAACACACTCAAAGTACGCCGATCCCTCCAAGGTGGCCACCAATATTTTCTGTTTCATAAAAGATACTGTCGGAGTGGAGGTCAGTTTGTCTCTTGGGTAAGACGTAATCGGGTGGATGCAGTCAAAAACCACAGGTGAGACCCTTTAGGAACAAGTTGATATATGGCAGTTTGCAAGACCCAATAATGCGCTATTGGCAGGCGGTTACCCAGCATTGGGTATAATGGACACTGAAAATAACTTCGAATTGATGGGAGAGGTGGAGGACAGTTCATTGGGTAGAATGGCCAAGGTCTGCGACTTATTGAAGATGTGGTAGGGTAGCCAAAACCTACCTGCTATAGAGAAGGAAGCTCACGCTCAAAACAACCAAATGACAGCCAGTAGTTATATTTGAGATATGGAAGAGATCGTCAAGGCATCCTGGTCAACCATTTAATATAATAGAGTGGCGGCATTTAAATTGTTGGAAAGATTACGTTTGCCACTAGCTTTGTCTGCAAAGAACCTTCCTGGAGGACTAACTCAAGTATTAAATGTCCATCGAATCTGAAGAATGGACCGTCATCCAGCAAACTGTGATGGGAATAGGGAACCTGAAAGCATTTCTGACACCATGAATTGGCTGATCTGGAATTGTGACGTGGATAATCCACATGACTGCAAACATGACCGGGAGTCCAACGATGAATCCCATGTAGAGCAAGGTAATGTCGTTGAGAATTCTGACAGCCCAGTGAAGCAGGTGGTGAGTGCCACACCATATGTTCCTGGATTGATTCGGCCAATATGGAGGACAAACAAAATACTTCAGAAGGTGTTGATGACTGTCAGTGCAACAGAAACATAGAGGAATAAGAGACAAACAAAAAGAAGGACAGAATGGGTCAATATGTTTCCACCAGGTTCTATATGTTGCTCGACCAAGAATGTCACTTCGAGAATTATTATGGGAGAATAGTGAGCAGTCGCATGTGAATATTGATTGATAATCAGAATTGTAGCAGGCGAGATTTATTATCTAGCAGGATACATACATTGCAATAGAACGAGAGTGACCCATTCAAGAAAGTTACTGGGCTCGGCTTTGCCACAGAGCCGAGTTTCAATTAGGGAAGAAGGCAACCAATAAGATCAAACAATTATGAACACAGTTATTGATGGCAGCAGATTGTGACTAGGCAGTATATTAAAATGAGCATCAATGGAGCAACAATGATTTTTGGTCTTATAAATATGTTAATTGGAAAGTAACCTGGTCGCGTTCAAGCATAACCACCAGATTGGCAACCTGTGTACATGAAAGATATAACAACACAGTCTCTGTGGCTTTCTGAAAATCAATATCAATGGTATTGCAACGATTTTTGGTCTGGTAAGTCACGTATTTAGCAAGTGATTTGATTTCAATTATATATAATCGACATATTGGCAGCCTTTATAGGCAAAAGAGTCAGTAACACGCTGTCTGCCCTATCTTGAAAATAAGCCTCAACGGAGCATCAAGGATAGTTGGTGGGTAATCAAAGTGGCGCTTGATCGCATACTTCGATACACAAGCAGTTGGCAGTCTTGATAGGCAGATAAGCAAGATATATTCCAGTGACAGCTTCCAGGACAATAAAAAGTGACTTCAGATTCAAAGCTGCAACTCAGTGTTCATGAGGATTTGAGCCTATGACACATGTTGAAACTTCGGATATGGAACATCACGGCCACATCGCGCTCGGATTACTCATGATTTAAGGCCACACATTGTTGACGCTCCGTTGACGTTCATTTTAAACATGGGGCAGTGAGCATGTCGCATTCTATATTGCCTATAATGGCGGCCAATAAATTGAGTATGTCTAACAATGACCAAATCACTCTGCAGTTACTGTACTTCCCAAACCAACTATTGTTGACGCTCCGGTGACACACATTTTCAAGATGTGGCAGGGACTGTGTTGCTTGTCCTTTGCCCATAAAGGCGGCCACTACTGGGATTATGTATAACAATGACAAAGCTACTTTTTGATTACCTAACTTACAAGACCAAAAATCTTTGATGCTCCGTTGACGTACATTGTTAGAAGCTAGTAGCAATGTTGTCGCTCTCATTTTTACCCATAACGGTAGACAACATTGTCATTATGCATTAGAGCAGATGTAACACAGGAGGAATCGACTCCTAGATATACTCAACTAGATGTATCCCTTCTACGTATCCCCAGATCTTGTCTCGCTATAAGACTTGATATTGGACTTATAGACAGTCTAACAGGTGGTTCACTTCGAAGAGTCACTCAGGCACAGAAAGTTATCAGAGCGGAATGAATGAAGATTAGCTTTGCAATCTGACTATATAGGTAAGGCATGTTCTCCGTCCTGAGAAGGTTACCTTCAATACCTGTGGAGAATCGAGCGGTCTATATACCTCTTTCCTGTATGCGCTAACGACTAATTGCAACTTCGCTCTTCTCGAGATCCAATCCAACTATCCTCTCATCCTCCAAACCCGCTGCTCAGATACCCGGTAGGCCTGAACTTCCTCCAATCAAATGGTATTGTTGCAATCCTCCCGTGTTTCTGGGCCAACAGTACATCAGCAAGATGAATTTTAGTCACTGGGAGCCTCCAGGAGTGTCTGAGAGAATGTGGAGTGCAAACTAAGATGCATCAATTTCAGGAGAGTATCAAACTGTAGGAGGGCATTCCGGCCAGCCATCTGTGTAACTGGGATCTCTGATGACTAGTACAGGAGTACGATGGGAGTGATTATTATACGTTTGGAAGGACCTGGGAGTTCCGGCAGCAAGCCTGGGAGCACATTGGAGCACCGATGACACACCTCGGCGTGCTGGCGATAAGTCTGGGAGCACCTCGAATCACAGTAGAGCAGTCTGGGAAAAATATCCTCTTTGTGAACGCTGCTGGTGCAGCAGGAAATCATTGCTGGTACTTATTGTTCGATGATTTTTTAAACTCATGTATTCTGTCTGTATTCTCATCTATGCATCTATATAGCTAGCCATCTACATACGGTTCATCTGGACTGGGTCCAGGCAGTTCATGCAAGCAATTCCAGGTGTACCTGAAAATGGCGATCGACTGAACTCTGAGATATACTCTGAGGCTGTGATCGAGCAACTTTGCAGGTACACTTCGAGGCTGTGATCGAGTGAACTTAGAGATGCAATCCGAGATTGTGTTCGAGTAAATTTGGAGATGCACTTGGAGGCGGTAATCGAGCGTATTTCGAGATACACTTGGAGGCCGTGATCAAGCGAGTTTGCCGATATGCACTTGGAGGCCATGATCAAGCGAACTTGGAGACCATAATCAAGTGAGTTTGGAGCTGCACTTGGAGGCCATGATAATGTGATTTTTGGGAATATGCACTTGGAGGCTGTAATTGGACGAGTTTGGAGACACACTTGGAGGCCATGATTGGAGTGAGACTAGATGAGTACTTGAAGGCGGTCAATGGACGGCGCGCTGGTTGCTGAGACTCAATTCATCAGTTAGTTAACTCGCAACTGTGGGAATGTGACAACATAACATTACCTTTGAGCTTTCATGGAGAGCTGGCTGATGGCGGTTGATTGTGTATGGAGGTACACCGGAACCTGAAGTTACATTCAGGGGTCAACTCGTAACCATGAGATTGACAGGAAGACAAACAATCCAGGGTGAAAGATGTACTCATTGTATGCTGTAGGCGGCGTAAGCTGTACTCCGTTTATGCTGTACTCGGTGTATGCTGTACTCGGTGTATGCTGTACTCGGTGTATGCTGGACTTGGTGTATGCTGTACTCGGTGTATGCTGTACTCGGTGTATGCTGTACTCGGTGTATGCTGTACTCGGTGTATGCTGTACTTGGTGTATGCTGTACTTGGTGTATGCTGTACTCGGAGTATGCTGTACTCGGAGTATGCTGTACTCGGTGTATGCTGTACTCGGTGTATACTGTACTCGGTGTATGCTGTACTCGATGTCCACTCAAGATCATGGCCTAGAGAGATAGAGATGAATAACTTAACTTTCTGTTCTGCGATGATGGTACAGTTGCGGACGAGTAAGCGAGATGGGGGATGAAGATAAGAATGATGTGGAGGATATGAGCAGATACAAGAAATCAGAAGTATGACTTACCTGACGGGGTTGGGAAGATCTCATATCGGTGTTATTGAACACCGGATCGGAACTCGTACTTGCCTTATCGGGCATGGTGAATTAACTCGACACGAAATTCTCTTCTATCCCAGTGTCTCACGAAGATTTACCACATCTGTTCTCTTCTCTTTCATTCTCCTCCTCAACTGTACCATCACCTAAGAACATGAAGTTAAGTCATCCCTCTCTATCTGTTCATACCATGATCAGGAATTAACCCTCAGTTCCGCATACACCCAGTATAGCATACACAGAGTATAGCATACACAGAGTATAGCATACACCGAGTATACCATACACCGAGTATACCATACACCAAGTATACCATACACCAAGTATACCATACACGGAGTATACCATACACCGACTATACCATACACCCAGTATTCCATACACCGAGTATACCATACACCAAGTATACCATACACCAAGTATACCATACACCAAGTATACCATACAGCGAGTATAGCATACACCGAGTATACCATACACCGAGTATAGCATACACCGAGTATACCATACACCGAGTATACCATACACCGAGTATACCATACACCGAGTATACCATACACCAAGTATACCATCCACCGAGTATACCATACACCGAGTATAGCATACACCGACTATAGCATACACAGAATACAGTATACACTGAGTGCTGCATACACGTTGTACTGCATCATCCCAAGATCGACTGTCTCCCACTCCCAACCAGTCTCTCAGCAGACCTTGCTGTACCAAATGCTCTACATTCCCACAATTGCGAGTTAACCAATGAATTGAGTCTCAGCTTACATTGCAAATGCCTTCTGATCTACCACCTTCAGATTCACTGCCTACAGATTTGATTCACTCCCTCCAGATTTGATTCACTGCCTCCAGATTTGATTCACTGCCTCCAGATTTGATTCACTGCCTCCTAATTGACTGCCTCCAGATTAATCACCTTCAGATCAATGGCCTCCAGATCAACCGCCTCCAAGTACTTCTCCAATCTTGATCGATCTTGGCCTCCAAGTGTATCTCCGAACACGCTCAATTACGGTTTCCAAGTGCATTCTTGAGTTCACCCGATCTTGGCCTCCATGTGCATCAATGAGTTCACCCAATCTTGGCCTCCAAGAGCATCTCCCAACTCCCTCGATCATAGCCTCCAAGTGAATCTGTGAGTTCACTCGATCACAGTCGTCAAGTGCATTTCAAACTCTGTCAATCCCGGCCTCCAAGTGCATCTCTGAGTTCACTCGATCCCAGTCTCCAAGTGCATCTCCAAATATGGTTGATCACGGCCTCGAAGTACATCATCAAAAATCTTTGGTGGGTGTACAGACATACTGCAGTAATCGAGGTGGACAGAGTGATGTGGAGTTTATTCGGCAAACCCCAGAGTACATGGACATCATGTCATTTCCATCTCATCTTAGCATACATTGAAAATACACACTCTATCTTTAACAACTTCTGGTCTCACTTGTTCTGTGCGAGATTTTGTGGATTCAGGAAATTGTATGGATCCTCAACACCAGGTTGTATCATATCTTCTTACGCGATTCCTATGCTGCTTGAACTGAAACTGCTGTATCTCCTGAAATCCATTTGGATGTTGCAAGAGGTGTGGCGGAATCTTGGTGGTGCGCTCTCGGCCTTCTAGCTCCAAAGTTTCACCACAGCGGCCTCCATGAGGTGAATCTCTAATGTCGCTCAAAGGGCAAGTCCATGTGCTCCTCCAAGTATGTTCGAGTACCATCTGCAGCCAGATTGACTCTATGTATATATATAGAGACACTCAAATAGTGCATGCCATATTATGATGTAGCAAAATTTGTGACTGTAACAAAGGCGAATATGATAAGACAAAATGCCTTGTGGTTATGTAGGAACCACTGCTGTGAGTGTACAGCACCAAGTCTCCCACAGTGCTTTGCAGTGGTCTCGGCAGCTTACGAAGTCTCCGCCAGAGCTGTGCGGCGGTTTCAGCTTGTTTCAAAGTCTCCCACAGATCTGTGCAGAGGTCTCAGGAGCTCCAAAATTTGACTATTCTATAAGTCAAATCTTGTAGCATCCTGAATGCATCTCCATAACTGCAGCTGCTTTCAAGTGCACCTGGAAATGCTCTTGCAGAGTCTGAGAACACTTTGCTCAGCTCCAGGGGGGTCTGGAAGCATCTAGAAGCACTTGGGAGCACTGGTGAGGTCGCCCAGAGTGTCTGGGTGAAGTGCATATTGCTTCTGGACTGATTTACATTGTGCTGATGTATCATTATGATATATATCTTCAGACTAATTGGTATCTATTGGACTGTTGTATTCCAGACCATCTACCTCCCTGTACCATTCAACAGCCTGTCCTCATATCGTTCCTCAGTAATCATATGCTGCTAGCCATAACTGATGCCAATCGAGAGTTACCTTGTATACAGGTGACGATAGCAGTCATCATTCTCTATCTGTGAATACAGAGAATATAGCGTTCTGCGTTTCTGCTGTATTATCACACAATTGCCGTTGCCAGAACACTCAAGCGTGGGCGGTGATGATGTAGTCGAAGGATAGGTGCCCAGTGGTCATTAGCGTGGCGATAGTGCTGGCTCATAATTGATGAACCTTATTCCATCGCCACCTGACATGATCATCAAGTGATATTTCGTGACCCTGGAATCATGAAAAATCGTAAAGGTATTACCGCAACCAAGTCTGATACTCAACCTGACTTACAAGTCCAGATATTGTTGACACTCTGTTGATGCTAATTTTCAGAATGGGGCAGGGAGCATGTTGCTTTCTCTTTTTACTATAAAGGCAGCCCAGACCTCATTAATAAATGTCTCCAACCAATTGCAACTCAGATTACCAAAGATTTATAATGAAAAATCATTGACACCCTGTTGACTGTCATTTTCAACATTGGGAAGGTAGTCTGTGGCTCTTTTTCTTGAATTCAAAGGTGGCCAAAGCATTGAAAAAGAACAATAACCTGCCAAATGCAATATGTTGTGATGAACAGTAAAATACCTGAGTGTGACTCTATGCATAATAACCCAAGAACCTGAACTGGTGATAGGACCCAACAGGTCTACCCAAAACTGCTAACACCTGTGTATTGGCCGGTATGGGTCCAGGTTTGGCCTACCAAGAATCAGCGGGTTGGGTTTTGGGACGTGGCTACAACTGAAGTGACTAATATGTGCAGTTCGAATCCGGGCCGCTGGGAGATTACCCTCATAGGTTGCTCACACTAGCTCTGAATGCATTTGACTTTGGTCATCACTGTGGATATGGTATGAATATAGAAGTGGATCAGGCATTGCTTATGGCATTGGGTCTGATTTCACCTGTAGTAGTGGATATGGCTTAGCATGCAGTAGTTAATCTGACTTCACTGAGATTGGTGGTGATATGTTACATGCTGCTCGTGGCGGAATATTGTACGAGTAACAGGACCAATGGTAGTAATGGTTTTCGTAGGGATAGTGATGGTAGTGATGGTGGTAGGGATGGTAGTGACGACAGTGATGGTAGTGATCGAAAAAATGTGGGTGATGATAGGGTATGCAGTATGAGATATTTACTTCATTCTGTAAAATGTTATCACAGAAGGTAATACATGTTGACACTTTCATAACACTTCCATCACTCTTCTATAATTTTACAAATATATAACATGGGACCATAATCTGGAGTTGGCAACTATAATACAGTAGTAACAGCCATAGTATATCTCAGTTATGATAGTAAGCAAGCTTTTCCTGACGTACCAACCTTCACTCCATTACCACCAACTAGCATCATTCAATAAATAGCCTTCAGTCTCTACCCTATTTCATTTAATAACCAGCAGCAATTTTTGCTGTTACAAGATATACCTGCTTCTATCCAGCTTTACTCAATTGCCACCATCCAGCATCACTCAATCAAAAGCCATCCACTTCTAGGCTGCTTTGCCAAATCGCTACCATCCCTCATTGATGAATTCTCAGATGCCAGCTCCGGCTATGTTTAACTTCATCGTCACCACCAGCCGGCTTTACTGAATCAACCACTGCCAGCTGCAACCCCGGTTTGCCCAATTTTCACCAGTCCCCTGTACTGTAACAGAATCTGCCAGCACCAACCCAGCTTCACTCTGTCATAACCAGCTGGCTTTGCTCAATGAATAGCCCCCAGCTCCCACTCAGCTTAACTTATATACCACCAGCTTGCTTGACTAAATCAACAGCCACCAGGTTCATCCCGGCCTTACTTAATCATAACTCTCCATCATTGCTCAATCAAAGGATGTTAGTTTCCACCTGCTGCGCTTAATCACCAGCACTCAGCTTTATTGCATTATCCCCCACCCACTTGAAGGCTTCTTTTCTCTATGAATTCTACAGCCGGCTTACTACCAGGTCCCAGCCAGCCATGCTAGTTCATATCCAGCAAGCTTCATTTAATTAACACCTGTTCTTGTCAACTCTGCTTTACTCTATTAACTATATCTACCAGCCAGCTGTAACAGCCATGGGGGTGGCCCTGTGGCACAGTGGTGTCACTCCTGAAGGTAGAGGTAGGGTATATAGTCACAATGGTATGGTTACAAATCCCAGGGACAGCCTTCGAGTGTAAATGGAACAGCAGGTAACTGATGGAGAACTCTGCTATTTATCCAGCTTACCTGGAGGCAGAGGGGATATTGGGCTCAATCATATTCAAATTAGAGTGCATATCGTATAAAGAAAACAAAGAACATAAATGCTAACAGCCATCTCTCAAGTTGCAAGGGTGAACTTGTTCATATTCCAATGGTGAGTCCGTCAGAGTTTTCAGTACAAGCATAGCGGTTGTAAGTGCTAGTATGACAGAGTTGCTGAGAGTTTGCATTTCAAAGTTGTAAGTGCAAGAGTGGCAACAGTGGCAAGAGTGAGCATATCAGAGATACAAAAGTAAGTATGTGAGATTTGTGAATGTGAGTATTGCAGAGCTTGGGCAGAGAACATGTCAGAGTTGGGAGAGCTAGCATCCTAGCGTTATGGGAGTCAACATGTTATAGTGTTAAAAGCCAGAATGTCTAAGTTAGAAGTGTATGTTAGAGTTACAAATAGAACTGAATTTGACAAATAAAAAATATATAGCTTATGCAAAGAATCGCTGCATAGTATACAGATACTATTACTGAATTAAAGTAATGCTACTGCAGTATTACAGATATGGTACAATGGCATTACAAATATATTATCAGGGGTTTTGCACAATGGCTTTGAGGTTATTGGTGGTATTTGGTTGGATGTGGTTTTATCAGCATTACATCAGATTATGGACAGCTATATGGCTTACAGCATATTACTGGTAACAGAATATCTTTTTGCAGACATACTGAAGATGTGTGTGAATTATATCATGAGATGTATGTAAATAATATGTATAAAAGAGAAATTTATCCATCCAGTCAGTAATCGATCATGAGCAACAACCCAAGTTTCCGTGGGAAACACCGGTGTATTCGTGACGACTCTGATGGCTATCACGGAACCTAGTACCCTCTGATGGAGAATCACACTCTACCCTTCACCCAGCTGACAGGTTGTATTGCATATTTACCTTGTGTACTTTGCATCCAGAATGTGGTGACATATATGCTTAATCAGAATGGCATGTGTGTTACACTCTCTGCAGGCACTGCAGTTATGCTGCAACCATTCACACAATGCAGGGTAATGTTTGTGCCTGTCTCTAGCCGAGTGCCATATTGAACCTCTCTGCTAGTGTTTTACATTGGATGCTGCACTTTCCGCATTTCTGCGTAGCTTTGAGATGTTGTCACGTATTACGATATGGTCATCACTTCCGATACATTGCTTGCTATTGCATTTGCTTCGACATTGTTGTATTTTACATGTCAGAAATACACTGTCCAATCTGCACACTCTCTAGCACTATACCCTCAGTCCTCCAATCTCTGTGTTGATCTATTATCAGCTTGCAATGCTTCTACCTCCTCTTCCGCGTCCACATTATCGCCAGTGTTGCTCTCATACGTGTCGATATCACGGGTTCACAGGTCAAGTCTCACAAGTTGGGTCATGGCCTGTCATCAGTTGTTGGGGTTGGGAACGGCATTCCGCTGGTCCCTTTCCTCACCTGCATCTGTGTAATTGCCACAGCCATCTGGCATCCCGAAATGCAGTGTGTCATCCATGCAATTGTTGTTCATTGGGATGTTTGGCTCAGTGCATCTGATCACAGACTTCTCAATTGCCACTTGGGAGTTGAAACAGTCAAGTAGAATAGTATTGTCACCATGCACTGCTTCCCTGCTGATGACCACAGCAGGCGATGGGTTCTCCACCTGTTGGATTTGATGCTTGACTGTAGCAAGAGTGTGTGTATACATCCTCTGTTGGTAGCTCCCGAAATGTGTGTTCCAGGTATTCATCAGGAACGTATACATGTCTGCAATGCCATGTGACAGTTATAACTTGCTACCCATTGCAGCGCAGCAAGATGCATTCTTACCACAATCATTGCTGAAGTTGAAGTAGTTTGAGTAATCAGTCAGGTTCGTGTTCAGCCTTGACTTGGAAGCTTTCAGATGAACACCTGCGTTAATGTGCCACTGCACGGGAGCTTGGCCCAATGGGGTGCGGGTAAATATGATAAGTGGCAAGGGTATATTACCATTCTTGTCGTCAATCTTGGAATTATAAAATCCAGCAATATAAATTCCATGGTAATTTGCCTGATAACAAAAATTGTTATAGATAAACCCCGGGATTGATTGTGCCAGGAAATAATGTTGATACTGGCCATTCGTTTGTAACTTTTGACTATTTCTGCATTGAATTTGGAACAGGTTCATCACCTTGCTCACACTCTGCTATATTGTCCGTTACTGATCGAGTACAATGCAATTACACGTTATTGAATTGTGCTCGAACATGGCATAAGTTCAGGCCTGTGATATCCGATATGGGCCATGTCTTCAGCATATCTCTCTCAAGATATCCGATGTGGGTGCCTCAAATGCCATGAACCAAACGATGTTTTGCTGCATACCGGTATTCCAGGACTTCTCTATTGTCTGCCAGTGTGAGGCTTCAGCTAATGCATTAGCAATGCATCACGTTGCATAACTTGGCATCTACAAGTCACATGCTCTTACAAACAGCCATCTGCTCCTTAGGTAGAGCTCCAGGAGTATACCAGTTGCTAATACAAGACGCGTCATATCTGAGTTACCAAGTGGATGGATACTGCGACTGCTGGAGACCACTAATCGAGGTGTAGACACTGCCTGCGGTTGCAATTGGCACTTCATCTGTCTCTGATTCTTGTCTGTAGCTTGCATTTGCAGTGGATTATTTATGATCGCGAGGAACTCTGGATTAGAGATGGGGGTAGGCAAAATGTGAAGACCGCTCAGAGAAGTGGGAGTACTAGCACTGCCAGATGCAGGACTGGATACCATGCCACACATTGAGTCTGTCGATAAGAATGCTGTGGGTGCTGGTGTACTACAACTGCATTGACCTGGCATGGCGGTAGGAGTATATATTGACCGTCGCTAAGTAGTGGACAGTGTGGAAGTAACACCTCTGGAAATATCTGCTACATGAGACTTGATCAGCCAAGATGCAATGGTGGTCTTCTGACCTTTGATTGTACAGGCGATTGAAATTGCTCCACGAGAGCGATCCCTCTCCCAAGTTGGTACGAAAATGTACCTCTTAGTAGCGGTAAGTTGAGAATTACCCCAAGGACCCACATGCTTGTTGTTTCTGTTCATTTGGAACACTTTGAATGTTTCATATGACCGCAATTGTCACATTATGTGGGCTTGGGAAGGCATAGTCCGATATAGATATTCCATATTAGGAATGTAGGATATATTCCCTCTTCATGAATACACAATAGTCGGCCAGAAAGACTCATCTCTGAGTGATCAAGGAGTGATTCCAAATACAAGGGAGGCGCAGTGTAGACTGCGCCAGACTCAAAACCACTGACACCCATGATGATATTCGGGGACAAGATTCTTTGAAAAGCATACAATTATGCGTTGTACTCTCATCAGATTGAATTCAGATTGAACTCAGCATTGATATTACCTGTTACAGCAGCATCTCAAGGTCTATTTGCACCACTTCAAAGGTGTTTATGCATTTCTGGAGCGATTAATATAGTATTCCACTCATTCTTGGCACAATACTTCAAACCATCGATTGTGTATATTTTCAGCTTCCCTGTGGACATCCCCCTGTGCCAGAGCTTAAAGCCTCACAAATCAAATAATGATGTATTCTCTATCTTATGACATCAGTTGTGTGTACTTCTTCCACCGCTAGGTGCTTTGGTACCAGTGTCGAATTGTTACACAGTTGGGACAATCTGAGAACTGCTTGGTTTGCTCTGAGATGCAAGATCTCTAAGGGGTAACAGTGATGTTTGATGGAAAAGCAACACCCAGAGTCATAAAGTGTCCAATCTGCAAGTAATAAATCTCCTCTTGAGGCTTCTGATTCATCAGGTGCATGGTGGGTGTGCAATATGAAGCCTGGGCTGTTTTGTGTTCGTTAACCAACACAATGCACAACATCAATCAAACCTATCACATCTCATAAGTTGGACCAAGAAATGTCACGCCCTCGAGTATATATATCCCTTTTTTCAACCTACACCTCTTTTCGCTTTTCCTCACATAGTGATTACACCACCACCATTCTGGATATTTGCGACACCATGTGACTGGCACAAAACAATGCATTTGATTCCAAAACACACTGAATAACCTCCACAACTTTGTAAATTACCTCTGGGCTTCCTTCTGCAATATGCATCTGTATTATAACAATACCACCTCGCATGTAGATTCATTTTCAACTTACAGCGATGGCACACAAGGGCAGCCACAAAGGAGAGAGGAAGGTACCAGCTGGGGCAAATATGCCAAGAGTAGATGCAGATCGACACCTGTCATCGCATCGTGACAGTATAAAGAAATTCACCTCGGAACACATTAGTGGACTCATACGCATATACAATGTTTCTGGCATCAAGGATTAGATGGCATGGGACATTATTTATGACATAATTTGTCTTGATCCAGTCACGACTCGCCACTTTTCACAATTCCAGTGGCTGTGGCCACACCACAGCAGCAGCAGGTGTTAGCCTTCTCAGATGTGGTGGGCAGCCTTCCACTTAGATCAGGGGCAAATGCTTCACAAACCTGCAATGAAATGATCAATTCGAGGTGCTATAGCCCTCCTGCCTTCAGATATTGAGTTGATTGAACCAATCCTTGGACACCGAGCTCAGGGACGGTTAAATGCACCTGCGAGTGTTTCTCTTAGTACGGTAGCGATGATCTCAGGGTATAAATTGAGCGATCAAGTTGCTGGAAGTACAAGCCAGGCGACTTCCTGGCCGTTAGGCTACCTAATTGCGTTGAGACAATGGGCAAAGATGATGATGATGAGAACTGAGCGGATCCTAGAGCACCGAGCAGTGGCAGGGGTTGTCCTGGCGAAGGCAATGTCAATGATGACCGAGAGGGTTAGTATGATGGAGAGGGTGGAGAGAATGGGACTGGGGAAGGGATGGGAAGAGAGATTTTGAAGGGGAGACGGATTGCAACAGAGTACGGAAAGGGTCAGTGATAGGGCAATGGGAACACAACTGAGGAAGGGAAAGGGAACGGGAAGGCAAGCAGCCAAGGGAAAGGTATTGTTAAACAAGCCCCAGGGGAGATGATATCTCCTGTGCTGCTGCTTTGCAGTTGGGGAAGCAAATACATGACGCAGATATCGATATGGAGGGGTAACGAGAGTGCATATATCAAGTGCCAGAAGAATTACGCGCCATAACAATTTCTTCCTCCGCTGATCATGGATCCACCAGGGAGTCAGACAGTGAATGTGACTCAGAACATGATTCTGATGTGAATATGCACATGGAAAATAATTTGGACACACCATACTCTGTTGATTTAGATGGCGAGGTGGATATGGAAAAGGATGGTGATGATGAAGAGAAGGAAGATGAAGAGGACGAAGATGAGGAGGAGCAGGAGGATGATAATGAGGCTGAGGACAAGAATGAGGATGATGGCATAGAACCTCAGACAATTGGTCAGGGTGAGGTGGTATATACCTCAGCTGACGATGTAGATACCGTGGTAGAAGAGTGGCTGTTTGTGCTACATAAAGGAGCCCAGGAGATGTGCCAGCATACCCGGCGGCCACATACTCCAGTGCCTGCCCCATCCGCAACAAACCCACTAGACTCAGGCATGAACACGAATTGCTGAGACTCTGACCCTCAGTGTGCTGGAGTTGTGGAGGCTTCTGATGCCGCAAAAATGTCGCCTGGCGGTGCCAACCCTGCGAGAACCTGAGGCAGTTGGAAACACCTTGAATGTTGATGTAAATCAGCAGGTGCTTGGTGAATTGAGTGGTGGCAATAGCCTCCCCAATGTCCTTCTCCGTGAGACATGCACAGATGGCAACCTAGGCGAGGAGTGAACCAGTTGTCCCATTGCAGAGGTGGTGATGGTTGTTCTGTTCGGCTTAGGGTCAGGTTCTTGTGATATGATTATCCTGCACTGTAATCTATTTATCGCAGACACTGAGCAACGCATGCGTGGAGGTGTCGTATTCGCATAGGGCGTTTTCTGTTTCCTGCTCATTTGAGTGGGAAGTTGGACTGTGGGCTTGTTCGTTTCCTTGGTTCTATTCTGATTATCTCATGCATTGAGTATTACCTGCATCTGAAGGCTTTTGGATCACTCAGGGTATATTTTATTTATGAGTTTTGTAATGGTTTCATTCTATTCAAAGTATTATGGGACATCGCACATACAGGGTGTTTCCAACTCCTGGAATGTATGAAATCTCCTTACGATGGTGTTGAGGCATAATAAATCTCTCAAGTTAGCTGAAAGAGTCATGAGGTTACCCCCACACCGGACTGCTCAGGCCCATGCACCATCTTTCATCCCATTTTACAGTGTACATTCCACTCCTCCCATGTCAGAGAGAATGGGAGAGACAAACCCTGTTTCTTGTCCTGAATTTTCATGCCGTACGAAGTTTACCTCAGCCAGCTTGTAACTTAAACATATCAAATTGCGCCATCCCGAATACCTTCAAGTTGCACATCAGAAGATTTTGACCATTTGCCGTACACCCTGACAGTTTGACTGTGCTCATTGTCATGAATTCAACAATAACAGAGATTCCGTCGAAAACTTGGTCGTGTCTCCCTACTTTGAATCAGCTGAGAACATCGCAGACCTGAAGTCTGTACCACTGCGAGCATCTCAGCCATTAACAGAAACATACCCCAGCATCGGCCCTCCACTGAGCGATTACATTGCTGCACCATGGGTATGCGACACTCAGGTTTGCCTTGAGACGAATGTACAAGAAAATCCGTACTACACCATTGTGATGTGTGAAGAGAATGAATGTATCCAGTATGTGGTCAGAAGAATGGGCATGCAGATTTAGTGAGACATTATGCTGAACAAACAAAGCACTGCTGTGTGTTTCCCAAGCTTTACAAACGTAGGCGGCATCCAGAAGCTGCTGGTTAGTATGTCAGATGATCAGGCTTTCGGGGAGTGGGAATTACACACTCTTGAGGATATGGGATGGAATGACGATCGCCAATACCGTATCAAATACTGGACTCCAGACATCATCAACAGCATGAGGTGGTTGATACGGCAGCCTGCCAATGCGAAGCATCTCATTTATATCCCTCAGTATTGCATTGACAGCGACACGCCAGCAGAATACGTCCATACCGAAATGCACTCTGCAGTCTGGTGGTGGGACACACTGGGATGTAGAGATACTTGAACATGATAATGTGCTAAGTGTCATGAAGTCAATGCTCAGAGTATGGATTACACTCATTCTGTTGACATTGATGTCCAATGGAACACATGTCTCGAATATTGCTGGCGACAAGAAACTGTAGCCTGTGGATATGACAATTGGATATCTATCGTCGAAGATCCGCTATATGCCTTCAATGCACATGGTCATAATGGTCTCTCTCCTGCCAATTCCGATCAGGAACCGTAATATTCCTCACATGCAGCTGCACAAGCAACAGCAAAGAACCCGGGAAATGCTGAACAAAGCACTCTGGCAGGTACTTCAGCCTCTCACCTTAAAACTCAATCCCGGTGCAAGGAGTAGGTATTGCAACATTCTCTCTGCGGATGCCATCTTTAGGTGCTGGAAATCACAATCAGCTGCATGGCTTGCAGATTGTCCTGAATGTAGTGACCAAGACCATGTCGAACAGGATGTTTATTTTTTGTTCGAGAGTCCAAAGAACAAACTTGCAGATTATGACCCCCCTTACAAGCAACACCCCAGGTGGGATCACAATCTGCATAGAACGCTGAGTGATGTCATCACCAAGGCAGCCTATGCCAAACTCTTGTCGCACCATGTTCACCAGGAATTCAATGTGTTTCGACATCTTCCCAGTATTGTGAGCGATCTCACAATACCCGACCTCCTCCATATAATGCTGACCGGCATGCTCGATCACCGCCAGAAGTGGAATTTCCCCTCCATGATTATCCACAAAGGGATTGGGAACAACACTGCAATCTGTTTATTTATGTCTGCATACTGTGACCTCTCACAAAAAAATAAGTCATATGAGGAAGTTTCTCAATAGAATGAGCAGGAGATGAAGGAAGTGAGCTGGTACCTTATTGTTGTTGTAACATTGACTCTACGAGGCGAAATTCCTGCTCAGGGTCCCATATTCAATCACCCAATTGAGTGCACACGGGGATTGGTAGAATTCTCTATGTATGCCTGATATTCATCTCATGATGATGCAACACTGAGCTACATGGAGGATGTCTTGGGTTGTTTTCACACATTGAGAGATGCTTTCTTACTCGGGACAGCTGTTAAAAAGGTAGACACCAAAGCCTGTGCCCTGGCAAAGGAAGTTGTGAAGAAGCAAAAGATAGACAACGCAACAATTGCTGAAACTTGGACGCCATCCAAGACATGGTGCGAAATAAATGCCTGGCAGGATTGTATCAGTCACAGGATAGATGCTTCCAACAGGTTAGATGCCACATTCAACTTTCCGACCATCCACTTGATGTCTCATTAAAGTCAAACAGATTTATTGATATGGATCCTGCCCAGAGTATTCTGCTGTGGGACACGACCAATCACATAAAACAAACCTCAAGGACGATTGGAACGCCTCAAATCAGAATCTCAACCCCATGTCACACTTACTCACCATTCAGAATCGCATTTTGTACTTCGAAATCAGAGAACTCAATCTCCAACCCCTGAGTCAGCATTTGCAGCACTGCATGGCCACCTGCAAAATCCTCCCTTCTGGTGCTGATCTGGGTGTCCCGTTGTGCTCCCAGTTATATTCGAAGCCCGAATTCATGGTACCCCAATTCCGCCTTGCTGGACAGTATTCTGATGCAATATTCAAACACTTCTGAGGATTACTCAACATTGGGCAGGACCCAACTGACCGAGTTGCACTATGCAACAGCACATTGATGTTTACGAAGCATACCAGTTATAACAAGTCACATATATCAGATGAACAACTGCACCCAATGGAGCTCTATATTTGCCACAATGCTAATGTTCAAGTTGAAAATTTAGAATGTGAACCCTTATCTCAGCTGTGTTGATGCACAGGGAGCCAGAGCTGGCTCCGAATGGACCGACGGAATAACTGGGCCTGGTTCAAGCAAGTTATCAGCGGGGGAAACATCATCAGCTGCAGACATGTAATCCCAGTTATAGCTACTAGTAGTATGACTGGCGACAGACAGAAGAAGCAATGGATTTTCAATAGCCACATTGATCTGGCGATTTGGAATGATGTGTATAGTAAGTACAGAGGGAATTGCATTTCATGTGCAGGGAGAAGGAACGCAATGAGAGATTTGTGCAGCATTACGCATCGAATTGCAATCCAGGCTCAGTCATGTATCCAATGAACGCATTCCGATGAATCGTCATATTTAACAAGAACCTGTGATTGATTGTTTAAAATTCGATACCAACAGGGTGAGAAGAACCAGTGAAACTGCGATCAAAAGGCGATATACGATGTGACCCATGGGATTGATGCCAGGCATAGAGTTAATTGCCACAGAGGTGACTCTGATTGCTCTGAGGGAGTGTATCCACTCTGATGGAGCCAATCCGTCAGAACGGAATTATCTGTTGCCAATGTTACTTCTGAAAGCAGTGATAGTAGCTGTTCAACTGTAGAAGGATCTAGGATACCCAATTAGGCATTAGCTGGTAAATTATATTCCAAAGTTGGAAAACAGATGGAAATATTAGTTTGTATGTATTGAAATCCAGATGTTTTTTTCATACTTAAAATGTCCACTGTACTATTTCAATATACTGGTAGTAATACTAAGAGTTCTCAATAGTGACAATCATACGTAATACAATTACTATATATTCCTGATGTTTGGTTATTGTGTAACATATATTCCTGATCTTGTATATATATATCAGTAATAGCAATTATGTAGTTGTGATAATAATCAATATTGTTTCACTTTACTCATCTGTTTCCTCAAGGTGAAATTCTTGTTTTAACTAATATAATAGTCGTCTAATAAACTTGAGTGAAACTCAGATGATTAAAAAAATGAGAATTACAGATATGAAATTCAAAGTGTATTGAACGAACTACTGCCAAGAGTTAATAGTGTAACACATATATTGAATATAAGACTGATATTTGAAATACAATAGTTTCAAATGACAGAAAGATTTAAATACTATATCTACAGAATATTGAAAAGATAGATAAATGAATGTCAGTAGAAGTATCAAAATTTATTAATAATGAAATACATTAATAACAATTTACTTATAGTATATTATATAGTAGTTTCATTTGAGGTTTATTATTGTTGAGAATTGAAAATCAAAATGTACAATTAAAGTAACTATAATGAATATAGAAAGCTAAGTATTAAAAGAAAGGGTTTAAAGTTATATAATTGAGCCAATTTGATATAGCCTTATTCTTGATACTAATTTACTGCAAAGACAAATATCATAACTCTAATTGCAATATTCATACAGGTGGAAGTATTCAATACACTCAATGAAGGTACTGGAACTATGGAGAAGTACTCCAAGAATGAATCCAGTATTGTAAAATTTGGAATTTGATGAGACTATGAATATAATCTTTGAACATGCTTTAGAGTACTTTGGAATTCAGATATCACATTTGTGGGTTTCAAACATTCTTGTTATCAGTCAAAACCTTTTTGGAAGTGTTATTAAATCATTTACCAGTAGTTAGATACATCGCAATAATTTTGAAAGTATCTAGCAGTGCTGGTTTAATTTTGCAGACATAGCAATTTGCTGGTAAATAGTATTAAGATGTTCTCAAATCTTGTTTTCGTACAATACTAGTGGTGCTTTGTACTGTCAGATATGTCATAATGAATTACCCTTTCCAGTATAATCAACTTTAATCTTTAGCAAATATAATCAAATGATGATTATTTCTTAGCACATTTTGAATTTGACTAGCAAACAGCATGAATGGTTGGGATTGATATTGCACTTTCCTAAAAGGAATGCAGAAGATAATGCATTTGTCAATAACCACATGATATACCAATACATTGAACTTTTGAGGAAAGCTAATTATTTATTGCAATACATTATCAGTTCTATTGACTATATTACACAAAATATCACAATCAGCACAAGCTGACATAAATATTGTGTCAAATGTGCTGGGTATCAGATAGTACACTTGCCAAGGTATCAGTTGGGCTGACATGAACCTCCCATCGAGTTGGGATCTGGATATATCTCTTCACCTTGCTCATTGTAACTGTAGGGTGGGGTTTGAACATCATCCAATATTAGATGCATCACATTCTTGATTGTTACATACTGAAATTTATACTATATATCTGAGCAGTTGTTGATCACAAGTGATGCTGGAGGCCAATGATTGATGATTATACAGTGAGTCATTGGGCTCCAGTCTATAGTAAAATGGTTGTATTGGTGTATTTCACAGTGACAGAATAGTGGTGTCTGTAGAGAAGAATGTCTAGCATAGATAGTTTGTGCCCTGGTAGTGTGATAGAATTTATATCAGGACTCCTTCGAATTACTAATATACAAGGTTGAGACATGTCTTGCCATCATCAAATTGTCCATATTTATGCTGATGTGTGAATGCATATTCCGATGTATGTCCTTGTAGAAATGTATATCATTAGATACAGTTGCAAATGTGGATGTCAATATTGAAAAGCAGAAGGTAGAAAAGTTAAGGTAAGATTATTGCTAGAAATCTAAGGCTCATGGCAAGCTGACTATGCAAAGTAGAGAATAACCGGTCCTGGACATGTCATGTGCAGCCGTGCTGTTACATTATCCCCCTCTTTAGCTGCAAACATCCTGGGCTGTATAAATCAGTACAAGAGGACGACAGAAAACAATCAAACAATTACTTAATGTATGCAAACGTAGAAACCAATAAGTCCCACAACTGACCAGTACTGTATGATAGCTATTCGGCAGACCTGGCACACTGGGAAACTCCACCTGCACATAACTTAGCTTCTGAGGTGATGAAAACCTGTGCCAATGCCATTTGTACTGCGCCGATATCGAAACAAGTATAGCACTAAACTACAGAGAACAGAATGAAGGAACATCCAAATTGACACTGACCGTCACATCTTCTCATCTCAACCGTAAAGCGTCTGCCCATCCAATCTGGTAATTATAACTTGTACGAAGTGTTGAGCATTGTTGGAGTCAGACACAGCAATCTCGATGACATCGCCAATCACAGAATGGCTGTTGTCTTGACTATTTGGCATTGATGGTGGCTTGCACTCACTAATCCCCATTTCTATCAACATTACCATTGCATCTGTATATCTAACTTGTAAGTATTCCAGTAACCCGTTATACTCACTATTCTTTGAAGTTTGCTTGCTCTCTAGCTTTCCCAAATCCTCATGAACAACTCCACAGGCCCAGCCCATTATTGATGACTGTTGCTGCTTTGTAACCTGCTGTGGTAGTCAGATTTGCACTGTCTGTACAGATGCAGTGGGCTTGAATTCATTTGATCGAGTGGGACATCTGCTTACGGTATCATAGCCATGGGTAGCGGCCAATAAAAGATGACCTTGTATCTATGTCGTAAGCTTCTCCTGACATGGCCGTTAATACCATATACCTTGAAGCCCATCTGCGCTGTCCAGCACCCTTGTGTATCACTGGGTCAGTCAGTCTCAATATCGCAGATCGTCTCTTGCAGCAGGTAGCTTCCACACACTGCCCGTCAGTAGTAACATTCGTACTGCTTCAGTATTGGCTAAGCCGGGCAATTGGCCCCCAGTATGTTTGTTTGGCATTCATTGTGGCAAGGTGTTTGGCAAGCATTCCAGTCGGTTCATTCAGTAGAGGGCACCCGATAATCCTCTTATTCAATCTTGTCATGGAATCTTTCAACCTTGATCCTGCTGCAATGCCATATGGTGACGGTCTCTCAGAATGCCGTTGTGAAGACAGATTGACACATTCTGGGACCATTTTTGTTCTAGTTCAAAACAGCTTCAGTAGATGTAAATGAACTCATTCTGCATAGATCAGCCTCGGTGTGTCCACTGATCATCTTTCCAGTACTCTGGTGGTCGCACATATAATCCTCCTATTTAGTGCACCTGTAGGTACACTTGACATCCGCCCTGTGCTTGGTGCACTTATCATCATCGATTGCTGAGTACACTTGCCGCCTTTTCTCTGGGTAAGTATTCTGCTCCTTCTCCAGGTGTCCTTGCTGTCACTTGTCTGGGTATCCATATCATCATTTTCTCAATTTACTTGTCATTTCATCTCCAGGTGGATTGGTTAACTCTTCCCCATGTATGCTTGATGACTCTGCTTGTGATTTCTTCCAAGGTACACTCATCAACAAATCTCCAGCTGCAAGTCACTGCCATTAATTGCGCAACAAGGTGTGTCCTCCCAGCACTTCCGGTATGGTGATTGCATATAGCAGTGGGCAATTTTATTCTGGTACGGTCATCCTCCATTTGTATGAGGATTCTTTGCTGACAAGTAATCTATAGAAGCAATGTATCTTGAGATTGCCAAGACTGGGTCAGAATCTTATTTGGAATACTCACTTGGACGTGTGGCTTCTCAACAAATCTGGAGGTATGCTTGCCATCACTTCCCTGCGTGTGGAGGCCGCTGTTAGTATTCTGTATTTGTGAAAATATTTCACTGTGCTTAGTTACTGCACTTCCGGTATGGTAATTATACATTCTAGGGGTTGTTGCGATTTGGGAACTGTCATCCCCCTCGATTAACGATTGTTCCTCCATTCACGGCCAATCATGTACGACTTCATGATTTACTGTATCGGCATTGATGGTGAGTGACTTGTGCTCTGATTTAGGATCGTATTTGGCAAAGTAACCTGGGTATATAGCCGTTCAATTTGCCATCTCTGAATTGTATTTGGGTGCAGCCATGCAGGCGGTTCATCATATACAACTGTCTCTGTATTCCATTCTAACTTCGTAGTGTGAAATCAAAGTTGTTATCCCAAGATATGTATTACTTCGCATAACCTCAGTATCTATATGATGTCAAAATATTTTAAATGTCGTCTATCTCCTGTAATCCATTTGCTGAGATCCATCCCCTGCTATCTACCTCTGGTGATCCATGGAGATCTGGTTGAGATCCATATCTGGCTGGGATGTATCTCCAGCTATTATTCAGTTGGATCCAGCAATTCGTTTCCACCGTGTGTCTAATTGCACTTGTATGGGCTGCACTCTGTGACGGCTCCTCTAGCTCTGTATGACATCAAAAAGTCATCTTTACTGACCTCCAAAATGTCTGCCTTCAATTGACTCTTCATCGCAGTCCCATAATCCATCTGGTGTCATATCATCTATCATAAGCAAATACCCATTCATTGATCCATCTATATGGTAAGGAATCTTTTAGTCCAAATCAATGATCTGGCCTCTTGAGCACATGATTTGATTCCATGCAATTGCAGGAATGCCACTAAACTCAACTCCATTCAATTCAACTCTGATAAAATTCAATCTGCCAAGCTGGCAAAATGTAGCCGGGCTCCAAATCAATTGCATAGTCAATTGACCGATGCGGTGGGAGTGACTCCACCATGGCTTTGCTGAAAACCTCCAGCAAAGATTCATACATTGCTTCGAGAAGGATTAGTCCTCCATCATCGGTAGGCACCATCATGGTCGTTGTGCCAGTTCAATCTGCAACTCTTCATTTTCATTTTCTACAAGATATAGAGCTGTATGAAGCAGTAACCAGAATCCCAGAATTATAATACTTCACCCCAATAGAACCATGTCCCAGTGTCCCGTAATCCCCTCGTGTGTCTGTGAGATGTCAACTTTCAAATGACTATACCCTTGGCTGCCTCTTTCTGGGGGTTGCCACCACTGCCCACTGCTCACCCATCCAGTGCCGGGAGTCTATCTCACCACTGCAGATACTTTCCACAGTCACTCCCGGCAGTCCAGTACCATCTCCCACTATCCAGAAGCACATGGAAATAAGCTGCTCACTGGCTGGCATATCGTCAATAGCAGAAGCTCCAAGTATTTGTTTATATGACGTACAGCCACCTTCAGAATGCACCTCCTCCCTACCCATGATCCAGGACCATTTCCAGTGCATACATGATGGCCTGTGTAGTACACTGCCACCTCTTCCACTCACAGTCATATTGCCAAGCTAAAAGTGGAATGCTTTGGAAGTCGACTGTAGGATTCCTGGCCTGTTATCAAGGAAACTTCTATCAGTATCCAGCTGACATAGTGAATCCACTACAGCTGCCACAATGTATTTGAAGAAGATCACTGAGCGAATCACATACATGTCATGCCCAATTGGGACATTCTGAAAGCCAAATCCTGTCATTGTCTTGCCCCAATGGGACTGTCTGACAATCAAATAGTGTCCATTCCCACATTGGGATACAACATATCAATTGAATCTTCATGCCTTGAATACATGCTTAATTCACTGTTCTTCTGAGTGTGCCCAGACGGTCCATTTTCCAGTAGCCCCATGAATCCATAGAATTCCAGCTACAAATCTGAATCTTCTCTATTGCATTTCTAAAACCCTCATTGTATGACATCCTATGGGGAACATCTGTATTCGCCTGTTGCTGATCAGCTTTGATTGTCATGTTTCATGAACAGAATAGAGGTGGTGCAGATGGCACTCTCTCCTCACCATGATCTGATTTCGTTGTCCAATCAGGAGCTAAATGCAATAATTGAACATTATTATTGCATATATTATCTGCCAGTCACTTCAGAACATTTGGGAGTTATTGTGCTTCCCAATGTGGAGCTGCCGCGGAATGTGTCATCCATACTACACAATCTGACACTGTGTCCATCAATAGATGAACAATATCTGTAGTCATCGTAATATCATTGCACAGGCACTGGCAGAACTCCCTGCAGACTCTATAAAGGAGATGGCTCCATCGAGTCTTGCAGAAGGTATTTGCAACAGCAATTGTAGTCAATCATGTTGATCAATGTGAATCTTGAATATTACTGAGACCCTCCCTCATCACCTTTTGGTGCACTTTGCAACTTCGCTCGGTTTAGAGAATTGTAATTGTCGGCATACTGGCGTGTGCAATTGTTGCCTATGTCATCTCGATACTCCACCGGCAATTGTGCCTGTCGGATACGGATCAAGGACATTAATGCTGAAGGCCAAGCTGCTGCATTGCCAGTGATTCAACTCTTGTGGATACATGGGCTCTGAAATCATCCCTGTAAAAGTAAATTTGCTCGATCAGAAGGTAGCTTTTTGAATCTCATTGATGTCACAAATGATAGCCTTGGAGTTCTTGTATCATCAATTTGATACAATTCACTTGAACTGATTGCATTGCAGATACGTCTTCTTGATCATTGGCCTCCAGAAGTAACTCGGATTGTCTCTGGAATTATTAACCGCAATGGGGTGTACTTATCAAGCCTCCTTTCTTATCCAATCTGTCAATGTCAAATCCAGACGACTTCGCGTGCTGAGGTGTTGCAACGTGTCTCTGGCCGATTGGCTTTTAATGTTTGCCTGAAATTGTCTTTGTTACTGTTGACATCCATATGTGAGACATATCAAGACACTTCGCAGATGCAATCACTATACTCTGATCAGTATGAAAGGTTATACGTACATGGTGTATTGTGACATGTTGGAGAGACAGAACTCATGAATGCCTGTATGTGAAATATATCTGACATTGTAAAAGCAATAATAGTGTAAAGGCATATGCCTGTCTATGGCCTCGTAGAATGGGATATCATTAGATCCTCTTGCAATTGTGGATGTCAATATTGCAGAGTATTAGGTAGGGAAGATAAGATAAGATTATCACTAGACATCTAAGACATTTGGTCAGCCGACTATATAAAGCAGGTATTACCCAGTGCTGGACACAACACATACAACCTTGCTATTACATGACTGTATATTCAGCATTCATAATACATATTTGATGTATGGTAAACATTTGTGGCAAAATTGATGTGCCAGGAATCGCTTTAGGGATTACCATAACTAGGATTCATTGGGGTGAATTTCCACCTCAGACTAAAGCCGGAGAATATCCCAGTAGCTTTGATTCACCTCCTCAGTGCAGAAGAGTGAGATTCTTTACAGTTATACATTTATCAAAACAGGTTTTCAACTATTATGGTAATTGAATCTCATAAGAACTTTGTAATCAAGTTTCAGTATCGATATTGATATTATCCAATGTTCATTTTGGCATACCTCAAATACCATTTCCCACTGATATATTTCACTCTATGCTCTGTTGTCAATCACAATTGGGATGACGTTATTACAGATTTGCAAAATCCCATGCAAACTAATGTTTGCAGATTACAGCTGGTTCTGGAATCGTTGTTTCAAGCATCTTCATATATATATTATTTTTTGGCCACTGGCAATGTGGAAGGTATCGTACTGTTTATCATTTGACAGTTTCCAGTTGTTTAACAAGTATCCATTTATCTACATGGCAGAATCAGAGTTGAGGCCAGAGAAGTTTGACAGGATGGTTGTGATAATGTCTTGGATCCCATCATCATAGTGTAAAATCAGAGGTATTTGTATATATTGGCAAACTGGATAATATCTATTTCTGCGTTACCATTATTGCTGACAGTTTATTAGAGTTACATTTGGCTTTTTCTGGAACAATGGCAAGGGCCAAGGAATTGGTGAATTTATATAGATCATGTACATGGTGGAACCACATGTTGGCAGATGATCTGCCATCACTGGAATGCAAAGCACTGAAACAACCAGCATTGCGAGATAAATCAATGTGGCTACTGATACCTGCAGCAGATGACCCAGATAAAGTATGTTGAGTTAGTATTTTGAATGGTAATACAGTAGTCCATTGTAGATACAATCATAGTGTGAATCGCAACTTGGGGATGAGAGGGAATGCAAGGTTAATTGCTGGTGAGGAATTGTTTAGAAGGGTGAAATCGAGGTCAATTGTTGATCTGACTGAGGCAAGCCCCTTCTGTTGATTGCTTCAAAGGCTAGCTACAGCATCTATTTCAATCTGTATTAAAGCTGTGTGTTATATCTTTGAGTGCTTCTAATCTATGCCATATAAGGCTCTGATAAGTTGTAGTATACTCATTTCCATTCTTCATAGTCTCAATAGCATCAATGTTTTGCATTCTTGCTATTCCATCCGAATACAGATTCACTTGTACGGATATTATAACCTTTCTTGAATGAGTTGTCTCATCCCAGTATAAGATATGTGTCAGTTCCAGGGGTTTGTATTATTCGTCAGGTTAGTATTGGTTTTCCTGGAATTAAGTTAGTGTCAGTTCTCAGTATTCTTTCTTGTTGCAAGGTTTGTATCCAGTGTCTTGCATTTCATTTCATTTACAAGGTCAGTACATACAACCTGGGTATTAACCTGACAGGAGGTTAGCCAAATGTTTTCTGTATTTGTCTCTGTCAATGGTATTTACTATTCACATTTGAGATGCTACATGATTCATTTTTACCTCATCTAGTATTGCAACCGGAAATTATGGCCTTTGCAAATTCTATTATAATGTTTAGTACTCCCTTGACTTTCACATTTGGTATTAGTCATAAGATCCTTCTCTCTATATTTCTCCACTATTACAATTTGGTGCTGCTTCCATACAGGCTGTTATCAGATGTTGGATACGAAATGTTGATCTGTGCCCTATTCATCGTTGAACTGTAGGGAGAGATACCAGTGATCCCATTTTTCTAACTGAACTTCACTTTTCTTGGGTACACCGGAAAGATACCCTGGTGAAGATAAACTGAAAGATGTTATGTAAATTCCTGGATTGTGTCTAGGGTATAATGAGGGTACATAAGCTACACTTGTACATGATGGGCCACAGTTTGAGAACTGCAATAGGGTGAAACGTTGAGATCATCGATAGCAACAATGGGAGAATTTGTATTCTTACCATACAGGCCTGTACCCAATCACTAGTTGGCTGAAATGGTTCCTTGGAAGCGAACATGTTGTAATATTGGACATGAGTAGTGCTACAATATAAGTGCATTATTTTAAGATAGCTTGAAAGGAAAATTAACATCCCGAAACTGCAGAAGAAACAATTTGTGAATTGTACAAATACCCAACTTTGAGTAGGGAGAATTTGAGTATTATCAACCAACAATCCCAAATTTTTATTGGCGTATTGTTCCCAGCCATGCAGGCCACTTGATGAAGCCATAGTTACTAACACAATTAGAGACCGATTCTTCAATACAGTTTGTAACAATATTGATTAATGAAGAATTCAGCACTTTGGAATTTAGTATAGATCAATAATTAGGTTAGTAATATGTTTGTTATAGAAATCTTCACTGGGAAAAAGCTGCATTGTATGCACTTGATATTTCCATCAATAATTCTTTTTCACTAAGTCTTTAATATTTAAAATACAACTGCAAAAAGCAAAATAGAATATAATTTAAATTTTATTTTTACATACTCCAACCAGTATACTGGAACCCCAGATGGCAGCCAGAGGTTGTACCAATCACAACTCTGAAGAGAAGTTCAAAGGGATATATTATGATATTTGTAGAAAACTAACAAAAACTATATTAGGTTACCAGGTATAGACAACTAGGGATATTTATGTGAAATATAATTATATAACATCATAACATCTTTCAATCCAATCCCAGTGAGTGGAACAACAACAATAATTCCTACTATTAAGATCCTCATATATACTTAGTAACCTTCTAATAATCTATAAACCAGAGATGAACAATGGTTTGAGTACATTTCAAGCCTGCGAAGAAGTTTGCAATGATCATTGAGTAGGTATATTTATGGCAAGAAATTCTACCTGCTCTCTATATTACGATATTGTATGTGTAGTATCAGCTAACCAAGACTCAAGTACTGATATAACAGACAATACAGCTAAATATTGAACATATAAGATAAGCCTACTGTTGGTAATTGCAGCAGCATCTGAATAACTTTGTATAAAGACAGATTGTGGTATTTTGCTACACAAATCTTCTTGTCTATCAGAATAACTTTTCGCAGATGATTTGTACACTAGAATACATTATGTCATAGTTCATAACGAAACCATACTTGCATCTAATATTACTGTACTCCATCTTAATATATGATGGGTTGGAAAGAAACTGTTGAAGTAATATACTAGTCTAATGAAATCAACAATTAAAGACGTGTATCGATGACTCCAATCAACCATAGGATGACCCCACTCTGATACATCATCGAGAGTGCGCATAGATGATACACAAACCAAAGAGATTGCTGAATATTCTCTGTTCCTGAACAGAGAAAGTACACGGTGTATCTGGAATATTTGTATAATGAATGAAAACCAATCAGAAACTCAGGATTTTCAATATTATCTAATAGACATTGTTAAATGGCCGTTGCCCTATTGGATTTTTCTACTTGCAAGCTGGGATTGCCATGAACCATTATGATTAGACAACAGCATACCATGGGAAAAGCCAGCAACAAGGTATTGAACTAATGATATACTATTAAATTCTATACAAGAAACATCACTGCCAGGAAATTGTATCAATAAAAACTGTATTGATTTCCGGAAGGCTGATTTAATATGAAACCCTGATCAGCCAAAAAGCATAGCTTACAGAGATGTAGTTGGAGTGGAAAATACTTCAGACCATGTGTATAGCTGAGGAAAGGAATATATAAAAAGTATTGCCAATACTTAAAATAATGGAATCTATAGCACCAATCTCCATCTACATATAACATCCAACAGGCTTAACCATTGAGCCAGAATACAGAGACATCGTTAGATTGTCATCTTTTATACAGAGTAAACGATTTCAAGATTGAATCATTTCAATCTCCAGATACACTGTGTAAGTTTTCCATTAGATTTTATCTTGAATATGTTAATCATAGTTACATTGAGAATAATTTTTATATCTTTTCAAAACAATATTACAGGGTTCGTTTCAAGTGTATCCAGTTACTTTTACTATATCTCCAAATGCAGACATAATGTAATTTTCAAGTAAGATATTTTGGGAAGATTGTAAGTCATCAAACATCATTAGCAGAAGCACGAATTAACTGTAGACTGTACTATGCCCCCAGGTATACACTGGCAGGTCATAGCTAGCTTTCATAGACCCCTGCACAACATGTAATCAAAAGTCAGCTGTACTCAGTTAATACAAATGTGTGTGTGGGCCAATGGAACTATATATGGCTGCCAGCCAGAGTGAAACCTATACCTATCTTTATTGCTGGTAGTCATTGCTGTTAAATGATTACTGTACACACTATCGCTGTGATTCCACACGAGAGCCCACAGGCAATTGATACCCTTCTTCAAATCCTGGTTTACAGCATGCTTGATAGCTTGTTTGATAGCCTGCTTGGTAGCCTGGTTGATAGCCTGTTTGATAGACTGCTTGATAGTCTGCTTGAGACAGTCGCGTTCAAGAGAGCCACGTGTTGGCGGATGAAGAGTCTTATAGAGGAAGCTTTTAGCAGATGGCAAACTCTGAGTTTGTGGAAGCTTTGCCTAATGGATGGCTCTAAGTCTGTGGAAGCTTTGTTACTAACATTGATGCAGCCAGCCTACTATCTAAGTGCTTCTGGTTCTATGATCACCATCACTGACACTGTCAGCATTGTCATCATCACCATTGCCATCATCACCATTGCCATCATCACCATTGCCATCATCACCATTGCCATCATCACCATCAACCCCAGACGGAATATGCACACATACACCAAAACTTGGTGTGTAGCAGTAAGAAGATTCAGCTGGACAATCCGAATTGGAGTTCTGCTATCCCCAACATCCAATTTTCCACTGTTGCTGTGGAAACAAAGGCTGCGATTGTCAATGGCACCACCATGAGGCGTTGTGCAACGGCATCATGGTGGCAGTGCCAAAAATACTTTTCAGACTATCATACTGACCGATGTCATGATTTTTGCCACTCCAACCTGCCGCCTGCCACCTGCCACCAGGTGCATGGCCCCTGTAACTCAGCACATCTCAGGATCGAGCTTCATGAAGCATACATAGAGCATATTGTCAAGAGTGAGTGGTACTGTCTTGCCTCTTGAAAGTATACTTGAAAGCATGCCTGAGATTGTGTTTGAGGGAATCTTGAGAGCTTATTTGCGATGAGACAGTCAACCAGGCTGGCAATGTGACATCGAGTCGAATTGGGAGTTTACATGAATGCATCTTGAGACCTTACCTGAGAGTGTGCCATCGCATGTAATTGGTAGTGACCTGGAGAGTGTTCCCGGAAGTGTACTTGGGAACATTCTTGGAGTGACAGTTGGGAGCGTACACTCAGGTGGAGTTGGTTGAGAACTGGGCATGTACTTCTGAGCATACTTGTGAGCATACAATGAAGTGTATTTGGCAGCTTTATTGAATGCAGTATCATGCATTGTGACAAGCACACATGATTGCATTTGTATCATTGTGATTTAGTCAATGTGCAGGTCTATAGAACCATATTGTGCCCTGTGTGAATATGCTATGGATTACAGTCCCAAATCAGTTTCTCTATGTGTGATGCATTGCGTAAGGTAATTGTTCCCAGTAATACTATGAGGTCAATTCTAGTACATCATTGTTGGATGGACAGAATTTGCATCCTATCGATGTGATGATTCTCTTGGTTATGTGTGCAGCTAAGAAGACACTCTGGACTAACATTTTGTATAATCAACTTACATGGCCACTGTATCAGACTATTTTCAAATTCCTGAATAATATTCCCTATATATAGAAATTGGACATTTCAGTTATTACTAAGCTTAGGTAATAACATATAAATGATACAAAACACATTTGTGTAGCATGGCACAATGTGGTTGAACCTACTTAGTCTCCACATTCGAATACTGACAATACAAATTCTACCTTCAGAGGAGACAGTGGGGATGGATTCAGGCGATAATTTTATACTGAGTTATCTTCCCGAGTTGTGCTACATCACAAACAAGCTATGACTGTACCAAAATTATATAGTTTATATCGAATGTGTCAGATTCTAAAAGTGCTGATAGTTAGTATTCAGCTCTGTAACTGGTGAATAAAGCAGGAGACGGAAATATTGACTTTTGGCCGCTGAAGAAAGCTAATATTGATGCACTGAATTCATGAGGTATTTACTCTATCTTCAACCAGTTTAAGCAACATGCTCTGTACAATTCATATTTACTTTGTCAGCCTGACAAATTATATCAGCAATTCCTGGGAATAGTTAGGGACCTATTGAATTGGCTGCTGTGATACTTGAAAGCAACAATTGATAAAGATTCATGTGTCTTTAAATGTACATCAGTTCTACAATATGTGGGCATTCAATATTTCTCTACTATATTGGATGTATTGAATAGCAGCATCTGATTGAAAGATGAGATCTGGGGAATAACCAAAACAATGGTGGTGCATTGCAGACCAATTTATATTAGCACTATTCAATAAAGACTGTGTATAGTATGTCATCATATAGTGTTTTGTTGGAAACGGGAGCTGCTGTATAGACTGCATCGTATTGTTGATATTGACTTACACAGTTAGCTTGACTGAGTGGAAACAACAGTTTATGATCGCTGGAGAAACCAAGATCTGGATACAATTTTTAACAACTATTGTACAATGATAAATGTCAAATTCCAAAGCTACATATAACCAAGGCTGGAGCATCCTGAACACATTCACTATGCATCTCGAATGGGAGTAAGGACACTGTACATTCATATGAAAACAATTCCGCAGACCAAGGAATATCTCATCATGAAGAAATATCTCACTAGAGGGTGTATTAAACTGTAATAGCCATGCACTTGAGATATTCACATGTATAATATTTCTGAAATTTATCCTGTCAGAATTACAGACTTGGGATGGATTGAGAGAGAGGTTTTGCCGAAGTTCTGGTAAACATCAGGTCAACACCCTCAAACATATAACCACCAACTTTTCTAAGGATGACAACTTATAGAACACTATATTACCAAGATTTATTAGACTGATATTGTTACCAGGTCAATAGATTATCAGCTCAGCTGGCTAATATACAGAATATTGCATTGATTTTGTCTGAGAAATGTGTGGGTAGCAGACCATTGATATATTGGAGATGGCACCAATAAAGATATATTTCAAGAAAGAGTTAGATTGTCTATCAAAGTATACTGGGTATGGGATATGGCGAATCTGAGAGACCACTGGTAGCCCATGTCGCAGTATAGCCACACAGGTTATCTACTTCCCTACTGTGAGAACAAGGAAGCATTACTAGAATTGGTACTATGAATATATTCAAGTACAAAGTGTAAGACAAACAAATATGATTTCTTCTTTGACAAGACTGTCTTCTGGAGTCCACAATTTATAGAAAATGTATTACCAAATACTATTGAGACGGCAGTTCAACCATTGCAATAGAGTCTCCAGTTTACATTGCAGTCATGGAGAAGAATCTCCAATTTTGACATCAACTGCAGCACCAATATCTATACACACTGCACCATAGAAGAAAGTGACTTAAAGGCTCCATATTGGATTCAATCACATCCCAGCTGGTCAGAGCAGTACCTTTAATACTGTTCCACACCACTATAGGGATCTTGATTCCATTGAAGTGTGTACTACTGTCAGAGGAGAAGTTGACTAGAATCAATACATGTTGAAGGAAACTAAACTTTCAATTACTGAGTATAGGTATGGCTTATAATTGACCTCTCCAATAGCATGAGTAGAAGACTGGTAGTCGGTTGGGAAAAGCCCAGGGTATAGAACTGGTTGGCATGTGTCTTTTATCTATTATCGGCAATGTTTCTAGGGCATAGGATTTTCCAGATATCATAATATGCAACAGGTGTATTAGGCCAAGCTGATGTAGTGTACATCATTGTGCGACATTTGATCTTGAATGCCAGCTTATGTATAGGCTCCATAATATCTGATAAATAGATTTATACAATTTTCTGAACTGGTTTGGCACCACGAGTGCAAGAAATGACAGATATTGTAAGGTTGACACATTGTCTGATGTTATCATTATCCACACTGTTTAGCTATTGTATGAATGCCATCTGCTTGTTAGCCGATAGCAATACTGTAATGAATTCATTAATACACTTGAGAGTGCTCTCATGTTACATTATACAATAGTGGGTGTTGGTCAGAAACAGAAAATGTTGAAGTCTACCAAATGCAGAGTGTAGGGTTAGTAGACAATAGAACTCCAGCAGCAAAGGGAACAGACTCTGCTTATAATAGCTTCTTTACCTGGAGTTATACTGTACAGGGCTGGCTCAGTAGCTAAAACCAGGTGGAGGTGTTGTAGATTGTATCTCGAATGAGGTAATATTGTAACTCTAAATAGTCAGATATTACTGGACAGAAGATAATAACGTGATTGCAGATAAAATTCCACCTGGTATTTCCAACATAATGCAATCTTCTAATAAAGAATTCTACTATAATGAAAAACACCTGTTGGAGGAAGTGGGGACTATGGCAACTGCATTCAGAAGAATATTTGCAAAAACTCAAAGCAGATGAAGACTTTGGTTGATATCATACTCAAAAGGTGGTTATCCAAATCTTGGTGAACCATGTAGAGGTTCAGCTCGATCCATCATCCACTGACCATGATGTTATATCTTGGAGTATTACTAATTCGTATTGTGTATCTGTTCTTCTTATAAGAGATACTTTCAATATTACCTTAAATAAGAAAAAGTGAATTAAAACAGAATTGTCTGTCCTGATAATCCAATTTAAAGGGTAATTTGAAATTCTAGGTATGTTCAACCTGTAGACAATTTTGGAACAACAGACTATTCATTTGATATATTTAGACTTATCTCTAGTAAGCAAGATATTACAGATAGCATGGTAATATAATAGTGACATGTGAGCTAAGGCCAGGTAAGTGCCAGCATATAGAGGTTGCTGTGATGGCACTGAGATCTGTACTGAAAACATTACTGTTCAACTTTCCTAATGATGACTCATGTTCACATTTGCCATGATACACTATTTATTCCCATACACTGGCATGCCTGGGCATACAAGCATCTACCAATATTGCAGATTCAAGAATCATGAAACATTCAGTATATTTCAACTGCAATATATTGGTTAGGTGAATGATGTATACTAATGAAGCAACCAAGTTATTTACATTCAATACATGTTCAAACAAAATCACAAGTTTATCAGTTATACCAAGTGTTAGCAACTGTTCTGGACCGTCACTTCCAGTCTGGGTGGAAACCAACCTATTGGCATATTGGAGGTGCAGGTCATCAATACACCCAAACAGTCGATGTGGGTATGGTTCGATCGAAATTTTCCACCCTGTCTGACTTGGGCAGGTTGCCAGCTGGTTGTCCAGCTGGTCAATCTGTAGATTCATATAATGCTTTTGTTTTTGCTGTTATATAATATTATCCTATTAAAATCCCATATTCAACATCCAGTAATTTCTTTTTGCATGTTTCAAAGATTGTGACATCAATTATAATGGAATCAGTGATTTTCTATTTTTATTGTGTATTTTTGCCAACAATGTTGGTCAATATTTCAATTATGAGTTCAAGTATCCACATGTTGCATTGATTACCCAATATTCATGACCCAATATTGTTGACACTCTGTTGACACTCAGTTTCATGATAGGGTGATGTAGGTGTCATGCACTGTGTTGCCTAAAAAAGCTGCCATTACTCCCTAGATGAATTATTGCCACACATTGCCACTTTCATTACCCAAAATGTCTGAAAATAATCATTAACACTCCATTCCCACTAATTTTCAAGATGGGGCAGGGAGTGTGTTGCTTTTGTCTTTGCCCCAAATGAATGGAAGTACCTCATTTCAGGATGTCTGCAAGCAGTCACCATATAGATTACCCAATATGCAAAGCCAAAACTCATTGACACTTTATTGACGTTCATTTTCAGAATGGAGCAGTGACTATGGCACTTTCACTTTTGGCTCTAAAGGCTACCGATATGTTGTTTATGCATAACAGTAACCAAATCACTTTTCAATTACATTACTTACAAGACCAAAAATCATTGATTCTGCATTGATATTCATTTTAATCAATTGTCCATTCAAATTCTGCTGCCATGAAGAAATGTATTCATAACTATTTGAACTTATTGTTTGCCTTTCTGACCAATTGAGACTCAGCCCATTAGCTAAGCTAAGCACAGTATCATTGTTGCTCTGGTCACTGTTATTTGATTACAGTTTATATATCATGCTCAATAATTCATTTCACACACTATACTTCTGTTTGTCAACCAACATTCACATGCGATTGCCAACTATTCTCCCATAATATTGCTCTCCATGAAATTGTTGGTCAAGCAATATAAAAAACCTGGTGAAAATATAATGACTTATTCTGTCCTACATTTCTTGGTTCCCTTATTCCTCCTTGTTGCCATTGCATTCACTGACATCAACATCAGTTCAGCCATTGTCTTTGAGCACCATGTTGGCCAAATCAATCCGAGAACATATTGTGCGGCACTTACATTGCACTGCTCTGGGCTCTCACATTCCTCAAAGCCATTGTCTAGCTCAATAGTAGATTCTTTATCTGCCTCCTAGTCATCTTCGCACACATTTGGAGTATCCAAGTTACCATTGTAGTTAACCAACATTTCGCTGTCCAAAATTCTATCTGGTGCACAATTTTTGTTACTTCCAGCTGAATGACGTTCGATTCTTTATATTCTGCGGACTTTCTTTAATTGAGTTTGTTCTCCAGGGAGGTGCTTCGCCAACAAAGCCGATGGCAATGGTGATCATACTGACAATTTAAATTTAGGCACACCATCATGTTGAGAGTTTAACCAGGATGCTGTGAGAATCTCTTCAGTATCTAAAATGTATCCTATGGCTGTCATATGCTTGTTTTGAGTGTGAGATTCCTTCTGTGGGGTAGGTGGGGTTTGGGTTCCCTGCCACATTTCCAGCAAGTTGTGGATATTGGCTATGTTGTGCAATTTGTTTTCCTCCACCTCTTGGAACATTTCCATGTTGTTTTCAGTTCTCCTTGTATCCAATACTTGTTCATTACCCACCAATATCCTGCTATTGACTCTTGCAAACCGTATTCGTATGACTCGTTTGTGATGGTTCTTGGCTGTGATTTTTGACTGCACTCAGCTGATATTGAGGATATATTGCATGCCAAGTTGCAGAGATGCACACACTTTGAGTGTATTTCCTCTTGTTGGCGCCACCAGTTGGTGATATGCTGGATCCAAAATGTCCTGCTGATCTCCACCAAGTCGGATAGGAAATCATTCAAATTTGGAGTAACTTGCCTCCAGATATTTCGGTAATTAGGCTGTGAATTCAATAGTGTGTTGTGGCTGTCAATACGCATGCTGCGTGATTACATTGTCCTGATGTCATTTCAGCAACAGTTTCAGGTGTTAAGTATTGTTCATGATCACTGGACAAATCATTTGTATCAAAACATGATTGACCAGATCCAGTAACTGTTAAGCAGAGGAAGAGATTGTTGCTCGGTACACTTTTGGGTTTATAGTCAGGCACACCTCCATGTTTGGCATAGTATTCATTCACCACTTACTTTAGCCACACCTCATGGTACTGGGTAGTATAGGAAGACTTGTCCTCCGGAATCATATCCATTTGCAGGCCACACTTCCCAAATAATCGCAACTTCCGGAAAGAATCAACGATGTGTGCTGAAATGATAATCATACTCCTTATTGGAGGAACTTCAGCACAATATTTGGGCAGCTTCTGTACTGCAAACTTCATGGCCAAGTATGATTCTTCCATCCATTGAGTCTACTGCTTTGTTGGAGCTTCCATGACACCATCCATATGATCGATCATGTCATCATAGACCCTGGTAACATCTTCCCGAATTACTGAATGCAGTTTCGTTATCCACAGGGTCCAGAATTTGAATCGACTTCGATCTTCAATGACCTATCTGTCGATGGTCCATTGATCTTGTGTTTTTCAGGGTGGTCGGTAAACACCGACATTTGGGTTTGTGAGCCACTTCCAGGTGAATTCTTGTAATTAGTTGACTCGCTCTAGCAACTCCTGTCTCAAAATCCACTTTGGTTTCACATCTATGATTGGCCGTACTGCCATTTGTACCTTGGCTTATTGACAGTCAATAAAGTCGTTTCAATGACCCGGTGTCGGTGTAATCAATACAGGAAGCACGTCCTGTCATATAAAGCCCAGTTTCAGGACATTGTAGATTTCATGATGTAAATATACTTACAATTATCTATGCTAATCCTGGTCTCATGGCCAACAGTTTGTTGATTCCAGAATTGCCTTCTTTACGAAGGCTCTGACTCTTCCCAATATCCATCGTTTCATTCTCTCCACATTGCCGATCATACCCATGAGGTTTTCAAGACTTGGTGCGGCCTTCGATATCAAGAATGCTCATGAATGCACATAATGCAAGCTGAACACTGTGCGCCATACATGGTATGCAGATTCTGATCGCAGACGACTCGATTCTGGAGGCCTCAAGGTTTGATTGTAGTTCCAGAGTTATCAAGCAGGTTGAGGGAGCATTATTAACTGTAATTTCTGGTACATGGCTGCCAGTTTGCTCAAAGCAATGAAGAACTTCCTTCATATGTATGACTAGCCTTGCTCCATCAAGTTCACCTTTGACCAATCATGCTAAATTAGCTTTCAATATAGGCACAGAATACACTCTCAACCTCATCATCAGTGAGTTGAACTTCTTGCAACTGCGAGGCTTGATCCATATATCTAACAATGACCTACATTATGGCTAAGTTGTTCATTGATGTCCAGCCGTCTGAAGATCAACAAACTTTATTTCTTGATGGCAATTGTTTCTTAATTGCATCCACTGTCAGTTTCTATTCCCTCTGGCAAATATTGAGAATGGTGCTGCTGGACGCTAGTGCCACCTTGCTTCATAATGCATTATATGACTGTTGTTGCTCTAGGTTTGGTGTTGTGTTACATGAAAGATGAGCCAAGACAACTCTTAACCTGAGGTCTCGATTCCAGGTGTCTTGGTGAAATTTGGCATTTATACAGTCCTTAGCTGCCAGATTGAAGGGTTCTGTCTGTCAATTCAGTATATATAAATAACACGCACATGTTGGCTATCAATCTCCTTTGTGAACTTACAATTGTAATTCCTCGACATCCTGGTCTCTTCAGTATGGCCAAAGCTGTTTTATCTACCATTGTTCTAGTTAATTCAGCAACTGCTGGCTGTGTTAATTTGTGTTACTTTGTGATGTGCTCTGTTGTCAGCAAGTATTTCACCATTGAGCTTGTCTCATGTTCTGATAAATCGAGAAGCACTTAACGACCAGTGATATCAATCATGCTAGGGCTGCGGGTCATCTCTATTCCACAGTGCAAATGGAAACGCGATGAAGAGGCATGTTGAAAATCATTCCAAGCAATAGAACGCTTCAAGCCCACATTGATATACACTTACGAAGCAATAAATATGATTTGCAATGTGAGGTCACTCAAAACACAAATAAATACGAGTTTTTTTTTGGAAGATATCATAAGCACTAGCAATAAGGTACTCAACGATATTGAATTTGACGTGGCGGAATGAATTCTATTGTTACGTATATCGACTTGCGAGACTGTCCAATGTTATATTATTTATACAGTGGAAAGCTGGTTCTTAAATATAGTCTCTAGAGCTATGAGCAAGAAAAAACTAAGACCTGTGAGATATTGCATGCAGATTTGTAAAGTTGTGTACGAAGACATATTGGAAAGACAGACCGTTAAATACACAATTTAGGAACAATGCAACACAGTTGATTACTGCATAGTTTTCTGAGCTCCCCGCAAATTTGTTGCCACTGTATTTAAGCTCAATGTTAGGAGTCAGTAGCAATGTCATCACTAGCATTTTTGCCCATAAAGGTGGCCAATAGGTTGATTGTTGGTTAATGTCGATGTGCAGCCATTAGATAATTCAAGATTCAAGATCAGAAAGTGTAGACACTCTGTTGACACTCATTTTTGGAAGGTGGTACCGATAATGTCAGCGGCATTTTTGCATATAAAGACTGCAAATACTTTGATTATGGGTTAATGCCATTGCACAGCCTGTTGATTTTACAATATGGAAGACCAAAAATCGCAGACAATCTGCTGATTGTTGAGCTGATTGGAAGTACGGATATCACTATGCCAAGGACTATGATGTAACTTGCCTCTTTTGGAGTTAGCACCATTTGTCATTGGTCGACCTTATATCGATGCGACATGTCTTATTACACGATTCACTGGACACAGCTTGGCATACGCCCGCGCACACACGACTACTCAAGCACACGGCACCGTACAACAGGTTATGAGCCCTTGCGTTTGAAAAGGGAACCGACGATCAGCACTTCCATTTTCTTTTGTCGAGTGGAGGTCATCGTCACAGAGAAGCATCTGCAAAAGCTAAGCAATCACCCTGCACCCCGCCATAATTCTGGTGGCGGCTACTGGACGTCACCCGAAGAGTCCAAGAGACTACTATAACTGACGGTTGCGATATAAGATTGTGCAGGATAAGTTCGACTACGATCACCATCACCAAGTTCAATAGCACGAACTATGCACAATGGGCAACCGAAATGGCCCTACTGCTTGACCAGAAGCAAGTGTATCGTATCATCAAAGGATATGATGACATGCGGGAAGAGCCAGCAGCACGTGCGACTGCTACAGAGAAGGCCGCTTTCAAAGACTGGATGAATCGCCATGGTGTTGCCAGGTTGACTATCCTGGTGGGCATGGAACCGAGGATACAGGCGGAAAATATGGTCATCGACGATGCCAAGACGCTTTGGGAAAAGCTAGCATCAGCCTCCATGTCAAAGCTGAAGCTCAACATCTTCGAGATTAGGGAAGACCTTTGGAGCATCAAGCTGCAGGACTGCGGAGATGTTGACAATTACGCATCGCGGATCGATAGGAAAGTCAAGGATTATGATCTCTGGGCAGGGCCAATGACCACTGACACTGACGCTACCGACACCGATGCATCTGCAAAGACAATCGCCAAGATGAGTGACCAGGAGCACATCTTCTACCTCCTTCGTGGGATCCCAAGGAACAACGAGTGGAAAGTCTTCCTGCAGCTCATGATGGACAAAAATGCCGCGGTGACCGCCACGCCCGATGAGATCATCATCAACCTCATCGAAATGGAAGCTCCAATCAAGAGAGAAAATGGGCTCGCTCCAGAAGCTCTGCTCTTTGCAAAGAAGGGTGGCAAAGGCGGTAGAGGCGGCAAAGTTGGCAAAAGTCCAAAGCGGGATAAGAGAGATAATAAGGACGATAGGAAAGAGAAGAATTTCCGGAAGTGCTTCCATTGCCAGCGGCGAGGGCAAACCACCGAGAACTGCTTGAGCAAGCAGCGCGGCAATCCTCCCAACGCTACCGATACTGCAGCAAAAGCATCAACTGAAACATTGGCTACTTCGACTCTCACCACATCGATCGAGAACCATTGGATGGTGGCCAGCTCAAGTACTTCATCCAGTGATTTGTTCATCGATTGCGGATGCACGACTCACATCTCCGGCCGTCAATTAATGTTCATCACCTGCACCGAATATCCTCCGAAAACGAAGAAGGTGAAGGGATACAATGGGGTCACATCGTTTGCATCCAGATATGGGAGTGGTAGGTTGATTTGGCAGCTGCCAGATGGAAAGATGGAAATGATCATACTTGAAGAAGTGGTGCATTTGCTGGGATCTTTCAATATCATCTCACAGTCTCAGATCATGGACAAGGACGTCAAAGTTGAACCGGTAAATCACAATGGTCTCAACCTCTTCAATCGCCATGGCAAGTTGATTGCCACTGCACCTCAGGTCGATGGGCTCATCGTTCTGCATCGAGTTCTGGATCACGCCCCGGATTCGACCGAATACACCGATATTGATGACAGCTCCCTGCTGGCACTTAAGACGACTGGGCATGCATCTCGGCACGATGCAGAGAAGCGGATGTTATGGCGCCGCCGTCTTGCGCAAGTCGGTCTGAAGGCCTTGGAGATCTTAACGACAATTAACAATGTTCCGAGAATGACCGGCAAGTGCGATTGCGAAAGATGCATCAAATGCAAATTGACGAGAAGACCCTTTACTCCCACGACCTCCCTCGCCACTGGGCCAATGTAGCTCATGCACTCGGACATATGCGGTCCCCTGGAAACAGCCGTCAGAGGAGGTCGATACATGCTGCTCTTCATCGACGACGCCACGAGGCATATGGAAAAGTATATATTGAAGTTCAAGTCGGAAGCCCTTGAGAAATTCAAAGAATGGAACGCTCTTAGAGAAAAAGAGTCGGGCAAGCAAGTGAAGCGATTTCGCACAGACAGAGGTGGTGAGTACACCTCCAAGAAATTCCCATAATACCTAAATCAGAGGGCATACAAAAGGGAACAACTACGCCCTACACCCCTCAGTCTAATAAAGTTGTCGAACAGGAAAACCACATGATCATGGAGAGCGTACGATGCATGCTCGACGATGCTGGACTTTCGAAGAAGCACTGGGCTTTTGCAGGCTCTGTGGCAGTCTATCTCAGGAACCGCACTCCGACGCAATCGGTAGTCGGCAAGAGCCCGTACGAGGCCTGTCATGGATCCGGAATGAAGCCATCTTTGAAGCATCTCCGTGTATTCGGATGCTTGGCATTCGTGCACGTTCTGAAAGGGAAACGAAAGAAGCTGGATTACAGAGCCGCTACCGGCATATTGGTTGGGTACAGTATATCGACTAAGCAGTACTTGGTATACGATCCATTGGCTAAGACCCTTTACAGCTCCAGAGATGTGGTATTCAGAGAAGGAAAGCCGTACACAGCACAGAACGCTGCAGACAAAGCAATCTTGAACAAGCACTTCTACCGAGATGTCATCTTAGAACCCACACCCACCAAGCAATCTGAAACCTCACAGCCAATCGAGAAGTAACTAACCGGAAGTCATACACAGGAGCCATTGGACTTCGATTCATCTCCAGATCCTCCGAAGTCAAAGAAGAAATCACGAGAATTGGCTGGCCTTCAGTCATGACTTGGAGATGAATGGAAGCCGCCGGCCGAAGGCAGTCTCCGGAACCGCGTTGGGAAGGATATGTTGGTAGAGTCTGCACAATTGGCTATCGATGATGAGGAATTCGAGGATATGACTCCCATCCACGGTGCAGCTGCGATCTCCAATAATCACGATCACGAAGATGGGATCGATCCAAAGCCCTGCAAAGCAGCAACCAAGTCCCCGCTCACCGACACATGGGATACTGGGATGAAAAAGGAGTTAGATGCAATTGGTCAGCATCAAGTGTTTGGAGATTTCGTTGAGCTTCCAGAAGGGAGAAAGTCTTTGCCAAGTCACTGGGTATACACGATCAAGTGCGATGGAGCAGGCAATGTGCAGCGATTCAAGGCCAGGATAGTCTGTGGAGGAAATCACCAAACCGAAGGCATCGACTACCAGGCTACGTATGAACCGACTGCTCACTTGGGCCACATTACGCTGGCACTCGCCATCGCCGCCAAGTATGATCTCGAGATCCATCAAATGGACCTATGCACGGCTTTCTTGGGAGTTGACTTGGAGGAAGAAATCTACATGCACCCGCCGCAGGCATATTTTTGTTTGGTCCAAACTGGGAGCCGATACTACAATCCAAGGTCAAAGACTTTGCGGAAGATGGTACTCCGTTTGAGAAAGTCTCTTCATGGCCTGAAGCAATCCTCGCACGGTTGGTATGGCACTTTTAAGAACATTGTGATATCGATTGGGTGGTGGCATCACGTGTCGACGGAGGACTGTTCATGCTCCATGACAAGGAGGATCACGGAATAGTCGTTGCCGCAGTTGTTCTATACGTCGATGATATCCTTATCATTGCTAACGAGGGCTTGATTGGGCAGATCGAGGACCAGATGAAGAAGAGGTTCCGGATGCATCATCTTGGGAGTGTCTCCTTCTATTTCGGCATGAACATTGAACGCAATTGGGAGCATCACACGATCGACATCCATCAGCACAGCTACATTCGGACGATCTTGGCGAAGTTCAAAATGGAGGAGACCACACTAGTTGCCACACTAATGCCGATGAAGCTTCACCAGAGGAAGCCTGACGAAGAAGCCTGCGATTTGACCATATACCAATCGATGATCGGAAGCCTCATGTAGGCGATGACCACCACTCGGCCCGATATCGCATATGCCATCGGAGTTCTCAGCCGGTACAATCACGACCTGAGCAATGAGCATATGGTGGATCTCAAGCGCGTGTTTCGGTACCTCAACGGCACGAAGGACTGGCCACTGCATACCGGAAAAGCACTTGAAGGAGGAAGCCCACTTAGATGTTATGTCAATTCGGATCATACTGGATGCCCGGATGACCACAAATCGACAAGTGGACTGGTCATCACCTTCCGAGGAGCAGTCGACTGGCGATCGAGAAAACAGAAGTCGACTACCCAGTCCATGACTGATGCCGAATACTATACCTTTGGAGTAGGCTGCATGAGAGTCACACAGATCACGCATCCCTTGAACTAGCTCGGCATCCCGACTATCCCTCATGTGTTCTCCGATTCACAGTCACTGATCGCGAGCATCAAGAACAGAATCTACCGCAGAACTGAAGTTGCACACATTGTGACCAAGTACTATCTTGCTGCAGATATGGCTAGAGACAGAGAGATTGACTTGAGCTACGTACCAACTGCTGAGATGCTCGCCGACTGCTTTACAAAGCCACTGCCGAAGCCCGCCTTCTTGGAGCTGTCTGCTGCAATGGGAATGATTGGAATTAAACTCGGGAATGGCATCGGGAATAGCCTCGGGATTGGAATCAGTAATGGAATCGGGAATGGTCTTGTGAATTGTCACGGAAATGGTATCGGAATTGGAACGGGAAATGGCATCGGGAATGCTGTCAGAAAGTAAATTGATTGGGCACGTTTATTTCGAGGAAATCCACGTTGTTTGATTGTCTCCTCTTCATCTTTGTTGACTGTTTTTTCTTTCAAACGGACGTGATAGCCGTCCTGGAGGAGTGTTGAGCTGATTGGAAGTACAGATATCACTATGCCAAGGACTATGATGTAACTTGCCTCTTTGGTAGTTAGCACCATTAGCCATCGGTTAACCTTATGTCGATGCGACATGTCTCATTACATGATACAATACACACACCTTCGCATATGCCCATGCACACTCGACTACTCAAGCACACGCCACCGTACAACACTGATACTGATGTCGAGTATCTCCCAATGAGTGTGCCGCTGTCATTTACACCTATAACAACAGCCAATGATTTCACTCCAGAGTGATGTGACTATGCAGCCCTTTGATTGCTGAATAGGTGACACTAAACATCATTGATGCTCCATTGATGCTCACTATCAATGTTGAGCTGATTGGAAGTACTGATATCACTATGCCAAGGACTATGATGTAACTTGCCACTTTTGTATTTAGCACCATTAGTCATCGATCGACCTTATATCAATGCGAAATGTCTCGTAACACGATACAATAGACACACCCTCGCATACACCCGCACACACTCGACTACTTGAGCGCTCGCCATCATACAACAGGTTATGAACCTTTGCATGTATAAAGGGAACTGACAATCAACATATCCACTTTCATTTGTTGAGTGGAGGTAATTGTCACGGAAAAGTGTCTCCACATGCTAAGCAAATAACTCGCACCCCGCCGTGCTTCTGACGGCGGCCGCTGGACGTCACCTGTACAGTACGAGAGACTACGATAACTAACGATTGCGATACAAGATGAGTTCGACTACGATTACCATCACCAAGTTCAATGGCACGAACTACGTACAATGGGCAACTGAGATGGCCCTATTTCTCGAACAGAAGGAAGTGTATGGATTAATTAAAGGATACGACAACATGCCGGAAGAGCCAGCAGCAAATGCGACTGCTACAGAGAAGGCCGCTTTCAAAGACTGAATGAATCGCCATGATGTTGCCAGATCAACTATCCTGCTCACCTTGGAACCGAGGATACAAGCGGAATATACTGTCGTCGACAATGTGAAGATGCTATGGGAAAAGCTAGCATCAGCCTACAAGTCAGACTTGAAGCTCAACGTCTTCGAGATTAGAGAAGACCTTTTGAGCATCAAGCAACAGGACTGTGGAGATGTCGACAACTATGCATAGCGGATCGATCGGAAAGTCAAGTATTCCAATGTCTGCGCTGGGCCATCGACCACTGACACTGATTCCGATATGGACTCTGCAACGACAATCGCCGAGACGAGTGAGCAAGAGCATATATTCTACCTCCTTCGCGGAATCCCAAGGAACGACGAGTGGAAAGTCTTCCCGGAGCACATGATGGACAAAAACACCATGATGTCCACCATGCCCGATGAGATTGTCACCAAGCTCGTCGAAAAGACAGCTGCAATCAAGAGAGAGAATGAGATCCCTTCGGAAGCTCTGCTCCTTGCAAAGAAGTGTGGCAAAGGTGGTAATGGTGGTAATGCCGGTAACGCCGGTAGAGGCGGCAAAAGTCCAAAGAGGCATAAGAGAGAGGATTAGAGAGATAACAAGGATGATAAGAAAGAGAAAGATTTCCGGAAGTGCTTTCATTGCCAGCAGCAAGGGCATACAACCGAGAACTGCTTGAGCAAGCAACGTGGCAATCCTCCAACGAGTGCCGACACTGCAGCAATAGCATCGGCTACTTCGACTCTCACCACATCGATCAAGAACTATTGGATGGTGGCTAGCTCAAATGCTTCATGCAGTGATTGGTTCATCGATTGCAGATACACTACTGACATCTCCGGCCATTGATCAGTGTTCATCACCTACACCGAATATCCTCCGAATAGGACGAGGGTGAAGGGATACAATGGGGTCACATCGTTAGCATCCGTATACGGAAGTGTTAGGTTGATTTGGCAACTACCGGATGGAAAGAGGGAAACGAGCATACTCCAAGAAGTGGTGCATTTGCCGGGGTCATTCAATCTCATCTCACAATCTCAGCTCATGGACAAGGACGTCAATGTTGAACTGGTGAATCACTACAGTCTCAACCTCTACAATCGCCATGGCAAGTTGATTGCCACTGCACCTCAGGTCGATGGGCTGTTCGTTCTGGATCAAGCTACAGTATCCACCAAATCCACCGATATCGACGACAGCAGCCTGCTGGCACTTAAGACGACTGGACATGCACCACGGCACGATGCAGAGAAGCGGATGTTATGGCACCGCCGCCTGGCACACGTCGATCAAAAAGCCTTTGAGATCCTGCCGACAATCACAGACGCTCCGAAGATGACCGGGAAGTGCGATTACGAGAGTTGCATCAAATGCAAATTGAGAAGAAAACCCTTCACTCCGAACACGACTTCCCGTGCTACTGAGCCACTACAGCTTGTGCTCTCGGAAATATGCGGTCCCCTGGAAACAGCCATTGGAGGAGGTCGATATGTGCTGCTCTTCATCGAAGACGCCACGAGGCATACGGATGAGTATATATTGAAGTACAAGTCGGAAGCCCTAGAGAGATTCAAAGAATGGAAGGTTCTTGGAGAAGAGAAGTTGGGCAAGCAAGTGAAGCGATTTCGTATAGATCGAGGCGGTTAGTATACCTCCAAGAAATTCACAGAATACCTAAAATCGGAAGGGATCTTAAAGGAAATGAAATGGCCCTACACTCCTCAGTCGAATGGAGTCATTGAACGGGCGAACCGCACGATCATGGAGCGCGTATGATGCTTACTGCACAATGCCGGACTTTCGAACAAGCACTGAGCCTTCTCAGTCTCAGTGGTGGTCTAACTCAAGAACCTCACTCCGACGCGATCACTAGTCCGCAAGACTCTGCACAAGGCCCAGAATGGGAGGAAGCCATCTTCGAGGCATCTCCGTGTGTTCGGATGCTTTGATTTCGTCCACGTTCTGAAAGAGAAACAAAAGAAGCTGAATTACCGAGCCACTCCCGGTTTATTCATTGGGTACAGCATATCAACTAAGCAGTACTTGGTATACGATCCATTGGCCTAGATGCTTCACCGCTCCCGAGATGTTGTATTCAGAGAATGGAAGCGGTAAACATCACCGAATGCTGCAGACGAAGCGATCTTGAACGAGCACTCATACAGAGATGTCATCGAGGAACCCAAACCAAAACCCACAGAGAAGCAACCAACCGAACATTAAACAGAGGAGTCAATGGATGAGGATCCACCTCCGGAGCCTCCAAAGCCAAAGACAAATAAGTCAAGAGAATTGGCTGGAATTGAGACGTCACTTGAAGATGCATGGATGCCGCCGGCCCAAGGTAATTCCCGGAACCGCGTCGGGAAGGATACATTGGCAGTGTCTGCACAATTGGCTCTCAAAGATGAGGAATTTGAGAATATGATTCCCATCTATGCCACAACTGCAATCTCCGACAATCATGGGGATGGCATCAACGATCCAAAGTCTTACAAAGCAGCAACCAAGTCTCCGCTCACTGACAAATGGGATATGGCGATGAAAGAAGAGTTAAATGGAATTGGTCAGCATCAAGTCTTTGGAGATTTCGTAGAGCTTCGAGAAGGGAGAAAGGCTTTGCCAAGTCACTGGGTATACAAGATCAAGCGCGATGGAGCAGGCAATGTGCAGCAGTACAAGGCCAGGCTAGTCTGTGGAGAAAATCACCAAATCGAAGGCATTGACTACCAGGCTATGTATGCACCGACTGCTCGCTTCGGCCACATTAGGCTGGCACTTGCGATCGCCGCCAAGTACGATCTCGAGATCCATCAAATGGACGTATGCACGGCTTTCTTGGAAGTTAACATAGAGGAAGAGATTTATCTACACCCGCCGCAGGAATATTTTCGTTTATTCCAAACAGGGAGATTAACAACTATTTTGCGGAAGATGGCACTTCACTTGAGAAAGCCTCTTTATGGCCTGAAACAGTCTTCGCACAGTTGGTACAGCACTTTTAGAGACTTCCTGATGTCAATTGGCTTTGTCGCACCACGTGTGGACGGAGGACAGTTCGTGCTCTATAATAGGGATCAAGACATAGGTGCCGCCATTGTTCTGTACGTCGACTATCTTCTTATCATTGCTAATGATGGCTTGATTGGGCAGATCAAGGATCAGATGAAGAAGAGGTTCCGTATGCATCATCTCGGGAGTGTCTCCTTTTATCTCGGTATGCACATCAAACGCAATCGGGATCATCACGCGATCGACATCCATCTGCACAGCTACATTCCGACAATCTTTGCGAAGTTCAGAATGGACAAGTCCAGGCCAGTTGCCATGCCAATGGCAATGAAGCTTCATAACAGGAAGCCCGACAAAGAAGCCTGCTATCCGACCATATACCAATCGATGATCGGAAGCCTTACGTACGCGATGACTGGCACTCACCCGGGTATCTCATATGCCATCGGAGTTCTCAGCCGGTACAATCACGACCGCAGCAATGAGCATATGGTAGCTCTGCGGCATGTGTTTCTGGACCTCAACAGAACAAAGAACTGGCGACTGTGTTTCGGAAGAGCACTCGGAGAAGCATTGGAAGGAGAAGGCGCACTTAGATGTCATGCCAACTCGGACTGTGCTGGATGCCCAGATGATTATAAATCGACATGTGGACTGGTCATCACCTTCGGAGGAGCGGTTGACTGGAGCTCGAGAATGCAGAAGTCTACTGCCCAGTCCACGACCAATGCGGAATACTATACCTTTGGAGTAGGCCGCATGAGACTCACACAGATCTCGCATCTCTTGAACGAGCTCGGCATCCCGACAATCCCTCATGTGGTCTCCGATTCACAGTCACTGATCGCGAGCATCAAGATCAGAATCTTCGACGGAACTGCAGTTGTACACATTGCGACCAAATACTCTCTTGCTGCAGATATGGCTACAGATGGAGAGATCGACTTGAGCTACATACCGACTGCTGAGATGCTCGCCGACTACTTCAGGAAGCCACTGCCGAAGCCCGCCCTCTCGAAGCAGTGCGCTGCAATGGAAATGATTGGAATTGGACTCTGGAATGGCCTCCGAAATGGACTCGGAAATAGGCATAGGAATGGTCCCGGAAATGGTATCGGGATTGGAATTGGACATGGCATCGGGAATGCCGTCGGAAGGTAAATTTGTTGGGCACGTTTGTTTCGACCAGATTTGCGTTGTTTGATTGGTTCCTCTCCTCTTTTGTTTACTTATTTGGTTTGAAACGGACGTGATAGCCATTCTGGAGGAGTGTTGAGCCGATTGAAAGTACGGATATCACTATGCCATGTACTATGATGGAACCTGCCTCATTTGTGGTTAGCACCATTAGTCATTGATTGACCTTATGTCGATGCGACACGTCTCGTTGTACGACACCATAGACACACCTTCGCATAGATCCGCACGCACTCGACTACTCGAGCACACGCCACTGTTCAACAGTAAAGATATATGAACAGTTATTGAGTATTCAACAATTGTATGAAAAACTGAATATAGTCATTTGTGACAACCAATATTTGGTGTCAAAGTATAATCGTTTGTATCCAAATGTTTCAAGACTTGAAAATGTGTGATCAACCACAATACACATTCTCCAAGCAATAATTGACGTAGCTCTCTTCAATTGCAGTTCTTTCCACCAGCAATTTACAGAATTTTGATTCATCTGTCAGTTGTTAATACATATAGCCTAATATTGTCACTGTTCCTCAACCACCTTCTTCTCCTCTTATCAATGACATTCCATAAGCACTTTCCAAAATATTGACCATGTTGTCCAGTCCTGTATGGAGAGGTATGCAGCTGAATGCATGGATGAATGAGGCATGATGGTTATCATTCAGCTGGGTTTGCATTGCACCTTGATGGCTCCTCCAAAGACTGGTATGACATCACGGACTCAAATATTGTAAGTGAATATTGTCCAGAATTTAGTTTTTGCTTTCTCACTTAGCAGTAACCGGCAACATGATATCATCTTCATTGGTCGGCTATTCACTGTATTTGGAGTCTTGAACTTTCGCATAGATTATACAACTGTTGCACATGTTTAGACAAATTATGATTTTTCACAATATCGTCACTGCAACCTAGCAAAAGCTGACACAGACCATTAGTAGTATATGAAACCTATTTCAACAAGATACATTGTGAAACATAGGGATTTGCACACCCATTCTTCCGGTAATGGACGAGCCGTTGCCATTTCTTCCTCTGCATCTGATTTTTATCCGGTTAGTAGTGATGGAGGCACCTTGCATGTGTATATACCGAACAGATTAACATATTTCAATATCTGAATCAATGACAATCTGGGTGCCAGGCCAGGTGGGGCGAGAAAGCTTGCATGTACGTGACTGTGGATTCCCCGAACCTAGCCTCAAAAGACACCTTGCTGTTTGAGAAGATTCTTGTTGCATTTGCAATTGTCATGATCCAATATCGAGAGTCTGCATATGCACTCCAAATGCTGTCAGTGCAGGTGTAGCTGAAACTGTCTCCATTTACAGCACAATAACAGGCGGAACCTTCAATTCAGCTGTGCCGTACTACAACAATCTCTCACAGAAGTAGTTGGCCACGTCCCACCACCTGGATTGAGAGATGTCCTTAATCCTGCTCCGCTTCTGGCAAAACTCGCGATGAGTTGGTGTACAGTTTTGGAGATTGCGTCCATCACCCAGCGAGGTGCGTTATCTTCGATCAGCTTGCCGAGCTGTGTATCTTGTCATTATCTTCCACAAAAACTGTATCTTCCTCAGTATTGGATCTTGCATGATCACTTAGACTGTCTCTGATAGAATCTAATATCTCCTCAAATCTTCTTCCAGGCTTTCTGGTTGTCCATCGCAGAATTTCATCATTGCTCATAACTTCCTGCTCTTGCATAATCGCTGTCACTGCGTCTTCAACTTGTTTTCTTGCCACAGTGGTTTGTCTGTCTACATAATACTTGATCCATGTCTATTTCTCTCTGTTGCTGAAAAGTGTGTTTCTCGTCATTTCACCGTGGCAAGTTACAATTCAGATCCGAACCAGTGAAATGCTCCGATGGCTCGGACCATTTCTGCTGCAAACTAGCTCTCCCGTTGATCAACTTGATGATGTCATCATGCGGATCACGTTGTCGGTATGCCATGTGTGCCCACCAGTGGTGTCAAACTGGTTTCTTTCGGATGATCAACCAATATATTTTGTGTTGACATTGTTGTTGCGCGAGATGTTGGATGTTGCAAGATATGGATACCATGGAGGCAAGCTGAATCATGTATGGCACAGTTGGTATGTTTGATCAACTTCAACAAAGCATGATCTGCATTTTCACTGTCACTCAATTGGGAATAGTCATGCTAACCTTACAACACAATGTGATTATTAGCATCTGTTTCATGTGAGATCCTACAGATGTTTTGAGACATATATCGTCATCTGTTGTTTCCATCAAAGATTGTCATTGTTACATGTTACCATCATGTGATTTCGGCTTTCTTCAACATATACTTATGCCTGGAGATGACTAAACAACATTGGACCAACTTAGTGTAAATTGCGGGACTGTTGGATGCCATTGACAGCTTCAGATAATTGCAGTAGCATTCACATTGAGTAAGATGTGCAAGTTGACTGATACTCATTCAATTTTGACTTGAACCAAACTATATATTCCTCAGGACTTCTCACATCTTTTCCTTATCATCTTGCATTTCTTTTGCACTGCTACAAATGATCGGTCTATAAAGACCTCAGCATTATGTGAGCAGATCCGAATCAAACCAACCACCAGGTGCTGCATTCAATTCCCCACCTGCTGGGACACTGTGACAACATAGACACTAGTTAGTCCACAGTGATACTGTCAATGCAGTCACCAAAAGAATGACCCAAGATGCACATTAAACAATGGTTCAGAAAACAGGAAGCAGCATGATTGTGACTCAGCATGGAATAGGATCTGAGAGAATCCATATTGAGGTAGATGACCACAAACTAACTGTGTAATGTTCAGCTGCTGTAAGTAGTGAGTTTTGTGACCAATTTATTGCTGCCCCTATTGCACAACCTGCATGGACAACCAAGGTACTTGTCTGCACAGTCTGCCAAATCGCACATCATGATATTGTCCGTTCTGGGTTTCTTGGGGACCAATTGGGTGATGAAGATCAGCAGTCGTGGACGAAGCAGACTTTAAATACCTAAGCGAAGGGTAAGGAAGTGTTTTGAGTAGAGGTAATAGCTGAAATGGATTTTTAGAAGTGCCAATCCATTTCTTGCAGGTTTTCAATGCATCTGGTATTATTACATGGCAGGAAGATCAGGTACAGCTAGAACAGTTTGACATGTGCCTCACCGTGAACATGGGCAAACTGGCTGAAGGAGGGTTTTTGAAAGATTCCATAGAGGAAATGCAATACCTGATCAAGTAACCGCAGGCCGATATCCCAGCCGATCAGATGCAGGCAGTTGAATACCCTTAGCTTGAAATGGTGAATGCTGTGACTGAAGCAAAGAGGGCTATGATTCATCAATATGAACTGGATGGCTGTCTTCGTTGCCAAAATCTCAGTACAATGAATTCACAGACACGCTGAAGGCGCAAAGGAACAGGTACTCAACCACCAGATCCAAAGCAACGACTGCTTAGAACCCCACCTGCATCCCCCAGTCGCGCTGAGGGAGCGTAATGTTCTCAAATCGAACTTTTCCCACCAAGATATGTGTATATACCTACACCTGTTCTCAACTCACAATTTTTCAATCTTGATGAATATGGCAAGGATTGCAAGCGCGATACAGATTGTATTTCTGATTTGCTGACTGCTCAAGGACTATCATCTAGTTGGTACACAACCTGCAGCATGGTAATCCCACTGACATCCATTCTGCAGCGGGGTGCAGCCTGTTGAGCCAACCTGTAAGTACTGAGGAGCATTGATAGACAGAAATAGAATTTTTGAGTGTATTATTATCCACAATTAGCAGATACTTTAAAGTGTATTTTACAGAATATATTTATATGTATTAGTAAAGAACAATGTAGAGATAAAGGAGAAAGTACATGCAGATGATAGAAAGGCTGCCTAAAAACCATTTCTGATATACTATGCCAAATAGAATAGTGGCATACTGTGGATATGTCCATAGCAAAATGACTATCAACAGAGTTGTAAGGATTTTTGGTCTTGTAAGTTGGGTAATTAAAATGTGATTTGGTTGTAGTAATACATCATAAAAGTATTAGCCGAATTCATGGGCAAAAGACAAAGTGATTTGATTGCTGCCCCATCTTGAAATGGAGCATCAATGTAGTGTCAACAATTTTTGGTCTTGCATCCTGGGTAATCTAAGTGGCAATTCATTCCACATATCTATAAACAAGCAGTTAGCAGTGCGGATAGGCAGATAGGCAAGAGATTTTGCCACGACAGCCTCTCGGACAGTAACAATGTATTTCATTTACACAGTTGCCAGTAACTGTCTATTAGTGTTTTAGCCTATAAAAATGGTCAAAACTGTGTATATAGACAATAATAGCCATATTGCACATTCATTAGCCATGATGCAAGGCTAAATATTGCCGACACTCTGTTCAAGCTCTATTGACGCTCATTTTGAAGCTCCTGAAGGGAGCCTGTCGCTTTCTCTTTCGCTAATAATGGTGGCCAATACTTAGCTTATGTCAAACAACAACCGAATCACTGTTTACTTGCCAGACTGAGAACACCAAAAATAGTTGATGCTCCATTACTGCTCATTTTCATGATGAGGCACAGAGCGTGTGGCTTTCTCATATGTCTATAAAGACGGCCAATACTTTTGAATACGTATAACAACAACCAAATAACTTCTTAATTACCTGACTGACAAGTCCAAAAATCGTTTGTGCTCCGTTGACCGTGAATTTTAGGCGATGGTAGCGATGTTGTTGCAAGTGGTTTTGCCTATCAAGGTGGCCATTGCTTTCATTATACATTACAGCAACCAAGTCTCTTATTATTTACCTGACTTACAAGATCAACAATTGTTGATACTCTGTTGAAACTCATTTTCAGATTGGCGCAAGCTGTATATTGCTTTCTCATTTGCCAATAAAGGCGGCATATACCATATTCATGAATGTCCGCAACCAACCTCCACTCGACTCACCCAAAATGGAAGCCCAAAAACCAGTGACGCTCCTTTGCGGCCCATTTTCAGAATAAGGCAGGGAGTGTGTCTCCTTTCTTTTTGATTATAATGGCAGGCAATATATCAAAAATAGACAATGACATTCCAAAGCCAATATTTTGGGACGAACAGTAGGATATCAGAATGCAACCATTCATAGACAAATCTGAAAAGCAGAAGCAGAGATTGGAACCGATGGGCCTTATCAACTTTGGGAAAACCCGTCGGTACACAGGTACAGGTCAGTGTACAGTCTGCCAAGAGGCAGTCAGTAAGGCTTTTGGACTGATTTGGACCCAAACGAAACCCTACTTGGAGCCCGAACCCAGACTGGTGGCAGGTTATCCAGACCCATTGCTAACACTAACATTACATCAAATCTTTCCATTTGCCAACCGCAGTCACTTATGTTAGACTGTTAACCTATGACTGGTGATTCAGTATTAGCATTGCTTCAATGGGATACCCTCCATGAGACATTGTTGAATCTTGATCCTGAGATACAAATGTAACTATAGTATATTGCAGTATATTGTTTTACTATTTAGAATATCTGCTGACATACAGCCTGACTGTACTTCATTGCAATCATATAAATATCTAATATTTAACTAGATTCATTAGCAATTGTATCAACTACTGGATATATACCCCTCTTTATAGTGCCAATATAGAACACTGATATTATGATATATACAATGATAACACAATAACTAGAATCACATGCGAATATTTACTATGCACTACTACGATTAATTCCTGACGTACTGCATTTACAGATCATTTGCAGTAAACGACTGTAGTGTGCCAAGTAGTATTTCCACTTCCGAGGAGTATGTCTGTAATAGAGGAACATGACCAGTGCCAGGTAACAGGTATTCCATACAGTTAGTTCCCCACAAGCCTTTGATTTCTATTGATAATCTTACCTATTTATCTATGCAAATAAATATATAATTATTCAAGTGGACATTTACTACCATATTCAGATGCTGCCAGACATTAGCCAATACAACCTTACACTATTTTCGCTTTTTCGGCAAATGGATGTGTTTTCTATATGGAATGTATGAGTTTACCCCTATTCCAACCAGCAAGAAAGTACCAAGTCAATAATGCAAAAATGGAGTGCTACATGAGTCCAGATACCAATCAATTGTTGGAGCGATGAGTATTCAAGGGTTCATCATTTTGTAAGGTTAATTGTAGAGAACATGGACAATTTCAGAAATACACTCAGTAGTAGGACACATTACATGCCAACAATCTTGACAATTGCTACAAGTTGAGAAACAACTCCTAAACACCCTCAACACCAAGAAATCATATATATTTTATGCCTACACATACACTTACAATTGACTGTACTCAATTCAGCATTAGCAAGAGATGCAGAGATCACAGTTGATGAAAATGACCATATTACTCCATAATGTGTACAACCGGCACAAACCAAGCAAGAAGTCGGCAGACAACAATATTTATGTCAACATGGTGATGTTGCACAATCAAAGTACGCCTACAGAGGAGAAACTTGGAAAGAATGTATTGTGCCTACCATGCTGACCAAGACCCACCGCAATAATTGTGTATGCTATAGAGAGAATGATACTCGCCAGCAACAGACACCACCAAAGCCGATTCCGGTCGAGCTAATACATTTTCTGTCAATCTATTTGCCAATACCTACATTCCTCAGAATGCAGATGCCCTGCATATAACACCTAGCAGCGATTCAGATGTACTCCCAGTGGTGAGCAACTAGCAAGTGACCAAGAAACAAGCGTCTTTGTAATCGATCATGCAGTAGTGTATAGTCTGCCAGCCTATCTCCCTCTCATGATGGCAGCTGGGTATACAAATGCCGATCACTTGAGGCCCACTGATAGCATGACAGGGAACTTGATCTTGAGGATACTTCTCCCACCTTCTTCAGGGTGAGGCAATCATCATAGACTACCCAGTTCGGGGTGGGGCAATGTGAATAGACCACCTGTGTAAGGGTAATGACGATACTTGGAAACTAAATCATGAGCTCTTTCAGATCCAGCTCAGAACTAGTTGTTGATATTACACAGCAGCTGTTGGACAGCTATTGACTGGTGATGTTCTCCACCCTGCGAGGAGTCCACTCACAAATGTGCAGTTGTTAACCGACTGATATCAGCCTGGAGCAGGCATTAGCCACAACACATGGTGCATGCCATGCCCTTCATTTCGGAAGGCAACAGAGATTAAGAATTCTGAGAGATTCGGCAGAGCGGAACCAATTGAAGCAGTAGACTGACCAGCTGCAGCGGCAACCATTGTAGAGCAGATGAGCAAGTAATGAGCAGTGGGGGTTGTTTCGGCAGAATAGCATCTACATGGAATCCTTCAATCACTGTAACTTGCATACAGAAGTATGAAGCGAGTGACTCGACGGCTGATCTTGGCCCATTTGGGGGCAAAGCCCCGATGACAAAGCCTTCTGGATTGTACCCTTGATGTCCTCCACCATGTGTTCTTTATTCAGCTAATGCTGATGATAGAGTAGAAGCAGTCATAATTGTGCGATCTGTATTGCGCGCATCACAACATACAGATGGGACTGGATAACTATGTCTTCTGAGTGATGGAATGGCACAGTCCTTGACAGATAGTGGCCCAGAAGAGAGTATTATCATACAAGAATATATCACTGAGGCTGAGTGATAGCCGGCCCCAATTAACCCACCAGGAAAGATCTACAATGAACACAACTGAATGGGAGCTGTGTGTGTTCTATCTGGTGATAATATAGTCATGTTAATTCCTACCACGTCCCAAGACCACTATTTGTAGTATGATATTTGCAGCAGAATTGAGATATACAACTCACTGGAAGAGCGACGACATTCAAAAGAGGGGGATTACCAGATCGGAATTGAGATGTTTTCTGGAGACAATTACCATATCCAAAGTGCTGGAATGATGCACCATGAGATACCTTAATCAATTGAAAAGTCAGAAAGTGCCAAATGCACCTGGGGACGAATTGACAAGTGGACTCAGAGAACGAACATAAATGCAACAAGTCAAGCAGAATCTGGCAGGAACCAGGAACCCGGCAGACGGAACCTCTAGTTGACCTGATAATGAGATCTGTCATGAGAGACCAACTGCAAAGCGTTTAGCAAATTTAGCAGCCATCGAACATCACAATTTATAATGGCTTTCATGATGGCCCAGGTTATCAACATACTGGCAACTGATGTACACAATATGATCATCGATATTCCAATGGTTCATAACTCTGACCTGACAGTGAATAGTACTTTGGAGGGCACAACAGACTTGCAAACGAATTGCAAAGTCGTCTCACTGGGCCACACTGCAGAAGGGACAATTTACTTCGACTATGGACTGCATAGGCGTTTTCAACGAGATACAGCATGAGTCCATTATTGCTACTAAATTGGATTTGGAAAATGACCACTGTGCGTACTGAATAGATTGCAGAATGGAATCACATGAGACAGTCGAGATATCTATGAAGCAATAATCACCAAGAACTTACAGTGACAGATATCTCTACCAAGGAAATCACATGCAGATTGAATGAAAAGATTATCCATTGCCCAACGAAACAAAGCCACAGATTGAGAAGAGTATCAAAGGACAGCAGAGTAGTCAACAGATTGGAAGTGCACATATGACTGAGCTTGACCACAGATGTATAGTATGGTAATATGGTTGCACTTGGGAGCGAATGAGAATAAATGTAGAATGGAGTGGTAAGATATTTGATACCGATCAAAGTGTCACAGCAGAGTTCGAAATACAATGGCGTTTACTCGGCCTCGGGTCCTGTGTCACCATCACATTATCCCACTTTGCAGGTGCTGACCTCCAGGACTGCCAGAGTCCGTATATAAGAGAAAATAATGAAAGAGAAATGAATAAAACAATCACTGCATGTATGCAATCTTATAAACCCATATGTCCCACAACTGATCAGTACAGATCAATCGCAAGATTCCTACAGATTGTGTGCACAGGAAAAGTTCACCTCCATGGGTAGGTGGTTAAACCCATGTTGATGCCATTTATACTGGGCTGAAATCCAATATAAAGAGAAGAGAAGGAAATGAAAAAACAAAGTACCTATGAAACATCCAAACTGCTTCTGTGTTCTCCGGACATCCACCCCAGAACTCAAACCTGTGCTCCTGTGGCTGATCTGTATACTCTCAGTGGAACTCATCAACCAGTTCATGACCATTGTCAAGGTGCTCCGCCTGTTCCCAGTTTGTGCAAATGTGGTTATAACCTGGCCGTTCACTGAGATAGTGCAGCTTCCGATAGGGCCATATTGAGTCGTGTCTGCAGTTGACATCCCATTGCTCCATTTCCTCGACTATCACTGGGTGTGGTTCTGAAGATGGTTCATCTCTGACTGGAAGTATATAATGATCTAGAATTGACACATGGAAAGTGTTGTGATTCCCCATTGTACTCCACAAGTCTAGTTTGTAACTATTTTTATCGACGATTTTATATACTGTTTTGGGTCCTGTGCATTTGTAATCAAGCTTCTTTGAAGGCCTAGATGGTTTGAAGTTCCTGGTCGTTAGCCATATTTTATCTCCAACTGCAAAAGTCATATATCCTGTCTGCATACTTTGTTTGGTGCTCCAGAACACCAATTATCTCTTTCCAGAGCATTCGGTGGGTCTCTTCCATGCCTGCCATCCACGAGTCTGCCTGAACCTTTGACCTGACACCAGCGTTCTTGGGAGGCTTGAATTGCATCGTAGGATGGTAATTGTAGTTCACCCAGAATGCTGTCATTAGCACAACATGGTGGATGGAGTTGTTGTATGCAAATTCTGCCAGCAGTAACGATTCAACGCAGTTGTCTTGCTTGTAGTTCCGAAAGGCTTGGAGGTACTGCTCAATCGTTTGGTTCTGAAGCACGGTTTGACTGTCCGTCTGTGGGTGGAAAGCGGTCGAGAGTCAGTGATTCATACTGAGGTGCGAGCACAATCAGTCCCAGCATTGCGTGCTAAACTTTATCCCTCGATCGGTGGTCATATTGTCTGTTTCACATTATTGGCAGTTCACGTGTTTGAAAATCAATTGTGCTGGTTCTGGGGAGTCTATGTCTTCTCTGTGCACGAGGTAAGGCACCATGTCAGTCAAACATTTGATTACAACCAGCATTCCAGTGTATTCTGAAGCCGTTGACTCTGGCCAGTCGGTAACATATTCCATGGTAAGTTGCTTCCAGGGATGAGAAGGCGGTGGCAGTTTCATGTTGGGTCCATAGCGTGCATGACGCAGTGCTTTGATTCGGTGGTACATCTCACAGCTACCAAAGTACTTCCACATCTCTGACTCACACAGAGACCAATACAACTATTGTTATATGACCGTGGCAGTCTTCGGGGCTCCAAAGAGACCAGATTCAGGGATTTTGTTGAAAAGGATGGTTACTCTACTATGGGGAGCCATGGGCTCATAAATCCTTCTGTTATAGGTCAGAGCTCAATCGATTGATCTCCATTGACTCTCAACTGCGATTGCAATCCCAATCAAGGTTGTCCGTATTGTTGTGTCTAAAAAGTTGGTCTCCTGGGCTGCCTTGACTTCCTGTAGAAGGTCACCATATGATTCAGTGATGGTGGTTGCTGTTAAGGTGGCCAGAAGCCTTGCCATAATGATCTCATGGCTGATCTCATAGTGGGGTTTTCTTGACGGTCTGTCGACTGGGTTCTTATTGCCTTCCAGGTGTTCGATAATGAAGTCATACAATGGGAGGCTGTCCGCCCATCTATTCTGTCGGCAGGAGAGCACCATTGATGTTTCGAAAGATTTGAGGTTTCTATGGTCCCATGTTATGAAGACCAGATGATTCGCTCCCTCGAGGTAATAACACGTTTGCTTCCTAGTCTCCGTGATGGCCAAGAGCACCTGGTCGCACATGTCATAGTTCTGTTCTGCACCTGACCACTTTGATGAGTACATTTTGACTGGTCTGAGAATCCCCAAACCGTCATACTGTTTGACACTCCCCACTATGGCGAAGCCACCTGCATCGGGATGCAGAATAATTGGCTCAGCCAGTTCGAAAGGCCTAATGATGCATGAATCGGTCAAGGCAATTTTTATGTTCCGCAATGCGAGGTTGGTATCCCGAGTCCATTCCCATTTGACCCGTTCAGATGTTCTGGAACTCTCTGCTTTCTTTTGTAGTCTGATATTCCCATTGTTACCTTTGAATATATCCTGATGAACCGCCAGCAAAAGTATGTGAATCCAAGAATTACCTGCATATCCGAAATGGACTCTGGGGCTGGTAAGGCTTCAATTGTTAATATACGATCCAATTCCATGGCAATCTTATTAGGGCTAATGACAAATCCAAGAAAGCCAACCGCAGAGACTCCAAAATGGCACCTTTCGGTTTCGCCTTTGGACCATAATCTCCTGGTCGTTCTGGCACTTTTCGAACCTGCTCTTCATGCTCCTGGTCATTGGTCGGGTTGCTCAGTATATCATCAGGGTGCCACACCGCGAAGTCCTCAATGGAAGGTTGTAAGCAGTTGTCGATATAGGCTTGGAAAGTAGGTAGCGCAATCGGTAACCCAAGAAGCATGACACGGGATATAAACTGCTCATACTTAGTGTGAAATTCAGTTCTGTACTCGTCGCCTGTATTGGATCCCGAAGTGCTGATTGGGGTTCGGGCGGTCCATTGTTGTGAAGATTCTGGCACTGGGTACCCTATAGCGCATCTGCGGGATCAATAGGAGACAGGATCAGGTCATTACAGTGGCATTATCGAGACCTTTGTACACCACTCACCACCCTAGTCCGCTGTCAGTCATCTTTTCACACAAGATTGGTGCTGCCACAGGTGATGATAATCCCAGAATGAATCCATTCTCTAGCTTTGTTTTGATGTTGGCGTTGAGGGTTTACAACTCAACTGCCAAAAGATTGTAGATTCGGCCATATTTAGTGATAGCAATAGATCCGGGCAGCCAGCCAGCGGTCCGGTTTTGGACTGGAAAAACGGTTCGGTTCTGTTCCAGACCCGCCCAAAATCCCGACCCACTCTATCCTGACAAAGTTGTTACCTGGGCGAGACATATACCTACAGTTTTTTGGCCGGGTGTATCATAGAGCAGAGCCTTATTTTTTCAAACTCAGATCTTTGGCTCAATTTAAGTATTTCAGTATTGATTGTATCACATTATGATATATACTTAAAAGATGCAGGTTTAGATGCTCTTTCACCTTCGATTCTTCAATTTGCGATCCGATCAATATTTGTTGAATTGCTTCAAAAAACACTCAGTTGTCGGTGTTATTTTACAGCAATTAAACAAATGGTGATCGAATTGCAAATTCGAGAATTGGATGTGAAAGAGCATCTAAAACAGCATCTTTTATGTATATATTATATCGTAATACAATCTGAACTCAATTTCTTAATTTGAGCCAAAGTTCTCTCTTTGCAAAAATGTGGAAACGGCCAAAAAACTGCAGGTTCAGTGCCGCTCGGATTGTTGAAGGGGTGAAACACGTTGCAATGGTTCCAGTTCGGTTCCAACCCGGACTCTGAACCGAAATGCCAATTTTGAACCGTTGCTAACCCTAGCCACATATTAAATTGAAGTCAGGTTCCTGTCCAATTGCATGGTCAATTGGTTGGTGCTGTGCGAGAGTCTCTGCCATACCTTTGCAAAACCAGTCCACATAGTCATTGTATCCCATCAGGCTACGACCTCCATTATTGGTAGCTACAGTACCTGTTCCATTATATGTGTATTAGCCCCCCTCTCTGACTGGTGATTTGGGAAGATAATGCGGAACGAAATCCAGCGACCTTCATGGAATGCGGTTAGCCCATGAACAAGCCAAGCAGCGGAAGTCCATCAACCTCACATCGTGACTCGGCGAGCCTGTAGCATTCATTCAAGTATAGCTGAGTCAGGTTCCTTCTCTGCCACAACTACTGCCACTGCTCCATGCACGCTCGTCCAGCGCTTTGGGTTGGTAGTCTCAATTTCACCTGGATCTTCCAAAGTGGTGACCGCCATAGTTGCTCCCAGCGGTCCACTCCATTCTCCAATTTGTAGGGCAAATGTCTGAATGATGAAATTGCTAGCTGAGAGAGTGTTAAATGCAGTTTCTCCCAGTATGTCATTATAGTTAGTAGGACTGTCTTCACCATTCCAACTTGGTTTTCCATCTGAATCGAAAGGGATCTCTGACGTCGAGTTGATTGTCGGCCTACTCCCTCTTATATCAGGCAGTGGTACGTTAAGACTTTTGTCATCCCGATCTTCTTACTACTGCACTATCATGCCTGATCTGCATGCCGCCCCTTGGCGACTTGGGGTTCATAATGAAGTCAATCAACTGGAAGCCCATTCGATCTCTGGCTTGCGGGTTTGAAACCCTGGTACTTGCAGTAGTAGATCATATGCCCTCATTGGGATGTCCCGCACCTCCAGTTCATGAACATGGGATATATGATCCATATATTGGACTGTCATTGCCGTCTTGTCACACTCAATTGCATGCACAATCACATGACAGTCCAGGCCATGAGTTGTGATGTGCGCTGCTTTGTAAGGTAGTCCCAGTCTATTCAGATGTTGTGGAGATATCAAAATGCTTGTAGTGCCACAGGCGATGAGTGCTCATGTTAGTTACAATTCTCTGCAGTCATCTAATATCTGGACTTCGTGGACCTTGTGCAATGAATCTGGTCTTGCTGTTCCACACAAAGATTGACTTGACATGAGAGCTTTCAGATTCTCAAAGACAACCCTTGGCCGTAATGAAATCCAATGCGATTTAATGTCCTCTGATATGGCTATCAATGCGCTTGTACCAGATGACTGAAATCGAAGCTCCAATTCGTCCATCCTCTCCCACCGAGCTCAGTACCGAAAGTGGTAAGGTAGTTTTTAGATTACCAACTGTCGAATAAGCATTGCCGTTTGATTTGTATTCGGTCTCCTGGATGAGGAGGGTTTTCAGGGAAGCTGATGTGTGTATATGTCATGCACCGATATGTGTTATGTTTGCGTGACCCATAGCATATATATTATTCTTCTGACCTTCGAGTTTAATAGAGCTCTGGCAAGACCTAAGGCATGGGAGTGCGGTTATCATCCTTGTCCGACTTTGAGTTGTCGGGCATTGGTGCATTGGCAGGCTCAGATATGGATAGTGGGAAGTGGCATTTCATGCTGCCTTGTTGAGATGATTCTGTTGACTGGTTGTGCTGTTGACGTGACTGCTGCTATTGGGGCTTTTTGCTGTCTGGCTTGACTTCTGAATTGGCAGTGCGGTCAAAACCCTCTTCCATACTGTCATATTTTGCATTCTTTGAGGTCAATGGTCTGATCTTGGATGTCAGTCCAGTTGTAGTCACCCCAAGCGATGTTGTAATGGTTATTGGGATGCTGTAGAAGCCATCCCACTGATCTCCAATTTGCATTGAACTAATTATTGTAGACTCTCACCGGTTCATTCGCATCTTGGAGGACGTCTGTTACACACTTCATTGCTGCATTGCGTTTCCAGTCCTTGTAGCCATACATCTTCTGCATTGCTTTCGCAACGGCATCCAAGTCTTCTAAACAGGGATCTGAGTCTCCCCATTAATCTCAAAGCCACTTCATTAGATTGGTTATCTGTATCTGTCTCTGTGGCATGTCCGAGTGAATGTTCCATGTGGTGAGAAGGCTCACTGTACATTTAACTTTGTCATGGTCTCTGGGTTGAAATAACTGCGTGTGCAATTGGAAGTTAGCCTGTAATGTGTCGCGGATATTGGTAAGCTGCTTTACTCCGCCGCAGTACTGTTCTGGATGGGTCATATCGAAGATTTTCATTTGTATTGGTTTCAGTTGAATGAACTCTCCGTAGTATTCCCGGTTTGCTCTCATTAGTTCCGAATTTTCCCCGCCTAGTTGAGTATTTTGTTGGATGGCAGTGGTAAACATTTCTCGTTGTACCGCCATCATCATTTGCTTGGACACGATCCCAGATGGTATGGTCGGCTCAGGCTCAATATGGTTATTGCCAAGAACGTTGCTCAGGTTGTCGCGTAGACCATTGTTCAGGTCACCTACTATGTTGGCAATGTTTTCTTTGTTGTCGTGATCACTCTCGACATGGATTACATCCTGAAGATGTTTGGTGGCTTGTTGGGTGATATATGGGTTACTTTGCAAAGAGGATATCGTAAGTTTTCAGTGCTGAAATGTATCCTAGCCTAGTGCAATTGATGTCTCCCCACATTCTTGGAAGGCAGAGTAGGCAATTGAGGGTTGAATTGATGGGCAAGCAGTTTGTTTTCTGCCAATTGTACTATTCTGTGACAATACGGACAAAACTTGTGTATTATCATGAGCAAGATGTATTTAATAACTGAACAATCGCAAATAGTGTAAGGGACCGTACGCCTAAACTTGACCGCAGATGTATTGTATAGTGATATGGTTGGACATGATGGTGTGTGAGAATATATGTAGAATAGAGTGGTAAGATATTGGATACTAATTTAAGTGTCATAGCGGTGAACAATATATAAGGGTGCTTACCTGGCCTCAGGTCGCGTTTCCCTGCTACACAGATATTGTACTAATGCTGCCTACTAAGGTGGCCACTGAGAAGTCAACTAAATACGTTCCGAAGCCGAAAACTGATAGTGTACACAGGAAGCCAAGGTTGAACTACACTGCCTCTCGAATCACCCATTTTAATTTACAATTCACGATCACGATTCCCCCACGATCAATCTAGAATCAAGATCATTATAATTATAAGTCGTCTGCGAAGTAACACGTTATCAGAAAGAGGGAGATAGCCATGCCAGATTTGTCCTGTCATACCAAGAAGTCAAATTGCTACCAAGAGGTAGCCTTCTGAAATACACAACAACAGGAAACCAAGCAGTTGACCGACTACTCTTCCATGTCAACCAGGATGCTACTGAAGCTGCCCATTGAGAGAGCAACCAGCGAGTCACCCAGATGGTCACTCACTGCAGCAGACTTTGAAAGATGATTTCCTTGTTAATGCTACTTGCCAATAATTTCCAGCTGCAAGATACAGCCTACACAGCATGCTGAAGCACTGCAAAGACCTCAGACAGCACCAGTCTGCTTGAGTGTACTAAGTATAAACAGTATAATAAAGCGTCCATGTCAGCTATCGACAAATAAGACATGATTGACAGACATGACTGATGGCTACAACTCATGCTGCTGTGGATGCCCCCATCGATGTCAGATCCCGAACACAATCTCACAACCACGCTGACAAATTCCAACCATGACCTATTGTGTGATATAAGCTTCAGTAGTGATGGTCATTGGAGCATTGATTAGGAAGTGAAGATATGCAGACGGGATTTGTTTCGATGTATTCATGTTTCTCTCCCCATTTCTGTACTTCTTTGGGTGTCGGCCTGGTACAAATCCCATTGGAATGGGTTTTTACCACCTGCTACTGGAGGTGTACTCTCCCCATGCACCAGGTCCGCTGAGAGGTCGCCAGTGGGCTGTAACAATCATTTGTAGAACTGCTTGGTTTGAATAATTGCATACATAGGATGATTACCTCCTTCTCTGTTTCCCTTTTCTTTGTTCCTATTACATTGGCATTGGCAGCCCTGGAGATCTGCGTCTGAAGGGAGGGATACTTCAACAGCAGCATGTAATCAGAGGAAGTGTAACAGACAGTCTATCTGGTTGGCTTACCATGAGCATTAGACCCAAGCGACATTTTTACCTATTCATCAATAAGTCTGCTTCTATAATCTCTTCAGTCAACGGTTGGAACCATATCCCTATATTGCCAAACTCTGGTGCATAGGTCCTTACATTGGCTCACTGTGACCACAAACTTTCATTTCACATATTATGTGAATTAATGGTAATTTTACATCTGGTAATGCAATAATGGAATGTCTAGCCGGTTTTATACAGCAGGTGAGATTGACCTGTATCTACCCCACTAATATAAAATGAAATTCTGGGTAAAGAAAGATATCATCTTTATTATATTTGAATTTACTTATATGCTATATATATCTTGCTAATTAATTGACATGTGGTTTAAGCTTTTTCCACATAGAGATATCTCCACTGGCCAACTTGTGATGTCATAAACGGATATAATACCTTTCATAACAAGTTATAGCATCACATTGAATTCGTATTGCGATTCTCTATTATAATTACTGCTGCAATTGTTGAATCCATTTTACTTTCTAGCAAATTATCTCTCATATTGGTTAACCCTCTTTTGGTTGGTTGGGTAACTACGAATTATGCAAATGAACAGATTGTGGATAATATCTGACTACTCTTATACCACTTCAATGTCAACCATTAAATACTGCGCTAGCAGTCAGCATCACTATGGAACTTACGATACTTTTACATCTCATTGTCATCATGGTGCAATAAATTTAGTAAAGTCACAGCTGAACAGAAAATATTACACTGACTAACACATTATTGTACTTGCAGATTGCTGAAGGAGTATTACAGGCTGATTCCAATATCTATTTATTTTGAGATGCCAACTTCACAGTTGGATACAGGTTAGATTATTACCCATTATTGTTTCCCAGGAAAATAAGTAATTGGTTAGGTCTAGATATTGTCAGTTGGTCAATATGCAGGTGTAAAATTCTACATCTACATGCTTCCTACTAATTGTGCAATGAAGATGATATTTACAGATAGAAATGTTTTTAGTTTAATATTGAAATAGTTATTTCAGTTTCCACTAACTCGCTACTGGTTAAAAGACAACAAACTACCTGTATCTGGCTAGACACTGGAAACACAACAATTTACTATCAAGTTGCACATTATATTACCTGTCCTTGGCAATCAAATGAGAAAGTAAGACTACTTCAATTTAGTGAATGGAATGTTCAGCCAGGGAAATATGATTCAACATCATCTTCACTCTCATTGATATTCAATCATGTGTCTGGTTGCGGTTGGTGCATTAATTACTAGTGTAATTGACTTTTGATTGGTGTTTTTGACAACTATTTGCTTCTGAGCAAGTTCCATTTCTACTAGCATCCAATCTCTAATCAGTCTGGCAATTACTACTACTACTGGAGTCTTAATGACTGCAGCTGCTAGTGTCATCATGTAATCTGCTGTCTGTGTGATGATCATTACAGCAGCTGATGTCCCAACCTGTAACATACCACTAGAGTTTTCATTTGGTGGCCAGTGCTGCTTCCAGATTTTTAATAAGATATACAGGTCCTGCTGTCTGTTCAGGCTACACTAATAGTGCACAATGTATATATTATAGAATTTCATGTTGTGTGTATTTGTGTATCATGAGTATATGTACATTGAACACATCGTTTATAACGATTGAATCTATATTGAATGTCTATATCCAATCAGCTCAGAATATTCTGAACAACTTTGGTATTCATTGAGATTTCATTGGTTTCTATATCTTTGTTAAGTTTCAGTACGCTGTAAATACTTTCCAGCTACACTCATACTCACCAACCTTCAAATTTGACTCCACTATGAAATTCTTCTCCAGATAGAACTCTGGAATCTCATTATGGTAAATTGACCCGTGTGGTAAATTGCAATCTGGTACAGAAAAGGTTTTAGTAATATGGCTGCCAATGGAGGACCCACAGTTGTAAATATCATCATCTTGCAAATCCCACTAGCAATCTCCATGGGTACGCTGTGGGTAGAGGCCACTGATCTGGCCAGTCAGTGAAGAGAATGAAGATTTTATTATTCAAAAAATGGCATTGCAAGTTGTTTAACATAGTTAAATTTGGGCAATAAAATATTTGATGGAATGCCCAGTATTCCTGCAACATACTACAGCTGTTTCTCATGGACTGCTGGAATGAATCTTAGCTGTTTCATCCTTCGGTGATAGGTATCTCAATCGACAGTAGATCATTATTGTTAGAGTAGATAACAGAGGTTTGGCTCCCTGATATTTACAAGTGTAGCTGTGAAAGATTTTGTAGGACTTGGCAGGTCGCTCATACCTTCAGTTTACCAGTCACACTGCTCTATATGTACAGCTGTGGTTTATCACATGTGTGTTAATGTTAGAGTTACAACACTCTATTATTTAGTTGTGGTTAATGCAGCTGTGTGTCGATCAGCGGGCAGAAAGGTATTTGTTTGAGAATTGGTACAGTTAACAAGACATAGTGGCAGACAGGGGGTAAATACCAACAATACAAATGTATAATAACATGCAATGTATAATGTAGCTAACCGAGTTGGCAACCATGATTATTACCAGTTGCAGAGTATAGTATATAGTGAGCTCTGGCCAGATGAAATTGGTATGCTTCTTGTCATAGTGATCTATCAGAGCTGAATAGTACTTGATTGATATGTATTACTTTTCACTGCACCATATATGTAATTAAAAGTAAGCAAACAATGTCAGAAACCAAATGTTGCTTGTTATGTACTCCAGACACTGTACATAATATCTGTTATTCTCTGTAACTTTATTCTAAAAGTGTATAGCATGTATAATTGTGGATTACAATGGGAGTGCATTCACAAACAGTAGAATTTTTGCCTTGGATGGGATAGAGCTCAATACTAAACCCATTCTGTTTGCTCTTTAACTAATCCACAATATCTGCGATACCAAAACATTTATTGCAAATCTAAACTTGGTGTTAGATTGGTGTCAATCTATCAGTGCGCAGGATACAGTGAGAAGGATCTAGTGTGTTTATTCATACTGCAGCAATGACAAATATATTCAAGCTGGATTAAATTCTGATTTGTAAACATCAAGCATTCGTAATCAGTTTTCCTAGTCTCTTTCACATCTTCAAACTGAAAGTACTCATGGCGAATAGAAGTTAATATCTGGGTGTCATGAATATTATGATAAATAGAAGTCTTATATGTCAGTACAGAATACATATTACATTGTTTGTTATCGGACCTTGAGGATAAAACATAGATTTTATTAACATTATGGGGTTTCGATAGTATATTGTCCCCTGGACTGTAGAGGGCTTGTATTGTCATATGCTTGAAGTGTACTTAATAGTAGAAATTTTGCATTGAAAAATCACAAAGACATTGAGTCTATGGAACATGGTTATGGCCGACTGTTTTCAAAATCGCTGTTGAACGTTTTGCTCAAGAACTTATCAAAGTTACAGCTGTTAGTGGTTTCTGTCTGAGTGGGTGCAATTAATTTACCTGCTGATGGAGAACCTACAGTAAGAGTTATTGCTATCAGAGTCAATATGAAAGGCACATTGATTGTGAAATTCAGCAACTTAATGACTTGATTTATCACAAGTAGTCATGTATATGCAGCTCACAATCATTCCATAATATACAACAACACCATAATCTAACTGTGATCCGCAACCCAAAATAACAAATTGGATTACCTCAATACTTTGAAATATGAAAGTGGACTGACTCAGAAACCAACAAAATTACAGAAGTGCAAGAGAACAAATATGTCATTGAAAGAAATGTTGAAATTTGTAATTCTTGCGGGACCGATTGGATTGAAGTTTTTATTTGAAATGGATTAGCATTAAGTGCAGCAGAACTGTATTCACTGTGGTTTTTGTGTACACGACATGCAGTCAGAGAGACAGTTAGTGAGTTTCCATCAATAGAGAGATTCAATACAGCAGACATGGAACATCTGGTAAAGAGGCAATGCACTTGTCTCATTTAGCAAACCAGACTCAGATATGCTGCAATATCACAACAGATTGGAGAAAGTACAGAATAACCAAAAATGAAACAAGAATCGTTCAAGCAACAGCTATTATACTTAAGTAGTATGACTGTGCTTATTATTAGTACTGGATTGTGGACAGTTAAACATACATGCACATGAGGTACATTGTTGTCTGTGTTGATGGTAGAGAGGAGGTACCAGATGGAATGAATGTAAGGATCCCAACTCAGTTCAAAGCATGGAAAAAGCTATATGCAATCACACAGTCAACAATTCTCTTTGCAATTGAAAGGTCACTGTGGCAGCAGAATAGTATACAGAAAGAAGTGAAGGCACTGGGGTATCAGCTGAAGTTGGGCTATAAGTCAAAGGTGAAGCAAAATATTTGGGTTTTGCCAGATGCATTAACAGCTATGAAGGTGAGGGAAAGAGAGAATGCATACAAATTTGCATGCTAAATCAAAATGTATGTAAATGACTTCACCCTCTGCATGCAAAATCTAAGCACTGACCAGTATGACACGAAAGTTTAGCATAGGTACTTTGTGATGCGGAATATACATCAGTATAATTAATAGACATTCTCATCCAGTGGATATTTAACAGGATTGACACCCTGGCTGACAATTTGGAAGATACCATCAACAAGATGAGTGCTTAAATAGTGCAATTATAGAAGAAAGACAATGCAGTGATGACAGGCATGTTCTCACCACAAGGAATGAACAGCAACATGCCAAATTGAAAGTTTACTCTGCATTCCTATTTGTCTCATCAAAGGTGCTGCCAGATTGATGGTAGCAGTTCAGATTGTGCGAAGCATGCAAGTTGCAGCATTGATTGGCAAGATCCTGTGCAATGTGCCAGATGCCATATAATAGTGAACATTGTAAGGTACTTTCAAAGCACTGTGCCAGAGTAGAGAATGGCACTGACAGATTCAGCAGCTGGGGCAATGGTGTTGATGTTGGCATCGATTAGAAAATATTGAATGACAGTTACAAATGGGGACCACCCATCAAAGAAGAGCTGCAACTAGCATTGTGCAACCAGTATTCACATATGCCGAGAGCTGTGAATGTATCAATGGTGCATATAGTAAAACAAGGGACCAGAGTCAGAGATCAGTGAATTTGCTGTGAGTGAAATATGTCAAGTCATTAACAATAGAGATGAACAGTTTAGAATTTGGTCACATGGTGGCAGTTTAAATAATATCATGGTGAGAAATGCCTTGTCTGTTGAAGAAACACACAACTCACAGTCACACTCACAGCCTCTGATTCTGGAATTGCTGATTGTTTCAATCACCATCAATAAAATCAAGATATAAAAATGTTTGCCACCTGACAGTACATGACGTTAACATCCTGAATGAGATTTTGGCCCTTGTTAAGACTGCGTTGATGATCACTGTGCAACTCCAGGTGAAAGAAATCTTGTAGGAGAGGTATGCCTGATTGGTGGGTTCTTATGGCTGGAGATGAAGTATTCAGGAAAGTGATATTAAGTAGCAGGACAATCAAATTGAAGCAGTACCAGGCAAGGTGAACTGCAATGGCAAAGCTTCAAATATGATTGATACTTTGAAAACAGCTTCAGACAAATGTGATCATTGTTTGATTCTATGTTGAATTCTGACAGATGAAATACTATGAAGAAGTTGTATGGTGCCGGGTACGAGTGCTGTAATCACTCCAGTTGGTTGATGGTTCTGCAAAGCAAAGCTGCCAGCACTTGAGTTCTGGTGTCTATGTCAATCAGACATACAGATAGTTAGTGAGTTTAGGCCAATAAAGTGATTGCACACTGCAACATTGAACAGCAAATCTGCAAGAGACTTCATATTGAAAAAGTAGAACAGAAGCAAAAAAGTCACTTCATCTAAAGTGGTGGAATGTATAAAACGATTACAACTGGACCAATGACAATTGCATCAATCTCTGAATGCATTGCAGTTGACCCCAGTGATGAAGTAAAAACTTACTAATTTTGACTCTATGTGATTTATGAGAATTAAAATCATTAACATTACATGTAGTATTTGGATAAACTTATAGTATTTACTGCAACACTGGCTACATCATCTACTTGAGATTTGCAATAAATTGATCAATTATAATTATAATCTCCAATCAAATTGCATGCAGTTTCCATTATTTGCAGTTTCGATTATTTGCCCATATTCCAGTTACAGAACCATGTCAGATGTTGTACTGAAAAATGTATTACCAATTATACTATAATGGAATTATACTATTGACAAACTAAATTCACCCCATCATCACATGTTCAATATTTCAACATAGCATAACAATTCAAAGTTGCATCATTTTCCATCATTTGATATAATAAATACCTTACTGGTTTTTGATGTTACCTCTATGGCTGATCTTAATTTATTAATTTGATATTTATAAAATTGGATTCGAAATATACTGGATACAATTGCATCTCAAACTTCAAATATTTGAAAATTTTTAATATACCTGTATTTTTCCTGTAGAAACACAGCAGCTTAAAAGAATTAGTTAATTAAAGTCCAGTACAGTTAAGAATTTATGGCTGAACCATTACATTATACACAGTTTGAAGTTTAGTTAATGGCAAATAAGTTACATTAATTTTTTTGACTATAATTTTGAGATTCAAAGTCATGCCGTAGTAAAAATTCAGTTTGTACAGTGGCAGCTATGGTCTAACTTTATACATTGTGGGTGATACTATGAGCAAATTCCACTTCACTACCACTGGGAGCCAATAAATCACAATGCACTACCCACATTTATACTGTTGATTCAATCTGTATCGATACATACTATAATATTCAGACTAAAGTCGAATAGAATCAATGGTTGTGAATTTAATAGTTGAGTTTATTGAAAGACAAAGTGAGTTCAGATAGACTGACAGCATATATTATACTTGCCACATAAGGTGCTGGTGGCATTATTCTGCATTTGAATAGATATCAAGCTGTGACATTTTTTGCACCCATTAGTAAAGAAATTAGTGATCAAGTTATGGAGTATATTCCAAAACTTCGGTATACAATTGTATTTTGCAATATTGTTTTTACAATATTAAGGTAATTGTATCAATATTGAGTTGAGTTCAAATTTTACTTATTGAAATTTGAAATATCGTCAGCCAATATGTTTCCATGTTATTGCTTACTATTAGTACTGTCCTCTATAGAAATAGTTAAGCTATTCTATATTTCTCATTCTGGATATTACAGCTGTATGCTGACTATTACTTAAATTTAAACATTATTGTATCTTGCCATTATGCCACATATTTATTGTTAATTAATATCTTCTGTAGTATACACAAGTCAGAAAACATTCAATTGATATACAGTGAAGCAACTTCTAAGTATGTGAAATTTGAATGCCACTTTCAATATTCAATAGACAAGTACATTGTCCAATTCAATCCTCTGGTTACACATAGTATCATAATATAGAGCAATTTCCAAAGTGAAATATATGCTCTCTGTGAGATAAATGTTTGTTGTGAGTGCTACCAGTAATTATTAGATTGCAAATATGTCAGTGTGTAAATACAGGGGCTGTAGGGCAATGTATTGTCTCATGTAGCTGTAATAATGTTTGTGATTTTGAGTAACTATTGGAATTTCATATAGGTTAACAAATTTGAATAGATATATCAGACTGGGTGTGAATGGTACCATATGGACTTATTATTGGAACACTTTTCTTCATAACAATGGTATTATTAAATGAATTTTCAGTTCAATATAGATTGTTTACTGTATGATCTGGAGTACATATCGTTTCACAAATTTTAGATGAGATGTTCAAATTTATACTACAACATCCAATAAATCATTCTGAACACCTTGAATATTCTTACATTTGGAATAATTTACCACCTGATTGTATAATCAAGTTGGTACTGTTCCAATACAATGAACAGCAATATATGTCTAAATACTGACAACTTCAACAAATTGCCAGATAATAATAGGACTATAATGTATAGCTATAATTTGATGCATTAAATACTACTAGTGTTATTGTTATTTTTGCTGCAAAATCATTAATCTTTATCTTTATAAAGGTAGCAGTGTATTTTAAATATGCAATTTTCCATTGTGGTATCAGAAATATCCATCTTCAAGCCAGCTGTTACACAGTTGATAGAAAAATAATTACTCAAGACAGTCATTTCTCTGCACAATGAGTTGTGTGGAAGATGGACAATGAGAAGCAGATGCAATCGTTTGCTTAGTAAATATCCGAATTTATTTTATGACTGCATTTCCCATTATATTTTCTCATGTCATTGTATTTGTAGAGTATAGCAAATAACCAATAGTACTGAAGCTTATTTTGTTATGAAATGATAAATATGTTAAATTTACATAACTACAAGCTCTCACTATTTAGAAGGATCTCTATAGCAATTATTAGGATTATTTGAATACAAAGTCATAATTATGTAAATACCATGGGCTGTTATTTAGCAGTTATACAACAAGATATAATAGTTGAAAATACAGATAAGCCTAGATATTACTAAATACTTGTCAGATATATAATTGGAGTCTACCCAGAGTTAGTGTTATATTGCAATAGAGATAGATAAATTCATAGCATCTTGCAATATTAGTTGCATTATAGAATGAACTTTCCAAAATATATTTGATATCAGAAAATTCATTAAAAACAATTTAGTTGTTTTTTTGAAGTCACTGTGTTCAAAGAGAAATTTTGATAAGATGATGATATCAACTAATTGTTATGTCTTAATAGGATGGATGTAATATATATCAAATATTATCTAGACAAACCACAAGTATGTTATTTCTAATGTGAGCTTGGTCAATTGTCAGATATATCTATAGTATATTTCGTACTGTCAGTAGATATATATCTGGTAACTATTTAAAATATGGCATTTCCATTCAAATTTCTACAGTCTGCAACTTTTACTTCTACTCAGCAAAATGATTGTAATTTCATAAATTTTGTACAATCATTTACAAGTATACAGATGTACATTTATCTACCCTCCAAAGTCTACATAATCTTTTACATCTGTCTAGTATTCAGAATTGTTGTTTGGATAGAATCTTGCTTATTGTTCTTACATTGTTCCCATTGTATGTATTGGCCTACAAATAGGTATTAAATCATATTGCATTTGTACATATTTACTGAACCTACCTTGGTAGTTTCTTCTGGTTATCAATTAAAATGTATGTTAAATACCAATTAAATCATATATCATTGCTATCTGCCATTTTGTAGTTCAACAATCTGCTGAGTAATACTAGAGATACATCCACATATTGGCTTGCTACAACTTAGTTCTTATTTGAATCATTAGAAGTAGCTTGAAATAGTTATAATATTATGTAATGGCCTGGCCAACATACAGACAATGCCAATGCTATGGGTATACAATATTTACACTCAATTCTAGATATTTCAAGAATTTTACTTTACACAGAAGACATTGTCTAAGACTGTTTAGTGACATTTATTATTGCAATGTTGCAAGTGCTGGGTGGAATACAGGGAAGTATGAGTTCCACAATCTGAATAATCGATAATATGATCAATGGAAGCATACAGATCATACCGCTTTGAATCGTTCTTTGGTTATTTTCATCTCTTTTTATGGGTAGTTATCCAGTACCAGCCTCAACAAGTTTGCAAAATTGACTTGTATACCAAATTGCATTTTGGTAATTATACTCTTCGATGTAGCTGAATTAGCAAGAATAAGGCATCAACAATATATTTGATATATTCTATTCAATGGCATATTTTGATAAGATATTGTTTTCGTAATGTTCAACTTCTGAGATAGCTGTCAAATTGTCATTCTCAATAGACATACATTTTCTTAATAATTTCCAATATTTCGAATGTATTTCTATGCCAACTATAGCAGATTGTCAATTCTGTCAATGGATAGTATCAACTGATTCAATCCAAATCCAGACTGCTGGGGCAGTATATTGTCACTGTTTGTCAATCAAGATGTGGTAGAGGTCTAGCTGTAATGAATTGTACCAGGCATCAGTATTACTAGTATTGGTTTTGTAATGGGTGGGTTTAGACCCAGGTGATATTGGTAACTGTAATGTGACATCGGAAAACAAGGATACATGAGAGTTGTTTCAAGGATTCAGAACAAGGCAACAATCAAAGCTGTTTCAAAGTCTAAACTTGCTTTGCTATACAAGAGAACGAGTAAAGACAGAAGACAACGAAATCCAGCAACACCAAACAATCTCTCTTTATATACACTTCATCTGCCACCTGTGAATTCTTCCTCATGCTCTGATTAACCATCCAAATCTTTCCTTCTGATCTTACACACCACTTACCCATCTCATATCAGTACAGCCACGCCACATTGCCCGATGTCGCAACACCTCAAACCACTTCCTTCTCACAGTACATTTTCCCTCCCCACTCCGGCTGCATCTTTGCATGACAGTGAAGTGTCCCGTTGTTTCTGCCTTTACGTATGTAAACACATACGTCTATGTATCGCCACATAGGAAGGTGTATCTGTAGATATGGTTGCAAATGTAGATGTCAATGGTGCAGAGTAGTGTAATGTGGTTAAAGAAAAATAACGTAGGATTTTCGCTAGAGATCTAAGGCTCGTGGCGAGCCGACTATGTATAAAGTGTGTGTTACCTTGCACTAGACACATCACGTGCAGCCCTGCCATTACATTATCCCCCTCTGTAGGTGCAGACCCTGTAGGCAGCATAAACCCATCCAAGAGTAAAATGGATTCAAACCATACATATAACCGTTCAACGTACACAAACGTACTAACCAATCAGTCCCAGAACTGATTTGTAATGTGTTGTGGCCATTTGGCGGATCCGGCACAGTGGGAAACTCCAAGTCCACTTGGGTTGTCACTGTAGGTGGTAAAAACCCAGGCCGGTGGCATTTGTACTGGGCCAAGATCCAAAGAAGTAGAGAAGTAAAGTGAAAAGAAGAAAAGAGGAAGAAAGAACACCCAAAGTAACCCTGTCCTCCATATCTCCACTACCGGAATTTCCAGCATCCGACCATTCAATCTCACACTTGTAACTCCTACCAAGCGTAGGTCATTGTCGCAATTAGATAATGTTATCTCTGTGAAAGTTTCAATCACAGTGGGAGCATCATCTTGACTGGTTGACAATGATGGTGGCTTCTGCTCACTGCTCATCATTACCATCTTCACCACCATCATCATCGGCTCACGCATTGGAATATCTAAGTTCTAAGAATCCATGTTACCGGTTATACACACCATACTTTCAAGTGCGCTAGTACTCGAGCTCTCCCAATTCCTCCTGAACAACTCCGAAGCCCCAGCTCATCAGTGATCATTTTTGCTACAATTGAAGTTGTCAGCATGGATTGTAGCTTCTCCTCTCGGTATTATAAATGACGGTGATGGTCAATAATATATGACATCGTATCTATCTTATAAGCATCTCATGACATGTTCATTCGTAGCATATATATCCATGCCAATTTGTGATCCCCTCCACACTGGTGTATTGCTTGGTTTGGCAATCATGACATATCAGAACATCTCTTGCAGCTGGTGTAACGTGGGAGGAATGGACTCCATGATACACACAACTACAACTATCCCTTCTAGGTATCCCCTTATCTTGCCTCGCTATCGGACTTGATATTGGACTGATATAAGGACTAATTGCTGGATCATCTCGAAGCTTCACTCAGGTGCAGAAAGTAATCAGAGTAAAATAAATGTACATTAGCTTTCCAATCCGAATATATTGTTAAGGTTTGTTCTCAATGCAGAGAATGTTGCCCGCTATACCAGCAGAGAATCGAGAGGTCTTTATACCTCTTTCCTCTACACTCGAACTACTAATTCTACCTATGCTCTTCCCTTGATGAAATCGAACCATCCTCTCCGTCTCCAATCCCCCTGCTCTGCTAGCCTGTTGGCCTGAGCTTCGTCCGACCAAATGGTATCCTTCCATTCTTCCAGTCTTTCTTGACCAACAGTATTCTTCTGACATTCATTACCAGACTGATTACTATTCATCGGACTGTTGTCTTCCGGACAATCAACCTCAATCTCCCATTCAACAGCCATCCCTCATATTGTGTCTGATTATTCAGATCCTACTGGCAATCACTGATGCCAGTTGAGAGTTACCTCGTATACAGGTGATGTTAGCTGGTGTCATTCTGGATCTGTGTCCATAGAGAATATAGTGATGTTTATTTGTGCTGTATTATCACACCATTGCAGCTGCGACAACACTCGAGGGTGGGTGGTGATGATGTTGTCGAAGGATGTGTATCTAGCAGTCATTGGTGTGTCGTTAGTGCTGGCCTATAATTGATGAACCATATATCATCGCCACCTGACATCATTATCCAGTGATGTATCGTGACCCTGGAAAAGGGACCAATCCAAATTGAGTAACAACCGGTGGCTCTCACATGGTGCTTGTCAGGAGTTATATTCATCTGCGGCATTGGCTAATCAGGCTTGTAGGCCGCCAGGATGGTTGTTCAGCATTCATTTTGGTAAGCTGTTTGGTAAACGTCCTAGTCACTGTTTTCTGTAGGTAGATCGCTGGATTCCGAAGTTGATTCGCTAGTACGAGCACTGTATCCGAAGGTTGTCAAGACACACTCGGGATGGCCGAGACTGTGTCGGGATCTCAATTGGGATTGTAATTTGAATATGCAGCTACTTGATTTAACTGTAGATGCATTTACCATCACTTCCCTGCATGCACATACCGCTGCTTGGCTTATCTATTTGTGTATGTGTTCCATGGTGATTCATTTCTGTACTACCAGTACAGTAATTATACCTGGTAGGAGTCGTTGCGATACCGGCACTTTCATCCCCCTCTGGGAAGGGCATTGCTCTGCTGACAACCGATCTCATAGAGCTTCGGGATGTGCATTATCGGCATTGTAGCTATGGGACTAGGGATCTGATTCAGCATTGTATTCAGCATTGTAACTCGGGTATGTAGCTGTGCAATTTGGGATTTCTGATTACTGCACTGAATGGTGCTCGGTGGAGCGATGCCACCGCCAGTACATCGGATCCATGCATATCTGTGTTCGATTGAAAATTCCTAGTTCACATTCAAAGTCATGATCTCGAGAATCCTATAACTTCGCATAATCTCAATATCTTGCTACAATGGAAGGAGATTGATTGTCATCCGTCTTCTGTGATCCATCTCCTGAGATCCATCTCCTGTCATTTACCTATTTTCATCCATCCATGTCCAGTTGCGATTCATATCATGCTGTGACACATCTCAGGGATGGGATCTGTCTCTTGTCATTCATTTCTGGCCGCAATCCTTCTTAGGCCGCAATCCCTCTGGCTTCAGCCATTGGTTTCCCCCCGGTGCATAGTTGGGCTCCTATGGGCTGCATTCCGTCACTGCTGCTGTAGGTTTGTAAGCCCCCTAGGGGTCTGTTTTACTGACCTTTATAATGTCTGTCCTCCATTGACTCTTTATTGCAGTCCCAAAATCCCGTGACATATCATCCATCATAAGAAAATAGCAACTCATTCATCTGTTCATATGGCATGGGATCATTAAGTCCAAATCCATCATCTGGCCTTGTGAGCACATGCACTTATTCCACCCAATTACAGGTATACTGCTCAACTCAACTCCAAGAAGATGCAAATCAGCCCATATGGCAAATTGTAGCCTGTCTCCAAATTGATTGTAATTGACCAATGTGGCGAGTGTGTCTCTGGTTTGGCTTTGCTGCATATCTTCCATAAAATTTCTGTATATCGCCGGATATGTCCTCCATTGTCTCAAGGGACTTTAATTGTTGTGGTACCAGCTCAATCTGCAAATGATAATTCTCATTTCATGATACATATGGAGTGGTAGAAGAATATCCAGGAGTGCGGATTTGAAATGGTTCGCTCATGGATGAGCCCAGCCCCACCGTCCAGTACTCCCATTGTGTCAGGGCATGCCGGTAGCAGTCATCCAAGGTCCGCATTGTTGGTACACTCTGCTAATCCAACTACTGCTGTTGCTCCCTGCTCACCCGTCCAGCACCTGGGGCCTATCTTCCTCAGCATCATGGATGTATTCCACGGTTGCTCCCAGCAGCCCTATATGATCTCCAACCTCTAGGAGGAACATCCTAATGAGCTCCTCACTGGCCAGTTGATTGTTGATAGCAGTAGCTGCAAGTATTTGGATATATGAAGTACAGCCACCTTCAGAACATACCTCCACCCTAGCTGTCGTTCAGGTACATTTCCAGGGCATACTTGATGGCCTGTGCAGTCCACTGCCACCTCTCCCATTCACCCTGGGGTTGCAGAGCCAAAATTCAAATGCTTTGCAAGTTGACAACAATTCTCCAGCTCACTGAGTGTGTCCACCTTGGCTGCCACCAATCTGTACCAATAAGCAAGCTGAGCGAATCATGTACTTGTCACATCCAATTGAGACTGTCTGACAACCAAATAATGTCCAATTCCACATGGGGATACCTACAGTAATTGAACCTCTTGCACTTTACATATATGCGGAATCCACCGGTCTCCTGAGAATGCCAAGACGGTTCATCCAATGTCCCCGTGGATCCGGCGAATCCAGGCTACAAAATTATAATTGTCTCCCTCCTATTGCTAAACACCGTCAGTGTATGTCATCGTATAGGCACATATCAATCCCCACTCGTTGCCGATTAATTAGCTTTTGTTGTCTTGTTGAACAAAACAGAATAGAGTTGGCACTGATAGCTGTCTCTCCTGAGAAGTATCCGATTAGGTCGTCCAATCAGGTACCAAAGATGATAATTGAAAATGGTAATTGCAAAATTCATCTACTAGCCACTTCAGAACATTCAGTGGTTATTATTGTTCACATTCTGAGCTGAGTCACGATCTGCAAATGCTGCTCCACCTTTTTGAACTGTGTCCGTTGATTAAAATATAGTCTTGTAAGACTTCCATAGCCACTACTGTAAACTCCCAACATCATTTGTAATGTAGCTGATGTTATTACCTTGCAGAAGGGAATTGTGATTAGAACTGCCATCGGTGGCATCGCTTCATGTGAATCGAGCGTATTGCGTAAATTCTCTCTAACCCTCCCTAGACGCACCTCATTTGTGGTATGTGCCAGTTAAGACTCTTCGCTACTTCAATCACACCTGTTGGCTAATGATTGAAGAACTGTCAGGCAACGCGCCGGCTTCAGCATTGATGCTGGTGGGACTGTTATCGACAGATGCGGTCAGTAATCCCCACTGTAGTCGTCCCGGTAATCTTCAATTGACTCAATTGGAAGGTCACTTATCAAATCTCATTGATGCCACGAATGATAGCATTCAAGTTCTCGTTTGAATGGGTTAAAATGAACTTCGACTAACATGGTCACTGATGCATCTCTGGGCCAGTTGGCCTCGAGCCTAGATGCCGCTCTTCTGTATCTGTAATTCCTAGATCTCAAGTCCGTATGATATTTCATGCATAGGTGAAGCAACACGTCTCAGGCTGATCGGCCTCTGCAATCGATACAAAATTGCCTCTGTTACCGTTGAATTCAATTGGATAGCCATATCAAGACACTTCGCTGTTGCAATCAGTGCTCACAAAGCTGGATGATATCTCATGCGTAATTTGCATGTCGTGACGCATCAGAAAGGGGTGACTCATAAAATCCTGTACAGCAGGCGAACTGGAAATGAAAGAGCAATAACAGTGTTAAGACAGATGCCCATGTATGGCCTCGTAGGACAGTACATGGGTAGATACCCTTGGAAACGTGGATGTCAATAGTATAGAGTAGCATAAGGTTGTTAAAATAAGGTAAGGTAAGATTATCGCTAGAGATCTAAGCCTCATGGCGAGCTGACTCAGTCTAATGTAGCTGTTACCCGGCCCTGGACACGTCACGAGCAGCTGTGGTGTTACACTGTATCAGCACGTCCTTCCCACTTCCCCCGAACCTATTCATTTATACATCTTCTATCTCCTCTCACCAGCTGCACTGTGACAGGGTTATTTCATCCTTATCTTCATAAAGTCCATGTAATTGTTGATATTTGGTATTGTTAATTCGTGATTCGATCCAACGCTGAAATTTAATGATCTTTATTAAATATCCAGTGATTTCTCAACTCATATAATAGCAAAATATTGCAATACACAACTACCCAATCATAACTGCCTGGTTTACAATTGTTGTCAATTATAGTAAAGTAGTATAGTTAGTTCGATTTTGAATATTGCGATTGGACAATTCCTTCTGGTTTGAGTGGCAAATAATCATTCCTGCATATTTACAAAAAAATGTTTAATAGAACTTGTTCAAGTAGGCATCTAATTAGTTTAATATGTTCCGAAAATCTGATTATTGTCAAATCTTCCTTACATTAGATATTTCAGCAATTGTACCTAATAGAATACATTGTACTTTTAGAAACTCATCAATAATTATTTCATCAGTAAAGATGTATAATGAAGATATTATCTTTCATTTTAAAAATATCAGATCCATATAGTTTCCTCTGTACATTACATATGTATTAGGACTTTACTTTTTGTCATTATTCCTTCCACTATCTAATAGTTCTCTGTATGTTTCCCTTGCCTTTTACAGCACCAATCTGTAGGTAAATATTATCAATTTGTGATGTCTTTGCATATTACATGTAGTTGATTGTTAGTAGTCATAAGATGTCTGGTATAATAGACAAACTCTAATATTCTGGGCAGCTAGATGTAATTATATACATGTTTTGTCTCACATATCAATATTTGAAGAGATTTTGCATATTGCTGTATGACTATTATAATTTAACAAAAGCAAACATCAAATTTCAATTGACAAAATTATCCAGCTATTTAAATTTTTTATTTCAATTTTAGTAATCAACATTTACAATATTGTAAATCTATACAATACAGCCAAATATTATTTGTATTCTATATTGCTTGATGTATTAATACTATAGTATTAAACAACTACTTAATATTGGAAATATAAAATGTAAAGTTAACAGATTAAATTGCTATGGATATTTAATACAAACACTATATGCAAAAATATTATTACTTAACTTATAATATATACCGTAATTAATTATTTCTCTGAATGATTCAACTGATATAGCATGTACAATGATATATATTTGAAGAAATTCTGTAGGGTATTACTGAACGTAAGTGTGAAATGCAATACTATTTTACGTTATCACATAAGTACAATGATATATACTACTATAATTTCGTATTTGTCATTTTATGGTTTCAAATTCGAGAGTAGAGGCAAGTTTCGTCACCCCAATGGAAAATTCTGATTATTTACTGTAACATTTAATTCTACTAAAGTAATATCATGGGTGTACCGAAATTTAATATTGCGTAGACTTGAATTGGCCTTCCTTATAAGAATTTAATGTGAAATTGTCAGTTTCAGATTATATATACCAAGGTTGGGAAATTGATTGAATGACTGTCATAATAGTACAGCTGGCTTGGTATCCAGGTATGATCCCAACAACTTAGCTATCCAATAATTTTAATAGTTATTACAACTGTCAGTGTGACAATATTCATTATTCTGGACAGTATTGCTGCAACTTTTTGTAATACAGTATGATAACAACAGCTGATCATTGTTTTGTTACATTGAATACTAATGCGTACATATTGCAACAGACTGATCAATGTGTATTGATCGGGATTGATTTGTACTGATGGTGAAATCTTGCTTGGATAGATCACATTCTGGAGCAGATTTTGATTAGAACGATTATTGATCGAATTCTATGGATACAGATTAATTTCAAATAAGTTGCACAAAGCTGATATGATATCATATCATTCTGAATTGGTCAGTATGTTTTGTTGGGTATCATTCATCAATCTGAGTATTTATAACTTATATGCAATCTGTCCCAGTTGAGGGCATATCATATCCAATTCAAATCAATTATTGCACTTTGCTATTGTTCATATGTAATGTTATCACTAATATAAGATGAAATTTCAATATTGAGATACCTGGTACCATTTTGAGGGTGATAATGTATATCATTAATGGCATGTTGTCAAACCAAATTAGTAATTTTCCTGTAATTGATTTAGATTATAAATTGTTTATTTCTCCATCCTTTGGTAAATATCTTACTTGAATAGCCAAATTGAATTATTAAAAACAAGATATCATCTGTTAAACTCTCACTTAATACAATTTGCATACATGATTGTTATATGTATATGTTTGTAATATATAGTTATATGGAAACAATATGCAATTTTCAACACCAAGTATACTAGATTTAAAAGTTACTATATCTGTATGTGCAGATACAATATCAAGTATTATTGAATTGGAATTGATATTCTTGATAAGAAATTTCATATGTTTGTTACATATTTGAGTAATTGCATCAGACTGAAAATTCAATTGTATAACTTTCAAATAATGTGATATTATCAAATACTAATTGTTATGCTAAATAATTTACTAGAAATATTTCCCCATATCAGAGTTGAGTTATATATACTGTGGAATGATTATACAGAGTAAATAATAAATCTCATGACTAATTGTAATAATTGTGAAATGATACTTGACATTCTGCAAGGTATCTTACGTAGTGGTTATATGATTTCTCAGAACATTTAGTCAAATGTACCTTGTTGATTGGCCTTATACAACTGCGCAACTGTGAATAGTTTCACAAGGTATAATTGATTATCACAGCTAGAAAATAACTGGATTCGATAACCAATAAATAATCTTCTAGTATTGTGAAATATACATTATATATATATTTTACAATGAGAATGAATCATTTATTGTATTTGACTATGTACATTTAGATTATGAGAAACCATTGCCATAATATCCATTGGTAGGAAGATACAATATGCCAAACTCTGAAATAATATCAACCAGAAGGAGTAAAGTATTTTCTCCCTGCGTATTTATATCTTAATTGTACTTCCATTTCTTAACAATAGCAATAGATAATATTCAATAATTGTTGCACTATATTTGGAGCACAAAGAGTGGAGTAATTGACACCACAGTACACATGATAATTATTGTCCAACAGGTGAAATTAATGTCAGTATCATTGTGATTGTTTTGTTATTCTTTTTGTTACCAGAATATATCACCAGAAGAATATTATGATGTTACAAATCTTACCAATACCATATACTAGCAATGATTATCAAGATTGTACAATCATCCGTATGTATCTTGGAAATATACATTACCTACTATATTATACAACTCTACATAGTATCATCTGTTATATGAATACAATTTATTGTCAATACTCTCACCTTGTACTTTGAAATCCATCACTCTAATACCAACTACATGCTGTCACAATATAGTTATATATAGAGGAATGTCAACTTTTGAAATAGAGTCTCTACAGTTTATACATTGGTTATTATTACAAGAGATATCATCTCTATCTGAACTATTGCAGAAAGCTTGATTATATTTCCAAAATTAATTCACAGTATATTGGTTATATACTTGACCAGATTCCATTTTACTAATGTATAGGTACAGTTAACATTCAAATTTCAAAGCTATCTGGGTATATTAATTACGAATCTACTGTATATAGAATATACCTACTCAATTCCGAAAAGTCATATCTGGTTCTCTAAGTAAAGGTAACTTCTGGTATAAATTATTGGCCTTGAGAGAATATTCATCTAATGGCTTGTCAACAATATTTGAATTCAGTACAGTTAGTTGAACATAATTCAGTTTAGTATTGATTTACAATAAATAACCAGAGTCCACTTTGCAGCAATATTTTTTAATTATAGTATTGTGATATTGACTAGTTCTTTATTTATATAAATTGTTGAACAGTAGGATATCATTTGCCACTGGAAGATTTGGCATTGGGCCAGAGACAACTTTATCACACTGTGTCTTATTCTCGTCAAATTAAATATTCCAAATAAATCAATATATATAGTGGTAAACATAGAGACTTTTTGACAGTACAAACAGCATACATACATAACGCAACTTATGATGATGAAATTTGATATTTGCAATGTATTACAGATAAACAGAAACATATATTGCATTTGACAGAACTTAATAATATCTGATATGTGATTGTATGATTTTGTTTATATCAGCGGCTGCTCAAATGGGACAATATTGGTACTAACTATAGTCAAATCATGTTATCTGGCGATCAATATATGTAAAATATTGATGTAACGGTATGTTATATTGGTGATATAGATTGTGGAAGGTGTAATGAATATCGTGATTGACTTGCAAATGCGTATTAACAGTAAAATAGTTGATAATATCATTATAAATCTACTAATAATACTAATTTTCAGGTTATTGTATTGAATTTGATAAAAAACTACTCAATCTAGCAGCAGATGGAATCCACCTGTGGTAGTAATCTCAGTCTGCATATTGTCAGAGAACTAATCATTCAGAAGTATTTCAATGGATTATCGAATGTTTTTCAGTGTGTGGGCGCATACCATTCTGCTCTGCTCTGTACTATGTACTATTTATTACTAGCGGTCAGTATTGGATGGAGGTGATAGGAATCTCAGAATCTGGGAGATCTTGGTATTAGCATTCTTCATATATCTGAATGTTACAGTATTCTTCAATTTTCCTTATACAATGAATATTTAACAGAATGATATAGTTTCTGATACTGTAGAGTAGTTTTAACTAGAGTTAGCAATGGTTTTGGACCATCTCATCAGCTAAGGGTCCAGGTTGAAATCAAACCATTGCTAAATTGGTAGACCAGATTGTCAAGACACCTAAACAGTTAATTCAGATACGGTTAGATGGAAGTCTTTTAAACTGGGCTAATTCGGTGGGTGGTAAGCAAGTTGCCCACCAGGTCCATCTGTAGATTTATATATTGCTCTTGTTATTGCTGTTTGATAATAGTATCTTATCAAAATCACTTGTTCAACATCCAGTCATTACTGTCAACTTGATTTGCAGTTTGTGATACCGATTATTTTGGAATCTGTGTTTTTCCTTTTATATGGTGTATTTTTGTGTATAAAGGTGGTTGATACCTCTGTTATGTGGTCAACTCTGTGAACAATACTTTGATTACACAATATAGAAGACCAAAAATTCTTCACGATCTGTTGACGATCATTTTCATAATGGAGTACACTAGATGGAATGCACTGATTTGCCTGAACAGGCCATGAATACTTCATAAATGAATTATTGCTACAAAGGGTCAGTTAGATTACCCAGAGTCAAGACGAATATTTGTTGATTCTCTGTGGACACTTATTTTCGTGATGGGGTAAGTTAGATGTCATTTCTTATGTTGCTTGAAAAGATGGCCATTATTTCATATATGAATTATTGCCACAAAGCAATACTTGGATTACCCACGATGCAAAATGAAAAATTGTTGATGCACCATTGACATACATTCTCTTGATGCAGTAATATAGATATGATGCACTGTTATACCTGAAATGGCCGCTAATACTTTGTATATCAATTTTTCCAACACAGAGCCACTTAGACTACCCAACATGTAAAACCAAAAATCATTTACACACTGTTAATGCTGGTTGTCTGGACGTGGCACAGGGAGTGTTGCTTTGAATGTAGTGCCGAAAGGCTGCAAATATCTCATCTACGGATGTCTGCACCCAATCGCAAGTTGGATTACACAAGATGCAAAGCCCAAAATCGTTAACACTTATTTGATTCTCAACTTTAGATTGGGGCGGTAACTGTGTCACTTGCCCTTTTGCCTATAAGGGTGGCCCATAAGTGGGTTATGAATAACAGTGACCAAATAACTTTTCAATGAATATATATACATGACCAAAAATCATTGATGCTCCATTGATGATCCTTTTATTATTTTGTCTATTCAATACCTAATGCCATCAGTAATTGTATTCATACTGATTTCTAGTTATTGCTATCCTTGCTGACAGAATGAGACTTGGCCCTTTGGCAAAGCCAAGCCCAGTAATAATCTTGTAGTATTTACTATCATTCAATAATGATTTGTATATCTTGCAAAGTAATTCATTTTGCCCCGTATACTTCTTATTATCAACCAATCGTCACATACCACTGCTCACAATTCATCTATAGTATTTCTCAACATGCAATTCTTGGGGTAGCAACATAAAGAACCTGGTGAAACACATTAACGCATTCTGTTCTACTTTTTGTTAGTTCAATTATTCCTCCTTATTTCCATTGTATCTACTGTCATCAATGCCTATTCAGCCTTCTGTGTGGACATTCGTGTTGTCACAATCGGTCTGGGAACAGTTGGAGGGGCACTGGAAATTCCACTGCTCTGGACTTTCCAGATCCCCAATGCCATTGTCCAGGTGCATAATGAATTCAATGTCAGCCTTCCAGACTGCATTGCTCTCATGTGCATTTTCCTATCTGCAATTCCAGCCTAGCCAATGTTCAGTGTCGGAAATGTCTTTAGCTGCACTATCCGCATCACGTTCGGCTGGATTACAGTTGATTCTTCGTATCTGGCAGACATTAGATACTTCAGTTCGATCCACAGGGTGGTCGTTTGGAGACATACCTGGTGGCAGAGGTGATCTTTCAGACAATTTAAATGTAGCCTCACCATTCTGTCAAAACTATGACCAGAATGCTTTGACAATCTCTTCAGTATCTGAAATATATCATACAGCTGTCATCTACTTGTTTTGAGCGCGATATTACTGCTGCGTAGTACATAGGTTTTGGCTGCCCTGCCAGATCTCCAATAAGTTTTGGACCTTGGCCATTCTGTGCAATTATCTTTCCTCCGCCTCTCTCTTCATTTCCAAGTCATTTTCAGTTTTCATAGTATCCAATGCTGTGTCATCGCCCACCAATATCCCGGTATTGATTTGAGCACACTGCCTTTCTATGTCTTTTTTGTGATGTGTGTGACCTCTGGTTTGTAACTGCCTCCAACCAATAAGATCTTACCTACGGGAAACACTTGCCTACACTCTGATACGATGTATTATGATAGAGAATATATTGCATGCCAGATTAGAGAGATCATTGCATGTTGAGTGTGTCTCCTCTTGTTGACACCACCAGTCAGGGATAGTGGGTAGCGTAAGTGTACTGTGAATCTTGATATGCTCAAAGCAGCAATCAATAACATTCGGATTATCTTGCCCCCAGTTCATTGGTGATCCAGCTGCTGAATTTGAACACAGCGTTACAGCATTCATGAAGTGTGCTGTGCAATGATGTTGTCCAGACATTGTGTCAGCCACACTTTTCAGCATTTGGTATTCTTCATCATCACTGGCGACAACATATGCATTAGAAGGAGATTGTCCGGCCCTAGAAACCTTGGCGAAAGTGAAGTGGTTGTTGCTCGGTACAGTTTCAGGTTGTATGATGAGCAAACAGCTATGTTTGAAACAGGATTCATTTTCCACATACTTTAGCAATGCCAATTGGTATTAGGTAGTATAGACAGTCTTGCCACCAGGATTAATTTCAATGCCCTTGTCCCACTTTCAAATAAATCGCAACATTCAGAAAGGATCGCAAATCTGTGCTGAACTGGGTAGCATGCCTGATGTTGGAGTCAATTCAGCATAATTATTGGACAGCTTCTGTCGCACAAACAACAAGGTGAAGTACATGTCTTCCATCTATTAAGTCTACTCCTTAGCTAAAGGACGCATAATACCATCCATAGAATTGAACATGTCAATGTATACAGTGATAACATGATTGTGTGTCACCATATGCGTTTTAACCATCCACAGGGTCTACTTTTGGAATGGCCTCAAAACTTCAAAGACGTACTGCACGATGGTCTATTCATTCTGTATTGTGTTGAGGAGCAAGTAATCACAGAATAGTGGATTATTGAACTGCAAGGGGGTGAATTCTCATAATTGGTAGGCTACCTGAAACAAATCAAGTCTTGAATTTCAGCTTGTTCTCTCATCCGCAATAAGTAGTACTGCGACATGTGTCGTGCCATTGTGACAGAGATTGAACTTGTTTTGACAACCTGGTGACTGTGTACTCAATATAGCAAACATCAGGTGCTATGTGAAAATCAGGTTTAGTGATAACAATGGTTCTGGACAGTCACATCGGGTCCAGGTCCGGGTTAGATCTGAACCATTGAAAAATTGGCTGTCCAGGTTGTCAATTCACCCGAACAGTCAATTGGGGCATGGTTCGATGGAAATCTCTCAACCCGTTTGAATTAGGTGGCTTGTCAAGGGGTCGCCCAGCGGGTCCATCTGTAGATTTATATAATGTTCTTGTTTTTTGCAGTTGGATAATTGAATATTATTAAAATGAGGTATTCCACAGGCAAGAATATCATTTTGCATGTTTTGCAATCTGCGATGTTGATAATTTTGGAATACGTGTATTTCCTGTTATAAGTTGTATTTTTGGCTACAAAGGCAGTCAATAGTTCAGTTATGAGCTCATTTATTGGTGCAAAGCATTGACCACCCAATATGCAAGACCAAATATTGTTGACACTCCATTGATGCTCAGTTTCATGATGGTGTAACGTATGTGTCATGCACAGTTTCAAATGAAAAGGCTGCCACGACATCGTTTATGAATTATTACCACATTGTGACACTTAGATTACCCAACATCCAACACCAAAAATCATTGACACTCCATTGCCGCTCATTATCAGGATGGGATAGGGAGAGTGTCGGTATTATTTTTAACTCGGAAGGCTGCCAATATCTCGTTTATAAATTGCAGCAACCAATCGCCAATTAGGTTATACAAGATGAACGGCCAAAAATCATGAATGTGCCAATGTCGCTCATTTTCAGAATAGGGCAGTGACTGTGTCATATACTCTTTGCGAAGGAAGGTTGCCAGTACGTTGATTATGGATAGCAGCGACCAGGTCACTTTGCAATTACCGTACTTTGAAGACTAAAAATTATTGATACTGCATTAACACTCATTTTCAGAATGGGGCAGTGACCATGTCGTTTACTCTTTTGCCAATAAAGGTTGCCAGTATGTTGGTAATGGATAGCACAGACCACATCACCTTGGAATTACAGTACTTACAAGACTAAATATTGTTGACACTCCGTTGATGCTCATTTCTATGTACAGTCTAGTGAAGATCTGCTGCCATCAATAATTGCATTCATAAATATTTGGACTTAGTGGTTGCCTTTCAGCCTGATCAGAACTTGGCTCTATGGCAAAGCCAAACCCAGTAATATTCCAGCACTGGTCTCTCTCATCCAGTTAAAATTTATATTTCTTGCCAAATAATGCATATTGCCCGGTATACCTTTGTTTATTAACCAATATTTTCACCCGACTGCTCAATACTCTTCCATAGTAGTTCTCTAAATAAATTTCTAGGTCAAACTACATAATGAACTTGGTGATAATACATTGACGCATTCTGTTCTACTTTTTCTTGGTCACATGATTCCTCCTCGTTTCCATTATATTGACTCTTATCAAAGCCATTTTAACCTTCTACTTTGACTGTCGTATAGGCTGAATCAATCTGTGGAGATTTGGTGCGGCTCTCAAATTCTGCTACGCTGGAGTTTTTGAATCCTCACTGCTGTTGTCCCATTCCATATTTGATCCATTGTCTGCCTTCCTGTTATTTTTGCTGTCGTTTGGATTATCCAAGTCCCCATTCCAGTAAAGCCAAATTTCAGTGTCTGGAATGCATTCAGGAGTACAATCATCGTCAGTTTCGGGCGAATTGCAGTCGATTCGTGTGATTTGGTGGACATTCAATAGTTGAGTTTGTCCCTCTGGGAGGTCCTTTGCAGACAAAGCTGGTGGCACAGGTGATATTTCGGACAATACAAATGCTCCCGCACTATCATGTTGTAAGTTTGACCAGGATGATTTGATGATCTCTTCCGTATCTGAATTGTATCTTATGGCTGTCATTTGTTTATTTTGAGCACGAGATTACTTCTATGTAGCCTGTTGGTTTTGGCTACTCTGCAACATCTCCAAAAAGTTGTCGACCTTTGCCATTCAGTGCAATATCTTTTCCTCCGCCTCTCTCTTCTGCTCCATGTTGTTATCAGAGCTGGTTGTATTCAATACTGGGTCGTCGCCAGCCAGTAATCTGTTATTGGCTCGAGCAAACTGCCCTACTACAAGGTTATTGCGAAAGGTCTTGCTTGTGGTTTTGACTGCCTTCACCCGATCACATCACGCCCAAGGGAGAACCTGGCCTGCACTCCAACACCATGAGGTATGATAGAGAATATATCGCACACGACTTTGGAGAGATCAACATACTTTGACTGTGTTTGTTCTTGCTGCTGCCACCAGTCAGTGGTATCTGGTAACCAAAATGTACTACTATTCTCCATTGGGTCAGAGCAGTAATCATTAAGATTCGGATTAATTTGCCACCAGTCCTGCGGTGATTAAAGAGCTGGATTCAAATAGAGCCTTGCGGCTGGCAATAACCGTGCTGCACGATTGGTTCGTGTGGGTGTCATTTCGGCCACATTTTCAGCCATTAAGTATTCTTCGTCATCGCTGGACAAATCATTGGGATTATAAGACGATTGACCTGATCCAGAAGCCATTCCAGAGGAGACAAGATTGTTGTTCAGTTTGGTTTCTGGTTTAGTGACCGGTCAACGTCTATGTTTAGCGCAGTATTTGTTCTGCACATACTTCAGAATGTCCTCGGGGTATTGGATAATATAAGAAGTCTCGTCGTCAGGATTTATATCCATTCACTTGTACCGCTTGCTAAACGATCGCAACTTCTGGAAAAGATCAAGGATATGTGGCAAAATGAGGAGCATACCAGTCATTGGAGTCACTTCAGTATAATATTTAGTCAGCTTCTGCCGGGCAGACTTTGCAGCCCAGAATAAGTCTTCCTACCATTCTGTCTTCTTCATGGGCAAAGCTTGTATCACACCATCCATATGATCAAACATGTCATTGTATACAGCGATGACGTGATGCAGAGTAACGGTATGCCTTTTCCACATCCACAGGGTCCAGTACTGGAATGGCCGTAACACTTTCATGACATACTTAATAATGGTCCACTCATCCTGTATTGTGAAGAGTGGCCGGTGGTAGCTGTATTGTGGATTCTTAAGCCACTTGCCGGTGAAATCTCGTATTCGGTAAGCTCTCTCAAGCAACTCCAGTGTCAAATTCCACCTTGTTTTCACATCCATAATTGGTAAGACTGCAATTCGTAGTTTGGCTTTTTGACAGTCGGTGAACTTGTTTCGACGACCAGGTGTCAGCATAATTAATACAGCAACCATTCTCTGCAATAAGAAGGTTAGTTTCAGCATTTTCACAATATGTTGAAATATGTTCTTTCTCAATTATCTTTGCTAAACCTGGTCTCGTGGCTGACAGCTTTTTGATTCTAGCAGTGCCCTCTTATCGAAGTCTTCCACTCTCTCCATTATCTGTACTTTCAACCTCTCTAAATTGCTGATAGCGCTCATGGGCTTCCCATGACTTCGTGCAGCCTTTTACACCGAGACTGCTCATCAATGCACCCAAAGGAAGCTGATGGACGTGCGCCATGTATACTATGAGGTTTCTCAATGCGGGCCACTCGATTCGGATGGCCACAAGGGTAGTTTGCAATTTGCCAGTCATCGAGTAATTTGAGGAAGTTTTATCAGTTATAATTCCAAGTAAACTGCCATCAGTCAGCTCAAAACGATCAAGAGCTTCCTTCAAATATCCGGCCAGCCGTGCTCCAGTGTGAATACCCTTGACCTGTAATTCTGAATGAGCTTTCGAAATAGGAATACAATGGGCTATTATCCTCACCAAATGCCTGTTGTACTTCTCGCAATGCCCAATTCCGATCCATATAATTGGGAATGACCGATGTTATTTCTACTTTGTTTGTTGATGTCCATCAGTCTCAAGCTAAACTGACTTTGTTTCTTGACACCAATTGCTTCTGAATTGCATCCACGGTCAGTGTGTATTCCCTCTGGCGAATATTGCTTTGGGTGCTGGCTGACCATAACACCAACTTGCTTCATAATGCATTGTATGAACGTTGTAGCTCTAGGATTGATATCACATTCCATGGAATATGAGCTGAAACAAATACTAATATAAGGTAGTGATTCCCGGTGTCCTGGTGAAATTCAGCATTTTGAAAGTCCCTTGCTGCTAGTTTTGATCATTTTGTCTGTCAATTCAGTAAGTATATTTACAATCTGAATGGTAAATTTGAATTTCCTTTGCGAACTTACAATCGGAATACCTCGACTTTCTTGCCTCTTGAGTATAGCGACAGCTGTTTCATCGACTGTTGAACTAGTCAATTTGGGTAATTCTGACACTGGTAATTTGCTTAACTTTGTGATGTGTGCTTTTGCCAGCAGGTGTTTGCCAATTGAGCTGGTCCCAAGTTCTCATGATGGTGAAGAACTTGATGACAAACGATACATATGATGCCATGGGTGCTGGTCTGCTAAATTCCGCAGTGTAAATACAATCGCCACGAAGGCGTATGTCTACAATTATTCGAAGCAATCGGCCGTTTCTAGCCTACATTTATTGAAGCCCACCAACCATCAAAGACGAGTTGCAATGTAAGGTCGCTTAAATCACGATTAAAGACACGTGCATTTTGCATTTTTTGAAGATATCATACCCTCAAGCAATGTGGTATTTCGAGATTTTGTGTAGGACAACATGGTAGGAAGTTGAACTCTGGGTAATTCGATCTAAGTAACTGTCAAAGGTTACAGCATAGTCAGGTGGAACACTGGTTCTGGAATGTTGACTTTAGAGCTACAAGCAAGAAAAAAGTCTGATCTGTGAGACATCGCATGCATAATTGTGATGTTGAATACAATGACATACAAAGACGAGGCAGTTGTGAGATCACCACTAGCATTTTTGCCCATAAAGGCAGCCGATAGTACAATAGTGGGTCAATGCCGTTGCATTGCTGTCAGAATATCCATGATGCAAGCCCAAAAATTGTTGACGCTATGTTGACATTTATTCTTAGGTGGTAGTAGCAGTATCGTCACTATCATTTTTGCCTATAGAGGCAACCAATATTATGATTCTGGATGTATGCCGTTGCCCAGCCCTTGAATTATCCAAGATGCAAAATGAATTATCGTTGATGCTCAATTGACACTCATTTTTAGAACTTTGTAGTGAGATTGTCGCTAGCCTTTCTGCCCAGAAAGGCGGCCAATATCGTAATTGTGGCTTCATGCTGTCGCAAAGCCCAGTGATTATCAGAGATGCAAGACCAGAAATTGGTGACGCTCCATTGACGCTAATTTCTAGGATGGGGCAATGAGCATGTTGCTTGCCTCGTTACATCTAAAGCTGGCAATTATCTCCTCTTTGGATCAATGTGACCATGCAATCCTTTGATTGTTGACAAGAGCCATCTAAGATTGTTTACCCTCCGTTGAAACATACCTTAGAGACATACTAACAGTCATTTGGTGTGCAATCATTTTGCTTAACATTCATACTAATATCATTGACAGCCAATATACCATTTCTAGGTAGAATTATTTTTATCCAAAAGCATAGAGGCCTCTCAGTATCTGAGCCAAGATTATTCACATCATCAGTGCGATATACGACATAGCTCCATCACATTTTAGTGCAAACAGCCATTATGTTACGGCATACAGACCGATATACTCACTTTGGACATATAGATCCTGACTTCCTGACCTTTCTATTTTGAGCTTGTTTTCCTCAATTTCCAGGACGTACTATAAGGAATATTGAAAATCTTGTTCATGTACAGTATGTGTGAGCGGATAGTTATGCAGTTAGCTGTATGAACTCAGGCAGTATGACAGCTACCATTCATCTGGGTTGAGAGTGCGAACGGACCGCTCATCCTATGACTCGAATGATATCAGTGAATCAAATTTCGTTAGTAAACTTTGTCTCCATTATAGGTATTACTTTCTGAGGTACCGGTAACAGGCAAATCGATATCAAGTTTGCTGGCCATCTATCAACCAGATTTGGAGTCTAGAACTTTCGCATGGCCCATACAACCCTTGCACATACACTGATGAAATATCATGTCTCACAATTTGGTCACTGAAATCAACAAAATGCTGACACGTAGCAAAGTAGGTACACAAATTCCTTTTACAAGAGATAGGTTCTTCAAAATTATGTTGTTGGCTATCAATACCTCCAGCGATGTGGGAGTCATCACCATATCTTCGTCCGTGTCTGATTTCTATATGGTCATTAACTAGGGATGCTTTTTGCAGGGGTAAATACCTATGGGTTCAACTGGCTTCGCCTCCTGAATCTGGATTGAATTGGACATCACGTCGGGCGAAAGAACCGGTATGAATTTGTGTCTCTGTGGTTCCTCTGAACCTAGCCTCATTTGACCACTTTCAGGTTGAGAAGTCACTGCCAGTATTTGTGATTGTCTACGGATGATATCGAGAGTTTGCCTCTGCTCTCTAAATGTTGTCGCGGAGGATGTGTCTGCTGTGAAGTCTATTTGGAGCTTGACAACCACCGGAACTTTCAATTTGGCAGTCCCATACTTCCCATCTCTCTCAGGGAAATCGTTGGCTGCGTCCCCCCATCCACGTTGGGTCAATTGGTCAAGCCTCAATAACCTCTGCCAAAAACTTGCTATGCGGTGGTGTACTGTTTTGGAGATTGTGCCCATCACCCAACCAGGTTCATCATCATCACTCAGTGTGCCAAGCTCTGTATTCTCTTCATCTTGCTCCATTTCTTCCCCATCCTGTTCATCGTTGGAACTTGCAAGCTCACTCAGACTATGCCTTATAGCATTCAAGAATCTCTCTAAATTTTGTTTCGGGATTTCCGGTTATCACCCTCTCGTTTTCAGCGGTAGTCATGTCTTTCAGCTCTTGTAGAATCGCTGTCTCTTTGTTTTGAACTCGGTTTCTTGCCAGAGCGGTTTCTCTCTCCCCATAATCCTCGAACCATTTCTCTGTCTCTGACTTGCTTAATAATTGCGTTTCCTTTCATTTCTCTGCTGAAAGTTTCGTTTTAGCTCGTAAGCTGTGCAATGCTCCCAACGCTTGGCCCATCTCTGCCTCCAAGGCACTCTTACATTCATTCACTTGTTGATGTCGTCGTGTGGACTGCTTTGGTGATTTGCCCTATGTGCTCGCCAGAAGTGGAGAATAGTTCTTTTTTGGTGCATTGCACATTGTATTGTGTGTTGACCTTGTTGTTGGGTGAGATGTTGGATGTTACAAGATATGGCCCACATCGAGGCAAGCTTAGACTTCTGTGTGGAGGTTTGTACATTTGATCAACTCGAACAAAGCAAAATCAGTGTTTTGACCATCATGTCAATTGGATTAGTTACACTAACCTTACATCATAACTTGATAGTTAGCGTGTGTTACATGTAATATCCCGGTGATGTGTTGAAACAAACATCACCAGGCAACATTTCCATCGAAGAATTGAGTTTTTACATCTATCAAACATGAACTATCCGCTGCCATTCACTTCAATTTATCCCTGCAAACAGACAAACAGGCAATATTGGAAGGACATACTGCAAATCGCAGGACTGTTGGAATCACCTGCAACTTGCAGCAATAAGCAGCAGGATATATGTTGAGTAGAACGTGCAAGTTGACTGTCATTCATTCCCTTGTGACTTGTACCTTACTATATATTTCTCAGGACTTTCCACTTTTCGTTATCATCTTCCTCACCTTTTGCACCACAGTAAGTCAGGGCTCCATTCACACCTTAGGCTGGTGTGATTGAATCTGAATCGAGCCGCATGATGGGCGCTTCATCGAATGCCCCCCTGCCTGAGACACAGCAGTAACCGAGACACTAGTCAGTCCACTGTGATGCCACAATTGCAGCCACCTATAATGTTACCCAGGATGCACATCTAAAAAACCGTACCTGAAACTGAACGCAGTGATTATAGGCAGCAGCATGTAATCGGATGTGAGTAGCTCCATATTGGTGTCGAAGGTGGTCACCAAACAATATAATGCACAGCTGGTGTACGTAGAGAGCTCTGTGACCAATTTATCTCTGCCCGAAGTGGTAAACCCCCAGGGTAGACAAGGTTCTTTGTCTGCACAGTCCGTGAAATCAAACATCAAAATGTCTTCAGCTCTGCAATTTTCGCGGACAAATTTCGTGATAATGGTCCCCGGGAGTGGACACAACAGGCTTTGAACACCTTAGAGGAGCCTACGGCTTCATATATGGTTGAGGTAATAGCTGAATTTTCCTTTTTGAAGGAGCAACTGATGTCATGAAGATTTTCAACATGACTGCTACTAGGGCGAGGCATAGAGGTTGAGTACAGCTAGAAAAGTCCAACATGCGTCTTGCCTTGAATATGGTCAAGATGGCCACAGGAGACATTTCGCGTGCCGCAATGGGGGAAACGCAACAGCCAGTTAATAAACCTCACACCAAAGTCCGAGGAGAAAAGAAGTGAGAAGTTGAGTTTCCTGGGGATAACCAGGTGAAGGCTGCAATAGGAAGACACCGGGCAATAGTTTATAAAAATCAAACGGCTGGCTTCCTTCCCAGGCAAAATTGCACCCCAATGACTCCGCAGACACTCTGGAAGCGCAAAGGAACCTGCACACCTCCACCAGAACCAGCGGCACCACCACCCGGAACGCCACCCATGGCCGGAACCCCACCTCTGGACGGAACCCCACCTCTGGCCGGAACCCCACCTCTGGCCAGAACCCCACCTCTGGCTAGAACCCCACCTCTGGCTGGAACCCCACCTCCACCCAGAATGCCACCTCCACCCGGAACGCCACCTCCAGCCAGAAGGTCACCACTGCCCGGAATGCCACCTCCTCCCTGAACTCCACTGCCGCCCGGAACACCAAGTCCGCCCAGAACGCCACCTTCGCCCCCAACTCCATCTCTGACCGGAACGCCGCCTGTGCCACTGGGTGATACTGAAAGAAATGATAGTTATTAAATAAATGGTACGCCATCCAGGTGTGTGTTTAAATATTCTCTGCTTCCAATCACACAATTTTTCATTCATAATGCATATGCCAAGGATTGCAAGCGCAATAAAGATTTTTTCTAGATTTGCTGAGTACATTATCTGCTGCATGGAAATACGACTGACATTGATTTTCATGACAACCGTAGCCTTTTGAGCGAATCTGAGAGTGAAGATGAGCATTGATTCAAAGGAACAGGATTTTTGAGTATTATCATTATCTACAATTAGCGGACACTTTAAAGTATATTTTAAACAATACATTTATATGCACAATTAAAGAACAATGTAGTGAGAACAGAAGACATACATGATGAGCATTGAATGACTTCCAAAACCCAGTTATTGATGTTCTATGACAAAGTGAATTGTTGCATAATGCGGATACACCTGTGGCAAAATGAGCGTCAACAGAGTGTCAATGATTTTTTGTCCTGTATGTCAGGTTATTAAAATGTGAATTAGTCATTGTTATCTGAATCATTGAATTGGCCACCTTTTTAGGCAAAAGGGAATGCTACTCACTCCCTGCCCCATCTTGAAAATGAGCGTCCACAGAGCGACAATGATTTTTATTCTTGAAACTTGGGTAATCTTGGTGGTAAATCATCACAGACATCTATAAACAAGATTTTGGCACCCTTTATAGGCTCATAAGCAACAGGTGGTCCCATGACAGCCTCTCTGACAATCACAACTTTATTCATTTTCAATCCTGCAACTCAGTGATCCTGAACATTTTAGCCTATAAAGCCAGTCAAAACTCCTGAGATGGACATTAGCAGCCATCTTGCGCTTGAATTAACCATCGTGCAAGGCCAAAAATCATTGACACTCCATGGATGATGATTTTCAAGATCTGGCTGGGAGCATGTTGCTTTCACTTTGGCCTTTAAAGGCGGCCATCACTTCGCTTATGCATAAAAAACAACAAACCACTCTTCAATTCCCTGACTTACAAAACTAAAAATCGTTGACCCTCCATTGACACTCATTTCCAGAATGCGGTAGGGAGTGTGTCACTTTCTCTTTTGCTTTGAAATCCTTCCAATACCTCATTTATGATCATTTCAATCCAATTACCACCTAGATTACCCTTGATGCAAGACCAAAAATCATTGACACATGATTGACTATTATTTCCAGGTTGGGGCAGGGAGAGTATCTCTCTCGTCGTGAGTTATAAAGGCAGCCGATCCATCCGAAAAGAACAATAGTGTACGAAAGTTAATATTTTGCGATTAACAGTAGGAAATGTAAATGCAATCACAAATGGAAAACCCCGAAACACAGAACCAGTGATTGGAACCGACAGGTCAACAAAAACACTGCAAAACCCATGGGTTGACGGGTGCAGGTCCGGGTGTGGCCCGCAAAGACGCAGTATATCGGGTTTTTGGACATTTCTTGAACAGAAGCAAACCATATTTGCGGACCGAAACTACACTGCTGGCGGGTGATCCGAACCAGTTGCTAACACTAGCAAAGAGAGCTCCGCGATTTCACCACACCGTGATCATGTGAACTTAGAGATGTACCCAGCGGCCGAGATCAAGTGAACTCAGATGCACTTCGAGGCCGTAATCGAGGCAGTTTGGTGATGCGCTTGAATGCTGTAATCAGGTGAACTCAGAGATGCGCTTGGAGGCTGTGGGCGAGCGAGTTTCAAGATGCATTTGGAGACTATGATCGTGCGAACTTCGAGGCCGTTATCGAGGGTGTTTTGAGATGCATTTGGAGGCCGTAATTGATCGGGTTTGGACATGCACTTGGACGCTGAGATCGAGTGCACTCAGATATGTGAAGGGAGACCGTGATCGAGCAAGTTTGGAGAGGCACTTGGAGGCAGAGATCGAGTGAGCTCAGAGATGCACTTTCAGACTGTAATCGAGCGAGTTTGGAGATGCACTCGGAGTTCTATACTAATCAGGATTGGAGGGGTACTTGGAGGCCGTAGATCTGAAGGCGGTGGATCTGGAAGGAGGCGCAATGGGAGCTGAGACTATATAAATTGGTCAACTTGTGATTATGGGAATGTAGAGAATCGAGTATGACAAAGTCCACCGGGAGGAAAGATGAGACTGGCAGGGAGTGGGAGACAGTCGATATTTGGATGATGCATGACTCACTGTATGCTAGGAGATGGAGGAAATCATCATCAAAAACTGGGACTTACAGAATTTCGTGTACAAGTCAATTGACCATCCCTGATATGGGATGTACAAGTCCTGATCCAGCGGGTAATAACTCCGATTTGAAGCCTTCCAAACCCAATCAGGCACATCATACCACTGATTTCTCGTATCCACTCCTATCCTCCATATTGTTCCCATCTTCATTCCCCATCTCACTTTCTCGGCCACAACTCTCCCATTATCGCAGAACACAAAGTTAAGTTATCCATCTCTCTCTCTCCATGCCATGATTATGAGTTAACACTATGTACAGCACACACCGAGTACAGCATACACCGAGTACAGCGTTCACCGCATACAGCATCGGGTTGGTAGCCTTTTCTCCATTCTCACAATTACGAGTTGACCCCTGAATGTACCTCCAGTTCCGGTATGACTCCTTACAAGATCGACCACTACCACCCAGCTCTCCATGAGAGCTCAAAGGTAAAGTCACCTCATCACATTCCCACAGTTCCGTGTTAAGTAACTGAAGTATAGAGTCTCATCAGCACCTTGCGCCCCTTACATCAATTACTCTAACTAACTGATGAATAGAGTGTTAGTACCTGGCGCGCCTCCCATCAACCGCCTCCACGTACTCCTCCAATCTCACTCATTCACAGGCTCCAAGCTCGTACAATCATAGTCTCCAATTGAATCTCCGAACTTCCTTGATTACGGCATGCATGTGCATCTCTGAGTTCACTCGATCTTGGCCTCCGAGCACTTCTCCAACCTCGGTCCATTACGGCCTCCAAGATCATCTTCGAACTCGCTTGATTACGGCCTCCAAGTGCATCTGATTACCCTCAATGTCGGCCTCCAAGTGCCTCTCCACACATCATCGTTCATGGTCTCCATGTGCATCGGAGTTCACTTGATCTCGGCCTCCAAGTTCATCTCCAAACTAGCTCCATCACGGCCTCCAAATTGATCTCTCAGTAGAATCAATCTCGGCCTTCATGTGCATCTCCAAACTTGATCAATCACGGCCTCCAAATGCATCTCTGAGCTCAGTCGATTGTCATTTTCAGATGCACCTCGAATTGCTCTCAAGCACCGCCTGCAGCCTGTCCAGATATACCATGTGTAGATTTGGTTGCTATATAGATATATAGATACATTGATACATAAATGGGAATGCACACTGGATACATAAGTTTTAAAAATTGTTGAACAATAAGTAGTAGCTAGGATTTCCAGGCGCACCAGTAGTGTTTCCAACAAAGATGCTGTTTTTCCCAGACTGCTCAGCACTTGTTCGAGGTGCTCCCAGGCCTGTCGCCGGCGCTCCCAGGCTTGTCGTTGGCGCTCCAACAAGTTTCCACACTTATTACAATCTCTCCCATGGTACTCCTGTACCAGTCATAAGCAATCCCAGTTACTCTGAAGGCCGGCCGGATTGCCCTCCTACGGGCTGATACTCCCCTGACATTGACACTTTTAAGTTTGCACTCCACATCCTCTGGGACACTCCAGGAGGCTGCCAGCAACTACAATACATTTTGCTGATGCAAATGCTAAACTTACTGTATTTCTTGATGACAATTACTTCTTAATTGCATCCACCATCAGTGTGTAGTCCCTCCGGCAAAGGTTGCTTAGCGTGCTGGCAGATGGTAGGAACAATTCACTTCATAATGCACTGTATGAGCATTGTTGTTCAGGGTTTGATATAATGGTCGATAGTACACAGGCCGAAAAATTTCTCAACCTAAGGTTGCCATTTCAGGTTGCTTGGTCAAATTTGGCGGTATCAAACTAGTTCGCTGCTAGTTTGGTGTCTTTCGGCTATTCATTTGGTTAATATAAATACGAACAAAATGTCAGATTTGAATTTCTTTTGTGGAATAACAATTGGAATTCCTTGACTGCCTTGTCTTTTCAGCATGACAAGAGCTGATTCATTGACCGTTGAACAAGTCAATTCGGTATCTTCTTAGCATAATAGTTTTGTTAACTTTGCAATCTGTGCTTTTGGCAGGATGTGTTTCCTCATTGAGCTGGTCCCATGTTCCGATGGATGGCGAAGAACTTGATTACAAACGATTCAAATGATACCAGGGCTGGCAGTCTTCACAATTCTGTGGTGTAAATATTATCTCCACAAAGACACAGGCCTAAAATGGTTCCAATCAATACAATGCTTCGAGCCTACATTCATCGAAGCCCACCAAGAATCAAATATGATTTAGACACTAAGGTTGCTTAAATCACGAATAAAGTCACCTTCATGCGTAAAAGATATCATAATCTCAAGCAAGAAGGTATGAAATGATTTTGAATCCGATATCGCAGTAAGAATTTAATAATGGGGTCATTCGACTTGAGTGGCTGTCAAAAGTTACGTTATAGGAATGTAGACAGCTGGTTTTTAAATATTGACTTTAGAGCTACAAGCAAGACAATAGTCAGACCTGTGAGACATGGTATGAAGATTTGTGAGGGTGAATACAAGGACATACAGAGAAGACTGACAGTGAATAACTCCATTCAGGAACCATGCAGTGCCATTGGTTGCTATGCAGCTCACTCAGTCCCCACGAAAACTATTGATGCTCCATTGGCATTCGTTTTTAGAAGGCGGTTGCCATATCATCACTTGCATTTCTCCCCACACAGGGAGCCAATAGTTCTATTTTTGGTTAACGCAGTTGCATAGCCCTTTGATTATCCAACGTGCAAAACCAACAATAGTTGATGCTCCATTGACGCTCTGTTAATGCTGTCTTGACATTCTGTTGACGCTCTGTTGATGCTCTGTTGACGCTGTGTTGACGCTCTGTTGAAGCTCATGTTTGGAAGGTAGTCGCAATATAATCACTTGCATTTTCGCCCATTAAGGCGTCTAATATTGTGATTATGGGTTAGTGCCATTGCACAGCCCAGTGATTATCCAAGATGGAAGAACAAATATCATTGATGCTCCAGTGACACTCATTTCTAGGATAAGGTACGTAGCGTGTCGCTTCCGTTTTGACTTAAATCTACAGCCAGCACTTCCTCTTTGCGGGGATGTGACTATGCAGCCCTCTGATTGCTCAATTGGTGAGACTATAAATTGTTGAGGCTCCGTTGACACTCATCTTAGACACATACTAACAGTCATAAGGTGTTCAACAATGGTACGCAACATGCATACAGTAATCATTGATAGCCAATATACCCTGTCTAAGTAAAATTATTCCCATCGAAACGCTTCCAGACCAATTGGTTTCTGAGCTACTGCTGTACAGGTCGCCTGAATGATGAATGAGGTAGGTCCATGGTATGTCAGGTCTTTTAGCTGGCAATTTACGGCATAAAAATCCATCTTGTTGTTTTCCATGGATATATCCTAGCTTCCTCACCATTCCTTAACCTGCTCATTCTGCTTGATTTCAGTAATGTACTATATCCAATTGTCATAATCTCCACCAGGTGCAGCAGATCTTAGCAGAGTGGAATGAAGTTGGATGCATGAATTGATGCAGCATGACGATTGTCATTCTTCCAGGTTCAGGTTGCACATTGACTGCTCCTGCTATGAGTCATACGACATCACTGATATACAGTTTCTGAGTAAATTTCGTTTCAAATTTAAGTTTGGCTTTCTGATTTAACCATAACCGACAGGACGATATAAAGTTTGTTGGTCACCAAGGAACTTTTGTTGTTGTCCGGAACTTTGGCATTGCCAGTACGACACTTGCATAAACACTCACCAATTATCTTGTCGCACAGTTTGGTTACTGTTAGACTGAGTCTTTGTGGAGTACATCATCACATGGCTGTGGGTTACGGCTGGCAGCTACTATATAGGCTATGTGTCATCTCAGACGTAGACTCAATCAATCAATCTTCTTGAGAGGTTCGTTACAATAGGTTATAAGCCCGGGTGCAACCACAATCTGGATACCATCTTTGACGACAATCAAGCGATAACAGTCGAAGCGTGAACCTTCATACGAGGGAGGCTGGAGTGTCCCAGATACATTGCGAATATATCTGGGATCAGGACACCCTACGGACACAGGACTATGATTCAACGGTCCAAACGATGCCTCCTCTCGTCAAAATCTCACTGTCAACCTCCTAGAGGCCACCAATAGCTGAGATGGCCACGATGGTTGCGATGGCGGCGATGGCTTTGACGGCTGCAAGGGCCAGAGTGTCGAGTTCTATCAGTATACGAGATTGCCGGAACCGAATGAGATGTTGACCGGTCACGCTTGGGATGAGTACAGAGTTCAGTTTGGCAGCAATGCAGGATGAGTTCGGGTCAATATCGGGTCTACACCCTCGGAGTAGTTGGAGTCAACATTCAGATCATCAGGATGAGTTCGGGTCAACATTGGCATCATTAGGATGCGTCCAAAGCAATTTTTTATCAGGTCAACCAGTGGCCAGCCATGGAGATCGACAGAAAGTATGGCCTGGATAGTCTCTGAGATGTGGGTAATGGACCACGGATACTTGGGAGATGTCGGCAAACAAAGCCAAAACCTCGGTCGAGCGCGGAGGGTTTTCGCCTACAGTGAGCTGGGTACAGCATTTGTGACAGACTCAAGAGACTGGTGGTGGCAATTGTGGCCATGAATCCACGAAGTCTGTGGACTCCTCTACTATGAGGACGAGGAAGCACTGCAAGGAGCGGTACAATATGTATCTTCCCCATATATCTTCAATAATGACAATGACTCCTCCACCCAGGTGGCGGCGTACGTCGATCCACGATCTATGGGAATGAGTTTCCTATGGCTAGCTGAGACGGAAGAGCAATCTTTAGAGAAGCGACTTCAATTGCAACTCCAGCTCTGGAGAACTGTCTTCAATTTCGACACTGACACCGACACCGACACCAACTCTGACAAATACTCGACTACATGACCATCCACAATGGAACAGGCTGCAATCAACACTTCCACTTTGTTTGTTGAGCGGAAGTCAACACCGCTGTGGAGAACTGTCTCCAATTTCGATATCAAGCATCCGCCACCGTGCAACAGCTTATGTGCACTTGCATTAGAAACATATGATGATCAACAAATCCACCTTGTTTGTCGAGTGGAAGTAAACCTCGCCAGGAAGAAGTGTATCCAATTTCGACATGCCACCGGACACCAGGTTTTGCCAATTTCGATACTAACACTGACAGTGACATATACTCAACTAAGCAAGGTTCCGCCACGTTACAACTGGCAATGTGCCCTGGCATTCCAAAGGGAAACAATGATCTTCCTCGTCGTTTGTCGAGCTGAAGTCAATATTGCAATGGGGAATGGTCTCCAATTTCAACAACAACAGCACAACTGACGATTGGGACCGAGAGGCTGCATACAGGAATCAATGATGCTCCATCTGGACTGTGTGTCACCTTTAGAGGAACGGTTGACTGGAAGTCAAGACCGTGGAAGCCGGGAGCACAATTGACTACCGAGCTTAGGACTAGGCATATGATTGACGCCTTCAATGGCATGAGTGGGAGAATGGTCATTTGGGAGGAGCTCAGGGCATGGCATGGTTTGGCTTCTGTCTTTTGGCTTCTGTCATCGGGTTGTTTTCAGTCTGTTTTTCAATTGCTTAGTGTTTGATGGACGGGATAATGCGCTGGAGAACTATTAGACCGAGTCTTTTTAGAGTACGTCATCACGTGGCTGGAGGTTAGAGCTGGCAGCTACTATATAGGCTATGTGTCATCTTAGACTTAGACACAATCAATCAATCATCTTGACAGGCTTTTTATGACAGTTACTGAAATCCAGAAAATGCTGACATGTAGCAAAATAGGTATACAAATTGCTTTTACCAGACATAGGTTTTCAAAATAATCTTATTGGTGATCTATTTCTCAGGCAACTCAGGAGCCATCACCATGTCTTCATCCAAATCCAATTACCATGTGGTAATTAGCTGGGGATGCTATATGCAGGGGCAAAAGCTTATGGGTTATAAAGTCCTTGCATTTGTAATCTGGGTCGAATCGGGCACCATGTCACACAATACAGATGCTATGCATTTGGATGACTGCGGTTTGTCAGAACCCAACCTTATTTGAAATGTCCCTGGGCAAGAAGTCACTTGTGGTATTTAGGATCGGCTGGGGTCGATATCGGGAGCCTGCATAAGCTCTCTGTTGCATATGTGGTTTATCTCCCTTGTGTATATCTTCAGTTGTATCAGGCAAAATCTCTCTAACATTATAGTTATTCCTGACTCAGTTGGAGATGCCATACTCAGCTCGAGATGCCAGCTCAGTGCGCATCCATACGTACAAAACATTCAAGACATACTCCGAATACCGCATATATAAGTTCATCAATGTACCTGTACTTTGGTCTATACAAGCTTCTAGCAATCAGTATTTCAACAGGTTATGACCCTGGTTAGCGCTACTATCTAATATCTTACTATCTTTCCTATGATCTCTTTCACAATGTCCAAAAGAGCCTCAAATACCCTAAATCTTGCCACTTTAGCAACAGCTGCATAAACAGCACGAAAATTGAACACGATCACGAGCCATCTCCACAATGTCACGATGACTTCCATGAAACCCGCCGTCAACAAGCACAGGTGGCGCAACATCCCGAAGCTCGCTCACACCGACCACGATGAATGGGAAGTCGACATGATACTCATCCTGTTAGCCATGGGAGCATATGCAATCATCACTGGAGAGGATCCTGATCTGCGACTACTTGATATCAACCACGACAACAACTATGATACCTGGAAGGCTCAGAAAACTGAGACTGCATCCATGATTAGACTATCCTGCTCCTCCGAGACACGGCGCATCGTCAAGTGTATACGAAATCCTCAAGAAATGTGGAACAAACTAGAAATGAGTCCAGACACTGCCAGATCGTATTATGGCAGATAGGACATTCTTTGCCAGTTTTGAGCTTGCCGCCAAATGGAGGACGAACCACTTAAGGTAGACTTCACCAAGGTTAGTAACTACCGCATGCAACTGGACCATACCGATGGTGCAATCATCAATTGAGATTTCTGCACCCAAATGTTCACATCACTGCCATCTCAGCATGCGATGAAATTAATGGTCCTAATGCATAGAAGGCCCTTACCTACACCCAAAGAAGACATGCATGACCTCCTAGAAGAATAATCTACAGTGAGCCTCACCAAAAAACTTGGAGATGCATTCACGTGGGCCACCTATTTCACTCAATGTGGGGGCTACAGCAGTCGAGGCTAAGGCCAAGGCCATGGGTGCGGTGGACACGGAGGACGCAGCGGACGCGTTCGACATGGCAGAAGCTGTGGCACCGGAGAAATCCACAAATGTTGGTGAACCTATCACATCATTGGACCCAACCTACCCTCGAGTCTTCAGAGACAGCTACAATCGTATCTGCAAATCCACCTGCCGTCTCTGTTCTAAGTGCACCTTTGACTGCCAAAACTATGTTCACTCATAAGTTTCTTACAATCCCAGAGTCAAGACTATGGCACCGACGACTAACCCATATGGATGCTACCACCATGAAAACTCAGCTTGGCGGATATACACACGCTGATTCAATGTACACAATTTGCATCCAAGCCAAGCACAAGCAAAGATTCATTAGAGTGCCAGTCAAGCACACTATGAAGCCTTTTGAAGTTGTACTTTCGGACATTTGTGGTCTTTTCTCTACACCAGACTTTGTAGACAATTGATACTATTTACTATTGATCAACGACTATGCAAGATACATATCCACATGGCTGCTCCCAATTCAGACAGCCAAGACTTGCACCTCCTCCTTGCAGTCAGTTCAGGCCCGAGTAGACTCAATGGGATATGAGATGAACTGAATCGGGTGCGATAATGGACGGGGTGAATACGACGGTAAGATTTTGCAGTATCTCCTCGCGGTGCGTAGTACTACATATGAACGATCTCCTTGATTTGCCCACTATCCGAATTGTGTTGCTGATTGAATGATCCGTACAATCACTGAAAAGGCCTGTGCGATGAGGATTGAGTCTCAGGCTCCCATTCAGTTCTGGGCAGAAGCTGGTAATACTACAGTCTATTTCCATCAAAGATCACCGAATGAAGGTCTGATACGAAATCACTGCAATGGAAATAAAGCACTGTACAAAAAGCCATACACGATGCTACATAGATGAGGCCAACCGACGCATGATGCTAACAGCAACTAAAGGTTGTATCAAGCCTCTCTCCACAATGTACATCGATTCAGATGAAAGCCAGTAGTCTCATTCCCGATGTTCGATGCCGCCAGGGCAAGTTTGGGCAAAGGTTAAAGCCCTGTATGATGCTGTGCTACACATACAACTAAACGTCGTTGTTGGGGATATGCGATCCCGAATTCCAGAAGGTAAAAGCCCAATGAGAGGTTGTCTTCGACGAAGAAAGAAATGCACACATGTCGTGTCAGCATGTAACCAATGAGATCTACATATTTGCATTACCAGAAGATGAGGAATATGTTGAGGAAACAGATACCAGAGCTGAGCCTCTCCGAGGACAAGATACTCAACCTATGCATATAGGTAAGAGATCCACCTCTCACATGCATAAAGCTCATGACTAGGAAGTGTAAAACACCAACAGCCAGCGCCTCCGCCGAGAGAATCAGACTGCCCAGCGTTCGGCAGGAAATGCAGAAAACATTGCCCACATCCGGCACCTCCGTATAGAGGATCAGACTGCCCGGCATTCGACAATAGGAATCAAGAAATCAAGTCAAGTACCACCAGTAGCACCAGCTCGAGCTTCAGCTCCGCCAATAGAGAGTTGTGTCACAAGAAGTCAAGGTAAAGTCTCTGCAGAAGCATTAATGGCATCTGCAACTGATCCATTCACCTATGCGCATGCTATGGAGAGCCCTCAACGAGATCACTGTAAAAGCGCCATGGAGAAAGAAAGCACATTGCCTCTGCTCAACAACACCTTTTCTACTCTCAACTCCCAGGAAGCACAGTATCTGCAAGTTATGCCGTTTGGATCTATGTGGGTTTACATGACTAGACACAATTCTGACGAGTCCACACTGAACAAAGAACGGCTAGTCATAAAAGGATATGAACAGACCAATCTCGGTGAGACTTAAACTCCTGTGGCGAAGCAAACTATGTTTCGGCATCTCATCTCTCTCCTCGGGAGGTATGGATGGAATATGGCCCACTTACTTGTAGTGACCGCTTTCCTAAACCCTGAAATTGACGATGACGATATCTATATGACTTTGCCAGAATGATAGCCAGAGGGCCTGAACCCACGAAACATTGTCGTCAGACTCAGGAATGCTCTCTATGGCCTTGAACAAGCTCCATGGCTATGGCACGACGATATCAACCCCCTTCTGCTGTTTCTTGGGTTCACTCAATCCCTGCCGGATCCTACCCTCGATCTTCCCAGTGACCGCATTGTGATCCTTAGGTATGTTGACGATTGCTCCATGTCATATCCAGAGGTTGCCACCAAAGCTGTGATTGAAGTCAAAACGAAACTCTCAGAACAATGAAAAATAACAAACCTTGGCCCGACATGTCAATTCCCTGGCATCTAATTCCATCACGATGGTACCTGGGTCGGTCTCAGACAGAAAGCCTATTTCATCCCAATTCTGAGATGATTCAGCGTGGAGCACTCTCACGATGTCTTGACGCCCACAGATTCCAATATACAATTGGACTTGGCCGAGCATTGGGGGGAGAAGGAATTGGAAGATATGACAGACTATTAAGCAGTCCTGGGATTACTAATTTACACAGCACTTGTACCTTGGCCAGATATCTCATATGCGGTCGTTGCTCTTTCTCGTCAAAATTTGCGGCCATTCACCAGCAACATGATGGCTGCTGAATGAGTCATCAGGATCTCAAATTTACACCCAACTTTCGACTAGACTTCAATGGCAATGGCATCGGCATTGACATTGACATTGGCATTAGGCTTTTAGGATACTCGGATTCTGATTGGGCCAATGACAGCATGGACCGCAAGTCGCAAGGACGCCATAGGTTAGTCGCCAGCAATGGAACTATCTCATGGCAGTCTCGACACCAAAGTCTCATCGCCATATCAAGTCTCGAGGCCGAGTTTAGTGCTGCTCGGAGGCCTCCAGAGAACCACAATGGTTTCTCCAATTGCAAATTGATATGCACAGTTCTGAGAGAGACTCACCAGCACTGCTAATCAACTGCGACAATCAGGGTGCTGCCTCTCTAATCACAACCGGAATCATCAAGTCACGAACTAATAACATTGATCCTTGCTATCACAACAGTCGAGATCTGCACAAAATCCAAATAGTCAACTACTCCTACGTACACATGGACGAAAATGTGGCAGATATTCACATGAAAGCACTTACAAAACATAAGCGTACGAAGTTCATCAGAGCAATCGGTTTATGGTAGTTAGAGGTCAATTTGCAGTTATGGTTGTTTCACTTGTCTTTTGGAATACAGATTTCTTTGTTTATATGGATGGCCATCCTCAGACTGCAGTAGTACTCTTTGCCTGCTTACTTGCAATGCAGGGTTTGGAGGAGGCTACTATGGGAATAACAGTTTGTTTGTTTCTTTGTGTATTTGTTTTCTTGATCCACAGAGTGTGGCAAGACGGGGAAGTGTTGTATATATGGTATATCTCCCTGGCATATGGCTTCAGCTGTATGATGCACAATCTGTCTCAGATGTTGGTCATTCCAGACTCAGCTGGAGATGCCAGCTGAGTGTGCATGCATGTGTACAAGATATACAAGACATACACCGAATACGATGTATATATGTTCACCAATGTACCTGTACTTTAGCATATCCAAGCTTCTAGCAATCAGTAATTCAACACTCTCCAAATGCTGTCAGTGATCGTGAGTCTGCAGTTGTATCCATTTGGGGATCCATAACTGCCCGAACATTCAATTTGGCCATTTCGTACTTCACATCTCTCTCATGGAACTGTCTGCCAAGTTCCCCCATCCCAGTTGCGTTAGTTCGTCAAGCCTCATCTACCTCAGCAGAAAACTCTCCATTTGGTGCTATACTGTTTTGGAGATTGTGCCCATCACCTAGCCAGATTAGTCATCTTAGTTTAGCTTGCCAAGCTCTGTATCTTCTTCATCATCTTCCTCATCTTCTCCATCCTCCTCGTCATGGGAACCTGTAAGATCACTCAGACTGTCTCTGATAGCATTTAACATCTTCCCGGATGTTTCTTCAGTCGTACTGGTTGTTGATCATGTATTTTCAGTAATTTTTATATCTTCCCGCTCTTGCATCATCACTCTTTCTATGTCTTAAACTGGCTTTGTTGCCACAGCGGCCTCTCTATCCACATAATCCTTAATACATTTCACTTCCTCTTGGTTGCTTAAAATATGGATTTCTCGTCTTTTCTCCACCAATAGCATAATTTCATAATAGACACTGCATGATGGTCCCAATGCTCGGACCCTGTCCCTCTCCAAGCTACTCTTCCTTTTATTCCCTTAATGAGGTTGTTGTGTGGAAATCTTGGTCAATATGCCCTGTTTGCGAACCGGGAGTAGCGAAAGCTTCATTTTCGAAACATTGACCAATGTATCGTGTGTCGACATTGTTGTTCGGCGACATGTTGCATGTTGCACGATATGGACCACATGCAGGCAAGCTGTATGTTTTCTGTCAAGCTTGGTAGGTTTGATCAACTTGAACCAAGCAATTCTGTGTTTTGACTGTTACTTCATTGGGCACAGTCATGCTAACTGTGCATTATGACTTGATAGTTAGCATGTGATTCATGTAAGATCCCAGCGTGGTCTTCAGACAACCATCACAAAACATCCTGTCCATCGAAGAATACACAATTTTTATCAATGAAACATGGGATTTTAACTCTCTCTAACCACAATCTTTCCCAGAAAACAAATATACGACATCGGACCAACTTACTACAAATTGTAGGACCGTTTAAAACCCCTGCAACCTCCAGTTATACTCAGCAGGATACATCTTAAATAAAATGTGCAAGTTGACTGTCAGTCATTCTATTTTGACTTGTAGCTAACTATATATTCCTTAGGACTTCCCACTACTCTTCGTTATCATCTTCCTCACCTTTCCCCAACATCAAGGTGTGGCTCCATAATCACCTCCGCCAGGCCCAATTGGATCTGAATTGAGCCGAAGGACAGGCATTACATCCAATTTGCAACTTGGTGACACGCAGCAGCAACGCGGACAGCAGATTGTCCACCACGATGCTGCAATTGCAGCAACCGGACATAAAACCCAAGACCCACATGCAAAAATGGTATATAAAACCAGACGCCACAAGAGGAAGATGTAGCATGCAGCCAGATGTGAGTAACTCCATATCGATGTAGATAGTACACAACTATCAATGTAATGTACAGCTGGTGTAGGTAAATAGCTACATAACCAATTAGCCATTGCCCATAATGGGAAACCTCAATCGTGAACCAAGGCATTTTTCTGCACACTCCATAAAATCAAAGTACTTGTTGTTGTCAGTTCTGGGATTTGTGCAAATGAATTTCTTGATAAACGTCGCCGGGAGTGGATGAAACATGGTTCAAAACCCTTATAAGACACTAGGTAGTAATATATGGTTGAGGTAATAGGCAAATCTCACTTATTGAAGCAGCAACTAATGTTTGGTAGCTGTTGACCATGTCAGCTACTATGGCATGGCAAGGAAGTCGGGTATAGCTAGAACAGTCCGACATGCGCCTTGCCTTCAATATGGCCAAAATAGCCAAAGTACTGTTTCCCGCATCACAAAACAGGAAATGTAACAACTAATCATGAAACCTTGTGCCGAAGTCTGAGAAGCGATGAACAGGGGTGTTGAGGTTCCTGGGCAACAAGATGATGATGGCTGCAATAGAAAGACACCTGGCAATGGTTCATGAAAATCACACAGATGGCTGCCTTCTTTCCCAAAATACCACAGGAAGAATCCGCAGCTGCGCTGGAGGCATAATGAATGGGTGCACCTCCCCCTGGACTGGTGCCATCTCTGCCCGGAATGCCACCTGCACCACCTGGTGACAACGAGGGAACTCAAAGCTCCGAAATAGATGGTGTGCTACATGAATATGTGCATATACATACTTCTCTTCCCATCACCCAATTTTTCAGTATTGATGCATATGCCAAGGACTGTAAGTGCGATAAAGATTTTAATGGAGATTTGTTGATTGGGAAAACGCAATCCACTGGTTAGTACAGTATATGCTGCGTGGTAATGCAGCTGACATCCATTTGGCGGGCTAAAGCAGCCTGTTAAGCGAATCTGAAAGTGAAGATGAGAATTGATAGAAGGCAACGTAATGTTTAAATATTATCATTATCTACTATTGGTGGACAGTCTAAGGTATACTGTAAAGGATATATATATAGGCATTATTAAAGAGCGATGTGATGATACAGGAGAATGTACAAGAAAAGGACGGAATGGCTGCCAAAAGACCATTACTGATATTCTATGGCAAAGTGAATGGTTGCATATTGTGGATACACTCATCGCAAAATGCGCATTAACTGAGTGTCAAAGATTTTTGGTCCTGTAAGTCAGGTAAGCAAAGAGTGAATTTGTTGTTGTTATACATAATTGGATTATTGGCGGCTTTATTAGGCTAAATGAAAAGCTATACACTCCCTGCCCCATCTTGAAAATGAGCGTCAATGGAGCAATAATGATTTATGGTCATTGAACTTGGGTAATCTGACTAAAAAATAATCGGGGACATCTATAAACCGGGTGTTGGCAGCCACTAAAGGCAGACAAGCAATCAATGTTCCGATGACAGCCTCCTGGACAATTACAACTTAATCCATGTTGAAAGCTGCAACTTAATGATGCTCAGCATGTAAGTCTATTGAACTGATTACAACTTCATATATAGATATTAACGACCACTTGGCACTTTGATCAACCATGATGGACCGCCAGAAATCAGGGGTGCTCTGTTGACACTCATTTTCAAGATTGGGCAGGGAGTGTGTCGCTTTGTTTTTGTCTTATAAAGGCGGCCAGCACAGTGCTTATATATGACTACCACCAAGTCACTCTTTTGTTACCTGACTTACGTGACCAAAAATTGTTGATGATTCGTTGATGCTCATTGTCACAAGATAATAGCGATGTTGTAGCTGCTGTTTTTGCCCATTCCGGCGGCCAATACCTTCAGTACACATTGCTATGACCAAGTCTCTCATCAATTACCTGAGTTACAACACTGAAATTAGTTAACTCCTTGTTGTCACTCATGTTTAGAATTAGGCAGGGAGCGTGTCGCTTACTGTTTTGCCTATAACGGCAGCCTATATATCGTTCCTGAATATCTGCAACCAATTGCCATGCAGATTTTCCATGATGCTTGGCCACACAATATTGATGCTCCGTTGACGCTTATTTTCAGAATGGGGCAAGGAGCGTGTCCCTTTCTCTTTTGATTAAAAATGTGGACCTTGCCTCATTTATAAACGTTTGCATCCAATTGCCACTCAGATTGCCGATGATGCAAGACAAGAATCGACCACGCACCATTGACTTTGATTTTCATGATGGGGCAGGGAGTGTGTTTCAATTGTTTTGGATTATAAAGGCGGCCAATACATCAGAAAAGGACAATGACAAACCAAAGTCGCAATTTTGCGATTAGCAGTAGGATATTTGAATTCAACCAGAAATAAATAACCCCAAAAACCAGAACCAGGAATTGGAACAGATGGGTCTTGCAAAAGCTTGCAAAACCAGTGAGATCACGGCGATGGGTTTGGATTTGGACTCCCAAGGATACCCGGGTCAAGTTCTGAATGGGTCTGGAACGGAACCAACGCGTTTTAGTGGTCAGAACACGGACTGCTGGCACGTTACCTGCATCCATAGCGAAAACATCTGACAGCTTATTCGTCGCTGGAGGACTACATTGGCAAATTCCAATTATGACAATGCATCTCTTGGCAAAGCAATTCCTGAACCCATTTTGCAACATGTGAGCTTTTTGTTCATTCCAGTGATCAAAGTGTGAGACAGGAAATATACTCTGTGCATGTGGACGGATTGTACAGACCAAGGGCAAGCTCTGCCCTTCGTGTTAAGTTGATAGATTACCAACCAACTTGATATGAGCTTGCTAGATACTGTCAAGTCCGAAAGCAAAAACTTAATTACAGACAAATTTTACCAACAACCTTGCCCTCAGTGATATCATCTGAGTGCTAGCAAATGCAGTCAATGCACAATGTGAACCAGGATGAATGACAACCATCATGCTGCATCCAGCCATATATTTCAACTGCATAACCCTTGACACAGACCTGGTGCACCTGGTCCAGAATATGAGTATTATATATTGTAGGTCATGGAAATGGAGGAAAAACAGCTGGTTGAGGAAAGCAGTAGAAGTCGGGTTATATAAATCAGAATCTAGTGGATGAATCTTCATTGAGTCAATTGCTGGCCAATTGAGATGGAACATACTAGCCCTGGGTCATTCATTGCTCAGATAATGTGTATTGTGATGGATCTGACATTGTAAGGCCTGTTAGCGTTTTAATGGAAACAATTATACATAGAACCGTTAAATTGGCTGTGAATAATAACTGTATCCATTTAGGTATAACATTGCTGAGCGTATAATGACTGTTAGTATGACTTTAAGGTGAGCATCAATGGAGCGTCAACGATTATAGTCTTACATTATCTGCAATAATAGGACTGCGTGGGCACTTCCTTCCAAAGTGATTGCATTGGCCATCTTGATCAGTCAGAAGCAAAGCGACATGCTACTTGCCCCCTCCTAGAACTTGACATCAATGGTATGTAAACAATTTTGGGTCTTTTGAGTCTTATAATCAGACGAAGTCTGGGTCGCTGTAATATGTAATCAAAGTATTGAGTACTAGTATGGGCAACAATAATCGCGACAACATCAGCACTGTCTTCTATAAATGTGTGTCAACCATTTCTGGGCATGTAACGTGGATAATCAATGGGATGGGCAACAATATCAACCCTGTTGAACCGTGGCGGGTGCTCGAGTAGTCAAGTGTGCGCGGGCGTATGCGAAGGTGTGTCTATTTTATCGTGTAACAAGACATGTCGCATCGACATAAGGTCGATCGATGACTAATGGTGCTAACTACAAAAGAGGCAAGTTACATCATAGTTCTTGGCATAGTGATATCTGTACTGCCAATCAGCTCAACACTCCTCCAGGACGGCTATCACGTCCGTTTCAAACAAATAACAGTCAACAAAGGAGAAGAGGAGCTATTCAAAAAACGTGGATCTCCTCGAAACAAACATGCCCAATCAATCAATTTACTTTCTGACGGCATTCCCAATACCATTTCCATGTCCAATTCCAATACCATTTCTGCGACAATTACGGAGTGTACCGCGGCCATTTCCGAGGCCACTTCAAATTCCAATCCCGAAGCCATTTCCGAGTGTTCCGAGGCCATTTCCGAGGCCATTGCCGAGTCTAATTCCTATCATTCCAATAGCAGCACACTGCTTCAAGAAGGCAGGCTTTGGCAGTGGCTTTGTGAAGCAGTCGGCGAGCATCTCAGCAGTCGGTACGTAGCTCAAGTCGATCTCTCCATCTCTAGCCATATCTGCAGCACGATAGGTCTTGGTCGCAATGTGTGCAACTGCAGTTCCGCGGTAGATTCTGTTGTTGATACTCGCGATCAGTGACTGTGAATCGGAGAACACGTGAGGGATGGTCGGTATGCCGAGCTCGTTTAAGCGATGCGAGATCTGGGTGAGTCTCCTGCAGCTTACTCAAAAGGCATAGTATTCAGCATCGGTTGTGGACTGGGCAGTCGACTTCTGTTGTCTCGATCGCCAGTCGACCGCTCCTCCGAAGGTGATGACCAGTCCACTTGTCAATTTATAGTCATCCGGGCATCCAGCACAGTCCGAATTGACATAACATTTAAGTGCACATTCTCCTTCCATTCCTCTTCCGAAACGCAGTCGCCAGTCCTTCGTGCCATTGAGGTACCAAAACACGCGCCTTAGAGCTACCATACGGTCATTGCTCGGGTCATGATTGTACCAGCTGAGAACTCCAAAGGCATATACGATATCGGGCTGAGTGGTGGTCATCGCGTACATAAGGCTTCCGATCATCGATTGGTATATGGTCTGATCGCATGCTTCTTCGTCGGGCTTCCTCTTGTGAAGCTTCATTGCCATTGGCATCGCAACTGGTCTGGACTCATCCATTCTGAACTTCGCCAAGATCGTCCGAATGTAGCTGTGCTGATGGATGTCGATCGTGTGATGCTCCTGATTGCGTTCGATGTTCATTTCGAGATAGAATGAGACACTCCCGAGATTATGCATCCGGAACCGCTTCTTCATCTGGTTCTTGATCTGCCCAATTAAACCCTCGTTAGCAATGATGAGGAGATTATCAACATACAGAACGTGTGTGGCACCGACTATGTTGTGATCGTTCTCATGGAGTACGAACAGTCCTCCATCGAGAAGTAATGCCACGAACCCAATCGAGATCACTAACTCCTTAAAAGTGCCATACCAAATGTGCCAAGACTGTTTCAGGGTGTAACGAGACTTTCTCAAGTGGAGTACCATCTTCCACGAAGTCTTTGACCTCCCAGTTTGGACAAAACGAAAATATCCCTGCAGCGGGTGCGTATAGATCTCTTCCTCCAAGTCAACTCCCAAGAAAGCCGTGCAGATGTCCATTTGATGGATATCGAGATCGTACTTGGCGGCGATCGCGAGTGCCAGCCTAACGTGGTCCAAGCGAGCAGTCAGTGCATACGTAGCCTGGTAGTCAATGCCTTCGATTTGGTGATTTCCTCCACAGACTAGCCTGGCCTTGAACCGCTGCACAATGCCTCCTCCATCGCGCTTGATCTTGTATACCCAGTGACTTGGCAAAGCCTTTCTGCCTTCCGGAAGCTCCACGAAATCTCCAAAGACTTGATGCTGACCAATTGCCTCAAACTGTTCCTTCATCGCCGTATCGGATTTCTCGGCGAGCGGAGACTCGGTTGCTGCTTTGTAGGACTTTGGATGGTCGATGCCATGCTCATGATCGTTGGAGAACGCAGGTGCAGCGTAGATGCGAATCATATGCTCGAATTCCTCATCTTCGAGAGCCAATTGTGCAGACTCTGCTAACTTGCCAGCGCGGTTTCGGCGACTACCTTCGGCCGGCGGCTTCCATGCATCTCCAAGTGACGTCTCAAGACCAGCCGATTCTCGTGACTACTTCTTAGGCTTCGGAGGATCCGGAGGTGAATCGTTGTCCAATGACTCCTCCGTTTGAAGTTGGGTATTTCCATCTCCAGTTGGTTGCTTCTCGATTGGCTGTGAGGTTTCAGATTGCTTCGTGGTGGGTGTGGGTTCCACGATGACATCTCTATAGAAGTGGTCGTTCAAGATCGCTTCATCTGCAGCACTCGGTGCTGTGTACCGCTTCCCTTCTCTGAATACCACCTGTCGGGAGCAGTGAAGTGTCTGGGCCAATGGATCATATACGAAGTACTGCTTAGTCGATATGCTGTACCCAACGAATATGCCAGGAGTTGCTCTGTAATCCAGCTTCTTCCATTTCTCTTTTGGAACGTGGACGAAAGCCAAGAATCCGAACACATGGAGATGCTTCAACGATGGCTTCCTTCCATGCCAGGACTCGTACAGAGTCTTGCAGACTACCGATCGCGTCGGATTGCGGTTCTTGAGATAGACCGCCACGGAGACTGCAAATGCACAGTACTTCTTCGAAAGTCCGCCATCGTCCAGCATGCATCGTACACGCTCCATGATCGTGTGGTTTGCCCGTTCGACGAATGGATTGGACTGAGGTGAATGGGGCGTAGTCGTTTCGTTTATTATGCCCTCTGATTTTAGGTATTCTGTGAATTTCTTGAAGGTATACTCACCGCCTCCATCAGTACGAAATCGCTTCACCTGCTTGCCTGACTCCTTTTCTCTAAGAGCCTTTTATTCTTTGAATTTCTCACTGGCTTTCGACTTGTACTTCAATATGTACTCATCTGTATGCCTCGTGGCATCGTCGATCAAGAGCAGCATATATCGACCTCCTGCAATTGCTGTTTCCAGGGGACCGCATTTGTCCGAGTGCACGAGCTGCAGAGGCTCAGTGGCGCGGGAGGTCGTGGGAGTCAAGGGCTTTCGAGCTAATTTGCACTTGATGCCGCTGTCGCAATTGCACATCCTGGTCATCTTCGGAGCATTGTTGATCGTCGGCAAGATCTCCAAAGCCTTGAAACTAACGTGTGCCAGGCGGCGATGCCATAACATTCGCTTCTCTGCATCGTGCCGAGATGCATGCCCAGTCGTCTTAAGTGCCGGCAGGCAGCTGTCGTCGATATCGGTGTATTCGATCAATTCTGGAGATCGATCCAGAACGCGATCCAGTACGAATAGCCCATCAACCTGAGGTGCAGTGGCAATCAACTTGACATGGTGATTGTAGCGGTTGAGACTGTAGTGATTCACCGGTTCGACTTTGACATCCTTGTCCATGATCTGAGACTGTGAGATGAGGTTGAACGACCCCGGCAAATGCACCACTTCTTGGAGTATGATTGTTTCCGTCTTTCCATCTGGTAGCTGGCAAATCAACCTAACACTCCCATATCCGGATGCAAACGATGTGACCCCATTGTATCCCTTCACCTTCTTCCTATTCGGAGGGTATTTGGTGTAGGTAATGAACATTTATCCACGGCCAGATATGTCAGTTGTGTATCCGCAATCGATGAACCAATCACTGGATGAAGCATTTAAGCTAGCAAACATCCAACAGTTTTCGATCGACGTGGTGAGAGTCGAAGTAGCTGATGCTTCGGTTGATGCTTTTGCTGCAGTATTGGCAGCCTTTGTAGAATTGCCGCGTTGCTTGCTAAAGCAGTTCTCGGTGGTGTGCCCTCGCCGCTGGCAATGAAAGCACTTCCGGAAATCCTTCTCTTTCCTATCATCCTTATTATCTCTCTTATCCTGCTTTGGACTTCTGCCGCCTTTACCGGCTTCACCACCATTACCACCACCTTTCTTTGCAAAGAGCAGAGCTTCTGGAGCGAGCCCTGTCTCTCTCTTGATTGCAGCTTCCTTTTCGATGAGCTTGGTGACGATCTCATTGGGGGTTGCGGACATCATGGCGTTTTTGTCCATCATGAGCTCCAGGAAGACTTTTCACTCATGGTTCCTTGGGATCCCGCGAAGAAGGTAGAAGATGCGTTCCTACTCGCTGATCTTGGCAATTGTCTTTGCAATGTCCGTATTGGCATCAATGTCAGTGTTCGATGGTGCTGTCGGTCCTGCGCAGAGAGTGTAATCCTTGACGTTCCGATCGATCCGCAATGCGTAATTGTCGACATCTCCGCAGTGCTGTAGCCTGATGCTTCCAAGCACTTCCCTAATCTCGAAGATGTTGAGCTTTAGCTTTGACTTGTAGGCTGATGCTAGCTTCTGGCAAAGCGTCTTCACATCGTCGACGACTGTATATTCTGCTTGTATCCTTGGTTCCCTGCCGAGCAGGATCGTCCATCTGGCAACACCATGGTGATTCATCCAGTCTTTGGAAGCGGCCTTCTCTGTAGCGGTCGCGTTTGCTGCTGGCTCTTCCGGCTTGTCGTTGTATCCTTTGATGATACCATACACTTGCTTCTGTTCGAGAAGTAGGGCCATTTCGGTTGCCCATTGTGCATAGTTCGTGCCATTGAACTTGGTGATTGTGATTGTGGTCGAACTGATCTTGCACGATCCTTGTCTCGTATCGCAATTGTCAGTTATCGTAGTCTCTCACACTGTGTGGGTGACGTCCAGCAGCCGCCATCAGAAATACAGCGAGGTGCGGGGTAACTGCTTAGCTTGTGGAGACCCTTCTCCGTGACGATGTTGACTTCCACTCGACAAACGAAAATGGAAGTGTTGATCGTTGGTTCCCTTTAAAATGCAAGGGCTCATAACCTGTTGAAAGGTGGCGTGTGCTCGAGTAGTCCTGTGTGCGCGGGGGTATGCGAAGGTGTGTCTATTGTATCATGTAACGAGATATGTCGCATCGACATAAGCTCGATCGATGACTAATGGTGAAAACTACAAGCGAGGCAAGTTACATCATAGTCCTTGGCATAGTGATATCCGTACTTCCAATCAGCTCAAAAAACCCATACTCAAAGTACTGCCAGAGTTTATTCGCAAAAATCTGAGGTACTGCATGGCCACCACTACCTGAACTTACACCTAAACGGAGAGGCAATGATTTCCGTTCTTTTATCTTGGGTAATTAGACAGCTGGGCAACAGTGTTAATCCATATTCAATGTATTGGCCTCCTTTATGGGCAAAACTGTTACAGATGATATCACTACCACATCCTGAAAATGAGTGTCAATGTGGCATCAACAATTTTTGATCTTCTATCTTGTATAATCAATGGGCATTGTGAAGTCATTATTTGATAATCGAAGTATTGGTCGCCTTTATTGGAACAAATCCGAGTAACAGTATCACCACTGCATCCTAAAAATCGGCATCAACAGAGTGTCAATAATCTTTGGCCTTACATTTTGAATAATCAACGGTCAATGCACTGGGGTTAACCCATAATCACAGAATCGGCTATTTTGATTGGCAATAATGTGTGTCACAATATCCCCACTGCCTCCTGAAATTGAGTTACAAGGCAGCGTGAACAGTTTATCTGGGGGCTCAGTAAGCTACACAGCATAGAACTGTACAGCAGTGCTACTATGTTGAATTTTTAATGGTCAGTCATTGCGATACGTCTTTGTATATGTTATGGGGGTTGTTTGATCCCAATAACTACCACAACAGGTATTGGACTAAATACACCTGCCTATCTAATCCTCGTCTTTCTGAAGATTCAACCTCTTATTTTTAATTAGAGCTTACCACTTGGCCTCATCTGTCCAAGATCACTCATGTGAATACTTTTTGTATGGTAATAACCAGGTTGTGATTAACTTGTGCACACCATACCCGATACCATGAATAACTGCTGAGTACAATAGTACCTGGGAGATATTTGTTAAACCCTGCTTGTTGAAATACGACATGAGATGTATGAAAGCTTTGACGACCATCAAGTGTGCAAACTGAGTAGATATTTGTTTCAAAGAACTCATATGAGGTGTATTCATGAAGATGAAGTAGAGATGTAATATTGAAGATTTTTTGATAGAAATCTAAATACAATTTTGAGGTGTTCTTTGCTGGTAATGTTTGACTATGGCTTCCTGCTAGAGCTTGGTTCTTCTGATTGTCAGGGACAATGTGACCCTTTTAATAATGCTTTGCCAGGTAAAGCGTACCTTTTAGAATCAGATTCTGACACGTTGATTGCTTGATAGCTTATCTTCGAATACATCTTCAGTATTCCGTTGATAGTGCCACAAGTTCCCTTCAGTTATTGTGTTCATTCACAAGTGGTCTCAAGATGTTATGCCCTATAGTCGGGCTATCCTCATGATCACGATATCAAACATACAAAATGACCCCTCCTAACTATACCGAGATATCTCGCTTTCCATCTGTTCAGTAGTTGGTAGATCTGATGACCCTGAGTCATATCAGTGCATATCAAAATTTATTTTTAATTGCTCTTCACAATTCAATGCCTCACCTTGTATTTTGGCATTTCAGCATTGGGTGAGAGACTCAATCAGTGACCAACCAATACTCTACCAATATAGATTATGACTTGTTGCTTATGATGTTGCAATGCATATGGTCCCAACTCAGTGAGCCTGATTGCTTCTGGCCTCAAATCTCCAGCCAATCCCAATAATCCCTCCGACACTGCATGGTTACGTCTCAACCGTTTGTTGACTGGGGTGTGCTGCAGGTTGTACTCACCACTTAGTGTATAAGCGTGCACATCCCTCTGACTCGCATATTGCATTATTGTCTGCTGTTCATGTAATTGTACATAATTCCAACTTTATAATGAGTTGTCTCACTTGTTCAGGATTAATAGGGGTGGCCAATAATTATTTGCTCTGCTGAAGTTCTTTCACTTTCCAGTAATGGCGACATAATTGTGACGTCATATGTGAATGTGCTGGTGTGAACATATTCGTCACTAATTGATTGAAACATGCCGCAATTGTAATCCGACAAGAACCAATTGCCTGGCAAACATGATCTGGTCATCACAGGTAGGTGTTTTGCATTTGAGTTTTGTGCGATAATCACAGGTACCTGCAGTGATCCAAACATTTATTATTTCTGCTGCCAAAGTGCAACCCCCAACAGTATACACCATCAAAATTTTGCATGCAATATCCCACAAGTTTTAATGTATTCGTCTTTGTTGCCCTAAAGTGAAAATTTAAGAACCATCATTCTACTTTCACAGAATGTAACTTATGACGGTCTCTCAAGTTGAATTACGCAGCTTCCAAATTCCTACCCCACCAGCATATTCAAGATTGTTAAACTCTGTGTTGCAAGACATTAGGAATGCTTTCCAAAAGAAACGTACGTTTCTTGGTGATTTGAGTGACCTTCCCTTACAAATCATATTTCATACTTGGTGGGCTTTTATAAATTTAGGCTTCCAGAGTTCAAGTGGTTAAAATAATTCTAGATACGCGTCTTCGTGGCGATTCGATTTGGGCTCCAGAATTGAGGAGACTGGCACCCCTGGCACAATCTGGATCATTTGTCATCAAGTTCTTCCTCATCGATCAGAACATGGAACCACTTCATTGGGGAACCACTTACTGCCAAAAGTGCATATCGCAAAGTTGAACAAAGTAACGCTGTCGGAAGTTACTGAATTGACTATATTAATGGTCAATGACAAAGCATTGGTCATACCGAACAGACAATGAAGTTGAGGAATTATAATAGTAAGTTTGCAAAGGATATTCTTATTCAACATTTATGTTTGATCTATATTCACTGAATTGCCACACAAAATGCTCTACACAGAGAGGTGATGACTTACAAACTGCCGAGTTTCACCAAGACACCTGGAATTCTAACCTCATGTCAGGATTTGATTTGGCTCATAATCCATGGAATGATATAGTAAACCTACAGTTTCCACAATTACATAGGGCGTTTTGAAGTGCGCTGGTGTATCTTACTACCAGCACCCTTAGCATGATGCCAGAAGGTATACTCACTGACAGCGGATACAATTAAGAAGCAATTGCCATCAAGAGATAAAGTTAGTGTAGGGGTAGACAGGTGAACATTGAAGGACAAATTAGCCATTACGTCGGTGACTGCATACTGTATGAATAGTCATTGGGCATTACGAGAAGTACAACTTACACACAATAAGATTGATACTCTGTTTTGTTCCTATTTCGAAAGCTGGCTAAGCATAATAATGTCAGGGTCAACATACTGGCGCATGACTAGTCATATATTTGAAAAAAATTCTAGTTTATTCTGAGCTTACCAACTTCTGTTTGATTGGAATTATGACTCAAAACACTTCCTCAAACTACTTGATGACTCTGCAACTACAATCAACCCTTCACGCTTCCAGAATCAGAGTGTCCAGCGTTGAAAACCCACATACCATGCGTGGCACACGTGATATGGCTAACTGTAGGTGCATTCAGACAAAGTCTCAGGGTAAAAGGCCACACAAAATCTTGGCAAGCCCATCAGCACAATCAGCAGTTTGGCGAAAATAACAGCATACTCATTGGGAGGAGTAAAAGACTTCGACCTCGGGGCAATGCTAGAAACTACAAGATGTCAGCCATGAGATCAGTTTTAGCAAAGATAATTGAGAGAATTTATATTTCAAGACATTTTGAAATTTCTAAACTTGATTAGTATTAGTAACGGGTCCAGGTAACCCACCAGCAATGCGGAGTCAGACTGCAATAACGGTTCATTTCGGTTTCAGCACTGTCAAAAAACCCCACCTCATGCATATGGCCCAGGTGCCTTATCAGGGGTATGGGCGCGTCTGGCCCCCACCCTAAACAAGCTGGTAGCGGAACACCTTGTAAATCCTTGTAATTTGGTCAAAATCGCCAATTACTCAACAACCACACGATGGAGAGAATATCAGAGACAGCAGTTCAATAGGCAACTCAAACTCCTACATGCCAATCCAAAAATCAAGTCAAATGGTCCAAGTTTGAGTAAGATGAAAATATGAGTGAAAGTCTATGTAGCTGGCAGATTATTGCCCACCTTCTAATCCCCCCTGTGTTATTACCAATTGTAAATGGAATTCACTGGTAATACTACTAGAGCATATACAGTACACTAGCTGTCAATTGATATCGGTCTTCGCAGATTTGGGCTGGTAGTTGTTGTGATAGGTACATGGTCTGAGTTGCTGAGGTGGGAGACCCTCTATAGTATCATAACTCAGATAATTTTTGTCCAAGTGACATTTCATTCTCCCTAAACACTGCCAAGCTGCACCCAAGTAGCCTTATAGCATGCTGAAGAGACTCAGGCAGCAAGGGAAATGAATTCTCACCACATGTGGTGGAGAAATTATATAGGGTAGATAGCTCTCCTTTTCTTATTCTCCCTTAGCAGTCAACCCATAAGTTTGCCAATTCTTGGTTAAATTGGAAGCTCTTTGGCATAGAGTAGATATATGATATACAGATGGGATTGGAATTATTGTTGGCCTGATACTGGTTGTAAACTGGTCAGTTTCTATATTTGAGTTATAAGCTGTCACTCATCACAGATGAACTTTACAGTCAGGTTGAACAGATTTACCTGACGGTATATGACATGTATCTAAGTGTCAGGTAGAAAACATTTCACCTGATGGTATACAACATGTATCTAAGCATCAGGTAGAAATAATTTGCCTGACAGAAAACACCAGCAGCATCAACAGTGCTAAGTATAGTCTAAGCCACTGTAAATGATCTACAACCACTCATTGAATATTAGAGGAAACTAAAAGATGAGACAAGCAAGTGAAAGAGCATCTTGTTGACTACATTTCATATATAAACGACATCCTGGTTGAAGTAAAACTTATGAAGTTAATTCAGCTCAAAGTTGCATAGATGTGGGAGCGGAGGGAGCTGAGGGTGGGTGTGGCTAGAAGGTGCCCCGCTAGTGGCTTGGTACTGGCTTGTTTGTTAGTGGCTTGTTTGGTGTGGGCACTAGACGCGCCAACATTCCTAATACAGTGCCTGGGCTGTATGCATGAGGTGCAAAACATGACCCGCTGAGTCTTGGGGGGCCAAACCCAGACCCATACTGGTCAACCATTGGGCGTTGCGGAGCAAGGATGGACCTGTCGGTTGCAATCTCCGGTTCTGTGTTTCAGGTTTTTCTATATGTGGTGGCATTTAGATATCCTATTGCTAATTGCAAAATATTAACTTTCGTATGCCATTGTTCTTTTTGGTTGGATCAGTCACCTTTATAACTGAAAACAAGTGATACAGGCTCCCTGCCCCATCCTGAACATGTTAGTCAATGGCCCGTCAATGATTTTTGGTGTTGCATCTTGGGTAATCTAGGTGGCAATTGGATGCAAAGAGTCATAAATGAGGTATTGGCCGTATTTCAAAGCAAAAGAGAATGTGACAAGCTCCCAGCCCCATTCTGGAAATGAGTGTCAACGGAGCGTCAACGATGTTTAATCTTGTACGTAAGGTAATTGAATAGTGATTTGTTCTTCATTATTCATAAGCTAAGTATTGGCCGCCTTTAAAGGCCAAAGAGACAGCAACACACTCCCTGCCCAATGTGGAAAATAAATGTCATCAGAGATTCGAAAATTTTTGGCCTTCCATACTGGTTAATCAAAGCGCAGGATGGCCACTAATGTCTATGTATCCAGTTTTGACCGGTTTTATAGGCTCAAACATTCAGGATCACTGCATTGCAGAATTGAGAACAAATCAAGTTGTAGTTGTCCAGGAGGCTGTCGCGGGACCACATCTTGCTTAGCAGCCTATACAGGCTACCAGAACCTTGTTTATAGATATCTGCAATTATTTTCCACCAAGATTACCCAAGATTCAAGAACAAAAATCATTGTCACTCTGTTGATGCTCATTGTCAAGATGGGGCAGAGAGAGTGTGGCATTCTCTTTTGCCTGACAAGGCGGCCAATACAATGACTATAGATAACAACGACTAATTCACATTTTAATAGCCTGACTTACAGGATAAAACATTGTTCATGCACTGTTGACACTCATTGTTCCACGCCATATCCGCATTATGCAACTATTCACTTTGGCGTGGAACATCAATAACTGTGGTTTGGCAGTCGTTCTACGCGCTTCATGTTTGTTTTCCGTTATCACTACATTGTTCTTTAATTGTGGATACAAATAAATTCTTTAAAATATACTTTAAAGTGTCCGCTAATTATAGATATTGATAATACTCGAAAATCCAGTTCATTACAATCAATGCTTGTCTTCACTATCAGATTCCCTCAAAAGGCTGCTCTTGTCCTCAACATCAATGTCAGTGGTATTTCCACACAGCAGATCGTGTACTCATGAAATCTGGAATAAAATCTTTATCGCATATGCATTGTGATTGAAACATTGAGTGTTTGGAAGCGGAGAATGTATATACACACACCTGTATGGCATACCGTCTAATTCATGACTTTCATATCTGTCAGTGTCACCTGGTGGTGCAGGTGGCATTACGGGCAGATATGGAGTTTCGAACGGAGGTGGCATTCTGGGCAGAGGCGGCGTTCTGGGCAGAGGTGGCATTCTAGGTGGAGGTGGTGTTCGAGGTGGAGATGCCACCGGTTCTAGTGGAGGTGAGCCGGTTCCTTTCCACCTCCAGAGGTCTGAAGATTCTTTGCTGTGCCATTTGGGCATGGAAGGGAGCCAGCCGGATGATTTTTATAAACAATTGCTGGGTGTGTTCCTATCACAGCCTTCACCTTTTTATGCCCAGAATACGCAACTCCTCGCTTCTTCTCTTCCAGGACTTCGGCACAAGATTTCTTTATTAGTTGTTGCGTTTCTTCTATTGCGGTGTGAGAAAGCCCTTCTGTGGCCATTTTGGCCATATTCAAGCCAAGAAGCATGTCGGACTGTTCTAGCTGTACATGACCTCCATGCCTTGCCATAGTACCAGATAGATTGAAATCCTTCTAGAAATTAGTTGGTGCTTCTAAAAGGAAGATTCAGCTATAACCTCAACCATCTACAATACTGTAGCCTCCTCTGAGGATTTTAACGCCTGTTTAGTTCACTTCTGAGGACCTTTAACAAACAATTAGTCCTCAAACAACCCAGAGCTGATGACATTATGATGGTTGATTTCGTGGACTGTGCGGACAAATGCCTTTGTCGACCATGGCGGTCTGCCATCATGGGCTGTGATAGATTGGTCCCTGAGCTCCCCACGTACACCAGCTGTACATGATAATGTTAGTTGACCAACTTCTACATCGATGTGGAGCTAGTCAGATCCGATCGCATGCTGCTGCCTAATATTGCTGCCTCCGGTTATACATACTTTTTATATATGTGCATCCTGAGTAAAATTTTTGAAGGCTGCAATTGCATCATCTCGGTTGACTGACTGGTGTCTTCGTTGCTGCTGTGTCCCAGCCAGGGACGCATTCGATGAAGTGCCCGTGGTTCGGCTCATTTCGGATTCAATCACACTGGGCTGAGGTGTTTGTGGAGCCATGAATTGCTGTTGTGGACAAGGTGAGAAAGAGGATAACGAAAAGTGGAAAGTCCTGAGGAACATATTGTACACTACAAGTCACAAGGGAATGAATGACGGTCAACTTGCACGTTCTACTCATGATATATCCTGCTGCGTATTACTTCAAGTTGCCGGTGATTCCAACGGTCCAGCGATTTGCTTTAAGTTGGTCCGATGTTCTTTGTTTGTTTGTTTGCAGGTATATATTGATGTGAACGACAGCTGATATCTCATGTTTGATAGATATAAAAAGGAAATTCTTCCATGCAAAGGGCGTCTGGTAATGTTTATCTCAACACATCGCCGGGATGTTACATGATACACACGCTAGCCATGATGGTATGACGTAGAGTTAGCGTTACTATTCCAATTGAAATGACAGTCAAAACTCAGATTTTGCTTTGTTCGAGCTGATCAAACATACGAACCTTGACACAAAAGACTCAGCTTGTCTCCATGTGGTCCATATCGTGCAACATCGAACATCTTGCCCGACAACAAGGTCAACATACAATACAATGGGCAATGCTCCAAAAAAGAACATTTCTGCACTTCCGGCAGGCCAATATGGCCAATTGACAAAGAAGTCCTTATGTCAACATCATCAAGCAAAAGAAGGCAAGAGCGGCTTGGAGGTAGAAAGGGTCTGAGTGTTGGGAGCATTGAGCAGCTTACAATCAAAAATGAAGCTTTCGGCAGAGGAAAGACAGGAAACGCACTTTTAAGCAATGAAGAGACAGAGAAATGGATCGAGGATTATACAGAGTGTGAATTCGCGGTGGTAAGAATGCTAGTTCAAGACACAGAGACAGCGAGTATGCAAGAAGTCAAAGATCTGACTACTACTCAACAGGTGGGGGCAACAACCACAAAGCCCAAAACAACGTTTGAAGAGATGTGGAATGCTATCGGAGACAGTTTGAGCGATCTTGCAAGTTCTGACAATCAGCGGGATGGGGCAGACAAGGACAATGATGAAGAAGATACAGAGCTCACTAAGCAGAGTGATGATGATAAACCTGGCTGGGTGATGGGAAGAATCTCCAAAACAGTACAGCACCGCATGGAGAGTGTTTGGCGGAAGCTGATGAGGCTTGAAGAACTGACCCAACCAGGATGGAGGAATGCAGCCAACTACTTCCATGAGAGAGATATGAAGTAAGGGACTGCTGGATTGAAGGTTCCAGCAGTTGTCCAGCCCAAAATAGAGCTGACTGCCTCCACACCATTGCCGACAACATGTGGAGAGCATCTGGAGACTCTCGATATTGTCCGCAGACAATTGCAAATGAGGGCAGTGACTGCTCGACCAGAAAGAAGTCAAATGAGGCTAGGTTCGGAGAAACAACTGTCACACAAATTCAGACTAATATTTTCGCCCGACACGGCCCCCGATTTGATACCAATTCAGGATGCCAAGTGTATTGAACCCACAAGCTTTCACCACTGCATGAAGTATCCCTAGTTAATTACCATATCGAAATCGGATACGGACGACGATATGATGATGGCTCCCACCTCGCTGGAGGTATTTATAGCCACATAATGAATGTTGAGGACCTATCTCTTGTAAAAGCAATTTGTGTACCTAGTTTGCTACGTGTCAGCTGTGTCTTGATTTCAGAAACCAAATTGTGAGACATGATATTTCATCAGTGTGTGTGCAAGGGTCATACGGGCCATGCAAAAGTTCTAGACTCCAAATCTGATTGATAGACGGCCAGCAATCTTGATATGGACCTGCCTGTTATGGTTACATTAGAAAGCAAAGCCTAAAATAGAGATTAAATTTACTAACAAAATTGAATTCAGTAATGTCATATGACTCATGGGACGAGCAGTCAGTGCGCAGTCTGTACCTGGATGAATGGCCGCTGTCATGCTGCAATAGTTCATGCAGCCAGCTGCATACCTCAGCGCTCAGACTTGGTGCACATGGTCGAGATTTGGAAAATTTCATATCATATGTCATGGAAATTGAGGAAAACAAGCTGGAAAAAGAAAGCTCAGGAAGTCAGGCTCAATATGTCCACTATTAGTAGATGGATCTGTATGCCATAACATACCGGCTGAAACCGCTAAAATGCAACTGAGCTACATCATTTATTCGACTGATCACGTCAATAGTGGTGTCTCAGAACTTGAGAGGCCTCGAGGCTTTTGGATACAAATGATTGTACCTAGAAACTGTATATTGGCTGTCAATAATGATTGTATGAATTTTAAGCAAAATAATTGCGCACCGAATCACAGTTGGTATGTCTCCAAGGTGAGTGTCAATGGAGTGTCAACGATTTTGTTTGATCGTTTCGGCAATGAAAGGGTTGCATAGTCACATTGACCCAAAGAGGAGTTATTGGCCGGCTTTGGATGTAAACAGGCAATCGGCATGCTTGTTGCCCCATCCTAGAAATGAATGTCAACAGAGCATCACCGAATTCTGGTCTTGCATCTTGGATGATCACTGGGTTGTGCGTCAGCACAAAGCAATAATTATTGGATTGGCCGCCTTTATGGGCTCAAAGGTCAGCGACAATATCGCTACCACCTCCTCAAAATGAGTGTCAATGAAGCGTCAATGATTTATAGTCTTGCATCTTGGATAATTCACGGGCTGAGTACCAGCGTACACCCATAATCATATCAGTGGCCGCCTTTATAGGCACACATGCTAGTGACAATATTGCAACTACCTCCTAAACATGAGCTTCAACCGAGTGTTAACGATTTTTGAGCTTGCATTTTGAACAATCAGACAGCAATGCAATGGTGTTGACCCATTATCATACTGTCGGCTGCCTTTATGGGTAAAAATGATAGTGATGATAACCCAATCGCCTTGTCTTTGTATGTCCCTGTATTCAACTTCACAAATATGCATGCGATGTCTCACAGGTTTGACATTTTTCTTACTTGTAGCTATGAAGTCAATATTTAAGAAGCAGCGATCTACCTGACTATAATGTATCATTTGACAGTTACTGGGATCAAATTACCCAGTGTTCAATTTCCTACCACGATGTAAGATACAAATCTACAAATACCTCGTTGCTAGCGGTTATGATATCTTCAAAAGCTGAAAGTGTCTTCAATTGTGATTGAGTGTCCTTACTTTACAAATCATGTTCGATGCTTGCTACACTTCAATGAATGTTGGCTTGAAGCGGCCCCTTGCTAAGAATAATTCTAGACATGCTCCTTCGTTGCGATTCTATTTACACCGCGCAATTGTGGAGACCAGCAGCTCTGGCATCATATGTATCATTTGTCATCAAGTTCTTCGCTATCCATTACAAAATTGAACTAGCACAATTGGCAATCAGTTGCTGGCAAAAGCGCACATCGCAAAATTGAACTAATTACCAGTGTCAGAAGTAACTGAATTGACTAGTTCAATGGTCGATGAATCAGCTTTGGCCATACTCAAGAGGCAAGAAAGTCAAGGTATTCCAATTGTAAGTTCACAAAGAATATTCAAATTTACCATTCAGATTTGAAGTATACTTACTGAATTCACAGACAAAACACTCTAAACTGGCAGCAAAGCACTTGCAACCTGCCGAATTTCACCAAGACACCTGGAATCGCTACTTCATGTTAGGATTTGTATCGGCTCATTTTTGATGGAACCCGATACGAACCCATCAGCAAAGAAATTTGTTCAATGCATTGCGAAGCAAGTTGGTGCAACCATCAGCCAGCGCCCTGAGCAATACATGCCGGAGGGAATATACATTAACAGTAGATGCGATTAAGCACCAATTGCCATCAAGAAACAAAGTTAGTTTAGCTTTCAATGAATGCACATCAACGAACAAAGTAGCAATAACATCGGTCATTGCCTATTCTATTCATCGAAAATGGCCATTGCGAGAAGTACAACTGGCATTGAATGAGGCTGATAGCTGACTCTTCTCTTATTTCGAAAGCTCTTCAAGAAGTCCTGGTCAAGGGTCAACATATGGGAGAACGGCTTCCCTGATATTCGAAGAAAGTTCTTGCTCGTTTAAAGCGGACTGATGGCCATATACTTGGAATGTCAACCAATAATACTTCCTCAAATTACTCGATGACTCGTGAATTACAAACGACTGTTGAGGGCTCCGGAATCAAGTGGCCTGCATTGAGGGACCCAATTCCATGCAGGGAGCAAGTCATTCAGCTTGCTTTGGGAGCATTCATGAGCAATCTGGGTGTCAAAGGCGGCACCAAGTCTTGGGAAGCCCATGAGTGCAATCAGTGTTTCGGAGAGACTGAAAGCACAGACATTGTGATGATTCACTGAGTTTGAAAGAGAACAATGCTAGAATCAACAAGCAGTCGGCCATGAGACCAGGTTTAGCAACCATAATTGAAACAGTACATATTTCAACATATTTTTAAAGTGCTGAAATTGACCTTCACATAGCGGAGAATGCTTCTTGTATTGATTACGCTGACACCTGGTCGTCGAAACAAGTTCATTGACTTTCAAAAACCCAAAGTACGAATTGCAGTCCGACCAATTATGGATGTGAAGACAGAGAGGAATTTAATACTGGAGTTGCCTGACTGAGCACACCGAGTAGGAGAATTCCCCCGCAAGTGGGTTAACAATCCCAAATACCGCGATTAGTGACCACTCTTCACAATACCGGATGAGTGGACCATTGTCAAGTATGTCATGGAAGTTTTATGGCTATTCCGGTACTGGACTCTATGGATGTCAAAAAGGCATTCCGTTACTCTGCATCACATCATCACTGTCTAAAATGACATGTTCGATCATATGGTTGGTCTAATGTGAGCTTTGACCAAGAAGAAGACACAACGGAAGGAGGACTTATACTTTGCTATAAAGTTTTCCTCGCAGAAGTTGTCCAAATATTATACCGAAGAAACTCCAACGACTGGTATGCTGCTCATTCGAGTACAGATCCTTGATTGTTTCTGGAAGTTGCAATTGTTTAGGAAGTGGGACAAGGGAATGGACATCAATCTTGACGATGAGATATCTTATACTACCCAATACCAGGAGGCATTTCTGAAGTATGTGGAGAACAAGGACTGCGCTAAACATAGACATTTGCCAGTCACTAAACCAGAAAACATACTGAACAACAATTTTGTCTCCTCTGCAATGGATTCTAGCTCTGTTCAATCTTCTTACGATCCATATGATTTGTCCAGCGATGATGAAGAATATATAATGCCTAACAATGCGGCCAAAATGACAGCCGGATGAAGCGATCGTGCAGCACTCTCATTGACAGCTGCAATGTTCCATTTCAATTCACCTCCTGAATTACCACCGTACTGGGCGCAAATCAATCTGAATCTCGATGATTAGCACTCTGACCTAATGGATATTAGTAGTACATTTTGGTTACCAGATACCACCAATTGATGGCGGCAGCAAGGAGATACGCACTCAAAGTATGCCGATCTCTTCAATGTGGCGGGGGATGTATTTTCTATCATACCTCATGGCATCAGAGTGGAGGTCGGTTTTTCCCTTGGGCGAGATGTGATCGAGTGGAGGCAGTCAAAAACTCCAGGCAAGACCCTGCACAAAAATGTCATGGTAAGGCAATTTGCTTGAGGCAATAGCGGATTACTGGCTGGTGATGACCCACTATTGGATACAACCGGTACTGATAACGACATGGAAAAGAAGAGAGCGGAGGAGGAACAGAAGTTGCACCGAATAGCCAAGGTCCACAACCTTGTGGAGATGTGGCAGGGTAGCCAAAACCTACCTGCTACACAGAAGTAATCTGGCGCTGAAAATACAGAAATGACAGCCGTAAGATACATTTCAGATACTGAAGAGATCGGTAAAGCATCCTCGTAAAACTTCCAACATGACAGCGCGGCAGCATTTGAACTGTTGGATAATTCACCTGTACAACCAGTTCTGTCTGCAAATAATCTCCCTGGAGGATGAACACAAGTATTGAATGTCCGCCTGATCAAATGAATCGGCAGCCATCTGGCCGAAAGTGATCAGGATAGTTCAGCTGAAAGCATTTTAGACACCGGAAATCGTGGTAACTGGAAAGGGGACTTGGATAATCCAATGGACTGCGCAAAGGACTGGGAGGCAGACAATGAATCAAATATAGAACTGGGCAACGGCAGTGAGAATTCTGAAACCCCGGAGCAGCGGAATGTGGGTTCCGCACCGTATCTTGCGGGATTGATTTGTCTTATAGGATTGTCAAGGAAGAAGATTGAAAAGGTGTTGAGATTGGTTCATGTAATGGAAATGAGGAGGGATAAGGGGATCATGAACAAGTAGCACAGAATGTGTCAATGTATTATCACCAAGTTCATTATGTAGTATAACCGAGAAATGCATTTAGAGAAATACTATTAAACAATGTTGAGCAGTTGCGGGAGAATATTGGTTAATAAACAAAGGGGTAGCAGGCAATATACATTGTTTCGCAAAATATATAAATTTTAACTGGATGAGAGTGACCAGTGCTGGAATATTACTGGGCTCGGCTTTGCCATAGAGCCAAGTCCTGATCAGGCTGAAAGGCAACCACTATGTTCAAATATTTATGAATGCAATTATTAATAGTAGCAAATCTTCACTAGACAGTACATTAAAATGAGCGTCAACCAAGTGTCAACGATTTTCAGTCTTGTAAATACGGTAATTGAATGGTGACATGGTCAGTACTATCCATACCTAACATAGTGGGAGCCTATCTTGACAAAAGAGTAAACAACACGGTCACTGCCCCATTCTGAAAATCACCATCAACGGAGCACCAATGATTTTTGGCAGTGCAACCTGGATAACCTATGTGGTCATTGGTTGCAGCCATTCATATACAACATATTGGCTGCCTTCCGAGTTGATAATAACCACATCAGGCTCCCTGCCCCATCCTGAAAATGAGCGTCAACAGACTGTGAACAATTTTTTGTCTTGTAAATAAGGTGATTGCAAAGTGACCTGGTCGCTACTATCCATAACGAACATACTGGCAGCCTTCCTTGGCAAAAGAGTATACGACACGGTCACCGCCACATTCTGAAGAGGAGCATCAACGGAGCGTCAACAATTTTTGGCTGTGCATCTTGTGTAACCTAAGCAGCGATTGGTTGCTGCCATTTATAAACGAGGTATTGGCTACCTTCTGAGTTAAAAATCATACCCTCACGCTCCCTGTCCGATTATCAAATTCAGTGTCAATGGAGTGTCAATGATTTTTGGTGTTGGATGTTAGGTAATCTAAGTGTTACAATGTGGAAATAATTCATAGACAATGTCGTGGCTGCTGTTTTATTTGAAACAATATATGACACATACATCACCCCATCTTGAAACTGAGTGTTAATGGAGCGTCAACGGAGCGTGAACAATATTTGATATTGCATATTGGGTAATCGAGCCTTTGCGCAGATAAATGAGCTCATAACAGAACTATTGACTGCCTTTACAGCCAAACATTCACAGTAAAACAGGAAAAACATGTATTCCAAAATAATCGATGTCACAGATTGCAAAACATACAAAAAGAGAGTATTGGCTGTCAAAAACCTAATTATAACAATATACAATTATCCAACTGCAAAAACAAGAACATTGTATAAATTCACCGATGGACCCACTGACAACCCACCCAATTCAGACAGGTTGGGATATTCCCATAAAACTGTGCCTGCATTGACACTTCGGATGTGTTGACACCCGGGACCACCAATTTGTCAACTGTTCAGTTCTATCCCGGACATGGACCCGAAGTGACAGTGCAGAACCATTCCAACGAGTACTCTTAGCACCCGAAGGGAATTTGTGACCAACACCGGTTCTGGCTTGAGGGGCAGACATCCGAAAAATGGAAATCAGTCCGGAAACCACATGTGAATCTCCAAGACACTCCATTAGCCCTCACAAGTACTTCTAAGCACTTCCAGATGCTCCCAGGCCCCCCTGGAGCATTGCAAAGTGCTCTCAGACTCTGCAAGAGCATTCTCAGGTGCTCCTGAAAGCACCTCCAGTTATGGATGTGCAGTCAGGACGCTACAAGATTCGACTAATGGGATAGTCAAATTTTGGAGCAGATGAGTCCTCCGCACAGGTCTGTGGGAGACTTCAAGAGCAGCGGTGTGGAAGACTTGGTACAGTATTCTCAACACAGTAGTTCATAGAGTTGCATAAGCACAAGGCATGTCGTCTATCATATTCGTCTTTGTTATAATCACGATATTCGCTGCCTCATATTAAGGCATGCATTATTCAAGTATCTCTATATGTGTACATATGGTCAATTTAGCCACATATGGTAGTCGAGCATAATCGGAGGACCACCTGGAGATTCCCATTGACAGAATGTTGAGATGCACCACCTGGAGGCCGTTGTGGTGAAATGATGGAGCTAGAAGGCAGAGAGCCCACCATCATCATTCCGCCATACCTCTTGCGACATCCAAACAAAATTTGTACGGCAGACGGATTCTAGCTGGAGGAGTGTTAGAACAAGGTGAGAAGATAGGATACTACCCGGGCGTGAGGATCCATGAAGTTGCGTGGATACACGTAAAGAGCCAGTGAGACGTACAGTTGTGAAAGATAGAGTTTGTATTTTTATTGTATGACAATATGAGATGAAAATGAGATGATGTCTATCTACGTCAGGGTCTCCCAAATATTTACTCCTCGTCGCTCATTACACCACCGTTAACCCTGTATCTCCGTACACCCACCTTCTCTCCATAGCGATGTACTTGCGGGCCGTGATCAACCGAATTCGGAAATGCATTTGGAGGCCAGGATTGAGTGAACTGAGAGATAGACAGCGAGGCCGTAATGGAGCGAGTTTGTAGATATAATTGAAGACCGAGATTGAGTGAAATCAAAGATATACTTGGAGGCCGTCATGGAGCGAGTTTGGAACTGCAATTGGAGACCGACATTGAGCAAACTCAGAGATGTGCTTGGAGTCCATGATGGAGCAAGTTTGGAGATGCACTTGGAGGCCAAGATCAAGTGAACTGAGTGATGCCCTTGGTGGCCCTAATCGATCAAGGTTGGAGATGCACCGGGAGGCCGTGATCCAGCGAGTTCGGACATGGACTTGGAGGCCGGGATAGAGTGAACTCAGAGATGCACTCCGAGGATATGATCGAGCGGGATTGGGGGAGTACTTGGAGGCTGTCAATTTGGAGCGAGGCGCGATAGCAGGTGAGACTCTATTCATTGGTTAACTTGTAATTGTGGGAGTGTAGAGAGTTGAGTACAACAACATCCGCCGAGGGATGAGAAACTGGCTGGGAGCAGGAGACTGTTGATCTTGGGATGATGCTGTACTAGGTGTATGCTGTACTCGGTGTGAACTCATAATTATGACATGGAGAGATTGAGAGGGATGACAAAACTTCGAGTTCTTAGGTGATCGTAGCGTTGAGCACAAGAAAGACAGAGATCAGAGGAGATGGGGGAAATTATCATGAGAAACTGGGATTGAAGAGAAATTGGGGTGCTAGTCGATTGACCATCCCCAACACGGCAGGTAGAAATCCCCATCCGGCGGGTATTAACACCGATACGAGGACTTCTAAACCCAATCATGTATGTTGTACTCTGGATTTCTCATAGCTGCTCGTTTCCTCCATATTATTCTCATCTTCATCCCCCTTCTCTCTCATTCACGTCCACTACTCTACAATCATCGCAAGAATACAAAGTTAAGTCATCCCTCTCTATCTCTCCATGCCATGATCATGAGTTAACACTGAATGCAGCATACACCGAGTGCAGCATACCCCTAGAAATTTCTGTCATCCCTTCGTTCTCAAAATTTCATGTTGACCCCTCAATGTAGTTTCAGCTTCCGGCGTACCTCCCTACCAATTGACCGCCACCAGCCAGTTTACCATAAGAGCTTCAAAAGTAAAGTCACGTCGTAACATGTCCACGGTTCTGAGTTACCTAACCAATGAATAGAGTCTCAGCACCTGGCGCGCCTCCCATTGACTGCCTCAAGATCGACTGCCTCCAGATCAACCACCTCCAAGTACTCCTCCAATCTCGCTCGATCATAGCCTGCTACAAGTGCAGCTCAAACCTCGGGCAATTACGGCCTTGGAGTGTATCTCTGAGTCCGCTCAATCTTGGTCTTCAATTGCATCTCCAAACTCACTGGATCACGGCCTCAAAGTGCATCTCCAAACTAGCTCGATCACAGCCTCCAAGTGCATCTCCAAACTCCCTCGATCACCGACTCGAAGTGCATCTCTAAGATCAGTCAATCTCAGTCTCCAATTGCATCTCCAATCTCACTCTATCACGGTCTCACAGTATATCTCCAAACTCGCTCGATCACGGCCTCCCAGTGTATCTCCACAATCCTTCAATCATGGCCACAAAATGCATCTCTGAGTTCACTAGACCAGGGCCTCCAACTGCATCTCCTAACTCACTTGGGCATGGCCTCCCAGTGAATCTCTGACATCACTCAATCTCGGTCACCAATTGCATCTCCAAACTCGCTCGATCATGGCCTCGGAGTGAATCGCTGAGTTCACTCGATTGTCCTTTTCAGGCACACCTCGAATTGCTCTCAAGCACAGCCTGCAGCCAGTCCAGATATACTGTGTGTAGATGGGTAGTAATATAGATACATAGATAGATGGATGAGAATACAAACTGAATACATGAGTTATAAAGATCATTGAATGATAAGTAGTAGCTATGATTTCCAGGCGCACCAGCAGCATTCCCAAAGAAGATGTTGTTTTTCCCAGACTGCTCTACTGTGATTCGAGGTGCTCCCTGACATGTCGCCGGCGCTCCCAGGTTCGTGGCAGTCACTTCCAGGTGCTTCTGGGCTTGTTGTTGGCGCTCCCAGGCTTGTTGCCAGAGCTTCCAGTTACTCTGAAGGCCAGCAGGAATGCCCTCGTCGGGTCTGATACTCTCCTGAAATTGACGCATCTAAGTTTACGCTGCACATCCTATCAGACACTCCTAGAGGCTTCCACTGAGTACAATACATTTTGCTGATGCTAGGAAGTAAAGGTGACAGGATATGAAGGGGTACCCGGCTGTGATGAATCACACACATTGCGTGGATCTATGAACACTCTGCATGAGTGTGTGGCACCAAGTTCTGTGAAAGCAGGAATGTGTGTATTTCGTATAATAAGATGATGTCTATATACTCCCCTGTATCTCGCTACGCCCCCCCCCCCCTCCCCCCCCCCCCCCCCCCCCTGCTCGTCGCTCAGTCCGTCTCTGTCATCCATGTATCACCGTATAATCCCCACTGGCTTCCCCTTGCCAGACTGAATTGTGGTGGTGGTGAGAACCGGATTTTCGCGCCACAATGACTTCCAAGTGCATTCCTGAGTTCTCTCAATCAGCATTTGCAGGTACATCTAGAATTTCGCTCAAGAACTGTCTGTGGCCTGATTGACCGTATGTATATATACAGAGAGACACAAGTACATAATACATGCCAAATTGTCATGTAGCGAATCTTGTGACTGTAACAAAGAGGAATATTGTAGATGAAATGCTGTGTGGTTATGGAACCCTACGATCCACTGCTGTGAGGATACGGCACCAAGTTTTTGGCAAACCTGTGCAGTGGTCTCAGCTGCTCTAGAAGTCTCCTGTAGACCTGCGCAGAGGTCTCAGCTGCTCCAAGATTTGACCATCTTGGAAGTCAAATATCGGAGCACCTGAGAATGCTCCTGCAGAGTCTGAGAGCACTTTGCTTTGCACCACTGGGGCCTGGGAGCATCTGGAAGTTCTTAGAATCACTGCTGAGATCGACCGGAGTGTCTGGGAGGTTTGGATGTGGCTTGCGGACCGATTTACATATTGCTGATGTGATGGGTGGACATCAAAGAACAAATTAGCCATAATGTTGGCCATTGCATACAATATGGATTGCAATTAGGCATTGTGGGAAGTACAACTCGCTTTCAAGAAGATTGATAGCCAATTCTTTTTCAATTTGGAAACGTAATTGAGGCTAATAGGTCAAGGGTCAACATACCAAAACATGGCTGGCTTTACATTTGAAAGAGGTTGTCGATCGTTTTCAGCTTACCAATTACCATTTACTTGAAATCACATCTGATAATGATTCCTCAAAATGCATACACCGCAACTTCCAAATTGCAATCAATGTTTCCGACCTCAGGAATCGAGTTACTCAATTTGATTAACCTCGTAACATGCATGGCACATATCGTTCAGCTTGCTCTATGTGCAATCTTAAGCAGTCTCGGTGTGGAACGCCAAACCAAGTATTGGGAAACCCATGTGTGCGAACAGCAAATTGAAGAGAATGAATACATAGACATTGGAAAGAGTCAAAGACTTGGAATAGAGGACAATTGTAGTATCAGCAAAGTGTCTGCCATGAGACCAGGTTTAGGAAAGATAATTGAAAATGTACGTATTTCAAGATATTTTGAAAGTCCTGAAACTGCCCTGTATGTAGCACAGAATGCTTGCAATATCGATGATGCTGTCACCTGGTGATAGAAACGAGTTCATGTACTGTCAGAATTCAAATATGCAAATCGCAGTACTACCCAGTATGGATGGGAAGAGCTGGCGGTATTCAATACTGGAGTTGCTTCAGTGTGCCAACCACTTACAACAATTCACCTATGAGTAAGTTCAGAATGCAAACTACATTGAATACCGGCCACTTTGCACAACACAGGATAAATGGACCATCATCAACTGTGTCATGGAAGTTTTAAGGCCATTCCAGTACTGGACGCAGTTGCTGTTGAACCGGCATATGGTTACTCTGCCTTACATTATCAGTACAATGAGATGTTTAATCATATGGGTGTCATTCCACGAGCTTTAGCTAAGAAGATGACTCAATGGAAGGAAGATTTATACTTTGCTGTGCAGTTTGCATGTCAGAAGCTGTCTAAATATTATACTGAAGTTACTTCTACGATGGGTATGCATCAATCCAGCACATGTCATTGAAGGTTATGGGAAGTTACGATCTTTTAGGATGTGGGATAAGGGACTGGATACTAATCCTGTCGACGAGACTTCTTATACTACCCAATGCTGGAAGGGGTTTCTGAAGTTTGTGGAAAACGCATACTTACCAAACAACAACGTTTGCCTGTCATTATACCCGAAAGCATACCTGGCGACAATTTTATCTCTTCTGCAATGACCTCATGATCTGGTCAATCTCCGTATAATCCATATAATATGTCAAGCAATGATGAAGAATACACAATAAGTGAAATTCGTGCCCAAATGACATCTGGACTAAGAGATCGAGCAGCACAATTACTCACAGCCGCAAAGCATCATTTGTATTCGCCGCCTGAAATACCACAGTACTGGGGGTGAAGTAATCCGAGGTTTATTGATTGCCACTCCAACCCTATGGAGAATCGCAGTCTATTTTGGATCCCAGATATCACCGACTGTTGGCAACACTGAGAGAAAACCCACACGAAGTATGTCGATCACTCTAATGTGGTATGCATTATATTCTGTATTATAATACATGATGTCAGAGTGGAGGCCAATTTTTCCCTTGGGAGAAATGTGATCGGCTGGAGGCAGTCACAATCCACAGGCAAGACCCTTTGCAAAAAGTTGTAGTAAAGCTGTTTGCTGGAGGCAATAATGGGTCATTGCCAGGCAATGACCCAGCATTGGATACTATCATGGCACAGCTGAAGAGTGATGATACAAGATATTTATGGAATGGTTATGAGTAAAGAAGGAAGGAAGTGGTGAAACAGAATGGCAGAGTAGTCAATACATGCTGAGATAGTAAGGAAATGCAGCGAGAGAGTGGCGGCATCATTTGATATGGTAAGGAAGTGGCCTGAGGTGATGCGACATCAGACAATGTGGTGTCGTTATGCTGATAAGCAATGGGTAAGTGGTGTGTAAGTCGGAGGGAAAGGATTCAGATCGTGCATCGGAGCATGAGGAATCATTTGAGGGTGGCATCCGAACTGTATATTTAGAGAAATTGTTTGGCATTGGACGATTTCCTTTTCTTCTCTCTTTACAATTTCTATTGAATTGCAGAGGAAGTACAATGTTAAAACACCTTCAAATCTTGTCTTAATCTGATTCCACAAACGGCACATGAAGCACAGTTGTCTTGATTAAGATATTACATGATTTGTAACCAACATTACCCATGCCCGACCGTGCATGTTACACTAAAACTAGTCGTATTACATATTGTCTGATAATGCATGTGCCCATATCTGTCTGTTGGGTGTATCTATTGTTCTGAATGTTGCGCTGTTTCCTGTTGGGTTTACCCAGCACCCCATTGTCATTGGATACATGTTTGCGACAATTGCATTGACAAGTGATTATGACTTACAGCATTCCATACCCACCAGTACCCTGATCGATTACCATAGTTGAATGCAACAGTACAACAGTTACTGTCCTTCCGTAATGCATTGGTCTGATCTTGCCGGAACCCGTTGTATTGGTTTTGAACCCAAACCTTTAAACGATTTGGAGAGTATTGAGGTGATACTTTCATCAACTTTCAAGAAAGAATCTCTGAAAGCCTATGTTGGGGAACAGTCAGATGTTCCCTCTCCTTAGAACATCTATGTGGCAGGTGCAGCCAGGGCAGGCGGAGGTCTTTACATTGAAGACCCTGTGTTTGCAAATCATTGGAGATAGTATTCCGGACTTCATTTTGGTCTGTTTGGACCCTGGGATTTGGAAGAACGTTGCGATTGTGAAGAACATAACTGTGTAGGAGCACAGTCAACAGTCGGACATGAAGCAGTAGCAGCAACTACAGTTATGACTCTTGTGATTCTGCAAATTGTGGTGGTACCTCCGACTCCGACCCCCTCCGAAAGTGACACATATCATAGGCACTGGCTACTCAGCCTAGTTCATTGCAATGTTAGGATAAGAACAAAACAACCGGGTACCCCTGGTGTCGGTGAACAACCAGGCCATAATAGGAGGAATCATAAACAGAACCATACTAGAAGTGGACATTGCGAAGTGACTGAGGATTTTCGAGCAGACACAGGAGGTGTTGTGGAGAGTAGCAGTATATAGAAAACCTGCAAGAATGGTACAGAGGGTGTGTAATCACCTGGCACAGATAATTATGCTAGAGGCCAAAATTAAGAACCTTAAGGCAACAGCCGGGCTTCTGCCTGCATGTGATGATTCCGAAATCACGAACTGAATCCAGGTTCTGATGAACGAATAGCGTGAAGCTCGGAGGCAGCCCACAGCCCCAGCAACCGAGAAAGAGCAATGGGAGGAACTGGCTGTAATGACCTGAGACGCTTAGGAATCTGGGGAGAACGTCCAGGGTTTGAGGACACAGTTAGCGAATGCTTGGAGCTCGGCATCCTAGGCAGCTTAGGCTGCTCCACAGGCTACAGACGACTGAGATCTGCGATTTCCGGACTCCCCAGCGATTTCAGTGTCAAATCTAATTCAGTTTAGTCGCTGGATTGCTCATCTCCAGATGGTTATGGGACACCAGCTAGCGAGCATTCCTCATGAATAGTGGAAGATCCAGTACACATTGAACTGGCTGAGAAGTTTAGCCTTGGGCGAAAGGTTGACACATGTCCGGGAGGAAGAATGATAGGGCTGGAAGACCTTCCAGCATGTAATCAACTCCTGGCAAAAGGTTTTGGGGACTCCAATAGGGCTGCCACAGCCGAATGGAAGATGTGTGAAAACAATCAATTAACCGCGAGATCTCTCAGTACTACACTGAGTTTCAAGTTGTTGCCACTGACCTCAATTGGAATCCTTCGGCTCTATGGAATGCCCTTCAGATGGGGCAGTCAGCGGAAATACAGGCTCCCTTCACCTACAGTGATATGCCTGAGAAACTTCCCACATATGTGACAGTTTGGCAGAAGCGGAACAATCAGATTTGACACCGACTGGTGGAGAAGGCCACTCAGAGCAATGGAGAATGGTCAGGTTTCACTGCTTCCCCGATAGCGCCAGCACCTCTGCAGAATGTGAGAGAAGCTCGTTCTGGAACGGTTAACAGATACACTGGACCTCCTGCTATGAATCCCAGCACAAGCAGAGAGAGAATCCCTGTGGAAGAAAGTGCAGAGGGGATGGTGGATGGGAGTTGTTTATACTGTTTTGGGTTTAACCATATAGCGGCAGAGTGGGCGGCAAGGCAGAAGGCTCAGACATTTAAAACTGCTGGAGGAAATGTACATGATGGAAGAACTGGGGCAGGTTCCAAGGAATCGGAAAAAGATTAGAACAGTCAAAGAAAGATGGCTCCCTGATTGGCGGAAAAAGTTTTGTTCTAAAGGCTTTAAATTGTCTTGAAATTTCGCATCTTGCAGTTAGCATGGTGGAGGTATTATAAGAGATAATGGAAGGGAAACATTTAGTTATAACCTACACATTGACCGTGAATAATCAAGAGATACTAGGGCATGCGCTGATGTAATGCGCAGCTACAGGCATTGCATTTGTGGATCCTGATTTTGCCCACCATCACCTGATACCACTCCAAAAGGTAAAGGAGAAGAAACGTGTCGAGGTCATCGATGGGAGAGCAATTGAATGAAGATATATTACATATGTTGCCACAAGTGGTTTGAAGATACACGATCGTAAGGAGCAACAACCGTTGTTCATCATAATGTTAGGACATGATATAATTCTGGTCAGAATTCCTTCACGACGATTGCATGATGTAGCAGGATATTTTGCATCATCTATTATCATGTTTTGATTGGAGTATTGTATTACACATTGGAACGAAGCTGCAGTAACAGTTTAGAGAGTCTCAGAAGAACCCCCAGAACACATTAATACTGTCAAAAATGATACATTTGCACTACAGATCCGACCACCGAGGCCATTCCGGGGCAATATCATGATGCTTTATACTGCATCATTCTTCCACCCAGCAAACAACGGAAGACTTACAGTTGCTAAAGCCTCCATATATGATACCATTCTGGCCATTGAAGCAAGATATCTCAAAGAACGACCCCAGGGGAAGGATGTTCTGAGACTGTATCGTGAGTTCATACCACTTTGTAGTCAAGGTTAGGTAGATCGCCTACCACCAAATCCACGAGGAATTGATCAGGACGTATGGTTGAAGTAAGGCCAAATACCAACCTTAAGCCCTCTGAATTCGAACTCAAGAGCAGAATTTGTGGACATCCACAGTGTGGCACAAAAATAATATGTTGAAGGGAATCATATGGCACTCATCATCACCTTTTGCAGCACCTGTTCTCTAGGAAGAGAAGCCAGGTGGGGGGTTGCGATTTTGCATTGACTATTAAGATAAAAAATTCCAGACTATTAAAATTCAATATCCATTGCCTATGATACGAGATACTGAGAACTTACTCGGGGAGGCTATGATATACAAAAAGCTTGATGCCCACTGGGCTTATAATCTGCTATGGGTTACAGAAGGGGATAAGCAGAAGTTAGCTTGCTGTAAATGGTATGGAATATTCGAACCTACGGTTATGGCATTTGGAACAACCAATACTCCTGCAGATTTCGAGGGATATATCAAGAATACAATTTGGAAATCCTTGAATGATTTTGTATACGCTGAGCTGGATGCTATACTCATAGATAGTAATTCGAAGCAGGAACATGTGGCACATGTTAAGTTGATTACACAATCAATTTTGGAGCCCAGACTTAATTTGAAACAGGAAAAGTGTGAATTTCACAAACAAACCGTCTGGTATTTGGGATTGATTGAATCAACACAAGCGATCTCGATGGATGAGGACAGGGTTTCAGCAGTATTGATTGGAGGTGTGAAAAGATGACGAAGAATGGCAGGGTAAGCAACCTATTTGAAGCCGAACAGGTTCTTCAATTTTCCAATTATTCTCGACCTTTCATTGCTATGTGTTCTGAGAAGGCTGAATTCTTGAAAAGATTGACGAAGACAGATGAACTTTTTGTGTGGGAGTTATACCAACAGTTGGCTATTAAAACAATGGTGAATGCTTTCCCCACAGCTCAGGTTCTTCGACATGTTGATTATGCGAGGGAGGTGATTATCCAAGCAGATCCTTCCAATTATGTATCTGCTGGGATTTTATCTCAGTATGATCATGAGGCAGCGCTATATCCTGTCGCATATTTTTGGATGAAACATTCACCTGCCGAATGGAATTGGAATATACACAATAAGAACTTTCGGCGAGTATTTTAGCTCTCGAGGAATGGAGACCTGAAAGTGAAGGAGCTGCATGCCCCATGCAATTGATAGCCGATGATAAGAACTGCAGATACTTTATGATGAATATACTGCTGAGCAGAAGACAGGCATGGTGGTTGGAGTTTTGAACTCGATTTGATGACCAAATAATAAATTGCGCTGGTATTTCGAATGGTAAAGCAGATTCCTTGAAGAGGAGGATTGGAGACCTCTCTGAGGGGCCGGATGAGACATTGAAAAATATGGAACTGGTTGTTTCAAACGTGCAGAATCTACTGGAAGAATTGCGTGTGTTGGCGGACAGCCCACCTGCTTGGGACTGTCCTTCCTGTACTGCCCTTATGCCAGAAACATGTGTACCTGACCTGCTACCAGGGAAGATACTGGAAGCAATTTGGACAAATAGCAGGTTGAAGGAAATTCCAATTACAGAATACATAGAGGAAAAGGGGAGAATACGATACAGGGGGAAGTTATACGTACTGGTGAATGACACTCTGCATGTGCAGATGGTGCTGGAACATCATGATACAACACTGGCAGGACACCCGGGCAGAGGGACGATTTTAGGCCTTGTGGATTAGGAGTAGTACTGCAAGAAGATGTGGAAGGATGTTGACCAATTTGCACGACATTGCCATAGTTGTCAACTGTTACACAGTTCGCAAGATTCAACATTTGGAGTCTTTTGACCATTACAAGTTCTTAAACCGCTGTAGGAAGATATTCCGAAGGAGTTTGTAGTAGGGTTACCACAGTGTGAAGAGTTCGATCTAATTAGGGTAGTGGTAGATAGACATTTGAATAGGTGAAATTTAATTCACTGCCATATGATGATTGATGCTGTGGGGCTGCCAAAGTGGGTTCTCAAAGAGGTGGTACGGCTCCATGGACTGCCAGCAACAATTGTCTCAGGCCGAGGGCCCCAGATTTCTTTGACCTGTGGTGAGCAGATATGTACTCATTTGAGGATTGATCGATGGATGTCAACAGTATGTCACCCCCAGATGGATGGCCAAATTGAACAGCTAATTGTCAGCATGGAGCAGTACCTAAGGGTGTTCATCAACCATCATCAGGACTACTGGGTACAGTGGCTCCCCATGGCTGAGTATGTTGCAAAGAATGAGACGTCAGAATCGACGAAATGTACACCTTCCTTGCCATTCCAGATGTGGATCCCCGGATGTCATATGCAGGACAACCAATGAAGGAATGGGATCAGCATTACCTGGATCCTAATCAGGTCTAAGCAACAATGAAACCGATTCATCAGCACCTCCAGGTGGAGATGAGGCAAAGCCAAGCAATACAGAAGGAGTGAGCAAATCGAGGATGAACTCCAGCTACAAATATTCAGGAAGGGTCGCAAGTATGGTTGGATTCCCTACACATTCGAACTGCAAAACCCATACGGATGTTGGACTGTAAGAGGTTGGAGCCCTTCTCAGTTGTTCGACAGATATCTCCCCATGACTACAACATAGACCTTCCTGTGTCAGTATGCATTCACTGAGTACGATGTGTTTCACTCCTTGACCCCATGGGTGATGATCCTCTCGTAGGACAAGAAGTTAGTACACCACTGGCCATGGAAGTAGATGGCGAAGAGCAGTATGAAGCCTCATGCATTGAAGAAAGTGAATAGTATCAGAATGAGTTGCAGTATCTTAAATGTTGGACTGGATATGATTCGCTAACTTGAAAACCTGCCAAGTTTGTGGATGGGATGCAGACGGTGGGGCAATTTCATGAACAGTATCCCGCAAAACCACAACCATTGGAGGATGTCCTAGGAGGACTTTGGACCTCAAGGGGGGATACAGTCATGGCGCAGCTAGCTAGTGTAGATACATGATTTATCAGAATTAATTTTGGTACAACCTGGAAGGAAGTGCTGTTATTGAAAGGTGGTGACATCAACAGATCTGGGGGTACTAAGGAGCTGCATCAAGAGGGTGGCGGTATCGTTTGGGATGATAAGGAAGTGGCCAGAGGTGATGTGACATCAGATGATGTGGCATGGTTGGTTTGAGAAGAGTTGTGTTGGTGGCGTGTAAGATCATGGGGAAAGATTCAGATAGTACATTGGAGCATGAGTAATAACTCCAGGGTGGTATACCAACTGTATATAAAGCGAGGTAATTTGGTGTGGGAGGATTTCCGTTTCATCTCTCTTCACTCCTGCTCTTCAATACCAAAGCAACTATGACATCGAAACAGTTTCGAATCTGGTGTTGTTTTAATGTCTTGAAACGAATTTCGAGTGCCCATGTCTTGGCTACAATATCACATTATTTGTTACCAATATCACCAATACCTGACCCCACCCGTTACAGATACAATGAAGCCTGATAACAACTTTAAAATGCAGATAGTGGCGGAGCAAGAGAAATTGCACAGAATGGCAAAGGTCCATGACTTATTGGAGATATGGTAGGGCAGCCACACACTATGTGCTACACACCATGCATCTAGCACTCTAAGCAAGCAAATAACTACTATTGAATACATTTTGTATACTGAAGGGATCGGCAAAGTGTACTAGTTAAAGTTCCAGCATGATAGTGTGGCTGAAATTACATTGTCTAAAAGATCACCTGTGCCACTAGCTTGGTCCACTTAGGACCTCCTGAGAAGACAAACTGAGGTAGTGAATGTCCGCCAAATCAGAATAATCAACCTCCATCCTGACGAACGTGATGAGGAAAGTGCACCTGGAAGCATTTCAGACACCGGAAAATACATTGACTGGAATTAGGACTTGGATAATCAGAATGACAGCGAAGATGACGAGGCGGGAGGCAATGAATCCGACATAGAGCTAGGCTACAGTGTTGAGGATACGAAAATCTCAAAGCAGTGGGATGTGAGTGTTGCACCAAATGTTCCCAGATTGATTCAACCAATACCGAGGTCAAAGATGCAGGGTGAACAAGTATTGATGACAGTTCATACAATGGAAACAAGGAGGAATAAGGGGATCAAGAAAAAGTAGAACAGAATACGTTAATGTGTCTTCACCAAGTGCTTTATGTAGTTTGACCAAGATTGTCATATAGTGAAATATTATGGGACAATATTCAACAGTCAGCTGTAAATATTGGTTAATAAACGGAAGTATAACTGGCAACATGAAATCTTTGCCAAGATGTATAAATTTTAATAAGATGAAAGTGAACAGTGCAAGAATATTGCTGGGCTCGGCATTGCCAAAGGGCCACATCTTAATGAGGCAGAAAGGTAACCCATAAGTTCAAATAATTATGAATCCAATTAGTAATAGTAGCAGATTTTGAATGCGCAAAACATTACAATGAGCATTAATGAAGGGTAAACAATTATTGATCTTCTAAGTACGGTAATTGAATAGTGATTTGGTCACTGATATGCATAACCACCCTATTGGCAGCATTCATAGGAAAAATAGCAAACTGCATGATCACTGCCCCAATCTGAGAATGAGCGTCAATGGAGTGTCAACAATTTTTACCGGTGCATCTTGGGTAACCTAAGTGACGAATGGTGCAGCCATCCATAAATGGGGTATTGGCTGTGCTCTGAGGGAAAAACTAAAGCAGTATGCTCTCTGCCCCATCATGAAAATGAGTGTCTATGGACTGTCCACGATTTTTGGTCTTGCATGTTGTGTAATCTAACTGGCAATGGAATACAAACATCCATAAATGCAATAATGGCTGTCTTGAGAGCCAAAAACTATAGCGACACGCTCTCTCCAGCATCCTGAAAATGAGCATCATTGGAGCATCAACGATTTTTGCGCATCCATCTTGGCTGATTTAAGTGTCACATTCTAGTAATCATTCATATATGCTGTCCTCGCAGCCTTTTCATCTGAAACAGTGCATGAAATATGCATTACCCCACTATGAGTATGTGTGTAAACAGAGCGTGAACAACTGTTGGTCTTACACATTGGGTAATCAAGGCATTTTGCGGATACATGAGCTTATAGCAGAACTATTGACTACCTTTCAAGACAAAAATACAAAATATACCAGGAAAAACACACAGTCCAAAATATTCGATTTCACAAACTGCAAATCATGCAAAATGATATTATTGGCTACAGCATACGTGATTTTGTTAATATACTATTATCAAACTGAAACGAATGGACCATTATATGAATCGACAGATGGACCCACTAGGCGATCCACAGACTACTCACCATATTCTGCTGCGTTTGAATAGTTCCATTAAACCATCCCATGATTACTGATTCAGATGTATCGACAACCGGAACCGCCAATGGGGCATTGGTTCAGTTCCAACCTGGACCTGGACCCAAAGCAAAGGTCCAGCCCAGTTGCAAATACTAACAGTCACCATTCCCTTGTCTGAATTCAATTTCTATCTGGTAATTAAATCGGGTGGCTCTATGCAGGGGTAGCAGCATAAGGGTTTAGTAGCCATTGGTTTCATAGTTGCAGATGAGTTGGGATCTGCATCGGGCTGGAGAGACACTAGCTTTTTGGGAAACAATAGTTTCTCGCAAACTAGCTTGGTATGACAACTTTCTGGTTGAGAATTCCCTCAGAGCATTTCCAGTTTGATGGGGACGATATTAAGAGTCTCCATAAGCTCTCTGATTGATGTAGGTGCAGAAGCAGCTGCGTCTGCTTGCACTTCCAGCTCAATGACTGCCGGAACCTTCAATTTGGATGTCCCATACTGCATATCCCTCCCACAGATGCAGTCGCCAGAATCTCCACGTCCTGGTTACATCAAATTGTCTAGCTTGGCCTTCTTTTGCCCAATACTCTCAATGTGCTCCTGTAAGTGTTCCAGATTATGCGCAGCACCCAGCTAGGTTCGTCATCTGCGCCTAGCTTGCCCGGCTCTGTATCTTCATCATCAGCTTCCTTATCTTCCCCATGCTCCAGATTTTCAAAACTTGCAAGATTGCTCAGACTATCTCCAATAGTATTCAACATCTCTTCATATCTTTTTTCCGGGCCGTCAGGTTGTCAATCCCGACATTGCAGCAGTTCTCATATCCTCCTGCTCCTGTTCGATTGCTGGCGTGGCATCTTCACCTCGCCTCATTGCCACAGTGGGGTTTCTATCCACATTATCCTTAATCCAATTTTTTTTCTCTTTGTTATGCAACAAGTGCGTTTCTTATCGTTTCTCAGATGCAAGCATCATGTTGGACTGTTAGCTGCTCAATGTTCTGACGGCTCAGACCATTTCTGCTTTCAAGCCACTTTTGGGTTTACTCGCTTGGTGACGTTGTTATAAGCAATGCTGTGTCCATTAGTAATCTTTAACCACCAGTAGTGGCGATGGGTTCTATTTCGAAGCCTTGACCATTGTACATTGTGTTGACTATGTTAGAGCGCAAGTTTTGGTTGTTGTAAGATATGCACCACATGGTAGCAAGCTGTGTCTTCTATGTCATGGTTGGTATGTTAGATCAACTTGAACAAAGCAAACTCTCCATTTTGACTGTCACAACATTGCAAATAGTAATGCTAACCCTACAACATGGCTGTATTGTTAGCATCTGTTCCATGTAAGATCCCAGGGATGCCTTGAGACCAACATCACCAGATATCCATTCCATCAAAGAATCTCGTTTGTATATTATACAAGCATGAAATTGTCACTCTGGATTACCACATTCTATCAGTGAAATCAAACAAACAACATTGCACCAACTTACTGCAAATCGAGGGATGGTTAGAAACCCCAGCAATTGGCCGCAATCCACAGAAGAATTCATCGTGAGTAGAAGGTGCAAATTGGCTATTACTTATTCCATTTTGACTTGAAGCTACCTATATATTCCTTAGGACTTCCCATTTCTTTTCTTTATCGTCATCCCCTTATTCTCTACCAAAGCCAATCATGACTGCCGTACCATCTCAGCAAGCTGGACGCGAATCTGAATCGAGCCAGCCAACAGGACCATTATCCAATCTGTCACCCGGTGAGATGTGGCAATGAAGAAAACACCAGTTAGTTCACTCCGATATTGGCATTCCAGTCACAAGGCAAATGACTTAGGACTCCCATGTTAGAATGGGTTGTAAAACTGGCAGAAGGAAAAATGCGCAGCAGCATGCGATGAGATGTGAGTCAATCCATATTAATGTTGACAGCTGTCAACTCCCTGTGTAAGATACAGCTGGTGCACATAGAGAGCGAAGTGGTCAATGTATAGCTGCCCATAATGGAGAACCTGCATGGTTGACAAACGCATTTGCCTAAACCGTTCACAAAATTGAACATCATCATGTTGTCAGGGTTGATATTATCATGTATAAAGTTTCTGATATTTGTCCTCACAAGTGAACAAAACTGCCTGTAAACAACTGTGATAATGCTATGGAAGCAGCTATGGTAGAGGTAATAGCCGAATTTCGTATTAGAAAGCAGCAACTAGCTTCTTGTAGGTTACCAACATGTCTGCTACTGGGGTAAGGCAAGGAGGTCAGGTACAGCTAGAACTGTCCAACATATACGCTGCCTTGAATTGTGCCAACTTGGCCAAAGGTGGGTTTGCGCATGTCGCAACATGGAAATTGTAATACCTGATCAAGCATCCTTGTGCCGGAGTTCCTGATGAGAGGAAGGGGAGAGCTGAGAATCTGGGGCATAGGAATGTGAAGCCTGCAATAGAACATCAGCCGGCCATTGTTTGTGAAACCCAATTGGATGGCTGTCTTTGTTGATAAAAGAGCTGGGCAATGAATCGAGTGACACACTGGAGGCACAATGGCTCGCGTGCACCTGGACAAGACTGCCTCAGACAGCCGACCGCAGAACTAAGACCACCTTGGCCCGGAATACCACCTGCGCCACGCGGTCACCTGAGGCAGCTCGCAGTTCGCAAATCAAAACTTTGCCACCTGGATATGTGTATATACATACTACTCTTCCCAATGGTCAAGGTTTCAATCATGATGCATATGCCAAGGATAGCAAGCAGGATGAAGATTTTATTCCTGATATGCTGACTAAGGAAAGAACATCCACAGGTAGTTGTTGTTGTTTATTCATACTGTGTGCACTTTACTTAAAATATGACAGGACATAATACCCCCTCCGCCTCCGGGCAAGCTGGCTAGATGGCGGAGCTCCCCTCCCACTACCCTTCATCCCTGCTGATATATATGAAGGTTGAGTGATAGAACAAAAGAAGAATTAAACTGAACACAAGGAGGGAAAAGGAAAGGATAGAAACAAAAGGAACAAAAGGAATGGATATAAACCACCATCGCTGCCGCTTCCCCGCACCTGAGTCAGCCTCTGCGCCTCCTCAATACCATCGTTCATTTGGGCAGGAACTTCCCGACTTCAGTAGCTGCCAAGAGGTCCATCACTGCTTGGTCGGACTCTTCCATGAAAACCAGCTCAGATATCTGCACATGTCTGCATCTCCCAGCTTTCCATCCCGTCACCTTTCACACCGCCTTCCATAGTGTCTTTTTCCGGTCTTTCCACCGGCTGCAGTGGTGGAAGAGTTGTTCCTGCATCTGGGCCGCCGTCGTGGCTTCGCCACCGCAGCACCACCATTTGTCGTCCTCTCGGTTGCCGAACCGTTTCAGGTAGACTCCAGTGGGTGCATTGCCCGCACTTTGCTCTGTAGAACCTGGTAGCCAGCAACTTCATGCTTGCCATCGGAACAGGTCTCTTGGTCCCCGTCGCGCCCTTGAGTCTGTAGCGGAAGTGCTTGCTTCACTTCTCGGCCTTCCACTTTGCTGTAGCTGCTGACCTTTCCTCAGCAATTCTTCCAGCTCTATTCGACGCCGAGGTGTATGGCCGCTCTGTAGCCATGATTCCGCTTGTGTCTCGGGCGACTTTCGCCTGGTGGTCTGCTTCTTCGTTTCTGGGGATGCCAGAGTGTACCGTGACCAAGTGAATTTCGGTTGCGATGCCGTGTGCAAGGAGAGCCTGCGCTCTCCGATTTATGCGCCTTGCTAATCGGTGCCCCGGGCCAAGCTCAAGGTGTGCTGTTCGTCGAATTGCAGCTTGTGAGTCGCTAAAGAGAGCCACTGTGTTCACTCTGTGCTCTTGCAGTCATTTTCATCTTTTAACCGTCTCCCCGGGCATGAGTCCAATCGCCCACAGCTCAGTATTGAAGACCTCCACTCGTTCAGTGCCCAGATCACAGCGCCAGGTTCTCCATTCTTCACTGTGCTTGCACACTGCTGCTACTCCCACTCGGCCGTCATCAGAGCGTGACCCGTCTGTCCACCACATCCACACTCCCACCCCGACTTCCGCTTCCTTCTCTCTAGCCCAGCGTGGTGCGGCACTCTTGGGTGTTCTTTTGTCGTCCAGTATAATGGTTTGAACCACTGGTTCTTCGCCCAGGGCTGGCCAGCTCATGCCTTCAGTTGCCTGGCCGTGCTCGTGTTCTGTCTCGACTACCTAGAATATCAGTGTGCCGTACGAAGGGTCTTTGAGTAGCTTCTTCAGTTTGCTGCTCCATGCGTTTCCTAGCCTTGCTGTGAATCGTTGTTGTCTGCAGTCTAAGATCTCAGGCGCGGCTGTGAGCCCTGACTGCCTCATCAATGCCCCCCTTGGGGTTGAGGGCAGCGCACCCAGCACGGACCTGGCTCGTCGATTGAGGAGACAATGGAGGTTATCTCGCCGGCCTACTTCATTGGAATCACACCAGAGCTCGCTCCCATATAGTGTGACCGCTTGGATGAAGGCTACTCGGATGGCCCTTATGCTCTCTAGTAGTATCCTGTAATTATTTGTGAGGGTTTGGAGTCTCACTTGTGCTGCCCTGGGTATCTTCATGCATCGGTTGTGGTGCTCCTTGAATGTCAGGTGTGCATCCATCGTAATGCCCAGCCAGCGTGTCGCCTGGTTGTTGAACTGTATGAACCAGTTCCCAACCTTTATCTTCACTGTCAGCTTTGGCCAGTGGTGTTTCTTGTGGCCTCGCCTGCAGGTAAACAGCACCGCTTCTGTCTTTGCCGTATCGATCTGTAGCCCTTGTCAACATTCTCACTCGACACTGTTCGCTGCGCATCACTCGAGTGTCGTGATGACCTGATTGACAGAGCTTCCAGTTGCCACCCAGCCAAGATCGCCCACAAAAGACAACCCTTTGGCTGAGACGTGCTCTTCAACCCATGTGATCATTCCTGAGGTGTAGATCGCAAAGAGGATCGGTGACACAGGTGAACCCTACAGGACCCCAGCTTCCACTGCGTGTTTCTCCATGGCATTGCCCTCGATTATAATTTCCACTGTTCTTTCTCAGAGATAGCTTTCGGTTCATGGTATAATGTTTTCATCCATTTTAGAACTTCATTCAGTTGACGAGTCTTCATTTTGGCACGCTTGGGAAGGCTATGTCAATGTCCATGAGAAGCACACCTGTCATGTGGCCGTTTGTCCAGGCTGCATGAGCTCAGTCAACAATGATGGCTGCTGCGTCCATGGCTGCCTGCCACTGCCTGCTCCCAAATTGTCCGTCGCTCAGCAGCCCTCTTCTTTCGGCCACTTCTGACAATAGTTCCGCGACCACTTTTTGGACCACTTTTCCCATGGAGCTCAGCAGGGATATGGAGCGGTACACCGTCAGCTTGATATAGTCATCTTTGCAAGGCTTGCGAATCACCAACCTGCTAGCCCGCCTCCAGACTGCGAGCTGTCTTTCTGTACACACGGCCGCCTTCGTCATCCCCACAATTCTCTGTTTATCCCCCTGACAGAGTAGCCATATGGCGCCAAAAGACAGCTTGTCTGGGCCCGGGGCTTTTTTGACTGAATGAGTATATAAGGCTCACTCAACTGCTTGCTCAGTGACGGGTGTGTTTGCGCTTCCCGCTGGGGGTAGCTCGTAGTACTGGTCGTCGTCGTTCTGGGGGAAAGACTCGCGCCTCAGCATCTCCTCTTTATCTGTGGCTGTGTTTGCTTGCTTGCCTTCTTTGTCCGTCAGGGCCTCAACGGTCATGCCCACTCAAAGGTTGGCATATCGTGCTGCTCTCCAAACCTCGGCTCCCCTGAGGTTCTGCAAGTAGTCACTCCAGATCTGGCTCTTGGACAGCCTAGGCGACATCTGGAGCTCTGCCTTCCCCCGGGCGGCCTCCTCCAAAATCTGTCATCTTTCTTTCTCTCTTCCAACCGCGTTTCTTCTCTCTTTGATGTCAGCGTTCCACCACTGCTTTGATTTGGCGCAGATCCTGATCTTCTTTGCCGTGGCGTTGAGAATGCTGCTCATTGCTTCCTGACTCCATGCGGCCTCCTGTTCCACCTCATCTTCTGTCCATTCTGCACCCAGATGAGCTCTCCACCTGGCTAGTTCCGCCAATATCTTCTCCGCTGCCTCCACGTCCTCCTCTGTCATCGCAGCTAAATTCCCCCCCAATACCCTCTCGTGATTCGCCTCCTCCTCCCTGTCTGACTCAACCTCAGACTCAATAACCTCATGGTCAGATCCGGTGGCGTGGCCATCAGCCGGTATGAACCATTTCATTATTGGTCGATTCGGTAATGTCACGTCACTGACCGACTCACTTTCGTGGTCCTCTCTTGTCCAGTAGTGTGCGGGTTGGCCATAATTCCCAACTTCCAGTCCATTCTCGTCAATCACTTCTTCCCGGAAGGCGGCGTTCCGCTGCACATGGCACCCTGGGTCCCACCAACTGCTGTGTGTGTTGAAATCTCCCTCTAGGACAGTTCCGCACTGCGAAATGACTCTCTGCCAGTTCAACCTTCGTGCCAGTCTCTCCGCTGACTGCGTCTTTCTTTGATCGTAAATATTGACAATCCTTGTTATCTTCTCCCCTCTCCTCCTGACATCGGTGACAATGACATCGTCGCTAGCTCCACTACTTAAATCTGTCTGCTGATCAACCTCGAGACTGCTCCCCTGTCGTATCACCGTCCAAACTCTTTTCCTTTTTGTTGTTTCGTATGCCGAGTGGCTGATCTCCACACCTCCCCTTCGTCTCAGTGGCTCATGCAAGCACACTACATCTGCCTTGCATTTGACCCCGGTCTACAGCGCCGCGATGGTCCACTCGTACGACCTAGCACAGTTGTGCTGGCTAGATCTAATCATTGGTAGCCTGAGGTCCTGTTTCGGTCTCAGTTGCAGTTCCAGTCACGGCCGTAGTCGCACTGTCGGTCATCATAACGTCTTCTGCCTCCCCCGTTGCCTCCTCTTGCTCCACATCCACCTATTCCGCTTTGCTTCCCCCCCCTCTCCCTTCTTTTGCAGTTTCCTTAGGCCTATGTCCCAGCCCAACTCTATTTGTCTCCGATGCCACGTTAGTAGCTGCGTTCGTGGATGCCCAACCTGCTGGCCCAATTCCCCTACTCTGCCGCGCCGCCTTGGCAGCATCAGTCTTCTTTGCGCATCTGTTGCTGAACACAATGTGATTTCCGTGGCAGGTGGGGAACCTATCCAGCGTATGACCGTATAGTGATCCCTGCTTCGCTGTGCAGACCACCATGTTGCACTTGTTGTTTTTTGTCTGGTGATGACCTGAGCAGTAGCCACATGTGGGCTTGCTGCCTCACTTGTTCTCGATGTGACCCCAGCCGCAGCAGAGGTCAGATCTACTGTCAGAGCCCACATTGGTGTACGTTTCGACTCGGGAACACACTTCCGCCGCCTTGCCGCCCTTCTTGACCAAGCTCTTAGGCACTTTGCTCCCCATTAGAATAAAAACAGCCGATGATGCGGTGACTTCTCCGTTCTGCCTCCACTACCTGATTGCCCGGGGGATCGCCAGCTACTGTACTTGGGTGTGGATTGTTACGCCTTCGTTCTCCACTTCAAATTCCTCTTGCAACTTCTGCAGGCCTTCCGTTCCTTTTCCCATGTACTGTACCAGAGGTACTGCATGGATCTTTGGCATTTCCAAGGACCCATTTTCTTGGACATCAACAACTCCTTTGTCGACAGTCCTCGCTGCTGTGATGATGTCACGGTATCACAGACCCATCTCTGCTGTCGCATTCTTGTGCGTGATTGCCGTGATTGTGCCATTGGCATTCCTTCTTGCGTTCATGATCGCAATGTGGGCCGGGGCCTGCCGGTGGAAAAGTGATCTGTTGATTGCTGACGCAATTTCTTGGTCCATCCTATTGGGGGGTGGCATGCTCTCGTCTCTTGTGAGAATTAGACGTCTCTCTGCCATGCTGAATCCCGTCATTCGGGCGGGGCCTGGGCTGGCGGGCGACTTCTGACTCTGCGTTCAGGGTTGCACTGTCTCCCACCTTCTGGCCGGAATAGGTGTTGCCTTAGGTTTAGGTTTGCATTCGTGTCACAGTTCAGGCTGCAGTGTGAGTTGCAGTTTGGGTTTGGGTTTTGGTTGCTGCTGCAGCTGGCACTTCTCTGGTTCTCCATCCTGCGTTGCACCTGCATACGGTGAGGCCTCTAGGCCACCCACACCCTGCCTGGCGGGCTCGTCTCGTCATTTCTTTCTCGCTTCCTCGGCCGGTGCCGCTTCAGGTACTTCTGCTTTGGCCAGCACCTCTGCGGTCATGTCAGCAATGACTGTCCCCCATAGTAAATTGTCCTTGTGATGCTCATCCCACTTTGTCTCCCTATCCTCCAGCTATTCATTCATGCCGAGCCACTGCGCCTCTTCATGTGCCACGTGTGCTTTTAGCATTCTAGCCATCCTGTCGATCATTTGGTGCAGCTGAGCAACCTCGCCCGCCTGCTGCCACACCATTCACTCAATTCGACACCTCCAGTCTCCCGGTGCACTCACTGGCACCGAGGTTTTGTTCTGCAGTCCTTTCGCAGTCTTGTTACGCTCCCACTGCTCGCTTGCAGCCACGAAGGACACATGTGTTTTCTTTCCCAACCTTTAGCCAGCCGCACCGCTGGCCTCTTCTGCTTCCGCCATGTCCATATCTCTCTCAACTGGGGGTTTCTCAATCGTTCCTCCAATAAGACTATTGCCCTCTTGGGTCGCAATCGTGGCTGGTTTGCATGATGTCGCGTCACTTGCGTTCAACCTCCTTCAATCGTCCAGGGAGGCTGCAACTGTCGGTCTAGGGTCTGTTCGATGCTACAAATTGAATGCAGCTGTCCGTATGTCACTCACTGTCAGAGTTGCTGAGTTATTTTTATGTTTCTGTTTCTGATCTTCACCAAGACTTTCGTGACTCCACTCAATTGCATGGATTTCTGTGCACGTTCCATTTTGCTGACGCACCGACTCTCCTCCGACGGTCCAGGTGTGCTGGGAGTGTCGCTTCAGGGACAATTCGACATTAGATATCAATCACCCCTGTTTGTTTTTTGCTTACTGTGGTTGTAGTCGACTTAATTCGCCGTTTTGGTTTTCAGCGAAAGCGGTTTTTTTCATAACATCCACAGGTTAGTACACTATCTGTTACATAGTAATTCAGCAGATATCTATTTTGCAGTTGACAGCAATCTATTGAACAAACCCACAAGTGACAATGAGCAGTGATAGAAAGGAATGGAATAGTTAAGTGTATTATAATCAACTGTTAGCAGACACTTCAAAGTATATTTTAAAGAATATAGTAATATGTATTATTAAAGTACAATGTAGTCATAAACGAGAAAGTATATGGAGACAATAGAATGGCTGCCAAAACAAGATCAATGATATACCATGCCAAATCAAATCATTCAATATTGCGAATACGCGAATTGCAAAATGATCATCAATGGAGTGTTAATAATTTTTCATACTGTAAGTTGGTAATCAGAAAGTAATTTGGTTGTTGCTATATATAATCAAAGTATTGGCTGCCTGTATGGGCAAAGAGAAAGCGAAACCTGAAATGCCCTGTCTCAAAGATGCTCCTCAACAATTTTCCGACTGCCATTCTTAGGTTAACTTTGTGGCACTTGATCACAGACACCTACCAATCAGGAGTTGGCACCCTCTGTCGGCACCTATGTGAGCGACATTCTTGTGACAGCCTCCCAGACAGTAATGACTTATTTCATTTACACTGCAGCAACTCAGAGTTCACAACCATTTTAGCCTGTAATCACTGTCAAAACTTTGAATATTCATCATTATGGCGACCTTATGATTTGATTAACAATGATGAAAGGCAAATAATTGTTAATGCTGAATTGATGCTTATTTGTAAGAAGGGGCAGGGAGTATGTCACTTTCTCTGTTGCCTATACAGGCGGCCAATACTTTGTCTATGTATAACAACAAGCAAATTCCTTTCTAATTATCTAACTTACATGATCGAGAGTAGTTGATGCTCTTTTGACACTGATTTCAGGAATGGGGCAGGGAGCATGTCGCTTTCGCTGTTGCCTATAGAGGTGGCCAAGATCTTATCTATGTATGTCCTCAACCAATTGCCACTGAGTTTAACCAGGTTGGGGAACCAATGATTGTTTATGCTCTATTGCCACTCATTTTTAGAATGAGGTAAGGAGCATCTCTTTCGTTTTTTGATTATACAGGTGGCCAATACATTCAAAATAAACGATGACCTACCAAAGCCAAAATTTTGCAATTATCACTAGCATATCTGAATGTGATAATAAATACAACAAACTGACAAGCAGAACTCAAGATTGGAACTGTCCGGTATTGCTAACCTAGGCAAAACCAACATGTGGACGGATGCAGGTCCGTGTTCAGCCGTTTAAAAGGCCGTCTGCCGGGTGTTTAGATTGGTTCAGGTCCAAAACCAAACTGTATCTGTTGTCCGAACCTGCACCGCTGGTCAATTACTGGTACTTGTTGCTTACTGTATTATTACCCTCGGATGTTTGAAATTATGCAAATTATATTTTTTGACAGTACTGACATTGTAGTGTCCCCTCTATTAGTGTATTTTAATTATTGGATAAAAATAATATACTCTATAACGCAGAGTATATATGAATTATTGTATGTTCAGTGGGTCTTCAGCCAGTATATGTCGATTTAATCAATAGTAATTGATTATATTGTAACATCATTTACCATAACAGGTGTAGTAGTTTAATAAATATCATTGGAGAGCAATATAGTATTATCAGAAATGTTCAAATAATTTTGAAGATTTAATCCAAATCATTCCAAGAAGCAATACTGCTCTTGGGTGAGAGGTTTCGGACTGCTATATCATGTTTGATCTTATATGTGTTGACAATTCGATACCATACTTTTCAATTTGGTTAAATTTTAATAGACATCAGCAATGTCATCAACTAGAAATCGTAAGACTTCTTTCAAAATAGTATATCACTTTGACATCTGCCGCTCAGCAGTGGAATGGATAGTTATGCCATAAAGAATAAAGTCTCGAAGGATTATAACCAATGGAAGTAGTGTGAATGACTGTGCTTAAGATGTAGTTTGACATTTAAGTTTTGAAATATTGAGATTTCATCCAGAGCCTTAAAATTGCAGCATGGAAACCATCAATATTAAGAATAAAGTTTGGTGATAAATATCACAGACTACAGCCATGTGTCATGGAAGATTCTGGATTTAGTATATCTCTGAATGTTCACTATTGTAAAACTCTCAAACTTGGAGATTCTATTATATGTAAAATAAACCTTGATCAATAACTGAAAATCGCTACAAATATACAATGCTTCATTGAGAAATACACTATATTTCTTAGCACTGATAATATTCAGTACAACAGCTATTGGTAGCACCTTTATAGAAGCTTGCATAGTACAACCTTTTTGAATTGAAGTAAACCAAGTAAAATACAATTTATTAAATGCTAAGAAAAATCAACATTTTACACTGACCTTATAGATATATCCAAATATTCAAATTTATATAACATGACATCTCTGGTAAAAATGACCATATGTGATGTGTGGATTATAGAGGTGCTGATTTTGAAATACTAATGGATAATATACAAGATTTGTGGCACAATAATTGACTGTGGGTCTGGGCACTGATGACATTGAGCAATACTGATGCAATTGGTTGCATTTGATACTGCATATTATGCTGCAATCTGTACAATATCTCGATGGATTTCGTTCCTTGCTGACAGGTGCAATTGGTCTTCAACTGCTGACCTCACTGAATTTTACATGCTGAGTCTGCGTGCCCGAAGTGGCCAAGCAGCATTAGTATTACCAATGGTTCCAGGTAACCCGGCTTCGGTCCAGGTTGGAACACGAACTGAGACGCTGGTCTGGGTTAGGAACCACCAGTGAACAGAACTGGGTGATTAGGGCCGGATTTTAACCCGGACCAGACATAGAGCCATGGGTTTTTGGCCTGGTTGGAAACGAACCGTGGCTCTAACTTTACTCTTCCCATGGCTTAGGCTGCAATTAAGTATTTGAGTTCTGATCATATCGGGACATGATAAATGTGTACATTGTGCAGTTTACGAGCTCTTTAAGCTTCAGCATTCAGATTTGCGATTCAACTGAGATTCGTTGAGTGGCTGTGAAATAAGGGTAAATATTATGCGAAATTCGTGGGTTTTCTAAAGCGACTCAACGAATATTCGTCCGATTGCGAATCTGAATGCAGCAGATCAAAGCGCGCCTCCATCTGCACAATCTATGTATTGATCATGTCACGACACAATCAGAACTCAAAGTCTGAATTGGAGCCAAAGTTGAAAGATTCAAATGCCGGGTTTTTGATGGTAAAACCGGCCCAATTACAATGGTCCGGGTTTTGGTGTGGTAAAACCCGTTGCAACGGTTCGGTTCCGGTTCTAACCCTACCCTGGAACCCTCCTAGCGGGTTCGAACCATTGCTAACTACGCAGCATTACACAATTCAGTCAAATCAAGTCCTAAGCACATACTTAAGTATATACTTCCAACATCCGCAAACTGTATTTTAGTCACTGAGAGCCTCCAGGAGTGTCTGAGAGGATGTGGGGTGTTAACTTAGATGCGTCAATTTCAGGAGACTATCATACCCTAGGAGGGCATTCCGGCCGGCATTTATAGTACCTGAGATCTCTGATGACAGCTACCGAAGTACCATGGGAGGGATTTTAATAAGTTTGGAAACACCTCGGAGTGCCTGAGGGAACTCTGGGTGCACCAGGGAGCACCTGGACGCGCCAGCAACAAGCCTGAAAACACCGACAACTGATCTGGGAGCGCCGACCACAAATCTGGGAGCACCGACCACAAATCCGAGAGCTCCCATGACAAGCCTGGGAGCGTCAACAACAAGGCTGGGAGAACCCGGGAGCGCTGGCGCCAAGCCAGGAAGTTCCTCGAACCACTGTAGAGCAGTCTGGGAATACCATCTTCTTTGGGAGTGCAACTGGTGCGCCTGTAAAGTAAAACCACTACTCATTATTGAACGATTTTTAAAACTAATGTATTTAGTTTGTATTCTGATCTGTGTATCCATATAGCGACCCATCTACACACGGTATATCTGGACTGGCAGTAGGCGGTGCTTGAGAGTAATGCAAGGTGCACCTGAAAATGACGATCGAGTGAACTCAGAGAAACCCACTGAGGCTGTGATCAAGCGAGTTTGCAGATGCACTTTGTGGTGGTAATCAAGCATATTTGGAGATACACATTGAGGCCGTAATCGAATGAACTTAGAGATTCACTCAGAGATCGTGTTCGAGACCGTTTGGAGATGCGCTTGGAGGCCAAGATCGTGCGAACTTGGAGGCCGTGATTGAGTAAGTTGCGAGATGCACTTGGAGGCCTTGATTGAGTGAGTTGCGAGATGCACTGAGAGTCCGTGATTGAGCAAGTTTGGAGATATGCACTTGGAGGCCGTAATCGAACGAGTTTGGAGATGAACTTATAGGCCGTAATCGAGCGAGTTTGGAGATGCATTTGGAGGCCGTGATCAACGAAATCTGGAGCATTGCACTGGAAGGCCATTATCATGCGAACTTTGGAGGCTGAAAGCGAGCGGGTTTGGAGATGCACTTGGAAGCCGTGATCAAGCGAGATTGGAGGAGTACTTGGAGGCGGTCGATAGACGGCTTGCCAGGTGCTGAGTCTCAATTCATCAGTTAGTTAACTCGCAACCGTGGGAATGTGGGAAGGTGAGTTTACATTTGCACTCTCAGGGAGAGCTGGCGGATGGCGGTCAATCGTGTAGGGGGGCACACCGGCAGCTGAAGCTACATTCAGATGTCAACTCATACTCATGAGAATGAAGGAAAGATAGACAATATTGGGTGGATGCTGTACTCCGTGTATGCTGTACTTCGTGTATGCGGTACTCGGTGTATAGTGTACTTGGTGTATGCTGTACTCGATGCACGCTGTACTCGGTGTATGCTGAACTCAGTGTATACTGTACTCGGTGTATGCTGTACTCGGTGTATTGTTGTACTCAGTGTCAACTCATGATTACGGCATGGAGAGATAGAGAGGGATAACTTGACTTTGTGTTCTGCGATGATGGTAGAGTTGTGGACGAGAAAGAGAGAGATGGGGGATGAAGATGAGCACGATGTAAAGGATAAGAGCAGATATGAGAAATCAGGTGTACGACTGGCCTGATTAGGATGCAAAGACATCGTATCGGCGTAATTACATACCAGATCGGGGCTCATACCTGTACTATCCAGGATGGTAAATTGAGTTGCACATGAAATTCTCTTAAGTCCCAGTTTCTAATGATGATTTGTTCTACCTCCTCTCATCTCTCTCATTCTCGTCCCCAATACTGCCATTACCTAAGAACACGAAGTTAAGTCATCTCTCTCTATCTCTCCATGCCATGATCAAGAGTTAACACCAAGTGCAGCATATACTGAGTACAGCATACACCACGGACTGAATCATCCCAACATCGACTGTCACCCACTCCCAGCCCGTCTCTCATCTCTCAGCAAACCATGTTACTGAATTCTCTACATGCCCACAATTACGAATTAACCAATGAATAGCGTCGCAGCTCCCAATGCGCCTCCCTCCCAAACTACCGCATCCAGATTGACAGCCTCCAAGTACAACCCCAATGTCGCTCGATCATAGCCTCGAAGTGCATCTCCAAACTCGCCCAATCAAGGCCTGCAAGTGTATCTCCAAGCTTGATCAATCATGGCCTCCAACTGTCTCTCCAAACTCGCTCGATCACCGCATACAAGTGTATCTCCAAACTCGTTTGATTAAGCCTCCAAGTTCACACAATCACGGCGTCCAAGTGTATCACCAAACTTGCTTGATCATGGCCTTGGAGAGCATCTCTAAGTGCACACAATTACGGCTTCCATGTGTATCTCCAAACTCACACAATTCCGGCCTCCAAGTACGCATGATCACGGCATCCAAGTGCATCTCCACACTCGCTCAATCATAGTCTCGGAGTGCATCTCTAAGTTCACTTGATCACCCTCTCCATGTGTATCTCCAAACACGCTCAATTATGGCCTCTAAGTGCATGTCCATACTCATTCGATCACAGGATCAGAATGAATCTCTGAGTTCACTTGATCACGGTGTGGTGAAACGGTCAAGCTAGAAGGCAACCAGCCTATCATCAACACTCTGCAGCACCTCACATGGAATCCGAATGGAATTCTTGAGAAATAATGGTTAACACTCAAGGAATGTAGATAGAGTGTGAGAGCATATGAAGCGATAACCGGCCATGATAATGCCCACAAATTGCATGGATCGATGGAAGCTCGGCAAGAGTGCGTGAGACCAAGAGCTGGGAAGGATAGAGTGTGTATTTTGTATAATGAGATGATGTCTATCTACCCCGAGGTCTCCCAAATATATACCCCCTGTCACTGAGACCATCTGCATTATCGCTGTATATCTGTATAGTGATAGCAACGGATCCAAGTAACCCGCCAGGGGTCCTGGTTCAAACTGCAAAAATGGTTAGGTTCAGTTCCTGAACCACCGAAACATCTGACCTGCAGCGTCTTGGTGTGCCAAACCTACACCCTTACCCGTCAACCGGCTGGTTTTACCGGGTTTGGCTAGACCTGTCGGATCCAATCCCCGGTTCTGTGTTTCGGGATTTTCTATTTATGGTCGCATCTGGATACCCTACTGCTTATCGCAAAGGATTAACTTTCGCATGGCTTTGTCCGTTTAGGATGAATCAGCCACCTTTATAACAAAAAACATGAGAGACACACTCCATGCTCCATCCTGAACATGACAGTCGACAGCGTGTCAATAATTGTGGGTCTTGCATCATGGGTAATCTAGATGGCAATTCGATGCAAAAAATCATAAATGAGGTATTAGCCGTATTGCAAAGCACAACAGAAAGTGACATGCTCCCTGCAACATTCTGAAAATGAGCGTCAACAGAGCATCAACTATTTTTAGTTTTGTAAATCAGGTAATTGAATACTGACTTGTCCTTTGTTATGCATAAGCAATGTATTGGCCGCCTTTAAAGGCCAAACAGAAAGCGACATGCGCCCTGCCCAATCTTGGAAATGCGCATCAACAGAGCGTCAACAATTTTTGGCCTTATATGATCGTTAATGAAAGTGGGAGATGGCCGCAACTGTCTATATATGGAGTTTTGACCAGTTTTATAGGCTAATACGTTCAGGATCACTTAGTTGCAGCATTGAAAACTAATCATGTTGTGATTGCCCGGGAGGCTGTCGCCGAACCACCTCTTGCTTATCAGCCTATAAAGCCAGCCAAAACCTTGTTTATAGATGTCTGCGATTATTTACCACCAAGATTACCCAAGATTCAAGACCAACAATGATTGATGCTCTGTTGAAGCTCATTGTCAAGATAGGGCACAGAGAGTGTAGCATTCTCTTTTGCCTAAAAAGGTGGCCAATACAATGATTATAGACAACAATGACTAATTAATATTTTGATAACCTGACTTACAGGACAAAAAATTGTTCACGCTCCATTGACGCTCATTTTGCCTCAGGCGTATCCGTATTATGGAACCATTTACTTTGGCATAGAACATCATTATCTGTGTTTTGGCAGTCGTTCTATCCTCTTCATGTATGTTTTCCTTTATTACTACATTGTTCTTTAATTGTGCATATAAATATATCCTTTCAGATATACTTTAAAGTGTCCGCTAGATGTAGATAATAATGATACTCAAAATTCACGTTCCAACAATCAATCCTCGTTTTCATCCTTAGATTCGCTCGAAAGGCTGCTGTCGTCTTCAAAATCAATGTCAGCAGTATTTCTACATGGCAGATTGTGTACTCAGTACATCTGAAATACAATCATTATTGTACTTACTATCCTAGGCATATGCATTATGATTGAAAAATTGAGTGTTTGGAAGTGGAGAATGAATATACACACACCTGGGTGGCATACCTTCGATTTCATAACTTTCTATCCATCATTGTCACCTAGTGGCACTGGTGGCATTCCGGGCGGAGGTGGCCTTCCAGGCGGAGGTGCCGCCAGTTCTGGTGGAGGTGAGCCAGTTCCTTTGCGCCTCCAGCGTGTCTCCAGATTCTTTGCTGTGCCACTTTGGCATCGAAGGCAGCCGGGAGTATGATTTTTACTAACAATTGCCAGGTGTCTTTCTATCGCAGCGTTCACCTATTTATGCCAAGGAAACTCAACTCCTCGCTTCTTCTCTACCCGAACTTTGGAGCGAGGTTTCTTAATTAGTTGTTGCGATTCCTCTATTGCAACTCGTGAAAACCCTTCTTTTGGGCATTTTGGCCATATTCAAGGGAAGGCACATGTCGGACTGTTCCAGCTGTACCCGACCTCCTTACCTCGCCCTAGTTGCACACATGCTGAAAACCGACAAGAAATTCGTTGCCGCTTCCAAAACCAAGATTTGGCTATTAGCTCAACCATATACGACTCCGTCGCCTTCTCTAGAGTCTTGAAAGCCTGTTTTGTCCACTCCCGGGGACCTTTATCACAAAATTTGGCCACATAATTCCCACAGCTGACGCCATCATGATGTTCATTTTCGCAGACTGTACGGACAAATGACTTCGTCGACCACCGAGGTTTGCCATTGCGGGCAGTGATTAATTGGTCATGGAGCTTACTACGTACACCAGCTGTACATGATATGGTTAGTTGACTGCCTTCTATATTGATATGGAGCTACTCACATCCTATTGCATGCTGCTGTGTATTATTGCTCCGTCCGGTTTTAATTACTGTTTTTGAATGTGTGTCCTGGGTCATATTGGGTGGCTGCCATTTCAGCATCGCGGTGGACTATGTGGTTTCTGCATTGCTGCTGTGTTTCAGCCAGGGGTGCATTGGATGAAGCGCCCATTATTTGGCTCGATTCCAAATGAATCACTGCGGGATGAGGTATTTATGCAGCCATGACTTGCTGGTGTGGAACAGGTAAGGAAGATGATAACGAAAAGTGGAGAGTCCTGAGGAATATATTGTAACCTGTAAGTCACAATGGAATGAATGACTATCAACTTGCATGTTCTACTCAAGATATATCCTGATGCATATCGCTACCAGTTGCAGGTGATTCCAACGGTACCGTGATTTGCAATAAGTCGGTCCGATTTTGTTTCTTTGTTTATTTGGAGGGTTACACTGAAGTAAACAACAGCTGATATCTCATGTGTGATAGATGTAAAATGGAATTTCTTCGACGGAAAGGTCGTCTGGCAATGTTTGTTTCAAAACAGCCCCGGGATCTCACATGAAACACATGCTAACCATCAAGTCATGACGTACGGTTAGTGTTACTATTGCGACTGCATTGACAGAGAAAACACGAATTTTGCTTTGTTCGAGTTGATCCAACATATGAACCTTGACACAACAGACTCAGCTTGCCTCCATGTGGTCCCTATCTTGCAACATCCAACAGCTCACCCAACAACAAGATCAACACAGGATACAATGGTCAAGGCTCCGAAGAAGAACATTTCCCCACTTCCGGCGGGCAAATACGGCAAATCGACAAAGAAGTCCACATGTCGAATGCAGCAAGCGAATGAAGGCAGGCGCAGCCTGGAGGTAGAAAGTATTCCAGCATTGGGAACATTGCGCAGCTTACGATCTAAAAAGACGCTTTCAGTAGGGAAAAGACAGGAAACATACTATTTAAGTAATGATGAGAAGGAGACATGGATCGAGGATTATGTGGAGACAGAGACCGCTGTGGCAACAAAGTGAGTTCAAGACGCAGAGACAGCGATGATGCAAGAGGTGAAAGATATGACTACTGCTGAAAACGCGGGGTTGACAACCAGAAAGCCTGAAATAGCGTTGAAAGTAATGTTCAACTCTATTGGGGACAGTCTGAGCGATCTTGCCAATTCCGATGATGAGCAGATACAGCACAGCATGGAGAGTTTTCGGCTGAAGCAGATGGTGCTTGACGAATTGACCCAACCGGGATGGGGGGATGGAGCCAACTACTTCTGTGGGATAGATATGATGTATGGGACTGCCGAATCAAAGGTTCTGGCAGTTGTCACACCCTAAATAGACACGACTGCACCCACACCATCCCTGACAACATTTGGAGAGCATATGCAGACTCTTGATATTGTCCTAGAATATTCGCAAATGCCGGCAGTGACTTCTCCACTTGGAAGTAGTCAAATGAGGCTGTGTTCGGACAAACCACAGTCACACAAATTCACACCGGTTCTTTCGCCCGACACGGTGACCGATTTGATCCCGATTCAGCATGTCAAGCCTTATGAAGCTGTAATGGTATACCCGTACATACACCACCCCTATTCAATTACGATATACAAATCAAATATGGACGAAGATATGATGATGGCTCCCGCGTTGCCAGAGGTATAGATAACAAAACAGCTCAATATGAGGACCTATCTCATGTAAAAGCAATTTGTGTACCATCTTTGCTACGCATCAGGTTTTGCCTGATTTCAGTGACCCAAATGTGAGACATGATATTTCATCAGGGTGTGTGGAAGGGTCGTATGGGCCATTCGAATGTTCTAGACTCCAAATCTGGTTGGTAGACGGCTAGCAAACTTGATATTAACTTGCCTGTTACAGTTACAGTAGAAACCAAAACCTAAAATAGAGACAAAATTTACTAACAAAATTTAATTCAGTGATGTCATACAAGTCATAGGATGAGCAGTCAGTGCGCAGTCTGTACCCGGATGAATGGCAGCCGCCATGCTGCATTACTTCATGCAGTGAACTGTATAACTCTCCCTTCAAACCGGCTGAAAATGGTCGAGATTCTGAACATTGCTTCTGGCATGTCATGGAAATTGAGGAAAACGAGCTGGAAAAAGAAAGATCAGGAAGTTGGGCTCTATATGTCGTAAATTAGTTGATGGTTCTGTATGCTGTAGAATACCAGGTGAAAGAGCTCAAACACGACAAAGCTATGTTATTTATCAGACTGATGACGTGAATAGTGGTGGCGCAGAACCTGACAGGCCTCAATGCTTTTGGATACAAATGAATCTGCCTAGAAACGATATATTGGCTGTCAATAATGAGTGTATGAATTTTAAGCAAAATGATTGCACATGGAATGACTGTTGGCATGTATCTAAGGTGAGCGTCAACGGAGCATTAACAATTTTAGTTTGATCTCTTCGGCAATCAAAGTGTTGCATATTCACATCAATCCAAAAAGGAGTTTTTGGCCAGCTTCAAATGTAAAAAGGCAAGTGACATGCTCATTGCCCCATCCTAGAAATGAGTGTCAATGGAGCGTCACTGATTTCTGGGCTTGCATCTTGGATAATGACTGGGCTGTGCGACAGCATTGTGCTATAATAATGGTATCGGCCACCTTTATGGGCACAAAGGCCACTCACCATATCGCTACCACCTCCTAATAATAAGCGTCAACGCAGCGTCAACGATTTTGGGTCCTGCATCATGGATAATTCAAGGGCTGTGCAATGGCATACACCCATAATCATAATATCAGCCGCTATTATAGGCAAAAATGCTAGTGACGATATCGATACTACGTCCTAAAAATGAGTGTCAAGGGAGCATCAATGATGTTTGGGCTTGCATCTTGGATAATCAGACAGCAATGCAATGGCGTTGACTCACAATGGTACTATTGGCTGTGTTTATGGGCTACAATGCAAGTGATGATATCGCAACTGCGTCGTTGTTGTATGTCCGTGTATTCAACTTCACACATATCCATGCGATGCCTCACAGATCTGACTTTTTTCTTGCTTGTAGCTCTAAAGTCAATATATCAAAACTAGCGTTCTACCTGACTAAACCGTATCTTTTGACAGTTACTCTGATCAAAATACCCAGAGTTTAATTTCCTACCACGATGTCAGATAGAAAATCTCTAAATACCTCGTTGCTAGAAGTTATGATATCTTCAAAAAATGATGGGGTCTTTATTCGTGATTTAAGCGACCTTACATTACAATTCATCTTCAATGCTTAGTGGGCTTCAATGAATGTAGGGTCAAAGCGGCCTATTCCTTGGAATAATTCTAGACATGCGCCTTTGTTGCAATTGTATTTACACTGCATAATTGAGGGGACCGGCAGCTCTGGAATCATTTGTATCTTTGTCAGCAAGTTCTTCACCATCCATCAGAACATGGGACCGGCTCATTGGGCAAACACTTGCTGGCAAAAGCGCACATTGCAATGTTAAACGAATTAACAGTGTCAGAAGTAACTGAATGGCCTACTTCAATGGTCGATGAAACAGCTTTGGCCATACTCCAGCAGCAAGGAAGTTGAGGTATTCCAATTGTAAGTTTGCAAAGGATATTCAAATTCACCATTCAGGTTATAAGTATACTTACTGAATTGACAGACAACAGGCACTAAACTGGAAGCAAAGAACTTTGATGCTGCCAGATTTCACCAAGACACCTGGAATTACTATCTAATGTTAGGATTCATTTCGGCTCATATTCCATGGAACGCAATATCAAATCTTGAGCTATGATGGTCATACAATGCATTACGATGCGAGTCGGGGTTACAATAAGCCAGCTCCCTGAGCAATATTTGCCTGAGGGAATACACACTGACAGTGGATGCAATTAAGAAGCAATTGACGTCAATAAACAAAGTTATCTTATCTGTAGACAGATGGACATTGCCAAACAAATTACCAACAATGTTAGTCATTGGCTATTATATGGATCCAAAGTGGGCTTTCCAAGAAGTACAACTGGCATTTGATGAGGTTGATAGCCCATTCTTTTCCTATTTTGAGAGCTCATCAAAGATTCCATGTCAAGGGTCACCATACCGGAGCATGGCTAGCCGGACATTTGAAGGAAGTTCGAAATCATTTTGAGCTGACTGACGGCCGTTTACTTGGAATTACAACCGAGAACATTTCCTGAAAGTACTGGATCCCTCGCGAATTACAAACTACCCTTGCAGCCTCCGTAATCGAGTGGCCCGCATTGAGAAATTACATACCATGTGTGACGCACGTTATTCAGCTTGCTTTGGGTGCATTCTTGAGCAGTCTGGGTGTGAAATGCCATACCAAGTCTTGGGAAGCCCATGAGTGCGACCAGCAATTTGGAGAGAATGAAAGCACAGACATTAGGAACAGTCAAAGACTTCAAAAAGAGGACAATGCTAGAATCAACAAGGTGTTGGCCATGAGACCAGGTTTAGCAAAGATAATTGAGAAATTTTGTATTTCAACATATTGTGAAAGTGCAGTAGCTTACCTTCATATAGCAGAGAATACTTGGTATATTGATTACGCTGTCACCTAGTTGTCGAAATGAGTTCATTGACAGTCAAAAGGTCAAATTCGGGATTGCAGTTCTACCCATTATGGATGTGAAGATACGTTGAAACTTGACACTGGACTTGCTCGAACGCGCCTACTGATTACGTGAATTCACACATGAGTGGCTTCAAAACCAAAAATACAGCGATAACCAGCCGCTATTCACAACACAGAATTAGTAGACCAATGTCAAGCATGTCATGGAAAGTTTACGGCGATTCCGGTACTGCACCCTGTGGATGTCGAAAAGGCATACCGTTACTCTGCATCACATCATCACTGTTCACAATGACATGTTCAATCATATTGATGGCGCGTGTGAGCTTTGGCCAAGGAGAAGACACAATGGAAGGAAGACTTATACTTTGCCGTAAACTTTGCACGGCAGAAGCTGACCACATGACACACTGATGTAACTCCAATGACTGGTATGCTTCTCATTTCGGCACATATTCTTAATCATTTCCGGAAATTGCGATACTTTACAATGTGGGACAAGGGATGTGATATTAATCCAGAAGATGAGACTTCTTGTACTACCCATTACCAGGAGGCCTTTCTGAAGTATGTGGAGAATGAATACTGTGCTAAACATAGACGTTTGCCGGCCACTAAACTCGAAAACATACCCAACATCAATCTCATCTCCTCCGCAATGGCTTCTGAATCTGGTCAATCATCTTATGATCCATATGATTTGTCCAGCGATAGTGAAGAATACTTAATGGCTAACAATGTGGCCGATACAACACCCAGAGGAAGCGATCATGCAGCACGCTGCTTGACAGCCTCAAGGCACCATATGAATTCAGCGCCTGAATTACCACACAACTGGAGGCAAATTAATTCTAATCTGAATAATTACCACTCCAAGCCAATGGAGATTGGTAGTACATTTTGGGTACGGGATATCACTGACAGGTAGCAGCAGCAGGAAGAAATGTACTTAAAGTACACCGATCTCTCCAATGTGGCACACAACATAATCTCTATCGTAACTCACTGTGTCGGAGTGGAGTCCAGTTTTTCCCGTTAGCGAGATGTGATCGTGTGGAGGCAGTCAACAATCACAGGCGAGACCCATCGCGAAAAAATCATAGTAATGCAGTTCACTCAAGACAATAACGCATTACTGGCTGGCGACGACCCAGTATTGGATCCACGCAGCACTGATAACCACATTGAGATGAAGAGAGAGGCTGAGGAAAACAAGTTGCACTGAATGGCCAAGGTCCACAACTTTTTGGAAATGTGGCAGGGTAGCCAAAACCTACGAGCTTCACAGAAGGAATCTCGCACTCAAAATAATTCAATGACAGCCGTTGGATACATTTCAGATAATGAAGGGATCGTCAAAGCATTGTGGTCGAACTTTCAACATGATGGTGCGGCTGCATTAAAATTGTCAGAACAATCGACTGTGCCACCAGCCCTGTTTGCAAGGAACCTCACTGGAGGACAAGCTGAAGTATTGACTGTCCGCTGAGTCAAACGAATCGACCGCCATCCTGCCAAGAGTGATGAGGATAGTTCACCTGAAAACATTTCAGGCACCGCAAATTGGCTTCACTGGAATGGGAACTTGGATAATCCAAATGACAGCGAAGACGACTGGGCAGCAGACAATGAATCAGAAATGGAACTTGACAGCGGTAGCGAGCATTCAGAAATCCCAGAGCAGCAGCATTTGAGTGCCACACTGAATGTTTCTGGATTGATTTGACCTATACAATGGTCAAAGAAGAAGGTTGAAAAGACATTGATGACAGTCAATATAATGGAAACGAGGAGGAATAAAGGAATCAAGAAAAAGTAGGACAGAATGCGTCAATGTATCATCACCAAGTTCAGTATGTAGTTTGACCGAGAATTACATTTAGAGAAATACTATGCAAGAATATTGACCAGTTGCGGGAGAATATTGGTTAATAAACAAACCAATAGAGGGCAATATGCATTATTTGGCAAAATATATAAATTTTAACTGGATGAGAGCGACTAGTGCTGGAATATTACTGCGCTCGGCTTTGCCATAGAGCCATGTCCTGATCACGATGAAAGGCAACTACTAAGTTCAACTATTTATGAATGCGGTTATTATTGGCAGCAGATCATAACTTGACCAAATATTTAAACGAGCGTCAATGGAGCATCAATGATTTTTGGTCCTGCCAGTATGGTAATTGAAAGGTAACGTGGTCGGAGCTATCCATAACCAATATACAGGCAGCGTTTCTTGGAAAAGGAGTAAACGACACAGTCACTGCACCATTCTGAAAATGAGCATCAACAGAGTGTCAACGATTTTTGGCTGTGCATCTTGGGTAACCTAAGTGGCGATTGGTTGCAGCCATTCATAAACGAGGTATTGGCTGCCTTCCGAGTCACAAATAATAGCATCAGGCTCCCTGCCCCATCCTGAAAATGAGTGTCAATGGAGTGTCAACGATTTTTTGTCTTGTTAGTATGGTAATTGAAAACTAACCTGGTCGCTACAATCCATATCCAATGTACTGGCATCCTTCCTTGGCAAAACCATATACAACACGGTCACAACCCCATTCTGAAAATGAATGTCAACAGAACGGCAATGATTTCTGGCAGTGCATCTTGAGTAACCTAGGTGGCGATTGGTTTCCGCCATTTATACACGAGGTATTGGCTACCCCTCGAGTTACAAATAATACAGATACGCTCCCTGTCCCATCCTGAAAATGTACGTCAATGGAATGTCCACGATTTTTGGTGTTGGATGTTGGGTAATCTATGTGTCACAATGTGGTAATCATTCATAGACAATGTCGTGGCAGCATTTTTATTTGAAACAGTGCATGACACATATGTTACCCCATCATGAAACTGAGCATCAATGGAGCGTCAACAATATTTGGTCTTGCATATTGTGTAATCAAGGCTTTACGCGGATAAATGAGCTCATAACAGAACTATTGACTGCCTTTATAGCCAAAAATACAATGTATAATAGGAAACACACGTATTCCATAATAATCAATGTCGCAGATTGGAAAACATGCAAAAAGAGATTATTGGCTGTCGAATACCAAATTTTAATTATTTACATTCATCCAACTGCAAACCCAAGAACATTATAAACATCTACTGATGGACCCGCTGGGCGACCTGCTGACAACCCACCCAATGCAGACAGGTTGGGAGATTTCCATTGAACCGTGCCCAACTTCATGGTTCGGGTGTATTGACAACCCAGACCACGAATTCTTCAAAGGTTTGGTTCTGACCCGGACCCGGACCTGAAGTGATGGTCCGGAAAAGTCGCTGATACTATCTCCGCATGTGTATATATAGAAAGACTTAGATAATACATGCTATATTATGATATAGCGAATCTTGTTACTGTTTATTCATACTGTATTCACTCTTACTAGAGTATGACAGGACCTGATATCCCCTCTGCCTGTGGGTTAGCCGGCTCAATGGCGGAGCTCCCCTCCACTACCCTTTGTCCCCGCAATCTTTTGACTGTAACAAACACCAATATGACATACAAAATGCCTTCTGGTTGTGGAAACCTAAGAACCACTGCTGGGAGAATATGGCACCAAGTCTCCCACAGAGCTTGCGCAGTGGTCTCAGCTGCTCTCGAAGTCTCCAGCAGACCTACGCAGTGGTCTCAGCGGCTGCAATATTTGACTATTCGCATAGTCAAATCTCGTAGCATCTTGAATGCACCTTCTTAACTGCAGGTGAGTTCCGCAGCAACTCAAGATGCTTTTGCAGAGTCCGAGAGCACATTTCAAAGCTCTAGGGTGGGCTGGGAGCATCTGGAAGTACTTAAAAGCACTGGTGAGGGCTACCGGAGTGTCTGGGAGGTTTGGGTGTGGCTTCCGGACCAATTTACATTTTGCTGATGAATTGCACAAGATAATACAATCCTGACCTTGTAAACTCTACACTTGCTTGTAGTTGTGTATGAGTCTGCCATGTACACCCTGTGTATACTGCCAGATACATTGAGGACATATTCAATAACATTCCTGTGGATTCACTCAATGATGATTTTAATAGTACTGAGTGTGACACTACCAATCTGCATGACTTTATCCTTCAAAGTAATGTCTCAAGATATTCGCATGTGCACTCTACCATGTACTCCAATGAACAGCATGGAGTAGCTCTTGTTGTATACTCCGGAGCACCCAGTAAAGAATATCCCTCATTGCCCTCAATGTTATACTCCTAGCCTGAATATCAGTACTGTCTCATTTACTATCTCACGATGGTCTCAAGTACACCAGCAATCGCTCTCGATGATACTCCTCGATCTGTCTTCGATCTTTGCTTCTGGGAACCTTTGCCAAAGGCAATATACTATGAATTTCACTTGACTAACTGGTCCCATAACATCAGCAAAATGCATAATTGTTGGGAAGTTACTACTGAACAACTCAGCAAATCAGAACAGCCACACTGATCCTTCCAGATACTCCCAGATGATTCCAGATAGTCTGAATCCAAAGTGACATGCTTTCAGCTGCCCTGAGAAACCTTGACTGGTAAACCTCAATGCTCCACACATTGTGGAACTAAATACAAGTATATCCTGCAGAGGGTTCAGTTGACTTCAAAATATTACAAAATCAAACTATCAGAATGTACAAAGTTTGGAGATTTTGGTTGTATTGGCCACATCTCCAGGACTATTCCGGTGCATTTTGAACCTTGAGACGTCTGCTGCGGGTGTAGTGCTTATATTGTTTATATCATATGATACAATTCCACTAACTGTCATCCTCCTGCACACCTGGATTCCGGCATTGTAACTTAATATACAGTCCAGTAGGTATCCACATCCCGATGATTATTCACCAGCCATACGCTCCCAATCATATCTGATACACCATTCACTTGCACCAAATGTGCCAGTCCATTATTTGCTCAAATGGGTACCATGGGCATCTCATCAGTCTGTTCGACAGTTTGGATCTATCTGGCAATGTTATCAGCCGATCTATGCAGATCGTTGTACTTGTTGGAATCACCACCACATAATCTTGAGCATGAGGACATAATATGCAGTGTTGATAATTCATGCACCTCTTCCAAAAGGTCGATATCGATCATGTGATGGGTAAGCACTCTGAACAATGAAGGATCTGATCCAGAGGTGTCTAGCTAAAGTATAATATGGGAAATAAAGAAACTTTGTCTTGGGAGGTGATATTGATGGTATTTTCCATATGTTGGATCCCGATATTATGAGATTCAGGCATGCTCCCTTGATTGGCATTGGTTTATTCTATCTTGCAATCAAGTTCCAGATACTCAACAAATGTGTGGCAGTGAAATAGTTGACAGTAGTATGACAGCCTATTCTAAAGTTTGATAAATATACCGTCTTTCAGTACATTCTATTCATATCCGAGCACCAGTTCATCAACTTCATGTCCCAGTCCTTTCGAATTTGTGGACACAATAGTTATTCAAAGTTTGGAATTTCGACATCTTCAGATGCATCACTGAGTGAGGTTTAGTTCATATATCGACACACTCCAGTGGAATGAGTATCTCTCATATGATGTACCTGTCGCAATACAAGGTGGAAAAAAACTTCTGCTTAGAACACTGCAGGCAAAAGTGATGCACTCTGGGCATAGTTCGTCGTTGATTGGTGGTGGTGGATAGAAGATTGATAACCTTTGCAGAGTAAATGTCGTAGCAGTGTTGAAGGGCAAGATATCACAGTATCTCCTCCATAGACTGAAAACTGGTAAACTGGTCATTGTGCTTGAGCATCTGTTGAATACAATCGACATTGCTTGCAGATCATTAGTCCTCTTTCACCTTGCCAATATGAAGCCATTTGGAAATCGAAGTTGTGAAATGGTCACCTCAACCAATTTGCCCAATGAACTCATATATATGGCTTCCAAGATACCTCTTTGCATATCTGAAATGTATCATGCACTGTTGAATGGATTTCCGGAGCTGCTGAATGTCAATTGCTTTCCACCATGCTTCAAATTCGATTAAATGCATGGACAATTCCTTCCAGAACCAAATCTGCTCATTTGATGTAACATCATAAATGTCTCCCTCCAGATCATTCGGAGTACAGTCTGTATCCGTGACACTGCAGGTGGTGCCTTCACTCTCACCATTAGAGAGATGGACCTGAAAATTTACCCACTTGTCAGTGGTCATGTGGGCTGCTCTGTCAACCTTGTCTGCTGCAGCACTCATTATTTGTGGATGTTTGTTGGGAAATGTGGTTCGAGGACCAGTAGCCATATTCCTAACTTCTTGCAATTCTCATCATTGATGATGTTGCATTATTTTATCAAACCACTTATGTTTAACAACAGTCACCCAATGCATTTCGTGCTGCAATTGCTTGATCGCCATCTGAGAATCAACATTGCACCATTATATTGCTGCTTCACAAACTCTATTCTTGTGCATCTGAAATTCACTTTCTTTTGTTGTTGTAACCTTTTTAGCCCCATACACCTGAACCTCCACTACAGCTCTGATTGTAAGAATTATTATACTCATAACTGAGTGGATTTCCCAGGCAACTGTTCATTCACTTTCGCCTTCACAGATATCAACATTGTAGTTTCTCAAAATGCTGCATTCTTCATGTACAATCACTTCAGTGCATTGTCAAGTGCTGTGAGCAATAGAATAGATTGATTTGTTGGCTAACAAGTCGAGAGAATTTACATAATGCCCATACTGCTCCCATTATCATTTCATCTTGAGCTGTTTCTGCCACAGTTTCACATCATTCTTGCAGAAGTCAAAACATGGTGAACAATTCACTGCCATTCTATAAATCATCCAGAGGATCCCATTTCCCAGCAAGGAGGTACCGTTCATTGAATACAATTGTTTGAAGAAATCCTGGAAGTCTACATAATATGGTACCAAAATGAATTAATCTCCAAAATGATCCTTGACATTGTTACTTTACAGGTATTTGAGTGGCCAGTGCAATTAGTCTCTAACTAAACCCGAGAGCAGTTGATGCAATTCATCAAGCTGCCAAAGTTGATGAACATTGCAAAGATAGAGTTATCAGAACTTGCTGTTGATTGGATAAACACCCAGAGTGAGCAGAACATCAATTTCAGTTGTGTCCAGAATCTCATTTCTCACATTTTACATGAACCACGTGAGACATGCATAACCATCACTTGTTCTGCATAATCCCAGGGCAAGAAAGCCAAACGAGAATAAAATTTTGACGGGAATCCATCAATTCGATTCCACTTCGAGCAAGGATCAGTGCGGTCAACATTCTGGACTGGCGACAGCAGAAGTCGAACGGTAGAATTCCACTCCTTTTTAGTATTTTTGACACCATGTGGGGACAAGAGATCAGCCAAATGAGAATCCAGGTAGGGCTGTTAGATGTGTTAGGAATATCTTTTCGGATATTTCCAATTGAGAGATACAGCAGCTGGGTGTGCTGATGGCTAGAGAAATTTGTCAACTGAGTCTTATCGGAGTCAGAGACGACTGGTACAATTATCACTCCCACAGGAAGCAGATTTTACTTATTCCACCCCCAATGACCATTGTTCAACTTGTGGTATATTCAGCGACGTTCCGAGTCAGCCAGGCACACCAGATTCAATTCAAGCTGCATCTGAAATAACAGATATCCCACAAAGAACTAAATACATTTCAATAGATGCCTGTTGTATTACTTTCCAAAGATGTGGAAATGATCTTCTATCCAACGGTTATTATCAAGCCCGAAATCATGTACAGAGTGGAGCTTTCACAGGGCCTCTCCCGATTTCAATGACTTGATTCTGAAGTTGCTCTGTCTACCCCTCAGATGTTAATCTATTCATGCTTTCATTTGATCCCTAATTGGTTGAGCCTGTTGAAAGTTGTACTGACCAAATTGGACGCCATGGATTCCATTGTTTTGAATACTTGCGATACTTGTTGTAAATTCCAGTTGCTTTGCCATGTGATATCCCCTAAGCATTGCCTACTCCAACAACGTGCCAATGAGCTCTCGTCATGGTTGCATTAGGGGTACATGACTGATCAGGCTTTTGGAGTTCTATAGTTTCTTCATCAGAAGTATCTTCAGGAGGTTCTCCACAATGTATATTGTCTTTGGGTATATCATGAGTTGCGTTGCCCATCGATGAAAATTCCGGAGCACCAACTGAAGTCGATCCCCGATGGCTTCGGTTGATCTCATCCTGCAGGTGGTACAATCCCATCAGGTATTCGCTGTTCTTTCATCACAATTTGGTGATATCGTTGATAGTGAGCCTCGAGTCGGTTCTTTTGAATAATTGCTTTCTGCAGATGAAACACTGGACATGTTTCTAGCAACTGTTGACTATATTCGAGAAATGGTGAGTGAACATGTATATGGCGACATATCGATCAAGCTTCAGGGGGTAATTTAGAGTCTCAGGGATATTGGTATGAATGGTGCTCAAACTTAGATTGGCAAAGCACATTTGCAGCCGCATCGCACCCTCCTGAATGCGGGAGAGGGGCACAATATAGTCACCTTATGATCTGTTTTCTTCATCCACCAGGATTTATACACCATATCCTGCACTTTAATCATTGACATTATCCACTGAAACTTGTTACTAGAGCAGAGAAGGTGTCTTGGTCAGCACTGCAATTACCACCATGGGCCATATACTACACGGGTAGTTCATTGTGAGTTTTACCAATGCTGGAGCTGCTGAGCAGCTGATACGCATGCTAGATTGTATTAAAACAATGAATAGGTAAGGTTCCTCGCTAGCTGTATGCGTGCACAATTATTATCAAGAACAGACAGGCTGGCAGCATGGTTGGTTCAGTAACCATCCTTGACTGCTGTGTGGATCCGATGGAGACACTCAATCTCTAGAGATGATATACGGTAGGAACCAATAACTGTTGCTGGTCAACATTAAGGACTCCTGTTGAGTAACGTTGCACTGTCATACACATACAACTTATGTGTTATATCTCTAGCCGTGCAAACCTTCACACTGGATATAGTTCTTGTTGGGTTCCTGGAGATATCATATCCTATCTCTTTTACAACCTTTAAAGTCATGGAAGCATAGACAGCTGAGTATCTCTCCACTATCCCACAATATTGACTGGTATATATAAGAACGCAATGCGTGATTTGTGTGATTATCATTTCTTCTTCTTAACAAGGTTTCATTTATGAATCAAAGGTATAGTGAAACACCACAGTTTGTGATGACAGAATAGGATATAAGCAGCCATTCATTCTGCTGAAGGTTGCTGCTTCCAGTGATATACTCAACCATACTGTGGTCAACTCTATATCACATCATGCATCAATTGTAGTTTACCACCATCTATGTTCACAGAACATGTCAACACACGGATCTCCACCAATGACTGCTACTCTGGCTTCACCAGGTGACCCATTTCTCGTGCAATAATGCTGTGACAACAACTCAGGATAGTTGGATAACAGTTCAAGAATGGGAACTAGTAAGTACAGTCGATATGGGAAACACACTGATCACCATTGTCCACTGCATGGGTATGGTTACCCTCCTTCACAGTAGCCATTTCCAGAATATTTCCAGTTGTGTCAGTATTCTCCATTCAACATGACACACAACAGTTCTCAACCAACAACCAGTGCAAGCCAATGATTTGCAAATTATGGGCCACTATGGCAAGAATATGATCTGTGCGAAAGCAGTTATGGCAAGTCACAAATGATTCCCTCTCACCAGTTCCCAGAACTGGGGCCATCTTGTCCAGGTATACCGAGAGTGCCTTCCAGACCGCCAAGACACAATCCTGCCAATCAGCAAACATCATCTGACTCCACTTCTCCATTTGGATCACCGTCTGGTGCACCTGGGAGACCCCCATTAGCCTCTTATTGCACAGATTCTAGCCTCCAGCAAAACGGTGGACCACAGATGTTTCAACGATTTCAGACTTCCTACCATAGTCAGAGATTTCCCATGATGATGACAATTCAGATGATGAAAGAGACTATTCAGTGGGTGTAAGCGGTGCCAACGGCCAACCCCCAGTCAGCCTGAACAAGACAAAATTTTCCTTGAAGCAATCTGGCAAACGGATGGGGCAGGCCAACTTCAGTGCCTTCAACATGTGGGTGATAGTATTAGTGGCTGGGTTTCCTGAAAAACAGCATTGCTCCATTATTTGGATGCAGACCTGTTTGACACAGTTTGATGATGAACCCCTGCTGAGGGAGACAGCAGTTGCATGTCTTTTGAGGATATTTGAAAGTTGGCTGCGATTGGATATTTTTCGATAACACTCAATGGATTTGGCAGAACTAGGTGCAGATGGTTTAGTAGCAATGTACAAGGGAAATTCAGAAGGCAAGGACAATGAAAAGGTGAGGCAACTTGTGACCGGCGACAGATATGGGAGAGTTTGCAGACACCATGGCCAAAGGTAACCTCCTAGTGTTTCCAAATTCAATATTCATGATTATGATTCACTGGGTGTCAAAAGGCAAGGATATTGTTTTATCCACCAAACAACTCCAACCCTCCTACATCAAAATGAGACACCGGGAGTAACTTATTGATTTCATCGACACACATGACGGCCTGGAAGCACCATACACTCAAACATCGATGGTGAAGTTCACCGTTGAGTAGAACAGATTGACATAAGAATATATTGTAATATATACCCCTGGGCAAGTGATAATTGACACCATATATGGCCAGATTTCATACAACTGGTGCCTTTCAAATACTTTCAAGTTGAAACTTGAATACCATATGAAAATATTGTTGGTAGAAACAAAATGAGCCACAGGGAGGAAGATGACAGAGCACATCATCAGACTAGCGAAGGTAATCCCAGCTAGCCATGTTAAGGTTACATGTGTGCAACTGCCAATCATTATACATAGAAATAGTAAGGTTCCAAAGAGGGTAAAAGAGAGGAGGGAGAGGGAGATGGTGGGCAAGAGAATGATACTTGAATTAATGTAACTGCTGATTGAAAGAATAGAATAGATTGTATTCCATCCATATATATTCGTTCCAATGGTTCCTTGTATGTGCAATAAGCAATATTGCACTGAACATCAGAACTGTCAGAGCATGAGCACATCGGACCAGCCCACATCAGAGCAACTGAAAGATATCATTTTGGACAAAAAGCAATCCGGCAAAGGTTCAAGGGAGGTTCTGGAGCAAGTGCAGAGTGGTCAGGAGAATCTCAATCAAGTTAATAGTTGTTAAGTATTGCATAATGATCTGAACGCAATCCACAACCGATGTGAACATGAGTGTCTTCACAAGGTAGTCAGACTGCTGAATATCAATCCAATATGCCAATCGAACGCTCACAAATTCCGCAGCAACCACTGTTCAATTCCAGCACTGCATGGAATCCAGTCTCTAGTGCACCAACCTTGGGCAATATTCTTCATTGTAAGGAGATGGGTTTGGAAGTCAGATTTACTAGAAGCGCTGATGGCAAATGAAATGGGTCATGGCAAGACATTTACCTTGGTCTCAGCAGCTCAAATAGGCCAATTGTTGGCTGAAAAGGTTTATATAGATTTGCTGCATTCAATTATGTGGGGGAACATCCTTCAAGAGGCGGTGAGTGTGGCACAGCACTACTATCCTGCAATTATTAGTGAACAATGGGAGTTGCATCGGCAGGAGAGAATGAATTCAATGCCCCCCCGCCTCTTAGAAATCCCAATATCTCCACTTCAGGCACATCCAGTTCTTACGAAAGCCCTTCGACCAATCCCGGTGATCACAATGCCCGGGTTGACAGAGCCATTGTAGAGTGTCATCAAGAAAATGATATATGGAACTAATTACAAACTGGTGACCTTGTTGTGCATTGAATGTGCAAATCTCAAACATACGACTCTGAACACCAGAATTGATCTGCCAGAAACCCAGTGGACTATCCACCTTCTGTTATAAGATACCTTGACATCCAGAGCAAACCAATCAAGCAACAGCCAACTTTCATACTGTTTATGGTGTGTTGGGATTTTGCTGTGTTCCATTGGTACAAGACTAGAAATGGTGTGGGCTGGCAAATTGCGATCAAAGTGAGAATTGGATTCAAACATCAGATTACAGCTACACTAGGATTCCATTGACTTTATGACTGGAGTGATCAGATGATGCAGTCGTCGCAAGGTGTGCCTGACGATCCATTGGATGATACTGTGATGGTGATACATTGTGCAGACACATTGTATTCTGCAGTGAAGAGTATGATGACTGTTATCTGAGCAGATGGCACAGATGATCAACCGAATGCGGTGCACCAGATAATACAGATTGCAAAGTGTCAGCTGAGAAGAAGGTGGTTGGAAACAAAACTTGCCAACAGAATTCCACAGGTCCAAATTCCACAAGATAGTGCACACCTCATTCAACATGAGTGCACTGAGTAAGAGCAAGTAATACTGAAGACCCTCGTGGAGAGGTACACTTCAAGGTGTACTTCAGGAGTGCGGAGGGTGCATCAATGGTGGCTAGCATGGTTTTCATTACTGTTGGGACACACAAAGCATCGCAATGATGTATCTGAGTAATGGTATGATCAGTAGGCACCCAATTAGTGAGTTGGTTTTCTGATTTTCCAATGGCTCAAAGACAATTGTGCCAATGCTTGTCAATAAACTTGCCGAGTATACTGAACCTGCCCAAGACAACCCATCAAGAGTGGTGCTCTTTCTGGAACAAGAGAGACCTCCAAATGCTATCTGCAGTCCACCTCCTAAATACATAGTGGCCCAAACTTGGTCTCCTCCTGACCGAGTTCATCATTTGAAGTGATGGCTAACTAAGTATTTTCCCATTCGAGTCGATATACTCCAGATGTATGTGCAAATGGACAATGATGAATGCACAGATATTCAGCTCAAATTCCAAAATTCACCAGATCCCTCTGTATTTGTTACAACACCCAGAGTGAGGGGGTCAGCCCTAACTCGGACTGCTGACAACTGTGCAGTATTGATTTCGACGTTGTCGATATTGAATGAGCAGGGCCAGGCATTTGCACAAGTCGTCCGGCTATAGCAGAATAGTGCAATACAGAAATGGTTACAGAATACAGGTCCTGGTGGCTATGATAACTGAAGAAGTGATCTCATTCAACACTCTGGAACGGCCCAAAAGAGAAACTGGTATGACTTGATGGGCTCACCGAACATTATGACATCAATGATTAATTGCATTCTGGGGTCCCATGAGAACAATGAAAAGCACCTTACACAGAATGGAGACATGTCGCAGTCAGATAAATCATCATCGCAGCTTGTTAGGAACATATTATCAAGCTATACCTCTTTTAACATTCAACCCATATAATAATCTTAGCAGATACAAATATTCAAACATGTTGTTTGTAAGGTACACAGTACTGCGTAAATGAATTCTGTATCTCTGTCATTGTATAGTGGATCAAAGTTCCCATATTGCAATTGTCATGTCCTCAATCAGAAATTACTCGAGTGGGATTTGATAGGCGATTATGATGGTGATTATTAATGACCAACATGAGATGTAGTAAATCGATAAGCTAAATGACAACATTCCAGGCGGGCCTGCGTCATGATAAATAGCATATATCAAACTTCAAGCAACGTGCATTGAAGAGCTTTCAATCATTTGTCAGTTGCTAAGTTGAGGTGCACCAGGAATCTGATCCCACATACACATTTGGAAGTCAAAAGAATGAACAAAGAAAAACTCAACCACTTTCTGGTGCACCAGAGAATCCTCAGCAGATGGCGTGAGTCTCATTAGAATGGATCAAGGAATCAAGAATTGGCAATCCCATTTGGCAATAAATCCAGTCAAGGCGATATTCAATAGTGGTGTCAGAATATGAGCCACCCACTAGCTGTTTCGTGGCACAGCCCAAGCTATTGGTTGCTCATGATCAATGTTCAGGTACACCGGAAATTCATCTGCATATGGTTTCAGTCGTGTTGTGACAGATCTGGTACCACATATTTGCCAATTTGAATTGGCAGTAAGACAGTCTGGGTGATAATGTTTAGGTGGGTTAGAATATGAGGCAAAGCTCACTTATACTTGGCAAAGTTGCTGCTTTTGCTGGCAAATAATCGAAGCCTAGCTACACCAGGGAGTCCTGGTTACATACGGTTATAATCATCACTATATATTTGCCAATCCCATATAGGAGTAAATACAGTCTGGCTTATATTGAGTTTCTGTATCAGAATATGAGACATGGGTTCACTGAATTGTGGCAATGTGGTAGATGTTTCGGGCAAATAATTGTTGTTTGAGCACACCTCAGATATGCATGCTGGAGTTTCAGATACTGTAACATTGCTCGGATATTCATGGCTAAGCTGCAGCTCTCGCTGCAAAGCATATCCTGTCATATTATTGAAGTGTTGAAACAAGTGAGATCTGCAATCCAGTCCCGATTAACCGTCTTGAAAAAGTATAATGCTGACACAGACAAGCCATGACATATTACGAATATATTATTTCAGGTCAGGCATACCTGAATAGCCACAAACCAGCCTGTAAAGTGCATGTACACACAGTTGGTAGGGCACTGTATATATTAGTTTGCTTCATTCTAATCATATTTTCCCTGACTTTGAATTAGTGGACACTATGCACCCAAATTTTGATGCATCGAAACACTTTGCGTTTTGGTTCAGGCACCCCATTCTGCCCAGCCTCTACTAGTATGTGAATCTTCGCTTCATGTGGATGTTAAAGCTGCCACTAAAATACATTGAAGTGTCACTTTTGTATCAACTGTCCATTGGAGGAATGTAGCCCTTTGCAGCTAAACCCTAAATGCCGAAACCTGGCCAATTTGTAAACTCCCTTATCTCAATATTGCCTATGTACTATGTTTGATTCTATGCTTCCACATCCTAAAATAGCTTCTGCAACATGCAGCTCTATCCAATGTGCTGCACTTAGAGAGCGAGAATTTCAAAGACAGAATCTGCTTAGTGACTAAACAAGTTGGCCTACAACTCCCCCTCACCCATGTACTGCACTTACTCAAAGAGGCCTAAGTTCTCAATGAATTGAATGCAGAGTTAGCTGGACCCTGACTAAATATTTATTTGGGCCAACAAAATTGGTATCTCGAAATACATTATGTGAACTGATTTCCATTAAAAGAAATGTTCGGAGAGAGAGAATCTTCACAGGTCAAATCAAGAAAACACAACTGCACCCTGCGCAATTGTCTGTTAGAGTAAGATGAGTCTGCAATCCCCACCCACCGAATCTTAGCATCACCATTTGATTTTCAGTGCACTTCAATTCCCAGGAACTAAATATATACATTCATCATTACTCTGTCTGCTGTGAGATGACATCTAACTACGCATTCATACCATTGTAGCATAGAGCTGTCAACCTGAAACTGTATATACGTCTATTTTGTAGTAATGAAACGTATGATGAATATATAATTTAACAGTGTGGAACCTACTAGATAATAGGCTCAAAATCAGAATGTGAGTGAGTATTTATGACATATTTGTTTGTAATCTTGGCATCAACAAGTGGTTGAATCTAGAAGATTACCCTTTAATCAACTATTGTACGTTATCATTCTTTCTCTACACCTGTATTTCTCTTTGCTGATTCAAATTCTCTCCCTCCTCTATTGACTGCAACATTGTAGTGATTGATATTATGCAGACATGGCCTATAAAATCACTTGAAAGGGAATTCATGGTTACAGTAGTGTTTTATCGACCACAAATATATCTGCAGCATTCTGATAGGATAGAATATCACAAAAATACATGTGTCTTTCTGGCAGGTATATCACATATGGAGATGCATATCTCTTCTCAATTGATCACATACTCTGTATCAGCCCTTCAAACTCAGTTGTCACTTGTCCAATACTACACATTCTCAATGCGGTAACAATTGCGTCACACATGGTCATCGCCAATGCTCATGCGCTTACGCATAATTACTCTATTCAGAGGTGTCATATGGAGTGGCACATGTGCCTATTCAGCTTTCCAGCGCTCCATTTGGCCAGCACCAAGGCTTAGATAATATTGCAAGGTTACTTCCAGTATGTCAGGTTCAGATGGGTTTGGTTCTATTCTATATTCGTTGGCTGTAGCCAACCTGCACTGCTTGTATTCATACAGAGTGTTGTTGATCGGAGTTGCTACCATCTCCCATTAGAAATTGATCAAGTCCAGGGAACCTCACGAGGAATCCATTCATTCTGGGGCACCTAACAACATTCGCAATCACAACATCTGACAGCCATCGTTGATATCAATATGAATGATAGAAGTGATTTCTCCTGAACTCTGCAAGCTGTGCCTCAAGTTGGATCATCCTCAACCTATGCAACATCTTACTCCATTTTTCCCATTATTTCAATGCACTGAATTCTATATTCACAGCTTATACTCTCTCCACACATTTCCTAACTGTCTATTTTCATTACAGGAAAAAAATGACTCTACGCCCAGCCAGGTGAGGAATCACTATTAACAGAAGAATCATGCAGCACACCTTGAGGGAGCACTGGCATTCAAGAAAGCAGCCAATCTTCCCTCTCCATCAAATGTTTGCCTGCCAATTGCCGACATTCATCGAGTTTTTTGTGGTTGACTAGTATTCGCAACGGGTCTGGGTAACCACCAGAGGTCCAGGTTTAGACTGGAAAAACAGTTTCATTTGGTTTGAGACCTGTCCAAAAACCTAATCCGCCGTTTCTTGGCGGTCCAAACCCAGACCTGTACCTGTTGACCTGTGGGTTTCGCCGGGTTTGGCTAGGCCTGTCGGGTCTAATCACCAGTTCTGCTTTTCAGGTTGTTCAATATCTGGTCGCACTGAGATCTGCTACTGTAAATCGCCCAATATTAACGATCCTATATCAATACTATTTTTTTGATATACTGGCAACCGTTATCATCAAAAGTTAGAGAGACATGCTCTCAGCCCCATCGTGGAAACGAGCGTCAATGGAGAGTCAACAATTAGAGGTCTCGCGTCCTGGGCAATCCGACTGGCAATTGGTTGCAAACAGTCAACAATGAGCTCTTGGCTGCTTTTATAGCCGAGAAATGAAGCGACACACTCCCTGCCGCATGTTGAATGTGATTGTCAAAGTAGATTCAATGAGTTAAGGTCTAGCATTGTGGGTAATCTAAGTAGCACTTCATCGCTGACCTCCATTAAAGATGAGTTGGCAGCCTTGCAAGGTAACTAAGCCAGTGACATTTCCGCAACAGCCTCCTGGACAGTAATGACTTATTTCATCTACAATGCTGCAACTAAGAGTTCATGAGCATTTTAGCCGAGAAAAGCAGTCAAAGAATCCTATATCAAGAATAACCGACCCATCGCACTTTGATTACCCATTATGATTCTCCAGCAATTGTGGACACTCTGTTGATGCTCATCTTCATGATGGGGCAGGGAGCCTGTCACTATCTCTTTTTCCTGTAAAGGCGGCCAATACTGTGATTGTATATAGTAATGACCAAATCGCAATTGAATTACCTGACTTACAAGACCAAAATTTGATGACGCTCTGTTGATGTTTATTAACAGAATGGGGCAGGGAGGCTGTCACTTTCTCTTCTGCCAATCAAGCCAGCGAGGAGCTCATTCATGAATGGCTGCAACCAATAGCCACTCAGATTACCCATAATGCAAGACCAGAAATCATTCACGCTGCGTTGATGCTCATTTTGCCATCGGTGTATCCCCAATATGTTATCATTTAATTCGGCATAGTATACCATTATTGGTGTTTTAGCAGCCTTTGTGCCATCTTCATATCCTTTCTCATTCATTCATATAAATACATTTTTTGAAATAGCCTTCAAAGTGTCCGCTAAGTGTAGATAATAATAGACTTAAACATCCTGTTCCATTCCATCATTGCTCGTCTTCACTGTCTGGTTTGCTTAATTGGCTAATTTCGTCCGCACAATCGATGTCAGCTGCATCACCACACACCAGATAGTGTACCAACCAGTGGATGGGCTTTCATCAGTCAGGATGTCTGGATGAAAATATTTATTGTGCTTGCGATTCTCGGTAAATTCATCATGATTGGAACATTCAGCACAGGGACAAGCAGTACATATATACACCTTACCAGGTGGCACACCATCGATTTCGGAAGCGTCAGCACCCTTATTTTCACCGGGTGGCAGAGATGCCATTATGGGAGGATGTGGTGTTAGTTCTGGTGTCGGCTACCAGAGTCGGTCTGCTGGAGGTACAACTGTGCCTTTGCGCCTCCAGTGTGGCTGGGGATTCAGTGCTGTGCCATTTTGGCAAGGAATGCGGCCATCCGTTTAATATTGCTAAAGTACAGCCAGCTGTCTTACCATCGCAGCCTTCACAATTTTATACCCACGAAACTCCGCTCCCCACTTCTTGTCTTTACGTATTTCATCCCGAGAATTTTTGATTACGTGATGCGTTTCCTCCATTGCGGTGCATGAAAACCCTCCTTTGTCCAGATACACCATATTCAAGGCAAGGCGCATGTCAGACTGTTCTAGCTGTACCTTACCTCGTTGCCTTGCCATAGTTGCAGACATATTAATAGCCTACAAGATATTAGTTCCTGCATCTACATATGAGATTTGGCTATTACCTCAACCATATATGCTTTAGTAGCATCCTCTAAATTTGTTATAGCCTGTTTGGTCCACTCTCGGGGCCGCTTATCACTAAATTCATCCCTGAAAATCCCAGATACAAAATCATTATGGTGTTCAATTCCACAGACTGTGCAGATCAATGCCTTCATCAACCATGGAGGTTTCTCATCATGGGTGGCAATAAATTGGTCACACAGCTCTCTACAAACACCAGCTGTAAACCATATTGTAAGTTGACGGTCATCTACCTCGATACAGATATACTCACATCCAATTGCGTGGTGCTTCTCATTCTTGCTGCTTCCGATTTCACAGACCATTTTGAACTGTGCATCCAGGGACATATTTTCAGTGGTAGTATTTACAGCGTTGCAGTAGACTAAGTGGTGTCTGTGTTCTGGTGGTGTCTCAGTAGATGGCATATTGGATGAAGTGCCCATCATTCTGCTCGAGTCTGAACCACTCGTACCTTCAGGTGTTGTTTGAGGAGATATGATTTGCTTGTGTGGAAGTGAAGAGGAAGATGATAACAAAATGAAGTGAGTAGTCCTTAGAAAGGCGATAACGAAAAGAAGTGGGAAGTTCTGAGAGATATATAGTTATTCTGAAGTTAGAATTCAATGAGTAACAGCCATGTTGCATGTTCTACACTAGATGAATCCTGCTGGGTATAGCTGGAGTTTGCACGCGCTTCCAACCATCATGCAATTTGCGTCAAGTCCGTCCGATGTTGTGTGTTTTGTTATAGGGATTAATGTAAGTGAACCATCGCCAAAATCTCAAGTTTGTGAGATATACACAGCACATTCTTCGATGGAAAGGACGGCTGGTGATATATGTCTCAAGGATTCTCTGGGACTGTACAAGGAACAGACACTGAACATCAAGTAATGATGTATGGCTCGAACTGCAATTCCCAATGCAGTAACAGTCATCACGCAGATTTTACTTTATTCAAGTCGATCAAGCATACCAACTTTGACTTGAAAGATGCAGCTTGCCTCCATGTGGTCCATATCTTGCAACATCCAACATCTCACTCATCAACATTGTCAATACAAAATACACTGGTCAATGCTCCGAAAAAGAACCTTTTGCCACTACCGGCTGACAAATATGGGAAATCAACGAAGCGCTCCACACAACAACATCATCAAGCAAATGATGGCTAGAGCGGGTTCGATGGCGAATTGGTCTGAGCCTTTGGAGTATCGCCCAGCATGTGATCCAAACGCAGCTTGTGCCAGCGAAACAACATGAAACACACTGCTTAAGCAACAGAAAGAAAGAGAAATGAATTGAGGATTCTGTCGACAGAGAGACCACTGTGGCAACAGAGGGAGTTAATGATGCAGAGACCGCAATTAGGCAGCAGCAAGAAGGTATCAGAAATGCTGAAAAGGCGGGATTGACAGCCACAAAGCCTGAAATGACATTTGGGGAGATGTTGAACTCAATCAGTGATAGTCTGAGCCACCTTGAAAGTTCCAACAATGGGGAGGATGGGGAAGCTGCAGATGATGATGAAGAAGATCCTCAGCGAGGTCAGTGGAGCAAAGATGACGAATCCGGCCGGGTTAATGGCGCAGTATCCATATCTGTACAGCATGGGATGGAGTGTTTTCAGCAGAAGTAGATGAAGCTTGACCAATTGATGCATACAGGCGGTGGGGATGCAGCCGACTACTTCTGTAAGAGGGATAAGAAGTATTGGTCAACCAGGCTACTGCTGTCATTCAACCGCAAACAGCATATGATGCAGCCTCGTATACACCAACCACTGTTTGTGTGCCAATGGAGACAATTGGTTGTGTCCCCGTGATATTGCAAATGTCGCAATTTACTTCTCGACCAGGAACTAGCCATCTGTAGCTAGGTTCCGGAAAACCCCATTCACGCAAACTACTTTTGTCACTGCTGCTCAATGCAGTGACCAATGTGTCAGCAATGAAAAAATCAAACCCTGTTGATCCTGTAAGCTTTTACCTCTGCAAATAATATCCCCAGCTAATTACCATACGGAAATCGGTTTCAGACGAAGAAAAGGTGATGGCTCCTGCATTGCTGGGGGAGTGAATAGGAAAATTCGTATTGCTGACGATTTTTCTCTTGGAAATGTAATTTGTGTACCAATTATGGGATGTGTCCACTTTTACTTGATTTCAGTGTCCAAAATGTGGGACATGATCATTCGTCTCTGCATGCGTAAGGGTCCGATTGGCCTTACCGATGTTCTAGATTCCACATCACCTTTACTGACAACCAATGAATGTAATATTGTCCTGCCAGTTATTGTTAAGTAAGAAAACAAAAACTGTATTGGACACGAAACTCACTAACAATATTTAAGACAGTGATGTCATACATGTAATAGATGTAGCGGTCAAATCACTATACAAACTGGGATGAATGATGACTGTCATGCTGAATTTGATTATATATCCAAGTGGGTAACTTTCTGCACTGACTTGGTGCACATGGTCGAGAGTTTGAAAATTACTTCATGTAGCTCATGTATATTGTAAAGCATGAGCTGGATCAGGAAGTTGGGCTATATATGTCAAAAAATATTTTTCCAATCTATACGCGATTAATTGCCCGCCAACTGCACTGTAATGTGGTATGCCAACCTCATTTATCACTCAGATGACACGTGTAGTGCCAACTCAGAAATGGAGAGGCATCGAAGCTGTTGTATGCAAATGTGTGTACATAGAAACGATTTATCGGCTGTCAATCAAGACAGTATGCATTTCAACATACCACTATTAAGCATCCAATGACTATTACACTGTCATCAAGGTGAGTGTCAAAGAAGCGTCAGCGATTTTTGGTCTTACATTATTGGGAAATATAGTGCTGCATAGTTATCTTCTTACAAAATGATTGTATTGGCCGTTTCTATAGCTAAAGAGAAAACTTACGCACTGGTTGCCCCACTCTGGAAATGAGAGTCAACAATATGTCAACAATGTTTGGTCATGTAAGGCCGATAATCAAAAAAAGACTTGGTCACTGTGACACATAATCAATGTATTGGCCGCCTTTACAGCCAAAAATGCTAGTGACGACATTGCTACTATCTCCTCAAAATCAAAGTCAACAGTTCGTCAATGATTGTTGTTCTTCCAACCTCAATAATCAAACTGCTGTTCAAAGACATTCTTCTATGATCTCTGTGGTGGCCGCCGTTATAGGCAAACATGATACTGACAATATCGCTACCACCTTCTATAAATGGGCATCAACTGAGCACCAATGATGTTTGGTCTTGCATCTTGGATAATCAATGGGCAATACAATGGCGTCAACCCAGAATCGCAGTATCAGCTGGCTTTATGGGCAATCATGCTAAGGAATGTATTGCTACCACCTTCTGAAAATGAGCGTCAATAGAGTGTCAATGATTCTTGGTGTTGCATCATGCATAATATGAGGGCAATGGAACGGCATTGGCCCACAAACCACCTATTGACTGCCTTTATGGGAAAAAATGCTAGGGACAACATCACTTCCGCCTCAAACAATGAAGCTCGCACGGAGTGTCAACGCTTGTTGTGGGGGCTTAGTAAGCTACACAGCAATGAAATACATCGCATTGTTACTACATTGAGTTTTACATGCTCTGTCATTTCAATATGTGCTCATATACAACTTCACAAATATGCATGCCAGGTCTCACAGATATGTGTATTATTGCTCGTAGCTCTAGAGTGAATATTTAAAAACCTGCATTCTACTTGACTATAGTGTAACTTTTAGCATTCTCTCGAGGTGCATTACGCGGCATTCCAATTCGTACTGCAATGTTGAATTCAAAATTATTAAATACCCAGTTTCTAGAGGTTATGATATCTTCAAAAAATGAACAAGTCTTAATTCATGATTTGAGCCACCTTACTTTAAAAATCATCATTAATGCTTAGTGTTAGCAACGGATCCGGAGAACCTGCCAGCGGTCCGGTTTTGAACCGCAAAACTGGGTCGGTTCGGTTCCAGACCCGTCGAAGAATACGACCTGCTGACTCCTGGCAGGCCCCACTTCAACCAGCACCCATGAACCCACAGGTTTTGCCGGGCTTGGCTTGACCTGTCGGTTCAATTCTCCGGTTCCTCCTGTCGGGTTTCACATTGATGGTCCCATTCGGATATGCTACTGTTGATCGTAGAATGTTGACAACGGTAAGTCACAGTCCATTTTTGATGTATTCGCTGCCTCATGATCAAAACAAAGAGGCACCAATGCCCTACCACATCTTGAAAATGAGCGTCAACAGAGCGTCAATGATTGTTGGTCATGTATCTTGGGTAATCTGGGGGTGCTCCAGGTTAACTACAGTCATAAACAAAGTGTATTGCAAAAAAAGCAAGTGAAACGCTCCCAACCCCATCTTGAAAAAGAGTGTCAACGGAGCGTCAACGATTTTGGGTCCTGCATCTTTGGCAATATGAGTGGCACTTGATCACAAGCATCCATAAATACGGATATGGCAGTCTTTCTGGGCAGATATATACAGAATATTCCCACCACATCCTCCAGGTCAGTAACAACTCATTTCATTTACAGAGCAACCACTAAGTATTCTTGAGCCTTGTAGCATACAAAAACAGTTAAAACTATGTATATAGACAATAACGGCCACATCGCCCTGGAAGTAACCATAATGGAAGGCCGACAATCGTTGACACTCCATTGACGCTCCTTTTCATGATGGGGCAGGGACCATTTCACGTTCTCTTTTGCCTATAAAGACAGCCAATACTTTGTTTATGACGATGTGCAACCTATCGCCCTACAGACTACCCGAGATACATGACCAAGAATCTTTGACGCTGCATTGACGCTCATTTTATTGTGGGGCAGGGAGCGTTTCACTTTCTAATTTGCCTATAAAGACAGCCAATTCTACGTTTATGACTATTTGCAACCTATCGCCCCCCAGATTACCCAAGATACATGACCAAGAATCCTTGACACTCTGTTTACGTTCATTTTCATGATGGGGCAGGGAGCGTTTCTCTTTCTCCTTTGCATATAAAGGCAGCCAATACTTTGTTTATGACTATTTGCAACCTATCGCCCCCCAGATTACCCAAGATACATGACCAAGAATCGTTAACACCACATTGACGCTCATTTTGACACGGGTGTATCCACAGTACGCAATCATTTGATTTGGTGTAATCCAGCATTCATGTTAATTTAGCAGCCTTTGTAGCGTTTTCATTTACTTTCTTCTTGATCACTACATTGTTCTTTAATAATTCATATAAATATATCCTGTAAAATATACTTTACAGTATCTGCAAATTCATCATAATAATAATCTCCAAAATGCCGAGCCATGCGATCAATGCTAGTTATCACTGCTAGGTTAGCCCAATAGGCTGCTCTGGTCTTCAAAATGAATGTTAGCTGCATTACTACACAGCAGATAGTGTACAAACAAGTGAATGTTCCTTCATCAGGCAGCAAATCTGGATGAGAATCTGGTTCGTGCTCGCTATCATGGGCAGATGTATCGAGGGTAAATCATTCAGCACAGGGAAGAGATGTATGTGAATACTGATATCCGGCTGGCAAATTGATAATTTCGAGATGTTGAGAACAGCAAGTGTTACCGGTTGTGGTGGGTGGTGTTTCGGGCAGAGGTGGGATCGGCTCTGGAGTCTGCCGTCTGCGTCAGTTGGGTGGAGGTACACCTGTTCATTTGTGTCTCCAGTGTGTCTGCGGATTTCAAGCAGTGCAATGTTGGCATGGAAGGCATCTGGGCTTGTGGGTTTGACGAAGCAGAGCTGGGTGTCTTTCTATCTTAGCCTTCCCCTTTGTATGTCAAGGAAACTCAACATCCCGCATCTTCTCTTCTTGGACCTCGGCGCGAGCTGACTTGATCAGATATTGCATTTCCTCTATCGCGGCGTGCAAAAACCCTCCCCTGGCCACTTTAGCCATGTGCAAGGCCAGGCACATGTCAGACTGTTCCAGCTGTACACGACCTCCCTGCCTGGCCATCATAGCAGACATGTTGAATACCTACAAGAAATTTGTTGCTGCTTCAAACAATGAGATGTGGCTAATACCTCAACCGTATATACTTCTGTAGCCTTCTCTAAGGTGATTAAAGACTGTTTGGTCCACTCTCGGGGATGCTTCTCAGGAAATTCGTGCGCGAGAATCGCCGAGTTCACAACATCATGATATTGGATTTTACGGACTGTGCGGACAAATGCCTTTGTGGACCATGGAGGCTTCATGTTACGGGCAGCGATAAATTGGTCATGTAGCTCTCGGCATACACCTGCTCTAAGGTAAATGCTTAATTAACAGCCATTGACCACAGTCTGGATATACTCACATCTAACTGCATGCTGCTTTTTATTCATCCTGCTTCCAGACTTAGGGACGATTTTTGAATCTGCATTCTCGGTCATATTTTTGGTTGCTGCATTGGCAGTGTAGCAGTGGACAAACTGGTGTCTACATCCTTGGTGTGTGCTGATAAGTGACGTATTTGACGAAGCGCCTGCCAATGGGCTGCATTTGGATACACTGAGGCCTGGATGGGGTGGTTGTGTATCCATGACTTACTGCTGTGGAATAGGAGAGGAAGATGATAACGAAAAGAAGTGGGAAGTCTTGAGGATTATATGGTTAGCTTCACGTCCGAATGGAATAATTAGCTGCCAACATGTTCGGTATACTCAAGATGAATTTTGCTGCTTATAGCTGCAAGTTGCAGGGGTTTTCCACAGCCCAAGATGTACAATATGTCAGTCCGTTGTTGTTTGTTTGTTAACAGGGATAAATTGCGGTGTACGACAGCTGAAATTGCATGATTGTCAACTATAAATAGGACAATGTTCGAGGGAAAGGACATCTGCTGATGTTTGTCTCAAAGAATCCCCGTGATAATACATTGAACTGACACTAACAATCAAGTCATGTTGAACAGTTAGCCTAACTATTCCCAATTTATTGCCAGTCAAAAGGGAGGTTTTGCTTTGTTCTAAATGAGTAAACATACCAACCTTGATATAAAAGACGCAACTTGCCTCTGTATTGTTCATATGTTACAACATCCAACATCTTGCCCAACAACAAAGTCAATGCAAACTACAATGTTCAATGCTCTGAAAATGAACTTTTTGCCACTTCTGGCGGCCAGATATGGCAAATAGACAAAGTGGTCTACCCAACTACGTCATCAAGCGAATCAAGGCAAGAGTTACTTCGAGGCAGAAAGAGACCGAGCCCATGGGGCATTGTGCAGCTTGAGATCCAAAAAGTTGCTTGCGGCAGAGAATCGACAAGAAACACACTTCTTAAGCAATGAAGAGAAACAAAAATGGATTGAGGATTATGTTGAGAAAGAAACTGCAGGGGCAAGAAAGCGAGTTGACGATGCAGAGGCAGCGGTTCAGCGAGAGCAGCAAGAGACGAAGCATGCTGAAATCGTGGGATTGGCGACTAGAGAGCCTGCAAAGAGTGTTGAGAAGATGATGGTTGTTCTCAGCAACAGTCTGAGTGATCTTGCAAGTTCGAACGCTGGGGAGGATGTGGAAGATGAGAATGATGAAGAGACAGAGCAGGGCAACCTGAGCAAAGATGACGAACCCAGCTGGGTGATGGACACAATTACCAAAACGGCACAGCAGTGCATGGAGAGGTTTCGGCAGAAGCAGATGAAGCTTGACCAATTGACACAACCGGGATGGGAGGATGCAGCCGACAACTTGCCTGAGAGAGATAAGTAGTATGGCACATCCGAATTGAGCGTTCGGACAGTTGTTGAACCGCAAACGGATGATGTGGGTGAGGCACCTGCACCCAGAACATTGGGATAGCTTATGGAGTCTCTTGAGATTGCCCCTGCAATATTGCAAATGCCATGTGGGACTTCTCGACCAGGAAGTAGTCATATTAGGCTAGATTCGGTGAACCCACAGTCGAACACGAGCATATCTGGTCTCGAGCCTGCCGCAGAGCGCAATATATCATGTTTGCCGAAAGAAAAGCCTGTTGAACCAGTAAGCTTTTACCGCTGCATTTAGCCTCCAGCTATTCACAATATTAATTTCGGATTCAGATGAAGACATGGTAGTGGCTTCTGCATTCGCTGAGGAATAGATAGGCATAGTGTAATTTTTGATGTGATATCTTGGTGAAAAGCAAGTTGTTTACCAATTTTGCTACTTCTCAACTTTTTCTTGATTTCAGTGTCCCAATTGTGAGCCATGATAATTCGTCTGTGCATGTGCAAGGGTAGATCTAACTATGTGAAAGTTCTACAATCCAAATCACGACGAAAAACAGCCAAAACAGTCCATTTCTATTCCCAAGTTACTGTTACACAACAAAGCAAATGCTATATTAGTGACAAAATATACTAACAAAATTTAAGTGAGTGATGTCATATGTGTCATAGCAGGAGTGGTCAGTATTCATGACGAATCTGTCAGGACAACGACTGTCATGCCTCATTCATCCATGAATCCAACTGCATAACTGTCCGCACTGACCTCGTGCACATGGCTGCGATATTTGAAGTTGCATATGGCTCGTCATGGAAATCACGGAGAAGGAGCTGAATAAGGAAAGGTGAGGATGTCGAGCTATATTTACCAAAAACTAGTGAAATGATCTACATACAGTAAATTGCTGGCCGAAAGCGCATGAATGCGGTAGGGCCACATCATCTCTCACTCAGATAGAGTGGATAGCAGTTGATCAGAAATTGAGAGAGGTAACAAAACTCCTGGATGCAAACGATAATACATACAAATGCAATATTGGATGTCAATAATGTGTATATGATTTGTCGTATACAATTATTGTCTGTACAAAGGCTGTTCCGATGTGATTAATGTTAGCATCAACAGATTGTCAACAATTTTTAGTCTTGCACATTCAGCAATCGATGGGCGGCATTGTAACATTCTTCCAAAGTAAATGTATTCGTTAGCGTTCTCGCAAAAAAGGCGAATGACATGCTTGTTGCAACACCCTAATGATGTGCATCAACAATTTTCGGCATTGCATCAGGGAAAATCCAGGGAGCTGCGCAGTAATATGAACTCATAATCACACAATCGATTGCCTTTCTAGACAAACATGGCTATGGCAACATCACTACTATGTCCTAAAAATGTGTGTCAATGGTGCGTCAACAACATTTGGCCTTGCATCATACAAAATGTAACGGCTGGACGGCAATGATAATCCATAATTGAACTATCGGCTGCCCTTCTAGGCAAAAATTGTTATGTCAACATTGCTACTATGTCCTGAAAATGATCGTCAAAGGAGCGTCCATGACTTTTGGCCATACATCTTGGAAAATCCAATGGCTGAGCAGTGACATTAATCCATAATCATACTATCGGCCGTGTTTCTAGGTGAAAATCGTTGCGACAACATCGCTACTGAGTTCTGACAATGAGCGTCAACTGAGCGTCAATGATTTTTGATCTTGCATCGTGGAAAATGCAAGGGCTGTGCGGGGACATTCAGCCATGATTGAACTATCCGCCTCCCTTCTAGGCAAATAGAGTTGCGACAATATCGCAAATATGTCCTGAACATGAGCGTCAATGGAGTGTCAACGACTTTTGACCTTGCATCCTGGAAAATGGAAGGGCTGTGGGGTGACATTAAGCCATAATCGAACTATTGGCTGCCTTTCTAGGCAAAAATGCTTTCGACAACATCCTCACTATGCGCGAAAAATGAGCGTCAATGTAGGGTCAACGATTTTAGGCCTTGCATCTTGGAAAATCAGGGGGCTGTGCTACTTTATTGATCCATAATCGAACAATTGGCTGCCTTACTAGGCAAAAATGCTTGCGACAAGATTGTAACCATGTCCCAAAATCAGCGTCAACAGAGCATCAACAGAGCGTCAACAGAGCATCATCGATTTTTGTTCTTGCATCCTGGATACGCTAACGGCAATAGAACACAAACAACCCACAATGCCCCTATCGGCAGTCATAATTGGCAAAACTGCTAGTGACGATATCGCATCTGCCTCCTACAATTGAGCGCCCACAAAGTCTCAACAGTTTTGTGAAAGCAGGGAATGCTATGCAGCAATGAACTGCGTTGTACTGGTCCTAAATTGAGTTTTACGCAGTCACTCTTTGCAATCTGTCCTTGTATACAACTTCACAAAAATGCATGCAATGTCTTACAGATCTGGTTTTTTTACTTGTAGCTGTACAGTCAATAGTTGAGAACCCGCAGTCTCCTATACTGCAACAATACTTTCGGCATTCTTTCAAGTCGGAATACCCAGCTTTCTACGTCTTACTGCCATGTCCGATTCAAAATCTTTGAACACCTCTTCGCTCGACGTTATAATCTTTTCCAAAAACAAACATGTTTTTATTCATGATTTGAGTGACCTTACTTTACAAATCATCTTCAATGCTAGATGGGCTTCAATGAATGTAGGCTCAAAGTGGCCTATTGCTTGGAAAAGATCTAGACATGCACCTTCGTGGCGATTGTTTTTACACTGTGGAATTGAGGAGACCGGCAGCCCTGGCAGCATATGTATCGTTTGTCATCAAGTTCTACACCATCCATCAGAACATGAGACCAGCTCAATGGGGAAACACTCGTTGCCAAAATCTCATATCACAAAGTGAAACAAATTAACAGAGTCAGAGGTTACTGAATTGACTAGTTCGACGGTCAATGAAACAGCTTTGGCCATCCTGAAGAGGCAAGGAAGTCAAGGAATCACAATAGTAAGTTCACAGAGTCAAATCATATTTGACATCCAAGTTATTCCATATTGACTGAAATGAGAGACAATATGGTCCAAATTGGCAGCTAAGGACTTTGAAACTTCCGAATTTCACCAAGACACCTGGATTCACTACCTCACGTTAGGATTTCTTTCGGCCCACATTCCATGGAACCCAATATCAAATCTGGACCTACGACCGTCATATAAGGCATTACACGATGGTCTGGTGCAGCCGTCCACTACAACTCTCAGCAACATTTGCCAGAGGGAATATGCACTGACCGTGGATGCCATTAAGAAGCTGTGGCTATCATTAAAGAAAGTTAGTTTGGCTTTGGACGGATGGACATCAACGAACAAACTAGCCATAACATCGGTCATTACTTACTATATGGATCGAAATTGGGCATTGCGTGAAGCTCAACCCGCATTACATGAGGTTGATCACCTATTCTTTTCCCCTTTCGAAAGGTAATTAAAGATAATAGGTCAAGGGCCAATATACTGGCGCAAGGCTAGCCATACAGTTGAGGAATGTGCTTGATCATTTTGAGCTTACCAACGGCAATTTGGTTGGTATTACGACTGATAATGCTCCCTCAAATTACTCGATGACACGCGAGCTCCAATCAACACTTGAGGCCTCTGGAATCTAGTGGCCTGCATTGATGAACCATATACCATGCATGGCGCACGTCATACAGTTTGCTTTATGTGCATTCATGAGCTGTCTCAGTGTAAAAAGCCGCACCAAGTCTTGGGAAGCCCATGCGCGCGATCAGCAATTTGGAGAGAATGAAAGCATAGACATCAGGAAGAGTCAAAGACTTCGAAATGAAAACAATGCCAGAATCAACCAGGTGTTGGCCATGAGACCAGGTTTAGCAAAGATAATTGAGAAAGTACGTACTTCATAATATTTTGAAAGTCCTGAAACTGACCTTCATATAGCAGAGAATGCTTGCGGTATTGATTACGCTGACACCTGGTCGCCGAAACGAGTCCATTGACTATCCAAAAGCTAATGTCCACATTGCAGTACAACCATTTATGGATGTAAAGACACGTTGGAACTCAACAGTGGAGTTGCTCGAGCGCGCCTACTGATTATGGGAATTCACACCTGAGTGGTTCCAAAATCCAAAATACACTGATTACCGGCCACATTTCACAACTCAAAATTAATGGACCATTGTGAAGTATGTCAAGGAAGTATTAAGGCCATTTCGCTATTGGACACTCACGATGTCGAAGTGGCATACAGTCACATTGCATCACGTTATGTCTGTGTACAATGACATGTTTGATTATATCGACGGCGTGATGCGAGCTTTGACTAAGAAGAAGCCTCCATGGAAGGAAGACTTGCTCTTCACTGTGCAGTTAGCTCAACAAAAGTTGTGCAAATACTACACTGAAGTGACTCCAACGACGGGCATGCTTCTCATTTCTGCACATATCCTCAATCCTTACTGGAAGTTGCAATCATTTAGAAAGTGGGATAAGGGAATGGATATTAATCCTGAGGACGAGACATCCAATACTACCCAATACCAGGAGGCGTTTGTGAAGTACGTGGAGAATGAATGCTGTGCCAAACATCGACGTGTGCCGGTCAATAAACCCGAAAGCTTACAGAGCAGCAAACTCGTCCTCTCTGCAACGGCTTCAGGATCCTTTCAATCATCCCTTGATCCATATGAATTGTCCAGCAATGATGCAGAATACTTAACACCTAACAACGTGGCCGAGATGACACCTGGACGAAGCGATCGCACAGCTCACCTATCGATCGCTGCCAGGCTCTATTCGAATTCCCTGCCTTAAGCACCAAGGACCTGGGGGCAAATTAATCAAAATTTCAATGATTACCACTCCGACCCAATGGATATTACCAGTACATTTTCGATACCGGACATAACGGACTGGTGGCGCCAATAAGAGGAAACCCACTCAAAGTACGCCTATATCTCCAGTGTGGCATGCAACATATTCTCTGTCATACCACATGGTGTCGGAGTGGAGGCCTGTTCTTCCATTGGGCGAAATGTTATTCGCTGGAAGCTGTAAACAACCACAGGCGAAACCATTCACGAAAAGGTCGTTGTAAGGCAGTTTGCTCGAGCGAATACCAGGGTTTTGGCGGGTGATAATGCAGTATCGGATACAATGAACACAGAAAACAACTCGGAACTGAAGAAAGAGACGGAAGAATGGATATTGCACAGAATAGCCAAGGTTCACAACTTTTTGGACATGTGGCAGGGCAGTCAGAACCTACGTGCCACACAGAAGGAATCTCGCGATCAAGTTAAGCCGATGACAGCTGTAGCATACATTTCGGACACAAAAGAGATTGTCAAAGCCTCCTGGTCACTCTTTGAATATGATCGTGCGGCTGCATTTAAATTCTCAGAAAGATCACCTTTGCCACCAGCTTTGTCTGCAAAGGACCTCCCTGGAGGACAAACTCAAATGTTAAGTGTCTGCCAAATCTGGAGAATCAACCGTCATCCAGTCGAAAGTGATGAGGATAGTGCAGCTGAAAACATTTCGGACACCGAAAATTGGCTAAACTGGAATGGCAACTTGGATAATCCAAATGACAGCGATGACGATTGCGTGGCAGATGATGAATCTGGTATAGAGCACAACAATGGCATCGAGCATCCAGAATGCCCAGGGCAGCACAATGTGAGTGCCGCTCCAAATGCTCCCAGATTGGTTTGGCCCACACGGAAGTTGAACAGGCAGGCTGAAAAGATGTTTCTGATGGTCAATACAATAGAAACGGAGAGAAATAAAGGAGTGAAGAAAAAGTAGGACCGAATGCATCAATGGTTCACCAGCTTCTTTATGTAGCTTGACTGAGAGATTTAGTTAGAGATATATTATAGGTGAATGGTGAGAAGTAGCTTGTGAATATCAGTTGATAAACAGATGTATAGCAGGCGCAATGAATCTTTTGGTGAGATACATCATTTTCAGTTGTGTGAGAGTGAACAGTGCAAGAACATTACGCTGCTCGGCTTTGCCACTGGGCCAAGTCTCAATCAGACAGAGAGATATCCAATAAGGTCAAATCATGATGAAAACAAGAATGGACGGCCGCAGATGTTGAATGGAGAATACATTAAACTGAGCGTCAACAGAGCGTCAACAATTTGTGGTCTTGTAAGTACGGCAATTCACCAGTGACTTGGTTGTTGTTATTCATAATGGACTAATTGGCAAGTTTTATAGGCGAAAGAGATAGCAATACAGTTACCACCCCATTCTTGGAATGAGCGTCAATTGAGCGTCAACGATTTTTAGCATTGCATCTTGTGCAATTTATGATCCATTTGGTTGTAGACATCCAATTATCAGATATTGGCAGCCTTTACTGGCAAAAACAACAGTGACATGCTCCATGCCGCATCCTGAAAATGAGCATCAACGGAACGTCAATAGTGTTACCTCTTGAATATTTTGTATTCAAGGCATTGCGCAGATCGTCGAGTACATAACTGTATTATTGACCGCCTTGATACGCAACAATACCATATATCAATGGTGAAACACAGATACCAAATCAATCGATATTGCAACCTGCACAAGATGCAAATGCGCATTATTGGTTGCTGAAAACGTGATTTTGATGGGATACTATCAACAGACTGCAAATACAAGAGCGTAATATGAATCTATAACTGGACCCGCTGGGCGACCCGCTGACAACCAGCCCAATTCAGACAGTTTGGGAGTATACCATCAAACCATACCCGAGTGGACGGTTCAGCTTTATTAACGACCTGGACCGCCAATTTGGGAAAGATTCGCTTTGGACCCGGACCCGGACCCGAAGTGACGGTCCGGAACCATTGCTAATACTTGTCAGGCTTGGTGGTCTTTCATCTATATAGGCTTGAAACATTCTATTGCTTCAAATATTTCTAGACTTGTGCCTGTGTGGCGATTTCATGTGCACTACTGATTTTAGGTGACTGCCATCCCTGAAACCATCTGTATCATTTGTCATCACGCTCTGTGCCATCCATCACACCATGGGAACAGCTGAGCAGGGAAACAGGTGGTGGCAAAAGCTCACATCACAAAGTTGAATGAATTAACCAAGTCAGAAGTTACCAAACTGAGTCGTTCCATGGTCAACGAAACAGTGTTGGCTATCCTGACCTAGCGGAATTGCAATAGCAATTTTGCAGAGGAAATTTATTTTCAACATCCAGATTTGATCCATATGGACTGAAGTGATCAACGAAATACACCAAACTGGCAGGTAAGGACTTTGAAACTTTTAAATTTCTCCAAGACACGTCAAATTCCTACCTTATGCAAGGATTCAATTCAGCTGTTATTGTGTGACACATGATATCAAATCTCGAACTACGACAGTCATATCAACCATTGCACAGTGGCCTAGTGCTCCCATCCACTACGACCCTTCACAACATTTGCCACAGGGAATATTCACCAACCCGGGATGCAATGAAGAAGCAATTGCTGTCACGAATTAATGTTTGTTTAGCGTTGGACGGATTGACATCAACAATCATACTAGCCATAATGTTGGTTATTGCTTAATATATGCATCAAAATTGAGCATTAGGAGAAGTACAACTTACTCTCGATGCAGTTGCTCGTGCATACTTTTCTTCATTAAAAAGTTAATTATGGATGATTGGTTACGGGACAACATACTGCAGCATTGCTAGCGGTATATTTGAAGGACTTTCTTGATCATTTTGAGCTTACCAATTCCCATTTGCTAGGAATTACGACTGAGAATGCTTCCCCAAATTACTGGATGATATGTGAGCTACAATCCACACTTGATGCCTCCGGCATCAAGTGGCCCACATTGAGGAACCACATATCATACATGGTGCACGTTATACAGCTGGCTTCAGGTGCATTGAGGAGCAGTTTCGGTGTTTAAGGTCGCACCTAGTCTTTGGATGCCCATGAGAGGAATCAGCAAATTGGAGGGAATAAAAGCATACATATTGGGAAGAGCGAAAGATTTTGAAAAGAGGGCAATGCTCGAAGCAAGAAGGTGTCGGCTATGAGATCAGGTTCATTGAAGATACTTGAGAAAGTACGTAATTCAAGATATTTTGAAAGTCCTGAAACTGACCATGATAAAGCACCGAATGTTTGCTGTATTGATGATATTGACACCTGGTTGTCGAAACAAGTTCGTTCACTATCGAAGCGCCAAATTCGACATCGCGGTATTACCACTTATGGATGTGAACACATGTTTGAATTCAACACTGCAGACACTGCAGTGATGCTACAGATTGCGAGAATTTACCCAGAAGTGGCTGCAGAAACCAAAATACAGTGATTTCCGGCCACTCAGCACAACAGGAGATGCATGGACCATTGTCAACTATGTGATGGAAGTTTTAAGACTGTGGACTCTGTGGATGTAGAAGATGCATACAGTCACATTGCATCAACATGTCATTGTTTACAATGACATGTTCGATTATATGGATGGCGTTGTGTGATGTATTTTTAGGAATATGGCTCAATAGAAAGAAGACAAGTACTTCGCCGTGTAGTTAGCATCACAGAGGGTGTCCCAATATTATGCTGAAGTGACTCCAATGGTGGGTATGCTGCTCATTTCAGCACAGATCCTCGATCCTTTCTGGAAGTTGCAATCATTTAGGAAGTGGGACATGGGAATTCATATTAATCCTGATGATGAGACATCCTATACTACCCAATACCAAGAGCCGTTTGTAAAGTACGTGGAGGATGAATACTGTGCCAAACATAGACGTTTGCCAGTCATAATACCCGAAAGGGTCCTGAGCCACAATCTCTTCGCCTCTGTAATGGCTTCAGTCTCCGGCCAATGGTCCTATCATCAATGTGATTTGTGCAACGATGATGAAGAATACTTAACACCGAACAATGTGGCTGAACCAACACCTGGACGAGGCAATTAAGCTGCACTGTTATTGAGCTCTGCCAGGCTCTATTTGAATTCACCACCTGAATCACAAATAACTGGGGGCAAATTAATCCAAACCTCAGGGATTACCACTGCGACGCAATGGAAATTAGCTGTACATTGTGCATGCCTGATATAACCGACTGGTGGTGCCAACAGGAGGAAATGCAGTCATAGATCACTGATCTTTCCAATGTGGCGTGTGATATAAACTCTATTATACCAGAAGGTGTCCAAGTGGAGGCAACTTTTTCCCTTGGGTGAGATATTATCGGATGGAGGCAGTCAAAACCCACAGATGAGACTCTTCACGAAAAATTTGTTGTAAGGCGGTTTGCTTGAGCCAATCACACGATACTGGAAGGCGATAACCCAGCACTGGTTACGATGAATGCAGCAAACATCTTGGAAATATAGAAAGACGAGAAAAATACGAAATTGGACTAAATGGCTGAGGTCCACCACTTTGGCCGATGGGGCAGGGCAGCCAAATCCCACGTGCTATGTAGAAGGAATCTTGCACTCAACACAAGAAAATGACAGCTGTGGGATACTTTTCGAATACAGAAGAGATCATCAAAGCATCCTGGTCACTGTTTCAACATGAGGGCAAGGCTGCAAATATATTGTCAGAATGATTTCCTTTACAACCAGCTTTGTCTGCAAAGGACCTCCCTGGAGGATGAACTCAAATATTAAATGTCCACCGAATCAGAGGAATTGACCATCATTCAATTGAAAGCGATGAAGACAGTGCACCTGAAAGCATTTCGGATTCAGAAAATTGGCTGAACCGGAATCGCAACTTCCATAATCCAAATGACAGCAAAGACGATTACGAGACAGACTTTGAATTTGATAGAGAGCCAGACCATGGCATTGAGAATCCGGAAAGCCCAGAGCAGCGGAATGTGAGTACCGCACCAAATGTTCCAGTATGGATCTGGTCATCACAGCAGTTAAGAAGACAGACTGAAATGGTATTCATGACTGTCAATGAGATGGAAATGAAGAAGAATATGCGAATGAAGAAAAAGTGGGACTGAATACATTAATGTGTGAGAAGCTTCTGTATGTGGCTTAACCGAGAGTTTCAGTGAGCGATATATCATGGGCAGATGGTAAGCAGTGGGTTGTGAATATCGGTTGATAAATAGATATATAGCAGGCACAATGTATCTTTCAGCAAGATAAATAAATTTTAATAGTATGAAAGCACACAGTGCAAGAATGTTACTGAGCATGGCTTTGCCACAGGGCCGAGTCTCAACCAGTTAGAAAGACAACCAATGAATTCAAATCATTATGAAGATAATTAGCGATGACAGTAGACGTTGAATGGACAATACATCACAATGCGTCTCGATGGCGTGTCAATGATTATTGGTCTTTTTAGTACAGTAATTCCATATTGTTTTTCGTTGCACTTATGCATAAGCGATGTATTGGCAGCATTTAGTGGCAGAAGTGACAGCAACACAGTCACCGTGCCAATCTGTGAATGCTCGTCAATGGGATGTCAACAATTTTTTGCTTTGCATCTTGTGTAAACAAAGTTCAGATTGGTTGCAGACATCCATTAATGAGATATTGCCAGCCTTAAGGGGCAAAACCCACAGTGACAGGCTCCCTGCTGCCTCCTGAAAATGAGCTTCAACAGAGTATCAATGGTAATTGTTCTTACATACTTGGTAATCAAGACATTGTGCAGATCTTCGAGCACATAATGGACTTATTGCCCACCTTAATAGGCAAAAATACAATATATCAAAGGAAAAGGACTGATTCCAAATGAATCAATCTCGCAAACTGCAAAACATTGAAAAATGTATTATTGGTTGTTGATTATGCAATTTTGATAAGATACTATTATCAAACTGCAAAAACAAGAGCAATATATGAATCAATTGATGGGCCCGGACCTCAACCCAAAGTGACAGTCTGGAATCATTGCTTACACTCCGGATGAGTAATGATCCCGACATAAGTAATCATCCCAGATGTGAATACCGATCAGCAGATTAGTGATGTTGACTGTAAGGACACCAGAGAGTGCACCATATCATCTGACATTGACAAATCCGATCTAGAAAAGCATCAGGGGGTTCAACTTGTATGCTAGGAGCACAGGGTGAAGTCATTATGAACTACACAGGTTCCACTGCCAACAAAATGCAGCTGTGCCAATACTGTTATTGCACGCCCTCAGCTTCCACATTCATGAAATCCACCTGCCTCACTGGTACCACCACCGCTTAAACACCACAAGTTAGCCCTCCACAACAGATAATCCATGTCTCACCATGCAGTATCCTCCCAGGTGCTGCCGCTACCCAAGTCGAGTGGCAACCAGAATTCTCAGCAACTAAAGGCCAGTGCAGTTCAGAACATGCCACCACACCAAAATGTTACTTTTGAGGTAGTAAATAGGATTATGGAGGCATCTGTACTCATGAAGACTCCATGGCCAATTGTATCTGATGACAAGGAGCAGATGGTTGCAGAAGCTTGGGAACTGGGAATTGATGCGCAGAATCATCAGCAGGCTTTAGTCTGTGCTGCTGCATGTACACCATTGGTAGGTCGATTGCCCGGTAGTCCATCTCTCAAAATTGATCCTCACACGAGTGAAGTTGTAAGTTTTGAATTCAATCTCATTCTCCTCTATCTGATTTACAATATTCACTACACTCCAGAATGTACATAGTGAAAACTGGACATAGATACGATTCGGGGATAGTTGGCAGATGGGGCACATCAAATTGTTGGGTAATGTTAGTAGTTGAATATGTACTCTGAGAATCAGGCTTGGATCCTGGTTCAGGAGCCTCTGTGTAATGATGCTTAGCTCTCAATGATCATTTCTGATATGAAATCCTGGGTCACCTGAATAGAAGGGCTTGATCAGAAATACAGTCAATATTTCATCACCAATAATATCTTGCACCACCAGCCTATGAAATTACACTATTTGCGACTTCTCGGTCCGTAGACATTAGCGCTCGCTGCCACAGGTATTCATTGTCTGCTATCTGATTATACCAGTGCAAAGAAGCCTTTATATATGTTTTCTCAACTTGAATGTCGTGGTACATTTTGCCAATGCCTATTCTGTTCCATTTACTTCAGAAGCTACTACACTTATCAATCTCACAGTGGTGGGCCGCTATATACCCCCCGCCCCCCCACTCTTGCCTTCCTGCAAGGCAATTCTGCCAGGATAGACGCTTCTCAATCTCTATTGGCACTCATGAGCCCAGATTGACACCCTTCAATGTCATTCCCCAGGCACTTCCTGCTGTTTCAGCATTCCACAGCCTACATGTAGCAATCGTTGTTTTTATTCCGCTCACCTGCAACACCTCCCATGTACTCCTCTTTTCCCCACAGTACAATCTATCTGTTACACCACTCTTCCTGGTAGTTGCTCCCCTTTTGCATCTGAATTTGTCATATTGTTTTTCAAACCACAATTTAGATTCACAGCTAGCAAACATCTCATTATACTTATGTTAGTTATCACAGATTAAGCCAAATGTCATTGCAATTAGATTTCAGCAACGCACCAGGTACGAATAATCAGCAAATACAAGGAGCACCTCCAGCAGCTTTGCAGCATTAATGAATTGTATGTTCCTGCGTTTGTTGACCCTAATCTGATAGAAGAAATAGTGGATGACTGTTAGGTTGGTGCTTAATTGATAAGTACTCTGACTTATGCACGGCCCTAGATACTACAGTTTTCATTCGACCATAAATTTTGTGGAAAAGGTCGCGGTTCCCTTTTGTAGACGTATAATTTGGAAACAGTCTAAAGTCTAATTACGGCCTGTCTGGTCATTTGGCAAAGCACAATACTGTCAATCTCCTGCCTCCTTTCTGTGTCTTACCTCTAACTCATCCATCTCCCTCCATTTGAGTCTTATAAGTCTTGACAGGCTTTTTGTTATCCTCTAGCTTGCTTATGTTGTCCCTTTGTTTTAGGTAATGGATTAATTCTTCATTTTGGAGTACATCCTAAGGGATCGCTTACATAGTCAGACTTAAGTCAGCTGTACCACTCGTCTGAGTCATCCCTCGTGGTTGATGGTATCTCCCGAAAACGCTTATCTACAATTTTGGCGCCTGTGTGTAGGGTATCGATGTATGTGGATAAACCATGTTAAAGTCGAGTGAGAAATGCTAACCAGCAAATGCACTGTGCTGCAATGATGTAATGATTCTTTCTGCAAAATGATATAATATTTTCGAGAGTATATACAATAACATCAATGTCGCTCTTGAATGTGATGATCATCCGGTTGGGTGATGCTTAGTGTGATGTATAACTTTGGATCGTTACTTCCCGTACCGTTGATAGTCACTAATCCAGATCGGTAATGGTTGTGCCGCAAATTAAAGACTAATGCTGGTGATTACCCCATCAATGCAGAGAGCCACCACATGCACTGAACTGTAAACAAGTACTGCTTGCTATGGAAATTCTTGATGACTCTCGCAGAGACCCACAAGACAATATCGGCTTCGTTCATAAAGGTAATACTGATCCAATTCTGTAGGGCTACCGCTACAGAAGCTAATTGATACATTTATATATACTGATCGATATAGGTATCATAAAAGCGAAATAATATTTCAGATTCTTCTTTCGCTGGTAGGAATTTCTGACTGTCCGCTGCTGGAGCTTACACTTCCCATTGCGGGAGCAATACCATCATGTTATAGTCGTCTTCGAGGGTATCTATACCCAGAATGCGATGCTCTGACTACAATGCTCATGATAGCATTATCACAGTTACATTATACCATTTCCCCCTGCACCTGGCGATAGTATGCCACCCATTGCAGATAGTTATCGTGTTCATGTGGGTGAGAAATTGAAGTGTTACGCTACTGATAAGAATCCGGCCATCCGTGTCATGATATCCTGTCAGATGGTGTGTCAGATCATAATTTCGAGTTGGACATCTTGTAACCCATAGGGTGCCATAATTGGAACATCTGCTGATAATAGTCAGATAGTTCTTTCTGCAATATATCTTAATACCTCAAGGATATTAAGTGCTATCACCATTCTTGGTTATTTGGCGTTGCATCAGAGATTTAATCGGCGAGCAACCAACAGTATCCAAATGTAGATTAACACAGGCAGCCTGACATTATCATTTGAGTCTGACATTGCATTGCTTAACTGTCCCTAATCATAGCGTAGGGTTACTCCTCACCTCATATCAACAGCCAATGTCATAAATCTCTCAGACACACCATGCTCCGGCTGAGACAATTCTCTTTGAGCAGGGTGTACCTGAGTTATCCCTATCACAATATAGTGATAGGTTCGATGTCTCATGTAATTGTGTATGGGTTAATGACTGCCTAGTCTGCGAATTGAGGTAATGCTCAATCTGAACAGACATGTCCCACTAGCTTGGTAGAATGAATGGTGTTGAAAACAACACACTCGGCAGAAGTAAGCTTCTTTTGATCTGGCAGTGTTGCTGTATCATGTAAGAGAATCTGCTACACAATAAGACTTGGTTATTCAATCGAGAGGTGATCCAAGAATAACCCTGCTAAAGGTTTCTGTGACTCGTAAATGTTTTGACATGCGAAGGATTGGTGATGTGCATATCACTAGAGTATCTCCGTGATATGTATCCCCATTGGTTATTCAAGTACCGTAACCACTGTTGAGGGAAAACCCCTGCCATCACTCCCTTCTCTAGAATGAGTGACCCAACGAGTGCTCCATCTTAAGAAGTGAACCTGCTTAAGTATTGAACTCAGAGCCTGCTTCCCGCATAATACAAGCATGCTTCATCTTATATATGCCTATTGTTAGTCAACTATTACCGTTGATTGTTCGTCTACGCTTTGCATCCATTGTTTGTGAACTCTTTTCATTCTTTTCTATACAGAATACGTGGTCTGCATTTTATAATTTTCTATCACATTTGTCATTCTCTCTGACTTCAAGTCCTATAACAATGGCATTGACCCAATGTTTCATTAATCTCTTTCCATTGCTTTGTACAGTTATTGTTTTGGTATACCTGCGTTTATGTTTCAGTCACTTTCCTCTTTCTTTGGTTCCTTAATGTAGCAAGGCAAAAAATACAATTTTGAAGAAGTTAGTAGCTAGTATAATTCAAAAGTGATAATGAACAATGATCCATGCATCATATTCGCCATTAAGGGAAATCAGTTGCACATGTACACCCGGTGTGCCTCGGATCATGTTCGCAGTCCTCAAAATAAATATCCACAAGAACCCTTGTATCTCTCTTAGCTACTTCATCAGTTCTCCACAGGTGCGGAAATACTCCTAGATGCACCCAAAGTTTGCTCCAGCACTTTGACGTTTTCCACATCTTATCATAATCAGTCTCACGGTACTCCTGCAGTAGTCATCAGAGATTCCAGATACCTCAGTTCCAGTCCTCAGCAATCCCTGGTACTCCGATGGCTGGCCAGAATTCCCTCCTAAGATCTCATTCTCTCCCGAAATTGACACTTCTCAGTGGCCACTCCACACCATGTCAGATACTTCTGGAGGCTCCCAGTCACTAAAATCCATTTTGCTGATGGTATTCTCTTCGCTGATCGATCCAGGCACTAGCTAAATTGCAACCAAGAAGCAGAGTACCTTGTGGTCGGTGGTGGGTAGAGGGGTGTATGTGACATTTGTTATTCACAATTGTGATGTCAGTTGTTAATACAGTCACAACACTATTCTGAGCGAACAGTCTGTGATACAATCTGACGATGCCTCAAGATCAGGGTGTTGTCGATTGCAACGTCTGATGCTGAATGAAACATACACTTTTGGAAGGTGGGAAGAACAAATGACTGTCACAGATTGTCAAGCAGGATGTGCAGCCCACATCCCACCAATCCTGCACAAATGTGTGTTCCATTCGTCCAGGGATGATACTGAAAATTGTGATGGTGATGGTATTGATTGTGATCATTGCAATGGTGAATTTGTTGGAGATAGTAATTATACCACTGTAAACACCTACACTGATTAGTTTCATATGGATATGTTAACATCAAAGCATTGACAGAATTCAATCGTTCCATTAGCCAATCATTCCACACAATATGTGATTTCCACCAGCTAAATGCTGACAGTGGATAACTGTACTCCTTGCAATGGGTGGCTCACTCAAGCCCAGCAGTCAAGCATGGTTTTTTTTAGCAGGCTTTGCACCTGGTACTCAGCCAGACTATAAAGTATGTAGTCAAAGAGATTGTCAAGTAGGCTATACCAAAGAGTCTACGAGTGACTCATAAGCTCCAACAGGCTTTTTTGTGGACTGAGTACACATATGGTACTAAGATTGGAGCCAGGCTGTAAAGGTAGATATATGTCTATCTTTCACTACCACTTGTATAATGATCATTCTACTCTCCCCCACATCTCTTTGAATCAGGAGTGGATGATGATAAACTGCCAATCGCAGAGGGGTCAATTGGTGGAGTGTAGTAAGCTTCGCTTTGAGTTGTTCACAACTAGTTCAGTGTAGAAGCAATTTGCTCATCTGCTGAAGATCTGTACAATACAAATGAAGTTACTCTGGGGAGGAAATGGAAACATAGAAATAATGTTATCCATCAACAAGATCAAGATATATCACAGCACAAGATAAAATATGATTGCAAATTTGGAATTTGATGAGGATTACTTACGCTTGATTTCTTCTGTTTTGCAAATTGGTGGAAACAATTTCAATTTTGGGTAGATATGTAGACATGTATCTCTATTGAAGTATATCAATCAAATTGGTGATATTGTGCAGAGCAGTATTATAGAACAACATTTCAATGTTCGCAAGGCCAGATTTAATTATACCTCTGACTAATCAAGATATATAATTTAATATTTATCGAAATAACAGTTATATTCAGTATTTAATTGCCACACAGTTTGGAATAGTCGCTTCTATATTTCTATTATATTTTCTGGGCAGTATATCTATTCCTTACTCAATTTGTGTGAATCTCATCTGTTCTATAGTTGCTGCAATGGCCCTATTCACACATTATTCCATCATCACAATATGATTAATAGAGATACTAATGAACTTCCATATGGATTGCTCAAAGATTAATTGCAAAGGATGATTATAAAACCCAGATCATAGTGGAAATGAAGTGGGAGAAAATTACCCAATCAAATCTGAAAGAGAGATTACATAATTACAACCATACTGCATCGGTGATTACCATAAGGATTACACTAAGCCTTTAGTAGAAAGGACTATATATGAATTGTCGGGGTGTAGACAGAATGATGAGTCAATGTAGGTTACATATGGGGAACCATTCCATGGAACAAATCTAGCAAGTCAACATTGGGCAAGTTATTGGTGTAACAATTGTAAACATTTTTCATCATTGATACGACATGAGTGTAACAGAATGTGGTGATTTCCTCAATACATTGGTAGATTATTGTGAAAGAGTGCAATGTTGTTCAATATTTCTGAAACCAAGATTTGATATGGCCAATACAGTAGTTGTCCCACACATAATAGTCATTCCTGGGAAAATGCTGTATAAAATCATATATTTGAATTCATATTTAGTATATTCATGATATTATATATATCATTACCAACATTCAGTTTGCAATTATTGCACGCAAATAGTAAACCCAAGTGTCAACTGTCCATTCTCAGACCTGATTGCACCTACTCAGGCATACTGGAAGTCATATTGCATTATTTCTAACAATGTCTAGATCAAGTTGAAAATGTATGTCTAGTTGATTGGCATTGATAGTAAATTGTGGTTGAGTAAACTGTGAGTTTCACTTAGAGGGATATTGAGCAGACTGGTACAAGGGTACATTGAGTTCATGTGATACAGACAATCTAGTTGGCTAAGATGTAATCAGATGGGCATGGTGTGCATACTCGGGTACAACCATTTGGGAACAGTTCCACACACTGAGCAAGAGTTGATTGAGAACACTGGTGTGAGGGAACTGAGGGCAACTCAAAAGATACTAATGGATACTAATCAGGCAAACTCAAAAATCTCTCTTCAGGTGGTTGATCTATATTGCCCACACATGATGCTCAGGCGATGTCAGCTGCGGCTCGCTGCACACTGTTCCTGCCCGCTGGTTAGTGGCTGTTGATTTCAGTCCGGTGCAACTGGTGTTCAGAGGTACTTAACAAATAAATGCTGCTGTTGTAACTTGGTAGCTCCATGGTAACAGTTAAACTTGGTTGAGTAAATTCAGTGTATATGGATGGTCAATCAAAGCTATCTGTAGCTGATACTTGAATGCTTCCCCGAAACAGTTCTTCTCAAGTAGCTCTACAGTGCACTTACTGATCTTGGACTGACTAGAGGGTGAAGTTGCAGTTATTGAATAAATGGTATCTATAAAAAAAACAGTACTTCAGACTCAATCAATATTGAAAGTAGAATGTATTATTTGAGATTATTCCCTGCTACAAGACACTACACAAATTGTATTGAACTACAAAAACTCAATCCAAGCAAATGGAATCTACACCAGGAAATATAACCTGACAAGATATTTTACTTGCAGAGAAACTATTTTTGGGAAAGTAATCTGTAGCATATTAAACCAATGGTACTATGATGTCCTATAGACTTGGACATGGACTACATTTCTATAACACACATGCAATTGTGTGCACTTGATACTATATATTATTCTGCAATTCACAAACTAGATAGGAAACGGCCAGATGCACTTCAAAGCATGCTTCAAACTGTAATCTTAGTTATACTTCAGATTTTACTCAATTGTACAATTCCAGTTTTCATTTTCTATACTTTCTAATTGCTCTCCCGACACCCCCAAGTACAATCCTGAGTTATGACGAAGTGAAACTCCAACCATGTTCGCAGGTATGCTTCCAGGCATGCTGTGAACGATCCTTCAGATTCCACCTGATAGCCCACACCCACAGGGCTTGACAATATACTATAAAGTATACTCTGGTGATACTCAAAAGTACATCCCAAGTACACTCCAATGTATACTATGGAGTATGCCTCCAAGTACGCTCCCAAGCATGCTCTCAGGAACCTTTCCACTTGAATACAATGGCACATCGCAAGCCAACTTTCCTGTACAATTTCGCATACATTGTGCAGATACTCTCAAGCGTAATTCTGAGCATGCTCCGAAGTTTACACCTAATTGCCCTTGACGACACACTCCTGGCCAGCATGAAATTCTGCTTGAAAGAAATCTCTCAATGTGCTTTCAAGTACACTGTGTATATGCTTCGAAGTACACCTCAAAGTGCGTACTCAACTATGCTTCTGAGAGTGCAATGAAGGAATCTCCTGATTGGTGTTAACAAAGGGGACGGGTGACCTGCCAGCCGTCCGGGTTGGGACCACTAAAACGCTTCAGTTCAGTTTCATTCCCATCCAGAAACTCTACCTGCTGCTTCTTGGCGGGCCAAACCTGCACCCATACCCTGCTAACTGGGGATTATGCCGTGTTTGCCTTGACCTGTCAGTTCCTATCCCCGATTCTGGTTATCAGGTTTTTCTATCTCTGGTCCCATTCAGATACTCTACTGCTAATCGCAAAATGTTGACTTTGGTACGTGTTTGTCTTGTTTGAATGTATTGGCCGCCTGCATAATCAGAAACACAAGAGACACGCTCCCTGACCCATCCTGAAAATGAGAGTCAACAGCACGTAAAGGATTTTTGGTCTTACATCTTGGGCAATCTGAGTGGTGATTAGATGCAGACATTCATAAATGAGGCAAAGGCCGCATTTACACCCAAAAGAGAAAGCGACATGCTTCCTGCCCCATTCTGAAAATGTACCTCAATGGAGCGTCAACAATGTTTGGCCTTGCATCATTGTTAGTATGCTTGTCGATTTGATACAGACATTCATAAATGAGAGATAGGCTGCCTCTATACGCAAAACAGAAAGCGACAGACTCCCTGCGCAAATCTGAAAATATGCATCAACAGAGCACCGACGATCTTTGGTCATCTAAGTCGAGTAATTGATCAGATACTTGCTCATTATTATACATAAGTACAGTACTGGCCACCTTTATAGACCAACGAGAAAGTGACATGCTCCCTGCCCGATCTGGGAAATGGGTGTCAATGGAGTATCAACCAAGTGTCAAAGGAGGGTCAACCGAGCATCAACGGAGTGTCAATGATATTGGGTCCTGTAAGTCAGGTAATTGCATCGTGAATTAGTCGTGGTTATATATAATCATTGTATTGGCTGCCTTTCTAGACAAAAGAAATAGCTATATGCTCCAAGCCCCATCTTGACAATGATCATCAATCAAGCAACAACAATTTTTGGTCTTGCATTTTGCGTAATCTAAGTGGGGAATGATCAGACATCTATAAACCGGGAGTTGGTAGCCATGATAGGCCATTAAGCAAGCAATGTTCCCGCGACAGCCTCCTGGACAATCACAACTTAATTCATTTTCATCGCTGCACCTCAGCGATCATGATCGTTTTACCCCATAAAACCGGTCAAAACTGCGTATATTGACATTAACTGCCACATTGCGGATTCAGTAACCATGCCACACTGCCAAAGAATAATAGATGCTCCGTTGATGGTCATTCCGCAACGGGCATATCCGCAATTTCCAACCATTCACTTTGCCATGGAATATCAGTACCGGTTTTTTGGCAGCTGTTCTATCCTCTTCACATTTCTTCTCCTTTTCACTACATTGTTCTTTAATAATACATAAAAATATATCCTTTACAATATACTTTAAAGTGTCTGCTAATTGTAGATAATGATAATACTCAAAAATCCAGTTCCCTTCAATCAATCCTTGTCTTCGTTATCAGGTTCACTCAAAAGGCTGCTTTCGTCTACAAAATTGAAATTAGCTGCATCACCACTCAGCGGATAGTGTAATAACCAGTGCATGGTCCTTGATGAGTCCGCAAATCTGGCATAAAATCTGAATCGTGCTTGCGATCTTTGGCAAATGCATCATAATTGAAATATTGAGCGTTGGGAAGTGGAGTTTGTATATACACATATCTGGGTGGCGCACCTTATATTTCAGTGCATTGACTTCACTTACTGTCACCAGGTGGCGCAGGTGGCGTTCCAGGAGGAGGTGGCGCTGGTTGTGGTGGAGCTGCACCCATGCCATTACGACTCCAGCGTGACTGTGGCGTCTTTCCAGTACCACTTTGGCAATGAAGGAAGCCGTCTGTTTGATTTTCACGAATCATTGCCAGGTTTCTCTCTATGGCCACCTTCACTATGTTATGCCCAGGAAACTCCAGTCCATGCTTCTTCTCTTCTCGGACTTCGGCGTGAGGTTTCTTGATTAGTTGCTGCGTTTCCTGTATTGTGGTGCACAAATACCCTCCTTCGGCCATTTTGCCCATATTCAGGGCAAGGCACATGTTGGACTGTTCTAGCTGTACCCGACCTCCCTGCCTTGCCATCGTACCTGACATGTTGAAAACCTACAAGCCATTTGTTGCTGCATCTAAAAGTGAGATTCAGCTATTACCTGGACCATATACGACTCCGTAGCCTCCTCTAAAGCCATTCAAGCCTGTTTCATCCACTCCCAGGGACGTTTATCACAAAATTATTCCGTGAAAATCCCAGAACTTATCACATTATGGTGCCCAATTTTGCGGATAGTGTGGACAAATGCCTTCGTCGACCATGGAGGTTTCCCATTACAGGCTGTGATAAATTGGTCACATGGCTCTCTAGGTTCACTGGCTGTACATTGTGTTGTTAGTTAACCACTGTCTACATAGACATGGAGTAACTCACATCCGATTGCATGGTGCTTCTGATCCTTGTGGCGTCTGGTTGTACGTACCGTGTGTGCATGTGGGTCCTGGGTCATCATTTTGGAGCCTGTAACTGCAGCGTCGTGATGAACCAACTGGTGTCTGCGTTGCTGCTGTGTCCCACCTGGTGGCGCATTGGACGAAACACCTGTTGTTCGGCTTGATTCAGATACTATTGCACCAGGCTGAGGTGTTTCTGGAACTATGATTTGGTATTGTGGAAAGGAGAGGAAGATGAAAACGAAAAGAAGTGGGAAGTCCTGAGGAATATATAGATACCTACAAGTCAACATGGAATGAGTAACAGCCAACTTGCACATTGTATTCATGATGAATCCTGCTGCATATAGCCGCAGCTTGGAGGCGATTTCAAAGGTGCCACGATCTGCAGTCAGTCGGCCAAATGTTTTTTGTTGGTATACAAGGATATATTACGGTGAACAACTCTGAAATCTCATGTTTGATAGATATGAAATGGACATTTTTTGATAGAAAAAGCGTCTGGTGATGATTGTCTCAAGACATCTCCGGGATCATACATGAATCACATGCTCACCATGAAGTCATCATGTATGGTTAGCATGAGTATTCCCAATGAAGTGATGATCAAAATGCAGATTGTGCCTTGTTCAAGTTAATCAAACCTACCTACCTTGACATATAATATGCAGCTTCCCTCCATGTGGTCATTATCTTGCAACATCCAACATCTCGCCCAGCAACAAGATCAACACAAGATTCAATGGACAATGCTCTGAAAATGAACCTTTCGCCATATCTGGCAGGCAAATACTTCAAATCAACCAAGCAATCCACACTACGACATCATGAAGCGAATAAAGCCAAAAGATGCTTGGAGGCAGAAAGGGACCGAGTGTTGGGAGCATTGTGCAGCTTATGATCCAAAAAGAAGCTTTCGGTGGAGAAAAGACAACAAACACACCATTTAAGCAACCAAGAGAATGAGAAATCATTCGAAGATTATGCGGATCGAGAGACTACTGGCTCAAGAAAGTGTGTTGAAGAAGCTGCGACAGCAATCATGCAAGCGCAATATGAGATGAGAAATGCTGAGAAGGCACAACTGACAACCAGAATGCCTGGAAAATGATTCAATGAGCTGTTAAATAGTATCGAAGACAGTCTGAGCGATCTTGCAAGTTCCGATGATGAGGAGGATGGGTACGACAAGGAAGATGAAGAAGACGCATAGCTTGGAAAGCTGAGGACTGATGATGAACCTGGCTGGGTAATGGGCATAATCACCAAAACAGTACAGCACCACATTGAGAGTTTTTGGCAGAAGCAGATGAGGCTTGACAAAGTGACCCAACCAAGATGGGGGGACGAGGCCGACCACTTCCATGAGAGAGATATGAAGCACGGGATGGCCAAATTGATGGTTCAGGACATTGTGTAGCCTGAATCAGACACGACTGCAGCCACACCATTACCCACAACATATGGAGAGCTTATACAGACTCTCAATATAGTCCCAGGACAATCACAGATACCGCAAGAAACTTCTCGACTAGGAAGTAGTCAAATGATACTGGGTTCAGAGAGAACACTGTCTCCCAAAGTCATAGCATCTCTCTGGCATGATATGGTGGATAATACGAACTCTGTTTCACCCGTAAGCTTCGACCACTCCTTATTGTCTCCTTAGCTACTAACCATATAGATATCAGATTCGGATGAATACATGGTGACGGCTCCTGCGTCTCCGGCGGTTACGATAGCTAAATAGTCAATATTTACGATGTAGCTCTGTTAAATACAATTCGTATACCTATTTTGCTACATGTCAGTAATTTCTGGATTTCAATGACCAAATTGTGAGAAATGATAATTTGTCAGTATGTGTGCAAGGGTCCTACAGGCCATGCGAAAGTTCTTCACTCCAAATCAACTTCATCCATGACCAACAAATAGTATATCGTCTTACCTGTTACAGCTAAACTAGAACGCCAAACCTAAATTTGAGACGAAATAAACTAACAAAGTTTAAGTCAGTGCTGTCATACGACACATCAAACTAGCAGTCAATGCGCAATCTGAACCCAGATGAATGACAGCCATTATGCTGCACTACTCCATGCATCCAACTGCATAACTCTCCACTTAGACCTGATGCACATGGTCGACATTTTGAAAATTGCATATGATACAGCTTGGAAATTGAGGAGAATGAGCAGGATATGGAATGGTGAGGAAGTCGGGCTATATATATCTGAAACTGGGGGCTGTATTTCTATGGCATAAATTGCTGCGCGAAAACGCTGAAACGCGTTAGATCAACGTCATTCGTTGTCCAGATGACATGTATCGTGGTGGCTGAGAAACTGAGAGGTTTTAAAGCTTTTGGATGCAAATGAATATACAATGAAATGTTATGTTGGCTGTCAATAATGACTGTATGGATATTGGGTACGACTATTGAGCACCGAATGATTGTTAGTATCTTACTAAGGTGAGCGTCAATGGAGTGGTAGCGATTCAGAGTCTGACCCATTCAGCAATCACAGGGCTGGATAGTCACAATCATCCAAACAGGAAGTATTCGCCGTCATTATAGCTCAAAACGCAAGTGACATGCTCCTTGTCCCATCCTAGAAATGAGCGTCAACTGAGTCTCAACAAGTATTGGTCTTGCATCTTGGACATTTACCAGGCTGTGCAATCACATTGACCCATAATCACAGTATTGGCCACCTTTCTGCACAAAAATGCAAGCGACGATATCACTACTACCTCCTACAAAGGTGCCTCAACAGTGCATCAATGCTTTTGAGTCATGTGATATGGATAATCTGATCGCAATCCCACGGTGCCATCCCATCATCACAGAATTAGCCGCCTTTATGGGCAACAAAGTGAGTGACGATATTGCTACTGCCTTCTAAAAATGAGAGTCAAAGGTGTGTCAATGATTTTTTGTCATGCATCTTGGATAATCGAAGGGCTATGCAACAGCATTAATCCATCATGGTACTATCGACCGCCTTGATGGGCAAAAATACCAGGGAAGATATCGCAACCGCCTCCAAAAATCTGCCCCAACAGAGCGTCAACATTTGTGGTGGTGGCTCCATGAGCTGTACAGCAACGAACTGCACTACATGGTTCCTAAATGGCGTTATTAATGGTCAGTCTTCTCTGTATATCCTTGGATTGAACTTCACAAATATGCATGCCATATCTCACAGGTCTGACTTTTTTCTTGCTTGTAGCTCTAGAGTCAATGTTTAAGAACCAGCTTATCACTTCACTATCACATTACATTTCACAGCCATTCAATTTGAATTACCCAGCATATAAACCCCTACAGCGATGTCGAATTAAAAATCTTTAAATACCTCATGGCTAGAGGTTATGCTATCCTCCAATAATAAACGTGTATTTATTCGTGATTTGAGTCACCTTACTTCACAAATCATAATCAATGTTTGGTGGGCATCAATGAATGTAGGCTCGATGCGTCCGATTGCTTGGAATGATTCTAGGCATGCACCTTCATGGCTAATATATTTACATTGCAGAATTGAAGAGACCGGCAGCCCAGGCATCATATGTATTGCCTGCCATCAAGTTTTTTGCCATCAATCAGAACATGGAACCAGCTCAAAGGGGAAACTCTAGCTGGCAAATACGCACATTGCAAAGTGAAACAGATTAACAGAGTCAGAAATTACCGAATTGACTTGTTCAACGGTTGATGAAACATAGTTAGCCATACTGCAGAGACAACAAGTCGAGGAATTCCAATTGTAAGTTCGCAGAGGAAATTCATATTTGACTTTTATGTTTTATTTATAATGACTGGATTGACAAACAAAATGCTCCATACTGGCAGCGAAGGACATTTATATGGCTAAATTTCACGAAGACACCTGGAATTGCTACCACATGTTGTGATTCGTTTCAACCTATATTCCATGGAATACAAAATCAAACCTCGAGCTACGACGGTCATACAATGCGTTAAACAGCGAATTGGTGCTACCATCCGGCAGCATGCTGAGCAACATTTGCCGGAAGGAATAATGACTGACAGTGGATGCAATTAAGAAGTAATTACCGTCAAGAAATGAAGTTAGTTTAGCTTTAGACGGAAAGACATCAGCAAACATATTTGCTATATTATTGGTTATTGCTCAAGATATGGATCACAATTGAGCATTGCGTGAAGACAAACTCGCATGCAATAAGGTTGATAGCCTATTCTTTCTCTATTTCGAAAGATAATCAAGCATAATAGGTCAAAGGTCAACATACTGGAACATGGCTAGCCGTACATTTGAATGAAGTGCTTGATTGGTTTGAGCTTACCCACGGCTGTTTGCTTGGAATTACAACTAATAACGCTTCCTCAGATTGCTCAATAACTCATAAACTACAGTTAATACTTAAGGCCTCCGGAATCCAGTGGCCTGCATCGAGAAATCACATACCATGCATGGCGCACGTCATTCAGCTTGCTCTAGGTGTATTCATGCGCAGTCTTGGTGTGAAAGGCCACAGCATGTCATAGGAAGCCCATGAGCGCGATCAGCATTTTAGAGAGAATGAAAGCATAGATATTGCCAAGAGTCAAAGACTTCGAAAAGAGGGCAATGCTAGAATCAACAAAGCATCTCCCATAAGACCAGGTTTATCCAAGATAATTGAAAAAGTAAGTATTTCAACATATTTTGAATGTCCTGAAACTGACCATCAAATAGCATAGAATGCTTACTGACTAGATTACGCTGAGACCTGGTTGTTGAAACAAGTTCATTGACTGTCAAAAGGCCAAAGTGTGAATCACGGTACTACCAATTATAGATATGAAGACATGGTGGAATGTAACACTGAAGTTGCTTCAGTAGGCCTACCAATTACGAGAATTCACCCATGAGTGGCTCAAGAATCCAAAATACAGCGATTACTGGCAGCTCTACACAGCACAAGATGAATGGACCATCGTCAAGTATGTTATGAGAGTGTTAAGGCCATTTTGCTACTAGACATGTTGGATGTCGGAAAGGGATACATTGAGTCTCAATCACATCATCACTGTCTACATTGAAATGTTCGATCATATGGATGGTATAACGTGAGCTTTTGCTAAGATACAAACTGAACGGAATGAAGACTTATTATTTGCGGTGAGGTTTGAGCACCAGAAGCTGTCCAAATGTTATACTGAAGTTACTCCTACGACAGGTAGGCTTCTCATTTCGGCAAGTATCCTTGATCCTTTGCAGAAGTTGCGATAGTTCAGGAAGTAGGACAAGGGAATTGACATTAGTCCCGATGATGAGATATCCTATACTACCCAATACCAAGAGGCATTTCTGAGGGATGTGGAGAACGAATACTACGCCAAATATCGATGTTTGTCTGTCATCAAACACATAAGCGTACCGATCAATAATGTTTTCTCTGCCACAATGGCGTCAAGATCTGGTCAATCGTCTTACATTTCGTATAATTTGTCCAGTGAAGACGATAAATGCCTATTGCAAAAAAATGTGGCCGAAACAACACCCAGACAAAGTGATCGCACAGCATGCTTAGTGACAGCTGCCAGGCTCTATTTGAATCCTCCACCTCAATTACCACAGAACTGGGGACAAATTGATCCAAATTTCAATGATTACCACTCCGACCCTATAGAGATTAGCTGTACATCTTGGATCCCGGATATCACTAACTGGTGGCATCTGCAAGAGGAAACACACTCCCAGTACGCCGATTTCTCCAATGTGGTACCTGACATATTCTCTTTCATACGACATGGTGTTGGAGTGGAGGCCAGTTGTTCCTTCAGGTGTGATGTGATCAGCTAGAGGCAGTCAAAAACCACAGTCGAGACCCTTCACGATGAAGTTGTAGTAAGGCAGTTTGCTGAAGCCAATCACTGGTTATTGGGAGGCGATGACCCAGTATTGGATATGACAAATGCTGATGATGACTCGGAAATGAAGAGAGAGGCTCAGCAAAAGAAGTTGCACAGAATGGCCAAGATCCACCACTTTCTGGAGATGTGGCAGGGCAGCCAAAATCTACATGCTGCACAGAAGGAATCTTCTGCTTCAAACATGCAAATGACAGCCGTAGGATACATATCAGATACAGAAGATATAGTCAAAGTGTCCTGGTCGAACTTTCAACTTGATGGTGCGTCTGTATTTGAATTGTCAGAAAGATCACCAGAGCCACTAGCTTTGGCTGCAAAGGATCTTTCTGGAGAAGGAATTCAAGTATTGAATGTCCGTCGAATTACATGAATCAACCACCATCCTGCCGCAAGTGATGAAGATAGTGCAACTGAATGCATTTTGGACACCAAAAATTAGCTACACTGGAATGGTAACATGGATAATGCACACGACAGCGAAGACAACTGGGAGGCATACAATGAATCTGACATAGAGCTAGACAACACTGTCGAAAATACAGAAACCCCAGAGCAGCAGATTGTGAATACAGCACCGAATGTTCCCAGATTGATTCGGCCAATACGGAAGTAAAAGAAAAAGGTCCAAACGGTGTTGACGATGGTCAATACACTGGATAGAAGGAGGAATAATGGGATCAAGAAAAAGTAGGACAGAAAGGGTCATTGATTTTTCACCAGGTTCTGTATATAGTTTGACCGAGAATTTCATTTAGAGACAGATTATGGGAGCATTTTGAGCAGTCACCAGTGAATATTGGATAATATACTGTAGTATAGCGGGCAAAATGAATCATATGGCAAGATGTATAAATTTTAATAGGATGAGAGCAACCAGTACAGGAAGATCACTGGGCTCGGCTTTGCCAAAGCACTACGTCTCAATCAGGCAGAAAGGCAACCAATAAGTTCAAATAATTGTGAATCCAATTATGGATTGCAGCACATTTTGAATGAACCATACAATAAAATGTGTGTCAACAGAGCATCAAAAATCATTGGTCTTGTACGTACGGTAATTGTCCAGTATTTTGGTCTCTGCTCTGCATGACCAAACTATTAGCAGCCGTTATAGGCAAAATAGCAAATGACACAGTCACTTCCCCATTGTGAAAATGAGCATCAACGGAGCGTGAATGATTATTGGCTTGGCATGTTGCGTAACGTAAGTGTCCATTGGTTGCAGCCGTCCATAAATGATGTCTTAGCTGCCTTCAGAGGCAAAAACAATCACAACACACGCCCTGCCCCATTGTGAAAATGAGTATCGACGGAGCGTCAATGATTTTTGGCGTTGCATCTTGGGTAACCTAAGTGGCGATAGGTTGCAATCATCTATAAATGAGATATTGGCCACCTTTGGTGGCAAAAACAAAAGAGGTACGCACCTGGCCCCATCCTGAAAATGAGGATCAACGGAGCGTCAACGATTTTTGGTCTTGCACCTTGCGTGATCTATGTGGCAATTGGTTGCAAAGTTCCATAAATGAGATATTGACCTCCTTTTGGGGCAAAAACAATATTGATCCGCTTCATGCCCCATGCTGAAAATGAGCGTTAATGGACTGTCAATGATTTTTGGTCTTGCATCTTTGCTAATCTAAGTGTCGCTTTATAGCAGTAATTTCCATACCATGTTCAGGCAGTATGTTCATCGGAAACAGTGCATGACACATGCGTTACCCCATCATGAAACTGAGTCTCAACTGAGCATGAACAATTTTTGGTCCAGCACACTTAGTAATCATGGCATTGCACGGATATATGAGCTCATAACAGAACTATTGACCACCATTCTAGGCAATAATATGACATATGAAAGGAACAACACAGATTCCAAAATAATTGATATTGCACACTGCCAATGATGCAAAAAGAGATTATTGGCGGCTGAATGCATGATTTTAATAAGATAATATCATCAAACTGCAAAAGAAGAACATTATATGAATCTACAGATGGACTCACTGGCCGACCCTCTGACAACCCACTCAATTCAGATGAGTTTGGAGATTTGCATTGAACCGTACCCCAATTGATTGTTTGGGTAAATTGACAGCCCGGTCTGCCAACTTGATAACAGTTCAGTTCTGGCCCGGACCCAGTCCAGAAGTGACAGTCCAGAACCGTTGGTAAATTACTTTTGATAGTACTTGATGGCTTACTCCCAGCCTGCTTGACTGTACAGTTCCAAGGAAACTTTCAAGATGTTCCCAAATACACTTCCAAGCATGCTCTCATGTACACTCCCAAATGTACTGGACTATTCACTTCCTGTCTTCTTTACATACATTCCCAAGAATGCTCTCAAAATGCTCCCAAGAATTGTCTGAATCCTCTCCATGTGCAAACCCAGGAACACATCTGAGCACATTCTCATTTACAGTCCCAGGTATGCTCTGCATGATGCTTCAAATTGCACTTGATGATATACACTCAGCCTGCTTTGCTGAATACTTCTAGCAAAGGTTTGAAGCCACACTCATACACACTTCAGAGGATGGTCTCAAGTATGTTCTGAATTATACTTAACAACTCCGGAATACTTTGCTCCGCACTCTGAAGTATACTCTCACCAGGCATGACACTTTCAAATCTGACTTGACAATATGCTCTCACTTATACTCCTGTGTATCCAAATCCAGAAACATGGCAAGTTACAGGCACTACGAACCTGGACATAATAAACCGGTGCCATCTGGCACATTGTGTCTGGTCGGCATCATGTCATATTCAGTAGGCGGCAGGTGACAGACAGCAGAGAGCAAATAGTGGCTGACATTATAATGTCAGACGATGTCATACTTTGAACCTTATCCTTAGTGTGGCTACCTTTATGGAATCTCACAATGCCTCACTGTCATTGTGTTCACAAGTTCAGCGATATGTTCTGCACAAACTGCAGACAAGTGAATCTTAGTGGGAACTAATCTCTCACAAAACATTTCAAATTGATTGTACTGCCTGCATTGAAACAATTGAGTGAGTGTTTGTGAACATTTGGTCTGGGTTGATTGTGATGTGAATGGAAATTGTAATTGGTGATGGTAAGCATTGTTCCAGAAATACTTAGACTAGTTGGCTGGCTACAGCAGTATTGCAGCTTCCACTTGCTTAGAGCCTTGTATTAGTCAAAGCTTCCACAAACTCAGAGTTTTCCATCAGCCAAAAGCTCCCAGTAGAAAAGTCTACTCCTCCCGATGCGTTGCTCTCCCATACAAGTTCTCCAGTACACTCTCAAGGAAGCATCCAAGTAGGTTCTCAAGAAGGCTCTCAAGCAGGCTTCCAATCAAACTCTCATGTATGCTTTTAAGCACCAGGGGGCTTTTAACCTGAGTCAGTGATACTGATTACACTACCAGTATAGCAGCAATAACTTCAGTCGGTAAAGCCAGATTTTTGACCATCCCCAGTGACTAGCCATGGATTATTCCATACACTTCCTTGCAAATTTCCACCAATCAACTATAGATAACTGGAGTCTGCACCTTACACTGAGGTCCATGGGAAATTGGCTACCAGCTCCACATGTGTTCGTACTCCAGTCTATAGCTAATTTGCTCATTTGCAGATGAAGTGCTAGAAAGTGTATTGTGCAATCTAGTGTTTCTAAAAAGAATAGCAAACTACCATGGTGTGGCACAAATAGATATACTTTTGACTACCAAGTTAATCACCACTATTTGGATATTTCCATTTACCTATTATATTCTACTATATGTGGGAACTGGTGTTGAGAATGTATTTTCCCACCCCATTTTCAGAAGATAAGAAGAGAACAAGACATGTATTTTCCAAAAGCCACCTGCTGATGATCATTCAAAGAATACTACAAATTAACCTTCAATGATGGCAATGGTACTCCACGTGATGTGGGAATTACTCCTTACATGCTCAGCCAGGTACTATATGTAGTGTTCGTTATGATGAACCTGTCGATACCATTGATTCATTCTGTGTATGTCCAAGATATCCCATAGCCTGTATAGTAGCTTCCAGCCCAAACCCACAACCATGTGATGAGATAAATAAAAAGACTCCATCTAATACTCCTCCATGGGGTTATCACTTATGGTAAACATCATGCTATTGAAAAACAGACAGAAGACAAACAGAAGACAGTGGACAAAACATGCCATACCCTGTGCTCCTCCAAAATATCTCCTGCTCATACTGTTTCAGGAGCCAATCATGGGCCCATACCTATACTTGGTGGTTGATTGTGCCGTTGGCTTCAACTGCCTCTGACTTCCACGCAACTGCTACTCTGAAGATTACAAACAATCCTGTTGTGTCATGATCAGTGTCATGATGGAAAATATGTATACACTTGCACTATATGCCATGTACTGTATTGATGGTTCCTGCTCCCAATAGCTGGAGTGTCTTCAATTCCCATAGACAGCCTCTCAGTGAGAATCTTGGGTTGTGGTGTTGGTGTCTGAGTCGAAATTGAAGTTGCTTCAGAGAAGCAATTTCAACTTCTACCTGAGAAATAAAGCAGAAGATCATTATATCCCTTGGGAACACGTGTGGTCATAAGCTGTTGTATGGTGGTAGATATGTAAATAGGTATGCAAAGGTGTATCTCTGTCACTATCGAAATTAGTGACACTTCCGCAGGATGATGTTAACTTCCACCGAACACACAATGTCGCAATCTTCAGTGGCTTTTCCCTGTTGAACACGCAGCCTCGTGGCCGGTTGCACAATGGAAGATACTAGCATTGTCATGTGTGTCGGTGTCACATTCAAAAATGCAGCAACCTCTCCAATGCTTTAATCCAATTTGGAGACACTTCTCTGAAGTCACTCTCACATTTCAGCTTGCACTCTGATCTTGTCCCTGTACATCACATATCCCCATATACCGACTCCGAGATGGAGTAATGAGGTTTGCATCATTGATCCTCTGGGGTCGAATGTACAGACTGTACAGCTCCAAATATTGGTTCCTCATCACCACAGTGGAGTTGTCCACAGACTTTATGAATTTGTCGCCACAATTGCCACCGGGAATCTGTCACATCCGATGTACTGAATTACTTGCCCTGTGCACTGTAACAAACCGATTGCAGCACTCCATGCAGGTTTCAGGTGTCTGCCGACATCTCCCTAGTATCCGCTGTCCATTTCTCACCCAATTGTCATGGACTATCCAATGACCATAATGCATATCAATCTCTCTTTGGGTGGCCACTGGTTGACTTGATACAAAATCACTTCAAAACTGATTCTGATCATGACATGAATTCATTTTGCACTGATGTTGAATTGCTCTCTACACTCATCCTGAACATGTGCTGCTGACATGTAGTTCTGTCACTGTTATCTCCTATACCCATTGAACTCACCACCACCACTACCACCACCACCACCACCACCACCACCATGGCCATCACAGCCATCACATCCCTCAAACATGTTGAGAGTTAGAGTTGATGAGAGAAGGCAGCATTTCCTCTGTCAGATCTCTAGCTTGACTTTGTAGGGTGGCCTGATCCCAGTCACATTTGGAACTCATCAAGGACCCTGTGAGGCAACACCTATAACTGATTGTGATTCAACTGATTTCACTCAATATTTGTTTTAAATCGATGTCCAGATGGTGGCCACAGCCGGGATTGTAATCTAATGTGAGGAACCAGTCGAAATGATTGATTGATTTAGTCGAAGTCCAAGATGAAATGTAGCCTATATAGTAGCTGCCAGTCCTAACCCACAGCTACATGATGTACTCAGTCTAACAGTGTTAACTTATAATTCCATCATCTTCATTGGGAGTGGATAACTAAACTTCCCAAACCAACAACTTAAAAGTATGTGGAATAAGATAGATAGAGTATGGGACTGCTGATAAAGGAATGTACTGAGTGATAGGGAAATTATTCTGAGAATCTTGACCTTTGAGATTTTCATGAATCTGACCTACCTGTTACAATCCAATCCAAATGCTCATACCGCTTGTACACCATACATTCCCAGATTTTCCTTGTGCTATGCTAAATTGTTCTCCATTGACTTCAATACTTTAGCAGCACTGAAGCAATTGATGGTTTGTCATAGCTATTACCCACAAATAGTACAATTTCAACCTAATCTCAAATACAATCTCTGGCCACTTTGAATTGACTGTATCACTAGCTTTAATTCACCATCTCCAAGTAATATCCGCAGCCATACAAGAGCTACTTATTATGACCGCCAGGCAGCCTTGTGAGACTGTTTGTATCCAGATACCAGAGAGTGCAAGTAAAAATTACTACATATAATTTAAACATCTTGATATAACAACTGCATGTAGTCTTACATTCTGGACAGTTCTGTCCAACCAAGCACTGTCTGCCACTACATACTGAACTGTCTGCAGCCAGATTCCATATACTATCACAATTAAGCTAACATTAATAGTCTCTGAGTACAACCAACTGACAGGCAAATTTTCCAAAGTTCAATGCCAGGTAAACCTTGATTGATACTATAATTGAGAGTTATTGTGGCTATTACAATGGATGCACAACATACTATGAGTATTATGACAATACTACAGTCTGTTGAGGTGTTTTATGGTATGTTTATCTCATATTACTGGGACCGAGGTTTATTCAGGCCTTTACAGCAGTTGAACCACACACTATGAGGATTAGCAGTAAGTTGCAGTATTTCAGAGTAAATTGACATGAATTTGTGGTGGAAAAGTAAGTGGTTCTTGGTCCAGGAAGATGTCGGAATTTGATATAATACACAGTGGTGAGTTACCATTCAAATTATGTGAATCTAGAAAAACTTGAAATGCAAGCTACAAAACAAATTGTGAATTCTGCTATATGTTATGACAATAACAACCAACACAATTTCAAAATCTTGATGTCTATATGTCACCATTTGGAACCTGCTCCAGCTGATTTTATCCCTTGTTCCGCATATACTTCAACATTCTTCCATTGCCATCCCTCACATCAGTTGATCTTCTCCACAACTTTGCCAAGTCTTTGGAACTCAAAGCTACACTATTGCATGTATTTGTTAATAGTAGGATTATGAGTTATCACATAATGCAAACTCCAGCCATTCTCCATTGAATCTAATGTGAGTCCCAATTGATAATCACTGAGTATCATCTGTTGCCAGCTACTTAGAGCCCTGGAGTCTCACCTCCAAAAGCCCAGATAGATTATCTGCAACCAGCTTTTTGAAACATCATGTTGAGTGCTCCTTACATTGTGATTTTCTCAACCCAACCGCTCAGTACTGTCCCAAATCCTGGTCAGCAAAGTTCCACCAAGTGCCATCTGCAGGTAACTGAAGTGGACTGTTATAATCCAGTTCCTAACACCACCTCTGGCCAGCCCTCAAGTACCATCTCCAACCTTCATCTGTAGCTAACTGGAATTGACAGACAGCAGCTAGCTTAGAGAGGCTATCTGTGGTCATCTCTAAACAATCATCCACGCACACTATCTGCAGCCTGCTGAGTTTGATGATTTCCAGCCAACTTGTATACACTACCCACAAGCAACGATGATACATTGTCTCCAACTGTCACCATTTGAGATTGCAAGTGATGGTACAAAGAAAAGAATCAGAGTTAAATATTGGCAGAGATTTTGGAAGTCACGGAAATGGCGTGAGAACATTCGATTGTGGTCGCAGAATTATTTTTGGTGAACAGAGTGTGGACTAAATTGTTGCAACACCAGATAATGTGGTATGGTTGTGCTGATATGACTGTGGTTGGTGGTGTATAAAATCCTGAGTGAGGATTTGATTATTACATTGAAGCATGAGAGATAGTTAGAGGGTGGCAGACAAACTGCATGTAAACTGTGGTTGTTTGGCATTGAAGAATTTTCATTTCTTCTCTCTTTACTCAATCTCTTGTATAGCAATGCAAACAGACATCATTGATATAACTTCCACTGTTGTCTTGACTCATTTCCTTGATACCAACTTTGATGTCTGCATGTTCATATTCAATATCAAATTCTTGTTTCCAATCATATTCAGTTCCCATCTTGCCTGCTGCACTAGAACCAGTCCCTTATAAGGTACCCAATATTGAATTTGCCTATACTCCTCGACTGGGTGTAAGCCTTGTTCTGACTCTTCCTCTGATGCCTGTTAGGTATTTCGAGCACCTAACTGCCATTGGATACATATTTCCATCAATCATATCCACATCCAGTTGCAGCTTACCCGATTTCACATAGAGACTATCCACATTGATCACCATACTCAGATGCAAAAGTTCAACAATTGCTGTACTTCTTGAACCAATTGGTTTGACCCTGGTGGCACTCCCAGCCTGGTGTGTGCGCCTGAATCATCGAATCGATATGACAGTATCGAGACAATCCTTACTGCATTGCTCATAGAACATCATTCGGAGACTTACTTTTGCAAACAGTCAACTGTCCCGTCTGCTTGAAATTCATATTCTGCACATGCAACCAGAGAAAATCGTCATCGGGATGTTAACAATGCAGTGTTCAGGCAACACTGAACTAGGTACTTCAGTGTTTATACCTGGTTCCATTCCAATTGCGACTTGTCTTCCAATTGCAAGGAACAAATTTTCATCAGAACCCTTTTGACAAAGTGACCTGCAGCAGCAGCAGCAACAACACCTTAATCCCTGGGAATTCTGCTGATTGTTGTAGTACCCGCTACACCGATCTGTTCGAAAATGAATGTATGTTATTAGCTCAGATAGCGGTGGTTGATTCATTACAATGTCAAAAACAGAACAGCACGACAGGGTGGATCTGGTGTCGGTTGAAAACTGGGTGTTGATAGGCATACTCCTGAAGACAATGGCAGATGGCCTCAGGTACCAGGAAATACAGGAGAGATTTACACAGTGCGATGAGGTGCTGTTGTGGGTAGCGAGGTAGATGGAATCGGCACAGATGGTACAGATTGTGCACAGCCAGCCAGCTCTGATAATTTCAATACTGAAGAACATCCCCAACCCAAAGACTTAAGATTGCATTTATGCAGTGCATTACCAGGTTGCAATCAATTACAGGATACAGGGCATCAAGAGTGAACTCACAGTAGCCAGCAGATGACATTTGGCTACTGGGTCCTCGGAGCAGGCACAGCCAGACCTGGCTGTACAGAGCTAGGCTGCATTACAATCTGTAGAAGAATTGTTGAATGTGGGGATGCAGTTAGCAAATGCCTTCCCTATAGCAGCATGAGCGGCTGTGGAGGTGCAACGACACAGGACGGAGATACCCGTATTCCCTGAACTTCTAGTGGTGCGAATGAACTCAGTTGAGATCATTGATCACTCAGCGTTACTTGGTCATTTGACACAATCCTTGCCACCGTCCCAATGAACAGTTTCTACTGTGGTATGCGTTGAACAGCTGGAAGGCCATAGGCTATATCAGATTCTGCGACACATCTGAGAGGACAGAATAATATGGATTGGACACATTAGAAAAAATTATTCAACTCATGGAACAAACTTTTTGCGATCCAGGGAGGGTGGCAAAAGTGGAATGAAACATCTGTGTAATTAATCAACAAAATTACAACATTTCTCAGCCTAATGCTGACTTCCATGTTATTGCTACCAATCTCAACTGAAATCCTTCAGCTATTAAGAATGCCCGGAGGATGGAGTTGTATACAGAAATGAAGAATTTCTTCCTGTACAATGAGATGTATTACAGGCTTTCCACATATATTCCAATATGCCAGACCCAGAATGATCAAATTGAGTATATACAGGCTGAGAAGGCCACTCAACAAGTGGGAGGAGGACAAAGTATTACATACTCCCCCAAACCCCCAACAACCCCACATGATGCTGCAGCAGTTTTACCTTGGAATGTTGTTCTGTATAACGGACCAGTATTGATAGACCTCAGGGCACCCAGAAAGATGATTTTAGTGGAAGAATGGGCACAAAGAATCGCTGTTGGGAGGTACTTATACTGCTGTTGGTTCAATCATAAAGCGGCAGAATATGAAGCCAGAAAGAAGCCGCAGATATTCCATGTGGCTGGGGCTAAGATTCTCGATGCAGAAATGTGTAGTGGGTCTGAGGAATCAGGAAAGGATAGCGTCAATTAAAGAAAGATAACCCTTTGATCATATGCAACTTTTCTATAAATACTTCAAAAAGTACTGAAATTTTGGTTCTCTCCGTTACCACGGTGGAGGTATTAGAAAAATCAATGGGAGTGAAACATGTAGGTATAACCTGTATTTGGACCGTGAATAATCAGGAAATTCCAATACACCAACTTGTTTACTGCAGGGCTAAAGGTATTACATTTATGGATTCAGATTTTGTCTGCTCTAATCAGATATCACTCCAGGAGTTCAAACAAAAAACATATGTCAAATTTTTCAATGGAAGACCAATCAAATCAGGGGATATTACACATCTTGCCAAAGTCAGGGTAATAGTTCAAAATCTTAATGAACAATTACTAATGTATATTACAAAAATGCAACACTATCCTATTGTTCTTGGAATTCTCTGGTTAGAACTACATGATGTAACTATCTGGTTTGTTTCCACCACAGTTACCATTATAAGATCATAATAAAGCAATTGAGAAAAAATATCTGAAAGAATGACACCTAGAGGAGATTGTTTACAAAAAATATGATAAGTTCTTACTGCTGTTTATTACCAATTTGGAGGACCAGTGTTCTCCACACCAACCATATATCATTCATGAGGTATGGTTGACAGATGATGAGACACCAAGTGAGGAGCTATTATATTCGATGTCAAGGTTACAACTGGTTGTTCATGAAGAATAATTACAGGAGAGTATGTCAAAAGGGTATATCAATTCATTATTGTCATCTATTGTGGCACCATTATTATTCACGAAGAAGCCTGATGGAGGACTCAAAGTGTGTATACTGTATCAAGATATAAATTGTAAATCTGTTAGAAATCAGTACCGCCTGTTCTTGATAGAAGACATATTGAACCTTGTTGTAAGACCTGGCATATATTTAAAACATGATTTCTGAAGAGTGTATAGTCTGTTACAGGTTATGGAGGGGGATGAACATTACCTAGCCTTTCAAATGAGATATGGCCTCTTTCAGCTTACTGTTAAGCAGTTTCAAACAACAAATGCTGCTGCTGATTTTCAAGGATATATTAATAATGCAATACAGAAAACCCTGGATAATATTGCTTGTTCATCTTTCAATGATGTGTTGTTATATGGTAAGATTGAGGAAGATTATGTGGAGCATGTACAGTGGGTGATGCAGAGGCTGTTGAAAGCAGAGTTATATTTGAAACCAGAAAAATCCGAGTTTCATTAGATAATGGTGAATTATCTTAGCCTGAGTATTTCAACAGAGAGCATTTCTATTGATAAAAATAGAGAAGAGACGGTGCAAAATTGGGGCTTGGAAAGGACGACAGCAAATATGAGATTTGACAATCTGGTTGAGTTTCACAAATTTATTGGGTTTGGCAAAGTTTAGTGAAGGTTAATTCCCAAGTTTTCAGAAAATGCAGAACCATTGATAAGACTTACAAAAGAAGAAGAACTATGTACCTGGGAATCAGAACAACAACTGGCCATCAAAACAATGGTACCTGTTTGCACAATGGAATTGAGATTCCATCACTCAGCTTATATCTGAGAGTTGGTCATTGAAACAAATGCTTTCCACTATGTATCTGCTGGGGTATTATGACAATGTTACATTGAGAAAGTATTAAATCCTGTGGTATATTCTTCAATAACCCATACATCTGCCGAATACAATTACGATATTTATGATAAGGAACTGATGGCAATTGTTATAGCTCTAGAAGACTGGGGTGCAGAGTGCAAATGGGCACTATGATCTGTCCAGTTATTAATAGACTATAAGAATCTGGAGTATTTGATGACAAGGAAGCTATTGAACCAGCGACAAGCACAATGATTGGAATTTTTATCTTACTTCAATTACAACATTGTGTATAGAGAAGCGAAATCAAATGGAAACATAGATGGTTTGACCATAAAGCTAGGAGACCTTCCTAAGTGGGGGGGGGGATGAAAGATTAAAAACTATGGAACAGGTGGTTCTAATGCCACAGAACCTGGCTGAACACTTCTGTTCTTTGAGGGTAGCCTACCCTCCCAGGGCCATTCCAATTGATCCAATCTCTTTACAGAAGAAAATATAAGTGACCTGCATCCAGCCAAGTTACAGGAAGCAATTGAGACTAATGTGGGTTCAAAGAAAGTACAGTTGCAGAATGTACAGAGCAGGAAGGAGGAATTCAATATTGTGGAAAGATATATGTGCCGGAAGATAATCCATTCCAGTGACAATTCATGCAGGAACACGATAAATCAGCATTCGCACAGCATCGGGGACACTTGAAGGCCTTTGATCCCTTGCACTGCCAGCAATATTGGAAGCAATTGCAAATGGAGGTGGATCAGTATGTATGAAACTCTCACAACTCGCAGTTATCCTGGAGGTGATGACATTGGATGTTTGGAGTTCACCAACATCTCCCAGTACCAGAGAGACCATAGGATCAAATTTCCATGGATTTCATAGTAGGATTATCAGTGTATAAGAGGTTCATTGTGGTTCGAGTAGTAGTGGATAGACTTTCCAAAATGTGAAATTTCATTCCCAGTCACACAACAACAAATGCTATGTGGTTGGCCGAATTGATAATGAACAAAGTGCTACGCTGTAATGGACTTCCATTAAAAATTGATTCAGATTGGAGACCGCAGTTCACCTCAATGTTTTGGGCACTGCATTGTACCCATTTGGAGATCGAACAGAGAATGTCAAGAGTGATCCACTGGCAATCACATCGCCAGAGGTAGCAATTGAAGGCCAGTATGGAACAGTGTCTATGAGTAGTTGTCAATTACAAACAAGATAAATGGGTGAAGTGGATTCCAATAGCTGAGTTCGCCGCCAATAACAGGGTATCTGAAACAACGAGGTGTATGACATTGCTTCTTATTCACTCTACTGATCATTGGAGAACAATTTCGAATGAACCTACTCATGTATGACATTACTGGCGACATGATGCCACTTTGGTGCAAGTGACTATGGAACAAATTCATACACACCCCAGAGTGGAAATGAGGCATAGGCAGGCAAGAGAGCAAGAGGGAGCTAATTGAGCTTAGATTCTGGTGTGAACTATACAGGAGGGGTCCTACAAGTGACTGGGTACCCAATACATCCAAACAATGAGACCCACACAATTCTTAGATTAGAAATGATTAGGACCTGTTCCAGTCAGATGCTGGATATCTCTGTGTGCCTATGAGTTGGAACTTCCCGCAGTGATGAGCATCCATTGGGTTCATCAAGTATCAGTATTGGACCTTGCGGTTGAGGATCCTATGGAATGACCACATGTTCAGCCTCCATCTCCTGTGGAAGTTGATAGTGAGGAAGATTATTAGGTATTGAGTGTTGAGCATAGCCAGGTATATCGGAGTCAGTGGCAGCACCTGATTTGACAGACTGTATATGATTCTTGAGTGTGGCACAGAATGAAGTTAGCAGATGGGTTGCAGGTTGTGGAACAACTTCATCGATGTTGCCCAGAGAAAACATGACGATTGGAAAAAGATCTTGCAGGATTTCAACAACAAGGATGGGATACCACGACAGCACAAGATGGCAATTGGTAGTACGCAAGGTACAATTCGGACTACAGTTAGGCAGAGATGGTCGAACATGCAGTGCTGGTTGGAGTGGTTGATATGGCTTGAGAATCATGTACATGGTGGCAGAATCATGTCTAACAATAAGGACATTGTGTGAGGTGTTGCAACATCAGCCATTGTGGCGAGGTTGTGTTGACCTTGGTCTTGACTAAATTTCTCAATATGAAATTTGACGGTGTTTCTCATTGTTATCAATATCACATATCACTTTCTTGTTCCGAATATCATCTATATTCAGCTCCGCCCATTACACCAACTACTGTCAGTAGCGAACTGTAATATACCATCTCTGAGCACTGTCAGCAGCCAGTGCAGATTAATCGCCTCCAAGGGGATTCCACTGTAAGCTAGATCACCATATCCAAGTATCTCTATTTGTACTCTGTCACCTCATCAAGCATGCTAAATCAGCTATTTCTAACTGTACTCAGTCACTCCACTCTGAATGTGCTCAATTGTTCCAGCAAGTAAACATGGTTACACTTCCTTACAGCATGCTCAGAAAGACACGGGAAACATACTCCATGTTGGCCAATTTATCTGCTGAATCACCTTACTACAGTTGAATTGAATCATCCCAGTTCAAGGATACTTGAATATTGTTCGACCGAGTCTCTGTAATGTACGTCATCACGCGGCTGTGGGTTAGGGCTGGCGGCTACTATATGTGCTACATGTCATCTTAGACTGTGACTCAATCAATCAATCGTCTCAACAGATTCGTCACAACAGGCTATCTGTAACGCGGGAGGATCAACTCCAAGATACACTCAACTAGAAGTGTCCCTTCTAAGTATCCCCTTATCTTGTCTCACTATCGGACTTGATATTTGGACTTATACATGAACTAACAGATGGTTCACTTCAAAGCTTCACTCAGGTGCAGAAAGTAATCAGAATAGTATAAATGTAGAATAGCTTTCCAATCCGAATATATTGTTAAGGCTTGTTCTCCATTGTGAGATGGTTGCCCTCTATACCAGGGGAGAATTGAGAGGTCTTTATATCTCTTTCTTCTGCACTCCAACTGCTAATTCTCACTAAGCTTTTCTCTAGATAATCTACTACCATTCCTTCGTCCCCCAATGCCCGTGCTCTGATAACCAGTCGGCCTGAACTTCCTCCGACCAAATGGTATCCTTCTAATCCTCCAGTCTTTCCGGACCAACAGTATCTTTCTGATATGCATCTCGAGACTGATTGGTATCCATCGGACTGTTGTCTTCTGGACCATCTGCCCTATCACACCATTCAACAGCGTCTCATCGTATCGTGCCTACACATTCCTATTTCACTGGCCATAGCTATTGCCAATCGCAAGATACTTCATACAGAGGAGACGATGGCTGGTGTCATTCATTATCTCCATCCATAGGGAATATAGCAATGGGTGTTTCCACTGTATTAACACACCACTGCTGCTATGACAACACTTGAGGGTGGGTGGTGATGATGTAGTCGAGGGATATGTGCCTGGCGGTCATTGGTGTGGCGATAGCGCTGGCTGATAATTGATGTACCTTATTCCCTCGCCACCTGACATCATCTTCAAGTGATATGTTGTGACCCCGGAACCATAACTACTCGAACGGTGTAACACTACCTGCCGCTCCTACTAGGTCGTCCTCGATCCAGTCTTCCTTCTTCCAGTTCTGGTTAACTCGCAGCTTCCTGCCAAAGACCATATCCTTCTCCATTAGTCTATTGCTTGCCATTAAAACATCCTGGTACAACTATATCTCCCAGGAGGAAAGGTAAAAGCTCAACTCATAACCTCCTATCCTTTGCAGCCTGGGGATTCTGTCTATGGAATTCCCTCAGTCGCTTCTTTTCATCGAAGTTCTCATAAGGTTCCTCTGTCCAATCTGTCTCCTCTGGATATTCTGTCCATTTGACCAGATGTAAAACTTTCTTCTGTTCATTATTAAATTAACTGCCCATGATTTCTTCTACCTCATATCCTGTCTGGTATTCGTATCCTTCAACACCATACCTTAACTCATGTTCATCTGTAACCATTTCATCCAGGACTGGTGGATCTCGAATTGGATAACTGACGATGCAGAAAGGTTGGAACAAGAATAAATGAAAGGCATTATGAATTCGCCATTGTGAGGGAAGTTCCAGCTTGAGTGCTGTAGGTGACATAACCTTCATAACTCTGAAAGGACCATGGAGTTTAGCATCTAACTTCTTGCAGGTCATCTGGTCTTGAGGTTCCTTCCATTAAGCATAACCAAATCGTCTTGTCGGTATACTGGTGCAGGTTTGGCTTTCTTGTCGTTTTATTTTCTCATTGTTTTGCTGGCCTTTTCAAGTCCCTGATAGCAGAGTTGATGATCACTTGTCATCCGCTGCATGTAGTTCTGAGAAGTGGGATTCCGCGGGAGTTCTGCAGTTGGCCAGTTTGTTCGAGGATGATAGCCATAATTTGCAAACAATGGTGTCATCTTAACTGTGGAATGGGGGGAGTTGTTATAGGCATATTCTGCCATTGGCAACATTTCTACCCAATTATCCTGTTCGTAATTGCAGTAATTTCGGAGGTAACACTCCAATGTTGGTAGACTCTTTCCGTTTGTCCATTAGTTTGAGGATGAAAGGGTGATGACAGTTTGGACTTGATTCCTAATGTATCAACGATGTCTTGCCAAACTGTGGATGTAAACCTTGTATCCCTGTCTGAAGTAATTGTAGATGGTATTTCATGATGTCTCCATAATTCTTTTAGGAATATGCAAACCAGATCTGGTGCCTTCTTTTCTCCGTCTCCGAGGGGAATAAAGTGTGACATCTTTCTGAAGTGGTCAACCACTACCCATATAGATGAGCACCCATTTGACACTGGTAAATCCACAATAAAGTCCATGCAAATTTCATCCCAAGGTTTGTATGCTAGCTCCAAAGGCTGCAGTAGTCCATAGCAAGCGTGACGTGCTGCCTTATTCTTTTGACAATCAGGACAAGAACGAACGTAGTATTCAATCCATTGATCCGGTTGGGGCCAGAAGAAGTTTCTCCACACAAGTTCAATCGTCTTTTCCTGTCCCATGTGACCAGCTACTTGAGAGTCATGTTCTTCTTGTAGAATCCTCTTTCTGAGATCCACGCTATTGGGAACCCATAGTCTTTAAAGGACTTTATCCTCCAGTGTGATATCTGCATCTGCTTTTCTTTCCTATACCCTGTCATATGCTCTAAGCCAGTTTGCATCGTCCTGGGCAGAAAGGATCACATCCTGGTACATATGTATATCGAATTTGACTACAGCTGTAGCTTTCAATGTCTGGGACGAAAGGATGGTTGGTTCTGATCCTGACTGGAGAGATAAAACCACTATTGGTGAGCCCCTAGCTCTAGCGGCTGATGTCCAGACATAGTCTCCCTCTACTGACATCAGTTGATCAGGTCTGAGGACTTGGTGGATAGGTTGATTTTCATTTTCCTCAATGCTACCTCCCCCCCTTTTTGGGCGATATTCCGAACACCTAGATAATGCATCAGGTCTTCCATTTGCACTTCCTGGACGATAGAATTTTTAAAATCATAACCTGCCAGCTCTGGACCCATCATGCCTATTGTCTATTCAAGATCTTTGTAGTAGTAAAATTTTCGACATTATTGTGCTCTGTATAGATCTGAATCTGATAGTGAGCTCCCTCGAGGTAACGTCTCCATTCCTTCAAGGCAGCCACTATCGCAAGCAACTCCTTATTGTGGATGTCATAATTAATTTCTGCTTTATCCATCTTTGTGGAATAAAATGCAATGGGGTGTAATTGTCCATCAATGACCTGAGAGAGTACAGCACCAATAGCGCAATCACTCGCATCAGTTTCCACAACAATCTGGCGCATGGATTCGAAGTGTATTAAGATTGATGCCTTAGAAACCTGATCTTTGAAGTCCTGAAATGCCTTAGCACACTCATGGGACCATTGAAATGGAACACTGGTCCTGAGGAGGTCTGTAATAGACTTCATCTTTCTGGCAAATCCCTGAGAGAATCATTGATAAGTGTTGCCAAATCTCGAGATCAATTGCACATCTTGTTTGCATTCGAGCTTTGGCCATTCCAGGATAGTCTCGATCTTATCCAGAGCCATCTCTATTCCTTCTGAGGATATGATATATCCAAGAAATCCAACTCTGAAGGCATGCCATAGACACTTGTCTGGTGCTGTTGCGATGTTGTTTTCCTTTAGCTGTCGAAGTACCTCTAGGACGATCTGGGTATGATCTTCCTCAGTTTCTGAATAGATCACGAAGTTATTCATATAGATGAGAAGTCCTCTATCGGGCATATCTCTAAAGATTGTCTCCATTGCATTTTGGAATATTGCTGGGGCATTCGCTAGACCAAATGGCATAACAGTGTATTCATATAGGCCATATCGTGTACGAAATACTGTTTTCCACTCATCCCCCTCCCTGACTCTGATGAGGTCAAATTAAGCCTTCAGGTGGATTTTGGTAAAGATTTTTGCACCCTGTACCCTATCTCAAAGCTGATTCATCAAAGGTTGCGGCCTTCGATTCATAATGGTGACCCAATTGAGTCCTTGATAGTCTACACATAATCGTAGGCCTCTGCAATGAGACTTTGGAACGAAGAGAATAGATGCTCTTGCTGGTGACTTGCTTGGGTGAATCTTGCCCAGATCGAGCATTTCTTTGATGTATTCTTTGAGTACTGATAACTCTTTTTCTGAGAGAGCGTAGATGGGTCCCCAAGGGGATTCCTTGCCCATTTGGATATCAATGGCATGGGTAAAGGATTGGTGAGATGGCAAGTTATTGGAGACCTCTCCATTATACAGTGACTTCTAATCTCCATACTGCCATGGAATCCTATCAATCCAGTCGATTTCCATTTCATCCTAATTATTGATTTCGAGGTTTCCAATGATTCCAATCCATCGAGGATGATTGCCGAAATGCAGTATTGTGTCATCAATGTCGATGGTGAATGAATTGCAGTTATGGCTTGTGCATGTCCTGTTGCATTCCTCGCGCTGAAAGGTGATTTTTCGTCCATCTGTGAATCCCTTGGCTTTATGTTTAATGATCCAGCAATATGGGAGCATCAGATCACAGGAATCCTCCATTGGACCTATTTCAAAGGTTTCTTTGGAATAATGGTCTCCATGTTGACATGTAATTGGGAAGGTATAACACCATCCGCAATTCTCAACTGTATCTCCAGCAAAGTTCTGAATTTCCTTCTGTTCTTTGAAGGTACCAAATGGGACATTGTTTTCTTCGATCCATTTCTCTGAGGCAATGGGTGTAATACTTCCAGAATCGAGTAGCACTCTTGCTGGAATATTCTGTTTGCCTCAAAATGGGATTAGCATCATGATTTCAGGTCTCTTGCTTGACTTGGTCTCGGGTGGAGCTCATTTTGATTGTTTGTGGTTGATTGAATTGCTGCAAGGAGGAGCCTTTCGTTCTCGTGAGGTACTCATGGTAAACTGTCTTTCGACAAAGCTCTGTCCCCAACAGGTCGGGAGTATTCAATGCTTGAGAATTATGAAGTATGGATAGGTATGTATGTATGGTCACTTTGCTTTCGAACTGAATGCTTTGTGGCCAGTACATTTCGAGTACTAAACTCATCCTCAGGCATTCTTTTTATTCACTTTTCAATTAAACAAGCTATCTAAGGAAAATGCTATGGTTTCCATCCACTTATTTGCATATAGATCAGTACCACTACCTCTACCTTATAGGACTGTACCACAGTATCCTTTAATCCATGATCATCTCATCATTGGAGTCTACCTCATCGACCTGTCTAGATGCAGAGACTTGAACCTTTGGCTCATCCCCTCCTGCTCCTGCCGCGGACGAGACATCCTTTGGATGGTGATCTTTGGGCTTCGGCCTTTGACGTTTAGAGGATGGAGACACAATTGATTTTTAGCAGAATTTCCACGTGTGGTTGTCCATGCCACAGCAAGCACACTTGCCCTTTTCAAATCGTACTTCTACCAGAGTAGGGGCAATTCCCTCCAGGGCTTTCTTCTTGTCCATATGGACAGGAGTCTGACCTTTAGTTATATCCTCTTTCTTGGGTTTCTTGGAGCCAGACTTCCCTCCTGAACCACGATCCTTGGGTTTGTCTTCTCTTTGGTCCCCTTCTTCCTGACGCTTTCTCTTTTTGTCTTTTTTCTTAAAACTTGCGGAACCATCTTTTGAAGAATGCTTCTTTTGCGACACCAGGAATTCTTCCATTGATGATCCAACCCTTCGAACACTCTCCACACAATCGATGTCGTTTCGAGGTTCTCACTTAGTTGTTGAAAGGCGATATTAGAGATCTTCTGAAAGCCCATCTCTAAGCAAGGTCCTCGAAGGGGTGCCAACTAGGCCGACCTTATAATTGAGCGTTTCCATGTCTGTTAGGTAGCTCTCAATGTCTCCCTTGTATTTGAGTTCCCTTATCTTGTCTAGGGCTTTCCTTTCTTCCTGTCTGTCAAGGAATCTTTCTTCCATTGCACTGACAATGGGGTTCCATTCGTCCACCTTGAAGTATTTTTTCATATACTCTGCTCAGGCATCATACCATGTTCCAGCCTTTCCATCCATCACTCCTCCAATCCCAATGATCTTGTCAACATCGTCTTTGAAGTCTGTACGGTGCAACATCTGATAGTTTTGCACTGAGTGGAACCACTTTCGGTATGGGAGGGTGTCGTCTGATGGGTCTTCTTTGAATACTTTGAGGAGCTTCATTTGACTCTTTTTCTTTGCATATATTAGTCCAGCGCTTCGTCCTCGTTCCGAGCCACTGTATATAGTAGATCTTCCTGGTGGGAGCGGTGGTAATCCTCCAACTCCACACCATCTGGGGTTGTTACTGCTATCTGACCAACTTGACCTGTCATGTGCGTCATTGCCAGTGGGGAACGGGGAAAGCGGTGGCTTATCAGAGTTACCAACCAAATAATTGTTGCCTCTTCCGCCCCCTCCTCCACCTCCTGCACCGCCGGAGGGGCCTTCTCGCCCACTTCTAGCTTTACTAGATGGTGGAGTAGAGGGTGGTAAGGAAATGTTGTCCGCATTTCTACTCTTGACCATTTCCCATTATCCATCATTTCGGCTATAAACCCACTTAATACCACTTGGTGTTTTCATAAAGGCTTCGTCCTTGGATTGATTTCGGTTCCCCTCTGGGTTCTCACGTTTATCATCATCTACAACTAATTTCGCCAGAGATCTGATGGAACGTCGGGTTTCCTTTGGAACCTCCTTGAGTTTTTCTTCAAGCAGTTTCTGGCATTCTGCAAAGGCCTGCTGCAATTGTTTCTAATTGGCTTTCATCTCTCTTTTGATTGAAGCCGACTCTACTCGTTGCTTCCTTAAGTCATCCTCTGCTGTTTTCTCATTGTCCTCCATTTCCATTCATTGTGTATTCTGTACTCTTGCCATTGCTCTTTCAGCATTTTTCTTATTATCTTCCATCTGTATTCTTTGAGCTTCCAACCGTAGTGCCAATGCATTTTCAGCATTCTGCCTTCACTTAAGTACTGCAGCTATTCTAGACCATGCAGTATTGTTGCTTGAGATTTGGGCATGGAATGCGTCCTTGAGATTCTCGTAATCTTGAGATGCTTTGGCTGTGATTACTGCAATTTCTCCTTTGACATTGGATTCAAAGATCTGGGACTGGAGAATGATCTCTGATTATTGAGCGTACATATTATGGCACAAGGTTTTGACTCCCTTGGTTATTTGTTTGTAGAAAGTGTTTTGATTGCTGATCATCGACATGTAGGCATCTACCAACTGAGGCATTTCTCATTGTACATTGACGGATTTTGATATGGATTCTGAGACCAGGGCTTCCATTCCATCCAAGTCTGCAGTTAATCGATTGTACAACTCGACTGCCCATATAGGGACTTGTTTGTTGGTAATAGACTGGTATTGTTCCACCGCTTTCTCAGTTGTATCAATGGGAACCAAGACATTACTCCGCCTCTCCACTGTTGATTATTGAATGTCTGATGATGACATGATCTACTGACTAAAAATGATGCAGTGTTTTGTCTGCCCTCCTGACTGGTAGTGATGACCAATGTAATCGTCTGCCTGTGTCCCAAACATATCAAACTGTTTTGGTTCGTCATCAGAGTGTCTGTATCTTGGCAGGTGTTTTTGATGATTTCTTCAATGTATTCTTCCTCAGTTAGAGAATCCCAGGTATCAGTGATCTTGAACTCAGGGCAATCAGAGAAGGTTTCGGTGGGTGGGGTTGTTAAGTCCCCATGAATAGCATGGACAATATATGGGTAGATATAGATATGGGAAATGATAAAGAGGAATTCGAATATCATGAGGTGATGTTTCTGATAGAGACTTGATATAACAATATAGTGTAGCGCGGGAGGATTGACTCCAAGATACACTCAACTAGCAGTATCTCTTCTAAGTATCCCCTTATCTTGTCTCACTATCAGACTTGATATTTGGACTTATACAAGGACTAATAGATTGTTCCCTTCAAAGCTTCACTCAGGTACAGAAAGTAATCAGAATAAAATGAATGTAGAGTAGCTTTCCAATCCGAATATATTGTCAAGGCTTGTTCCCCGTTGTGAGAAGGTTGCCCTCTATACCAGGGGATAATAGAGAGGTTTTTATACCTCTTTTTTCTGTGCTCCAACTGCTAATTCTAACTATGCTTTTCTCTAGATAATCTACTACCATTCCTTCGTCCTCCAATGCCCATGCTCTGATAACCAGTCAGCCTGAACTTCCTCCGACCAAATGGTATCTTTCGAATCTTCCAGTCTTTCCGGACCAACGGTATCTTTCCGATATGCATCTCCAGACTGATTAGTATCCATCAGACTGTTGTCTTCCGGACCATCTGCCCTATCATACCATTCAACAGTCTCCCATCGTATCGAGCCCATGCATTTCTATCCCACTGGCCATAGCTATTGCCAATTGCCAGATACTTCATACAGAGGTGACGATGGCTGGCATCATTCATTATCTCTATACATAGAGAATATAGCAATGGGTGTTTGCACTGTATTAACACACCACTCCTGCTAAACAACACTTGAGGGTAGGTGGTGATGATGTAGTCGAGGGACATGTGCCTGGCAGTCATTGGTGTGGTGATAGTGCTGGCTTACAATTGATGAACCATATTCCCTCGCCACCTGACAGCATCTTCGAGTAATATCGCTTTACCCCGGAACCGTAACTACTCCAAAGATGTAACACTATCAGCCCGGACTTGACCACAATCTGGATACCATTTTCGACAACTATGATGCTGAGATAACAGTCCAATCGAGAACATTCATAAGAGCGAGGCCGCAGAGTCCAGGTTGTGTTGCGAATGTATCTAGGATCAGGACAGGCTACGGACTCAGGTCGACGATTCGACAATGCAAATGACTCGGATCCCTCCTATCGACGAAATCTCACACTCAACCGCATAGATGCCTGCGATGGCCACAATGACTACAATGACTGCGATGGCCGCAGTGTTGAATTCTAAAGGTATACGGGATTGCGGCAACCGTACAACACATCATCAGGACATGTTCGGAACAAGTACAGAGAGCAGTTTGGCTGGAGTTTGGGTCAGCATTGTGTCAACACCATCGGAGGAGCTCGGATCAACACACTCGGAGGAGTTTGGGCCAACATTGGCATCATCAGGTTGAAATCGGGTCAACATCAGCATGATCAGGATGTGGTCGGGTCAACATCGGCATCATTACGATGTGTTCGAAGCAATTTCATAACAGGTCAACCAGTGGCCAGCCAACCAGATCGACATATTGCATGGTATTTTGATTGTCTACACCACGTGAGCGGGTAATGGACCCCAGATAGATGGGAGATGTTGCCAAACACACACGAGACCCCTGGGGAGTGCGGCAGTTGTTCCGCTACCGTATGCTGGGTATGTGATTTGTGACAGACTCGAGAGACCTGGGGTGGCAATTGGGGCCATGAATGCAACAAGTCTGTGGACTGCTCTGCTGTGAGGATGAGGAAGCTTTGTTAGCTGTACAGTGTATACTTTCACCCTAAACCTTCAATGACGACAACCCCTTCTCCACCCGGGAGGCCATGTACAGGGATCCACGATCTACGGCAATGTGTTTCCTATGGCCAGCTGAGGAAGAGCGACCTGTAGAGAAGCGTCTCCAATTGGAATGATAGCTATGGAGTAACGTCTCAAATGTCGACACCAAAACCAACACCAACAGACAGCAACACACACTCGACTACTTGGGCATCCGCCAGCATACAACCGTCTATGAGCCATTGCGTTTAACATGTCACCGACAATCAACACTTCCACTTCATTTGTCGAGCAGAAGTCAACATGACCTTCGAAAAGCGTCTCCAATTTCGATATCGAGCATCCGCCACAGTGCAACAGCTTATGAACACTTCTGCTTAAAAAGAAATGAAGATCAACACTTCCACTTCGTTTGTCGAGCAGAAGTTAACATCCCCCCGGAGAAGCGACTGCAATTGTGACATGCCACCATGCAACAGGTTATGTCATTTTCGACACAACACCAACACCGACAGCACATCCCATGATTGGAACTGATAGGCTGTGTGCGAGAATCTACGATGCTCTAGCTGGTTCGAGCAGTACCTTCAATACAGTCATTCAATGCAATACTGATCATGATTGAACAGGACTGTGTGTCGCCTTCGAAGGAGCAGTTGACTGGAAGTCAAAACAGTTGAAGCCGAAATCACAATCGACTACCGAGCTTAGGAAGCATGAGAGGGAGAATGGTCATTTGGGAGGAGTCCAGGGCAAGGCATGGTTTGGCTTCTGGGTTCGTCACAACAAATATGCCATTCAAGTCTGATAGTGTATACTCTCTATGTTTACTCGCTTATGCCCTTCAAGTGAGCCAGATTATCACCTCCAAGTTCACTTGACTGAATTTTCATTTCTACTGGAATTTATAGCTAAGTCAAAGATGAATACCATATGATGCAATTTACAAGTACTTCCTTACGGTTCTCCAGACTCGGACAGCTATCCGTTACAACAGGGGATCATACAAGTAGCCTCTATTAAATAGCTTGTCAGGTGCATAAATATTCTTACTATCTTTCTGGTGGTACCTAGATAGTGTAGATATACTACTGTACATTAACTGTATGTAATAAGTGAGTTATTCTTGTAATGTGTAATTCTGCTGGGCTGAAATTCATTATACTATATTATGACTGTTAGGGAGATGACTGGTAGTTATTAAGCTTACCACAGATTACATTTGACAAAATAACTTGTCCCAAAAAATTATTGGCAACATTCAACTGTAATAGACTATTACTGAGCAATGTGGATAATCTGCCCAGATCAGCCTCCTCTGAGTGCATTATTGAGTGTACTATATCACCATCTCCAAGTGCCCTTATAGGTTTTCTGGGTTACCTATTGCAAGCTCACTTGTTCAGCCTGCTTGGAACGTGCTCAATTTTTCCAGTTTGAATACAATCAATTGTTTCTCCAAGATTGGTTGGTTACACTCCCTGACAGCCTAGTTTGGTATATCCTTCAAATGAGCTCAATTGAAACTTCTGATGGGTTTTAAATACCCCCATCTAATTGAATGGAATCATGTACTCAATTTAAACAATTCATACCCTTCTCTGTACCATTGCTAAATACATTCAAATCCCCCAGATTGCCCTCTCCTACTGTATTCAATTCTGCAGTGCACTTACATTTAATATTACCTCTGAATGTGTGAAACCAAATTGATATCACTAGCGATGTCACAGATCGCTACATATTAAGTACAAAATTGAGATATATATCAGTATTATATGGTTATCATATAAACTCTGGCAGCTTTCTGTGACCAGATATACTGGGTCAAGGAACATTGGAAAAGTCATTTGGGTCATATGTAAAGATGCTTACTATACTATATTGAGTACTTATTGGTGGTAGTATAAAGCCTTCAAAGTCAGAATCTCTACTCCAAAATAGCATTTCACAATGGGAATCTTATGTTTCATAAAGAAAATGTCGGGAGAAAAATATTCTGTCATGTGTAATCTACCACAGGCTATATGGCCTACCGTAACCTCCCGTAACACCGATAACACCACCTAATGAAAAACACCCCACAGCTGATTTCAGTAATGCACAATAATGCACCTGTGATTCACCGATAGCATAACTGAATCATTACTGTAATGCAGCTGTATCGTATGTATTATATACTGCAATTTATGGATAATACTATATATTCAAGGGTTACTTATTTAGTTACTACTCTGACATGTGTACACTCTGACATGCTCACTCTAACAAGTCTGACATACTCGCTCCCACTCCAACTCTAACATGCTCACTTTCACCACTGATCTGCTCACTCACACAATCCTGACATATTCCCTTTCTGACCTCAGATATGCTTGATCTCACTGCTCTGACATGCTCACTCTCACCTCTCTGACAATGTGGCTCCGCTGGGAGCAAGCTGGTAGCGGTGGAATACTCACTCTGATCTCTGAAAATCTGGCTTTACTGGTAGCAGTGAAATGCTCGCTCTCACCTCTGACAATCTGGCTTCGCTGGTAGCGGTGGAATGCTCGCTCTCACCTCTAACAATCTGGCTTCGCTGGGAGCAGGCTGTTAGCGGGGGATCTGGCTTCGCTGGGAGCAAGCTGGTAGCGGTGGAATGCTCGCTCTCACCTCTGACAATCTGGCTTCACTGGGAGCATGCTGTTGGTGGTGGATCTGGCTTTACTGGTAGCAGTGGATCTGGCTTTGCTGGGAGCAAGCTGGTACCGGTGGAATGCTCGCTCTCACCTCTGACAATCTGGCTACGCTGGGAGGAAGCTGGTAGCGGTAGAATGCTCGCTCTCTCCTCTGACAATCTGGCTTCGCTGGGAGCAAGCTGGTAGCGGTGAATTGGGCATCGCTGGTAGGAGGGTCTTACATGATTTCGTGGAAGAATAATCGAAGAGTAAAATACCCGATGCTGGCGATTGTGATGGTGGTGATGGTGACGGTGGTGGTGGTGATGGTGGTGATGGTGATGGTGATGGTGGTGATGGTAATGGTGATGGTGGTGATGGTGATGGTGTTGATGGTGATGGTGTTGTTGGTGATGGTGGTGATGATAATGGTGGTGGTAGAGATGACAATTGAAAAAAGGGGGTTGATGGAATGCATGCAGTATGAGAAATTTGCATCATTCTGTAATATGATATTAAATATGGTAACACCCGCATAACATTCACATAACTCCGCTCTAATGGTCAAAGTACAAGGTAGGTATTCATAATCTATAGGATGCAACTGTAACAAAGTGGTAACAGGGATAATATATGTCGGTTATGGTTGCACCGATGGTTTTCCCAACAAATCTGCTATTACTATCTGTAAATAATATTTTGTTTAACTAACAATATTTTGACAATATTTTTAAGAAAGTAATAACTGTTCGAAATATAAATAACCTTACAAGCGCAGATTTATAGCTGTTCTTTAGAGACATGTAACAATTACTGGAGTACTGAAACTTATAATGAATATTAATTTTTCAATGTACTGCAATGTAGAATTCTAGATTATATTTTTTCACAAAACTGCCAAATAAACATGTACTGATACTGAAATCATTAACACTTATCAAATTTTATCCCAACTTATCACTCTCATGGAAGCATTATATGATTGGCAATATATTACATTAATATAATTCCATCAAAATATATTGCAATGGATTACCCAATCACAGTCTGATATACTATTATGGTTTATACCATCTATATATACGAAGTTGGAGATTCAATAATTGCCATTGTGGCTCAACTATTAGGATCAAAACAATTGTTTCAATTTGGTCTGCTCTTAACATTTACCTGGTCAGTTATTACTAGAGTTGTGGAATTGAATAAGTATAATGTTACATTGATGTGTTGATATAATTGCCTGATAATGGAGGCCAATAAGTATCCCTTGAATGGTTTAGACATTTGACAATGAATATCAGATATGGAATGATTCCATGGCACTGTAATTACAAATTAATAGTACCCAAAGCAAATTTGGCCAACATTATAGTGGATAAATATTACTAAAAAATTGAGATACTGGTACAATAAACTGGATTGTGCACTGAACTGAATTTTCTGGTCTCATACAATGTTATTAACATTTGAAGCCTATCAAGAAATGTACTTCATACTTTCTTTAATAATCTATGTTAATGAAATTCTTATGAACATCACCATTTGGGAATTTTTCAAATAGAAACAATTAAATAGCATAATATCTTCATCTATCTTCCTTTTCATCTCATATTTCATTTTTATAACTTGCTAGAGAAAGACATAACAATGTAGAAAGTAAGTATCCGAGATTCTCAACTAGACTTGTGATAACCGTTGTATAATCTGTAAATAATAATGAAGGTATTTAATATTAGTATTATATGATCTTGGTTACTATTAATATAGCATTTCAACCAGGTAAATTGATAATGTCTACAGTAGTCTATAGAAATTGCCATATTTGATACAAATAACCTATTCACTCAAGAAATGAATATTGGAAAAGTTATCTCAAGATATTCTTATCTGTAATCAGAATCAACATTCTTGATGAATGTTGACGATTTACTCTGTAGTCTTGTAGTAAACTCATATATCAATTATATTACCTCCCAGCAAATACAGCTATTCAAATGCAGGATTTATAGCCCTTGGCAACATTATCGTAGTCTTCTCTGAATACAGTTACCATCAAACAGCACATATTGTATTGGTTACATTCCTATTTATAGTGTTGCTTTCAAAGATAGGAATATTATAGATTGATAATTTAGAATGTGAAAAGTAATAGTTAAGACATAATTGAAAATATAATATTTTACTAAACTGAGATAGAATTATCTTTACTAGACAGACTAAAATATTGTTAATTTTGTTGTAACTACGAGAATTATTTTTGGGCTATAGAGAATGGTTTCATGAGGCTGATAAGATTATCTCAACAAGCGTAACTATATCTAACAGTCTGAAAATCAGTATTCAAAGAGATAGTTTGTTCGATATATAGTAGTAATACACAAATATACTTATGATATTTATCTGGCGTTACAATAAGAACTTACAGAACACATTTCTGTTGTTAAATATTTTTAACCTATCTAATTTTTCTACTACATGTATTCAGTTTTGTGATAGGAGTTTTGTAGTAGAAGATGTGATATTATATTACCTGTTACATTAGATAGCAGAAAGAATCTGAATACAGTCCAGAATAACAGATGTACTATGTGTCGATCTGAAAGTCTAAGAAGTGGAAGGTAATATTCAGAATCAAATACAGGAAGAGTTGATGGATAATTAATAAAAAGTTGCCAGATAACAAATTCAAAGCCTATGTACTCTCAGGCATAACTGAATCAGCAAATCGATAAAATGTCAATGAATATTAAATAAAATGTCAACAAAGGGCAATAGAGCCTTGTTAGTATTGGTATGGTACGTGCAATACCAAGAGCTAATCAGTACTTCAATATTTAGTAATAGTCTGTTTGTGAGAGCTAAGCCACCATTGTGTCAAATATTGTTGAGAAAAAGGATGTATTTCAGGTTCATGAATAATTCTTGTAATGGGAGAAGTCAGTTGTAAAGTAAATACATTTAGATAACATGATCTTGTCAGTCAATATATTATTACTATTGATGACATTACTAGTTACCCACTCATGTCATCTTTAGCAGAACTGATTGTCCATCCTATGTTAATAGATTAGCAGAGTATACATGGTATAACAATAGATTGAGATACAATAAAGCAGTCACTCTATTCTAAACAGAATATTGTTTGTTATTGTCTCTATAGCTAATATTGCAACCCATCTGTTGTATCAAACTAGTGGAACAATTAAACTTGATGTTGGTGTAATACAGAATCACAATAACAGCAGATAATATGTAATATGAATGTACTTGCAATCAGGATATTACACTTCTGTACAGGGGATACAGCAACTCACACTACTGAGTTATCATTATTTTGAGGCTTACACATTCTGATTGTGAGGAATTAATGCTATTTGAACTAATATTACCCAAGGCAACACAAGACATTCAATTAACTTAATATACTTTATGACATCACGATTTTATATCAACATATAGTTGATTGCAAACTAAGACATTAATCTAGTGGATAATGAATTTTTGTGATTTTTATAAAGTACTATCAGGCTACATATTTGCAGATACTCTATCTACAATACAAACAGCATGTCATCTATTCCATTTCAACTGATGATTTCATGTGATGCATCCGTAATATCATGCTGATAATAACCTCTTAATTGCCACATACGTCTGTAAAACATTCTCTACATAACTATAATAACTGCGGAATAATGTAGTAGTATATAGAGCAAATTCCATAAATGGCAAAATACCTTAATATTGATGTCTTAGTCAAAAACTAATATCACTGCAATAATATACATTAGAGTTCCATTCCAAGAATTTGACTGGTACCAATGTGTATTGATTTTGCAATAACATATATAAGCTCTAGCAATAAAAAAGTTATAACATACCAGCCAATAAGGTATCTGACATACAATTCAAGTTTTTAATTACCCTGTTCACATATATTTTTATTCGGTTTTATTTTTTATTTTGGAGTTTCTTATTTATATCAGTTAATGTATAACAATTACATTTGTCAGTATTGTCAATATGGTATATTAAAACTGTAGTAATTTTTGGCAACCATTTCAAGACAATAATAATCACTGTGCTACTTAATATATTTGGATTTTGGCATGTCTTTTAAGTTTTCAGCCAGTAGTAGTCCAAGTTAACAGCAATTATTGACATTTTCAATATTCTTTGCAGTAATATTTAAAATTAATCATAACAAGATTCTTACAATCACATATCAACATGAACTATAAAGTGTTAATATTGTCCAACTCTCATAACATAATCTTCAATCAGAGACCACTACTGCTGCACATACTGATTTTACTGAATCTTCCACATCAAATTGATGACTCTGTTAGAAATTGGTAGAACACAAAGTCTCATATATATCGGCAGATTAACTTGGAGCATTTCATTCACCGGAAACTTTTGGTAAACTATATTGTAGATGGCTGACTGGAGAGATAAGAATTTAGCATTTGGGTATGTAAGCTAAGTTGTAATGATATAGTCTGAGAAGACAAGAACTAATTGGAATAATAAGGGTAAGTGAACTTGACATATAGTCCAGAAACCCAGCTTGTTGAAATTTGGATTATGTTAAGAAATATAGGATTCCTACAATGATAGCTATTAAAATCCATAATGTTATGCTGGTTAGTATTGCCCACTACAATAGTAATATGACTCTATTCTTCTGACTCTTGCATCTCTGTAACAGACTGTTCCTATATTTCCAATTATGGATATTAAAATCCTTCATATTTCAAAAGCAGATGTCCAGACAATCAGCATTTACACTTTTCAAGCATTGCTTTGTCATAGTAAAAATTAAAGTTGTCAATTATTAACTAATTACTTCAGTATACTATTGTTAATTAACTTATAATAATGTACCCCATAATTAAGCTATTCACTTTGAGATTCTTGGAAATAATTACTATTAAAAACTATTAACAATCAATTCTTTTGATGCATCTAGCAATATTATCATTCAGACAGGGAAAGTAAAGTAATACTTAACTATATTAATTCCATCCATAATCTAGCAATTGACATTGGTATTGGAAAAGATTGTTCTGTAGTATTTACTGTCAAGGCTAATAGTAAATACCTTACATAAAATCTGAACCTACAATGTTATACAAAGGCAATATGTCTCCTATATTAACAATTGAGTGACACTGTTGTATTCAATACTTGCTGCATCTACAGCAAAGAATACCATTTACAGCTTGAATACTAGCTATCTAATTACTATACTATATAAACCAGATATATATACAGGTAGCCAGAAATTGATATTCAATATCAGTATCTGATATTGAATAGATACTTCTTGTAGTCTATTTACTGAATGGACAAGTATCCTACTAAAGATTCTGGCTATTCATATAAACTATATTGATGTAATCTATTCATGATGTTGGAAGATATCAACTGATATACCGTGTCAATCAGGGACAGTTATTGTTGATTAGAATGTGCTGCTGCTTATATATATATTATGTATTTACTGTGATAAATTATAATTAGAATACGATGGATGGAAATCAAACTCAATTCATTCCACTTATAAATGATGCTAAAATTACGTTTACACTGGTAATTGGTATTCATATTTATATAAAGTCGAATAATTCCCTTCAAATTCTGATAACAACATGTCATTAGCAACAGTATATTCCAAGAAGAGAAACGTAACTACATAAATAGAAGTTATAAACCACTAGTAGATACCACTGAGATGTAAGCTACAGTTGCAGATCTCTCTAATCAGTTCACAGTAAGCATAAATTGAAACTCTACCAGCTGGCAGTGAAGTCTAACCACTGTAATATCATGTAAGCCTCTGCACTAATCAGACAAGTACCATAAAAGCCAACAATCAGTTCTGGCAGGGCTGTGTGATTGGATAATTATCATTTACAATATAACCAATAGTACAGATCACACATACTAGATAATGCCATGTCAGATACTTGTACTCTTACTATTGCGCTAAGAATAATTGTATTTTTTACTAAAGTGAAAAAACAACCTACACATACTAATAGAAATATACCAATAATGAGAAACAATATCTACAGTATAGATAATGGCACTGGGTCAAATTCTGTCATCTATCATTATGACTATTACTGGTTACACATCAATGTAATCTAGCCTTTGCCATCTAATGTATAAAAACAACAAAATTAGTTTTTCCTAATATACTGACTGACCTTTAGTTTTACCTTGTCAAAATCTTCCCATTCAGCTATATCTGATTATTTTTTACACACTAAATCCAAGACTATTTTACATTTCTATTTGTTTATAAGTTTCTACTTTTCTATATTATACTACATCAAGTCTTATCCCACTGATTAACATTCTGCATTTGATGAGTCTTGGAATATCCATTCTAGTCTGTTTTTCTTCAGGCTGAAGATTTTGTACTTTCATATGTTTATAATATCTGTATAGATACTTCTAATTCTAAACATAGAATATTTCTTTAATACTAACCTTTCCACCATCTGTATGAGAAATACCTACTAACCAATGAATTGATACTATGCATTGTGAATGGAATTGTATTCAAGATGGAAAATCTTACATATCAATTGTATATTTGTTCAATATTGAGAACTGTGTGACTTTTTGAGTTAGACTACTCTCTAAATATTTTTGACTTGACAGAAACAGTGTTTGCTCTGAATATATTCAAATATTCACTGTAATCAATGTAATGCTTGTACAGTTGTTATAAAATATTGTGTAGAGTTGATCATATTACACATACCAAAGAGTATGTCCTGAATAAAAGTTACATCCACCACAAAAAATGCTTCAAAACTTCAATTGTACAATAACAATCCTAACAGAAAACTACTAATGATACTCTGTTTTTCTTCCATTGTGGGTTATTCATTCAATTTCCTAGTATTCTGCCTCTGTTATTGTCCAAATGCCAAAGGATTCCCTATGTTGAGATTTTGTAATCTGGTCTGATACCAGTTACAAAAGATCCACCAGTAAAATCGATGAAAACTCAGTATGTATCCAAATGTTAAGATTCATTATTTGAGATTACTACCAGAGTCCCAGTAGCTATTAAAGTAAAGTAAATACCAAAGAATTAGAATATTTCATATCAAGTACTGAATGTTAAACAAAAATTTAAATGTAGAAATAGTGAGAAGAGGTTATTAGCATATAATTGCAAATATTTGCGACTGAAATTTAATAGTTAGTGAAATATTGAATTCTCTCTCTGTTAATATATATCTGTCTATATAGTATACAGTGTGTCAGATATTTAATAACTCGTATTGCGCTTAGATCATTCTATTGACTTACCTAAATATAGTTCAAAATATTTATTGGTTTATTTTATGGATAAGTGGTAAATACATTTTTCTGAACAATATTATTATGTCAGTACAGATTGAATTGTCAGTATAACATTATACTATAAATTCTGGCTACTGCTTTTATATGTTATTTAACAATTTTGTGATATTTTTAAATGTAATAAATTCCAATATATTCTACTTGAAGTTTTGTATATTATTCAAAATTAATTTTTACTTCTAGTCAATACTTTTAATTACCAGTCTACAGTATCTCAGTATTTCAACTACGGCCTTTTCAGTAATCAGTGCTGACTCATGCTGCAGGGAATTTCATACAGTTTAAATATGCTACAAAAATACCGATTTCAGTTATACATCTACAAGATACATACCAAGGTAATTTTATCCATTGGCAGATGAAATTTTTTGTGTAAAAGCAACTTGCATTTATCTATCTACTGAACTGCATGGAACCCTTTCAATAGCTACACAGAGATTTCCCATTAATTATTTGAGCCAAGACAAGTAATGTACTATTGAAAGTTGTACTTCTTTGTTCTCTTCTTTACCTCTTATAAGTCATTAGTATTTTACATTGATACTTGTAATTATCTGGGTTAGTTGTAGTGCATTATTTTCCCTAGCTATAGTACACCACATGATTTTGCTCTTCAGTATGTCCAAATAAATAGTATTGAATCATCAACAAGTGCAATATGCAATGCAAATTCCTGTGTTGAATTAACACATTCTAATAATGTATTTGTCAGCTTTTCAGAATGATGTGAAGTAGTTGATAATACTCTCACCTTCTTGGATTGTAACAATTGACTTGCTTTATTGCATGATCATAATGAAATATCTGTTTTTCTTTTGGTAAGTTATTTTTCTATTTACATTATTTACTACATTAACATTATCAATAACAGAAGGTGAAATACAACATATTAAGTATGAGATAGAATTGTATAATAAATCAAAATCCATATATGATATAAATTAATTACCTTATATACTTTTACCATAGAGAGTAAACTATAATAGATTGATATGCTACTAATATCACTGAATATCCATGGCACTCAAAATAATACTTTGATATAACTCAAACAACCTGCATATTTCAATGATATTTATTTTCAAGATGAAGTAATATTTTCCAATAGTACTCAAAATATCTTTAACCAACTTGCAACATTGTTACTACCATTTATATTATTGTTTTTAGAATTATTGAATATTCAAATATTATATATAGTATGGGAAAGATTCTTGTAGTATAGTATTTGTTTTAAATTTGAAAACTAGTAGTTGATATGTAATTACTGCTTATATACTACTGGTTGCTTAACGTGACTAAAATACAAATATTTAATATATACAGTATAGAGTTATTAGATAAGTTGTGGAAAGAAATGTAAAATCTTATAAAACTTTTTTCAGTTAACCTAGTGAAGTTAAGAACCCTCTAATTATCTATTATAGTAAGTTGTTAAATCATTTTCCCCTGAATATTGATTGTTTAAGTCACCAACTTGTTAACTCTTAACCTAGGAAGCAATTTTCAAATGTGTAATATATTCTTCTGTATGATTATGTCCTGTCATTTGCGATATTTTACATATTTTCCAACGTATTCATATCTATTATGTATCTGTACCTTGTGTCTGACCTTATACATCAAAATACAAGAATATTAAATAGCTTTACAAAGTTAGTATAGTTAATATTGGGTATATTCCATATATACAATCAGTACTGTTGATTGATACTGGAGGATATCACATGTACTATACACTCTACTCTGTAACATAAGATTAAAATGCTAATCATTCAGGAGCTCCAAAGTTGTATAGTGTAATGTTGCAGTCATTTATAAAGGTATCTAGTTATCCAGCAAGCTTGTATCTGTCAAATCAGGTAGTTAATCCAAGTACAATGAATTCTAAGTTGGAGTTGAAAAGCAAAGTATAATCAGTATTTTTTTGGTACATTAGGAATGCAATACCCCTTTCCAAAGCTGGCTAGTACCAATACAGTGCAAGTTATTCAGCAAACTATTAAGATTGGATTGCAACTAATTGGAAAATTATCATTTAAGCACAGTAGTAGCCCAGGAGTATAGCATCGAATCTGCCTGTATATGCATTGTAAATTGATTCCGGATGACTTCATTGTACAAACAAACCAGCACTTTGTAAAAGTTACAGCACTATGTAATTAATTATACATAGGTTGAGGAATTATTGTTTATGAATTCCCTGTTACGTTTACATACTTGCGGCTACTTCCATTTATTTTTACTGTAGTTCGACTATCTCAGTACTGACGCCGAATAGACTGAGATTTCTTGTCATGCAGATATTAATGATTCTTTGTGTCACTTTCATTTTACTTTTGCCACAAAGCTTCAACGTATCTCTCTTTAACTCAAAGTAACGACAGATCGTTATCCATGTCTTCGACATCCAGAATATCCATAGACCTAACTGCCTCCCAACCCAAGAAATCTCTTAGACTACCTAAACTCAAGAAGCCTCTCAACGCCTTTGCATCCACAGCAATCGATGATGACGAGCACCAGTCCAAAGGAGACTCACAGAGAAGTGGTGTATTTCCCTCCCGGAACCTCAGTAATACCACACGGAAGCAAAGCAACGTATCGATAGATAGTGCACAACTGGCAACCATTAATGCACTGTCAATTTGTACCCAGAAAACTTCTACAGAGATCAATGACCATTTGATATACGACTACGACGTTGTGTGGGACGACATGAAGTGTGTGGATCAGGAGAAGAAAAAGATGAAAGAGATTGAAGGCCTCGAAAGGAGGCCCAGATACATGGACAACTTGCTGGCATCAGCGGAGATGCGAAAGCGGACCCAATTGAGCTCAAAGATGAAGATGCTGCGGAAAGAACGAGAAGTGGAAGGTGAAGAATTTCAGCATAGGGAGAGTTTTGTAACAAGGATGTACAAGAAGCAACAAGAGGATTTGAGGGAGTTCGAGGACGAGGAGAAAATACACGAAGGTTTTTATCCTCCCCCAGGGCCCCCCTGAGCAATATGTTGACCACTATTTCCCCAGAAACCCTTAATAAACCGGGGGGCATGTCCACTTTTCACCGAAACATGCTTAACGAGATGGAGAGTAAATATGATATCGTAATGAATGCAGTGGAGTTAAAGGGAAAAGCTAGAGAAAAACTGCATGCTGTATTTGGCGATGATGACGCTGTCGATGTAAAAATGGCTGAGTCTGAAAAGGCGCGACACCTCCAGGCGATGGGTACTGTTATCGACATCAATGAAGAAGGACAGGTGGTGGATAGGTCTCAATTACTATCGGGAGGCCTAAATATCACCAAGACAAACGGATCGGATGCCTTCTGTCATACCATTACGAACGACACCAACAAACCTGGGCAAACATATCATCGACGTGGTAATCCACAGCAGGATTCGAGTACAGGTGAGAACATCACAATCCTTGATCAGCTCGCCCAGGCGAGGAAGAGAGTGATGGAGGAAGAAAGGCAATCAAGGGCCGATATGGAGAGACAATCGAAGTCAAGAAAGACCGAGACCGATATCAAATCTGCAAAGGAGAGGTATTTGGAAAGGAAGGCAGCGGCTGCCAGACAGTTCTAGGAGGAGGTATGAGCATTCTGCATCTAAATTCAGTGATAGTATTCTTAGGAAAATAAGGGTTTCCTGATTAATTGTACAAAGGTAGTCAGAAAACTATTGACACAATTGTGTAATTATACATATACTAGTGCCGGAGACGGCTTCACCACCTTAGTGGAATATAAAGTAATGAATATACAGTGTTTCCAGCCAGCTTCCAACTGGAGTTTGAATTTGGCTTGAAAGGTAGCAGAAGAAGTAAGGAGTAGGGAAGGGGATATATAAGAGGTGAAATGCAGTAGGAGTCAGGCAAGTAGCAACTTTAGATCTATCTGCCCACTACAACACTTTTGCATACTCTGTTTCTAGTATGCATGTTATAGACTTGGCATTCAGTTGATGGCTTGTAGTTCAACATGGAAGAGTTCAGTTGAAGTAACAGTGGTCTCCACTTACTGAAGTCACTAATGTTGTTGATAGTTTGTTCACACTGCTATTGGAGGTGTGGTTTGATTTGTGCTAATGAGCTATTTCTTATACTGTAAATATTGGTAAATAATGAACAAAAATTACAGTGAAGAAATACTACAATATAATCTCATTGATATACCTGTGGTGTTACAGTGATTTTTCTGGGATCATACAGAATCACTCAAACAATTCATATTTATATATTTGATCTTGAATCACGAAATATCACTCGGATTTCCATATTGCATCTACCATTCTGATTTGTTCACATATTACACATATCTCCATTACCTTACGTACGTATCAAAAGCTTCATAACAACAGTCAACCCAAGAGTATATACGATGTGCATTATGTTTTGATCAGCGATGGTTGCAATATCTGCATTCTCCATGGTTACCCCATATTGGGGGGAAATGTTATTCCCTGTCCCCGACCAAACGACTATTTACTCATACTCAAAAAGTTCATTCCTAAAGAGATGATGTGTTGTTAATATCAAACCACCATGGCATTTTGAGATATGCAGAGTCATAAAAGATATCGGTTAGTAATCATATCCGGAAAAGCTTTGGCGTTACCATAACAGAGAATTGTTATCGACGTTAGTACGGTACTACAGTATGTGACTGATAGTACCGCCATGCCATGGCACATTAAGTGTATATTACCGTTAGTTACAGGAGTTTATGGTACGTTTGGTTACATTTTTACTGTTTTCAAGATATTATGACATCTTGCGTGTGAGAGCCTCTCCTGATGCAGATGATTGTTAATAATGATTTGGATACCTGCAAGGTGGCATTTATATAGAAATCATTATAACACACAATTGCTTATTATATCAGAGCGATCTTGTCATTTATCAAGATAAGTGCTACCAGTTTGTTGTAGAATGTTATTTCACAAAATGTATACACAAACCTTGACTACACTTCCACCACTCCCGCCAGTAACTGTCACCAATCCAGCAATACGATCTGGAACTATCATGGTTGATGTTTACAGTTGAAATCGAACAGCTTATTGATATGAAGTAAGCGGACACTCAAGACGTGTTCATCAACTGATGGCAATATGCACATGCTAAGCACAACTTTGTCTGACTAGAATATCAGCAGTAAGTGACCATCCTGAGATGATCAATACATCAGAAAATATAAATCGGTCCGGAAGGTACACACAAACCTCCCAGACACTGCGTTAGACCTCCCCAGTGGTCACAAGTAATTCCAGATGCTCACCGGCCCCCCGGGAGCTAAACAAAGTGCTCTCAGAGTCTGCAAGAGTCATCTCAGGTGCTCCTGAAAGCACCTGCAGTTATGGAGGTGCATTCAGGATGCTTCGAGATTTGACTTATAGGGTAGTCAAATGTTGGAGCAGCTGAGACCTCTGCACAGCTCTGCAGGAGACTTAGTGCCGTATTCTCACAGCAGTGGTTCTTAGAGTTCCTTGACCACAAGGCATTTGGTGTATCAGATTCGTCTTTGTTACAGTCACAAGATTTGCTACATCATAATATGGCATGTATTATCTATCTAAGTTTCTATATATATACATACTGCCAATCTGGCTGCAGACGGTGCTGAGAGTGTAATCACAGCAGAACCTGGAGACACTGAGTGAAAGAACTTAGAGATGCACTTGGAGACCGTGATCGAGCGAGTTTGGAGATGCACTTTGAGGCCGGGATTATGTACCTCAGAGATGCACTTGGAAGCCGTGATAGCACAAGTTTAGAGATGCACTTGGAGGCCAAGATCGTGTAACTCAGAGATTCACTTTGAGACAGTGATCGAGCGACTTTGGAGATGCACTTTGCGACCATGATCAATCGAGATTCGAGGAGTACATCGAGGTGGTTGATCTGGAGGCGGTAGATCAGGAGGGAGGTGCGACGGCAGCTGAGACTCTATTCATTGGTTAACTCGTAATCGTGGGAATGTAAACTGTTGAGTATAATAAGGTTTGCCCAGAGACTAGCTGTGAGTGGGAGCCAGTCGATCTTGGGATGATGCAGTACTCAGTGTATGTATTACTCGGTGTATGCTGTACCCAGTGTTAACTCATGATCATTGCATTGTGAGATTGATAGGGATGACTTAACTTAGTGTTCTTAGGTGATGGTAGAGGAAGAAAGAGATGAGAGGAAATGAGGGAAATCATCATGAGAAACTGGGACTTGAGGAAATTTCGTGTGCAAGTCAATTTACCAGTCCTGATAAGGCAGGTACAACTCCCAATCCGGCGGGTAAAAACACCGATACAAGGTCTTAAAAACCCAATCAGGCAAAGTGTACCCATGACTTCTCATATCCGCTCGTATTCTGCATATCGTACCCATCTTCATTCCCCATCTGTCTTTCTGTATCATTATCACAGAACACAAAGTTAAGTCAACCCTCTCTATCTCTCCATGCCATGATCCTGAGTTAACACTGAGTACAGCATACACCGAGTACAGCATACATCGAGTACAGCATACACCGGGTACAGCATACACCGAGTACAGCATACACCGAGTACAGCATACACCGAGTACAGCATACACTGAGCACCGCATACACTGAGTACAGCATTCTCCCAAGATTGTCTGTCTTCTCTTTATTCTCACGATTACGAGTTGACCCCTCAATGTAGCTTCAGCCTCCAGCGTACCTCCCTACAAGATCGATCGCCACCAGCCAGCTCTCTATGAGAGCTCAAAGGTAATGTCACCTCACCACATTCCCACAGTTGCGAGTTAACTAACTGATAGATACAGTCTCAGCACCTGGCGTGCCTCCTATCAACCGCCTCCAATTACGCCTCCAATCGTGCTCGATCATAGCCTCCAAGCGCATCTCCAAACTCACTTAATCACAGCCTCCAACTGCATCATTGAGTTACACAATCGCGGACTCCAAATGCATCGCCAAACATGCTCGATCACAGCCTCCAAGTGCATCTCTGAGTTCAACTTGATCTCGGCTTCCAAGTGGATTGCCAAATTCACTCTGTCACAGCCTGCAAGTGCATCTCTGTGCTCAACTTGATCTCGGCCTCCAAGTGCATCACCAACCTCGCTCTATCACAGTCACCAAGTGCATCTCTGAGTTCAACTTGATCTCGGCCTCCAAGTCCATCTATCAATTCAACTCGATCACAGCCGCCAAGTTCGCACGACCATGGCCTTCAAGTACATCTCCAAACTCGGTAGATTACGGCCTCCAAGTGCATCTCTGAGTTCGCTTGATCAATTCCTCCCAGGGCATCTTCAAACTCACTCTATTACGGCCTCCAAGTGCATCTTCATGTTCACACAATAACCACCTCCAAGTGTATATCTGAGTTCCCTCAATTGAGAGCTTCAGGCGCACCTCGAATTGCTCTCAAGCACCGCCTGCAGCCAGTCCAGATATGCCGTGTGTTGATGGGTAGCAATATGGATACATAGATACATAGATGAGACTACAAACTGAATACATGAGTTTTAAAAATTGTTGAACGATAAGTAGTACCTATGATTTTCAGGCACACCAGCAGTGTCCCCAAAGAAGATGTTGTTTCTCCCAGACTGCTCTACAGTGATTCGAGGTGCTCCCAGGCTTTTTGTCGGCGCTCCCAGTCTTGTCGCCGGCGCTCCCAGGTGCTCCCAGGTGCACCTGACGGCCACTGCATTGGTCCAGTCAACTCTGGGATTTGACCACCCTGGAATTCTGGTCCGACAACTCTGAGACACTCTTAGAGACTCCCAGTGACATAATTACATTTTGCTGATGTATCTTTCTCAGGAAACTGGTACTGCAACACAACCTGGTATTCATCCCCACTTTACTGTGACAAATGCGGCTCTGATCTGATCCAACAATCCCAGACTGACTGATGTGGCTCTGACAAGTGTGGCTCGGACATAGTCTCTGACAATCCCAGCTTTCAAAGTACACTCTAATATAGTCTCTGATAATGTGGCTCTGACAAGTGTGGCTCTGGCCTGGTCTCTGGCAATCCTGGCTATGATTAACATAGCTCTGAAAAGTGTACTCTGACATGATCAGACAATCCCGGCTGTGATAAATGTGACTGACAAGTGCGACTCTGACATGGACTCTGGCTCTGACATGGTGCAAAAGGGGGCACTGACCAGTACTGGCTCCGGATACCAGGCATCGCTGTTGAGATCGACATATCTGGGTCATCTAGTATAGCATGTCATGTTATTCCAAAGATGTGTACTGGTTGAGGAAGTATTGGATAACTACACCACTCGGAACAGGTTGCACAGGTGTAAGAATCAAAGTCACATCTAGAATGTGTGGTACACTTTGCGGCACATCTCGACACATTATCATTGCATGGGTTCTGTTTGGCATCATACACGATAAATACTACAAATCCTTCACTGTCAATAGGTTGTAATGTACCGTCAGCCATATTACACTCCCATCAGCACTGTCTTCCCTTGTATTGATTCTTTTGCGCAATCGAAAAGTGGGTAGCAGTTTGGCAGGGAAATATCATTCATGACATACCGAACTATTGTTTCGTGGTGCTCGATCTCTTGTATCAAAACATTGTCGAGTTGATTGCCTTGTCCGCACCACTTTTCCGCACACCTTGCGTTTTGAACTGCAACTGCATCTGGATTATTGTTCTGCTGAATAGTGACTGTGATGCCGTTCCCTGGGTGTATCTTTGGATGGAAAATCAATGATGCATGCAATCTGGAGGTCCCTAGGTCAAAACTGGCACTCATATCGGCTTGAAATGTCGAAGAATAGGATGGCAGAGCATCAATAAACTCTGATATGCTGATACTCTCTAGAAGTGTCAGAGTTACAATCATGCTGCGTTTGCTCATAACTCCATTGATGCGATGTGTCAAACTAGGTGATAATTTGTCAGACACCAGAGGATCCCCCACAGAAAGCTTTCTGCGTATATCTGCTTTCCGCAAGAGGAGATCAGATTTAATCATATGCAGCAGAATACTGACTGTCGACATGATACAAAATAGATGCATTTTCCATTGTAACATCTGCACAATATAGTTCACCTTGTTGGAAGAACAGTAGCCATCCCTGATGAGGTTTTTATGATTGGCTTTTTATATTTCAGTGTCACTGTTATTGGCCGAGTCCATTTCCCTAATACATTAGATATAGTGCAGAAGGGAATGGATTTGGGTATCTTGCTCATACTGTGGCTCTTGCAGTATGGTAGGAAGAGGTGGATGTTGCTGCTAATGCCACCTAGCGCATCCTGTAGGTATTTGAGCGTAGTTTTGGTGTTGAAGTGGCAGCTGGCAATCAATAGAAACTCGGTGACAGATTTGATGAACTGAAAGTGCGCAGGATGCCGTTTAGAAAGTGGGGCAAGTGCTGGACACCAGACCTTCGCCATATCTTTGTACTCAACACCTGTCCATTGTTTCACCCTGGTAAGTTTGTCTCCAACCTGGCATATATCAGAGAAGTAAGGTATTAAGGGGAATCGTTCATCTATCAGTTCCAAACTAGTGTTAGCAACGGTTCCGGACTGTCACTTTGGGTCTGGGTCTGGGTCCAAACTGAACCATTGCCAAATTGGCGGTCTGGGTTGTCAATAAACCCGAACCGTCAGGTGGGGTACGGTTCGATGGTAAACTCCCAATCCGTCTGAATCGGGCGGGTTGCCAGCAGGTAGCCCAATGGGCCCATCTATAGATTCATATTAGGCTCTTCTTTTTGCAGTTTGTTAATATTATCTTATCAAAATCGCATTTTCAACATGGAATGATACATTTTTACATGCTTTGCAGCTTGCAATATTGATTGATTTGGAATTGGTGTTTTACCTTTGATATATTGTATTTTTGCCTATCAGGGCGGCCAATAATTCCGTTATGAACCCGAAGATCCGCACCATGCCTTGATTACGAAATATGCAACAACTAAAACTGTTGACGCTCCATTGATGCTTATTTTCAGGATTTGGCAGGGACCAGGTCACCATTGTTTTCACCAGTAATGGCTGCCAATATCTGATAAATGGATGTCTGCGACCAATCAGAATATAAATTACCCAAGATGTGATGCTCAAAATTGTTGATGCTCCGTTGACACTCATTCTCAGAATGGGGCGGTGACCATATTGCTGTCTCTTTTGCCTATACAAGCTGCCCATACATCGGCTATGCATAACAGTGACCAAAGCATTGTTTAATTACCATACTTACAAAACCACAAATCGTTGATGTTCCGTTGATACTCATTCTGAGAAAGTGGTGGTGACTGTTTTGCTGTCTATTTTGCCTATAACAGCTGCCAATACATCGGTTATGCATAAAAGCAACCAAATCACTGTTTATTTACCGTAGTTACAAAACCGCAAATCGTTGACTCTGCATTGACTTTGATTCTACTGTATTGTCCATTCAATATCTGCAGCCATCAATAATAGTTTTCATCATGACTTGAACTTATTGGTCGTCTTTCTGACTGATTGAGAATTGGTCCTGTGGCAAAGCCGAGCACAGTAACATTCTTGCACTGTTTGCTCTCACACGACTACAATTTATGTATCTTGCCAAAAGCTTCATTACGCCTGCTATACATCTGTTTAACAACCGATATTCACAAACTACTGCTCACCATTGGCCCAGAATATATCTCTAACTAAACCTCTCAGTCAAGATACATAAAGAAGCTTGTGAAACATTGATGCATTCTGTCCGACTTTTTCTTCACTGCCTTATTCCTCCTAGTTTCGACTGCATTGACCATCACTAACACCTTATCCGCTTGTCTCTTTGACTTCCGTGGAGGCTGAATCGATCCGGGAACATTCAGCGTTGTGCACACATCCTGCTGCTCTGGCCATTCCGGATCCTCGATGTGATTGCCTGGCTCTACATTAGATTGAACATCTGCGGTGCAATTGCCATCGCTGTCATTTGTATTATCCAGGTCCTCATGCCAGTTTAGCCAATCTTCGGTGTCCGAAATGCTTTCAGGTACGCTACTCACATCAGTTTCGACTGAATGATGGTTCATTCTTCTGATTCCACGGATTTTCAATATTTGAGTTCGTCCTCCAGGGAGGTTCTTTGCAGATAAAGCTGGTGGCAAAGGAGATCTTTCTGACAATTTAAATGCAGCCGCACCATCATGTTACAAGAGTGACTAGGATGCTTTGACGATCACTTCAGTGTCCGAAATTTATCCTACGGCAGTCATTTCCTGGTTTTGAGGACAAGATTACTCATCAGTAGCATGTAGGTTTTGGCTGCTCTGCCACATTGCCAAAAAGTTGTGAATCTTGGCTATTGTGTGCAATTTCCTTTCCTCCGCCTGTGACGAAGATTAAGCGGATGAAGTCTATTCTACTATTGAAGGAGAAGCTCTGTCTTTAGATACATGAGAGTCTGGAACTTCATGGAACTCCATGCAAGCTCATGATTGCGAAAACCAGTGGCAGTAGAAAGTAAAGACTCGTGGATAAGTCTACGACTATGACTCTGTAGCCTGTGAGTCAATTCAGTGATTTCAGGGTAGCTGCGACTTCCTCTCAGATCATACAGTAACACCGCCTTCTTCTTTATTCCCAAGTTGTTTTCTGTGTTCGTGGTATCCGATGCTGGGTCACCACCTGCCAGAATCCATGTATTGCCTCCAGCAAACTGCCTTACAACGACTTTTTTGCGAAGGGTCTCGCCTGTGGTTATTGACTGCCTCCAGCCGATCAGATCTCCGCCAAGGGAAATACTGGCCTCCACTCTGACACGATGTGGTATGATAGATAATGTATCGCGTACCACATTGGAGGGATCTGTGTACTTTGATTGCGTGTCCACTGGTTGACGCCACCAGTCGGTTATGTCCGGTCTCCAAAATATACTGCTAATCTCTATTGGGTCGGAGTGGTAATCATTGAGATTTGGATTAATTTGCCCCCAGTTCTTTGGTGCTTCAGGTGGCAAATTCGAATACAGCCTGACGGCGGTCAATAATTGTGCTGCGCGATCGCTTCATCTGGGTGTTGTCTGAGCCTCATTTTTAGGCGTTAAGTATTCTTCATCATCGCTGGACAAATCATATGTATCAAAGGATGATTGACCGGATCCTGAAGCCGTTATGAAGGGGACGACATTGCTGCTCTGTACGCTTTTAGGTTTATTGACCGGCAAGCTCGATGTTTGGCACTGTATTCATTCTCGACACACCTCCGAAAGGCCACCTGGTATTGGGTAGTATTGGATATCTCCTCATCAGAATTAATATTCATTCCCCTGTCCCACTTCTTAAACGATTGAAACTTCCGGAAAAGATCAAGGATATGTGCTGAAATGAGAAGCATACCCGTAGATGGAGTCACTTCAGCACAATATTTATACAGCTTCGGTCGAGCTAACTTCATGGTGAAGAACAAATCTTCCTTCCACTGAATCTTCTTCATAGTGAAAGCTCGCACAATGCCATCCATATGATCGAACATGTCATTGTATACTGTGATAATGTGATGGAATGCGACTGGATTCCTCTTCGACATCCCCAGGGTCTCATATCGGAATGGCCTCAATACATCCATGACACAGTTGACAACGGTTCATTCGTCCTGTGTTTTGAAGTGTGGCCGGTAATTACTGTATGTTAGATTTTGGAGGCACTGGCAGGTGGATTCTCGTAATCGGAAGGTTTGCTCAAGCAACTCTAGTGTCTAGTTCCAACATGTCTTCATATCCATAATCGGTTGTACTGCGATGCGGACTTTGGCCTGTTGACATGCAATGAACTCGTTTTGACGACCAGGTGTTAGCATAATCAATAAAGCTAGCATTCTCTGCTTCAGGAATTTGAGTTTCAGGAGTTTCAAAATATCTTGAAGTATGTACTTTCTCAATTAACTTTGCTAAACCTGGGCTCATGGCCGACACCTTATTGATTCTAACATTGCCCTCTTTTGGAAGTCTTTGACTCTTCCCAATATCTATGCTTTCATTCTCTCCAAATTGCTCATTGCGCTCATGGTATTCCCAAGACTTGGTGTGGCCTTTTACACCGAGACTGCTGATGAATTCACCTAAAGTCAGCTGAATGACATGCACCATGCATGGTATGTGGTTGCTCAATGTAGGCCGCTCAATTCCGGAGTCCTCCAGTGTTGATTGCAGCTCACTTATTATCGAGTAATGTGAGGAAGCATTATCTGTCTCAATTCCAAGCAAATGGCCATCAGTAAGCTCAAAACGATCAAGCATGTTCTTCAAATGCGTGGCTAGCCATGCTGCAGTATGTTGGCCCTTAACCTATCATCCTGAAGAAGCTTTCAAAACGGGAAAAGAACAGGCGATCAATCTCATCGAAGCGAGTTGTGCTTCACACAATACCCAATGAAGATCCATATAGTAAGCAACGACCGATGTTATGGCAAGTTTCTTCATTGATGTCAATCCGTCCAAAGGATAACTTACTTTATTTCGTGATGGCAAGTGCATCTCAATTGCATCCACGGTCAGTGCATATTCCCTCTGGCAAATGTCAATAAGTGTCGTGGCCGATGGCAGGTCAAGCACACTGCACAATGCTTTATATGACCGTTGTAGCTTGATATTTGATATAGCATACCAGGGACTATGAGCCGAAAAAAATCCTAACATAAGTTAGAGATTCCATGTGTATTAGTGAAATTCTGAAGTTTCAGCATCTTTAGCTGCCAGTTTGGAATGTTTTGTCTGCCATTTCGATTAATATGAATTAAGCGGAATGTGGTATAAGAATTTCCTCTGCGAACTTACCATTTTAATTCCCCAATGTCTTTGCCTCTTCAGGATCGCCAAAGGTTTTCCATCAACCGTTGAACTAGTCAATTCTGTTGTACGGTGGCGTGTGCTCGAGTAGTTGAGTGTATGTGGGCGTACGCGAACGTGCGTCTATTGTCTCGTGTAATGACCCACGTCGCATCCACAAATGGTCGAGCGATGACTAATGGTGCTAACTACAAAAGAGGCAAGTTACGTCATGGTCCTTGGCATAGTGATATGTATACTTCCAATCAGCTCAACACTCCTCCAGGACGGCGATAATGTCCGATTCAAACAAAAAACCGTAAACAAAGAAAAAGAGGACATAATCACACATCGCCGATCTCCTGGAAAGAAACATGACCAATCAATTTACTTTCCGATTCCATTTCTGACGCCATTTGCATTTCCGATACGATTTGCAAGATCATTTCCGAGGCCATTAGCAATTCCAATCCCGTGGTCATTTTCCAGGCCATTTCCAAGTCCAATTCCGATCATTTCCATTGTAGCACACTACGTCAAGAACACTGGCTTCGGCAGTGGCTTCATAAAGCAGTCGGCGAGCATCTCAGCAGTTGGTATGTAGCTCAAGTCGATCTCTCCATCTCTAGCCATATATGCAGCAAGATGGTAGTTGGTAGCAATGTATGCAACTGCAGTTCCACTGTAGATTCTGTTCTTGATGCTTGCGATTAGTCACTGTGAAACGGAGAACATGTGATGGATAATCGGGATGCCGAGCTCATTCAAGAGATGCAAGATCTTTGTGAGTGTTATGCAGTCTACTCCAAAGGCATAGTATTCGGCGTCAGTCGTGGACTGGGAAGTCGACGTCTGTTTTCTCAAGCTCCAGTTGACCGGTGCCCCGAAGGTGATGACCGGTCCACTTGTCGATTTATAGTCATCAGGGCATCCAGCAAAGTCCGAATCGACATACCATCTAAGTGCATCTTCTGGTTCTCCTTTGTGTGCTCCTCTGAGTGCTGCTTCAATTGCTCCTCCGAGTGCTTCTCCAAAACGCAGTCACCAGTTCTTGATGCTGTTGAGGTACCAAAATACACGCGTGAGAGCTACCATATGCTCATTGCCCGGGTTGTGATTGTACCGGCTGAGAACCCCGCTGGCATATGGGATATCGGGCCAAGTGGTGGTCATCGCATACATGAGGCTTGGCATCATTGATTGGTATATAGTCAGATCGCAGGATTCTTCGTTGGGCTTTCGCTTGTAAAGGTTCATCGCCACTGGCGTGGCAACTGGTCTGGATTCGTTCATTCGGAACATCGCCAAGATCGTCGGAATGTAGCTGTGCTGATGGATGTCGATCATGTAATACTCCCGATTGCATGCGATGTTCATGCCGAGATAGAAGGAGACACGCCCAAGATCATGCATCTGGAACGTCTTCTTCATCTGATCCTTCATCTGCCCAATCGAGCCCTCGTCAGCAATGATAAGGTGATCATTAACGTACGGAATCTCTGCGGCAACTAATATGCCTTGTTCCTTATTATTGAGCAGGAACAGTCCTCTGTAAACACGTGATGCCTAGAATCCAATCGAGATCATGAAGTCCTTAAAAGTGCCATACGAAATATGTGATGACTGCTTTAGGCCATCAAGAGACTTTCTCAAGCGGAGTACCATCTTCTGCAAAGTCTTCGTTACTCTTGGATCGTTGTATCAGCTCCCATTCTGGAGCAAACGAAAGTATCTCTGCGGTGGGTGCATATAGATCTCTTATTCCAAGTCAACTCCTGAGACAGCCGTGCATACATCCATTTGTTAGATCTCGAGATCATACTTGGTGGCGATGGGAAGTGCCAGCCTTACGGGGCGCAAGCGAGCTGTGAGTGCATACCTAGCCAGGTAGGCAATGCTGTCGATTTGGTGATTTCCTCCACAGCCTGGCCTGGCCTTTAACCGCTGCACATTGCCTACTCCTTCGTGCTTCATCTTGTATACCCAGAGACTAGGCAACGCCTTTCTCCCTTCCGGAAGCTCCACAAAATCTCCAATGACATGAGGCGTATCAATTGCATCTAACGCTTGTTTCATCACCATATCCCATTTCTCGGCGAGCAGAGACTCGGTTGCTGCTTTGTAAGACTTTGGATCGTCGATTCCATCCTCGTGATCATTGGAGATTGCAGCTGCCATGTAGATGGGAATCATATCCTCAAATTCCTCATTATTGAGAGCCAATTGTGCAGACTGTGCTAATTTGCCAGCACCGTTGGGGCGACTACCTTCGGCCGGTGGCTTCCATCCTTCTCCAAGTGACGTCTGAAATCCAGCTAGTTCTCGTGACTTCTTCTTTGGCTTTGGAGGATCCGGAGGTGAATCGTTGTCCAATGACTCCTCCGTTTGACATTTGGAAGTTTCATCTCTAGTTGGCTGCATCTCTGTGGGATTGGATTCCTCGATGACATCTCTGCAAAAGTGCTCATTCAAGATCGATGGGTCTGCAGCATTCGGTGCTATGTACCGCTTCCCTTCTCTGAATACCACATCTCGTGATTGGTGAAGGGTCTTGGCCAATGGTTTGTATACGAAGTACCGCGTAGTCGATATGCAGTACCCAAAGAATATGCCGGGAGTGGCTCTGTAATCCAGCTTCTTTCGTTTCTCTTCCGGAAGGTGGACGAAAGCCAAGCATCTGCACACACGGAGATGGTTCAAAAATGGCTTCGTCCCATGCCAGGCCTCGTATGCAGTGTTACTGACTACAGATCACATCGGAGTGTGGTTCTTGAGATAGACTGCCACTGAGACTGCAAATACCTGGTACTTCTTCAAAAGTCCGGCATCATCCAGCATGCATTGAATGTGCTCCATGATCGTGTGGTTCGCCCATTTGCCAACTAAATTAGACTGAGGAGTGTAGGGTGTAGTTGTTGCCTTTAGTATGCCCTCTGATTTTATGTATTCTCCGAACTTCTTGGAGGTGTACTCACAGCCTGCATCTGTTCAAAATCGCTTCACTTGCTTGCCCAACTCCTTTTCTCTAAGAGTCTTCCATTCTTTGAATTCTTCTAGGGCTTCTGACTTGAACTTCAATATGTACTCATCTGTATGCCACGTGGGGTTGTTGATGAAGAGCAGCATATATCGACCTCCTCTGATGGCTGTTTCTAGGGTCCCGCATATGTCCGAATGCACTAGCTGCAGTGGCTCAGTGGCGCGGGAGGTCACGGGAGAAATGGGGTTCCAAACTAACTTGCACTTGATGCAACTCTCGCAATCACACTTTCCGGTCATTCCCGGAGCATCGGTGTTCGTCGGCAAGGTCTTCAAGGCCTTGAAATGGACGTGTGCGATGCAGTGGTGCCATAACATCAGCTTCTCTGCATCGTGCTGAGATATATGACCAGGCGTCTTAAATACCAGCAGGCAGCGGTTGCTGTTGTCGATATCGGTGTATTCGGTCGATGGGGGAGCTCAATCCAGAACACGATCCAGAATGCATAGCCCATCAACTTGAGGTGCAGTGGCAATCAACTTGCCATCGCGATTGTAGAGGTTGAGACCGTAGTGATTCAGCGGTTTGACTTTGACGTCCTTGTTCATGATCTGTGACTCTGAGATGAGGTAGAACGATACTGGCAAATGCACCACTTCTTGATGTATGATCGTTTCCGTCGTTCCATCTGGCAGCTGGCAAATTAACCTAACACTCCCATATCTAGATGCAAACAATGTGACCCCATTGTATCCCTTCACCTTCTTGGTATTCGGAGGATATTCAGTGTAGGTGATGAACATTGCTTGACAGCCGGAGATGTGAGTCGTGCATCCGCAATCGATGAACGAATAACTGGATGAAGTATTTGCGCTAGCCATCATCCAATAGTTCTCGATCGAAGTGGTGAGAGTCCAAGTAGTTTCAGTCAATGCTTTTGATGCAGTGTCAGTAGCCATTGGAGAATTGCCGCGTTACTTGCTCGAGCAGTTCTCGGTGATATGCCCTCGCTGCTGGCATTGAAAGCACTTCTGCAGATCCTTCTCTTTGCTATAGTCCTTATTATCTCTCTTATATCTCCTTGCACTTTTGCCGCCTTTACCGGCTTTACCGCCATTACCACCACCACCTTTGCCACCCTTCATTGCAAAGAGCAGGGCTTCTGGAGGGCGCACATTCTCACTCTTGATTGCAGCTTTGTATTCGACTAGCTTGGTGATGATCTCATCAGGCGTGGCGGTCATTGTGGCGTTTTTGTCCATCAGGAGCACCAGCAAAACTTTCCACTCGTCGTTCCATGGGATTCTGCGAAGGAGGTAGAAGATGTGCTCTTGCTCACGCATCTTGGCGATTGTCTTTGCAGTGTCCCTATCAGCATTAGTGTCAATGGTCGATTGCCCTTTGCCCTGCCCAGAGATTGTAATACTTGACTTTGCGATTGATCCGTGATGCGTAATTGTTGACATTGCTGCACTCCTGTAGCTTGACGCTCCAAAGGTCATCCCTAATTTCGAAGATGTTGAGCTTCAACTTTGCCTTGTAAGATGATGCGAGCTTGTTGCAAAGTGTCTTTGCATCATCGACAACCGTGTAATCCGCTTGATTCCTCGGTTCCATGCTGAGCAGGATAGCCAATCTGGAAACACCATGGTGATTTATCCAGTCTTTGAAAGCAGCCTTCTCTGTAGCGGTCGCGTTTGCAGCTGGCTCTTTCAGCTTGTCATTGTATCCTTTCATGATACCATACACTTGCCTCTGCTCGAGAAGTAGGGCCATCTAGGTTGCCCATTGTACATAGTTCGTGCCATTGAAGTTGGTGATGGCGATGGTAATTTAACCCATCATGTATCCCAATCGTCAGTTATCGTAGTCTCTCAGATTGTATGGGAGTCATCTAGCAGCTGCCGTCAGAAACACAGCGGAATGCGGGGTAATCACTTAGCTTGTAGAGATGGTTCTCGGTGATGATGTTGACTTCCACTTAACAAATGAAAGTGGAAGTGATGATTGTTGGTTCCCATTTAGACGCAAGGGCTAGTAATCTGTTCTACGGTGGAGTGTGCTCGAGTAGTTGAGTGTGTGTGGGTGTATGGGAAGGTTTGTCTATTGTCTCGTATCATGAGAGATGTCGCATTGACATAAGGTCGATCGATAACTAATGGTGCTAACTACAATAGATGCAAGTTACATCATAGTCCTTCACATAGTGATATCTGTACTTCCAATCAGCTCAACAAATTCAGCAACTACTGACTCTGTTAACTCGTTTAACTTTGCGATGTGAGCTTTTGCCAGCAAGTGTCTCCCCATTGAGCTGGTCCCATGTTCTGATTGATGGCGAAGTACATAGTGACAAACAATACATCTGATTCCAGGGCTGCCAGTCTGTTCAATTCCGCAGTGGAAATAAAATCGGCATGAAGACGCATGTCTATAGTAATTCCAAACAATCGAATGTTTCAAGCCTACATTCATTGAAGCCCACCAAGCATTGATGATGATGTGTAAAGTAAGGTCACTCAAATCATGAATACAGACACCTTTATTTTTGGAGGGGAGATCATAACCTCTAGGAAAGAGGTATGTAAAGATTTTGAATCTGACATGGCGGTAGGAATTAGAAAGCTAGGTAATTCGACTTGAGAGACTGCCGAAATCAACGTTATAGTAAAGCAGAATCCGGGTTGTTAAATATTGACTCCAGATCTACAACCAACAAAATCAGATCTGTGAGACATTGCATGCATATTTGTGAAGTTTTATACACAGACATATTGACAAGACTGACTGCGTAAAACTCAATATAGGAACAGCATAATGCACTGTATTGCAGCATAGCTTGTCAAACCTCCACTAAAATTGTCGATGCTCCGTGAGTGTTCAATTGTAGCAGGCAGAGACAACAGTGGGAGTAGCATTTTTGCAGATTACGGCTACCGATAGGTGGATTGTGGGTTAGCTGCGTTCCATTGCCTCTGGAGTATCGAAGATGCAAAATCAAAAATCATTGATATGTTCTTGACGCTCATTGTAGGATATAGTAACCATGTTGTCGCAAGCAGTTTTGCCCAGAGAGGCTGCCGATTGTACAATTATGGATGAAAGAGGTCGCACAGCCCCATCAATGTCGAAGATGCTAGGCATAAAATCGTTGACACTGTGGTGACGCTCATTTGTACGGCATAGTTATGATGTTGTCAAAAGCATTTCTGTCTAGAAAGGCTGTCCATAGTTCGATTAAGGGTTAATGTTATGGGACAGCCCATTGACTGTCCAAGATGCAAGGCCTAAAATCGTTCATGCTCCATTGATGCTCATATTTAGGACATAGCAGAGATGTTGTCGCAATCAGTTTTGCCTAGAAAGGCGGCCGATAGTTCGACTATGGGTTAATATCGCCACACAGCTGTTGGATTTTCGAAGATGCAAGGCCATTAGTCGTTGACACTCCGTAGACACTCATTTTGAGGACATAGTATCATTGTTATTGCAACCAATTTTGTTTACCAAGGCGGCTGATAGTTCGATTATGAGTTAATGTCACCCGACAGCCCAGAGGATTTTCCAAGACCAAAGGCCAAAAATCTTTGATACTCTATTGAGGCTCACATTAATCACATTGAAACAGCCTTCATACACACAATAATTGTACACAGCAAATCATATAGCCACTATTGACATCCAATATTGCGTTTGAAAGTATTATTGTTTGCATCCAGGAGTTTTATTATCTCTCAATGTCTGATCAACCTCTACCCACGTTATCTGAGTGAGAAATGACGTGGTTCTGATACATTCCTGCGCATTTGGCTGGTAATTCACGGCATGTAGATCATTTCCCTAGTCTTTGGTAAATATAGCTGGACTTCTTTACCTTTCCGCGTCCAGCTCCTTCTCCTCAATTTCCATGATATAGTATAAGCAATTGCAAATATCTCAACCATGTGCACCAGGTCTGTGCGGCGAGTTATGCAGTTAGATATATGGATGAATGCAGCATGACGGTTGTCATTCAGACAGATTCATACTGAGCGCTGACAGTTCTTTCTAAGACTCGTATGATATCACTCACCTAAATTTTGCTTGTCAACTTCGTCACTAATATACCTTTTGCTTTCTCACTTAACAGTAATCAGCAAACAGCAATTGCACTTGTTGCCTGTCATACAGCCTGATTTGGATTCTAGACCTTTCGCATGGTGCGTTCCACCCTTGCACATAGACAGACAAGTTATCATGTCTCACAATTCGGTCACTGAAATCAAGAAAACGCTGACACATAGCAAAATTGGTACACAAATTGCTTTTCACAGAGATATCACGTCAAAAATACAAGTTTGCCTCTTTAATTCACCGCTGACGCAGGAGCCATCACCATGCCTTAGTCCAAACTCGATATCTATATCGTGATTGGCTGGGGAGGCTATATGCCGGTGTAAACGCTTACATGTTCAACAGGCTTCGCTTTTGGAATGAGTCCAGAATCCGGCTCCTTGGCCGGCGCAAGATTGGGTATACTCATCTTTGACAGCGGCTTCCTAGAACCTAGCCTACTATGACTACTTTCTGGTCGAGAAGTCCCTTGTGGTATTTGTGATATTTCCGGGACAATCTCAAGACACTCCATAAGCTCCCAAAATGTTGTTAGTGTGGGTGCTGCAGCATCATCATCCGTTTGCGGTTAAACGACAGCCGGAAGCCTTAATTTGGATGGGTTGTACTTCTTGTCTCTTTCACGGAAGTTGTCGGCTGTGTCCTCCCATCCCCGTTTCATCAATTAGTCAAGCTTTATCTGCTTCGGCAGAAACCTCTCTATGCGCTGCTGCACAGTTTTAGTGGTTGTGCCCATCACCCAGCCAGGTTTGTCATTATCGCTCAGCTGGCCCTGCTCTGTCTCTTCATCATCCTCATCTTCCCCATCCTGCCCATCTTCGGAACTGGCAATATCGCTCAGACTGTCTCCGATAGCAACCATGATCTTATGAAACGTTATTTCGGGCTCTCTGGCTGTTACCCCCGCGTTTTCAGCTACCTCGGTATCTTCCTCCACCTGCCTGATCGCTGCCTCTGCATCTTCAACTCACTTTCTTTCCCCAGCGGTCTCTCTCTCAACATAATCCTCAATGCATTTCTCTTTCTTTTCACTGCATAAGATGTACGTATCTCGTCGTTTCTCAGCCACAAGCATCTTTTTTGATCCCAAGCTGTGCAATGCCCCAAGGGCTCGGACTCATTCTGCCTGTAAGCCACCCTTGTCTTCACTTGCTCGATGACATCATTGGGTAGACCGCTTTGTTGATCTACCATACATGCCTGCCGGAAGTGGTGAAAAGTTCTTTTCTGGAGCATTGACCATTGTAGTTTGCATTGACTTTGTTCTTGGGCAAGATGTTGGATGCTGCCAGTTATGGACAATATGGAGGCAAGCAGCGTGTTGTATGTCAAGGTTGGTATGATTAGTCATCCTGAACAAAGCATAATCTCGCTTTTGACTGTCATTATATTAGGAATAGTTATGATAACCGTACAATATGACTTGATTGTTAGTGTCAGTTTCATGTAACGTCCCGGGGATTATTTGAGACAAACATCAACAGACATTGTTTCCATCGAACAATATCCTATTGATATCTGACAATCATGCGATTTCAGCTGTCGTACACTGCAATATATCCCTGTTAATAAACAAATATCATCGGATCGACTGATTGCAAATCGCAGGGTGGTGGGAAACTCCTGCAACTTGCAGCCATATTCAGCAGGATTTGTCTTGAGTATAACAATTATGTTGGCTGCTACTTATTCCGTTCTGACATGAAGCTAACTATATAGTCCTCAGGGCTTCCCACCTTCTTTCGTTATCATCTTCATCTTCTATTCCACACCAGCAAATCATGAATACTCAACTACCTACGCCAGGTGAGAGCGGATCGAATTCCTGCCTATTGGTGGGCGCTACATCAAATACAGGAATCCTTGGCCCACAACAACAGCGCAGACAACAGTTAGTTCACTGCAACGCTGCCAATGCACCCACCGAACATATGACCCAGAAGGTACATTTAAAAATCGTCTGTAAGACTGAACGCCGCAAGATTAAGAAGCAGCATGCAGTTGGATGTGGGTATATCCATATCCAGGTAACCAGCGGTCAAATAACCATATCACATACAGCGGGTGTCTGTAGAGAGCTACGGAACGAAATTATCGCTGCATGTAACAGGAAACCACCATGGTCGACAAGGGAATTTGTCGCCATAGTCCGTGAAATCGAACATCACGATGTTGCCAGCTCTGGGATATTCGTGTATGAATTTTCCGATATGAATCCCCGTGAGTGGAAGAAATGGGCTTCAATTACCTCAGCGAAGGCTACGGAAGCGTATATGGTAGATGTAATAGCCGAATCTCATTGTCAAAAGCAGTAACTAATTTCTGGTAGGTTTTCAACATGTCTGCTACTATGGCAAGGCAAGGAGGTCGGGTACAGCTGGAACAGTCCGACATGCACGTCGCCTTGAATATGGCCAAAATGGCCAAAGAAGGCATTTTATGCGCCGGAATGGAGGAAATGAAATATCTGATCAAGAAACCTCCTGCCAAGGTCCGAGAAGAGCGCGGTGTTTAGTTTTCTGGGCATAAACAGGTGATGACTGCGATGGAAAGACACCTGCCTATGCTTCATCAAAACCACACGTCCGGCTGCTTTTCTTGCCAAAATGGCATCGCAAAGAATCTTCAGACATACTGGAGATGCAATGTACCAGGTGCATTTTCATCCGACAGATGCAGACAGTCGACTCTAGAGCCAACCCCACCACTGCCTGGCACGCCACTCGCTCCAACCGGTAACAATTCTGTAGCAAAATGATTCGAAATCGTCAATTTGCCAGCGGCATATACATTTTCACATATACCTCTTCCCTTTGCTGAATTTTTCAATCTTGATGCATTTGCACAGGATAGCCAGCATGATACACATTTTGATCACGATATGCTGACTGATGAAGGAACATCCACTGGTTAGTACACTATCTGTTGTGTGGTAATGCCGCTAACATCAATTTTGAAGACCGGAGCAGTCTATTGACCGAATCTGGAAGTGATGACGCCCATTGATCGAACGACACGGGATTTTGGAGATTATTAATATATATTTCTATGTATTATTACAGAACAACCTAGTGATCAAGAAGAATGTAAATGAAAATGGTAGAAAGGCTGCGAAAACAATGTGAATGATGGACTACACCAAATCAAATGATTGTATATTTTGGATACACCTGTGGCAAAATGAGCGTCAACAGAGCGTCAACAATTTTAGGTTATGTAAGTCTAATAATCAAAAATTGATTTGCTCGTGGTTATACATAATTGAAGTATTGGCCGCCTGTACAGGCAAAATTTTAACGACACACTACCTACCTCATCTTGAAACTGAGCGTCAACAGAGCTTCAACAATTTTTGGCTATGCATCCTGGGTAATCACACCACCAATAGGTTGCAGTCAGTCACAAATGAATTTTTGGCCGCCTAAATAGACACAACAGATTGCAATACCTTCCCTGCCCTATTTTGAAAATAAGCGACAACAGTGCGTCAATGATTTGTGGTCATGCATCCTGGGTAATCACACTGATAATATGTTGCAGACAGTCAGAAAGGAATTTTTGGCTGCCATTAAACGCAATACATATTGCAACACCCTCCCTGCACCATTCTAAAAATGAGCGTCAACAGAGTATCAATAATTGTTTGTCGTGGATCATGTGTAATCTGGGGGGCGACAGGTTGCAAATTGTCATAAACGGATTATTGGCCACCTTTATTGGCAAAAGTGAAAGTGAAACGCTCCCTGCCCCGACTTGATAATGAGTGTCGACAGAGTGTCAATGATTGTTGGCCTTCCATCATGGTTAATCTCAGTGCGATGTGGCAATTACTGTCTATATTCATGGATTTGACTGTTTTTATACACTAAATGGCTCAAGAATAGTTCGTGGTAGCTCTGTAAATAAAATAAGTTATTACTGTCCCGGAGGATGTGGCGGTAATATCCCGCACATATCTGCCTATACAGGCTGCCATATCCTTCGTTAGGGATGCTTGTGGTCAAGCGCTACTCATATTATCGAAGGTGCAAGGCCAAAGATCGTTGGCGCTTCGTTGACGCTCATCTTTACCATGTGGTAGGGCGCCTAAGTATGCTCGTTTTGTTCGGTAAGGCGGCCAATAGGTTCAAAATGAACTGTGACGTACCAATGTCAATATTCTACGATTAACAGTAGCATATCTGAATGTATCATGAATGTAAAACACGAGATGTAGAACTGGAGATTCGAACCGCAGGGTCTAGCCAAACCAGGCAAAACCCGCATGTTGACAGGTACGGGTCCAGGTTTGGCCCGCCAAAAGTCAGTGGGTTTGGTTTTTGTATTGGGCTGGAACAGAACCGATCCATTTTTGAGGTCCGAACCCAGATGGCTGGCGGGCTACCCGGACCCGTTGCTAATACTAGTCCAAACTCTTTTCCTGGCCATAATTATCTTCAGAAAACCAACAATCCATTCCCAGGTCTGATCTATAAACAAGCCCTTCAGTAGATGGTGCAACTGGTCAACAGTCGTGCAACAATATAGATGTCAACCTGGATGCGCATCAGCGCAATTTGTGCAATTGCCAAACTTCCACAGCACCACCTCTTCAGCAGCTGTTGTTGACAAATGAAGGTATTGTTGGGGATGGTGGCGCCTAGACCTGTGGGCTAAGCCGGGCATGTCATCCAGGCATATCTTCCATCAAGACCACCAACAATGTTTCACCATAGTTATGGTGCACTGCTCTGAGGAGTCTGCAAGGAATGACCCAATTGGGGGATATGCGTGACAAGTGTGACAGTCTGCCCATTGAACTGCTATTCCACTCGTCACCGGCTCCTCTGGAGTACACAATATCATTGGGATAGATTCATGATAGGCAAACCAATTGGTGTGGGCTTTCAGTCCATTTGGATATTAACGTAAAAAACCAATTAGTATAAGTCCATTCGTCTTATTCGATTGCCTCTTCACATTAGTGAGGTTGCCGATGCTGTGACAGCTCGGCTAAGTGGTTTCGTCGCCGTTTTGCGTACACAGCATAGTTTTGTTAATGCCAAGTATAATGGGGGCAACTGTTGATCCATCTGGCAAAGATTCCTAGGATGTGTTAGTAATGAGTAATGAGGTTCTAATAATTAGAGAAATCCTGTCAACACTGGTGCTGACACTTGCGACATGCTACCCACTCTGACACAAAGAAACAATGACATGTCATGTCTCACCATCTGACTCTGACGCTCTCTGACACGCTTTCTGACACACTTTCTAACATGCTCTCTCTGACAATCTGACTCTGACTCTCTCTGACATGTTCTCTCTAACACACTCTCTCTGACACGTTCTTTCTGATACTCACTGTCTGACACACTCTCTCTGACATTACAAGGAAAGTTGACTGTGTTTCCCACCACCAATCTGCAGTCCACATCTCAGCACAGATTCGTTCGCAATTGGAATCCATTTATTTGTCTGGTGTGTACGAGGGTTGGTCCTTGAATGGGGGATGTCCTAGAATATATCATACTGCTGCAATGGGGTACCGATACCAGAATGGAGTAGCTCTTCCTTCATGATTGATTGGACTCTCCTCCCATCTGTATCGAAGTCCATTCATTTCTTCGATGTCCTCAATGAGTTGATTGAGCTGATCACAGCTTTTGGCATTGACATCAGGAACAATAAGTTTTCGTTTGAGGATGTGGTTGACTTTCATTTTACCTAAGTTGGTATTCCCAATAGAACTACAATGTTCCCATTGTTGGGGTGAAGCAAACGGAGCAAGGGGGTTCAAGTCATCATCCTCGAAAGTCTGAACTTGTACTGTGCCATCGATTGGGGCTCCTGCATTGGGAAATATCGCCATCTCCGGTCACTGGCTTTGTGTATCATCATCAAATTGGGGAATGTTATCTGCTAGTTTGTAGTCTAGCCCATCTGATGCAGAATGATTGGTGGAATTTGGGTGGAGAGGTGCATGTATTGAACAGTGGCGACGAGTGAGACCACATTGTCATTAGAAGACCCGACCACATGAAGTGCAAATACAGGACTGTATTGTTGAAGATGAAAGGTTGTGATTGAGTGCCACTGCCCCTGGAAATGATCATAGTGAGGCTCCCATCACTGGTCCCAATTTTGGGTAAACAGCCGACACCAAAATGGACTTGGATTCTAGCCTAGCCTTCTGATGTTTGTTGTACCACATACTATCGTTAGCCCCTCTTGTTTGCTTCTGTGTGAAGTTCTACTGCTGGGAACAATTTTTGGCTTCTCTAAACAGAACAGTGTGAGCTGATAGTTCAGCTGTAAACTGATCAGCATTTGTACACCACAGAACCCCTCACTTTCCGAACTTCGTTTTATTCAGCCTTCAAAAAACCAATGACATTATTGGCATCTTACATATTCAACTTGTCTCAACTAACTAGTATTTTGGTTCTGCAGACCCTCCAGACTTCAATTGGGGGTGCTTTGTCAACCGCATTGACATGCATGTTCGCATCACCATAACACTGTGTTTTGGAGTGGTCATACCCTTGAGCATGGGTTAGAGCATATCTAGTAGTCCTAGGTGGTATATAACACATACAATCCACACCTATTTACTCAGATCAATAAATGTTAACTTGACAACTGTCACACCCACTCAGTGATACATAAATCCACTCAGCCACCATCATATCCACCGAGCAATCATCAGTATGGTACCACGAGCCCCACTGAGATGTGTGAGCAGCGCTTCGAACTGGACCAAAGACAACTATGCCTCCATGCTAAAGGAGACGACCCAGGACATGGACGCTGTAAGTAGCCAGTCTGCATTTACTGAAGACCTTGAAGTAGTCCAGGAATGGAAAACTCAACACGACAAATTCACTACCCCTTGGTTCACCACTATGAAATTGTACACCCAGACGCGATGAGTAGCAAAGACTTATGACCAGATTTGTTAACCCAACTCGCAAATTGAGTCTCTGACATTGAGTCCTTGACCTCGACTGACACCGACCTGACAAATAGCAGTATCCCAACAGCTGCAAGTAGATTACTGAAAACTCTCGAAATGTGCTGGGACTTACACCAGACGTGAAGATATGAAATGATGTTCATACAATGCAAAGACTCATGTCATGCTTACCAAAAAGAGTCACCTGAACGGCCACCACCACGCCAAAGAAAGTCCAATGAAACCCTGCTAGAAAGTCAAAGACAGCAACGAGCCCTAGTCCAAATCCAAAAACATATCAAGCCCTGTGCCAAAGATCATGATCTCATCTACTTCTTCATTAGACCACATTCTGGTCACTTCAACCACTGTTAGACCGAGTCTTTGTAGAGTACGCCATCACATAGCTATGGATCAGGGCTGGAAGCTACTATATAGGCTACATGTCTTGTTGAACTTAGACTCAATCACTCAATGGTCTCGACAGGTGTGTCACAATAACTATGCCGATCAAATGCACTTCAGATGTTCATATCGGGCCTACTACACCCGCAGATTCATGCTCAACCCGATTGTAGCCAAGGGGAGATTCGGTAGTACGGGGTAGGTGTACCACTTGCAGAGGCACTACACAGTCGGTGGTATCGTCCGCGGGGCCATCTCCTACAGTATCGGCCATTTCAGGTGATGCTCAGTCGCCTACATTCGACCCTTTCTAATCAATAGCTCTGGCAGTGCCCTCCAGTGACCCTGTTTCAGAATGAATGATGCATGTGATTACTCGCCACTCTCACTTGTTGATCCCAACAGCAGGTGGCTTAGACATGGTGCAATCAGCTAACCAGCTTACTCTGTTGTTAGGGGCACCTCACCAGGAAATCAATACCAAAATGCCAGAGATGACTGTATTGATGATTTTATCATGTGGATGGAAGATAATCACCCTGTAGATGTTGCAGAATAGTTTAAAATGCCTCGAGTTCTGGAGACTTAACAATGAATTCCATTTCACTGCAGTGTTATGAGCGACTTGGTGCCAAGATAACTTGGCAATATGAACTAGCAACATACTTGAGGGCCTTCGACTCTGGTTTGGCGAGTACCAGGTCCACTCAAGGAGATAGTGCATTGTTCAGATTCGCACTGAATGAGAATCCATTGGACAACTCCAGCTGGGACAACTGTCTGACCATTGCCAAAATTGAAGATCGTCTGATGGTGACATTTGTCAACATTAATAAGATGGTCATGGTGCATCAGCAAAATGTATTTTAGCCACTGGGAGCCTCCAAGAGTGTGTGAGAGGTGGTGGAGTGTAAACTTAGAAGCATCAATGTAAGGAGAGAATCAGTCTGTAGGAGGGCATTCCGGCCGGCAGTCAGAATAACTGGGAACTGTGATGACTGGTACGGTAGCACCATGGGAGTGGTGGTGATAGGTTTGGGAGCACCTTGGAGTGTCACCCAACCAACGTGGGAATCCCAAACTAACTCTGAGAGATACCTGGGTTCTTAAGGATATTCATCCGAAGGACTACTGGCATAATCTGAGATTTTCCGGGTGTACACGAACAACAGGAATATTCTGCACATATGATACATAGATTATTGTTCATTATGAAATTCTAAATCATACAATTGTACCCAGCATCTAATTCAACATTCTATTGTATGCATCACTACATTAAGAAGAGCGAAAGAAAATAACGAGTAATTCAAAATTGCATAGAGGTGAATCCGGAACAATAACCTGACGAAGCAATTGAATAATAACGATCGAACATTGTCTCCACGTCATGCAGTACATCTCCCCTCTCATCAGGGCTAACATACGCAGGAACACACAATTCAACAACAGCGCAAGAACGCTGGAGGTGCACCGTGTATTTTCAAATGATTCGGGCCTAGCGAGTGTGTAAAATTGAATTCCAATGTCGTTTTGCTCGATTTGTTGTATCCAAAAGGTTGGAATTGAGAGGTTAGCTCACAGTGAATCAAAATGGAGTTTGAAAGGCAATGTGATCAATTCACACAGAAAAGAGGTGTGCCACCAGGAAAGGAGGAGTGTCTGATGTGGAGTGCCGGGTGGGCAAGGGGAGTGATGATGGTGATGGAGGAGTGCAGAATGAAATTGAGGGGCTCAAAACCAGGCAAAGAAGCACCTAGCTAGCGGAGCAGCCCCTACAGGGTGAGCATCCCTGAGACAGGAGGGAGGTAAATAGTCTGGAAGGAGATAGAGGTGGTCTTAATCGAGCTTGAGAAGGGGATTGAGGAAAACTCATTCTAGATGAGGAGTGTCAACAGAAAAGGCAGTATGGAGCACTGAATTAAATGTCGAAGAGCCAATCCAGACTGAGGAGTGCTGATGGGGATTGAGGAGCGCCTATTATAGTTGAGAAGCACCATTGGTGTGGGGGGGTATGAAGCAGCCCACCATGTGTAATTGATATGTGCAGTAGCTTCTGCAGTAATACAATCTAATACTGTGGAAAGGCAAATTTTACCTCGATATTCATCTTGAAAAAACCTAACTGTAACCTTCTATCCAGCGGCGTACTCCGACAGCGCACAATGAATAGCTGCAGCCACAAGAGCCAACGTCTGCAGTACGAGAGGTTGTCAGAACCGTGATGTGGTTGGCTATCGCCCTACGCTATTGGCGGTGAAGAAACATTGATGGTGGATTAAGTCAAGCACTTCCATCCGGGTGAACCATAATGTCTTATTATTGATGACCTTCGTGAGATAGGCATCATTACACAGGAGCTCCGTAACCTGGATTCGAAAGTGATTTTCTGATGCTGAATCAAACCAGTAATTAATGACACTAGTATGTCAAGCTCCATCTGCCAAATGCCCTTGACTGGTATTAATCTTTAGTTTCAAATGTGTATATTTTTGGGGTTTAGCATCATCATAAGTCCAATTGAGGAGCAGAAAACAGACTATTCACTTTCAGCTTCTTGCGTTTGCAGATGGATTGTAAGAGATTGACCACCGGGCAACTGACACACTGATGGTGTACCAACAGGAGTACCTGCTAATGCCCGCGGACAATTCTGGGCTTCAATGGCTAGTTGCCAAGCTTTGTCACCCATTAAGTACTTCACATCGGAAATGATTGGCCATCGGGCCTGGTGAATACCATCGCCTCCATTAATTGTTTCGCTACATCATAAGTAGCCTGTTGCTGTTGAGGAACATTGTATTCTGCTCCAGCCGTTGGTTGAGGAACACTCTGGTCTCCACCAACTTTGGGAAGCGAGATCACCTGGGCGAGTACAATGCCAGATTCACGTAACATGTTGATGGTTGACTTTGGGTGATTGAGCAATGGTGGTGCAATGGCCCCGGTCGGATGTTGCAGATTTGGATGTGAAGTGCAGGCAATGAAAGTATCGGCACGGCTCCGTTTCATTGGCAGTGGAAGACTTCACGTTTGTAATGTCTTATCACGGCGCGTCTGGTCTACATGTAGGAGCTCCAACAGGTTGTCCAAATCGTCTTTTTCGATATCGGATGAGAAGGTGGACTCTACCAGGCCTTCACTGTCATCATTGCTCTTCTGATCGGTATCGTCATCATCCTGCTTCATATGATGTATAGCACTGACATTAGGTATCTCTAAGCGAATACACGATGGCTGGGTTGGAGTTGAAACATTTGATCAGCAATCGAAATTGGCTGTGTTCTTGAATGCACTTGTGAGTGATCTCTCAAGGTGTGCTACTTGATCCTTCTTCGAATAGTGATTCCTTACCTGGCTGGCTGTAGGTTCCATGTTGATGAAGTGAAGTTGGGGAATGCAGACAGAATCATATAAGTGTAAATATAGTATGAAGTATAGTGGAATAACGGGAAAAAAGGGCAACAAAGTTCCTCTCGGTCGAGGAGAATGCAATTTGAGAAGTGTCTGGAAAAAGTAAAGGCCGGCCGAGGAGGATGCCCTTTGAGGAGTGCCTGGAAACTGTTCCGATAACATTGTTGGAGGTTCAAATTAGCATTGTCAACCCTAGTTCTTTGTTGTGATTTAGGAAGCATCAGGTGCACCGGAGTAGATGGATTTTTTATGCCGCTAATTTGTTGATTTTATCAGTTGTATTGAAGTCTGCTATTGATTCAAGAATTGCAGGTTGGCTTAAGCCAACCTACCTTGAATTAAACCAGATGCACCTGAAGATCTTGACAAACCTGACGAACTTCAGACATTGACATAGTTGTATCACTAACTAACTTTGGGTGCCGGACATATATGGAACACTGAGACTTGGCTGATGGTAGTTCATTATGCCACGAGTTCGAGCATATGTGGTGACCGTGTGGCACAGAATTGTCGGTGTGTTGAAGAATCTTGCTTGGCTTGGACGAAGGATACAGTTGGGACCTTGGTGATTAGCAACAGTTGAAATTAGATGGGTTCAGACTGAGTGTGTTGCTGATAGTGGATCAATATGATTCTCCGAATGCAGTATACCAGTCAGATGATAACTCTATATTGATGATATTCTGTTGTTTTAGCAATCTGCGGCAAAGTTGGGAGTTCATTAGGCAATATCGTGTGCAGATCTTGATATTCACCAGTCCAAACCTGCTGAAGTTCGAATATATATGCAGTTAGCGTAAGAGAGCATGGAGAATTTGGGTTTACAAAGGAGAGATTCAACGTAGAGAAAGAATGATAAAGGTAGGATGAAGACTCAGGGGTAATCTAATTGATTCCAGTTCTCATCAATACCAAGATTGCTAACAAATGGGTTATAAATAGTCACTCACATTGAGATGTTCCGCATAATATCTTGTAAATACCGCATCATTTAATCACAAACTCATTATGAGTAGCAATGCTACAATGTCGACTTAACATCAATATTGGGGTTCAAAGCAGGGCATAAGAACAATATGAATGCGTTATGAGGCTTCATCGGACAGCGGAAAGACAAATAACAGCATGCAGTTCCGGTTAATTGAGGTGCAGCTAGCATTGAAATGACATGCAGGATACAATCTAATTGCTGCGATTGCAGGCTCACCTTACATTAACAGATACTTGTACTGTCAGAAACTTCCTTATCTTTAATCGAGCTTTCATCAGGATTGGCTCCTCATGCACACTTGGGAATGGACGTCGGCGGTAATCAGATATCGTCTGTTTATGATTTGTCACGAACTTCAGGCCACTAAGATACGCAGTGGGCGGAAGCTTGCCGGTTACTGATTGAGCTGCTGAGCAGAAAATGCTCTGCAGATTCTATCTCTTCGAGCTCTCTTAATGGAAATCAGTTCACATAATCTATTTTAAGATAACGTTGTTTGGCAGCCAAAACATACAAGTTAGTCAAAACATAGTTAAGTAGGTATTAGAAGCATTGTGAATTTAAGCCTTTTTGAGGAAGGGTGGTATACAAGTAAGCTGGAGTTGCTGGTCATCTGCAGAGTCGCTGAGCAGAAGCTGTCTCCTGAGGTTCACTCCCACAAGCTGCAGCTCAATTGTGGAGTCCGAACATTAGAAGTGATTGTAGGATCTTGGAAATGTAAGGTCCGAACATACTTCTTAGTCAAAATCCAGTTATGTATGGTTACTTATCACCCAGGGCTGTGCATCTACAGTAAGCATGTGGTGGAGACCTTCCACCCAAAAATAGGTTAACACAGACCACGACAGTTATGGCATCTAAGCGGCAGTCTTAACATACCGATCAAGCATCGATTCAGATATTAGCTGGGGCTGAGCAGGATGAGCCGCGTTTGCATCTAAAAGTTCAGTGTCTGACAGATGACACTCTCTGTGCTGGCAGCCACAGATTCGAAGCATTCAGCAATATGAATACTTCAAAGGTAATGTGAAGTGGGTATATACAGTTCAGAGGCTTACCTGAAGTGGGATAATATGTGAATAACGAATGCCTGCCAGTTGAAACTAACCTTTGAATAGAATATACGTGTGGAGTCAAATGTGAGATCATCAAACTCGTCAGGAGAGTGGATCTGAGGTGTACCTGAACTTCATTGCTGATTGAGACAATACTCAGCTGTATTGATCGAGTGAGCCAGGAATACACGAGATGTATCTTAGGATACGATACACCAACTTGATTTCGCTTAAACAGTCTTTCTATCCCTGGATAATTACAGATATACAGTGCTGGATCTGTCTCAGTAGAGTCGAGATGTTGATAGCGATTTCCTTGGGGTATTCACTGTAAATTATTCAGGATTGAAGATTCGGTGAATATCCCGAATTGTTTTGCAATTCTGGGGTCCAAAGCGCCTCAAATAGACAAGAAACGAATAGTTTGATTTACTCTCAGAGGTCGAGGAACACCTGCAAACTGGAATCCTGTTTGCTGATTCAGGTATCACAACTCCACTCAGGGAATATACGATGAGTAGTGACTGCAGCTTTGACAGATTAACTCAGGAAAAAATCTATGTCACTGTGGGATTTGACCTAGTCGACCATTAAACTGGTACACCTGCTTTTCAGCACATATTGGATCATCCCAATGAGGCTATGTTAAAGTATACCAGTTATCTATTTATCATTGACATCGTCTTATATTCATCACTATAATCAACTAACACGAAAGGTAATCGAGCTATAGCCAATACTTCTAGACTCCTCACGAGTGCCTTATTCTCCATACCATTTGACTATTTTGCATCAGTTGGTGAAATTGTGTTGCTTGAATGTTTAAAAAGGCATGCGGTGATTAGACTGCCCAGGTAATTATCGTTTATCCTCACCATCTGATTGCACGATGGCTTCTTACACCATATGCTGCTTCGTATGATTTTCCTGACACTCCAACATACTGTAATTTATCAAAGTAGTGATGTTTGGTTGCCTGATCAGGCCATGTAGGACTCTCATTTGTGCAACTCCAGAGAGCTGGTGGAGATTATTGAAAATACGGAAGTATCTACATTTCTCTTACTAATATTTGTACCTTTTCTTTTATTACTCCATAAATGTGGAAGGTCTTTGCGGATAAGAATAATGTGGTGTGTTAATACTTTTGTTATCTGGTATCTAGAAAGTTCCGGTTAGAACTTGTCTAGAATCTTCTATTTAGTTCTGTTTGGAAAGGATTTATCAGTGCTTATCTTTTAGAACGCGCCTAGATTGTTCTAATGGTTTTCTTACGGTTCTTGTTTATAATTATGTACAGTTGAAGAGGTTTTCTTTACTGTTTTAGGATATTGTTCCGCGACCGTGGTCACAGACAATCACTCCTTATTTTATGTATATATAGATACTGTTTCTCCGGTTAGAGAACAGTTCTTTAGACTTGCTCTGACATCGATAAGAATACAATAATATCTTCTCGATACCTCCTTCTTCAGTATTATATGATCTTGTTTCGAACACTTCTCTACTTCGTTACTTTTATCATATTATTGCTTCGAATATTCTTCTTTAGATTTTAACTGATCTATCTGTACTTTCGCACCTTATTCTATTAGAGATTACTTGCTCTGTTATCAAAACCACTTGGTCCAGTATTCATTTGCCATGTGTGTGGAACTCTGTTTCGCCACAGTTGGACAATCTGTGCATATGCCTGGCACTGCTCATTCAATACCCAGAACTTCTGAGTTATCACTACATAGTTTGCTGCTGCGAAATTTAGGCGTGTCCCACCCACTTTGGGTGTAGTTACGAACAAAGAGGGATTTGGCAAATTCGGAATTTCAGCTCCATTTCAGTGCTCTCATTGTTGCCCATTTCCGTATCGATGTAGAAAATATCCAAATGATCCCCAAAAAACATTGAGAGCCACAACTTCAAATGGGGAACTCGGCGTTGCAGTGGACATAATAGCACTGGCTTTTGACGAGGAGGTGTATGACGCAAGCCACTTGTATAACGGTCAGGCTCATGCAGGAGTGACTCATTTCATTGTTCATCATTGTCTGAGTCGGGATACTCCACCGGTGAATTTACAAGCATTGGCAGAAATTTACCTCTCAGGCATCAGAAAATTGGAGAATCCACCCAAGTGTGATATCGCCATTCATCATAGTATTGTCCGGAAATGTTATTCCGATTCTTGGTGTCTCCCAATCCCGACTAGAAGCATGGCAGCTATCATCTTTGTACCCTCCACGCTTCTGAAGCACCCCGTAAAGTGTATCGCTCAACAAGGGTCTTTTGTTTAGCTTACTCTTCTTCAGTCAATTTGAGACCAACAAGGAGTGCATTCTCCATCGGTAGCTGAACAAGTTGTTCCCCATTCGCTAGTTTAGATTCTGACCACCTGCTGATCGTCCAGGGCTTTGCAATGACAATTATCCGGTATGCCGTTTCCTGTTGAGAGTCTTTGTCTTCAGTCCAGATGGCATGCATCAATGTTTTCGCTGCGAAATACAGTTCTTCGGTGCTGTACTGTTCCATCACAGTTTGATCCTCTGGATCTTCAGAGGCACCTGGAAACAGCCACATCGTCTGAAAGCACCAGTCATAGAGTTGATGGAATGCAGAATTTGCGGTGATTGGAACTTTGAATTCAATTCTCGCATTCATCGTAATTTGCCAGCCCACACTATTTTTCGTCTTGTACCCATAAGACTCATCACAAATCCCAAAACTCCATGAACAGTGTGAGAGTTGGCCATTGCTTGATGGTTTCGCTCTGGATGTTAAGGTATCATATGAAACAAGGTGGATATTCCATCGGTTTTCCGGCACATCAAGACTGGTGTACAGATCCTCATAGGCGATAGTTCTATTATCCGCCTGCAACATGATGATGAGTTTAAAATCCGTTGCATAAGTCATCTCGTCAATGACACACTCGAACGTCTCTGCAACTTCGGGCATTGCCGCTACTAGGATTGATTCAAGGGCGGATGTTAGTGCAGGATGCCGCTGTGGTGGAGTTTGCTGGATCTCTATGAGTTGTCAGGGCACTAAATCATGTCTCTGCAATGGATACCAATTCCGTACTTCTCCGAAAATCCCGGAAAAGTCATTCCGTACCATGTTCACCCACTCTGCAAGGATATTCCATTATACCATCCATAGCGGTAACTCCATTACAACTTTCTCAGTCAGCAGTGTGCATATCATTGCTGCTGCCACCAAGGTGAAAGTTGTTCCAAGACCAATATCATCCGACACCAGTGCTCCTGAAATATCAGCATCCCACACCCACCTCTTCACAATGAACCATATAGCCCAAACCTGGTACGCCAGAAACTTGGTTCCAGGCAGGCCAGGAATTCAATTCTTGTGACCTGGAGCTCAGTCATCTGTTGATTTGTGAATTGGATGGGCATTCAGCAGCCTGACCTGCTCCTCAAGACACTCCTGTTCAAATTCGTTGTTGATCGTGTTGAGAACAGTGCTCAATACTGGACTGGTATTATCTGGCTTGTGGACCTCCTCGCCATCCACTTGCTCCTTGATCTCTCTTGCACCTTGGTTGGTCTACATTTTGTCCTCAATGATCAGTTTCAGTTGGTACGAGGTAAGCTATGCTGATGGGATCATACCCCAGCACTTCTGAAATTCATCGCAATGTTAGATATTGTACAGACAAGCATTTGGACCGAACAAGTATGTGGAATATAATCAATTCTATTCACTCAAGCAGAACTTACATTAATACTACTATCAGTCTCATTCCCACCTGCCTCCACATCCACCACTCTTTCATTTTCATCGTATCCCTACAACATCAAAGTATACTGATTTGCAGTGGGGCAAAACAAACCAGAACAAGGCTAGCCAGGATTGCTTTGGCCGGTCCAATTATGTGCTCCGCAATATCCTTTCCTGTAGCTGCCTTCATTTCTACCAAAAATAGTTTCAAATTGTGTCCCAGTTTTAACTTGAAGATATTTGAAAGGGAACAGTTGTATGAAATCTGACCATATAGACGGTCATTCATCATGTGCCAAGGTGTGTATAATCCTATATACTCTTCGTCCAATTCTTCCTACGTCAAGTAGCAGTTGTATATTGCGGTCACACATTGTGGTTCTTTCGGGCTACCATTTTGTTCAATGAGATTAATCAGCTCCTCCGAGTGCCTCACAAAACTATACGAAGCTTGGAGTTGATTGCTGCATGTGTGGTCATTGTTGCAATTCGGCACTCAACGAATCACAACCACAAAAGTTGGATTTGGCAACTCTGGGTGATTACCTCTCGCTTTGATGCCTGTATGCACTGCCAAATCTGTCACTGGTCACTTGAAACTTTGCCTTCTCTTCCTCCTGACCTCCCGAACGTCGCTTGCGCAGTTCTTCAACCACGACTCCATCTACTGTTGCCGAATCCATCTGGCATTATCAAAATTTTCCAAATGCAGCCAGGTCTCGGAAGGCTCCAAAATATCTGGAACTGCCGTCACCCAGTGCAGGGAACCATCTCGAAGCTGTTTCAGATGGCGCGGCCTCCAGATAATCGCCCGATGCTCCTTCTGCAAAAACCCAGGTACCCATCGTTTCTTCCATGTGTTGAAGGTACTAAAGTTGGGCTGCCATATCCTTTTGGCAAATTGCTTCAAGGAAAATTTCTTTTACTTCAAGCTGATTGGAGGTGTGCCTTCGCCACTGCCCAAGTCCGACAAATCGTGACTGTTATAATTGGCAATGATTCGTTATAGAAATTCTTTGGTGATGGGGGATAATCGATAATCTCTGTAATATCTGTCCTGCACAGTTCCACTGCCGGCTGGAATCGTTTCATTCAAACACTAATTGGGGGTCTTCCACGTGCACCGGGAAATTGTCCCGATGCAGTAGATGCAGATAATGTCACTCGGTGTACTGGATTGATTCCAGGCAGTCCCATAGTCCCTCGAGGTGCGCCTGGAGATGACGGCCCATGTACTGTGAATTGCTGAGAGGGAAACATTTGAGAACCAGCATAACGTCCTTGGGGGAAATCATATGCTTCCCACAATGGCCCAGAACGTGGATATTCTTGGGTTGTATCAGAGCTTGGTTGTGAGCCTGGTGACATATTGAATCGAGCCGGGTGGTTGAACTGGGGAGCACCTGGAAATGGTGGCTCCAAAGGGGGGAACCTATACTCTGGTGGTGGTGGATGAAATTGATTCGTGGGTTGCCCAAATTGAATATCTTTTCTCGGTTTATTTCCAGGATTATCATCTGATGCTCCCACATTGTCATCTGGGCGTTGTTGTGAACCCAAAAAGCCCTCATAATGGAGCGATAATGAAGGTCTTCAGTGGAGATTGGGTCATCGAGATCATATGCAGATGCATGATTGGTGGTGATTAAATTATCAATTCAATTGGTGCTTTCAAATGAAGTGGATTAATGTTGAGTATATTGAACATCAGCAGAATATATTTTAGTCACTGGAAGACTCCAGGATTGTCTGAGAGAATGTGGAGTGTAAACTTAGATGCATCAATTTCAGGAGAGTATCAGACCCTAGGAGGGCATTCCGGCCAGCCTTCGGATTAACTGGGATCTCTGATGACTTGTACAGGAGTACCATGGGAGTGATTGTGATAAGTTTGGGAACACCTTGGAGTGCTGGAGAAAACTTTGGGTGCAACTGTGAGCACCTGGCAGCGCCAGCGACAAGCCTGGAAGCGCTGACGACAAGTCTGGGAGCACTGATGATAACTCTGGGAGCACTGAGGACAAGCTTGGGAGCACCTGGGAGCACCTCGAATCACTGTAAAGCAGTCTGGGAAAAACGATATTTTCTTTGGGAATGTTGCTGGTGCGCATGGAAATGATACCAACTACTTATCATTCAACGATTTTTAAAACTCATGTATTCAGTTTGTATTCTCATCTATCGATCTATATAGCTACCCATCTACGTACCGTATATCTGGACCGGCTGCAGGAGGCAGTGCTTGAGAGCAATTCGAGGTGCGCCTTTAAAATGGCGATAAGGTGAACTCAGAGATACACTCTGAGGCCGTGATCAAGCGGGTTTGGAGATGCATTTGTAGGCGGAAATTGAGCCTGTTCAGAGATACGCCTGTAGGATGTGATTGAGTGTACTTATCAATGCACTCCAAAATCGTAATCAAATGAGTTTGGAGATGCACTTGGAGGCAGTATTTGACCATATTTGGAGATACACTTGGAGGCCGTTATCGAGTGAACTTAGAGATGCACTCTAAGATCATAATAGAGCGAGTATGGAGATGCACTTGGAGGCATTAATCAAGAGTATTGGGAGATACACTGGAAGGCCGTGATTGAGTGAACTTAGGGATGGACTCTGAGATCGTGATCGAGCTAGTTTTGAGCTGCATTTGCAGGCCACGATTGTGCGAACTTGCAGGCTGTAATCAAGCGAGTTTGGAGATACACATGGTGGCCGTAGGCGAGCAAGATTGGAAAAGCACTTGGAGGCCATGATCGTGCGAACTTGGAGGCAGTAATCGGTGGAGTTTCGTGATACACTTTGGAGGACGTGATTGAGCAATATTGGACAGATACTTGGAGGCGGTCGATGGACAGAGGGCCGGGTGCTGAGAATCTATGCATCAGTTAGTTAACTCGCAAATGTGGGAAGATGACAAGGTGACTTTACCTTTGAGCTCATATGGCGAGCTGGCTGATGGCGGTCGATCATATAGGGAGGCCACACTGGGAGCGGCAGGTACATTCAGAGGTCAATTCGTAATTATGAGAAAGAAGGGAAGACAAATAATCTTTGGTGGATGCTGTACTCGGTGTATGCTGTACTCGGTGTATGCTGTACTCGGTGTATGCTGTACTCGGTGTATGCTGTACTCGGTGTCAACCCATGATCATGGCATGGAGTGATAGAGAGGGAAGACTTAACTTTGTGTTTTGCAATAATGGTAAAGTTGTGGACGAGAAAGAGAGGGATGAGGATGAAGATGAGAACGATGTGGAGGATACAAGCGGATATGAGAAATCAGGGGTACGACTTGCCTGATTGGATTGGGGACACCTCGTATTGGTTTAATTACACGCCAGATTGGGACTCATACCTGCCGGATCATTGATGGTAAATCGACTGTCACATGAAATTCTCTTAAGTCCCAGTTTCCCATGATGATTTCCCCCATCTCCTCTCATCTGTCTCCTTCTCGTCCTCAACTCTACCATATGGTAAGAACATAAAGTTAAGTCCATTGCTCTCTATCTCTCCATGCTGTGATCAAGAGTCAAAATGAGTACAGCATACACCGAGCATAGCATACACCGAGTATAGCATACAGCAAGTATAGCATACACCAAGTATAGCATACACCGAGTATAGCATACACCAAGTATAGCATACACCAAGTATAGCATACACCGAGTATAGCATACACCGAGTATAGCATACACCAAGTATAGCATACACCGAGTATAGCATACACCGAGTATAGCATACACCGAGTATAGCATACACCGAGTATAGCATACACCGAGTATAGCATACACCGAGTTTAGCATACACCGAGTATAGCATACACTGAGTACAGCATACACCAAGTACTGCATACACCGAGATCTGCATACACCGCATACTGCATCATCCCAAGATCGACTGTCTCCCGCTCCCAACGAGTCTTTTCAGCACTCAGCGGACCATGTTGTACTCAAGTCTCTACATTCCCACAACTACAAGTTAACCAATGAATACAGTCTGAGCTTCCACCGCACATGCCTCCCAATCTACCGCCTCCAGATTGAGTGCCTCAAGATTCACTGCCTCCAGATTGACTGTTTCCAGATTGACGGTCTCCAGATTGACTGACTCCAGATTTACTGCCTCCGGATTGACAGCCTTCAGATCAATCGCCTCCAGATCAACCACCTCGAAGTACTCCTGCAATCTTGATTAATCATGGCCTCAAAGAGTATCTCCGAACATGTTCAATTACGGCTTCCAAGTGCATCTCTGAGTTCACTCGATCTCGGCCCCCAAGTGCATCTCCAATCTCGCTCAATCACCGCCTCCCAGTGCATCTCTGAGTGCACTCAATCTCTCAGTCTCCAAGCGCATCTCCAAACTCGCTCGCTCGCGACCTCCATGTGCATCTCTGAGTTCACTCGATCCTAGACTCCAAGTGCATCTCCAAATACACTTGATCACGTCCTCCAAGTACATCTTCAAGGAGTGATGGAAGTTGTACAGAGATACTGGGGTAATGAAGGTGGACAGAGTTATGGGGGTATATATTTGGCAGACCCCGGAGTAGATATACATTATCTCATTTCCATCTCATCTTATCATACAATGAAAATACACACCGTATATTTCCCAACATTTGGCTCACTCGCACTGTCTGAGAATTCGTGGTCCCAAGCAATTGCGTGGATCCTGAACGCAAGGTAGTATCATATCCTCTCACCCACTTCCTACACTCCTCGAGACAGAAACGCATATTCTCATGAATTCCATTTGGATGTCGCGAGAGGTGTGGCGGAATGTTGATGGTGCTCTCACTGCCTTCTAGCTCCAAGTGGTGCATCTCGAAGTTCTCTGAATGGGCGTGTCCAGGTGCTCCTCCGATTATGCTCGAGTACCATCCGTGGCCAGATTGACTGTATGTGTCTATATACAGAGACTTGAATAATGCATGCCATATTATGATGTAGCGAATCTTGTGACTGTAACAATGATGAATATGATAAGACAAAATCCCTTGTGGTTATGTAAAAACCACTGCTGTGAGAATACGGCACCAAGTCTCTTGCAGAGCTGCACAGAGGTCTCTACTGCTCTCGAAGTATCCTGCAGAACTGCGCAGCAGTTTCAGCTGCCCGCGAAGTATCCCGCAGAGCTGTGCAGCGGCCTCAGGTTCTCTTGAAGTCTCCCACCGATCTGCGCAGTGATCTCAGTAGTTCCAAAATTTGACTATTCTATAAGTCAAATCTCATAGCATCCTGAATGCACCTCCATTACTCCAGGTGCTTGCAGGAGCACCTGAGAATACTCTTGTAGAGTCTGAGAGCACTTTGCTTACCTCCAGGGGGGTCTGGGAGTATCTAGAAGTACTTAGCAGCACTGGTGAGGTCATCCGGAGTGTCTGGGAGGATTGCGTGTTGTTTTCAGACCGAATTACATTTTGCTGATACAGGTTGCAGAGACATTCGGCTGTATGAAGGCCTATTATATCCATCTTATTTGTTACGAACCGTGGTGTTTCACTGCCCCTTTCATGCCATGAAACCTGGCTGAGACAAAGAAATCACAATCACACACATCCCGCCATTCTATGTTTTATGCTTGAATTTGTATACTAGGATCTTGGATAGATGTTCACCATTGTTCAGTTCATGACTGAAACAGTCATAGAAGGGATATGACATGATATCCCCCAGAACCCCATGAGAACTATATCCCGTTGGAAGGCCAGCGTGAGTAGCCATTTCACACTCAAAATATGTTTGGACAATCTGCACTTCATTTAATATGAGGCCTTGTTAGTCGAGCAGCAACAGTGATTGCTTCCATTTGAGGTCCTTGTGTAAACCTCGTTGTCTACTCACAATGTACCCACCGGCCAAGGATTGTTCCTGAAGAAAATATCCTACCAGCCTATCAGTTCTCGATAATTATTGATTGGGGATACAGCCAACTAGGAAACCTAGCTATTCATTGTATTAAGCTGATGTTATTTGCTGCTTGAGGCTCAAGTGTATACATAATCTGAAAAATTCCGCATTGACATAGTATACACTAAGGCCGATCGTAGTAGCACCTGATTATCAGTATTGAAAGTGGATTACAGTGATTACAAACGAAGCTATCTTTGCTAACAATTTTCTGTAGGAAATGTGCAGCATGATTGTGCAGGATTTGATTGATATTATTCTAGTTTGTGAAGAAAACTGATTGTAAGGTGACTTTGTATTACCCCTCCTTTACATTTGGTGGGGTGTGATGCGGCATTGAAAGTGGTACGCTAACGTGAGTTAGAGTTAGCTTGCGTTCAAACAAATATCCTTGAGGCTCAAATTCAGCTACAGTCCATACCGTCTGAAGCATTATCGCGATTTGTCAGAACACTGAGTATTTCTGAAATATACTTAACGCTTGCTGCAAATATGTCAACTGCTATGTCTGCAAAAACAACTAATATAACGAGAACCGACTGGAACCTCAGTATCAACAATATCACCCAATATCGATGAACGAAGGGCTATTACACAATGGGATTCTACTACCTGAGGGCTGAGATCACCCTGAGCCATCATTGTTTGACTACAATAAGTGTACCTGAATGGCCATCGACAAGCCGTCAATCAATGATCTACTCATAGAGAATGTCCCCGGTGCACCACCACCGAAAGATACTCTCAATTGAGAACTGATAGACCATCAGCAGCCTGATCTCACCTGTACCCCTGATCCAAAAAAGACAAAGACTCATTGGCAGGTAGTTGGAGTGGAAAATGCTGGGGGGAAAGCGCCTGGTAAAGCAACTGGATTGTGCAACAACCATCGCCAGTACTCAGAACAATGGAATCGATGGCATTGATTTCGGTTTGCACACGACTTTCAGCACACTTAATCATTTAGCCAGCAAATCAATACATGGATTGATCAACAGCTGAGACGTGGACTGGACAACTACACAATGGAATTCTTCCAATCTGCAGATGCCAAGCGAAAGCTTGACTATGGACTCAATTTCGGGTCGGCGATGATAGTTCGACTGAAGATGACTTATATATCTTTGGAACATTATACTAAATGGACATTTTCCAATGTATCCAGTTACACCTAGCACATCTTCCTTCTCGGGGATACCTCGATTGTGAACTGCTGCACCTCACTGACTCTGAGGGCCATCGAATCTACAGCGAGATGAACACATGTGATTGGTGGTGGGATACACCAGGTCAATATCCTGCCGGAGCGACGATTGTGTCAGTCATTTGGGCATCCGACAAGACTGTCTTGACCAATTGTTCTAGCGCTCAGCATGCATGCCAGCTGAATCTCACGATTGGTAATATTCAAAGACACATCCGGTGGACACTGAAAAGGTGCGCCTTGTTCCACGTCAGCCTGAATCCATGTCCACCTAACGATGCTACAAAGATTGAAAATGCATGGTATTCTGCGGTTGGAACTGTGCTTTCTCAACTTAGGTATCTTGACATCACTGGCCCTGGCTTGAAATGGGATTTTGCAGATGCATTCCAGCAACAATATTACCCTCTTTTGGCTGCCTGGGTCGGGGATTATCCAGAACGAATCATAGTTTCTTGACTCTCATATGGCTCATTCCCGATGTGCGAAGTTCCTCAACATGCGCCAATGGGGCATTTCACTTTTTGACCACTCGATTACTGAAGAGAACGGCATATATAGTCGGAGCTGCTGTAGAACAATAAGTTTGATGCTCTGCACACTCTAGGTGTCCACCCATTCCACAACCAGTTCTGGTAATACCCTCTCTGCAATGTCTATCCACTTTGGCAGCGTGATGAATTGCATCAGCTGCTACTGGGTTTAGTTGAGGACATATTTAACTGGCTACTCAAATACCTGAAAGCGAGACAGGTCAAGGATCAATTTGACCCTTGATTCACATTGGTGCCAAAATAATCCAGCCTTCTGCACTTCTCTAAACCATTCCATTCATTGAAAAGCGGCAACTGGCAAGGTGAAGGGATCCGCGGAATAATCAGAACACTTGCAATGAAATGCACTCCAATGCTGGTCTGCTCCACCGATACTAAGAAATCTGCGGAGGAAAAGGCCTCTGATGACATAGTAATGGGAGCAGTGTGGGTATTATGAACATTCTCTCTACTTGTTAGCCAACAAAATCACTCAGATCTATTCCTCATAGCACTAGTTGATGCACTCAAGTAATTTTACCAAAAGAAAGGAATTTTTTGAGAACAGAAAACGTTGAAGCCTGCAAAGGCTAAAGTAGTTGACCTGTTGGCAACAGAATCCCATCAGTTACGTGTACAAACAATTCATAAAATCAATGCTTCAATGGAGGCCCTTGTGTATGGGGCTGAAAAGGTCACCACAACAAAACATAGGCAATTTCAGGTGCATCGAAACAGAGCCTGGCAAGCAGCAGCCATTTGGTCAAATGCTGATCGTCAGAAGGCAATAGAGCAGATGGTGCACGAAATCTATCAAGTCGCCCCTCTGAAACACAATCTCTTCAATAAATTATTGAAACATCAGAAGCGACAACAATTGCAAAAAGTCAGAAACAAGGCAACCGCTCCCTGAAGCATATGGGCCAAACAATTTTGCACCAAACGAAACTGCAGCTGAAGAGAAGCCCTAAAGGGCGGCAAACATCATCGCCGACAAGCGAATGCAGTATCAGAACTGCCGATCCGATGCTCAGAGGGAAACAACAAGTTGAAGCTTAGCTGATACGGAGGGCGTCACTACCCAGCTGCAGAGAGAGATCTATGGCATCACCTCGAATGAACGGAAGAGGTTCAAGAAGGAACCCTCCATCCGCTTGATCGAGTTTGAAACTTGGTGGGAGACATTTGGCATTGAGACCCACTGGAAAACTATTGAACAACGAGCAATACATTTCAGATATCCAAATAGGCATGTTGTGCGCCACATATCAGAGTCAATTCGTGGAAACGGTTCTGTTGACAATTTCACTGCTGCTATTTCTGAATTGCTACAAATTGCCAATGTGAAAGAGGCATATTGATCTAGCAACAAAGTCAAATCCATTTGACAGATGCTGAAGCATACTGACTAGTGTACTGGTCTCAACTATATGGTGGAGACACTGTCGCATCTTGGACTCCTAGGCTGGTAAGATGTTGACTCCGAAAATGTTTTCAACCTACTGTCCACTACCGATAGACAGCAAAGTCCACGCAGGGCCAATCTGTTATGTCTTCAAACAATTCAAGGCGAGCCTTTTATCCACCCCGTATCACAGCAGGTATATCTTTTGAGAGCTACACATGTTAGTAGAGTGTGCAGAAGTCTCAAATTATCCTCACTCAGAGAGGCATCAGAAGAGTTCAGAATTCCTAACTTTGGACAGTTATTCCGGGCTCATATTGAAGAGGACTGGGGAATGAACTTAGTGCACTCTTGCTTGGATATGATCAGAATGTACTTATTGAAAGTGGATTTATTACACTCCAGAGTGGGCTGTCATACTACTATCAACCATTCACAACCCTACTACTATTGAGCCTCCTAGACTTGATTAGAAGGTAGAATATACCAATACCGACCAAGGGATCATGCATGAATCTAATATCATCTGGGTCCAGTATACGCAGAGTGAAGCGAATGACCTTGATCACACCTTCCAAGGACGAATTGCTACTTTCCCTGTATTTTACTTCACCTGGATTCGACCGAATCAGATGCACCAATTTCAGGAGCGCCTGCCAGCCGGGAAAGCAATATCGACCTTTTCAAAGAGGTGGAAAAACACTGAACAATGGGTGTTACATCCCCAAGCTCAAGAATATGCGGTGGTGATTCCAACATAGTTCAAAGATCTGAAATAGTTGGGCTGATTATGTTGATGGGTTCATCAGGGTTCTCAAACAGATGAATAAGATGCATCATGTACCTGTTGGAGCCATAGTTGGACCAGAACATTTGATGTGCGAGAATGCTGCATCGGGTGGCATCGATAGTGTATGGCTTGCAAATAATCATGTTGATTTAGATACCTACTAGACTGTGTATTCATTAGATTAGAATGCCTGATTCACGTGTGTAGCTGTGAGATAGTGTATCAAATTGTACTATTCAATATAGACATTATATATTATCACTCCCGGAGAGTCTCACTCCAGGTTCACTGCACTGGCCTTGGAGAAGAGTCAGGTAGTCCCAGCAGCTCTCAAACCTTACCAACTTAAAGGCCTGATTCTAAAGCATTCTGAAGATGACTTCATACTCATTTGAATACTCTTGTATTCTGTTGCACTACTTCAGAAGCGTTGTGGGGCACCTGTCGGTTCATCCCAGATTACCTAAAAAGAACATCGTATTGCATTCAGCCAGTTCAGGATTTTCTGGGAGCTTCTGCGAGGATTGGTGTGGTTGTGCAGAATAGCTGAGTCTTTGAGTTATGACTTCCCAACCATTTTACATTGTACTGATGTGGATGACACCGACAATGATATCGAATAAAACAACACCTACCCCCTCAACCTGAAACGACTATAGACCATTAGGGTGAAACATGAGGAGGAAGATAGTGTAACCTTAGTTAATGACTGACTGGATAGTTCTGAAAACGAAAGCAGTGGCGATGAATTGAATGATATGTAGGAGGAGTCGGATGAGAATGAGGAGGAGCAGGCAGGGAAGAAAAGAGCTACTGGGGATGACAAAGCACGATTCGGAACTGGGGATCATGCTGATGACTAACAATGCAATACAGAGAAATTTCCCCAGCCATACTGTCAAACTGGAGGACCAAGATTCCAAGATTCAAAACGCGAAAAAATTAGTTTAGTTAAACACCGACTTCAATACCATTGCCATAATTGAACGAGAGTAAGCCAATGACCCCGATGAGCAAGCATAGAAGGACAACCAGGTGGATTATGCCGGTGTGGACAGGTGAGTCAATGTTCTTGTCAGAACTGTTGAGTTGATCTCAGAGCTCAGCTGCTGTCAATGCTACTGTCAGAGTCATTGTCAGAGCTCAGCCATTGTCAGTGCAACTGTCAGAGTTGTTGTCTGAGCTCAGCTGCTGTCAGAGCTGCTGTCAGAGCTGATGTCAGAGCTCAGCTACTTTCAGAGCTACTGTCAGAGTTGTTGTCAGAGCTCAGCCGCTGTCAGAGCAGCTGTCAGAGCTCAGCCACAGTGGGCTGTTGTCAGAGCTACTGTCAGAGCAGTTGTCGGAGCTCAGCTGCTGTCAGAATATTAGAATGAAGCTAATTTTTACTCACAGGTTAGTGGAGCTGATAGATAACCAAAAATGTCACAGTGAAATCTTTGAGAAATCAATGGCAGCATTAGGCATCACCATGGAGACCAGAACTTTGAAGCCACTTCTCAAACTAATGCAGTTACAACCTCACCAAATTAGTGCAGTGAATTGGATGGTACAGTACATCAGCAAATGGTATTTTAGTCACTGGAAGCCACCAGAAGTGTCTGAGAGGATGTGGAGTGTAAACTTAAATGCGTCAATTTCAGGAGGGTATCACACCCTAGAAGGGTATTTCTGCCGGCCTTCAGAGTAACATGGAGTGCTGATGACCAGCCTGGGAGCACCTGGGAGCTCCGGCGAAAAACTTGGGGTGCTGGCGACAAGTCAGGGAGCAACTCGAATCACAGTTGAGCAGTCTGGGAAAACCAACATCTTCTTTGGGAACGCTGCATGTGCGCCGGGAAATCATACCTACTACATATCATGCCACGATTTTTAACACTCATGTATTCAGTTTGTATTCTGATCTATGCATCAATGTATCTAGAAAACTACCAATCTACCAGGTATTTCTGGACTGGCTGCAGACGGTGCTTGAAACCAATTCCAGGTTCGCCTGGAAATGTCGATCGAGTGAACACAGAGATACACTCCGAAGCTGTGATCGAGTCAGTTTGGAGATGCACTTGGAGGCGGTCATCGGGCATATTGAAAGATACACTTGGAGGCCGTGAATGAGTGAAATTAGAGATGCACTCCGAGATCGTGATAGAGCGGGTGTGGAGATGCACTTGGACGCTGTGCATGAGTAAGTTTAGAGATGCACTTGGAGGCCCTGATTGTGCGAACTTGGAGGCCGTAATCATGAGAGTTTAGAGATAAACTTGGAGGCCACACTCATGTGAGTTTGGAGATACACTTAGAGGCGGTAATTGTGCGAACTTGGAGGCCGTAATGTTGCCAGTTTGGACGAGTACTTTGACGCGCTTAATGGACGGTGCTCCGGGTGCTGAGACTCTATTCATCAGTTAGTTAACTCAGAACCATGGTAATGTGACAAGGTGACTTTACATTCGAGCTCTCATGGAGAGCTGGCTGATGGTGGTCGATCATATAGGGAGGCACGCTGGAAGCTGAAGCTACCTTCAGGGGTCAACTCGTAATCATTAGAATGAAGGGAAGACAAACAATGTTGGGTGGATGCTGTACTCAGTGTATGGTGTACTCGGTGTCAACTCATGATCATGACATGGAGAGATAGAGAGGCATGACTTAACATTGTTTTCTGCAATGATGGTAGAGTTGTGGATGAGAAAGAGAGAGATGAGAATGAGGTAGAGGATGCAAGCGGATATGAGCAATCACGGGTACAAGTTTCCTGATCGGGTTGGGAAGACCTTGTATCGGTGTTATTACATGCCGGATCAGGACTCTTAGCTGGCGCAGCGGGGATAGTCAATTAGCTCGCACACGAAATTCTTCTACGCCCCTATTTCTCATGATGATTTCCTCCATCTCCTCTTCTCTCTCTCTCATCCTCGTCCTCAATACTACCATCACCTAAGAACACAGTGAAGTCATGGCTCTCTACCTCTCCATGCCATGATCAATAGTTAACACCGAGTACAGCATACACCTAGTAAAACGTACACTGAGTACTGCATACACCGTGTACTGCATCATTCCAAGAACCACTGTCTCACGCTCCCAGCCAGTCTCTCATCCCTCGGCAGACCATGTTGCGCTCAATTCTCTTCATTCCCACAATTACATGTTAACCAATGAATAGTGTCGCAGCTCCCGTCACGTCTCCCTCCCGAAATACCCTGACCAGATTGACCGTCTCCCAGTAGTCCTCTAATCTCGCTCGATCATGGCCTCCAAGTGCATCTCCAAACACGCTCAATCACAGCCTCCAAGGGTATCTCAGAACTCCCACAATTACGGTCTCCAAGTTTACACAATCACGGGCTCCAAGTGCATCTCCAAACTCGCTCAATCACAGCGTCCAATTGTATCTCTAAACTCGCATGATTAGGGCCTCCAAGTTCGCACCATCACGGCCTCTAAGTGCATCTCCAAACTCTCTCGATCACAGCCTCCAAGTACATCTTTAAGGAGCGATGGAGGGTGTATGAAGATGCAGGGGTAATGGAGGTGACGTGGAGTATATATTCGGCAAACCCCGAGTAGATAGACATCATCTGATTTACATCTCATCTTATCATACAATGAAAATACACACTCTGTCTTTACTAACTTTTGGTCTCTGTCTGAGATTTGGTGGATCCAGGAAGTTGCGCGGATCCTCAACGCCGGGAAGTATCATGTCTTCTCACCTGATTCCTGTTCTCCTCGAACCAATACCGCTCTCGCTCATGAATTCCATTTGCATGTCAAGAGAGGTGCGGCGGAGTGTTGATGGTGGGCTCTTCGCCTTCTAGCTCCATCGTTTCAACGCAACAGCCTCCAAAGTGGTGCATCTCTAAGTTCTCTGAATGGGCTTGTGCAGGTGCTCGTCCGATTAGGCTCGACTACTATGTGCGGCCAGATTGACTGTATATATGTATATACAGAGACTTAAATAATGCATGCCATATTATGATGTACCAAATCTTGTGACTGTAACAAAGATGAATATGATAAGATGAAATGCCTTGTAGTTTTATAAGAACCACTGCTGTGACAATATGGCACCAAGTCTCCCGCAGTGCTGCGCAGCACTCTCGGCTTCTCTCGAAGTCTCCTGTAGATTTGCACAGAGAACTCTGGAGCTCCAAAACTTGACTATCGTATAAGCCAAATCTCGTAGCATCCTGAAACCACCTCCTTAACTGCTGAAGCGTACAGGAGCACCTGAGTATGCTCTTGCAGAGTCTGAGAGCACTTTACTTAGCTCCAGGGGGGTCTGGAAACATCTAGAAGTACTTAGAAGCACTGGTAAGGTCGCCCAGAGTGTCTGGGAAGTTTGGGTGTTTCTTCTGGACCGATTCACGTTTTGCTGATGAATGAGAACAGCTTGGTGCATGGTGGTAAATTGGCTGACGACTGCTGTACTGGCAAGGTTAGACCCTGCTGTGCTCTTGATATACTGTTCGCCACACTAACAATCAACAGACTCTGACAGCGCTGGCTTTGATATGTCACCATGTTAATGTCTATAAACGGAGAATCATCAATTTACCTCCAGGGTTTGACAAATGGGTAATCGATAAGAATGATGTAAAGGCATACGCCCGTATATGACCTCGTAGGAAGGTAGATCTGTAGATACAGTTGCAAACATGGATATCAATATTGTAGAGTAGTATACAGGTAAGACTATTGCTACAGATCAAATGCTCATGGTGAGCTGACTATATGAAGCGGTTATCACCCAGCCCTGGACACGTCACGTGCAGCCATGCCATTACATTATCCCTCTCTTTAGGTGCAGACCCCATTGGGAGCATATACCCATACAAGAGTAGAAAAGGAAAGGAAACAATCAAACAACTGTTCAACGTACGCCAACGTACGAACCCATAAGTCCTACAACTGATCAGCACTGTATGGCTGTCATTCAGCGGATCTGCCGCACGGGGAAACTCCACCTCCATATGAATAATCTTGGGAAGTGGTTGAAACACGTACCGATGCCATTTTTACTGCGCCAAGATCGAAAAAAGTAAAGAAGTAAAGAGCAGAGACAGTAGGAACATCCAAAGTGACACCGTCCTTCATATCTCCACTTCCGGAATGTCTCGCATCCGACCATCCAATCTCACACTCGTAACTTGTACCAAGTGTAGGTCATTGTCGGAATTAGCCACCGTAGTCTCATTAAGATTCCCAATCATAGTATGAGCCTCGTCTTAACTTGGTGGCAGTGATGGTTGCTTACACTCATTGCTCATCACCGCCATTGCCATTGCCATCGGTAGAGCTAACTTGTAAGCATTCCAGCAACCGGTCATACTCACCATATATTTTCAAGTGTTCTAGCAATCGAGCTCTCCCAATCCCGCGTGAACAACTTCGCAGGCCCAGTCCACCATTGATCATTGTTACTGCTTTGGCAGCTGCTGAAGTCAGTATTGTAGCCATCGGTGATGGTGAATCATGTATGACCTCGTATCTATCTTGTACGCTTCTCATGAAGTCGTCATTCATACCACGTATATTCAAGCATGTTTATGCTCTGCTGCGCCCTCATGCATAGCTTTGTATGCTTACCTTGATATCTGATATCCACTGTTGCAGCCGGTGGCTCCCACACGGTGCCTGTCAGTTGTTATATTCATTCTCCTTCAGCATTGGCCAAGCAGGCTTATAGGCCACCAGTATGGTCGTTCGCCATTCCATTCGGCAAGCCGGTTGCTAAACATCCCAGTCAGTGCCTTCGGTAGATGGCTCCAGATAATGCTAGGTTCCAGCGCCCTCCATTGATGGCAATGCGGTAATCATCTTTTGGTAATTGTCTAGACTGTCTGTCACTATGCCTCTTGTTGACAGTCTCTTGCGATGCCATTCGGTGTCTGTCGTTCGCGACGCAGTTCGGTAGTCAATTTGTTACATTCGGAGATCATTGTCAGTCTTGTTTGGAACTTCTTCAGTGGACATAATTGCACTCATTCGGCATGGATCAAGCTCAGTTGATCTTCTGACCATCCCTCCGGTACTCTTGCTGTTGCATTGATTATTCTCCTGCTGGTCGGTGCACTTGTAGGTACACTTGACATCCGCCTGGTGCTCGGTGCACTTATTATCTCCAATTGCTGGGTGTGCTCGCGCAGTTCTCTCCGGGCATGCTTTCCACTTCTTCTCCAGGTGTGCCTTTCTCTCACTTGTCTGGGTATCTATATCTCATCAACTAATCTCCAGCTGCAAATCTCTGCCGGTAAGTGCGCTCCACGGTGCTTCCTCCCAGCGCTTCTGGTATGGTGATTGCCTGCTGTAGAGGTTGTATTTGATTCCGGTACGGTTATCCCCCTTTTGTACATCGTAGCTCCACCTAGGACTAATCCATGGCAGCTGTGTATCTCGGAATTGCCGAGACTGAGTTGGAATTTCATTCGGGTTTGTAACTTGGGCATGTGGCTTCTAGATTCATTTGTAAGTGAATTTGCCATCACATCCCTGCGTGCACTTTTCGCCACTAGGCTTCTCTTTTGGTGAATGCGTTTCACGGTGCTACATTCCTGCATTGCTTGTACGGTAATAGCTCACAGTAAGGGTTGTTGCGATTCCAGCACTGTCATCCCCCTCTTAGAGATCATTGCACTGCTGACAACTTATCTCATACAGCATCGAGATGTGGAGTATCTGCATTGTAGCTGTGACTCTGGATCTGATTCAGGTTCGTATTCTGCATTGGAATTCGGGCTTGTAGCTGCATAATTAGGTATCTCTCAACAATACTCCGTATTGTACTCAGTGGAGCCGTGTAGGCGGCACATGGTATGCATGCATATCTGCGTTCCATGGACACTTGGTAGTTCGAAATCAAAGTTGTGATCTCGGGAATGGTATAACTTCGCAACACCACAATATCTTCATAAAAGGAAAGGGGATTGATTGTCATCCGCCTCACACGTTCCATCTCCTCAGATCCATCTCCTGTCATCCACCTCGGGCATCCATCCATATCTGGTCGCGATCCATATCAGGCCGTGATACACCTCCAGACCGGCTGCATCTCATGTGAACCATCTCAGGCCGCAATCCTGTTCCGGTCACAATCTATCCCCGGCCGCAATCCATCTCGGGCCACGATCTCTCTACGGCCGTGATCCAGTTGGTTCTAGCCATCCATTTCCACCATGTGCATAATTGCGCTCGTATGGGCCGCTGCATTCCGTGACTTTTTTCATTCCTCTGGAAGCTCTCAAAGGTCATTGATACTGACCTCCATAATGTCCGTCTTCCATTGACTCTTCATCGAAGTCCCATGATATGGTGACATATCATCCATCACAAAAAAATACCCACTCATCTATCCGTCCATATGGCATGGAATCATTAAGTCCACATCCATGATCCGGCCTTGTGAGCACATGATCATATTCGACACAATTGCGTGAATACCACTCGACTTAACTCTGAGAAGTTGTAAATCCACCCAAATGGCAAATTGTAGCTGGGCTCCAAATTGATCGCAATTGGCCGATGCGGCGGGACTGTCTCCATGTGGGCTTTGTTGAACCTCCACGAGATTTCCATATATCGCTGGATAAGTCCTCCATCATCCATTGGCACTATCTTTGTTGTGGTACCAGCGGAATCTGCAAACATTAGATCTCAATTCGTAATACATTTGGAGCGGTAGAGGAATTTCCAGGGGCCCAGATTAAAAATGGTTGACCCATGGAAGAGCCAAGCCCCGCCGTCCAGCACTTTCTTCGTGTCTCGCCGTGCCGCCAACGTTTACACGAGTATACCCTTAGGAACCTTTTTCTGGCCATTGTCGCTGCTGCTCCCTGCTCGCCAGTTCAGTGCCTGGTCCGTATCTCACCACTTGAGATGCTTTCCACAGTGACCCCCAGCAGCCCTATATGAACTCCCACTCTTAGGAAGAACGTCCAAAGAACCTCCTCACTGGCCAGTTGATTGTCAAAGGCATTGACTCACAGTATTTGAATATCCGGAACACCGCCACCTCCATCGGAACATGCCTCCTCCCTAGCCGTGATCCAGGTACATCCCTGGGTCACACATGATGGCCTGCCCCGTCAACTGCCACCACTGCCGCACACCCTGGGGTTGCAGAGCCAAAAGTCGCATGCTTTGCATGTCGATGGTAGGATTCTTGGACATGTGCCCAAGCAATCCCTATCAGTCCCCAGCTCAAAGAGTGCGTCTACGGTGGCTGCCACCATCTGTACAAATAAGCTCACTGAGCGAATCACCTACTTGTCACACCCAGTTGTAACTGTCTGACAACCAATTAACGCCCATTCCCACGTGGGGATACAACACATCAATTGAATCTTCACGGCTCAAATACATGCTAAATCCGCTGGTCTCCTGAGAGTGCCCAGACAGTCCATCCTCTGGTAGTCCCATGGATCCTGAGAATCCCGGCTATAAATAAAAATCATCTCGATTGTATTCCTAAAAACCCTCTTTGTATGCCATCATATGGGCACATATCTGAGTTCGCTCGTTGGTGTATGGTTGATGACATCGAACACTGTTGGTGCAGGTGGCTCTCTCTTCTCACGACGATTCGATTTGGTTATCCAATCAGGTGTCAAAGGTGATAATTGACAATGGTCATCATGAATCGTACCTGCAAGCCAGTTTAGAACTCTTGGGGTTAGTAAACTTCCTATTCAGAGCTGCCACACAATCTGTGATCGCTGCTCCACTATCTTGAACTCTACCCATCAATAGACGACAGGAATCAGTATTCAAAGTTGTATCATTGCATAAGACTCCAGTAGTTACTGCAGTAAACTCCTAACATCATCAGTAATGTAGAGAACTGCATTGAGTCATGTAGAAGGGAATCACGATTGCAACTGCCAGTGGTGGCATCGCTGGATGTGAATTGTGCATATCGCGTAAATCCGCCCCGATTCTCCGTAGGTGCACTTCACAGCTTCTCTAACGTAGATGAGTCCATCAAGTTGTATGGAAGGTAATCGCGGTTCAACTGCTGTCGGCAATGATGATTGACGTGAATCGCGCTTAATTCATACACCGCCTCTGTAATCGTCAATTAACTTAATTGGAAGGTAACTTATCAAATCTCATTGATGCCGCAATTGGTAGCCTTCGAGTTCTCCTATGAATTCGTTGCAATTGACTTTGACTGACTTGGTTGCTGACGTGTCTCCTTGCTCATTTGCCTCTGAGATTAACTCAGATTGTCTCTGCAATCATTAACCTCAATTGGGTGTACTTTTCAGCCATCTCTGGTTCTGCAATCTGTCACTGTCAAATCCAGACGATTTCTCATTCTTAGGTGTCACAAAGTCTCTCTGGCCGATTGGCCTCTGGTATCTACACAAGATCGTCTCTGTTCCCGTTAACCTCAATTCAATAGACATATCTAGACACTTGGCTGATGCAACCAGTGCTCTCTAATACGTATGATAGCTCGCACATAAACCACGTGTCGTGACGCGTCCGAAAGGTGTAATTTATGAACTCCGGTATGTGAAACGTATCTGAAATTGTAAGAGCGATAACAGTGCAAAGACATACACCTGTGTATGGCCTCGTAGCAAGGTATATCAGTAGATACAGTTGCAAAGGCAGATGCCGATATTCTAGAGTAGTATAAAGATAAGATGATCACTAAAGATGTAAGGCTCATTGCGAGCTGACTATATAACGCGGGTATTACCCAGGCCTGGACACGTCACGTGCAGCCGTGCCATTACAAATGACCACAACTTCAAGGTTGAATGGGGTGAGAAGGTGGGAAGGGAGCTACAAAGCCGCCGTGGGAGGTCCACTACCCAACATTCAATGTATGGTATGACCGGAATATATACCACTATAGTGACTGGAAGCTAAGGTTGAAATTGCCCTAAACCGATGGTGGCAGAATGGGAAGCTGCAGTGACTAAGTTTACTGAGTTGACTCCACATCTCCATTACGGGACTTCTTCCTGCTGGAGAGCATTCCATAGAGCTGCTCTTCATGGCAAACAATGGAGAATAGTGGTGACCTCGACAATTGAGACTTTCTACCAGCGGTTCAGTCAAGAGGAAGCCGACAGTTCAAAATTTGGGGCCCTGGCATAATTTATCAGGTTATCATGGATGAGGTTCACAGGTTGAGATCGAGCAGGACCCCAATCGGCAAGTGTAGGAATGCTAATGCCACGATGCTTAAAATGGACTTCCGCAATCACATCATGCATATTGTATTCCATATACTCAGTCTGGAGCCACAATACAAATGGATGTTAATGGCAACCCCATTGGTAAATCGCATCGAAGACTTGCACTGGATCATGCGTTTTCTTGAGAGTTCATGCTGGTTGACACTACAGCTGTCACCAGACACACTCGACTACACTCTCAACTTTGATGATCATTGGCTCGCGATTGGGAGTAATGTGTCAGGGACTGAATGTCGTGCCGTGTTCATGCCAGTTGCAGATCGATTGAAGAATGGCCCTGAATTCGGATCACTTGTTTGCTGCAAAACCATAGCTTCGGATGCTTATATGTTGCCCATAAATGGTGAAGTGGGGAAATTAAGACAGGCCACATAAACATCGGATATATTATTCAGACGGCACCGCTATTAGGATAATATTGGCAAGTGAGCTTGTGCGGTGTAATGCACACTAATGCTACTGCAAACGATGGTGAGCCACATTCTGTTCAAGAACCCAAATCCCATCATCAACATTCCTCCTATTCATGTAACTACTGAACCTGTCACAGTTACGAAGTCCTCTTGAGTTGGCAAGTTCAATAATGATTCCATAGATAGTAGCTGCAGAAGGCTCGGAGGGTGAATCACAGGGGTTGCCTCCGTACACACTACAACAATGTGCATAACAAACACTGTTGGCCTTGATTGGCCATGTATTCGCCATATATCCAGAGCAGATAGTCTTGGTCCTGCCGCAATGGAGCCAGAAATATATTCGTCGTAATAATTGTTGAAATCACCTTCCCAGGGTACTGCCATGGGCAGCCCGAAGCAGATCATGCTGAGGACGGTTATTTCCTAGTTTGCAAAGGCTTTCCCTGGGAAGACATCTGGAATACCTCTACCTGGGAAGGTCAATGGTATGACAGATAATAGAAACGAGACTGCATTGTGGTTAGGGGCTCTAAAGTTGGCTTGGGTTAAACAATATCTCCGGAACACCTTGCTGGCAAATGGAAATTGACAGGATGTGATTCTGTGGGTATATTGGCCGCTTACCCAGTGGCTGGTTGAAAAGGTTGGCACTCATTTCCACATTCCCCCTTTCTGCCACTCACATTAACTGTGACAGTTGAATCTGATGTTTCACTCTAACATCGACTCTCTGCATGACAACGATCCTAACTTGTGCGGAGTACTGCCACCTCTTACGCTACAATTGTTCCGCTACCTATTGCTCACTGAGTGCCGATGCACATGCCTTTGTAAAGAAGTCATTTATCAACCACAGACTGGTGAGGATCCTGGTCTTGTCCTATCTGACAAGCAATGAGGACTTGAACCTACATTATAATTGCCTATATTCTGTTATGGTAGAACAGGGTATAAATTACTCAAAGGAACATCAGGCATGGTCACGTGTCCAGCGGATTGGTCAACAGCAAACACAACTCACAACTTGATTGGTTTACCTTTGCCACGGTTAATCAGTTGATTGAAAACACCCAGCGGATGATGCAATGACCAATGATATATGTGCTGGGGGTTATCCAGACCGCTACTAGTTACGATATTGATCTCGATGCTGCTCAAGTATTCGATACATTGATTGGAACAATCTCCCACCAGGTAATCCGGTCGGCTGTGACTGGTCAATATCAAGATGTAATGGATATAGGTTAATTTGTGATCTTTCTCTGTTTTGCATATGTTGGTCTGTGCTGTTTTTCCTGTTCAGTTGGTTCTTGGATTTCCAGGTTTGTTTGGGTTACCGGGTTACCTCTCTTGGGATCTTTGTTTAGATTGCTGGGTTCGATTTGCTGGGTTTTTGGTCGCCTTTGGAGTATCTCATGGTTGTGTCTTTTTGGAACGTTCCGAGCTGTATAGATTACTCATACCGAGGAATGGAGTAATTCAGTCGCTGACTTCGACTCCCACATCAGCCACTCTGACAGAAGTCCTCTGACACCAGCCACTCTGACAGAAGCCCTGACTGCAGCTCTCTGACAGTGGTCACTCTGACAGAAGCCCTCTGACAGCAGCCCTTTGACAACAACTCGGACAACAACCTGACAACTGCGCAGAGAACGACTCTCAAATGAGTTTGCCATGAGCATGTTCGGTGAACAAAAAGTTTTCATCATTTGAAAATGAGAAATCTGTACTAGTAACCACTCTTCAAGCATGTTGCCTACCAAGTACTCTACAGAGATGGCGACAATAAATGATAGTTTCCCAACTTGCTAAAACCATATTGAAGGGACACTGCAAGGTTATATTAAACAGAAATCCCTTAATACCAAAAAAAACTAAGACTTAACCCCGAAGAGCTAACAATGTGAACAAAAGAAATATACAATGCTGTAGCACAATAGTTCTATCCAACAAGATATCAATGCGATCTGGTTGTATGCTCAAGTTTGTTGTTAGTGTGTATTTACATCGGAAATATGAAAGACACCCACAATTGCAAACCATGATGCTTTAACCCTTTCGAATCCAGATTTGACTGGGGACACGTTCAATGGGCTTGGGTGCAGAGCCAATATGTGGAATCGCCACCCCTCTCTTGGTCTCATTTTCCAATACATTCTCGTTGGAATAGCCCTGATTGAGGTTTTGGGACGAGTGGCCTGTTGTAGCAGGCATTGTAGGGTTGTTAGGTAGAGAACTTCTTGGGAAGACAACGTCATTGGTAGAGAATGTAAATCTATGCCGTATGAGAGTACGAATTCTAGTACCTGTGATGGTGCTACCATAGTACTCCACTATCTATATCTATACTACATACTCCCAACATAATGTTGCCACGATCAGCTGAAGTCCCACGCAATCCCCGGGCCACACAAGTAAAGTAACAAGGGGTCCTTGACATTGATTCATCCACCCAATCCCCAGGCCACAAAGCAAACTACTACCCTGGGTCCATGACATTGATTGATTCATTTGAATTGCATACACAGCCCAGTTTTAAGTCAAATAGACCAGTCGAGCACAACTCGGCTCTGGCATGGTTGCTCCAACATGATCGCTCGGACAGGTCACTCTAACAAGGTTGCTCTGACAGGTTGCTCTGACAGGTTGCTCTGACAGGTTGCGCTGACAGGTTGTTCTGACAAGCACATCCTACTCTAACAAGCACATGTGCCAATTTTGTATAGCCGACACCAACTACATACTCTACTTTAGATCTGGGAACACTAGTAGTCCCAAACCCTGGTGGCTGTACAACACAGATCCTATATTGGTGTAAGTCTGTTCACTCGGTGTATACTACCTCATCTACCACTGTGGTTTCGGAATTGGGGCAAGATACTCACACTACACTCTGTCTGAAAGACTCACAGTAATTTACAGCAATACTAAGCATTTCATTGCCGAAATTCTGTCTTTAATGCAATGGTCATACAACCTCAGCTGCAAAGATAAAGCAGTTTGGAGGGTCAGCTAGCAATACGAGTGGCCCGCAGTGTGCAACGAAACTTTTCTCAGCAGCCTTTCTCGGCGGCCTAACTACCCATATTGAGTATAGCCATCACAAATTACTACCTGTAGGGATACGAGTTGTCTGACACTTAACCGGGTAAGTTACCTCCTGGAAGTATATAGTAGGCACCTACTCCCGTCCATTGGAAAGCTGCACCGCATATCCCATTGACCTCTAACTACGTGCAGTTTCATAATGCTATACTACTTGTAATGCAATATTCGAATTATAAGGCCTTCATTTTGTTCACCCTCATGTTGGGTCAGAGGCTGTTGCCCAGGCAGCACGACTGGAGTGATCTGGCCGGACTTGCAACAGCACACTGTTTGCGACTGTTTCTGCCCCTTCAACTTGCACATCATTGACGACCATAATGTGTTGTATCGAGATTCACATGTATGGTGGGATCCGCTGAGCGCGATCCCAGAGTGGTTGCGTGAGAATGGTATCAGTGTGTGGCCCAACGTAGGGGTTTGTGGACAAGAATTCAGTCAGGAAGATTGGCAGATTACTGAAACTTCACAATGTAGTATAATTTCAATTCTAACTAGTGGAACCTATAACTGACTCTGAACATGGAACAGTCTAGTAATAAGTTTGACTCTGATATGGGGAAACCCAATGTATACGGTATAACTTCAACTCTGACAATTACGTTAACTCTGACAGATTGCTTAACTCTGACAACAACCCTACTCTGAAATGGGAAGCAACCTTATATGTAATACGGCATTTCTTCAACTATGACTTGGGAGACCCTACGTATATGGTATAACTTCGACTCTGACAATTACCTTATCTCTGACAATTTTCTTATCTTTGACAACCACCCTACTCTAATACTGGAGGCAACCCCACATATAATATGGTATTACTTCGATGGTTACTCAGATGACCCAACGTATACATTATAACTTTGACTTTTACAATCACCCTAACTCTGACAATCACCCTAACTCTGACAATCACCCTCACTCTGACAATCACCTAACTCTGACAATCACCCTAACTGTGACAACTACAGTGATCTAACACTGGAAACAACCTTGTCGATCCGATACTTACTTCAACTCTGATACGGAAGACTCACCGTATATGGTATAATCTCAACTCTGACAATGAACTCGATTCTGATATGTTTCCATTATAACTTCGACATTCACATGTACCACAACTCTGACATGGGAACCAATATTTTTGGATTTATGGTCAACTCTGACAAGGATGTCTTTAGGTGACAGGAGATAGAAATGCACCATAAAATAAAGAGTGATGAGCCATGGATTCAGTGTACAGCCAAAGCAGACACACCCAATGCGAACCTGCACAACATTCAATGCTCACCGTGGCAAACAGAACCAGATCTAGCAGCAGCACCAGCAAGTATTCTAGAAATTCAGGTGGCAGCAGTGGCTGCAATGATCAAAACTCCAGTGGCAGATCCCATGGCAGCAGCAGCAGCAGCCGCAATAATCAAAACTCTGGCGCCAGTAGCCTTGGGACTCACTCCAATAGAAATGTCGGACAGCAGTACCAAGCCAGGGGTGATAATGGCTGTAATGAGGGTTTGAAAGGCCAGCTGATGAGTGATTGGAATAACAATGACAATGACAATGACAATGACACTGAACCGCGATCCGCACCTCAAAGATCCCACATATTGAATGGTGGTGGTTGTTCTTCCAGTTTGAATAACGATGGAGGGGTAGTGATGTATCCAGCTTGACATTTGTGTCTGACTTTGACAGTTTAGAGGTGGAAACACCAAGTCCTTCTTCCAGCAACCTGCGAGGGGTTAGTAAGAGCAGAAATGTCCATCCCTGCGTTGCTGACTGACAATACCTAGGTGCCATCGACCATTCATTCTCCCAGCAACCAGGGGGGTGCAATATCCACACCTGCATTCAACATTAAACCCTCTAGCTGACGATACAAAGTCATTGCAAGTACCCCACAACACTCCTCCAGGGAACCAGGAGCATTATACTCAGCAGGTCAGAGCAACATTCCTGTATCGGCTTTGACTTTGTGCAACCTCTCTGACTTAGGCAACACCTAGATGCAAAAGTGGTATATGTCCCCCATCGATACTGGCCGCTGGCAAAAGTGTAAGGTGGGTGACATTTGGGTGCCAAAAGATTGGTGGAACATTGCCCAAGATCTATTGGTGTGCAGAATTCTTAGCAATGACCCCTACGCAGTTGATGTCTACGAACTGTCCACGGAAAGTTACAAGGAAGCGGATGAACTTCTGAGTGTGGCAATCAAGGAGTTTGACGTCTCAAAACCAGCTACCCACAGAGGAAGTTTTGGCATGTTTCAAGCCGTCCTCGGTAGCACTGTGAACCAAGCTGAAGGACTGACAATCAAACTCGTGGATTGCCAATCAGCTGCCCAAGTGCTCTTCACCGACTGGGCTTGTGAAGTTACACCAGATAAAGATGCTACACGCTTTCAGACTATTTCGAACGATGACCATCAAAAGCTAGCATCGAGGCTAATCTGTTCTTTCTGGTGCCGGTATCATCATTCAGACTGCGAGAGCGAAGTAAGACTGAACGTATTGATTCTATTAATGTCATGACAATCAACTTCTATACCAAAAAAGATGTTTCTGCATCGTTCACTAGCGGTTGTGGTGGCAAAAACCTTATTCAAGAAATAAAAGCGTAATTACATGCGACAGCCATGTGCGTCCCACTCTACCAGTGAGGTTTCACCATAGTGTTTGTGACTGGCTGCAACTGCGGTAATGTATTCCTTTGAGAACTGGGCTGTAGGCAGTTTCCTCTGTGTGACATTTGAAGCAGGTACATACAAGGGTTTGCAGAACTCGGTATTGGACACACGTATCTGACATTGAGTAGGTACATATAGTGATCCATTGGCACAATGGGAATGTATTCCACCAGAGATGCAAAAAGAGATTCTTGCTATACGTAGGGACTGGATCAATGGGATTAATGGTCGAGATCAGAACACACCTTGTGTCAAACGGTGGAATCTGTAGACAGTAATCGACGATGAGGACGTATAGCTGCTTGTCTATATAGTATGTATTGAATGTGATAGATCGTTATTAGAATATGATCGATGTAAAACTAACTAAATTTCATTCCACATTTAAATGATTCTAAAATTAGAATTAGAATAGCACTCAGTGAAATACATGTATAGACGCTAATAATTGACCGTCACTCCTGACTAGGTCAAGTCGATGGCTGGTGGAGCCTCTGACATGATCATGGCGACCATACATGGGGATTCAGAGAGCAGACGGTGGGCGTTGGCAAGACCAGGGTGATACTATTCGAAGGCTCTGACAGAATCACTGCAACTATATGTGCAGACTGTAGCAGCTGACAGTGTGCTCTGACAACAGTAGGGCGATAGCGTGAGAAGCCTCTGACAAGATCAGGGCAGCTATACATGTGGATCCCTACAGCTGACAATGGGCTGTAACATGACCAGGGTGTCAGCATGTGGAGCTTCTGACAAGATCATGGCAACAACTCTGACAACCGACCTGCACTTCTGACAAGACAGTGCGATTGCACATGTAGCCTTTGCCAAACAATGTGTAGTGCATACTTGATTACACCATGTCGTGTACAGAAACTCTCGCTGTTACCACACCTGCACTTAGTTACTCCACCAAAGTGAAGGGGCAAGGTACAAATAATATCGTAAGCTTACCATGTGTTATGTGTTTGTTATCAGCATCACTTATGACAGCTCTGGGCTGAATTTCATTATCCGCTGTTATGGCTGTTACAGGTACCTACTAGAGGTTATTTAGCTTGCGTCAAATAACACCTGGTGAAATGACTTTTTCCTGACGCAATTTGACCTATTGTGTTAAGAATGTGAAGCATGGTGGAGAAAGTATAGTTAGGCGACATAAGTATAGTATAGCTGCGATACAATTGCACGATAATGAGGTATAGTAAGGCTAAGCTTGTGTAGCCAGGTCTAGCCAGTGCAGCAAGGCAAAGAAAGTCTACATTTGCCAAGTAAGCATAGCAATGCCTAGCCAACCACACTAACAGTAAAGTAGTAGAAGTTGGAAAATCCACAGGTTCCCTCTGAATAAAGTATACAAGCTGTTGTGAAATCAAAAGGCATTTGAAACATAGAACGTGCAATAGTTTGTTTACTTGTATTTCTCAGGCACTGATATATCATATCACCAATATAAGGTATAGTGCTTTAGATTTTGCCAAAAAGACTGCTGAAAATGGATTGGTTTGCACAACCGCCCAAAGAATATTTGAGATATTCCAAATTGGGGATAGGAATGTAAAAGTATTCCTTATTCTGCTTAACATATATTCAGAATACTTTATATGAAGATGAAAACTTTCAGACTTAATAGGAAGGGATTTTGTGCATTTACCCAAACATGACTTGTGCAATAAGATACCTACAACTACTCAAGTAATGAGGATTCTTTGTAGTGACTGCACATTCATAACACAGATATCGAAATACATATAATATGTACATACTCAATAACTAATACATGTGTAAAATGACAGTATCAATATGCATGTATGTAACCACTCCAAGTGCCATACAAAGGATGCTGTATTATGTCCAGTTGTCTCAAGAATGCTTCACTGCAGGTGTTGCAAGTAACCACCAAACTAGAATCACCTCATTGGGAGAGTGGAATATACATGGCACCGCTGCGAAATTGAGCTTTCGGTTCTCAAAGAAGGTATCTGTAGCCATGCCAAATGGGCAGCAATATTGAAATATGTTGCTCTGTATCTATGTTAATTTATAGACTATTAATAGAATCACTACAGTTTAGTCATACATTACTGTCACAGTTTGATTCACACCACTGGTATTTGGCTGAATACAATCTGATTGAAATTAATATTGGCAGACATTAGTATTAACAGGCTGAAAGCTTGTAGCATGTTGCTTAATCACAACTTTATGAGCATATTCAGCTGTGGGCGGTAACATAGCCAATTGGTAATGGGCATGATTGTATGTTATTGACACTGAAGAGGACTTGATATGTATAAATACTGATGATGTGGACAGTTGAACTTACAATGTCAAACATTGTGACTGCCATATACGAAGTGTCATGTACTTCCTTGTAACGTTCTTTAGACAATTTGTCACCATAATGTCAGTTGGGGTCCTGACTATACAGTCAGCAAAATCATTGCTCCCAGGGAATAGCCACTATTTGTTGGCACAGAGCTGTTACCAACCTGATGCACATTCTGGTAACTGGTATTGTTCCAAAATGTATCCACAATTTGCAGCTAGCAATGTGCTAGGCAGAGAGGTTGGTCGAATTCAAAGTACCCATGCAATGATGATCCTACAAGCTCCGTATAGTTCTTCATAGCCCCTTGCCAATTGCCATGGGGCGATTGAAAGGACTCCATATTGTCAACTAGAAAATTTGCAGTTGGATGTCGGTGTGGCTTTTGATTCTGCCCTGACCCCCCAGAGCACTGGGAGACATACTTTTCAATTGTACTGAGGAACTGTTAGTTAGTCAGTCAATTGAGTGGTGGATGTTTCAGCTATTACTTGCCTGCCACTAAATGTCAGAAGTACCAGGTAGTGGGATCAATATATTGGCAGAGTTGAATGCAGAGATGATTATTTCTGCATCTACTAATCTATTGCTTTCTGCTAAAGGAAGCATTAGGTGTTCTCACTGATAAATTGTCAAAGTACAATACAAATGTTGAGTGAAATAAGTATTTACCTCTACTTGGGTGTCCAAACTGGAAGAATGAAAACAGGTATTTAATATGCAAGATGATTAACATGGGAATTGTAGTTCATTATTACCATCATCCCAACTAGTAATCTATTGTCATACTGTATACTTGTTTCAACTATTTTCACCCCCAGATTGATGCTGTTGTCAGACACTGTTATTGGAATAACTCCCATTGTAACTGGTACTGGAGTTTTGATCATTGAGGCTGCAGCAATGATTGCTGCTTTGTGGTTCACTGACAGATATTTGACCATTCTGGCTATTGCAGCTGCCACACTGTGACTTGCCTAAGTGGATTTGATTCTTGCAGCCACTTCTGCTGTCTTAGGTTCGAAAATACTGGAAGATTCCGCTGGCGGATCTGGTTCCATTTGCTTCTGTGACAATTGAATGGTATTGTGTAGTTTGGCATTGGGTGCATTGGTGTATTGACTTGCATGTATACGTAATCCACAGCATATTGCTGTTTATTATATTTTATATTTCAGTCTCTTCTTACCCCAATTTAACCTTGTTGCAGTTCAGAATCAAGTTCTATATAATTGTTGACATTTGCCCTATATGTTGAGTCTTCTTTCTCCCAGTTGAAGCAATTACCATATAAGCAAGATTGCTTCCGATGTCTTACCAATGTTGTTTCTAGTTTGATTGATTGTCTGATGTAGAGTAATTGTTACAGTTAGAGTAATTGTTTCAGTTGGAGTAATTGGCAGTGTCAGAGGTATAGTGTATATAGTAGGTCTTCCAAGTCAGAGTTGAAGAAATCACATGATACTTGTGGGGTTGCTACCCATATCAGAGTGGAGTAATTATTACAGTCTGGAAATTGTCAGAGTCCAATTTATGTTATATATATCTCATATCACATGTTAGAATTGAAGTTATACAGGTCATTCCAATATTCAAGGTCGGTTATAGATTTGAAAGATTAGAATTTATGTGATACTACTATATTACATTTCAGTAATCTATTAATCTTTCCAACTTTATTCATTCCCACAAACCGCTTTATCAGGCGACAGAATGTGAAACAACTCATCCGATCACTGTGGGTTTCCACTTGGCAAATCCCAGCAAAGAGGTGTTTCTTAAGTCAGTACAGTATGGTTTAAACTGAATTATGGGTCGAACGGGCAGAAACAGTCAAGAATAATGTGCTCTTTCAAGTCTGGGCAGATGTCTCTACTGGTGTTCTGTGAACAATTGTAACAGTCTAATCTGAGGGTGAACAAACTGAAGACCTTGTAACTCATATCTTGAATTCAGAGTAGTCTAGAATTATGAAACTGAGCATGCTTTCAGGTTGATGGGATGTGTGGTGAAGTTTTCAAATTCATGGGAGTAGATACAAAAAGACTTTGAGAAGGGAAGTTGCCTGGTTGAGTGTTGGGTGATACCAATCCTAATGGATAGTAGTTTGTGTTAATTACACTGGATATTAATTGTTAAGTTCCCATAGTTATACAATGGTAGCTGAGGCAGATTTGGCTGAACCCTATGGACTGCAAATATCTTTCTCTAATTCTCCAAACTACTTTACAATAATTATTGATGTTAAAAGATGGTGGATTACATACAGAATATCAATAATGAAGTACTTAGTACTGTGGGAAAGGACATATTATTTGTCGGAGAGAGCATAGTGAAACAATGTTGCTACAATGTGTAAGACACAGCAGTAGATAGCTGGTACACACTGAATGTACAGGCTTACAGTGAGATAGAAGAGGTTGTACTCACTAAATGTACACACTTATAGTGATATTTGATTAATGGCTCAGCTATCAGAGTTTGTAACCACTAGTATATATGTCTTTATTGTTGAGTAAGCAGGTAATATTAGTCATACACAATTGGCACTACCGCATGATAGTATAGGATGGCCTTGTCAGAGTAACCAGGTACAACAATCTGTCAAAACTTCCAGCCAGAGTAATCTGTTCGAGTTATCCTTGTAAGCAACCATGTATAAGTGACCATGGCAGAGTAACCTATTAGAGTAACTTGTCTATTTGACCTTTTTAGAGTGTAATTGTTTCTGATTGGCATGTTTTCAACCCTACAGGGTTGTAAATATAATTGTTATGACGACAGGTAATACGAGGCCAGGAATGCGCCAGTGTATATTCATCGCCCATACATCACATAGATTCATATTGAGTATCTTATCAGTATATTTCACATATCTACTTACTTACTCACTTGTGGTATTGTGGCACCAAAACACCCCATTATATATCCACATTCAAGCAAAGGGAGACGTGCCTTTACATTGTTCTCGATATTGCACTGAATGGATATGTTTCGCTCATGATGAAACCTGAGTTTTATAGCCATTGTCAATAATTGTCACATCTGACAGCAAATGAACAGCTTGCACATCAATTTTACCCTCAATTGTCCACTATGCCTCCAATCAAAGCTGCCAGAGGTAAATTGCACTTCGCTAGTATACATTCCAGCCAGGAAAACCTTCAATCTCCACTCTGCTCAGTAATACCGATTCTCACTCAACGAACCTTCATATGGTGGGAGGATGAAATCCTCAACGAGTGTGATCACGACAACATAGAAAACACTACCAACATGAATGATGACATGAGCAACAGTGTGGGTGAGAACATGAACAATGTTTTGGACAACAACCCGAGGTATATTCTGGGCAACACCTCAAGGGAGCGCAAGGCAATCATTGAATCAAAGATCACTCCCATGCAATGGATGATAAATTAACAACTAGAAATGCTCAACAATGCCTTCCAACAGACTACTCAACTATGTGCACAAAATGCTGAACTGATGGAAGCACACCAGAAATACTGCAGACAGTCAATTCGACCAGAAGAAATGACTAGAAATGTCTTCCATATGAGCGATTCCGAATGGTACTGCAGTGGAGGAAAGGAGGCTGATAACTTCCTCGACATCTTACTGTCTAACTTTCAATTCCACACACTAAATCCAGCACACGGATCTTGACATAGTGCAACATACAGTGATGCTTCTCAGCCCATGATACCATCAGTGAAACCTGGCACAGTGACAGCAACAGATGACCAATTTAGTTGTGTAGGATCGAGACCTATGGAGTGACTCAGATCTCTGGTTGGTAGACTTTCAGGCATCTTTAGATGAAATGCAGCAGATGTACAGCAACACGAACCTAAAACTGAATGCACCATTGAAGTGAATCCCCATCATCCTCAATGGAGCGAAAGATCTTGTGAGAGTCCACACCAATTGAATCAAAGGTAATTGTACAGGACGGGGATTGCCCCCACACGATCACAGGAAACTTTATAGATACACTTCGAGCTGACTAAGACCAGGACATCTGTCCAAGATTGAGCCATTGACCCCAAAAATTCGAAAATTTGACAGCATGGAAGTGCTTTTGGACGAAGCCACTCATTTGAATGTCAAGCTGGATGGCATCATGCTCCAACAGCAGCTGTCACATCAACAGCACAAGCAGTGACGAGACTCATGTCAACAAGGCAGCAAAAATTGCATCCTCTGACCGTCCATATGCAAGCCTACCTAAGTACCAAGCCCAATAAGCCAATGCCAGACGAAAATGTTAATCCCACTCTCACACATTGGGTCTCGCCAGAGCTATTTGAGACTCAGAAGTTGGTAGAAAAATGCATACACAGTGGGTGTCCCAAACATAGTACATTGCAGTGCATACAATATACATGTACCAACTTCCCAACAACCTTGCTCTTCCAGCAGATGGAAGACAAATCCAACGCCAGTGCTCCATCAGCAGTCAGCAACAACAGAACTTGCGTACCTCTCTTGGTGACTAGCTCGTCCAGAGAGGATGGAACAATGGGAGCCTTGATTGTGGTCATTGGGTTGGAGGCCATTAAGGGCAACATAAGAGGACACACAATAGCATCGGATTTCATTAAGGCTGAAGGTTGTCTTAGACAGCCAGAAATCTCTCATGTCATGCCCATCATTGTGTGGAATGGCAAGACTGGATTCATTCCGCATTGTCCATGAAGCCTAGATATGAGATCAACATGGAAAATTGCACCAAGTACAAGCACTCATCGATTGTCGCTCTACATGCAAGGTCATGGCTACACACCTTCTCAGTAGACTTGAATGACTACACAATGCAGCGCACATTACAACTTATGGCCTTGACTGTCGGGTGATCGTGCATGCGAGGGAGGGGTGCATGTCAGTGATGACAGTCCACAATACGGATCATTTAGCCCCAGTGTACAAATTCGAGGTGCCAGTCGTCCCAATGAGGGCATACAATCTGGTACTGGGATTGCCATTGTTGGAAACGTGCAAGCTAGAGATCGATTGGGCAACTGCATGAGTACCCTCAGTAAGAACCACAAGTGGCCAAGAGGAGGCACGGAGATCGGGTATGATAATGCAGTTGAATGATCGTCAGAATGACGAAAGTACTAATGTATGACTGGTAAGTATGGGGTGGAGTGATTATATGATTGGCTGGATGTCGGAGATCCCTGCAGCTCTTGGTGGATAACCGAGGGAGTGCAGTGTAGACAGTCCTATTCAACATATAGAAATACTAGAACATACTGAATGTGATGATCTGTTAGCAAACGATGAAACCAACCAGCAATTCGCTCTTCAAATTGGGACATGCAGTTGACTGCTGGGAGCGACTACAGAGGTCACGACTTTGGAAGATCCAGGTCAGAATGAAACTATCTACCCAAGGGCTGGACATGCAAACAGGGAGCAGTTGCGATAGTTGTGCCAGAGGAAAAACCCCACTCAGGAATACTGCAATAACTGCTACTGGCTCGCGGAGTCCTAATTGGAGGTTGTCGGACTGGCATGGTTTGGCTGCAGCCTGGGTGAAGTGCTTGCTCCGCAGGTCCCTGGTTTTCCTTCCCCATCAACTTGTCAAATCCCAAGTCACAGATAGAAGCTAATACATAGATCCATGAACAGGTAGTGCACCAACTGATGATGGAGGTCATATCCCTGTGAGATACAAAGACTATGTAGATGTGTTCAGCAAAGGTATGGCAGCAACTCTCGCACCGTACTGGCCAGTTAACCATGCAATCAATTTTTAACCAGGCTTCAATTCACCATATAGCCAAATATCTGATTTTTTGGAAGTTGAGTTCAAAACCCTACAGGTCCACACTGAAACACACCTAGCCAATGTCTTCGCTAAGCAATAATCATCGCCTGTGGCAGCGCAGATCACATCTGGAAAGATGATAGAAGGTAAACTGCAGCTGTGTGTAGACTACAGTGCTCTCAATAAGGCAATATTGAATAATGGATACCCTGCCCCACTAATCTCGGAGATGCTTGACAGGTTGTATGCAGTCCCTATTAACACGAAATTGTTCTTCAGCAATGCCCATCATCTCGTCAGAATCAACATAGGTGACAAGTATGTAATAACATTTCACACCAGGGACCAGCAGCTCGAGCATAGAGTGATGCCATTTCGGTTGACAAATGCACCAGGTACTTTCCAACCCTATTTCAATGACTACATAAAATGTTATACTGACAACTTCGCTGTGGACTACTTTGATGACATACTGATCCACGCCAGCATCAGGTGGAGCATGATTTGCAGCTACGAAAGTTGTTCAAATGACCACCTGAATTGGATCTCAATGGAAACGCGGAGGTGTGCTGTTTTGGACTCTCAGAGGTCGGCTTGCTTAGATTTGTCATTCGCCAGCATTGGATTGCAATGGAATTGAACCACATAGCAATGATTTATCACAGGTGAACCCCAGACTCCTTTCGAAACATGAAGGTGCTTCTTTAATTCATGAACTTGTACAGGCAGGGTATCAGAACATACCCAATGGAAACAACGCCGATATCTGACCTAATTTAAAAAGCTGAATGTTCCAGGACGACAAAACAGGTCCAATTGGATTGACCTTGGGATGCTAAACTCACATTACAGAATTGGAAATAAGCCTGCACTGATGCACAAAGCCTCAATGATGACGAACCAGCAGAGCAGACTATTGCGCAAACTGATGCCAGAGGATTTGCAATTTCCAGTATTTTCAGCCAGTGTGTCAGATTCAGAATTCTCAAACGGTTTGACATCTACTCTTGAGAATACTGAGGTGATGAACAGAACTACGACATATACATTCGGGAGCTGTTGGTACTCATGGAGGCTATCAAGCAGTGATGTTAGTATCTCGGGGAAACAAATCATAAGACTATCATAAACTGCGACTATATGGATCTTGAGTATTTTACAGCATCAAAAACAACTTCCCTGTGACAGGCTGGATGGGCGGAGATCATCTCATTGTACTACCTCATTATCAAACACCTGGAAGGCAAGAATAACCAAACAAAAGGGACCCATCTATGCGATCGGCCAAGCTAATATGAGGGGAAGGCCTCTGGCCACCTTAACAGCGACCACCACCACCAAATCACATGGTGACCTTTTACCACATAACATGGCATCCCAGCAGACACATTTATTTACCACACTAATACAACTGACCATGGTCAGCGGTTTAAAACCGAATGACAGTCAATGGGGATCGATGGATGCAGGTTGACTTATGAAAGGATGATATACGTGTCGGTAGCACTCTACAGTACTGTAAGAAGCCGTTTTTATGACAACCCCAAATTCAGTTACTTCTGTGCTCTGAAGACGAGCAAGGTAATGTAACAAGATATTTATTGCCCTGCGATGGAGACAGAAATAAGGAAGTACATTGCCAGTTGGATGTTGTGCCACCGAATACAACTGCAGAATTACACACACCCTGGACTGATCATTCCATGGTCGCTGCCTTCTCCTCCTTGGTTGTGATATACATTGGATTCAGTTACTGACTTACCAGATTCAATGACCTCAGAATACACCGGCAGGTGGAGAATCATTATCCATTAAACCAGAATTGTGACCTACCTCCCGTGCAGACACCAAAATTGACTCCCCATAGTTAGCAGCAATATTCCTCGGATACATTATCTTCAAATGTGGTCTACCAGAGAATATCATGTCCAATTGGGGCAAAGAGTTTAGCAGTCAATTTTGCGACTGAGTTTTCTCCAACCTTAGAATCAATCACCGACCCTCAACTGCTTGCGGCACACAGACAGATGGTCAAACCGAGAAGTAGAATGAAACTATTGAGGAGTACATCTGGGCCTATTCAAACAATGCGCAGGGCAAGATAGTTGAATTTTTACAACTGGCGGAATTCACATAAAATGACTCCATTCAGCATTCCACACTGATGTAACTGTTTAGGGTGAACTACTGTAATCTTCCTACAATGCAATTCAAGCCTCCCATGGACCTCAGATTTAGATCACAGGTGAAGGCAGACTCATGGATGGCAGGCATGGAAGAGACTTACGGAATTATCTGGGAAGACATATTTCAGGCTCAGGAGCGGCAATCAATGTATGCCAGGGGAAGAGAGATAACTTTTGTTGTTGGAAACGGAGTATAGCTATCAACCTGGAACTTCAGAACATCTAGGCTTTCAACAAACCATGATTACACTCGCACAGGACTGCATACAGTAAGTAAGGTCAGTAATTGGAGTGAGAACAAACTGGTCATCTGGAGTACAATGTGGAACTGCAACATTCACTGTCTGTTACATCTTAATCGTATTACTCTGCCACTGTAATGACACTATCTTCAGATCCACACCAAGCGATGGTTGAGGAAACAGAGGAACAGGAGGTCGATCACATTCTCACATCTGGCTGCCGCTATTGGAAGCTGTATTATGGTATGCAGCGGGCCGGATATTGACACATATGAACACACTGGGAACCAGCGTAACATGTTGAACCCTCCGACGATATGGTTAATGCCTTTCCCCGAGACAATCCAAATCGGTAACGGGATACACGGTATAGAGGTCAGATGTGGAGGCATGCAGGACACGGAAGAAGTTTAGACATTGTATTTGTTCTCCAGTTTTATTAATGTCTTCACTTCCCTTTTGAATGGATCCCGACCCTGTACAAATGCCTTCAGCATTGGTTTAACCACCTACCAATGGGGGTGGAGTTTCCCAGTGCGCCAAATCTGCCAAAAAGTCACCATTGAGCGTTTCTAATTGGTTGTGGGACTTATGAGTTCTGACAATTACATACATATCATGAATGTTTCATTTTTTTTTCCCCATTCCTTGTTTGGTCTTGTTTTAGCTTTGGCACCCCACACAGTCGGAGCCTAAAAGTGGGAATAATGTAACGGCAACACGTGACTGAAAGCCAGGAAAGTACGAGTGTATATAGGTTGCTGCTATAGTGTGCTCATTGGTATCACATATCTTACCATTCATTACCACATGTATACTCCCTCTCTCACTTGTGCAACTGTATTACCTTATTATCTGTCTGCAGTCAAACATAGGTGTATGTGCCTTTGCAGTAATCAACAGGGATATATCAACCATACAAACTGATTGTAGTTTGATGTGTGGCATGGACATTGGACAGAAATATTACGATTTCAGACACCTCATCATTAATCATGTGGTCTGGGGATTGGTTGTGATTTCTGCAAGTTGCAGTGCCTATACTGTCGGAGCGTAAAGTATATATAGAGCTGTGGGAGTACTATGATTGCACCATCATATACAATTGGATTTGAACTCTCATGCGGCCCAGAGTTCCATTCCTTACCAATGATATTATCTATATAACTGCCCTTCAATGCTTGCTACAACTGGCCACTCATTTCCAAGTCTGAAAATACACTCGCCCACTAATGATAATTTAGTTAACCAGATCAGAAGACGGGGGACCACTACATGTGTGCACTCAAAACCTGAGTTCCTGAATTACATACCATGTAATAGCCCGACTCAGATTACAAATGCATTCGACCGCAGGAGTGATGCTGTCTTTTATTTTTCCAAAGTAAGTATACATTAACTATAAATTTTGCCTAATCCCAGTTTATAGAAATATGTTATTGGACAGAACTATTGTGCTTCACATATACACATTTGTATTATTTGCATATGTCATCACCAGGGGTTAATCTACACCTTTATCAGTATGAGCACATTTTGTTATTGTGTAGCCTTGTAGTGTCCCTTCAATATAGTTTTAGCCAGTATCAAAGCCATTTTTAATTCTCAGCCTGGCTTTGCAGTACAAGCTGGGCAATTTACATGATGAGTACTTCCCAGTGGAGATTACACATTTTAAAATGATCAAGACTCCCTCTCCACCAAGTAAGGTCTTGGGAAACTCTAAGGCAAGTCACTGTCGGAGCTGTTGTGAGAGCTGTTGCTTGACAGGTACTCTTGGAGGGCTGCTAGCTGAGTGGCTGCTTTCAGAGCAGCAGGAGTCACAGTGTCTGCAGTCAAAGTGGCAACTGTCTGAGCAGTGGTCATACAAGTCAGCAGTCACAGTCAAGTACTGAATCACCGTATTTGATAGTACAGGCAATTAATGCAGCACTCCATCTTGAAACATGACAACAGTATACAATAATCCATAAGTGATCGATACACCAGGGGAGTAATGACTGATATTGATAATAATCCAGCTACCGAAAATAACTAACCCAGAAGCTCACATGGATCTGGAAATCCAAAACAAACATGTAGTCCAATACCATCTTTCAAACTCTAGTAAATCTCTTCATCCAACCACTAACTCTGAATCAACTCATCTGCAGTCACAAGAGATGAGTATATTGAATAATGACAAATTAACTAAAATCGATTACATTGTTGTATTGACCAATCACAGCAGATCAGAGTCCCGAGGAGGCAATCTTTCACATTATGACATTAGGTACTTTATCAGAATCAAAATCAATATCCTCACTGGCAGAGTTTCATGTCATCTGTACAGCATATATTCCTGGTAATTGATTCGTTCACTTATTGCATTCAATTGACTGAACAATCAATCTTAGGTTAACCAATTGTGTTGTACATTTCATTCGTGTATAACCAATCTTCCAAATAGGTGTCTATGTGTGATAGTCAAAGGAGTGATTTATAGCCTATTCTACCATAATCGAAATTTGGCAACTGTTTTGTAGGTCCAAGCCCCCATTAAATATCAGATTGAACAACACTTTGAGCTTTGCTTATCCACAGTTGATACATAACTTCTCCCCACAGTTGTATTTATCACCCTTTAGTTATTAATAGTATAATAATATAACCTACCAGGTGGCAGTACTGTACTCAGTTAATCTTATTGGCAAACAAAGAGTTAATGACAAATCTAAATAATGAACTTCAAAGAGTGAATGTGAGTTGCATAATATTAGAATGTAAAAGGAGTACTAATCTATTCTGCCAGCAACTGAGTAAGTGGTCAATATACTGACAGTATTCCATTGTATCTATTGTCTCACACAAATCAGGTGATCGAGAAATATTATGTGAACCAAGGAAACTTTGTAACCCACAGCACAGTACAGCTTTAATCTAGTCATATCACATACTCTTAAACTTTGCAGCATGTTGTATTCATTTTGTCTTCCAAAGGCAAGCCTACACAAATTCAAAAATAACCATTCCCCACATGATCAGGTTTGATCTACACAAATCATCTTCACTGGAGGGTAATATTCAAAAATATTTTGATGAAGTCATTTCCAGATCTATCCTAATATGGTTACCAATGATTGCAATAGAAATTACACAAATAAACTTCCAATGAGGACAGAAAGGTGTCCTGGTAGGTGATATTTTGCCTGGGTAGTGGCAACCCCTGTGATTATCGTTCACTGTCTTATATAGCTACTATTCACCACAAAACTATAAAGTATTGCTGCTCAAAGTAATATCATAAATGCAACAAGGTTGGTGATTACTGGCAAACAAGTAATGCTCATGATGGGATTCGCGATATTGAATGGGATATAACTCAGAATTGTTCACCATCCTATTAGTGTACATCGAAGAGGAAAATGTTACTATCAAATTGATTCCTTATTGCAGTCCCATCCAATTACCACATCAAATGTTGTCGTGGCCCTTCTGAATGTCCTCACTGTGGTGATTTTGGGTAACTTGCATGGATCGTAAGTTATCATTATGCTGTAAACCGACGATCTGAATTGTGTTTCATTTCTTGTACAGATTTACAACTCGTGTGATTCATACACCAGGTTTAGTACCTCAGACATCACTTCTGATCATTACCATATTGTTATAAAAATTCAGAAAATCGCTGAATGTACTCAGCAGCAGCTATAGTATCATTCATAATGAACAACGCAAGATCAAATACATGTTTTCAACAATATTTAACTACAGTAGTGCTATCAAGATGCAGTTGTATTGCATCTCCATACTCAGTGAATCAAATCTCCAATGTATATTCTAATCACAACACTCTGTTTCACAAAACATGCTACTGGAGTTCCAAAATTTGCCAACTGAGGTTCCACTTATTCTCAATCTGTGCTCTACATTCGAAACAACCACATGATTTTCACCAGGGTTCAAAAGTCTGTAACCATTGGCTTCTTTTGAGTTGAACTACTTGTGCAAATACCGAATACTTGAGATTACATATATAATTCAGGGTGTACAATAATCAGCTACTCAACAAAATGTCTTCCGTCTGAAAGATGTACCATAATTGTATTGTGGAGTAAACTCAGTAAACCTAGTTTCCACAGATTCCACTTTTGCAACCATCATTGTGAATCTAGCCAAACCTTAGGTTCGAGTGAGTGTAGTGGTGGGAATTCTACTTATCCGATGAAATGAATATTGAGGAATGCACTTCCCACTGTGACACTCATGGCTCCATTTCGAATATTGCTCTACCTCCAACTTCCTCTTTACTGTAGTTTACAGCAGTCTTCCATTGGTTAAACCCAGTAGGTGAATTGTTGAAATTGTATTTATAGTGATTGATCTGGTGTCATATACCTATAAGTGCTGTCAGAGTCTGATAATAGTTAGTGTGGTGAGCAGTATATCTGAAGACTTCAACAGGGCCTAGTCAGTCACACAGTCATCAGCCTCTAAAGAACTCTTCACAAAGCTATTCTACCTCACTAAGATTCAATTACCTTTTATAATATTGTGAGTATATAAGTGCTTGGGTTTGTAGAGCACCTTGCAAGTTCTAGTCTCCAAGGTGATGTCTACTGCTCACATTGACTTATCTCAGTATACTCTTTGACATTTCTGATTATCCATGAGCTCTGTTAACCTGTAAGTATAAATTAGGTATTTGGTGATATTCTCATGGCAGCTCAGACAGTGACTGCACTCTAACAGCTGCTCAGCTCTGAGTACTGCTGATCTTAGACAATACCTTATACTCTAGCTCGAACAGTTGTTGTACTCTAACAGAATCTCTCCAGGTTAGGCAGTGACCACTCTAACAATAGCTGTGACTTTCCAATCCACATTGGCATTATCAGCTTGGTCTTACTTCTATTCTTGCAGCTTGGTTTGCTGGCTCCCTGTGATTCCATTAGAGTAGTGTACTGGTACTCAGCATCTAACTGAGATACTTCTTCTGGCTTTGGAATCTCTAAATTTTAATTCTAGTGTTCCACAGTCAAGCTTGGGGAATTCCTCTGTTGTATATGATTTGTAAATGGTACACTTTCCAGATTGACTTTGTTCTTGACCTCTGGTATCCCGGGTTTCTCTTTTGCGTCTTCCTCCATCTTCTCCTTCAGCTTCTGCTCCTACTCCTCCTCCTGCTCCTGCTCCTCGACGTACTATTGTATATCATGTGATCTATCAGCACCAACAAAATGCTCTAAAATACCTAATGTGCCAGTTAGCAACGATTCAATAAGTTCCCCCTTGTCTGTCACCCTAATCCTCGATAGCAATTCCAGGCTAAGCAGGTTGGCTTTTATACATTTGTAATCTTTGTGTATATTGGCCTCTGTACCAGTCTGGTTGGTGTGAATAAAGGTCAACATCAGATGAATTTGAATTTGAGTAAAACTCAGATAGCCAATTCTAACTTGATTTATACAATGGACTGTCAATCGTTTTCAATCTGATCAAGAAGGAATATCTCTCCAAAGGAGTGATATCTCCTAATCAGAAGTCAACAGCTGGTGAATATGTTGCGAAATGATATTGGCACATAACAAAAGCAACAAGTTGCTCACAACTTTTTGGTATATAAGAATTTCTGTTGAACTGTCCCAAATCTCTATGACTTTTCAACTTTTCTGCAATATCTACTTGCTGAGCATCTTTCATCCCCACGATAAGACAATTATAACAGTCATCACTGCTGTCTTTGCATTGATTCCGAGATGAGTTGCCTTCCACAATAGTGAGCTTGTGAGATGAGATTCTGACATGCTGTAGCCATTATCCAAGAGTGAGCTTTCCTAGGAATCATTTATATCATTATATCTGAAATACATCACTGAATAGCTTTGCGACAATAGTCAATTTGAAAAGAGTCCAATGTGGAAGCTTAAATATCTTCTCAAACTGGTCTCACTGATGGGGACAATGTCCTGGGCAATGCTGCCAAATGTATAGTGATTATACAATTTGTTATCCTACCCCATACTACTAAATCACACAGTTGCTGCAATACAGTTGACCTTGAAATAATGTATGTCATAGGCCCTGTACACACATCTAATATACAACTAATTACAGTATGAGAAAGGAACAAGATCTGATCCAAAAACAGCAACCGGAATCCTCATCTATTGTGCAAGGCTTATCAGAACTGTTAGCCTTCTAGCAGAGCAAGTGGTCATCATTCCCATGCTTGTGGGGCAGGGTGGGAGTACATTGAATACAGTGGTGGCCTTTTTGGAAACTCTTCTCTGTAAGAATTGGTTCAGTCTGTATATTATGCAGACTTTACTTTCATTTCGCACTGTGTCCAGTGTGAGATCCAGAATGTTGCAGTTGATTTCAACAAGCATCTTGCAGATGATGGTAAACTCCGATTTGTAAAATCAGTATCAGTCAATGTCAGAGACTCAATGACATACAATCAATATCAGATAGTCCATTTCAAAGACAGAATATCAGTGAGTCAATGTTGGAGTCATATTTACTAACATTCACTAAGATTGTTGCCATATCTAACATCTGGGTGATACTGTGTAAGAAGGTAAAGCGGATAGAGTATACTTAGTTTTCCATTGTTGGACAGATGCAAGGTAATCAGGAATTGGGGACTGGCTGTTCAGTGGATCAATATCGTAGGTGATTATCTTTACTATGGCATTCATTTCTTTATGTATGTTGGAAATACTAGTAGACGATCCCCAGAAGGCAGGTAGTAGTGCTATTACAATGATTGTTCAGTGCATATCATGCTTCCTGGGATCCAAAGAAGATTATAGAGTGCATATGAGATTTGCTGGGCAGATACAACCATAAACAATATCAGCAAACTTGCAATCAGTCCGGAAGCCAGACGCAAACATCATAGACACTCCGCTCAACTGCAGCAGTATTTCAAAGTACTTCCAGATGCTCCCAGGCTCTCCTGGAGCTAAGCAAAGTGCTCTCAGACTATACAAGACCATTCTCAGGTACATCTGAAAGCATCTGCCGTTATGGAGGCGAATTGAGGATGCTCCTTGTAAGAAACTCAAATTTTGGAGCAGCTGAGATCTCTGAGCAGGTCCATGGGAGACTTGGTGCCATATTCTCACAGCAGTAGTTCTTAGGGTTCTGTAACCACAAGGCATTTCGGCTGTCATACTCATCTTTGTCACAGTGACACGATTCGATATATCACAATATGGCATGTATTATCCATGTATGTAACTCTATATATATAGATACAGTCAATCTGTGTGCAGACAGTACTCGAGCGCAATCGGAGGAGCACCTGGATACACTGATTGAAGGAATGTAGGGATGCACTTGGAGGCCATTGTGGCGAGAAAACCTGTTTCTCACCACCACCACCACCACCACCACCACCACCACCACCACCACCACCACCACCACCACCACCACCACCACCATTGAATTTGACAAGGGGAAGCCGCAGGGGGGCATACGGAGATACAGGAATATCAGAGGCATATGGGAATAGAGCAATAACGGGGAAGAACTCAGCAACATGGAGTCTATAGACATCATTCCAATATATGAAATATACAGTCTATCATTCTCAGCTGTCAGTTCCACACACTTGTGCCGAGCTATCATTTATCCACGCAATGTGTGCGGGTCATCACACACTCCTGGCGAACCATGATAGATCCGCGCATTTCATGTGGTCCCTTATGGCCAAGTACACGTTATATATTGTCTCACCCTCTGCTTACACTCGGTCTCAAGGAAGAACCGCACTTTCTCATGAATTCCGTTCCGATGCTATGTGAGCTCCACTATTGCACCACCCTGTGAGCATGTGAACTTAGAGATGTACTTGGAGGCCGAGGACAAGGGAATGTGGAGATGCAATTCGTTGCTGTAATTGTGTGAGTTCGGAGGTGAACATAATGTGAAATTGGAGGCTGTACTCGAGCGAGTTTGGAGATGTTCTTGGCGGCTGAGATCAATAGAACTCAGAGATGCACTTTGAGGCCATAACCGGGGAAGATTGGAGATGCACTTGGCTGCGGTGGTTCAGCGTGTATGGAGGTGCACTTGGAGGTCATGATTGATGAAGATTGGAGAAGTACTTGGAGGAAGTCGATTTGAAGGTGGTCAATCTGGAGGTGGTTAATCTGGAGGTGGTTGAACTGGAGGCAGGCGATCTGCAGGTGGGAGATTAGAAAGGAGGTGCGACCAGAGCTAGGACTCCACTCATTGCATGACTCATAATGGTGGGGATGAACAGAATTGAGTACAGCATGTTCTGCCGGGAGATGTGAAACTGTCTGGGAGTGGGAGACATTGAAAAATCGAATGTATGCAGTACTCGGTGTATAAAGTACGCGGTGTATCCAGCACTTTGGGTATGCAGTACTCGGTGTATGCAGTACTCAGTGTATGCCAGTCTAGGTGTACGCAGTACTTGATGTATGCAATACTCAGTGTATGCAATACTCAGTGTATGCAATACTCAGTGTATGCAATACTCGGTGGATGCAATGCTCGGTGTATGCTGTACTCCGGTTTGACTCACGAACATGGCATGTAGAGCGGGACAGTGATGTTCTAACCTGGTGCTGTTAGGTTACGGTAGAGTTGAGGATGTGTAAGACAGTGATGGCAGGAGATGGGAAATCATTATGAGAGACTGGGCCTTAAGAGAATTTCTTGTGCAAGTCGATTTACCATACCCAATACGGAAGATACAACTTCTGATGCAAGCTATTCTTACGCTGACCCAGGGTTGTCCAAAAGTAAACAGGCAAGTCATACCTTTGATTTCCCATATCTGTTCATATCGTCCATCTTGTACCAATCGTCATCCCCAATCCCTGTTTCTCGTCCATAACTCTACCATTATCGCAGAACCCAAAGTTAAGTTATCCCTCTCTATCTCTGGATGCCATTATCATCAGCTAATACTGAGTATAGCATACACCAAGTATAGCATACACCGAGTATAGCATACACCGAGTATAGCATACACCGAGTATAGCATACACCGAGTATAGCATACACCGAGTATAGCATACACCAAGTATAGCATACACCAAGTATAGCATACACCAAGTATAGCATACACTGAGTACAGCATACACCGAGTACAGCATGCACCGAGTACAGCATACACCGAGTACAGCATACACCGAGTACAGCATACACCACGGGCAAGCATTAACCAACTTCATTATGCACCCAATCCTGTCTGTCTTCCCTTCATTATTACGACAGGACCTCTGAAAGTTGCATCAGCTTCTGGCGTACCTCCCTACAAGATTCACCACTACGAGCCATGATTTCGATGAGAGCTCCAAGATAATGTCACCACATCACATTTGCACGGTTGAAAGTGAACTGCCTGATGAATACAGTCTCATCACCACCCAGCACACCTCCAATGGACCGCCTCCAAGTGCTCCTCCAATCTCGCTCGATAATGGCTTCCAAGTGCATCCAGAAACTCCATCATGGCCTCCAAGTGCATCTCGGAGTTCACTCAATCTCGGGCTCGAAGTGCATTTTCAAACTCGCTTGATCACGTCCTCGCAGTGTATCTCTGTGTTCACTTGATCGTCATGTTCAGACACACCTGGAATTGCGCTCAAGCACCGCCTGCAGCCAGTCCAGATATACCGTGTGTAGATGGATAGGTATATAGATAAATAGATACATTGATATATAGATGAAAATACAGACTGAATACATAGGTTTTAAAAATTGTTGAACGATAAGTAGTAGCTATGATTTCCAGCTGCACCAGCACCATTCCCAAACACGAGGTTTTCCCCAGACTGCTCTACTGCGGTTCGAGGTGCTCCTAGACATGTCACCAGCACTCTCAGGCTTGTTGTCGGTTCTCTCAGACATGTTACCGGCACTCCCTGGTTTCTCGCCAGCGCTCCCAGGTGCTCCTTGGTGCATACAAGTTCTCTCCGGCATTACGATGAGTTCCCAAACTGCTCACAATCAATGCCATGGTACTGCTGGACCAGGCATCAGAGATCCCAGGTACTCCGAAGGCCGGCCGAAATGTCCTCCGAAGGTCTGATACTCTCCTGATATTGAAACATCTAAGTTTACACTCGACATCCTCTCAGACACTTCTGGAGGCTCCCAGTGACTAAAATACATTTTGCTGATGAAGTTAACATTGATTGATTGGAGTTATTAGGTATGTATTGTATGAGTAATACACTAACTTATACTAGACGAGCTTTTAACCTACACGCAAAGGGCTGACCACTGAAATACCTAGTTCCAAAGCCATCAACTTTTATTAGTTAACCTGACAGAAAACATGTTGAAGATTGAAATGAGAATGGTCTAAAGATGAAAAATGCAAACTAGTTGAGACAGGTCAAAAGGGAAGATACCACAATCTGGGTGGTTATTTGAAAGTCCAAATACAACAAGGTGTGGATAGTTCTATGAGGTTATATGGAATAGAAATACTGAATAGTATATAGTTGAGATATTAGCTTACACTATTCTGTTTAAAAAAGCTAAAAATGGTAAATAGAAGTGAAACTTACCAGCTATTGACACAAGGAAACAAGTATAGTTAAATATTGTGTATGACCACTGTAGCAATACTGTACTACTACAATGGGACCGTCAGCGAAATGTAAATCGGTCCAAAAACAACACAGAATCCTCCCCAACACCCCTGGCGACCTCACCGGTGCTCCTAAGTACTTCTCGATGCTTCCAGACCCCACTGGAGGTACGCAAAGTGCTCTCAGACTCTGCAAGAGCATTCTCGAGTGCCCCTGACAGCACCTGCAGTTATGGTGGTGCATTTAGGATGCTCTGAGATTTGACTTATAGCATAGTCAAATTCTGGAGCCCTTTGGACCACAGCATAGATCAGTGGAAGACTTCGTGAGGAGCCGAGATTGCGGTGCAGCTCTTCGTGACACATTGATAGCAGCCAAGACTGCTATGCAGCACCGCAGGAGACTTGGTGCCATATTATTGTAGCAGCAGTTCTTATGTAACCATACGGCATTTCATCTTATCATATTCCTCTGTTCCAGTCACAAGATTCGCTACATAATAATATGGCATGCATTATTTAAATCTGTCTATATATATGAACAGGATCAATCTGGCCGCAGATGGTACTCTAGCATCATTGGAGGAGCACCTGGACACACCTATTGGGAGAACTTTGATATGCACCACTTGGAGGCGGTTGTGTCGAAACAACGGAGCAAGAAGGCAGAAAGCCTACCATCAAGACTCCGCCGCATCTCTCGCGACATAAGAATGGAATTCATAAGCACGAGCGGTTCTGCATCAAATAGCCTAGGAATCAGATGAGTTGATAGGATACCACCTGGCGTTGAAGATCCACAAAATCTCGGACAGAGTGAGTGAGACCAGATGTTGGGAAAGATAGAGTGTGTATATTCATTGTCTGATAAGATGAGATGGAAATGACATGATGTCAATCTGCACCAGGGTCTGCCAAATTCATACTCCCCATCATTCTATCCACCTCAGTTAGCTCTGTATCCCCATACAACTGCAATCGCTACTTGAAGACGTACTTGGAGGCCATGAACGAGATTGTTTGGAGATGCACTTGGAGGCTGAGATCGAGCAAGTTTGATGATGCACTTGGAGACAGCCTGATTGAGTGAACTCAGAGATGCACATGGAGGCCGGGATTGAGCGAGGTTGGAGATGAACTTGGTGGCCAAGATAAAGTGAACTCAGAGATGCACTTGGAAGCCATAATGGTGCGTGTTGGGATATTCACTTGGAGGCCATGACGGATCAAGATTGGAGGAGTACTTGGAGGCGGTTAATCTGGAGGGGATTGATTAAAAGACGGTCAATCTGAAGCCAATCAATATGGAGGCAGTGAATCTGGAGGCAGTAGATCAGGAGGCATGTGCAATGGAAGCTGAGACTATATTCATAGGTTAACTCGTAAGTCTGGGAATGTAGAGAATTGAGTACAATAAAGTCCTCTGGGAGTTGAGAGACTGGCTGAGAGCGGGAGACAGTCAGATCTTGGAACGATGCAGTACACGGTTTATGCTGTACTCAGTATATGGTGTACTGACTGTATGCTGTACACAGTGTATGCTGTACTTGGTGTTAACTCCTGATCATGGCATGGAGTGATAGAAATGGATGACTTAACTTCGAATTCTTTCGTAGTGCTAGCAATGAGTCTGGGTAACCCTCCAGCAGGCTGGATTCGGACCGCAAAAATGGGGCCGTTTGGTTCCAGACCTATCTAACAAATTGACCCATTGACTCCTGGTGGGCGAAACCCAGACCAGTACCTGTGATCACACCGGTTTCGCCAGGTCTGGGTAGACCAATTGGTTCCAATGTCCGGTTCTGTGATTCGTGTTTCATATTTATAATCGCAATCAGATATGCTACTATTAATTGAAAAATAATGACCTTGGTACGTCATGGTTCATTTACAATGTATTGGCCGCCTCAATGAGCAAAACAAACAGACTCACACTTCCTACCACATCCTAAAAGTGAGCGTCAATGGAGCGTCAACGATTTTTTGTATTGTATCTTCAGTACTATGTGGGGCACAGAATCACAAGCACCCATACCAAAGGTTATGGCAGCCTTGAAGGCAGATATGTACGGGATAGTCTCGCCACATCCTCCAGGACACTAACAACTTGCTTTGTCTTCAGGGCTACCACTAGGTATTCTTGAGCCTTTTAGCATATGGAAACAGTCAAAACAATGTATATTGTCCATAACAGCCACATCGCACTTACATTAACCCTAATGGAAGGCCAAGAATCGTTGACACTCATTTTCATGATGGGGCAGCGAGCGTTTCACTTTGTCTTTGGGCTATAAAGTCAGCCATTACACTGTTTATGACTATTTACAACATGTCGCCCCCCAGATTGCCAAAGATATACGACCAACAACCATTGACGCTCTTTTGACGCTCATCTTTAAGATGGGGCAGGTAAGGTATGGCAATCTGTATTGCTGAAAAAGGCGGCGACTAATTTCTTTATGACTGTCTGCAACCTATTGGCGGTGTAATGACCCAGGACGTACGTCCGAAAAATTTTGACGCTCCATTGGTGCGCATTTTCAACATGAGGTTGACAGCATGTTGTTATCATTGTTGCCAATGAAGGTAGCCCATACTTCGATTTTGTATAACAATGACGGAATCGATTTTAAATTACCAGACTTACAGAATCTAGAATTGTTGATGCTCTGTTGATGCTCATTTTGTCATGGGTGTAGCCACAGTATGCAATCATTTCATTTGGCATAGTCCATTATTCACATTGTTTTGTCAACCTTTCTAGCATTTTCATTTACTTTCTTCTTGATCAATATATTGTTCCGTAATACTCTCCAAAATTCCATGCCTTTGGATCAATACTTGTCATCACTTGCAGGTTCTCTCAATATGCTGCTCTGGTCTTTAAACTGGATGTTTGCTGCATTACCTCACAGCAGACAGTGCACTAATCAGTGGATGTTCCTTCATCAGTCAGCATATCTGGATCACAATCTGTATCGTGCTGGGTTTCCTGGGCAGTTGCATCAAGAGTGACTAGTTCAGCACAGGGAAGAGATGAATGTCAGTATGCACATGTGGCTGCCATATTGAGGATTTGGGAATATTGAGCTCCATAATTGTTACCAGTTCGGGCGGCTGGCATGCTGGGCAGAGGAGCCGACGGCTCTGGAGTCGGCTGTCTGTATCGGTCAGGTGGAGGAGCACCTCTTCATTTGCATCACCAGCATGTCTGCCGATTCTGTGGGATGCTATTTTGGCAAGAAAGACATCCGGCTGTGTGGTTTTGACGAAACATCGCATGGTGTTTTTCAATTGCATCCCTTACCTATCTATGCCCAGGAACCCCAACACACCACTTCTTCTCTTTTTGGATCTCGCCACGAGGTTTCTTGATCAGATATTGCGTGTGCTCTATTGCAGCGCGCGAAAACCAGTCTTTGGCCATTGTGGCCATATTTAAGGCCAGGCGCATGTTGGACTGTTCCAGCTGTAGCCGACCTCCTTGCCTTCCCATAGTCGCAGACATGTTGAAAACCTAAAAGAAGTTAGTTGCTGCTTCTAACAATGAGATTCAGCTATTACCTCCCACATATATGCTTCCTTAGCTTCCTCTAAGGTGATTACACTCAGTTTTGTCCACTCTCTGGGATACATATCAGGAAATTCATCGGTGAAAATCCTAGAGCAGACAACTTCATGATGTTCAGTTATGCGGACTGTGCGCACAAATAACATTGTCAACCATGGAGGTTTCCAATTACAGGAAGCAGTAAATTGGTTACAGAGCTTTCTACGGACACCCACTGTATGTTATACGGTTTATTGACAGCTGTTTACCTTCATATTGATACACTCACCTCCAACAGCATGCTACTTCATATTATTGCTGCTTCCAATTATACAGACGATTTATCAATGTGCATCCAGGGTCATATATTTGGTGGCTGCTTTGGCAGCATCAGAGTGGACTATCTAGTGTCTGCGTTCTTGCTGTGTTCCAATAAGTGATGTATTCGATGCAGCATCCGCCAATCAGCTTGATTTAGACCTGCTCCCACCTGGCTGAGGAAGTTCTGCATCCATGATATTCTAATGTGAATTAGGAGAGGAGAATGATAACAAAAGAAATTTGGAAGTCCTGAGAACTATATAGTTAGCTTCATGTCAGAATGGAATAAGTAGCGGCCAACACGTTCATTATACTCGAGATGAATCCTGCTGAGTATGGTTGAAAGTTGCATTGGTTTCCCAAAGCCCTGCGATGTGCAATAAATCGATCCGATATTGCTTCTCAATTCACTGGGATACATTGAGGTGAATGACAGCCGAAATAGCATGATTGTCAGATATTCATAGGACATTCTTCAAGGGAGGATGTCTGCTGATGTCTGTCTCAAATAATCCCCGGGATATTACATTTAACTGATGCTAACAACCAAGTCATGTTGTACAGTTAGCCTTACTAATCCCTATTGATTGACAGTCAAAAGGGAGATTTTGCATTGTTCAAGATGATTAAACGTATCAACATTGGCATAAAAGACGCAGCTTGCCTCCAGATTGTCCATAACTTGCAACATCCAACATCTTGCCCAAGAAGAAAGTCAACGCAAACTACAATGGTCAATGCTCCAAAAAGAACATTCCCCACTTCTGGCGGGCAAATATAGTACACTAACCAAGCGGTCCAGCCAATAATGTCATCAAGCGAATGAAGGCAAGAGCGGCTTGGAAGGTGGAAGAGTCCGAGCCTTTGGGGAATTGCACAGTTTGTGATCAAAAAAGATGCTTCTGGCCAAGAAACAGCCAGAAACGCACTTCATAAGGAATGAAGAGAAAGAGAAATCGATGGAGGATTATGTTGGGAGAGAAATAGCTGGTGCAAGAAGCTAGATGAAACCGGAGAGACAGTGGTTCAGGAAGAGCAGGAAGATACGAAGATTGCAGAAAACTCCTGATTATTGAACTGAGAGCCCGAAAACACTTTTCAGTCGATGATGGTTGCTATTTGAGACAAGTCTGAGTAATGTTGCAAGTATGGATGATGGGGAGAATTGGGAAGATAAAGATGACCAAGGGACAGGGCAGGGCCAGCTGAGCGAAGATGATGAACTGGGCTGGGTGATGCGCACAATCACCAAAATAGTGCAACAGTGTAAGGAGACATTTTGGCAGTAGGAGATGAACCTTGATGAATTCACACAACCGGGATGGGACGACACAGCAGACTACATCCATGAGAGAGTCAAGAAGTACTGCATATCTGAATGGAATGTTCCGGCAGTCATTCAACCGCAAAAGAATGATAATGTAGTGGTATCTGCAGGGACATTGTTTGGACAGCTTATGGAGTGTTTCGAGATTGCACCCAGAATATTTCAAATGATGCACGGGCCTTCAGGACCAGGAAGTAGTCATATCAGGCTAGGTCCTGGGCTGCCACAGTCGAAAACGTGTATACCTGGTCCTGTGGGTGCTGCGGAGCCCGATTCATCACTGCTTCAGAATGCTAAGCCCGTTGAACTCATGAGCACTCACCCCTGCTCATGGCGCTCCCAGCGAATTACCATCCAGCAATAAGATTCGGACAAGGATGTGGTGACGGCTCCTGCATCAGCGGGGCACCAGAGAGGGAAATTGGTATCTTTGAGATCATATCTCTGTGAAAACCAAAATTGTGTACCAATTTTCCTACATACCAGCTTTTTCTTGATTTCAGTGACGAACTTGTGAAACATGATAATTTGTCTGTAAATGTGCAAGAGTTGAAGGCACCATGCGAAAATTCTTGATTCCAAACCAAGCTTTAAGATGACCAATATATTCGATTTCTGTTTCTCAATTACTGTGAAGTGAGAAACCAAATGCTATATTGGGGATGAAATATAGTAACAAAATTTAAGTGAGTAATGTCATACAAGTGATAGAAAGAGAGGTCAGTACTCAATATGAATCTGTCTGAATGACGACCGTCATGTGGCATTCATGTATGTATCCAACTGCAAAACTCTCCACACTGATCTGGTTGACGTGGTTGGGATATTTGAGATTGCTTATGGTACGTCATGGAAATCGAGGAGAAGGAGCTGGATGAGGGCAGGGGAGGAAGTTGAGCTATATTTACCAAAAACTAGTGAAATGATCCACATCCCGTAAATTGCTGGCTGAATGCACAGGAATGTGCTAGGCCCATGTCATTTCTCACTGAGTCCACATGAATAGAGATTAATCAGAAATTGAGAGGTAACAAAGCTCCTGGATACCAATGATAATACTTACAAACGCAATTTCGCATGTCAAGAATAAGTATATGTTTCATTGTGTACAATTATTCAGTGTACAATGCCTGATTCAAAGACAATAATGAGAGAGTCAACAGAGCGTGAACAATTGTTCGTCTTACATAATCGGTAACCAAAAGTCTGCATTTTGATATCCTCCTAAAGTGATTGTATTGGTCGGCATTATCTCAAGAAAGGCTACTGACATGCTCGTTGCCCTATCCTAAAAATCAGGGTCAACAGAGTGTCACTGGCGCGTCAAAGGTTTTTGGTCTTGCATCATGGAACATCCAAAGGGCTGGGCAGTGACAGTAACTCATAATTGAACTATTGGCCACCATTCTAGGCCAAAATGATTGTGACAACAATGCTACGACGTCCTTGAAATGAGCATGAACGGAGTGTTAACAACTTATGATGTTCCATCTTGGAACATCCAAGGGCTGTGCAGTGTTACTCAGCTATGAAAGAACTGTCGGTTGCCTGTCTCACCAAAATCTTTGCGACAACATTGCGGCTATGTCCTAAATGTGAGTAACAACTGAGCATCAACAACTTGAGGCCTTGCAGCTTGGACAATCAGGGGGCTGTGCGACAACATTAACCCATAATTGATCACTTGGCCTGATTTCTATGCAGAAATACTTTCGACAACATAATCACTATGCCCTAAAAATCTGCTTCAAAGTAGCGTCAACAACTTCAGGGTGTGTATCTTTGAAAATAATGGGGCTGTGCAATCACATATATCTATAGTCGTACAATAGGCCGCCTTTCTTGGTTACAATGCTTGTGACCACATTGTAACTATGTCCCAAAATAAGCATCAACAGAATATCAATGATTTTTGATGTTGCATTTTGGATAATCCAAGGGCAATGCAATGCAGCTAACCCACAATCAACCTATCAGCAGCCTTTATTGGCAAAAATGCTATTCCCAATATCACATCCGCCTCCTACAATTGAACGCCCAAGGAGCATCAACAGTGTTTTTGGAGGCTCAGCAAGCTACACAGCACTGAAGGGTATTGTGCCGTTCCTAAATTGAATTTGACGTAGTCAGTCTTTTCAATCTGTTCTTGTATTCAACTTCACAAATATGCATGCAATGTCTCACAGATCTGATTTTTTTCTTGTTGCTCTAGAGTCAATATTTAAGAACCCGCATTCTGCTTTACGGTAACGTAACTTTTGACAGTCTGTTGGGTTGGATTACCCAGCTTCCTAATTTCTACCACCATGTCAGATTACAAATCATTAAATATCTCATAGGTAGAGATTGTAAAGTCATCCAAAAAGGAATGTGTCTTTATTCATGATTTGAGCAACCTTACTATACAAATCATCTTTGATACTTGGTGGGCTTCAATGAATGTATGCTTGAAACATCCTATTGCTTGGACTCATTCTAGGCATGCGTCTTCATGGCGATTTTATTTGCACTGCCGAATTGAAGAGACATGCACTCCTGGAATCATCTGTATTGTCTGTCATAAAGTTCTTTGTCACCCACCAGAATATGGGACCAGCTCAATGGGGAAAAACTAGCTGGCAAAAGATTACATCATAAAGTAAAATGACTTAACAAAGTCGGAAGATACTGAATTGACTAGTTCGAATATCGATGAAACAGCGTTGGCAATCCTGAAGAGGCAAGAATGTCGAGGAATTACAATAGTATATTCATGCAGGAAATTGAAATTTGACATCTGGGATAATCCATATGATCTGGAATCGCAGACACAAAGTTCCAAACTGGCTGCTAAGGACTTTGAAACTTCTGAATTTCACCAAGACACATGGAACAGCTACCTCATGTTAGGAGTTGTTTTGGCTCGTATTCGCTGGAATGCTATATCAAATCTTGAGCTACGACGGTGATATGTAGCATTATGAAGTGATCTAGAGCTGTAGTCCGTCACGACCCTCAGCAGCATTTGCTGGCGGGAATATGCACTGACCGTGGATGCAATTAAGAAGAAATTGCTGTCACAAAATAAAGTTTATTTACCTACGCACTGATGCATATGAACTAACACACTCACCATACAGTCGGTTATTGGTTACTATATGTATCACAATTGGTCATTGGGTGAAGTACTACTCGCTTTTAATGTGGTTGATCACCTGTTCTTTTCCGGGTTCGACAGCGACTTATGGGTGATATGTCACTGCCCAACATGTGGGAGCTAGGCTAGCCATACATTTGAAGGAAATACTTGATCATTTTCAGCTTACTGATGGCCACTTGGTTGAAATTATGACTAATAATGCTTCCTCAAATTACTCGATGACATGCGAGCTGCACTCAACACTTCAGGACTCTGGAGTTGAGTTCCCTGCATTGAGGAACAACATCCCAAGCATGGCGCACGTCATGTAGCTGGCTGTAGGTGCATCCGTGAGCGGTCTAGGTGTAACAGGCCGCACCAAGACTTGGGAAGCTACTGAGCGCGATCAACAATTTGGAGAGATTGAATGAATTGAGATTGGGAAGAGTCAAAGAGATCGAAAAGAGGGCAATGCTAGGATCACTATGGTGTCGGCCATGAGACCAGGATTAGCAAAGATAATTGAGAGAGTACATATTTCAAGATATTTTGAAAGTGCTGAAACTGACCATCATATAGCAGAGAATGCTTGCTGTGTTCATTACGCTGCCACCTGGTAGTCGAAACGAGATCAGTGAGTGTCAAAAAGCCAAAGTGCGCATTGCGGTACTAGCTAGTATGGATGTGAAGACACGCTGGAAGTCATCACTGGAGGTGTTTAAGCAAGCCTAGCAATTACGAGAATTCACCCACGAGTGGCTCCAACATCCAAATACAGTGATTACCGGCCACTCCCCAAAACACAGAATGAATGGACTATTGTTAAGTACCTCATGGACGTTTTGAGGCCATTCCGATATTGGACCCTGTGGATGGTAAAGACGCATACAGTCACATGGCATTGTGTCATAACGGTCTACAATGACATGTTCGATCATATGGATGGTGTTATGCGAACTTTGGCAAAGACAAAGACGCATCGGAAGGAAGACTTGTTCTTTGCCGTAAAGTTAGCTAGTCAGATGCTGTCCAAATATCATGCCGAAGTGACTGCACCAATGGGTAAGCTTCCCATCTCTGCACATATCCTTGATTCTTTCCGGAAGTTGCGAACATTTAGGAAGATGGACAATGGAATGGATACTATTTCCGAAGATGAGACATCCTATACTACCCAATACCAGCAGGCCGTTCTGAAGAATGTCGAGAATGAATACTGTCCGAACCATCGATGTGTGCCGGTCAACCAACCCGAAACCATACCAAGCAGCTATCTGGTCCCCTCCACACTGGCTTCAGAATCTGGTGAATCATCCATTGATCCGTATCGCTTGTCCTGCGACAATAACGAATACTTACCACCTCACAATTTGGTCATCATGACACCCGGACAAAGCAATTGTGCAGCACACTTGTTAACTGCCGCCAGGCCCCATCTGCATTCACCACCTGAAGCACCAAAGAACTAGGGGCAATTTAATCCAAATCTCAATGATTTCTACTCTGACTCAATGGAGATTAGCAGAACATTTTCGATTCCAGATATAACCGACAGGTGGTACCAACCAGAAGAAACGCACTCAAAGTATGCTGATCTCTTGAATGTGGCGCGTGACATATTCTCTATTATACCACATAGTGTCAGAGTGGAGGCCAGTTTTTCCCTCGGCCGAGATGGTATCTGCTGGAGGCAGTCAAAAACCACATGCGAAACATGTCACGAAACTGGAGTTGTAAGGTAATTAGCTCGAGTTAACAACGGGATTTTGGCATGAGATGACCCTGTATTGGATACTAAGAACACAGAAAACTGCTTGGAAATGAAGCAAGAGGCGGAGGAAATGAACTTGCACAGAATGGGCCAAGGTCTACAACTTGATGGAGATGTGGCAGGGCAGCCGAAATCTACATGTGACACAGAAGGAACCTCACGCTCAAAATAAGCCAGCTGACAGCCATAGGATACATTTCGGACACGGAAGTGATTGTCAAACCATTCTGGTCATTCTCTCAACATGAAGGAGGGGCTGCATTTCAATTGTCAGAAAGATCTCCTTTGCCACCAGCTTTGTCTGCAGAAGACGTCTGTGGAGGAGGAACACAAATATCAAACATCTGCCAAATCCGAAGAATCAACAGTCATCCTGTTGAAACTGATGAGGAATGTACACCTGCAAGAGTTGCGGACACCAATAATTCACCTAACTGTAATGGTGACTTGGATAATCCAAATGACTGTGTAGCCGATTGCGTGGCAGACTTTACATAGGATAGAGAGAAATACAATGGTATGGAGCATCCGGAATGCCCAGATCAGTGTGATATGAGTGCTGCACCAAATGTTCCCGGATTGATTCGGCTAACACAGAAGTCGAAGATACTGGCCAAAAAGGCTTTGGTGATAGTTAATGCAATTGAAATGAGGAGGAATAAAGGAGTGAAACAGAAGTAGGATGAAATGCGTCAATGTTTCACCTGCTTCGTTATGTAGCTTGTGCGAGAGCTTCAGTTAGAGATATTGTATTGGTGAATGGTGAGCAGTGGCTTGTGAATATCAGTTGACAAACAGATGTACAGCAGGTGCAATGAATCTGTCCGCAAGGTGTATGAATTCTAGTCTTGTGAGTGTGAACCGTGCAAGAATGTTAGTGTACTCGGCCTTGCCACAGGGCTGAGTCTCAATCTGTCAGAAGGTCAACCAATAGGTTCAAATGGTGATGAAAGCTCCAATCGATGGTACCAGATATCCAATGGAGAATCCAATAACTGAGCGTCAATGGAGAGTCCACAATTTGTTGTCTTGTAAGTGTGGTATTTGAACAGTGATATGGTCGCTGTTATACATAACCAACGTATTTGCAGCATTTATACGCAAAAGTGACAGCAACACGGTCACCGCCCCATTGTGAGAATGACCATCAACAGACGGTCAATAATTTTTAGCTTTGCATCTTGGGTAATTTATGTTCTGATTAGTTGCAGGCATCCATTTATGAGATATTAGGAACCATTGCTGGGAATATCAACAACGACATGCTCAATGCTGCATCCTGAAACTAAGTGTCAACGAAGTATCAACAGTTTTAGGTCTTGCATATTTCGTCATTAAGGCATTGAACAGATCTTCATGCTCATGACGGAATTATTGACCCCCTTGGTAGGCAACAATGGAACATATCGAAAGTAAAACACCGATTCCAAATCAATCGATATTGCAACCTGCAAATCATGCAATAATGTACTATTGGGTGTTGAAAACTCTATTTAAATACAATACTATTAACAAACTGCAAAAACAAGAGGCTGATATGAATCTATGGATCCAGCAGCTGGGCGTCCTGCTGACAACCAGTCCTATTCAGACGGGTTGGGAGTAAACCATCACACTGTACCCGAGATAACGGTTCGGGTTTATTAACTACTTTGACCACCAATTTGACAATGGTTGTGTTTAGACACAGAACTGGATTTGGCATCACGGTCCAGAACCATTGCTAACACAATACTTCAGTGACGGTAGAGTTTAGGAAGAGAAGAAGTGAGATGTGAAGCGATAGGGCAAATCATCATGAGTTACTGGGACTTAGAGAATTTTGTGCATGAGTCAATTTAACATCCCTGATACAACAGGTATGAGTACCGATCTGGCGTGTAATTACCTTGTTATGAGGTCTTCCCAACCCTATCGAACAAGTTGTACCTCTGACTTGTCATATCCGCTTGTATCCTCCACATCATTTTCATCTTCATCCCCCACCCCTAACTTTCTCATCCACAACTCTACCATCATCGCAGAACACAACATTTAGTCATCCCTCTCTATCTCTCCATGCCATGATCATGAGTTGCCACCGAGTACAACATACACCGACTACAGTATACACCGAGTACAGCATACACTGATTACAGTATACACCCATGATTGTTGGTCTTCCATTTGTGTTCAGGATTACTAGTACACCCCTGAATGTACGTTCAGCTTCAGGCGTCCCTCCCTACACGATCGACCCCCATTGGCCAGCTTGCCATGAGAGCTCAAAGGTAAAGTCACCTTGTCACATTCCCACCTTTGCAAGTCAACTCACTGATAAATACAGTCTTAGCACCCGGCCCCGGACTGTCCATCGACAGCCTTCAAGTACGCATCTAATCTCACTAGACCACGGCATCCAAAGTGTATCACTAGACTCGCTCTAGTATAGCCTCCAAGTGAATCTCGAAATATGCTCAATTATGGCCTCCAAGTATATCTCCAAACTGGCTCAATTACAGCCTGCATGTTGACACGACCATGGCTTCCATGTGCATCACCAAACTTGCTCGATGGAGATCTCGGTGAGCATCTCTCTGTTCACTCCATCATGGCCTCATAAGTGTAGCTCAAGATACGCTCGATTACTGCAGCCAATTGCATCTCCAAACTTGCTTGATTACGGCCTGCAAGTTCACTCACTCACGGCCACCTAGTGTATCTCCAAACTTGCTCGATTGCGGCCTGAAAGTTCACATAACCATTGCCTCCAAGTGCATCTCCAAACTGGCTCAATCAGGATGCCACAGTGCATCTCTAAGTTCACACCATCACAGCCTCCAAGTGTAGCACCAATTACGCTCGATTACCGCGTCCAAGTGGATCTCCATACTTGCTTGATAATATCCTCAGAGTGTATGTCTGAGTATACTCGATCATCATTTTCAGGCACACCTCAAATCGCTCTCAAGCACCGCCTTCAGCCAGTCCTGATATACTGTGTGTAGATGGGTAGCTCCATAGATAAATAGATGAAAATACACACTGAATACATGGGTTTAAAATCGTTGAACGATAAGTAGTAGGGATGATTTCCTCCGGCACACCAGCAATGATCCCAAAGAAGATGTCATTTTGCCACACTGCTTTACCGTGATTCGAGGTGCTCCCGGGCTTGTTGTTGGCACTGCCAGATGCCGTGAGGCTTGTCATCGGCGTTCCCAGACTTCTCATCAGCGCTCCCAGACTTGTCGTCGGCACTCACAGACTTGTCATTGGCACTCACATACTTGTCGTCGGCTATCACAGTCTTGTCGTTGGCACTCCCATGCTTGTCGCCAGCACTCCCAGACTTGTTGCCGGCTCATCCAGACATGTCCCCGCCGCTTGCAGCTGCTCCAAGGTGCACCCAAAGTCCCCTGCAGTGCCCTGAGGTGTTTTAAAACTTATCACAATCACTCCAATGGTACTCCTGTACAAGTCATTAGAGATCCCAGTCACTTAGAAGGCTAGCTAGAATGCGCTCCCAGAGATCTGTACAAGATTCATTTTGCTGATGACAAGGTTATATACACATCTCCATATGAAGCTGGTAGGCTTACAAAACACCATTGAGACATGTGATGGAAGTCTTGTTAAAATCATTTGTAGCTTCAGCTCACTGTACATTGTAATCTTTTACTTTCAACACTATTGTTAGTTATTTAAAATATATATGGGCAAGTTTTTTCTATACAAAGTGGTCCTACAATTCACTGCCATTCAACTCTTGCTTGTGATGACCCCAACTGTATCAATTGTTCACTTTCAGATGGACAACAATGTAGTAAAAGACATACTCAAATTTGACATCAATATATAATATCAGCAATCTAACATTGAAATGATGTCTAGTCGCATAGTTTCAATCCATTATACTGTACATGTGAAGTCATTTGAATATCATTCCTGGAAACCCCTTGAGAAATTTGCTGTGAAACAACTATACCAAGTGTATCATTCTATTGTAAATACCAAACTTGCTGACAAGAATCCCAGTATCATCCTCCAACAAAGACTTCCTGGACACATCATCAATACCAAAAACCCTAATCAGCAATATCACCTTGTTGCAGGCTTTAATGAAATGGGTATACTTGTACAAACATGGAAGGTGAGTATGGATGATATTGCAGAATTAAAACTCCATTCGAATTGTGAACCTCCATATCACTGGTCAGATATCTCCTTTAGCATGCCCTCTTCAGTAACCACCCTTCGTACATGCTGGTCACCTAATTGAATTACTCTAGAAGTCATATATATGCTGACATGAGATGCATGGTTTCGTAGTTCAAATGAAAGGCAAGTGTTGTATTATTATCAGCGATTGTTTCTTGTCAGAATTTCATTCTCTTTATGTGAGTTAGAGTATTCAAGTGACCATGATAGAGAGTGACAGAGAGAACAGATCAGAGCAACCAAGTCAGACAGCGTCACTTCGAACATAGCTGAGAGAGCATGTCTGGGAGAGCATGCCAGGGGACACTTTGAACATGAAGCACTTCGGAGAGCAGATTCGACTCTCGGTCAGAGTGCCTTTCGGAGAACCTGTCAGAGTCTCAGTCTGAAACCCTGTGACATACCATATTTGAGACAATCCATGTACAATTGCCAGTGGGAGTATTTCTAAGAGCATGTCAGAGAATGGGTTGAAGAGTGTGTCAGTAAGAATTGCAGAGAGTTTCAGGGTGATATTGTGTGAGATGTGCTGTCAAAACTGTCAGCTCTGGTGTTAATAGAATGTCTGGCAATATTGAAATCTCATTGCATATTGCTGATATATCCTATATATCTTGGCCAGCTGAATCAATAGTTATCCTCATTATACTCAGCTCAGATACAACTATACTCTCTATGTGGACCATCAACTTACAGCTGACTTGGGTTCTTTAACTATCAACAACTGGTATGGGGCAAAGCGACAATCATTTAAGGTATACAGATTTTTCCTAATACATATGTTACCAAAATGTCCAAGTGGACCATTAACCCATTCTAATCGGTTAGTCTATTATGTCCCTATTGAAATCATATTGTAGACTCTGCAGCAGATTGCAAACTGCAATGTAGCAGTTCTGTGTGCCAACTATCATACTTGTTACATAGTTCCACAAATTGCAATATTACTTGCCGACCACCCAGGGCGGAATACTAACACAAGGTGAAAAATTATTGGTGCCATCGATGCAATATATAGCTGGATATCATCCCCACCTTCAGCGGGAAACCCAGGTAAAGCTATTGCCAATACTCCCAACAAGGATTAACAACAGATGGTAAGAATGTAGGGCTTGGAAAGTTGACTGACTGTCCATATTGTGACAATATCTATTTAGGTTGTAATATCCTCAGTCACACACTTGCACACCCGTTCTACTGGCTGATGCATCACTTATTCCAAATGACACTTTGAAATCGATCATTAGGTTTCAGCCTAACATGTATCGTAAAAATATATTTGGATCTGATTGCGTAATAATTTTCCATAGTTTAATACTTCTCCAATATTTTCTAGAGAGGAGATAATCTTATGCATGTGAAAGAATGGAGTGGTGCTGAGCACAAGCACATGGTAAAGGTCTAGCTTATAGCCCTTACCACACTGCATAAACAGTATCTCAACAACTTAATATTTATCTTATTTGTTACTAGCTGTATATTGATTGCCAGCTACAACTGCCATACCAATGCTACACTTACATACCATTAGAATGTACTTACTGACCTCCGCAGAAGTATCCATCTCTTCTTACTATATTCGATATCTCAAATTTATTCCGTTCTCCCTGACCTCTACTATGTTACGCGAATCAGTTCTGCCAACTATAGTGACACCAATATATCCGACAATACAAATAAAATCTTCTCCAATGATATGCAGCATTCTTCCAATGAGGTAAACGATATACTCCAGAGATGAAAACAACAAATAGTCCAACTTCATACTGAGTTAAAAGATACTATTCTACAGATTTTCATTTAATCAGATCCACTCTATGAAAAGATATGTATATATACAAATCTTTATAAGGTAGATTTTCTTGAGTGTGACAAATTATGACATACTTTGGTACTTCATACCAACAGAGTGGTAAACAAGGGTAGCGCAATTGTAACTGATATTTCCGGATAAGCTTAGCATGTCGTGGTAAATTGATACTGTGATATTCAATTTCTTGACATGGTATGTAGATCTGGCTGCATATCACAATGTATAGACCTCATTATTCCATATATGATGGATTCTCCAACATTTTTATAATAAGTAACTGGTATCAATTTACTTTACAGCAGGACAATCATCCAGATGAGCTTGAAGTTTAGAATGAAAAATGTATGCAGAAGTGACAGTGTGAGTGATAGCTACTGTACTACTGTACGCAAGATTTATTATGGATGTAAACTCCATAGTAGGGTTAGTTGCCATATATTATAGTCGCCTACTACAAATTTCAACAGTTATGGAAGTATTATAGAAGTATTATTAGTATATTAGCATGTATCATAACCCTTTACAGTTCAATGCCAATTTCTCGTACTGAAAACCCCCTTTAGAACATTCCCACTGTTATCACCATCACCAACACTGTTACCATCACCATCACCACTATAAGTACTACTATTATCACTAGCCAGCTGATACCCACCTTCACTCAGTGAGTGACAGTCAGCTTCAACTTCAGTTTGAACAAGAATTAGCAGCCTGCCTCACTTGAACAATAGCCATAATCTTTCATCTAGCTTTGCTTGATCACAGTGACTCTTGCTAACTAGCACATATCAAGTTTTCCTCAATTATCGCCAGCTAGAGTTAGCAATGGTTCCAGACCAGTGTTTCAGCTCAGGGTCCAAGCTGGAACCACACTTTCTACAAATTGGCAGTGTGTGTTGTCAATACACCTGAGCTGTCAGTTCGGGTACCATTTGATGAAAATTTCCCTACTGGTCTGCATTGGGCGGGTTGTTGGCGGGTTATCCAGCTGGTTCGTCTGTAGATTCATATAATGCTATTACTTTTGCTGTTTGATAATAGTATATGATCAACATCACTTATTCAACATCCAGTCATCCCTTGTTGAATGCTGTGCAGATTGCTATATCGAGTATTTTGGAATGAATGTTTTTCCTTATCTGTTATGCATTTTGGACTACTAAGATGGCCAATATTTCTGTGATGATCCCAAATATCCACTGGATGCCTTGATTACCCAATATATATGACCAAAGGTTGTTGATGCTCTGGTGAAGATTATTTTCAAGATGGTGTAACGAAGATATCATGCACTGTTATGGTTGAAAAGACCGCCATTATATAGGATTTGAATTATTACCATGATGCGACACTGAGATAACAGAAGATGCAAGCCTGAAAATCATTAAGGCTCTGTTGACGCACATTTCCAGGATAGGGCAGGGAGGGTGCCGCTGATGGTTTGCACGTAACGGCAGCTAATATTGCATTTATAGATGTGTACCACCAATCACCATTCGGATAACGCGAGATGCAAAACCAAAAATCACAGACAAAGCGTTAACGCGCAGTTTCAGAATGGGGCAATAACCCTGTCGGTGTCTCTTTTGCTTATAAAGGGTGCCATCACAGTTATTATGCCTAACCACAACCTGATCGCTTTGTAATTGCCTGACTTGGAAGAGTTGAAATTGTTGACACTCCGTTGATGTTCATGTTCATGATAGGGTAACAAGATATTCGGGATTGTTTCGCTTGAAAAGGCCGCCAATACATCGTAAATGAATTATTACCACACATCATCATTTAGGTCACCCAAGATGCAAAGCTCATAATCATTGACACTCAGTTGACGCTTGTTTTCAGAATGGGGCAGTGGCCATATCACTTACTATTGTGTCTATAAAAAAACCAATATATGGCTTACGCTTAACGACTACAAAAGTACTGTATAATTGCCTTGCTTACAAGACCAAACATTGTTGAGGCTCCATTGATGCTCATTTTAATGTATTCTCTAGTCAATCACTACTGCCAACGATGATTTGATGAATAAGTATTTGAACTTATTGGTTCCCTTTCGATCAGATTGAGACTCAGCCCTTTCGCAAAGCTCTGCCCAGCAAATTTCTACCACAGGTCACTCTCCGGCTACAAAAATTGATTTGTCTTGCGGAATGATTTATTTCGTCTGCCTTACATTTATTAATGAACAATATTCACATGCAACTGCTCAGTATTCTCCCATGAGATCTCGCGAAGTGAAATCCTCGATCAAGAAACATACAGAACCTGCTGAAAACGTATTGACCAATTGTGTTGTACTGTTTCTGGTTCCCCTCATTCCTTCATGTTCCCATTGCAGTGACCGTTATCGACCCATATTCAATCAATGTCATTGACCTCCATGTTGGCCGAATCAATCTGGGAACATTTCGTGTGGCACATACAACCTGGTGCTTTGAGCTTACCAGAGCCTTGCTGCCATTTTCTAGCTCCATATTGGATTGGTCATCTGCCTTGCGGTCGTCTTCGCTCGCGTGTGGATTATCGTAGTAACCATTTCAGTTCAGCCAGTTTTCTGTATCGGAAATGCTTTCAGGTGTACTATCCTCATCTGTTTTGACTGGATGAGGGTCGATTGTTCGGATTCTGTGGACATTTAGTACTTTAGTTTGTCCTCCCGGGAGGTCCTGTGCAGACAAAGCTGGTGGTAATGGTGATCTTTCTGACAATGTAAATGTAGCTGCACCATCATATTGAAACAGTGAGCAGCATGCTCCAATGATTTCTTTAGTATCCGATATGTATCCGATAACTTTTATTGGCAGGTTTTGAGCTCGAGATTCCTCCTGTATAGCAAGTAGGTTTTGGCTGCCCTGCGAACTCTCCAAAAAGTCCCCAACCATGGCCATTCTGTGTAATCTGCTTTCCTCCGTCTCTTTCTTTAATTCCAAGTCATTCCCAGCTTCCATGGTTTCCAATGCTGTGTAATTGCATGCCAATATACCATTATTGGCTCGAGCAACTTGCCTTACTACGACTTCTTCCCACAGGGTCTCACAAGTGGCTTTACACTGCCTCTAGCCAAGAACATCTCACCCATGGATATAACTGCCCTCCACATCGACACCCTGTGGTATGATAGAGAATATGTTGAGTGCCAGATTGGAGGGATCGGCGTACATTGAAAGCGTTTCCTCTTGTTTACGCCATCAATCAGTGATATGCAGGAACCAGAATGTAATGGTAATTTCCTTCGCATTGGAATGGTAATCTTCAAGATTTGGATTGCGTTGCCCCCATTTTTTGGGGCTACAGGAGGTGAATTCAAATAGCACCATGCAGCAGTCAATAAGCATGCTGCGTGATTGTGTCATCCAGGTGTCGTTTTAGCCATGCTTTTAATCATTAAGTGTACTTCATCATCACTGTACAATTCATATTGGTCAAAAGGCAATTGAGCAAATGCAGCAGCCTTTGGAGAGAGGAGGAGATTGCATCCCGGAACATTTTTGGGTTTAATGACGGACATTCGTCCAAGTTTGGCACAGTTTTTATTATCCATATACTGCAGAAATGCCGTCTTGTATTGGGTAGTGTAGGAAGTTTCATCCTGAGGATAAATATACACTGTTTGGTTCCACTTCCCAAATTATTGTACCTTTGGACAGGATCAAGGATATGTGCTGACATGAGCAGCATACTGGTCATTGGAGTTACTTCTGTGTAATATTTAGACAGCTTCTGTCTTGCAAAGTTCACCATGAAGTATGTGGCTTTCTTCCATTGAGTATTCTTCCTAGCCAATGCTGGCATAACGCTGTCAATGTAATTGAACATGTCATTGTACACAGTGATGACGTGATGCAGATTCATCTTACACCGTTTCGACATTCATAGGGTCCAGCATCACCAGAGCGTTAAAACATGCATGACATGCTTGACAATAGTACATTCCTGCTGTGTTAAGAAGAGTGGCCGGTAATCACTCTATTTTAGATTATCGATCCACTTGCTGGTGAACACTCATAATCACTAGGCATGCCCAAGCAACACTAAAGTTGAATTCCGGGGTGTCTTTACATCCATAATAGGTAGTACTGCAATTCATACATTGCCTTTTAACAGCAAATAAACTAATTTCGACGACCCGGTGTCAGCGTAATCAATACAGCTAGTATTCACTACTTTATGCACATCATTTTCAGGTTATTCAAAATGTCTCTAAGTAGATATATTTTCAATTATCTAGGCTACACCTGGTCACATTGCAGACACCTTGTGGATTTTAACATTGCCCTCTTTTCACAGTCTTTGACTCTGCCCATTGTAAGTGTTTTCATTCTCTCCAAATTGCTGATTGTGTCCATGGGTTTCCCAACACTTGGTGGGGCATTTTAGACCGAGAATGCTTATAAACACACCCGAAGCATGCTGAATATCATGCGCCAGGCATGGTTTGCAGTTCCGCATTGCTTGCCACTCAATTCCGGAGGCCTCAAGGGTTGATTGTCGTTCCCAAGGCATTGAGCAATGTGAAGAAGCATGATCAGTCATAATTCCAAGTTAACCACCGTCGGTAAGTACAATCCAATCAAGAACTGCCTTCGAATGTATGGTGAGCCTTGCTCCAGTACGGTGACCCTTGACCAATTAATCTGAATTCGATTGCGAATATGGACCACAACTGGCTAGCAACCTTGACGAATGCAAGTTGTACTTATCGCAATGCCCAGTTTTGATCCGTATAGTATGCTGTGACCCACGTTATGGCTAATTTGTCCTTTGATATTCACCCATCCAAAGCTAAGCTACCTTTGTTTCTTGACAGCAATTGCTTCTTAATTGCATCAACTGTCAGTGAGTATTCCCTCCTGCAGATGTTACTAAGGGTGCGGGAAGATGGAAGCACCAGCTCACTGCATAATGCATCAGATAACAGTCATAGCTTCAGATTTGATGTACCATTCCATTGAATATGAACCGAAACGCATCCTAATATGAGGGAGCGATTCCATGTGTCTTGGTGAACGTTGGTAGTTAGGAAGTCCTTCGTTGGCAGTTTGGAGCGGATTGTCTGGCAATTGAATTAATACAGATACGATCAAACTGTCGAATATGAATTTCCATGGTGAACTTACCATTTTATTTCCTCAACTGCCTTGTTTCTTCAGTATGGTGAGAGCTGTTTCGTCAATAGTTGTACTTGTCAATTCGGAGACACTGTGTCAAATCTTTGAATTTTGCAATGTGAGCTTTGGCCAGCATGTGTTTCCCCATTGAGCTGGTCCCATGTTCAGATGGAAGGTGAAGAACTTATTGAAGCCCACCAACCATTCAAGACAATTCGTAAAGTAAGGTTGCTCAGATTGTGAAATGACACAGGTTCATCTTTGAAGGATATCATAACCTCTAGCGACATGGTACATAAATATTGTGAGTTCGTCATGGTGGTAGGAGTTTGTACGCTGCATAATTGCAGTTGAGAGACTGTCCATTGTTGCATTCTTGTAAAGTAGTACACTGGTTCTTCAATATTGACACTGTAGCTACACATAAGCCAAAAGTCAGACCTGTGAGACGTTGCATGCATAGCTGTGAAGTTGTATACAAACACATGTTGAGAAGACTGAGAGTTGAAAATTCAATTTAGGCATGATGTAAGCCATTTTGTTACAGTGAAGCATACTGCGCCTCACCAAAACTGTTGCCGCTCTGCTGATACATATTTTCATGAGGCTGTAGTGTAACTGTTACAGCCATTGTTGCACATAAAGGCGGCCAGCAGTCTGATTCTGAGTTCATGTGTATGCACAGCCCTTGGATTATACAAGTTGCAAGACCAGAAATCGTTGATGCTCCATTGATGCTTCTTTGATGCCCATTTTTAGGACACGGCAGTGATGTTGTCGGAGCTTTATTGCCTAGAAAGGCAGCTGATGGTTCGATTATCACTCAATGACATCGTGCAGCTTCTGGATCATCAAAGATGCAGGGCCAGAAATCATTGATGCTCCGTTGATGCTCATTGTCAGGATTGGGCAACAGGTGTATCACGTGCCACTATAGTTATAATGCTGGCCAATACATGTGCTACGAAGGGATATTACAATGTAGCCAGTTGATAGCGGAATGGGTACTGATAAAAGCATTGAAGCTTTTTGATGAATACATTAAGCACATCGAAACAGTGATGGTACTCCGAATATTTGTATGGAATGAATCATATAGTCATTATTGATACTCAATGTAGAGTTTCTGTGTATTTCAAATTGCATCCAGATGCTTTTCACCATCTCAATTTCTGATTAGCCACTATCCACAGTATCTGAGTAATTGATGGCATGGCCCTAACGTATTTTCCCGGGTGACCACCCATGACTGGGAAACCGAACACCCGCGGGCGGTATTTATTGACCCAAATGACCTGTCTTAACCACTCTCCCTGACCTAGTCACTACTGGCGGTTGACTACTAACCCCTTCTCTCCCTTTTCCATACTCCATAGCATTCTCTAGGTCCAGCATATCACCAATATATACAACAGAGTCCTTCTCCTCCTGATTCTCCTCCTCATCCCACCCCACTCCACCCACCATATCTTCTTCGTCATCCTCCCAATCACTAAGCACAATTACAGGTGCCTTCTTTGTACCTATGATCTTCTTTTCCACATGTTTAGAGCTCTTTGATCCCTCTCCAGATGATACTACCTTTGCTGCAGCCTTTTCTTGGCGCATTTTGGCTTTGGTCACTTTTTCTCTGTCTAGCCTCTCTCTTTCTTCCCTGAGCTGCACCACATCCTCAGCTGTATATACAAGAGCTTTAACAAGGTGGCGGCGGTCCTTTGCTGCTACCACATTGGTGTCCTTGGCCCCTGAACGAAGTGTTCTCAGCATTTCATCTCCTAATTCCTTATCTGCAAGTGCACCCTGAGCTGACCTTCCCAGCTGTGCTACAAGAGCCTTCAGCTTAAGAGAGGAAGGTGATTGTCGAGTGACAAGGTGAAGTGCACTGCGGGCTAATCGGCTCACAGCTCTGGACTGTCTGGGGGTTGCACTGAGGAGTGGAGTGGGAGTGGCTGGCGGAGATTCAAATCGAGTGATATTTCGTGACTACCGAAGAAACACCTTGCGTGGGTTTAGAGGCCAGATCCCAGTTGCCTCAAAGGCACTCAAGATGTTGTTCTTGGTATATGCTGCAGCTCTAGCACGTGTGACAAGGCTGTAGGAAAGAGTTAGAGTGGAGTATAAAGTGATATAGCAGGTGGACTTACTTATAAAACTGTCCTTTCTTAATTGCATTCCCTCCTTTTCTAACCAATCTATCCAGTTCATTGCTGTAGCAGCACAAAAGAGAACCAAACAGCCCAACATCTAGAGGTTGAAGGATGTGTGTAGAGTGTGCAGGAAGGCAAATAGGGTGGATATTTCTTTTCAAGCAAAAATTAAATAATTGCCATGTTAGATGAGAGCCATGCCCATCAAGGATTAGAATACGTGGCTTGCCCTTTGCACTTTAATAGTCAGCATAAGCAGGAGATCAATCTCATGGTACACACATCTTAGTAGTATATTTCTCAAAGTTCTGTTCCGCCCATTCCAGTCCCAGTTCATTGTCAGTCAAGCCTGTAGTTGACCATGCAAATGTTGCTTGCTCTTTATCTTGCATGCCAGCATGTCATCCTAGTAGATGCCTAGACCCCTTGTAGATATCCATGGGTGGTATAACTCTACCATCTGCTGAAATGCACTCTATAACTGTAACCATTTCGCGATTTCCATCCTGGGTATATTGGGGATTCTTTTGACCTCTACAGCATATCCCCTTCACTTTGAGGGCCTGACCATGTAGAAAGCCCTTTTCATCCATATTGTATATGTTTTCTGGTTGTGCATTGAGCTTTCTGACAACTTTTTCAGGCTACAGTGACCAGTATTAGCTGAAAATTAATGTATATACCAAAATGATATACCTTGCGAAAAAAGTCCTTCAAAATTGCAGAATCATTTGCATTAGCCCTTTGTCAATCCAGGCGTTGGCTGAACTTGGTAGTGATGGCAGGATGGCGGTTGAGAAAGCAAGTCATCTAGTGTTTACCAAGTTGTCGTCGCCAATGTGAAGGTAGATGGGACATCGCAAATGCCTTAACCATCTTTCTTTGCAAAGGATGTCCCATGTCATCTAAAGTTTCACAAAACCTAACGATTGATTTCTCCTCTTCTAGAGTCAGCAGCTGCTCCTTGTTGTGTGCTGCACCCCTTGGCTGTGCTCCTCTGAGTCGGTCTCACAAGGTTCCATATGGTATACCGTATGTTGAAGCAGTAGTGCGGATAGATGGTTCAAGACCTTTTCGGTATGCATGTTTGGCTTTGCGAATCTCATTCTCTCTGTCAATCGCTGCATCTCTGCACTTCACTCTTCTCATGGTTGCATTGTTGCAGGGCAAGAGTGAAAATTGAGTTTGTGAGTGGGGTAAGTAACAACCCTGCTCCTGGCGCTTGTGTGCTTTTCTGCATGATTGGTTGCTAGGCCTTGGGCGGTTGGACCATAAAATATGTTATAACATTCCTGTACTTTCGGCCGCCAACTTATGGCATGTCAATCATTTCACCAGTTGTTCATTAATATATACCGACTCCCTCATCTGTCCTCATCCAACTTCTTTTCCTCATTTTCCGAAACTTACCATAAGCAATGTTGAATATCTCAATCACGTGCACAAGATCTGTGCAGAGAGTTTTGCAGTTAGATGCCTGGATGAATGGAACATAACAGTCGTGATTCAGACAAGTTCGTATTCAGTGTTGAACTCACCATGTATGACTTCAGTGACATCACTCACGTAAACTATGTTAGTAAAATGAATTCTTGATTTAGTTAATTCTTTCTCGCTTAAAAGTACTTGACAAACAAATATCGAGGATATTGGTAGTCTAACAGCCTCATTTGGAGTCTGGAGCATTCGCATGGTACGTATAACCCTTGCACATTCACAGATTAGTCCTGGTGTCTCACAATTTGGTCCCTGAAATCAAGACAAGTATGACATGTAGCAAAATTGGTACAAGAATTGCTTTTTGGCAAGATATAATGTGAGTAATAACACTTTGCTTGTCTACTCCTCCTGCGACGCAGGTGCCATCACCATATCTTCTTCCGAATTTGATGTCTATATGGTGATGAGCTTGGCAAACAATATGCAGTGGTAAAAGCTTACGCATTCAACAGGCTTCGCATTCTTAATAAGTAAGGTATCGGGCTCAGTGTTGTGTGCATACCACACTATGTCATTATATCACTGGGGTTTTCCAGAACCCAGCCTCACATGTCTACTTCCTGGTGGAGAAGTCCATTGCGGCATTTTTGAAATTCTGCGGATGATATCAACACACTCCATGAGCTCTTCAAATGTTGTGGGCCCAGGTGGTGCTGGTTCATCATTCGTATGCAGTTTCACGACTGCCAGAACCCTCCATTCAGTTGTGCTGTACTATATATCTCTTTCACGAAAGTAGTCGGCTGCGTTCCCTCCTTCTGGTTGGGTCAATTCATCAAGGTTCATCTGCATCTGCTGAAACCTCTCCGTGTATAGGTGAATCGTATTACTGATTGCTCTCAACACCCAGCTAGGTTCGTCGTGTTCGCTCAGCGTGCCCAGCTCTGAATCTTCATCATCCTCATCTTCCACATCCTCCTCATTGTTGGAACTTGCAAGATCGCCCAGACTATCTCCATTAGCAACTATCATCTCATGCAATGTGTTGTCGGACTCTCTGGTCGTCAAACCCCCATTTGCAACTTTCCGCATATCTTCCTGGTTCTGCTAAATCGCTGTCTCAATGTCTTCAACTCGCTATCTTCTCACTCCCATCTCTCTCTCGACATGATCCATGACCCATTTCTCTTTCTCTTCATTGCTTGAAAAGCACATTTCATGTTGTTTCTCGGCCAGACGCTTCTTTTTGGATCGCAAACTACACAATGACCCAAGGGCTCAAACTCTTTCTGCTTTGCTGCCACTCTCGCCATCCTTCGCTTTATGACATTGTGGTGTGGAACACTTCGTCGATTTGCTGTATATGCTTGCTGGATGTGGGGAAATGTTCTTTTTCGGATTATTGATCACTGTAGTTTGTGTTGACTTTGTTGTTGGGCGAGATGTTGGATGTTACAAGATATGCTAGATATGGAGGCAAGCAACATCTGTTATGTCTAGGTTGGTAGGTTTGATCAAGTTGAACAAAGCAAAATCTGTGTTTTGACAGTTACTAAAATAGGCATAATTAGTCTTGCTGTAGAAGATGACATGATTGTTATCATGGTTTCATGAAATATCCCGGGGATTGTTTGAGACAGACATCGACAGACATAGACAGACATCGATTCCCTCAATGGATTACCGGATAACATCAGACAGTTGTCAATTCACAGCTGTCGAACACCTCTATTCACTGCAGTAAGTACAGAAACAACATCGGATGGACTTATGGCAAATCATGGGACAGTGGGATACCCCTGCAACTTGCAGCCATCTGCAGCCGGATTCATGTTGAGTAGAACATGCAAGTTGGTGGCTACTCATACCATTCTAACTTGAAGCTAGCTATATATTCCTCAGAACTTCCCACTGCTATTCATTATCAGCTTCCTCTTCTATTCCTCACCAGCAGATCATAGATACACAACTATTATATGCAGGTGAGAGAGGACCTGTATCACACTGAATGATGCACGCTTCACCCAATGTGTCATTCGCTGGCACACATCACCAAAGCAGACACCAATTGGTCTACCGCAACACAGCCAATGCAGCCACCAATACTAGGACCCGGGATGCATATTTAAAAATTCTCCATATGACTGGAAGCAGCTAGAATACAAAGCAGCCTGCGGTTGGATGTGAGTATATCCAAATTGAATCACATGGTGATCAAGTGACTGAATAGCCTTCAGCTGGTATACATTCAGAGCTATGTGACCAATATATCGCTGCCCATTATGGGAAACACCCAGTATGATGTTGTAAGCTCGGGGATTATGTCAAAAGTATTTCGAGATAAGAATTCCTGAGAGTGGACAAAACAGGCTTTAATCACCTTAGAGGAGGCTTGCGAAACATATATGGTTGAGGTAATAGCCGAATCGCATTGTTGGAAGTATGAATGAATTTTTTGTAGGTTTTTATCCAGTCTTCTACTATGGCAATGCAAGGAGGTCAGGTACTGCTGGAACAGTCTGACATGCACCTGGTCTTGAATATGGCAAAAATGGCCAACGGTGGGTTTTCACGCGCCACACTGGAGTAAATGCAATACCTCATCGCAACTCCTCGCACTGAAGTCCCAGACGAAAAGATGCGCGAAGTTGAGTTTCCTAGGCGCAAAAAAGTGAAGGCTGCAATAGAAAGAGACCCGGCTATGCTTCGTCAAAACAATATGGACGGATGCCTTCTTTCCCAAAATAGCACCGCGAAAAATAAAGAGACACAGTTCAGGTTGAAAGGCATGAGGGTACCGACACCTGACCGACACCGACACTGACACTGGACACCAAAACTGATGCCACCTCCGGCCAGAGTGCCACCTGCAAAACCCGGTGAGGATAAGGGAGCTGAAGGCTCTCATATAGTCAATTTGCCACCCGGGCATGTGTATTCACACACTGCTGTTCCCAGCACTCATTTTTTCAATCCTGATGAATATGCCCAGGATAGCCAGCACGATACAGATTATAAGCCAGATATGTTGACTGATGAACGAGTATCAACTGGATAGTACACTATCTACTGTGTGGTACTGTGGCTAACTTCCATTTTGCAGACCAGAGCAGCCTATTGGGCAAACCTGCAAGTCAGGATGAGTGTTGATCAAAGAAACATGATTTTTAAGTGAATTATTATCTACAATCAGCGGACACTGTAATGTATATTTGAAAGAGTATATTTATTTTCATTATTAGAAAAAAATGTAGTGAACAAGGAGAAACTAAACGAATATGCTAAAATGGCTGCCGAAAGAATGAGAATGATATAATATGCAAAATGAAATCATTGGGTATTGCGGATATGCCTGTGGCAAAATGAGCCTCAACAGAGTGTCAATAATTTTAGGTCATGTAAGTCAGGTAATTAAAAATTGATTTCACAGTGAGAATACATAATCGACTTATTGCCCACCTTTCAAGGCAATAATTCTTGTGACACCCTTCCTACCCCATCCTGAAAGTGGGCTTCAATAGTGTGTCAACAATTTTCGGTCTTGCATCTTGGGTAACCAGACGGGAGATTGGTTGCAGACCATCATGAAGGTATTATTGGCCGCCTTTATAGGCAAAACACATAGCGATACCCTCTCTGCCCGATCCTGAAAATGAGCTTCAACATGGCATCAACAATGTTTAGTCTTGTATGTTTGTTAATATTAGTGGTGCTTGATCACTAGCATCCATGAACAAGGTCATGGCAGCCTTTATATGTCGATAAGCACGTGACATTCTTGCAACAGCCTTCAGGACAGTAACAACTTATTCCATTGACAGAGCTACCAATACGTGTTCTTGAGCATTTTGAAGTACAAAAACAGTGAAAACCATGTATATAATCAATAGCAGTAATATCATGCTGTGATTAACCATGATGCAAGATCAAATACTGTTGATGATCTGTTGAAGGTTATTTGGGAGTTGGGGCAGGGAGCATTTCGCTTTCACGTTTGGCTATAAAGTCGGCCAATACTCTGTTTATGACTGTCTACAACCGATTACCCACCAGAGTACCCAAAATACATGACCAACATTTGTCGAGGCTCCATTGACATTCATTTTCAGGATGTGGTAGGGCGCATGATTCGGTCGGATTTGTTTATTAAGACATCCAATGCATCCAAAACAGAGAGCAATGTACCAATGTCAACATTTTTGCAATTGACAGTAGTAGATCTGAATGCAACAACAAATAGTGAAACTGGAAACGCAGAACCGAAGATTGGAACTAATCGGTCCCGCACAACCGAGCCAAACCCACAGGTTAATGGCTCAGTGTCCGGGTTTGGCCCACCAAGAGCCAGCTGGTTGGGATATTGAAGAGGTCTGGAACAGCACCAATATGTTTTTGCAGTCCAAACCCGGACAGCTGGTAGGTTCCCCGGACCCATTGCTAACACTAACAGCAGACCACTTCACTGAGCCAACAGCTGCCAGCTTTTACCAACCTTCACTCAATCACCACCATCTTTGCTTAGCATCTTCTGCCTAGCCTGTGTCTATCACCACTTTCTTTGTTTGCCACCTCCTACCTGGCATAACTCATTCTCCACCTCCCAGGTTTGCTCAATCACCAGCTGCCATCACCTAGGTATTTTCACGCAATTAGTATCCGTATTTCATCAATGTAAGCCAGCTTGACTTCAGTAAAAGCGAACATCTCTCATCCAGTGTCGCCTGATTACAGCCCTCTCTGCTTGATCAACAGCTTGCAGCTCCAACTCCGGTTTACGCAAGCAATACTGTCCATTTCCTGCACCTCCTATCTAGCTTTGCTCAGTCCCCACAATCAATACTCACCAGCTTCTACATTGCTTCATGCCATCATTCCCTCCCAGCATCACTCAAACAACAGCCACCACCTTTTCTCCAACTTTACTCTATCATCCCAACCACCATTATTTGCCAGCTAATATCTAGCTTTGTTCAATCACAACCTCTCAGCTTTTCTCAATCAACGGCCACCAGATTCAACCTTGCATTACTCAATCACCACCACCTTGACTTGATCAACAGCTGTGAGGCATTACCCTACTTTCTTCAATTGCCGGCATCTCCACTTGATTGGTAGCTTCCAGCTCCTATCCATCATTACTCAATCTCTACTATCCTTACTTGATCAACAGCTGCATGGTTCTACCCAGATTCACTCAATCATCACCATCTACCCTTGTGAGCTCCTTGCCAGCCTTGTTCACTCATCACTATCACCAGGTGCCAGCTGCTCTACAACTTCACTCAATCACCCCCATTATTGCTTAATCAATAGCCACCAGCTTCTACTCGGCTTCACTCAATCAACACCATCTACACACCCCAGCTCCTATCTAGCATCACTTAATCCGCAAAATTTATGCTCACCAGCTGCAGCCTGCCTTGGTTTAATCACCACCAGCCAACTTCTCTCAATCTATAGAAACCAGATTCTTTTCTACTTGCCTTGATTACCATCAGCCATCATCACTTGATCAGTGACTACTGTCAGCTATGCAGCTACATTCCATACTCATTAACCACCTGTGTTATTCAATCAATTACTGCCAGCTTCATTCAACTATCAGCCTCCAACTTCAAGTCTGTCTCATTCTATTAACCATACAACTTCTCCATGTCTGCATAATTCTATTCACTCCAGAGCCAACTCCCAGCCAGCTTCACTTGAACATTATCACACTCCCTGTCCACTTTGCATGACTACATTCTGCTCAGAATCTTGATTGTATGATTGTGACCAGCCCTCTTTGACAAATCAAAATCTGCCCTGTTCAACTCTGCTTCACATAATTAATTCCTGCTCCCAGCAAGCTTCGTTTAATCAACATCTGTACTGTTCAACTCCACTTTCCAAATTTGATTGTATCTCCCAGCCGGCACTTACAGACAGATTTCCTGTCCATAGTATAAATATAAGAGAGATGGAAAGTGACCATGTCCAAATTTTGACAGGGAACTTCACAGAAATATAAGAGAAAGCATGTCAGAGGTATAGGACTGAGCATGACTAAGTATGGAGACAGCCTATGTCAGAGGTACCAGACTGAGCACTTCAGAGATGGGAAAGTATGTATGATAGAGTTGTGAGAACAAGGATGGCAGAGCAGCCTGAGTGAACTGGTCAGGGTTTCAAGAGCACATATATTATTGTTTGGAGAATAAGCATATGAACAATAACAGCGCATGTCAAATTGGTAAACCCAAACATGTCAGAATTGTGATATCAAGAGTATTATGACATGTAAAAGTTGCAAATTGTAGGAAATTTAATAAGATAAAGAATATATTATATCTATCATAAATAACTGTACATTACAGTGATTCTACTGGTAAATTTCAGGGATGCTACTGGGGTGTTCCAGAAATGCTACTGGGATGTTGTAAGTATATACCAAGAGTAATAATAATCAGCTCTAGGTTGATTGGTGATATTGGGTGTTATGTGGTGTAATTGGTATTTTGGGAGATTACCATAAGTGATATTACTTATTGTAAATAACTGGTGACAGAATAATATTTACCGGAAGATGGACATGGAAATCAATTGGCCACTATGTTGATGAAGAAGGGCCATACAATACTAACTGGTTTCATCGAAATTGATATTGCACTGTGAAACAGTAATACCCTTTCCATTTCAGCATTAAGCTCAATACTGTGGGTCCAAGCAGCAATGGAAGTATAATAAAGCGAATAGTACATTATAACCGACTATTAGTAGATGATGTGAATTATTCTTCGTTTGAAATATTGAATTGAAATCATTGAAAGATTCAGTATTGACATCCATCAAAACAAATGCAACCTATTTTGAACAGGTTTTTGCTTATCCTACTGCTGCAACTTGTTTCACGTCATACAGATAACCAATAGCTATTCAACCTGTATTCTGGTTTGGAATCTGATGAAAGAATAGGCTATCTGGGTGAACTATGATGATTTCAATAGGGGTGTTTGGCCTTAAACACAACCACCAGTCTGGATTGTATTATAATCTTCGTCTAGGTCTTATTTATATCACAAGTTCCGGTCACCATGGTACTGGTTAGTCACATTGACCGCTGATGGGATTTGGGGATCATGTTTGAGTTAATGTATCAGAACCAGAGTTACCAAGACTAGCAATATCAGCAACCATGTTAGAGCTGTACATGATAGATCCACATGTGTTAGAGCTATATTTATAAGAGCAGGAATGGTCTCAGTCTATACTGGAGTCAACTGAAACAGGTGGTACTATAAGAGGCAATGTCAGTGCACGACTTGACAGACTCATACATATTTGACCAGGATGGTTAGAAACAATATCATGCTCACACTTGTCACCATATAGTTCCAATGAATATGTGATTGTATAATGCTATCAATTTTACAAGAATCATGCTGATCATCACAAGCAGGTCACATAGTACTGCTACATTAGTCAACATAAGATATACCTGTTATATCATGACAACGATGGTAGTGCAATATATCTCGAGTGTCTGTTACTTAAAGTCACATCAGCAAAATGTATTTTAGTCACTGGAAGCATACAGAAGTGTCTGAGAGGATGTGGAGTGTAAAGCTAGATGTGTCAATTTCAGGAGAGTATCAGACCCTAGGACAGCATTCCGGCCAGCCTTCGGAGTAACTGTGATCTCTAATGACTGGTACAGGAGGGCCGTAGAAGAAATTGTGATATGTTTGGGAACATCTTGGAGCATCTGAGTGAACTTTCGGTGCACCTGGCAGTACCTAGGAGCGCCGGCAACAAGCCTGGGAGCGCCGGCAACAAGTCTGGGAGTACCGGCAACAAGTCTGGGAGCACTTCAAATCACAGTAGAGCAGTTTGGAAATAACATCTTTGGGCATGCTGCTGGTGCCCCTGGAAAGGATAGCTACTACTTATCATTCAACAATTTTTAAACCTTATGTATTCAGTTTGTATCTGCATCGATGTATCTATATAGCTACCCATCTACACATGGTATATCTAGACTGGCAGCAGGCAGTGTTTGAGAGCAATGTGAGGTGCACCTGAAAATGACGATCAAGTGAACTCAGAGATGCACTTGGAAGCCATGATTGTGCAAACTTGGAGGCTGTGATTAAGCGAGATTGGAGATGCACTTGGGAGGAGATAATCGTATGAGCTTTGAAGGCGTTAATCGAGCGAGTTTGGAGGTGGTGATCAAGTGAACTTAGAGATGCACTCCAAGAACGTGATCGAGCGAGTTTGGAGATACACTTGGAAACCATGATCATGCGAACTTGGAGCCCGTGATAGAGCGAGTTTGGAGATGCACTTGGGAGGCCATGATGGTGCAAACTTGGAGGCCATAATTGAGCGAATTTGGAGATGCACTTGGGAGGCCATGATCTGGCGAACTTGGAGGTTGCAATGAAGTGAGTTTGGAGGCTGTGATCAAGCGAGTTTGAAGATCCACTTGGAGGGTGTGAACAAGCAAGATTGGATGAGTACTTGGAGGCGGTCGACTGATGGCGCGCTGGATGCTGAGAAACGCTTCATCAGTTAGTTAAGTCGCAACCATGGAATTATGACAGGATGGCTTTACCTTTGTGCTCCCATGGAGAGCTTGCTGATGGCGGTCGATTGTGTAGGAAGCCATGCCGGAAGCTGAAGCTACATGCAGGGGTCAACTCAGAATCAGGGGTCCACTCAGAATCAGGATAATGAAGGGAAAACAACTAATCTATGGTGGATGCTGTACTCAGGGTATGCTGTACTCAGTGTCAACTCATGATCAGGACATGGAGAGATAGGGAGGGATGATTTAACATTGAATTCTGCGATGATAATGGAGTTGTGGACGAAAAAGAGAGAGATGGGGATGAAAATGAGAACAATATGGAGTATACAAGCGGAGATGAGATATCAGGGGTACGAGTTGCCTGATTGCATTGAGAAGACCTTGTATCGCTGTAATTACAAGCCAGATCGGAACTTGTACCTGCCATATCGGGGATCGCAAATTGAATTCTACTCAAAATCCTGGTAAGTCCCACTATTTCATAATGATTTCCCCTATCTCCTCTGATCTTGCTCTTTCTCGTTCTCAACTCTACCATCACCAAAGAATAAGATGTTACGTCATCCCTCTGTATCTCTCAATTCCATGATGAAGAGTTAACACCTAGTGCAGCATTCATCAAATACTTGCATGATCCCATGATCGACTGTCTCCTGCTCCCCACAAGTCTCTCACCTCATCTCTTGGCGAGCCATGTTATACTCAATGTTCTATATTCCCACAAATACAAGACAACTGTTCGACTGAGTCTTTGTAGAGTACGTCACTACGTGGTGTGGGCTAGGGCTGACAACAACTATATAGGCTTTGTGTCAACATAGACTTAGACTCAATCAATTTATCATCTCGACAGGTTCGTCACAACAGGTGATGAGCCTGGCCGCAACCATGATCCAGATACCATTCTCGACAACTATGAAGCAATAACAGTCAAATCGCAAATCATCATCTGAGTGAGGGTGCAGGGTCCTGGATATGTTGCAAAAGCATCTGGGGTTAGGACTCCCTACTGACGCAGGATGACGTTTCAATGGTGGCAACGATGGTTTCTCTTGACGAAATCTCAGTCAACCGCTTAGAGGTCTGTGGTGTGCGATGGCTGCGATGCCATTGATGACTGCAATTACCGCAATGATGAGTTCTACAGGTATATGAGATTACGGCGAATGAACGATACTTCGTCAGGACTCATTCGGGACCAGTACAGAGTGCAGTTTGGCAGCAGTTTGGGTCAACATCGTGTCAACAACAGCGGAGGACATCGTGTCAACAGCCTTGGAGGACATCGTGTCAACACCCCCGGAGGAGATCGGATTGACACCCTCTGAGGAGTACGAGTCAACATCAGCATCATCAGGAGGAGTTCGGGTCAACATTGGTATCATTATGATGTATTTGAAGGAATTTTGTAACAGGTCAACCGGCTGCCCGCCATCCAGATCGACATACAGTATAGTATTTGGATAATCTATAAGAAGTGGGCTGGAAATGGACCGCGGATACTTGGGAGATGTCAGCAAACAAACAGAAAACCACCACGCAGCACGGCGGTTGATCCGCTGTAGTGCACTTGGTATGTGATTTCAGACTGCCTAGAGAGACCGGCAGTGGCAATTGTGGCTATGAATCCAAGAAGCCTGGGGACTCCTCTACTGTGAGGACGAGAAAGCGTTGTTAGCAGTACAGTGTGTACCTTCACCCTAAACCTTCAATGACGACAACCCCATACCTCCACCGAGGAGATTGTGTATAAGGAGTTACGATATATGCGAATGAGATTCCTAGAGCTAGCCGACAAAGGGCGACCTACGGAGAAGCGTGTCCAATTCGAATTGCAGCTATGGCGAAGAGTCTCCAATGTCAACACCAACACCAACACCAACACCAACACCAACACCAACACCAACAGCGACACCGACACCGACACTGACCCCAACACCGACACCGACACCGACTGCGACACCGACTCCGACACCGACACATATTCAACTACACGAACAACTTCAATGGAACCCGCTGCAATCAACACTTCCACTTCGTTTGTCGAGCGGAAGTCAACATTGCAACCGAGAAGCGTGTCCAGTTTCAATACCAAGAGAAACACCTTCATATACGCACGCACATACTCGACTGTTCGAGCAACCGCCACCATCCAACATCTTATGAGCTCTTGCGTTTAAAAGGAAATGACGACCAATCCTTCCACTTCGTTTGTCAAGTGGAAGTTAACATCGGCATGCAGAACCGTCTACAATTTCGACGCGCCACCATACAACCGGCTCTGAGCCCATGTGTTCAATTGGGAAATGACAATCTTCCGCTTCGTTTGTCGAGCAGAAGTCAACATCGCCATGCAGATGTGTCTCCAATTTCAATACCAACAGCACAACCCATAAATGGGACTGAGAGGCTGCGTACGAGAATCAACCACACTCCAGAAGGTTGGAGCAGTATGTTCGATACTGATCTTCAATGCCATACCTATCACAATTCAACAGGACTGTGTGCCACCTTCAGTGGAGCGGTTGACTGGAAGTCAAGACAGTTGAAGCCAACAGCACAATCAACTACCAAGCTTACGAAGCATGAGCGGGAGAATGGTTGTTTGGGAGAATCTCACGGCAAGGCATGGTTTGGCTTCTGTCTTCTGTTTTCTTTTTGTTTTCAGTCTGTTTTTTTCAATGGCTTAGTGTTTGACAAACGTGATAACGCCCTGGAGGAGTGTTAGACCAGATCTTTTTAGAAAATGTCATCACGTGGCTGTGGGCTAGGGCTGGCTGCTTGTATATAGACAACCTGTTATCTTAGAATTGGACTCAATCAATCAATCGTCTCAACAGGTTCGTCACAACATCAACCAACAAATTTAGTCTTAGCTCCCCCTTGCGACTCCCTCCTGATATAGCGCCTCCACATCTACTTCCTCCCAATCAACCAGCTCCCGATCAACCGTCTCCAAATACTCCTCCAATCTCAAATGAACACGGCCTTCAAGTGCATTTCCGAAGTCGCCGGATATCCGCCTCCAAGTGCATCTCCAAACCAGTTTGACTCGGACTCCAAGTGCATCTCCAATCTCGCCCGATTACAGCCTCCAAGTACATATCAATGTTCGCAAGATCATCGTGTGGTCAAACGGCGGGGCCCTCATGGCATCCGAAGGGAATGCGTGTAAAGAGGCAGTTCTTTCTCGACGAGGAGCGTAGGAAGAGGGTGAGATGATATGGAGGGGTACCCAGCAGTAAGGAACCGTACTAATTGCATGTATCTATGAAGGGTCGGCAGGATCAGTCTATCTCGGTTATGCCCGTATCTCTGTATGCCCCCCAAGGGCTTCCCCCTGTCAAATTGAATGGCAGTGGTAGCGAGAAACAGATTTCCTAGCCACAAAGGCCTCCACGTGCATCCCTACATTCTCTAAATCGGCATCTCCAAGTGCTCCTTCAATTACACCGCAGTACCATCTGCAGCCAGATTGACAGTATGTATATGTATAGAGTCACTTAGATAGATAATACATGCCATATTATGATGTTGCGAATCTTGTAACTGTAACAAAGATGAATATCATAGAGGAAATGCCGTGTGATTATGGAACGCTATGAACCACTGCTGTGAGTGTACGGCACCAAGTCTCCTGCAGAGCTGCACAGAGGTCTCAGCTACTCTCGAAGTATCCCGCAGACCTGCGCAGACGTCCCAGTACCTCCAAAACTTGACTATCATAAAAGGAGCATCCTGAATGCACCTCCATAACGGCAGGTGCTTTCAAAAGCACCTGAGAATGCTCTTGTAGAGTCTGAGAGCACTTTGGTTCGCTCCAGGGGGGCCTGGGAGCATCTTGCAGTGTTTGAAAGCACATGTGCAGTCGACCGAAGTGTCTGGGAGGTTTGCCTGTGGCGTCCGGACTGATTTACATTTTGCTGATGCAATATGGATATTTGTTATAATGGTAACCTCCAACCATGTTAGGATATTGGTTCCAGATCGCTTCACTAGAGGATTGACAGTATTTGTGGGTATGGTGGTTGAGTCATGCATTGTGTCAAAATAAATCAAAATGAAACTTTATACAAAAGAGTAGTCAATATCTGAATTTGTACCAGGATTGCTCTGATAAAATCTACAGTTGTACAATTTAATTATTGTATGTGAACTCCAACTTGTTGGTATCCAAATCGGAATTCAACATCAGGTGTATAAGTGGAGGTTGCTAACCACAAAATGGGATAATATACATCAGCATAATGTATTTTAGTCTCTGGAAGCCTCCAGGAGTGTCTCAGAGGATATGGAGTGTAAACTTAGAAGCGGCAATTTCAGGAGAGTATCTGACCCTAGGAGGGCATTCCGGACGGCCTTTAGAGTAACTGGGATCTCTGAGGACTGGTACAGGAGTCATATGGGAGTGATTGTAATAAGTTTGGGAACACATCAGAGTGCCGGAGAAAACTATAGGTGCACCTGGAAGTGTTGCCATACCAATGTGGGAATCACAAACTCACTCTGAGAGATACCTACGTTCATATAGTTATTTATTTGGTGGACTGCAACTGCCATCTGAGGCTCTCCGGATGTGCATGAGCAATCCGTTTCTCTTAACGGCAAATATGATGCATGGATTATTGTTCATTATCAATGCTGAATCGAACTAGCTACCATCTTCTTCAACACTATATTTATTGCCTCACTATATTATGGTACCAAAGAAGAAGACAACTGGTTTGAACATATACACAGGTACACCAAAACGATAACCTGACTATACAGTCAAATGATATTCATTAAACGTAGTGTCAATGTCATCCAGTACTTCTGTAATCTCATCAGGGCCAACACACACTGGAATTCATAATTCATCCACGACACTGAGAAGCTGGATGTGCTTCTTGTGTTGGCTTATTATTTGTACCTGGCGAGTTGCTGAAATTGGATTCTAATGTCATTTGACTCGATTTGTGATATCTAGCTGAGGTGTAATGGGATGCTAGATAGCTGTGAATATAAATTTGGATTTGAAAGGCAATATGATATATTCGGATGGAAAAGGGGGCCAGCAACCTGGGAAAGAAGAAGTGCCAGATGGGAAGTGCTGTGTGGAAGAGAGGAGTGCACCAAAAGTGTTGCAGGAGCACAGAGAGAAACAGAAGAGTGCCAAATCAATGCTGCGGAGCAGCAATGTGGATTGAGGAGGGTCCACACTAGCAGAGGAGCACCAAAAACGTGGGGGGGGGGGGGGTCAGTAGGGCGGAATGAATTACAGGTGCGCCGATCCAGGCAGCGGAGCACCCAAACCAGGCTGAGGATAGCCGATGGGCATTGTGGAGTGCTGGCCCTGTGGAGAAGCGACGAAAATTGGAAGGGTGGGTAAGGAGAGTGGAATCCAATCTAGGAGCAACAATTCATACCGAGGAGCGCCAGGGAGAATTGGGAAGCTTCCGTCCCAGGGAGAGGAGTACAGAAACAGGGGTATGGAGTGCGGAATGAAATAGCGGAGCCCTAATCAAGACAGAAGGGATCAGGGAGAGCCTATCCCTTCGGAGAAGGTCCGAAAGTGGAGGAATTGACTCCGCATTGATAGAGAAGAGTGTGAATCTACACTGAGAAGTGCCGACGTGGATTACGGAATCCCTATCTTAGCAGAGTTGCACTCCATGCTGGGGGGAGGAGGGGGTTTGAAGTGGCGTACTAAATTGTGATTGATAAGTGCAGTCACTTCTGGAGAAAAATTTATCATAGGGGATGGACAAAATGTACCTCGATATTCATCTTTAGAAGACCTAACCGTCGCCGTCTATCCACTGGAATATTCAGACAGCGCACAATGAATAGCTGCGGCTACCAGTGCAACAGTCTGCAGAGCGAGAGGTTGGAAATGCTGGGATGTCATTGGCTGGCACCCCAAGCTATTGGCACTGAAGAAAAGTCAATGGTAAATGATATCAGGCACTTCCATTCGCATAAACTATGATATCTTATCATCAACAACCATGGAGTGATATGTATCATCAAACAGGAGCTCTTTGACCTGAATCCAAGGCTCAATCTCAGAGTGCAAATCCAACTGGTTACTACCGACAACAGTTCGACATGCCCCATCTGGCAACTGTCTATACTTAGTACCTATCATCAGTTTCTACTATGGATAATTTGTGGCATAGTCAATATCGTAAATCAGAGAGAGTATTAAACAGAATCCAAGACTTACAGCATTTCGAGTTGGAGGATCGATTTTGAGAGATAGACCGTTTGGCAATTGATACACTGGTGGTGGACCTGCAGCAGCACCTGCTACTGCCCACTGACAATCGTGAGCTTCATTGCCAAGTCACCAAGCTTCTTCAACCACCCTGTACTACTGATTGGATAATATTCGCCAAGGAGTCTTTGTGAATACAATTGCTTCCATGAACCTTTTCGCTACCTCAAAAGTGTCCTTTTGGCGAAGTGGAACCTTCTGATCTGTGCTGGCCTTCGCTTGTGGAGAATTCTGGTCTCCATTTGACTTTGGTTGCGGCAGCACCTGGGCAGATGGTGCATGGTCAGACTCTGACAATTTGTTGAGGAGGGCTGACTTTTGGTGTTTCAGCAGTGTTGGTGCCACTAACTCAGGTGGTTCTGGGGATTGGGAGCGGAGGGTGTGCACTAGCAGTATCGGCACGGCTCTGTTTCATTGGTAATGAACCCCCTGCAGATCGTACTGCCTGGTTCCTGTGTACCTGGCCTAGAAGTAGGACCTCCTGCTGGAAATCCAAATTGTCATGTTCGATGCCGGATGATAAGGTGGACTCTCGGATATGCTCATGTTTGGTCTCACTTTCGTCATCAAAGATGTCCTGATCGGTATCATCATCCTGCTTCATGGATGAAATCACGGATATTAGTCATCTGCTATATGATGCATCAAGGCAGATAATTGGAAGGCAAACATTTGAGAGGAAATGAAGATTGGCTGCTTTCTTGAATGCGAATGCTCTCTCAAGGTGTGCATTTTGATTGTTCTGTAAACAGTGGTTCCTCACCTGGCTGGGCATTGATTCCATTTGCTGTCATGAAGATAGACAGTTGGGGAATGTGGGAGAGAGTGTATAATAAGTGAATATAAGATTGAGTCCAATAGAATAACGAGAAAAATGGAGCAAGATGTCGCACGGTGTTAAGGAGGATGCAATTCAAGGCACACCCGGAAGGTTTCAGGAGAGATGACATGAATCATTCGTATTTTCATTGTGGATGGCAGCCTAGTTCTGCTATTTAGGATGTTGTCAGGTGCACCACAGCAGATGGATTCCTCGTCAGGTAGGCCAGAATGGTTGGATTGCTAATGCCGAATATTAGCAACTCCTATCAACGATACTCTGTATCAATGCAAGAATTGGAGGTTAGCTAAACCTACCCCACAAGGAATGCAACAAGATGCACCTGAACAAGATGCACTGGAAGGAAACTCGCGACATTAACTAACTGTTGGTGCTGCCCAAATGTAGCACGGTGAACCTGAATGAAAACATGTGCCCCTGCGTATGACTCTGTAAATGAAGCAATTATGGATGAATGCTCAAGCATATGAGGTGACTGCATGGCATAGATTTGGTGCAGGATTGACAATCTGCAGATCTCGTTTAGTCATGGCTGAGTTGCAAGGGGTTATACTAAGTGTGTTATTGATCAAGGAAAATGATGAATCTCTGTATGTGATATATCTGCTGGAAGGACAAACGTATATTCACAACAGACTATTGTGTCATGATGCTGCAGCTAAGTAAGTGGTCCATAAGGTAATATCCTAAGCATAAGTTCCCTTTATGTGTTCATCTGGGCAGTCTCTGCAGAATATCCTTCACAACAATGATGTAGTTAATGGAGTAGAGAGAGAATTTGACATACGAAGGAGAGATACATGCATAGAGATACAGGCAAAGAGACAACATGGTAAGGTACAATGGATAATTCAGGGGTAATTATATCGATTCAAGCACTCATCGCTGCCAAGATTGCAAACAAAAGAGTCATAAATACTGACCCACATTCTGATTTTCCGCCAAATATCTAGCAAGTTGCACACCATTAAATCACATATTCATTATTGGTTTCCCTAGTACAATATAGACTTAAATACATGATGAGGTTGAAAGCTATACACTACGATGGTATGACAGCATAGTGAGACTTCATTTTACAAAGGGCAGAGGTATGATGATTGCATGCGTGCAGTTGTGGCAAATTGAAGTGCACTGAAGATTAAATAGTTACAATAGGATTCATTTGCTAGTAATTGCAGGCTCGCCATACTCAGACAGTTAATTGCGATTTTCCCAGTTGTGATGTCTTCACTCGAGCATTCAGAAGTCATTCTCTTCGCACTTCTCTCATGATGGAAATTGGTACACCTAATCAATTTTCAGATATGAGTTTTGGCGGCCAAAAAATACATTTAGTCATAATAGAGTTTAGTCTTCATACAAAGCATTGCAAACTTAGAACACTTTGACTAAGTGTAGTACATAGGTGAGTGGCAGTTGCAGGCCATCTTGTAGAGTCACTGGGCAGAATCTGTCTTTTGAGATTCTTGTTGTGACACTGCAGCTGTTTTGATAGAGTTCAATATTGCAGAAGCTATGATAGGATTTGAAAGCAGAGGTCGAAACATACTACTTAGGCAACATCAAGTTAAGTGAGGTTGATAATTGGCCAGATCTTTGTGTGTATGGTATAGTTGTGCAGGGCTACTTTCCTCTAATGGACAGTTGACAAGGAGCTAATAGTTTAAGGCATTTCAGCGGCGGCCTTCACATACTGATCGAGTATAGATTGATATATTCACAGACGGTGCGCAGGATGAGCCGCCTGCACCACAGGGTTTACATGAACCCAAAAATCACTACTGACTACTGATTCAAAGTTCTTCGCTGCATCTTTCTCAAAATTTGAGTTAGTTTATCTATTCTGAAACAGGCCAGCCTGGGAACTTGTAATTTAGCATATGAATTGACTTTATATCGTATTAGTCTGTAATAATAACAATTATAAATGCCAATGAAGTCTAATAGTAATAATCAAAAATGCCACTGAAATCCCACTTGAGGAATTTCTGATTATACGCACCACAACTCCAATATCAGAACATTGATTCGCTATAAATTGACAGAGAGACAGGATTCATTTATGCAGTATAGTGTGCTTTACAAATGACCTTTTTGACAATTTGTATCTGTTAAGAAGATTATGTTGGTCGAATGTCTAAAGAGACATATCTTGATGAAGCCATTCTAACAATCTAATATGATAGCTCATCTGACTGAAAAGTGTCTCCATTCCCTACCAGCCACTTCCTGTGGTTCTCACAATACTCCAGAGTCCGGTAATTCATCGATGTCATGATGTATGGTCTACTTATCAAGCCATGCAGGACTCTGATTTGGGCAACTGGAGAGTATTGATGTAGACCACTGCTGTGGTTATCATAGCCACCAGGGCACGTATTCAGTAACAATGTGTGTGGTACACTGCTTGCCCTAACTGGACAACTAATGGAAATTCCTGCTGCTGCTCATTCAACACCAAGAACTTCTGAGTTATTACCACATCGTTTACTGCAGTAAGATTTAAGCCGGTCCAGCCCATTTTGCATGTTGTTAACAATACAGAGGGATTGCATAAATCCTGGAATTGAGCTGAATTTCTGTCTGTTCATCATTGCCCATTGCTGCATACATGTGGACGATAACCACATGATCGGCAAAATACTTGGTTAACCACCACTACAAATGACGAACTTGGCCGGGAAATGGACAAAATTGCACTGCATTTTGTTGAGGTGATGTACTGGGGAGAGCATTGCCATGGCTCTCTTTTTGCAGAAGGAGCACCTCTCTGATTGGGTCATCTTCGTCAGGTTCCGGATACTCCACAGGTTTGTTGATCAGCATTGGCAGAAATGTCTCTCTCAGTCAATAAAAATCAACGAATCCACAGAAGTATTGAGAGGCCATTCATCGTACCATTGACCAGAAATGTTGTTGCCATCATCAATGTCTTCCAACACTACTGAAAAATGTGCAAGCCACCGTTGATAAACCCTCCATGCTCCCGAAGCACCATGTGAAGTGTATCTCTCCAGTGGGGCCTTCAGTTTTGTATGATTCGCCCCAGCCCACTCAATGTCAATGAGGTGTGGATTCTCCTTTGCTATCCACACTAGACGTTTCCTGATATCAAGTTTTGATTCCGACCACCTCCTTATCATGTACGGCCTTGCAATCTGTATCATCCAGTGCGTCGCATCCTGTTAACCTTTTTAGTCTTCAGTCCAGATATCATGCATCAAACTCTTCTCTGCGAAATACAATGCATCTGTACCATGCATTTCCAGCACAGTATCATCCGCTGGATTGTCAGGTGCACATGTGAATAGCCACATCGTTTGTTGACACCAGTGATAGACTGAATGGAATCTTCGTGTAGTGGTGACTAGAAGTTTGAATGCAATCTTTGCATTCATCGGAATTGACCAGCCCACACTGTTTTCAGTCTTGTACTGACCGGACTAATTAAAGTTCCAATACTTGATCCCCAGTAGGAGAGTAGGCCATTACATGATGGTTTCGCACTGGATGTTAAGGTATCATACAATACATGGTGGATACTCCATCAGTTTTCCAGCTTATCAATACTGGTGTTCAGATTCTCATGGGTGAGTTTCCCATTTTTAGTGTGAAACAAGTTGACCAGTTTGAAATCGGTTCCATGTGTCATCTCGTCGATGACAGTCTTCAAGGTCTCTGCCACTCTGCGCTCTGTAACCACTAGGATTGGTTCAAGGGCTGATACATGTGCTGGTTACCCATGAGGTGGTGTTTTCTGGATCTCCAACAGGCGGTGGGGCACAGAATTCAATCACTGGAGCGGACACCACACCTGTTCGTTACCGACAATGCCAGGAAGTCATTGCTTGCTGCAATCTCCCGGTATATGAGGGTATTCCCCTGTTACATGGACAGTGACAACCCCATTACAATTTTCTCACACATGAATTTCCAAATCATTACTGCTGCATCCGAGGTGAAAGTCTTTCGAAGACCCATCTTGTCTGCCACCAGTTCTCCTGAACTATCAGCATTGCAAACCCACCTTCTCAGGATGAACCATATGTCCCAGACATGATGCGCCTGAAGCTTAGTTCCGGACAGGCCTGGAATAGAATACGTGTGGTCTGGAACCCAGTTGTCTCTTGATTGACGAATAGGACAAGCATTAAGCAGCCTGAATACGTCTTGAAGACACTGGTATTCAAATTTGTTGTTGATTGTACTGAGAACCAGATTCAATACTGAGCTGGTATATACTGGATCGTGAATCTCCTCACAATCCTCCACTTGCTACTGAACCTCCCTTCCATCTTTGTCTGTGTTTTTTTCGTCCTCAACGATGTCATTCAGTTCCTCGGATATACGTTGTGTTGATGGGCTCATATTCCAGCAGTCCTGAAACCCATCGCAGTGTTAAGTATTTCAGAGACAAGCAACATTTGGAACAAATATATTTAGATACAATACACTTAATTCTATTCTTTCAATCAGAACTTGCATTGATACAAGTATCATTCTCTTACCCATGATCCTCCTCTCTATCCTCCCTTCCACCCTCTTCAGAACCATCCAAATTCTATGAATCATGATTAGCAGTTGCGCACATCTAGCCTTAAGACAGCTTGCAGGGATTACCTTCGCTGGTCTGAATACATGCTTGGTAACCTCCTTCCTTGTTGCTTGCTTCATTTTGGGCAATAATATTTTCAAATCGTGTCCAAGTTTCAACTTCAAAGCATTTGAAAGGCAACAGTTGTACAACATCTGCCCATATATTGGGTCCCTTATCATTGGCCCGTCGGTATATAATCCTGTATACTCTTCATCCAATTCGTCCTACTGCAAGGTGCACATGAACTTCTATCATAGAATGTATGGCTCTTTCAGGTGTCAGTTTTGGTTGATAATTTCAATTAGCTTCTCACAGTGCCTCACATTGGTATACGAGGCTTGGAGTTGATTTGAGGACAGAATAGTATGGTTACCATATGACATCCGGCGAATCACAACCGTGAATGTTGCATTTGGTAACTCTGGGTGGTCACTTTCCACCGTTTTGCTCCTGCACTCTCCCAAATCTATCGCTGGTTGCTTGTTGCCAATCATTATGTTTTTCCTAGCCTCCCAAATAGCGCATGCACAATGATTCGACAACATCTCCACCCACTGCCGACGAATCCATTCAGCGTTATTGAATTATTCATAAGCAGCCAGCTTTCATATTTCTGCAAACATCTGGAACTGCAATCTTCCAGTGGAGGGGTCAATATCTGAGCTGCTTCAATCGGTTCTGCTGCTGGAAAATGGATCGATGCTTTTTCTCGAAAAATCCAGCCACCCATACTTTCTTCCACTTGCTGAACAAACTATACTTGGCCTACCCCATCCTTTTGGCAAATTGCTTCAAGCAGAACTTGGTATGCTTCATGCTGTCTTCAGGTTTGCCCTCTGCACCGCCCATGTCTGACGAATTGTCAGTCTCATCATCTGGATCATAACCTGCAAAAGAAATCTCTGGCTATGAGGACACATCCGCAATCCATACGACATCTGTTCCCAGCAGTTCCACCGGTTGCAGGAATCGTGTCGTTTGCAGACTACGGGGAGGACTCCCAGGTGTACCCAAAGGTGGTCCAGGTGGAGGAGTAGAGCTGGAAGATATTGGCCAATTGACTGGATTGTATCCTGGCTGTCCTGCAGGAACTCTCGGTGCACCTGGAGATGAAGGCCCTTGTACTGGGAACTACTTCGGGGGAAACATGTTATACTCGCCTTAACCACCCTGGGGGTGGTCATATCCTTGCCACAGTGGCCCATAACTTGGATAGTATGGGCTTACGCTGGTGGTTGGTTGCGAATGGTTGTGTGTCATGATGAATGGAGAATGGTGATACCACTGCGGAGTGCCTGGAATTGGCTGCTGTGACGGAGGACAACCATACCCATGGGGCGGATGATAATGATTGGGGTGTTTCCCAGATTGACTGTCTTTGCCAGTGGCAGAGTGTGAAATATGATCCAAGGATCCAGAATTGTTGTCACGGTACTGTTGCAAGGCAAATAGGTCACTCAGTGGAGCCATATTACCTGGCTTTGGTGGAAATCCCTTTGTTGACATGTTCTGTGAACAGAGATGGTGGTCAAACACTATGGATGCACGATATGTAGTAGAATAAATCGGATGATGGGTGAGTATGTTGCAGGTAGCAGTGACCTTTAGCTGAACAAAGAGCTTGTAATATTCTATTCTGCTGTCACGAACTGGGGTGTTTCAATTCACCCTTGAGCCATGAAACAAACCCGGGCTTGAGAAAAAGACAGCTTAATCATACACATCATGCCTGTCTTTGTTATATGCTCGAATTTATATACTAGGATGTTGGATAGATGCTCACCTTCATGTGCTTCCATGACTTCAATGCTCATAGAAGGGATATGATATGATATATCTAGAACCCAGCAAGAACTGTATCCAGTATAGAGTTTCATATGACAAGGGATATTACAGAAACGGTGTACATATACGACCTTGCAACCTCATTTAATACAAGGCCAGTGAATCGAGCAGCAAAAGTGATGTTTCCTATTGAGCTCCATGTCGAAACATATTGTTCTCCTCCGGATTGACACTCCAGTCAAGATTCGTTACTGATGGAACCATCCTACCCATCTACGATATCATGATGATCGTTGCACAGGCATACAGCTCACTAGAAAACTCACTTATTGAATGTATTCAGACGCTTTACCTTCATTATCACCAGCTCAGAGTTTCGAGTGCAGGTATAACTCGCAATGCCGTAATGACGTAGTATAAGGCCCACAGTGGGGAATGCAGTAATAACACAAGAAACGTTCTGTTCCCTGTTAACGATGTTCATAAGATGATGTGCTCCACTATTGTGCGGAATATGATATATATATTCTGGTTTATGAAGAAAACTGATGCTAAGGTGATTATATTTTACCCCTCACTCGCATTTAGCACGGTGCAATACGGCTGTGAATATCATGTAAACCAAATATCCCGTACAGTTCCAACCACCCCCTGAAGCATGATTCAGATGCATCTGAATATATGTTCACTAACTATTTGTCAGTTATAATCAACACTTGCCAGAAACATGTTATGTGCTTTATCTGCAAGAAGAAATTATTCCATGAGAACCGACTCGATGCTCACTATCAACAATATCACCCAATATGGATGAATGAAGTGTTATTACCTAACAGGATATTACAACCTGCAGAATGGGATTGACGCCAGCCATCACGGTTCGATTTCAGTTGGTGCATCTAATTGTCCATCGATGAGCTGGTCAACTAATGATCTACCCATAGACATCTTACCTAGTGTGCCACAACCGGAAGATTATCCCGACGAAGAAACAATTGACCCCCAGATGCCCGATCAGACATGTACCCCTGATGGAACAAAGATGAGGGCTCCGAGGCAGGTAGTTGGAGTGGACACTGTTGGGGGGAAAGCAAATGGCAAACCAACTGTATTGTACAACAAGCATCGCAAGTACTCAGAACAATGGATTGCATGGCATCCATTTCAGTCAACAAACAATGTTCCACAGGCTCAAACACTTTGCCAGCAAACAACAACGTAAGTCAATTACCATCAGAAGTGTGGACTGGAGAACTTCAAAATCAAATCATATCAATCTGTTGATGCTCTGGGCAAGCTCCTCGCTGAAATCTATTTCAGGCTCAGTGATAATAGTTGGATTCATCATCATTCGCCTATCTTCAGAACATTAAACTACTGGGATCTTTCCTGCAGTATTCAGTTCCATTTGGTACATCACTCATTTCAGGCGAACCTCGATTGTCAATCAGTGTGCCTCGCAGTCTTGGAAAGTCGCGGAATATACCCTCAGATGAACACGGGCTACTGGTGGTGGGATACACACGATCAGGTTCCAGCCAGCGCGACCACTGTGCCAGTTATTTGTGCATCCAACAAGACTCACTTAACAAATTTTCCAGATGATCAGCATGCCGGTCTGCTCTAACACACGATTGGTAATATTCGACCACAGATCTGCCGTACACCGACAAATCGCAACTGGATTCGTGTTGGGCTGATTCCATACACTCCGAAAGGTACCTAAAACACGAACGAGGCATTGCATTCTGCAGTTCGGACAGAGATGTCGCCACCACGGAATCATGGCATAACTGGTCCCGGCTTGAAATGGAATTGTGATAGTATATTGCAGACACAATGTTATCCTCTGTTGACTGCCTGGGTTGGGGATTATCCTGGACACGTTGAAATTGGTCACTTCTGATATGGCTTAAGGCCAATGTGTCAAATTCCTAATGGTCTGCTAATGGGGCATTCAACATGTCAAGTACTCAATAACTCAAGAGATCAGCATGTTTACTCAGAGCTTCTGGACGAAAATAATATTGGTGCCCTGCACACTCTTCGTGTTCATCCAATCTGCAACCAGTTCTGGCAATTCTCTCTCTGCAATGTATATTGGCTTTGGCAGCCTGATGAACTGCATCAGTTGCAATTGGGTTTAGTTTAAGACATATTGCACTGGCTGCTACAATATCTGGATGCTAGAAATGTCAAGGATCAATGTGACAATCGATTCACATCAATCCCACGATAACCATGCCGCCAGCACTACTTGAAACCATTCAATTGGATGAAACACTTCTCCTGGGAGGGCAATGTGATCAGTGGCATGATCAGAACACTGGAGGTGAATTGCACTCAAGTTCTGGAGTGCTCCAAGAATGACGGGAAAACTCCGGCTGAAACAGACTCTAATGAAATGGTAATAGGAGCAGTACGGGCATTATGTGAATTCTCTCTACTTGTTAGCGAAAAAAATCACTCTGTTCTATCCCTCACAGCACTTGACAATGCGGTGAAACAATTTAACAAGAAGATGGGTGCGTTTCGAGACAAGAAAATATCAAATTCTGCAAAGGCCAAAGTGAATGACCAGTTGGCAAGAGAATCCGATTGGTTACAGAAACAAAAGATTCATAAAATCCGTACTGCAATGGAAGTTCTGGTGTATGGGGCTGAAAATTTTACTACATCAACATAAATGCAATTTCAGGTACATCTAAATTGAGCCCGACTGGTGGCAACCAAATGGTCAGAGTCTGATCGCGACAGGAGAATCGATTAATTGAAGCACATGATCCTTCAGATATCAGCTGTCAAATGCAAGACTTTCGATAAATTATTCCATCATCACGAACAACAACTGTTCAAAGAAGTTGGGACTAAGGCAACTGGTCCCAGGAGAATATTCGCCATTAAATCAAGAGTGCCGCCAAAGAAGAGATTTATGGGGCGGTAAACTTGACCGGCAACGAGTGCATGGAATTTCAGGTCTCTCCATCCGATTCTGAGACTGGAGCCACCACCTGCAGTATCACTGATAGGGACGGCATTTTGTGGCAGCTGGAAAGGGAGATTGGTGGTATCACATCAAATGTTCAGATGCAGTTCAAAACCAATTGTACATCCGCTTGATCAAATCTGAAGCTTTGGGGCAGGCAATCCTCATTCAGGAGCTCTAGAAAACAATCGACCAGCATGTACTCCATTTCGTATATCCAAAGATTCATCTCGTGAGCCACATATCTGAGTCAATTCCGCGAATGTGTTCTGGCAACAATTTCACTGCTGATATTTCGGAAGTGTATGTACCGGTAATGTGAAAGACGTATAGCAATATACTGACAAGGTCGGATACATTCGGCAGATGCTCAAGCACAATGACCGGTCTACTGGCCTTGACTATATGGAAGCAACATTCTCATATCTTGCACTGCAACGCTGGTACGACATTGACTCGGCAAAGGTTTTCAACCTACTATCCACTGCCAATCAATGTTGAAGTACCTGCAGAGCCCATCATTTACACCTTCAGCATTGTCAGGACGAGCCATGGTTCCGGCCCGGGTCACCACAGGTACATTATTCGTGAGAAACTCATGTCTGTGGAGTGTGCAGAAGTATCAAATTAACCTCACTCAGAGATGCATCAGAACATATCGCAATTCCCAGCTTTGGACAGCTATTCTGTGCACCAATTAAAGATGACTGGGGACACCAAGGTTGTGAACTGCTACTCATATATGATCAGAATGTACTGCATGACAGTCTATTCATTTCACATCAGAATGGGATGTCATACTACAGTCAACTATTTCACTGCTCTACATCGGTTGAGCGTGTGGGACTTAATTGCAAGGTAGAATATACCGATGCCAACCCAGAGATCTTGCCTGGATCTCATAACATCTGGGACCAGTATATGGAATGTGACCTCGGTGAGACCTTCCTAGGCCGAGTTCCTTCTTCTCCTATAATATACTTTCGCTGCACTCCAGCGAATCATATTCTCCAGTTCCCGGATCACCTGCCATCTGGAAAAACGATACTTATCTTTTCGAACAGGTGCGAGAAGAGACAACAATGGATATTATGTCCTCAAGTTCATGAATATGCATTGTTGATTCCACCAACGTACAAAGATTTACATCATTGGGCTGAGTGTGTTGAGAGGTTCATCCTGGTTGTCAAACAAACTAATATTGTCCATATTGTACCTGGTGGAGCAATTGTTGGACCAGCACATTTGGTGCAAGGGAATGCTGCATCAGCAAGAATTGATAGCATATGGCTTGTAGATAATCTAGCGGATTTAGATACCTACGGGACTGTATATTAAGTTACAATGCCTGAATTATGGTGTGTAGAAGGAAGATAGTCAATTGATTTGTGCTATTTGATATAAACATTATGATAATCAAATCCAGAGACTAAGGCTCCAGGTTCTAGATGCCCTGGAATGGTCTTTGAGACGCCGCCAATACTCCCAATAGCTCTGAACTTTGCACTTTCAAGTACTTTGATTTTGTAAAATTTTGGACACAACCATACATTCTTCAGAATATTGTGGTATTCTGTTCCACAACTTCTGGAACATTGATGAGCACCGGTGATGTTTTCCCAGAGCACTTGAGAGCTTATTCGCATTGCACTCAGTCTATCTGAGAGCATCTGGGAGCATCTGGAAGAATCAGTGTGTCTGTTCAAAGTTGCTGAGTTGTTCAGTTGTGACTTGCAAACCATTTTACATATTGCTGATGTATTGGAAATAGTGAAAATATTAGTCAACTTATCATAATTGCCTGTGACTCAAAGTTATAGATCTATAATATAGAATGGTTGGCTGGTAATATTAATAACATTTTCTAGTACCATGCAATTAGCTATAACAAATCTTAGTTACTGTAATGTCAATGTGTTTCCCATAGTTGGTACACTATGCTCTTGTCTTAATTCAATCAATATAATTTTAATCTACTCAATTTCTCCTGAGTTGATCTTGCAACAGTACAGTAAACAAAATAAAGTAGTATATATTATTGTATTGCAAAATGTTTGGCCTTATCCATTCAGATAATGTGAGAGTACAGTTACTCCATGTTTTCACAAATTCCTTGAATCTTTACGAGGCACTGTCTGAGAAATCATTAGATGAGTAACACAGTATGATTATTTCACATAATTAATGATCACTTGTCAGATTGAATACTGAAGTATCACTACCACATTGTATAATGTAAAGTGTATAAAGTATAATGTCAATAGCTAGCTGAACTATGGATGCAACTGGGGTGACCAATTCATTATGTGCTGATTGTACTTCCAATACTTAGTAAGTATAGTAAAACTCTGCAAGTAGAGTATCACTGAGCAGAGTGTAGCCAGACAAAGTTTGGATAGACAGAATCAGTGTGTATTGCAGGCCAAGTCAGTATCCAATTGCCATTTCAGTGAAGTATTACAGGGTGGGTAAGAACAACAATAAAATAGTAAAAATCTTAAAATCTGCAATTTTCCTCCCAATTCAATCTGAAAATAGTAATCAAATCACAAAACATTCTATATATAAAAGATGCATAACTTTTAAAATTTTCTACTTGCAGTTTCAAATTCATAATATCTTTAACATTTGCTGTAGTACTTGAAGTTGAGCCAAAAAGAATACTATCAAAAAACTATTTAAAACATGTGCAATATACATTGCAGAAAATGTAGATTGCTATCAGTGGAGTGAAACTACTCACAGTAATGCATAACAGATAGAGAGAATACTTGATGATTCAACAGAAATTGGATTAGCTGTATTTCAAATGAAATTGTTGATTTAAACTATTATACCGACTCTTGTTGTAAATGTGCCAACTGTTATCCAAGGTATATGTTACCTAATGGCTGTGTATTGTTGATACTCACATCCATATATGTACAACTATAACAGAGTTACCTTTTCAAATTGTACATTACTAGTGTCCAGACAAGACATATATTATACATTAAATAGCTTGCACCAGCAAAAACTAAATTTCCTTCGTCAAATATATTTAGTTTATTATACCCAGAAACTAAAAAAACGAAACCAATGTTTCCCTGAAATATCACATTGCTTTGATGTTACTAAGTCTTCTTTAGGTTTTAGCAATGCTGTTTTCCAGTATCATGACCAGTGTACCCACTTTTGTGAAAATGATAACAAGCACTTGATGGACGGTTCACACTCCCTCTGAGTTACTACAAATCGTCACTCAGAATACTCCTATGTCGCCCAATTTGATTAGTCCCTGCAAGGATGATAGTATTCACTTCATGCATTCAATGAACCATGTAGGTCTTAATTGTAGTGCTCTCTAGTGACTGAGTTTGACCAATGATAGGTACCGTGCCAAAGTGGTTTACAATATCTCAGATAATATTGCAAGATCGTTTAGTACCATGCAGTCGACCAACCGTCATGGGAGGGTTATGCATCAGTGTGATTGTGATTTCATCTGTTTGAAATATGACTTTACTACACCATCAGTTCTATTATATTTCCTACTATTATGATATATCAAAGAAGGCTGGAATGAACATCAGCAACAGAACATTCAGTCTGGGCGGACTGGCTCCGTCAGAGTTGACACACTCAGTCAGAGCCGTGAGAGTCACTACAGTGGCGAATTGCTCCGCGCCCGGTATCAATACGAGGTACCGCGTTCCATATCACCCTCCGATTAAAGTTTCACTGGTTCGTCCTGCTTGGCCAGTCTCCTATTTTAAATGAATACTCTGGCGTTGTGGTGTACGCTGAACATACTTAGGAATGGGTTCTCTGGGTAGGCACTTGCATAGTGATTGCAATGCAATGTGTGATGCTGTGAAAATCACTCCTCGCATTCCTGCTACCTGTGCATAAAATGGTATTCTCTCAGTACTAATTATTCACATCATTCCAAGTCGCCAGATCTATGTGGGTATTGACAATGCATTGCTCGTTCCGTCTGTCTCGTATGTTACTACCAGCAGCTATCTCTGGAATTATGTGTGTGCAGTCGACAATGTTTTCTTTGCTGAAACCTTGTGTAGCGACAGCTGCTGGTGCTATGCTCACTTGTACAAATTGTGTGACGAGATCCAGGTTACCCGAGTTTTCAGGTATTGTGGTGAGCGCCAGGGATAACCAGTACTCAACGAAAGTTCAATCCTCAGTTAGGAGCTTGGTATTGAATAGTCGTTGCAGTTGCCATGGGAGATGCCCATTCAGCGCGCTATTACACCTCCCCAGGCGTTGCTTTACCGACACACAGTTGTTCCATCGATCCCCTCCATGCCAGCTGTGGCTTCCTGTGCATTGACACATCTGCCATATGGGTTCATCTTCTAAACCCTCAACATGAATCTAATTACCATGGTAAATACAGTGCTTCATTGTATGCAGTTGTACACCTGATATATATGTCTTGTTACATCTCTTAGACATAATGCACTGCAAGATACTGCGGTATAATGCCACGTGGCACGTTGCGTCTTGTGTATTGTTGAGTTATGCTCTGAAGTCTTTAATCATAGCATCAGGATGCTATCCATTACCACTGTATTGGGGTCTCATGAATTCGGGATTCGTATATAACCAGGAGTTCAAAGGGAAAACTAGATCAGCGTCGGAAGGGAGGACATTACAGGTGGCACCGCTATTCTCCCAACACCTAGGCAGGGCTTGGAGATTGAACTCTCCGATTGCGAAGCAGAGAATGCGACGCTGAAATGTGATTTCTTCTGGCAGGTTGTTGAGATTGTGATTGGAGGCATTCCAACCGTCATTGAGGTTCGTTTTGTGTGCTTGTTCATGTTTCTCGGTATAATACTATTGCAAGGCTTTATACCGACAACTCTGTTCAACCAAATGAGATATAAACTGGATCTTCAGAAGGTTCCAGTTGGCATCCAACTTTTTGGAAACCTCTATCTTGTGGCTAATTTGATCCTGCAAGGCATTTATTTTGTGCTGCTTCTTGGATGGCGTCTAAGTTTGAGCAATTTTTCCTCCTCCACCTTTCGCTTCTTTATGAGTTCCATGCTCAGAGCATTGGCCCTGGCCTTGACCTATTTGCCGGCTTGCCCGACTAAGAAAACATCTTTCAAGGTGTAAAAATAACACAAGACTTCCAGCATGCAGCTCAATGTTCCATCATGGTGAGATTTATATCAAGCATACATATTAAATTCTAACAATGCCCATGTGCACTCAATTGCACGATTGAATATGGGACTCTGTACGGGGCTTCGGCCTCGTAGAGCCTGGTTTACAACTCCATACAGGTACTAGGTTAATTTCTTCATGTACTTCCCATTCCATTGAGAAACATCCTCATATGACTGATTTTTTGGTGTGAGATCGTGGTAGGCATGCACAGCAAACCAGATTGCATTGTACTTCTCAAGCCGTTTGTGCATCTTCATGAAGTGGAAAATCCACTTCTGGAGTTGGTCAAGCATGCCGATCTGCATTGGATGGAGGGGGTCTGGCTGAGGGAGGTCTCTCACAATACAGCGAATATGTCACTACTGATTTAGCAATGGTTCCGGACTGTCACCTCGGGTCCCAGCCAGGGTCCAAACCAAACTGTTCCCAAACTGGCGGTTCGGGTTGTTAATCAACCCAACCCATCAACTCAGGTACGGTTAGATGGTAAACTCCCAACCCGTCTGAATTCGGTGGGTTGTCAGCGGGTCGCCCAGCAGGTCCATCTATAGATTCATATAATGCTCATCTTTTTGGAGTTTGTTAATAGTATCTTATCAAAATCACGTTTTCAACAACCAATTATATGTTTTTGCATGCTCTGCAGCTGGCAATATAGATTAATTTGGAATCGGTGTTTACCTTTGATATTTTGTATTTTGGCGTATTATGGCGGTCAATGATTCCGTTATAAACATGAAGATCTGTGCGATGCCTTGATTACCAAATATGCAACAACTAAAACTGTTGACACTCCATTGACGCTCATTTTCAGGATGTGGCAGGGAGTACTGTCCCTGTTGTTTTTGCCTGTAAAGGCTGTCAATATTTGATAAATGGATGTCTGCAACCAATCGGAACATAAATTACCCAAGATGCAAACCTAAACAATTGTTGACACTCCATTGACGCTTATTCTCAGGATGCGGCAGGGAGTATGTCACTGAAGTTTTTCCCAGTACAGGCTGCCAATATATGATAAATGCATGTCTGCAACCAATCGGAATATAAACCAGCCAAGATGCAAAGCTAGAAATCATTGACGCTCCATTCATGCTCAGTTTCAGAATGGGGCAGTGACTCTGTTGGTGTCTCTTTTGCCAATAAAAGCGGCCAATACATCGGTTATGCATAATAGTGACCAAAGAACTGTTTAATTACTGTACTTACAAAACCACAAATCATTGACGCTGGGTTGATGATCATTTTACTGTATTGTCCATTGAATATCTGTTGCCATCGACAATAGTTTTCATCATGATTTGCACTTATTGGTAGTCTTTCTGCCAGATTGAGACTTGGCCCTGTGGCAATGCTGAGCGGAGTAACATTCTTACACTGTTCACTCTCACATGACCAGAATTTATATGTCTTGCCAAAAGCTTCATCATCAGCAAAATGTGATTATGTCACGGAGAGCGTCTGGGAGTGTCTGAGAGTTGTCGGACCAGAATCGCAGGGTGGTCAAATCCCAGAGTTAACCGGACGTACACAGTGGCCTTCAGGTGGACCTGGGAGCACCTGGGAGCGCCGGCGACAAGCCTGGAAGCACCGGTGACAAGCATGGTAGCACCGACGAGAAGCCTCGGAGCACCTCGAATCACTGTAGAGCAGTCTGGGAGAAACAACATCATCTTTGGGAACAATGCTGTTGCGTCTGGAAATCATAGTTACAGCTTATCGTTTAATGATTTTTAAAACTCATGTATTCAGTTTGTATTCTCATCTTTGTATCTATGTATCTATATAGCTACCTATCAACACACAGTATATCTGGACTGGCGGCAGGCGCTGCATGAGAGCAATTCGAGGTGCGCCTGAAGATGAAGATTGAGTAAACTCAGATATACACTTGGAGGTGGTTATTATGTGAACTTAGAGATGTACTTGGAGGCTGGGAAGTAGCAAGTTTGGAGATGCACTGGAAGGCCTTGATCAGGTGAACTCAGAGATGCACTTGAAGGCCGTAATTGAGTGAGTTGGGAGATACACTTGGTGGCCATGATTTTGCGAACTTGGAGGCCGTGATCAAGTTGAACTCAGCGATGCACTTGGAGGCAGAGATCAAGTTGAACTCAAAGATGCACTTGGAGACCATGATAGAGCGAATTTGGTGATGCATTTGGAGGCCGAAATCAAGTTGAACTCAGACATGCACTTGGACGCATTGATTGAGCGAGTTTGCCGATGCATTTGGAGGCCGCGATTGTGTAACTCAGAGATGCACTTGGAGGCCATGATCGAGCGAGTTTGGAGATGTACTTGCAGGGCATGATCGAGCAAGACTGGAGGAGTACTTGGAGGCAGTTGATAGGAGGCACGCCGGGTACTGAGACTGTAACTATCAATTAGTCAACTCGCAACCCTGGGAATTGGATGAGGTGACTTTATGTTCGAGCTGTGATAGAGAACTGGCTGATGGTGGTCGATCTTTTAGGTAGGCACGCTGGAATCTGACGCTACATTCAGGGATCGACTCGTAATTGTGAAAATGAAGGGAAGACAGTCAATCTTCGGTGGATGCTGTACTCGGTGTGTGCTGTACTCGGTGTATGCTGTACTCTGTGTATGCTGTACTCAGTGTATGCTGTACTCAGTGTATGCTGTACTCAGTGTTTACTCATGATCATGGCATGGTGAGATGAAGGGTATTGACTTACCTTTACGTTCTGCGATGATAGTAGAGAAAGAGAAATGGAGGATGAAGATGAGAATGATATGGAGGATAGGAGCGGCTGTGAGAAGTCAGGGGTACGACATGCCTGATTCGGATTAGAAGATCATGTATCAGTATTTTCACCCACCCGATTGGGAGTAGTACCTGCCATATCAGGAATGCTACCTTGACTCGCACTCGATATTCTGTCAAGTGTGAGTTTCTCATGATGATTTCCCTCATCTCCTCTCATATCTCTCTTTCTCTACCATCACCTAAAAACACAAAGTTAAGTTATCCCTATCTATCTCTACATACAATGATCATGAGTAAACACTGAGTACAGCATATGCCGAGTACAGCATACACTGAGTACTGCATCATCCCAAGATTAACTGTCTCCCGCTCGCAGCAAGTCTCTTGGTGGACCTTAGTGTACTCACCTCTGTACAATCCCACAAGTATGAGTTAACCAATGAATAGAGTCTCAGCTGCCATCGCACCTCCCTCCCGATCTACCGTCTCTCGATCGATCTCTGCCAAGTACTCCTCTGATCTCGATCGATCACGGTCTCCAAGTGCATCTCCAAACTTGTTCGATCTCGCCCTCCAAGTGCATCTCTCAGTTACAAGATCTCGGTCCCCAAGTGCATCTCCAAACTTGCTCTATCACGGCCTCCAAGTGCACCTCTGAGTTATGCGATCTGGGCCTCCAAGTGTCTCCCCAAACTCGCTCGATGACAGCCTCCAAGTACATCTATGAGTCACTTGATCTCGGATTCCAAATGCATCTCCAAAGTCACTTTGTGACGGCCTCCAAGTGTATCTCTTAGTTTAACTTGATCTAGGTCTCCAAGTGCATCTCGGAGTTACTCAATGTAGGCCTCCAAATGCATCTCGAAACTCACTCAATCACGGCCTTCAAGTGCATCTCCTAACTCACTCAATCACGGCCTCGAAGTTCATCTCTGAGTCCAACTTGATCTCGGTCTCCAAGTGCATCTCTGAGTTACTCGATCTCGGCCTCCAAATGTATCATGAAACTTGCTCGACCATGGCCATCAAGAGCATCTCCAAACTTGATCTATCATGGCCTCCAAGTGCATCTCTGAGTTCCTCGAAACCAGCTTCCAAATGCTTCCCCAAACTCGCTCGATCATGATCTCCAAGTGCATCTCTGAATTCAACTTGATCTCGGCCTCCAAGTCCATCTCAAAACTCGCTCTATCACAGCCTCCAAGTGTATCTCTGAGAAGCACGATCTCGGCCTCCATGAGCATCTCGAAAGTTGCTAGATCATGGCCTGCAAGTGCATCTCTGAGTTACTTGATCCCGGCCTCCAAATGCATCTCCAAACTGGCTCAATCACAGCCTCCAAGTGCATCTCTGAGTTCAACTTGATCTCGGCCTCCATGTACATCTTCAAACTTGCTCTATCATGGTCCCCTAGTGCATCTCTGAGTTACCCAATCTCGGCCTCCAAGTGCATCTCCAAACTCGCTCGATCACAGTCTTCAAATGCATCTCTAAGTTCTCTCAATCAGTGTCTCCAGGTGCTGCTGTGATTACGCTCCAGTACTGTCTTCAGCCAGATTGGCAGTATGTATATATATAGAGACTTAGATATAGAATTCATGTCATATTATGATATTACGAATCTTGTGACTGTAACAAAGACAAATCGGATACATGAAATGCCTTGTGGTTATGAAACCCTAAGAACCACTGCTGTGAGAATATGGCACTAAGTGTCCTGCAGAGCTGCGTAGAGGTTTCAGCAGCTGTAAAATTTGACTATCCTATAAGTCAAATCTCGTAGCATCCTAAAAGCACCTCCATAACTGCAGGTGTTTCCAGGAGCACCTGAGAATACTCTTGCAGAGTCTGAGCGCACATTCCTTAGCTGCAGGGGAGCCTGGGAGCATCTGCAATTAGTTGCAAGCACTGGGGATGTCTACCAGAGTATCTGAGAGGTTTGCGTATTGCTTCTGGATCCATTCACATTTTGCTAATGATTGCTCCAGCTGTACATCTGTTTATCAACCGTGATTCTCAAGCTACTGCTCACCATTCGCCCATAATATATCTCTAACTAAAACACTCGGTCAAGATACATAAAGAAGCTGGTGAAACATTGACTCACTCTGCCATACTATATCATCACTCCCTTATTCCTCCTTGTTTCGACTGCATTCACAGTTTCCAACACCTGTTCAGCCTGTCTTGTTGACCTCTGTGTAGGACGAATCAACCCGGGAACATGTGGCGTGGTACTCACATCTCTCTGCGCTGGGTATTCCGGATTCTGGATGCTATTGTCTTGTTCCATATCAGATTCAAGGTCGGCCACGCAATCCTCTTCGATGTCATTTGGATTATCTAAGTCTGCATTCCAGTTGAGCAAATCTTCAGTGTCCGAAATGCATTCAGGCTCCCTAACCTCGTCACTTTTGACTGGATGACGGTTGATTCTCCTGATTCAGCGGACATTCAATTCTTGAGTTCGTCCTCCAGGGAGGTCCTTTGCAGATAAAGGGGGTGGCTAAGGTGATCTTTTTGACAATCTAAATGCAGCCGCACCATCAGGTTGAAAGAGTGATGAGGATGCTTTGACGAACTCTTCTGTGTCTGAAATGTATCCCACGGCTGTGATTTGCTTGTTTTGAGCGCGAGATTCCTTCTGGGTAGCACGTAGGTTTTGGCTGCCCTGCCACATCTCCAAAAAATTGTGCAACTTGGCCATTCAGTGCAGTTTTTTTCCTCCGCCTCTTCCTTCATTTCCAAGTCGTTTGCTGTGTTCATTGAATCCAATTCGGGGTTGGCGCCAGCAAATATTCTGTGATTGGCTCGATAAGTCTGCCTTATAACAACATTTTCGCGAAGGGTCTTGCCTAAGGTTTATGAATGCCTCCAGCCGATAATATCTCAGACAAGGGATAGACTGGCCTCCACTCCGACACCATGTGGTATGATTGGGAATATGTCGCGTGATCCATTGGAGAAATCGGTGTACTTTAAGTGCATTCCCTCCAGTTGACACCACCAGTCGGCTATGTCCGGTATCCATAATGTAATGCTGATCTCCATTGGGTCAGTATGGTAATCATTGAGATTTGGATTAATTTGCCCCCAGTTCTTAGTTGATTCACGCACCGAATTCAAATAGTGCCTGGCGGCGGTCAATGAGCGTGCAGCATGATTGCTTAATCCAGGTATTGTCTCAGCCACAGTGTTATGCGTTAACTATTCTTCATCATCGTTGAACAATTCATATGGATCAAAGGATAATTGACAGGATCCTGAAGCCGTTGCAGAGGGGATGAGATTGCTGCTTGGTAAGCTTTCGAGTTTATTGGCCTGCACACATCGATGTTTGGCACAGTATTCATTCTCCACATACTTCAGAAAGGCCTCTTGCTATTAGGTAGTATAGAATGTATTGTCCTCAGGATTAATATCCATTCTCTTGTCCCGCATTCTAAACGATCACAACTTCCTGAAAGGAGCGAGGATATGTGCCGAAATCAGAAGCATGCCTGTCACTGGAGTCACTGCAGCATAGTATTTAGAGAGCTTCTGTCGAGCTAACTACACAGCGAAGAACAAGTCATCTTTCCATTCCGTCTTCTTCTTAGCAAAAGCTCCCATCACGCCATCCATGTGATCGAACATGTAACTGTAAAATGTGATAATGTGATGCAATGTAACGGTATGCCTCTTTGACATCCACAGGGTCCAATATTGGAATGTCCCCAATACTTCCATGACATACTTCACAATGATCCATTCATCTTGTGTTGTGAAGAGTGGCCGGTAATCACTGTATTTTAGATTTTAAAGCCACTCACCTGTGAATTCCCATAATCGATAGACCCGCACAGGTGACTCCAGTGTAGAGTACCAACGTGTCTTCACATTCATAATCGAAAGTACCGCAATGCGGACTGTGGCTTTTTAACAGTCAATGGACTCGTTTCGACGAACAGGTGTCAAGTGTAATCAATACCGCAAGTATTCTCAGCTATAAGAACGTCAGTTTCAGGACTTTCAATATATTATGAAATACATACTTTGTTAATTATCTTTGCTAAACCTGGTCTCATGGCAGACAGCTTATTGATTCTAGCATTGCCCACTTTTCGGAGTCTTTGACTCCTTCCAATGTCCATGCTTTCATTCTCACCAAATTGCTGATCACGCTCATTGGCTTCCCAAGACTTGGTGTGACCTTTTACACCGAGACTGCTCATGAATGCACCTGAAGCTGGCTGTATGACATGCGCCATGCATGGTATGTGGTTCCTCAATGCTGGCCACTCCATTGCAGAGGTCTCAAGTGTTGATTGCAGCTCATCTGTCATCAAGTAATTTGAGGAAGCATTATCAGTCGTAATATTCAGCAAACTGCCATCACTAAGCTCAAAATGATCAAGTACAACCTTCAAATGTACAGCTAGCCTTGCTCCAGTATATTGGCCCTTGACCTGTTATCCTTAATTAGCTTTCACAATGGGTAAACAACAGGTGATTAACCTCATCGAAAGCGAATTGAACTTTACCCAATGCCCAATTTCGATCTATATAATAAGCAATATCTGATGTTATGGCTACTTTGTTGGTTCATATCCATCCATGCAAATCTAAACTAACTTTATTTCGTGACAGCAATTGTTTCTTAATTGCATCTACAGTCAGTGCATATTCCCTCCGGCAAATGTTGCTAAGGGTTGTTGTAGACGGCAGCACAAGATCATTGTGTAATGCCTTATATGACTGTCGTAGCTCCAGATTTGATATAGCATTCCATGGAATATGAGCTGAAACCAATCCTAACATGAGGTAGGGATTCCACATGTCTTGGGGAAATTTGGAAGTTTCAAAGTCCTTCCCTGCCAATTTCTCATGTTTTGTCTGTCATTTCGATCAATACAGATTAAGCGGGATGTGAAATAAGAATTTCCTCTGCAAACTTACTATTCTGATTCTTCGACTTCCTTGCCTGCTTGGGATGGCTACAGCTGTATCATCGACTGTCAAATTGGTCAATTCAGTAACCTGTGACTCTGTTAAGTCCTTGAACTTTGCGATGTGAGCCTTTGCCAGCAAGTGATTCCCCATTGAGCTGATCCCATGTTCTGATGGTTGGCGAAGAACTTGATGACAAACGATACATATGATGCCAGGGCTGCCAGTCTCTTCAATTCCACAGTGTAAATAGAATCGCCACGACGGTGCATGTCTAGAATTATTCAAAGCCATAGGCCACTTTGAGCCGACATTCAGTGATGCCTACCAAGCATCAAAGATGATTTGTAATGTAAGGTGGCTCAAATCTCGAATAAAGACACATTCATTTTTGGAAGAGATTATAACCTCGAGCAATGATGTGTTCAAAGATTTAGAATCTGACATGGTGGTAGGAATTGGAAAGCTAGGTAATCTAACTCGAGAGATTGCTGAAAGTAACGATACAGTAGAGGAGACTGCCGGTTCTTAAGTATTGACTCTACACCTACAAGCAAAACGATCAGATCTGTAAGACATTGCATTAATATTTGTGAAGTTGTATACAAGGACAGATTGCAAGAACTGACCGCATAAAACTCGATTTAAGAACAGCACAATGCAGTTCATTGCTGTGTAGCATTCTGAGCCTCCACAAAAACTGTTCACACTGTGTGGGCGCTCAATTGTAGAAGTCCGATGTGATATTATTACTAGCATTTTTGCCAATAAAGGCTGTGGATAGGTTCATTGTGGGTTATCTGCGATCCATGGATGTTAGATTATCCAAGATGCACAATCAAAAATCATTGACACTCCGTTGACTCTCTGTTGACGCTCATTGTGGGACATGGTTTCGATCTTGTCGGAAGCATTTCTGCCTCCAATGGCAGCTGATATTTCAATTATTGATCAATGTAGTCGCATTGCCATTTGATTTTCCAGGATGCAAGACCTAAAATCGCGGACGCTCCTTTAACACTAATTTTTAGGACATTGTGATGATGTCGTCCAGAGTATTTTTGCCTAGAAAGGCGGCCAATAGTTCGATTATGGGTTATGGTCACCACACAACCCTTGCATTGTCCACAATGTAAGCCCAGAAGTCATTGATGCTCCATTGAAGCTGATTTTTAGAACATAGTAGCGATGTTGTCGCAACCATTTTCGCATAGAATAGGGGCTGATAGTTCGATTATGGCTTAATGTCGGTGCACACCCCATGCATTGTCCATAATGCAAGGCCAAAAGTCATTGACACTGCGTTGACGTTCATTTTTAGCACATACTGGTGATGTTGTCGCAACCATGTTGTACTAGAAAGGCGGGCGATAGTTCGATCATGAGTTAATGTTGGAGGGAAACCCTCTGGGTTTTCCACGATGTAATGCCAAAAATTGTGGACGCTTTGTTGACGCTCATTGTTAGGAGGTAGGAGTAATATGATCTGTAGCATTTTTGCCCATAAAGACCACCTATATTCCGATTATGGCTAAATGCCATTGCACAGCCCAGTGATTATGCAGGATGCAAGACCAGATATCATTGACGCTCAGTTGACGCTCATTTCTATGATGGGGCAAGGTGTGTGTGGCTTGCCATTGTCCCTATTAAGACGGCCAATACTTCTTCATTGGATAGATGTGACTATGCAGCCGTGTGATTGTTGAATGGGTAAGACTATCATTCATTGACGCTCCGTTGACACTCACCTATGAGCTCACCTCAGAGACATACTATCAGTCATTGGTTGCTCCACAATTGTACAAAAAATGCATACAGTCTCTATTGGCAGCCCATATAACGTTTCTGTGTATGTTCTACCACACCGGTCAAGTTCCTCACTTGGCCAAGAGGACGTCCTGCTGACCAAAACGATGTCCCCTTCACCAAGAGGGCAACTCGGTTGGTAGGATGTCCTGCCAGTCAAGATTCTTGGCTAGTGGGTAGGATGTATCCAGCCTGGCAAGTGATATACTTGGTGGGTTGGATCCTTCTTGACAGCATTGGTAGAGTCTGAAACCACCAGCCCGTGAAAAAATTAATGATCGCCTTAAAAGTTCAACCACCTATACCTTCACTTGTCATCTAATTTCCATTTTCCTATGTCCAAGAAGGAATTCTTATCCAACAGATTGCTTTCAGGCATCAAAACAATTCATCTAATACTCTAGCTATGTCTCAAGCTAGTTGGAACCTTGTTTTCTCTGAGTGATTCTAGCAGAATGAGTTGATATTGGCCTAGGAGAGTAATCTACACAGCTTCGACACCTGTACTTGCTGGGCAGGAGATATCGCCTACCAAATATATCACTTTCTGGTCAAGAGATACCATCCAGTGTTCCTCAGCAGCCAAGTCCGGCCAATCTGCATAAAGCCAGGCTTCCAAAATTGAGGCCGCCAGGCTTTTTGTGGCATAGGGTTTTCAAATGGAGGCCTCAGATTTTGCAGCCTGACGGCCTGATCTGCAGGCCACTATAATGCCTGATGGGCATAGGAACACTGATACCATCATCACGCCGGCGCACCAGTAAAGTTCATTACTCGCTGGCCAGGGGATATCCTACCCACTAAGAGAGAATCTTGCCCAGTAGGATGCCCTGTCGGCCACGCTACCCTCTTAGTCAAGGGGATGTCCCCTTGGTCAAGTGGGAAAGTTCGTCGGTGGGGTAGAACATGTATCATCTTTTGAATCCAAGATCTTCGAGACATCACAGTTTCCAAGCCACCACTATACAGATCATTTGTATGATGAATGTGGTAGGTCCATCGTGTTTCAACAGTTTTGGCCGGTAATTTGCAACATAAAAATCCATGAACTAGTTTTAGACATTTATTGTGGGACGTCCTCACCATTCCTTACCAGGCTCATTCTCCTCGATTTCGATGACTTACCATATGCCATTTTCAATTTCTCGACCATATGCAGGAGGTCTGAGCGGAGAGTTATATAGTCAGCTGCATGGATCAATGCAGCCTGACGGCTGTCATTAATCTGTGTTTGGGATGTGCTTTGACCCCTCCTTCTATGAGTCATATGACATCACTGTTTTAAACTCTGTTAGTAAAATTTGTGTCAAATTTAAATTTTGCTTTATCAGTTAACCAGAACAGGCAACACTATATACAGTTCATTGTTAATCAATCAACATGATTTCGAATCTTGATCATTGGCATGGCTCGTACAACCCTTGCACACACACTGACAAATTATCCTGTTATACAATTTGGTCACTGAAATCCAGAAAAAGCTGACACATAACAAAGTAGGTTCACAAATTGCTTTTACTCAGGATACCTTGTCAAAAATACCTATTTCGCTATCTACTGCTTCAGTGCAGCAGGCACCGTCACCATGTCTTTGTCTGAATCCGATTTCTATATGGCAATTAGCTAGGGACACTATATGCAGGGGTAATAGCGTACGGGTTGAACTGGCTTCCCAATCTCCATCTGTGACCAATCCAGCACCGCATGGGGCATCTGAGATACTATGTGATTGTCTGCCTCAGGTTTCTCTGAACCCAGCCTGATTTGACAACTTCCCTGTCAAGAGGTCACTTGCGGCATTTGTGATTGTCTGGGGACGATATCAAGAGCCTACATAAGCCCTCCAAATGTTGTCAGCGCTGGTGGGGCTGCAGTCGTGTCTGTTTGGGGCCTCAACACTGCTGGAATCTTCAATTCAGTCGTGCCATACTTCATGTCTTTCGCACGGAAGTAGTTGGCTGCATCCCCCCATCCCGGCTGCATCAGTTCGTCAATCCTCATCTGCTTCTCCCGAAAGCGCTCCATGCAGTGGTGTACCATTTTGGATATTGTGTCTATCACCCAGCCAGGTTCGTCATCTTCGCTCAGCTTGCCAAGTTCTGTATCTTTTTCATCATCATGCTCATCTTCCCCATCCTCCTTATCTTCAGAACTTGGAAGTTCGTTCAGACCATCTCTGATAGCATTCAGAATCTCCTCAAATGTTGTTTCAGGCTTTGTGGTTGTTGATTCTGCCTTTTCAGCATTTCTCATATGTTCCTGCTCTTGCATAATCGATGTCTCTGCGTGTTGAACTCGCTTTCTTGCCCCTGTGGTGTCGCTATCCTCATAATTCTCGATCCATTTCTCTTTCTCTTTGTTGCATAAAAAGTGCGTTTCCTGCCATTTCTCCGCAAAAAGATTCTTTTTGGATCGTAAGCTGCGCAATGCTCCCAACGCTCGGACCCTTTCTGCCTCCAAGGCATTCTTGCCATTATTCGCTTGATGACGTCATCCTGTGGATTGCTTTGTCGATTTGCCATATTTGTCTGCCAGAAGTGGCGAAAGGTTCTTTTCAGAGCATTGACCATTGTATCTTGTGTTGAACTTGTTGTTGGGCGAGATGTTGGATGTTGCAAGGTATGGACCACATGGAGGCAAGCTACATCTTTTATGTCAAGGTTGGTAGGTTGGTTCGATTTGAACAAAGCAAAATCAGGGTTTTGACCGTCACTTCATTGGGAATAGTCATGCTAACCTTACATTATGACTTGATGGTTAGCATGGGATTCATGTAAGATCCTGGCGATGTCTTGAGACAAATATCACCACACGTCCTTTCCATCAAAGAATGTCCCTTTTATATCTATCAAATATGAGATATCAGCTGTCGTTCATCACGATGTATCCATGTAATCAAACAAACAACATCCGACCGACTTACTGCAAATCGCGGGACTGTTGGCATCCCCTCCAGCTATATGCTGTGCAGGTATATGTAGTAGAATTCAGCTTGAATTGAAGCTGCAAGTTGGCTGTCACTCATTGCATTTTGACTTGTACCTAACTATATAATCTACAGGACTTCCCTCTTCTTTTCATAATCATCTTCTTCACCAATTCAAAACCGCAAGTCATGGCTCCAGAAACACTTAAACCAGGTGAGATTGGAGCCGAATCATGCCAAACGACAGGCACTTCCACCAATGCGCCACCTGGTGAAACACAGCATCAACACAGCCACTCGTTAGTCCACCATGACGCTGCAATTGTAGGCACCGAAAATATGGCGAAGAACACACATTTAAAAACGGAATGTATAACCGGAAGCAGCAACAATAAGAGGCAGTATGTGATCGGATGTGAGTCAATCCATATTGGTGTAGAAGACGGTCAACTAACATTATAACACACAGTTGGGGGATGTCGAGGGCTACGTAACCAATTTATCGCTTCCCGTAACGGAAACCTCCATGGTCGACCAAAGCATTTGTCCCCACAGTTCGCGAAATTTGAACCTCCTGATGTATTTGGTTCTGGAATTTTTGCAGACGAATTTCCTAATAAACATCCTTGGGAATGGACGAAACCGGCGTTGAAGACCTTAGAGGAGTCTGCAGAGTCATATATGGTTGAGGTAGTAGCCGACTCTCACTTCAGAAGCAGCAACTAATTTCTTGTAGGTTTTCAACATGTCAGCTACTGTGGCAAAACAAGGAGGTCGGGTACAGCTGGAACAGTCCGACATGCGTATTGCATTGAATATGGCCAAAATGGCCAGAGGAGGGTTTTCGCTTGCTGCAATAGAGGAAACACAACAACTGATTAAGAATCCTCCTGCCGTAGTCAGAGAAGACAAGAAGCGGGGTGTTGTATTTGCCAGGCATAACAAGGTGAAGGCTACAATAGAAAGACACCCGGCAATGGTTCGTGAAAATCAAACAGACGGCTGCCTTCCTTGCCAAAATGGCACAGCAAAGAATCCACTGACCCACTGGAGGTGCAAAGGCACGGGTGCACCTATACCAAGATGGGCGCCACCTCGGCCTGGAAAGCCACCTGCGCCATCTGATGACAATGAGTGCTCTGAAACAGACGGGGTGCCACCTGGATATGTGTATATACATACTCTGCTTCCCAGCACTCGGTTTTTCAATCTTGATCCATATGCCAAGGATCGCTTCCGCGATAAAGATTTCATTCCAGATTTCCTGACTGACGAAGGTCCATCCACAGGTTAGTACACTATCAGCTGCGTGGCAATGCAGCTGACAGCCATTTTGAAGACGACAGCAGCCTTTTGAATGAACCTGACAGCGAAGACGAGAGTTGACTGAAGATAACAGGATTTTTGAGTATTATCATTTTCTACAATTAGCGGACACTTTAAAGTATATTTTGAAGGGTATATTTATATGCATCATTAAAGAACAATGTAGTCATAAAGGCGAATGTACATGAACAGCACAGAACGGCTGCCACAAGACCATTATTGATATACTATGCCAAAGAGAATGGTTCCATATTGCTGATACACCCATGGCAAAATGAGCGTCAACGGAGTGTCAACAATGTTTGGCTTTGCATCATGGTCACTCTGCATGGCAATTGGTCGGAGACATTCAGCAATGACGTACAGGCTGCCTTTATAGGTAAAAGAGAAAGGGATACGCTCCCTGTCCGATTCTAAAACTGAGTGTCCACAGCGTGTGAACCATGTTTGATCTTGTAAGTCAGGTAATTGGTCAGAGACTTAGCAGTTTTGATGCATACTGAAAGTATTGGCTGCCTTTATAGGCCAAAAAGAAAGCAACACGCTCCTGCCTGATCATCAAAATGAGCGTTGATGGATTGTCAATGATTTTTGGCTTTGCATAATGGTCAATCAAAGTGCGATGTGGGCATTAATGGCTATATACAAAGTCGTGACCAGTTATCCAGGCTAAAACGCTCAGGATCAATGAGTTGCAGCTTGGAAAATGATCTAAATTGTGATTGTCCAGGAGGCTGTCGTGGGAACATTGCTTGGTATCTGCCTATAAAGGCTGCCAATTCCCGGTATATAGATGTCTGCAATCATTCCCCAATAAGATTATCCAACATGCAAGACTAAAAATCGTTGTCGCGCCGTTGACGCTCAATGACAAGATGGGGCAGGGAGCTTGTAGCTCTCTCCTTTGCCTAACAAAGCAGCCAATACTGTGATTATATATAACAAGAACTAATTCAGTTTTCACTTACCTGACTTACAGGACCATTAATCGTTCATGGTCCGTTGACGCTCATTTTCAGAATGCGGCAGGGACTGTGTCACTTTCACTTTTGTTTATAAATGCAGTCTATACCTCATTTCTGAACGTCTGCATCCAATTGCTACTCAGATTACCCAAGATGAAAGACCAAAAATCATTGACTCGCCATTGACTCTCATTTTCAGGATGGGGCAGGGAGCGTTTCTCACTTGTTTTGGATTATACAGGTTGCCAATACATCAGAAAAGGACAACGATATACAAATGTCAATATTTTGCGATTAGCACCCGGATATCTGAATGCGACCATGAATAGAAAAACCGAACAACCGGAACCGGGGATTTGAACCGATGGGTCTAGCCAAACCCGGCAAAATCCGCAGATTGATGGAGGCGGGTCCTGGTTTGGCCAGCCAAGATGCAGCGAGTCAGATTTTTGAAAGGGTTTGAAACTGAACAGAAACTTTTTCGCTGTCCGAACCCGGACTGCTGGCGGGTTCCCCGGACCCGTTGCTATCACTAGTCACAACACGTTTAATCCTTCCTCAACATTGTGCGACGAGAGTCCGGCATCGGCTGCCTTGGTGTTGGCATCACTGAGCAGTCATTATAGGTAGTAATCCCACCAGGGGTATTGCTTGTCAGGACGGAATATATCTCCAAGTCCGTCCGTTGGATACTCGCACCAGGAATAGACATACCACTGGAGATGATCTAGGTCACTATAATCTGGGCAATCCGCAAGCCGTACCACTAAAGTTTGTTAGCAATGCCTGTGGTATCCATCTGCACAAAGAATGATGAAATACCTGTTCTTGGCACTGGAATTTTGTTTAGAGGTGAGAGGCTGTAGAAGCCACCGGAGTACTGTGTTTAGCTCCTCTCAGTTCCAATGCCGCTGCTCATCCAGCCTGTTCCGAGGAATATTATGGTGCTTGATTGGAATCAGCCAGAGAGGGACAATTGAGACTCATTGTGTTGAGGGCAACTGGCGGATTTTCAAGGATTGACTGCCAATTGTCATATATACAGGCCACTATTTCTTGTCACCAGCAAAATTGGAGAGTTGTGTTCCGTTGGACCTGCAGATTAAGGGAACCAGTGTATCCCCCGCTCTCAGAGTTGACTGAACGTCAATGCATATGTTATTATCCACGAATACCTCATCTTACCTGTGTCTCCAAACAGCAGTCCGCAGTAGGCATTTTGGTATCGAGGCATTTTGGTGGTATATCGCTGTGGGAGTGGTGCTGAGGGGTCTAAATGTGATACTCGGCACACGCTGGCGGCCACATGAACCATTATATTCTTGGATGATGTCTCGACTGCATTATTTGATAGGGAGTTGGTGATTGTCATTTGATCCCATTCCATCCAGAGTGTGTAGTTCCCACTTCCCGAGAGCCTGATCATCTGGCATTCTAGCCATGATCCTCTGGACGCCATCTCTATTTTTGAAGCTTGGAAACACCAAGCAGTGTTTTCTTGCTTCAGCACACTGTCATAGTACCTGTTCATGCCCTTCGTATTGATCCCACAGCAGATATATTTGTTCTCTTCAGGTGTCGTAAATGGATAGGACAGATTGTATTGCTGGTGCTTCTCAAGGCAACCCTGAGCGTCACATTCCTAAGGTTCAGCAGGGTAATTGCTCAGCAGAATGCCGTCGCCGGGGTATATTGCCCTCCGAGAGAGAGGAAGTAGGGATGGTTGAGACTCCGACTCTGTGAGGTTTTCAAAATGGTTGAGGTTGGGCAACGCATCCAATTCTTCCACTAAATTATTGTTCACATTGATTTCACGATACTGAGCACATTTGACACATCCGGGCACGCTGTAAATTGTCAGATTCTTCTGGCATGCACCTTGAACATGTTCAGAATAGTGTAATTTGATATGTTTCACTCGCCAGCTGTCTGAGGTGAACTTCGTTCAGCATGAAAATTCAGCGTAACTGAAAGGGGTCTTCTTTGGCATTGTCGACGACACCCGAGGAGTGGAGTTTCCACTGTAGAAAGTGCCGAATGTTTTGGCTGGGCCCAAGCAGCATGGTGTATAAGCTCAGGATACTTTCAGCTAACTTGAGACAATTGTTGATCCTCAATACCATCACAAGAAGGTTCGATACACACCAGGAGTTGCAAGAATGCTGTCCGTGCAATGTCCCATAATTCTATGAATTGAATAAAACCAATTCAGAACCTATAAATGAAATAAACCCTGAGTGATCCAAAAACCTTGCGACGCCTGTAATAATCAATGCCTGAGATAAATAGATCAGAACACAGCAAACAAACAAGACAAGAACCCGAAACTCACCTGAAGGCAACAACCATCACTTCCTTGGCAACACGAGGACTGGTTCATTCCCCACCTACCGGCCCATCCGGGGACGCCTCAGGCAAAGGGCTATCTGGGAGAAGAACATCAGGGAGCCTGTCACCACCTGCCGATTCGCCAAATAGCTGCTGATCAGCATCCACATCTACGGTTTTTCCAGCTGCCTGAGCTTCTAGCAGCGTTGGCACGACCGGGTGATGTTTTTGCGGAGTCACTAGCCCCAAAAACTCCAGCACAACAAGGGGATGCGTCCCCAGAGTTCATGGTCATGGGCAAGCCTCCGGGGTATGTAGCCATGGGGCAGTAGCCAGAGGTTGTGGCCATGGGGTATGCTCGCGCATATCCTTGTGTTGCTCAGGTAGTGTGATTGGCTGTTCATCTACGATGGTATCTTTACCATCACCCAGTGTATTTACCATCTCTCCCTAGCCAATCGTTCGAGGTTCTTTGCCATCTTCCTCATCCCCATATTCCTCCTCACTCTCATCCTCCTCTTCATCTTGATCCTCTTCATCTTGCTCCTCTTCATCTTGCTCCTCTTGATCTTTCTCCTCTTCATTATACTTCTCTTCATCTTCACTGTCTCTTTGCATATCCACATCGCCATCTAAATGAACACTGTCCTGTGCGTCCACATCATCCTCCATGTGCATATCCACCTCGGAATCATTTTCTGAGTCATATTTGCCGTCCGACTCCTCGGTAGAGTCGGTATCATCATATGGGTGAATTGAGACAGCGGGCGATGCTACCGGCGCTGACTGAACCCGCTCTAGTTAGCCCTCCATGTCCAAGTCTGCCTCATACATTTCCTTCTGCCACTGCAAAGCAATGGTACGAGAGATATCATCTTCCCCTGGGGTTTGTTTAACAATACATTTCCCTTTACAATTTCACTTCCCCTTCCTGTTCCTTTCCGCCATTGCATTTGTCCTTCCATTCCTTTCTCACTTCCCTTTCACTGTCCCATCCTTTGATCCCTTCCCTTTCCCGGTCCCTTTCTCACCACTCTGCGTGGCCTGCTCACCCTCGCCATTGTCATTGTCATTGCGACCGGTCGGATGGCTCCTTCCACCACTCCGCCCTTCAGGATCTGCCCAGTTCTCATCAACATCATCCTCGTCAATTGTCTCATCCCAATTCTGTCGTCCAACAGCCAGTACGTCACCTGGCTTGTTTTACTGGCAGCTTGTTGGCTCCATCTTTGCCCTGAGATCATCACTACCATCCCAAGAGAAATGCTTGCCAGTGCATTTAATCTTACCCAAAATGGTTCTCTGCAGATTGGAGCGATCTACTTGATCCCCGAAGGCATGGGGGTTGCCCCACCTGCAATTGTTCATTTGGTCGCGGGTTTTGTCAATCATTCACCCCATATAAGTGCAAAAGGCTGCCCACCACTTCTGAAAGGGCGACCACATGCTGCTGTGGTGCTGCCACATTAGCTGCAATTGTGATAAGTGGCAAGTCGTGACTGGTTCAAGAAACATTATATCATAAACGAGATCCCATCGCCTCACATCCTTGCTGCCGCAAACACTGCATGGCCATATGAGTCCCCTGGTGAGTTCCGAGATGAATCCCATTCAACAGTTCCGATCCAACCACAGGCATCGACTTATAACTGATGTCGGCATCTTTGCCCTAGCAGTTGCCTTCCCCTTTTCATTGTGGCTGCCCTTTGGTGCCATCGCTGTAAGTTGAAAATGAATCTATATCTGTGGCATTAGCATTATGATACAGTTAGATGTAGCGAAAGGAAGCCCAGAGGGAACCTACTGAGTTGTATAGGTTATCGGGTTTGCTTTGGAACAAGAGCCGTTGTTTTCGGCAAGGCATGTAATGTCAAGAGAGGTCAGGATCCTGGTGGTGTGTTATATAAAGGAGGAAAAGGGAATGGAGGTGTAGGCTGAAAGAAGGGATATATATACTCGAGTTCCTGTGAAGTCTTGGTTGATCTTGTTTTGTTGGATAATGAACACAAAACGGCCCAGCCTTCATCTTGCACAACCACCAGGCTACTCATAAAGGAGACGCCTAGAGACAGGATTTTGTGCTCGCAGAGAGGAAAGTTTATGACCCTGGGCATTGCTTTTGCATAGCATACCACTTTTACAACTCAGCCCTTGTTCATCTCCGAGCAAACTGAATAGTTCTCAGATTGTCCCCATTTTGCAACTATCCATCATGGCTACCAATACACCTGGTGGTGGATAAAGCACATGCAACTGATGTCATAGGAAGGAGAATACATCATGCTTAGCTTTGTGATTCTTTTAGCTCCGGCAAAGGGAAATTTCCACCGGGAAGCTGAGTCTATACACAATTGATGCTTCGAAGTATTGTGGCAAGACCAAGTACAATACTCTTATGACTTCGCCCAGATGGCATAAACACTCTTCAAGCGGTGCAAATTGACCTTCAGATGTTGCTGTAACAGTGAATGTCAATGTTGAGTTTAATTTGATGGCAGTTAACCCCATAATTGAATGCTTTTCAAGGGATCTTGTCCCAAAGTATTGTCAGGGTTGAGAGTCTAGCACGATCTACACGGCACCTTCCTTTTTAGTCCAATCCCTTCATGGTCGCTCAAAAAGGAGGCAACCTCGCCTGCCGTTGTATCTGCATTCAGAGGAAATGAATCCGACATTCTTAACTTGAAACATCCATATAGCACTATGCCTTCCCAAAGCCCTCACCCTGACACGACTCCGTTCATACGAAATGTTCGAAATCTTGCTAATCGCCAAAATCAAACAAAGCATGGGCCTTTGGGGAATTCTCAACATCCCCCTCCTAGGGGGCGGATTTCCGTACCGGCTGGTGAGAGGGATTTCTCTAAAGGATGGAGTTCTGTAGGCTCTAAAATCCAAGGTCAGAACTCCACCCTCTCATCTTGACTGACCAATTCTTGCATTGCAGATATCACTCGACATCTGACTTCTACCCCATCCGAAACACAGCGACAGTCAATAAATACTCTGTCTGGCACACCGGGTACAAGCAGTTGTAGCACAGCAGCACCCTGAGGTACCTGACAAACAGACTCAATGAGTTACATTGTATCCAGCTCCGCCTCCGGTAGTGCTTGCACTCCCACTCCTCTCAGCGGTACTGAAAACCTGCCTACCCCCATCGCAATCCAGAAGCCCAAGCAATCATTACCAATCCACCGCGAACACGAGCTTGAGTAAGAATCAGAGACAGAGTCAGTGGCAATTGCAATGGCAGGCGGTGTCTACACCTCTATCAGTGATCTTCACCAGTCGCAGTATCCATCAATTCATTCACTCAGACATGACGTGCCTTGCATTTGCAACGGACAGACTCCTGGAGCTCTATATGTGGAACAGACAGCCATTTATGAGTGCAAGCGATGTGGAGATGGTAAGTTATGCAATGCCATACATTGCAAAGGCATTAGCTGAAGCCCCACTCTGGCAGATAATAGAGACTTACCGGAACTCCACCATGCACCAAAACAACATTTTGTCCATACCATTTGAGAAGTTTAGCAATGGGACCAAATTGACGGGTCAGTTCCGGGATCGGATCCTCCCGGAACCGCACAGTGGCAACTGGACTTACCACACGAACAACCCGGACTGTTCGAAATGAGCCGGTTGTATCACCAAAAACCCGGCATTTGAAGTTCAAAATGTTGGCTCCAAGTATGTATTTGAGTTCTGATCGTACCATGACATGATCAGTATGTACATTGTGCAGTTTTGGCCGCTCTTGCGCCTCCCACTGTCAGATTTGCAATCGGATCAATATTCGTTGAGTCGCTATCGAAAACCCACGAATTTCGCAGAAAATTCAGTGATATTTCACAGCTATTCAACGAATATTGGCCCGATGTCAAATCTGAAAGCGGGAGGTAGAAGAGCTGGTGAAACTGCACAATATACGTATTAATCATGTCATGATACATTGAGATCTCAGATACTTAATTGGAGTGAAAGTTGCAGGAACTGTAAAATGGAACCACTGTGTGGGTACAACCCGGCCAAAACACGGTGGATTTATGTCCGCTCCGGGTAGCAACCCTGCCAAAATTAACCGGTTTGGGTTTTTGGCCGGGTCTGGAATGAAAACGAACTGTACTGCCAGTCTATATTCGGACTGCTGGCGGGTTACCTGGACCCATTGCTAACAGTAAATTTGAGGTATGCACAAAGGGGATATTGAAAGAGGTATGCGAAAGCAATGGCCCGGGTTGCATATTACACACTCAAACCGGCACCAGGTTCGAGCACAAGTTGATATGGTCAAATCCCATTTTATTCAATCACCATGGGGTATTTTAGCAGAGATGTGTTATCTGCGCCGCTTTGAATCTGATGAAGAGTGTTTGGAATTCATTGATTCCCATCTGGCTGACAATAAGTATCTTTTTTCTGTACGAGAGCATGTGCACGGTGGTGTATGCGGTCCAAATCCAACCCAGAGAAAGTCAAAAGCTGCTAACAAATGACACACGTCCACTTCACTTCCTGGCTGAAGCAATCCGGCAGTTTATCGACATTAAATTTTATCGTCGGGAGAATAACCGCGGTAAGTATGGTGATTGATTTCATATTACCATAATTGACGACAAGGATAGTTATATATCTTCATCACTGATCATGTTTACCTGTGCAACATTGCGCCATGCTTACCTGGAGGGGCAAAGAATCAAAGGTGTTCATCGGAAACCTTCCTAGTCAAAGCTGAAAGTGGTCAGACCTAATCACACAAATCACATCAACTACAAGTATGACGGTGGTAAGAACACATCCTGCAGTGCTGCAACAGGTTGCAAGTTGTTAACCTCGCCTTGCGATGCAGACATATATTCATGCTTGATGAATACCTGGAATTCACTTCCTGAGAGCTACTGTCAGAGGGTGTATAAAACACTCCTGCTACAGTCAAGGGTCAGATCCAACAGGTGGAGAACCCAACGCCTGGCTTAGTCAGCTGTGGGGAAATAGCGCTTGTTCCCAATGCTATTCATCTTGACTATTTGACCTCCAAAGGGGCACTTGAGGAATGTGTGATCGGAAGCAGTGACCCAAACATCATGTTAGACAACAATCGCACAGATAACGAACCGCAATTTGGGATGCCAGGGGGTAGCGGGAATTATGAAGATGCAGTTGACGAAAACGACAAGCACGATTCCATTTCCACTGCCAGCCGGTGACAACAGGCACTGACTGAACTCGCAAGGTTTGACCTAGAAACCAATCATGTTGACGGGAATGAAGGCGAGGATGGTGACGATGTGGATGCGAATCAGGAGGAAGAACCATTGCAAGCCGATGATGGATCAACACAGAATGTGGAGGACTGAAGGCATCATAGGATTAACCTGGGAGCCAATAATATCAACACGTATGAGGGCAAGGATGGCGATGATGCAGATCCGAATGAAGAATAAGTAGCATTGGAAGCCGATGATAGATCAACACAGAATGTGGAGGAGTGAGGGCATAGTTCTGAAGAGTGTGAAGATTGGACAGTATATTTCAGACCTGTAAAACACAATAATGGCGCAGCAAATGAAACGAAGACTGTATTTTAATAAGTGACAACAACTCAAAGCTAAACATATGTGAGGAGAGTAAGGCATCCGAGATATAGCAATACCGGAGAGGTACAATGTGGCACTCGGCCGGAGAAAGGCCTAAACATTGCCAGGCATCGTACAACTGGTTATGGCATAGCTGCAGCCCTTGCAAAGAGTGAAACACACTTGATGTTTGGATATTGCTTATGTTACCACATTCCGGGCCCAAAGTACACAAAGTATGTATGCAATGGGACTTGCCGCCTGGGCGGCGGGAACTGTGAAATTCTCAATCTGAGGGTACGAGGTTCTGTCAGAGCCATCAGAGCCAACCGGAACACCCAGGTGTTTCTGATGGAAGCAAGGGTTGTTGCTGATGTGGATTGACCATTGCACGAATTCTCAACCAGTACCATCCTGTGGGGGTTCTCAGGCCAGTACAATTCAACTTCTGGATATGCCTTTTGACAAAACTGAATTGTAACACATTTGATCCGCCAAGATTGGACTTTCTAGAGGCACAAACTCACTGGTGGTATTATCTCAGAAGTGCCCATTACAAGGTTATAGTTTGGTGTGACCACCAAAATCACAAAAACCTCCAGACATCCATTGTCCTCTTTGGATCATAAGCCTGAGAGTCCGAAGCCCCTTTAGCTTCTGACTTCATCATCCAGCACCGGAAGGTAGCACAAACATGGGTGATCGCAAGTCCAGAAAGCACAAGTATGAGATTTGCTATAAAAGGCACTTGGCATGACAAGTGGAACAAGTTGCAAAAGAACAATTCAACAATTAAATGCGAGCAATCATCCCAGACCAGGATTCAAGCCAATTTGCTCGTGGCATCACACTGACACTTGCAGGTAAGCCAATACCAGATTACACAGATACCAGGGGAGATGATAATCAGTGGATAGTCATCACCAGGATTCCGATGGAGAAAATTAGGCTGTATTCTTCTGTGGTTTGCTGTCTACAGGAAGAATTAATAAGCCAATTCCATGAGAACCTTAAGTCGAGTGATTTTTGACCTCTTATGGCTACTGAGCCAGTAACTACACATTGTACTGGCCAGCAATCGATTCGCATATACATATATATATTAGTTGCTGTAATGTATGCCAACAAATCGAAGCACATTGGTACACTAGTGACGGAATCTACATGCTTCTCGGGACACTAATACTACCATGTGAAGGCATCATGATACACTTTGTCACTGCGCTGCCAGAGTCAACTGCATGGGAAAATGCTAGGATTACCAGTAGGTTGAACAAATTGACAAAGATGGCTATGTGCTTCATATGCCGGAGGGATATCAACTTGCCAGAACTAGCCTTTCTCTTTCTGGAGTATGTCATGTGGAAGCTTGTTATCCCAGACAATCTAGTTACGTATTGCGGCATTAGAATTACCAGCTGATTCTGACCCTGGGTATGTTCTCACAGGCGTACTAGCCAGTGACTCTTGACAGCCTTCCATCTGTGGACAGACAGGCTGACCATACACAAAGATCAAATGTTTGAGCAGTATCTGCAGGCCTTCTGCAACTATGAGCTGCACAATTGGGTTGAACTCTTACCACTAGCTGAATTACCTTACACTAACATGACAAATATGCCTATATGGATTCCGTCATTCTGAGCAAATTCCCAATCCCGTCCAGTGATGCAGTTCTAGGTTCTGAAGTAACCATGTGGCCTCAACTCAGCGAGTAAACCAGACACTTTTGAAACAAATTTGAAGGTAACTCACCAAACTTTCAGTTACCACTTCCAGGAGGCTCAAGCCTGCCTAATGTAATAAGCAAAAAGCAAAGTAGTCAGTTTCGGGGTTTGAGATGAGGTGTGGCTTTTAACGTGGCACTTCTGGATGAGAAGACCATTTAACATGGTGATATTCAAACTGGCAGGAGATTACATGGCAGGTAGGGTCATCAATATAACTACTTTCAAATTAGACATTCCGCATCTGATCCAGAAGCACAACATTTTGCTTGTTGCATTGTTCAACTGGTATTCACCTTCCATAATCTGCCACCTGTAGTCTGAAATACAGCTGACTATTGTCGACAACTTGGATAAGAGGGAAGTTGATCTGATCTGTGACTGTATGAGATACTACTGGAAGCTCCAGTATCATATGCAGTGGGCTGGTTACAGCAATGTATTCAGTGGCGGGGAAGCAGTGTGGAATTTCTGAAATGGGCATGATATGGTTGATGCAGTTTACCAAGAGCACCCGAGAATACCTGGGTGATAATTGAACTTGAATCAGTTGAATTCACTGTTTTGTGCGTTTGTCTGATGTTTGTTCGTTTCTTCTGCATCTTATGCCAGTCAAAATTGAGTCAGCATAGGTTTTTGCCTGCTACCACTGGAAGTGGAGTTTCCCAGTACCTTATATTCACCATTAAGCTGCTTATAAGCTACTGATTAATCATGGAACATATTAAGTCATGTGGGGCTGCAAGAGGTCAGTTTTGGTTTTGTTTCATGGGTTTTCTCTCATTTATGTACCAATGTTGCTACACAGGGGATCTGCTTCTAATCAGGAGGATGGTTCAATGGCAGTCAAGATTTGACAATGGTGAATGGCACAACATGTGTCCAGGGACAGGTAACTGTAACCTTATATAGATGACGTGTAATAATTTTGCCTTCCTACATGTCGATCATGTAACTGGATCCACATGTGCAACAGTATAATGTTATCCATTCACATACCAGGCCATATAGGGACACACAGCGTTAGTCTGAATTGGGATCTGGCACGTTCATTGCACCATTGATACTGCTGAAGACATGATTTCATTTCAAGAGTATGTCGCGGTCCGTGATTGCAAGTGAGAATGGAGTGCAGAGATGCATGATATGAAGGGGGTGTTGAAGGTATTGGTGTGACAAAAAGACGGAGACATTGGGATATGCAGAGATGATAATAGAATGCAGTGTAATGCTGGTGGTATAATTTGTTACAATAAGGAAGTGGATCGAGGTGTTGCGATGTCAGCCGATATGGTGAGGTTGTGTTGATGAATGGTTTTGTTTGTGATCGTTAAGATCTTAGTGAAAGATTCGGATGGTGCATTGAAGCATCAAGATTGTCTCGAGCATTGTAGATACATTGAATATAAAGCGAGAATAGTTGGTAGTGGAGAGTGTCCTTTACTTGTCTCTTTACATGATCTCTGATATAGCAAAGCTAGGATTCTCGATTCTGCATCCCAGCTACCAATATTACCTGTGCCCAACCTCGACTGTTACAAAGTATGTGAATTGTCTTCCTCCAGCTCTTGGAGTCAATACCCTGATACTACTGTATCCAAATAGCAGTACACTTGGCCTTTGAATTCTTGGTTGATGTATGGGGTTGTTTCATATTTCTTGAAGACTGTTTTATCACTATTGCAATTCCAAATATAGATTTGTATTTTACTTGTCAAACAACAATGCACAGTGGCACAGAATCTATTGTATAGTGACTATTGTACTGAACCACTCAATTGTCTAGTATCTTGCTAATATCTTGCTAAGTTGAATTAAGATAAAAACAAAAATGCAGATGTCTGCAACTCAGCTACAATCACCCCCAAACCAACCAATGTGATACTCATACCACAAACAACTACTGTACTTGAAGTGCAGGAATGATGCACAGTGGAATACATTCACCAAAAGAAAAGTCTAGCAGAGGCATGTACAGCTGAATAAGTAGCAACAATTGTAATCCGGGAATGGCGAAAAGTGCATGGAGGGAACTGATGGCACACGTATCTACATATGAATCAAGAAGCTACATAGCCAACTTACATTCCAAAATGAGATCCCAACTCAGTCTCAGTGATCCCAACTCAGTCTCAACAATCCTGAAATACCCAGCTGCTACTGAAAATCAACTTCAGAATCAAGCGTAGCCAATTGATATGGCACCCAAAGAAGCTGTCTGACATGAGTTGTCGGTGGAGCTACAATTTTCAAAAGGGGGATGACTGTACCAGAAGTGCTGTAAGCAAGTGCCTTAGAGCGCACTGACAAGTAGAGAATCACAGCTGTAGATGCCCTGATGAGTGTACCATGGTAGAGTTTGCCTGCACAGTCAATAAGCATATGTGGAGAAGAGTCACCTTGGGCACCCAAAGATAAAGCAACGTGTGGAGTGAGAAATCAATGTGATGTATGCTCCATCAAGTGACCGTAAGCCCACTGAGAAGAGGAGTGGAACGCATACCAAGAGGAAAGGCAGTGAGCCATTGGAGATGAGAAGTGCAACAAGTAAATTACAGATATCAAGTGTACCTACAAGTGCACTGACATAGAGGATGATCAGCGCAACTGCACATCAGCAAAATGTATTTTAGTCACTGGGAGCCTCCAGCAGTGTCTGAGAGGATGTGGAGTGTAAACTTAGAAGGGTCAATTTCAGGAGAGTATCAGACCCTAGGAGGGCATTCCGGCCAACCTTCAGAGTAACTGGGATCTCTGATGACTGGTACAGGAGTACCATGAGAGATACTGTGATGGGATTGGAAACACGTCAGAGCGCTGAAGACAAGCCTGGGAGCGCCGGCGATAAGCCTCAAAGCGCCAACGACAAGCCTCAGAGCGCTGGCGACAAACCTGGGAGCACCTCAACTCACTGAAGAGCAGTCTGGGAATAACATCTTCTTTGGGAACGCTGCTGGTGCACCTTGGAATCATTGCTACTACTTATCATTCAACGATTTTTAAACCTTATGTATTCAGTTTCTATGCTCATCTATGTATCAATGTACCTGTGTATCTATATAGCTACCAAATCTACAAACGGTATATATGGCTGGCTGCAGGCGGAGGTTGAGAGCAATTCGAGGTGCACCTGAAGATGATGATAGAGTGAGCGGAGAGATGCAATTGGAGGCCGTGATTCAGCAGGCTTGGATATAAACTTGGAGGCCGATATTGAGTGAGCTCGGAGATGCACTTGGAAGCCCTAATCGAGCGAGTTTGGAGATGCACTTGCAGGCCGAGATCACCAGAACTCAGCGATGAACTTGGAGGCCGTAATGGAGTGAGTTTGTAGATTCACTTAGAGACTATGATCATGTGAACTTGGAGCCCGTGATCAAGCAACTTGGAGATGCACTTGGAGGCCGAGATCGAGCGAGGTTGGAGATGCTCTTGGATGCTGAGATCAAGTGAACTCAGAGATGCAATTGGAGGCCATGATTGCGTGAGTTTAGAGATGCAATTGGAGGCCATGATTGAATGAACCCAGAGATGCAATTGGGGGCCGTGATCGAGTGAGTTTGAAGATGCACTTGGAGGCCGAGATCGAGTGAACTCAGAGATGCACTTGAACGCCGTAATCGAGCAACTGCAGAGATGCACTGTGCCACAATCGACCACGATTGTGTGAGTACTAGGAGGCGGTCGATGGGAGGCGTGCTGGGTGCTAAGACTTTATTCATCAGTTAGTTACAGTAACTCGCACCTGTGGGAATGTGATGAGGTGGCTTTACCTTTGAGCATTCATGGAGAGCTGGCTTGCGGCAGTCGATCTTGTAAGGAGGCATGCCGGAAGCTGAAGCAACATACACGGGTCAACTTCTAATTGTGAAAATGAAGGGAAGACAGACAATCTTGGGTGTATGCTGTAATTGGTGTATGCTGTATTCGGTGTATGCTGTACTCGGTGTATGCGGTACTCGGTGTATGCTGTACTCGGTGTACGCTGTCCTCGGTGTATGCTGTACTCGGTGTAAGCTGTACTCGGTGTATGCCGTACACATTGTTACGTCATGATCAACGGCATGGAGAGATGGAGAGGGATGACTTAACTTTGTGTTCTGCCATAATAGTGGAGTTGTGGACAAGAAAGAGAGATAGGGGATGAAGATGTGAACTCTATGGAGGATACGAGCGGATATGAGGAATCAGGGGTAAGACTTGTCTGAATGGGTTTGGAAGACCTCGTATCGGTGTAATTACCCACCGGATTGGGATTCGTACTTGCCCTCCTGTGGATAGTACATCCAGTCACACACGAAATTCTCTAAGTCCCAGTTTCTCATGATGATTTCCCCCATCTCCTCTCATTTCTCTCATTCTCATCTTCAACTCTACCCTCACCTCGGAACACAAAGTTAAATCATCCCTCGCTATCTCTGCATGCCATGATCATTAGTCAACACCAAGTACAGCATACACTTAGTACAGCATCATTCCATGATGGACTGTCTCCTGCAGCCAGCCAGTCTCATCTCTCATCTCTCGGCACACCTTGTTGTACTCAATTTTCTACATTCCCACAATGATGAATTACGCAATGAATAGAGTCTTAGCTCCCGTCGTGCCACCTTCCTGATCCACCGCCTTCAGATTGACTGCCTCCAAGTACTCCTCCAATCTCAATCAATCATGGCTGAGTGCATCTCCACACTCCCTTGATTATGGCCTTCAAGTGCATCTCCAAACTCGCTCGATCACGGCCTCGAATTGCATCTCTGAGTTCATTTGGTCATTGCCTCCATTTGCATCTCCGAATTCATTCGATCACGGCCACCAATTGCATCTCTGAGTTCAGTCGATCTCGGCCTCAAAGTGTATCTCCAAAGTCGTTCGATCATAGCCTCGAAGTACATCTCTAAGTTCACCTGATCGCTGTGTGGGAAAGCTCACTTGGCATTGGAAGGTAATTCATGAGAAAGAGCAGTTCTGGCTGGAAGAGCGTACAGAGGGAGGGTGAGAGAATATGATGGGGTACCTGGCTGTAAGGATCCAAACAATTTGCGTGGATCTTTGAAAGCTCGGCAAGAGTGAGTGGGACTAAGTGCTGGGAAAGATAAACTGAGTGTATTTCCTATAATGAGATGATGTCTATATGCTCCGCTGTACCTCCTGACACCCCCACCCCCCCCCACCCCCCCACTCCCGGCTTCCCCTTGCCAAACTGAATGGCAGTGGTGGTCAGAAACGGATTGTCTTGCCACGATCACCTCCAAGTGCATCTCTAAGTTCTTTCAATAGGCGTCTGCAGGTGCTCCTCTGATTACGCTCCACTACTGTTTACAGCCAGATTGACGGTAAGCATATATATAGAGTAACTTAGGTATTTAATACATGCCATATTATGATGTAGTGAAGCTTGTGACTGTAACAAAGATGAATATCATAGACGAAATGCCTTGTGGTTATGGATCTGTAAGAACCACTGCTGTGAGAATATGGCACCAAGTCTCCCTAGCTCCAAAACTTGACTATCCTATAAGTCAAGTTTCGGAGCACCTGAGAATGCCCTTGCAGAATCTGAGAGCACTTTGCTTAGCTGCAGGGGGCCTGGGAGCAACTGCAAGTATTTAGAAGCACTGGTGAGGGCTACCGGAGTGTGTGGGTGGTTTGCGTGTGGCTTCTGGACTGATTTAAATTTTGCTGATGCAAGAGCACCGGAGAAATGATGAGAAGATTAAGCAAGATTGATCTATGCTGAAAAAGTGCAAATATACCTATTGAAGCATTTCCGGACAGGACTACAAATGATCTCGAAATGTACCAAACTTTCTACTGAAGGGTAGTGGTGTTGTACGGTGGCGTGTGCTCGAGTAGTCGACTGTGTCCGGGCGTATGCGAAGGTGTGTCTATTGTATCGTGTAACGAGACATGTCGCATCGACATAAGGTCGATCGATGACTAATGGTGCTAACTACAAAAGAGGCAAGTTACATCATAGTCCTTGGCATAGTGATATCCGTACTTCCAATCAGCTCAACAAGTGGAAGACCCATTCACCGAATGGCATAATGATAGTCAGTAGAGTCAAATACCGAGGGATGTTGACTGAGGATTATGCCAATGATCATTGCTGTATGAGTTCAAATTGGAATTGAATGGGACGAACATCAGGAACTCTACCCACCAAAAACACTAACTGGAATGGATGTTTCCCAAACGACTTCCCGAACTGGATGCAGAATGACTAGACATGTAGCCTATAGGCTATGTTTGCCAATCCTGAAGGTGTACTACTATCACTACTTACTGGCACAATGTAACAGACACCGGCAGCAAGAGATATTGTCAGATATGCAGGCAGCACCACTGCGCTATGCATGAGAGTGTGGACAGTGCAAATGGGCTTGAATATATATGTGTTATGAATGTCCACTTCATCAGAGGCTTAAAAGAATGATATTTCAGGTTATATACGATTTACTACCACCGACAGCTATAACATGGAGAGTAGATGCTGCAATCCATGGGAAGAAATCAAGTCTGATTTATCTGTAAAGGCTGAGCATGTATGTAACCACCTATGCAGCAACAAAGCAGCAACAATGACCACTGCTGGGCTAAGCGTAGGGAGTTGTTCACAAGGAACTGGGAAGACTTGAGTGCTAGCTCACTTTGACGTGTAGTGACTATGACCGGTTACTGGGATGCTTCCAAGTTAGATATACCAATGGTGACGATGATGATATGCAGCGAGCAGAAGCCAATATGAATTCTACCAAGTCAAAACGAGACTCATACAATTATTGAGGATTTCAGCATGGTTACTGTGTTCAATTCCGACAATTACCTATACATGGTATGAGTTGTGAGTGTGAGACTGTACAGTTCGATTTTGGGCATTCCAGAAATGGTGATACTGATAACATTGTCACTTTGATGTTCCTTTTGTTTCTTCTCTTCTCTTCATGTCTTCTCTCCTTTGAATCCTAGCACAGTATGACTTGAGATGGCAGAGGTTGTGACCACCTCTGGTGATAAGACAAACAGCTGTGGTGATTGCCTGTTCACCGGCCCTGCAGAATCATTGCCCTGAGCAGTACTTGACTGATGTGAGACTTATAAGTTTATACATTTGCATCAGTTGAACAGTTATTGGATTGTGTCCTCTCCTTTGCTATTCTTGTACACGGTTATACTATCCAGAGTGGCTGCAGCTGCAGAGGGGATTATGAAAGGGCACAACAGCATGCGAGGTGCCCTGTGCCATGTAACACCCGCTGTATATATAGTCTGCTCTCCACAACTGTTAGCTCACTGCTACTGCATTTACCTTAATGTAGCATAATGTACCAAAGAATATTGACATTTACTATTGCAATTGTATTGACCAATATTTCTTCCTATCTCTCTATGCACAGGTCTATGCCTTTACAATCATTGTTTGGTATTTCAATAAATAAGTGATTAGAATATTGCTGATATATCTTTTAATAATAAATATTATAGTTGTTCTGTCAATTACAACAAAAACAATTTATTAGTGGAAGGTAGCAGTAATCAACTATTGACTGGGCTACTTTGTTACTATATATACTATTACTGTTTAAACTTATTGGATTTACACCTAGCAACATCTCTAATAGATATTTGCTATATATTATGAAGTAAGCTAAACAAAATTGACATTCAATTTCTCTGCTATAATACGGATTAATCTTCAATAGACGAAAAAACAGAACTCAGATTACCAGATGCCATTAACTAAGTGTATTTTCTAAGTATACTCATTCTTCTGCTAATATCAAAGGTAGTAGACACTATTTAAAATCTATTTCAAAGATATCAAATGGTTATTAATGTAAAGGGATAGTGTAGGTGTATATTATATATATTGGTAATCAGATTGTTCATTGTACAATTCTGTCTGATTGCCATTGCAAGGATATGATAGAAAAGAAGGTATTGTCATAAATGGTGTTATATTTGATAATACACATTAATAAATAAATAACGGTTCCTTTATATTTCAGATTAAATGGCACTCAAAAGTTATTCATTATGGAAGTATATCTCAAATCTTTCAGATTGTATATGCAATTCTGCTAACTATTGATATTACTAGAGAAACTTATTAATTGATCCAGATATTGTCCAAAGTTACTTTAACGATAGAACTTGATTACATGCACTTTCATGCTGCCGTCTTGTTGATTATAAATATATTCAATACACCAAGTGCAGTTGAAACACACACACTGTTGATTTCAATCAATTCCAACTATCATGATTATCTGTTAATGTTACTATATGTAGTGTGGACCAGTTGAGATTTCCATTAACTATTACGCATATTGTATATGAATTATAAGCTATATCAGTGAGATAAATATACTATAATACTTTCACACAATTTAATATAATGTTAACACAACTACAGGTACTTCCTGAATCCTATGGTAGTTTCAATTGAGAATTATAAACAAATATACAATTCAAACTACTGAATGTGACTCAAAACTAGTATTAGCAACAGGTCTCCTTGACCTGCCAGCATTCTGGGGTCAAACTGCAAAAAAAGATCGGTTCAGGGCAAGTTAGTCCAAAACCCCAACCCACAGCCTCCTGGCCTGCCAAACTTCCCTGTGTACCTGTCAATGTGCAGGTATTGCCCGGTTTGGCTAGACCTGTCAGTTCCAATCTCGTGACCACCTATTCGGGTTGTTCTATATATGGTCATATTCGGCTTTCCTACTGTTAAATAGATAATATCAACTTTGTTACATGATTTTCATTTCTTCATATATTGACCACCAACATGATCGAAAACCGGGGCGCCATGCTCCCTGCGGATCCTTGAAATGAGCATCAAATAAGCATAAATGTTATATAGTGTTACATTATGGGTACTCGTAGTGGCGATTGGTTGAGGACATTCATCAGTGAGGTATTGGCCAACTTTATAGGCAAAAGAGATGTGATACACTCCCTGCGACAATATGAAAATTAGCATCCACACAGTGTCAACAATTTTTGATCTTGTAAGTCAGGTGATTAAAAAGTGATTTGATCATGGTTATATATAATTATAGAATTGGCCACCTTTATAGGCACTAGAGAAAGTGACACACTCCCTGCCCCAGCTTGAAAATGCACATCAACAGAGTGTCAATGATTTTTGGTATTGCATCATTGTTATTCAAAGCATGATTCGGCTGTTGTTGTCAATATATGATGTTTTGACCATTTTTATCAGCTAAAATGCTCATGAACATTTGGTTGCACCCAGGTAAATGAATATGTGGTTATTGTCTAGGAGACTATCCTGGGAATATCTCTTCTTTATCTGCCAATCAAGGCTGCCACCACCTGGTTTATAGATGCCTACAATAAAGTTCCACATCGGCAACAACCCTAGTTTCTGTCAGCAACACCTGGGTGTTCCTGACGGCTCTGATGGATGTGATGGAACCTTGTATCCACTGATGCAGAATTACACATACCCCGGTGCTCTGGCGATGGGTCGCATTGCATACATACAACGTTTACTTTGTGTGCGGAATATGGTTACGTATTCGTACCATCAGATCGACATGTGTATTACATTCTTAGCAGGGGTTCCAGTTATGCTTTCGTTGTGTACACAATGCCTTGTGATATTTATGCCTGTCTCCAGCCTAGGGCCACATTGTACCTCTCCACCTATGCAAAATATGGGATGCCACACTCTCCGCCAATGTGTATAGCTTTTAGTTGTTGTCACTAATTACAATACAGTCTTCGCTTCACATACATCTCTTGCTGTTGCATTTGCTTTGGCATTATTGTATTTTACAATGCTGCAATGTACTGTCCAATGTTCACACTCTCTAGAACTATGCCCTCAGTCTTCACAATTCGGCATTGACCCATCATTGGCTTCGGACGCTTCTTTGTTTTATTCCGTATCTGCATTGTGACCAGTGTCGCCCTCATACCTGTCGATATCATTCGTTCCCAGGTCAAACATCGCAAATTCAGTCGTCACCTGTTGTCGCCAGCTGGCGGTGGAGACGGCATCAGACTAGTTGCATGCGTCAAGTTCATCTTACCAATCCCCGCTGCCCCCTTGCATCCAGAACTGCAGTGCACCATCAGTGCAATAGTTCTCTGTCGGGATATTTGGGAAAATGTGTCAAATCGCAGACTCCTCAAGCCCCCCTTTGGTAGTATTAGCAATGCTTCCAGATTTGCACCCGTCTTGTTTTATAGGTCTGCATGGCAACGGCCTTACCCAATCAACAATCGACAATTTGTTATATGAATGATTACTTTAAGGCCACAAATATTGATCAGATAGTTTAGTGTTTGGTATGTAAAATATGCAGCTCAGCACGGCGCATCTTGTGGCGGTCTCGGATTTTCAATATCTTTAAATCTCAGCAACCGGTAGCCCAAAAACCTCGTTTTTCGGCCAAAAATGACAACAATTCCAAATCGGCTTGCTGAGTTTTGAAGATATCAAAAATCAAAGACCACCAAATGATGCACTGTCTGAAGGTCCATATTCCATATACCAAACACTAAATTATCACATGAATATTCAAGAACTCAATTGTGGGAACCATTTGGCGCAAACCTGGACCGAACTGGAAGTGTCCAGGTTTTCTTGGAACTGCTTTATTCGAAACTGTCTGATTACAGGACTGTTGCTAACACTACCCCTCGAAGGTGACATAGTCTATATGAATGGCATTGTGAACCTGCACTGCTTCCATGCTGATGATGATGGCAGGAATTGGGATCCCCACAAGTTGGATTGGACGCTTGACTGTTGCACGATTATTTTTATACGTGGTCTGTTGTTAGCTCTCCTGTAGTGCGTTCCAGGTATTTATCAATACTGTATAGGTGTGTGCAATGCGAGGTCAGGTTAACAACTTTCGACCCACTGCAGTGCAGCAGGATGCGCTCTTACCACCATCATTCTTGTAGTTGAAGTTACTCAAGCAATCAGGTCTGTCCGCTTTCAGCCTTGACTTCGAAGTGTTTGGATGAACAACCATGTTCGTATACCGCTCCAGGAGAGCATGGAGCAATGAGGAGCTGGTAAACATAATCAGTGGCGACGGTATATGACCGTCCTTGTTGTCAATCACGGAATTATAAAATCCATCAGCATACTTTGCATGGGTATTTGCCTAATGGTAAAATTTGATCTAGATACACCCCAGGATTACTTCGGCGAAGAAGTACAGTGGACACTGTGTATTCGTTCGCAGCTTACGACTCTCTCTTAATTGGATTTGGACTGCGTCAATTACCTTCCATATGCTTTGCTATATAATATCAAATCTGGGCCATTGCTTCAGCATACGTCTTTTCTAATCTGCTTTATGTGTGCCTCCTATAGTATGGACCAAATGTTGTTTTGCTGAATCGCTGGGTTCTAGTAAATCTCTAGTATCTGCAAGTGTAGTTCTTCAGCCACTGCATTTGCAACGCATCGCATTCCATAACGTACCATCTCCAAGTCCCTTGCAGTCATAATCAGTTGGCTGTTCCACATGTAGTGCCCCTGGTGTCTGCCAGTTGCTAATCCAACACACATCATATCTCAGCGACCTTATGAATAGATGCTGTGACTGCCGGAGACCACTGATCGAGGTGGAGCCACTCCCAGCAGTTACAGTTGCCACTGTGACTGCCTCTGATTCTTTTCAGTAGCTGGCATTTACAGTGGATTTTCAATGATCGCGCGGGCAACTGGTTTAGGGATGGGTGTAGGCAGGTTTTCAAGACCGCTGAGAGGAGTGGGAGTTCTAGAAATTCTTGTTGTGGGGCTGGATACAACGCGACACAGTGAGTCTGTCTGTAAGGTTCCTCCAAGTGCCGAGATGCCATGACTGCTTGAACCCAGCAAAGTGGTCTGATTATTGATTGACAGTTGATGTTTAGCAGACAGGGTGGAAGCCATGTGTAGAATTATATCTGTTACATGAGAATTTTTCAACAAAGAGGAGAACGTGGAGTTCTGACCACAGATTGTAGAGGCTACATAACTTTGTCCTTGAGAGTAAATCCTCTTGCCGGCCAGTATGGAAACACATCACTTAGCAAGGGGAAGCTGTGAATTCCCTAAATGCCGAGCAATGGTTGATTCTGGCGATTACCAAGACTTTGAATATTTCATGCCATAGGAGTCGTGTCAAGGTGTGGGTTTTGGGAAGAAATTTTTCAATTTCAACAGTCGACAATAAGAATTTAGAAATGGTTTACTCTGCATACATATGCAACTGCAGGTGAGGCAGACTCCCATGTGAGCGACAATTGAGGAATTTGAGAAAAAGGGAGGTACTGTGTAGACTGCCCTAGTCTCAACACTACAATTGCCTGTGACAATACTCAGAGATGAGATCGCTTGGAAAGTCTTCAATTAGGGGGTGTACTGCCATTGAATTAAACTCAGATTAAACTCAGCATTGATATTCACCGTTACAGCAATGTCTCAATGTCTATTTCGATTCTTGAATGGTGTTTATGCCGTCTTGGTCCAATAATCATAGAATTGCACTCAGTCTTGGCACAATATGTCAAACCTTCTAATGTGTATATCGTTATCTTCCCGTTGCAAATCCCCCACTTGGCAGCGCTAAAAACATTGCAGAGCAGACAGTATTGTATGCCCTATCGTACAACCTCAGTTGCATGTGCTTTGTCTGCCACCCGGCATGTTGGTAGCCCTGCTGGATGGTTACACAGTTGGGACAACCTGTAAACTACTCAGTTTGCTCTGAGATGCATGAGGTCTGAGTGGTAAAAGTGCGGTGTCATGGAAAAGTAGACACCCGGCGTTGTAAACAATACTCACCAAGAGTGTCGAATCATATCTTGAACTTTCTCATTCATGACGTGCCTTGGGGTTTTCTATGATGAAGGCTGGGCTGTGTTGTATTCATTATCCCACAAAATGTAGGATATGAATGAAAATTACCACATCTCATGAGTTGAATCAAAAAAATTCCAGCAACTCAAGTATATGTATCACTTGTTCCTGCCTACACCTTCTTTTTCTTTTCCTTCAGTAGTAAACACAACACCAGCATCTGCAACTATTTCGACAACATATGACTTACACACAACATGACCTCTCATTTCAAAAATCACCTGATAAGCTACACAACTTTGTATGTTCCCTCAGGGCTTCCTTCTGCTACATGCAACTGAATCATTATGTTAACACCTCAAATGTAGATTCATTGTCAACTCACAGCGATGGCACCAAAGTGCAGCCACAAAGGAAATTGGAAGGCAACTGCTCTAGGAAAATGGCAATGTCAGTTATAAATCTACGCCTGTCATTTGATCAGGGCTGTATACAGGTATTCATCTCGGAACACATCCGTGAACCCTAATGGATATTCAATACAGGTAACGTCCAGGTTGAATGGGCACAGAACCTCTTTTATGACATAATCTTGTTTGATCCAGTCACAACTCGCCACTTTTCACAATTGCAGCTGGATAGACCGCACCTCAGGAGCAGGTGTTTGCTGTTTCGGGAGTGGTGGGCAGCCCGCAGCTCTATTATGGGGCAAATGTTTGACAATGCCCATGACCAAATGGACAATTGCAGGTGAGACAACCCCAGAGCCTTCGGGGATCAAGTAGATTGCTCTAACCTGCAGACAACCTGCTAGGGGAGGGATTAATGTACCAGGAAGCCTTTGTCTTATTCCGGTAGCGATGATCGGTGGGCAAAGATCAAGCCGCCAAGTCGCAAGCAGTACAAGCCAGGTTATATCCTGGCAGTTAGACCACTGAATTGGGATGAAATAATCGATGTGGATGATGATAGCAAGCACTGGGCAGATCCTGCAGTGCTGAGCGGTGGATGGATCCATCCTGGTGATGGCAATCACAATGACAATGGCAAGGGTGAGGTGCACACCCAGGGTGGTGAGAAAGGGACCAAGAAACGGAAGGGAGCAAAGGATGGGAAGGGGAAATGGAAGGCGACAGAGGACAGGATGGGGAAAGGGAAGAGGAAATTAAAGGGGAAGGGAAAGCAACGGAGGAAGGTAATGGGAAGAGTAATGGGAACGTGAAAGGGACAGATATTGTTAAACAAAAATTTGGGGGAGATGAAATCACTCATGCCATCACTTTGCAGTTGCAGAAGGAGATGTATGACCCAGACTCCGACATGGAGGGCTAACTTCAGCAAGTATAGTTAGAGATGGAAGCATTGCCTGCAGTGAGAATGTCCTCTGGTAATGATACCAACTCAACTACTGAGGAGTCGGCCGCAGTATATGAATCAGAACATGATTCTGATGTGGATATGCTCATGGAAGAAGATGTGGATGCACTGTATGGTGTTGATTTAGACAGGTATGTGAATATTGAATGGGATAGTGATAATGAAGAGGAAGAAGATGAAGAGGAGGAAGATGGGTAGGAGGAGGGTGAGAATGAGGAGGAGGATGAGGATAAGGAGGAGGAGGAGGAGAATGAGGATGAGGAGGAGGATGAGGATGAGGATGATGCCAAAGAACCTCGGAAGATTGGCTAGGGAATGATGGTCAATCCATTCGCTGACGTTGTAGATTCCATCATGGACGATCAGGCAACCATGCTTTCTGAGCAAGGCCATGAGATGTATGTGCATACCCCATGGCTACAACCTCCTGCACCTTCACCATGGTAACAAACCCTGGATCATCTCCCACAACCACGAACTCTGGAGACTTATCCGCCCAGTGGGTTGCCAATCTTGGGGGTTGTGATGACGCAAAATCCTCACCCGGCGGTTCCAACTCTACAACATGCTGAAGCACCCGGCAACTGCTTGGCTGTGGATGTGGATCAGAAGCCAATCGGCGAGTTGGCATGTGGCGAAAGTCTTCTCGATGTCCTGCTCCCTGATATCTCTCTTGCTGAGGCATGTCAGAATGACTCAGTTGGGGAGCAGAGAATCTGTCCTCGCGACACGGGGGATGTGATGGTGGTTGGGCTTCGGTTAGCATCGGCTTCTAGTCTTGTCAGTTTCCTATACTGTAATCAATTCATCTGAGGCACTGAGTATGACACATGTGCAGGTGTATTGTTTGCTTAGGGTGTTATTGTTTCCGGTTCATCTGGGTTAGGGGTTGGGTTGTAAGCTTGTTCGTTTTCTTTGTTGTAGTCTAGTTATTTCAGCCATTGATTATTTCACTCGTTGTGCCGATTTTGGATTGTGCAGGGTTTATTTTATTTATCTGCTTTGTATTAGTTTCATTTTATTCATAGTATTGTGGGACATCACACATGCAGCGTATTTGCAATACATGTTGTGTAAGGAGCCTCCTAGTGACTCTGATGAGGCACAATAAATCTCTCAAGTTCGCTGAAAGTATCGTGAGCTTACACTCACACCAAACTGCTTAGTCCCAGCACCAACTTTGGTCCCTTTCTACAGTGTATACTCCACACTTCCATGTGTCCTTTGCAATGCCAGAGAAGACCCCTTTCCGTTGCCCTGAATTTTCATGCCAAAAGAAGGTCACCTCAGACAGCTGGCAACTTAAATATATCAAATCACACAATCCTGAACACCTTCAAGTTGAACACCAGAAGAATCTGCCTATTCACAGCACGCCCCGACACATTAAACCCTTTCAGCATTGTGAATTCAATGCTAAAAAATATTCAGTCAATGACTAAGACATATTTCCTTTCCTCGAACATCTTGAAATCCTCACAGACTCGCAGTCTCAATCACCGTCACCTCCTGTCTTGCAGATAGCAACTTACCCCCGCACTGGCATTCTGTTGAATAATTACATTGCTGAGCCATTGTAATGCGACACTCATGGTTGCCTTGAGATGAACCACCAGAACAATCCCTTTTACTCATTTGTGATACTTGAAGTGTACAAATATATCCAGTGTGGGATCAAGATGAAGGGCATTAAGACCAACTATGACAATGTGCTGAGGGAAGAAAACACTGCTCTGCGGTTCCATTGCTTCAAAAATGCTGTTTGTGGCCAGACGCTCGGTGACAGCATGGGAGATAATCATGCTCTGCGGCAGTTACAACAATACACTCTAAAGGATATGAGATGGAATGACACTCACCAATGCCCAATCAAATACTGGAGGCGAGACAACATCAACAGCATCAGATGGTTGACGCTGCAGGCAGCCCATGCCAAGCATCTCATTTACTTCCCTCAGTGTGGCATTTACAGTGAGACACCACCAAAACACCTCTGTACTGAAATGCACACTGTGGACTGCTGGTGGGAGACACTGGTAAGGAGAGATGCTTGAAGATAATAATGTGCTCATTGATGTTAAGTCAATGCTCAGTGTGGGGGATAGACTGGTTCCTTCAATTATCATGTCAGACAGAACACATCTCTAGAATATTGCTGCCGACCATACAAAGTGGCCTGTATATATAACAATTGGAAATGTATCTTCGAAGATCTGCGAGCTGCCTTTAATGCACAGTGTCATAATGGTTGCTCTCCTGCCGATTCCCCAGAAGTGGTTAGATAAGCAGTGCCAAACACACCGGATGGTGCTTATGGAGGTACCCTGGCATATTCTCCGGCCTCTTATCTTTAAACATAATTCCAGCACCTTGAGTGGATGTTCCAATGTTCTGTGTTCAGATGGCAACTTCAGCCGTTTCAAACCAGTCTTAGCCGCATGGCTTGCTGACTACCCTGAGTATAGCAACATACATCATCATGAGTGGGATGTCCGTTTTTGGCGCAATTGTTCAGGCAATGAATTTGCACATTATAGCCCTGCTGACAACAAACATCCCCTGCGGGATCACAACAAATATTAATTGATCAGCACTGCCAACACCAATGTAGCCAATGCTGAACTCTCATCGCACCTAGGATTCAACGTGTTTCGACATATTCCCTATATTGTGAGCAACCTCCAGAAGCACAACCTCCAGCATACATTGCAGATCAGGATGCTTGACCATTTCCAGAAGTGGATTTTCCACTTCATGAAGATGTACGAACTACTCAACCTGTACAATGTAATCCGATTATCCATGTCTGCTTACCAGAACCTCACACCAAAACATATATCATACGAGGAAGTGTCCCAATGAAATGGGAAGGAGATGAATGAAATGAGCTGGTACCTGCTTGGAGTTGAAATCCTGTCTCCATGAGGCAGAAGCTCTGCTCAGCATCCCATATTGAATCTCGCAATTGAGTGCACACAGGCATTGCTAGAATTCAATATGTATGCTCGATATGAATCCCACGATGATGTAACATTAAGCTACATATTGGTTGCCTTGCGTTGTTTTCACATCTTTAAGTATGTTGTTTTACTTGGGCGAGCCGGCAAAAGGTGAAGGCCAAATCCAATATTCTGAAAACAGAACACATGAGGATGAGAAAGGTAGATGAGGAAACATATGCTGAAACTTGGATGCCATACAACAGGGGTTATGAAATGGACCCCACAATGGATTAAATCAGCAATGGGATAGATGTTTCACAGAAGTTAGATGCTGACTTCAAGGTTTCGATAATCCACTTTATGTCACATTGGGTGGAACAAATTTGTCAATATGGAGCCATCCAACAGTATTCTGCAGAGAGATTCAAACACACACATCAACCAACTTCAAGAATGATTGGAACACCTCCAATCACAATCCCAACTACCTGCTGAAAGTATTCATCTCTCAGTGTCGCATTCTGTGCTTCAAAATCAGAGAGCTCAATCTCTAAGCCCTCACTTAGCATCAGGAGAACAGCACTGCTGCCTGCACAGTGCTCCCCTCCGGTGTTTATCTGCCAGCTCCCCTGAGCTCTCAGTCATATGCGAAACCCTAATTCAAAGGACCCCAAAGCTGCCCAGATAGAAATTATCCTGACATTATGATCAAAGACTTCTGAGCATTACTCTACATTATGCAAAATGCAATACACCATGTGGCAATATACAATGGCACTCGGAGGTTTATCGAATGTATGAGCCATAACATAGGATATATTTCGGATATACAACCACACGCAATGGAGCTTTGTATTTAACACACTATTTGGGGTCAAGCTGAGGGTTTAGTGGGTGAACAAATATTTTGGATGTATCAATGCACAGGAAGCCAGAGCAGGCGCGCAGGGAACTAACGGAATGTCTAGGTGTAGGTAATGCATCGCCCAGGGAGTAGTTATGGTGCGCTGAATGGGTGTCTCCCGTGGTGACCGCAATGACTATTCAAAACAAACCTCCTGAATGAGGGCTGACCTGTCATTGAATATTGGATTACCACGGTGCTTACTCGAATACCTCACAACATGCATAACTTCAATCCTGGGGTGAAATTTGAACAAGTGAGAATAGCACTGGCAGCCTGTGCTTTGCAAGTTGCCAGGGTGTGAAACATCCGCATCTGCGCTCAGATAATTCGAGTGATCACTACTAGTAGACAGTCTGGAGTCAGACAGAACAAGCAATGGATTATCAATAGCCAAATAGATCTGGCAGCATGGAAAAATGTAGATAATTTAAAACTGAAACATCCATTTTGAGCACAGGTAGAAGGAACGGGACGAGAGATTATCACAGAGCCACCCATCACATTGCAATCCAGATGCAAGCACGTACCCACTGAACCCATTCTGACATATGGTCACAGTTGGCCACAATGCAAGAGTGTTCATTTAGAGTAGCAAATGGACCGTCAGAGAAGATAAGGTGATACTGTAATCGGAGGGTGATATTCAACACAACACATGATATTATTGCCAAGGATGGACTAAGCCGCCCCCAGGGTGTCTCTACCGGCTCACACGGAGTTCGTCCACTCTGATAGAGCCAGGCCATTCGAAAAGCAATATTTGTTGCCGATACATTTAGAACTCCCAAGACATGAGACCATAAGTCATTGACCGTCCATTCAGACTAATAATAATGATGGGGTATAGAGTGCACCGCATTCTGATTTGCCTACAAAGGCAGCCATTTCTTTGATCATGTATAACAATGACCAAATCACATCCTAATTACCTGACTTATAAATTGAAAAATCATTGAGGCTTGGTTGATATTCATTTTGGCATGGGCATATGCACAGTATGCAATCTTTTGATTTAGCATATTATATCCTTACTGGTATTTTGGCAGCCTTTCTATCGTCTTCATGTACTGTCTCCTTTATCACTAAATTGATATTTAATAATGCATATAGATATATCCTTTAAAATTTACTTTAAAGTGTCCACTAATTGTAAATAATACTAGCCTCAAAAATCCCATTGCTGTCTATCGATGCTCATCATCCCCTGCAAGTTAACTCTATAGTCTGGTCATGTCTGCAAAATTGATGTCAGCTGCATTTCCACGCAGCATTTGGTGTAGTAACCAGGGGATATGCATTCAGCAGATAGCGAATGTGGAGTAAAGTGTTTATTGTACTTACGATTCTTCGCATATGCATCAAGATTGAAAAATTGAATATTGGGATGAGAAGTATGTATACACACATATCAGGGTGCAACACCTTCAATTTCGCAATCATGAGCTCCCTAATAGCCACCGGGAGGCGTAGAAGGCTTCCTGGGCAGAGCTGTCACCATATCTGGCTTCGGATGTCCGAGTCAGCCTCATGGATGTGCACCAGTACCTTTTTGCCTCCACCATTTCTGTGTATTCTCTGCAGTGCCATTTTGGCAATGAAGTCTGCCATGTGATTAACCTTCACCAACTATAGCCGGATGTCTGTGCAATGTAGCTTTCACATTTCTATGCCTTGGAAACTAAACTCACGGCTTTCTATCTTATCAGACTGCCGTGCACAGGTTCTTGACCTTGTATTGTGTTTCCTCCATTGTGGTGCGCAAAAACCCTCCTTATGCACTTTTGGCCCAATTGAATCCAAGGTGCACGTTGGACTGTTCTAACGGTACCCGACCTCCATGCCATTCCACAGTAGCAGACACATTGAAAACCTTCAAGAAATTAGTTGCTGCTTCAAAATGTGAGATTTGGTAATTACCTCTACCATGTACACTTCCACAGCATCCTCCAAGTTGTTTCAAGCCTGTTTCGTCTACTTGCAGGCAGGGTTTTGAGTTCATTCCTATGCAAACGTCCATGTGCTGATAACATTATTATGTTACATTTCACGGAATGTGTGGACACATGCCTTCATCAACAACGTATACTTCCCATTACAGACACTTATAAATTCATCACGTACTTCTCCATGTACACCAGCTGAATATTCTAATGTTAGTTGATGGCTGTCTACCTCAATATGCATTTACTCTCATCCCATTGCATGCTGTATCAGATTGGAACTGTATCCAGTTGTATGGGCAATCAATATATGTCTCTCCTGGGTCGTATTGTCCGTGGTTGATTTGCTAGCGTCATGGGGAACTGGCTGCTGTTTGCATTGTTGCTGTGTATCATGGGGTGGCACATAGGATGACGCGTCCTTTGGTCGGCTCGATTTGGATCTGGTTGCACTTTGCTATGCTGTTGGCGGACCAATCTTTTGCCTGTGTGGTATTGGGACGGATGACAATAACATGAAGTAGTGGGAAGTCCTGAGGACTACATCGTTAGCTTCAAGCCAAAATAGAATGAGTAACAGCCAACTTGCACTCTCCGCTGATGATGAATCCTACAGCATATAGTTGCAGATTGCAGGGGTTTCCAACCGTACTGCAAGTTGCAGTATGTCGGTCAAAGGTTGTTTTATTGTTTACACCGGTAGATCAAGGTCAATGACAGCCGACATGCCATCTTTGTAAGTAACAACAACCAAATACCTTGACAGAATGGACAAAGGTGATGTGTGTTAGAAGATATCCCCAGTGTCTTACATTCAACAGACGCTGAATGTCGTGGAATGTTGAATGGGAAGTATTACTATTCCCAATGTAGTGATGGTCAAAATGCAGTGTGGTCTTTCTTCATGTTGATCAAATGTACCCACCCTGATATATAAGACGCAGCTTGCCTCATGTGGTCCATATCTTGCAACATCCAACATATTGCACAACAACAATGGTCAATGCACTGAAACAGAAACTTGTAGCTTTTCAGGTAGGCAAATAAGGGAACTTGACAAACCGCTCCACCTGCCGAAATAATCAAGTGAATGAAGGCAATAGCAGGTTGGAAGCAGAAATGGTCTGAGCCCATGGAGCATTGTGCAGCTTATAATCTGGAAAGACGGTTACAGTGGAGAAAAGTTGAGAAATGCACAGTGTAAGCAACTAATTGAAAGAGAAATGAATCGCGGATTATGTGGCTAATGAAACCGCAGTGGCAAGAAAGCCAGTTGAAGACGCAATGAGCACAATTAAGCAGGAGTAGAAGAATATGAGAACTGCTGAAATAGAGGGGTTAACAACCAGAAAGCCTGAAAAACATTTGAGGAGATGTTGAATGATATCCTGAATAGTCTGAGCGATCAATAATATTCCGATGATGAGGAGACCGATACAGCTGATACAGAGCCGGACAAGCTGAACGAAGATGGCAAACCAGGGTGGGTTGTGGACACACTCACCAACACTGTACTGTAGCACATGGAGAATATTTGCCAAAACTAGATGATATGTAACGAATTGAGTCAACCAGAATGGGGTGATGCAGGAAACTATCAACCTGAGAGAGATAGATATTACAGGACGGCGAAAATGAATATTCCGGCAATTGTTAATCCGTAAATGGAAGAAGATGCAGCCAGGTCTGGATTGACACCACGTGGAGGGCTTATGAAAACATGTGATATCGTTCCCGGAAAATCGCAAATGCCGTCAGGTCTTTTCAACCAGGATGTAGTATATGGGACTAGGTCTGGAAAATCCATGGTCACAAAGAACATTGTGACCCCCCCAGCTGACGCAGCGAGTGATTCATCTCTGATTGTGAAAGTGATGCCTGTTGAACCCATAAGCTTTTACCCCTGGATATATCCTCTCTTGTGTAGGACCATATAGATATCAGATTCAAATTAGAAACTGTTAAAGGCTCATGCATAACCAGAGCAATGGATATGCACATTGAAATTATTGACAATATACCTTTCGGAAAAGGAATACTTGGACCTATTTTGCTAAATGTAAGAAGTTTCATGATTTTCATGACCAAATTGTAAGACATGATAATTCGTCTGTGTATGTACAAGGGTCATAGGAGCTATGTACAAAATCGGGAGTCGAAATCATATTGATTGACAACCAATGAACTCAATTCAGTTCTAACTGTATCTCTGAAGGCAGAATCCAAAAGCTCAATGAGAAACGAAATTGTTTAACACAATTTACCTGAGTGATGTCATATGTGACATAGAACGAGAGGTCAATGCAGAGTGCTACCCAGGATGAATGACGACCATCATGCTGCATGTATCCATACATCCACCTGTGTCACTATCCACATGGACCTGGAGCACATTGTAGAGATTCAGAGTATTACTTGTGGTAGGTTATGGAAATTGAGAAGCAGGAGCTGGATGAGGAAAGATGAGGAAGTCAAGCTATACATATCAAAAACTAGTGGATGTATCTAGATGCAGTAAAGTGCCGGTGAAAAGAGCTGGAACATGATAGGCCTACAGCATTTGTTGCTCAGATAATCTGTATGATGGTGGATCAGCAATTGTAAGGACTTGAAGCTTTCTGATGCAGATGATGATACATACATACGAGATCTTGGGTATCAATAATGACGACAGCTATCTTTGCATACAATTGTTCAGCATACAATGACTATATGTATCTCTGCAAGCCAATCACTCAGCAAAGCCAATACTGCACGTGAATCTTGACAAACAAACACTGCCAACTATGTCAACAAGTACAAGTTTAATTCGAAAGCAGACAGCAGTGATCGATTTCTAATAATGAATATTCCCTGCAATGAGACTCCCAGCACACCCGGACCATTGGGGGAGGGAGGGCACCTCAGCAAAACAGTCTGCGCACAGAAATCGAAGCAATTGAGAGAATTCATGAAAAGTCCAGGCAAAGATTGAAAAAACAGATTCATCAGAATTACTCCACAACCTCCATCTAGAGCGAACTATGGATACTGGCATTCGATTTCTAGCATTCAACTGACCCCAAAATGACACTTCCAGCCCCCTTGGACGACGAAAGGAGGCTGAACACAAGCGATATGACGTGACAACAACCAAATCTGCTACAATCCTGACCAATCAGAGTAGATGTACTATTGGAAGAATGATCAGAAACTCCCAATTGAGAGCACAATGGCCATGGGGGAAACAGGAGAGGCTAGTGGCACGCCTGGCACCATGTCGGTAAGGATGACATGCATGAACTTCATGGTTGCAAGCATGGAGTAGGAGTTGAACAAGAATGGGAAATGACTGAGCAGTAAGACCTCAGATTCAGTGAGCACACTGGGAGACTGGAGGAATCGAATGGAGTGAACAATGAGGCAGCAGGCTTGCGAGGTGACACAGCTGCTACAAACCATCAACAGAATGGCCAGAACACTAGATGCACACTTACTGTGTGAGGAGAAACAATGCCTTGGCATGAAAGAATGGCTGGAGTATTGGGACACAATGTGGGATAATTGCCACAGGGATACCATACAATGGGCAACAGGCATCATGGACATGACCATGAAGGTGCTAGTCAAATCAAGATTCGGCGAAGCAATACTCACCCAGGAAGTGGGAAATTAATAATGCTCCATGACTGCCAGGCAGGACTCGGCGAGGCCTACAGGGCTCACAGCATGCAGGTTCAATGCAGGGTGGAGAGCCAGGGCAGTGCCAGCTACAGCAGCAACCAAAACCCAAACCCAAACTCCAACTCAAACAGCAGTCTGAACCGCAACACAAACCCAAATCAAAGGCAACACCCACTCTGACCAGAAGGTGGGAGACAGTCCAACCCCACACCCAGAGTCAGAAGGCGCCAGCAGGGCTATGCCACGTCCCGAGGACTGCATGGAGCATGGCAGAGAGATATGCAATTGGAATGAGAGAAGGACATGTATCTCTACCCAACAAGATAGACTAGGAAATTGAATCAGGGATCAACAGAGTGTGTCTCCACCAGATGGTACTCGTGCACATCCAGAGTATGAATGCAAAGAGGAGAGTGAAGGATGTTGTCACGCCATCAAACTACCAAGACAGTCTGGCGGTGATGGCACTGGCATACCACAATATGATCATCAACACAGCATGTATGGTCTACAAGGGAGTCATTGATGTTGAAGAAAATGAATCAAGGGAAAAGCTCAAAGTTCATGCAGCGCGACTCATGAGGTTTGTGGGCTGATACACAGAGGGCATTTAAACAATGTAGGATGTGATCCATGCAGCAAATGAAGGAATGGTGACTCCCGTCTAAGTGCAATGGCTGACATACCCCCAAAGCATCTGGGAAAGGAGACAAAGGAGGGAGATGTCCGCCTCATCAGTCGACATTGCAGTAAAGTGACATATGGTGGCACAAGGACTGGTCAATGAAGGCATCAAGGCAACAGGAGTGTGATATGAATTCAAACCATTTGCAAATGAAAGACTAGTCTGCAGATGTGCGCATCACTTCAGATGCGGCCACTTTGTGATCCGGTGAAGCAGTAAGCCAGAGTCCGGCTGCTGCTCCGGGCAGCTCCGCACCAGTACGCACAAGTGCAACATTGTTGGGTGCATTGCCAAGCAGGGCTCTCTCCGTGGCCACACAGAAGGGAGATACCCTAACTGCAATTGAAATCTCATCGTGTTCAGCAGTAGATGCGCAAAGCAGGCAGAAGCCACTGGAGAGGCAAGGGAGTCGAGGAGACGCAAACCAGCAGGAAGGACAGCACAGACCACGGGACCAACCTCAGGAGCAAACAGAACAGCACTCGGCCAGAGGGCAAGTTCACCAGATGGAGGAGAAAGGGGTGTGAGTAACAAGGAGATGGCGGATCCAGAGGAAGGGGGAGTGGAGGGAGATGACATTACAATGGCAGAGAGCATGACACCAACGGGCTCAGCAATGAAATCACCAACCAGAACAGGAACTGGAACAGGTGCGAAGACTGGCTTTGAACCTGACAATGGAACGACAGTTGCAGCCCCCTGTGTGTAGAGCAAACCAACTCAACTGCACCAGGTCATAAGGATCAACTAACGCTGTGCTCAATACTGGGGTGAAACTGAAGGCAGATGTGGGTTGTCTGCAAGAACCGCCGAGGGATAGTGCAGAAATCGGAAACTGCCACTCAGTATATGGAATTAGAGAAAGGCAGAGGGTGTGGACAGCAGTGTGGAAAGCAAGTGGTGATAGGATGAATAAACAAATTGACTGCAGCCGAGATGCAGGTGATGATGTGACTGTTGTTGCCATCAACCAGAGAAGAGAAAAAATGGCAAGGCTTGTAAGCATTCAAGATCATAGTGGAAAGGAGACAGGAGGAAGAACGGTGAGGTGATTGAACTGGCAGAAAAGCATCAGACAGGGGGGACGCAGCACAGAGCTTGCAGGAGGCTTCAACACCTACAGCCAATGCTGGAACCCCAAGTGCACAGAACAGAGTGCAGCACCATACTCAGAATATATCATAGAAAAGCATGGGTTGGGAATTGGAAATGACGATTGACCCACTCACTATTGGACGACAAACGAAAACATGGGTGAATACATCATTGACCTGACCTTTGCGAACCAACATTTTGGAGAATGGACGATTTTGGATGGCAATCATGCCACAGGTCTGATCACAAGATTATAGAATGGGAAGTGGATGTGAAATAGCAGGTGTAAGTAGGAGACACACAAGTCATAGGGTGGAACCTAGCGGCCATGTGGCAGGAGGTCAAGAACCAGGCTGAGAAACTGTGGAGATGGCAGGCAAGGGGAAGGGTATACTTGAGAGCGGAGTGCACAGGCAATGGTGTGGAGAGCAAAGCTGAGTGGTGCCAGGAAGCACTGGGCAAGGTATGCAACTCCACTGCCCAGAAAATCAGGATCTGGGCTCAGTCATATGGATGGTGGAATGGTGACATTACCGAGAGGAGGAGCCAGCTTGGAAAAGAAAAGAGAATCAGATGCAGATCTGTGGCAACAGCACTGGCCAACGCTAAGTTGTAGAAGCCAAATCAGAGAGCAAAAGACAGGATGTCGGATGTCTACCTGCAGAACTTATGGTGAGCTGGGATATGGAGAGCAGCAAAAATTACCAACCCAAGAGCAGAAGCGACAGAGGAGGCCTTGACTGATAGAGAGCAGTAAAATTCAAATAGCATTGCAAAGAAAGAAACAATGCTGAGACAAGAGGATTTTCCTCTGAATGAGCACATCCTGTACTTCGACCAACTCCCAGCACGGCAAGGACACCAGTATGTCACTGAGCAAGCAGTCAAATGAACCCTATTTGTGTAGTCAGTTAGAAACACCCCAGGGCCAGAGAAGCTGTTTTTTGGAGCTGTACGACTACTCTGGCAGAGAAAGGCAGAAACAATAGCGGAAGTAACAAAAGCAGTTGTCCGAACAGGCTGACACTGAAGCTTGTTGAGGTAGGCTAATGGGGTTGTAATCTGTGAGCCAGGATAAGATGGCTGCATGACACTCAATGCGTATCGACAGATAGCTGTATGCACCTGCATGGGAAAAGTTGTCGAAAAGTGCTTCCCACGGTACCATCAGAAGACGCTGAGAGAAGAGGACAACTTTGCGACTGCCAGTATAGAAGCAGAAAATGGCAGTCAGCACAAGACGCAGCAGCAATCGTGATCAACAGAGCACCCACAGCCCTGAGAGAGGGCAACATTGCTTGAGTACTTCTGAGGGACATCAAGACAGCATTCCTGAGTATAGGATGGGGGAGATTGACCAAAACAATGAGAGGCAATGGGATGGATAGAGACCTCATACCATGGACAGCAAATAATCTCTCAGACCAATAAGTCAAAATGGTCATCAAGGGTAATGTTTTGGAGACACACTCAGTTGAAGAAGGTATAAAACAGGGCTCACCAGTGTCTCAGATCCTTTTCGCAATGTACACATCAGGACCCATAGAATTGATTTTGGAGACTATCTCACAACTCACAGGAATGACCTTGGATAATGATGTGAGATGGGTGGTGATTTGCAGCAACTTAAGCCAAATTATAAGAAAACTTGATGGCTGCGCCAAAGTGAGCATCAACTGGGTGGAAAAACAGTAGCTGCAGTTTGACATGGCAAAAACTGATAGCCCGACTGTTTGTAGAGTACATCATCATGTGGCTTTGGGTTAGGGCAGGCAGCTACTATCTAGACTAAGTGTCATCTTAGACATAGACTCAATCATTCAGTCATATCAACAGATTTATCACAACAGGTTACGAGCCCAGGCGCAGCCACTATCCGGACACCATTTTCGACAACTACATCTGCAAAATGTAACATAGTCACTGGGAGCCTCCAGGAGTGTCTGAGAGGATGAGGAGTGTACATTTAGATGTGTCAATTTCAGAACAGTGTCAGACCGTAGGAGGGTATTCCGGCCGGCCTTCAGAGTGACTGGGATCTCTGATTACTGATACAGGAGTACCATGGGAGTGATTGTGATGAGATTGAGATCACATGGAAACGCCGGCGACAAGCCCGGGAGCGCCAGCGGCATGCCTGGAAGCACCTCGAATCAGTGTAAAGCAGTCTGGGAAAAACGACATCTTTGGAAACGTTGCAGGTGTGCCAGGAAATCATAGCTACTACGCATTGTTCAACAATTTTTAAAACTCATGTATTCAGTTATATCCTCATCTATGTATCGATATAGCTACCCATCTACGTACAGTATATCTGGAGTAGCTTCAGGGAGAGATTGAGTGCAATTTGAGGTGCACCTGAAAATGACGATCGAGTGAACTTTGAGATATACTCCGAGGCCATGATCAAGCAAGTTTAGAGAAGCACTTGGAGGCGGATATCGAGCATATTTGGAGATACACTTCGAGGCTGTAATCGAGTGAGTTTAGAGATGCACTTGGAGGTGGTAATCGAGTGTGTTTAGAGATACCCTTGGAAGCTGTAATCAAGCGAGTTAGGGAATGCACTTCGTGGCCATGATCTTGCGAACTTGGAGTCCGTAATCGTGCCAGTTTGGAGATGCTGTTGCAGGCAGTAATCGAGTGTATTTGGAGATACACTTGAAGGCCACTATCAAGTGAATACAGAGATGCACTCCAAGATCGTGATCGAGCAAGATTAGTGATGCACTTGGAGGCAATAGTGGAGCTGAATTAGAGATACACTTGGAGGCCGTAATCGAGCCAGTTTGGGGATGCACTTGGAGGCCATGATCGTGCGAACTTGTAGGCCGTAATCTTCAGAGATTGGAGATTCACTTCAGAGGCTGTGATCGAACGAGATGTGACGAGTACTGTGGGGACGAATTCGAGTGTGGTCATCAGGTGGGTTGGTTTCGGGTTGTGGGCTGGGAAGCCTGATCGCTTTAGTTCTGGTGTACGTGTCAATTAGACTTAGCGAGAGTCAGTGAGTTAAGGTCAATAGAGAGATTCAGGACACCAGACAGTGTACAACAATTACTTGGAGGTGGTCAAAGCACTGCGCGCTGGGTGCTGAGACTGTATTCTTCAGTTAGTTGACTCTCAAACCTGGGAATGTGACACAGTGGCTTTACCTGTAAGTCCTCATGGCGAGCGGGTTGGTAGCAGTCAATCATGTAGGGAGGCACGCAGGAAGCGGAAACTACATTTGGGGGTCAACTCGTAATGATGAGAATGAAGGGAAGAGAAGCAATCTTGAGTATGCTGTGCTCTGTGAATGCTGTCCTGGGTGAATGCTGTCCTCGGTGAATGCTGTACTCGGTGTATGCTATACTTTGTTTAAGCTGTACTTAGTGTATGCTGGACTCGGTGTATGCTGTACTTGGTGTATGCTGTGCTTGGTGTATGCTGTACTCAGTATATGCTGAACTCGGTGTATGCTGTACTCGGTGTATGCTGTACTCGGTGTGTGCTGTACTCGGTGTAAGCTGTACTCGGTGTTTGCTGTACTCGGTGTGTGCTTGTACTCAGTGTCAACTCAAGATCACGGCATGGAGAGATAGAGAGGAATGACTTCACTATAAGTTCTGTGATGATGGTAGAAGTAGTGGTTGAGAAAGAGAGAGATGGGCAATGAAGATGAGAACAATGTGGAGGATACGAGCGAAATTGAGAAACCAGGGGGACCACTTCACTAATTTGGTTGGGAAGACCTCGTATTAGTGTTGGGACACGCCAGATGCGGACCAGTACCTGCCTTATTGGGGATGGTGAATTGACTCTCACATCAAAATCTCTTAAGTCCCAGTTTCTTATGATGATTTGCCCCATCCCCTCTCACCTCTCTCCTTCTCGTGCTCAACTCTACCATCACCTGAGAACATGATGTTAAGTCATGCCTCTCTATCTCTCGATGCCATGTTCAAGAGTTAACACTAGGTACAGCATACAGAGAGTACAGCGTACACCACGTACTGCATCATCCCAAGATCGACTGTCTGCCACCCGCAGCCAGTCTCTCAGCTCTCAGCGGACCGTGTTGTACTCCATTCTCTACATTCCCACAATTACGAGTGAACCAATGAATAGGGTCTCAGCTTCCATCGCACATGCATTCCAATCTACCGACTCCAGATTCACTGCCTCCAGATTGACCGCCTTCAGATCAAGTACCTCCAGATCAACCGCCTCCAAGTACTCCTCCAATGTTGATCAATCATGTCCTCCAACTGCTTCTCTGAGTTCACTCGATCTCGGCCTCAGTGCATCTCAAACCTGGCTCGATCACGGCCTCCGGGTGCATCTCTGAGTCCATTCAATCTTGGCCTCCAAGTGCATCTCCACACTTGCTCAATCCCGGCCTCCAAGTGAATCCCTGAGTTCACTCGATCTCGGTCAGCAAGTGCATCGCTGATATAGCTCCATCCCAGCCACCAAGTACATCTTCGAGGACTGATGGTGGGTGTACAGTGATACAGGGGTAATGGAGATGGAAAGTGTGACAGTGAGTATATATTCGGCAGAACCTGGAGTAGATAGACATCACCTCGTTTCCATTTCATCTTATGATACAATCAAAATACACAGTCTATCTTTCCCAACCGTTGGTCCCACTCGCTCTGTCCAAGACTTTGTGGATCTACGCAATTGCGTGGATCCTCAATGCTGGATAGTACATTAGCAAAATGTATGTTGGTAACTGGAAGCCTCTGGGAGTGTCTGAGAGTTGTCGGACCAGAATCCCCAGGTGGTCAAATCCCAGCCTTTTCGGGACCGATGCAGTGGCCTTCAGGTGCACCTGGGAGCACCTGGGAGTGCCAGCGGCAAGCCTGGGTGCCCCGACGACACACCTGGGAGCACCTGCGTGTGCCGACGACAAGCCTCGATGCACCGACCAATTGCCTGGGAGCACCGACGACAAGCATGAGAGCATGTCGAATCACAGTTGAGCAGTTTCGGAATAACATCATCTCTGGGAATACTGCTGGTGCGCCTGCAAATCATAGCTACTACTCATCGTTCAATGATTTTCAAAACTCATGTATTCAGTCTGTATTCTCTTCTATGTATCTATGTATCTATCTACATACGGTATATCTGGACTGGCTGAAGGCGGAGGTTGAGAGCAATGCAAGGTGAGCCTGGAGATGACGATTGAGCAAACTTAGAGATACACTCGGAGACCGTTATCTTGTGAACTTACAGTCATTTGGAGGCCGAGATTGAGCGAGTTTGGAGATGCACTTGAAGGCCATGATCGAGTGAGTTTGGATATACACTGGGAGGCGGAGATCGAGTGAACTCAGAGATAAACATGGAGGCCGCAATGTAGGGAGGTTGAAGATGCACTTGGAGTAGGTAATGAAGCGAGTTTGGAGATGCACTTTACAGACGTAGTCGAATGAGTTTGGAGATGCACTCAGAGGCCATCATCATGCGTGATTGGAGGAGTACTTGGAGCCGACTGATGGGAAGTGGTCGAAGGGAGGATTGCTGGTTGCTAAGACTCAATTCTTCAGTTTGTTAATTAGCAACCGTGGGAATGTGGAAGGGGTATCCTTACATTGAAGCTCTCATGGAGGGCTGGCTGCTGATCATGCAGGGAGGCACGCCAGAAGCTGAAGCTACATTCATTGAACAACTCGTAATCGTGAGAATGAAGGAAAGTATGACAATGATTGGTGGCTGCTTTATACTCGGTGTATGCTGTACTGGGTGTTAACTCATGATCATGGCATTGCGTGATATCGAGGGATGACATAACTTTGTGTTCTGTGATGATGGTAGAGTTGAGTATGAGAAAGAGTGAAGGGGGATGAAGATGGGAACAATATGGAGGATATAAACGGATATGAGAAATCAGGGGTACCACTTGCCTGATAACGTCTAGAAGACCTCGTATTGGTGTTTTTACCTGCCGGATCAGGAGTAGTACCTGCCGGATCGGGAATAGACAATTGACTCACACACGAAATGCTTCTCTGTCCCAGTTGCGCATGATGATTTCCCCCATATCGTCTCAACTCTGTTTTTCTCGTCCTCAACTATACTATCACCTAAGATCCCAAAGTTCAGGCATCTCTCTGTATCTATTGATGCCATGATCATGAGTTACCACCAAGTACAGCATACACCGAGTACTGCATCATCCTATGATGGAATGTCTCCCGCTCCCAGCCAGTCTCTCATCTCCCATAGATCGTTAGACCTTTTTGTACTCAACTGTCTACATTCCCACGGTCTTGAGTTTGACCAATGAATAGAGTCTCAGCTTCCGTCCACGCCTTTCTCCTGATATACCGCCTCCAGCTTGCCCACCACCAGGTGCATCTCCAAACTAGCTTGATCAAGGCCTCCAAGTGCATCTCCAAACTCGCTCTATTACGTACTTGAAGTGCCTCTCCAAAGTCCCTTGATTATAGCATCCAAGTGCATTTCTGAGTTCAATTGATCTTGGTCTCCAAGTGTATATGCAACCTTTCTCGCTCATGGCCTCCAAGTTCGAATGATCATGGCCTCCATGTGCATCTGTAAACTCGCTCAATGACAGCCTCCAAGTTCGCGTGATCAATGGCCTCCAAACTCATTTGATTACGGTCTCCCAATTGCATCTCTCAGTTCACACGATCTCGGGCGCTAAGTGCATCATTAAACTTGCTCTATCACGACCTCCAAGTGCATCTCCCAGTTCACTCCATCCTGGCCTCCAAGTGAAGCTCCAAACTCGCTCGATCTTGGCCTCCAAGTGCATCTCTCAGTTCACTCGATCTTTGCCTCCAAGTGCATCTCCAAACTCGCTCCATCATGTCTTCTAAGTATAGCTCTATGTTCACACGATCACGGCCTCCCAGTTTATCCCTCAGTTCTCTCAGTGGGCATCCCCAGGTGCGGTCCAATTCCACTGAAGAACCCATCTGCAGCCAGATTGGCCATATGTATATATATAGAGAGACTTAGATAGATAATACATGCCATATTATGATGTAGCAAATCTTGTGACTGTACAAAGATGAATACAATGGACGAAAAGGCTTGTTGTTATGGAACCATAACAACCGCTGCTGTCAGAATATGGCACCAACTCTCCCACAGAGTAGTACAGTGGTCTCAGCTGCTCCAAAATTTGACTATCCTACAAGTCAAATCTTGTAGCATTCTGAATGCACCTCCGTCACAGCAGGTGCTTTTAGGAGCACCTGAGAATACTCTTGCAGAGTCTGAGAGCACTTTACTTATCTCCAGGGGGGCCTGAAAGCATCTGGAAGTAATTAGAGATACTGGTGAGGTCGAGCGGAGTGTCTGGGAGGTTTGCATGTGGCTTCCAGACCAATTTACATTCTGCTGATGTAACATATCTTCTAACCCGATCGCTACACGCCGCCAACCAGAACTGCTCTTTCTCATGAATTGTATTTGGATGTCGTGAGAGTGTTGCGGAGTGTTGATGGTGGGCTCCCTGCCTTCGAGGTTCATTGTTTGACCACTACGGCCTAAAAGTGTTGCATCTCTAAGTTCTCCCAATGGGCATCTGCAGGTGGTTCTCCGATTATGCTTGACTACCATTTGCGGCCAGATTGACCCTATGTACATCTATAGAATGACTTAAATAATGGATGCCATATTATGATGTAGTCAATCTTGTCACTGTAACAAAGATGAAATGCCTTGTGGTAATGTAAGAACCACTGCTGTGACAATACAGCACCAAGTCTCCCGCTGTGCTGCACAGCGGTCTCGGCTGCCCTGGAAGTCTCCCGCAGTTCTGCGCAGAGCTCTCAGGAGCTCCATAATTTGACTATCCTATCAGTCTAATCTTATAGCATCCTGAGAATACTCTTGCAGAATCTGGGAGTACTTTGCTTAGCTCCAGGAGGTGTGGAAGAATCTAGAAGTACTTAGAAGCACTGGTGACGTCACCCAGAGTGTCTGGGAGGAATGTGTGTTGGTTTCAGAGGGATTGACATTTTGCTGATGTATCAAGCGATTAGAGTCGAAGAGCGAACCTTCATATAAGCGAGGCTGCAGTGTCCCAGAGGCGTTGCTAACACATCCTGGATCGAGACACCCTACAGACTCAGGACACTGATTCAACAGTGCAAACGATTCCTCCTCTCAAAGAAATCTCACACCCAACCAGTTAGATTGGATGCGATGGGTGCGATTGCTGCGATGGCTGAGGTGTTGAGTTCAACGGGTATACATGATTATGGCAACCGAATGATATGTCGCTAGAACATGTTTGGGACAATAATGGAGAGCAGTTTGGCTTCATTTTGGGTCAACATTGTGTCAACACCCTCAGAGGACATCATGTCATCACCCTTGGAGGAGCTTGCATCAACACCCTTGACTGAGTTTGGGTCAACATTGTCATCATCAGGATGAGGTCGGGTCAATGTCAGCATCGGAATTTGTTTCAAGGGATCTCGAGAACAGGTCAACCAGTGGCAAAGCCAACCAGATCGACATACAGTACGGTATTCGGATAGTCTATATGCAGTGGGGAGGTAATGGGCCCCGGATACTTGGGAGATGTCGGCAAACCCACACACAATCCCCGGGGAGCGCTGCGGTTTGCCAGCTACAGTACGCTGGGCATGTGATTTCCGACAGCCTTGAGAGACCGGTGGTGGCATTTGTGGCCATGAATCCGGAAAGTCTGTGGACTCCTCTACTGTGAGGGCAAGGAAGCTTTGTTAGCAGTACAATATGTACCTTCACCCTAAACCTACAATGATGACAACCCATCCTCCACCAAGGAGGCCATGTCCGGGGATTCACAAAATACGGGAATGAGTTTCCTAGGGCTAGCTGAGACGGAAGAGTGACCTACGGAGAGGCGTCTCCAATGACAATTGCAGCGATGGAAAAGTGTCTCCAATTTCGACAGCGACACATATTCGACTGCATGACCATCCACCACCATTCAACAGCTTATAAGCACTTCCGTTTAAAAAGAAATGACGATCAACACCTACACTTTATTTGTCGAGCGGAAGGTTACATTGCCATGGAGAAGTGTCTCCAATTTCAATACACCAATGTACAACATGTAATGCCAATGTTGACATGACACGGACACATACTGGACTATGCGAGCATCCGCCACCATACAACCAGCTATGAGCCCTTGCGTTTCAATGGGAAACAACCATCTTCCACTTGGTTTGTCCAGCGGAAGTCCACATCGCCACAGTGAAGCATCACCAATTTCAACACTGACAGAACTACGCATGATTGAGACAGAGAGGCTGCGTATGGGAATCAACGACGCTCCAGCTGGTTGTAGCAGTACCTTTGATACAGTGCACGACAAGTACTGCAGGTTGAAATGTACATCCCACCACAATACTGATCGCGATACAACAAGACTGTGTGTCACCTTCGGAGGAGCGGTTAACTGGAAGTCAAGACAGTTGAAGCCGACAGCACAATCGACTATCAAGCTTAGGAATCATGAGCGGGAGAATGGTCCTTTGGGAGGAGCTCAGGGCATGGGATGGTTTGGCTTCTGTTGTCTATCTTCCGTTTGTTTTCTGCCTAATATCTTTCTATGGCTTAGTTTTTCAGGGACGTGATAACGCCCTGGAGGAGTGTTAGACTGAGTCTTTGTACAGTACCCCATCACGTGGCTTCGGGTTAGGGCTAGCAGCTGCTATATAGATACGTGTCATTTTAGACATAGACTCAATCAATCAATTGTCTCGACAGGTTCGTCACGAGAAAAACTCAAGCGGCACATTTTGCCTGCTGACAGGGCCATAAGAACTACCTGCATCTGAGTGTAGTGTCGTGACTGCTGTGCTGAATCTCTTTATTAACCTAAACTCACTGACTCTCTAAGTCTAATTGATACGTACAGAAGAACTAAAGTTCATGCGGCTCCGCCTCTCTCAACCCTAAACTAACCCACTTGATAACCACACTAAAATTCATCGCCACACTCCTCCAGGGCGGGATCATAACCGTAAGTGCTAAACTGTAAAGAAAACAAAAATAGAGCTTGGCTGAAGATCCTCTGAAACAATTAGGCTCTCGCTCGATGCCTCTTTCCTGCAACCTTCACATCAAGCGGGAATAACACTCCAATCTGGCATGCCACGCCCTCAAGACTTCCTCGACCTCGACTGGTACTCTCTGCTGGCGCTTTGTCGTATATCTTGATCCCATAGCCATTGACTGTGACAATCCGCAATTCACGATGCATATGCCACAATTGGGAAAGCAAGTTGTGTTCTCCTTCAACCTGCAAGACGTTTCTCACAACAACCTCTTAATTTCACCGGCATCCTGCCAGCAGAAGCCTCAATTGCATGTCTCCGTATCTGATGGCCTTACCAGCAACCCTTCCAGCCAAGTCGTGAATTTCCTGGTCATCTCTTTTGCTGTACTGTGTGTACAGTACGAACTCTTGCCAATCTCCGCACACGTCAGATGTGGCAGCACACTCCAAGTACCAGCTCTCTTTCCATGGGCTTTCTCTGCTCGCAACTGTCATCCAATAGTTTTTATTTTATGTTGTCATCTTCGTTGCTGCCGCTGCCGCTGCCACTGCCGCTGCCGCTGTCTCTGTCGGTGCTCCGCTCTCCACTGGGGTAGTGCTGGGACAATACAATGCAATGTTTCCCACCTGATGGTATCTGTAGCATTTCTGGGTATCCTGCCACTTTCTCCAGCAATGCTTCTCACTCTCCGAACTACTACCATTCCTCTTACTATAAATATCATCGGACTGCCAGAACGTCCGAGTCTGCTTCCATTTGTCACTCTAGGTCTGCAACATTGAGAATATGGCTGCCACCTCCGAATCGTCTTCCTGCTGTAAAGGTGCTTCGTGGTGTTTCAACTTTCTGACCATCTCGTAAGGTTAATCGGCCATGGTGTCGATTTTATTGTTCATCAACTGGGTGATAAACCTCCAATCATCATCCTTAGGTATACACTGCATCAGGTAGTAGCTGTGATCTCTCTTTGGCATTGTACCAGTCGAACTCTCCTCACAGACATTGAAGTCATTCATATACCCTTGGATCTTTGATGCGTATTCCTTCACATTTTCACAATCCCTCAACTTCACAGCAGACATTTCGTCTCACAAAGCCCAAACATTCAGCTTCACCTTCGACTTGGAGTCCTCCTTCAGCTGATCCCACAGCACTTTCGGGTGTTTTTAAACGCCATACTGCTGCTGTAATGACCACTCTATGGCAAGGAGAATAGTCGACGTTGCAATTCCATGCTGCTTTTTCCATGCTTTCAACTCTGTCCCGTCCTTTGTGTCCAGTGATTCCTCTGTACCGTCAACAATGCTGAGAACCAGTTTCTGCTCCAAGAGTATTTCATTTTCCAAACTCCAGCTGTTGTATTCCATGCCTTCATACATCTTAATCGAAATCGCGGTTGATTTGGCCATGTTGTCGTCCGTATTAGCACCAAGTCTTTCTCCACTTCTCCAAGACCATGTCGATCATGCCGCAATCGGAGTCCAGTTCCTCCAATAGGTGAACTTACCAAGCTTATAACGTGTAGTGTCATGACCACTGTGCTGAATCTCTTGATTGACCCAAAATCACTGACTCTCTAAATCTAATTGACATGTACACAAGAACTAAAGTGCATGAGGCTCCGCGGCTCTTAACCCTAAACCAAACCGTTTGATGACCGCACTCAAATTCGTCCCCGCACCGAAGGTAATGGAGAAATAAGCATTCAAACATAGGTGCCTCAGGTTTATCAAGCAAGCAACCAGGTGGCTGGGGATCTGGAAGGACGCACAGCGCACATTAAATGAGCATCACCACCGATGCATGACATATGTGACAGCCACAGGACCATGACCCCAGTCACTTACAGGAAGAAATAGATGCATACCAGCATCTGTGAGAGCAGTGCAAATAGCCTCTGTCTAGGCTGTAGTGCTGTATTGAAGCTAACACTGTTTGGATCCGGAAGAAGACAACCGGCGTGATGTCCGCCAGCTTCCCCTTAATCTCCATGGAAGGCCAACCCTGGGTGCACTGCCATCACATCCAACAGGTGTGCTGATGAGAGTTTCAGGATACACGTCTGAATTGTTTGCCCTTGACAGCAGACAACAATGGTTTGTGGCAAGGCCCTCAAGCAAGTGCAAAACCTCCAAGTCCAAAGTGCTCTATGATTACCCCACACCTAGTGCACTGGTAGGCAGAAAGGCCATAACAGAGCATGTGCGCATCAGGAGAGGAGAGATGATGCGCTGGCCAGAGATGGGGGAGGAGCCAGAAGTGAAGCCCACTATACTGGAGGATGATGCTGCAGCCCAGAGAGCCACAGCAGTGGGTTTAAATGGAAACCACTGGATGGTCTTCCGCAGCTACATCGGTATGGGATGGATCCATGTGTTTGACACTAAACTCTGGGCAATCCGAGTCGCACTCTGACACTGAGTTGCAAGAGCACAGGTGCTACGAGCACACCGGATCACAACAGTGGCAGTGTTGTGTGAATCGCAGCCAGCTATGAAATGGACGGCGCACCTGGATTCAGGGCCAGGGCAACAACCAGCAAGAGCAATACATGATAATGCTAGGGCCCTCCATGCCCACAAAATCGAAGCTGTGGTTCACTGAGTCCCAGGACAGTCGGATATCTCCAGGAATGATGTGGTGGATAGCCAGCTGAACAAGGCATGACCAAACTGAGACTACACAGTACATGAGTAGATCTGCACTTTGGCCAGAAATAGAGCTAGGCAGATCACCGAACAGAGAACTGTGCGGGAGGCCAAGTTCGAGTCCAACACATGCTCCACACACTACAGATATTGACTGATGGGTAAAGCCAGAAGCAAGAGATCCATCCCAATGACAAGCATCAAACCCCTGGCAACAAAGTTCTACAGACTGAAGACCGGACATGTGCCGACTGGATCATACCTACACTGGATCAGACACCGAGAGGATGACAATGGATGGTAGTGCGGAAGACCCATAACTACAGATGCAGGAGCCTGTCTGCTGCCACTGCAGCCAGTGGAATAACCAGCAGAAAGTACTGCTGAGGTTGGTGGGCAAGGCCACTGGATGGAAACTGAGCAGATGCCGGTATGTGCAAATCTCTGAGCTAGGTTCCATTGAAGAATACAATCAAGTAGTAATGGAGTTCCTCACAGCTACCGACATTGGAAAGATCCCACCAAAACTGGCAGAGAATGACGGACAGTAGGTGTCCAGGTAGAAGGTGTCTGGGCAAGAGGTTTCTGGGCAGGTTGTGCCCAGGCAGGAGCTTCCCAGGCTGCAGGTACCCAGGCAGGAGGTGCCCAGGCATGAGGTGACCAGAGAGGATTAAGTCTGTTTGGACTGGCCCGGTCTCTCACTTTGTTCATTTATCATTGAGTTGTTTACAATGCTGTGCACATGATTCGGTTTATTTTGTCACAAGGGACAATGGGTACCAGGTTAGAGCTCCGCCATCTTGCCAGCTCATCCTGATTTGGTGGGGGTATTATAGGCTCCATTATACTCTGATTAAACTGAACACGGTATGAATAAACGACAATCAAAAACTGTTTGTATATCTTGAAGATGAGTGTGAATGGAGTGTCAACAATTTTTTGGTTTACATTTTTGGCAATCAGAGGTCTGCATAGTCACATCATTCCAAAGTCATTGCATTTGCCATCATCTTCAGTAAAAAAAGAAAGTGAAGCACACATTACCCCATTCTAGAAGTGAGCATCAACAGTGAGTGAATGGCTTATAGTCTTGTGAGTTTAATAGTAGAAACAAGACCTAGTCACTGTGATACATATTCACAGGATTAGCTGTTTCTATAGGCAACCATGCTAGCAACGACATCACTACTATCTCCTAAAATCGAATGTCAACTGAATGTCAGCACTTTTTCATATCACATCATGGATAGTCAAGGTGCTGTACAATGCAATTAACACATAATCAAAATATTTGCAGTCTTTATGGGCAAAAATGCAAGTGACAATATTGCTATTTCCACCTAACAATGAGTGTCAATATAGCATCCACGATTATTTGTCTTGCATTTTCGATAATCCAAGGACTGAGCAGCAGTATCAACACATCATCAAAGTATTTGCTTCCTTGATGGGCAAAAATCTTGGTGATGATAACACTACCACCTCCTAAAAATGAGTGTAAATGGAGTATTATCGATTTTTCGTCTTATAACTTAGATCAATAAAGCACTATGGAAAAGCACTCGAACCACATCTGCTCATTGGAAGTGATACCATAAATCACTCTCTTCAGCTGGTTTATAACATCGTCTGTAACAGCCATACTTCAGGTGGTAGCTTCAGTCACACGATTGCAAAGAGGGACTTGAAATTCTTCAAGCTTATTAGCGGATATATTAGGTGGCCCATTATGCTCTACATCTGCAGCAGGCTAGCTCTGAGTTAGGTTTTTGGTAAATGTACTACTGGGACCAATTGCCCTAGACTTGACTTTCTGCTATAGTTGTCACACACAATATTGAGATATTTTATTGAAATGCTTGCATTTAACAGATGTTGCCTATTGCATTTCACCCTCCAATGGCTCTTTTGCCCTCTTTCAATCAGCATCTGACTATTTGGTTGGTGCCTGTTGGGCTGTCCCCAAATGCAGCTGATACTGGCTTGGTGTTGGTACACTAACTATTGTAGCCAGTACCTCTGAACATCTATTGCAGCACTGATTTCATAAGTCTTTTGTTTTTGTTACTATTAGAATACAATTACCAACTAGTCATGTAGTTTGGTCTGTGCTGACTTTGACGTTTTGTGTTCCCAACAACCACACTTCCTCCTGTGCAATCACTTCAGTGCATTATCTAGTATACTGTGGGAAGAATCAGAGTCACTGGATTGGCTGAGAAGTAGAGGGAGTTCACATAATGTCTGTACTCCTTACAATACGATTCAATCAGAGGCCGATTGAGCTGCAGCTTTGATCCCATGTTGGGAGCAGTCCAGGATATGACTGAATTTCACTGGCAGTGTGATGTTCATGTCTGGAATCTGGTTTCCCTGCCCAAAGTTTCATTTGAATAACCGAAATAGTTTATAGAAGGGTGTGAAGTCTAGATATCATAGTTCTAAGGTAAATCTATTTTCAAATTGATCATTGCCATGTCTAGCTTTCAGGTATCTGAGCAGCCAGTACAATATGTCCTTACTTAAACCTGAAAGCAGCTGATGCACTTCATTGGGCTGCCAAAGCTGATAGAAATTATCAAGAGGGTATTGCCAGAACTGGTTGTTGATTGGACGAATACCCAGAGTGTGCAGAGATCAGCAAAAACTAATTTTCCTTGATTAGATTAATTCAGTTTATTGTATCCTTAAACTCAAAAAAATGAAATTGAGATTTCACTGAAATATGGTATTACTTTGCCATTCCAGAGGTTTCTTTCAGTATTCACAATGCTGTTTTCAAGTGTTACAACCAGTGTACCCACTGTTGTGAATCTGACAAGGAGCACCTGACGCACAGTACACAGTTTCTTTGGCAATATCACAAATCTTCCCTTCACACACATCTATGTTGCCAAATTCGACCTGACCATGTGATGATGATTATGCTCACTCCATGCAGTTAATGAACTGTGTTGTTCCTGTACATAAAGACCATCAGGAATGTATTTAAAGAATAATCATTACCATGCCGAAGTGGTTTACGATATCTAATTGGTCAATATATGATAGTTCAGAACCTGGCAGATGTTCAACCATTGCAGGAGCATTATTCATCATTGCGAATATGATTCCACACTTTAGGGATCAGACCTCAGTAAACAATGAGTTCTACTACACTTACTACAGTTATTATATATCAACAAAACATAGATTAAAATAGCACACAAAGGAAATCCTAAATCCCATCACTGACACCATTCCTACCCACCAACAGACATTGCAACAATTACAATCTTAGTTCCATCAACAAATCAAATATTCTCAACGCTATTGACATTGGCAATATTGGTGACATCGTTGGTATCATTGTTGCTGTCACTGCATAGGACTGACTGGCTGCTGCTGCCAAGGGCAGACCCACCGATAGGAAGAAGAGCTGAGAATCGCAAGCTAGCTTCAGTAGCAGCAAAACAGCTGCCAACATGATTAAATGAATTGTCAAGATGCTCAATTAGTGACTCCGGAATGAACTCCAGGAAGTCTTCATCAAAGCTGCCTTGATGGTTGGGATGTTGTGCCATCACTGGGTTGATACTAGCTGAGAGAATTCTTCAGTGAATGAAGCTACTGATATTGTCTAGTTGTTTGGGTTCCTCCTCTGGCGAGGAAGCATACAAATCAGAGTCATGACTACCAAATTGAGCTTTGCATGCAGGTTTAACCACATGAGTAATGGTTCTAGTATTGCACTTGCGTTCTTCTCCACCTCCTGGATCAAACTCTGGCAGTACCCTGAACTGACTTGTTTCCTTGGCTAACAGAGAATGGTGGATGGCTGTTGTGTTCAAGGCAATGAACATTGGGTTCATTTTATCAATCAAAGGTCTATCATTCATTTCCATTTGTCAAATGCCATAGAAGTTTATCCGGTGATTAGGATCCCCAATTTCAGTTGCTGGGAAGCATATCTTGCACTCCGAAATTGATAGTCAAGACAACGATTAAACAAGAAGGAACAATTTAACTTGCCTCATGAACATTTGTGGGGCAGGTGAATCTATCCTTCGCCAATAACCATGTAGCCATTTTCCGAATCTCTTTAGGAGACTTTTTTTAAAAGCCGTAAATAGAGTGAATTGAAGTCTCGTAGTGATATACCATCACTGCATGCGAGGAAGTAATCTTGGTGAGAGTTTGATGCACAATATCAGTAATGAAAACAATTGTTGAGATGATTCATTTACCAATGAAATGTAGGCATGTAGAGGGTCTCAGTTTCTCTGGCATGGATCAATCCTGGCAATTTCTTCATACCATGAACTATGACTCTGGGTGGTTTTCACCACATTAGTGACAAAGCGATTCAAAAACATTGAACAATTGATATCTAAAGTATTTACATGGGCCATAACCATCACCAGAATGCGTGAATGAGCTGTTAAGGCATTGTATTATACCCCAATAATGAGGAGTATCAGGTCATCAACAAAGGGCTCATATCATGGCAAATTTCCAGCTGTCAATGTATTCCAATGCTCACTGGCTTCGTTTGAATCCTTCCTTTGGGTAATATATACAGTAGTGGGCAAATTGAATCATTTAAATGGTGCATTGATTACCATCTTGGATGCCTGTAATGCAAGCTCGTGTTCATCCTGCTGATTATACACAATCCAGACCTCCAAATACGCAAGATGAAGGCACCGCGCCAAGGTAAAAGTTATTTATATTGCCATGAGGGATTTTCCCAGATTTCCAGTGAACGAATCCTTTGTTGGTAACTTGCCCATGGCTCTCCAGGATGGTTGCCAAAGAGGGTCCAGCATTGGATTGCCAATTGTCATTTCGACAATGAGTGTCATTGTTGGGTATAGTGCTCAAATTGTCGTGGAGATTGTCAGCAGGGATAGTTTGTCTACTTCTGCTGGTGCTGGAAGCAGGAGGAGGATGAGGAGATCCGTGGCGTCTGTGTGTCATAATATATAATGGCGGTGAGTAATTAGTACAAAAAAATTTAAGCAGTGACGAAAGGAAATTTGAGGGAGTACATAGTAAATGAATTCAAGTGTTGTGTAAAGCAAAGAAAGTGTTGATACAATTAAACCATTCGAATGATGTGTCTTTTGATCCTGTTAACAATTCTAGGATCTTGGCTTGTCCTGCTACCCATGCTTCAAACTTCTTCGATGCACAGGCACTCGGAACTAACAATAGCAGGTGGAAAGCATGCCGCCTGGTTGCTGAATGGCATTCTGTGTTAAAAATGAAAATTGCAATGAGCTAAAACGTGTTTGCATTTCACTGATCATTCTGGCTTAGCTCAGCTGGGCAAAGATATTGAACTACTGATTAAATGAGAGCCATATACAGAGTTCTATCACTACCACTATACCTATCACAAGTAGAAACATCTCAACAATTGATCGCAACATCATGAACCCCCAACACTGCTCTTCATGCAATAATATAACTGATCTAAAAGATGATCAACGTTACACCAATGAGAGACCCAAAACCTCTCGACCAAAATGCTACATTATTACCCATCTGTCCAGCCTCCAAACTGCAATAAAAATACCCACCCACAATGCAAATCCTTGAACAACTGTTCAGCTGGTATATTCCACCCTCAAAATGACTAATTTGAAGCTGCGCGGGTACATGTATGCTTCCTACTGTCCAAGAACTGGCAGCAGCAGAATTCACAAAGTTATTGTACTTGTGTCAGCAAGCCACATCCTGGTTAGCAACAATACTTCACTTGTAATCGGCACAGTGACCAAGAGCACCATTTTAGATGACTACAAAGTATCACTGCTGTCTGATAATCCTCCTTTCAAGCTTGCATTGCAACATTTGGAAGCCAGTATTTATTGTCGAAAAGTTTCTTGGATTTCAGTGCTGCATCTCAGCATCAGCATCTAATTCCTCTTGATATTGTCGATCATATCCTCCGCTGGAGGTGGGAGGATGTCATCCAGACAAAGGTAGCTGCAGCCACCATAAATAGATGTTGAGGTCCCAGGTGTGCCAACAGCTCGTTGCCTAGTATAAATAATGCAAAACAGTTGTGGGTTGATTAATTCCAGCTCTGCCTTCACCCATCCAGCAGCAGTATTGTTATCGAAGATTGGGGTAACATCATATGCGTGCTGACCACCCTCTCCATTTGGCTCCTCCTGGCAGCCCAAAGCTCTCGGATTTACCAGCTGGGGTCTTACAGACTGGTGATTGCTGTATGCACAAATTGACAAAATGGTTGTACCAATGATTGATGTAACTATTGGAAGTATTGATTCATTATTCCCAGGCTAGCACCATGAGAATAGCTGAGTCGTGTGTTCACCCACCTTGATCACAGCAATGTAGGGATTCACATAGTCAATGACAAAACTACCTGGCTTGACAAGGATATCGGTCGGGGCATAACATGGTACCTTGATTGGTGAAGACCTGTGAACCGAGGTTTCTTCCTTGTCATCTTCTGTATCTTCAAAACATCACGAAGAGCAAAAGAAGGATTGTGGAGATGAAATACATACAAACATGGACAAATTTCATTCACTTAGTTGGGGTTTGATTCAACCTATTCTTCGTTTGGCACAAGTCAACCTCCTCCGTAAACTGGTCTAATTCTGCCTTGAGTTTCTGACCATCAAGGGTACTCTTTTCTGCCATGTACCATTTCGGAAGCGGCATTTGAGACCCTATATCAGTAATTGGAGTAATGAAATACTAGACTATGAGATTCCATTACGCTGTGTCAGCACATTGGTCATTGCTGAGCATAATGGTCTGGGCAATCTCCCAGACATGCTCTGTCACTTTATTATCTATTTGAAGCGTCGTGCAGCCTCCCTTCCTGTCTATTATTCCCTCTGTTTCTGCAGCTGATTGGCTGACTCCAACGTTGGTGTTGTCAGCCCAGACACAGATGTGTTAAGGTGGCAGCTGGATAGTATTTCCATCTGTGATGACTGATTTCAGCAACCAGAAGGTATCACGTCACATATCAGGTTCCCATCGGTAGTCAATGATTGATTGGTGAATGTTCAATGATCGTTACTAAAAACAGACATCGAGAGTGTCGATTATGTCATCATGGGTAATGGGATTCCATAGTAGAGGCGAGAAGGGTGTGTTGGAGGTTCTTGAGATTGAAAGTAATGTGGGCTGGAAAGCCGAATATGTGTGTTCTCATGGGGGGGTTATTATGATCTGGTGACATTATCTTGTCCACTAATCAGCAACAAAACACATTGCATAGCATCATCTAACCGCTATAAGTCGTCCACTAAATGCTTAAATTGATCACCAAGACAATTAAACTCATGCCATGCAGTCATCTATCACTTCTGGATCATTGCTCTAATTCATGTACCCCACGATAATGTCACTGGGTCAGTATCTAAGGAAAATACAGGGTTGGTGGATGGCACTCACTTATCAAGAGGTGCAATCGTACATCAGACAATTGGCGTAGCAGGGTCGTGGGAGGGGGCAAAATATTCGCCCCTATAAGTTGAAAGCAGATGGGGCATGCTTTCGAGATCCACACCATGTTGGAAATGAGTAAGTGATGAACCAGTTTGCAAATGTGTGAAGGAGAATGAGGAAAATCATATGAGAGTGGTAGGACCCCTTTTTGGAAAAAGCAAAATCAGGTGCGGCTGTTTCTGAGGACCAGCCGGTATGGTATGGTCACAGTAGCTGAAGTACCATCCAGATGATTCTTAATGCTGTTGCGACACCTGATTTTGCTAACGCAATATGCATATTGGTCAACAATGTCTTCACCGCTTGACAACAACCACCTATGTCAGTGATTACATCACTCACCATAGTTGTGACCTCAAAAGATTGATGGTATACGTATCAGCCAAACAACTGCCTAATAATTATTCTGTGATCAATTATGATAGTATTCTACATCCATTTGTTCATGAATCGTGTTGCGACCCATCTCATCACCCCTCTGACAATGCATGCAGCAATACAGAAGCTAACACTGAAAATGTATTGATCAATCCAGAGCAACTTCCAGTTTCAACATGTCTGTATGTTACTCCACACTTGTACAACCATCCAGCAGGCAAGCCTAACAGTAATGAGTATTGCAATATCTTCAATGATTTAATAGATCTATAGTTACTGCTTTCTCGTGAGGAAGAGTATCAATTAGCAGACCAGTGCGCCACCCACAAATTGAGCAGAGCTGCAATCAAAGAGCTGTACAGGAACCAAATAATGATAACTGTCAGCAACTTAATTCATACCAACATCATATTCAGATGGTTGAACGCCATGTCATGCACGATGGGCATCAACTGATGGAAACAGCTCACTGGATGTTCCAATTGTTTGATTGATCAAGACAACCTTTGCGACAATAATTTCACATATTTCTTTAACTGCCATTCTGCTGAATACGTTGAGTTTCTGATGCAACAGCCTCCGTTCGGGGAATATAAGATGTATACTCCATTAGAGGAAGTTAATGATGCTGAGAAACGTATCTACTCAGAGGTGAAATGTTGCAACTAGTGGTGCAGTGAACAGGTATGTTGGTAAAATATTGTGATAGGTACGATGATTTTTACTGTGTCAATAGCTATGGCTGCTGCTTGGAGGTATGATTGCCCCTTGGTTTGGAAGTACAGACCAGACACACCTTACACACTATTTAGCCCACAAAATGGAATCGTCGGTATATTTGAGTATTGGAAACGTTGACTACACAATAAGATCAAAACCTTTGAATCTTGAAGCCATCATTGTTGCACTTCTTCCTCTGCCTCCGAAATGACACTATACAGGACATGGAAAAACAACCACTGTGAAGGATTAACAAATCCCAAATCGAAAGGTTCTAAGAAAGGTCTTTGAGTTTCTCTCTCGTCCACTCCACATGCTTCTCAACACAGAAAAGCTTATCCATGGAGCTGATGGCCAGATGCGGCAATGTGATCCTGCAATTTATGCATGGACGGCTGACTACTTTGAAAACATTTACTTGCATTTAACCAAGCAGCCCTATTGCAATGTATGCGAAGCACCAGAATCTGCATCTGGAGAAGGGCGTTCATCATTGTGCCAATTGAGAGACTATTTGCTATACTGCAGAAACATGCTACTGGTTGTTAGCTCGAGGCTTTGTAGAGTACGTCATCACATGGCTGCGGGTTAGGGCTGGCAACTACTATATAGGCTACGTGTCATCTTAGACTAAGACTCAATCAATCAATCATCTCGACAGGTTTGCACAACAGCTTATGAGCACTTCTGTTTGAAAAGAAATGACGATCAACCCATCCACTTCGTTTGTCGAGCTGATGTTAACATAACCAGGGAGAATGATACCCAATTTTGATGAGCCACCGTGCAACAGAGTATACCAATTTCGACACCAACATTGACACCGACACATACTTGACTACACAAGCTTCCATGATGGAACCGGCTCCGATCAATACTTCCACTTCTTTTTTCGAGCGGAAGTCAACATAGCCATGGAAAAGCGTCTCCAATTTCAATACCGACACAGACACACCTTCGCATACACACGCACACACTCGACTACTCGAGCATCCGCCACCATACAATATGTTATGAGCACTTCTGGTTAAAATAGGAAACGATGATTAATACTCCCACTTCATTTGTCGAGCGAAAGCTAACATCCCCATGCAGCAGCGTCTCCAATTCTAACACCAACACCAACAGCACAACCCATGATTGGGACCGAGAGGCTCAATATGGAAATCAACAACGTTCCAGCTGCGATCACGATACAACAGAACTGTGTATCAACTTCGGCAAATCAGTTGTCTGGAAGTCAAGACAGTTGAAGCCGACAGCACAATCGACTACCAAGTTCAGGCATGGGCCCATGATTGATGACTCTGATGCCATGAGCGGGTGTCTTTTGGGAGGAGCTCAGGGCATAGCATTAATAGAATAAGGTGCGAAAGTACAGATAGATTTGTTAGAATCTAACGCAGAGGATTCGAAGTAGTAATAAGATAAAAGTAACTAAGTAAAGAAGTGTTCGAAACAAGATCATATAATACTGAAGGAGGAGGTATCGAGAAGATATTATTGTATTCTTATCGATGTCAGAGCAAGTCCAAAGAACTGTTCTCTAACCCAGAAAACATTGTCTATATATACATAATATAAGGAGTGATTGTCTGTGATCACGGTCGTGGAACAATATCCTAAAACAGTAAAGAAAAACTCTTCAACTGTACATAATTATTAAACAAGAACTGTAAGGAAACCATTAGAACAATCTAGGCGCGTTCTAAAAGATAAGCACTGATAAATCCCTTTCCAACGTAACAAAAAGAAGATTCTAGACAAGTTCTAACCGGAACTTTCTAGACATCTAAAAGATAACAGAGAACAAAAGTATTAACACACCACATTATTCTTATCCGCAAAGACCTTCCATATTTATGGAGAATAAAAAGAAAGGTACAAATATTAGTAAGAGAAATGTAGATACTTCCGTATTTTCAATACCCCTTCTCACTTTGATCCAAATATCTTTGAGCATAAGTGGTCGTTCACATATCTCGTCATTCTCTTTGTACATATATCCGTTAAATTTTCTTCCGAAGGTACATACATAACTGACACATTTGCTTTATCGATTTGTTCTCGAGTAACGTGATATGCGACATCAATATGTTTTGATCGGTCATTAAGCTTCGGGTTATATGCAACATCGATTGCGGCATTGCTATCTCAAAAGAGAGCTGTCGGAATATCCATTTTCAATAACTCTTGACTTCCACGCTTCAACCAGAGATGATGTTTTGTCGTCATTGCAAGTGCCATATACTCAGCCTCACAGGTAGAAGTGGCAACGGACCGTTGTTTTCGACATCTCCAGGAGATAGTAGCGTTTCCAAGTTGAAAAATATATCCCAAAAAGCTTCGTCTTGTATCTAAGCAATTGCCGTAAGATGCATCCGTATACGCAGTCATTTTGAGTTGATTATTCGAGGCATAAAAAAGGTGTTTATCCTTCGTTCCTTGGAGGTAACTAAGTACTCGTTCTGCTGCAGTAAGGTGTGTAATCGAGGGAGACAAATTAAATTGAGAGAGGTGAGTAATTGTGTATGCAAGGTCAGGTCTAGTCCCAGTAACTAAATACATCAATGATCCAATTATTTGTTGATATGCAGTTGTATGGGTACTCTGTTCATCGACTTCAATAGCCTTCAACCAGTAGTTAGGGTCGATAGGTGTCAAAACAGGTTTACAATCTTGCATCGAGAAACGGTTTAGGATTGTCTCGATAAATGTCGTTTGGGATAGAGTGATCCCATTGTCGGTAAAGGTTATTTGGATTCCTAGAAGCCCATTGAGCTCTCCCATATCGTTGACTTTAAACTCAGTCTTCAATAGATTAATAGTTTGCTCTTTTAGCTCTCCAGTAGCTCCAAACAAAGTAATATCGTCCACATATATAGCCAAAAATACATTCCCTGATTCGTGGACAAGAACACAGGAATCCCAAGCAGTGATAACAATTCCGAAAGGTCCTAGGTATTCTACTAACCGGTAGTACCATTCCCTCGGAGATTGTTTCAATCCATATATACACCTCTTTAACTTTGGCACCATTCCATCTAACTGGCAGCCTTCCGGTAGATCCATATAAACTTCTTCCTTTAAAATCCCATATAAGAATGCAGTTTTGACGTCCAGTTGCCTAGGTCGCCATCCTTTACATGCTGATATAGCCAATAAAAGTCTCAGAGACTCGTAACGAACAACGGGGGCGAATATTTCATCGTAATCCTGGCCTAAAATTTGTGAGAATTCTTTGGCCACTAACCGTGCATTATAACGTTCGACTTCTCCTTGAGCATTTCCTTTGGCTTAAAATACCCATCTACCTGCAACTATTTTCTTTCCGACTGGTTTTGGGATTACATCCCAAACATCATTTTCCTTGAGTGACTTTAACTCGTCATCCAAAGCCTTCTTCCAATCTGACCATTGTGGTGACACTTTGGCCTGTCGGTAAGACTTTGGTTCGTCTATTAGTAGTACACTCAAATTTGCCCACTGGCTTCCTTCAAGTCCTTCCAGAGGTTGATTCTCTGGTGTAGGAGGTCAAGGAGGTGCATCAAGCATTGTTGCATCATTACCAAAACCATAACAGTCTGGAGGATTAACAACTCTTCCGGCATGGGTGACGACCTGACCAAATGGAATTGGTGGTGGCATCATAGGCCGTGGAGGAGGAAGACCGACATGTCCCATTGGAAGTTGAGATTGTTGGTCAGGATTTTGATGTTCTTCTTCTTCTAAGAAGTGGTCATCAGGAATTGCTGTATGTTCTAAACCGTCGAAACTTTGAAGATCGACTGGTTGTTCGGGTAAGGTTTCGCGATACACCATATCGTTATCATCGTAAACCCAATAGGGAGCCCCAAGATACTCATCTCTCTTTCCAGCCCTAATGTCTGCTAGAATAATTCGATCAACAGTTGGATGACCGGTGTCGAACATATTATCAGCTTCTTGAAGATTTTCCCTCATCCATTGTCTCCCCAAATCATCCTTTTCTTCACCTCTATTAGTATAGGTGTAATTAAGGGATGTTTGGGAGGATGGAGTTTGGTGCTGGTGAATAGATTTTGTTTGTTGGGGTAAAACCCCTTCTATCTGAAGAGGGGGGAAGAAAATGTCTGCCGATACTATGGTCTTTTTCGTATCGGGTAGGAACACTCTATAATGATTAATGGTGTTGGTATAACCGGTAAAAATAGCTCTTTGTGCCCTCAGAAAGAGTTTCTTTCCGTCCTTTCGTTTCTGATAAGGAACATGGATATAACATTCTCTGCTGAAAGGTTGAAGATGCTGGATTGATGGCTTTGAGCCATAAAAAGCCTCATAAGGAGTTAGATCCTTTAGTGCCGAATGAGGTTGACGATTTTTTATATATACTGAGGTTAACACAGCCTCAGCCCATAACTTCTTATCGTAGGCTACTGCACTTTCAAGCTTAGCTCTCAGTGCTTCTCCTATAGTTCGATTAAGACGTTCTGCAACTCCGTTTGACTCAGGGGAATAAGGAGCAGTAAACTCATGTATGATTCCTTTTGATTTAAAGAACCCTTTCAAGTCCATGGTAACATATTCCCCTCCATTATCCGTTCGAAACGCCTTCGGAGCCTTGTGGTGTTGATGTTCCATTTCTGTAACAAAATCGTTGATTATTTTAGTAGTCTCTGATTTTTGTTTCATAAATCGCACCCACGCAACCCTTGTAGCATCATCAATTAGAGTGATGTACTAATGGGAATTACCATATGACGGAACCGGAAAGGGTCCACTCAAATCGGAATGAACAAGATCTAGTTTATTCCTATCTTTCCTTGATGTAGACGGTCATGTATTTCGTGTCATTTTGCTTTTAACATAGGAGGAGCAGATAAAGTCCTTTGGTTTTGCTGGTATATCTGCATCAGAATATAATTTTAGTGCTTTGTCCATTGAGACTGGTGCAAGATGTCCGAGAGCCTGATGCCAGAAGTTGTAAGTAATATGGGCCGAATGTGAAATCTCAGGAATTTTAAACAAATTTCCATCAAAAACAGCTTCATACATAACTTTTGTTCCTTTATTAATTGAAATAAAATCCCCCTCCCCGAGCTCTGTATATCCTTTAGTGTGTAATTTTCTCCACGAAATCAGAGGATGTCCTAACTTAGGAACATGTAAATCATCACAAACACGGAAAGAAGAAACCATCCCACTTCTAAGAACACACTCCATAATCACATCGCCCTTGCCTTCAATCTCCATACTTTCTTGTGAACTGGATTTTACAAATCCAGAACACTTGGTATAGTTAAGGAGACGTCCTGCATAAGGGGTCATGTGTGAGGTACAGGCCGTGTCAAAGCAGAAGGAATTGTTTCTTACCTTAGTCTCCGTTATAATGTTTGCCTCTTCATCTTTCTCCTTTTCCTTCTTCTCCTTGTTGAGTTTCTGGAGGCGAAAACATTCATTCCAGATATGTCCTTCGGACTTTCCGGGATTATGTTTCTGGCACAAAGTGCAGGTTTTCGATTTTGGTGAAGAAGAATCGGAATTCCCCCTTGGCTTCTTACCCTTGTTCTTATTACCCGCAGGTTTAGAAGTAAACAGGGCAGTATTGTCCTGGGAGTCAGAGGTGTCGATATCCAATAGCCGTTGTTTGACATCGGCATATGACAAACTGTCTTTTGTCATAAGATTACCGATCACATTTTTATGGTGTTTAACCAAAAAACCCATCAAAAAATCTCGCTTGGCTGTATCTTCATTCAGAAAAGTTGCAAAGGTTGTTCGGTACGGATCCGAGGAACCTCTCGAGAGTTTGGAAAGGTGGAGTCACTGGGACTCAAACTTGGATATAAATTCAGACAAGTTATTGCCGGAGTACTGTGTCGGTAGAGAAACTAGATTCATTATTTGAGAAACTAGTGCATAAGCCAAATCTCTATAATATTTGGTGCGAAGCAAGGTCCACATCAGGTTTGGTTTCTCAAGCTCGACAATCTTCTCCAAGATGTCTTGTGAGACCGCCTGTATGAATATGGTTGACGCGGTATGACAAAGATGGTCGTAAGCATCGACCTCTGTTGCATCAGCTCCTTCAGCGGGGACCACACCATCTACCACCACTTCGTATGCCTTTATTCCCTTCAGGATTATAGTCATCGAGGCACTCCAGATCCTATAATTCTCCTGTCCCGTGAGTTTGCCGATATTATCGAGCTTAACATTAACGGGAGTCTTTTTATCTACTCGTGTAGAGAAGGAGAACGCATCAGCAGATGAGAAGCCTCCAGAAGCCATTGTTTTATCGAGAGGGAGTGGTATATCAAAGAATTGTGTTGGTGTTGTAGGTGTGGTGGGTGACTGTTCGGGTAGGTCTTCGTATTCAATCGGTTTACCGAAAAGAATAACTGATAGAGTTGGATAATCGGGATTAGATTCCGTATCGCTCATCTGGGCTCATAACCTAATAGAATACGGTGCGAAAGTATAGATAGATTTTTTAGAATCTAACGCAGAGGATTCGAAGTAGTAATAAGATAAAAGTAACGAAGTAATGAAGTGTTCGAAACAAGATCATATAATACTGAAGGAGGAGGTATCGAGAAGATATTATTGTATTCTTATCGATGTCAGAGCAAGTCCAAAGAACTGTTCTCTAACCCAGAAAACATTGTCTATATATACATAACATATGGAGTGATTGTCTGTGACCACAGTCACGGAACAATATCCTAAAACAGTAAAGAAAAACTCTTCAACTGTACATAATTATTAAACAAGAACCGTAAGGAAACCATTAGAACAATCTAGGCGCATTCTAAAAGATAAGCACTGATAAATCCCTTTCCAACGGAACAAAAAGAAGATTCTAGACAAGTTCTAACCGGAACTTTCTAGACATCTAAAAGATAACAGATAACAAAAGTATTAACACACCACATTATTCTTATCCGCAAAGACCTTCCATATTTATGGAGAATAAAAAGAAAGGTACAAATATTAGTAAGAGAAATGTAGATACTTCTGTATTTTCAATAAGCATGGTTTGGATTCTGTCTTCTGTCTTCTGTCTTCTATCTTCTTGTTTTCTGTCTGTTTTTCAATGGCTTAGTGTTTGACGGACGTGATAACGCCCTCCAGGAGTGTTAGACCTAGTATTTGTAAGGTACATCATGACATGGCTGCGGGTTTGGGCTGGCAGCTACTATATAGGCTACATGTCATCTCAGACTTGGACTCAATCAATCAATCGTCTCGACAGGTTTGTCACAATGCTCGTGACTCAGAGTGTGGAGATGGAGAGATGGGAAGTAAGATAATATTTATGAGATCGAGCTAGTCAAACCTCACACGTGGTGTTCGGGAATATGAAATGGATATTCTTCACAGCTACTATCAAATTCAATATTCATCATACCATCTGTCTCTGGATGCTTAGGAATTTGATCAACTGGGTAACATTCTTCCTCAGACAACATTTCAGTATTGATAAATTCCAACATCTCTGGGCGAGGATGCCTCCCTATGTTGGCTTTGATTGATTTGTCAAGCCATATATTCTGGTGATGCAATGGATAGGCAAGCAGACGACAGTAATTGGGCATGTGATTGCGGCAGATTTTGCGGTAAGTCTTTTAAACTTATTTACAAGGCAAAGAATTCCCTTCACAGAAGCCCTGTTGAACATCAAGAACTTAGTAGATTATCACCTTATGGCCCAGTAACCGTACCATACTGAATCAGTGGTTGAGTATAATGAGAAGTATCTAGGGAACATTGATCGTCATGATGATAATTGCAGTCGATTTCGCACTAGTAATCTACAAAGACATTGTTCGAAGCCTTGATAAAGAAGCTTACTTTCGATAAATTGGAGAAATGGGGTAGCGGCCCCAGTCACAATAACCTTTCTGTGGCTGTGAAATGTCATCGCGTAGAAGAAGATAAAACACCGATTTAGTGACAAATTCCCCACCATCTTGTTGACGAATCAGATTGCAACATCATGAAGATTTATGTGCTGATCCATTTCTCTGATCACATCTGCCAACTTGGCAACCTCTAAAACACAAGCTCAGAAATTGCAGACAGAGTGATGAAGGAACTTTGACAAATGTACCGACAATCACATGATTATAAGGCCCCCTTCAACATTTCGTGACTCTAAGCCAAAATGGAGGTGTTTCAGTATCGAGAGCTGAATGCTATTGCTGAAAAATGACGTTGCGAAAATGAAATGCCTCTAACCAAGGTGCCTATTGAGTAAATGATGAAAAACCAGCCACAAGATATTAAAACCCTTGATGGCTTGGGCGAGTGGTGTGCAATGCGAAACTGGAAACTACAGAATCCCATTGCTTCATGTTTCGAGAAATTTACCGACCCCGTAGACCATGTCTATCATGATCAGTATTTCAGTCATCACAACGATGCAAAATACAGCAGGTACAACACAGCAGCATTTCCAATGACATCATTTCAATGACACAACCAGGCCATTGATAAGGTTTGTTGCACTGGGTCCAAAGGTGGAGAAAGCATATGCCACCCAGAAATTATACTGCACTTCAATTGATGGGGACAAGTCCAGAGAGCCGCTCTAAGTCAACTGCCGGACTGATTCCCACCCAGTTGAAGTGACTGTTCATCATTGATAATGATGAATCAAGTGTTAAAGGGTTAGTTGCCTTGCGTCAGAGTTTTGCGACAAGGCCAATACATCCAACTGCTGGTATGGTGATTGTCGAGGAGAAAAATCAACCTCTGATGCAACCCTTGCACAATGTAAGCTACTGTGGTACTCCACATTCTGTCATTGGAACGACTTATATCGTCCGTATCAGTGCCATCCAAGGGGCAGAACACCATCTTCGGCTGAAGCCGTAACAAGATAACATGTGGTGGTAATTGAGCAACATGGTTCACATGAATGGTTTCTTTTTAAGTTACATGTAGATTATTCAATTCGATGCTTAAAGTAGTCGTGGCAGCAATATGTAGAAATCGGATGACTGTTTACTCTCACTGTCTTAATTTTTGTTATGGGAGTTGTGTAAGCTTGTGAATAATTGATGTCACAAAGAATTAAATAGTTAAGACTATTCTTGGAATCAATGGAACAGTTCAAAAAAACAGCCAAAACAATTGACATCTAGAAGACCAACATGGAAGAAACAAGTACAGCAAGTTAACTTGAATGGGAAAACAAGCTTTTGCAGTGTTGTGACCAGGCAAACACATCATTGAATGCTTCGAAGTATGGTGGAAGATTCCAAAGCTGTTGCTCAGATTATTTAGCTGATTGTGGAGAAGAATGAGTGCCTGGGGTCCATTTTCGGAACCCGGTTTCGCAATTTTCTGCCACCTCATCTGTGGTCACCAAACATGAGAATAAATGAATCTCAATCGAAGATTGCAATGATGGCTCTGCCGAGTTGCCTCTTGGGCATTTAACAGTCATCTAAAGACAACACTGGACTAATAGAATGTAGTACTCGAACAGACATTATCACAGACTGTCTATACCACTTCATATCATCTGCTGCATCGGTTTTGTTACCCATCTTTATAGCAGCCATTTCAAGGTGCTCTACAGTTTTGTCACCATTCTCATGTCAACATGACACACAGTTCGCAACCAACAACCAATGTACACTGTCGAATTCGAAGTCATCGGCCACAGTGGTAAGGATATGGTCTCCACCAAGGCGGTTACGGTGGGTCCTAAATGGTCCCCCCACCACAGTTCCCAGAACAAGGGCAGTCACCAGCATCTGTATAGAGAGTGCCTCCTAGACCGCTCTGATACAATCCAGTCAATGAGGGAATCCCTCGCATCTCATTGGATTCATGTGAATCTTTTGCTGGTGTCCATGAAAGACACCCCTTTAGCCTCGAAATGATATATCCCCAGCCACCAGCAGAAATGAGGAAAACAGATGTTGCAAAGAATTGCTGAGGAAACCTCTTTGCCGGAGATGTCCTATGATGAATATGATGCCGATGATTTGAGGGATCACTTATTGGACCTGGGTGGTGCAGAAGGCATATCCCGAATGAGCCTGACCTGAAACAAATTCTCTGTGAAGTACATTGCCTAACGGATGGGACATGCCAACGACAGGGGCTGTTGTAAGTGTACAGGAGTATGGGTTGCCAGCTGTCTGGAGATAATGGATCAGTTCATTATCAAGGGGCAGAACACTTTGCAACAGCTTTAAGGTTTACCCCTGTACTGGGAGAGTGCTGCTGCAGATTATTTGGTGCTGATCAAGAACTGGCTACCATAGGATGATTCTGATCATACAGAATGCATTCAGTGGCAGCTGATTGAAATGATTTGGAAGAAATTTGGAAGCAAAAATAGAGAGGTGAGGAAAATGGGAAGACTATGTAACAAGTAACTAGTGACAGATTTGAGAGAGCGCCTGGGGAAAGTGGCAAGCCCTAACTGCCCAGACGTGCCAAATACAATGATCGTGAAAGTCATTCATGGGGTGTTGAATGTTAACAATAATGTTGTATCACCCAATCAATTCCATGCTTTCTATACACATCTCAGACACTAGAAGGAGCTGAATTATTCCATCAATAAAAATGGATGTCTGAAAGAGTCATACATTTTATCCTTGATGTTGGGGTTCACTTTGCAGTAGAACAAATTGGACACAGAGCATGAGGGATTATATACACCTCGGCAGATAATAAATGACCCCATATCTGACCATATTTTCAACAACTGGTGTCTTTCAAATACTTTCCAGTTGCAACTGGGACACAATTTGAAAATATTTTTCGTCGAAATGCAGACAGCTACAGGGAAGAAGGTTACCAAGCATGTAATGTGATCAGGAAAGGTAGTCCCTGCTAGCTGTGTTAAGGCTATATGTGGGCAATGGTTAATCATTATACATAGACTTTGAAACTATCTGAACTGGGGGGAAGAGAAGAGAGAGAGGAGGATCGTAGGCAACAGGATAATACTTGTACTAATGTTAGTTCTAATTGAATGAATAGAATTGATTGTATTCCATCCATATACATTTGTTCCAATGGTGGATGGTCTGTGAAATACCTAACATTGCTATGAGTATCAGGAGTGCTGGAATATAAGCTCATCTGACCAGCTTACATCAGAGCAACTGCAGGAGATTATTGAGGAGAAACAGCGAACAGCCAAAGGTGCAAGGGAGGCTTTGAATCATGTGGATGATGATGGGGAGGACCTCTACCCAGATAATAGCAGTTCAGGATTGAATACTGGTGTCTGTACAATCGACATCGAATATGAACACGAGTAATCCACCTCGCCAGGTGGGCTGCTTCATGATTGTCTGGTTCACAAATCGACAGCTGACACAGTCCCTGGCAAAAAGGATTCAATTCCAGGCCTGCACAAAACTAGGTTTCTGACGCAGCAGGTTTGGGCAATACAGTTCATTGTGGGGAGATGGGTTTGGGATTCTGATTTGCCAGGAGTACTGGTGGCAGATCAAATGGGTCTTGGCAAGACATTTACCTTGGTGGAAGTGCCTATGATATCCCAATGGTTGACTCAGAAAGTTGTTATGTGGTTGCCGCGGCTAATTATGTGAAGGAATCCCCTTCAAGAGTGGGTGGATATGGGGTAGAATGTCTATTCTGCAATTATGAGTAGAGAACAGAAGTGGATTCTATTGCAGAGATGGAATTCGGTACCCCACTGCCAAATAGCAATCCTAATAACTCCATCATAGTGGCATACTGCTCTTGCTTCAACCGTTGAACTAATCGGAGCCGTTACAATACCCATAGTGGCAGACCAATGGAAAATTGTAATCCAGATGATGACAAATATCACTGATTTTAATTTGGGAAACTTGTGGCACAACCACAATGTAAATCTCACCAATGAGATTTTGAATACTAGTATTGACATCCTGGAAATCTGATTGAATATTCACCTTGTTTCATATGATTCCATATCATCTAGAGTAAAACCATTAAGTAACTGCCAACTCACATACTGTTCGTGGAGTTTTGGGATTTTCAATAAGTCCCCTAAGTACAAGACCAAAAACAGTGTAGGCTGGCAAATTGCTATTAGAATGAGAATTGGATTCAGACTTTGACTCCCAACTATCCTGGGATTCCATTAACTCTAGGACTGGCATTATCAGTGGATGGGACTGTATTCAGATATGTCTGATGATTTACAGGATGATATTGTGATAGAAGAGTTTGATGCAGATCCAATATATTTCTCTGTGAAGATTTTGATGCATGCTATCTAAACAGAAGATGGAGAAGGACAATAATTTGTGCCACGCTGGAAGATACAGAGTGCGAAGCCTTGGATTCTCAGAAGGTGCTTTGAATCAAATCTTGCAAATTGAAAAGCACTCATTTGCATACTGATGGAAAATGCACACCTCCTTGATCTCCATTGGATGGATAATTATCTTGTACAGTTGAAGACCCTTGGGGAGAGATACCCATTACAGGGTGCTTCAGCAGAATGGAGGGTTGTTAGAGTGTGGCATGATGGTTTATTGTTCATTTTGGGAGATACCAGGAATCACAGCAACGTTTCTGGGCAGATTGTATGATGAATGGTGACTTAATACTTAGGTGAACTCTCCTACTTTTCCATGGCTGAGAGCGTCATTTCTGCCAATGCTTGTTAACACAGCTACGCATTATTCTAAACCTGACCAAGACCATGTAACACAAGCAGCGCTTCTTGTGGCAAAAAAGGTAATTAAAAATGCATTCCCCACGATGCCGCCTCAACAACAGGCAGTGGTATGTTCTGCTCATTCTATCAAAGTTCATCTTTTGAAGTTGTGGTGAACCAAGTATTTTGTAGATCATGTCGATTGATTCTTCATCTATGCAGAAATGGGCAAAACTAATTGAACAGAAATGCATCCCAAATTTGAGGAATCACTAATTCCCTCTATATTCATAACTACTTGCACAGTGGACAGGACAGACAAAGATCTTTCACCTGCGTGCCATGATGTAATAACTACTCTGCGCTGGGTATTAAATAAGCAGCTGCAAGGTATTTGCACAAGTTGTCCGGCATGGCCAAAACAGTGTAGTTAGTGTTAGCAATGGATACAGGTAACCTGGAAGCAGATTGGGTTTAGACCGCAGAAATGGTTCGGTTTAGTTGCTGTCCCATCCAAAATCCCTTCCCACTGATTCTTGGCTGGCCGAAATTATACTCGTTCCAATCAACACCCGTGTTTGTTAGTCTTGGCTACACCTGTCAAATCCAATGGCCGGTTCTGGTGTTCAGGTTGTTCAATTTATGGTGGCATTCAGATATCCTACTCTTGATCACAAAATATTGACTGTGGTATGCCATTGACTTTTTTGGATATATTGGCCGCCTTTCAAATCTGCAACAAGCGAGACACACTATCTACCCTATGTTGTAAATGATAGTGAAAGGAGCATGATTGATTTTTGGTCTTGCATCTTGCGTAATCTGTGTGGCGACTGGATGCAGACATTCATAAATGAGCAATATGCCAAATTTAAAAGCAAAAGAGAAAGCGACATGCTCTCAGCTCCATTCTAAAAATGGGTATCAATGGAGCATCAACGATTTATGGCGTTGCACCATGGTGAATCTGAGTGGCAATTCGTTGCAGAGATTCATAAATAAGGTATAGGCCAGCATATTCGCAAAGGAGAAAGGAACATGCTCCCTGCCTGATTCTGAAAATGAGCGTCACTAGAGGGTCAACACTGTTTGGTCTTGTAAGTCAGGTAATTAATCAGAGCCTTGGATGTTGTACTGCATAAGGCTAGCATTTGCCGCCTTGATGGAGAAAACCGCAGGCTTTGACATCGCTACTATGTCTTAAAAATGTGTATCCACTGACTGGCACAAATTTCTGGTCTTTTAAGTCAGGTATTGAAAGAGTGATTTGGTCATTGTAAGACATGATCGAACTATTGGCCACCTGTAAATAACAAAGAGAAAGCAACCCGCCGCTTCCCCCATCTTGAACATGAGCGTAAATGGAGCATCAACGATTTCTGGCATTGCAGTATGGTTAATCAATACTCGATGAGGCAATTGGTGTCGATTTTCAAAGTATTGAATGATTTTATAGGCTAAAACGCTCATGAACACTGCCTTTTAGCTTTGAAAATGAATTCGGTTGTGATCGTCTGGGAGGCTGTCATGGGAATATCTCTTGCTTAGCTGCCTATACAGGCTGCCAACTCCTTGTTTATCGATATCTGTGATCGAGTACCACCTTTAGTATGCACAACTCAAGACCAAAATTCATTGACTCTCCGCTGATGATAATTGTCAAGATTGGGCATAGTGTGTGTCGCTTACTCTTATGCCTTAAAAACCAGCCAATACATTGCTTATGTATATCAACGTCTAAGTTATGTGTCAGTTACCTGACTTACAGAACCAATAGTTGTTGACACTGAATTGATACTGATTTTGCCCTGGGCATATCCACAATATGGAACCATGTAATTAGGCATAGTATAGCATGAATGGTGTTTTGGCAGCCATTCTATCATCTTCATGTACTTCTTCCTTTATCACTACATTGTTCTTTAATAATGCATATAAATATATTCTTCAAAATATACTTTAAAGTGTCCACTAATTGTATATAATAATAATACTCAAAAATCCAATTCCATTCTATCTGTGCTTGTCATCACTGTCAGGTCTGCTCAATTAGCTGCTCTCATCCGCAAAATGGATGTCATCTACATTACCATGTGGCAGATAGTACACTAACCAGTGTATGTTCATTCATCAGTCAGCAAATCTGGAATACACATTTCTCATACTTGCAATTCCTGGCATATGTATCAAGATTGAAACATTGAGAATTGGGAAGAGGTGTATGTATAGACACATGGCTGGGTCGCACACTGGCGATTTCAACAGTTTGAGCTCCCTGAGTGTTACCAGGTGGCACAAGTGGCTTTCTGGGTAGAGGTGGCACTGGTTCCGGTGAAGGTACACCAATTCCATTGCGCATCCAGCATGTACACAGATTCTTTGCTATGCCATGTTGGCAAGAAAGTCAGTAATCTGTTTCATTTTTACAAACTATTGCGAGGTGTTTTTACATCGCAGCCATTACCTGTTTATGCACAAGAAACTCAACTCTGCACTTGTTTCCATCTCAGACTTCAGTGTACAATTGCTTGATTAGGGATTGCGTTTTCTTATTACAGTGCGCAAAATCCCTCCTTTCGCCATTATGGCTAAATTTAAGGCCAGGCACATGTTGGACTGGTCTACTTGTTCCTGACTTTCTTGCCTTGCCATAGTAGCAGACATATTCAAACTCTACAAGATGTCAGTCACTGCTTCTAAAAATGAGATTTGGCAATCACTTCTACCATAGGGAGCCCTGTAGACACTATTACGATCTCTGAAGCCTGTTTCGTCCACTCTTGGGAATCCTTGCTACGAAATTTGTCTGCCAAAATGTCAGAACTTACAATATCATGAATTTGGATTTTGTGGAGAGTGTAGAAAAATGCTTGTCAACCTTCGAGATTTCTCATCATGGACAGCTATAAAATGGACATGTAGCTCTCCACGTATACCAGCTGGATATTATATTGTTAGCTGACAGCCATCTTCTTTGGTATTGTCTCACTCACAGCAAATTGCATGCTGCATCCTATTGTTGCTGCTTTCAGATATTGAGACCATTGTTATATGTGCAACCCAAGTCATACTTTCGGTGGCTGTATTGGGCACATGGCAGTAGACTACCTGGTGTCTGCATTGCTGCTGTGTTCCAGTGGGTGGCTTATTGGATGAAGCAATAGTTGGTCAGCTCAATTCAGATCTGCTTCCAGCATCCTGAGGTACATGTGGAACGATGACTGGTGGTGGAAAACATGAGGATGATGATAACAAAATGAAGTGAGAAGTCATGAACAATATATAGTCAGCTTCAAGTCTAAATGGAATTAACGACAGCCAACTTGAATATTCTACTCAAGACGAATCCAACTGTGTATATCTGCAGGTTGGGGAGTGTTCCAATAGTCCCAAGATTGGCAATTAGCTGGTCTGATGTTGGGTTTGTATGCAGGTATACATTGTTGTGAACAAGTGTTTAAATGTCATGTTTCAAAACTATCAAGAGGTAATTCTTCGACAGAAAGGATGGCTGGTGATGTTTGTCGCCAGACATCCCCGGGATTATACATGAAACAGGCGGTAACGATCAAGTCATATGGTATGATTAGCATTGCTATTCCCCATATAGTGACAGTCAAAATGAATATTTTGTATTGTTCAAGTTGATGAAATATACCAACTTTGACATAAAAAATGCAGCTTGCATCCATGTGGTGCATATTTTGCAACATCCAACATCTCGCCTAACAATAAAGTCAATACCAGATCCAATGGTCAATGTTCCGAAGAAGAACCTTTCACCACATTGAGTGGGCAAATACAGCAATTGGATGAATTCATATACAGATGAGTTCATCAAATGAATAATGGCGAGATCAGATTGGTGGCAGTCAGGGTCCAAGCCTTGGAAGCATTGTGCATTGAACAATGCAAAGAGAAGCTTTCACTGGAGAAACAACAAGAAACCCATATTGTATGCAAAGAAGCGAAATAACGATGGATTGAGGATCATCTGGATAGCGAGACCGCTGCAGCAAAAACATGAGTTCATGATTCTCAGACAGCAATTATGCGAGAGCAGGAAGATAAGGGACATGCTGAAAAGAGGGGTTCGACAACCGGACAGCCCAATAAATCATTTGAAGGGATGATGAATGCTATCACGGACAGTCTGAGTGATGTTGCAAGTTCCGATGATGAGGAGGATGGGGAAGATGAGGCAGTCGATGACGAGGATACAGTGCAGGGCAAGCAGAGCCAATGTGGCAAACCTGGCAGGGTGATGTGTACAGTCTCCAAAACGATACAGCAGCACATGTAATGCTTTCAGCAGAAATACATGAGGTGTGACCAATTAACTCAACCGTAATGTGGGGATGTGGCAGACCAATTCCATGCGATAGATTTGATATACATGATGCCCAAATTGAAGGTTCCGGCAATTTTGAGGTGGCAGACAGACAAGGTTGCAGCTGCACTTTGACCAATAACCTAGTTGAGATAATATCAGTAGTCACTACATTGATAGAATCTCTTAGAGTCGTATTCAAATCCAGGTGAGTAAGCCCCTGTTTGACCATACATATCTCTCATTGATTCTGGCTGATAAGAAATTATTCTTTGCACAAAAGGCAGTTCTAAATTTAATTTACCATCAATTGTTCTTCACCACCAATGTGTTGGGCCACCTGCCAACCACATCACACTTTTTTCAATCTCTTGCTCAACTGACAATAGCTCTTGTGGCAGCTGCAATTCATTGTACACCGGCTCAAGATGCAACTGAAATGATCGCTACAGTTCAGTCTTTTCAACATACATATTGTAGTAAATTTTGCCCCTCTACAGTGGTAGATTTTGCTGTAAAAGCAGTAGCTCTCATCAATTATACAGTTCTGGCTGCTTTGCACCCCCCCCCTCTATATTTGGTCCTCCATTGCTATAATTAACTCTGTACAATGTCTATTGGAGTTCTTCAGACTGCTTTTGTGGCTATTTAGTATATGTCATACTGCATAACCCTTCGTTCAGCATTCCTACTTATAGATACAAGGTTGTTACTTATTGGTGGCTCTTCTTAACCTCAATTAGTAGTACCTTAATTTGATTCCTTCCTACTCATCTCATTTTGGCTCTAGTCTGCTGGAATAGGCACTGCACTGCAGGATTTACCATCTTCAATTACTATTGGTGCTCCTTGGTCTGAAGTCATAGTCCTCAACTTGTATCTGTACCCCTTGATTATCTTCTGTACTGCTGATATCCACCAAGCACTCCTCATTTCCTAGTTGTGCTTGCTATATTCACCTTAATGTGTTATTGTGCCTTGTGAACTCATTTTTAATTTGTAGCTGGTGAACATCTCATCACACCTTTGTTCAATTTTATATATCATGCACAATGACATTTGAATTCAATTTCACCCTCAGGCCAGGTACACATCTTCCACAAATACAAGTAACAGCTACAGCTGCTTTATACTGTTAATTGACATTGTGCTTCTGCATTTGGTGGCCCTGAAAATATAGAAGATTATCTAAATAATATTCACACCTTGTTTGGTTGATATTATTCAATCACTTGGTTGGCTCTTTGAGATGCTGTATCTGCTTTTGATGGGTAAATCAGTTACCATTTCCCTCAATTACTTTAAGTTCGGATGTACAAAATTGAATGTTAACGATGATGTTTGCTTGTAGGGCACTATTCAGAATTTTACAATAAACAATAATATGTTTATCATATCTGCTGTGGAGGGTATTCTGTACTTGTCAATATCAAGAGAGACTCAGACTATACCTGTCACCCTCTGAATGACATTCCATAGGTACTTTCTCAGCCATCCATGATTGTTTGCAAGTATGGTATTGTTTCTGTTACTGTTACTGCTGTTTCCATAACTGTTGTTGGAGCATAAACTTGTGTCCAAACGAATTACAATCACCCCGATTGTGCTTTTCTAGCAGTCATCCGAGATCCAAGTATTGCTGAAGGCTTGGCAGAATGCCCTCCTTGTGTCTGATACTCTCCCATACTTAACACTTGTATATTTATACTCTGCCTTTTTTTACACACTCCCAGATTCTCCCAGGAACTGAAACACAGGTTCCTAATCAGATAGTGTCATTAGACCAGATATATAAATGATTCTTAAAAATTGTTCACTACTTTTACTTATACCAGTATGCAGACAATCTTATCCGAATTAATGATTCGAACAGTGTTAAGTACAAGGACAAGTTGAATGTTTAGCTTGCAGTGCTTTGACTTCATCTAACAGGGCATCCCACTGACTTTATATAAATGAAATCACCCACTGACTTCATATTGATTTCAACCTTCCTCTCCCATATAGATATTATCCTCAAGTATCTTTACAATACACTTAGTGACACAGTCAACAACATCCATCTCTTCATACCACACTGTAAAAGCCACAGTATAAGTAAGATATGCAGAACACTTTTTCTGCTCCTCTATAAGACATGAATTAGAACCCAGGGCTTAGCCATTATCAATCATGCTGATATACGGAATACTACTCACAATAAGCTCAATAAGGATAGTGACTATTCTTCCTACAAGGTTTGCTACATTCCACAGATATTACTACAGAATATACAACTGATTCATATCAAGCCACAAGTAAGTATGCTACTGGATAGTATTTGACATGATCCTCTTTCACTGAAAGATGATACATTCCAAGAGCATCTTAGGAAGAATTCTCTAGCATATAACAATTTGTCATCTTGTGTAATTCCTGATATCAATAGAGTAATGAGCAAATGGAATACAATAGTAACTCTGACATTTCCAGTAAGCATCAGTATATTGAGTATAATCATACTTTGAAGTCATATTTTTCCATATCTAAAACAGATATGACAGGCACATCGGCAAAAGTGCAAATCGACTATAGGTTGTGCTAAGCGCGCACGCACACACGCGCAGCTCATAGTAAGCTTCCCATAGACCCCTGCACAACACGCAGTCTATAGTCGTCTATAGTCAATTCATAGAGATGTACGCATGTGCCTATGGGACTATATACGGCTGGCGGCCGGACATGGACCTATACCTGTCTTTACTGCCTGCAGTCTTCGCTGCAGGTCCCCTTGAGAGCCCGCTGGTGCTTGGGAGCCTACTTGAGAGCCTACTTGAAAGCCTTCTCAATAGCCTGCTTAATAGCCTGCTTCATAGCCCGCTGGATAGCCTGCTTGAGAGAGCCGTGCTTGAGAGAGCCGTGCTTGAGAGAGCCGTGCTTGAGAGAGCCGTGCTTGAGAGCCATGCTTGAGAGAGCCGTGCTTCGGGAGGAGTAGAGTTTCCCGCGGGAAGCTTTTGGCGGATGGAAAACTCTGAGTTTGTGGAAGCTTTGGCTAATAGAAGGCTTGAGTCTGTTAAAGCTTTGACATTGACATTGATGTAGCCAACCTACTTAACTAAGTGCTTTCGGTGCCATCACTGTCACCATCACCATCACCATCACCATCACCATCACCATCACCATCACCATCACCATCATCACCATAAACCCCGGACCGAATGCACACACATATGTCCAAAATCACTGGGAAACTGGCTGCAGATTCCGCTGAGAAAACTCAGTCGGAGACCTGCTCTCCCTGAGATCCAATTGTCTACCTTGCCGGCAGACTTGAAGGCAGCAATTGTCAACACCATGACCTTGAGGCATTGTGAGATCTTGTCATGGTGGCCATGGTAATGAAAAGGTTCAGACTACCATATCGACCAAAGTCATGATTTCGGCCAACATACGCCTCCTGCCACCTGCCACACACCAGCCGCCACCCACCGCCCCCCAAACACTACCCGCCATACGCCACGAGCCTCACTAATCCCGGTGCCTGGCATCTGCAACTCAGCAAGTCTCTGTATCGAGCATGCAGGAGCATACATAAGAGCATAGTCAAGTGAGGTTGGGAGTATCTTCCCTCTCGAGAGTGTACTTGGGAGCGTAGAGCCAAGTAGGTTAGGAGCGTGCCATCGAGTGCAATTGGGAGTGTACTTGAGAGTGTACCAGGGAGTGTACTTGAGAGCGATTCAGAGGTGTACTTGGGTGCATACTCTGAGGAGTTCTTGGGAGTGTCTGGAGAGCTTACTTGGGAGCGTACTGTCAAGCAGGCTGGGAGTGTGCCATCGAGTGCAATTGGAAGCATCCTGGAGAGCATGCCCGGCAGTGTACTTCAGAACGTACTCGGAGGTGTACTTGGGAGCGTACTCAGAGTGTACTTGGGAGCATCTTGAGAGCTTACTTGGGACCGTACAGTCAAGGAGGCTGGGAGTGCACCATTGAGTGTAATTGGAAGCATCTTCAGAGCATACTTGGGAGCGTATAGTCAAGCAGGCTGGGTGTGTGTCATCGAGTGCAATTGGGAGTGAATTCGAGAGCTGTCATCGAGTGTAATTGGGAGTGTATTTGAGAGTGTGCTCTGGAGTATGCTTGAGAGCGTCTTGAGAGCTTACTTGGGAGCGTACAGTCAAGCAGGCTGGGTGTGTGTCATCCAGTGCAATTGGGAGTGTATTTGAGAGCATGCTCAGGAGTATGCTTGAGAGCGTCTTGAGAGCTTACTTGGGAGCATACAGTCGAGCAGGCTGGGAGTGTGCCATCGAGTGCAATTGGGAGCATCCTTGAGAGCATGGCCAGGAGTGTACTTGAGAACGTACTCGAAGGTGTACTTGGGAGCATATGTAAGGGCACGTACGCCCGCGTTCGGCCTTATAGGCATACGTATGGTAATTATAGGTATACGGTTGCAAACGTGGACTCGAGTGATAGTAAATAGGTGTATAGGTAAGATTATCGCTAGAGATCTAAGTCTCGTCGCGAGCCCAATATATAGAATGGCCGTTACCCGGACCTGGGTCACGTGCCGCCGTTACATTATCCCCCTATTTAGGCGCAGACCTCCTGGGCTGCATCAACCGTACAAGAGAAAAGAAAAGAAGGTATTATACATTCATGCTGAGTACGTACTCGTACGAAATCATAAGTCACGCTACCGATTAGTAGAGATCAATGGTGACCTTTCGGCGGATCCGGCGCAAGGGGAAACTCCACTTCCATTTGCAGGTGGTGAAAACCCGTGCCGACGCCATTTGTACTGGGCCGAGATCCAAAGAACAGAAGAGAAGAGAGAAACAAGAAAACATCCAAAAGTGATCCCATCCTCCATCATCTCAACTTCCTAACTCATGCTCCAACAACTATCACTCTGGTAGCTTGTATTTCGGCTAACGTCTGTGTTGAAATTGTCAGGGTGGTAGAGCTTCCGCTCGTGTCTTTGCATGGATGGGAGCTTCCCCTGCCAGCATCGGTCATAGCCGTCAGTCATATACGCCAGTCACATCTTATTCGTCAATATCTAACACATAAGTTTCTCTAAAATGATTATACTTTCCAAGTTCAAGCGCGCTAACGCTGTCTGAGCTCTGTGCAGTGCTTCCGCATGCTCTGTAGAGTTATCTTGCAGCCGGTAGTCATTAGCAAACGGCATTGACTCATAGATGCTGCGTGATGCAGTAATCATCTTTGGATGTCCACTTCAGTGACCATCCGGTTGACTTCATGGTTGCACTCTCGAAAGGAGCCTTCAATAGAATATTGATTGACTTGGTAGACTTCACGGTCGACTTCTGGTTGCCCTTTTAGTAGGCGGCTTGAGTAGAATCTGGGTCGACTTGTTAGACATTGCCAGTTGACTTCTCGGTTGACTTCTCGGTTGACTTCTCGGTTGACTTCTGGGTTGACTTCTCGGTTGACTTCTCGGTTGACTTCTTGGTTGACTTCTCGGTTGACTTCTCGGTTGACTTCATGGCGCATCTCAGTAGATTGCATCCCGGAGAGCTTTTGGCTTGTCAGTAGGACTTGACTGGTTGATTTCTCAGCAGCCGTCTCGTTCGACTTCTCGGTGTATCTCGGTAGACTGCCTCCTGGTGGGCTTTTGGTTAGTCGGTAGAATACATTTTTGACACAGGCATCACCCTTTTGAAGTTTATTGCTCCGTCGACGACTTGGACTCAAATCGGTTGTTGATTGCCGTCGTGGTTCGATAGACTTATGAAGATCGGTAGACTTTTTGTGATCTTTGTTGACCAACATGTCTTTCGGCAGCCTTGGCCTCTGGACTTCAGATCTCTTTGACTTCGCTTGTCTTTTGGCACATCTTGGTCGACTTGCTTCGTCTCATTTTTCCACATGCTGTCATCTCATTTTTCGCACTTGCTTTCGTCTTATTTCGCCACCTCTTTTAGCCTTTCCTTTTGACCTGCTTTGTGGTTAGACTTCCTTTGTGCTTCAGCTAGCTTCGTGTTTCGACTTGCTTCACCTTGACATTTTGATGTCTTTTCACCCTTTTGTTTGACTTTGCTTTGTCTGTTCTTGTCATCTCTGACTTTGAGCTTTGGTCGTGAATTCACTAGGTGGGCTTATCATCTTCCGGATGCTAGGTGCGTATGTTGATTGTTCTCTAGGTATTCTTATCCCTGCTCTCTGGGTTGCATTTATTGCTGCTGGACTTCTGTGTCGTTAAGTGCACTCTGATCATTCATTCTGGCACCTCCGGTCGGGTCATCCCTCTCTTTGAACGTCGTTGCTCTGCCCACGACTTATCTCCTTCAATTGGTGTTGTAGCTTTATAGTATGGTAGCTGGTGCATTTGTCATCCCGAACGGCATGACTCGGTGTCCGTACCACGGTTTTGTACTTGTCGCCTTCCTTGATTCCGATTAGGCGATAGGCATTCTGGGGTTTTATTGAGAGCTCGGTAGTCCACACATAGCCACAGTCCGCCATCCATCTTCTTAGCAAATGAGATGGGTGCTGCCGCAGGCGATAATCGCTAGATGAATGCATTGGTTACGTTTGCTTCGAAGTATGCCTTGAGAGTTTTCAACTCGACTTCTCTATCTATTGCAGCTCTTGGTCTCACTTGCTGTTTCCGAGATTTCGTAGAACCACGCAATTTGTGTGCTTTCTTCCGGCCAGGTACCCTGTCATTTCCTCTCACCCTCTTGCTATGCTCCTTGAGCCAGAATTGCTCTTCCTCATGAATTCCCTTTTGATGCCATTAAAGGTGCTGTGCGAGAGTTGGCATATCTTTGGTGCGTCCGCCCACATCGTCTTTGTATCTCATGAGGATATGACTAGTGTTAGCAATGGGTCGAAATTCCCTGGTTGGTTCCGGGTCCGGTTCCAACCTGGAACCGAACCGTTGCAACGGGTTTCCACACAAAACCCGCTCCTCAAAAGTCAACAGTTCTTCCTCCAATTAAGTATTTGAGTTCTGATCGTATCACAACATGATCAATATGTAGATTGTGCAGTTTTAGTCGCTCTTTCACCTCCCGGTTTCAGATTTGCGATCCGACAAATATTTGTTGAATCGCGATCGAAAACCCGCCGATTTCGCTTAAATTCAGCCATTATTTCACAACCATTCAACCAATACCGGTCGGATTGCAAATTTGAATGCAGGAGGTGAAAGAGCGGCTAAAGCTGAACAATAGACGTATTGACCATGTCATGATACAATCAAAAGTTAAATACTTAATTGCAGCCAAAGTTGTTGGAACCGTAAAATGGAACTGCGGTGCGGTTCGAACCCGTCCCCGAACCCGGTGGGTACCCCTGTTTTCCGGATGACAACCCGGACTAGATCATCCGGTCCGGTTCCAAACCCGGGCCGCAGCCTGGTAACTCGGAACCGTTGCTAACACTAGATATGACCAATCATGATATTGAGAACTGGTGATATTGTGCTGGGATGCGACCCCCATCATCCGTTATCATCTCCACATTAACTATGTCTGTTCCTATTCTCATTAGCCTTGTCTGCATTGTAGCATGCTTTGGCAGTGTGGAGATGGGCAGGGGTTCTGGGTTGGCTGGATCAAACGGTTCGTTGCAATAGACCACCTCCGTTGTCCAGTTTCTCCCTTTGTGTCTCAGGGAGCCAGTAGCAGTTATTGAAGCGCCGTCACTGTGTCACTCTTCTACCGGAACTACCACCACTGCTCCTGCTCACTCATTCATCATCTTGGGTTTCTCTCACTTCTGGTGATGTTTTCCAGCGATGCTCCCAGCAACCCTTGACATTCTCCAAGTCATATGGCAAATGCCTCGACCACCTCCTCCCCAGCTCAGAGATGATTGATTGCGGTAGCCCCGAGTAGTTGTATACCCAGAGAAGGCTCACCATTTTGGTTACCACACCGCGTTCCGGCAGACTTGTGTGATCAGCTTCTGGACTCTTCGCCTGTTGCAGTCCATGTGGCGCTTGCAGGGCTGTCAATTGACTGTAGCTCCAGTCAATTTCCGGGTTTTTTGCGATACATCATGGCAAGCCCAAGACTAGGTCGTATACATTCATCAGGACGACTAAAACCTCCGTTTCATCAACTGGTTTAAGGTGTTCCTATACTGAAGCAAGAGAGTGGCCATTCAGCTATCGATATACATTATTACCGGGCCCGGGTGGAAGTGAATGCTGGTTCGTATGGTAGCTCGAGATTCCTAAGTAGGCTCGGCAATATAAACATGCTCATTGCACTGCAGTCGATTAGTGCTTTGACTCGCTGCATGTTGCCATGTATATTTGGTACAAGGTAGGTTATGTGGCCTCCGCTGCCACAGCGAGTGCATTGCCGGTTTGCCTTTTAGCTTTTGTAGACTTTCTTTGAAAGCCACGCTGCTGGTGATGAGTTTGCACGGCTGCCTCCACTGGGCTTATTGGACCTGACCGATCATAAATTCCCGGTAATGTTTCCGCAGGTTTGGACATGGATGATTGGAAGTTGCATTTCTTATCGCCGCCATTCTGAGACTCTCCCAATTATCTTTGTTGTTTTCACGGTCCTCCGGCTTGGTTGAGATTGCTAGAATTGTCGGTGTGCACGACTATTGCAGTCGATGGACTTTGCTTGAATTGAAGGAATGTAGTCGCAAATGTGCTGAGTTGCAATCCTCTTTCAGTTCTCGGTATTGCCGATCCAGGGGTATGATTGCACCATTGATTGTAGGTTCTCCGACTGATGGTTGCGCTCAATTGACTTGTAGGGATGGTATTTAATTTCTCTTCTTGGTAGGGTTGAATCCTATACTTGTGATAATCATTGTCATTGCCGGTGACGCGTCTCATGTGCCAGTTGGTCTCGGATCTCTTGTCTGCCGTCATCAGGGTGTTGAATTCAATAATGAAATGATTGATATCCAAGCTTTCAGTAATCATACTTCAATATGTCGTTTTTAAGGCTGTAATCTCCATTGTAGACTTCACGATGTGGCATGTCAGTAAAGGGGTAAACTCGTGAAATTCCATTAGCGAAACGTATCCGTTTACTGAAAAAGCGATAATAGTCTAAGGGCACGTACGCCAACATTCGGCCTTATAGGCATACGTATGGTAATTTTGGTATACGGTTGCAAACGTGGACTCGAGTGATAGTAAATATATGTGTATATATACGATTATCGCTAGAAATCTAAGTCTCGTGGCGAGCTGACTATATAGAATGGCCGGTACCCGGCCACAGTCACGTGTCGCCATTACAGCATACCCGGAGTGTACTTGGGAGTGTCTTGCAAGCTTAGTTGAGAGCGTAAGTCAAGCAGGCAGGAAGTGTGCAATCGAGTGCAATCAGGAGTGTACTTCAGAGCGTACTTGGGAGCATCCCATGAAGTGCATCTGGCAGCTTGCTTTCAAGTTTGTTGTATGCAGCATAATGTATAGTATCCAGCACACACAATCGCATGTGTATCATAGTACTCAAGTCAACACATACGTCCATGGGCTCTCATAGTGCCACATGTCATATATGCTATGTATTACCATCTCAAAAACAGCTTCTTTATGCGTTACATGTCACGTAATGTCATTTTCCCCAGTGAAGTCTAGATTTTGAATCCTCCGGGTACCATTTATAGTAGATTCTCCATCAGTAAACATACATTGCAAATGTTTTCACAGTCACTACCCATCAACACTATAATCTAAATCTGATTGAAGTTGAAAAGACAATGTCTATAGAGAAGTAGTTCACACAATACAATTAATTTATCAATATTGTCATGTACAAAATTCTTGTACTATACATCATTAGTTGTGTATGTCAACATGGTTATTAGCTTTCCAAACTCCTATATTCTTTTTTTATTTTTGTGATAGAATCAATACTGGGGAAGCCAATCTTAAGGAAAGTATTATATGGCAAATAGTACATTAAAAACTGTTGTTAGTAGAGGATTTGGAGTATCTCTCAACTGCTATACCATCAGAAACCACCAAATGATAATGTGTCGAGATGTACTGGGTAGTGTACAATGTATTCTGGAAGGTCTTTCTACTGTAAAACTGATGAAATTTGTTCTCACTGGTGAAGGTGACCAATTCTAACTCAATCAGAAAAGATCTTTGAAATCAACTAACATGATACACTCGATGGATGAGAGATATCGATCTCAACAGTAAGGTCTAGTGTCCAGAGCTGTCACTTGTCAGTGCTGTCTTTTCCACTTTGTCAGTGCCAATCAGAGCAAGAGTTCATGTCAGAGTTGCAATTGTCAGTCAGTTGTATTGCAGCCGGAGTTGTCACATCATGTTAGAACACACTTCATAAAGTTATGAATATTAGACCTAGCATAGTGAGAGACCATGTCAGAGCTGCACTTGGCGACTCATAACTCAAAGAGACGCAGCTTTTGGGATGGTAATCCATAGCATATTTGACACGTGGCACTATGAGGTCCTATGGACCTGCACATTGACTAGGTTCTATGATATGCATGCTATTATATGAGCTTGATACTATACATCACGCTGTATTCAACAAACTTGGAACCAAACTGCCAAATGCACTTCATTGCGCGCTCCCAAGTACGCTCTGAAATACACTCCTGATTGAACTCGATTGTTCACTCCCAGTCTGCTCCCAGCCTGCTGGACTTGCGCTCCCAAGTAAGCTCTCAAGACGATCCCAAGTACGCTACGAGTTCGCTCCCAAGTACACCTCCGAGTATGTTCTCAAGTACACTCCCGAGCAAGCTCTCAATGACGCTTCCAATTGCACTCGATGGCACACTCCCAGCCTGCTTCACTGTAGGCTCTCAAGTAAGCTCTCGAGACACTTCCAAGTACTCCTTCGAGTACATTCCCCAGTACAACCTCTGAGTATACTCCCAAGTACACCTCCGAGTACGCTCTCAAGTACACTCCCAATTACACTCGATGGTAACTGCCAGCCAGCTTGGCTCTACGCTCCCAAGTACACTCTCAAGAGGGAAGACACTCCCAATCTCACTTGACTATATGCTTCCATGTATGCTCCTGCATGCTCGATCGAGAGTCTTGCTGAGTTTCAGGCACCAGGCACTGGGAGGTGTGAGGCAGGTGGCGTGTGGTGGGTTGTATTTGGTGGGCAGCGGGTGGTGTGTGGCAGGTGGCAGGTGGCAGGTGGTGGGGTGGCAGGCGGCATATGGTGGCCGAAATCATGACGTCGGTCGATATCATATTCTGAACCCTATCTTTAGTGCGGCCACCGCACCGAGATTTCACGATGCCTGACGATCCTGGTGTTGACAATTGCAGCCATAGATTCTGCAGGAAAGGTAGACAATAGGATCTCGGGGAGAGTAGATCTTTGACTCAGATTTTCCAGCGGAATCTGCTGCCAGGTTCCCATCAATTGTGCGTGATTGGGTGCGCACTCGGTCCAGGGATGATGGTGATGATGGCGATGGCGATGGGGATCAATGCTGTTGGTGTTGGTGATCAGTGTACCAGCAGTACTTAGACAAGTAGGTTACCTACGTTAACGTCAGTGTCAAAGCTTTCACAGACTTAAAGTCTTTTATTAGCCAAAGTTTCCACACACTTAGAGCCTTCAATTAGTCAAAGCTTCCACAAACTCAGAGTATTCCACCGTGGAAAACTTAACTCCTCCAGAAGCACGGCTCTCTCAAGCAGGCTCTCAAGCAGGCTCTCAGTGATAATTTACAGTACCAGTATAATATTGATGATTCCAGGCAGTCAAGACAGCCAAAGGTGAATCTTTGGCCGCCAGCTGTATATAGTTTCAGAGGTACTTGCGCACGTCTCAATGAATCGACTATAGATGACTATTGACTACCCATCGCGCAGTGGTCCATGGGAAGCTTACTATGAGCTGCGTGTGTGTGCATGTGCACATAGTGCAGCTCATGGTCGCTTTGCACTTTTCCCAATGTTCCCCAGACTAGATTTTGAATATAAATGGTAACCTTCAACCATGTTAGAGTATTTGTTCAAAATCGCTTCACTGGAGTCATGAGAGTCATTGTGGGAGTGGTGGAAGTGTTGAGGTTTGGGTATATATTTAGCCAAATGTGATATACAACCAGTTAAGTAGCATATTTCTTAATTAATGATGTGATTGCTCTGATATGACAATAACACACAATGGTTTCTTAAAATTAATGGATTTCAAAATAAACATGTTTCAATCCAAATTGTGATTATACATCATGCATGTAAGATGTTTTTCTCACACATAAAAGACAACAGTATTTTACAAATACGACACTTGTATGCAAGCCTACTACAACATCCCATATCTCATTGTATTACTACTGTAATATACTGTGCCAGGACAGTAATATTAATAACATATTGGAATACTGTGCTAATATTAATAACAAACTACAATTACATTAATCTCTAACTATTTCCTGATGTAGATTTAGTCCAATCTACATGTTTGTTTACTGGCTGAATAAAAGAACCTGTTAGAATTTTTAAGCAAATTTCCAAGGGCAGTATGAATTCCATTGTTGTGAGTATTTGCCATACTTATCATATAATACTGTGGATCAGCTGGATATTATTCCTGCAGTGTTTTCCAATGTAGCTATATTTGTATATTCTTGGGCTTTTTCTGTCAGAGGTACATCTCAAATCCAATATCTGGGGGCTTAATAACTTTCCATAGTACGGCTTCAATGATGGTGACATTGTGGATACAGTTTCTGTGGGAGAATGATTTCTATAGTTGTTCTTGGTAACGATTCAATTGTATTAACACAAGTTTAACCATTAAGGTTGGAGGCAATTTCAACCTTTGCATTGTAATGTGCCATATAGTAATTGCCCATATTGTAATGGCTTATTACTTTATGATAGTTAGTGATATTGTTGAAAAGTTAACCTCGAGTGAATTGTTGTAAATTTAGTACTTTTTGCAGTTAAAGCATTTTGTACACAGGGAAAAATGACCCTACACAAAGTGTAACTCATAGAGACACTATTGTTGGGCTGGTAATCTATCACATATTTGACACATGGCACTAAGTGGTCCTATGGACCTAAGAGTTGACTAGATTATTATGATACGCATGCAATTATGGGCACTTGATACTATACATTATCTTGCATACCATAACGCTGCCAAATGCACTTTATTGGACACTCCCAAATACAGTCTGAAGTATACTCCTGATTGCACTTGATTGTGTACACCTAGCCTGTTTGACTTACACTCCCAATTAATCTTTCAAGACTTTCCCAAGTACACCTCCGAGTTTGTTCTCAAGTATACTCCCAGGCATCCCTTCAAGGATACTCCCACTTGCAGTCGATGGCACTCACCCAGCATACTTGACTGTACTCTCCCTAACCAGCTCTCAAGAAGCTCTCAAGCACACTCCTGAGCATGCTCTCAAGTACACTCCCAGTTGCACTCAATGACCCATTCCCAACCTGCTTGACTATACATTCCCAATTGAGTTATCAAGATGCTCCCAAGTACACTCTGAGTACGCTCTAAAAGTACACCTCCGAGTACCTACTGAAGAACATTATTGAGCACGCTCTCACGGACGATCCCAATTGAAATAGATTGCACATTTCTAGCATACTTGACTCTACGCTCCCAAGTACACTCAAGAGGCAAGACAGTCCCAATCTCACCTGCCTATATTCTCCCATGAATGCTCCTGGGTACACGATGTGGAGACTTGCTGAGAGACAGGTGCCAGGCACCGGAAGGCGGGTTGCAAGTGGGAAGTAGAGGGTGGCAGATAGCTGGTGACGGGTGACCGGTGGCAGGTGGCAGGTGACATGTGGGAGTTGGCCGGTGTCATGTGGCAGGTGGCGGGTGGCAGTGGTCAAAACCATGACATTGATCGATATCATAGTCTGAACCTTATCTTTAGTGAGGGCATTGCGACGAGATATCACATTGCCTTGTCGTTATGGTGTTGACAATTGCAGCCGGAGATTCTGCAGGAAAAATAGACAATGGGATCTGAGGGAGAGCAGATCTCAGACTCAGTTATGCCAGCCGATTCTACCGCAGCTTCCCATCAATTGTGGGCGTATATGTGCACATTCAGTCCAGGGCTGATGGTAATGAAGGGGATGGTGATGGTGTTGGTAATGGTAATGGTAATGGTAATGTTGATGGTGACAGTGATGGTAAACATAGTACCAGGAGCACTTAGACAAGTAGGTTGGCTACAACAATGTTTGCATCAAAACTTCCACAGACTTAGAGCCTTCTATTAGCCAAAGTGTCTACAAACTCAGAGTTTGTTATTGGCCAAACACTTCCAGTGGAAAACTATCTTCCTCCAGAAGCGGGGCACTCTCAAATGCGACTCTCACAAGGATGCCATTCAGCAGGCTATTCAGCAAGATCTTAATCGCCATCGTACACTTATGCGGACTTGCAACAATGGTGCATACAACACCAGAATTACAATGAACGCTGCAGGTGGTTAAGATAGGTGTTGGTCCATCTGTGGCCAGCAGCAGGATATAGTTCCATAGGCCCACAGGCAGATCTCGATGAATCGACTATACATGATTATACGCTGCATGTCATGCAGGGTCCATGTGAAGCTTGCTCTAAGCTGCGCATGTGCGTGTGTGTGCGTGACTCTTTACTATAGTCAATAGTCATTGAAGTAATACATTTGCAAAAGTGATCATCAACTATACATGACTATAGCCTGCATATCACTTTGGGCATCGGGAAAAAAAAATTCCGTCTGGCCAGAATAGCTCCGTCAGAGTGGATGTGGTCTGTCAGAGCCATCAGAGGCATCCCAGTAGTGGCTTATTCCGCGCCTGGTGTTAATACCATACGTCGCACTGCATATTGCCCTCCGATCACTGTTTCACAGTTTCTGCCCCCTCTGTAGGTCTCCTATTTCAAATGAACACACTGGCGGTGTGGCCAACCGTGACCATACATTGGAATGGGTTCATTGCGTACGCACTTGCATCAGGATTAGAATGCAATTCGTGATGCTGTGAAAACCTCTGCTCACGTTCCTTCTACCTGGGCACAAAATGCAATTCTCTCTCTACAAAATGTACACATCAGTCCAAGTCGCCAGATGGAAATGGCAATTACCAATCTATCGCTGATTCTGTTCGTCTCCTGTTTTACTACTTGTAGCTAGCTTTGGAATTACGTGCAAGTAGCCGACCATGTTTCCCATGCTGAAAACTTTCAAAGCAATGGCTGCCAGTGATTTCCTCACTTGTACAAATTTCAAGACAGGATCCAAGTTGCCCAAGTTTTCAGGTATTGTGGTATGCGCCAGGGCTGACCAGTACTCAACAAAAGCTCCATGCCTGTTCAGGACATTGATTTTGAATAGTCGTTGCAGCTGCCACTGGAAACGACCATTCAGCGCGCCATAACATCTCCCTGGACATTGCATAACCCACACCCAGTGATTCTGTTGGTCCCCTCGGCGCCAGCTCTAGCTTTCTGTGCATCAACAAATGTGAGATATGCATTCACCTTCTATACCCATCGCTTGAACCATAATACCATGGTAAATTCAGAGCTCAATTGCATGCAGTGCATTATCCGATATGTACATCTTGTTACGACTCTTATGCTTGATAAACTCCCATGTGCCGTCGTATATTGTCACGAGGTGCGTTGCGTGTTGCGTATTGTCGAGTAATGCTCTGAAGTTCTTGATCATAGCATCAGGTTGGCTTCCATTATGGCGGTATTGGAATCCTATGAATTTGGACTTCGCAAATGACTGGGAGCTCAGAGGGGCAGGCAGATCAGCACCGGAAGTGATGACGTTTCAGGTGGCAGCGCTTCTCTCTCAACACTGAGCGAGGGCCTGGAGATCGAGGTTTCTGATTTTGAAGCAGAGAATGCGGCGCTGAATAATGATTACTTGTGGTAGGTCGTCAAGAATGTGATTGGAGGTGTTCCAACCATTGTTGAGGTGCATTTTATGTACTTGTTCATGTCTCTTGGCAGAATACCGTTGCAAGGCACCGTATCAACAGATCTGTTTGACTCAGTGAGACATCAAGTGGATCTTCGGAAAGTTGACGTCAGCATGTGAATTCTTGAAAACATCTCTCGTGGCTGATATAATTCCGCGAGGCATTCATTTCGTGCCGCAACCTGGACGGTGTGCAAGTGTCAGCATTCGTTTCCTCAGCTACTTATCGCTTCTTCACGAGTTCCATTCTCAGGGTATTTGCTTTGGCTTTTGCCTTTTCGCCGGCTCCCCTAAGTAAGAAAACATCTTTCAAGGTGTGAAAACCATACACGGCGTCTTCCATGTAGCTCAATGTTGCATCCTCATGAGATCTATGTCGAGCCTACGTATAGTATTCTAACACTGCCCGTGTACACTCAATTGCGGGATTGAATATGGGACGCCGCACGGGGCTTCCTCCTCATAGAGACTGGGTTACAACTCCAAGCAGGTACCAGCTCATTTCCTTCATCTGCTTCGCATTCCATTGGGAAACTTCCTCATATGACTTAGTTTTTTGGGGGAGGTTGTGGTAAGCAGGAACTGATAACCATATTGCATTGTACTTGTCGAGCCATTCATGCATCTTCATGAAGTGGAAAATTCACTTATGGAGGTGGTCAAGCCTGCCGATCTGCATTGAATGGAGGAGGTCGGGCGTCGGATAGTCGCACGCGATACACGGAATGTTTCGAAAAACTTTGAATCCTGGGTGAACATGGCGCGACAAGAGTTCAGCATTGGCTGCCTCGGAGTTGGAATTGCGGAGCGTTCGATATAGGTTGTGATCCCACCGGAGGGGATACTTGTCAGGAGGCAAATTATATAGAAGTTCATTCATCGAACACTCACACCAAAATCAGTCATACCGCTTGATATGATGTAGGTCGCTATACTCTGGGTAATCTCCAAGCCCTACTGCTAAAACCAGTTTGCAATGCCTATAGTTGCCAGCTGCACAGCGAACATTACAATACCCGCTCTTGGCACTGGGACTGTGTTTAAAGGTGAGACGCTGGACTACCAGCTGGAGTATCGCATTCAGCACCTGTCGGTTTGTTTGCTACTGCTCATCCAGCTACTTCTGAGGAATATTGGGGTCCTTGATCGGAATCGGCAGGAGAGCGACCGTTACGATGATGTGCATTGAGGGCATCTGGCGGACCTTCGAAGATAGATTACCAATTTTCACATATACAGGCCATTCTTTCTTGTCACCAGGAAAATTCAGGTGATGTGTTCTGTCAGACATAAAGATCAAGTGAACCAGTGTGTCCCCCACTGTCAGGGTTGACATAATGTTGCTTAGCACATCATCATCCTTGGGTATCTCTCCTTTGCTGTGTCTCCCTCCACCAGTCCGCAATGTGCATTTAGGTATAAAGGGGTTTTGGTGGCATATCGCTGTGAAAGCAACACTGAGGGGTGTAAATTTGATGCTCAGTGTAGGCTTGCTGCTGCATCATCCATGTCATGCTTTTGAGGACATCTCGACTCCAGTATTTGATAGGGCATTGGTGATTGTCTTTCCATGTAATATCCTCGAGAGTGTGTAGTTCTCACTCCCCAAGATCCTGATTATCTGGCATGCTTGCCACTAACATCTGGATGCCATCCCCATTTTTGAAGCCTGGGAAACACTGAGCTGTGGTTTCTTCCTTCAGCACCTTGTCCTAGTACGTCTTCATGCGCATCTTCTTGATCCCAAACTGGATAAGTTTGTACTTTTCACTCGTCGCAAATGGGTAGTGGGGATTGTTTTGTAGGTTGTTCTCAAGGCAACCCTGAGGGCCGTGTTTCTATTGCTCAGCTATGTAATTGCTCAGCGAAGCACTGGTGCTGGGGTATGTTTCCATCTGCGGCATACAAGGTTGCGGTGATTGAGAATCCCAGTCAGCGATGTTTTCAAGGTGTTCCAGGTAGGGAAACTAGTCCAAGGCATCAACTGAATCTTTGTTAGTATTATAATACAATGCTGAGTGGGTTCAACGCATCGGGGTGTGCTGTGTATAGTCAGATTCTTTTAGCTTGCAACTTGAAGGTGTTCAGGATGGTGTAATTTGATATGTTTAAGTCGCCAGCTGTATGAGGTAAACATCTTTCAGCATCAAACTTCAGGGCAATGGAAAGAGGTCTTCTCTGGCAGTGTCGATGACACACAAGGAGTGGACTATTCACTGTAGAAAGGAACCAAAGTTGGTGCTTGGCCTGAGCAATCTGGTGTGTGTATAAGCTCACGATACTTTCAGCTAACTTGAGAGATTTATTGAGCCTCAGCACTATTACAAGGAGGTTCCTTACACACCATGAGTTGCAAAAACACTGCATGCACAATGTTCTATAATACAATGAATAAATTAAAAAATAAATGCTGAGCGATTCAAAAACCTTGTGACACATCGAAGAATCACTGCCTGAGATCAATCGATTAAAATAAAGAAAATGAAGAGGCTCACAACCCTTAACATGAAGGAGCCGGAATGGAAAAATCCGTAAGCAAACAAAACACCTCGACAAATTCCTTGATCAGTTCCTGAGACGAATAGAATTCAACAAAGAAACCTCATGAGACAAGAAGCTGACTGCAACCTGAATGCACACCAGCTCTGGAATGTGAGGACTGGTTCACTCCTTGCTTAATGAGGCATCAAGGTGCACCTCAGGGACAGAAACATTGGTGAGAGGGAGATTGGGAAGAGGGACATCGGGGAGTGTGACATCAGGGAGAGGGATATAGGGGAGAGGGACATCATGGAGAGGGACATCAGGGAGACTGTCGCGAGCTGCCGATTTGCTGAGTAGCTGCTAATCCACATCCACATCCGACATATTTCCAGCTGCCTCAGCTTTGTGCAGAGTTGGCACTGCCCGACATGTATTTCGCAGCGTCACAAAGCCAAAATCCTCCAGCCCACTGAAGGGATGAGTCGCCACAGTTTGTGGTCGTGGGTGAAGCTCAGGGGTTTGTGGCCGTGGCGCAGGTGCCTGAGGTTGTTGCCATGGGGTATGCTCGCGCATCTCCTGGCTTTGCTCAGGTACCACTATTGGCCCATTGTCAGCCATGGTATCTGCATCATCAGCCGATGTATTTACCATCTCTCCCTGGCCAATCGTCCGAGGTTCTTTGCCATCATCGTCATCTTCATCCTCATCCTCTTCGTCTCCCTGCTCCTCATCTTTCTCCACTTCATCTTTCTCCTCGCCATTGTTAACGTCCCCATCCATATCCACGTTGGCATCTAAATCAATGCCGTACAGTGTGTCCATGTCATCCTGCATACACATATCCACATGTGAACCATGTTCTGCATTATATTCGCTGTCCGACTCCTTGGTAGAGTTGGTATCATCATCTGAGCAACTGGACATAGCAGGTGATGCTTCGGGATCAAAATACACCCGGTCTAGTTAGTGCTCCGTGTCCCATTCCCCTTGCTCCCTGCATCCTTTCCACCTCTCTGTGAGGTTTCTCCCCCTGGGGTTTGTTTAACAGTACCTTCCCAATCCCATTCCCTGTCCCATTCCCATTCCCGGTCCCGTTCCCATTCCTGTTCTTGTTCCTGTTCCAGTTCCAGTTGGCGTTGTCGTTGGCGTTGGCGTTGGCGTTGGTGTTGGTGTTGGTGTTGGTGTTGGTGTTGGTGTTGGTGTTGGTGTTGGTGTTGGTGTTGGTGTTGGTGTTGGTGTTGGTGTTGGTGTTGGTGTTGGTGTTGGCGTTGGTGTTGGTGTTGGTGTTGGTGTTGGTGTTGGTGTTGGTGTTGGTGTTGGTGTTGGTGTTGGTGTTGGTGTTGGTGTTGGTGTTGGTGTTGGTGTTGGTGTTGGTGTTGGTGTTGGTGTTGGT